>BNJT01000941.1_pt1 | contig 887354 bp, 977 predicted proteins | sample 8540491 | NCBI WGS metagenome assembly BNJT01 (sample SAMD00202455, study PRJDB9452) | human saliva metagenome | host: Homo sapiens | reverse complement strand
AAAATATATCACAACTCGATATAAAATGCAAGAAAAAGAGAGAACGATTTCTCGTTCTCTCTTCTTATACTACGAAATTAAGCAGTTAATCTCTCATTTACTAAGAGTGACTTAGTCTTTCTTACGAAGGACAAAAGCTGCTAGGCTTGCAAAGGCAAGACCGATGATTGAAAGAAGACCAGATACTGCAGAGCCTGTGTTTGGTAGCACTTTCTGATCTTGGCTTGCAGTTTCTTCTTTCTTAGTGTTTTCAGCTTGGTTCCCTGTTGTTGCAGTACCATTCTTATTACCGTTGGTTGTTGTAGAAGCTACTTTCTTAGTTCCAACTTCAACAATCTCATCTACTGCTGGAGTGGTGATTGTTCTTGATTTCTCAACACGACCTGTTTCAACGCCATCTGTGTAAGTCACTGTATAAACAATGGTGCGAACACCCTTCTTACCAGCTGTCTTCACTCGACGAGTTCCTTCTGGAAGATCTGGATTTGTTACTTCCTTAGTTTGGAAAGCAACTTCTTCTGTCTTGGTCTCTTCCTTAGTCGTTACAACTGGGGCTACTACTTTCTTAGTTCCAACTTCAACAATCTCATCTACTGCTGGAGTGGTGATTGTTCTTGATTTCTCAACACGACCTGTTTCAACGCCATCTGTGTAAGTCACTGTATAAACAATGGTGCGAACACCCTTCTTACCAGCTGTCTTCACTCGACGAGTTCCTTCTGGAAGGTCTGCGTTCTGCACTTCTTTGACTTGGAAAGCAACATCTTCTGTCTTCGTTTCTTCCTTAGTCGTTACAACTGGGGCTACTACTTTCTTAGTTCCAACTTCGACAACTTCGTCTACTGCTGGAGTAGTGATTGTGTTTGATTTCACCTCACACCTGTTTCAACGCCGTCTGTGTAAGTCACTGTATAAACAATGGTGCGAACACCCTTCTTACCAGCTATCTTCACTTGACGACTGCCTTCAGCTAAGAGTGCATTTTCAACCTCACGAGTCTGGAAGGCAACTTCTTCAGTTTTGGTTACTTCCTTAGTGGTTACAACAGCTTTTGAACCGGTATAAGTAATCTTGTTTTTGGCTGCTTTCTTGGTCTTGCGTGAAACTTCTTTACGAGATTTTTCAACACCATCCACTTTTGTCACTTCATAAGTGACTTCATCGATACCTTCTTCACCTTCTTCAACACGTGTTTGACCTTTATCCAGTGCTGGGTCTACTTTCGTTTCTTCTTTGAAAGCAACTTTTTCCTCTACAGTCACTGTTTCTTTGGTTTCTACACCTGTTTTCTTAGTTCCAACTTCGATGATTTCTTCTACTGGTTCTTTGGTAACTTTCTCGCTTTTCTTAGTACGAGCCGTTTCTTTACCATCTGTCAGTGTGATATCCCAAGTAATGGTCTTAGTACCTTTAACACCCGCTTGTTTCACATTGCGAGTACCTTCTGCAAGATCAGCATTGTTTTCGGTACGAGATGCATAAGGAATCTCTTCTGTTGTAGTGATTTCTTGATGCTCAACTTTTGGTTCAGCTGGTTGTTCCGTCTTACCAGCCAACAAAGCTTCAGCCTTGGCTTTCAACTCATTGTAGCGAGCTTCATATGCCACAAAACCTTTTTGAGCTTCTGGACTCTTCATTGCCTTCTTTGCGGTAGGAAGGTAGTTAGTAGCTTCCGCCAAACTATCTTCTAATCCAGCTTTGTTGTCTTCATCATTAGGATTAGCTTTATAGTCAGCAATGAAAGCCTCTAGATCATTCAGTTTATCTCTAAATCGAAGTGCCATGACTCTCTCTTGGCCATCTGGAATTTCTTCATCTTCCGCCGGTGTTTCTTCTGCATGCACTGTTGGAATTTGATATAAATCTGGAGCTACATGATAAGTTGCTACTCCAAGAGCGTTTAAAGCAAGTATTGAAATCCCTAACTTTAATAATTTTTTTTTACTCATTCTTTTTCCCTTAACACTTTCAAAATACAGTAAGGAGGAGAGTAAATATTTCTACCCTCCTCTTACTATGCAATCCTATTGTTCAGCTGTGTTTTTCCAAACTAGAAGTCCTGTAAGTCCAAGAATGAGAACTGCAATGACTTCAAAGAGTGTAGAAACTTCAGAACCTGTATTTGGCAAGTTTTTGCCTGGATCTTTTGGTGGAACTTCCCCCTCAGAAGGTGGAATATTTGGAGCCGGTGGTGTTACCGGTGTTGGTGGGAACACCACAACTGTGTTGGTAGATTGTGGGGTGTGATTGAAGCTTACTGTAGCTGTATTTGGTACACCGTCCTGATACTTAGCAAAGTCTGTTCCTTCTTTGAAGTTTGTGTAAAGAACGAGAGTTACTTTACTTCCCTTCAAGGCTTCAAGAACATCCTTGTCGCTGATTTCAAGAGTCACAAGATTTTCAGTTTCATCGTAAGTAACAGTAGCAATTGCTTCCAATTCTTTACCTACTAATTCACCACGATCATTTGAAGACTTACTCAATTTATCAATAGCTGCTTGAAGCTTAGTTTGAGCTTCTTTTAGTTTCTTGATTTCATTTTCGAGTTTCTCTTGTTGTTGTTTCTTATCAGCTGGTGCTAATTCTGCTTCTTTCTCAGCTGGTGCTTGAAGTTTAGCCAAGTTTTCTTCAGCTGCTTTCAACTCTGCTTCCAAGCTTGCAAGATCTTGACTTGATTCGCTAGTTGCAGGTTTCTTATCTTCTGTTGCAGAAGAATCAGATGTAGCTGGTGTTGTCCCTTCAGCAGCTGTTGCTGGAGTAGCTGGTTGTGCTGCCTTAGTCGCTTCCAACTTCGCTTTCAATTCAGCAACTTTCGCTTCCGCCGCTTTCAAATCTTCCTTCTTGTTAGCCTCTGTTGAAGTCTCATCAGTTGACTTACCTGTCAAAGCTTTGAGTTCTTTCTCAGATTGTTCAAGTTGGGCTTGAAGAGTTGCTTTGAGCGCGTCAAATTGAGCGTTTTTCAACTTTGAGGGCGATGCGGTCAAGGTTCACTTTGAGGACTTGATTGATTTTATCACTGATTGTGAAGTTCGTCAATTCCGTCTTCTTGATGCGACCGTACTCATCTTTCAAGGCATTTCCATTTTCATCCTTAGGATCTGCAGGAACGAGCGTTGAAATGTCGAAGCGGAATGTTTCATCTGCTTCTTTCAATCTGTAACCACCAGTTGGATTTGATCCATCTTCTGGTCCAACAGACTTAACTGGTTCACCTGGTGTTGGATCTGTTGGTTTTTCTGGGTCACGTGGTTTCACCGTTACCGGTTTTGATTCCTTGCTGCCAGATTGACCATTGGCATCCTTGAAGTTGACACTTGCTTTGTTTGGTACCAATTGGTCCTTATAAGCTTTCAAATCGCTATTCGCTTTGAGTTTAGTTGGGATGTACAATTGAATCTCTTTGAAGCCTTTTAGTCGAGCGAAATCTTTCACTTTTACAGTGACAGTGTTTCCTTCAACACTTGTTTCAAGAGCTCCATTTGCATCACGACCGTCCACATAGGCTACTGGCGTATCAGCGATTGCCAAGACAGATTCGAGTTTATCCGTTACGATGAACTCTCTGTACTTATCAATATCTTTTGGTAAAGCTGTATTGACATTGTACATGTAAGGTGCATCGTATTCGACATCCAAGTGGTCCAAGGTACGGTTGATTTTCTTCGTAATTTCTGGTTCTGGTTCTTTTGGAACGATAACCGGAACTTTATTCGAGTCTTTGTGTAGCCCTGGTCTATTTGGAATGTTTGCATCATAAGAAGCCGTATTTGGAACAGTGAATCCACGCTCTGTTAGATATGGAGTCAAATCAGCTCCCGCTTTAATCTTCGCAGTGAAGCTCAATTCAACAGCTTGACCGCCATTGGCTTTCACTTGTTCCTTTGTAAGGGTCAAGGTAATGGTTTGACCCTTTACCTTGATTTGACTGGCATCAAGAGCTTGACCATTCAAGATTGCACTTGCTGAACCTGCATAATCAAGAACAGACTCAAGTGTATCACTTACGCTGAAGGCTGTCGCATCTGTTGGGACACTTGTTTTCACGTTGTATGTGAAAATTTGATCACGATCAGCGAGTGTTTCTTCAGCTTTAGTATTGACATCTTTCTTGATCTCTGGCTCGTCTGGTGTCGGTGGCGTTACTGGGACTTCATTGGAGTCTTTCGTAAAGCCTGGTTTGTTTGGAAGATCTGCCTTGTAAGCCGCCTTGTTCGGAACCTTGATTGACTTATCTTCTGTTACATAATCAGACAAGTTAGCACCCGCTTTGATCTTGGCGTCGAATGTTAATTCAACTGCTTGACCGCCATTGGCTTTCACTTGGTCCTCTGTAAGGGTCAAGGTAATCGTTTGACCTTCTACCTTGATTTGACTAGCATCAAGAGCTTGACCATTCAATTTAGCACTTGAAGTTCCTGCGAATTCAAGAACGTCCACTAGGGTATCTGTGACTGAGAAGGCTGTCGCATCTTGCGCTACACTTGTTTTCACGTTGTAAGTGAAGACTTGGTCACGTTTGTCAAGAGTTTCAGCTTCTTTGCCGTTCACATCTTTCTTGATCTCTGGTTCTTCTGGTGTTGGTGGCGTTACTGGAACTTCGTTAGAGTCTTTCGTAAAGCCTGGTTTGTTTGGAAGATCTGCCCTGTAAGCTGCCTTGTTCGGAACCTTGATTGACTTATCTTCTGTTACATACGCAGACAAGTTCGCACCAGCTTTGATCTTCGCGTCGAATGTTAATTCAACTGCTTGACCGCCATTGGCTTTGACTTGTTCCTCTGTAAGCGTCAAGGTAATCGTTTGACCTTCTACCTTGATTTGACTGGCATCAAGAGCTTGACCATTCAATTTAGCACTTGAAGTTCCTGCGAATTCAAGAACGTCCACTAGGGTATCTGTGACTGCGAAGGCTGTCGCATCTTGCGCTACTGTTGTTTTCACGTTATAAGTGAAGACTTGGTCACGTTTGTCAAGAGTTTCAGCTTCTTTGCCGTTCACATCTTTCTTGATCTCTGGCTCGTCTGGTGTCGGTGGCGTTACTGGGACTTCATTGGAGTCTTTCGTAAAGCCTGGTTTGTTTGGAAGATCTGCCTTGTAAGCCGCCTTGTTCGGAACCTTGATTGACTTATCTTCTGTTACATAATCAGACAAGTTAGCACCCGCTTTGATCTTCGCGTCGAATGTTAATTCAACTGCTTGACCGCCATTGGCTTTCACTTGGTCCTCTGTAAGGGTCAAGGTAATCGTTTGACCTTCTACCTTGATTTGACTGGCATCAAGAGCTTGACCATTCAATTTAGCACTTGAAGTTCCTGCGAATTCAAGAACGTCCACTAGGGTATCTGTGACTGAGAAGGCTGTCGCATCTTGCGCTACTGTTGTTTTCACATTGTATGTGAAGACTTCATCACGTTTTGCGAGAGTTTCTTCTGCCTTGCCGTTAACATCTTTCTTGATCTCTGGCTCGTCTGGTGTTGGAGGTGTTACTGGGACTTCGTTAGAGTCCTTGTGCACACCTGGTTTGTGTGGGAAGCTTGCGTCGTAAGAAGCCTTATTCGGAATCTGTGTACGGCCGTCTCCCTTCACATATGCGGACAAGTTCGCGCCAGCTTTGATCTTGGCGTCGAATGTTAATTCAACGGCTTGACCGCCATTGGCTTTCACTTGGTCTTCTGTAAGCGTCAAGGTAATCGTTTGACCTTCTACCTTGATTTGGCTAGCGTCAAGGGCTTGACCATTCAAGGTCGCACTTGATTTACCTGCGAACTCAAGAACATCTTCGATCTTATCGGTTACGCTGAAGGCTGTCGCATCTTGCGCTACACTTGTTTTCACGTTATATGTGAAGACTTCATCACGTTTCGCAAGTGTTGCTGATTCTTTGCCGTTCACATCTTTCTTGATTTCTGGTTCTTCTGGTGTTGGTGGCGTTACTGGGACTTCGTTCGAATCCTTGTGCACTCCTGGTTTATGTGGGAAGCTTGCGTCATAAGAAGCCTTATTCGGAATCTGTGTACGGCCGTCTTCCTTCACATATGCGGACAAGTTCGCGCCAGCTTTGATCTTCGCGTCGAATGTTAATTCAACTGCTTGACCGCCATTGGCTTTCACTTGGTCTTCTGTAAGGGTCAAGGTAATGGTTTGTCCTTCTACCTTGATTTGGCTTGCATCAAGAGCTTGACCATTCAATTTAGCACTTGAAGTTCCTGCGAATTCAAGAACGTCTACTAGTGTATCTGTGACTGAGAAGGCTGTCGCATCTTGCGCTACTGTTGTTTTCACATTGTATGTGAAGACTTCATCACGTTTTGCGAGAGTTTCTTCTGCCTTGCCATTCACATCTTTCTTGATTTCTGGCTCGTCTGGTGTTGGAGGCGTCACTGGGACTTCGTTCGAATCCTTGTGCACTCCTGGTTTATGTGGGAAGCTTGCGTCGTAAGAAGCCTTATTCGGAATCTGTGTACGGCCGTCTTCCTTCACATATGCGGACAAGTTCGCGCCAGCTTTGATCTTCGCGTCGAATGTTAATTCAACTGCTTGACCGCCATTGGCTTTCACTTGGTCTTCTGTAAGCGTCAAGGTAATCGTTTGACCTTCTACCTTGATTTGGCTAGCATCAAGAGCTTGACCATTCAAGGTCGCACTTGATTTACCTGCGAACTCAAGAACATCTTCGATCTTATCGGTTACTCTGAAGGCTGTCGCATCTTGCGCTACTGTTGTTTTCACATTGTATGTGAAGACTTCATCTCGTTTTGCGAGGGTTTCTTCTGCCTTGCCGTTCACATCTTTCTTGATTTCTGGCTCGTCTGGTGTTGGAGGTGTTACTGGGACTTCGTTAGAGTCCTTGTGCACTCCTGGTTTGTGTGGGAAGCTTGCGTCATAAGAAGCCTTATTCGGAATCAGTGTACGGCCGTCTTCCTTCACATATGCGGACAAGTTAGCGCCAGCTTTGATCTTGGCGTCGAACGTTAATTCAACAGCTTGACCGCCATTGGCTTTCACTTGGTCTTCTGTAAGCGTCAAGGTAATGGTTTGTCCTTCTACCTTGATTTGGCTAGCATCAAGAACTTGACCATTCAATTTAGCACTTGAAGTTCCTGCAAATTCAAGAACGTCCACTAGGGTATCTGTGACTGAGAAGGCTGTCGCATCTTGCGCTACTGTTGTTTTCACATTGTATGTGAAGACTTCATCACGTTTTGCGAGGGTTTCTTCTGCCTTGCCGTTCACATCTTTCTTGATTTCTGGCTCGTCTGGTGTTGGTGGCGTTACTGGGACTTCGTTAGAGTCCTTGTGCACACCTGGTTTGTGTGGGAAGCTTGCGTCGTAAGAAGCCTTATTCGGAATCTGTGTACGGCCGTCTTCCTTCACATATGCGGACAAGTTTGCGCCAGCTTTGATCTTAGCGTCGAATGTTAATTCAACTGCTTGACCGCCATTGGCTTTCACTTGGTCTTCTGTAAGCGTCAAGGTAATGGTTTGTCCTTCTACCTTGATTTGACTTGCTTCAAGCGCTTGACCATTCAAGGTCGCACTTGATTTACCTGCAAACTCAAGAACATCTTCGATCTTATCGGTTACGCTGAAGGCTGTCGCATCTTGCGCTACACTTGTTTTCACGTTGTAAGTGAAGACTTGGTCGCGTTTGTCAAGAGTTTCAGCTTCTTTTGCCGTTCACATCTTTCTTGATCTCTGGCTCTTCTGGTGTTGGAGGTGTTACTGGGACTTCATTGGAATCCTTTGTGATATTTCGGATTGTGATCGATGTCGTAAGAAGCCTTGTTTGGAATTTCTGTCTTACCATCTTTATTCACATAAGCTGATAAGTTGGCATTATCTCTGATTTTAGCCTTGAAATTCACTTCAATTGACTTGCCGGCATCTGCTTTGACAGAAGCTTCTGTAAAGGCAACTTTGATGACTTGACCAGAAAGTGTCACTGTCGCCTTCGATCCTGCATCCTCACCATCAAGTTTAACAGTGGCTGAAGCATTCTCACCAACAAATTCTAGAACTTCTTTCAACTCGTCTGTCATCTCAAACACAGTTGCGCTGGCAGGCATTGTTGTTTTCAAAGTATAAGTAAACTCTTCATTACGTTTTTGCAAGATCATAACGTTCTGTTCCGTTTACTTCCTTCTTAAGCTCTGGAGTAGTGGTTGGTGGTGGTGTAACGGTAACTGGTTTTGATTCTTTCTTAGAATCAGGATTATCATTAATGATGTAGCTAGCAGTATTTGGTACTACCGGCTTGTCTTTTGATTCATTTGGATAAGCTGCTAAGAGTGCATCAAAGGTAATGCCTTCCTTCACCTTAGCCTTAAATGAAACTTGTACAGCTTTACCAGCATATTGTTTCACTTGCTCTTTACCAAATGTGACCGTCAAACGTTGACCTTCTGTTGTTACAGTGAGGTCTTGAACAGCTTGGCCATCAACAGTGACCGTTGCTTCTCCTTCAAATGCCAATTCTTTGACGATATCATCTGAAATGGTGAAGCTATCTGCCACATGTGGAACCGTTGAGTCAATCGTATACGTAAAGATTTCTGATAACTTACCAAGATCTGCATGTTCCTGACCATTCACCTTCTTCGTGATTGGTGGTGGTGTAACAGTGACCGGCTTGGTTTCTTTCTCACCTTGTTGGTCATTCTTGTTGGTGTAAGTAATCTTAGCTTTGTTCTCAATAGATGGAACAGTTGAGCCTTTCTTCACTTTGGCATGAATCACGAGCTCTACTTCTTGGTTACCGTAGTCACCCGCATTCGCAAAAATCTTTCATCGTTGCAGTCACGGTTTGACCTTGAACTGTTACATCGAAGAATTTCGTCGCAGCCTCCCTTGATTTCAGCTTGACCTGGAGTCAAGTTCTCATCCAAGGTATCCGTTACAACGAAGGACTTGTACGTTGTAATATCATTTGGCAATTTCGCTTTGATATTATAAGCAAAGTCGGTTTCCGCACCGATTGTTGCCTCTGTCAGTGTTTCGTTGATTTTCTTATCAACACCTGGTTCTGATGGAGGGGTTACGGTGACAGGTTTCGTTTCTTTTTCTCCGCTATGATCGTTCTTATCTGTGAAGCTGAACTTCGCAGTATTTGGAATGTTGATACGAGTCACTCCATCATTGATCTTAGCCGGAATAATCAATTCCACTTCTTGACCAGCAAGGTCTGTAGCGTTCGCAAACTCCTTCATCGTTGCAGTCACGGTTTGACCCTCAACTGTTACATCGAAGAAGGTCGCAAACTGCTCCTTTGATAACTGGTTTGCTTGAAGTTTCATTGATAACTGACAAATCTCCTTCAAGTGTATCTGTAATCACAAATTTCTTGTAATCTGTAATATCGGTTGGAAGTTTTGTCTTAATGTTGTAGTTATACGCTTGACCTGTCGCGATATCTAAGTGATCAAGAGTTTCATTGATCTTCTTCGTTACAGGAGGTGGCGTTACGGTGACAGGTTTCGATTCAACTTCTTTCTCTACATTATTCTCATTTGTAAAGGAAATAGAAGCCTTGTTTTCAATGGTTGTACCTATCACACCATTTTTTTAACTTTTGCAGGAATGACTAGTTCAACAGTTGAGTATTTTGCAAGTTCACCAAACTGACCATCCTTCACCGTTGCCGTAATCTCTTGACCATTGGTGTGGATATCAAAGAGGGCCGCTGCAGAACCTTTAATACTTACGTCTCCTGCAAGTTCCAAATTAGCATCCAGTGTATCACGAATCACAAATTTCTTGTAATTAGCAACATCACTTGGTACTGCTGTTGTAATATTGTAGTTGTATGGTTGCCCATCAAACGTTTGGAAGCTATCCAAGTTTTCATTGATTTTCTTATCAATCGTTGGTTCTTTTGGTTTTGGTGGGGTAACCGTTACTTCGTTAGAGGTTTGTTTCACATCGTTCAAGATCACATCCGCTGTATTTGGTACTTTTACTTGACCATCTTTCTTGTATTTAGAAAGATCAGCACCTTTACGGATTTTCGCCTTAAAGGTTAATTCTACATATTGAATGTCTTTCACCTTACGGCGATTCACTTTACGAGTGATTTTTTCAAGATTAGTTTTGTCTAGTGTCAACGAAACGGTTTGACCTGAAACGGTTGTCGCACCTTTCAAATCAGCGTTATCTTTTCCACCGAGTTTTTACATTCAAACTATCTGCTTGAACTTCTAACTCTGGAACAACTGTATCTGTCAGCGTAAAGTTGTCCGCAATACCTGGCCATGGAGCAGTCACCTTGTACTCAAAGAGTTCCTCTTCTGCCTTCAAATCTTCATGTTCTTTGTCATTAACCTTCTTCGTAATTTCGGTTACAACTGGAGGTTTCACGTAAACTGGATTTGAACGGCGAATGGTACTTGGTTTGGTATCTGTCTTGGCATGCGCATCTTGGTTTGGTTGATTGTCATCACCATTCCACATGATGTCTCCTTTGGTTTAGGAGACCAAATCCATTACTTTCCTGAAGGAGAGCCATGAATTCTTTTACTTGATTGATTATTGCGGTATTGTTCTTTCAAACGAACCTTAATGGTCATTTGAGCTTTCTTCAATACCAAGTAATTATAGTTGGATCCTTTAGCAGGAACATCCGCAACCACGACACTTTGAGGGTTGCCTTCTGAATCATCTTGACTAACTACACGAGTGGTCCATTTTTCTCCATTTGGTCCAGTAGCTGAACTTTCAACCACTTCCAAACGGTAGTCAAGTGGGTCTGTCAACATGACGTTCTTTTCAAATTCGTAGGCTACGTTATTGAAGTTGTAATCAAGAGTATAGGTAAACTCCTCTGCCTTGTCTGACAATTGTGCAGAATAGGCTTTTTTCTTTGTCAAACCAAGCGGGTCATCAATTTCTCCCAAATCATTACTCTTATCTGCGTCGGTAATTCTCTTCGTGACACTTGGGTAACAGTACTCGAGTTTTTGAACTTCAACTTCTTCATTACGTCCACCAATCTTACGGGTTGTAAATTCACCTGTCTTGAAGACACCAGTCAATTCAGGGACTGTAATTGTTTCATTCGTTGGTGTGTAATCAGCTGGCGGATCAACTTCATCCTCTTCATTCGTTTCAGGAGCACGAGCTTCCTTACTCAAATCATAGTCGAAATTGTTATCTCCAGGGTTGAAGACACTATCGGGTACATAGATTGTGACATTGTCACCTTCTTGATTGATTCGACCACGAATTTGTTTTGATGGATCTGTGACTTTTTCAACAACTGTTTTACCATTGATTCGAACAGCATCAACCTTATACCCGGGTGTAACAGTGAACTCACCTTTGATGTCTTCCTTGATCAACGCTGCAGCTACCGATTCTAAAATTCGATTTGAGAACTTATCGATATCGCTTTGTTCATTAACATAGAAGGAAACGTTCTTTCCGTTTACAACCTTGTCTGGTGAAGCCATCGATTGAAGAGCATCATGGAAGATTCCTTGAACTGAACGGTTATCACCGATATTCAATGTTTTTCCAAATCCATTCAAATAAGCAGAACCATATTGGAAGTATGGGTCAGTGAACCCTGCCACTCGCTCCCAGAAACCAATAACTACAGAGCCTTCTGATCCAACAGCATTCTTAAGTGTATTTCCTGCCTCTTTTAACTCGTTTGCACGGCTGACAATATCTTGCGCTGCTTCAGGGAAATAGTTTTGACCAAGTCCCCATGCAGGTTGTAGCTTATAAGTTCTGGCATAACTTTTATCCATAACAACATTACCATCTGGGAGACGGTAACCATTGGCCACACCATCCGTTACAAGGAGGAATACTGTCTTACGACCATTTTTCATTTCTCCTTTTTGACTGTTATAAGCGACAAGAGCATCCGTGATACCAGGAACTGTAGGAGTTCCTCCTCCAACAGTAATATTATCAATAAAGCTATGAATAGATTTTTGATCTGATGTTAAATCACTTGAACTAAACTGATAATGTTTACCAGTGATCCCCTCATTTGTATAGGTATCAATCGCTCCTGTGAAGTCCTCATTATCAAAATATCGAACCTGATCCAATCCTTGATAAGCTGAAACGAAGACGCGGTCAGTCGTATCTGGATCACCTGTACTCACTAAATGTGGGTCAGTTTCATTGTACTGTTCAGGTTTCACATAAGTGGTCAAACGCTTCAAGGCATTCTTAACACTAGGAATAGTCTTTTCAAAGGATCCACTCGCATCTTGAAGGATAACTAAGTCGATCGGTTTACGTGGAACTGTCCACTGTGTTTTTTCTGTTTTCTTTACCTTACGATAACATCCATTCTGGATAATTTCTGTGTTCTCTCCTACTTGTCTTGCAGCCCCTTCATCAGCTGATGCACCTCGAGCAAGGAACAGTCCAGCCAATCCTAATGGCACAGAGAGAAACAGAATCATAAACAGAACAGAGACCTTTTTAATGAAATCTCTCATAATTTTCTCTGAAATCCTATTGCGATTTCTTCTTCCTCCTCTTTTCTGAAATAGATGTATATTAGTTTAGCAGTTCTTGTAACTCTTTCGAGAAAATTTCAGCAGTAGTATGATTTACTAATACATTTTTTACCTGTTGCTGTTTTGTCACAAGATACATACTTGGTATGGTTTGAACCTGTAAAAGATCGGCTGCGGACTGATCTTCGTCATAATAATACGGGAAAGTATATCCTTTTTCTTTGATATACTGATCAGCAGTTTCCTTTGTTTCTTTTCCTGGTTCGTTCATATTCAGAAGAACAAAATGAATTTGATCTCCATACTTTTCATACATCTGCTGAACAATGGGTAGTTGTTTCTAACAACGAGGACACCAACTAGCCCATTCGACAACTAATATAGGTTTATCTTACAGTCCTGAACTAGCAATCAATTTTCCATCTTGAGAGGCCGTTTTTAAATTCTGGAAGTTGTTGACCTTTTAAACTCAAAGTTGAATTGTTCTCATCACTTGAAGTTGATTGCAAAATTGAAGACGCCCCTATATCTCCATCCTTAGTGGGTCTAGTGAAATAAATTAAACCCACCGCTAAAGCTATGATGACTCCATCTCTTAAAACAGAAACCACCATCTGTCTTTTTTTACACAAAATCTCCTTTCTTATAATAGTAAAATATCATGAATAAGTTTCAATTAAATAATATATCAATCTATAAAAACGAGAGCTAAACCTCATTCATGTCAAATGATATTTTATCATTTACTAATTAGTATTTCAAGAAATATGTTGTCAAATTGTAAATTTTTAGAATGTTAAAAACCTACTATTTTCATACATTAGAGAGATTCTCGAGATAGGATTACGGGAATATTATTCTGAGTTTTTTTCAGAATATTATTACTTTTTAATCAATTCAACTAATGATCCATTTTTGCTCAATTCACCATATTATATATACTAAGAATAGTATCAAAAATGCATTTAAAAAAATTGTAATAATAAAAAAAGATTATCCAATTAGATAATCTTTTTATGTTCTTAATACAAATCAAGATAATTATCAACTTCCCATTGTGAAACAAATGTTGCATAGCTGGCCCACTCGATACGTTTCGCTTCAAGGAAGCTAGTGTAGATGTGTTCACCTAGGGCTGCCTTGACCACTTCATCTTCTGTCAAAGCTTTCAAGGCGTTATGAAGAGTTGATGGAAGATCAGTGATTCCAGCTTCCTTACGCTCTTCTGCTGTCATGATGTAGATATTTTCTTCGATAGGAGCTGGTGCTTCGATTTTATTTTCAATACCATGCAAACCAACTTCCAAAAGAACTGCCATAGCGATGTATGGGTTTGCCATTGGATCCACCGAACGCAACTCAAGACGAGTTCCCATACCGCGTGAAGCAGGTACGCGCACAAGTGGTGAACGGTTACGACCAGCCCAAGCAATGTAAACAGGCGCTTCATAACCTGGAACCAAACGTTTGTATGAGTTAACCGTTGGGTTCATGATGGCAGTATAGTTGTAAGCATGTTTGATCAAACCACCAAGGAAATGGTAGGCCGTTTCAGACAACTGCATTCCTTTTGGATCATTTGGATCAAAGAAGGCATTATTTCCTTCTGCATCAAACAAGGACATATTACAGTGCATACCTGATCCAGCAATACCAAATTTTGGTTTCGCCATAAAGGTTGCGTAAAGACCGTGTTTACGAGCAATGGTTTTAACAACAAGTTTAAAGATTTGAATCTTGTCACAGGCACGGAGGACTTCATCATACTTGAAGTCAATTTCATGTTGTCCAACCGCAACCTCGTGGTGACTCGCTTCTACTTCAAATCCCATTTTGGTCAAGACATTCACGATTTCACGACGTGTATTGTCCGCAAGGTCAGTAGGCGCCAAATCAAAGTAGCCACCCTTGTCATTTACCTCAAGAGTTGGATCGCCATTTTCATCCAGCTTAAAGAGGAAGAATTCTGGTTCTGGACCAAGGTTGAAGGATTTGAATCCTACTTCTTCCATATGACGAAGTGCACGCTTCAGATTACCACGTGGGTCACCTGCAAAGGGTTCGCCTTCTGTTGTATAGACATCACAGATCAAACCTGCAACACTTCCATTTTCATCTCCCCAAGGGAAGACTGTCCATGTATCCAAGTCTGGGTACAAGTACATATCTGACTCATTGATACGTACAAAACCTTCAATAGAAGAGCCATCAAACATGGCTTTGTTTGACAAGACCTTATCTAACTGTTCATCTGTAGCAGGAATTTCGACGTTTTTCATGGTTCCCAGAATATCTGAAAACATGAGACGGATAAAGGTAACATTTTTTTCCTTGACTTCACGACGAATATCTGCAGCTGTGATTGGCATGGGTTTTCTCCTTAATATATATGACTACTTGCGATTGCCTAACCGCGACCAAAGGGTGACCGTACTGAAGCAAAGCGCCCTTGCTGGAGGAGTTCATTGTGGAGTGCGCGACGCACTTCCGTCTGACTCACGGCTTTTCTTGGACTTCGCCTCGCGTTCAGCATATTTTTTCTTAATCGCAGCAATATTATGACCTTCAGAGATATAATCTTTGATTTCAAGTAGACGATCCATGTCATTCAACGAATACATGCGACGGTTTCCTTCGTTTCGATCAGGTTTGATCAACTCTTGATCTTCATAATAACGAATCTGACGCGCCGAGAGATCGGTCAATTTCATAACACTGCCGATAGGAAAAACAGCCATATTTCGGCGAAATTCTCTTTCCTTCATTTACAATTTCCTTCTTCCTGTCTATTATAGTCTAAAAAAAGATAAACGTCAACGAATAATGTCATAAAATGTAACATTATTTTCTTTTTTTCTCCCAAAAGAGTTTCAGTTGCTCAATATCATAATTAACAAGGATTGCGACAAAAAACTCCCATAAATGTTTCAAATACGCGCGCAAACACGTACAAAAAATGTTTCTCCGCTCGGTATTGATAGGGTAATAATCAACATAGCCGCTACACCACCGATAACTCCTGCCTTGTTGTTCATGGCAACATTTGTCATAATGGTTAACATGGTGCAAATCGGGACAACTAGTAAGGTTACCCAAAAAGGCTTCATGAAATAAAAGTGTTTAAGAGGAAAAAAGACAAGGGCGTAAAAACCGCCAATGCTATTTCCTAAGATACGCGAAGTTCCAAAATGGACACTCTTATCAAAGCTCTCTCGTAGACTGAAGACCGCTGTTAGTGCTCCGATTTGAAGCCCCTTCCAGCCAAAAAAACCAAAAATCAAGAGAACTATAAATACAGCTATCCCTGTTTTGAAGGTTCGCATACCAAGCTTGAACTGTGACTTATCAAATTTATATTTTTTTAAAAATAACTCATAATCTCAACTTTCTACTACCATTTTAACATAAATTAGTTGATTTTATGAGCCAAAAATCAATAGGAAGCGTTTTTTTAATTTTTTTGGCTATAAAAAGAGGAAACAAAGTTCCTCTTTTTCTATTTAAATTCAGAGCTTACTTGCTTTCGTCTTCTTTACGTTTCAACTGACCAAGTCCTAAAACCCCTACTAAAAGTCGCTAGACCAAGATATGGCATGTAGCTTGAATCATTTGTACCTGTTTGAGGTAGAGTAGGGTTACCTTTTGGATTTGGAGTAGGAGTCGTTGGCTCCTCTGGTTTCTTAGGTTCTGGCGTTGTCGTGCGAACTGTATTTGAGGCGTAAGCAACTTTATTCACAGTATTTACATAGGTATTTTCAAAGGTTCCGACAGCAATTCGTTTCATTTGAATATAAGTCTCAGCCTGGAATGGTGAATCCAACTGAATCTCTTGCAGGAATTCTTCCTTGAAGCGAATGGTAATCATTCCCTTATCTTGATCATGTTCAACCTGTGTTTCAGCCGTTAAGTCTGTTCCTGCCTTAATAACACGACCGTCTTTCAATCGGATATCAACCTTGGCAAGAACTTTATAGTTTCCAGTGTATTGATCACCTTTTTGGTCATAATCATCTACAAAAACTATAGTCATTCAAGTCCTCAGAATGATTTTGTGGAATCAAACCACCAATTAAACGATAATTGAAGTACTGGTTCAACGGAATGGTTTGACCATCAATATTGTCACTGCTTGGATCCATACTGATTGTCACATCTTTTTTAGGTGTGATTTTCGGTACATTGTTGACAACTACTTCTGTAGCATAACCATTTCCAAAATCAATTTGGTAAGCTTTGTTTTCATACTTACCACCCGTTTGACCAAATTCAGGTTTAACTGTCATCGGATCTAGTGATGAGCAATGATTTTTCCTGTCTGCTACATAGTTCTTGTAGAATTCGGCTGGATTATCAGCTGAGAAGAGTTGGAAAGCACCTTTAACAGTGATGTTTGCTTTTCTTCAACAGATCTTGAACCTTCTTAGGCGCAGCTTCTAAACTATCAAATTGTTGAACACTGATACCTGATACAAGGTTGCCCTCTAGATCACGGATCTTAACCAATTCTGGTTGAAGGGTTAAGGCTTCTTCTGGATAATCATCCACATAGTAGAAACCATTTTGAATCGCTTCTTTAGAAGATTTATCTCCCTTGTATTGGTCCAAATCCCATGTAAGTTCATAGTAGTTCGTTGAACCAGCTAGAACCTCTTTACCATCAATATTTACACCTTGCTTGTTCTTGTTAACTTTCAAAGGCTTGATGTAGTTGTTATTTGGATTGTCAGGATCATTTGGTTTACCTGGAGTCGTTACACGAACAATGTTTGACTTAACACCGTAGGCGTCGTTGACTGTCAATGTAAAGTTATTTGTATAAGTTGCCCCATCATTCAAGACACGACCAACAACAGTTGGATATAGAGTCTCAAAGGATTTTGTCAAATCCGCATTGAAAGCAGCCAAGGTCTCCTCAGTAGCCTTAAAGGTTACAGTGTGACTAGCTTTATCATAGCTTGTTTCAAAACCTTTGCTTGCGACCTTTGGTTGCTTCCAAATCAAACTGATAGCCAGTTGGAAGTGGATCTACCAATACAAATGAAGTTGTTTTTTTGGACGTCCTGCAGTTAAAGCTTCTGTTTTCAGCTCAAACTTCACTACAGACTGCTTAGCAACTAGAGTACGATCAATATCTACTCCATCCTCATTTTTTTAATTTCTTTATTAATCTGAGGTTGTGCAAATAGACGATTGTAATGGAAGTGAACTGTTGGCACCGCTGGTGGTGTTGGCAACTGCTTAGGAGTTGGTGCTACCGGCGGAGTTGGCAATGGATCATAGTTTGGCTCTTCTGGTTTTGATGGCTCTGGTTGATCTGGAGTTTTTACCGGTGGAGTTGGCTCATTTTCATAGCTTGGTGCTACTGGAGCTGGTTCCAATGGTTTCTCTGTCTCATATGTTGGCTCTTCTGGTTTTGATGGCTCCGGTTGATCTGGAGTTTTTACCGGTGGAGTTGGCTCATTTTTCGTAGCTTGGTGCTACTGGAGCTGGTTCCAATGGTTTCTCTGTCTCATATGTTGGCTCTTCTGGTTTTTGATGGCTCCGGTTGATCTGGAGTTTTTACCGGTGGAGTTGGCTCATTTTCGTAGTTTGGTACTACTGGAGCTGGTTCCAATGGTTTCTCTGTCTCATACATTGGTTGAGTTGGAGCTGTTGGTGCAACAGGTTTCGTCGGAACCCCAATTGCATTAATGTTTGAATTGAAAGCAAACCAAATATTTCCACTTTTTAGAAGAAGCCATATTAAAAGCTAATCTCCGATTGAGTTATTTCACCGACAATAGCTCCGTACCAATTATTTGGACTAGAGGTTGTATCCCATTCCGATGTATTCCAACGAGCGCCTAGCGATTTTTCTGCATTTGATGAATCTGCATAAGCAGAGTTATTTTCATGAATCTTGATAGATGAACCAGAAATTGGAATATATCGACCGTTAAAGTTTCTAACACTTTCAATTGCATCTTTATCAATTGCCCCACTACCGTTACCTCTATTTAGAGATGAAAAAAATTAACTAATCCTCCTGTAGAGATTCATAAGTTGACCTTCTTCATCATAAAACTTGACTTTTTACATTAATGTTTGTAGAAGTAAAATAATCATTATACCATGCTGTCACAGTTGGATCACTCGAGGCAAACATAGTCATTTTGGTTCCATCGTTAAAACCTGTTTCTTTTAATGTGTAAGTGTAAACTACTTTTGAAATTTTCTTACCATTAAAACTTGAATTTTTTAGACCAGTATAGGTAACATCGACTGGTTTATCCTTTTCTAATACAAGCTTTGCATAAGTGTTATTCGAATTGATTGCATTGAAATATGAATATGCTGTAGATTTTTTTCCTATCAGGATTTGTTGGCGAAATCCCCCATGATTTTTACCAAAAGCATCCAATTCCTGCTGCCCATATTGATGTACAGATGAATCAATTGTTCGTATTGCATTTGGTTCTGATTTAAAGTTCAACGATTGTGATCTTGGTTCTGAAAGATAACCATCTTGTTTCTTTTTACTCTCCGCTTCTGCGAGTCTTTGCAGTATAAAGTCGCGAACTCTTTCTTATATTTGGCAAGATCTGCTTCATATTTAGCAACTTTAGCTTCGTATTCAGCTTTTGCAGTGGCATTGCGTTGCTTGATTTCGTCATTTTCAGCTTGGAGCGCTGATTTTTTTGCCTTGTTGTCTTCAACTGCCTTCTCGTAAGTTGCTTTTTGCATCGGCATTAGCTTTTTGAACGCGAGCTAATTCCGTCTGGTATTCGGCTAGCTTAGCTTGGTAGTCTGCTTCATTGGTAGCATTTGCTCGCTTAACTCGTCGCCAAAATCTGCTTCGTATTTCTTCACCAGTCGTCATAAGTCGATTTTGCAGTGGCGTTACGTTGCTTAATCGCTTCATTTTCAGCTTGAATGGCTGTATTTTTTTAGCTGTGTTTTCTTCAACAGCTTTTTTTCATAGGTCGCTTTTAGCTTCCGCATTAGCTTTTTGTACTCGAGCTAATTCTGTCTGGTAAGTCGCTAATTTTGCTTGATAATCAGCATCATTATCTTCCTTGGCTTTCTTAATAGCTGCAAGGTCTGCTTCATACTGCTTCATCGCTGCTTCATAAGTTGCTTTTTGCAGTTTCATTACGCTGTTTAATCGCTTCATTTTCAGCTTTAAGCGCTTCGTTTTTAGCTGTGTTTTCTTTTACTGCTTTATCATAAGCCTCTTTAGCTTCCGCATTAGCTTTTTTTGTACTCGAGCTAATTCTGTCTGGTAAGCTGAAAGTTTATTTTGATAATCCTGTTGGCTATCTTCATTTGCTTTTTTTGACAGTTGCTAAATCTTTTTGATATTGTGCTAGCTTAGCTTCATATTCTGCTTTAGCTGTTGCATTGGCAGTGTTGATTTTTCTCAACTTCTTCTTGATGACTTTTTAGATCTTTTTGATACTTGTCATCCGTCGCTTTGTTTTCAGCATTGACTTTATCTGTTTCAGCCTGATGAGTCGCGACTTCTTTTTTTATATGCTTCAGTTGTTGTCTTTACTTCTTCAGCCTGTTTAGCATAGTCGCTTTTAATCTCATCTTGTTTTTGAGCATTCTCTGTAGCAGTTGTGGCTGTTCCTTTGTCTTTTGTTTCATCTTGAACTACCTTAACTCCTGCAGATTTTGCATCGGCAACTGTTTTATCCAAATCAGCTGATGATACTTCTACTGGCAAAGCTGAGTCTTTGGAACCAGCCTTAGCTTGGCTTTCTTTGGCAACTTGGCTCATTTCACCCTGAGCTTCAGGTAGATTTGTGGCTGGGTTCCCTGTAGTAGCTACCTCAACCGTACTTGTACTAGTTGTCTCTGTAACTTCATCAGCAAATACTGCTTTGTCTGCAAAAGCAATCAAAGCAGTTCCTAAAACAGCACCACACAAAGTTTTTCGCAACTTTGCTTTTTACGAAATCCATAGACTTCTTTTTATTTTTCATTATAAGTCATTTCCTTATCTAAATTTAGTCGTTACTTCTTATATTAACACTTTACAAGGCAAGATACAAATATTTACTCTTTTTTTCTTTTTTTATTTATAGAAAAATTTCACCTATTTATAATTAAATTAAAAAGAAGATGGTCACACCATCTTCTTTTAGTTAACTATTTATTTTTCAGTCAATGCCGTCAAGTCCTGGCAATACTTTTTACCTTCAAGGAGTTCCATTGATGCTCCACCACCAGTAGAGATCCATGAGAACTTGTCTGCGCGACCAAGGTTGATCGCTGCTGCAGCTGAGTCACCACCACCGATGATTGATTTCACGCCTGGTTGTTTCACAATAGCGTCCATCACACCGATTGTTCCAGTTTGGAAGTCAGGGTTTTCAAATACACCCATAGGTCCGTTCCAGACAACAGTTTTCGCACCAGTCAAGGCTTCGTCAAATTTAGCGATAGATTTTGGACCGATGTCCAAACCAAGGAAGCCTGGATCAACTGCTTCACCTTCAGTGTCTTTTACTTCAGTGTAGTCAGCAAATGCGTTTGCTTCTTTTGAGTCAACTGGCAAGATCAATTTACCGTTTGCTTTTTCAAGAAGAGCTTTCGCAACATCCAATTTGTCTTCTTCTACAAGTGAGTTACCGATTTCGATACCTTGTGCTTTGTAGAATGTGTAAGTCATCCCACCACCGATAAGGACTTTATCAGCTTTTTCAAGCAAGTTTTCGATAACACCGATCTTGTCTGAAACTTTTGAACCACCAAGGATTGCTACGAATGGACGTTCTGGAGCTTCAACAGCTTCTTGGATGTAGGCAATCTCGTTTTCAAGAAGGAATCCAGCAACTGCTTTTTCAACGTTTGCTGAGATACCAACGTTAGATGCGTGTGCACGGTGAGCTGTACCGAATGCATCGTTTACGAAGATACCATCTCCAAGTGATGCCCAATATTTACCAAGTTCAGGATCGTTTTTAGATTCTTTCTTGCCGTCAACATCTTCGAAACGAGTGTTTTCAACCAAGAGAACTTGTCCATCTTCAAGAGCGTTGATCGCAGCTTCCAATTCAGCACCACGAGTGACACCTGGAAGGAAAGCAACGTCTTGACCCAATTTAGCTGCCAAGTCAGCAGCTACAGGAGCAAGTGATTTACCTTCTTTGTCTGCTTCTTCTTTTACACGTCCAAGGTGAGAGAAGAGGATTGCACGTCCACCTTGTTCAAGAATGTACTTGATAGTTGGAAGAGCTGCAGTGATACGGTTGTCATTGGTAATCACGCCATCTTTAACAGGTACGTTGAAGTCAACACGAACGAGAACTTTTTTCCCTTTCAAGTCAACGTCTTTAACAGTCAATTTTGCCATTAGATATGACTCCTTCTTTTTTTATACGTGTTAATTATATCACAAAAATCAGCAAAAAGAGATAGAAAAAAAGCCTAAACTTTTTCTTGTTCTTTCTTGAGACTGAAATTAGGATTTTTTAAAATCAAATCTAGAAAAACCTTATCAAATAAGTAATCAAAGCAAGATAAAATAATCAAAACAAGGCCTGACCGACTTGCAGTCAAACCTTGTTTTTTAGTTGTTATGAGAAATTCCAAGAATTCTAAATCGATTAGTCTTCTTTCTTCTTTCTAGCAAGCAAGCCATATGCACTCATTGCTCCGAAAAGTCCCATAGCTACTAGACTGGCATCTGTTTCTACACCAGTATTTGGCAGTTGATTTGTTGACTTTTCAACTTTTACCGATGCTGCTAAAGACGCTTGGTCTGTTGTTTGTGAGTCTAGCTCTTCTTTTGTTCCAACTTCTGTGATTTCTGGGACAGCTTCCTTGAGAACTTCAGTTGAACGAAGGGTGCGTTTGCCTTGGGCATCCACCTCTACAAAGTGACGAACTTGGCCTTCCGCTCCTGCTTGAACTAGCTGACGTTGACCTTTCAGAAGGCTTGCATTTGGTCGCTCTTGACGTTCGAAGGCTACTGTATCCTCTTCAATTTCTAGTTTCGAAATTTCTAAAACTAGGTCTTTTACTCCCTCAGCCGGTTGGTTACTTGACAAAACTTTTGTTCCAACTTCTGTGATTTCTGGGAGGGCTTCCTTGAGAACTTCAGTTGAACGAAGGATGCGTTTGCCTTGGGCATCTACTTCTACTAGACGACGAACTTGGCCTTCCGCTCCTGCTTGAACTAGCTGGCGTCGTCCTTTGAGAAGCTCAGCGTTTGGTCGCTCCTGACGTTCAAAGGCTGTTGTTTCAGTTTCAATAACTAGTTCAGGGAGGGCTTCAACTGTTGGAGCCACTTCATTTGGATCCATGCTTCCAACATGATTGCTTTCTTCTGCTGGTGCTAGTTTCTTATTCAACTTTTCTTTCATGTCCGAAAAAGCTTGTGGAGTTGGTGTTTGTGAAGACAACAAAGCTTCAGCTTGGGCAATCAACTCATCTTGAGAATCTTTTTCACGGACGGACTCGAGCAAGCCTTCCAATTCTTCTCTAGCAGTTTGATAACGTTGATTTCCATCCAAGTCCGCTCCAGCTTGTTTCAATTCATTCAAGGCTTTGTTGACTTCTTCTTGACTGGCATCATGGTTTTCTGCAACAGCTTTCGCTGCATTAAGTTTCTCTACTAGTACAGCTTGTTTGTTCTCACTTGAGAAGGTATAGGCAAGGGTTGACTGGCGACCTTGGGCAGCAGTGATTTCTTGTTTGAGGTACTCATCGTTGACAGCTGCTTTTGGAGAAACCAAGACATCGAACTCAGCAGTGTGTCCCTTGTAATGCAGGGTCAAGGTTTGTCGTCCAGTCTTCTGAGCATCATAGCCCGTGATTTCAACACCTTGATCCGTAAAGGCATGACTTTCTTCCGTCTCATCATCATAGAGGACACCGAAGCGACCTTCAGAAAGATCCAGTTGATCCCCTACTAGATAGTCTGTTTGGTTTCTTCGTAATGTACAAACCTGCTACTTCTTTTGGTTTTCCTTCATCCTGTCCTGTCACTTGGACTTTCAGATCACCTGACACTGGTAAACCAAGGTATTGAAGTGTTAGGTTTTGTTCCCCTTTTTGATGAGCATCGTATCCAGATACCGTCACACCTGAGTGAGTAAGGTTAATCAGCTCATCGGCTTGTCCCCCTTCGTATTGAACACGGAGTGTTCCGCCTCTTAGGTCCAGTTTTTCTCCCTCTTTATAAACCGTCTTCTTAGGTCCTTTTTCGAGACTAACTGCAGCAATTTTTCTTTCATCCTGTGGAATCGCTACAGCCAAGGTGTTACTGATTTCTTTGCCAGGTAGTTGGGTACGATAATAGAGGAGATTTGGTTGTTTGTCAAAGGCCAATGGTGCTGTTGCCAAATCGCCACCAGTTTCAGTCTTCAAGGTTGCAATTGGTGTTTGTGAATCTGCCTTGTCGTAAACGGTGATGGTCGCACCTGCTGGAACATCAGAGAAGCCTAGTTGAACTTGGTGGTTTCCAAGTGAACGAGCAGCTACCTTAGCCATTGGAATATTTGACTTTCTGTGTCCAAGGTTTCGTACATCTTCCAGTTGTAGATACGAATGGCCTTCCAAGGTGTTCCGTTATCAGATGTAATGACATGCAAACGCCAGTCTTGGGCAGTGATTGGTTTATCAAGAGTGATATCCGTCACGTGCGCTTTATTGCCACGGACTTCCTTAGCTAGTTTCCACTCGCCATCTGTATCCTTGTAATAAAGATCAAAGTCCTTGGTATTCATCAGACCATCGTTAACAGACTCACCACCAGCTCCCGCATGATCCATTACCCATCTGACAACACGACGTGGTTGAGTCAAACGAATATCGACACTACCGCTCAATTGTCCTGAAGACCACTTGTCTGACAGACTTGTAATCGTACCGTTCAACATGCCTTCGATGCCTTCCCCGCCTTCAGTATTGGGGAAAGTGCTACCGATAACTGTTGCCCCTGGAACAATATTTTCAGCCAAAGGTCTTGGGAGAGTTGTATCCTGAACAGTCATGCCCCAGTTGAATGACGCAGTTGCAGCCTCAGAACGGAGTCCATTTTTACCAACTGCAACGACTTTCAATTCTTGAGTCGTACCAGTGGCATTAGCAGAACGGCTAACTTTTGGCAAGTAGATGGTTGAAGCAGATGAACCTGTCAATAAGCGCCAGTTGTCACCGTCTTTTTCGTAGACTTCATAGAAATCTGCATCTTGGTTACCCGTAAATTGAACAACTGCTTCAGCTTCTTGAGCATTCTTAAGAGACTGTTTCACTACTGAGAGACCTGTAGGTGCTTGTGGCGCTTGGTGATTGTCCGTGATCGTTAATTGTCCTAGGTTGAACTGATAATCTTTTACAGCACCTTCATGTTCGAAGAAGAGTTTAACTGCATAGATGGTTTTACCTGCCAGTGAGCTAAGGTCAAATTCTTCATTCTTCCAGTCATCAGAGAGAGTCAGTTCTTTCCATGCAGCTGCATCCTCAAATTTGTAGTCTGGAGTCGTAGAAAAGGCCATATAAACTTTGGAGCCTTTTCCTCCCTTGTGGGCAACCCGAAGTTTGGTTTTCTCCGTTACTTCTAGTTTAGTAGAATACAAATTCACATCTTGGTCCGTCTTACCAGCTACATCACCTGAGAATTTAAGAGAGTTTCCGCCATTATAAGCATCTGTAAAGTCATATTCTGCACGGAGTTTTTCACCCGTTGAAGTCTGCCACCAGCGCCATGTTGGCAAGACACCTGAAACAGAACGGTAGTTCCATTCAGAATCCTTAGAAACTTTGCCATCTACAAACCACTTTCTACCATGACCTGTATTAAAAGAGGTAGTGAAGGTGCGTCCTACTGCTGGAGTGCGGTCCGCAACTAAATTGGCAATTCCATACCACTCTTTATCTCCTGGTTTTTGAGCCGTTGGATCCCCTTGATAACCTGTAAAGAAGATGTCTTCGTTCTTGTGGTAGTCTTCACCTGTTTTTCCTAGACTGGTAATGGTATCTGGCGCAAAAAGTCCAAGAGACAAGCGCAACTTGCCATTTTCATCTAAAAGAGCATCCCAGTTGACCTTGGTTTTATAAGAACCACCTTGTTGCAATTCTAAGCCTGCAAAGACATCATACTGGCTACGTTCTAGCCATTTAGCCATCTCTACAGAGTGATCATTCTTTTCCTTATTCCAGTTGAAATTAGCAAAAAATTGATCTGCAGGGACCTTGTCACCTTCCTTTTGCATGAATTGGTAGTTGTAATCACCTAGACCATCTTCATGGTAACGACCGTATTTGTAGGTCATGGCATCGTACCAAGCATACTTGATTGGATGGTTGACCTTAGCTGCGTATTCTTTTGTATAGAGCATGAATTGGCGCATTTTTTCACCAAGAGGTGCTACCAATTCCCCCGTTGTTTCTTGGTTGATGAAGTAGCCATCAAAGCCATAGTATTTAGCGAGATCAACAAGTTTACGTGCAATCGGGAAGGTGCCATCCTCATCTTGCTTCAAAGCGGCTGCAAATTTCTCTTGGTCAGCAATGCTGTTTGACCAGTTGAAAAAGAGGGTTCCATAAACAGGCACACCATTACGGTGGCCTGCATCAATGACATCTGGAGTAGGGACTAGGCCTTCCCAGAAGACCATTGAATCCAAGTATTGCCAGTAATCGAAGGCGTAGGCCTTGAATTCTTCTCCACCAACAGAAGCGTGGTCTTTAGCCTTTGAGTTGGTATTTGCTAGCGCCTGAACTTTGGCTCTTCTGCTTGCTTTTTCGTTAACCAACTGACCTCTATGGCGCTTGGCGAGTTCAACTGAGGATCGATTGATGGGATCATCCTCACGCGCACCTGGTTCCCATTTCAACAAATCATCCCAAGTATCAAACTTGATTTCTTTTGGTCGGAGACTCTTCTCTTCATTCTTAGGAACGTCTGCTAGACTTGGTTTGTCAGCTTTATTGTCAGCCACTTGAGGAGTTTCCTCAGGCTTGACTCCTTCTTTGTCAGTTGGTTGAGCAGGTTTTTCAGTTTTATCTGTCGGAGCTGGCTTTGCTTCTTCTTTTTCATTAACTAAATCAGCTATTGCTGGAGTGTTTTCTGAAATTGGTTGCTCAGCTACTTTGTTTTCAGTTTCCTCTAATTGTTTTTCGATGGCTGCGGTTTCTGGATTAGTCATTTCACTGGCACTTGTCGCTTGAGTGCTCGTACTAGCAGCTGTTTCAGGGGCAGCGACCTGTTCGGCAAGAGCTGGGCTCGCAAATAGAGCTGAACCAATCATCAAGGAACAAGCCCCGATGGACAGCTTACGAATACTGTAACGGCAACGTTTTTCAAAAAATAGATCTTTCATCTTATCCTCCTAATAAAATAAAAAGTAAGCGCTTTACTTTTTAGATAAAAAGCAACTGCTCTTAGTGGGCACCACCCGAACAGGATCATCTTCATTTTATCTTATATGAAAGCGATGTCAATCTGTTTGACACAAAAACTATAACTAGGATAATAATCAGTAAAATTTGGACACAATCCTATCATTCGACTCTCTTACAGTAAATTTATCCTCTATTTTTAGAGAAAGTTACCTTTTTCTTATGAAAATTTCCATTAAACACTTGTTAGATTTCCTATTATCCTTTAAAATAGAATAGGAGAAATTCCGCGATTATTTTTCGGAGGAAAAAGAAATGTCCATTAATTGGCAGGAAATTTTATTTCACTTTTTAGGTGGTCTGGGACTATTTTTATATAGTATCAAGACCATGGGAGACGGTTTGCAACAAGCTGCTGGAGATCGCCTTCGTTTTTACATTGACAAATATACCAGCAATCCCTTCTTCGGTGTGCTGGTTGGTATCGGTATGACGGCGCTGATTCAATCAAGTTCTGGTGTTACAGTCATTACAGTAGGACTTGTCAGTGCAGGACTTTTGACCTTGCGTCAGGCTATCGGTATTGTCATGGGTGCCAATATTGGAACCACCGTTACATCCTTTATCATCGGTTTTAAGCTAGGAGATTACGCCTTACCTATGCTCTTTATCGGAGCAGTTTGTCTCTTCTTCACCAAGAATCGCTCCATCAATAACATTGGACGGATTATCTTTGGTGTAGGAGGTATCTTCTTCGCTCTCAATCTTATGAGCGGTGCAATGGAACCCCTAAAAGACCTGCAAGTCTTTAGAGACTACATGGTTGAACTAAGTAAGAGTCCTATTCTAGGTGTCTTTGTCGGAACTGGATTGACCCTACTCATTCAGGCTTCATCCGCCACTATCGGTATCTTACAGAATCTGTACGCAAGTGGTTTGATTGACCTACAAGGTGCCCTACCGGTCTTGTTTGGTGATAATATCGGAACGACCATTACAGCCATCATTGCTTCTCTTGGAGCCAATATCGCTGCCAAACGTGTTGCCGGTGCCCATGTCGCCTTTAACGTAATTGGTACGGTTATCTGTATTGTCTTCCTTGTACCTTCACGGGCTTGATTCAATGGTTTGAATCGGCGCTCAATCTAGCTCCAGAAATGACCATTGCCTTTGCTCACGGAACCTTTAATATTACAAATACCATTATCCAGTTCCCATTCATCGGTGCCTTGGCTTACATTGTGACCAAGCTCATTCCTGGTGAAGATGAAGTTGTTAAATACGAGGCTCTCTACTTGGATGAACAACTCATCAAACAGGCGCCTTCTATCGCTCTAGGAAATGCCAAAAAAGAACTTCTTCACTTGGGGAACTATGCTGCAAAAGCTTTTGACCTTTCCTACGACTACATCGTTAATCTAGATGAAAAACTAGCGGAGAAAGGCCACAAGACTGAAGAAGCTATTAACACAATTGACGAAAAACTCACTCGTTACCTAATTAGCCTTTCAAGCGAATCATTGAGTCAAAAGGAAAGTGAAATCCTAACCAACATCCTCGACTCGTCTCGTGATTTGGAACGGATTGGAGACCACGCAGAAGGGTTAATCAACCTAACAGACTATCTCCAACGCAAGAATGTTCAGTTCTCTGAGGCCGCTTTGAAAGAGCTAGCTGAGATTTATCACGCTACCACTGAGTTCATCAAAGATGCCCTTGATAGTGTGGAAAACAACGATACTGAGAAAGCTCAAAGTCTAATTGAACGCCATAAAGAAATCAACAATATGGAACGCATTCTCAGAAAGACCCATATCAAACGCCTTAACAAGGGTGAGTGTTCTACACAAGCTGGAGTCAACTTTATCGACATCATTTCCCACTACACTCGTGTATCTGACCACGCCATGAACCTTGCTGAAAAGGTCATCGCTGAACAAATCTAATAAACAAAAAGCTATCCTGAATGGGATGGCTTTTTCGTCTACTCATCAAGAATGTCTTTTCTAGCATATAGAAATGCTTTGATTCACAATGGAATCAAAGCATTTTAAAGAGTTCACCAAACATAATAGCAGAAACTGCAGTTCCTCTGTACTTAGCTTCTTCTCTTTTGATAAAGCGAGCCAAATTGATCAATTCAGGTGCTGGGTGTTTGGGATTGGTGAGCAATTCACGGGTGACCAGTCCTGAGAGACGGACTGCTAGTAACTGCTCATTTGTAGTAGGCAGTTTCTTAGCAGTCTCTAGGAGAGCAGCGACTAAATCGTCACTCAAGCCCTGACGGGCATGGTTATAGAGGTCTTTTATTAAGCTTTCTAGATTTGCTTCTGCCATCCCGAGCAATCTCCCTTATGTTTAATAATTTTTAATCAAATCAACCGTTGAACGATCCAATTTTTTCACCAAGGCTTGCAAGAAAGCTTGGGCTTCTAGGAAGTCATCCATCGCGTAGAGGGTTTGGTGAGAGTGGATATAACGTGCACAGACACCGATAGTTGTAGATGGGACACCACCATTTTTCAGATGAGCTGCTCCAGCGTCCGTTCCGCCTTTTCCACAGTAGTATTGGTACTTGATGCCAGCTTCTTCAGCCGTTGTCAAAAGGAAATCCTTCATATCTGGGAGAAGCAAGTGACCTGGATCGTAGAAGCGAATCAAGGTGCCATCCCCAATCTTGCCTTGGCCACCGTAGACATCACCAGCAGGTGAACAGTCAACTGCTAGGAAAACTTCTGGGTCAAACTTAGTTGTAGAAGTATGAGCGCCACGAAGACCAACCTCTTCTTGGACGTTAGAGCCAAGATAGAGTTCATTGCCAAGTTTTTGACCTGACAAGGCTTGAGCTAACTCGCTCACCATGAGAACACCGTAGCGATTGTCCCAAGCTTTAGAGATGATATTTTTTTCATTGGCTGTCAAGATAGCAGAGCTATCAGGGACAATGGTGTCACCTGGACGGATTCCAAAACTTTCTGCTTCAGCCTTGTCCGCAAAACCGCCATCAAAAATGATATCCGAAATAGCTGGCATGGTTGGTCCACCTGTTCCACGTGTCAAATGTGGAGGGACAGAACCTGAGATCACTGGAATTTCACGACCGTCACGAGTAAAGAGTTTAAAGCGTTGGCTGCTGACCACCATAGGGTTCCAGCCACCGATTTCAACGACACGGAAGGTACCATCTGGCTTAATCTCACTAACCATAAAACCAACTTCATCCATATGAGAAGCAACCAAAACACGGGGCGAATCGGTAGCTTCTGAATGTTTAATACCAAAAATACCACCCAAGCCATCTGTCACCACTTCATCCACGTGCGGTGTCAACTTTTCACGAAGATAAGTCCGGACAGGCGCTTCATGACCTGAGATTGCAGCAAGCTCTGTTACTTCTTTGATTTTTGAAAATAATGTTGTCATATCAGTTCCTTCTTTCTGTCCTCCATTTTACCACTTTTTATAGGAGAAGGATAGTGGAAATCATCATTCCAACTTGAAACTGCTTATAAATAAAACAAATCACCATTGTAATTCGTTTTATTTATGATTTCGTTTGAGGGAAAAGTGGTCTGGCACAGGATCCTTGCCTATTTTCGACCAAGGATGACATCGGAGAATACGAGCCAAGCCCATCAAAACACCCTTGAAGCCATGTTTTTCAATAGCCTGAATCATGTAGTTGGAACATGTAGGCTCAAAACGACAAGAGGGTGGAAAGGCTGGTGAGATAAAGCGTTGGTAAAAGCGTACTGGCGCTATTAAGATTCGTTTCATTATTTCTTGGTTACAGCCATAGTGTGTAGTTGGCTGATTTCTTTTTTATTGAGGCGACGGGATTCTCCCGGACGAAGGCCTGTCAAGTCTAGGTGTCCAAAACGTGTCCGAGATAACTTATCTACTTGGAGACCGACAGCTTCAAACATCTTTTTAACCTGATGGTTACGCCCTTCATGGATAGTCAACTGTACCACAGAGCGGTTTTTGACTGGGATCCACTTTGAGAATTTCATAAACAGCTGGCTTGGTTTTTCTTGCCATCAATCTCAAGACCACGGGTCAAGGGGACGGAGATTGTCCTTATTAGCTACACCTTTAACACGCGCGACGTAGACCTTATCAATCTCATTACGGGGGTGAATCATCTCGTCTGTAAAGTCCCCATCATTGGTCAAAAATCAAAGACACCCTGATGTATCCCAGTCCAAACGTCCCAACTGGATAGATTCGTTCTTTGACATTTGGGCAAGAGGTCCACAACAGTCTTGCGGCCCTTGTCATCTGTCACACTGAAATCACTCCACGTGGTTTATTAAGCAGATAGTAGACCTTTTTCTTCGTTGTAGATTGGGCTGACCTTCAACTTCAACCTTGTCGCCAGACTTGATGGTCGTTGCGAGTTCACGCACCACTTGACCGTTGACTGTCACCAAACCTTGCTTGATCAGCTCTTCTGCTTTTTCTCCTACTGGCCACACCTGCGTGGGCAATATATTTATTGATTCTCATCTTCTTCTATCCTTTCACCAAATAATTGGCTTTCTTGCGCTTGAATCTCAAGCTCATCAATCACTGGGCAGTTCTTCCAAATGATTGATCCCCATGTAATCTAGAAAATAATCCGTAGTCACATAGAGGTTAGGGGCGACCCAACACTTCTTTTTTTCCCATCTTCTCGTATCAAATTCAAAATGCTTGCAACTTTAGCTAGAGCTCCACTCGAATTGACTCCACGGATAGCATCAATCTCAATCCGCGTAATCGGCTGCTTGTAGGCAATGATGGACAAGGTCTCAAGAGCTGCCTGAGATAAACTCTGGTTGATAGGTGCCTTGGAGTATTCCTTCAAAAATCGCTGCAAATTGAGGCTTGGTGACCAATCTGTAGCGCCCACCTGTCTCGATCAGGGACAAGCTCGACTCTTGGTCTTTTTTTCATACTTTCTGGGCTAATTTTTTTCTAAACTCTGTTGGATGCCTGTCGGTGGAAGTGAGAGGAGTTCAGCCAACTGACGGACTCGAATCCCATCTTCACCTGCTACAAACAAGAGCGCTTCTATTTCTGCTAAAGTACTCATCTTTCCTCTCTATCAAGTCTAGCTTTGTGCCTCTTGATTTTCTTCCTTCTTTTTCCATGAGATAGATATCTCCGAAACTCTCCTCTTGCACGAGGATCAGCTCCTGAGTTTTTGATTAACTCTAGGGTTGCCAAAAAGAGGGTAATGACCTCTTGGACATTCTGGGCTTCCTTGAACAAATCCTGCAAACGCAACTGGTCTCGTCCAGTCAAGGACTCTTTTACAATGACCCATCATGTCCTCAATCTTATACTCATCCCGCAAGATGGTCGTGTGATTCTGAGCGAACTCCTCTTTTTTTCTTGGCTAGGATATTTGAAAAAAAGCCAAAAAGAGGTCAATGGTCGTCTATCATGTACAAGCTCCGCATCCTCGTAAATCAACTCTGTTGGCGCTTTGGAATAGTACTGGGCTCGATCTTTGGTGCTTAGCCTCCAAGTGCTCACCCAAGAGCTTGAATTTGCGGTATTCTTCGATTTGGGAGAGAAGATCCTGCTCCAGGTCATCCTCCAAGTCTGTCACTTCAGCTACCTTTGGAAGAGCTTTGCGACTCTTGATCAGCATGAGCTGACTGGCCATAACCATGTACTCGCCCGTCACTTCCAGACGCATGGCCTGCAGAGTTGAGACATAGGCTAGATACTGTTCGATAACTTCCGTAATGGGCACATCGTAGATATCCATCTGGTACTTAGAAACCAAGTGCAAGAGCAAGTCCAGGGGCCCTTCAAAATCTTTTAATTTAATATCCATTATCTATATTTTTCTAAGGTCAGGACTGTTTTTAATCCTAATTTTTTTGCAATTTCGTACAAATCGACCTTGTTTTCTATTTGTCTTAGAATGAACTGTTCCCGTAGGGCTTGGGCTGATAGTTCTGGGAAACCTTTCTCCTTGACAAAGGACTCCAGCTGACGAAAGGCCCACTGACGAGAATAGGCTTTCCCTGCCCTTTCAAAGAGATAGGTCTGCCCCATCAAGGGTTCTAGCTCTGGAATCAAGGTCCTAGGAATGGCTGACAATCCTCTGTTGGGTAAGCCTTGTTGATCCTCAAACACCTGAAAAATCCAGATTGATATCTGCAACCTTGAGGGCTAAAAATCTCACTTGGCAAAGAGCCCTATTTCCAAGATAAGAGCGCCAGCAAGCGTCCTTCTGGATAATTACTTTCCTGCCAAAAAAAGAGTCTAAAGTTTAGAATCTCAAGCTTTTTCAGTCTTCTTTTTCAGCTTGTTTGGCTAATTCCAGACGATAAAAAAACTGTCCACTTCTCCTTTTTCGATAGAGAAAGTAGAGAAATTGGTTACAGGCTGAAAGTTTTCGCTTTCTGGGCGCTGATTTTTTTAGATTGGCTAGCTGGGCCTTGGTAAATCTTGAGACTGGTCTCAGAGATCCGCTCACCCACAATGTCTAAAAAAATTGCTCCAAATCATACTTATAAGACTGCTTTGGAATTGGCAGACAAGCCCTGCTTTTTTTCCTCTAAAAAAAGTCTGAAATCCTATCTCTCATTTGCATCGAATCTCATATTCCTTACTAAAGTCATGTAAGAGAGCATTGACAGCCTTGAGGATAGACTTGCGCGTGATGATTCCTTGGAAAATTCCTTCACCATCTACGACTGGCAAGAAGGGTTCATCTACCAGTTTATGGAGGACCTCTGTGATGTTATAGTCTGGAGCAACAACTGCCACATCTGTCTTGGTCATATTGACGATATCTGTCTTTGCCATTTGTTCATCTGTCAAACCTTGCTCCATTTGATAAGCCAAAATGTCTCTCAGACCAATAGTACCGACAAAGCGTTTGTCAAAGGTCACAACAGGGATACGGGTATAAGTGATTTGGCTCAACACTAAAATCGCATGATCAGCGTTATGGGTATCAATCAAGGCCGCTAGATTCTCAGCAGGGGTAAGAAAAGTCTCTTCCTGCTCCAATAAAAATGCTTCAAATTCCTTGGCAATCATCGAGCAAACTCCTTGGACAAGCCTGGATAAACCTCATGGTCACGTGTCAAAAAGTCTACTTTAAAATAGCTGTCATCAATCTCCACACGGGCATAGAGGCATTCTCTAATAGTTCCTCGTGGTTGGCTGATGGAGCCTGGATTGAGAAAAAGAGTCTTTCCTTCCATCCAAGCATTTGGTACATGCAAGTGACCATAGAGACAGATATCGGCATCTTCTTCCTGAGCCCAGTAGTCCAACTTTTGAAAGTTGAAATTGATATCAAACAAGTGTCCATGCGTCTGGATGATCTTGGTTGGACCAAGTTGAGTTACCAAACGTTCTGGGTAGCCAGCATAAAAGTCCATATTTCCTTTGACGACATGGATGCCTTCCCAGAGCGGAGAGTCTGGACGGAGTTCAGAGTCACCATCGTGAAATGGCATCAACTTTCCCCAGATAGCGATCACGGATTTCTTCCACAATCAAGCTATCTCCGTGGGAGTCACTCATTACAATGATGGTTTGCTTTGCCATGATGGAAATACCTCCAAAAGTTTCTTAACGGCTAAGGCACGGTGGGATTGGCTATTTTTTTCTTCCAGGGTTAATTCAGCTGCTGACTTACCTGTCTCTCCCACAAGGAAAAGAGGGTCATAGCCAAAGCCATTTTCACCCTTGGGTTCAAAGTTAATATAACCTGGCCAGTCAGCTTCAACCACCAAGCTTTCCTTGTTTGGACTAGCTACGACTAGGGTTGTGTGGAATTGAGCCGAACGGTCCTTGAGGTCAAAGACCATGGCCAATTCGTGCAAGAGTTTGGTGTTGTTTTCACGGTCGGTTGCTCCTACACCAGCGAATCGCGCTGACCAGACTCCTGGCAAACCGCCGAGGACATCGACTTTGAGACCTGAGTCATCTGCTAGCACCATCTTGCCTGTTAATTGGGAAATGGTTTCTGCCTTCAGGCGGGCATTTTCTTCAAAGGTCATGCCTGTTTCAGCTACTTCAGGCAGATCTGGATAGTCATTGAGATTTTCCACATCGTAGCCTAACTTGTCAAAGATAGCTCGGAATTCCTTGGTCTTGCCCTCGTTACGAGTCGCAATGAGCAGAGTTTCTCTGACCTTGTTAGTTTCAAAGAAGGCTTCTACATCGACTCCTTCTTTAGGCAATTCGACATGCAAAAGCTGTCCATTTTCAACCAAGAGCAGGGCTCCCTGACGTTGGATGACTTCTAGATTGCGACCTGCTTCAGCATTTAAAATCTCAACGATAAAGGAGAGCAGACGAAAGTTAGAAGACCAGCGCATCACCGTTATCGTAATCGGAAAGCCATTTTCCTCGTCCCGAAAAATCCGCGCTAAATCCATAAAATCAAGCTCGAGAGGATCTTTGATAAGGCTATAGATGCCTCCATAGACATCCCAGACACCGACATACCAGTCCTGGTCATCCTTGTATTCATAAATTTTGTTTGTCATAAAGTTACATGCTCCACATGAATCTCTTTTTCCAGCCATTCTGCTCCAATCTGGGCAAAACTTTGGCTATTGGCTGTTGTGTAAAAACGATGTTGAAGAGGTCCCGCATCTCGGCTACGGTTGATTTCAAAATAGTTCAGCAAAACCGAGATATCCCGTACACACTCTGCCCCACTATCGATGAGCTGAACCTTTGGTCCCATGACATTTTGGATGATAGGGCGAAGGAGTGGGTAATGGGTACAGCCCAAAATCAGGCTATCCACCTTGCCGACCAAGGGACGCAGGGTTTCATAAACCACTTTCTTGGTAACACTGGTTGACAGGGCACCAGACTCCACCAAGGGGGCAAACTTGGGACAGGCCAAACTTTCCACCTGTAAGTCTGGATCCAAATCATGGATTTTTTGACGATAGATGTCTGATTGGACCGTCATGGGCGTTCCAATGACCCCGATTTTCCCACCTTGACTGGACTTGATAGCTGCCGAAGCTCCTGGCAAAATCACACCTAGGACAGGAATATCTAGTTGGGCCTTGATTTCTTCCCAGACGACCGCAGTCGCAGTATTACAAGCAATGACAATCATTTTGACATCCTTGGTCAAGAGAAAGTTGACCAACTGCCAAGTATATTCACGGATTTGCTCAGCAGGACGGGGACCATAGGGCGCCCGTGCCGAATCTCCAATATAGACGATTTCTTCATGGGGAAGCTGGCGCATGAGCTCACGAACAACGGTTAAGCCACCGACACCCGAATCCAAAAAACCAATTGGTCGATTATCCATACAGTCTTCTTTCTAGTCTTTTTTCTGATTGATAGTTCATCATAATTACTCGTCCTAAATGAACGGATAGACAGCTTGATAGAATGGCAACTGCCTCTCTTTTAATCATAATCAAATATCAATAGAATGCAAGGAAAAAGTCTTATCCTTGAGAACTATTGAACATAGTGAGAAGTCTGGAACTTTCATCCCAGACTTTTCCTATTTATTTCTTTTTATTGTTAGCAAGGGCTGCTTTTTGTTGGCGGATGATTTGGTGATAAACTTGTTGTACCTTGGCTTCGCTTGGTTTTTGACCATTTGCACTCAAGAGAGCACGAACTGCTTCAGCGTTCAAACGTGGGTTGTCCGCAAATTCTTTTTCGATTTGCTTACGAACCAAGTACATCCCTCCAAGAGCTCCTCCTAGAAAAGCTAGCACAATCAAGATAATTGCTAAAAGTAAATCCATTCTTTTTCTCCTGTTTCTTTTTGAGTCTTCTATATTATACCACAAAGTGACTTTCCTGACTAGTTTGTTTTACGCTTTCAAAAGGGGGTTAAGCCAATTCTAAGCTAGTCTTACAATCAGATTGAACTATGAAATTACGAATAATTCCACCCTTTCCTCTCTTTCTTCTACTATTTTAAGAAAAAACAATAACAAATATGTCTCTTTCTAAAAAGCTATTGACAAATGCTAGATGACCAGTAGAATGGGAGGTGAGGAGATAAATAGAAACAAATTAAACGAAATCGCTTTATAAAATGTAAGCGGTTTCGAATACACAAAGGAGAGTTTTATGAAAAAACACTTTTGGGAGAAATCCTGTCGCTATAGCATCCGCAAGCTGACGGTTGGGACTGCTTCTGTTTTGCTGGGAGCTGTTTTTCTAGTCAACCACACTGTAGCTGCAGACAGTGTTGAGGTCAAGCAAACTGAACCAACCTCTGTCGAAGCTATCACTAAAGCCTGATAGTGAACCCAGAGCAGCTGAAGCGACTGAAACTACAAATCAGTCTCTAGCTGAAAGTCCAGTAGTTTCCGAAAGCAAGCCAGCTAACGAGACTCACAAAGACAAATAGTCAAAGCTAGTGAAGAAGCCATTGTAGAAAGCTAAAACGAAAATAAGGAACCTGAAAAAAAGCAGACCAGCCTGTGACAAAGCAAGAAAAACTATCAACTCAACTACGATCAGCCAACAGCTCCCTTCCTATGACGGATGGGAAAAACAAGCTCTTCCTAGTCGGAAATGGAGAAATGGGAGCCAAGGTTTTCGGACTCATTGGGTGAAGAGAGAATCCAGTACAACGAAAAAGACCCTCTGGTCAGGAGGACCACAACCCGATAGCACCGACTATAACGGAGGGAAACTACAAGGACCGCTACAAGGTCTTAGCAGAGATACGTAAAGCTCTCGAAGTTGGCGACCGCCAAAAAAAGCAAAACAACTCGCTGAACAAAAATCTAGTTGGACCAAACAACGCCCAGTATGGACGTTACCTAGCCTTTGGAGATATCTTTTATGGTCTTTCAATAACCAGAAGAAAGGGACTAGATACTGTAACTGATTATCACCGTAATCTGGATATCACAGAAGCCACTACAACAACTTCTTACACCCAAGATGGGACGACCTTCAAACGCGAAACCTTCTCCAGCTATCCTGATGATGTCACTGTGACCCACCTGACCAAAAAAAGGAAACAAGACACTTGACTTTACCCTTTGGAACAGCTTGACAGAAGACTTGCTTTGCTAATGGCAACTACTCTTGGGAATATTCCAACTATAAGAACGGTCATGTCACTACAGATGCAACACGGAATCCTTCTAAAAAGGAACTGTCAAAGATAACGGCCTCAAAGTTTGCATCCTATCTAGGAATTAAAACGGACGGAAAGGTCACTGTTCAGGACGAGACTTTGACCGTTTCAGGCGCAAGTTATGCAACCCTCTATCTCAGTGCCAAGACTAACTTTTGCTCAGAAATCCAAAAAAACCAACTATCGAAAAAGACATTGACCTCGAAAAAAACAGTTAAAGGGATTGTCGAAGCAGCTAAGGCCAAAGACTACGAGACACTGAAAAAGGACCCATATCAAGGATTATCAAAGTCTCTTTAACCGCGTTAAACTAAACCTAGGTGGAAAGCAAGACTGCTCAAACGACAAAAGAGGCCCTTCAAGGCTATAACCCAGAAAAAGGGCAAAAATTGGAAGAACTCTTCTTCCAATACGGACGTTATTTACTCATCAGTTCGTCTCGTGATCGGACAGATGCCCTTCCTGCTAACCTGCAGGGAGTCTGGAATGCTGTAGACAATCCACCTTGGAACGCTGATTACCACCTCAATGTCAACTTGCAAATGAACTATTGGCCAGCCTATATGAGCAACCTTGCTGAAACAGCCAAGCCCATGATCAATTACATTGACGACATGCGCTACTATGGTCGTATCGCCGCCAAAGGAATACGCTGGTATCGAATCCAAAAGATGGACAAGAAAAATGGTTGGCTGGTCCACACCCAGGCGACACCATTTGGCTGGACTACTCCAGGCTGGAATTACTATTGGGGTTGGTCTCCAGCTGCTAACGCTTGGATGATGCAGAAACGTCTATGATTACTATAAAGTTCACCAAGGATGAAACTTATCTCAAAGAAAAGATTTATCCAATGTTGAAAGAGACTGCTAAGTTCTGGAACTCCTTCTTACACTATGACCAGGCCAGTGACCGTTGGGTGTCTTCTCCATCCTACTCACCAGAACACGGGACCATCACCATCGGAAATACCTTTGACCAATCGCTAGTCTGGCAGTTATTCCACGACTACATGGAAGTCGCCAACCATCTGAATGTCGACCAAGACTTAGTCACAGAGGTCAAGGCTAAATTTGACAAACTAAAACCACTTCACATCAACAAATGAAGGGACGCATCAAGGAATGGTACGAGGAGGACAGTCCCGCAATTCACCAAATGAAGGCATTGAAAATAATCACCGCCACGTGTCTCATCTGGTTGGTCTCTTCCCAGGTACGCTCTTTAGCAAGGACCAAGCTGAATACCTAGAAGCTGCGCGTGCTACCCTCAACCACCGTGGAGATGGTGGTACAGGTTGGTCTAAGGCCAATAAAATCAACCTCTGGGCTCGTCTGCTAGATGGTAACCGTGCCCATCGCTTGCTCGCTGAACAGCTCAAGTACTCAACTCTAGAAAATCTTTGGGATACGCACGCGCCTTTCCAAATCGATGGCAACTTCGGAGCAACCAGTGGGATGGCAGAAATGCTCCTCCAATCTCATACTGGTTATATTGCTCCATTGCCAGCCCTTCCAGATGCTTGGAAAGACGGTCAGGTTTCTGGCTTGATTGCCCGTGGTAACTTTGAAGTCAGCATGAAGTGGAAAGATAAAAACCTGCAAAGCTTGTCCTTCCTTTCAAATGTCGGTGGAGACCTAATTGTAGACTATCCAAATATCGAAGCCAGCCAAATCAAGGTCAATGGCAAAGCAGTCAAGGCAACGATCCTTAAAGATAATCGTATCCAGCTTGCAACACAAAAAGGTGACGTCATTACCTTTGAACACTTCCCTGGTCGCATAACCAGTCTGACAGCCGTTCGACAAAATGGAGTCACTGCCGAACTTACCTTTAACCAAGTAGAAGGCGCTACCCACTATGTCATCCAAAGACAAGTGAAAGACGCATCTGGCCAAACTTCTGCAACTAGAGAATTTGTAACCAATCAAACTAACTTTATCGACCGATCACTAAATCCTCAACTCGCCTACACCTATACTGTCAAGGCTATGCTGGGCGAGCTTACCACACAGGTGTCTGAACAGGCCACTGTCGAAACCTATAGCGAGTTGATGGACGACCGAGATAGTCGTATCCAGTACGGAGCTGCCTTTGGAAACTGGGCAGACGCAGAATTATTTGGAGGAACGGAAAAATTTGCTGACCTTTCAAAAGGAAACTACACAGACGAAGACCTCACTGCCACCATCCCTTTCACTGGCGTTGGTATCGAAATCTATGGACTAAAATCGTCCGAACTAGGTCTTGCCACTGCTAAAATTGATGGCAAAGAGGTCGGCGAACTTGATTTCCATACTGCTGGGACAACTGAAAAAGGCAGCCTCATCGGTCGCTTTGCAGGATTGTCAGACGGACCTCATACATTGACTCTTAGTGTTAAACGTGAACACAAAGGACGTGGTAGTGAGCGCTCAAAAATTTCATTAGACTACTTCAAGATTCTAGCAGGAACAGGCAATTCAATTGAAAAAATGGATGATCGTGATTCGCGCATCCAGTATGGTGCCCAGTTTAAGGACTGGTCTGACCCTGAACTCTACGGAGGTACAGAAAAATACGCTGACATCAACAACAGCGACTCTAGTGCAGCTTCAGAAGCTCAGGCAACTATTTCCTTTACAGGGACAGGTATTCGTATCTATGGTTTGAAGAGCCTTGCCCTGGGACGAGCACGTGTTACACTAGATGGCAAAGAAATGCCAAGTCTAGACTTCTACACTTCAGGTGCAACTGAAAAGAGAGCTTTTATTGGCGAATTTACAAATCTCACTGACGGTTCGCACACCTTGACATTACAAATTGACCCAGCTTCGCCAGAAGGCCGCAAGAAAATCTCTCTAGACTCCTTTGATATCATCAAAGCTCCAGCTGTTGGTTTAGATAGCCCAAGTATCGCACCTCTTAAGGAAAATGACAAAACCATTTCCTTAAGTCTACCAGCTGGAGATTGGGAAGCCATCGCAGTGACCTTCCCAGGTGTCAAAGATCCTCTAGTTTTGCGTAAGGTGGATGAAACGCATCTGGTTACAAGTGGAGATCAGACTATCCTATCAATCCAAGACAATCAAGTTCAAATCCCAATCCCTGACGAAACCAATCGCAAAGCTGGAAATGCCATTGAAGCTTATACCATTCAAGGAAATACCACAAGCAGCCCTATCGTAGCCGTCTTTACTAAAAAGGATGAAAAGAAAGTTGATGAGAAGCAACCAACTACAAGCAAGGGAGAGGAACCAGCTCCTACTGTTGAAATTCCGGAATACACTAAACCTATCGGGACTGCAGGGCAAGAAGTGCCACCCACAGTTGAAAAGCCTGAATACACCAAACCTATCGGAACGGCGGGGCAAGAAGAGTCTCCTACTGTAGAAAAACCTGAATATACCAAACCTATCGGAACAGCAGGTCAAGAGGAAGCCCCTACTGTTGAAAAACCTGAGTACACTGACCCTATCGGAACTAGTGGGGATCAGGCTGCTCCAACCCTTAGCCTTCCTGATTATCCAGTTCGGGTCTTAAAAGATAAGGAAACTGGAGTAGAAATCATCGGTGGAGCTACTGACTTAGAAGGAATTTCTCACATCTCTAGCCGACGTGTCCTAGCTCAGGAACTCTTTGGCAAGACCTATGACGCTTACGACCTACATCTTAAAAATCCAACAGATCATAGCTTGCAGCCAAAAGACTCTGTCTTGGTTCGCTTGCCTATTTCAGCTAGCGTCGAAAATATCTACTACATCACTCCGACCAAGGAGTTGCAAGCCCTTGATTTCACCGTTCGAGACGGAAAGGTAGAATTCATCACTAATCATTTCAGTACCTATGCTGTCGTCTATCAAGCTACTGGAACAAGCTCTAACACAGAGGAAAAACCAAGTGCTTCAGATACAGAAACCTTGGCACACGAGGCTGAACAACTTTCAGCTAGTCCGAATCTTGCTAAAGCTGAAAATCATTCTCCTAAAGAACAACTTCCAGCAACAGGAGAAGCGTCCATCCCACTCCTATTCTTAGCAGGACTCAGCCTAGCCCTTACAGCCACATTTATGTTAAAAGGAAGAAAGGATGACTCCAACTAACCTTTAAGCACACAAAAACAGGATGAAGATCACCTTCATCCTGTTTTATTTTGTCATCAGAAGTTAGTTTTACAGTAGGTATAAAAAGGCTAAGGTCAAGAGACTTGCTAGAAGCCCAACTCCCCAAAAGAAGAAATCAACCTTCCACTCGCTCCAAGGATTGCCCTTGCCTGAGAATCCTCCAAGCTCAAAATGATGATGCACAGGTGTCATACGGAAAATACGCTTTCCACCACTAAGTTTGAAGTAGGTAACCTGCATCATAACAGAGCTTGTCTCAAAGACATAGATAATCCCAATCAACAAAAGGGTCCATTCTTGGTGGAGGGCCATAGAGATTGCTGCCAGCATCCCACCTAAAGCCAAACTTCCCACATCTCCCATGAAGACCTTGGCAGGCTTGTGATTAAAGACGAAGAAACCTAGCAAACCACCAATCATAGCAAGAATCACAAGAAGAATATCCAGTTGATTTTGCATATAAGCAATCACACCGTAGGCCGATAAGCTAATCACCACGGAAATACTTGCTAAGCCGTCGATCCCGTCCGTCAGATTCACCGCATTTGAAAAGCCAACTAGCCAGAAAAGGGCAAAGAAAGATATAGAAAAATTCCCAGATGAACTTGGTAGCCAAAGACTGAAAGCATGTCGCCACCACGCTCATAAAAGAGGTAGAAAAATCACTCCTCCAAGCAGCTGGAGAGCAAGTTTTTTTGCTTGGGATTTAAGCCTTCGTTAATCTTACGAAAGACCTTGAGGAAATCATCCAAAAAACCTACCAAACCATACAAAACCAAGATAAACAAAATCATGCCTACATTGTTGGTCAATTGTTGGGTAAAGAGAGCAATAAGAAAGCTCACAACTACTGCAACGATAAGGAAGACAAGACCTCCCATGGTTGGAGTCCCAGCTTTAGCTTGGTGTTGTTTGACATCCTCGTGCATCTGCTGACCCGTAATCTGTGCTTTTCGATAAAATCGGATAAAGGCTGGAATGCCAATCAAGGTCAATAGAAAGGCTAGAATTCCAGCACTAATGGAACTAATCATCTTAATCTCCTAAAGTTACTTTCATTTTTTTAATGTCTTTGAGAGCTGTATTGGCACGGACACTTTGTTTCTTGACCGTTTTGCCACTACCTTCCCACTCGACTTCTATATTCAGCCATTTGGCAAATGTTTGCACATTTTCATCTGTCCAGCCGTACATATCAGGCATTTCTTCGACCTTATCTGACAGGATCAAGATCTGCTGATTGGCTTCCAAATTATCTCCTTCAGAAACCGAGAGTTCCTTGATCTTGGTTCCTGTTCCGATAACAATTGGTTGGACCAGGTTTCGACGCAATTCTTCTGCTAGGTCACCCGGAGTAAAGTCCTTGGTAGCCGGCATAGCATAGCTTGTCGTCTTGCTGACCTGATCCAAGTTCTTGGCAGTTGACTGAAGATTGAGGGATTCTTTCATAGCAGAAGCTCGCTCAAGGATTGGATTGGCAAACTCCCCAAGCTGAACGCCTGAATAATGCTCTGGCTGTTGCACCGTCACATAGAGGATAAAGTCAGGATTCTCTGCAGGATGCATCGACACAACAGAGAAGATATAGTTGGTTTCACCTGTCAGGTAGCCCCCATTCTTCTCATCGGCAATCTGAGCTGTCCCTGATTTCAGAGCAACATTTTGCCCCGGAACATTGACATTCGGCTTTCCTGTACTGTGGTTGTACATGGTACCGTAGACAGGATCTGTTCCGACCATGACCATGTGCTCCCGAGTAGAGGACGCTGCTGTTTTTGACACAGGATTTCCGACAATTTCCTTTTGAGACTTACGAACAGACTGGTCATTTGGATCATAGAGGGCACTGATAAATTTTGGTTCCAACATAACCCCATCGTTGGCAATAGCTGTAAAAGCACGTAGCATCTGGGTCTGCGTTACAGAAATCCCCTGACCAAATGCACTCATGGCAATATTAACAATATTATCTGCAGGCAATTGACCTGAATACTCATCAGTCAGACCAAAACGCGTCGGCACCCCAAACTTAAAGCGATTGAGATAATCGAGCCAAGTCGCATCTCCCATTTTTTGTTCAAGTAGACTCATTCCAACATTACTGGAGTGAGCGAAACCTTGTGAGAAAGTCATCATCCCACCAGTAGTCAAACCATCATTAACATCCCAATCTCGAATCGTCGCATCCGCTATTTTTAATTCACTGCTATTGAAGTATTCTCCACCTGGGAAGGTATTGTTGTCAATAGAAGAAGCTAACGTCATGACCTTCATGGCTGATCCTGGTTCGTAGTTACTTTGATAGAGGATATCACGCCAGACAAAGTCTTTTGTGATGCCATCCTTGGTATCTGCATTAAAGGTCGGCCGTTGGGTCGTAGCCAGGATTTCCCCTGTTTTAGCGCTAACCAAGGTAGCCGTCATATACTTGCCTTTTACTTTTTCCTGGAAGGCATCCATCTGGGTTTCCATAAAGGATTGCAAGGGACTAGAAAGGGTTGTGTACACATCCTTTCCATCTACTGTTTGTTGAGAAGCTTGATCTGTACCCGGAACAATATTTCCCAGACGATCCTTCTCATAGGTAATGATCCCATCTGTACCCGCCAGAATGTTATTTAAAGAACTCTCCAATCCAGATGTCCCCATCAAACGTTTGGTGCCATCCTCATTTTCATGGAGTTGCGCTAAACCGATAAAGGATGAAGCAAACTGTCCATTGGGATAACTGCGGTTAGGACTAGTTGTAAAGTCAATCCCCTCAACGCCAGCAGTTTTGAGGTCATTTTTAATGGCCATCATATTGGCATAGGTGATCCCATTTCCCTTGGTACCAAAAGACACCTGTTTTAGATCTGGCTGAGAAAGCTGTTCCTTGACATAAGACTCTTCCATATCTAGGTATTTATGGAAAATTTCAGCTACCTTATTAAATTGAGAATCCTCTACATAGAGAATTTTGCCTGTTGCCGACTTGTAGTTCTTGTCAATAACAGCATAGATATTATAAGAAGTCGCATCTTCTGCAATAGGTGTCCCATTTCGATCATAAATGGTTCCCCGTTTGGCTGGGATGGTCTTGGTTGTTTGGTGAACCTTTTTGGCCTCTTGGACCAAATCCTTACCAAATTTACTACCCGTTCCGATAATGACCGCAAAGTTGACCAAAAAGACAGCGAAGAGTACGACAGCCAATAAACTCAGGCTTTTCCCTACTCTTCGGCGATTTTCTTCTGGAGATTTACGGTTACGAACGGCATAACGGATGATTTTTTCTTTCCACTGTTTCATTTCTTACTCCGCTGCTCGGATATTTTCGTTATTCAGCTGCAAATCCTTGGAGTTTGCAATCTCTTTCAAACGTTCTGAACGAATCAATTCATTGACCTCTTGCTTGGCATCGTCTAGCTCTGTTTTCTTTTCTTCGATTTGAGCATTGACCTTGGTCAATTCATTCTGAACTTGTAATAGCTTGGTCTGCATAAACACAACGCTAATTGCCAGGATAATCATTGTTGCAGCAATCGAAACATAGAAGGCCTTTTCCACACGTGAAAAACCTTTAAACTTCGTTTGCAATAACTGGCTTGTTTTTTCGATTCTTTCTGTCATGTTTTTCCTCTTACTTGTGAATTTTTCTAGCCACGCGCAACTTGGCTGAATGCGAACGATTGTTGGCTTCTAGCTCTTCAGCACTTGGCAAGATTGGCTTGCGGGATACCAATTCCATCTTGGGCTTAAGGTCATCTGGAATGAAGGGCAAGCCTTTCGGGAACTTCCACTGTTGACGCTTCTTTGAAACAAATTGTTTGGTCAAGCGGTCTTCCAGCGAATGGAAAGTAATGACTGAGATTCTACCATCCAGAGCCAGCATATCCATAGCCTGCTGGATGGATTCATCTAGCAGCACCAAGCTCATCATTGACTTCGATTCGGATAGCCTGAAAAATCTGCTTGGCAGGGTGTCCCTTTTTTTTGAGCTCCTTGGCAGGCTTGGCTGACTTGATAATCTCTGCCAACTCCGTCGTTGTCTCAATTGGGTTTCACCTCACGCGCTTGCTCAATCTTACGAGCAATCTGTTTAGAGAATTTATCCTCACCATACTTGAAAAAGATCCGAACCAAGTCATGATAGTCATAACGATTGACCACCTCATAGGCCGTCAGACTAGCATCCTGATTCATCCGCATATCCAGTGGGCGCATCCTTTTTTTATAAGAAAAAGCCACGCTCACGCTGATCCAGCTGAGGACTGGACACTCCCAAGTCATAACAAATTCCATCAATTTCCTGGACACCAGCTTCGAGCAAACGTGCCTGCAAATGACGGAAGTTATCCTTGATAAAGGTTACCATCCCCTTTTCGATATAGGGTGCCAACCGTTTTTTTGCGCATTGTCAATGGCATTCTGGTCCTGGTCAAAGGCATAGAGATGCCCTTTTTTTCGCTCAATTTACTTAATAAATATTCGCTATGGCCTGCTCCACCCAAAGTCGCATCAACGTAGATACCGTCAGGTTTTTACGTCAAGCATATCAATCGTTTCATGAAGCAAGACCGTTACATGATGAAATTCTTTTGTCATATCTTATCTATTTTACCACAAATCTGACCAGCTTGCACTTGTCAGACAAGACTAAGTTTCTTCGAAAAAAATTCTCAAAAATATGTCATATATACTTGACACTCTCATCTCCCGAAAAGAATATAATATAGTCAAATATATACGACATATCAGAAAAGGAGACCCTATGAATCGTGTGAAAAGAATTCCGCAAGGAACTGGGCATTTCTCAGCTCGATCTCGCCAAAGATATCGGTGTCTCGAGACAGACCATCAACATGATTGAAAACGACAAGTACAATCCAACCCTGGAACTCTGTCTCAATCTCGCCCGCAGCCTCCAAACTGACCTCAACAGTCTTTTTTGGGAAGACGATTTTTAAAAAAGGAGCAAACAAATGAAAAAAGAAACTCTCACTGACAAACTCATCAAACGCACATACGGCATTTCTGGTCCCCTTGACGAACACAAACGGCGCGAGGCCGATCGTATCGGGAATCAGGTCTTTATCGTTCTCTTTTATCTGATGATATTTGGCAACCTCATTCCCCTTTGTCCTTGCTTATAAATACCCGCAAATTGTCGCTATCGGCTATCCTCTCGTGGTGTTTGGCATTTCGATGATGGCTGCCCTCTATGTGGTCTCTCAAACCAAGAAAACGGGCATCACAGCTATTGATCCCGAAATGCTGAGTCAAAAAGAAAGTAAACAGCTACATTTTCCGGGTCTAAAAGCGGGTCTGATCTATGGAATGGGCATGTTCTTTGGAATACCGCTTCTGAATGTCCTAACCGATGATAGCAAGAATTATCTTGGTTCTCTTTTAAATACAGGGCATTTTGTATCAACTATCCTAGCTACTTTCTTCTTCGGAGTGACCATACAAATTATCGTCTCTCTTCGCATTCGAAAAGCCAAGAAAGACCAAGAAGACGACTAGGAGGTGCCTTATGAAATCACTAGCTAGACTACTGATCAGTCATGTTTTTATCAGTATCTTTGTTACCTTTTTCCTACTTTCTGGGCATATTGAGCATCCTTTCTTGATTATCTTTCTTTTATTCCTTCCTGTATTGAACAAGGGACAGAGATTCCAGAAAATCCAATCAAAAAAAATACGTCTTCTAAACGCATCTCTCTGTTTTATCCTCGTATCCTTTCCACAACTTTTAACAAATCCTATGGATTGGAGATACCTGGTATTTCTAATAATCTGTATCATTTTTAGTTTGGTTTACTTCTATACTCTCTATCAACTCTTTAAAGAAATCAATCAAAAATCGCTCATTTAGGAGATTACTCCCATGAAAAAAGAAGATCTCACCACTCGCTTACTTAAACTATTCTTTCACATACAAGGCCCTTTTGATGAATGTCGTCAAGAGATAATCTACAGGGCTTGTGCCCGTGCCTTGATCCAAATCATTTACTCCTCCCTCCTACTCTTCTTGTTCTATCTCCTATTTGGACGCTTCATAGAGTTGGTTCGAGATGCCATGCCCTACCTCTATTTTGGACTTATCTTCGTCCTCGCATCTAGGGCGAGACTAGCAGTTCGTAACTTACATTTAGACAAGGATGACCCGTCCGAAATCCATCACAAGAGCTACAGCAAAAGCCAAATCAACCTTCGTAGTTGGGGTGTATTCATCAGTATTCAGCTTATTCTCTTTCTCTTACTAATCTTTCATAAACTCTTTGTTCAGCATCTTCCCATCGATGCATTTTGGGGATAATCTCTTCCCATTTCGATAAAATGCTCCCTTTACTAGTCTTAGGTTTGGGAATTGGTGCCATCTTTGGAACCATGACCTATGCCTTTTTATCGGAACACGAGATGAAACACTCTGAATCAGGAATGCATAAGGAGAATATAGAAAAATGACCAGTATATATGATTTTTCTGTTTTGAACCAAAATAATCAAGCAACTCCCCTGGATAGCTATCGTGGCAAAGTTCTCTTGATTGTCAACACTGCTACTGGATGTGGTTTAACGCCCCAGTACCAAGGGCTCCAAGACCTCTATGAACGCTATCAAGATCAGGGCTTTGAAATCTTAGATTTCCCTTGCAATCAGTTCATGGGACAAGCACCTGGCAGCGCAGAAGAAATCAATAGCTTCTGCAACCTACACTATCAGACAACTTTCCCTCGTTTTGCCAAGGTCAAGGTCAACGGCAAGGAGGCAGATCCTCTTTATGTTTGGCTAAAAGACCAGAAAGCTGGCCCGCTAGGAAAACGAATCGAATGGAATTTTGCTAAGTTTCTCATTGGTCGAGATGGGCAAGTCCTTGAGCGCTTCTCTTCCAAAACAGACCCCCAAACCACCCAAGATTCTCTCCAAAAAATATTCTAATTTCTTTTTAAAACGTATCCTTTCATTTAGTTTGAGCCATGAAAGGATGCATTTTTTCTTTAAAAAGTAACTGATTTTCTTTAATTTATATTTATTTTTTTGCTTTTTGCTATTGCAATTCTTTCATTAATTTAGTATATTTGTTATATTAAAAGTTTTCAGTCATTTTAAGGGAGAAATGACCTTTTAAATTTTTTTATCTTAAAATGAAAGCGCTTTATAAACAGGAGGTAAGGTGGCTTACAAATTATCAGAGAGTTTTTCATTAAATCAAGTTGTAACCAAGTCAGACTTGGGCTTGGGCAGTAGCTGACTGCCTTTCTAAAAACTAGGAGTATATTATGAATCGATACCTTTTTGAAAAAGGGCAAACATTTAGCATTCGGAAGTTGACTGTAGGTGTGGCCTCTGTTATCGTGGGACTGGCATTTTTGCTTCTGGAACCGTTCGTGCAGACGAAACGTCTCCTGCCACGCCATCCAATTTAGATCAGCAAATGAAACAAGTAGCAGATATAGAAGAGACCAAGGCTGAACCAGTCAAAGAAGAAGGCCGTGTAGAAGCTGAAAAACAAGAAAGACCTGCTGCCGATACCAACAGTGCTGACTTGCTCCCTGAAGACATTCAGGACCGCGCCTATCCCGACACACCTGTCAAAGAACTCGATACGACTACTATCGTTGACCAGAAAGCTAGTCCAAAGGTAGAAACTAAGAGCATTCTAAAGAACAAGGAAGAAGCTCCAAAAGAAGCTGAGAACGGAAACCGTGCTATTATTAACGGTGGACAAGACCTCAAACACATCAACTACGAGGGACAACCTGCAACTGCTGCCACTATGGTTTACAGCACTTACAATGCAGGAGAGCAACGCTACCTCGTTTCAGGATCTGGTATCTTTGTTGCACCTAATTTGATTCTTACCGTTGCACATAACTTCCTAGAAGCCAATAAAGAAACTGGCGAGGGTCACATTCGTGGTGGAAAATCTGCCCAGTTCTACTATAACGTTGGTTCAAACAGCGAAAAGAAAAACTCACTGCCATCTTCCGGAACTACGGTTTTATTCAGAGAAAAGGACATCCATTTCTGGAACAAGAAAGAGTTTGGAAAAGGCTATAAGAACGACCTTGCTCTTGTAGAAGCTCCTATTCCTCTTCCGATTGCTAGTCCAAACAAAGCAGCAACCTTTGCGCCTTTAGCGGATCACAAGACGCATCAGCCGGGAGAAGCCATTAGTACGATTGGCTACCCAACAGACTCGAGCTCAAAAGAGTTAAAACAGCCTATCCTAGCTGGCCAACTTTACAAGGCAGATGGGACTATTCGATCTGTTGAGTCCTATGATGATAAGGGAACGACCGGTATCACCTACCAAACCACTTCTGTATCTGGTTTGTCTGGTGGTGGGATTGTAGATAGCCAAGGAAAAGTTCTCGGTGTTCACCAACACGGAACCGTTGACAATGGTGTTCCTGAAAAGGATCGCTTTGGTGGCGGACTCGTCCTTTCACCTGAACAACTGAAATGGGTTAAGGACATGATTGCCAAATATGGTGTGAAAGGCTGGTACCAAGGAGACAACGGAAATCGTTACTACTTTACTGATGAGGGGCGTATGCTTCGGAACGAAACAGCTGTTATCGGAAGCAACGAATATTCCTTCAACCAAGATGGGATTGCTACCTTGACCAAGGGAGTTGAATACGGACGTGTGGTTATCCAACACGAAGACGAAGAAGGAAATCCTGTCAAAGATAATGATACTTTTATCGAGCAGACAAGTGTCGGAGCAGAGTTCAACTATAACTTTAAGTCAGAAATCGAGAAGACGGACTTCTACCAGAAAAATAAAGACAAATACGAAATTGTATCAATCGATAAATCACCTGTTAATAAACAGCTAAAAGATGCTTGGGCTGAAGATCACAATGTTGTCAGCAAAGCGCCTGCCGGTACCCGTGTCATCAAAGTGGTCTATAAAGTCAACAAAGGCTCTTTCAAAGTTTACTACCGTCAAAAAGGAACAAGTACTGAACTAGCTGAGGCGACAGTTGATAACAATGACGGCCAAGAGTATGAGGTTTCCTTTGTCAACACCTTCCATGCAAAAGACATTGCTGGCTACCGTCCAGTAAAAGCTAGCTTGGAAGCAAGGATCCAGCAAAAAGGGGTGAATGAAGTCATCTTTGAATACGAGCCAGTCGCTGATACAGCTAATCCAACGACTCCGACTCCTCCATCCGCTCATCCAGAAGATAAGGAAACTGAGATTGGCAACCACGGACCTCTTCCAAGCAAGGCTCAACTTGATTACCACAAGGAAGAATTGGCAGCCTTCATCCACTACGGAATGAACACTTATACCAATTCTGAATGGGGAAATGGGAAAGAAGACCCTCGATACTTCAATCCAACCAACTTGGATACAGACCAATGGATTCGCACCCTGAAGGAAACTGGCTTCAAACGAACCATTATGGTTGTTAAACACCACGACGGTTTCGTTGCTTACCCTTCTAAGTATACGGATCATACTGTAGCTGCCAGCCCATGGAAAGATGGAAAGGGTGACCTTCTCGAAGAAGTTTCCAAGTCTGCCAGCAAGTACGACATGAATATGGGTGTTTACCTATCACCATGGGATGCCAACCATCCTAAATACCATGTCGCAACCGAAAAGGAATACAACCAATACTATCTCAACCAGCTGAAAGAAATCCTTGGAAATCCAAAATACGGTAATAAAGGGAAATTTATCGAGGTTTGGATGGACGGTGCGCGTGGTAGCGGTGCCCAAAAAGTAACCTATACTTTTGATGAGTGGTTCAAATATATCAAAAAAGCTGAAGGAGATATCGCCATCTTCTCTGCTCAACCGACAAGCGTTCGCTGGATCGGAAATGAACGGGGTATCGCTGGTGACCCTGTCTGGCATAAAGTCAAGAGAGCCAACATCACAGACGATGTGAAAAACGAATACCTCAACCATGGTGACCCAGATGGTGATATGTATTCTGTAGGGGAAGCCGACGTTTCGATCCGTTCTGGCTGGTTCTACCATGACAATCAACAGCCGAAATCACTCAAAGAGTTGATGGATATCTACTTCAAGTCTGTTGGTCGTGGAACCCCTCTCCTTCTCAACATTCCACCAAACAAAGAAGGAAAATTCGCAGATGCGGATGTGGCTCGCTTGAAGGAATTCAAAGCAACCCTAGACCAAATGTATGCGACTGACTTGCCAAAGGTGCCACTGTAACAGCAAGTTCTACTCGTCAGAACCACCTCTACAAGGAAAGTCACCTGACTGACGGTAAAGATGATACTAGTTGGGCGCTCTCAAATGATGCCACAACTGGTAGTTTCACAGTCGATTTAGGACAAAAGAGACGCTTTGACGTTGTCGAACTTAAGGAAGACATTGCCAAAGGTCAACGTATCTCTGGTTTCAAGATTGAAGTTGAAATCAACGGACGTTGGGTGACTTACGGGGAAGGTTCAACTGTTGGTTACCGTCGCTTGATTCAAGGGAAACCTGTAGAGGCACAAAAAATTCGTGTGACCATCACAGGAGCACAAGCTACACCAATCTTGAACAACTTCTCTGTCTACAAAACGCCAAGTAGTATCGAAAAGACAGACGGCTACCCTCTTGGACTTGAATACCACTCAAATACAACAGCAGATACAGCCGGTACAACTTGGTACAATGAATCTGAAGGTGTTCGTGGCACTTCTATGTGGACCAATCAAAAAGATGCCAAAGTCAGCTATACCTTCACAGGAACCAAGGCTTATGTCGTCTCTACAGTCGACCCAGGTCATGGAGAAATGTCCGTCTACGTTGATGGCCAAAAAGTTGCGGATGTGCAAACTAAGAATGCTAGCCGTAAACGCAGCCAAAAAGTCTTTGAGACAGGTGATTTAGCACCAGGCCAACACACTATTACTCTTGTAAATAAAACAGGCGAACCAATTGCTACAGAAGGGATCTACACCCTAAACAATGATAGCAAGGGAATGTTTGAACTCGAATCTACCAACTACGAAGTCGAAAAAGGAAACCAGTCACTGTTAAGATTAAACGTGTTGGTGGAAGCAAGGGGGCTGCTACTGTTCGCTTCATCACAGAACCTGGAACTGGGGTTCACGGTAAAGTTTACCAAGATACAACTCAAGATGTGACTTTTGAAGATGGAGAAACAGAAAAGACTGTGACCATCCCAACGATTGACTTTACAGAACAAGCCGACTCTATCTTTGACTTTAAAGCCAAGCTCACTTCTGTTTCTGATGGTGCCTTGCTCGGTTTTGCTACCGATGCAACCATCCAAGTGATGAAAGCCGAATTGCTGATCAAGGATCAAACAAGCTATGATGACCAAGCTAGTCAGTTGGATTACAGTCCTGGCTGGAACCATGAAACTAATTCCGCAGATAAATACCAAAAGACGGAGTCTTGGGCTTCCTTTGGTCGCTTAACTGATGAACAAAAGAAAAAGACAACCGTAACAGCTTACTTCTACGGTACTGGACTTGATATCAAGGGCTATGTTGATCCAAATCATGGTATCTACAAGGTATTCCTCGACGGCAAAGAAGTTCCTTACCAAGAGGGTATGGGAAATGCGTCGACTATTGATGGTAAGAAATACTTTAGCGGTCACGCTGCCCAACGCCAAGGCAATCAAACTCTGGTTAGCCTAAAAGGTCTGGACGAAAACTTGCACGCAGTCACCCTTCAACTCGATCCTGATCGAAACGATTTGTCTCGAAATATCGGTATCCAGGTAGACCAATTCATCACTCGTGGCGAAGGTAGTGAACTCTACAGCAAGTCCGATATCATCCAGTCTATCTCTAAATGGAAAGATGATCTGTCAAACTTTGATCCAGCAGGTTTGAAAAATACGGCTACTGCACGCCAAGCTTTCCAAGCAAATCTAGAAAAATTGAGAAACCAACTCAGTACCGAAGCTGTGGATGTTCAAGAAGTCATGTTGACTGTCAGCGCCTTACAAGATATCCTATCCAAGGACGAGAACTATCAAAGAGGCCAAGAGGAACCTAGTCCAGAGCAACCTGAGCAGCCTGAAGAACCTTCTAAACCTGAACAACCTGAACAACCAGCTGAACCAAAACAACCGGAAATTGAATATGATAAAGCCATGGCTAGCTTGACTGAAGCTATCGAGAAAAAAGTCAGTGAGCTTGGTTCTAACAATGAAGCCAAGAAGAAATTAGTTGAAATTGCAGATCAAGCCATTGCTGCGATCCAAGAAGCTAAGACTCAGGAAGCAGTCAACAAAGCACTAGAAACTGCTCTCGAACAAATCAGCAAGCTCGAAGCAACCGAACCTGAAAAACCAGCGCAACCGGAAAAACCGGCGCAACCAGAAACTCCTGTTCAACCGGAAAAACCTGCTCAGCCTGAGAAACCAGTTCAGCCTGAGAAACCTGCTCAACCGGAAACTCCAGCGCAACCGGAAACTCCAGCTCAGCCTGAACAACCAGCTCAACCGGAAAAACCGGCACAACCGGAAACTCCGACTCAACCGGAAACTCCAGCGCAACCGGAGAAACCAATCCAACCGGAAAAACCAACTCAACCGGAAACTCCGACTCAACCGGAAAAACCAGTTCAGCCTGAGAAACCGGCGCAACCGGAAAAACCAGCGCAACCTGAGAAACCGGCACAACCGGAAACTCCAGCGCAACCTGAGAAACCAATTCAACCGGAAAAACCGGCGCAACCGGAAACCAGCGCAACCGGAAACTCCAGCTCAACCAGAAAAACCAATTACTTCTTCAAGTCCTGAAGAAGGAGTAAAGGATCTTGTCTTTACACTTCCAAGTTTGGAAATTGTCAATAAACCAGTACCGTTCAAGACTATCCGTCGCGAAAATGCCCAATTAGACAAAGGAAAAGAGCAAGTTCTATCAGAAGGTAAGGACGGTAGCCTAGTCGAATATGTTGAAGTAGACGGTGACAATCGCAAGGTTGTTCAAACGGAAACAACTCCGGCTCAGGATCGAGTGATTGAGGTGGGTACTAAACAAAGCTCAGTAGGAACAGAGGCGCCACCTGTTGTGACCCTTCCTGAGTATGTTTTCCCAAGAGAGACCGAAAAACCTGCTCCAGTCGTAACAGACAATTCACCAGCAAAAGATGAGAAAGCTCCTGTTGCAACTACAGTCAAACAAGAAAAGGAAAAACAACTCCCAGCAACTGGGGAACAAGAAGCGAATGCCTTCCTCTTCTTGGCAGCTATTACTTCTATCTTGTCTCTCCTTATCTTCCAAAAGAATTTCAAAGACTAATAAAAATCTTTGATTGATTCTTTTCCATTATTTCAGTTCCCCCGTAGAGAAGACCATTTGGTCTTCTCTTTTTCTATCTCTAGAAAATAAAAAACATCCATAAATTTATATGGATGTTTTGGTATGAATCTATAAAGTAAAATGATTATTGAGAATAGGTTTTCTCAAATCCAACTACGATTTCAAATAAACGCTCATCAAAAAAAGAGAGTACCCCTTGCCTTATCTCATCAGAACATCCATCATAAGTTTCTGCAAGAACTCCACAGATATAGGATGATGTTTCGAATTCCAATACCATGAGATTTTCTGATGCTCACAAGCAATCTCCCCTAGATCAGACTTCCCTCTCCCACATCTAGATCTACTGACTACTATTTTTGAGTCCAGCGTATGCATAGGTTCGATTTCTGGGACACTCTTTTTCCGTCACCACCCTAAAATAAAAGCGATGCTCCCGCCCATCCTTGGCATTTTCCTTGTTTAAGACAAAGTAGTTCTTCTGATTCATAGCCATGGTGCGTAGTATATCATCGATCAAAAAAGTCAAGGGAACATTCATAGCAGAGTATTTTTGAAAATCCTCTTCAAAGCGGATATAACTATCTGAAAAATAATCCATCTGCAGTTTGTTTTCGTACAAGTCTTTTCTAGTCATACACTCCCTCCTCCCACAGTCGAATTTCGAGGACATCTACTACCTCTACCAGCCTATAGCCCTCATTGGTCCTAATAGATAGAGTTTGAGGTGATAATTCGCTTACCTCACCAATGATCGTGGTTTTCTGCTTCTTTTCCTTGACTACAAAGTATCCCTTTAGTTGCCCGACATAAAGCTGCGAAAGCAAGAGCAACTTCTCAACGGAATTCAAACTCGTCGAAAAAGCAACCCGATTTTTCTCTTCACCAAGTGAACTAGTATGCTCTGAGAGGAAAAAGCCCATCCACTTCTGCATCCCTGAATCTTGATAGTCACGCGCAGATTGAAAGGGTAAATAAGAACGATCAATCATTTTAAACCATCTAATCCTCCAGCAGAATGCCCCCCAATCAGCTTGCTTCTGGCAAGACTCCTAGAGGCTTCTTCCAGTGCATTGGCCTTTAAAAGGGAGGTAAAACCAAATTGTTCCCGAATGGAGTCAATGGCAGTCTGGAGCCTTTCTTCTTTTTCTAACTTGTCAACATCATCAAAGAGGGAGATCAAGCCAAAGGACTCGTCTACAAATCCTGAATAGTTGACTCCGACACTTCTGACCGCTCCAGAAGTATATTTATTATGAAATAGCTTCAAAACATAATCCGTTAAGACAGCTGTATTATTAGTCGGTTCGACCTTCATTTGTGTGTGAATAGACGGCCTAATCTCCTGTTTAGAGAAACCGACATAGATAGAGACAAGGGTTGTTTTCTTTCCCGCCCTTCTCAGCCTAATAGCCACCTGCTCCGCCATTTCTCGGAGAATAATTTCAATATCCCGTAGCTTCACGTAGTCTCTCGGCAAGATTTGAGAATTTCCCAATCCTTGGTACTTGGCTTTATAGGGCTTATGAACATTACTCTCATCAATCCCGTTAGCATGAAACCACAAACGCAGGCCAGCCTGCCCCAGAGCTTTCTTTAGCTGGTCTGGATTACTGGTGGCCAATTCCTTGATAGAAAAAATCCCCAGAGCATGCAAGCGTTTCTCCATCCGTCTACCAATCCCCCAAAAGTCAGTCATCTTGGGAATGGCCCAAACCTTCTCTTCCACGTCTTGGTAAGACCAGTTAGCCCTCATGGTTGGGGTGTGCTTGGCCTCATTATCCAGTGCCAACTTGGCCAGTAAGGGATTGGCATTGGACATGCCCACTGTAGAGTAGATCCCTGTCTGCCTCCAAATATCCCTCTGAATACGAGCAGAAAGCAGATCCAACTTGTCTTTGCGAGAAATCTGCCTGTCTGGGATGAAATAGTTGAGCGAACTAGTCAGGTCAATAAAGCCCTCATCGATAGAGTAGGGATAAATATCATCTGGACTACCGTAGTTTTGAAAGATTCGTTGGATTTCCATATTGACTGCTATGTATTCATCCATCCTAGGTGGTACAATCAAAGTCACTTGGGCCCAATCTTCGATGTAGCGAACATAGTCTGAGTCAGTAGGCAAGCCTTGCTTTCGAGCATTGTAATAAGAAAATTTGCGCGTTTTGATATCAAAAGGCAGATCATAGGCCCGACCAACATTGGACTTGCCAAAAATCTTCTTAAACATGGGGGAGGAGGCTAGGATAAGGCCAGTTGAATTATCCGCGCGACTCATGACACAAAGCGAGGTCTTTAGCGGATGCAACCCCCGTTTCACACACTCAACACTGGCATAAAAAGATTTCATATCGACAAAGGCAATATCACTTTTGGGCTCTCTGGAATAATCAAAGTAGCCCATAGGCTAACCCTCCATCGGCACAAAATTCCCAACGATAATCCCTACAATCCGAGGATCTTCCTCATAGGAGATGAAAATATCCTTGTATTTAGGATTGATAGAAACCAGACGCAAACCATCTTCCTCCCGATAGACCCGTTTAATATAGGTCTGGTTGTTACAAACTACTGCATAAACTGCCCCATCATAGTCAAATCCTGTTTCCCGAATCAGAGCCACTGAACCATTTTGATATTTAGGTTCCATAGAGTCCCCAGATACCCAAGATGCAAATCATGGGCCAACTCCTCGTTAAAGTAGACCGTATCAAAATTCCAATCATCATAGACCGAAGCCCCGATCCCTGCTGACATGCGTTCATAGACACGGTACTCGTAGAGGCGCTCTGGCATGGTCATCACTTTCTGGGCTTGTTCCTCTTGAGCTAGGTTGCGAGCATAGAGCACAATCTTTTCCTTCCCTTGTTTGGAGAGACTATTGTAGAGACGGACAATCTCTATCTGGGTGAAATAACCTTTTGCGACTTTTAAAATCTTCTCTAGCTGAGCAACCTTCTCCCTGGATGGTTCCTTGACCCCACGTTCCCAAGCCGAATAAGCCTGAAAACTAATCCCAAGTTGCTCTGCAATCTCTTTTTGTGTCAGTTTTAGCTCTTTTCTCCGAGCCTTGAGTTTTTCTGGTTGGTACATACTTCACCTCCTAGTGTGATGCTTTATTGAGAATATATCCCTTAGAAAGATAAATCGACGGTTGAACTTACACTTTCGAAACTCAACCAATTTAGTTTAGTTTTATTATATAAAAAAAGTGAACAATTGTCCACTAGGAAAATCAAGTTTAAACAGCACCACTTATCTATTCTGAACAAAAAAACATCCAAGAAAACATTCTTGAATGTCTGGAAAGATTGATAACTCCCAGATAATTAATGTTTAGAGAACTGGCTAGCTTTACGAGCTTTCTTAGGACCTGGTTTGAACAGAGTTAGTTTTAATAAATTTCAAACCCCTTTAAATCAGCGTTTTCCCTTGTTTACAGAAAGCATATTTTCATATAATTTCAACTAATTTGATTCGAATGGTGTGAATTTTACCCCCAAAATACATGAATTGAGCTACTAAATACCAAAATTCACACCATTATTGTTTAAGTGATTTTCTAACAGTCACTTGCTTTTTGTATCAACGATTTTCTACAAAATCTAAAATATCTTCATAGGTTAATAAGGAAACAATCTGTTCAACAGTTAAATGAAATGTTTTTTATTTTTGATATACAATAAATTATGTTTTATAAACATCATATCGCCTTTATGGTTATGGGGATTACTTTGTCAGGGATTTTAATCTCATTTGAAAGAACTTTTCTACACGATAAAAATATTATAGGTTATCTTGTATATTTGAGATATTGACAATTTTGGTTAGTTAATGTTAAAATATAATTACCGACAACAGTGTCGGTAAGGAGGAGAAAATGAAAAGAGAAAGGCTATCAGCAACTGAAAGAAAATTAGAAATACAGAATATTGCATTGGAAGTTTTTTCAATAAAGGGATATAAAAACACAAGTATGCATGATTTAGTACAAGCTACCGGACTATCCGCAGGAGGATTGTATCATCATTATAAAAGTACATCTGAAATTCTTTACGACATGATGATCCGAGGTTGTAAATATAGGGAAGATATTATTAAAAAAAAGATAGCTGAAATTCCAAACCCTTTAGGTATAGAGGTATTAGCTGAACTAATGGTTGATAAGGCGCTTTCCAACAATATATTTGTTCCAATATATGTCATGTTCTTGCAGTCGATGCAGGAAGATGAAACCTTACAACAACTTTATCAAGATATAAGAGATAGTAATATAAGGGATTTTGAGCAATTGTTAGAGGAAAACGGAGGTTTGAAGATTTCTAAAGAATCTTGGAATTTACTCAATGATTTGATTAATACTTTCATCTTAGGTTGTGAGACATTGGGTATCAGAGAACATTTAATTTCACAACGTCACATTCTTAAAAAAATGGTCATTGACGTTCTAATAGAAAACGAAGAAGAGGTGTAATTGTATGAATAAAAATAGTAAAGAGCTGTTAACAGAGCAGCCATTACAAATATTAATTAAGTTATCATTACCTGCGATATTAGGAATGATTGTTATTGGATTATATCCGTTAATGGATGGGATTTTTGCGGGTCAAATACTTGGTGAAAAAGCCATGACGGCAGTAGGCATTGCTACCCCATTTACCTACATCAATACAGGGATTGCTACTTTGATTGGTGTAGGGTCAGCATCTTTACTTGCCAGAGCAATTGGAGAAGGAAATCAAAGAACCATTGACAAAGTTATGGGGAATCTTTGCTTTTGGGTTTTGTTATTGTCAACAATTGTTACAATATTAGGGTATTTATTTTGCGGACAACTTCTTATGATATTTGGAGCTAAGGGAGAACTTTTAGATCTTTCTACTCGTTATTTACGAATTATTTTTCTTGGATCCATATTTGTGAATTTTGCACAGGCAGCTAATATGGTGATGCGTGGTGAGGGGTTAATGAAACGAGCCATGTTAATTATGTCATTGGGAGCAGGAATAAATATAGTATTAGATCCAGTTTTAATGATAATGTTTAGAGAACATGGAGTTGAGGGAGCTGCTATTGCTACAATAACAGCACAATTTATTCAGGCAGCATTTACGCTTTGGTATTTTAAGAAAAAAAGTGAAACTGTAAAAATTGGCTTGATGAGAAAAGAAAAGGAAATAACAGGAGAGATGTTTTCGGTAGGAGTTTCTGCTATGCTTATGCAGGTGCTTACTATTGTTCAACAGAGTTTTCTTTATAGTCAGGCATTTCGATATGGAGGAGAAACTTCAGCAGCCATTATGGCAGTATCATTAAGAATACAAGCTTTTTCTTTCATTCCGCTATGGGGAATGAGTCAAGGATTACAACCTGCTATTGGTGCCAATTTCGGAGCGAAGCAATATAATAGGGTTAAAAAAATATTCAATGTTTTTACTATTAGTTCCATTGTATTGGCAGCTTGTTTTTGGATACCGGCAGAAGGATTTGCTAAACAGATTCTTAATTTATTTGGATTGTCTGATGAAACACTATTTTTAGCGGTTCCAAACTTTCGTATAATGTATAGTATTTTCATTGTTTATGGGGTAATGATTATGATTATGACATTTTTCCAAGCGATTGGAGATGGCAAAACAGCTGGTGTTTTAGTTATGCTAAGGCAAGTAATTTTATTTATTCCAGCCATGATTTTTCTTCCATACATATTTGGAGCACAGAGTATTTGGTATGTTATACCTATAGTTGATGGTATTGTTGTATTGTTGGGATTGCAGAGATATTTTACAACAGTTAAGAAAATGAAATAACTAATAAATTATGTAGAAGAGCAGTAAATCGAAAGGTTTACTGTTTTTTCTTGTTTATTATATCTTTTAATTAAATACCATTCTCTATTCCTTAGTGTGAATCTAACAAATTTATGATACACTAATAATAGTACTATACAAGGAGGTTTACTGTGACTCTTGATGTAAATAAAGATAAATTAACTATTCTAGGAGTTCAATTTGATAACTTCCCAGATTTTGATACCGTTTGGTATGCTATCGGATCATCAATGATTGAAAATTATGAACCTACTGTTCAAGATGTGATTGATTTAAAAGCTCATGTTATTAACAGACGAAAGGAATTAAATATTGGTTGGAAACATTTCTATTTGAATAAGTTTCAACATGGGCTTAAAATCAATATTTTCTAACGCTTTCAGAAAGAACAATTTCATCTAATTTGAATAACTTTCAGTTGAATGGTGTGAATTTTACCCTAAAAATACACAAATTGAGCTAGATTTTACCAAAAAGTTCACACCATTAGTTAAATTATTTTTTGTTACATACATTTTTTTAGATGATAGACCTCCTAATTTATTTCTTATAGCATTTGAGCAAACCTCCGTTATCAGAAAACAACCAGAAAGAAAAACCGCAAAATTAATATTTTCTTTCTGGTTGTTTTTTTATAAATTGAATTTTCAGTAAAATATTTTACTCATTTATACTACCCCTTACTTCTATGTACTTTCTTTCATCTAAAGAAAAATCTCGTATTCATCAATTTTATTTCGTTATAAGTAAGAAAAAAGAACAAACAAGAAAAACACGGCATAAAAACCTGTTCAGTTCATCGTCCTCAATCCTTGTCTACTTCATTTTCTTTTACGAGATCTTTTTGTGAATCTTTTTCAGAGAGTTTTTGATCGATATACTTGTTAATGTTTTCATAAAATTCCTTGGTCATCTCACTATCTAATTTTGTCGAATTATGGACTTGATTGACTTTTAATTGAACAGATTGAATACCGTAAGAGGCTTGTTTTTGATGTATCATTTCTAATTCTTCGTCTGAAATCGGATCTCCAACAACCGTCAAGACCAATTCATTGTTCCTTGACTTGTAGACTTGATTAATGACCGTGTGATTGGCGAACTCTTTTGCTACAAACTGTTTGATTCCTTCTTTTCGCGCTTGATCTATCGTCAGAGTGACTGCTGAATAACTGGCTGGAAGAACCAATAATACAATCAAGGATGTCAAGCCAATTTTCATTTTAATGTTTAGCTCTTTAAATGAACTTAAGGGAGATTTTCTCATCAAAATTCTTGTTCCAACAATGTTGGCTAGCATGATAAAGACACAGTTGATCAAGAAAAGATAGAGAGCCCCAAATAAAAATCGTACATTTCCATTAGCTAAACCATAGCCTGCAGTACAGATAGGTGGCATCAGAGCTGTTGCAATGGCTACTCCTGGCACGATATTGTTTGCTTCTTTTTTCCTTGACCCAATTACACCTGCTATCCCACCAGCAATAGCAATGAGAACATCCCAAATGGTTGGAGAGGTTCGTGCAATCAGTTCGCTACTTGCATAAGATAAGGGAGAAATCCAGAAATACAAAGTCGAGACAAGCAAACTGACCAATACTTGAGTAAATAAAACCTCTAGAGATTGTTTGATTAAACGGGTATCAAAAATAGCTAAACCAAACCCCAGTCCAACAATCGGTGTCATAAGAGGGGAAATCAGCATGGCTCCAATAATGACAGCTGTTGAATTCATATTTAGACCTATAGAGGCAATAAAAATCGCACACATCAAAATCACTATATCTCTTAATCGAACATGAAGATCATCATATAATTTCTCACGGTATTCACGTGTTGAATAATTTCCGGTCATTGGTTACTCCTTATATTTCATATACTCTTGTTTCTGCTTGGACTATGCTAGAGAGACTTCTTTTCAATCTTACATATTTTTAATTCTCATCTGTTATTTTTTTGAAAATTATCCTTTAAGCATCCGTCAGTCCATCCTTAACATTATATCAAAAATTTTACAGTCTTTCTCTGAAGAAATCTATCAATTTAAAAGATAGAGAAAGGAAGAAATTTTTGTTTCCTTATACGAAAAAGAAAAAACGGTATCTCCTCTGAAAGAAGATGCCGTTTTAATCTTTAAACATGATTGGTGTGTTCGACAATCCATTGCTCCATTTTGATTTGCAACCAGAAGCCATAGATTCCAAACGTGATGATGGTTAGAAGAAAGCCCTTGATCCAATTGCCGAATAGTTGTGTTCCAGTCCTGTCAAAGTATAGACGTTGACCATCTACTACCGTGTGTTTGGTTTTCAATTTTTCATCATGCAAACCGCCCAAGGTGTTGCAATCCCATCGGAAATCACACAAACAGAAGGCACTAAACGTTACTGGAAACTCATTCAACAGGAGAGCCGTAAACTCAGTGATAAACGTTTTTATCTCCCAACTTTTCGCTCACACTTGACCAATAAAGAGATTCTCGAAAACCTTCTTGCATACTCTCAAGAACTTAGAGAGCACTATGACCTCTATCAACTATTACTCTTTCATTTTCAAGAGAAACAAGCTGACCATCTCTTTGAGCTTATTGAAGAAACAATTTCTTGTGTAAATCCTATTTTTAAAACTGTTTTTAAGACCTTTTTGAAAGATAAGGGCAAGATCATAAATGCACTAGAACCGCCCTACTCAAACGCAAAACTAGAAGCTACTAATAACCTCATCAAGATCATCAAACGAAATGCTTTTGGCTTCCGGAACTTTAAAACTTCAAAACTAGAATCCTCATTGCATTGAACATCAAAAAGGAGAGAACCAATTTGATCCTCTCCAGGGTATAATTTTCCATCAACCCACTACAGTTGACAAAGAGCCGTTATTCTCAAATGAGACAACTCCTTTTAGTTTTTATAACCTCAGCTCCTCGGTCTCTTACCTACTTTTAATAGAAAGACTACGAAGGACGATTCTTAAAGTAGTCAGATTGTGCAGTATCGAAAGATTAGATGGGCTTAACCAATTTAACAACCCAAATCCGATTAAACCTCCATTTATTACAACTGTTTCTTGAATATTTCTTTGAATTAATTTCTGCAACGATTCAGATAAAGAATTCAATTCCTCGAAGAAATCTAAACGATTATCTAATAATAAAATATCACTCATCTGCTTAGAAATATCCGCACTTTCATTCATCACAACCCCAATATCTGCAAGCGTCAAGGCAGCAGAGTCGTTTAACCCGTCTCCAACCATCAAATAGTTCGGCCAGCTTTCTGTAACTCCTGAACCAACTGAAACTTACCATCTGGCTTTAAATCAGTATAGACGTTGTCAAATGGCAGATCTTTAACCAACTCTTCTGTTCTAGCCAACGTATCACCAGTTGCCAGAATCAGTTTTTTCCCTTGGTGTTTTAGCTTTTTCAATGCAGCTTTCGCCTCGCTTCTCAAGGGAGTGTTGATACAAAACATCCCAATTAATTCTTTCTTATAAGCCAAAAACAATAAATTGTAATGAGTCTTATATTGCTCAATCAAGGCCAGTTGCTCAGAACTAATTCTTACCTGCTCGTCTTGCATTAGTACATAATTTCCAATGACAACCGATTGACCATCAATTTGCGATTTAATCCCTTTGCTTGCAACATACTGAAGCTTGCCATGCATTTCTTCGTGTTCAATGCCTTCAATTTCAGCTTGTTTAACAATTGCATTGGCAATAGGATGATAGATATGCTCCTCCAAACATGCACTTATTCTTAAAATATCTTTCTCAGTATAATCTCCGAAAGGAAGAACCTTTTCAACCAAAGGATAACTCGTCGTGATGGTACCCGTTTTATCAAACAAGAAAGTATCCACTTCCAGATATTTTTCTAATACATCACCATCTTTAATAACCATTTCTCGATTTAGACCTTCCTTTATGGCCGTAAGATAGGCTACAGGTGTGGATATTTTTAAAGCACATGAAAAATCCACCAATAAAAAGGAAATGGCTTTTGAAAACGAGCCTGTTAACAGATAAGTCAAACCAGCACCTAAGAAGTTATATTTTACAACCTTGTCTGCCATCCTAATAAAATGACGTTGTTTTGTCTTCTTACTCTCTTCAGATTTTTTCATCAGATTGATGAGTTGCAAAATGCGACTGTTTATCTGATTATCTGTCACACGAATTCTTAACTCTCCTGTTTCCAAAACAGTATTCGCACATACAGAATCTCCCTCTTTCTTTTCAACAGGGAAACTCTCTCCTGTCAAGGAACTCTCGTTGACCATGCCTAAGCCCGAAACCACTTGGCCGTCAAACAAGATTTCATTCCCTTGGGAGACAACTAACACATCGTCTACTTGAACATCAGAGCTCTTGATGCTGATGACCATGTCTCCCTGCACTAAGAAAACATCACTTTCTTTAGCAAGAAGGCTTTGTTCCAAATCTGTTGCTGTTTTTTTCAAAGACCACTGATCCAGATGATTACCCAGATCAAGCATAAACATGATGTTGCTAGCTGTCTTGGATTGGTTCATAAACAAGGACAACAAAATGGCCGAACAGTCCAAGACCTCCATGGTCAGTTCCTTGCGCGCTAAAGTTTGATAGGCTTCTTTGACATAACCCAAAGCCTGATAACAAGTCCAAATATAACGAATAGGGTAGGGTACAAAACTTCGAAACAGCCAACGCTTAATCGCTGCATCCGATACAATTGAATAAGCACTCTCTTCTCTACGAATGGGAAGCGTCATCAAGTCCGAAACTTTCCCCTTGTCAATTTTTTTTAAAAAGGCCTCTGCATTTTCTAATACAGAGAAGCCTTCTTTCATACGTAGAGTAAAGTGCTGCTGATCCATATAAAACTGAATAGAGTCGATCCCTTTTTCATCTTTAGCCAAGGAACGAAGATAATCTTGAATATCCAAGGTCAGTGAAAACGAGGACGATAATCGGATATGTTGATATCCTCTGTGTAGCACTTTAAAAGACATATTATTCACCTGTCAGGCTATCTAATTGTTCTTCTTTCTTTTCCTGTTCGTATAAATATTTAGCGTCTTGTAAAACATCATCACCGTGTTGTTTTACAACAGAAACAGATGCATCCAGTCCATCTTTCAATTTGTAAGCTTTAGCCAAGGCCTTAGAATAGCCTTTCTTAGCTTCTTTACTTGCTAAGACTTTCAAGCCAAGCGTCCCAAATGCTACCCCTCCTAAGAAGAGAGATGATTTTTTCGCAACTTTTGCGACGGTTAATACTTCTTTTAACATTTTTATTTCCTCCTTGTAACTATTGTAGCGAAAAGTGAGAGGAAAAGCAATTGCTGATATCTGATATATAGATAAATTTCTCTTTACTAATATCCAATTATATTACGATGAAAACAATATACTTTATTTTTTGATACTGTCAATAATTATGTGTAAACACTCAAGTAGAGTTACGGAGTGTTAATCAAATAAGCTTTCAAGTGTATCAGAACATTGACCAAACCCTTTATGGATTCGTTGACTTTGCTTGAAATTATAATCTTCAAACAACGTAACTAAGTAACGTTCCAGAGCCTCCTCATTAGGAAAAAGAACCTTCTTTTTCGTTTAATGTTTAATTTCTTTGTTAAGAGACTCAATGAGGTTTGTCGAATACATGCTGTGCCAAATCTGGTAGGGAAACTGATAAAAAGTTAAAAGATTATCCGTCTTCTCCAGACTTTCCATGACTTTCCTATACTTTAGTTTCCATTCGGCGAGAAAGTCCTCTAAAGCTTGTACTGCCATTTCTAAATTTTCAGCACGATAAATCATTTTAAATTGCCCCAGAATAACCGCTCTATCTGCTCGTTTCACTTTACTAGCTAGATTTCGACTAATATGAATTAAGCAACATTGTTGTTTAGCTAATGGGTAAGCCTGACTGATAATCTGCTCAAGCCCCTTAAAGCCATCTGTAACTACAAGAGAAACCTGTTGGATTCCTTGGTTTTGAAGCTTGTCTAACAGGGTGGACCAAGAAGCATTGTTTTCTTGAGGCAACTGACTCTGTCAGATTGCAGCCACATTTGTAAGCGACTAAAGTCGCAACAACTGTGTCAATTGCACCAATTTAGTATGAAAATCTAAAAAAGAACACCCCGAAAGGTGTTCTTTGCAAGTATGGTAATTCTCTCGAATTAACGTTTACTAAATTGTGATGCTTTACGAGCTTTCTTAAGACCTGGCTTCTTACGCTCAACCTTACGTGAGTCACGTGTAAGAAGTCCTGCGCGTTTCAATGAATCGCGGAAGTCTGGGTCTACTTGAAGAAGGGCACGAGCGATACCATGACGGATAGCTCCTGATTGACCAGCGTATCCACCACCTACAACGTTAACGAAAACGTCGTATGAACCTACAGTTGAAGTAACTGCGAATGGTTGGTTGATTACAAGACGAAGGTCAGCGTGTGGGATGTACTCTTCAACATCTTTTTTGTTAACAGTGATTTTACCAGTTCCTGGAACAAGGCGAACGCGTGCAACAGCGTTTTTACGACGTCCAGTACCTGCATATTGTGCTTGTGACATACTTTATTGTTCCTTTCCTTAGATAAGTCCTGAAATATCAAGAACTTCTGGTTGTTGTGCAGCGTGAGTGTGCTCAGCTCCAACGAATACTTTCAATTTCATACCTTGAGCACGGCCAAGAGTATTGTGTGGAAGCATACCTTTAACTGATTTTTCGATCAAACGTACTGCATTTTTAGAACGAAGTTCACCAGCAGAGATTTGTTTCAATCCACCTGGGTGGTTTGAGTGAGTGTAGTAGATCTTATCAGTTGCTTTTTTACCAGTCAATTTAACTTTTTCAGCATTGATAACGATTACGAAGTCACCTGTATCAGTGTGTGGTGTGAATGTTGGTTTGTTTTTTCCGCGAAGTACGCTAGCAACAACTGCTGAAAGGCGTCCAAGAGGTACATCAGTTGCGTCAACAACGTACCATTTGCGTTCTACTTGGCCTGGTTTAGCCATGAATGTAGTTTTGTTCATGATTTCTCCTATATGAATATCGTTTTTGTTTACAGGGCGGATGTTCCGGTCCGCGGGGTATTTGAAAGGTTCCGGGGCCTTACAAATGGGGTAAACAATACCGTCTACTATCATACCAAATTTTACTACTAAAAGTCAATAGATATGAAAAATAATTTTCCCGGTTTGACCTTTAAAATATCACAAAAACCTCGTAAAAACGAGGTTTCTATTGCTATTTGTAAGCTAAGGCACGTTTGAAGCTTTTCCATAGACCTAAGTCATCTGTCTGAAGGACTAGGCTGGCATACATGCGTCCGATAAAGGCTGTTGCAGTCACTGCAAAAACGACTGTAATCGCTAGTGAAATCCAAGCTTCTAAATCACTTGCATAACCATTGATGGCTCTAAATGGCATAAAGAAGGTCGAAATAAAGGGAATGTAAGACCCAATTTTCAAAACCAAATTGTCTCCTGCAGCGCCCAAGGCTGTTACCCCCATAAAGCCTGCTATAATCAAGATCATCAATGGCGACAAGGCCTTACCGGCATCTTCAGGACGAGAAACCATGGAACCAAGGAAGGCTGCCAAAACTACGTACATAAAGAGGCTCACTAAGATAAATAATAAGGTATTGACTGTGAAGGCTTCTCCCAGATGTTTTAGAATACCTGAATTTGCCAAGAATGGTAAGTCTTTGAAGAGAAGTAGCGCAGCAAGTCCACCCACTACGTAAATGCCAATATGGGTCAAAATCACAAGAAGCAAGGCAATCATGCGAGCGTAGAAATAATGACTAGCTCGGATACTAGAAAAGACCACTTCCATGATTTTAGTTCCTTTCTCACTAGCCACTTCCTGAGCAGTGACACTAGCATAGGTAATCAAGATCATATAAAGGAAGAAGCCGAGGCCCGCGGCCGCAATGGTTTGAACCATCTTTTTATTTTCTTTGGACTCGTCAATCTTCTCCGTAAAGTCAACAGTTTGAGCCAGGCGTTTTTCCTGCTCTTGGGACAAATTAGCCGCTGAGCGATTGAGTTGGTATTGAAGCTCATTGAGCTTATTGGTTACTGCTAGCTTGATGCCTGTTTCAAGAGAAGTTTCACCATGGTAAACGGCTTTGATGACACTATCCTCTTGATCAATCGTTAGATAACCCTTGATTTTTTCATCCTTGATGGCAGCTTGGGCACTGGCTTCATCCTGATAGTCAAAGTTAATACCATTGGTATCCTTGAGCCCTTCTGCTACAGATGGTACAGTTGTTACCACAGCTACCTTGCTATTTTTAGCCATAGAAGATCCTTGAAGATAGCTGATTCCTCCAGTTAGAGCGATAAAAAAGAATGGTGAAATGACCATAAAGAAGAAACTCCAGGACTTGACATGTCGCAGATAAGTTTCTTTAATAACTACCCACATATTTCTCATACTTCCACCCCTGATTCTAGTTTAAAGATTTCATCGATTGTTGGAGCTTGTTGGTCAAAGGTCGCGATGTATTGACCTTGAGTGAGGATTGGGAAGAGTTCCCCTTCCAGCGCTCTCATCATCTAGGATCAATTTCCAACTGCCTTGCTTGGTCAAGCTCACCTGTTTGACATGAGGAAGATTTCCCAGTTCTTCCTTGCTTCGTTCACTTGAAACAAAAAGACGTGTTTTCCCGTATTGATTGCGAACATCCTGAACTGGTCCATGCAAGACCACACGCCCATCACGAATCATGAGAATATCATCGCAAAGTTCCTCAACATTGGTCATGACATGGTCTGAAAAGATAATGGTCGCACCACGCTCTTTTTCTTTTAAGATGACCTGCTTGAGCAACTCAGTATTGACTGGATCCAGTCCACTAAAAGGCTCATCCAGAATAATCAAGTCTGGTTCATGGATTAGAGTAATAATCAGTTGGATTTTCTGCTGATTCCCTTTTGAGAGACTCTTGATCTTGTCTGTCAACTTGCCCTTCACTTCCAATTTTTCCATCCATTGAGGGAGTTTTTCCTTGACCTCCTTGGCATCCATGCCCTTTAGAGTCGCTAGGTAGCGAACTTGTTCAAGGACGGTCAACTTGGGCATGAGACTGCGTTCTTCAGGCAAATAACCTATCCGAGCGTAGGTTTCCTGACGAATATCCTGCCCATCCAGACTGATCTCTCCTTGATACTCCAAAAATTTCAAAATACTGTGGAAAATCGTTGTTTTCCCAGCACCATTTTTTCCGACCAGCCCTAGAATTCGTCCTGGACTTGCCTGAAAATCGACACCAAACAAGACTTGCTTGGAACCGAAACTTTTCTCTAGATTTCTTACTTCTAGCATCTTCCACCTCCGAAATATGTTGCACTTATTATACTCCTTTTTGATAGCCTTTACAATCATTTGTATCCATTTTTATCGAGATTTTTATAGTAAAAACCTGCCAAATTTAAGGTTTTTAAAGAGCTCCAGTGATAGATTTAGTATAACCCATTAAAGACTATCCGGGAGAATTTTTCCTCAACTGTCCCTTTTTATTCCTGAACGAGCATTTTAAGAATTTAAAAATCCACCCCGAAGGATGGATTGAAAATTTAACGCACTTCTGCATGGACTTTTTCTTCGAGAGAAGTTTGGATTTTTTCCATGTAACGTGCTACTTCTTCGTCCGTCAAGCTATCTTCTGGATTTTGGAAGGTTAGGCTATAAGCCATTGACTTCATACCAAGTCCCAGTTTTTCACCTGAGAAGACGTCGAAGAGTTTGATATCTGTCAAACGTTTCACGCCGGCAGCTTGGATAGCGTCTACAACTTCTTGATGGCTAATTTCTGCCTTGAGAAGAAGGGCAATATCACGGCTAACTGCTGGGAATTTGGTGATTTCCACAAATGGAGCAGCCGGTTGGAGGGCAGCTTCGATGGCTGAAAGGTTAAGTTCAGCTACATAAGTTTCTGGGATATCGTAAGCCTTGGCAGTGACTGGATGAACTTGTCCAAGGAAACCAAGAACTTGGTCGCCTAGTGAGATTACGGCTGTACGTCCTGGATGAAGGCTAGTGATTTCAGATGTTGCTGTATAAGTTACTTGGAGTCCCAAACGAGCAAAGAGCGCTTCAAGGATTCCCTTAGCATAGAAGAAATCAACTGGAACCGCTGCAGTTTGGAAGTCTTTTTCAGCGACTAAACCTGTCAATGCAAAAGCAAAGCTGTTGATTTCATTTGGCAAGTCTTCTTTTGGATTGCCTGTTTGTTCAAAGACTTTTCCAATCTCGTAAAGAGCCAAGTTTTTGTTCTTACGAGCCACGTTGTAGGCCACCGTATCCAAAATACCTGAGATCATATTTTGGCGGAGGACTGAACGTTCCACAGTCATTGGCCACATGAGTTCTGTAAGGTTACTTGGTTGAGCTGTAAACTCAACTGCTTTTTCAGGCGTTGTTAGAGCGTAGGTGATGATTTCTGACAAACCAGCTCCTTCAGCAATGGTACGAACTTGGCGACGAAGTTTCTGTGTCGCTGTCAATTCACCAGCTGTACCGTCATCTTTGGAAGACTGGTTGGCAAACGGTCATATCCATAGATACGAGCGATTTCTTCAAAGAGGTCTGCCTCGATGGTAATATCCCAACGACGACGTGGGACGCTGACAGTGAAGGCTTCCGCATTTCCAGAAAGGCCAAAGCCAAGACGACGGAAGACATCCTCTACATCCGCGTAGGAAAGCTCCGTACCAAGGACACGGTTAACGTCTGCAAGAGTGGAAGAAACTTCTACATCAGAAGTATCAAGTTCACCAGCTGAAACGATGCCTTTGCGCACCGTCGCACCTGCAAGTTCCGCAATCATACTAGCTGCAGCATCCAAGGCCTCATTGACTGTTGCCACATTAATGCCTTTTTCAAAGCGAGAAGAGGATTCAGAGCGTAGGTTAAGGCGACCACTGGTCTTACGGATAGATTTTCCATTGAAAACAGCTGCTTCAAGGACCACACGACTGGATTTTTCAGAGATTTCTGTAGCTTGTCCGCCCATAACACCTGCAAGAGCTACTGGCTTGTCTGCGACAGTGATGACTAGGTCAGTTTCTGCAAGTTCACGTTCTTCACCGTCCAAGGTCACCAATTTTTCACCAGCACGCGCTTCACGTACGCGGATATCAGTCCCTTCAAAGGTATCCAAGTCAAAGGCATGCATGGGTTGACCAAAGTAGAGCAGGATATAGTTGGTCACGTCTACAACGTTGTTGATAGGACGGATGCCTTCGTTCATAAGAAGGTTTTGCAACCATTGTGGACTTGGTGCGATGGTCACATTGTCCAAGATACGGGCCGCATAGTAAGGTGCCTTGTCTGTCTCAATACCTACAGAAAGAGCATCTGCTGCACTTTCATTCGTTTCTGTTAAACTGAATTCTTTAAGCTAACTGCCTTGTCATAGATGGCTGCTACTTCGTGCGCTACTCCACGCATAGAAAGAGCGTCCGCACGGTTTGGTGTGATAGAAAGCTCGATGATTTCATCATCCAAGTCTAGGTAAGAGAAGACTTCCTCACCAGGGACTGCATTTTCTGGCAAGATTTGGATGCCGTCTGCGAATTCCTTTGGTACAACGGAGTCAGAAATCCCCAATTCACCCAGTGAACAAATCATTCCGAGAGACTCAAGACCACGAATTTTCCCTTTTTTAATCTTGTAGTTGTCCGCGATACGAGCTCCTGGAAGAGCCACCATGACCTTGATACCAGCACGTACATTTGGAGCACCACAAACGATTTGACGGGCTTCTTCTTCGCCAACATTAACCTGACAAACATGGAGGTGAGTTTCTGGCACATCTTCGCAAGAAAGCACCTCACCGACGACAATTTTTGAGAGACCAGCAGCCGGTGATTCGACACCTTCTACCTCAATCCCTGTGGTTGACATTTTTTCAGCCAACTCTTGTGATGGCACATCAATGTCCACCAACTCTTTTAACCATTTATAAGATACTAACATAATTCTGATTCTAAGATCCCACCAAGCAAGACCTTTTCAATTCCTTTCTTTTTCTTCGAGTCAGTCCTTACCATTCTCATCAAGAGAAAATGACTAGGACTGTATAGACTGTGTTTCAGGTTTCAATCTTATTTAAACTGTTCTGAGAAGCGGACATCCCCTTGGTAGAATCCACGGATATCGTTAATCCCGTAGCGGAGCATGGCTACACGCTCTTGTCCAAGACCAAAGGCAAAACCAGAGTAAACCGTTGCATCAATACCACTCATCTCAAGGACACGTGGGTGAACCATACCGGCCCCCATAATCTCGATCCAACCCGTTTTCTTACATACATTACAGCCTTCTCCACCACACTTGAAGCAGGAAACATCCACTTCAACAGATGGCTCTGTGAATGGGAAATAGGATGGACGCAGACGAATCTGACGCTCTTCACCAAACATTTTTTGCACAATCAACTGAAGCGTTCCTTGAAGGTCAGCCATAGAGATATTTTTCCCAACAACCAAGCCTTCGATTTGGTGGAATTGGTGACTGTGGGTCGCATCGTCCGTGTCACGACGGAAAACGCGTCCTGGTGAGATCATCTTCAAAGGACCTTTCGAAAAATCATGGGCATCCATAGCACGCGCTTGAACTGGAGACGTGTGAGTACGGAGCAAGATTTCTTCTGTGATATAGAAAGTATCCTGCATATCACGGGCTGGGTGGTCTTTTGGAAGGTTCATGCGTTCAAAGTTGTAGTAGTCTTTTTCAACTTCAAAACCATCCACGACTTGGTAACCCATCCCGATAAAAATATCTTCGATTTCCTCACTGGTTTGTGTCAAAACGTGACGGTGACCAGTCGCAACTGGACGACCTGGAAGGGTTACATCGATGCTCTCGCTAGCCAGTTGTGCTTCAACTTTCTTTTCTTCCAAGAGCTTTGCCGTTTCTTCGAAGGCAGCTGTCAAGACATCACGAGCTTCATTGACGTGTTTTCCGATGATTGGACGCATCTCAGCAGAAACATCCTTCATCCCTTTAAGAATTTCGGTAAGCGAACCCTTTTTCCCTAGGACAGAGACACGCAAGTCTTGCATCTCTTTTTCATTTTCAGCAGTAATCTGCTTCAAGCTAGCCAGCGTTTCTTCGCGAAGCGCTTTTAATTGTTCTTCAATAGTTGACATATTTCCTCCATCAGTCTCTCATAAGATAAAAAGAAAACCACATGTCAAAAACTCCACTCGGAGCGTTGACACGCGGTACCATCCGTTTTCATCTGACAAGTCAGACCTTCATTTCTAAATCCATGCGCAAGTGAATTCACCCAGCTTTCATATAGAGAGCTTGCAGTCACGGCTCTCCTCCCTGATATACTTCCCTTGAGTTACTAGTCTTGCGGATTCCTATTCAATTACTACTTAGTTTATCAGATTTTTACCATTCTTGCAAGACCTATCTCACTTCTGTTTACCTTTAAATCGCCATTGGAAGCGGAGCTTGTCATAGAAGGGAAATTCGATAAACAAGACTCCCAAGCCCACACAGAGACTGGCAAGGACGTCTGATGGATAGTGAACTCCTAGATAGACCCTTGACACCAGTACACTGACTAGGTAGAGACCTAGCACGATTTGCACGATTTTTCTCCAGACTGGATCTTTAATTCGTTGACTGAGAATGACAATCAGAGTGCCTACCATCAAAGTTACAGCCAGAGAATGGCCGCTTGGGAAGGAAAATCCCTTCTCCTCTACCAAGTGTAAGATAGTTGGTCGTGGGCGCTGGTAAATATTTTTAAAGGTCACGATCAAAAGACCGGCTAAGGTTAGATTGCCCGCCATGAAGTAGCTTTCTATCTTCCACTGCTTACGATAAAAGATAAAGGTTGCGATGGCAACCCAGGTGATAATCACTGGGATATCAATCAAATGCGTAAGGGCACGGAACAAATCTGTCAAATAATCTGGCAAGTCCCCACGAAGAGCAGTCTGAATCGGTTGATCAAAACCGACCAGCATTTCGGGGTAAAACTTGACCATATAGCCAAGAAGGACGAAAAGTAAAAGGGCAAAACTGCCCTTCATTAAAAATGTTTGTTTATCTCTCATAATGTTTTAAGGTTGGTTTCAAGAGGACATATAACAACCAGAATGAAACGGCAAAGATGATACCTTCAATCAAGTTAAAAGGTAATACCATAGTCATTAGGTAGTTGGAAAGTCCCAAAATTTTTCCAATATCAAAGTTGGCAAACTTCGCGTACAAAGGAACAGCATAGACATAGTTGAGAATCAACATAGCAGCAGTCAAGCCGACAGTTCCCGCTAGAGATGCTAGTAGGAAACGAAGGGTGCTGCGTTCCTTTTTCCAAATCAAACCAAAAGCGATAACAAAAACTCCCAAGGCTACGATATTCATTGGCAAGCCAATGTAAGTATTCACTCCCTGGCTATTGAGAAGCAACTTCAAGAGTGATCGCAACAAGAGAATCCCGAGAGCAGCAGGCAAATCCATCACCACCAAGCCCACAAGGACTGGCAAGATACTAAACTCGATCTTGAGGAAGGTCGCCGCTGGCAAGAGCGGAAAGTCAAAGTACATCAGCACAAATGAAATGGCTGATAAAATCGCAATGGTCGAAAGTCGACGTGTGTTTGTCATAACAGGTTCCTCCAATTTTCTATAAAATCAGAAGAAGTTGGAAAGGATCCCTCTATCTATTCTCACTTTTTATATCCCAAAAGTTCCCCCTCACTCTTTTGAGCAAGCGGTTGCAATTTATCTATAAACTCATCCGAACAGACAAAGCTATTCTTTCGTCTTCTCCCATCCAGACTATACTGTCGGTTGTGGAATCGCACCACATCAGCTTGCGCTCGCGGACTTCTTTAAGGGAAGGAAATAGAGGTTTTTCTTTTAGACTAGGCGACAAGCTGTAGGCATAACTTACAGTTAGGCAAAACTTGTCAACAAAGTTTTAAAGGAAAAATTTTTCCTAATGATACTCAATGAAAATCAAAGAACAAACTAGGAAGCTAGTCGCAGGCTGTACTTGAGTACGGCAAGGCGAAGCTGACGTGGTTTGAATTGGATTTTCGAAGAGTATTAAAGTCACCGCCGGTCGGGAATTACACCCAGCCCTGAAGACCCTTTAATCATAACAAAAAACGCTTGCAAGTGCAAGCATTTTGTTTATTTCAATTTATCCGCTTCATAGGTGTGAACGAGCTCTAAACCAGCAAAATGTTGCTGACGAAGAGCCTCATAAACAATCATGCATACGGTATTCGAAACATTGAGACTGCGGACATGTTCATCGTTCATAGGAATACGGAGAGCTTTCTCAGGATGTTCACGCATAAAGTCCTCTGGCAACCCCTTATCTTCACGTCCGAAGAGAAAATACTGATCTTCACCACTTGCCAAATTCGCCTCAGAATAGACCTTTTCCGCAAATTTCGAAATCAGATAGACTTGCCCTTTTATCTGAGACATAAAGTCTGCCAAGTTATCATAAAAATGAATCTCTAACTTATCCCAATAATCCAAACCAGCCCGCTTCATCTTGCGATCATCAATGGGAAAACCCATTGGTTTGATGATGTGGAGGGGAGAATTGGTCGCAGCGCAAGTACGCGCGATGTTGCCCGTATTTTGTGGAATCTGAGGTTCAAATAAAACAATGTGATTTGTCATAATTGGCTTCCTTTTATCATTGCAAAAAAATAGCCACACTGCCCGGAGTCAAGCTCAGCAAACAGCGTGGTTAAGGCGTCGTTAACTTACCTCACAACAGGTTTGAAGTAAATCAGCGAAACTACTTTCTTAGTATAACACTTTCAGAACCAATGTCAATAGAAACGACTTGAATTTTTTACTTTTTTTAATGATATTTTCATACTCGGACATTCACTTTCAGAATAGCCTTACCAAGAGAGTGAAATCACTTCATCTGAGAGACATTTTTATAGAAGATAAGCATATTTATCTTCAAAAACGTGAAAAAGTTCTTTCTTCCCGCAAAAATTGGCTTGGCAAGTGCATTTTTTGCTAAAAAAGGGTATGATAGTTACATCATGAAAAAGTAGGTTTTTATATGAAAATTGTCCTTGTTGGTGGAGGGAAAGTTGGTTTTGCCCTCTGTCGTTCACTAGTTGCGGAAAACCATGATGTTGTCCTCATCGAGCAAAATGAAGCTGTACTGAACCATATTGTCAGTCGCTTTGACATCATGGGCCTCCTTGGAAATGGTGCCGACTTTACTATCTTAGAGCAAGCCGGTGTTCAAGAGTGTGATATCTTTATCGCACTAACCGAACACGATGAAGTGAACATGATTTCAGCAGTTCTTGCCAAAAAAATGGGAGCTAAAGAAACCATCGTTCGGGTTCGAAATCCAGAGTACTCCAACTCCTATTTTAAGGAAAAAAATATTCTTGGATTTTCTCTCATTGTCAATCCTGAGCTTCTGGCTGCTCGTGCTATTGGGAATATTGTTGACTTCCCAAGTGCCCTTTCGGTCGAACGTTTCGCTGGAGGTCGAGTTAGCTTGATGGAGTTTGTTGTCAAAGATGCTAGCGGTCTTTGCCAGATGCCCATTTCAGAATTTCGGAAAAAATTTGATGTGATTGTGTGTGCTTTGGAGCGCAACCATGAGTTGATCATTCCAGGTGGTGAGATGACCCTTCAAGATAAGGATCGCATCTTTGTTACAGGAAATCGGGTCGATATGATGCGCCTGCACAATCATTTTAAAGCTCGGACTGTTAAGAGCTTTCTGATTATCGGAGCAGGAAAAATTGCCTACTATCTCGTCGGCATCTTGAAAGACAGCCGAATTGACACCAAGGTTATCGAAATCAATCCTGAAAGAGCCCGTTTCTTTAGTGAAAAATTCCCAAATCTCTATATCGTTCAGGGAGATGGGACAGCCAAAGATATCTTACTAGAAGAAAGTGCTCCTCACTACGATGCGGTCGCAACCTTAACTGGGGTGGACGAAGAAAACATCATCACCTCCATGTTCCTTGACCGTGTTGGCGTCCAGAAAAACATCACCAAGGTCAACCGGACCAGTCTCCTAGAAATTATCCATGCGCCTGATTTTTCAAGTATCATCACGCCAAAAATCATCGCAGTGGATACCATTATGCACTTTATCCGAGGACGGGTTAACGCCCAATACTCAGACCTTCAAGCCATGCACCATCTTGCAAACGGCCAGATTGAAACCCTACAATTCCATATCAAGGAAGCTAATAAAATGACTGCCAAGCCTCTTTCTCATCTGAAATTGAAGAAGGGTATTCTCATCGCAGCCATTATTCGAAAAGGAAAAACAATCTTCCCGACCGGAGAGGATACGCTAGAGGTCGGAGACCAATTACTGGTAACCACCCTGCTACCAAATATCACCAAAATTTATGATTTGATTGAGAGGTAAGAAATGAATAAAAGTATGATTCGTTACCTCCTCTCCAAACTTCTCTTGATCGAGGCTGTTCTCCTACTAGTTCCTGTCAGCGTAGCGACCTATTACCGAGAGTCCAGCCAAGTATTTACAGCTCTTTTTACTACAATTGGAATTTTAGTCCTTCTCGGTGGGGTGGGAGTCCTACGAAAACCAAAAAATCAACGGATTTATGCCAAGGAGGGTGTCTTAATCGTTGCCCTCTGTTGGATACTCTGGTCTTTCTTTGGTGGCTTACCCTTTGTCTTTTCAGGACAAATTCCCAGCATCATCGATGCATTTTTCGAGATCAGCTCTGGTTTTACAACGACTGGTGCTACTATCCTAACAGATGTTTCCGTTCTCAGTCGTTCCCTCCTCTTCTGGCGAAGTTTCACCCACTTGATCGGAGGGATGGGAGTGCTTGTTTTCGCACTTGCTATTATGGACAATGCTAAGAATAGTCACTTAGAGGTGATGAAAGCAGAGGTCCCTGGTCCTGTCTTTGGTAAGGTTGTATCCAAACTGAAAAATACTGCCCAGATTCTCTATCTACTTTACCTAGGGCTCTTCTCCCTCTTTGTTGTCATCTACTATCTAGCAGGTATGCCCTTGTTTGATAGCTTTGTCATCGCTATGGGAACAGCAGGAACGGGGGGGATTCACCGTCTACAATGATGGAATCGCCCACTACGGCAGTTCCCTGATTACCTATCTTGTCAGTTTTGGCGTTCTGGTTTTCGGTGTCAATTTTAACCTCTATTACTTCCTCATGCTCCGTCGGGTCAAGGCCTTCTTTGGAGATGAAGAACTGCGGGCTTATGTCATTATTGTTCTGGTGTCTACCGGTTTGATCACCCTCAACACCCTCCACCTTTACCAAGGTGTCTCTAAGAGTTTTGAGATGGCTCTCTTCCAAGTATCCAATATCATTACGACAACGGGATTTGGTTACGGAGATATTACCAACTGGCCCCTTTTCTCCCAGTTTATCCTCCTCTTCCTTATGGCAATCGGTGGCTCAGCTGGGTCAACAGCAGGTGGTCTCAAAATTATCCGTGGACTTATCCTTACAAAAATTGCTAAAAATCAGATTCTGTCCATCTTATCTCCTCACCGTGTTTTGACCCTCCATGTGAATAAAACGGTGATTGACAAGGATACCCAGCATAAGATTCTCAAGTACTTTGTCATCTATGCTATGATTTTGCTAACACTTATCTTTATTGTCAGCTAGACAGCAATGATTTCCTGGTCGTGACCAGCGCTGTCTTTAGCTGTTTTAACAATATCGGACCAATTCTAGGTACAACATCGAGTTTTGCCATCTTCAGTCCCATCTCTAAACTCCTGCTCTCATTTGCAATGATTGCGGGTCGCTTAGAGATATACCCAATTTTGCTACTCTTTATGAAACGTACCTGGTCTAAACGTTAATAGAAATATAAACGAAACTAGATGAAACTCTTTAAATAGTAAAAACGCATAAAATTATGGCTACTTTTAACCTGATTTTATGCGTTTTAGTATATAAGCCATCCCCATAGTTTAACAGAGCATGAAGGTTTTATTCAACTTTTTTAATAAACACTAGTTTCTTTTCTTCTTGAAAGAGAATTTAAAGAGCGTCATCATTCCTAGTAATACTGCTCCAACTGGGCCTAAAAGACTACTACTTTCTCCTGTTTTTGGTAAAGCTTTTTCTTTATCTTCAGTCTTTTCTATTTCTTTCTTAGATGGATCAGACTTCACATCTTCAATTTTTTTCGTCCCCTCAGACAGACTCCTAGAATCCTTATTCTTACCATTATCCTGAGGTTTCAGGTTTAGTTCCGGTTGTGGTGCAGGATTCGGCTGTGGTGTAGAATCTGGTTGCGGTGCAGGATTCGGCTGTGGTGCTGAATCTGGTTGCGGTGCCGGATTCGGCTGTGGTGCTGGATCTGGTTGAGGTGCAGGATTCGGCTGCGGTGCTGGATCTGGTTGCGGTGCAGGATTCGGCTGCGGTGCTGGATCTGGTTGCGGTGCTGGGTTCGGCTGTGGTGCTGGATCTGGCTGTGGATTTGGTTTCTCAGTGTTTTGAGATTGATAAACAACCCCATAATTTGAGAAGTGAGAAACTTTGAAATGAACATATTTTCCATCAGCACTCAATTCAAACGGCAGTTCCTCAACTGCTCCTGTTTCTGGTAAGAAGTAGATAACCTTTCCTACTTTACGACTAGGATCCACAGGTATCGTTACAGTTGCTTCTCCTGAAATTTGTACAAAACTACCATCTGCCTTTTGAGTCTTAACATCGTAAAGTTCAACATTTTTGGCTGGAAGTTCTGCTGGGAGTTTAGCCAGAATAGTGGTATCTAAAACCTTGTCCGCAACAATCTTATCAACCGCTGCAACATCTGCTCCTGTTAGAGAAACAGAAACATTGCTTGTAGGGGAAACGAGGGTCTCTTTGGGGTGAGATTTGTAGTATACACGTGCTGCTACAACCCCTACAGCAGTATCAGACACTCTATACTTCAACAAGGTTCCATATGCAGGATTTACAAGGTCTTTAGGGTCAAACGTTTCCCGAGGGGAAGTCTATAAGTTCTCGTCAACCCTCTCTGTCCTTTCCAATTCTGCTCATCCCAATCTATAAGATGATATACCATCACGGTTGTATCATGGCTTATCTTACTAGCATAAATATCTGGGCTGGTCGAGTCTGTAGGGTTTGGAACCTCTCTGATAATTTCTTTGAAGGTGATGATATACTCCTCTTGGATTTGCTCAGAGCCGTCATTGGTTATGGTTCTGCCGATATTCTTAAGATTTTCCTTATAATCATAGCCTTTCTTATAATCATCAAGCTCAAAATCCTTATAGGTATTGGCCTTTAAGGTGTAGCTTTCTCCTGGCTTGAGAGTGATTGTTTTTCGGGACAATTCATCAGTCCCTCGACCACCAGCTTGGAAATAGTGATATACTTCAACCACATCAAAGGTGACTGTTTGCAAAGCAGGTTTCTCTCCCTCAACTATCTTCTTTTCTTTATCTGGTAGTTGATTAGAAGTTTCCTTAGTAGAGTCCGTATTCTTTTCTGCTGTTTGCTCCTTTTCCTTAGCTTCTGGGGTATCAACTAGGGTTTTTGGTGTTTCTGCTACCGTTTCCTCTGCCTGTGCAAGGCTTGCTCCAGCCAGACCAACCGTCACAGCTGCTAGACCAAGCAAAGCAAGTTTCTCTAGCTTGATAGCTTTTTTTCGATCATGTTTATAACGCTTTATTCTTGACATCTTGTGTCTCCTCATTATTTAAAATTTATCACATTAAGTATATCTCCCCCCAATCCCTTTGTCAAGCCTTTTTCAGCACTTTTTAAAATATTTCTCTCCCCAGATTGTTTCATTGAAAAAATTAAAAATGAGAAGACCTTTTGGTCCTCTCCGAATCTAATTATTTTTTAAGAGCTTCCTTGTAACGAGCAAGTTCTGCTTGATTTGCCCAAACATAGTGACCTGGACAAATTTCCACCATAGATGGCTTGTCTGTCTCATAGTCATGTTGGTCAGGGTCGTAAACTTTCAAGACTTTCTTGCGTTCCAAGATTGGATCTGGAATCGGTACAGCAGATAGAAGCGCCTGAGTATATGGGTGGACAGGATTGTTAAACAACTCCTCTGTCTCCGCAACTTCGACGATAACTCCCTTATAGATAACTGCGATACGATCTGAGATAAAGCGAACAACTGACAAGTCATGGGCGATAAAGAGATAAGTCAAGCCCAACTCTTTTTGAAACTTCTTGAGCAAGTTCAAAACTTGCGCACGAACAGATACGTCCAAGGCAGAGATTGGCTCATCCGCAATAACGAAATCAGGTTCCATCACAAGGGCACGAGCAATCCCGATACGCTGGCGTTGACCACCAGAAAACTCGTGTGGATAACGGGTCAGGTGTTCTTTCAAAAGCCCAACTTCATGGATCATCTTTTGAACTTTTTCTTTTCGGTCTTCTTCATCTTTAAACAAGTGATAGTTGTAAAGACCTTCAGAGATGATATAGTCAACCGTCGCACGCTCATTCAAGCTGGCTGCAGGGTCCTGGAAAATCATCTGGATACGACGGATCAAGTCTGAGGATTCCTTATGAGATTTTTTTCCATTGATCTTATGACCATCAAAGATGATTTCACCTTTACTGGTATTATTTAGACCAATAATAGCACGACCAATCGTTGTTTTCCCACTACCAGACTCTCCTACAAGAGAGAAAGTTTCTCCCTTGTTGATAAAGAAGTTGGCGTTTTTAACCGCGACAAACTTCTTACTTCCTTCACCGAAGGAAATTTCTAAATCTTTAATTTCTACTAATTTTTCAGACATTTCCTTCCTCCTAGTCTTCTAGATGAGCAAAGCCCATTTTATCACGAATCTTGTCATGCAAATCTGCGATGACCCCAGGTTTTTCAACTTTAGGAGCATTCTCATGAAGCAACCAAGTCTTAGCCCAGTGGGTATCACTAACTGAAAACTGAGGTGCTTTTTGTTCAAAGTCAATTTGCATAGCATAATCTGAACGAAGGGCAAAGGCATCACCTTTCAACTCAGTATAAAGAGACGGTGGTGTTCCTGGGATAGAGTACAATTCCCCTTTATCATCAGCAAGCTGTGGCAAGCTAGACAAGAGACTCCAAGTATATGGATGACGTGGATCGTAGAAGACTTCCTCAACAGTACCGTATTCTACAATTTCACCAGCATACATAACCGCTACCTTATCCGCAATACTTGCTACCACACCAAGGTCATGGGTGATAAAGATAATGGTAAAGTGGTACTCGTTCTGTAAAGTTTTAAGCAAATCAATGATTTGGGCTTGAATGGTTACATCAAGGGCCGTTGTCGGCTCGTCACAGATCAAGATATCTGGACGACAGGCAAGGGCAATCGCAATAACGATACGTTGGCGCATCCCTCCAGAATACTGGAAAGGATACTCTTCAAAACGTTTTTCAGCATCTGGGATTCCGACCTTGTTCATATAGTCGATTGCCATCTCTTTGGCTTCCTTGGCTGTTTTTCCTTGGTGTTTAACGATAACTTCAGTGATTTGGCTACCAATTGTATTGATTGGGTCCAAACTTGTCATAGGGTCTTGGAAGATGGTCGCAATTTTAGCACCACGAATCTTCTCCCATTCCTTGTTAGAAGTCAAGGCTGTCAAGTCTTGTCCACGATAGTCAATACTTCCTTGGGCAATACGTCCATTGTCTTCTAGCATCCCTGTAAAGGTTTTTGTTAATACAGATTTACCAGAACCTGACTCACCTACCAGGGCAAGAACTTCCCCCTTCAATCAGGTCCAGAGACACTCCTCGGATAGCCGTCAGAACTTTGTCACGAACGTCAAATTCCACGACAATATCACGAGCAGTCAAAATTACATTACTTTCTTTTGTCATGTCTACTCCTATCTATGTGTACGTGGATCACTAGCATCCGCTAGGTTTTGACCAACAACGAAGAGAGATAGGGACACCAAGATCAGGGTTGTCAATGGAATCCAGAACAAGTAAGCGTTGGTCGTAACGTTTTGTGAGTAATCTGAGATCAAACGTCCCAGACTTGGCACTGTTACAGGCAATCCCAATCCAAAGAAGGAAAGGAAGGCTTCATAAGAGATGAAGCTTGGCAACATCAAGGTCATCGTAGAAACAATAACAGATACCAATTGTGGCATGATGTTTTTAACGATGATTTTAAAGGTTGGTGTTCCAAGTGTTTGAGAGGCAAGGTTGTATTCCAAGTCACGGTAACGCATGATTTGGATACGAATCATATAAGCAATCCCAATCCAAGTTGTCACACTCATGGCAAAAATCAAATTCCAGAAACCAGCACCAATTGAGTAAGTCAAGACAATGACAATCAAGAGAGATGGAATGTTTGAAATAATGTTATAAACTTCCATCATGACACGGTCAACAGATTTTGAAATTCCCCAGATTCCACCAACAATAACCCCAATTACAAGGTTGATAAAGTTGCAATTACAGAGATAAGGATAGAATTACGCGCACCAAACCAAACCCCGTCAAACAAGGATTTACCATTACTATCTGTACCAAACCAATGTTCAGCATTGGGTTTGATAAAACGAGCAGAAAAGTCATTGACCTTACTTACATCGTTGAAGTCAAAGTTTGAGAACATTGGATAAATAAAGCTCATCAAGATAATGGCAACCAAAATCCCCAACATAATGACTGTTGATTTTTTCTTTAGAAATTGTCTAAATACAGAACCCCAGTATGAATAGGCAGGGGCGTCAATTGTTTCAGAGGCAAAATCGTCACGTTTTACGAACTGAAATTTTTCTTTTCCGATTGTTGACATTATTTGCCTCCTTTCTCTGTCAATTTAATACGTGGATCAAGCATGGTCATCCAGATATCTCCTACAAAGAGTGAGAAGATAGAAATACATGTGAAGATGAAGACGAGACCAACTACCATTGAGTTGTTGGATGCCTTAACAGAGTCGATCAACATTTTACCCATACCTGGGAAGGCGAAGACTGTTTCTGTCAATGTTGCACCACCAATAACTCCGATTACAGCACCAGGAATACCTGAAACCAAAGGAACCATGGCATTTTTAAAGATGTGTTTATTTGAAATTTCTTTCAGACAAACCTTTGGCGCGAGCAAAACGTACGAAGTCTTGAGATTGCAAGTCGATCATGTAACGACGAATCCAGATAGCCGTACTTGGTGCTCCCAACAAACCTAGAATGACTGCCGGCAGGACATAAGAACGCCAATCTCCAGCACCTAAGATAGGGAATGAGTCTGGTAGACCAATAGATGATCCAATCAAACGAACGATGTAAACCAAGGCAATCGTTGGAAGAGCAAGCAAGAAGGTCAAAGCACCTGTCGAGAAGCTATCAATCCAAGTATTCTTGTGGCGAGCCATAGCAGAACCAAGAGGAATGGCGATAGCATACGAAATAATCAAACCAATCAAACCAGCAATCGCTGAACTTGTAATCATTGATGGGTATTGGTAATTGCTTTCTGTAGCTGTATATGGATCGTCCTTACCATAGTTGGCTACCTCACGCGCGTCTGCTTGACTTGGTGATTTGTAGGTACGAGAGTAGATATCTACAGATGAAGTCTTTTTACCTGTAGGGAATTGAACTTCTGATGTCTTAGTTTGTCCTTGACCCTGTGTGATAACTTGAAGCACTGGTGTGTTTGCATAAGTTGGGTAAGAATCACCTAAGTTAACGTTCACAAAGTTTTGGTGTACAAATGGGAATTGGTTGTTGAAATACAAAAGATACTTATGTTTTGTACCTGAACCAACCAATGACCAACCGATAGCAGGGTCATTTTCAAAACGAAGATAACGTTCCAAGTTTGGATTTTCAGGGTCTTGAATCTTGTTTGTATGATCAATATCAATCAAGTTGGCATAGAATTTGAAAACACGTTCAAATCGGAATTTCACGCGTAGCATAGAATTGACCACTTTCTGAGAATACACCTAGCGTCCAACCATTTCCTAGTTGGTTGATGTATTTTTCGTAGATTGCCTTATTGGTATCATTGGCATCTACTGTTACAGATGAGTCTATCGTGCTCGCTTTTTCTTGCAACTCCTTGGTATCGTAGTACTCGATATAGCCCATCCGCTCATAAACGGTATTTTCATAATTATCCCGCTTGTCCGGCGTCGTTGCAATCTTGTTATAGTTGGTATCCTGCTTGAAAATCAATTTTCGAGGAACCATCGTATAGATAATTGTGTAGGTCAAGGTTGTCACCAAGAAAATAGACAACAATGAACGCAATACACGCATAAAAATATATTTCTTCATATCGTTTCCTTTTAAAATCCCAAAAGAACCTTCTCCTCATGGAGAGAAAGTTCTCTTGAGAGTTATTTATTTAACGTGGTTAGCCAATTCTTTTTGAACTTTTTCGTTTGATTCTTTTTTCTCTTTGAGCCATTTTTCACGAGCTTGTTCATAGTCAGCTTTTGTTACAACCTTATCTTGTAACTGAATATACTTGAAGTATACGTCTGATCCCTTGTCTCCAGATTGACTGTAAGATGCAGAGAATGGCACAACACGAGAAATGAATGGTGCAGCACCAGTTGATGACATAGCTGGCAAGATGAGTGAGCTATCTGTCAACCAAGCTTGGGCAGCAGCGTATTTCATAACGAACATTCAAGTCGCTTGTTTCTTTAGCAGCTTCATCAACTAGCTTATCGTATTCTTTCAAACCAACTTGAGCTGCTGCAGCATTATCTGCACCTTCGTAACCCATGTATGTTTTTGTTTGTTCAGCATTCGTTGTCTTCAAGATGTCAAGGTAAGTTGATGGATCTTCATAGTCTGGGTTCCATCCAACTGCCCCTGAGAGATCCCAGTCTTCTGCTGCTGCATTCGCCGCATAGTAGGTAATATTAGTAAACTCATCTTTAGAAACTTGTTGGATATCGATGACTACATTGTCTTCTCCAAGCACTGTTTCAACGGATTGTTTGAAGGATTGAATACGTGCGATATAGTTTTTAGCTGTTTGGTCTACTGGAACATCCAAATGGATAGGGAATTTTACACCTTCTGCTTCCAATGCTGTTTTGGCTTTGGCAAATTCAGCTTTGGCTTTATCGGCGTTGAAGAGTCCATCTTGACCATCCGCAAAGTTTACGTTCTTCCATTCATCACCGTAAGCTGACATCTTATCAGTCACCAAGTCACCAAAAGTTTTTTCGCCAGCAGAGACAAAGTCAGGTTTTACAAAGAGGTTACGAACGGCACGAGGAGCACCTTCTTTACCATTTACTTGAGCTGAGTAAGACGTACGGTCAAAGGCAAAGTTCAAGGCTTGACGGAAGTCCTTATTAAGAAGGGCTTTCTTAGTAGAAGTCTTCTCTTCATCAGTTGTCTTAGAAGTGTATTTGTAACCTTGGCGGTCAATATTCACACCCAAACCACCAATACCAGGTCCTGATGGGGTGTAGAAGATATTTTCCTTGTAGGTTTCTTCTACTTTAGAGTAGTTTGAACTTGTTGGGTAAAGACGGGCATAGCTATAAGCTCCACTTGTAAAGTTACGTTCAATAGACTCTTGGTCTGAACCATCATAGTAAGCAAGTGTTACTTTATCAATATGAACATTATCTTTGTCCCAGTAGTTTTCATTCTTAGCGAACTCGATAGAAGACTTAGCAGTCAAACCTTTCAGCAAGAATGGTCCATTGTAAAGCAATGATGTAGGGTCAGTCGCTTTAGCAAAGTCAGATCCTTTTGATTTTTCAAATTCTTCGTTCAATGGCCAGAAGATTGAATAAGCCATCTTAGAGTTCCAGTATGGTTCTGGTTGGTTCAAAGTATACTCAAGAGTATAATCATCAACTGCTTTCACACCTACTGAAGAAAAGTCTTTTGTATTACCTGCCAAATAATCAGACAATCCTTTAACAGAATTTTCTGCTAGGTAAAGAGCTTCTGACTTGTTATCAGCTGCGTGTTTCAAACCATTCACAAAGTCCTTAGCAGTAACTTCTGCATACTCTTCTCCGTCAGATGTGAACCATTTGACTCCTTTACGAATCTTGTAAGTATAAGTCAAACCGTCTTTTGAAACGGACCAGTCTTCTGCAACTGCAGGAACTAGGTTCCCATACTTGTCATTTGTGAAGAGACCATCGATACCATTTGAAGTGGCAATCTTAGTACTTTGTTTCCCTGAGATCAAGTAATCCAATGTTTCTGGGTCAGCTGAATAAACATAACCATAATTTTTTGGCGCTGTTGAATCAGATGATTTTGAAGAACCACAAGCAGCTAAAACGCCAGTTGCTAATAGGGCAATTCCTGCTGCGACAAATACTCTACTTTTTTTCATATTGTTAACTCCTCTTTGAAAAATTTAGGCTTATTGTCAATTATATCATATATTATCTAAAAAGTAAACGAATTTTCAGAATATTTAGGCGTATACCCTCAAAAAACTTTCATTTGTCAAATTTTTCTATTCTTTGTTTGCTATCTAGGGTGATTAGATGGCAAATTTACAGCCCGTAAGGACTGTTTCCCAGACTTTCTCTCTCGGTTTTTAAGCCTGCCAAAATAAAGGGAAAGTTTCCTAAATTGGATTTTCGTTTAAGAAACTATTGACGTAGAATCATTTTCAAGGTATAATAATAAACGTTGAGGCGGTATAGCCAAGTGGTAAGGCACGGCTCTGCAAAAGCTTGATCGTCGGTTCAAATCCGTCTACCGCCTTATAGTAAACCAAAAGACTCCTCGTGAGTCTTTTGTCTTATAAATGGGAGCTTGAGCACCTGATGGTGACTCAAGCTCTTTTATTCTGTTTCTTCTTCATTTTCTACTTCAGTGATTTGAACTTTTACCTTGGTAACACGTCCGTTTTTCACCTTGTCGTTGGTCAGGACGACTTGCTTGTTTTGACTGACCAGTTGGTAACTGATTTTCTCAGTGGTTGGAATCGTTCCAACACCCGTCAAATAATAACCGGCGATGGTATCCACATCATCGCTTTCTAGTTCGACACCAAAGTAGTTATTGAAGTCGTTAAGATTCATGGTTCCCTGTGCAATATAGGTGTCCTCACCGATTTGATGGACTTCAATTTCTGCTCGGTCTGTCTCGTCGTCGATTTCTCCGACAATCTCCTCCAGCAGGTCCTCCAGTGTGACCAGACCAGCCATACCACCATATTCATCGAGCAAAATGGCCATCTGTCTCTGAGTATTTCGCAATTCTTTTAGCAAGTCATCCACAAAAATAGTTTCAGGGACAAAGAGTGGATCTTGTAAAATCCTCTTCCAGACAATATTGTCAAAACCATCCACAAAGGCCGCATTAAGAAGACTCTTGGTGTGAATAATCCCAATCACATTGTCCTTATCCCCATCATAAACTGGGATACGGGAAAAGTTTTGTTTTAAAATACTTTGGATAATGGTTTGACTATCATCCTGAATATCCACCATAAAGGCATCTGTCCGAGGAACCATAACTTCTCTCGCCATCAGTTCATCTAGAGAGAAAATCCCTTGTAACATCTCGATTTCGTCTGCATCCAAGGTTTCCTCACTCTTGGTCAACATGTACTCAATTTCATCTCGAGTCATTTTTTCATCCGCATCATCAAAGGTCATTGGTGTTAAACGACTCAAGAGATTGGTTGAAGCAGATAACAACCAGACAAAGGGACTGACAATCTTCCCAAGTCCAATAATTATCGGAATAGAGCGAATGGCTAAGGCATCTTTGAGATTGAGGGCAATCCGTTTAGGATAGAGTTCACCAAAAACAATAGAGATGTAGGTCAAGAATGCCAAAGAGAGGAAACTTGCAATGGCATAAGCCGTTTCTCCATTCCCCATCCAAGAGGCAATTACTTGTCCAAGTGTATCTGCCAATTTTGCCCCTGACAAGATTGTGATCAAGGTGATACCGACTTGAATGGTTGATAAAAAGTGATTAGGGTTTTCAAGCACCTTTAGCAAGCGGATATAGCGTTTATCGCCTTCTTCTGCTTTTTGCTCTACTCGGGCACGATTTAGTGACACCATAGCCATTTCTGTAGCTGAGAAAAAGGCATTTAAAAAGGTCAATACAACTAAAAGTACAAATTGCAGTAACAAATCCTGACTGCTTGGGTCTTCCATGGTCTTTCTCCTAAAATAGTATCTTGTGTTCCATTATACCATAAATCGGCCTAGGAATCACATTATTTTCTAATTTATACAATCGCTCCCTTATCAATGACGGACAAGGGAGCAATTTTTATTCCTTTAATAGATTGGTTCTAATTTGTCACCGTGACCTGACCTGTTCGGTAATCAAGCTGGATACCCTTTGAACATTTGGAATCAGGACGTTGAACTCCAATTCACCATCCGAAGACTTGGCTTCAATTTGTGAAGCAGATGGAACCAAATCCTCATTCGTAGCATAGTGGAGAGTTACCCGATAACGGACTCTCTTATTCTGGTCTAAGGCTTTCCTAACCAGACTCTCATAGTAGTTCTGCCCTGTCGAATCTTCCGCCTGAGCCTGGTTGGCCCAAGCTGTCTGAACTGCAATGTTCTTGGGATTGCTGGTAGAAGCATCAAAGCCATCTAATCCACCTATCAAGGCATAACCCAACAAGTGCCCCCTATCTACTGCGTGCGTATAGGTTCCCTTTAAATTTTTAACCTGATGCCATCCCGGCGGTGTCCAAGAGGTTGAGCCGTTGCCTGTTTCTTCACGATTTTTATACTGCCGAGTCGCTTTGGATAAGATGGCATTGGCAACCGTTGGGACGGTCTCTTTCCCGACTGGTTTTGTTTTATTATCCGCATAGGGTTTGCTAGAAACTTTAGCATCTAGATTGGTTTTATTGCCATTTACGACAAAGGCACCTGCCCCATTCCATTCTAGACCACCTTTTATTTGGTTCTTGATCGACTCAGTTAAGACACTTTCTGCCAACTCCTGACTAGGAGCTTCTGAAGCTTGTCTTTTCTGGCTAACCTTAGTTTTAGGGGTGTTTGGCGCTGTCTGCATCTGCTTGATGTAATAACTACCAGCAGATAATAGTAAGAATATGAGTAGCCCTATCAGAGCTTGTCTTGTTTTCTTGTCCATATCTATCCTTATATCTCTAGAAAAAGACTGGTCTCCCAGCCTAATTTCCTGTAAATTTACTAATCAATTCTTGCCATTTCGCTGGAGACAAAATCGCCCATGGATCCTGTCCCTTTCCTAGAATCCCGTAGCCAATCATCAAACCGATTCCTAAGGCAAGGAATCCCAGCAAGAGTACAATAAAAATCAACAGTAAGCGACGGAGTACATAACGTATATTTATTCTTCTTCATCATTTGCCTCAATCCGCTGAATCTTCGCTCCTAGCTGAGCTAACTTCTCATGGAAACGGTAGTAACCTCTGTCAAGGTGGACTAATTTACCAACAACTGTCTCCCCTTGCGCTACCAAACCTGTCAGAATCAAGGCCGCACTGGCACGAAGGTCTGTTGATAGAACTTCTGCTCCCTGCAAGACTTGTCCTCCTACGATACGGGCTGTATCACGGATAATCTCCGAACGCAAGCCCATCCGACGCATTTCCTCCAGATGTTGGAACCGATTCTCAAATACAGTTTCCACCATGGTGGATTCCCCTTTTGCGACAGTCATTAAGGCTGTAAATTGAGCCTGCATATCTGTCGGAAATCCCGGATGTGGCAAGGTTTTTACATGAACAGCTTTGAGATTTTCCAGTTGAGAACGGACACGAATGCCTTCCGACTCCTCCGTCACCTCAACTCCCATTTCAAGGAGTTTAGCAATCAAGGGACGATTATGCTCCCAGACTGCATCTCGAATCAGGACATCACCGCCAGTCATGGCTGCCGCCACCATAAAGGTTCCAGCTTCAATACGGTCCTGTACCACATTATGAGTTGTTCCATGGAGTTCCTCGACACCAGTCACTGTGATTGTTTCAGTACCAGCTCCCTTGACCTTGGCTCCCATTTCATTAAGAAGGATAGCAAGGTCAACAATTTCCGGCTCACGCGCAGCATTTTCAATAACAGTCACACCATCAGCTAACGTCGCTGCCATCATCAGGTTTTGTGTCGCGCCGACACTAGGGAAGTCCATATAGATATGAGCGCCATGCAAGCGTTCTGCCTTGGCTTCGATGTAACCAGCTGTCTGGCTAATCTTTGCTCCCATAGCTTCCAAGCCCTTGAGGTGGAGATCGATTGGACGACTCCCAATGGTGCAACCACCTGGCATGGATACCTTGGCATGTCCTACACGAGCAAGGATTGGTCCCAAGACAACGATCGATGCACGCATCTTGCTGACATACTTGTAAGGAGCCTCCTCTGTGATGTCACCAGTCGCATCGACTTCGACAAGATGAGCTTCCTCATTAAAGTCAACCTTGGCATTCAGACCACGAACTACTTGATTCATGGTGAAAACATCTGACAAGATCGGGACGTTCTGCAAGACTGTCTTACCCTTGCTTGCTAGAATAGTCGCTGCCAACAAGGGCAAGACGGCATTCTTTGCCCCCTCAATGGTCACACTCCCGACCAGACGATTATCTCCGCCTTGAACCACAATTTTTTCCATAGTTGCTTCCTTTACTTTTGATTTTATAATAATCCTCTAAGTGCTTCTTGCCACAATTGATATAAGCTGATAAAGAATGAACTTAATATGTAGCCCATTACAATACTAAAGAAGCCTACCAACAAACGAACTTTTTTTGTATTCGTAGCAGTTACTTTTAACACCTTTTCCCATCTCACAAGATCCTTTAAAAGGTAAAAACTCAAATAGATAAAGAGCATATGACTGCTTAGAGTGAATAATAATTGAACCATTTGACTATTATACCATCTTATCCGCTTGCGCGCTAGTTTTCAATTTTTCTACGAATTAGGGATTGTTTTTAAGGTAATCAATCGCATCCTGCAAGGTCTTAACGGGAACGATTTTCATCTCTGTCTTGATCGTTTTAGCAGCTTCTAGGGCTGTTTCATAGTTACTTTTCGCATTGGGATCTGCTTTTTTGGCTTCCTCGGTGACTGGATTGTCAGGAGCAAAAAAGACGTTGGCTCCCTGACGAGAGGCCGCAACTACTTTTTGTCAATTCCACCAATGTCGCCAACATTTCCGTCCCGATCAATGGTTCCCGTTCCCGCAACGATGCGGCCATTACGAAGACCTGGATCTGCTATCTGGGTGTAGATAGCTAGACTAAACATGAGACCAGCACTTGGCCCGCCGATACCAGCTGTTGAAAAGCGAATTGGAACGTCACTGGTCACTTCCGTACGGTCAATCAAGCCAATCCCAATCCCGTTTTTTCCGTTTTCGAGAGTGATAATTTTACCTTCTGCAGACTTGACTTTTCCGTCTTCTTCATAGGTTACCTTGACCGTGTCCCCTAATTGTTGAGAATTGACATAGTCGACCAAGTCTTTTGAACTGTCAAATGTTTTGTCATTAACAGCCGTCACGGTATCTGCAATGTTCAGAATGCCTTTAAAAGTCGAATTATCCGTCACAGTTAAGACATAAACTCCCAAGTACTTGAGTTCGATATCCTTACCAGCCGTCTTCAGTCCTTGATACTTGGCCATATTTTGAGAAGTTTGCATGTAGAACTGATTGATCCGCATAAATTCTGCGTCAGTAGAGCCACCCGTAGTCTCCTTGGCACTTCTAATATCCGTGAAAGGTGTTAACCAAGCATAGACCAGATGCGACAGGGTTGCGTGTCGAATGCCGACTGTTACAAACTGGTAAGCTCCTGCTTCTGTGTCTTCTGTTTCATTGACTTTCAAAACGCGACGAATATCTTCCGCTCCACCTGGAACTTCTATGTAGTAAGGTAAAGGTACTACAAAGGCTAAAAAAGTCAATACTAGTGCTAGGATGACATATAAGGGCCATCTAGTTTTTTTCTTCATGTTCTAATTCCTCCACAACACTGTTTGGAACATATTGCTGAATCTCCTGACCAAACTTCAGGAGCTCTCTCATAGCTGAAGAGCTGACATAGAGATGCTCTGGGCGACTATGTAGGTAGACCGTCTCAATCTCTGGAGCCAGTTGATGATTGTAGTAGTCAAAACTAGCCTCGTATTGCAAGTCTGTTGCATTCCGCAAGCCACGGACAAGAGTTTTAGCTCCCAGTCTTCTTGCAACATCGACGACTAATTGGTCATGAGAAGCCATGACTTCTACATTTTCTAAATGTTCTACGGCTTTTTCAACTGCTCGTTTGCGGTTTTCAACGGGGAGAAAACCTTGTTTGTGGGGATTGTAGAAAACCCCGACATAGAGCTTATCAAAGAGTTTGCTTGCACGTTCAATGATATCCAGATGTCCATTTGTCATCGGGTCAAATGAACCTGTAAATAATCCAATTTTATCTGACATAGACTGTCACCTTACTAATCCCATATATTTTTTCCTTCCAGATGCCTAAGTAGGCGATTTCTTCTGGGAGTTCTACAGACTTATCTGTTTCGCAGACGACCATGACTTCTTGGGAGAAGAGATTTCTTTCTGCCATTTTTTCGATATCTGCAACGATTTGTTCCTTGGCATAGGGGGGATCTAAAAAGATCAGGTCAAAGGGACCATTCACATGCTCCAAGGCTCGTTCAGCTTCCATTTTTACGAGCTGAAATTTAGAAACTTCCTTGGTCATTTGGATATTTTCAGCGATGATAGCTTGTGCCTTTCGATCCCGTTCCACTAAGACAGCACTGGACATCCCTCTTGACACAGCTTCAATAGACAGACCGCCACTGCCAGCATAGAGATCCAAGACACGACCACCCTCAAAATAGGGACCTATCATGTTAAAGATAGCTCCTCTCACCTTATCAGATGTCGGTCTAGTCGTCTTTCCTTCTAGCGTCTTGAGAGGACGCCCCCCATAGATTCCTGATACGATTTTCATACCGTTTATTATACCAAATTATGGGCAAAAAGAGAAAGAAAACCGAACCTTACGGTTCGATTTCCTACAAGATGTTTTCGTAAGTGTCGCGGACTTCTTGCGGCCAAACACTAGTCTGAACCTCTCCGATGTGTTTCTTACGAAGAAGGAACATGGCCATCCGAGACTGTCCAATCCCTCCACCGATTGTCAATGGGAAAAGACCGTTAAGCAAGGCCTTGTGCCATTCCAACTCCAGACGATCTTCGTCTCCTGTAAGGGCAACTTGGCGACGAAGGGTATCTTCATCTACCCGAATCCCCATCGACGAAAGTTCAAAGGCACATCCAAGAGATTCATTCCAAACTAGAATATCCCCATTTAGCCCCTTGTAGCCATTCTCAGACTCTGTAGTCCAGTCATCGTAGTCAGGCGCACGTCCATCATGCGGTTTCCCGTCAGGCAACTCCCCACCAATACCAATCAAGAAAACTGCTCCAAACTCTTTACAGATTGCATTTTCACGCTCTTTTGGTGTCAAGTCTGGGTAACGTTCTACCAACTCTTCTGTATGGATAAAGGTGATTTGTTTTGGCAAGATCGATTCGATATCATAGCGGGCTTCTACGGCTAGCTCTGTCAGACGAATAGCCTTGTAAATCTTTTCAACTGTTTCTTTAAGATAAGCGATATTGCGTTGACCATTTGGAATCACTTTTTCCCAGTCCCACTGGTCTACATAAACAGAGTGGGTCGCATCTAGTGAATCTTCATCTGGGCGAAGAGCCTTCATGTGGACAAACAAACCTTCCCCATCACCGAAACCAAAACGAGCCAAGGTGTGGCGTTTCCATTTAGCAAGTGAATGAACGACCTCATAGGTTTCATCTGGAATCTGCAAAACCTTGACAGATACTGGATTTTCGACACCTGACAGGTTGTCCTGCATCCCATCCCCGACCTTGCTCAAGATGGGACCTTGAACTTCAACAACTTCTAACTTATCTTTCAAATACTGGGTAAAAGTGTTCTTAACAAAGGAAATCTCTTCTTGCTGATGAATAAAACTTTTCTTCATAAACGGCTCCTCAAAAATTAGTTAAAAGCATTATACACCTATTTCCAAGAAAAGAAAAGAGTAAATAAGAAAAAGTCAGTGCTCTTTCGAACACTGACTCCGTCATTCATTAATCGTTTCGACCAAAGATTCGTAAGATGCTAAGGAAGAGGTTGATAAAGTCTAGGTAGATGCTGAGAGCCATTGAAATGACCCAACCTGTCGCTACTTGTCCTCGTGACTGCTCATAAACATAGCGAATCTTTTGGTTATCCCAAGCAATCAGACCTGAGAAAACCAAAACCATGGCAATACTAATCATGTAGTCAAAGAAGCTATTGGCTAAAAATAGATTCACAACCATGGCAATGATGAGACCAACAAGCGCCGCCATCAAGGCTCGTCCCATTCCACTCAAATCCTTCTTGGTGAAAATTCCGATTGCCGCCATGACAAAGAAGAGAAGGGCACTGGATACAAAGGCTGATAAGACGGTCCCAGGTGTATAGAAGGCTACGACAAAGCTAAGGGTGAAGCCATTCAGTAGGGAGTATACTAGAAATACCGGCAGAGCTGCTGGGCTATTTTTTGCAGCCATGCTACTTGCAACAAAGACTAAACCAAGTTCTGCAAAAGTTGCAATCATCAACCAGAGACGGCCATGCATTAAAAAGTAGATCAATTGAGCTTGGAAGACTGTCAACATCAAAGCTGACACCAGAGCTGATAGACCAATCCCAAGTCCTACAAAGGCATAAACCTTAGCGTAAAATTGATTGAGACCTGAACGTTCTTGAATAATCGATTGATTCATTTTGATTCTCCTTTTTCTATAAATATGTCTTGATTATAACAAAGATTTTATAAATTAGCTGAAATAAAACATCAAAATGCCTGCTGCAACTGCCACGTTGAGACTTTCTGCTCGGCCTTTCATGCCAATGTGAACCAGCTGATCAGCACTCTCAGCCATGACAGAACTAATCCCCTGTCCTTCATTTCCCATGACTAAAGCAAAGTTTTCTAAGGGAGAAAGCTCACGATAGTCCTTAGATTCTTTGGATAAGGTCGTTGCTAGAATGGGCAAATTGCTCTTCTTTGCCTCTTCTACAAAGGAAGCAAGAGACATCCGATAGATGGGCAAATGAAAATGACTTCCTTGCATGGAACGCAGGGTCTTGAGACTGTAGATATCTGCTGACTTATCTGAAACAATGACCCCTGTAAAACCTGCAGCGTCCGCAGTCCGAATCATGGTGCCCACATTACCAGGATCTTGAACATCTTCTAAAAATAGAAACTTACCCTGACTAAAATCAGGCAGTCCCACTTCTTCTTTTTGAATCACAGCGACAATCCCTTGAGGAGTTTGCGTATCTGCCAAATCCAGCAAAATTTCCTCTGAAACCCAGACCGTTTGAGGAAAGGCAGCTAGCTGATCTCGGTAACTTTCCAGAGCAAAAATCTTCTCAATCGTCACTCCAGCTTGAACAGCTTCTTCAAATAAGTGCCAACCTTCAATCAAATAGGCAGACTTTCGATATTTTTTTTGATGCAATTTCTTGGCATTTTTTACCACTGAATTGGCTTTTGAGGTTATAATAGTCATAGAAACATTATAACACAATCAAAGGGGTTTAGTATGCAAAAGGTTAGAATGATTGCCCAAGGCAGGGTACAGGGTGTTGGTTTTCGTTGGGGTGTGGTTACTCTAGCGCTTGAAATCGGTGGCATCACCGGTCGTGTCTGGAATAACGACGACGGCACAGTGGAAATTCTTGCTCAGGCAGACTCCTCTGCCACTATGGCAAAATTTATCCAAGAAATCCGTAAAGGCCCAACGCCCTTTTCAAAAGTCACCTATCTGGATGTGCAGATGAGCAACTTTTCATCCTATTCAGACTTCAAAGTTGCAAATTAGGTCTCCAGAACTATTGTATATTTTACAAAAAAACAGTAGAATAGAAAGGTACAATTTTTAAAGAAGGAATGAAAACATTGAAATCTATTAAACGTTTTGCCCTCTCTGCTATGGGAGTGGCTATGCTACTCGTCTTGACAGGCTGTGTCCAAGTAGACAAAGCAACAGGTAAGCCAGTTGGTCCCGTTTGGGATTTCTTGGGTGCTCCGATGGGAGAAGCTATCAAGTACTTCGCTACTGATAAAGGACTAGGCTTCGGGGTCGCTATCATTATCGTAACCATTATCGTGCGCTTGATTATCTTGCCACTTGGTATCTACCAATCATGGAAGGCGACACTTCACTCTGAAAAGATGAACGCCCTCAAACACGTACTCGAACCACACCAAACACGTCTCAAAGAAGCAACAACTCAGGAAGAAAAACTTGAGGCTCAACAAGCTCTCTTTGCTGCTCAGAAAGAACACGGTATTAGCATGTTAGGTGGTGTAGGTTGCTTCCCTATCCTCATTCAAATGCCATTCTTCTCTGCTATCTACTTTGCAGCCCAGCTCACTGAAGGGGTAGCTAGCTCTACCTTCTTGGGTATCGATCTTGGTTCACCAAGTATGATCCTCGTAGCCTTTGCTGGTATCCTCTACTATCTCCAATCACTCCTTTCACTTCATGGCGTAGAAGATGAGATGCAAAGAGAACAGATCAAGAAATGATCTACATGAGCCCACTCATGATTGTGGTCTTCTCCCTCTTCTCACCAGCTAGTGTGACGCTTTACTGGGTTGTCGGTGGTTTCATGATGATTCTCCAACAGTTCATCGTTAACTATGTTGTTCGTCCAAAACTTCGCAAAAAAGTTCGTGAAGAATTTGCCAAAAATCCACCAAAAGCAAGCTCATTTTCAACTGGAGGCGGACGCAAAGATGTCACTCCAAACCAAGCAACTGCGATCATGACTAATAAGAAACATAAAAAACGCAATGCTGGTAAACAACATTCTAGAAAATAAGAAAAAAGCTTAGCTGAAAGGCTAGGCTTTTTATGCATCACAAAAGCCCGATGTCTCCATCAGGCTTCTTTTTTATCCATGAACACGTTTCATGTAGTCTTGGTAGCTTTCTGTATCCATCAATTCCTTGGCATTCTTGACACGGTCTGCTGTTGGAGGTTTGACCCCTTCGAGCGAATAAGGAATTCCAAGTTCACGCCACTTGAACTCACCCATCGTGTGATAAGGCAAGATTTCAAACTTGTCAACATTTTTAAGGGTTTTGACGAATTTACCGAGTTCGATCAAATCCTCATCTCTGTCCGTCAAACCTGGAACCAGCACATGGCGAATCCAAACAGGCTTCCCAATATCTGATAGGTACTGGGCACAGGCCAAGATGTTTTTATTGGTTTGACTGGTTACAATCTTGTGCTGTTCTTCGTTGATTTCCTTGATATCCAGAAGAACCAAGTCTGTCACAGCCATGAGTTTATTAAACTTTTCGAGATAACGTGGCTTGTTACGGAATGGAAGAGCACAGGTATCCAAGGTACAGTGGATTCCTTTTTCTTTGGCCTTGGTAAAGAGGGCAATCAAGAAATCAATCTGCAAGAGGGCTTCTCCTCCACTAACAGTGATTCCTCCCTTGTCTCCCCAAAAACCACGGTAGCGAAGGGCTTCTGTCAAGACATCGTCTACTGTCCGTTCGCGTGATTTATTGGTCTCCATAGCCCATGTGTCGGGGTTATGACAGTACTGGCAACGCATGTGACAACCCTGCAAAAAGACAATAAACCGAATCCCAGGGCCATCTACCGCCCCAAAACTCTCTGTCGAATGCACCATTCCTGTCACTTGTCCATAGTCAATTGTTTCTTCAGACATATCGTCACCTTCCTTGAAACCGTTTTATAGTTTTATTATATCATGAGTAAGATGAAAAACAAGGTTTTTTGTCTATTTTTTAGAAAGCAATCTGTTTTTCACTTTCATTTTCATACCCTTTTAGTGATCCGGTTCAAAATCAAACCATACAAGGTTGCGAAATAGTCCTCAGGACGCTCTGCACGGCGGATTTGGCGAGCATTTCCTTCTTCGGTATAGAGGATTTCTGCCGATCGTAGTTTGGCATTGTACTGGTAACCCATGGAGAATCCATGTGCACCTGTATCATGAATCACCAGCAAATCACCGATTTCTGTATGAGGTAGTTCGCGGTTAACGGCAAATTTATCATTGTTTTCGCAGAGTGAACCGACCACATCTACCACCTCAACTGGTCCGTCTGGATGGGTCAGATTGGTGACATGGTGGTAAGCTCCATACATGGCTGGGCGCATGAGGTTGACTGCTGAGGCATCCACACCTAGATAGGTACGGTAAGTTTTTTTCTTATGAGTAACTTTTGTGACGAGAACTCCGTGGGGTGCCAGCATAAAACGTCCCAATTCGGTAAAAATCTTGACCTGACCAAGACCTGCTGGCGTAAGGACTTCTTCATACACCTTACGCACCCCTTCACCAATCATCGCAATATCATTTGGCTCCTGATCTGGGCGATAGTTGACACCGATTCCGCCAGAAAGATTAATAAAGTCCAGTGAAATACCCAATTTTTCTTTGATTTCCACAGCTAATTCAAAGAGCCGGCGGGCCAATTCTGGATAATAGAGGTGGGTCACGGTATTGGATGCTAGGAAGGAATGAATCCCAAAAGTCCTAGCTCCTTTTTCCTTCAAAACAGCAAAGGCTTCAAAGAGTTGATCCTTGGTCATGCCAAACTTAGCCTCTCCAGGATTATCCATGATGTCTGTTCCTAATTCAAAGACTCCTCCTGGATTGTAACGACAAGAGATGATTTCTGGAATGCCTACAGTTCGCTCCAGATGTGCAATGTCTTCAAAGGCATCCAAGTTAATGGTCGCACCTAATTCATGGGCATAAGCGTACTCTTGGTCTGGCGTATTGTTTGATGAGAACATAATCTCAGGACCTGCAAATCCAAGTTTATGGCTCATCAAAAGTTCCACATAACTAGAACAGTCCACACCACAACCTTCCTCTTGGAGGATTTTCAAGATGGCTGGGGTTGGAGTGGCCTTGACGGCAAAATATTCCTTAAAGCCCTTGTTCCAGGAAAAGGCCTGGTTGACTGCTCTTGCTTTTTCACGAATCCCCTTCTCGTCGTACAAGTGGAAGGGAGTCGGGAACTCTGCAACAATTGTTTCTAAATCTTCACGGCTGATAAATGGTGTTTTCATAGGCATCCTTCTATTCTGTTTGCAAAGAAAGGCTGGGACAATCGTTCCAACCTTTAGTTCTATCTCTTATTTGTCTTCGTCAAAGATATTTCCAATCTCAACATCGATGGATTGGTTCTTAACATCAATATTGGTAACCTTCAAGAGTGACTTGTAATCAAACTGCTTTTCACGTTCTTCTTGGGCATTGTCTGCAAAGACTGCGACACCGGCTAGTTCAGAATCGAACTCACGCAAGAGACTAATCATCCCGTTGACAGTTCCGCCACCTTTCAGGAAGTCATCCACGATCAAGACACGACTGCCTGCCTTGAGGCTACGTTTTGAAAGGAACATTTTCTCAATACGGTCACCACTTGAACCTGAAACATAGTTGACACTGACCGTTGAACCTTCGGTAATTTTTAAGTCACGACGCACAATGACAAATGGAACATTGAGGACATTGGCAACCGCATTTGCTAGCGGAACACCCTTTGTTGCCACTGTCATAACGGCATCGATTTTTTGGTCCATAAAACTCTTGGCAATGATGCGACCAATATTTTTCAAAATGGCAGGTGTACTGAGCAAATCAGATAGGTAGATGTAGCCACCTGGCAAGATACGGTCGCTTTCTGAAAGCTTATCACGCAAGTCTGCGATCATTTCTTTAGCTTCATGGCTAGAGATGGATGGTGTAAAGATAACGCCACCACCTGCTCCAGTCACAGTCTGAATATGGCCAATTTCAATTTCCTCAAAGGCACGCTTGATAATCACGATGTCCTCTGAAATCGATGATTTAGCTGATTCGTACTTTTCTGCAAAGGTGTTGAGACTGGTTAGTTTGTATGGATTATTAATCAAATAGTTGGAAATGACAACCATCCGATCACTTCTTCTTAATTTCATTTTTATTTACCATTCCATTTAATTTTGATATTTTATCCATTATACCATATTCACATAAAAAAACGAACATTATTGCGTAAAAAATGCTCGTTTTTCTTAAATTATTAATCTAAATCTGGTTTATAGAAGGAACGATTGTCCATAGCGAAGATTTTATTGGTCATTTCTCCTTTATCCACCAAAGCAAGAGCTGTTGTCATCATCATCATGCTGGCATCGAGATTATCGATCATATGAATGATTTCAGCTTCCATCACACGAGGACGAACAGGACTACCATACTCCAGTAAGCCATGATGACTGAGAATGACATGGCGCAGTAGCACCACTTCTTCTCTGGTATCATCGATGCCAAGCTCCATGACTGCTTTGGTAATTTCGCTATCAATTAGGGCGATATGACCGATGAGATTGCCTCGCACTGTGTACTCCGTCTGATCAGGACCGCTGAGTTCTAGAACCTTGGCCAAGTCGTGCAACATAATCCCGGCATAGAGCAAGCTCTTATTGAGCTGAGGATAGATATCGCTAATGGCATCTGCCAAGCGCACCATGGTTGCCGTGTGAAAAGCCAAACCCGTTTCAAAGGCATGGTGGTTGGTTTTTGCAGCTGGATAGGAGTAGAATTCCTTATCATACTTGGTGTAGAGACTGCGAACGATACGTTGCCAGACAGGATTTTCAATTTTGAAATCATTTGCGACATGTAGTCACGAATTTCCTTGATATCGACTGGTGACTTGACCTTGAAATCAGCTGGATCATTTGGTTCGCCAGGTTGAGGCAGGCGGAGAGTAATTTGATTGACTTGAGGAGTATTGTTGTAAACTTCTCTGCGCCCCTGCATGTGGACCACTTTCCCTGCGGTAAAGGCCTCAACGTTATGAGGCTGAGCATCCCAGAGTTTTCCTTCAATCTCGCCACTATCGTCTTGGAAGGTAAAGGCTAGGTAGTTTTTCCCAGCTCGTGTCTGTCTCAGGTCAGCTGACTTAATCAGGTAAAATCCTTCAAACAGCTCATCTTTTTTCATGTGACTAATCTTCATATTCTTCCTCATTTTCTTGGAAATGGAGTAGATCAAGCGCAGGCTCATCTTCTGATAACTCAATGTGACGGAGCGTCCGCTCAATAGCTGTGGTGCGACGGTTTAATAATTCATCAATATTGCCAGAGGCATGTTGAAGATGTTTTTGTGCCTTTACCAAAATCCCCCCCGAACTTGCCAAACTCGGTCTTGACGCTAGCAAGGGTCTTACTGATATGGTCGGCACTCTTTTGGATATTGAGGGTTTTGAAGCCAACTGATAGGGAATTAAGCAGGGCTGATAGGGTACTTGGACCAGCAACAATAATCTGTTCCTCCCGTCTCAAATCATCAAAGAAATCGGATTGCGGACGATTTCTGAATAAAGACCTTCTGTCGGAACAAACAAGACTCCAAAATTGGTCGTCCGAGGCGGCGCTATATACTTGCTCTTGATATCCTTGGCGAAACGCTTAACGCTTGTCAAGAGAGATCTACGACAACGTTCAATCTCGTCCTTATCACCTGCTTCATAGGCTTCTTCTAGGCGGTAATAATCTGCCAGTGGAAACTTGGAATCAATTGGTAGATAGACGTATTCCTGGTCGCCTTGCCCAGGCAACTTGATGGCGTATTCCACTCGTTCACTGGAGTTTTCAACCGTTGCATATTCTCGTTCGTACTGGGTAGGCGTCATGATGTCTTCGATGATTTGCCCCAGTTGCAATTCACCCAAAATGCCTCGCGTTTTGGTTCCAGAGAGAACCTTATTGAGGGCTCCGACATCGCGGGCAACTGTCTGCATCTCTCCAAGGCCACGATTGACAGACTCCAGTTGTTTAGAAACTGTCTCAAAGGACGCCTGCAAGCGCGTCTGTAAGGTCTTTTCTAGTTTCTCCTCGACTGTTTGGCGCATTTGTTCTAGGCGTTGCTCATTTGATTCCTGCAAGGCTTGGAGACGTTGGTCGGTCTTGTCTCTGGTTTGGAGGAGATTATCTGTCATTTCTTGACGGACTTGAGTCAAGCCTTGATGCAATTCCATTCGTACTTCCTGCAAGCGGTCACTGACAGCCACTTCCAAGTCTTTTTGGTCTAGTTGGCTGGCTTGCCTGGCTTGTTCAAAGCGGTAATCTAATTGATCTGAAAGATTGTCTGCCTGGTCTTCCAAACTCTTGACTAGATATTTGTCTTGCTTATCCTGCCTCTGCCAAATGAGAAACAGTCCAGCCAGGTTGACAATTAATAATAGTAGTAATACAGTCTCCATCCTACCTCCTGTCCTTGCTATGCAGTACGACTACATAGCCATCCGGGCAAGTCACCGAAACTTCCCTATCTATATATTCGTTAGAAGCGTACACTTTTTTAAAGAAAAAATTTTCCTCAGTCAATTCGTACTTGGCACCGATAATGGTCAACTGACTATCCCGAACTGGCATAAAGGCTAGATAGTCATAGTCCGAACGAGGTTGAAGCTGACTGGTTCCTTCTGGACAATAGCAAATCACATTTTGCCCATCCTCAATCGCTATCTGGCTCATATAAGGTGCCAACTTGGGATTGCTAGGTAGAAAAACATTGGCCAACATATGGTCAATACGGCCACCCAAAGCACCGAAAATAGTGACCTGAGCCTGAGGATTTTGCTCAAAGACGGTTAAGAGAGTCAATTCCAGATCCGTATCATCCTTTTCTGGCTGGGCTTGAACAAAATGCTGGGCACTTTTTTGAATCACCTGTCGCTCTTCTGCAGTGACAGAATCAAAATCTCCAACTGCTAGAGCAAGAGGCAAGTCTTCTTCCAAGATCCAGAGCGATCCTCGATCCACACCGACAAAGCAATCAAAATCCGTCCGATAATGACCTCGGTCTCCGCCTGCAAAAACGGCAACCCTAGTCCAGTTGTTTTCTGAGCGTTTGCACTCGTTCATTGACATCTCCCTTAAAGACATAAGACCCTGCTACAAAAACGGTCGCACCAGCTTCTTTGGCTTGAGCAATGGTTTGATTATCAATCCCACCATCCACTTCGATCTCAAAGTTCAAACCTTTTTCCTCACGAAGGGCAACCAACTCGCGAATCTTATCCATGGTTTCAGGTAGAAAGGCTTGCCCGCCGAAGCCAGGGTTAACCGTCATCACCAAAACTTGGTCAACTAGGTGAAGTACGTGTTTGATAGCTTCAACCGGCGTACCAGGGTTAATGACAACAGAAGGTTTGACACCTAGAGAACGAATCTTTTGAAGAGCACCATGGATATGAGGTGTTGCCTCTACGTGAATACTGATGATGTCTGCACCTGCACGCGCAAAGTCTTCCAGATGATGTTCAGGATTAGAAACCATCAAGTGGCAATCAAAAACCATCTTGCTATGAGGACGAAGAGCTTCAACCACACCTGCACCAAAACTAATCTGAGGCACAAAGTGACCATCCATGATATCGATATGGGCATATTCTGCACCAGTTGCTTCTAGGCGTTTGATTTCACGTTCAAAGTTGGCATAATCTGCTGCCAGAATTGACGGAGCAATCTTGTATTGAGACATAGGTTTCTCCTTATTTTGGAATTTTTTTGCTGACTTTTTTATAGGTTTCTCTGCGATTTTCAATCTCACTGAGGAATTGCAAATAATTATCAAAACGGAAGTTCGCAATGATGCCTTCTTCTACTGCTGACTTAACCGCACAGGAAGGCTCATGAGTATGAGTACAAGTACGGAACTTGCAATTTCGGCTAACAGAGGCAATCTCTGGGAAGGCCTGATTGAGGTCTTCAGCCGTTGTCACTTCATAATCCAGTGATGAAAAGCCTGGAGTATCTGCGATTTTACCACCATTGAGATTGTAAAAACTTACAGCTCGAGTGGTATGACGCCCACGACCTAAACTATCTGAGATTTCTCCTGTTTCAAGATTGAGGTCCGGTGCGATTTTATTAAGAAGGGTTGACTTCCCAACACCTGTCTGTCCCATAAAGACCGTCACTTTTCCTGTCAACAAAGGCAAAAGTTCTTCTTTACTAGTCACAAAGTCGTAACCAATAGCACGATAAGTTTGTTGGTAAAAATCCAGTTCTCCCCTATCGTCCAACAAATCCATTTTAGAAATATAGACGATGGGGTGGATGCCCTTGTGTTCCAAAAGGACCAAGAAACGATCCAATAAATTACTGTTAAAGTCAGGTTCCTTGACGGACATGATCACCACAGCTTGGTCAATATTGACAATGGGCGGACGGACCAGACTGTTTTTCCGTTCGTGGATTTTGAGAATATAACCTTCTGAATGCTCCTCCGCAGAAAAGTCTACCCAGTCCCCAACATAGGGTGTGTGGCCTTTTTTACGGAAATTTCCGCGCGCACGCGTCTGGTAAACTTGACCCTCACTCTCCACATAGTAGAAGCCCGCCAAGGCTTTAATGATTTGTCCCTTCATCTTAGAGTCCTTGTCCTTTGAGCGCATCTGCTAAACTAGCAAATTCTGCCAAGCTGAGAGCTTCTCCACGCACACTTGGTGACAAGCCTGCTTGATCCAAAGCCTTGGTCAACTTTTCCTTGACTTCATCAGTCTTACCAAATAACCTGTCAAGTTGTTCCACAAGGTCTTGCGGCGATGGGTGAAACTGGCCTTGGAAACCTTGAAGAAGAGTTGCTCATCTTCTACCGCTACAGCCGGTTCTGGTCGACGTACCATTTTCAGGATAGCCGAGTCCACGTTTGGCGCTGGTACAAAGACCGTACGAGGCACGATAAAGGCCACCTTGGCTGTCATGTAATACTGCACAGCAATCGACAAACTACCGTAGGCCTTGGTATTTGGCTGTGCTGAGATACGATCCGCCACTTCTTTTTGCATCATAACCACAAACTCACTAAAAGGAATGCCACTCTCGATCAAGTGCATGAGAATAGGCGTCGTAATGTAGTATGGCAAGTTGGCTACTACCTTGATTGGCAGTTCAGGATTTTTGAAATTCTGGATATGCTGCGCCAAGTCAACCTTGAGAATGTCCTCGTTGACTACGGTCACATTGTCAAAATCACGCAGGGTATCTGCCAAAATCGGTACCAAACGGTGGTCAATCTCAAAAGCCATGACCTCAGCTGCACGCTCAGCCAAAAACTCAGTCAAGGCACCAATTCCTGGACCGATTTCAATGACATTAACCTGGTCATCAATTTCAGCTGTATCCACGATTCTTTGAAGGATATTGGTATCCGTCAGGAAATTTTGCCCGAAGGACTTTTTAAAGGTAAAACCGTGACGCTCCAGCACTGCCTTGGTCACGCTATAATCTGCAATTCTCATCTAATCTCTTTTCTATTATAGTAAGCTTCTGGAGTATAATGATAGAGCAAAACAAATAAGGGTGTTCCATCAAATCCTTCCACCATCTCTTTTAGAAGTGCATCTGGATGAATGATTTCTCGTGTTTTGGTGAAATAAACTCCATGTTCCCCGTTTCTATTACGAAGTTCCCAGGCAACATTATTCCCTTGGACAGAGGGTAGGTAACGTTCCATTTCTAGAAAATCAAAAAAATCTTTCACTGTCATATCCTCAGGAACTTCAAATTCTACCTCATGAGGTAATACATCATCACCCATACAGACAGAATCTCTATCAACTCGGATTTTCATTTTGCTCTCTCCTTATAAGCTTCTATTTGGACGCTATCAAAATAAATCTAAGTACCTCTATTGTAACACATTCTCCATGCATTTTGAGGTCTGCTCAACTATTATCATAAGATTTCATAACCTCTTCACTTCTGCCAAGGTCACTCAAAACAGAGTTAAATATCTGAATTTCTTTCCACTATTGAAGCAGTCCATGAAATTTATTTTTCTCATCCTTTATGGATTGTCTCTTGAGAAAGTCAGGTGCTCAAGCAAAGAATAGAGTTTTTCTTGCTCCTCTTCTTCGTAAGCAGGTGCATTTGCTTTTACTTCCTTGCATTTCTCGTCATACAAAAATCCTTCATAGCGATCTTCTGTAGATAAAGCTGTATAAACTTTGGCCATTTCTTCAGGACTAATCGAAAATTTTGACTTAATTTTATACAGATTTTTCATAAAAGCGCTGAAGTGATTGTAGCGGCTCATATCTACTTTGACATTGCTCACACGGATTGCCTGAACCTTGACACCTTTCCAATGTTTCCGCATATAAAGCGACAACATCAACAAGGCTAGTTTATTCTGATAATAGGTCTTGGCAGGACTATAATGTTTTTGACCAGATAAATTTTCAAAATCAAGTTTCATAAAAGGATAGAGTATCAGCCCTTGAGAAGAAATATTAATAATCCGACCACTCTCAGACTTTTCCAACAAACCCTTCAACAAGATAGAAAGCAAGAAAGGGGCGACAACATTGGTCGCAAATTGCTTTTCTAAACCATCCTTAGTCAAGATGGGCTTTTTAACTGACAAATCAAAGTCAGCTGCATTGTTAATTAGAACGTCTAGAAAGTCTTCTTTTTGAATATACTGTTCCGCTGCTTCCCTGACACTCTTTATATCAGATAGATCAACCAAGATATAATCTACATGTTGATTTCCTGTCTGTTGACGAATTTCCTCACAAGCTTGCTCGGCAGCTTCTTCCCGTCGGCAAAAGAGAGTTACCGACCAGCCTTTTTCAGCCAACTGTTTAGCAACCTGATAACCAATACCACTATTGCCACCCGTAATAATCACTCTTTCATTTCTGACTCCCTTGGACTGAATACTTAGTCATCACCTCTTCCACTTCTGCCAAGGTTACTCCAAACAACTCTAAGCGCTTAAGCAACTGCTTGCCGTTGGAATAGCCGATGCGGAGGGTTTCCCCCAGATATTCTCGGCGCTTACGACTGTCTGATCCCGCTAAGAAACCTAGGCGAATCAAGTCACCACGACTGATGTCAAACTCGTTCTCATTTTCAAATTGTTCTGTCACCTGAGCCAGCGCTGTTTTCAGGTCCTCATAGCTGGCGTGTTCGATTCCCAGAGAACGCCCCTTGGTCTTGGATTTGGGAACCGCTTCATCTCGTTTGAGAAAGGCATGCTGAACTGTCGGGAGCGCCGTCATAATCATGCGACGAATGCGCTCACCGTTAAAGTCAGGATCTGTAAAGACAATGACCCCATGCAGTTCATGCAGGCGCTGAATGCGTTCTATATCCTGATCATTGATTGCCGATCCTCGTGTCTCATAGGTCTCTACATCAAAGTAACGTTTGAGATTGGCCGTATCATCGCGACCTTCGACTACGATGACTTGGGAAATTTTCTCTTTCATTACTTGCTGTCCAATCCAAAAATTCGTTCTGCATTTGCAGTTGTTACCGCCGCTAGCTCTTCTGTCGTCATACCACGCAAGTCGGCGATAAAGTCCACTACATAGCGAGTGTAGGCTGTTTTATTTTCACGACCCCGCTTGGGTACAGGTGCTAAGTAAGGCGCATCTGTTTCCACCAAAATCTTGTCCAAAGGTAACTCTTTAGCTGCTTCTTGGATGTCAGTTGCCTTCTTAAAAGTCACCACTCCTGAGAAGGAAATAGTCATGCCAAGCTCAACAAACTTTTCAGCCCACTCCAAAGAACCTGAAAATGAATGCATGATGCCGCCACGAGGACCAACGCCCTCACTTTTAATAATCTCATAGGTGTCTTCCAGCGCATCACGGGTATGGACAACAAAAGGCAGTTCCAAGTCCTTAGACAGCTGAATCTGACGGCGAAAAACCTGCTCCTGCACCTCCTTAGATGCTGTCATCCAGTGATAGTCCAAACCAATCTCACCCAAGGCAACAACTTTGGGATGTTTTAACTTTTCCAGCAAGTAAGCTTCGACCTCGTCTGTGTATGTCCCTGCTTCAGTCGGATGCCAGCCAATAGTTGCGTAGAGTTGCTCATACTCATCTGCCAACTCTAGGGCCCGTTCAATGGTCGGCTTGTCAAAGCCAACAATATTCATCCGAGTCACACCCATCTCAGCAGCCAAGGCGATTTCTTCGGCTTCACGTCTTGCAAATTCTTCTACATTTAAATGTGTGTGCGTATCAAAAATCATCTCTTCTAACCTCATTTTCTTTCATCTATTATACCAAAAATAGCATCCCTCGGCTTGTAAAAATATTCTAATACCAATCGTTCTCCCTTGACTGCCTTTTTTCAAAGCAGTATAATAACACTTATTGAAATTTTCAGTAAAGGAAAAGAAAATGTTTAGAAAATTAAAATATACCTTTATCGGTCGGCCACTCAAGTCTCTCACAGACGGCGAAGGGGGCTTATTAGGGAAAATGCAAGCACTTGCAATGTTATCCAGTGATGCCCTGTCTTCCATTGCCTATGGACCTGAACAAGTTATTCTCGTTTTAGTTAGCCTCTCTCCTCTCGCTATTTGGTGGAGCCTCCCTATCGGTATTTTTGTCCTCTTACTCCTCGCTAGTTTGACCATTTCCTATCGTCAAATCATACACGCCTATCCTCAAGGTGGAGGGGCTTATATGGTCACTCGGGAAAACCTCTCTCCCGAACTAGGCTTGATTGCTGGTGGTAGCCTCCTTGTTGACTATATGCTGACCGTAGCCGTATCCGTCGCTTCTGGAGCTGATGCTATTACAGCAGCCATACCTGCCCTCCATCCTTATAATCTTCATATCTCTATTTTCCTAGTCTGCCTGCTCATGCTCTTGAATTTAAGAGGATTGAAAGAATCTGCCAGCTCACTAATGATTCCTGTCTATCTCTTTATCATCAGCACTGTCTTTCTCTTGCTCTATGGAATCTTTCAACTAGTGACAGGTGCTCTCAGCTATCAGGCAACTTCACCTATTGGGCATGCTGTTCCGAGCCTGTCTATCGTTCTCATTCTAAGAGCTTTTACCAGCGGATCAGCCTCTCTCACTGGGGTTGAAGCTATTTCAAATGCCGTTCCCTTTTTCAAGGCTCCAAAAGAAAAGAATGCCGCTCAAACCTTGACCATTATGTCACTGATTTTAGGTTTTCTTTTTGCAGGCATTACCTTCCTAAACTACTGGATGGGGATTATGCCTCAACACGGAGAAACTATTCTTTCACAGATGGCTCAAGGCATCCTTGGTAATTCCTTCTTAGGTCACCTTGGCTATTATATCTTCCAATTCTCCACAGCCTTGATTTTAGCCGTAGCTGCAAATACTGGCTTTTCAGCCTTCCCTATGCTAGCTTACAATATGGCTAAAAACAAATACATGCCCCATCTCTTTATGGAAAAAGGAGACCGCCTAGGCTACTCTAATGGAATTTTAACTCTGGCTTTTGGGGCTATGATTCTTCTTCTCATTTTTAATGGCAATACCGAACGTTTGATTCCCCTTTATACTATCGGGGTCTTCGTTCCCTTTGCCCTTTCTCAGACTGGGATGATTCGCCATTGGAAAAAAGAAAAAGGGGCAAATTTCTTAAAACCTGCCCTTGCCAATATCCTTGGAGCTATCATTTGCTACGCGATTGTACTAATCCTGCTCTTTTTCCGTCTCAGTGATATCTGGCCTTTCTTCCCGATTATTCTCGTACTCACCCTACTCTTCTTGGCAATTCACAGTCATTACCAAAGTAGCCCAACAACTGCGACTCTATGAAGGAATCGAAAAACGCACCTACGATGGCAATCTGGTTCTCGTCCTAGTAGGAAATGTCACTCGAGTAAGTGTCGGAGCCATTAACTACGCTCAAAGTATCGGTGACGAAGTGTTAGCCATGCACATTTCTACTAAAGAAACGGCTGAAAAAGACCAAGAAATTCTTCAGGAATTTGCCGATTACTTCCCAAATATCACTCTGAAGAATATCAATACTAGCTACCGCGACATCATCACCCCTAGCGTTAAGTATGTCAAACGAATCGCCCAAGAAGCTAAGCAAAAAAACTACACCGTTACAGTCCTTGTCCCACAGTTTATTCCTAACAAGCCTTGGCAAAATATCCTGCACAATCAAATGAGCCTCAAACTAAAATACGCTCTCAGATGGCATGAAGACGTCGTTATCGCTAGTTACTCTTATCACTTAAAAGAATAAAGAAGAGGCCCTACCAGAACCAATAAGTATCTGGTAAGGCCTTTTTCTGAATCCAGTCACTATGCTTATACTCAATGAAAATCAAAGAGCAAACTAGGAAGCTAGCCGCAGGCTGCTCAAAGCACTGCTTTGAGGTCGTAGATGAAACTGACGAAGTCAGTAACATACCTACAGCAAGGTGAAGCTGACGTGGTTTGAAGAGATTTTCGAAGAGTATTAACTGAAAAGCATGACTAGGAATATCATTGAATATGGTTAGCTAAATCTTCTTGAGCTTTTTTGTTGGATTCAGCTTTTTCTTTCTGCCATTTTTCATAAAGCTCTTGATACTGTTTCGCAGTTACGGGCTCCTTTTGCAACTCGACATATTTGTAGTTGTCCGCATCCCCTTTGTGTCCGACAAATGAGAAGGCTCCTGTGAATGGTACAGTCTTACGGAAGATTGGATTGGCTCCACCGCTTTGAACGGGTAGGAAAAGAGCACTATCTGTTAGCCAAGCTTGAACTTCAGCAAATTTTTCATAGCGAGCCTGAGTATTTTCAACCTCATTCTCGGCCGTATCCAACAACTTCTTATAGGTAGATAGATCAATTTTTTCCTTGACATCATTGTCTTTTCCTGGGGTCAAACCAAGATTTTTTAACTGAGAACCAGATTCTGGATCCAAGAGGTCAAGATAGGTCTTAGGATCAGAGTAATCTCCGCTCCAGCCTGAGATATCGATGTCATAGTCCTTTTGTTCAGCTGTGTCAGCAAAGAAGGTTGCATTGTCTTTCTCGTCTGGAGACAATTGAATCACATCGATAACAATATTGTCTGATCCAAGTGTTTCTTCAACTGTCTGCTTGAAAGAACTTGCTTGCTGTACGTCTAACTTAGCAGTCTGGTCAACCAACATATCTAAATGGATCGGGAAGGTAGCACCTTCTGCCTGCAAACTTTCTTTGGCTTTAGCGAATTCTGCCTTGGCTTTATCAACATTCAAGAAGGCAGGTTGCGCGTCGTTCAGATTGATATTTGACCACTCTGTACCATAGTTGACTATCTTTTCATTGACAGCATCCCCGAAGTTTTTGCCACCGATTTGAACAAAGTTGCTCGGTGTGACTGTGTTTCGAAGAATACGGTCAGCTCCATCTTCTCCATTTGTCTGCGCAGCGTAGGCATGACGGTCAAAGGCAAAGTTAATCGCCTGACGGAAATCTTTATTTTGCATAGCTAGACGTGAATCCGTCTTTTCTTTATCCGTCTGTTTCATGGTTTGATTGTAACTTTGACGGTTGACATTGAAAAGATAATAGAAGGTCACAGCGTTTTGAGGAGTATAAGTAATCTTATCCTCATTCCCTTTTTTCAGCTGGTCAAAAACAGAACTTGTCGGGAAGATACGTCCGTCTGTGTAGTTACCTTCTAAAAATCCTCGAGCCAAACTATCTTGGTCAGAACCATCATAGAAGGAAAGTTTTACCTTCTCAATCTTCACATTGTCCTTATCCCAGTAATTAGGGTTCTTTTCAAACTCAATTAAAGATTTTGATGTGAAAGACTTGAACAAGTATGGCCCATTGGACAGGATGCTAGAAGGCGTCACACTTCCAAAGTCATCTCCCTTGGATTTCAAAAAGGCTTCATTCACAGGGCTCAAAATCCCCCCAGTTGTCTTCGAATTCCAATAAGACTCCGGCTTGTTCAAAGTGTATTGAAGAGTATAATCATCCACAGCCTTGACTCCAACAGTCTCAAAGTCAGATGTTTTCCCCCTCAACATAGTCTGCCAAACCTTTGATTGAGTCTTGGACCAAGTACAAGTTTTCAGCCTTTTTATCAGCTGCATACTTCAGACCGGTCACAAAGTCATGAGCTGTCACTTCAGCATATTCTTCTCCCTCAGAGGTATACCACTTAGCCCCTTGGCGGATTTTATAGGTATAGGTCAAACCATCTTTTGATACTGTCCATGACTCTGCCATAGAAGGGACGAGGTTTCCGTACTTATCATTTTCCAACAAACCATCGATCAAGTTTGTCGTAATACTAGAGGTCGAACCACGTGTTGAAGTGATATAGTCTAATGTATCTGGGTTACTTGCAAATACATATGAGTAGGTTTTATCTGCAGCATTTGACTGTGTTGAGCCACAAGCTGCCATCAAAAAGCTTGCACTCAAAATTCCAGCCCCTAGTAGAAGGGCTTGTGATTTCTTCATATCTGTTCTCCATTTTTATAGTATATGAAATATTATACACTATTTCAGCAAAAATATAAAGTATTTACAGACTAATATTATAGGAAAAAAGAAAAGCCAGTAGACTCGAGTTCCTACTGACTTCTTTGTTGAATTCGTTTGGATTAAGCAGCCAAAACTTTGCGTCCTTTACGACGACGAGCTGCCAATACGCGACGACCGTTTTTAGTTGACATACGGTTACGGAATCCGTGTTTGCGCGCACGACGAAGTTTACTTGGTTGATAAGTACGTTTCACGATGAATACCTCCTCATAGATTTTGTATTCGTTTAGCCGGCTATAAAGTGATCAGTTACTAAACATACTTTACTATTCTATCTGATTCTGCCACTTTTGTCAATAGCTCCAAGCAAATGTTTTCTAGCTTTTCCTATGAAAGCCCTATCTACGATACTGTTTCAAGAAACGAGTCATCTTTTCTTGGATTTGTGCCAATTCATCCACACGAGGAAGGTAAACGATACGGAAATGGTCTGGTTCCTTCCAGTTAAAACCACGACCATGAACCAAAAGAACCTTTTCTTGTTTCAAGAAATTGAGAACAAACTGCTCATCATCATCGATGCGGTACATATTATGGTCAATTTTAGGGAAGATATAAAGACCCGCCTTAGGCTTGACCGCAGACAAACCTGGGATATCTTGGATAGCATTGTAAATGAAGTTTCTTTGCTCGTAAATCCGTCCACCAGGAAGGAGCAATTCATCCACTGACTGGTGCCCACCTAGTGATGTTTGTACGACTTGCTGGGCCAAAACGTTAGAGCAAAGACGCATATTGGACAGCATATTGAGCCCTTCGATATAGCCCTTGACATGGTGCTTAGGACCAGACAAGACCATCCATCCTACACGAAAACCAGCGATACGGTGAGATTTTGATAGACCATTCATGCTGACACAGAAGACATCTGGTGCCAAGCTCGCCACAGGCGTATGCACATGTCCATCCATTACCATGCGGTCGTAGATTTCGTCCGCAAAGATGATCAAATCGTTTTGACGAGCAATCTCAATAATATCCAACAAGAGTTCTTTAGGATAGAGAGCTCCCGTTGGGTTATTTGGATTGATAAGGACAATAGCCTTGGTATTAGAGCTAATCTTAGATTTAATATCGTCCAGATCAGGGTACCATTCTGCTTCTTCATCACAGATATAGTGAACAGCATTTCCTCCAGCCAAGCTGACAGCAGCCGTCCAGAGAGGATAGTCTGGCATAGGTACCAAGACCTCATCACCATTGTCCAAAAAGCCCTTGCATGGACATAACAATCAGCTCACTGACACCGATTTACCTAGGTAGATGTCGTCGATGCCTACGTTTGGAAATTTTTTCAGTTGGCAATACTGCATAATAGCCTTTACGCGCCGAAAAAAATACCCTTTGGAATCAGAGTAACCTTCACTATCACGCGCATTCATAATCAAAGTCATGAATGACTTCATCAGGTGCTGTAAAACCAAATTCAGCAGGATTTCCCTGTATTTAGACGCAAAAATCTTTTTCACCATTTGCGCGCATCCGCATGGCTTCTTCCAAAACCGGACCACGAATATCATAAGCCACATGCTCTAACTTACTAGACTTGTTAAATTCTTTCATCTTTGTTTTCCTCAATTCATCAGGATAGTAACATTATACCACTAGACAGGCCATGCGACAAGTTTTCTGAAAGGTCTATAAATCCAAATTAGTAAAACCTTGCTAAAAATCATACCAATGGAAGAAAAGCAGATCTAACAAAGTCTCATTTGTCCTAAAATAGATTATCCAGGGATAGAGGTAAATAATTTTTTATATTTCATAGACCCTATTTCCATAAAGTGACTCCATAAAGATTCAAGTTTGGCAAAGCTGAATCTTTTGAATGCGTTTACATTTTTTGCTTTACTTCTTTAATGAAAAGGGTTACAATAACAGTAAGAAAATTTCAGGAGGTTTCATTATGGCACAACGTTACCAAAATGTTATGGTCGCAATTGATGGTTCTAAAGAAGCGGACTTGGCTTTCGTCAAAGGTGTTTACACTGCTCTACGTAACGAATCCAAGCTCACCATTGCCCATGTTATTGACACACGCGCTCTTCAAAGCGTGTCTACCTTTGATGCTGAAGTTTACGAAGAACTCCAAGTCGATGCTGAAAGTCTGATGAAGGAGTACGAAAAGCGCGCAAGAGATGCTGGTGTGACCGATATTCACATCGTCATCGAAATGGGAAATCCAAAAACCCTCCTTGCCCGTACTATTCCAGACGCAGAAAATGTCGATCTGATTCTCGTTGGTGCAACAGGGCTCAATGCCTTTGAACGCCTCTTGGTTGGCTCTTCATCTGAGTACATTCTCCGTCATGCGAAAGTCGACTTGCTGGTCGTGAGAGAAAGTGAAAAAACATTGTAATCATAAAAAAAGGAGCACGGAGCTCCTTTTTTTATGACTTATTTCTGTTTTTCTTTGTGGCGCTCATAGGCCTTCATCTGGCGTTGGATCTCTTTTCGAATCGCAGCTTCTGGGGCATAATGCTCATCCCAGTCATCTGGTTTTAAAATTTTATGTGTAACTGGATCAAAATGAGCTTTTCCATCAGGGAACATTTTCCCCATATTCGCCTCGTGAACAATATCAAAGATACGTTCCGGATCTACTCCCATCAAGACAAAGCTACCATAGGTAAAGTAGAGAGTATCAATCAAGGCATCAACTTGCCCAATCAAATCTTTTTGGGCCGGTGTCTTTTTCACCACTTTCTCTGCAGCTTTATCAATCGCCTCGTGCATACTTGCAAGCGACTGCTGGAATTCTTCCTCTGAAGAACTTGCTGCACGAACAAACTCTACTAATTCTTCAATTTTAAAGTCTGCACGGTGGGTTGCTCCTTCAACATCCCAGGCCCGTGGTTCTTCTTGGGTTCGTTCATCCATCATGTGGTGGAAGGTTTTGACTTTATTGAAGTGGTAGTCCCGACTAACAAATACCTTTTCTGCTGCTAAAACACCAAAATGTTCGAGTGCCTTGTGGATACCATCTTGTTGGTTACTTGCAGTGATGTGTTTGGCAACCTCTTTGACGCTGTTACTGCCATTTCCCATAGCCACAGACATGCCGACACCCGCCAACATTTCCAGGTCATTGTCTGAATCTCCGAAGGCCATGACTTGGTTGAGGTCGAAACCATATTCTTTCCCAATTAGGCGAATGCCTTCTAATTTTGAATTCCCTTGGTTGATGATATCTGCTGCGAAAGGATTGCTTCGAGTCAATTTCAAATCTTCAAAATCACTGGCAGCTTTCTCAGATTCTTCTGGAGTCATCAGCATTAACACTTGATAGATTGGCTCATTTATCAAACGAAGCAGGTCATCTTCCTTTTGAGGGACTGCCTTGCTAACCATTCGATTAAAGGAACGGCTAACGGTTCTTGTTAAGACAGTCGGGATAAAACGGCTCACCAGCTGTGAAAAGGATCCAAGACCAAAGGACATAATTTTAGAGCCAACTACTGCATGCTCCGTTCCAAGAGCGATTTCTTTACGCTCCTTTTTAGCATAAGCAATCAGTTGGCGTAGACTTGACTTAGCAATCGGACTAGCAAAGAGCACCTTTTCTTTATTAAAGATGTATTGGCCGTTGTAGGTCACTGCAAAATCCAAGTCCAAGTCTTCCATCAATTCCTTGACAAAGAAAGGTCCCCGTCCTGTCGCCACTCCAACAAGCACCCCTTGTTCTTTCACGATCCGAATTGCGTCCTTAGTGGATTTCAAAACACTCTTACGATCGTTGACTAGCGTTCCATCGATATCAAAAAAAACAGCTTTGACTTCCATCCTATCCCATTCTCCCCTTTTGTGTTACAATGATTATACCACATTTCAGAAAGAGTGAGTAATTCATGCCTAAGAAAATCCTTGTTTTACATACAGGTGGGACTATTTCCATGCAAGCAGACGCTTCTGGCGCAGTTGTGACCAGCCAGGACAATCCCATGAACCATGTCACCAATCCTCTTAAAGGGATAGAGGTCCAGGCCATAGACTTTTTTAACCTACCGAGCCCCCATATCAAACCCAAACACATGCTAGCCCTCTACCATAAGATTAAAGAGGAAGCAGACAACTACGATGGGGTTGTGATTACACATGGGACAGACACTTTGGAAGAAACAGCCTACTTCCTTGATACCATGAAAATCCCCAACATGCCCATCGTTCTAACAGGAGCTATGCGTAGTTCCAACGAACTCGGTAGCGATGGCGTTTATAACTATCTGAGCGCTTTACGAGTCGCCAGCGATGACAAATCAGCTGACAAGGGTGTCCTGGTCGTCATGAACGATGAAATCCACGCAGCTAAGTACGTCACAAAAACCCATACCACCAACGTCGGGACCTTTCAAACTCCTACTCACGGGCCTCTCGGCCTCGTCATGAAGCAAGAAATCCTCTACTTCAAAACGGCTGAACCTCGTGTCCGGTTTGATCTTGAGCATATTCAAGGTCTGGTGCCTATCATCTCCGCTTATGCAGGTATGACTGATGAATTGATTGACATGCTGGATTTAGAGCACCTAGATGGGCTAGTCATTCAAGCTTTTGGAGCTGGAAATGTTCCCAAAGAAACAGCCCAAAAATTAGAAACTCTCCTCCAAAAAGGAATTCCAGTCGCCTTGGTTTCACGTTGCTTTAATGGGATTGCCGAGCCCGTCTACGCCTACCAAGGGGGGGGAGTGCAGTTGCAAGAGTCTGGCGTTCTCTTTGTCAAAGAACTCAACGCCCAAAAAGCTCGCCTCAAACTATTGATCGCCATCAACGCAGGACTAAAAGGACAAGCATTGAAAGACTATATGGAAGGCTAAACCTCTTCTCTAGAAAGCAAATCAGGAAATCTTCACGATTCCCTGATTTTTTTATTTGCGTTTCGTGTAGAACGACGTTCTGTCAAACCATGAGGTAGGAGAACTTCGCGCTCTTCCAATTCTTCCTTATGCATAATCTTAGTCAACATACGCATGCTGATAGCACCCAAATCATAAAGCGGTTGGGCAACTGTCGTCAAGTTTGGACGAGTGTATCGTGCAATTTGAGAGTCATCCGTCGTAATGATTTCAAACTCTTCTGGCACTGAAACACCATGATCTGATAAACCATTTAGCACACCTGCTGCCAATTCGTCACCAGTCACAACTGCAGCTGTAGCTTGTGATGAAACCAACCGTTCTGCCAAGGCATAACCATCGTTATAGCTATATTTTGATTCAAAAACCAAGCCCTCGCTATAAGGGATTCCTGCTTTTTTCAAAGCTTCCTTATAACCAATCAAACGAACCTTGCCATTGATATCATCGACAAGCGGGCCACTCACAAAGGCAATTTTCTCATTTTCTTTAAGAAGATAGCTCACTGCGTCAATCGTGGCTTGTTTGTAGTCAATATTCACACTTGGAAGTTGGTGTTCTACATCCACCGTACCTGCAAGAACAACCGGCGTCCGTGAACGAGAGAATTCTGAACGAATCTTTTCAGTCAAGTGATAGCCCATAAAGATAATCCCATCGACTTGTTTTGAAAAGAGCGTGTTAACCACTGAAACTTCCTTTCATCATCCTCATCACTATTTGCTAGGACAATGTTATACTTGTACATTTCAGCAATGTCATCAATCCCCTTAGCAAGTGTTGAGAAATAACCATTGGTAATGTTAGGAATCACAACTCCGACTGTCGTTGTTTTCTTGCTAGCCAAACCACGAGCGACCGCATTTGGACGATAGTCCAAGCGTTCAATCACTTCGAGGACTTTTTTTCGAGTGTTCTCTTTAACATTCTTGTTGCCATTAACGACACGGCTAACTGTTGCCATTGAAACTCCTGCTTCACGGGCAACGTCATAAATCGTTACTGTATCATCTGTGTTCATTCCGTTTCCTTTCTATATTGAAAATTTCGCTTTCACGCATCTGCTTACTCCATTTTATCACTTATTGTAAACACTTTCAAGTATTTTTAAGAGAAACTTTGAAAAAATTTCACAGTCTATTCTCATTTTGAAAAAACAAGTAGGATTCCTTGATTTTTCAGCCTTTTTACTGTATGATAAGAAAAATAAAAGGAGGAAGGAAACATGGCTTTTACAAATACACAGAGACGTTCCGCCAGTTTTGGTGTTGTGACCAGTCTACCCGACGATGTTATTGACTCTTTATGGTTCATTATCGATCATTTTTTGAAAAATGTCTTTGAATTAGAAGAAGAACTCGAATTTCAGATTCTCAACAACGAGGGGACCATTACCTTCCATTTCTCTAGTCAAAACCTTCCGACTAGCATCGATTTTGATTTCAATCATCCTTTCGATCCCCTTTACCCTCCTAGGGTCCTTGTTTTAGACACGGACGGTAAAGAAACCATCCTCCTTCCAGAAGAAAATGACCTATTTTAAAAACTCTAGCTTCTTGGCGTAAACTGCTGAGGAACTAGAGTTTTCTTTTTCTAATAAATGGAGCGACTAACAACTAGACCATTGGGTTTTGTGTACTCTAAATCAAGGTAATCCTGGTAAGTCCCCGGTACAATGAAACCTTGGGGACTTAATATATCCGTCCCAGCTTTTCCCACGATTGAGTCTGCCAGCAAGACACAATTGGTACTGAGAACAAAGTAGGTCTTAAACTCAGATGAGCTAAATTTATAGAGGACCGCATCCGCTTCTTGCTTCAGTTGGTAGGAGTAGGCATGCTTGACCTCACCTTCTCTTCTTTTCATCAACTGAGAGCTCGGCTCCCAAGGAATTAACAAATCTTCTATTTCTTCTAAACGAGCTTGGATAGCAGCTTTCTGTTGTTCTGTCAAACTCAGACCATAAGCAAACAAGGTCTTCTGACTTTCTCTCTTTACAGAGCTCGATGTATTTTTCCCGATTGGCTTTAAACAAGACACCATCTCCAACCATGCCGAATAAACGCTCCGAGTGAGGATCATACGAGCCATAGGAAATAACCATCCCTTGATAGCAAATATCCACATGCCCCATAGCAAGGAAGAAAGATGTTTCTGAGGTATGAATAAAAATTTCTAGATCAACCGTCTGGTCGTTTTTTCTTTCTGAATGAACTTCACCTTCCTGGCTTTCATGATTTGACAGCCACTCATTCAGTTTACGCAAGGTGCTGATAGGGATCAGAGCCGTCACAAAAATCGGCAAGGTCATTCGCATTCGCCGTTTTAGCTTGGGATTGTTTTCTATCCTTTCAAAAAAGAAACCGTCCCAGAGGCTACTGGCTCCTAGCATGAGCAAGTAAAACCCAAGCAAGAGCAATTCAAAATTCGCTGCATCGTGAAAAGGAGAGATGCTATAAAGCCCGAATCCTATCATCCATACAGCATCGAAGAAATGATGAAGCCGAGGATGAATGGCATTTTTTCGATAGAGAAACCAAGTCACAAGACTAATGACGCCCGTAAACAGCTGGTAACTCGCAATGATAAACACCAGGAGGTAGAGGGTCAGGTCTTGTAAAATGATAGAATCAAATAAGAGAGCAGCAACCACCAGCTTGGCCAAGGTTACAAAGATGTTTTCCCTACGCTGTTTATCCTGTAACCAACGAGTCAACAAGTGCCAAACTGCTGACAAGGAAAAGTAAGTCATCAGCAACTGATAACCTATCCTTGGAATCACCTGTCCGAAATAAATCAAGAGAAAGCCTAAACAATAGCAAGTAGCCCCTCCCCTATACTCTTCCACTTGCTATAGCTATCGGAAAGTTTAGGCATCTCCTTGCTCCAACTGGTCAACCAAGCAACGAATTGATTGTTTTAAGTTCGGATGGATAAAATGGGGAGCTATTTCTTGCAGAGACTCAAGGACAAAGAGGCGTTCTGCTACATAAGGGTGAGGCAAGATGAGGTCGTCTGTATAAATGACTTGGTCCTCCACGAAGAGCAAGTCCAAATCAATCAAACGTGGTCCCCAATGCACTTCTCGAACCCGTCCCATCTCTGCCTCAATGCTTAACAAGTTCTCTAACAAGACTGGTGCTGGTAGCCAGGTTTCTACTTCAATCACCTGATTGGCAAAAGTATCTTGCTCCACACCACCCCAAGGTTCCGTCGTTAAGACACTGGACTCTTTGAGAATATGGATGCCGCGAGCTCGCAGTTTATCGATAGCTTGTTCCAAGTTCGCCTGCTTATCGCCCATATTGCTTCCTAGAGCGATAAAGGCACGTTGCTTACAGCGATGAATGGTCACTGAGCAAGTATCCAGCGGCAAGTGCACTGGTGCCCAAGGTTTTTTGAGTTCCAGTTCAATTTCTTGGACCAGAGGATAGGTCTCAAAGGTACGCTCTACTAGTTTGTAGGCTACCGTTTCAATCAAGTCCTCAGTGGTTTCCTGAAACCAAGTCGTCCACTGCTGACACAGTTCTCCGTAATGGACAGATGCTGTTAAATCCAAGTCTGTCGCCGCCTTAGTCATATCATAGGATAAGCTTGCGGAAATAACAAACTTCTGCCCCAATTCTTTCTCACTTGAAAAAAGACCATGATAGGCAAAAATTTCCAAATCTTTAATCTGCAGTTGATCCATAACTAGTCCTTTCTAGAAAAATCCGCATGAAGCGGATTCTTTTTATAGTCCCATTAAACGATAAGCCTGGTCTCGGAGGTCCTTATCTGTTTCAAATAGACCACGAGCTACTGTCGTCAAGGTTGCCGTGCCTGGCTTTCTGACACCACGCATGCTCATACACATATGCTCGGCCTCAATGACAACAAAGGCTCCTTTAGCACCCAGATAGTCCATCAAGGCATCGGCCACCTCAATATTCAAACGCTCTTGAATTTGTGGTTTTTTAGAATAAACTTCAACCGTACGGGCAAGTTTGGACAAGCCTGCTACACGTCCATCTGGAATGTAGGCAATGTGCGCTCTCCCATAAAGGGCAAGAAGTGGTGCTCACACATAGTATGGAAAAAAATATCCTTTTCCACTACCATATTATCATCAATAATCTCAAAGGATTTTGACAGGTGTTCCTCAGCAGTTTGGCCAAGACCTGAAAAAATCTCTTGGTACATACGGGCTACACGAGCAGGTGTTTCCTGCAAGCCCTCACGGTTAGCATCCTCACCAACAGCCTCGATAATCATTTTTACAGCCGTTTCAATCTTTTGTGTATCCATTCTCGTTCTTCCTCTCCATCAGATAGGCTCTCACTTGGCTCAAGAAATACAAGGAACCCGTGACAATCCTAACTGTTTGTTTCTCTTCATTTTTATCTGTCAATTTCTGCTCTAGAAAATCCTGCCAACTTTGGTAGTTGAGATTTCGAGAAGCTGCAACTTCTCGCATCACTTTCTCATCCGTCGCCCGACTATCATCAAAACAAGTCAGAGTCAGTTGACTATTTGGCACCGTCTCTAGCAAATCCAACATATCCTCCAAAGCCTTGGTTTTGATACAAGTAAAGAGGATTTCCTTATGATAATCCGCAAAGCGTTCTTGTAAAGTAGTTAACAAAGCCTTGATAGCATGGGGATTATGAGCCCCATCCAAATCATCATAGGTTCGCTAGACAGAACCTCCAAACGCCCTGGCCATCTTGTTTCTTCCAAGGCTTGAGCAAGCAAGTCATTGCTAGCTAATTCTTGCCCAATCTCTTGGCAATAAATGTCTAGAAGAGCAAGTGCCATCCCTGCATTCTCGATCTGATGCAAACCAAGCAGACCTGTTTGAAAGCGACCTTGTCTGACAGAACTGGTATAATCAAAGACCTCGCCTGTCACCACACTTTCTTGATGACCAACCTGATAATCTGTCCCATAGGCAATTCTCGGCGCATCTTTCCCTTCCGCAATGCGGTCAATAACAGCCAAGGCTTCTGGAGCAATGCGACCTGTCACCAAAGGAATGCCTTGTTTGATAATACCAGCTTTCTGTTCTGCTATGGCCTCTACAGTATCACCAAGCAGGGCTACATGGTCCAAGCCAATAGTCGTGATACCTGTCAGAATGGGCTGACAGACATTGGTACTATCCAGAAGTCCACCCATGCCGACTTCCATGATGGCCACATCAACTTTTTCGGCGGCAAAATAATCATAGGCTAGGGCTGTGATTATCTCAAACTCGGTCGTTCCTTGTAAAACAGCGCTCTTCTCCCCCTCAAGCAAAGACTCATAGTCTGCCATCAGGGCTTCTAGTCTAGCTTCTGGGATGGATTCCCCGTTGATGCTAATCTGGTCTGTGTAATGAATGAGATAGGGTGAACTGAACACACCTACTCTCAGACCTAGCTTTACGAGCATGTTTTTCAAAAAAGCAATGGTCGATCCCTTGCCATTGGTCCCTCCAATATGGATGACCTTGAGTTTGAGATGGGGATTGCCTCTCAGTTCCAAGAGTTCCACCATTCTTTCCAAACCAAAATTTGGTTGGTCTGTTCGATAGTGGGCGATCCACTGATTGTTTTCAATTTCGTTCATCTTACTTGTATTGTTTTAAATCTAAATTTCTGCATCATCTGCCAAACGAATAGCTGTCGCAATTTCAACTGCCATCCTGTGACTGGCTACATCATGCACGCGCACCACTTCTACACCCTGTCTCGCAGCGATAGTCGTTACATGAGCCGAAGCGGTGTCCCGATTTCGGAAACCGACTTCCGTCTCAGGATTGACTTCGAAGCCATTCTCCTCAAGGATATTGATAACAAACCGCTTGCGCGAAACACCAAGAAAGATTGGATAGCCCTGCTGATGCAATTTGTCTAGGTCCCGTAGAAGAAGTAGATTTTCCTTCTTGGTGAGACCAAAACCAATCCCCGGATCCAACATGATCTTATCTTTTGCAATCCCAGCTTGATCCGCTCTCGCCAAAGCTCGTTCAAAGAAAGCTGTCATCAATTCTTCTACTGGTAGTTGTTCAAAGTCCGCCAAGTCTTCATTTGTAAAAGGTTCCCCAAAGCCAAAACGAGGAAATATGAGCGAACTAGGGTGTTGAGGTCGAGCCATGACTGGATTAAACATGATGACCACTTGTGCTCCCGCTTTGGCAACCACCTGAGCCATTTTTTCGTCACCCATGAGACCAGTGATATCATTGACCAAATTGGCACCAGCTTCCAAAGCAGCCTCTGCTACCTGACTTTTCCAAGTATCGATGGAAATGAGGATATCACTTTCCTTGCGAATAGCTTTGATAACTGGAACAACACGTTGGATCTCTTCTTCTATCTCAACATAGCGACTTCCAGGACGAGTCGATTCTCCTCCGATATCTAGCATACTCGCCCCTTCATCTATCAATTTACGGGCTTGCTGAAGCGCCTGGTCAACAGCAAAAAACTGACCACCATCCGAAAAGGAATCTGGGGTTACATTGATAATTCCGCAAATGGCTGTTTTTGCCTGACTAGCTTTATTGGACATAGGGTCACTCCTCAAGGTTTTTCACCACATTATTTCTCTATTTTACCATAAAAAGAAAAAGATGGATACGCAAGCATTCATCTTTTCCAAGCGGCCAAGGGTCTAGAATTATAGGCCCAGATTTCTACTAATCAATACCAATATAGCTATCAAACAAAAAGCTACACCATTGAGAATCATATGAAGCAGGATGGACATCTCTAAACGTTCTGTCTTATAGGCTGTCCAAGTTAGAACTGTTGACATCCCACCATAAATAATCACAGAAGGCAGATTGGTTGGAGTATGGAGTAAGGCAAAGACAATTGCCCCAACAACAAAGCCAAGTTTTTCCTTACCTCGGAAGATTTTTTTAGGAATAATCCCACGACACAAAATTTCCTCACAAATCGGCGCAATCAAGACTAGCATGAAAAAAGTGGCAATCAAGGAACTATTTTCAACCAGACTGTTAATAGTTGATTGATTGCTCGTTGTCGTCTCATTCGTCATGCGAAGCAAAGCTGCACCAAACAAATTGTTAGCAAAAATCACTAGGTAACTCAACACCAAGCGAGCCAAGTCTTTGGCCTTAAAAAAGGACAGATTAAAAGTAGCAAGTTGTGTTTTTCGAGCACCTAAAATAAAGACAGTCAAAATAACAATGGATAGAGCACCGACTAAGAGCCCTGATTGTAAAAGTGGAAATTGATTAGAAGCTAACCAAAAAGATAGCCCTAAAGGAACTTGCGCTAGAATTAAAGCCACTAAAAGGATGAGGACCCACATTCCTCTGTTCAAAATCTCTTGCCAGATTGTCTTTTCTTTCATCTTGTACCTCCTTATAATAAAAAGGGGAAATTCCCCTTTTTCTATTATACCATTTATAGTGCCATACTGATATAGTTAAGGATAAACAAGGCATCCAAAATCCAAATCATCACGTGCACATCCTTGGCTTGACCTTTGACAAGTTTTGTCAAGGTGTATGTCAAGAAACCAACTGCGATCCCTTGAGTGATTGAGTAGCTGAATCCCATGAAGATAGATGTAAAGAAGGCAGGAACAGCCTCAGCCATATCATCCCAAGGAATATTTTTAAGATTAGACAGCATCATAATTCCGACGATAATCAAAATTGGTGCTGTTGCTGCTGAAGGAACAATAGCAAGAAGTGGGCTAAAGAAGCTAGATAGGGCGAAGCAGATAGCAACTACTAGAGCTGTTAAACCTGTACGTCCACCAGCACCAATACCTGCTGCTGACTCAATATAAGTTGTTACGTTTGAAGTACCTGCAATGGCACCTACCGAAGTTGCTACCAAATCAGAGTATAGAGCCTTGTCCAATTTAGCGGACTCATGGTTTTCTCCACTTGTCGCAACAATACCAACTTTTTCACCAGTACCGATAAGAGTGCCGATTGTATCAAATATCCGTTAGTGAGAAGGCAAGAATAGCCATCAAGGTTTCTGGTAAACGCGAAGTGTTTGAAATCAAAGATCCTAAACCTTCTGAACCAAGAGCAGCACCAAACAAAGTTCCTAAATCATTAATCGCTGATGAAAGATTGTTGCTAGCAAAGTCAATCCCTGACAAATTCACAACACCCACAGCAATAGCAAGGACAGTCGTTGTTAAAATAGAAAGAATGATTCCACCTTTGATGCCTTTCACAACAAAGAAGATGGTAATAGCCAGACCTGCAAGAGCCACCAATACTGCTGGAGTATTGAAGTCTACCAAGCCTGGAACGGCTGCTGAATTTGCTGTAAGTGCAGCTTGAGCCTTGTCTGCTCCTTCGCCTGCTACCGTATAAGTACCTGGATCGATTGAGAATTTCAAGAGACCGGCATTCTTAATCCCAACATAGGCAAGGAAAACACCAATACCAGCCGAAATAGCTGAACGAAGTGTTGTAGGAATAGATTCGATGATCATTTTACGAACATTTGTCAAGGTAATAATCAATGAAATAATTCCACAAATGAAGACCATACCAAGAGCTTCTTTCCAAGTATAGCCCATTCCAAATACAACTGTAAAGGTGAAGAAGGCATTTAGTCCCATACCTGGTGCTTGTGCGTACGGCAAATTAGCATAGAAAGCCATCATCAAAGTACCGACTACAGAACCAATAATCGTTGCCAAGAACACACCTTGAACAGGCATACCCGTTTGGGAAAGCATTTGAGGGTTTACAAAGAGAATATAACTCATTGCAAAGAATGTTGTTAAACCAGCAAGCACCTCTGTACGGACATCTGTCCCGTGCTCTTTTAGTTTAAATAGTTTGTCCATCTTTAATCTCCTTTTGTTTTTTTACGAACAATATGAGTATTATATCATTTATCATTCACCTTTTCAATATGTTTGTTTGAATTATTTAACAAAATGGAATTTTCATTTTTTGTTTTGAGTCTGTTTTTCTTCTTTCTTTTTGATATAATAGTAAACATCTTATCTGGAATCTACTAGGAAGGTTTATATGACTAAAAAAATTATTGCAGTCGATTTGGACGGAACCTTGCTCAATGGTGAAAGCAAGCTCTCCGATTTTACCAAAAAGACAATCAAAAAAATTACTGAAAAGGGGCACCATGTTGTCATCACGACAGGCCGTCCTTACCGCATGGCGAAGAACTTCTACCGTGAACTAGAGTTGCATACTCCCATGATTAACTTTAATGGTTCCCTCACTCATCTACCCGGACAGACTTGGGCGCATGAAAAGTGCTTGACCTTGGACAAAAAATACCTCTTGGATATGGTCCAACGCAAAGAGGATATCCAAGCTGACTTTATTGCTGGAGAATACCGTAAGAAATTCTACATCACAGCTCCTAATGAAGAAATCGCAGATCCAAAATTATTTGGTGTGGAAAATTTCCAACCCGAAAATCAATTCAAGCCTGAACTGGTGACCAAGGACCCAAACTGCATCCTCTTGCAAACAAGAGCTGAGGACAAATACGCTCTAGCAGACGAGATGAATCGTTTTTATCAACACCAACTATCCATCAATACTTGGGGAGGCCCCCTCAACATCCTCGAGTGTACTCCCAAAGGGGTAAACAAGGCCTTTGCCCTCGAATATTTGCTCAATGTGATGAATCGTGACAAAAAAGACTTAATTGCCTTTGGTGATGAGCAAAACGATAGAGAAATGCTGGCTTTCGCAGGCAAGGGATATGCCATGAAAAATGCCAATCCGGACTTGCTTCCCTATGCAGATGAACAACTCCCACTAACCAATGAAGAGGATGGTGTTGCCCACGCCTTACAAGATTTATTCCTATAAAAAGGAAAGGTTGCTGTTCTTCAACCTTTCCTTTTGTTTTCATTCAGTTTTCATAACTAAGGCTTATTTTCAGTATTTTTATATTAAATTTTCTAGCTTTATTTTCATACATTTTTTAAAAAGATTATTATATTAACATTTTGTAGAGGTGTTTTTATTAAAAACTTTCCTGTTTTTAGAAAAAGTAGTTGATTTTTATATGAAAACGGTTTATACTTAATTAGGCTTAAAGTTTTCTTAAACACACAGTCAAACATTTTAAAGGAGGAATGACAATAATGAGTATCGGAATCATTATTGCGAGCCACGGCGAATTTGCTGCGGGTATTCATCAGTCCGGATCCATGATTTTTGGTGAACAAGAGAAGGTTCAAGTTGTAACCTTTATGCCAAATGAAGGTCCAGATGATTTATACGCTAAGCTCAATAACGCTGTTGCTGCATTTGACGCAGAAGATGAGGTTCTAGTATTGGCTGACCTTTGGAGTGGATCTCCATTCAACCAAGCTAGTCGCGTGATGGGAGAAAATCCAGAACGTAAATTTGCCATCGTCACTGGACTAAACTTGCCGATGTTGATCCAAGCCTACACAGAGCGCCTTATGGACGCGAATGCAGGTGTGGAAAAAGTCGCTGCGAATATCATTAAAGAAGCCAAAGATGGCATCAAAGCTCTTCCAGAAGAGCTTAACCCAGTTGAGGAAGTTGCAACTGCTGCAGCTGCTCCTGCCGCACAAGCTGCGATTCCAGAAGGAACTGTTATCGGTGACGGTAAACTGAAAATCAACCTTGCTCGTCTAGACACTCGTCTCCTTCACGGTCAGGTTGCGACTGCTTGGACTCCAGATTCAAAAGCAAACCGTATCATCGTTGCTTCAGACAACGTTGCTAACGACGACTTGCGTAAAGAATTGATTAAACAAGCAGCTCCAAACGGAGTAAAAGCCAACGTTGTACCAATCCAAATTGATTGACGTTGCAAAAGACCCACGTTTCGGTGACACTCATGCCCTTATCTTGTTTGAAACACCACAAGATGCACTTCGTGCAATCGAAGGTGGCGTGCCAATCAAGACTCTTAACGTTGGTTCTATGGCTCACTCAACAGGTAAAACAATGATTAACAACGTTTTGTCTATGGACAAAGAAGACGTTGCAACCTTTGAAAAAATGCGTGACCTCGGTGTTGAATTTGACGTACGTAAAGTACCAAACGACACGAAAAAAGATTTGTTTGACTTGATTAAGAAAGCAAACGTTCAATAATTAGAATCTTCTTCTCTCAAACTCTTGGAAGAAAGATTTTACACTTTATATAATTAAATAGAAAAGGAATAAAACCATGTCAGATATTTCAATCATTTCTGCTATCTTGGTTGTAGTTGTTGCCTTCCTTGCAGGTCTTGAAGGTATCCTCGACCAATTCCAATTCCATCAACCAATCGTCGCATGTACCCTTATCGGACTTGCAACTGGTAACCTCGAAGCAGGTGTTATGCTTGGTGGATCTCTTCAAATGATCGCCCTTGGTTGGGCAAACATCGGAGCTGCCGTAGCTCCTGACGCTGCTCTTGCATCTGTTGCCGCAGCGATTATCTTGATCAAAGGTGGTAACTTTACTACTGAAGGTATCGCCGTCGCAACAGCCACAGCTATCCCTCTTGCCGTAGCTGGACTTTTCTTGACTATGATTGTTCGTACAATCTCAGTTGGTTTGGTTCACACTGCAGATGCTGCCGCTAAAGAAGGAAATATTGCAGCTGTTGAACGTGCTCACTTTATCGCACTTCTTCTTCAAGGTCTTCGTATTGCAATCCCTGCAGCCTTCCTTATCGCTATCCCAGCTTCTGCCGTTCAAGATGCTCTTAAATTGATGCCAGAATGGTTGAATGGTGGTATGGCTGTCGGTGGTGCTATGGTCGTTGCCGTAGGTTATGCTATGGTTATCAACATGATGGCAACTCGTGAAGTATGGCCATTCTTCGCTATCGGTTTTGCTCTTGCAGCAATCTCTCAATTGACTTTGATTGCCCTTGGTGTCATCGGTGTTGCCCTTGCCTTCATCTACCTTAACCTTACAAAACAAGGTGGAAACGGTGGCGGCGGAGCTGCGACTTCTAACGACCCAATCGGTGATATCCTAGAAGACTACTAGAAAGGGGAACAATCATGGCTGAAAAAATTCAATTATCAAAATCAGATCGTCAAAAAGTTTGGTGGCGTTCACAATTCCTTCAAGGTTCTTGGAACTACGAGCGTATGCAAAACTTGGGTTGGGCTTACTCTTTGATTCCAGCTATCAAAAAATTGTACACTAAAAAAGAGGACCAAGCGGCTGCTCTTGAGCGTCACCTTGAGTTCTTCAACACTCACCCATACGTAGCTGCTCCTATCATGGGGGTTACTCTTGCACTTGAAGAAGAGCGCGCTAACGGTGTAGAAATCGATGACGCGGCTATCCAAGGGGTTAAAATCGGTATGATGGGACCTCTTGCTGGTATCGGTGACCCAGTTTTCTGGTTTACAGTTCGTCCTATCCTTGGAGCCCTTGGTGCATCACTTGCTGCATCTGGTAACCTTGTTGGTCCCCTTCTCTTCTTCTTCGGATGGAATGCTATCCGTATGGCCTTCCTATGGTACACACAAGAGTTCGGTTACAAAGCTGGATCTGAGATCACTAAAGACATGTCTGGTGGTATCTTGAAAGACATCACTAAAGGTGCTTCTATCCTTGGTATGTTCATCCTTGCCGTTCTTGTACAACGTTGGGTATCCATCAACTTCACTATCAACCTTCCAGGCAAACAATTGTCAGAAGGTGCCTACATCAACTTCCCAGAAGGTCCTGTTACAGGAGCTGAGTTGAAGGGCATTCTTGGTCAAGCGCTTAGTGGTATGAGCCTAGATAGAGTTCAACCACAAACGCTTCAAGGTCAGTTGGACTCATTGATTCCAGGATTGATGGGACTTCTCCTTACTTTCCTTTGCATGTGGTTGCTTAAGAAAAAAGTATCTCCAATCACAATCATCCTTGCCCTCTTTGCAGTTGGTATCGCAGCTCGTTTCTTCGGTATCATGTAATCTCGGTGAGAATATATAAACAAAAAAGAATCAGGATTAAACCTGATTCTTTTTATGTATCAACTTTTTCTCCTAGTAAGATAATGAAAGCACCCAATCACCACTGCTAGTATGGCAACATAGAGTAGCTGTTTGGCTTCTAAAGGCACAAAAGCTCCCTGTAGGATAAAAGTATTGGCAAGTACACCAACAAGGGCTGCAAGGCTCAAAAACGTGAGCAAAAGCATCTTGTATCGATTAAAAGGCAAGCTGACCTTGGCAACTAGACACAGACCATTGATCAGGGCAAGGAGGAAGCAAATAAATTTGACCTGACCTGGGACAGTGATAAAGAAATTGGTCAAAAGAACACTAGCAACCAGAACGCCACCACCAATCGCCGCGTTGGTTAGGATATCTCTCATAAAGTGAGTGCTAACCTTTTCTTTATTGGACTCAAAAGTCAGGAAGAAGGATGGAATCCCAATCGTAATGGCTGAAATGATTGTAAACTGAATGGGGATAAAGGCAAATTCCAAACCAAATACCACACTCAAAATGGCAAAAACGATGGAGAAGAAGGTCTTTGTTAGAAAAAGAGAGGCTACCTTTTGGATGTTGTTAATGACCCGGCGTCCTTCCATCAAGATATCATAAAATACTGCAAAATCATCTGTCAGGAAAACAATATTGGATACACTTTTGGCTGCGCTGGTAGCCCCCTTCATAGCAAAGCTGATATCTGCTTTCTTGAGAGCTAGAACATCGTTGACTCCGTCACCACTCATGGCAACTGTTTTACCATCATTTTGCAAAATAGATACCATCTTTTGCTTCTGTTTAGGTGTCACACGCCCAAAGATTTCGTGTTCCAAGACCACTCTTTCAAAGTCTTGTTCACTCACCTGGGTCATATCAATCGCACGGGCTTCTTCCTTAAAACCTGCCTTACGAGCCACCCCATATACAGCTACATGATTATCCCCACTGATAATCTTCACTTCAACACCTTGAGATTCGAAATAGTCAAAGGTTTCCTTGGTATTGTCCTTGATTTCATCTGACAAAACGACGTGCCCTAGTAGTTCCATATTAGCTGGACTCGTGATGTGGTCCTTACTATGGGCAAGTGTCAAGATTCGAAAACCTTGCTGTTTCAGATGTTCATAGTAAGGATCCATCGGCTGGGTGAAGCCGAGAAACTCATAAGCACCGAAAAAGTAAGTTCCTCCATCTTTAACTTGGACAAAGGAATACTTGTTTTTACTTGAAAAGGCACCAACTTCTTGAACTTCCCATTTTTTCTCACAGGTTAAGTAAGTCTTCAGAGCCCGCGACGTCGCATTTTCATCCTCAAAATAAGCTAGATAAGAAGATAGCTTCTCTGCTAAATTAACATCCATTTCTTGGACCTTCATATTACCAGTCGTGATGGTTCCTGTCTTATCAAAACAAAGAACATCTACACGCGCCAAGGTCTCCACACAGTATAGTTCCTGCACTAGAACCTTCTTTTTAGCCAGCTTCATGGCCGCTACCGCCAGAGACACACTGACCAGGAGAATCAATCCCTCTGGAATCATGCCGACCAAAGCACCAGAACTTCCCAAGACAATCTCAACATAAGTTCGCCCTAGACTAAAACCTCTGACATAGAGCAGAATGGCAACTGGTACCAGCAGGATAGAGACGATTTTTAAAATCTTATCCATATAATCGCGCAGTTGAGAAGGGTATTTTTTGAATTCCTTGCTGGATTTTGCAAGTTTGTTGATATAACTATCGGGACCCACAGCTGTAGCAAGGACCAGACAAGTACCGCTGACAACATTGCTTCCGCTCATCAGCTTGTCACCAACTGTTTTAAAGACCGAATCACTCTCACCCGTCAGCAAGGACTCATCCACTTCAATATTCCCTTCAAGCACTTCTGCATCTACAGGCACCTGATCTCCCAGATTGAGATGCAGATACTCGCCCAGTACGATGTCCTCTGGATCAATCTCAATCGTTTGACCATCTCGATTGACCTTGTACTTACTTTTACCAAGCAAACTTAGCTTTTCCAAAGCATTTTTTGAACGCACTTCTTGGAAAATCCCAATGGCTGTATTGATAGCAATCACACCTAAAAAGAGCATATTCTCAAATCGCAAGGTTGTGGCTACCAGAACTGCCAGAGCCAAGTTCATGGCATTAAAGAAGGTAAAGATATTTGAAACGACGATTTCCTTGGTTGTTTTATAAGGTTTAATGTCGCTGATGTTTCGTTGACGATCCTTGGTGTCTTGGCTGCTTAAATACTTCATTTCTACTCCGATATCCTTTTGTACTACTATAATAACACATATCTTTTTCTCTGTCACTTAAAGACTCAAAATAAGAAGAACTCCCTTGACAAGCATTATCTATCACTACTTTAAGAAATTACTTGAAAAAAAGAAGCTAGGATTCCCCTAACCTCTTTTCTCTATACTTTATTCTGCCAAGGCACCCATTGGATCCCATGGTGCTAACACGATTGGTTCTGCTTCATAAGCAGCTTGTTCTTCTGCTGTCAGCAATTCCTTACGGACAACGATTTGGTAGGTGTATTCATCCATCCAAGCGTCTGAGGCGACGAAGTAACCATCTGTACCGACCTTGTCTCCCCATGAGTTTTCAACCTTCCACTTGATTGATTCACCATTTTCGTCCAAGTCCACACCCGTCAAGACCATGGCGTGGGTCATCAAGCTTTCGCTATAATCCAAACGTCCAGCTTTGTCTTGAGTGAGTTGAATATCCATGCTTGATTCAAAGTCATAAACATCAGTCGCAAGGATTCCAGCTTTGCGGTTGCTGAGTTGGCCGACATCTGAACCAAACCAAACAGTTTCTCCTGTTTGCATTTGGGCAATCGCCAATTCTTTCAAACGCTCCATAGGAACGTTAATATAACGAACCGCACGGCTACCGACGACATTTCCCAACATCTCAACTGTATATGATTTACCGTATGGCTTGTCAGCGGTTGGAGCGTTGATAACAGAAACATAATCTTCTAGAGGAAGATTGACATATTTCTTGTAAAACTCTTGTGGAGTAATCCCCTTTTCACTTTGGTAGTTATCATCCTTGTCGCGATAAGCAAAGTCAAATTTACGCGGTGGAAGACCTAGTGACATAGCAAGGAAGTTAAAGATTTCTTGCAAGAGGTCTTCTTTCTTAGCTTGAACAGTCACTTGGTCTGCACCAGAAGCGAGCAAGTCACGCAAGATTTGGGCATCTTGACGGAGCAATTTATTGAGGATGGCATTGAGCTCACGGCTATTGCTAGATGAGATAGACTCAGGGTAAACTGACTTAGGAACGACACCATATTTCTCAAAGAGGGACACTACCATATCCCACTGTCCACCGTCTTGTTGTGGTGTTTGGAGTAGGAAGCTAACCTTGCGGCTAGTTAAGTCTTGGTCTGCAGTCGCAATGACTTGCTCCAAGAACCAGTTTGATTTCTCATACTTGTCCCAGAAGAAGGTGTGGGCTTGTGACAGTTCAAAGTTTTCGAGCTTGTATTGAGAGATGAGTTTGTGACGGAAGGTATTAAGGGCTGCAAACATCCAGCAACGACCAGATGCTTTCTGGTTGGTCACCTTGTCCTTGGTCAAATCCAATGAGAAAACAGGGGTGTTGTCAACATGGCTTTGGCGACGTTCTAGGGCTGCAAAAATTCCGTTATGGCTTGCAGCATTTTCAATAGCTTGGTATTTTACATTTGCTTTATAGTTAGCAAATAATTTATCTGTAAATGATTCTTGAATCGCGTTCATAGATTCCTCCTTTTATTCTACTGTCTATTATAACTCTTTTCACAAAGGAAGCAACTGAAAAATGAAAAAGCAAGTCAAATAAACTCACCTTTTTACTAAAGTAAATTGACTTAAGCAACACTAGCAAAGAGAACTTCTAACTCCTCCTGGGTCAAGCGACGCCACTCACCCCTTTTCAAGTTCTCATCCAAAACTAGAGTCCCCATCGTCAAACGTTGCAGGTTCACGACTTCCTTACCACAGTAAGCTACCATGCGTTTGACCTGGTGGAATTTGCCTTCAGCAATGGTCACGCGAACTAGACTTTGATTCTTTTCTGGATCCACCGACACAATCTCCAGCTTAGCTGGCTGGCAGCTGAAATCCTTGAGCGGAATGCCCTTGGCAAATGTATCCACATCTTCTTGGGTCATAATCCCCTTGACTTGAGCCAAGTAAGTTTTATCCACATGACGTTTGGGTGAAAGCAACGCATGGGCCAGCTGACCATCATTGGTCAAGAGCAAAAGACCATGGGTATCAATATCCAAGCGCCCCACTGGAAAGACTTCCTTGGCGCGAGCATAGTCATCTAACAAGTCTAAAACCGTTCTATGCTTGTTATCCTCAGTCGCTGAAATGACTCCTTGGGGCTTGTTCATCATGTAGTAGACAAACTCCTCGTACTCTAGCACTTGACCATCAAAACGAATTTGGTCTCTTTCTTCGTCAATCTGCAGTTTAGCTGATTTTTCTTTCTTGCCATTGACCGTCACGCGTCCAGCCTTGAGCAAGTTTTTGACCTCTGTCCGACTTCCCACAGCGCAGGCAACTAAAAATTTATCTAATCTCATAGAACTATTATATCATACTCAAAAGGAGGCTGGCCCAAGTGACCAACCTCCTTTTTTCTAATTTTTCAAGAAACTAACTTCCTCGTCTCCAGAAAATCGCTAAGACAATCATAGCTCCTAAAATAGCTGGGACAATGGCCGTTCCTGCTATAATTGGACCCCAAGTTCCAAAGAGCAGGTGCCCCAGAAAGGCACCAATCCAGCCGAGAAACATTTTCCCAAAGCATCCCATGCTTTCTCCGCGATTGGTTAAAGCACCTGCCAAGAGTCCCACTAGGAGACCAACAAACATACTTCCAAGCATAGCTTCTCCTTAAATTGCCCAGTCTCCATTACGGAAGAGGGGTACGCGTGTTCCATCCTCACGGATACCATCGATATCCATTTGATTAGAGCCAATCATAAAGTCCACGTGAACATCTGAACGGTTAAGTCCAGCAGCTTCAAGCTCTTCTTCACTCATCTCTGCACCACCAACAACGCTAGTTGCATATGCTGCACCGATAGCCAAGTGGTTTGACGCATTTTCATCGAAAAGGGTATTAAAGAAGGTAATGCCTGACTGAGAAATTGGACTTGGATCTGGTACCAGGGCACATTCACCCAAGGCACGCGCGCCCGCATTTTCAAAGACAAGGTCTTTCATGACCTGATCACCCTTCTCAGCAGTGATGTCAACGATTTGTCCGTCTTTAAAGGTTACTTTAATCCCTTCGATGATATTTCCGTTATAGCTAAGTGGTTTTGTAGAGGTTACATACCCATCTGCACGACGGAAGTCAGGCGCGGTAAAGACCTCTTCTGTTGGCATATTTGGCAAAAAACCTTCCCCTTGAGCATTAATAGCTCCTGCTGATTCCCAAACGTGGTTCTTAGGCAAACCAAGTGTCAAATCTGTCCCTGGCGCTGTGTAGTGAAGGGCTGAGAATTGTTCTTTATTGAGCATTTGAGCCTTGCTCTTAAGGATAGCAGCGTGTTCTTCCCAAGCCTTAACAGGATCTCCTTCGTAGACACGGCAAGTTTTGAAGATTTGGTCCCAAAGGAGATCGACTGCTTCTTCGTCGCTTGCTGCATTTGGGAAGACTTTCTTAGCCCACTCAAGCCCAGCAGCGGCAGCCACTGTCCAGCTAACCTTGTTGGACTGAGTTGCGATACGCATTGGTTTCATGGCAAGCCCCATAGCTTTGGCAGAAGCTGAAAGCTTATCCGCATCCACTCCGTTCAGGGCACCTGGATCAGAAGAACGGACACCAAGACGGCTAGCCTTGTTCTCCAAGAGATAGTTCATCTCAGCAATCTTGTACTCTGGCACATTGTCCAAACGCTCCATTGGCGCGTGGAGGAATTTCTCACGGTTGATGACATCATCTGTCCACTGAACGATGACCTCATGCGCACCCAAGGCATAAGCTTCTTTGACGATTAAGTGAGCCAACTCACGTTGCTCCACATCGATAGAGAGGGCCAAAGTATGGCCAGGTTGCACGTTGATTCCGTTCGCAACCAACAATTTCGCGTATTTTTCTAGATTTTCTTTAAAATTTGGTAAAACCATTTTATTTTTCCTTTTCTATTGTTATTTCTCTTTAAACAGGGACAACAGGCTAACCGCTGCCACAGTGCCGCAAATCAAAGCGGTCATTTTCAAAATCGTATCAGGGTCAAGATCCAGCTGGTAATCAAATACCTTCTGCGCTGGCTTATCCTGAGCGGAAATGGTAAGTTTCATAAAAATCTCTTTCTATATTTTAGAAAAACTCATCAAATAAACTCAACTGGTTATCCTCTGGCATATTGCCGAGAATACCCATTTCATCCATCTTTTCAACCAAGGTAGATGACAGTCCGCCACGCTTGCGGAGTTCTGTCTTAGAAAGGAATTCGCCCTCTTCACGCGCTCGTACCAACTGCTTAGCAACGTTCTCTCCCAGACCATCCATAGCGACAAATGGTGGAATCAGTGTATCTCCGTCGATGAGGAATTCGGTCGCATCACTACGGTATAGATCTAGCTTGCCAAATTTGAAACCACGTTCCCACATCTCATTGACGATTTCAAGAGTTGTATAGAGGTCAATTTCTACATTGGAGGCTTCGTTGTTCTTCCGTTTTTCAGCGATTTCTGCCATTCTGCGCTTGATAGCATCTAAACCTGCCCCCATGGTCTTGATATCAAAAGCCTTGGCGCGGATAGAGAAGTAAGCGCAGTAATAATAAATGGGATGATGAACCTTGAAGTAGGCCACACGCAAAGCCATCATAACGTAGGCTGCCGCATGGGCTTTAGGGAACATATACTTGATTTTTCCACAAGATTCGATATACCACTCTGGCACCTTATTGGCCTTCATGGCTTCGATATAGCCATTTCGCTCCTCTTCGGAAATCTTCAACCACAAGCCCTTACGTACGCGCTCCATGATGGTAAAGGCCATCTTAGGCTCTAGACCCGCATGCATGAGGTAAACCATAATGTCGTCCCGACAACCGATAACAGTTGATAGGTCCGCAATTCCTTGCTTGATCAAATCCTGAGCATTTCCCAACCACACATCGGTACCATGGGACAGACCAGACAGCTGAAGCAACTCCGCAAAAGTCGTTGGATGCGTCTCATCTACCATCCCACGTACAAAGTTGGTTCCAAATTCTGGAATCCCCAGCATACCCGTCGGCGTTCCGATTTGCTCCGGCGTCACACCTAGCACATCCGTACCAGAAAAGAGGGCCATCACGCCTTCATCATCCATAGGAATTTCATTAGGGTCCATCCCAGACAAGTCCTGCAATTTCCGAATCATAGTTGGATCATCATGACCTAGCACATCAAGTTTGAGGACGTTCTCATCGATATCGTGGAAGTTAAAGTGCGTGGTCTGCCATTCAGCCGTCACGTCATCTGCCGGATACTGGACAGGCGTAAAATCGTAGACGTCCATGTAGTTAGGAATAACAACGATCCCCCCCGGGTGTTGTCCTGTTGTCCGCTTAACACCAGCAGCGCCTTGAGCGAGGCGTTCCACCTCCGCATCACGATAAAACTTCCCATAGTCCCGCTCATAGCCCTTGACAAAGCCATAGGCAGTCTTGGCAGCCACCGTACCAACCGTTCCTGCACGGAAGGCATATTCTTCACCAAAGATATCACGCACATCCAAGTGGGCGCTAGGCTGGTCTTCTCCCGAGAAGTTCAAGTCAATATCGGGAACCTTGTCCCCATCAAAACCAAGGAAGGTCTCGAACGGAATATCCTGTCCATTTTTGCTGAGTTTGTGACCACAGTTTGGACAGTCCTTATTGGGCATATCAAAACCTGAACCGTAAGAACCATCGGTGATAAACTCACTGTACTGACACTGACCACAGACATAGTGAGGAGAGAGAGGATTAACCTCCGTAATCCCAATCATGGTCGCGACGAAACTAGATCCGACAGATCCACGAGACCCAACCAAGTAGCCCCGTTCATTGGAACGTTGCACCAGCATCTGGGAAGCCAGATAAATCACGGCAAAGCCATTCCCCAGAATAGAAGTCAATTCTTTTTCAATCCGCAAATCAACGATATCTGGCAGCGGATTTCCATAAATCTCAAAGGCCTTATTATAAGTTAACTCAGCGACCGTTTCTTCAGCCTTGTCAATGAAAGGAGTGTACAAGTCACCCTTAACCACCTCAACAGGTTCAAAAATTTCTGCTAAGGCATTGGTATTTTCAATAACCAATTTCCGAGCTAGTTCCTCTCCCAAGAAGGCAAATTCATCCAACATCTCATTAGTCGTTCGAAAATGAGCCTTTGGAAGTGGTGCTGATTGGGCATGTTCACCGTGACCGATGGTTCGGTTAATCATCGCCCCCTGACCTAAACTACGGACGATAATTTCACGGTAAATCTCTTCTTCCGGTTCGATATAGTGGACATTTCCCGTAGCTAGAACAGGCTTGCCAAGACGGTCTCCAACCTCTATCAAACTCTTGATAATGGTCTGAAGTTCCTCCATATCCTTGACTTGCTCCTTGGCAATCAAAGGAGCATAGATGGCAGGTGGCATGACCTCAATAAAGTCATAATACTTGGCCACCTCAACCGCTGCATCCACACCTTGGGAAACAACTGCATCAAAAAAACTTCACCTTCTGAACAGGCTGAACCTAAAATCAAACCTTCCCGGTGGGCATCTAGAACTGTTCTCGGAATCCGTGGAACTCCTTCAAAAATACTTGGTATTGGACAAAGAAACCAGCTTAAAGATATTCTTCAGCCCCACCTGATTCTTGACATAAATCGTCGCATGCTTGATTCGAGCTTTTTTTATAAGAATCTGGACTGATTAGATCAATATTTAACCTAGCCAAATCCGTCACACCATGTTTGTCTGCTACCTCTTTGATAAAGATGAAAAAGCAGGCGACCAGTAGCTTCCGCATCGTAGTTGGCCATGTGGTGGTGTTCCAGAGCCACACCAAAACGCTTAGTCAAAGGGCCCAAACCATGACGTTTATACTCAGGGTAGAGGTTTCTAGCAAACTCTAGCGTGTCGATTACTGGCTGGCTAATCTTAGGCAAACCATGACGCTCATAATTAGCATTCATAAAGCCAACGTCAAAGGTGGCATTGTGGGCGACTAGGACCGTATCCTTGCAGAATTCTTGGAATTCTAGTAAAACTTGTTCCAGTTGTTTGGCATTTTTAACATGGTCATCTGTAATCCCAGTCAACTCAGTAGTAAAAGCTGACAAGGGATGGCCAGGATTGATAAATTCATCAAATTCAGCGATGATATTGCCCTTGTACATCTTAGATGCCGCAACCTGAATCAAATCATTATAGATGGCTGAAAGACCTGTCGTTTCCACGTCAAAGACCACGTAGGTTGCTTCAGATAGATTCATCTCAACCTCATTGTAGACAATAGGAACACGATCCTCCACAATATTAGCTTCCATTCCATAGATTAGCTGGATTCCCGCTTTCTTGGCTGCCTTATAGCCATGTGGGAAGGACTGGACATTGCCATGGTCCGTAATTGCTACCGCCTTATGACCCCATTTTGCAGCTGTCGCAACGATTTCTTCGACCTCAGGCAGAGCATCCATAGTCGACATATTTGTATGAGCATGAAACTCAACCCGACGCTCACCTTCTGGCATCAAATCCTTCCGCTCATAGTGAACAACTTCCTGCACATCCTGCACGTTCATGGTTAAATCTCTTGTAAAGTTATTCATCTCTACATTTCCACGAACACGGAGCCAAGAATTCTTTTTGATGAGGTCAAATTTCTGAGCCTCTTCTTCATTCTTGACCCATTTTTGCATTGAGAAGCTCGAACTATAGTCCGTCATCTTAAAGTTAATCAAGACACGGCCTGTTCTGGTCACTTTATGCTCGACATCAAAAACTACCCCCTCAAAGACCAAACGATTTTCCTCAGTCGTCACATCAATCATCTGGGTAACTTCTGCCTTGTCTAACTTTGGCTTGGCCGAAGCCTTTTTAGCCTGAAAATCAAAGGCTGGTTTCTCTTCTACTGGTGGAGGAGCCATTTGTTCCAGTTGCTCCATAGCCCGCAGAGCTTCTTCGTTGGCAGCCTGAACAATCTGTTCATTCTCCACATGAAAGGCTTCCTCCTGCTCTTGTGTAAGGGCATCGTTCTTTTCTATTTGGCATACAAAGGATGGGAAACCAAATCTTTCAAGTTGTTTCGCTAGATTAGGAAGATGATTCTTCTTAAAGTGTTCCTTATCAATCGCCTCGGAACCTTCAATAATGAGCTGATTTCCCTCCGCACGAACTTGCAAATTCTGATAAAGAGATTTAAATCCTTGGCTGGCACACGGACCTTCAGAAAAAGCCTCCTTGTAGTAGGCCTGTAAGAGTTGATTAGAAAATTCTTGAGACAGAGCCTTGATTTCAAAAACAGCTTGATTTCCTGTCTTAGAAAATTCTTCACTCAACCCCTTCTTTAACCCCAGAAAGATTTCAATAGGCAAAATTTTAGAAAATACAAAATGAAATTCCCAAACCCTACTAATTTTATGAATCACGACACGCTCAATGCTTGCATCAATAAGAGCAGGATCCTGTTTTAGTTGTTCAGAGATTCCTAATTGATTCATTAAAATTTCAAACTTACTTGACATTCATTTCCCTCACATTATTCTCTTACTATTTTACCATAATTAAAGAAAATATATAGTCACTACCATTCCTTAAGTACTGCCAGTTTTCATAAAATGATTCCCACAAACAAAAAAGAAGATTCTCAGAATCCCCTTGATAAACAAAAAAAGATACCCTAAAGTATCCTCGTGATTGATCGGGAAGACAGGATTCGAACCTGCGACACCTTGGTCCCAAACCAAGTACTCTACCAAGCTGAGCTACTTCCCGAGTTAAATAGAAAAAATGCACCCTAGAGGAGTCGAACCTCTAACCGCCTGATTCGTAGTCAGGTACTCTATCCAGTTGAGCTAAGGGTGCCCATCAATATATGCCGAGGACCGGAATCGAACCGGTACGATCGTTACCAATCGCAGGATTTTAAGTCCTGTGCGTCTGCCAGTTCCGCCACCCCGGCCTCTCTAAGCGAACGACGGGATTCGAACCCGCGACCCCCACCTTGGCAAGGTGGTGTTCTACCACTGAACTACGTTCGCATCGACCTCTTATATAAAAAAATGCCGGCTACATGACTTGAACACGCGACCCTCTGATTACAAATCAGATGCTCTACCAACTGAGCTAAGCCGGCTGATTTCTATTATGCGGGTTAAGGGACTTGAACCCCCACGCCGTTAAGCGCCAGATCCTAAATCTGGTGCGTCTGCCAATTCCGCCAAACCCGCAAAGATGACCCGTACTGGGCTCGAACCAGTGACCCATTGATTAAAAGTCAATTGCTCTACCAACTGAGCTAACGAGTCTAAAATAACTTCCGTTATCTTAAACGGTCCCGACGGGAATCGAACCCGCGATCTTCGCCGTGACAGGGCGACGTGATAACCGCTACACTACGGGACCTATGGGAGTTAACGGGATCGAACCGCTGACCCTCTGCTTGTAAGGCAGATGCTCTCCCAGCTGAGCTAAACTCCCAAAGAGCTAAGCGACTTCCATATCTCACAGGGGGCAACCCCCAACTACTTCCGGCGTTCTAGGGCTTAACTGCTGTGTTCGGCATGGGTACAGGTGTATCTCCTAGGCTATCGTCACTTAACTCTGAGTAATACCTACTCAAAATTGAATATCTATCAAATCACAAGTAAACCTCACACTTCGTATCCTCAGTTACTTTGGATAAGTCCTCGAGCTATTAGTACTAGTCCGCTACATGTGTCGCCACACTTCCACTTCTAACCTATCTACCTGATCTTCTCTCAGGGCTCTTACTGATATAAATCATGGGAAATCTCATCTTGAGGTGGGTTTCACACTTAGATGCTTTCAGCGTTTATCCCGTCCCTACATAGCTACCCAGCGATGCCTCTGGCGAGACAACTGGTACACCAGCGGTAAGTCCACTCTGGTCCTCTCGTACTAGGAGCAGATCCTCTCAAATTTCCTACGCCCGCGACGGATAGGGACCGAACTGTCTCACGACGTTCTGAACCCAGCTCGCGTGCCGCTTTAATGGGCGAACAGCCCAACCCTTGGGACCGACTACAGCCCCAGGATGCGACGAGCCGACATCGAGGGTGCCAAACCTCCCCGTCGATGTGAACTCTTGGGGAGATAAGCCTGTTATCCCCAGGGTAGCTTTTATCCGTTGAGCGATGGCCCTTCCATACGGAACCACCGGATCACTAAGCCCGACTTTCGTCCCTGCTCGAGTTGTAGCTCTCGCAGTCAAGCTCCCTTATACCTTTACACTCTGCGAATGATTTCCAACCATTCTGAGGGGAACCTTTGGGCGCCTCCGTTACCTTTTTAGGAGGCGACCGCCCCAGTCAAACTGCCCGTCAGACACTGTCTCCGATAGGGATAACCTATCCGGGTTAGAGTGGCCATAACACAAGGGTAGTATCCCAACATCGTCTCCTTCGAAACTGGCGTCCCGATCTCGTAGACTCCTACCTATCCTGTACATGTGGTACAGACACTCAATATCAAACTGCAGTAAAGCTCCATGGGGTCTTTCCGTCCTGTCGCGGGTAACCTGCATCTTCACAGGTACTAAAATTTCACCGAGTCTCTCGTTGAGACAGTGCCCAAATCATTACGCCTTTCGTGCGGGTCGGAACTTACCCGACAAGGAATTTCGCTACCTTAGGACCGTTATAGTTACGGCCGCCGTTTACTGGGGCTTCAATTCATACCTTCGGATTACTCCTAAGCACTCCTCTTAACCTTCCAGCACCGGGCAGGCGTCACCCCCTATACATCATCTTACGATTTAGCAGAGAGCTGTGTTTTTTTGATAAACAGTTGCTTGGGCCTATTCACTGCGGCTGACATAAAGTCAGCACCCCTTCTCCCGAAGTTACGGGGTCATTTTTGCCGAGTTCCTTAACGAGAGTTCTCTCGCTCACCTGAGGCTACTCGCCTCGACTACCTGTGTCGGTTTGCGGTACGGGTAGAGTATGTTTAAACGCTAGAAGCTTTTCTTGGCAGTGTGACGTCACTAACTTCGCTACTAAACTTCGCTCCCCATCACAGCTCAATGTTACAGATATAAGCATTTGACTCATATCACACCTCACTGCTTAGACAGACACTTCCATTCGTCTGCTTTAGTTAGCCTACTGCGTCCCTCCATCACTACATACTCTAGTACAGGAATATCAACCTGTTGTCCATCGGATACACCTTTCGGTCTCTCCTTAGGTCCCGACTAACCCAGGGCGGACGAGCCTTCCCCTGGAAACCTTAGTCTTACGGTGGACAGGATTCTCACCTGTCTTTCGCTACTCATACCGGCATTCTCACTTCTATGCGTTCCAGCACTCCTCACGGTATACCTTCATCACACATAGAACGCTCTCCTACCATACCTATAAAGGTATCCACAGCTTCGGTAAATTGTTTTAGCCCCGGTACATTTTCGGCGCAGGGTCACTCGACTAGTGAGCTATTACGCACTCTTTGAATGAATAGCTGCTTCTAAGCTAACATCCTAGTTGTCTGTGCAACCCCACATCCTTTTTCCACTTAACAATTATTTTGGGACCTTAGCTGGTGGTCTGGGCTGTTTCCCTTTCGACTACGGATCTTAGCACTCGCAGTCTGACTGCCGACCATAATTCTTTGGCATTCGGAGTTTATCTGAGATTGGTAATCCGGGATGGACCCCTCACCCAAACAGTGCTCTACCTCCAAGAATCTTTATGTCGACGCTAGCCCTAAAGCTATTTCGGAGAGAACCAGCTATCTCCAAGTTCGTTTGGAATTTCTCCGCTACCCACAAGTCATCCAAGCACTTTTCAACGTGCCCTGGTTCGGTCCTCCAGTGCGTCTTACCGCACCTTCAACCTGCTCATGGGTAGGTCACATGGTTTCGGGTCTACGACATGATACTAATGCGCCCTATTCAGACTCGGTTTCCCTGCGGCTCCGTCTCTTCAACTTAACCTCGCATCATATCGTAACTCGCCGGTTCATTCTACAAAAGGCACGCTCTCACCCATTAACGGGCTCGAACTTGTTGTAGGCACACGGTTTCAGGTTCTATTTCACTCCCCTCCCGGGGTGCTTTTCACCTTTCCCTCACGGTACTGGTTCACTATCGGTCACTAGGGAGTATTTAGGGTTGGGAGATGGTCCTCCCAGATTCCGACGGGATTTCACGTGTCCCGCCGTACTCAGGATACTGCTAGGTACAAAGACTATTTTAAATACGAGGCTATTACTCTCTTTGGCTGATCTTCCCAAATCATTCTTCTATAATCTTTGAGTCCACATCGCAGTCCTACAACCCCGAAGAGTAAACTCTTCGGTTTGCCCTCCTGCCGTTTCGCTCGCCGCTACTAAGGCAATCGCTTTTGCTTTCTCTTCCTGCAGCTACTTAGATGTTTCAGTTCACTGCGTCTTCCTCCTCATATCCTTAACAGATATGGGTAACAGGTAGTACCTGTTGGGTTCCCCCATTCGGAAATCCCTGGATCATCGCTTACTTACAGCTACCCAAGGCATATCGTCGTTTGTCACGTCCTTCTTCGGCTCCTAGTGCCAAGGCATCCACCGTGCGCCCTTATTAACTTAACCTTATTTTTTTGACCTTTCAGTCATAAACTCTTATTAATACTACAGCGTTTTCGGTTTATTTTCTTGTTACTATTTGATATAGATATTCAATTTTCAATGTGCATTACTTGGTGATCTCTCACCAATGGAGCCTAGCGGGATCGAACCGCTGACCTCCTGCGTGCAAAGCAGGCGCTCTCCCAGCTGAGCTAAGGCCCCACAAGACCTCTCAAGACTAAACAAGACCAATGTGCAGTTCCTTATCCTTAGAAAGGAGGTGATCCAGCCGCACCTTCCGATACGGCTACCTTGTTACGACTTCACCCCAATCATCTATCCCACCTTAGGCGGCTGGCTCCTAAAAGGTTACCTCACCGACTTCGGGTGTTACAAACTCTCGTGGTGTGACGGGCGGTGTGTACAAGGCCCGGGAACGTATTCACCGCGGCGTGCTGATCCGCGATTACTAGCGATTCCGACTTCATGTAGGCGAGTTGCAGCCTACAATCCGAACTGAGACTGGCTTTTAAGAGATTAGCTTGCCGTCACCGGCTTGCGACTCGTTGTACCAGCCATTGTAGCACGTGTGTAGCCCAGGTCATAAGGGGCATGATGATTTGACGTCATCCCCACCTTCCTCCGGTTTATTACCGGCAGTCTCGCTAGAGTGCCCAACTGAATGATGGCAACTAACAATAGGGGTTGCGCTCGTTGCGGGACTTAACCCAACATCTCACGACACGAGCTGACGACAACCATGCACCACCTGTCACCTCTGTCCCGAAGGAAAAACTCTATCTCTAGAGCGGTCAGAGGGATGTCAAGACCTGGTAAGGTTCTTCGCGTTGCTTCGAATTAAACCACATGCTCCACCGCTTGTGCGGGCCCCCGTCAATTCCTTTTGAGTTTCAACCTTGCGGTCGTACTCCCCAGGCGGAGTGCTTAATGCGTTAGCTGCGGCACTAAACCCCGGAAAGGGTCTAACACCCTAGCACTCATCGTTTACGGCGTGGACTACCAGGGTATCTAATCCTGTTTGCTCCCCACGCTTTCGAGCCTCAGCGTCAGTTACAAGCCAGAGAGCCGCTTTCGCCACCGGTGTTCCTCCATATATCTACGCATTTCACCGCTACACATGGAATTCCACTCTCCCCTCTTGCACTCAAGTTAAACAGTTTCCAAAGCGTACTATGGTTAAGCCACAGCCTTTAACTTCAGACTTATCTAACCGCCTGCGCTCGCTTTACGCCCAATAAATCCGGACAACGCTCGGGACCTACGTATTACCGCGGCTGCTGGCACGTAGTTAGCCGTCCCTTTCTGGTAAGATACCGTCACAGTGTGAACTTTCCACTCTCACACTCGTTCTTCTCTTACAACAGAGCTTTACGATCCGAAAACCTTCTTCACTCACGCGGCGTTGCTCGGTCAGACTTCCGTCCATTGCCGAAGATTCCCTACTGCTGCCTCCCGTAGGAGTCTGGGCCGTGTCTCAGTCCCAGTGTGGCCGATCACCCTCTCAGGTCGGCTATGTATCGTTGCCTTGGTGAGCCGTTACCTCACCAACTAGCTAATACAACGCAGGTCCATCTGGTAGTGATGCAATTGCACCTTTTAATTGACTATCATGCAATAATCAATTTTATGCGGTATTAGCTATCGTTTCCAATAGTTATCCCCCGCTACCAGGCAGGTTACCTACGCGTTACTCACCCGTTCGCAACTCATCCAGAGAAGCAAGCTCCTCCTTCAGCGTTCTACTTGCATGTATTAGGCACGCCGCCAGCGTTCGTCCTGAGCCAGGATCAAACTCTCATTAAAAGTTTGAGTTCTCACTCATTTCTGTCACTGACAGATTTATTGTTTTTTTCATTGTTCAGTACTATAACTTCAGTTATAGTGCCCTGCACATTGGTTCGTCTTGTTCAGTTTTCAAAGGTCTTTGTCTCTCACTTCTCTCATGAGCGACAACTATATTAGTATATCACAGCTAGCTCTCTCTGTCAACAAGTTTTTTAAACTTTTTTCCAAGTTTTTTCTAACCACAATATACCCATAGTCCGTACGGGATTCGAACCCGTGTTACCGCCGTGAAAAGGCGGTGTCTTAACCCCTTGACCAACGGACCTGAGCTTTTCGACTCTTTCTATTATACCTACTTTTCTCCCTTTGTCAAGAACTTTTTTCAAACCTATACAAATTCTTGGAAGACGATAGAAAGCTCCCTCAGTAGGGCCTTGCGTCCTCTGAAGATTTCTCCTCCCATGAGACGGTCCACCAACTCTTGTTTTTTTCCTTACTCTGCTCGGATTTGTATGTCTTCAGAAGTTCGTGAAAGAGATAATAATCATCCAGTCTCAGCCCTTTTTTTCTCCTAAGCGGTGACTAATCTCGCTTACCTCCTCATAGGGTTCTTTATCGAAACGACGCTTGTGACTTTCCTGTTTACGGATGTAATCTAGGATACGATTTCTAAACTTGGTTTTTGAAATATACATATAGTTGGTGACGTTCACCCGCTAGTAACTCTGGATGGTGACTGACCAACTCATACAGGCACATCATACCTTCCTGGTCCCAGTCCTCTTTCTCCCACAGATGGAGGTGATAATCTTTCCGACACTTATGGACAATCCCTTTGCTTTCTTCGTACAATTCTTTTAGATTCATAGATCTCTCCTTTCTGCCTTTAGTCTAGCAGAATGCGAGAGCCTATGGGGCTCTTTCCTCTATTCTATACTTCTTCCGCCCTCAACGGCACATAAAAAGAGAGGCATAGCCTCTCGGGGGTTATAATTCTGCAATTTGGTTGAGATTCACTTCTGCAATCGTATCATTACCAAACATAGAAATCATCATCTTCACTTTGTTGTTATCAATTTCAGTAATTTTACCTGTGCAGTCTGCAAAAGCACCATCAATGATGCGGACGGTTTGACCAACTTCAACGTCAATGTCGAACTCCTGAACAGTTTGTCCCATTGAAACCAGAATATCACGGATTTCTTGTTCCAATAGTGGAGTTGGTTTTGATCTGTTCCCGTGTGACCCGACGAATCCTGTTACGTTAGGTGTGTTTCGAACAACGAACCATGCTTCATCTGTCATGACCATTTCTACAAGGACATAACCCGGAAAGCGATTCTCTTCAATTTCTTTTTTCTTTCCATTTTTCTCAACTTGCACAGTTTGTGTTGGAATCTCAACGCGTAGAATATTATCCAACATGTTATAAGTTTGCGCACGTTGCAATAGATTTTCTTTTACCTTATTTTCATAGCCAGAATAAGTTTGTAGAACAAACCATCCCTTGTCAAAACTATCCATGATATTTCCTTTCATAATAGAAGAAAGCTAGCAGAAGTTCTCCGCTTTTCTTCTAAAAAATGTTAATAAATCGAATCAAACCTGAAACAATCAACTGGTCAAAAATGTAAATGATGACCACAAAGAAGGCTGTATATTCCATAATAGAGCGAAAATCTCTCCAGCTTTCTTTGCGAGTTGGCCAAGTTGTTTCTTTAAGAAGTTTAAAAATATCCTTAATAAAACCCATCGTTCTCTCCTATCTCGTTTCTCTATGTGTTGTATATTTTCCACAATGTTTACAAAATTTATTTACTTCTAGTCGTGTTGGCTTGGGGTTCCCACTAATTTTGATTGAGTAATTTCTTGAACCGCAAACTGCACATGCTAGGCTTGCTTTTTTTAGTGCCATAACGCCTCCATCTTATCTATTATAACAAGAAACCTAGGCTTTGACAAGCCTCTTAGCGAAATAGATTGAGGATTGAGTCCCATATTGTCTGAGCTTTTTCTTTTATCTTGGCTTCTGAAATTGCCCGGCCTGCTTCATCTACAAGATTTTGAGCACGACTACGAATATCTCCTAGCGGATCTTCCGTCTGATTTGTTTCATTTTCAACGACTTGCTGCTTCGTATTTTCTGGTTCAATCCCATTTTGTTTATAAGCATTCTCAACTGTAAAAGTGCTACCTGGAGTGTAGGGCAAAATGGTATTAGCCATACTTCTAAAGACATGGGCTGCTCCATTTGAGGTTGAACCTGCTAGATAATGGTTCTCATCTGTCGTTGGGAAGCCAAGCCAGTGGCTAATTATCACATCTGGAGTATAACCAATCACCCACTGGTCACTGGTATATTCCGGATCGAAAACAGCCTCAGTAGTACCTGTCTTCCCTGCCATGACATAATCTGCTGGCGATGAACTAATCCCTGTCCCATTAGTAAATGTTCCTAGCATCATACTAGTCATTTTATCGGCTACCGACTTATCAATCACTCGTTTTTGAGAGTTCTTATGACTCTTAATGACCTGACCGCTGGCATTTTCGATACGAGTGATAAAATGCGCCTCGGGCATCAGACCTTCGTTAGCAAAGGCTGCATAGGCTTGTGCCATTTGGAGAGGATTTGTCTCTACTCCTCCACCTAGGGCAACTCCGAGAACGCGGTCAACTTTCTCCATATTCAGACCAAATCTCGTTCCAGCTTCAAAGCCTTATTGATCCCCAAATCATTTACAGTCGCAACCGCTGGTAGGTTGAGTGATTCTGCCAAGGCTTGATACATAGGTACTTCAGGAGAAGTCTTAATGCCAGCATAGTTGTCTACTTGATAACTGTCATACTGCATGGTGTGGTTGTCCAGTTGCTTGTTCAGAGCCCATCCAGATTCCACGGCTGGAGTGTAAACGACCAAAGGCTTAATCGTCGAACCTGGACTGCGTTTAGACTGAGTTGCATAGTTAAAATTACGGAAGCCTGATTTGTCATCACCAGCTACGCGACCAACAACTCCACGCACTCCACCCGTTTTAGGCTCTAGAGCAACACTACCTGATTCGGCATGCGTTCCGTCTTCTGCCGTTGGAAATAGCGCAGTGTTTTCGTAAATAACCTGCATGTTTGCTTGATAGTTTTGGTCAAGTTCTGTATAGATTCGATAACCGTTGTTGACAATCTCTTCTTCTGTTAGATTGTACTTAGAGACTGCCTCGTTGACAACCGCGTCAAAATAGGATGGATAACGATAATCAGAAATCTTACCTTCATACTTATCTTGGAGTTGAGAAGCCATATCTACTCCAGCTGCTTCCGTTTCTTGATTTTTATCAATATAGCCTGCTGCAACCATATTTTGTAGCACCGTATCCCTGCGGTTAGTTGAATCTTCAATGGAATTCAAAGGATTATACAACTCTGGCCCCTTGAGCATCCCAGCTAGAGTTGCCGCTTGATCAAGGGTTAATTCTGCAGCCGATACACCGAAATATTTCTTACTCGCATCCTCTACACCCCAGACACCATTCCCAAAGTAGGCGTTATTGAGGTACATAGTAAGGATTTGCTCCTTGCTGTATTTCTTTGTCAACTCTAAAGCTAGGAAAAACTCCTTGGCCTTCCGTTCAACGGTTTGGTCCTGAGACAGATAGGCATTTTTCGCCAACTGTTGGGTGATGGTAGAACCGCCTCCAGAACGACCTGCTGTTACAATAGCTAGGAAGAAACGACCATAGTTAATCCCGTCATTTTTATAGAAGGAACGGTCCTCTGTCGCGACGACAGCATTCTGCAAGTCTTTACTTATATCCGTCAACTCAACATAAGTTCCCTTTTGACCGGATAGGGCGCCAGCCTCTTTTTCTTCGCGGTCAAAAATCAGAGTTCTTGTTTTCAAGGCACTCTGCAAGTCATTAACATTAGTAGACTTGGCTATAGCAAACAGATAGGTGCCCACCAACAATCCTGTACTCAATCCGATGATAAGCACAATTTTTGTTAAATGATAGCGACGCCAAAATTTCCGAATCGGACCTACATGGCCTAATTTTTTTCTATCGCTCCGTGAACGACGCATACTAGTAGAATCAGACTCTGCTGATTCACTCGTTTCTTTTTTAAAAAGAGAAAGGAACTTCTCAAATAATTTATCTAATTTCATGCGTTTATTTTATCATCTTCACCATAGGAACTCAAGAATTTAGCTACTCCCTATCCAAATAGGGCTTTTTTTGTTACAATATCTGTATGCAATTCATATTTACACTACCCGAATCCTTGCCTCAAATGACGGTCAAGCAATTCCTAGAGGAACAACTCCTCATTCCCAGAAAGATCCGTCATTTTTTGAGAATAAAGAAGAACATCTTAATTAACCACGAAGAAGTTCACTGGAACGAGATGGTCAAGTCAGGGGATATTTGCCAATTGACTTTTGACGAGGAAGATTATCCCCCAAAGGAAATTCTTTGGGGCAAGCCAGACCTCGTTCAAGAAATTTATCAAGATCAACATCTCATTGTTGTCAACAAACCCGAAGGCATGAAAACACACGGCAATCAACCAGATGAAATCGCCCTTCTCAACCACGTCTCTGCCTACGTTGGTCAAACTTGCTATATTGTTCATCGTCTGGATATGGAAACAAGCGGCCTAGTGCTTTTTGCAAAAAATCCTTTTATCCTTCCCATTCTTAATCGTTTGTTGGAGAAAAAGGAAATCGCTCGTGAGTACTGGGCACTCGTAGAGGGGCAAGTAGGGAGTAAAAAACTTATCTTCCGAGATAAAATTGGTCGCGATCGACATGATCGCAGAAAACGAGTGGTAGATTCCAAAAATGGGCAATATGCTGAAACACAGTTAAGTCGATTAAAACAATTTCCAAATAAGACTTCTCTTGTTCGTTGCAAACTAAAGACCGGTCGAACGCATCAGATTCGTGTTCACCTCTCTCACCATAAACACCCTATCCTAGGCGACCCTCTCTATAATAGTCAATCAAAGACAAGCCGGCTCATGCTCCATGCCTTCCGACTATCCCTTACCCATCCACTCACCTTAGAAAAGTTGAGCTTCACTGCCCTTTCTGATACATTTGAGAGAGAATTAAAAAAGAATGGATGACCGCTAAATCATCCATTTTGTTTTATCTAAAAATAGAAAAAGCAAGACCTATTAGTCTTGCTTTTATCAACTCATGAATTATTTAGCGATTTTTGCGAAGTATTCAAGAGTACGTACAAGTTGTGCAGTGTATGACATTTCGTTGTCGTACCATGATACAACTTTAACCAATTGTTTGCCGTCAACATCAAGAACTTTAGTTTGAGTTGCGTCGAACAATGAACCGTAAGCCATACCTACGATATCTGAAGATACGATTGGATCTTCAGTGTATCCGTATGATTCGTTAGCTGCTGCTTTCATAGCTGCGTTTACTTCATCAACAGTAACGTTCTTTTCAAGAACTGCTACCAATTCAGTAACTGATCCAGTTGGAGTTGGAACGCGTTGTGCAGATCCGTCCAATTTACCATTCAATTCTGGGATTACAAGACCGATAGCTTTAGCAGCACCAGTTGAGTTAGGAACGATGTTTGCAGCACCAGCACGAGCACGGCGAAGGTCACCACCACGGTGTGGTCCGTCAAGGATCATTTGGTCACCAGTGTAAGCGTGGATAGTAGTCATCAATCCTTCAACAACACCAAAGTTGTCTTGAAGAGCTTTAGCCATAGGAGCCAAGCAGTTTGTAGTACATGAAGCACCTGAGATAACTGTTTCAGTACCGTCAAGAACGTCGTGGTTAGTGTTAAATACAACTGTTTTAACGTCGTTTCCACCAGGAGCAGTGATAACAACTTTTTTAGCTCCACCTTTAAGGTGTTTTTCAGCTGCATCTTTCTTAGCAAAGAAACCAGTAGCTTCAAGAACGATTTCTACACCGTCAGTAGCCCAGTCGATTTGCTCTGGATCACGTTCAGCAGAAACTTTAACGAATTTACCGTTAACTTCGAATCCACCTTCTTTAACTTCTACAGTACCGTCGAAACGACCTTGAGTTGTGTCGTATTTCAACAAGTGTGCAAGCATAACTGGATCTGTAAGGTCGTTGATGCGAGTAACTTCAACACCTTCTACGTTTTGGATACGGCGGAAAGCAAGACGACCGATACGGCCGAAACCGTTAATACCAACTTTAACTACCATTAGTGATTTCCTCCTTATGAAAATCATGAAATTTTTATTGTGAAAAGAGTAACTTGAATCACTACAAATCACCTTTCAACGAACCTATTATATAACTATTTGAGCTTAATTGCAAGTGCTGACCTTGATTTTCTATGTCAGTTTCTTTTTGATAGGATGCCTCTGTAATTTCTTTCTCTACTCATAGCGTAAGGATTCCACTGGATCCATTTTGCTAATCTTACGTGCTGGGAAGAAGGCAGAAATATAGCCAAGAAACAAAGCAAAAACCAAAGTCCCTAAAATAGAGAGAAGATTTAATTCAAACTTTAGAGATTGATGGATAGAAATGGTGAACAATAACATTCGCTAGACTGCCTATCCCTTGAGCAATGATGAAAGCTATAAACAAGGCAATTCCTACAATCCAAAGAGCTTCGTAGATAAAATTCCTTTCACATCTCTATTTTGATAGCCAACAGCCTTCATGACACCGATTTCCTTAGAACGTTGCATGATATTGATATAAATGATGATGCCTATCATAACTGCTGCCACCACAATCGCTTGTGAAGAAAGCACAATCAGTAATCCCTGGATGACACGAATAAAGGTAATCACAATATCAAGAACAGCCTGTTGAGAAAGAACTGTATACTTCTTATTTTTCTGCAATTCTTCTGTTACTGTTTTCGTACGAGATGGGTCTTTAAGCTCCAAAATAAAATAGGATACGGCCTTTGTGAATTCAGCTTCTTTTAAAATCGTTTCTATCTGCTTGGATGCCATAAAACTATTACTATCTTCTGTATCATCTTCGTCATTGATGACACGCACAATATGAGTCTGAAAACCTGCCAACTTGCTACCTTCAGCAGCATTTTCTACAATGGTTGCCGATACTGGTTTACCAATCACATCACTAGCCGTCAGATTGTTCCCGGTTTGTTCATTCCAATTTTTGAGCAAACTCATCGGAATCGTCAATCCCTGCTCGTTAACATCCGTATAAAGAGAGCCTGCTAGCACTTTTTCTTTTTCATTGCTACTAACAGAAATACTTGTATCTTCATATAAACTCACGATTTGAGCATAAGAAGGCAGGGCTTGGCTAAAATCCACTTCGTGTCCGTCTATGCTGATCTTTGACATGGTCATACCAAAAGGACTCTCTAGATATTTAATATTTTCTTTCCCAATCGTATCTGTGATGTAGTTCTTATCATCTTGGTTTAGAAAACCTCTTCCAGCAACACTAGAATTCAGTGCAATCTGAACTTGGGAAGGAAGCTTGCCCCCGTTGGTATTTTCATCAATCATCGAAATCAAGGCATTTCCTAAACCAAAAGAAATCAACACGCCTACAAAACCAATCGAGGTTGCTACTGCAATCAACAAGTTACGCCACTTTCTTTCCATAAAGTTACTTAAAGAAAGCTTGAATTTATTTTTAAAGGATAATCCTTTATTTTTTGACTTCTTCAACGACTTCACCATCCTTCATTTTGATAATCACATCTGCATACTCAGCAACCTCCGGGTTATGAGTAACAATCAGAACTGTTTTCCCAGCTTGGGCCAAATTTTTGAACACTTCCAAAACCATCTCCTGAGATTGAGAATCGAGTGACCCAGTTGGCTCATCAGCTACAATCATATCTGGTTGATTGACCAAAGCACGTGCAATGGCTACACGTTGCTTTTGCCCACCAGAAAGCTGTTTTACATTCTTAGCCATAAAAGGCTCCATCCCTAGACTATGAAGTTGCTCCTGAGCGATCCTTGTCATTTCTTTATCGGATAAATCTTTGACATAGAGAGGCAACTTAACATTGTCCAAAACAGACTGGTGAGGAATGAGATTGAAGTTTTGAAAGACAAATCCAATATTATCTTTACGGAATTGAGTTAATTCAATCTCCGATAGTTCTCTGAGAGACTCCCCTTTAAAAGCTAAAATTCCCTCATACTCTCTATCAAGACCACTGATAATATTCAATAGACTGGTTTTGCCACAGCCTGACGGACCATAAATCGCTGTAATTTTTCCTTCTGCAATCTGTAGATTAATATTTCTTAGAGCCTGCTCTTTATGTTTGCCGTCCAAAGCGTAAAATTTTGAAATATTTTTCATGGATAAAATAGACATTATAATCTCCTTTAATCACTTGTGTTATCGTGTACCGATACAAACTACAATAAACAATGCTAATATAAATTAATCTAACAGAATCAGATTCAAAAAAATTCCTTCTTTTTTCGAATCCATTGTAACAAAAAAGTGACATTTCCCCAATGACAGAAATGTCACTCCTATAAAGCATTTAAAGATATCTTTCTAGATCCTCGGCCCATTCATTATCTAAACTAATGAGTAACTGCTCATTACCAAACATCCTTGCCATCATTTTTGCTTCTTCATACTTTTGTTTGGCTGTTTCATAATCCGTCTGAATATAATATTTCCACTCCACCATCAAGACAATCGGTTGTTTTTGAAAATCTCGTGTTTTTTCAGCAATCCAATTGAGTTTTTCCACCGCCAACTTAAATAACTCTAGGTTGTTAAGCAGTTCACAACTACCTAATCCTGCAAATAATACGTCTCGAACTAGAAATAAATCTTCGGTATTACTTTTCTCTACTTTATCACAAACCTTTTGAAACATTGATTGAAGTTTTATCTGCTCGCTAATAGATAAGTATCCTTTTTTTATATTTTCTAAATAACTACATAAAAAATACAATCGAATTTTCAAAAGGTCTGAAAACGAAAACTCACTTTGATTACAAAGTTCGTCCAAATACTCATCTACTAGCGCAAGCCCATACTGTTCATCATCAGTCGCTCTCACTGCATCTATGGCTTGAAGACAATCCACTATCACTTTCTCATCACGTGGTAAATCATCATAAAAACTCTCAAAAATCTCATCAAAATATTCTTCCTTTTGTTCCTGCAACTCTTTGTCTCCATAGTCAGGATGATGAAGAAGAAAGTACTTTAATTCTTGGTAACGCTTGGGTAATTCCTTATAGTCTGGCATCAAGACATACGATGGAATACCTAGCCTATCCGCAATATATTCCAGTGTTTTTATCGTAGGACGAAATTCTCCTTTTTCAATGCGGACCAACTGACGAACGGACAACTCTGACTCATCCCCACAAAAAACTGGACGACTAAGACCTTTCTCCTCTCTAAGGATTCGTACCTTCTCTCCTAATTCATTCACTTCTCTTTACCTCTAGGATCATTCCAAAAACTTTGATACTCAAACAAATATATGCATTTATTATAACATTTTATCAAAAAATGTACAAAAAGAGACATTCCCTATAACAGAAATGTCACTCCTATAAACCCTTTAACGATATCTTTCTAGATCCTCGGCCCATTCATTATCTAAACTAACAATTAACTTCTCATTGCCAAACATCCTTGCCATCATTTTTGCTTCTTCATACTTTTGTTTGGCTGTTTCATAATCCGTCTGAATATAATATTTCCACTCCACCATCAAGACAATCGGTTGTTTTTGAAAATCTCGTGTTTTCTGTCCTATTCTATTTAAGGTCTCAACTGCTCTCTTAAAATAATGAAATAGCCCCATAATCTCTATACAAGTTAAAGAAGCTAACAAGGAGTCTCTAAGTAAGTCCAAACAATCGAACTCTATCTTATCAACCTGAGAACTTAATTTATCATGAAAATAAAGAATAGTTTCATGCTCAGACTTTTTTATCTCACCCTCGTTTAAACCATCCATTAACTTACATACAAAATACAGCCTCAATTTCAATAAATCCTCAGCCTTATATACATCTCTGGATAGTAAATCTTGTAAACCATTCTCAAGCACACTATCACCATACAAGGAATTACCAGTCGCTCTCACTGCATCTATAGCTTGAAGACAATCCACTAGCACTTTCTCATCATGTGGCAAACCATCATAAAAATATTCAAAAATCTCATCAAAATATTCTTCCTTCTGTTCCTGCAACTCTTTGTCGCCGTAGTCAGGATGATGAAGAAGAAAGTACTTTAATTCTTGGTAACGCTTGGGTAATTCCTTATAGTCTGGCATCAAGACATAAGATGGAATACCTAGTGTATTCGCTATATATTCTAGTGTTTTTATCGTAGGACGAAATTCTCCTTTTTCGATGCGGACCAACTGACGGACTGACAATTCTGACTCATCCCCACAAAAAACTGGACGACTAAGACCTTTCTCCTCTCTAAGGATTCGTACCTTCTCTCCTAATTCATTCACTTGTCCCATGTCTTCCTCACAATGCCATAAAAATGTTTGATTTTCAAATAAATATATACGCTTATTATACCATTTTTCAAAAAAATGTACAAAAAAGAGACAGGATTTCTCCTGTCTCTAGGCTGATAAACGATTATTTACGACGTCCTGGACGTTCTGCATAACCATAGTAAGCATCTGCCATGATTTCTTCCATGTCAGCTACCATTGGCAAGCGAGGGTTAGCAGGTGAACATTGGTCTTCATAAGCAAGCAAGGCAATTTCATGCAAGCTGTCTTTCCAAGCTTTTTCATCAATCCCTTGATCCTTGAAGTTCATCTTGATACCTACTGCAACACCAAGTTCGTAAACAGCTTTAGCGTATGCTTCAACTGCTTCTTCTGGAGTTGAGTGAGGCAAGCCAAGCATTTTCGCGATGTCTTGGAATTTCTCATCAGCTTTCCAGTAGTTGTATTTAGGCCATGTAGTCGTCTTAGATGGACGAGTTCCGTTGTAACGGATAACGTATGGAAGCAAGATTGCGTTTGTACGTCCGTGAACAGTATGGTGAACACCACCGATCTTGTGGGCCATTGAGTGGCTCATACCAAGGAAGGCATTGGCGAAGGCCATACCAGCCATTGTAGACGCATTATGCATTTTTTCACGTGCTTCTGGGTCAGCTGTCTTAACAGATTTTTCCAACCATTCAAAGACAAGTTTGATTGTTTGAAGCGCAATACCGTCTGTATAGTCGTTAGCAAAGTTTGAAGTGTAGGCTTCAGTCGCGTGAGTCAAGACGTCCATACCTGTATCAGCAGCGATAAAGTCTGGAACTGATTCAACCAAAGCAGGGTCAACAATGGCAATAGTTGGTGTCAATGAGTAGTCAGCCAATGGATATTTGCGGTTATTTTTCTTATCAGAGATAACGGCAAATGGTGTTACTTCTGAACCAGTACCTGAAGTTGTTGGGATACCGATGTACTTCGCTTTCTTACCAAGTGATGGGAAGCGGAAGGCACGTTTACGGATATCCATGAATTTTTGAACCAAGTCACGGAAGTCGATTTCTGGTTGTTCGTAGAAGAGCCACATCACTTTCGCAGCGTCCATTGGAGAACCACCACCAAGAGCGATAATTGTATCTGGTTCAAATGCTTTCATCACTTCAGCACCACGTTCTACAGTTGTGATGTCTGGATCTGGTTCAACATCTGAGAAGACTTGGATAGTTACACGGTTGCTACGTGCGTTCAATTGGTCGATAACACGTTGAACGAAACCGAGTTTTTCAATAGATTTATCCGTAACGATCATAACGCGTTCAATATCTTCACATGTTTGAAGGTATTGGATAGAATTGCGTTCGAAGTAAATTTTTGAAGGAACTTTAAACCATTGCATATTATTTCTACGTTTCCCTACTTTCTTGATGTTTAGAAGGTTAATAGCGCTCACGTTATCACCAACTGAGTTGCGTCCGTATGAACCACATCCAAGTGTCAATGATGGGATGAAGGCATTGTAAACATCACCAATACCACCGAAAGTAGATGGAGAGTTCCAGATAATACGCATAGCTTTTGATTTCTGTACCAAAGCGTTTAGCAAGCTCTTCGTCTTTTTGTATGGATAGCTGCTGAGTGACCAAGTCCGTTAAACTCAACCATTTGACGAGCTTTTTGTAAGACCATCTTCTGTGTCTTCAGCTTTTAGGACAGCAATAACTGGTGACAATTTCTCACGAGTCAATGGTTCTTTTGGTCCTACTTCTGCACATTCTGCAGCCAAGATGTTTGTTCCTTCTGGAACGCTGAATCCTGCTTGTTCTGCAATCCATGTTGCTGGTTTACCAACGATGTTGGCATTTAGTTTAGCACCAGCACAGTTTTTTTGCTGTTTGCTTTCACACCGAAACAGAATTCTTCAAGAAGGGCTTTTTCTCTTTTTTTGTTTACAAAGTAAGTGTGGTATGATTTGAATTCTTCTACAAATTCGTCATACACTTCTTTATCAATGATAACCGCTTGCTCTGATGCACAGACCATACCATTATCAAATGATTTAGACATAACGATGTCATGGGCAGCTTGACGAAGGTCGGCAGATTTTTCTACATAGGCTGGAACGTTTCCGGCACCTACCCCAAGAGCTGGCTTCCCACATGAGTAAGCAGCCTTAACCATGGCATTACCACCAGTTGCAAGGATAGTCGCAATACCTTCGTGGTTCATAAGCGCTCCAGTTGCCTCCATAGATGGCTCTGTAATCCATTGAACACAGTTTTCAGGAGCTCCAGCTGCGATTGCCGCATCACGAACGATTTGTGCTGCATGGGCAGAAGATTCTTGAGCTGATGGGTGGAAGGCAAACACGATTGGATTACGTGTTTTCAAAGCAATCAATGATTTGAAAATTGCTGTTGATGTTGGGTTTGTTGTTGGAGTGACACCACACACAACACCGACAGGTTCTGCAATCTTAGTCAATCCTGTAACGGGATCATCTTCGATAACTCCGACAGTTTTAACTCCGCGCATGTTATTCACAACATGTTCACAGGCAAAAAGGTTTTTTGTCGCCTTATCTTCAAATACACCACGACCAGTTTCTTCAATTGCGTGTTGTGCTAGGATACCGTGCGCATCAAGAGCTGCAACCGAAGCTTTCGCTACGATGTAGTCAACTTGTTCTTGGTTCAACTTGCGCATTTCATCAAGCGCAACCAAAGCTTTTTGTACTAGTCCGTCTACATGCTTTTCAGCAGCGAGTTGTTTTTGCTCAGGTGTTACAGTTTTTTTATCAGCCATATTTTCCTCCATAGCCTTAAAGGATTTAAACCCTTTGTTAATTTTTTCACAAGTTTATTATAACTCTTTTTTCAGACTTTGTAAACAGTTTCATGTAGATTTCACAAAGAAATTTTATTCATTTGTGAATTTATTATCAATATCGCGGTGCTACGGGATTTTACTCTAATGATTGTGAAATTAGAATAAAAATATTTTTATTTCACAAACTTTTTCTACATTGAGGGGTCTTCTCTAACAAGCATTCTGGTAAGCGCTTTCTTTTTCGTCTGTAAGAATACCCCCTAATCAGGAGGTTATTGTTTTTGTTGGAAAACGCCTTGTTTAAAGCTTCCTTCATAGACAACTTCTTGCTCGGTTGTCAATTTCCCTTGACCTTCGGCCTGGCCGTTTACAAAATCGCCTTCGTATTTCCAGCCAGATTTGGACTGGAAGGTTCCTTTACCATTGAAAGCCCCATTATTGAACTCTCCTGTGTATTGGTCCCCGTTTTCAAAAGTCATAGTCCCCTGACCATTCATCTTTCCTCTTACCAAGGTTCCATCATAAACAAGCGCACCATTGTCAAGTATCAGTACTCCTTTTTTTGGTATGTTTAGTAGAAAAACTGATACGGCACAGATAGCGATTAGAAGAACGGTTGCAATCTCTATACGCGAGCGAGTTAGATATACTCGATATTTTTCGAAGATTTCTTTAAACTTTTCCATTGTCATTCTCATTTTCTAAACGGTCTAACCAGCTTTGGCATCCACTTGTGATGCGTGCATAGGTTTCCTCAAAATCTCCTGTGTACCATGGATCTGGAACACTTTCAGATGCAAAAGCATAAATCTTGTGCTCTTGTTCCTGAGGACACATTTGACGCAAATCTGCAACGTTTGAAGCATCCATACCGATAATATAATCAAACGACTCAAAGTCTTCTCTGCCAATCTGAAGCGATGTTTTGTCTTTGTCATAAGGAATCTGATACTGCTGGAAATCCCTTGCGTTCCCTTATGAATCGGATTGCCATGTTCCCAAGACGAAGTTGCACGACTCTCAACTTGATAATCACTCGTCATGGACTTCATCACAAACTCTGCCATAGGACTGCGACAGATATTTCCTAAGCACACAAATACTATTTTTTTCATCCCTTTTCCTCTCATATCATAGAAAAACGGGAGTGATAGGATCCCGTTTTATTCTTCGATTGCTCCACTTTCGTCGATAACTGCTCCTTCTGGTGTCACAGCTTCTTTGAGGGGCAACACTGTCTTGATAGCAGCTAATTCAAAAGTCAAATAAACACCATCTACGTCCAGTACGATTGTTCGTTTCTCAGTATCTACTTCATCCACTGTTCCGTAGAGTCCACCGATTGTGATCACTTCATAGCCTTTTTGAAGCTTGTTCAAGCTTTCCATACGCTTTTGTGCTTGTTTCTTTTGAGAACGTTGCATAAAGAACATCAAGGCAAACATACCTACAAGCATGATCACAAATGTTAAATTTGGACTAATATTTTCCATAGTATTTTCTCCTTTGTATTTTACATAGGACTACTATATCAAATTTCAGCTACTTTTACAAGGTTGTGCCTTGTTTTTATGGTTATAAAAAATCAGAGTTTTCACTCTGATTTCTGCGATTATTTCAAGTTTTGAACGACTTTGACTAGATTCTCAACTGTAAATCCATACTCTGCCAATACTTTTGGTGCTGGGGCAGATGCTCCAAAGGTATCAATACCGAGAACTGCTCCATCAAGACCAACATATTTGTACCAGTTTTGGGTTGCTCCCATTTCGACTGCAACGCGACGACGAACTGCATTTGGAAGGATTTCTTCTTTATAAGCTGCGTCTTGTGCGTCAAAGACATCTGTAGATGGCATGCTGACTACGCGGACTTTTGCACCTTGACCAGCCAATTCTTGGCAGCTGCGACAGCGAGATTTACCTCAGAACCTGTTGCAATCAAGATAGTGTCAAAGTCAGCTGCATTTTCATAGACAACATAGGCACCTTTAGCAACCTTGCCAAAGTCTGTTCCCTCTTCAACAGTCAAGTTTTGACGTGTCAAGACAAGGGCAGTTGGTGTCTTTTCGCTTGTCACTGCAAGGTACCAAGCTGCTTGAGTTTCACGCGCATCTGCTGGGCGGAAAACATTGAGATTTGGCATAGCACGAAGACCTGCTAGGTGTTCAACTGGTTCATGAGTTGGACCATCTTCACCAACCGCAATAGAGTCATGGGTGAAGACATAAGTCACAGGAAGTCCTTGCAATGCTGACAAACGGACAGCTGCTTTCACATAGTCAGAGAAGACAAAGAAAGTACCACCGTATACACGAAGTCCACCATGAAGGGCCATCCCGTTCAAAATCGTTCCCATTGCAAATTCACGAACACCAAACTGAATGTTGCGGTTCAAGCGATTGGCATCATCTTGAAGTCCGTCAGTCTTGATATAAGTCATGTTTGAGTGAGCGAGGTCAGCGGATCCACCTAAGAAAGTTGGTAACTTGGCAGCTACAACATTCAAAGCATCTTGGCTTGAATTACGAGTTGCTTGAGAGAAGCCGTTTTCTAAGGCTGGGAAGTCTGCTGGAGTTACCTCAACTGGGTCGCGTCCGTCGATGATGGCTTCGACTTCTGCAGCCAGTTCGGGATGAGCTTCTTTATAATCAGCAACTAGTTTTGTCCAAGCTTGATAAGCTGATGCGCCACGATCTGCAACATTTTCTTTGAAATCAGCGTAAACTTGCTCTGGGATTTCAAATGGTTCATAGTCCCAACCGAGAGCTTGGCGAGTAGCCACAGTTTCATCTGCTCCAAGAGGAGCACCGTGTACCGCATTCGTTCCTTGTTTATTTGGAGAACCGTATCCAATAACAGTCTTCACTTCAATCAAAGATGGTTTTCCTGAAGCTTTAGCTGCTTCGATAGCAGCATGGATTGCTTCCAAGTCTGTTCCATCTTCAACCAAGGCTGTATGCCAACCGTAGGCATTGTAGCGGTCACGAACACTTTCAGTAAAGGAATCCTTTGTTTCACCATCCAAGTTAATGTCATTTGAATCATAAAGAACAACCAACTTGTCGAGTTTTTGCAAACCTGCGTATGAAGCTGCCTCGCTTGAAACACCTTCCATCAAATCTCCGTCACCACAGATCACATAAGTATAGTGGTCAAAGATATTGAAGCCCTCGCGGTTATACTTCGCTGCAAGGAATCGTTCTGCTTGGGCAAAACCAGTGGCAGTCGAAATCCCTTGTCCTAGAGGACCAGTTGTAGCATCAACCCCTGCAGTATGGCCAAATTCTGGGTGACCTGGTGTTTTGGAACCCCATTGACGGAAGTTCTTGACCTCATCCATGCTAACATCTTCAAAACCAGAAAGGTGAAGAAGGGCATAGAGAAGCATAGAACCGTGACCTGCTGAGAGGATAAAGCGATCACGGTTGATCCAGTTTGGTTGTGCAGGATTGATACGAAGTTGCTTTGTAAAGAGGCTATAGGCCATAGGAGCAGCCCCCATAACCACCCCTGGGTGACCTGAGTTGGCTTTGTTGATAGCGTCAATTCCTAGGAAACGAATTGCATTAACAGATAGATTTGACATAGAATTTCCTTTCTCTTTGAGGTGATTAATGAATCACACATCCTATTTTACTATTATATGAAAAAATGTATAGAATAGCAATAAAACAATTTGCGTTCATCTATCACATTTGATTTGTCTATCCCCTCGTCACTTCATAGTACGGGAGCAAGCGAGTATAAGCGTCTTCTAGCTTCTCCAATATCGCTTTTACTGACTGATTTGCAATGAAGGAAACATCTGCCTTAACCAAAACTTTACGGACTTCCTGATTGCGCACCTTCTCGCGTAAGAGCAGACGGTTTTCTTCATTAGCTTCTACCTTTTGACTTTGACCATCGGTATATGCTAGATAATAGATTCCTTCTACTGGTGGAATATCTAAAATCTTGGCTTGTTTGCTCAGCGTCTGCTCATCCTTCTTGCGCTCGATGAAACTGACTTCTAAGGAAATCCCAAAATCTGAGGTTTCGCCATACAAACGCAAGGCTAACATGGGTTCTGTTACCTGCCCCTCTCTCTGTAGATAGGCCCAGAAATGCGGTCGCAAACGCTGCGCTTGATTCATCCACTGACTAGTCTGTTGCAATTGCCATTCGGGATGACTTGCTTGGAAGGTCTTGACCAGGTTTGTAAAAGCCTTACGAGCCTCCTGCCCTTTGTGGCGTAATTCCAGCATCTTCTCTCGCTCATCTCCAGACTTATCTGGATTACGATACTGGATTCCTGCAAATGATAGGTATTCTCTAACTGCTTTCAGCATATCTGAATCTTTCCTTTCCTAGCAAAAAATCAGGATGAACCTGATTTTGCTTTGCTTATTCTGCATCTACGACAACATAGCGATTTGGCTCGTCACCTTCAGAGTAACTCGTCACGCCATCCATGCGTGAAATAATGCGATGGATTATCTTGCGTTCGCTATTTGACATTGGATCAGTTTGTTGACTACGCCCTTCCTCTAAAACGCGAGTCGCCAATTTTTGAGCGTAGGTTTGCAAGACTTCTGCACGGTGTTCAACATAATCATTGACATTAATCGTAATGTAGAACGTTCTTGAATAGCGATTGTAAAGATAATTTTGTGCCAAGAGTTGAAGGGCCTTCAAGACTTTTCCATGATAGCCGATAATACGGCCTGGTTCGTTGGTGTCAATTTGAAGATTGATGGTACGACGATTGTAGTCGCTCGAAATCGTTCCTTCAACATCCATATCATCCACAATGGTTTGAACGTAGTTAGCTACTTCTGTTGCCACTTGTTCGGTATCATAACTTGGCTCTACTTTTAAGCCCAAATCTTCCAACGATTGGCTCGCTACTTCTTGCGTTTCAGCTTCTTTTTCTGGAGCAGGCTTAACTTCCTCAGTAGCATCTTCTACTTGCAGTTCATTTAAAATTGAAATATGACCTGTTTCTTCCAAAATCGTGCTGGCATGTTTTTCATTTTTCAGGATTTCAGCCTTGACCTCTTCAGAGACACCTTGACCTTCTTCTTCAATTTTCTTGATGGCTTCAACCACATATCCCAAATCAACAGTCGCTTCGCTGACGGTTTTCACTGGCTCATTCTTTTCATTGACTTCTTTTGGAACACCTTTGACAGCCTGTTGATTGGCTTTAATCACTGTTGTTTCACTGATTGCTTCGATATCAACTTGAGCTGGCTTCTTACCAAACAAGCCCAAGAAACCTTTTTTCTCTTTTGAAACGACCTTGATGTGGGCCTTCATTCTTGAAATATTTAATTCTTTCAACCCTTTTTGGATTGCTTCTTCAACCGTTGAACCTGTAAATAATACCATTACCAGATTCCTCCTTATTTTTTCTTTTTCTGTGCTTTCTTCAAGGCTCTTCTCTTCTTGCCTTCTAAATCTCTTTCTGCTTGGACTACTGCTTCTCTTTCAGCAATAATCTTGAAAGGATTGTTCAAGAAATAGGTTTGCAAAACTTGATAAGCATTGGATACAGCCCAGTACAAGGCAACTCCACTAGGTGCAGAGATGGCAAAGATAAAGATCAGTACCGGCATCCCGTACATCATCCCTGTCATAGCTCCACTTCTTTCAGGCAAGGCCTTATTTGATAACCAACTGCTCAAGAAGGTAAAGACTGCCGCCAAAATCGGAAGGATAAAGCTTGTGTCTACTCCCCCTAGGTTCACCCATAAGAAGTGCCCTGTTTTTAAAAATTCCACTCGACTCAAGGCTTGGAACAAAGCCAAGAGGACCGGCATTTGTATTAGAATCGGCCAAATAGAGGACGAATGTTTGACTCCCAATTCTTTATAGACCTTCCGCATCTCCTGGTCTAGCTTGGTTCTACTTTCCATATCACGACCCGGATATTGTTCTTGCAGAGCCTTGATGCGTGGTTGAGCCTCTTGCATTTTTCTAGAGGCAACCATCTGAGTCTGAAAGACTGGTAATAGAATCGTACGAATCAGGATTGTAAAGAGGATAATCCCCACTCCGATACTAATGTCAAAGGACAAAAAGCGGATAATTTCAGCAAAAAAGTAGACAAATTTGCTCCAAAGATCTGTCGAATCTGCCGTTATATCGCTAGCTGTACCATTTGTTGCACAGGCCGTCATGATAAACAAGGACAGACCCAACAAACTAGTCAACTGTAGTTTCTTTTTCACTCCCATTTCCTTCCTGGTATATCTTTGATAACTTTAATACGTGGAGTAGATTTTTCTCCATCTCTGCATATTCCAAGGTTTCCACCCCTTTTCGAGCAATCACAACAAAATCGACATGATCTACCAGACTCCCCTTTGCATTTTGTATGATATGTCGGATTCGTCTCTTAATTTGATTTCTGGTAACTGCATTCCCCAGTTTTTTACTAACGGACAGTCCTACTCGAAAATGGTTTTGCTGGTTTTCCAATTGGTAGACAACAAATTTTCGATTGGCAAAACTTGTCCCTTCCTTGAAAATTGCCTTAAAATCTTTCTCTCTTTTTACACGAAAGTTTTTCTTCAAAACTCAACTCCATCTATTAAATTACTACTATTATACCATATTTTTCCAAAAAGCCAATAACAGCAAGGTTTTAGAGATTTTCTCCATAAAAAAAGGTGGGAAACTACGTTTTCCGACCTTCTTTTCTTCTATTCTTTGCTCAATAAAATGTTAAACAGCTTATTTTTTCAAGCGTTCCACATCACGCGCAATCACTAATTCTTCATCAGTTGGGATAACCAAGACACGAACAGATGCTGCATCTGTTGAGATATCTCCAGTTACGCCAAAGACGTTCTTCTCTGAATCTACATCACATCCAAACCAAGAGATGCCTGAAATAACATCACGACGGAAATTTACTGCATTTTCACCAACACCTGCTGTAAAGATGATTGCGTCTGCTCCGTTTAGGACAGCAAGGTATTGACCGATATGTTTTTGGATACGGTCAACATAGATTTCATAAGCCAATTTCGCATCGTGGTTACCTTCTGCTACAGCCGCTTCGATATCACGCATATCACTTGACTTGCCTGAAACACCCATGAGTCCTGATTCACGATTGAGAATACGACTGATATCTTCTGGCGTGTTGAAGTCCTCAGTATACTGCATCAAATAAGGGATGATAGCTGGGTCAATATCTCCTGTACGAGTTCCCATCATCACTCCACCAAGTGGTGTGAAGCCCATAGAAGTGTCAACCGAACGACCGCCCTTAACTGCCGTAATCGAAACACCATTACCGATGTGGCAGGTAATCAATTTCAAATCTTCTAGAGGGCGTCCCAAAAGTTTTGCTGCTTCTCCAGCTACAAACTGATGACTTGTCCCGTGGGCTCCGTATTTACGAACCTTGTTCTCTGTGTAGTATTTAGTTGGTAGAGGATAGCGGTAAGCCTTCTCTGGCATGGTTGTGTGGAATGAGGTATCAAATACAACAACGCTGGTAATATCCGGAAGCAATTCCTTGAATGCACGAATTCCTGCTGCGTTGGCTGGATTGTGGAGAGGAGCCAAAAGTCCCAACTCTTCGACTTTCTCTAAAACATCGCCCTCAACGACCGTTGATTCCTTGAAGTATTCACCACCAGCTACAACGCGGTGTCCAACACCTGTAATCTCATCATAAGATTTGATGATATCGAAACGAATCAAATCATCCAATAAAATTTTAACGGCTTGTGTGTGATCGTCAATATCAAGAATTTGTTTTTCAGAACGGTCGTCAAATTTTACAGTTGAGATTGAATCCTTCAAGCCAATACGTTCAATCAAGCCTTTCGCCAATACAGTTTCTTCTGGCATTTGGTATAGTTGCCATTTCAAACTCGAACTTCCAGCATTGATTGCAATTGTTTTTGTCATAAGATGATACCCCTTTTAAGCGTTTTCATCTATTATAACAAAATCTACCTTATATTTCAGTACCTTTGCTCCAATTTTGAAAATTTTCTTTAAAGGTCAACAATACTGACGGATCTTGCAGACTTGTTAGAGGATAGACAAAAGGTTCTGTTTCCTTGTCTCTTTTCTTTTGTAAGACAAAAATACTCTTGGCCTGACTGGCCGTTGAAAAAATATCCTCTGGTAAGGCGATGATAGCAGCCAGACTCACTTCGTCTTTGAGCCAATCTTTTAACAAATCACTTTGAGGACTGGTCAACAAATCACTCGGAGCCATAAAAATAGCATAGCCATCTGACTTGAGGTACTTAAGACCTTGTTCCATCAGCAAATGATGGGCATAGGTATGTTCTTGACTAGAAGCCACTTGATAGCGTGAAGCGATGGCATCGTCTGGGTAATAGCCGACAGGCAAATCGCTGATGACCACATCGCTTTCTTTAAGCATTTGCGGTCGAACGGCATCACCTTGAACAAAACCTGCCTGCAAACCAATCACATCTGCCATACTGGCTGCCAGATCAATTAGCAAATCATCCACTTCGACTCCCAAGTAATCCACTTTTTAGCAAGAGAAGTCAAGAAGGTAGCCCCCAGAATCCCCATGCCAGAACCCATTTCGAGGATGCTAATTTCCTCTTTATGAAGCAACTCTTCCACAATAAGTACCAAGAGGAGGGCAATGGCATCCGGTGTAAACTGGTGATTGGCTTGTAAAGGCTCCGTTTGCCCTGCCTTCATCAAGAGAAACTGGTAGGTCTTGAGCCACTCTTCCTTGCGAAGTGCTAAGCGCCTAAGGGCTTGATTGTTCTCCTTGACCTGCTTTAGCTCAGTCTCGCCATCCAGATAAATGCTGTTTTGCTCTACCAAGGCGTCATAAAAGTTGGTCGCCAAATCACTTTGGATGATTTGGACATTCTCTAGTAAATACGTATAAGCTTGTTCAATTTTTTCAAAATCCATATTCCTATCTTATCAAAATTCCCCTATTTTTTCCATCTGAAGAGAAAAAATCACTGCTTTAGTGAGCGAGTGATTTTTGGGCTACAGTTAAAAAGAGCTCTGCGTAATTTCCTAGGAAAAGATCTTCAGCACTGTAAAGAATCTGACTGTCAATGCTCGAAAAACCAAACTGGGTTAGCTTGGTTTCTAGTTCAGCCAATTCAAATCCGTGGTGGTTGGTATCTGTCTTGACAAAATCAGCAATGAGGACCTGTCCATTCTCCCTAAGATGATGGTGAAACATGGCAAGAGTCGCATCTAGATCAGGCATATGATGAAGAACCCGACTGACAACAATCAGATCAAATTGCTGATCCAAGGGATTTGCCAGTAAATCCTGCTCCAAGAGTTGAAGATTCCTGATTTCTTGGTCCTCTGCTTTCAAACGGGCTTGCTCCAGCATTTTTTCCGAGATGTCTACAAGGGTAACCGACTGGGCTTGCTTAGCTAGAGGCAAGGCTAACAGACCCGTCCCACCACCAAAGTCCAGTATTGCCTTGTCTGATAGAAAATCAATCTGTTTTTCAATTGCTTGACAAACCAAGTTTGCGAGAAAGATATTTTTGGGCGAATCAAAGGTTTCTGCTTTGTGATTAAAATCGTGTTTCATGCTTTTAGTGTAACACAAAGAAGTTGAATTGCCTAGGAATTGGCTTTCTTATCTGCCTTGTCTTCTGTTTTTTTCTGATTTTGTTTTGGATTTGAATCAGTCGCTAGCTGTTGCTTTTTATCCGTTTTATTTTCCTTGGCTTTCATCGACGGAAAGAGAAATTCATAGTTGCCCTTATTCATATGAACACTTGTTGCAAAACCTGTTTTGGTATTTTGATAAGTGACTTTTCCTAGGTTAAAGACTCGTTCCCCACTTTCTTGCTCAGCCTTATCTTTGCTTCGCTTGGCCATGGCAAAAGCGGCCAACTTTTCTTTGTTTAGGGCAAAGTCTTTGTGATGGGCAACTTGCCGATTCAAATAAAACTGCAACAAAAGGCTAAAAATGGCTGCCATGGTGACCGCATATAGGAGAACTCCTGCCTTAACTTTTTGCTTTTTCCACACGATAGATGAATTCCCTTTCTAAGCCTTTTTGAAACTGGAAACGAAAGCGAACCAGTTGATTATCCTCTGTGATTTGTGCTGATTTGAGGCCATAAACCATCGGCTGGTAACCCCGTCCACTGCTATCGGTTTTTCGAAAATCATCCGATTTGAATGTGCCCATAGCGATAGCCTTGCCGTCTTGCTTCATATAGAGGCGATTGTCTTCCACCTTCTCAAACTGCGAACGCTCTAACTCAGCCTCTAGCTGGTCCACAAACAAGAGCCACTCCTTTTGCTCGCTTTGTTGCTGATAGCGAACTTCTGTAATGAGGAGCTGACTCATGGCTTGAAAGAGAAGCAAGCCACCGCTAATGACGATAAGGGCAATCAGAGATTCTAAAAGAGTGAAAGCTCTTACCTTACTGCTCTTTAAGGTCGAGTAACTTCTCTGAACCATGGTAGACCTCCAATCCCTTTTCACTAGAAAACACCTGAATCTCAACTCCGTTTATCTTTACCTGATTTTGACCTGTCTGCAGTGCCATCTTAGCTACCCTCAAGACTTCTTCCTTTTGTAAGATTTTTGCTTCTTCTTGCCTATTTTTCTGAATTTGTCCCAAAAGAAGCGTCGCAATGCTGGCAAAGATAGCTAAAGCAACTACTGCTTCCAGTAAAATCACTGCCCTAATTTTTTGTTTCCTTAATGCGTTTAATTTTTCCATTTCCTAGATATAACTGATAGCGAATCGCTCCTTTACTGGTCTGAAATTCAACCTTAGCCAAGGACGAATTGCCCCCAGCTCGGTCAAATGTGATACTTTGTCCCGATGGTGCTTGAATTCCTTTAGGAACGGTCAACTTTTGACTGCCATTGCTAATCGTCTGCCCATCCAAGTTTAGACTAGTCTTTTGCTGGCTGGCTACACTGCGTTTTTGGGTTTCCCGATAGAGTTCTTCAAACTCCATAAAGAAAATCTGCTCCTCTACCGCCGCAAAAGTGGACTGGACAGAGCCGGATAAGCCCAAGGCAAGGATACTCACAAGTCCTAAAACCAAGAGACTTTCAAACATGGTAAAGGCCTTAATCTGCAACCGTTTGACTTGTTTTTTGTTTTGCATGGTAGTCTTTATAAGCTTTGGCTTGCTCAGCTGTGATACGACCGTCCGCTTGTAATTTGCTGAGGGTAGCATCATCATTTTTATCCAAACGATAAAGTTCTGCCTGACTTTCCACCACCTTGACAACAGCAGCTTTCCTTTGTCATCTACGGCATCCTTTTGCTTGGTCAAATTGGGTACAAAGAGCAAGAGAAGAACGCTGATGATGAGCAAGACGACTAACATCTCTACCAGAGTGAAAGCTTGAACTTTGGCTTTTTTTAATTTTGTCATGAGTTTGTTCATTTTAAAAATTTACCTCCATATTTTGATACATGGGCATAAGCATTGCCGCATAAAGTAAAACGATAATCAGGGCCACAAAAATAAAAACCAGTGGCTGTACTAAGTTCATGGTGCGATTGACTCGGGTAAAAAAGGCTTCCCAAGTTTTTTCGGCATAGATTTCCAACTCGCTCCCCAGCTTGGACTTGACTTCCCCATACTCGATGATGAGACTCAACTCCTTTTTAAAGAAGGGATAGGTTGCTATGATTTGGGAAAATTCACGACCATTTTGCAGGGCTTGAGCCAGATCTTGACCGATTTCTTTAAAGAGCTGAGAGCCTTGTTCCTGCATAATCTGAAAAATCTGCATCAGCTCCATCCCCTGCGAAATCATATTGCCCCATTCACGCGCGTAATAGGCCGTCAGATAGGTCTGAACAAAGATTCCAAGGAAAGGAATCCGTGCCAAAATAGAAAAGACGCACATTTTGGAACTTCTTTTATAGAAAGTGAGGGCTAAAAGTAGAATTAGAGAGAAAATCAGCACGAGTACCAGAAAAATTTGTGGCAGATTGCCGATGATTTGGGTAGCAATATTGCTACTATCTAGTTGAGGGAGCAAATAGTTCCTCAACCCCAGCATGATTAGCAGGAGAAATCCCAGCAAAATCAAGGGATAAGTCGCCACTTCGATTAACTTTTTCTTAACCTTGGCCAAATTATCCAGATATTCTTCTATCTTGCCCAAACTCAGATGAAGATTTCCATGAACTTCAGCTAGGGATAGCTGGGTCACAATAGCACTTGAAAAGCCCAAGCTGTTCATCATTTCTGAGAAAGATTTTCCCTGAGACAAGCCTTGGTGCATCTGGGCCACATAGTCCTTTTCCAGCAGCGCACTTCTGCCCAAGAAAGAAATAATTTCCACCAAGTGAAATCCACTAGAGAAGAGATTATGAAACAGGGTGATAATTTTCTTCTGCTTAGCGGTAGGTAATTTTTTCCGTTTCAGCCTGAAGACTTGTGATATGTCCATCTTTAAGAAGCTGGTCAATCTGCTCATTCCAGCTAGTTGGCTGGTGTTCTTGATAGTCTTTGTTTGCAAAGTCAAGGATTCCTCCTCCCCCGATTAATCTCTGGTAGCAGACGCCTTGCAGAACAACTGCTAGTTCCTCCTCCGTCACACCTAACTCCAGAAGGCGCTCATAAACACCTCGGATACTTTTGGCATGAATGGTTGAAAAGACCGTCGCACCTGTCAAACTGGCTCTGACAACTGCACGCGCCGTCTCACTGTCCCGAATTTCACCGATAATCAAGAGGTCTGGGCGATGTCGGAGAGACAGTTTGATTAGATTTTCATAGGTCAGTCCAATCGCCTCATTCAACTGCAACTGGAGCATGTCGTCCTGCTTGATTTCTACTGGATCTTCGATAGACATGACCTGCTGTCCCTTAAAGAGGGACTTAGCTAATTCGTGCATCAAGGTCGTCTTACCACTGCCGACTGGACCTGCAAAGAGATAGAGGCCCCGTTGCCTGTACTGCTCTCCTAACTCAACTAGATCCTGAAACCAAAAGCGCAACTCCCTTTCCTCGTCGTGCAACAAACGAATGACCAAACTCTCATGTCCCCGATAATCTCCTACGGTTGACAAGCGCAGAGAAGATACCTTCTTTCCATGCTGGTAGTCGCAAGAGCCCAGCTGACTACGGCGTTTTTCTCCTACATTCATACCCGCCACAAACTTGAAATGACTAATCACTGCAGCTAAAACCTCAAAATCATAGGAGTCAATGAGACACCTCTCATCACCAATTCGCATATGAAGTTCATAAGTAGCTTCCTTGGGAATGAAATAGATATCCTGAGCTCCTTTTTCCTTAGCAGTCGCAATCATTTTCTGTGCAATTTCTTGTACCATAGCTCCCTCCTTATCTAACTATTCGCAAAAAAATAAAAAAAGCAACTTAAAAAGTTACTTTTTTATCTCCATTTTATGCGGCAAGAACGGTGCTTTTCTTGACCTGTTTGTTTTTCATAACCTGGGCGTAGTTTCATCGGGTATGATGCCTTCGTCTTCTAGAAGGAGGAGGGAGTGATATTGTTGCAAATACTCATCACACTCATCACACCAACGCTGGTCCGCAGGATCCCAAAAAATGGTCATAAGGTCACTCCGACTCTTATAGAAAGGAGTTTTGCTTTCTAACTCAAACCAGCAAGTTTTGTAATATTTTAGAGCATCATAGTACTTGTCAAACCGTTGACTCATGATGACATCTTCTTCCCAACCTTCCATGAACCACCAAGGCTCAAAGTCCCCATACATTTCTATAACACGATACATTTTCACTACTTCCTTTGTACCGTATATTATAACGAATTTTTCAAAACAAGGAAAGAATTTTGCTTAAGTGCCCTATCAGAGAAACTTATTAAAACCTATTTTGAGACTATCATAAAAATAGGAGTCCTTTGCCGACCCCTATTTTATCATCTTATGCTTGATAACGTTTCACACCATCTAGATAGGTAGCTACCAATTCCAAATCTTTATCTAGCACGATAAAGTCAGCATCGTAGCCTTCACGGATTTGGCCACAAACATCATCAATGTGAACAGATTTTGCTGGGTTGAAGCTCGCCATCATGACTGCTTCATGTGGAGAGGCAATGTTCCAGTCAACCACATTCTTCAAACCGTCTTTGAGTTTGAGAATAGAACCCGCCAAGTTACCTGTGGATTTGAGACGAGCAGTTCCATTTGCAACGACAACTGGGAATTCTCCCAACATGTAGTCGCCGTCTTCCAATCCACCAGCTGTCATACAGTCTGTGATAAGAGCAATATTTTCTGTTCCTTTTTGTTTGATAAGGATTTCGCAGGCTTTCGGATCCACATGGTGACCGTCACAGATCAACTCTGCATAGGTATGAGGTAATTGATACATGGCTCCAACCATACCGAGTTCACGGTGAGTCAAACCACGCATCCCATTGTAGGCATGTACCCAAACACTAGCCCCAGCATCTACTGCCTTTTTAGCTTCGTCAAATGTTGCATCTGAGTGACCAAGAGCAACTGTCACACCTTCTCCCGTAACCGTACGTACAAAGTCTTCTACACCTTCACGTTCTGGCGCAAGGGCAATTTTATTGAGCAAGCCATTTGCTGCTTTTTGCCAAGCACGAAACTCATCCATACGAGGATCTTTCATGTAGGTAGGGTTTTGAGCCCCCTTGTATTTTTCTGTGAAATACGGACCTTCAAAATAGATACCCCGAATTTTCGCTCCAGTTGCTTCCTGGTAACGGGCACCGATATTTTCTGTTACTGCGAGCAATTGCTCATAAGAAGAGGTCAAAGTAGTTGGCAAGAAACTCGTTACTCCCATGCTAAGGAGCCCTTCACTCATGGTATGAAGGGTTCCTTCGATGTTATTATCCATAACATCCACACCACCAAATCCATGAATGTGGGTATCCACAAGTCCTGGGGCAATGCTGTAGCCTGTATAGTCAATCACCTCAGCTCCTTCAGGAATCTCTTCTACATGCTTTCCAAACTTGCCATCCACAAGTTCCAAGTAACCGCCACGACGAACTCCGTGTGGGTAGAAAAACTGATCCGCTTTAATATAATTAGGCATAATGATAACCTCCTTGATAGATTGTTTCTAGAATTTATTATGTCAATTACATTATAAACCTTTCTTTTTCATTTGTAAATGGTATAGACCTATTTTCTGGAGATATTTTAAAAGAGCTGGATTTCTCCAACTCTTTGATCTTATTTTGATTTCACAGGTAGTTCTTGAGCAGCCTTAACAGCAGCTGCAATCGTCTCTGCGTATAATTTAGCACCTTCTTCAATCATGTTGCTATCATTTCCAAAGTGGACTTGGTCAGTTCCAGCCCAGATTTCAGGGTGCTCCTTAGCGACCTTATTCCAGTCTGCGATGCTCACATAAGGATTCTTTCAGCTAATTCTCGCGCATAAGCCGCATACTGCTCTACTGATGTATAAGTATCCTTGCTCTTGTCTCCCTCATAAGGTGTCACCAATATCAGATGGTGTCCTTTGGGCAGATTGTTAACGATGCTGTCCAAATCATTCTTATAACCTTCAGGATTATTAACCCCTGTTGCAATGACAACTGTTTTTAGCAGTGCCTTGTTCTGGTTGTTAAGAAGCATAATGTCATTGGCTTGCTTGGTCGTCCGACTAACCTGAGCGTTAATATTTGCTTCAGGAAGTGCCTCTTGTAAGGCTGTATTAGCACGCAAGGCTACCGAATCTCCAATCAGACTCGTTCCCTCAGAAATTCCCAAACGACTCAGTTCGGCTTGTTCAGCAAGAGTCTTTGTTTGTCCTATATTGGTTTGCGCTTGTTTAAAACCATTGACCATCAAGTCTGTTTCAAAGGCTCCAACCTGAGGAGATACAATAGTAATCACTAAGGCAATCACTACAAGGATTCCCACACTAGAAGCACTAATGGATTTGATATGAGGCAGTTTACTGATTTTCCTAATGATAGGATTGGTCCTACCAGCAATCAATGGCTCAATAATATAAAAGGACAAGATAGCAAAGAAATAGGAAAAGATAACTGTCAGGATAACAGCTAATAGATTCCCCATTAATTGAGAAAAGATAATATAGAAAGGCCAGTGGAAGAGATAAACCGCATAGCTGGTATCCGCTAGAAAGGTGATTATCCTAGGTTCTTGTATCTCTGGAGTCTTCTCATGCAAGACACGTGCAGCGAAAATCATGACCACGGCTGCTAAGCTGGCAAGTAAGAAACCAAACAAGTAAGCGAACAGGTAGGTAAACTTAACAAAGAAAGTCAGAAGCAACAATACCAAAAGCCCTGCAGCAAACACCAGTAGATTCTGACGAAGATTCCACATTCGATCAAATTGTTTGACCAAATCAGTCGTCTGACGAACTCCCACAACTGTCGCAAGGATACTTCCTAAAAAGAAAGGGTAGACATGGGTTAGACTTGAAAAATAGACAGACGAATAGGAACTAGCCATGAGACTACCAATAAACATAGAGAAGAAGCTAAGGATGAATGCTCCCGCAGACAGGAGAAAGACGGTTCCTCTCAACTGACTACTAGATTTTGATCGTTTAGACAAGAACCAGACAGCCAAACCCCAAAGGATGTAGTAGTGAACCTCAACAGCCAAACTCCAGTTATGAACAAAGAGGTGGGGAATGAACTGAGATTCGTAACTGCCCCCCGTAAGCATTTCATAGAAGTTGGTCACAAAGCCGAAAACTCCAGCAATCTGACCGCCAATACCTGCAACATAGTCTTGACGAACTAAGAGAGTAAAGGGCATGGTCACCAAAACCATCAAAACCACAGGTGGTACGATACGGTAAAACCGTCTCTTAAAAAAGCCCAGCAAATCAATCTGGCTTTTCTTACCAAACTCTTCCAAGAGGAGAGAGGTAATCAAGAATCCTGAAAATGTGAAAAAGACATCTACCCCGAAAAAGCCTCCAGGAAAGATGGTCTGAAAGAAGTGGTACAAGAGTACCAGTAGTAAACCTGTAATCCTAATCAAGGAAAACCATTTAATGCGCATACGAGTTTATTCTCCCTTTCGTTATACACTTTATTCTATCAAAAAAAGAAGAAAAATCCTACGAGAAAACGCAGGATTTTTTAGCTTCTATAAATTCCATTTTAGAAATTGCGGCCCGACTTATTGTAGCCATATTTTTCCACAAAATACTCACGAAATTCCAAGAGATTGTCATCCATAATGGCTTGACGTACTTGCTTCATCAGATTAAGCAAGAAGTAGAGATTATGGTAGCTAGTCAAGCGGATACCGAAGGTTTCATCAGCCTTGAGCAAATGACGAAGGTAGGCGCGTGTGTAGTTCTTACATGTGTAGCAATCACACTCAGGATCCAGTGGTGTAAAGTCCTCAGCAAACTGGGCATTTTTTTGACAACCAAACGACCTTGACTGGTCATACAAGTCCCGTTACGAGCGATACGAGTCGGCAAGACACAGTCAAACATATCCACACCACGAATAACTCCATCGATCAAGCTATCTGGTGCTCCCACACCCATCAAATAGCGAGGTTTGTTTTCAGGAAGAAGTTGAGTTGTGAAGTCCAAGACTGTATTCATTTCTTCGTGCGTTTCTCCTACTGCCAAACCACCGATAGAGTAGCCAGGGAAGTCCATGCTGACAAGGTCATGAGCTGACTGACGGCGAAGATCTTCAAAGCCTGCCCCCTGTACAATTCCAAACAAACCTTGGTCATGTGGGCGACGGTGAGCCTTCAAACCACGCTCAGCCCAACGGCTAGTACGCTCGATTGATTTCTTAACGTAGTCATAAGGTTGATAAAATTGAGGACATTCGTCAAAGGACATCATGATGTCTGAGCCCAGATTGTTCTGAATAGAGATGGCCTTTTCTGGGGATAGGAACATCTTGGAGCCATTGAGATGGTTTTTAAAGGTTACGCCTTCTTCGGTGATATTTCGGCTATCTGCTAGGGAATAAACCTGGAAACCACCACTATCCGTCAAGATTGGCTGGTCCCAGTTCATAAATTTGTGGAGACCACCTGCGCGTGCAATGAGTTCGTCCCCTGGGCGAAGCCAGAGATGATAGGTATTAGAGAGGATAATCCCTGATCCCATCTCCTTCAACTCCTCTGGTGACTGGGTTTTTACAGTAGCTTGGGTCCCAACTGGCATAAACATAGGTGTCGGGAAGGTACCGTGCGGGGTGATGATTTCTCCCAGACGAGCTCCCGTGTGTTTCTCTTTCTTAATCAAACGGTATTTGATTGGTGAATCTGACATTTTTTACCTCCGAAGCTGGGAAAAACAGTCCCAGTTCATACTTTGTGCCCAAAGGCATACTGTATGATTTTATCAAAAAAACTAGGAACTGTCACGAACTATGGTATAATGAGAGAATGAAATACCCAAAAATTGATTTAAAAACCATTCGTCTGCAGACGAGGCAATTTCAGGCTGAAAATCCCCGCCTCTTTCTCGTCTATCTCTTACCTAGTATGCTGGTCATCTTGTCAGGCTTTCTCAACCCCTTGGCTCGTCTCGAAGAAAGTGTTTTAGAGCAATCCTTTTTCAGCATGCTGGCACAAGTTCTCCAAGCCTATCTCTTCCCGCTAGTGGTTTCTTTTATGAGCACGATTTTTCTAGCAGGTGCTGCTTTTGCGACACTCAGACTCCTCAAGGATCCTGATACAGAACTCTCAGTAAAATCAAGCCTGGCTCTCTTTGCTGAAGAGCGCTTCTCGCAAACCTTCCTAACTCTGCTCCTCAAACGTTTCTACCTCTTTTTATGGAGCATTCCAAACTTAGTAGGCGTTTATTTTCTCTTTTATAGCAATCTCTTAGCTCGGAGATTTGTCGCCCTACATCCTGAATTTCCAAAATTAGACCTCTCATCAGTTGAAACAGAGCAATTCCTTATGACCTTTGGTCTCTACTTTTTCGCGAGTCTCATCTTGATGATTGTAGGGAACATCCTCTACGTTCCGCAACATTATGCCTACTCGCAGGTAGAATTCCTCCTCTGCGACACTCTGGATTTAGGACAGGCTAAACCCCGTCAAATCCTGAAAACCAGCCGTTTCTTGATGAAGGGTTACAAATTCCAGCGCTTTGTCCTCGACTTGCAACTACTCCCTTGGTACTTCCTCAACTGGCTCACTTTTGGAATTGCTAGTTTTTCAATCCTTCCCTATATACAAAACAATCATATCTTCTTTTACAGAGCCCTACTAGCTCGTAAACGTCGAAATGGATAAAAACCTAAAAAAGCAGCATCTTGCAGGATGCGGCTTTTCTTATTATCCTGAAGAATTTACACACAAAAAAGAAGCGGGAACTTAATCAGTTCCCAACTTCCATTTTAATGATTAGTTCATTGAAACGTGAACGTGGTCATAGTGGTTTTCGGTCACACTTCCACGGTCTGGCATTGGATTCCACGTATAGGCTGGCCCATATTTACTATCATATGGAGCGTAGAAACGTTGTTTCCAAATGATATAGTTGATACCACGGCTAGCCATATTTTTGACTGCATATTCTGCAATTTGATCCCCTAGTGCTGAACTCACTGGAACCATGAAGTCGATGGCCAAACCTTTACCATGGTCCCCACTGTCACCAGGACGGTAGCCACTAAAGGATGTAATCCCAAACAAGTTGGCTACTTCTTCCTTAAAGGCTGCCGTTTGCGGTTGAAGACCAGCATTCTCAGACTTAGCTACAGCAAGTCCTGCATAGTCAGGAGCCGCTGGAGCTGAATACGTTCTTGAAGGAGTTTGGCTTTGCTCTGCTTGATAAGTCGAAGTTGCAGTGTCAGAAGTTGCTGTTGATGCTGCTTCTTCTGTTGCACTTGATCCTGCTGTATCAGCAGGTGTTTCAGTTGCTGGAGCAGCTGCTACTGGTGCTTCTGCTGGAGTTGTTGCTGCCGTTTCTTCGGTTACTGTAGTCGCTGCTTGAGGAGCTTCTTCAACTGGGCGAGTTGTTGCTGCTACTGGTGCTTCCGCTGGAGTCGTTTCAGCTGTTTCTTCAGCTACAGGTGTTTCTGTAGATGGTGTCTCTTCAGCAACTGTCGCTGTCTCAGAAACTTCTGAACTTGGCGCTACTTCTACTGGTTTTTCAGTCTCTGTTGCAGTTGGAGCATCCTCAATTGGTTGAGAAAGGTCTTCTACTTGAACTGTTTGTTCATCGACGGTCACTTGATTAGTCGTCAAATCAGCTGTCGCAGTCGTCACTTCTTCACTAGCATCTGTTTGAGGAGTTTGGATTTCAACTTCCGTCACCTCTTCTGCCTCATTGACAGTTGTAGTGAGGACAGTATCTGGGAAAATCAAGTCCATATTAGTGATTTTGTTCAAATTGGCAAGAACCGTCACATCTATCCCCAAAGCTTCTGCAATCGTGCTCAGGGTATCACCATACTGAACTGTATAGCTGTTTTTGTTCTCGTTTTTCGTCACGTCATTTTGGATTTGCTCAACGGTACGTGCTGTCCATGCAATTTCTTTCGCTTGAGTTGCCAATGCTGGCGCAAAAGACAAGGCTACTGTTGAGGCTAAAATAATTCTTTTCTTCATTCTTTCACATTCCTTTCAAATGAGTACCTGTCTATCATAACACAAAAAAAGCACAAAAAAAGCCCCCTCGGGCCTATTTAACAGAACTGTCTATTCCTTGTAACAAACACTATTACTTGAAATAGTTTGTTAGGTTTCTGTCACAAAACTGACACAATCTTCTCATCACTTATCCTCAAATATAAGGAATGTCAGCTAGTACTTGAATCCTCTGATTCCCTTCATAAGACGACTCTAAAAAGTTAATGCTTTGAATGCCACTATTCTGGGCAAATTCCACATCCAAAGTCCGGTCTCCTATATAATAAGTGTTATCAGGATCCAGCTGATATTTGTCTAGCAGATATGTCGCTGCTTCTGGACTGGGCTTGCGCGCAAAACCACTCTGACTGGTTAAAATCTCTGTAAAATAGGATTCCAACCCCAAGTCTCTTAAAATGGTAAAGGCATTGCCCCCTTTATGGGTATAAACAAACTGCTGAATCCCTGCTTGATCTGCCCAAGCTAGCACTTCACGCGCACCTGGCATCAAAACTACCTGGGCATTTTTCTCAGACAAGCTCTGGGCACGTACCTGATTGAGTACTTCCGCATCCAGCTTTCGCTCTTCTGCCACCTGCTCCAGCAAATCCTGCACCGAATACTTGAGGATAAACTCTCTCACGCTCTCCTTATCATAAGGAATAGAAAACTGACCAAAGGTTTCCTCAATTCCTGACAAAATCGCTTCGTAAGAGTCCAATAAGGTTCCATCTAAATCCCAAATGAAAGCTGTTCTTTGCATTTCCTATCCTTTCAAACTCATATAACGCTGGTAACGGTAGCGTAGAAATAACCATCGAAAACCATTATCCAAAAGGGTTCCTGCCCAAATACCAGGTAAGCCCCAACCAAGCACAATCCCCATCAGATAGGCTGTCCCAATGCGGATACACCACATCCCGATACTTGTCGCATAAAAGGGGAGACGAGCATTTCCTAAGCCCTGCCAAACCGCCGTATAAATAACTGTCCCTGTCGCCATGGGAGTCCCTAGTAGTGAGAAAAGTGCCACCAAAACGCTAGCTTCAACCGCAACAGGATCCGTCGTATAGAGGTGTGTCAGTGGTGTCCCTAAGGCATAGATACTGAAAGTTAAGGGCAACATGAGAAGCAGAGAAAGCCAAAAGGTTTGTTTACTCAAATTATCTACTCTTTTCCAATTATCCTCTCCAACTGCTCGAGCCACCAGCATGACCGTTGCCGTAGCGACGCCAAAGGCAGGCATATAGTTAAACTGGGTTAAAACCTCCCCGACTGCATTTCCCGCTACTGCCTCCGTCCCAAAAGAAACGACCAAAGCAATGATGACGACATCTCCAGCCCTCATCATAAGCCGCTCTCCAGCTGCTGGTAAAGCTAAGGTCAATAGTTCCTTATCTAGACCAAAAGATGGCTTCTCATAAGGCAGTTTTAATTGCGACCATAAAATCACAAGACCAACCAAGCGAGACAGAATAGTCCCCCATGCAACACCAGCTATCCCCATATCAAGGACAAAAATAGCTAGACTCGAAAAGAGAATATTCAAGGCATTGGATAAAAAACTAACATAGAGGGGTAGACGTGGATTATGCGTTGCACGAATCAAGGCCCCAAAACTGGTCATCAAGCCCAAAAGAACAATTGAACCTCCCACCAAAGAAAGGTAGAGTCCTCCACTTTCGGCTACAGCCTGTTCAGTCCCCAAAAGTCCTATCATCTCTTTCCCAGCAAAGATAGACAAGGCTCCTAAAAGCAAACTCAGTAGCAAGGTAATCTTCAGCGCTTCAGTCACATGATAAGCTAGCTTGGACTGGTCTTTCTGCCCCATGCTTTTTGAAATAACACTGGAAATAGCAGCCCCCAAAGCGATGAAAATGGCCTGGTAAATCGTGATAACATTGCCAGCTACTGAAACACCCGAAATAGCGATCAAGCCCAAGTGGGCGACCAAGTAGCTGTCCACCATCCCCATGAGCATCTGCAAAAAGTTTTCACCCATAGCTGGCAAGGCAATATTAAGAATGTCTTTATTTTTCTTAAACAATCTCTCCTCCTGATGAAAAGAAACTCAGTTGGTTTCCCAACCGAGTTTACTTCCTCTGTCTTAAAGTCCTAGATAAGTCTCCACCGCTGCTTGCATGTCAGCAGCTGCCACTGTTGTTTTATGACGAACCGGAGCTGTTTCAAGCCCATCAACCGCTGGTGGCACTGCCACTCCTGAAATGTCATGTAATTGAGCCAAGGCTTCAAAGTCAGTCAAGCCTGATTTTCCTGTTACCGCTTCTACGGCAACCACTGGGAACTTGTATGGACTAGCTGTTGAAGCAATCACTGTCTTAGTCGCATCGCCAGTAGCCACTTGGTATTTCTATAAACAGCTGAGGCAACAGCTGTGTGTGGGTCCTCGATGTAGGCATCTGTATCATAAACACGTTTAATTTCTGTCGCAGTTTCTTCCTCAGTCGCATATTCAGCTACAAAGAGTTCCAGAATCGCTGCATCAAAGTCTGTCAATTCATATTGTCCTTGTGTACTCAAGGCATTCATGAGTTCAGCTGTCTTAACCGCATCATTCCCCAAAAGATGGAAAATCAAACGCTCCAAGTTTGAAGATACCAAGATATCCATAGATGGACTAGTTGTTACTTTAAACTCACGTTTCTTATCGTAAACACGTGTCTTGAAGAAGTCAGTTAAAACATTATTGTCATTTGAAGCACAGATCAATTTACCAACTGGCAGACCGATTTGTTTAGCATAAAAGGCAGCCAAGATATTTCCAAAGTTTCCTGTTGGTACTGTGAAGTTGACCTTATCACCAGCCACAATCTCACCAGACTTGACCAACTGAGCGTAGGCATAAACATAGTAGACAATCTGTGGTACCAAACGACCAATGTTCATAGAGTTAGCTGATGAAAATTGCAGTTTATTGGCAGCCAACTTTTCACGCAGAGCTACATCGTTAAACATATGTTTGACGTTAGTTTGCGCATCGTCAAAGTTACCATCAATAGCAATAACATGAGTATTGTCGCCAGTCTGAGTAGTCATTTGCAACTCTTGCACCTTGCTGACACCATCCTTTGGATAAAAGACGATAATCTCAGTTCCAGGCACATCGGCAAATCCTGCCATAGCAGCTTTCCCAGTATCACCCGATGTCGCTGTCAAAATGACAATCTTGTTCTCCAAACCATGCTTTTTAGCAGCCGTCGTCATAAAGTATGGCAAGATAGACAAGGCCATATCCTTAAAGGCAATCGTTGAACCATGGAACAATTCCAAGTTGTATTGCCCATCCAGTTTCACCAATGGCGCAATAGCTGGAGTATCAAACTTGCTATCGTAGGCATTGTTGATACAGTAGTCCAACTCCTCAGCTGTAAAGTCATCTAAAAAGGCTGACAAAACTAACTTAGCCACTTCTTGGTAAGAAGCATCTTTTAATGTTTCAAAGTCCAAATCCACCTTTGGATAAGTAAGCGGTGTAAACAAACCACCATCCGTCGCCAAACCTTGCAAAATCGCTTGGCTGGCAGTTACTGTATTGTTCGCATCACGCGTTGATTGATAAACTAATGTCATGAATCTCTATCCTTTATCTATAGTCTTTTCCATTATATCATGATTTTTCAGAAAATTCTCCCTTTATCAGAGAAATTATAGGCCCAATTCTTCTTTCAAAGGCTGTAAGTAGGTCATTTCTTGCTTGCCTCTCTTCTCCAGTCCTTCCTCAGCTAGGATGAGTAAGTCTTTAGAAAATTCTCGAATCGCAGCTTCTTCCTCACCTGTGAGTTGTTTTTTTAGAAAAAAATGTCGTCTTAAAAAACTTATAATCACGACCAGCTGTGGTAAAAAAATGGAGCAGTTCGCAAGTAAGCTTCAAGCTTGTCTAAATGAACCAACAATCCCAAGTGAAAAGGCAGCAGAAGTAAAAGTTCTATCTAGAGCTTGCGTACAAACACTACGAAATTCAACTGTTCCTCGAGTCGTTAAGTCTTGGTACTGGTAACTACGATGGGTTTCAAAAATCCTTCTCCCTGAGGGTAAATAAGAACTTCATCCCCATTAAGGGTAAATGCCTGAATTTCAGGTGTAGCCAAATAATCTCTAGCCTGAATCGGATAAAAAAATAATAGGTCTGCCCATCACGCTCCGCAGTAAAAAAATCGCAGAATAATTTAGATAGTCAAAAAAATCATCCTCGTCTTTAAAGAGTCTAGTATTGACACCGACATTCTCTGGATAGATACCATGCATGGATTCTTCCCAAAAAATATCCCTGGAAATCTTAGTATCCCAATCTGCCCCTGAAAAACTCAGAGTTTGCAAACAAATAGGCTTTTTGCTGCTTCAATTTGCGTAAAAGCATTGATAACACGCAGGTAGTTGGACCTTGAAACGTCTAGTTGAACCTGACTCCCACAGATAAAAGGCTCCATACTCAGGGAATTGATGTAAATCTGATTTAGTAACATTTCTACTCAAATTCAAATAATCCATCAACATCTGATAGCGGGGATAAGCCACTGGACAATTCTCATTTTTATCCCAGTTGGGATGAATACCACAACCAACAATAGCATGATTAGCTTCGCCCAACTTATTCTGAATCGTAGCCATATAGAAGTTAAAGCGTTCTTCTACCTCTTGGATAGATTCGGCCTTTCCGAATGCAAACTCGATAGTTGTATAGGAGACTTCGAATAAGATAGTATCTTGGCTAACTGGATCAAGTAACTGAATTGGATTCCCAAAATCATCCACTTTTTCGATAGTAAATCCCAGTACTGATGGTAAATACCGAAAGAGATCCTTACCAACTTCACCATCTGTAGCTTTACCCTCTAAATTTACAATCGGAAATTCTAACTCAATCCCAATAAATAAATCTGGGTTCTCTTTTATATTCTTTAAGTAACGTTTCTTTAGTAATTCAACAGACCGAGACATTAATCACCAAACTCTTTCATAATCAAAATAAATTGTGAATAAGTAATATTATACCAAAAATACACTAAAAATGACTAGAATAAGAAGAAAAAGATCATTCATCAGTTATCTGTACTTAAAGAAAAATATCAAAATCTTCACTAAATCAAAAAACAAGGTCCGAAAACCTTGTATTTCATACTATACCGGCGGCTGGGGTCGAACCGGCACGTCCTAATGGACACTGGATTTTGAGTTCTATGAATACATTTTTTAACTCTTATAACCTTGATTTAATAGGGTTTTAGGACTTTTGAATCTTGCAAAATAGACTCATTTTTCAAATTTTTGTAACTTTTTGGTAACACTCCATACCGTATCGTTCTAAGAGCATCATCAGAGAATAGACGATATATCCCAACAGGTTATATTCATCCAGAGGTATTCAAGACACTTGTACGATTATTTGAGGTATATAGAATATTAACAAACTAGACATAAATTAGGTCTAATTTTTGTATAAATGACTCTAATATTTTTCTTTTAGATAATTCCTAAAGCATTTTTTACTACTCTAATACCATCATCAATACTTCCGGCATACTGAATGTTTTGTTTAGCTTGGTCGATTTGAAAATCTGAAACAAATGTTCCTGGTGTCAAACTTTGACTATCAAATCCATTCGAAACTATAAACGTGTATTTCCCAGTCCAATCTTTTTCAACAGTTAATGTAATCATTTTATTTTCTCCTTTAATTAGGGTAAGTGTTTTTTTATTATAACAAAAATAACTCTTTAGCCCAAAAATTTGATAATTCATTTTCTAACAAAACTTTTTCTTGCCATATACCAGAATATTTTAAACCACAATCTTTAGCAGAATTTTTATGATTCCCATTTATATTTTCAGGCATGAGCGCTGGTATCTCTTTCCATACACTTCTTGATTTACCATTCATTGTTAATACTCTGTCATCGTGAAAATTAAAAGTTCCATATCCTTTTTCTTGAGGTAAAAATGATAAGTTTTCACTTGGGATATAAAGCATATTTGATTGCAAATTACTCATATGGTCGCAAGAATGAGGATGAAATGGATACATATTTTGCAGAGATTCTTTATCATTCATCATATTACCAATTTGCAAATAACCATAAATGATATTTAGATCCGGGGCATCTTTTTTAAAATGCAATGTTCCGTTGTAAATATCTCCTTCGGTTTGTCTAAACCATCCGAAAAATAGAAAAAGATCGCCGATAGAAACATTTTGATTTCTTAATAATCCCTGTGAGCTTTTAATTTGACCAAATGCTGCTCTCCAGTTAGAAACAGGAGTATTCCTAAGATTTCCTCTTATATCTGGATCAAGATGACAATTATAATGATTTGTTTTATCTTCTTTCCCTTTTAGTTGTCTTAAGATATCTGAAAATAATACTCCGTTATAGTTTAAGTCGTCAAAAGAGATACTATCAAACTTGGCAGGTATTGGCAATGAAAGTAGCGTCCCGTCAGGTAATATAGGACTCGGGATGGAACCATTGGATGAATCAAATCCCTTTCTTGATAAAATTATTTTCACAATTCTTTTCCTCGTATAAAGAATGGATGATAGGGCAAATCCATTACTTTGTTTTGTGAACCTAGTATAGTTTCAGCAAATTCCATTAATTCTAACACATCAGTAAATCTCTCTTCCGAATTATAAAATCCATTTTTAGCATTCCATCTTGGGAATGGTTTCCCATTCATTCTTGCTCGTTCTCCCATCGGAAAAAAGTCTAAAATTTCTTTAGGAATTTTAAGTGGAGACTTGCCAAAATAATTAAAACGGTCTGCAAGAATCACTATTTCTTTCATAAAACTTGATTGGTTTAATCCATACTTTTCAATCAGCCATTGATAAGTATAAGCATCTCTTCTATTATTAGATTTTGGAGAAAGTAAATATTCTTTCATTGTTAAAATTTCACTAATTTTAGCAACAAAAATTAGATGATTATATTTTGGAGTGATAAACATTCCTTGATCATCTCTCCATTTTTTCCCATCATTTGAATGCCCTGCTACAGCCATTATGTAAGCATCTACAGACTTAGAGTTTATTTTATCCGCCCAGTTCTTTTTAATATTCCTTCTTAGCTGAAGCATACATCCTCCTTCGGTAAGAAGATGAGGAGTTGTATCATAATTTTCTGTAAAGACACAAGGATTGATACCATAATCATGAGTCATTCTATAGCAGTAAAAAATGGTTTGTTTGTCCACTCTTTTACCTCCTTCTCTCCAAAAGTTTTTATATTCTAATTAAATATAGTATATCAAAAATGCTCTGTTGATGAAAGGGATTATACTCTTTTGTAAATACATGCTGAAGATAATTTAACGTTCGGATAACCTCAAGGAATAACAATTACAAAAAATATGATTGATAAGAAGTTTAAGCAAATACTAGAAAGGGGTAAAGATTTAAAGAAAATAAGAATACATGATTTGAGACACTCTCATACATCATTACTTATAAATCAAGGAGAGGATTATCTTGTTGTCAAAGAAAGATTAGGACACGCATCTATTACAACAACAATTGATACTTATTCTCATTTGTACCCTAGCAAACAGAAAACATTGGCTAATAAACTTGATGATTTATTTTAAAATGGAAAAATTGCTAACTCAACAAAAACTGATAAAAAAAGACAAGGTGCAAAAACCTTGTCTTTATTACTATACCGGCGGCCGGGGTCGAACCGGCACGTCCTTGCGGACACTGGATTTTGAGTCCAGCGCGTCTGCCAATTCCGCCACGCCGGCAAATAGTAACTGGGGTAGCTGGATTCGAACCAACGCATGAGGGAGTCAAAGTCCCTTGCCTTACCGCTTGGCTATACCCCAATAATATAAAATAGGCGAGTGATGGGGATCGAACCCACGCATGCCAGAGCCACAATCTGGTGTGTTAACCACTTCACCACACCCGCCATAATCATATTAACACGGGCAGTAGGAATTGAACCCACACTGAAGGTTTTGGAGACCTTAGTTCTACCTTTAAACTATGCCCGTAACTAAAGTAATGGAAGGGGAGGGATTCGAACCCCCGAACCCGAAGGAGCGGATTTACAGTCCGCCGCGTTTAGCCTCTTCGCTACCCTTCCAAGTTATAAATAAAATATGGCGCGAGACGGAATCGAACCGCCGACACATGGAGCTTCAATCCATTGCTCTACCAACTGAGCTACCGAGCCAAATTGCGGGAGCAGGATTTGAACCTACGACCTTCGGGTTATGAGCCCGACGAGCTACCGAGCTGCTCCATCCCGCGTTAATAAAAAAAGGAGGATGTGGGATTCGAACCCACGCACGCTTTTACACGCCTGACGGTTTTCAAGACCGTTCCCTTCAGCCGGACTTGGGTAATCCTCCAATAAATAGTCCGTACGGGATTCGAACCCGTGTTACCGCCGTGAAAAGGCGGTGTCTTAACCCCTTGACCAACGGACCATATTTATAAATGGGCACGAGTGGACTCGAACCACCGACCTCACGCTTATCAGGCGTGCGCTCTAACCACCTGAGCTACGCGCCCAAGTTTAAAAAAACTTGGTAATTGAACAAAGTTCAAAGCGGGTGACGAGAATCGAACTCGCGACAACAGCTTGGAAGGCTGTAGTTTTACCACTAAACTACACCCGCTAAAATGGGAGTTAACGGGATCGAACCGCTGACCCTCTGCTTGTAAGGCAGATGCTCTCCCAGCTGAGCTAAACTCCCAAAGAGCTAAGCGACTTCCATATCTCACAGGGGGCAACCCCCAACTACTTCCGGCGTTCTAGGGCTTAACTGCTGTGTTCGGCATGGGTACAGGTGTATCTCCTAGGCTATCGTCACTTAACTCTGAGTAATACCTACTCAAAATTGAATATCTATCAAATCACAAGTAACCTCACACTTCGTATCCTCAGTTACTTTGGATAAGTCCTCGAGCTATTAGTACTAGTCCGCTACATGTGTCGCCACACTTCCACTTCTAACCTATCTACCTGATCTTCTCTCAGGGCTCTTACTGATATAAAATCATGGGAAATCTCATCTTGAGGTGGGTTTCACACTTAGATGCTTTCAGCGTTTATCCCGTCCCTACATAGCTACCCAGCGATGCCTCTGGCGAGACAACTGGTACACCAGCGGTAAGTCCACTCTGGTCCTCTCGTACTAGGAGCAGATCCTCTCAAATTTCCTACGCCCGCGACGGATAGGGACCGAACTGTCTCACGACGTTCTGAACCCAGCTCGCGTGCCGCTTTAATGGGCGAACAGCCCAACCCTTGGGACCGACTACAGCCCCAGGATGCGACGAGCCGACATCGAGGTGCCAAACCTCCCCGTCGATGTGAACTCTTGGGGGAGATAAGCCTGTTATCCCCAGGGTAGCTTTTATCCGTTGAGCGATGGCCCTTCCATACGGAACCACCGGATCACTAAGCCCGACTTTTCGTCCCTGCTCGAGTTGTAGCTCTCGCAGTCAAGCTCCCTTTATACCTTTACACTCTGCGAATGATTTCCAACCATTCTGAGGGGAACCTTTGGGCGCCTCCGTTACCTTTTTAGGAGGCGACCGCCCCAGTCAAACTGCCCGTCAGACACTGTCTCCGATAGGGATAACCTATCCGGGTTAGAGTGGCCATAACACAAGGGTAGTATCCCAACATCGTCTCCTTCGAAACTGGCGTCCCTGATCTCGTAGACTCCTACCTATCCTGTACATGTGGTACAGACACTCAATATCAAACTGCAGTAAAGCTCCATGGGGTCTTTCCGTCCTGTCGCGGGTAACCTGCATCTTCACAGGTACTAAAAATTTCACCGAGTCTCTCGTTGAGACAGTGCCCAAATCATTACGCCTTTTCGTGCGGGTCGGAACTTACCCGACAAGGAATTTCGCTACCTTAGGACTGTTATAGTTACGGCCGCCGTTTACTGGGGCTTCAATTCATACCTTCGGATTACTCCTAAGCACTCCTCTTAACCTTCCAGCACCGGGCAGGCGTCACCCCCTATACATCATCTTACGATTTAGCAGAGAGCTGTGTTTTTTTGATAAACAGTTGCTTGGGCCTATTCACTGCGGCTGACATAAAGTCAGCACCCCTTCTCCCGAAGTTACGGGGTCATTTTTGCCGAGTTCCTTAACGAGAGTTCTCTCGCTCACCTGAGGCTACTCGCCCTCGACTACCTGTGTCGGTTTGCGGTACGGGTAGAGTATGTTTAAACGCTAGAAGCTTTTCTTGGCAGTGTGACGTCACTAACTTCGCTACTAAACTTCGCTCCCCCATCACAGCTCAATGTTACAGATATAAGCATTTGACTCATATCACACCTCACTGCTTAGACAGACACTTCCAATCGTCTGCTTTTAGTTAGCCCTACTGCGTCCCTCCATCACTACATACTCTAGTACAGGAATATCAACCTGTTGTCCATCGGATACACCTTTCGGTCTCTCCTTAGGTCCCTGACTAACCCAGGGCGGACGAGCCTTCCCCTGGAAACCTTAGTCTTACGGTGGACAGGATTCTCACCTGTCTTTCGCTACTCATACCGGCATTCTCACTTCTATGCGTTCCAGCACTCCTCACGGTATACCTTCATCACACATAGAACGCTCTCCTACCATACCTATAAAGGTATCCACAGCTTCGGTAAATTGTTTTAGCCCCGGTACATTTTCGGCGCAGGGTCACTCGACTAGTGAGCTATTACGCACTCTTTGAATGAATAGCTGCTTCTAAGCTAACATCCTAGTTGTCTGTGCAACCCCACATCCTTTTCCACTTAACAATTATTTTGGGACCTTAGCTGGTGGTCTGGGCTGTTTCCCTTTCGACTACGGATCTTAGCACTCGCAGTCTGACTGCCGACCATAATTCATTTGGCATTCGGAGTTTATCTGAGATTGGTAATCCGGGATGGACCCCTCACCCAAACAGTGCTCTACCTCCAAGAATCTTTATGTCGACGCTAGCCCTAAAGCTATTTCGGAGAGAACCAGCTATCTCCAAGTTCGTTTGGAATTTCTCCGCTACCCACAAGTCATCCAAGCACTTTTCAACGTGCCCTGGTTCGGTCCTCCAGTGCGTCTTACCGCACCTTCAACCTGCTCATGGGTAGGTCACATGGTTTCGGGTCTACGACATGATACTAATGCGCCCTATTCAGACTCGGTTTCCCTACGGCTCCGTCTCTTCAACTTAACCTCGCATCATATCGTAACTCGCCGGTTCATTCTACAAAGGCACGCTCTCACCCATTAACGGGCTCGAACTTGTTGTAGGCACACGGTTTCAGGTTCTATTTCACTCCCCTCCCGGGGTGCTTTTCACCTTTCCCTCACGGTACTGGTTCACTATCGGTCACTAGGGAGTATTTAGGGTTGGGAGATGGTCCTCCCAGATTCCGACGGGATTTCACGTGTCCCGCCGTACTCAGGATACTGCTAGGTACAAAGACTATTTTAAATACGAGGCTATTACTCTCTTTGGCTGATCTTCCCAAATCATTCTTCTATAATCTTTGAGTCCACATTGCAGTCCTACAACCCCGAAGAGTAAACTCTTCGGTTTGCCCTCCTGCTGTTTCTGCCTCGCCGCTACTAAGGCAATCGCTTTTTGCTTTCTCTTCCTGCAGCTACTTAGATGTTTCAGTTCACTGCGTCTTCCTCCTCATATCCTTAACAGATATGGGTAACAGGTAGTACCTGTTGGGTTCCCCCATTCGGAAATCCCTGGATCATCGCTTACTTACAGCTACCCAAGGCATATCGTCGTTTGTCACGTCCTTCTTCGGCTCCTAGTGCCAAGGCATCCACCGTGCGCCCTTATTAACTTAACCTTATTTTTTGACCTTTCAGTCATAAACTCTTATTAATACTACAGCGTTTTTCGGTTTATTTTCTTGTTACTATTTGATATAGATATTCAATTTTCAATGTGCATTACTTGGTGATCTCTCACCAATGGAGCCTAGCGGGATCGAACCGCTGACCTCCTGCGTGCAAAGCAGGCGCTCTCCCAGCTGAGCTAAGGCCCCACAAGACCTCTCAAGACTAAACAAGACCAATGTGCAGTTCCTTATCCTTAGAAAGGAGGGTGATCCAGCCGCACCTTCCGATACGGCTACCTTGTTACGACTTCACCCCAATCATCTATCCCACCTTAGGCGGCTGGCTCCTAAAAGGTTACCTCACCGACTTCGGGTGTTACAAACTCCGTGGTGTGACGGGCGGTGTGTACAAGGCCCTGGGAACGTATTCACCGCGGCGTGCTGATCCGCGATTACTAGCGATTCCGACTTCATGTAGGCGAGTTGCAGCCTACAATCCGAACTGAGACTGGCTTTAAGAGATTAGCTTGCCGTCACCGGCTTGCGACTCGTTGTACCAGCCATTGTAGCACGTGTGTAGCCCAGGTCATAAGGGGCATGATGATTTGACGTCATCCCCACCTTCCTCCGGTTTATTACCGGCAGTCTCGCTAGAGTGCCCAACTGAATGATGGCAACTAACAATAGGGGTTGCGCTCGTTGCGGGACTTAACCCAACATCTCACGACACGAGCTGACGACAACCATGCACCACCTGTCACCTCTGTCCCGAAGGAAAAACTCTATCTCTAGAGCGGTCAGAGGGATGTCAAGACCTGGTAAGGTTCTTCGCGTTGCTTCGAATTAAACCACATGCTCCACCGCTTGTGCGGGCCCCCGTCAATTCCTTTTGAGTTTCAACCTTGCGGTCGTACTCCCCAGGCGGAGTGCTTAATGCGTTAGCTGCGGCACTAAACCCCGGAAAGGGTCTAACACCCAGCACTCATCGTTTACGGCGTGGACTACCAGGGTATCTAATCCTGTTTGCTCCCCACGCTTTCGAGCCTCAGCGTCAGTTACAAGCCAGAGAGCCGCTTTTCGCCACCGGTGTTCCTCCATATATCTACGCATTTCACCGCTACACATGGAATTCCACCTCCCCTCTTGCACTCAAGTTAAACAGTTTCCAAAGCGTACTATGGTTAAGCCACAGCCTTTAACTTCAGACTTATCTAACCGCCTGCGCTCGCTTTTACGCCCAATAAATCCGGACAACGCTCGGGACCCTACGTATTACCGCGGCTGCTGGCACGTAGTTAGCCGTCCCTTTCTGGTAAGATACCGTCACAGTGTGAACTTTCCACTCTCACACTCGTTCTTCTCTTACAACAGAGCTTTTACGATCCGAAAAACCTTCTTCACTCACGCGGCGTTGCTCGGTCAGACTTCCGTCCATTGCCGAAGATTCCCTACTGCTGCCTCCCTGTAGGAGTCTGGGCCGTGTCTCAGTCCCAGTGTGGCCGATCACCCTCTCAGGTCGGCTATGTATCGTTGCCTTGGTGAGCCGTTACCCCACCAACTAGCTAATACAACGCAGGTCCATCTGGTAGTGATGCAATTGCACCTTTTAATTGACTATCATGCAATAATCAATTTTATGCGGTATTAGCTATCGTTTCCAATAGTTATCCCCCGCTACCAGGCAGGTTACCTACGCGTTACTCACCCGTTCGCAACTCATCCAGAGAAGCAAGCTCCTCCTTCAGCGTTCTACTTGCATGTATTAGGCACGCCGCCAGCGTTCGTCCTGAGCCAGGATCAAACTCTCATTAAAAGTTTGAGTTCTCACTCATTTCTGTCACTGACAGATTTATTGTTTTTTTCATTGTTCAGTACTATAACTTCAGTTATAGTGCCCTGCACATTGGTTCGTCTTGTTCAGTTTTCAAAGGTCTTTGTCTCTCACTTCTCTCATGAGCGACAACTATATTAGTATATCACAGCTAGCTCTCTCTGTCAACAAGTTTTTTAAACTTTTTTCCAAGTTTTTTCTAACCACAATATACCCATAGTCCGTACGGGATTCGAACCCGTGTTACCGCCGTGAAAAGGCGGTGTCTTAACCCCTTGACCAACGGACCTGAGCTTTTCGACTCTTTCTATTATACCTACTTTTCTCCCTTTGTCAAGAACTTTTTTACCTCTTTATCGAAATCCTGAAAAGATAAGGGAAAAGAGCCAGTTAAACTGACTCTTTTGATTTTTAATTCAAAGGGCCTTCCCTTACTCTCCAAGAAAGGATGAGCTCATATCCCTATATTTTTCCTACTTATTTAGAAATCTCTTTCAGCATATTATCGATATGCTGGATTGACTTTTCACGTCCGAGTAAGAAAATGGTGTCTGGTAATTCTGGTCCATGCATTTCACCTGAAACGGCAATACGAATCGGCATGAAGAGGTTTTTCCCTTTAATACCTGTTTCTTTTTGAACTGCTTTGATTTGTGGGAAGATGTTTTCTGTCACAAATTCCTCATCTGTCATTGCTTCTAGTTTCGCTTTGAAGGCTTCTAGAACAACAGGAACGGTTTCTCCTGCCATGACCTCGCGCTCAGCGTCTGTCAACTCTGGGAAATCTGAGAAGAAAAGATCTGTCAGCGGAACAATCTCATCAACTGACTTCATCTGTGGCTTGTAGAGTTCTACCATTTTTTCAGACTTGTCAGTCAAACGCCCTGCTTCTTCTAAGTATGGTTTTGCCATTTCAAAGATAGTAGCAAGTTCTGCTCTCTTGATGTAGTCGTTGCTCATCCAGTCAAGTTTCTTCTGATCGAAGGCTGCTGGAGACTTGCTGAGGCGGTTTTCATCGAAAAGTTTAATGAGTTCTTCACGAGAGAAGATTTCGTCTTCGCCACCTGGGTTCCAACCAAGAAGGGCGATAAAGTTAAAGACGGCTTCTGGCAAATAGCCTTTTTTACGGTAGTCTTCGATAAACTGAAGGGTATTGGTATCACGTTTAGACAATTTTTTACCCGTTTCAGAGTTGATAATCAAAGTCATGTGACCGAATTCTGGGGCTTCCCAACCAAGAGCCTCATAAACCATAAGCTGTTTGGGTGTGTTGGCAATGTGGTCATCACCACGGATAACATGGGAAATCTGCATGTCGTGGTCATCGATGACAACTGCAAAGTTGTAAGTTGGATAACCATCTTTCTTTTGGATAACCCAGTCGCCACCGATGTTGCCACCTTCAAACTCGATATCACCTTTGACCATATCATGCCATTTGTAGATACCACACTCATTGACAGCCAAACGAACAGTTGGGATGATCCCAGCTGCTTCACGTTCTGCGATGTAAGCTGCTTTTTCCTCTTCACTCATGCCAAGGTATTCATTGATGTAACGTGGTGTTTCGCCAGCTGCTTCTTGGCGTTCGCGCTCAGCCGCCAACTCTTCTTCTGTAACGTAAGATTTGTAGGCTTTTCCTTCGGCTAGCAATTGGTCGATGTATTTTTGATAGAGTTCCAAACGCTCTGATTGGCGATAGTTTTCATGAGTTTCTGGACTTTCATCCCAATCCATGCCCAACCAGCGAAGATTTTCAAGCTGTGAGCGTTCCCCATCCTCAACGTGACGTTTACGGTCAGTATCTTCGATACGAATGATAAAAGTTCCACCATGATGGCGTGCGTAAAGGTAGTTAAACAATGCTGTACGGGCATTTCCGATGTGTAGTAGTCCTGTTGGACTTGGTGCGTAGCGTACGCGGATATCTTTGACATAGTTTCTCCTATAAAGTCTCTAGGCGTCTGCCTTTTTGCTTTCTATATTATATCACAAGTCTCGCTTGAGTCCAATGTCTAGGAATAAAGAGAGTAAAAAGAGTGGTCAAACCACTCTTTTCTTCTATTATAGACGTGCGTTAAGCTCTTTGCTCAATTCTTCAAATCCTGGTTTTCCAAGAAGGGCAAACATGTTACGTTTGTAGGCTTCAACACCTGGTTGGTCAAATGGGTTGATGGCATTCAAGTAACCTGAAAGGGCAATTGCCAATTCGAAGAAGTAGATAGTGTAACCAAGAGTGAAAGCATCTTGCTCAGGAAGAGTTACGTACATGTTTGGTACGTCACCGTCAGTGTGAGCAAGAAGAACACCGTCAGTCGCTTTTTTGTTTACAAAGTCAACGTCTTTTCCTTGAAGGTAACCAAGTCCGTCAAGGTCTTCTTCCAAAGTAGGAATGATCACGTTCTTACGTGGTTTGTCAACACGGACAACTGTTTCAAACATGATACGAGTTCCTTCTTGGATAAATTGACCCAATGAGTGCAAGTCAGTTGAGAAGTTAGCTGAAGTTGGGTAGATTCCTTTTTGGTCTTTCCCTTCTGACTCACCAGCCAATTGTTTCCACCATTCTGAGAAGTATTGAAGTGATGGTTCGTAGTTTACCAAGATTTCAGTAGCGTAGCCTTTACGGTAAAGGATGTTACGAACCGCTGCGTATTGGTAAGCTTCATTTTCAGCAATCTTGTCTGAAGTGTAGTCTTTACGAGCTGCGTTCGCACCTTCCATAAGGGCTTTGATATCTGCACCTGATGCAGCGATTGGAAGCAATCCAACTGCTGTCAATACTGAGAAGCGTCCACCGATGTCATCTGGAACTACAAATGTTTCCCAACCATTAGCATCTGCTTCAACCTTAACAGCACCTTTTTGGCGGTCAGTTGTTGCGTAGATACGTTTGTTGGCTTCTTCTTGACCGTATTTCTTAACCAAGAGTTCTTTGAAGACACGGAAAGCGATAGCTGGTTCTGTTGTTGTACCTGATTTAGAAATCACGTTTACTGAAAAGTCTTTGTCAGCTACGTACTCTACCAAGTCAGCAAGGTAAGTAGATGAGATTGAGTTTCCAGCGTAAAGGATTTGTGGCGCTTTGCGTTCTTCTTTTGTTTGCAAGTTCGCAAAGTGGTGGTTCAAGAAGTCGATAGCTGCTTTGGCACCAAGGTAAGATCCACCGATACCGATTACAACCAAAACTTCGCTGTCTGATTTGATTTGCTCAGCAGCTTTCAATATGCGGTCGAATTCTTCGCGGTCATAATTTTCAGGAAGGTCCAACCAACCCAAAAAGTCGCTACCAGCACCAGTTCCTTTACGGATCAATTCGTCTGCAGCTGTTACTTGTGCTTGCATGTATTCCACTTCATGTGGGGCAACAAATTTGTCTAAAACTTTTGAATAATCAAATTTAATATGTGACATGATAATCCTCCAAAATTTCTTCTTTTCTATCATAACGCTTACCTTCGATTTTTTCAAGCTTTTTTATTGAATTTGCCCAATTTTTATCAGAATTCAAACGTTTGCGTAAATTTGCTAAAATATAAAAAATCTGAAAGGGCGAATAAAAACGGCTAGAGACTCTAACCGTTACAATTCATTTAATAAATACTCAAATAGTTCTAAATTGCCGTCTTCTTCATTGACCAGGAACTCTGGGTGCCACTGTAAACCGATAATGCGATGCTCGTCGACAGACTCAATCGCTTCGATGGTCTGGTCTCTTGGATCAATAGCAGTCACACGGAAATTAGGCGCCAGGTCTTTGATGCTTTGACGATGGACTGAATTGACTTGACTTTCTTTGCCAAACAACTTAGCCACCACGCTTCCTTCTACTGTCTCAATAGTATGAGATGTCCCAAAAGGCAAGCCTTGCCAGTGACCTTCAATTTCTTGGTGGAGAGTGCCACCAAAAGCAACATTGACCAGCTGAACCCCACGACAGATTGCCATAATTGGTTTATTCTGACGAAGCGCTTCTTTCAAGAGGGCTAGTTCAAACTCATCGCGTACAAGGTTGTAATCATCGCTCTCAATGGTCTTTTTCTCTCCATAAAACTGAGGATGGACGTTTTGCCCACCTGTCAAGATGAGTTTGTCAATCATTTCTACATAATCGCGAACAATGGACTCATCCCCTACAGGAATTACTAAAGGAAGACCACCGACTTGACGAATGCTCTCTGCAAATTTACAGGATACAGATGAGTGGATGTTTTTCCCTTCTGCATCTACAGGACATAGGTTTGCAGCAACTCCTACAACCGTTCTAGCCATGATGTGTCTCCTTTCGATTTTCTTGCGACAGTCTTATCTTATCACTCCACCCCTTTCCTGTCTAATATGTTTTTTTAAAGACCGTGATAAGTATTTTTTATGGACAAGAAAAAGCTGCCCAACGAGGACAACTTCTTTTTTATTCAAAGACAAATTGATTGTGATACAGTTCTGAATAGAAACCGCCGAGTTTGAGCAACTCGTGATGATTTCCACGTTCAATGACCTCTCCATCTTTGAGGACAATAATCTGATCGGCATTGAGGATGGTCTTGAGACGATGGGCAATGACAAAACTGGTTCGTCCTGCTACAACTGCCTCCATGGCATGTTGAATCTTGCTTTCTGTTACGGTGTCCACATTGGAAGTCGCTTCATCTAAAATTAGACTTGAGGATCTGTCATCAAGGTCCGAGCGATGGAAATCAATTGTTTCTGCCCAGTCGAGAAGATATTTTGCTCATCATCAATAAGGGTATCATACTTGTCAGGCAAGCTTTCGATGTAGTCATGAATATGAGTTGCCTTTGCAGCTGCTTCGACCATTTCCTGACTGGCATCTGGCACACCGAAGCGGATATTATCCCGAATCGTTCCACTAAACAAGACCGAATCCTGCAAGACAATCCCGACCTTGCTCCGCAGGCTGTCCAAGTCGTAGTCACGAATGTCTTTGCCATCAAAAGAAATGCTACCTGCATCCACATCGTAGAAACGATTGATGAGGTTCATGATGGTTGTTTTCCCCGAACCAGTCGGGCCTACAACTGCTATCATCTGCCCCTTAGGAGCTGAAATGCTAACATCTTTTAAAATCGGCTTGTCTGGCACATAAGAGAAATCAATGTGACTGATTTCAACACCTTCTCGCAATTCCGTAAAGGCAGGTGCATTTTGTGGGCGCATCTCTTCTTCTGCATCGAACATTTCTTGGATACGATCCGCTCCGGTAAAGGCCAACTGGAGGCTCCCCCAACTCGCAGCCACCTGGATAATTGGCTGGTAGTACTGCTGAGAAAATTGGGTAAACATGACAATCAAACCTAGGGCTGTCGTTGTTTCGATACTTGGATCGTTCAGCAAGACAGCCGAACCTGCAAAATGACGATGGCCGTATTGACCAAGCTCATCCCATTCATAACAGGAAAGAGGATGCCTGAGAACATTCTCCCTTTAAAGGTTGCCTTGCGCACGCGCTCATTTTGCTCCACAAAGCCTGCTACGATGTCGTCTTGAATTCCTTGTACGATAACAGCTTTCTGCCCTGAAATACTTTCGTCCATGTAGGCGTTGAGTTTCCCTACCTCTTTTTGCTGGAGATTAGTGTACTTGCGGGCCATTTTCACGATGAAAACCAACATGAGAAAGGCTACTGGAGTACTGGCTACTGTTATCAGGGCGAGCGTCACATTTCTTGAAAACATGACAAAAATCAAACCGATGTAAAGAGCAATATTGCTCATAACCTGAACTAGGCTTTCATTGAAGGCTTGAAGGATGTTGTCCAAGTCACTCGTGAAGCGAGAAAGGATATCGCCATCCTGATGGCGGTCAAAGAAAGAAACCGTCAAACGAGAGAGTTTGCCAAAGAGGCCCTTACGCATCTCATTTGTTGACTCAGCAATCACACGGGTCATCAAGGTCATGTAAATCAAACTGGATACCACTAAGGCGAGGACAACTAGAGCTAGATTCAGCATCAGAGCTGACAAACTCTGCCAGGCTAGTTCGGAAGTTCCATTTTGATAAGCCAGAACTAGGTTAGCGAGCTCCGTCACTGCTTGACCTGAAAAAACTGGAAAGAGGGCTTGGGCAATTGTCGCCACTGCAACCATCAGAATCACAATGACAAAGGAGAGCTTGTAAACTTTAAAATAATTCCAGAAAAATCGAACGGTTTTCATTTTATTCCTCCTTTCCCTTTTGTGTTTCGTAGATTTCGCGGTAGACGGCATTGTTAGCTACCAAGTCTGCATGCCTTCCTTCTCCAATCAAGCGTCCTTGGTCCAAGACCAAAATCTTGTCTGCATGGACGACTGAACTGATCTTTTGAGCGATGATAATGGTTGTCGTCCCTTTCAGATCTTTATTCAAAGCTTCCTGTACGAGTCTTTCTGACTTGGCATCCAAGGCCGAAGTCGAATCGTCAAAAATCAGGATACGGGGATTGCTGACAATCCCACGGGCAATGGACATCCGTTGCTTTGTCCACCAGAAAAGTTGGTTCCACGTTCTTCGACCTGACTCTCAAATTTGTTTTCCATGCGTCCGATAAATTCACTGGCTTGGGCAATCCGTGCTGCACGTTCCATTTCTGACACGCTGGCATTGCCTTTCCCTTGACGAAGATTATCTGCAATGGTCCCGCTAAAGAGAATAGCACGTTGCAAGACGATGGAAACTGTTTTACGCAAGGTTCCCTCGCTGACGTCTCGAATATCCTTGCCACCAATCTTGATAGATCCCTCCTGTGGATCAAACAGTCGTGGAATTAACTGAGCTAGAGTGGACTTCCCTGCTCCAGTCGCCCCAACCACACCGACCATCTGACCAGGCGCAATATCAAAGGTTACATTCTTCAGCATAGGCTCATCATCATTAGGATAGGTGAAGGTCACATTTTCAAAAGAGAGACTTCCTTCTAACTCTTCATCTGGGAGATCTTTAAAGGTCATCGCTGGCTCGGTATCTAGAATCTCGCGGATGCGACGCAAAGAAATCATGGCACGACTGACAGAATTTCCTAAAAAGCCAACCATGATAATAGTAAAGATAATCTGGCTGAGATAATTGATAAAGGAAGCAATCGAACCCACTACAGATGGATCTGACTGAGCCATTCCAGCCACTAACCAGATTGAGAGGAAAACCGCTCCATAGCCGACTAGCATCATAACGGGTTCTATAACTGAGAAGGCATAACCGATATAAAGATTTTGGCCGAGAAGTTCATCTGAAACCTCGGTAAATTTGTTAAATTGTGCTTTTTCTTGTACAAAGGATTTGACTACGCGGACACCACGTAGATTTTCTTTGGCAATAGCATTGATCCGTTCAAGAAGGGTTTGAAACTTAGCAAATCGTGGCCCCATCATCCCCATCATGATGCCTGTTAGTGCAAAGATGAGGAGCACCATGAGGACAATCACCCACCAAAGTGACGGGAGAGTGTGAACCGCCAAGATAAAGGAACCGATAAAGAGAAGAGGGAGACGGAAAAGGATTTGAAAAGCCATCATCACCACGTTCTGAATTTGGTTGATATCATTGGTCATACGAACGACAAGATTACCCGCATTAAACTGCTCGATATTGGCATAAGAAAAAGTCTGGATCTTGCGAAAAGCGTCTTCACGAAGGTCCGAAGACACTCCTTGAGCAATGTAGGCTGCAAGCGTTACATTGACCCCGCCTGCAACTAGACCGACTAGGGCTACCCCTATCAACCAAGCGCCAATACTATAGATAGCCTCATGTTGACCGGCCAACAAAGCCTCTAACACCTCTTGCAAATAGCGCGGTTGCAAGAGTGAACTCGCAACCATCAAACCTGTCATCATTAGGGATGCCAAGGCCTGCCATTTATAGGTTTTTATTTTTTTAATGAGCATAATTCCTCCTAATAAAATAGATAAAGGGAGCGACATCCTGCGTCAGCTCCTTCTCATTCGTTCATATTGATGCTATTCTAGCAAAAAAGAGGCATCTTGTCAAAGAAGTCTCCTTATTATAAATTAGTGCGCTTTCATCTACAGATGATGCATGAAAAGGCTTTTTATGGTAAAATGAAAGGAAGAACTCTTACAAGGAGGAAAAGATGAAGAAACAAACCATCGCTGTCTTGGGTCCTGGTTCTTGGGGAACTGCCCTTTCGCAGGTACTAAACGACAATGGACACGAAGTTCGAATTTGGGGAAATATTTCTGACCAAATTGATGAAATCAATAACCAACATACAAACAAACGCTATTTCAAAGATATCCTACTCGACGAAAAAATCAAAGCTTATCATGACTTAGAAGAAACACTCAAGGATGTGGATGCTGTTCTATTTGTTGTCCCAACAAAAGTAACGAGACTGGTTGCCCAACAAGTAGCAAAGGTACTTGATCACAAGGTTGTCATCATGCATGCCTCCAAAGGCTTGGAACCAGATAGCCACAAACGTCTCTCAACCATTCTTGAAGAGGAAATTCCAGCCGATCTCCGTAGTGAAGTCGTCGTTGTTTCAGGACCTAGCCACGCTGAGGAAACTATTGTGCGGGATATCACCTTGATTACGGCAGCCTCCAAAGATCTTGAAACTGCCCAGTACGTCCAAAATCTCTTTAGCAACCACTACTTCCGCCTCTATACCAATACGGATGTTATCGGAGTTGAAACAGCTGGTGCTCTTAAAAACATCATTGCAGTTGGTGCTGGGGCATTACATGGCCTAGGATTTGGCGATAATGCCAAGGCAGCCATCATCGCTCGAGGATTAGCAGAAATCACCCGACTAGGGGTAGCTCTTGGAGCAAATCCTCTGACTTACAGCGGTCTTTCTGGAGTCGGTGATTTGATCGTAACGGGGACATCTGTCCACTCTCGTAACTGGAGGGCAGGTGATGCTCTCGGCCGTGGAGAATCCCTCGCAGACATCGAAGCAAACATGGGCATGGTCATTGAAGGCATTTCAACAACTCGAGCAGCTTACGAACTGGCTCAGAATTGGGTGTCTACATGCCGATCACACAAGCTATTTACCGAGTTATCTATGAAGGTGTCAATATCAAAGAAGCAATCACTGACATCATGAACAATGAATTTAAAGCAGAAAACGAATGGTCGTAGACCTTTATAGAAAGGAACATTTATGAAACAAAAAGTCAGAAAAGCAGTCATCCCTGCCGCCGGATTGGGAACTCGTTTCCTCCCAGCAACTAAGGCCTTGGCCAAGGAAATGTTGCCAATCGTAGACAAACCTACTATCCAGTTTATCGTTGAAGAAGCTCTCAAATCTGGTATCGAAGATATCTTGGTTGTTACAGGTAAGTCAAAACGTTCTATCGAGGACCACTTCGATTCAAACTTCGAATTGGAATATAACCTCAAAGAAAAAGGAAAAACGGATCTTTTGAAGCTGGTTGATGAAACAACTGGCATGCGCCTGCATTTTATTCGTCAAACTCATCCACGTGGTCTCGGAGATGCTGTTTTGCAGGCAAAAGCTTTCGTTGGAAATGAACCTTTTGTCGTTATGCTTGGTGATGACTTGATGGATATCACCAACGAAAAGGCTGTTCCACTTACCAAACAACTCATGGATGACTACGAGCGTACCCACGCGTCTACTATCGCTGTCATGCCAGTCCCTCACGACGAAGTCTCTGCTTACGGGGTTATTGCTCCGCAAGGCGAAGGAAAAGACGGTCTTTACAGCGTTGAAACCTTCGTTGAAAAACCAGCTCCAGAGGACGCTCCTAGCGACCTTGCTATCATCGGACGCTACCTCCTCACGCCTGAAATTTTCCAAATCCTCGAAAACCAAGCTCCAGGTGCAGGAAATGAAATTCAGCTGACAGATGCAATCGACACCCTCAATAAAACACAACGTGTATTTGCTCGTGAGTTCAAAGGGGCTCGTTACGATGTCGGAGACAAGTTTGGCTTTATGAAAACCTCCATCGACTACGCTCTCAAACACCCACAAGTTAAAGACGATTTGAAAGACTACCTCATCCAACTTGGAAAAGAGTTATCTGAGGAGGAATAGAAGAATATTCCATATAAAAAGAAGAACTAGGATAGTTAATTATCCCAGTTCTTTTTATTTTATATTGCTATTCTTTAGAACATCTACTTAAAAAGGAATCTGTATTTCTCAGTTCACTTACTTATAAACTCCATTGAAATGGTCTCAAACTTCATGAAAGCGTTACGATATTATTTGTTTTTTTATAAAAATAGGAGTACAATGAATTAGTATAATAAAATAAAAAGCACCGAATCGGTGCGCATTACTGATTATGGATAACCATATTTTAACTCAAAAGAAAAATCTTTTGGCTGTGTTGTTTCGAATGGTTCCAAAACTTTTTTGTATGATATAACAGAATATTTTAAAAATGAAGGGGGTTTCTATGGAGATTGATGTTTTTTTGATTATTATTTAAAAATCACTTAGTTTTTTTATTTTGGTGATAGGTGTAAGGATATTGGATTTATAAAGTTTTTTTCAAAGATAAAAACAATAGTTTCATTACCATAGAGGATTATGTTTTAGAAGCATTAGTAATATTGTCAAATATTTTGAGTAAGGAGAGGATTGTGTTTTCTTGTGGATTTATTCATAGCAAGGGGGTAGTTACTGGAGTAGAAGTATGTATGAATGTATTAGAGTTAGAAAGATTAAATAATTTGTATAAGATATAGTTTTGAAGAATATTAAAAAACATTAGGTATACTGTCTATGTAGGATGTGCGGAGTTGATAGTATCAATATTTCCTAGTTTTAGAGCTGTGTTGTTTCGAATGGTTCCAAAATAATAAATAATTTTAAATTTGACTTAACTGTTGGAGTAATCATGGTTAAATTAAATCAACCGAGTCGAATATAAGTTGTTTAGTTTTGTGGAAGCTATTAATAAGAATATAATAAGGGAGAAAGATGGGTGTAATTTTAATTTTAAAGTAATTGCGGACACTATCAAAGTAAAAGATTATGGAGAACAAATTTGTGGAATTTATCAAAAACAATAAAAAAGTAATCATTTCATCAGTTGCAGTTGGTGTTGTATTGGTATTAGGGTTTGGATGGTATTCATATTACCAACATCAAGCAGAGCAACAAGCAAAAATTGTACAATTAGAAAAAGATAGCAAATCAGACAAAGAACAAGTTGATAAACTATTTGAATCATTTGATGCATCTTCAGATGAATCTATTTCTAAGTTGAAAGAATTATCTGAAACTTCACTTAAAACCGATACAGGTAAAGACTATCTTAATAATAAAGTCAAAGAATCATCTAAAGCCATTGTAGATTTTCATTTGCAAAAAGGTTTGGCTTATGACATCAAAGATTCAGATGACAAATTTAAAGATAAAACAACCTTAGAAAATAATGTAAAAGAAATCAATAAACAAATTGATTTTATCAAGAAAGTTGATGAAACATTCAAACAAGATAATCTTGAAGAAACTACAAAATCTCTTACTGATATTGTAGATAAATTCAATAAGCAAATCGAAGCTTTGAAGAAAGAAGAAGAACAAAAAGCAGCTGAAAAAGCTAAAGAAGAAGAGAAGAAACAATCAGAAGCTAAAACACAAGAATCTTCTGGTGGATCAAGTAGTTCAAGCAGTTCAAGTTCTAACTCATCTTCTGATTCTGGATCAAATAGTGGCGGAAGTAATTATGAAGCCCCAGCTGCCGAACAATATTCATCTGGCAACAGCAATAGCGGCGGAGGAAATGATGGCTATACAAGATATTGGAGCATTGATGCTGGTGGTAATCACAGCTACTTTAACAGAAATCACAGTAATGGTGACATCCGAGATGACAATGGAAACCATCTTGGAAACGTTGGTGGCGGCATTACAGAATTTAGACAACGTTAATAACCATTTTAGAGCTGTGTTGTTTCGAATGGTTCCAAAACACATTAAAAGCTACTCATTTTTTAAGTAGCTTTTTAACTATTCCCCCTTACACATAACTCATTCCTTTGTAGAAAAGGAAAACGGCTAGTGCAATAAAAAGAACGGTTGCTCCGAGTCGCTGACCGAAACTATAGATCCGTCTCTCACTTCTAACAGGAAAGACTACTGCCAGAAAAGCCCCACCTACCGCACCACCGATATGTCCAGCTAGGCTGATTCCTGGAATCAGAACACTTCCAATGATATTTATCACGAAAAGTGTCAGATAGGATTGCCCCAACTGCTGGATATAGGGGCTGCGAGTTGCGTAACGCAAGACGATAATCGCAGCAAATAGTCCATAGAGGGAGGTGGATGCTCCTGCTGCTAGGACTTTCGGTGTGAAAGCAAACACAAAGAGATTGCCCATCATTCCTGATAAGAGATAGAGAAAAAGGAACTGCTTAGAGCCGAAAATCTCCTCCACCTGTCCTCCAAGAAAGTAGAGAGAAAGCATATTGACGATAAAATGTTCCCAACCAATATGCACAAATATAGCCGAAAAAAGGCGCCATAGCTGCTCAGGGAACAGGCGAATGATCGGTCCATACATAGCTCCAAACTGAAACAGAGTTTTGACCCGATCAAAGTTGATACCCGTAGTAATCAGCATCAGTAAAAATACAAAGCCAGTCACTAGGAGGAAAAAACTAGTCACAGGGTGACGTTTGTCAAAGATTTCCTTCATAGATCAATACCTCCTGAACGGGAATATCGTGGTCTTCCAAGTTAAACTCCTGAACCTGACAAGGATAGATTGTACTCATGGTCTGACCAGCAAAATTCTCCAAATAACGGTCGTAATAGCCTCCGCCATATCCAATCCGATACCCCTCTCTTGTAAAAGCCAAGCCTGGAACATGAATCAAATCAATCTGAGAGGCATCCACCACTTCCAAGTCCCCTTGGGGCTCCAGTAAACCAAAGGAAGTTTTTTTCAACTGCTGCGGATCGTAGACCACAAACTCCATACGCCCCTTGGGATAGGTTTTGGGTATCAAAACTTTTTTGCCGTCCTTCAGCGCCTGGTCAATCAGTCCCTGCGTTTGAAACTCATGCGGAAAAGAGAGGTAGGTTGCGACGACCTTAGCCTCGTGGTAAACAGGATGATTCAAGAATCGTTCGGTTAAAGCTTGATCCATAGCAATTTTTTGCTTCTGAGGAACAGCCTTCATTTCTTGCAAGACTTGCTTGCGTAATTTCGATTTCATAGACAAGCCCTCTACTCTGCTGCCTTCTTTTGAAGAAAGCTAGAGACCGCATCCACTCCAATAGCCAAGGCTTCTTCCTTGGGGCTCATCTGAGGATGGTGCAGGGCGTAGGGACTATCGATACCTAGCCAGAACATAACGCCATCTACCTTTGAAAGGAGGTAACCAAAGTCCTCACCTGTCATAGCAGGCTCGATATCAATCAAGTCGATTCCATCTTTTTCTCCAAAGAAGTCCATCAGTTCACGCGCCAAGGCTGGATTGTTCTCAACAGGTAGGTAGCCTCCTTGCTTGAGTTCTACTTCGACTTCCATCCCAAAGGCTGCCGCGACACCTTCTGCGACTGTCTTGACTCTTTTTTTGCACCAAGAGGCTCATGTCCTGAGTCAAGGCGCGAATGGTACCATGTAAAAAGGCTGTATCTGTGATGACATTATTCGCAACACCAGCTTGGAAAAGGCCAAAGGTCACCACTGCTCCCTCGATTGGATTAACATTGCGGCTAACCACTGACTGTACTTGGGTTACAAAGTAACTAGCAGCCACCAAGGCGTCATTGGCTTCATGCGGAAAAGCTGCGTGTCCTCCTTTTCCTTTGAAACGAATCTTCACCTCACAAGTCCCTGCAAAGAGTGTATGGGTATTGGTCGCAATCTGTCCAACCTTTAGATCTGGACGAACATGGAGTCCATAAAACTGGTCTGGCAACCAATCTCCAAAAGCACCATCCTCATACATGAGCATACCACCAGCTTCATTTTCTTCAGCAGGCTGAAATAGGAAGAGCAGATTATTCTTAGGTTGCTCCTCAAGAGCACGCTCTAAACAGCCCAAGGCAATGGTCATATGAAAATCATGGCCACAGGCATGCATGCGACCTTGGTGTTGAGAAGCAAAAGGTAGACCTGTTTGTTCGACGATAGGCAGGCCATCAATATCTGTCCGCCAACCAATGGTTCGCTCCGGCTGACTTCCCTGCAGGTAGACCAAAAATTCCTGTTCGCCAAGTACGAACTTGAACAAAGTCCTTGTCCGCAGTCAATTTTTTTCAATCACATCCAGCAAATAAGCATGAGTCTTGAACTCTTCTAAGCCAATCTCTGGAATCTGGTGCAAATCTCGTCGAGTCTGAATCAAATCTAACATCTATCGATCCTCCTTTTGATAGAAGAAAGAGGCTGGAAGAAGGATTCCGCCTCTTTTTTTACTTTTTACAATTACAAGGTACGAAGCGCATCTTCTAGCGCTGTTTTTTGTTGGGTTTGGGCATCAATCTCTTTGATGATACGAGCTGGAACACCTGCTACTACCACGTTTTCTGGGACATCTTGAGTCACAATAGCTCCTGCAGCGACAACTGAACCACTACCGATTTGGACACCTTCGATGACCACTGCATTAGCTCCGATAAGAACATTGTCCCCGACACGGACTGGATCGGCACTAGCTGGCTCAATCACACCTGCCAAAACTGCCCCTGCACCAACGTGGCTGTTCTTCCCAACGATGGCACGACCACCAAGGATAGCACCCATATCAATCATGGTTCCTGCACCGATTTCTGCTCCGATATTGATGACAGCTCCCATCATGATAACAGCATTGTCACCAATTTCCACTTGATCGCGGATAATAGCACCTGGCTCGATACGAGCGTTGATAGTACGCTTGTCTAGCAAGGGAACTGCCGAATTACGAGCATCTTGCTCGACAACATAATCTTGATTTTCTACCAAGCCTTCGAGAAGCGGAGCGATATCCTTCCAATCTCCAAAAAGAACATTGCCTAGTTTGACAATGGAATTAGGAACAGCAGACGCTAGTTGTCCTTCAAAGGTTACTTTGACACTGGTTTTCTTCTCTGCATTGGCGATAAATTGGATGATTTCTTGGGCAGTCATTTTTGTGGCAGTCATAGGCGCCTCCTGGTTCATTATAATGATACCTATTCTACCAAAAAAGACTTCAAATTTGAAGCCTAAACTATCAAAATAGTCGTCTTTACTTCCCTTCTTTGGCTTCTTCGATAGACAAGAAGACCATAGGAACGATGATCAAAATCATGGCCAAAACTAGAAATCCATCTAGGACGAGACCGAGAAAGAGGACGCTCAATAGCGCTGAAGAGAGAGGTTCGCTAGCGCTCACTACAGAGACAACCAGAGGGGAAACAAGAGAGACGGCCTTCATAGATAGAAGAAGGCAAAAGCTGTTCCAAATACGGCAATAATCAAACAAATCAACAGACTGGTAGCATCCAACTGGAAGGTGACATGATGGACTGGATAGAGCAGATTGCTAAAGAGCCCTGCGAAAATCATCCCCCAACCAACAGTGGGTACAAAACCATAGTGGCGGGCAAATCGTTGAGGCAAGATGACATTAAACATGACGCCTACTGCACTGAGCAAGCCTGTCACTAGAGCCAAGGGTGTCATGGACAACTGGGACAAGTCCCCTTTTGTGGCCATCAAAAAAACACCTAGCATGGCAATCAAAACATAGAGAATCGCTGTAATCGAAGCCTTCTTCTGGTAGACAATGCGATTGTACAACAAAATAAAAACAGGGCTGATAAATTGTAAAATGGTTGCCGTCGTCGCATTGGAATACTCAACACAGAGATAGAAGAAAAACTGCACAGAAAAAATACCTAGAATAGCATAGGCTAAAAAAGGTAGATAATTTTTCTTATCTTTCCAGATATCCAACAAGCGACTACGCAACTGAAAGGCAGATAAAGCTAAAACCAAACTCCCCGCCACCAGCAAACGCATAGAGGTAATCCAACCAGACGATACTGGATAATGAGTGAAAAAATACTCTCCTAAAATCCCGCAAATCCCCCAAATCAGACCTGAGAACAGTGAATACAAGGTTCCCTTAAAAATCTTCTTTTGATACTTATTCATTCCCTTATTGTAACACGAAATAGAAAAAGAAAAAAGTAGCTAAGAGAAGAAATTGCCTCTTGCTACTTTTTTTATTATCGATTAAATAGACGGAAACGACCTGACGAACCACTTTGAGTGTTGTTGTTCGAATTTGCCCCTGAACTACTGCTTGAACTTGAGCCACTGCTTGAACTTGGAGGAGTCACTGCAGGTAGGCTTCCAAGAATGGTTTTCCAAGCGTTCAGATAGTCTGCGTCGCTACCTCCGATGGCAAAGCGGTAAGTGGTTACTGGCGCCCCTTCTTTGCTAGCCCAGTAGCTTGTCACTGTAGAACCAGAAAGTTCGATTTCCTTACCATTGATGGAAACTTTGCCGGGCTTTTGGCCTGTTGATCGGAGAACTTGGGACTTAGTCACACTTGGGTCAAGATTAAAGCGATCATTTCCCCATATTCCAGGTTCAGCTTGCTGGATAGCATTGACCAAGTAAGCCATGTATTTGGCATTGCGGTAGTGACCTGCACCCTTGGCTAGTGGTCGGTTATCATCATGACCTAACCAGCCACCTAGAGTCAATCGAGGAGTAGAAAGCATGAGCCACATGTTTTCATCTTCATTAGTCGTACCAGTTTTTCCGATCCAGTCAGCACGAGCTAGGCCTGGATTGATCGAAGCCAAGTCGGTCTGGAAGCTAGAAGTAATCCGAGAAGAAATGACGTCACGGAGCAAACTTTGCATGATGGTTGCTGTCGCTTTTGAATAAACCTGCACAGGCTCATCCTTATGCTCATAGACCACTCGACCATCCGTTGATTCGATCTTGGCAATCATGTGTTTCTTGTGGTAAACTCCGTTGTTGGCTATCGTTTGGTATCCGTTGGTATGTTGGGCAACTGTAACCTCAATCCCCCCACCCATCGGCAAACTTTCAATCCCATATTCTGGGATTTCATAACCCATTTTTCCATATAGCCCTTGACATCAACGCCCTTCTCTCGAAGCGTACGATAAGTCCAGTAGGCTGGGATATTCCATGAGTAGTTAAGGGCTTCTCCCAATGTCATCATGCCTGTACCAGGACTATTGACATACATGATGGGATTCCCGTTTGAGAAGTTGGTTGGATAGTTTGATAAGATACTTGCACTCCCCATCAAACCTTGGTCAATCGCGATACCATAGGCCAATATAGGTTTCGTGGTTGAAGCTGGAGAACGTTTGGTATCGATAGCATGATTGTTCTGATTTTCTTGATAATTACGACCACCAACAAATCCAAGGATGGCTCCCGTTTGGTTGTCCATGAGGACATTCCCTACTTCAGGCTGGCCTGTCGAATCATCTACCAAACTGCCGTAGTTAGCAACTGCATTTTGCATAGCAGTGTGGACGTTTTTATTAATAGTCGTGGTGATCTTATAGCCACCATTCTCGATTTCCTTCGTCGCTAGATCGCGGTAAGCTTTTTGGATCGATTCATTTTTTTGCTCTTGCGCAGAAACATTATCTCTCTGGATGAGGTAGTCGTACATCCGATCCGTTGCTTCTGCCAAGGTTGCATAGTAGAGATAGTCACGCGAAGTACCACTGACACTACCTGATGGTAGAAAGTCTTGCTTGAAGTCATAATCCTTGTACTTGTCGTAGTCTTCCTGACTCAGAGCTCCTGTCCGATACATATTGTAGAGGACATCCTTGGCACGCTTGATTCCCAAGGCCATATCCTCATCGCTCTTCATACTGCCGTCAGATTCATAAGGAGAATAACTAATAGGACTCTGGGGCAAACCTGCGATAAAGGCAGCTTGAGGTATTGTCAAATCCGATGCATTAACTCCAAAAATTCCCTCTGCAGCCTGCTGGGCACCTGCAATATTTTGGCCCTTGTGATTGCGTCCAAAAGGAGCAATATTAAGGTAGGTTGTTAAAATCTCATCCTTGCCCATGGCTCGTTCTAAAGCCAAGGCATCAATAATTTCTTTGGCCTTACGAGCCAGAGTGGGAGCATCCCCCACCACTTGCTGCTTGATGACCTGCTGCGTCAAGGTCGAACCACCACTAGACGATCCCAAACCGACAAAGGTTCCCAGAGTCGCACGAATAACGGCCTTAGGCACAACTCCCTTATGCTCATTGAAATGCTCGTCCTCTGTCGCAATGATAGCCTTCTTGAGATTATCTGAGATAGCCTCCGAAGCGACTGATGTGCGCAATAAATCTCCTTCAATTGAAGCGATGGTACTTCCGTCAGCATAGGTAATTTCTGAGATAGAGGCAATATCCTTCACTTGTTTGACCAATTCCTCTGTTTGAGGCACCTTGACTTTGTCAAATAGAGCAACCCCATAGCCCATGGCCACACCCGCTCCCAAAAGACCTCCGATAAAGGCTAGAATGAAGAGAGTGTTGAAGGTCACTTTAAAAGCACTCAAAATCTTAGCAAAAATGGACCCTACCCTTTTGAGTTTGTTAGAAGAAGCTACTTTCTTATCAGTCTTTTTACTTGCTTGTTTTTTCTTCCATTTGGCAGTTAGTTGCTGGAAAAAATGCAGCATTTTTGTTTTTAATTCATTAATTCTTTCTTTCATGAATGTCCTCGCTTTCTCTATTATACCATAAAAGGGAAACTTTCAATAAAATAGCCACTTTCTTCCCTATTCCACTAGGCTATTAATCAAGTTTGTGATACAATAGGTAGAAACAATATTTTATAAAGGAGAAAAGACACATGCACATTTTTGATGAGCTAAAAGAGCGTGGTTTGATTTTTCAAACGACTGATGAAGAAGCTTTGCGTAAAGCCCTAGAAGAAGGTCAAGTTTCTTATTATACTGGCTACGATCCAACTGCTGACAGCCTTCACCTAGGCCACCTTGTCGCAATCTTGACCAGTCGTCGTTTGCAATTAGCAGGTCACAAACCTTATGCGCTCGTTGGCGGTGCTACAGGTCTCATCGGAGATCCGTCCTTCAAAGATGCTGAGCGTAGTCTCCAAACAAAAGACACAGTAGAGGGCTGGGTCAAGTCTATCCAAGGACAACTTTCTCGTTTTCTTGACTTTGAAAATGGGGAAAATAAAGCTGTCATGGTCAACAATTACGACTGGTTTGGCAGTATCAGCTTCATTGACTTCCTCCGTGATATCGGAAAATACTTCACTGTCAACTACATGATGAGTAAGGAGTCTGTGAAAAAACGGATCGAGACAGGGATTTCTTACACAGAGTTTGCCTACCAAATCATGCAAGGATATGACTTCTACGTCCTTAACCAAGAGCACAATGTAACCCTTCAAATCGGTGGTTCTGACCAATGGGGCAATATGACAGCTGGTACTGAATTGCTTCGTCGCAAGGCTGACAAGACTGGTCACGTGATCACTGTGCCACTCATCACAGATGCAACTGGTAAGAAATTTGGTAAATCAGAAGGAAACGCAGTATGGCTCAATCCTGAAAAGACTTCCCCATACGAAATGTACCAATTCTGGATGAACGTCATGGACGCTGACGCTGTTCGCTTCTTGAAAATCTTTACTTTCTTGTCACTCGATGAGATTGAAGACATCCGCAAACAGTTTGAAGCGGCGCCACACGAACGCTTGGCTCAAAAAGTCCTCGCTCGTGAAGTCGTGACTCTTGTCCACGGAGAAGAAGCCTACAAAGAAGCTCTTAACATCACAGAGCAACTCTTTGCTGGAAACATCAAAAACCTTTCTGTTAAAGAACTCAAACAAGGACTTCGTGGTGTGCCAAACTACCAAGTACAGGCAGACGAAAACCACAATATCGTGGAACTCCTCGTGTCATCTGGTGTGGTGAATTCCAAACGCCAAGCCCGTGAAGATGTTCAAAATGGAGCTATTTACGTCAACGGCGACCGTATCCAAGACCTTGACTATGTCTTGAGTGACACAGATAAGTTAGAAAACGAACTAACTGTTATTCGCCGCGGGAAGAAAAAATACTTCGTTCTTACATACTAAAAAAGCAGACTGGAGGCATTTGCCATCCAGTCCTTTTTTTGCTAGACTAAAACTATGAATACAAACCTCAAACCAAAACTCCAGCGCTTTGCTGCCGCAACTGCCTTTGCCTGCCCTATCTGCCAAGAAAATCTGACCTTGGTAGAAACCAGTCTCAAGTGTAGCAATCGCCATTCTTTTGACTTGGCAAAATTCGGCTATGTCAATCTAGCACCGCAAATCAAGCAATCTGCCAACTACGACAAGGAAAGCTTCCAAAACCGCCAAGAAATCCTAGAAGCTGGTTTTTATCAGGCTATCTTAGAAACCATCTCAGACCTGCTTGCAAGACTAGAAACTGCCAAAACTATCTTGGATATCGGTTGTGGCGAAGGATTTTACTCTCGTAAACTCCAAGAAAGTCATCCTGACAAAACCTTCTACGCCTTTGATATTTCCAAAGATTCCGTTCAAATCGCTGCCAAGAGTGAACCCAACTGGGCGGTCAACTGGTTTGTCGGTGACCTGGCTCGTCTTCCTATAAAAAACGCCAGCATGGATATTCTGCTTGATATCTTTTCCCCTGCCAACTATGGTGAATTTCGCCGCGTTTTATCCCAAAACGGTATCTTAATTAAGGTCGTTCCTACTGAAATCACCTCAAAGAAATCCGTCATATGGTGCAAGACCATCTGACAAAGAAGGACTATTCCAACCAAGATATCAAGGAACATTTCCAAGAACACTTCACCATCCAATCTAGTCAGATAGCTTCCTTAACCAAGCCTATCACACCCGAGCAACGCCAAGCTCTGCTTAGCATGACACCCCTACTCTTTAACATTGACCAGACCAAGATTGATTGGAGTCAACTGATAGAGATTACCATTGAAGCAGAGATTCTAGTTGGGAAAGCACTGTAAATAAATTTTTGAGATAAGATAAAGCCCGCAGCTCTTCTTGAGATGCGGGTTTAAATCACCATTTTTCAAGTATCTATCGGAAAAGGGGGAAAATTTTAACCTCACCATTTATTTTCGATTCGAAATAACAAATTTATCAATAAAAAGCAAGTGAAATGAGGCAAGTGTAATCCCCAAATAGCAGCCATGATAAGAGATATCTTGATGGGTAAGGGGAAAAAGAGTATTATTGCCCGTCAAGAGGCATGTCACAATCACAAATAGTATCCAGAATAAATCAGTCCATTTATATTTTGAAAAATATTTTTTCCACATATAAACACCTTCTTTCCTATAATCGTATTATAACACTTTGTGTAAGCGAATACAAGGAATTTGAGGTAATTTCTAAGTAGATTCTGAGGCTTAAAGGTAGTAAAATCAGCATTATTAAGTGCTGGTTTTTTGTCTGACGCTATACCCCATCCATAAGACTAGGTTATAGGGACTGAACACTAAGCTTTAAAAAAAGCTAGTTTATGAAGTTTAGCGATTGTTAGTTTCCCAAACTGTACTCTATTTTTATTTTTTAATCCCCAATAACTAAGGGCAAGTAATGCTACAACCCAAGCAAAAGTGATCCCCAAACTGTCAAAATTCAACTTGAAATCTGGTTCATTAAAGAAATCTACATAAACTCCTAAGAAGGTTGTATCCATAAATTTCTTAATTTCTGAGCTAACTTGAGAAAACATCGGCAAGAACGAGAGTCCAAGCATTGGAATCAAACCATAAACCTGAGCCTGAGTTTGTGTCTCTGAAATAACTCCGATCACTAAATTTAAGAGAATTGTACATAATGCTACCAGAGAAGCTACTACAAGGTATACAGGATAATCTTTTGCGAAATCCACTTCAACCATAATAGGGAAGAAATAACTGAAGCCAAGGCAAAGATTACAGGATAAAACAACACGGAAACAAGATATTCTCCACGGCGAACTCCGCTTAAGATAAGAGTTTTAAAAATTCTTTTTTCTTTTTCCTCTGCAATAGAGTTTGAAATCATTGACCCAGAAGAAAATGAGAATGCCATTGTTAAAGAACTAAACAATAGTGTTTTCCCTTGAGTGCCATCTGTATTCATAAAATTTTGGAAGAGTAGAACAAGAAAGAATGGGAATACTACTTGTACCAAAGTGTTTTTGTTTGTTAATAATACTTGTGTCCTCAACCAGATAAGGGCTAAAATTCTCTTAAACATCTAATTTTTCTCCTGTCAATTTAATAAAAATATCTTCTAAAGTTGGTTCACATGAGTGAAGCGTCATCATTTTTTTATAATCTTCTTTCTGCAAGTCTTCGAAGCGCACTACTTTTTTAGTAGAGTCACTATAGGTTACTGCAACCTTTTTTTCCGTGTTGTATTTTTGGATAATTTCGCTTGGGCTTCCTTGTTCAATAAGATCACCTTTATTCAAAAGAGCTAGGTTATCACATAATAAAGTCGCCTCATTCATATCATGAGTAGTTAAGAAAATGGTTGTTCCTCTTTCCTTTAACTCCTGTAGTAATTTGTGAATCTTCTTTGAGGTGGTGGGATCTAACCCACTTGTAGGTTCATCTAAAAATAGAACTTTAGGATAATTGATTAAAGCACGAGCTAAAAGCATTCGTTGACGCATTCCTGTAGAAAGTTTCTCAGCTGGAGTGTCTTTACTATCATACAGACCAACTTGTTTTAGAATTTCTTCAATTCGAGATTTTGAAACTCCGTATAGTCTTGCAAACAGTAACAAGTTATTGTACAAACTTAATTTTTCGTAATAACCACTTGTGTCACCTACTAAACCTAACTCTTCAAAATCTGACGGAAGTAATTTTTGAGAATCTTTCCCTAATAATTCTGTCTTTCCGCTGTTAGCCTGTAGCTGTCCTGTCAGAATATTGATCATTGTTGTCTTCCCTGAACCAGATGGACCTAGGAATCCAAAAATTTCTCCTTCGTTTATTGAAAAACTAATTTGATTTAAAGCAATATTATCTCCAAATCGCTTTGTAACTCTTTCTACCTTAATCATTTTATTACCTCTTTCTAATGATAAATTGTATTTTAGAAACTTCACTCACTCCCATCGGTTATGTCAACAACTCTAATTCTAGGCTTTAAGTTGGAGTCCAGTTTGATTTCCCTCATTTCATTTGGAAGCAAGAGAACTAATTTTAGCAACTTCTCATCAAGTGTTACTTTACATAGGCGTCTGCTATCTAGACTATTTTTTATAATCAGATAATTCTTCTTGACAAACTTTTCATCCATATAATAGTCAATTGTTTTTACCATATTTTCCTCCCGCCTGCTAATCTCCATCCCATTAAATAGGAATGTTTCTAGCATTGCGCTCTTCTTAACTTATTTACAATAACAGTATATACCTTACGAGAGTAAAAAAACAGGACATTTATGTCCACTGACATTTATGTCCTGTTTTATATTGAAATTATGAAAAATCCTTATTTTTTTCCTCTATCACTCGATTTTTAAAATTCATGTCATTCAAAAATTCTGCTCCGTTAATAGCTTTTTCATAGTATTGTAGGGCTTTTTCTTTATCTTTTTCTCCGTATAAGTAATATTTTGCTTCAATGAAGTCTACAGTTGGTTTTAAACTAGTATCTTCGATGTCAATCATAATTTCTCTTAAAATGCTCAATATTTCAGGTATAAATTCATGATAATCGATGTCAAGCTGATAAAGGACTAAACCTATTAGCACCCTTTGAAGCAAGTGAATATAGTTTGTATCATCATAATTTGTTTGAGATACAATATTTAGACAAACTTTTTTTAAAGTTATTTCATCTCGTTCTGCATTAACCGCTAAAGATAAAAAATACAAGTACAATAGTAGTAGATCATTTGTCGAATATTCTGTTCGCAGCATTGTTTGCTCAAAATACTCCTCAATTAAACCTTCCCCAAATTCAGCGTTTTCAGAAACATATACATCATCAATGGCTTGTAGGACTTCAACTGCTACTTGCTCATCTTCAGGTAGTTGGTCATAAAAGCGTTCCTGAATTTCCTCAAAGATTTCCTCACGTTGACGAATTTTTTCTTCATCTCCATGAATAGATTGACGAATCAATTTCGTTTTTAGTTTTAAATACTCTTTAGGAACAATTAACAAGCCCTCGTCAATTAGCTGAGATATTGAAACTCCCAATACTTTGGCTATATAGTCTAGTTTCGCTAAACTGGGCAAGTTATTTCCTATTTCAATTCGGCCCAACTGACGAACAGTCAGTTCTTTTTCATCTCCACAAAAGGCTTCCCTACTCAATCCCTTTTCAGTCCGTAAGGTACGAATCCGTTTCCCAATTTCTAAATTACTCATAATAAGCCTCTTCAAATTCTAATTTGATATTCAAACAACTACTTGTATACATTCCTATTTTAACATACTTTCTTACAATTTTCAGATAAAAATAATGATAACTAATAGTTTTAAGCCACCACTCTATATAACTGACCCATTTTAATATAGTATCTGAGGTCTATCTCTACTCAAGTATTCAAAAAAGCGAGTTTCAATTGAAATTCGCTTTTTACAAAATGTATTAGTATGAATTTGTATCTTAGTTCAAGTGCCAGATATCTTCGTTGTACTGAGCGATTGTACGGTCAGATGAGAAGAATCCTGCTTTAGAAATGTTAACGATGACTTTATCCAACCATGCGTCACGGTCTTCGTAGTCAGCAAGCATTTGCTCTTTGACTTTGATGTAGTCTTCCAAGTCTAAGAGAGTCATGAACCAGTCTTTGTTGATCAATTCGTTGTAAAGACGTTCCAAGCGTTCTTTCTTACCTACTGCAAGAACAGCGTCGCTGACGATGAAGTCAACCAATGGTTTGATGGCTTCACGAGCGTAGAATTCGCTTGATTTGTAAGCTGCCTTTGCATAAAGGTCGATAACAGTTTCTGAATCTTCACCAAAGATGTAGATGTTGTCGTCGCCAACCAACTCAGCAATTTCTACGTTAGCACCGTCCATAGTACCGAGAGTCAAAGCTCCGTTCAACATGAATTTCATGTTACCAGTACCTGAAGCTTCTTTAGAAGCAAGTGAGATTTGTTCTGAGATATCACATGCTGGGATAAGGAAGCTTGCTGCAGTAACGTTGTAGTTTTCAACCATCACTACTTGCAAGTGTGGTGCTACTGCTGGGTCATTTGCAATGACTTCTGACAAGCACAGGATCAAGTGGATGATGTCTTGAGCGATTGTGTAGGCAGGAGCTGCTTTACCACCAAAGAATACTGTGATTGGACGAGCAGGGATGTTACCAGCCTTGATGTCCAAGTATTTGTGAATCACATACAAAGCGTTCATTTGTTGGCGTTTGTACTCGTGAAGACGTTTGATTTGGATATCAAAGATAGAGTTTGTATTGATTTCCACACCTTGATGTTCTTTCAAGTGTCGAGCCAATTTACGTTTGTTGTGAGCCTTGATTTCTTCAAGTTTTGCTTTAAGGGCTGCTTTATCTTCGTAAGACAAGAGTTTTTCAAGTTCATCCGCTTCATGGTGCCAACCACGTCCAATAATTTCATCCAAGTAGTGAGACAAGCGTGGGTTAGCATGCATGAGCCAACGACGGAAAGTAATACCGTTTGTTTTGTTGTTGAATTTTTCTGGGTAGATGTCGTAGAAAGCTTTCAACTCAGAGTTCTTCAAGATTTCAGTGTGGAGTGCTGCTACCCCGTTAACACTGTATCCGTAGTGGATATCCATGTGAGCCATGTGAACACGTCCGCTCTCATCGATGATTTGAACAGCTGGGTCTTTGTATTCTGCTTTAACACGACGGTCCAATTCTTTGATGATTGGTACCAAGTGAGGAACCACTTCTTCCAAAAATTCAAGAGGCCATTTTTCAAGGGCTTCAGCAAGGATGGTGTGGTTCGTGTAGGCAGTCATGCTACGAACGATAGAGATTGCTTCATCAAGTTCGATACCACGTTCAGTCAAAAGACGGATCAATTCAGGGATCACCATTGATGGATGAGTATCGTTGATTTGTACAACTGCGTAGTCCGCAAGGTCATGCAAGTTGCTTCCTTTTTCGATTGCTTCGTCGATGATTAATTGCGCACCGTTTGAAACCATGAAGTATTGTTGGAAGATACGGAGCAATTCACCTTGCTTGTCGCTATCGTCTGGGTAAAGGAAGAGAGTCAAGTTGCGAGCGATATCTGTCTTGTCAAAGTTGATACCATCTTCGATGATAGAAGAATCAACTGAATCCAAGTCAAACAAACGCAAGCGGTTTTTAGTAGCTGTCTTGTAACCAGGTACATCGATATCGTAAAGGGTAGATGTCAATGTGAAGTGTGCAAATGGCACTTGGTAGCTACGGCTTGAGCGTACCAACCAGTTTTGCTCTGTCAACCAAGCGTTAGGAATTGTTTCTTGTTGGTTGTTTTTAAGAACTTGTTGGAAAAGACCGAAGTGGTAGTTCAATCCAACACCGTCACCATTCAAACCAAGTGTAGCGATTGAGTCGATAAAGCAGGCTGCCAAACGTCCCAAACCACCGTTACCAAGTGATGGTTCCAATTCTACTTCTTCGATTTCGATCAACTCTTTACCTGCAGCAGCAAGTTCTTTCTTCACATCGTCGTAAAGACCAAGGTTAATCAAGTTGTTTGACAAGAGTTTACCAATCAAGAACTCAGCTGAGATGTAGTAAACTTTTTTCTTACCAGTGTTGACTGGTTTTTGGCTGCTAGCAAGCTTGCTGTAGTTAAGAAGAGCAAGGTAAAGCTCTTCATTGCTACATTCTGCAATGGTTTTATTGTAACGTTTTTGTACAAATTCGTTTAATGGTAACATGTTTATGTGTCTCCTGATAATGTCTTATTTCTTTAATTCTACCAAATTTTCATTGATTCGGCGATAAATTGTAGTCAAGTCAAGCAAAGTTTCTTCAACAGCTGGTGTGAGTTGGTCTGCTGTCATACGCCATGACCAGTTTCCGCCAAGAGTAGATGGGAAGTTCATACGAGCTGACTCATCCAATTCTAGTAAATCTTGCATAGTGGCAATAGCCATGAAGCTAACAGATGAAAAAACTGTGCGAAGCATTGCGTGTGGCACTGTTTCATACTCTTACGGTTCGTGTAGCGCGCCATGTACTCGCGAGTTGGATCGTCGATTTCATTACGGTACCAACCAAGAACCGTATTGTTATCGTGTGTTCCTGTGTACATAACAGAGTTGGCAGGTGCCAAGTGTGGGCTATCGATACTTTCGTCTTCTGGGTTGAAGGCAAACTGAAGAATCTTCATTCCTGGGAAGCCAGTACGTTCACGCAACTCGATGACTTCATCTGTCATGAAACCAAGGTCTTCCGCGATGATGTTTAGCTCACCAAGCTCTTCCTTAACGGCTGCGAAGAGTTTGTACCCTGGACCTTTCACCCACTTACCAGGTGCTGCTGTATCGGATCCAGCAGGAATTTCCCAGTAAGATTCGAAACCGCGGAAGTGATCGATACGAACGATATCGTAGATCTTGAAGCTTTCACGCAAGCGTTCAACCCACCATTTGTAACCGTCTTTGTCCATTGCTTCCCAGTCATAGATTGGGTTGCCCCAAAGTTGACCAGTGGCAGAAAACTCATCTGGTGGGCATCCTGCGATGCAAGTTGCTTTACCATTGGCATCTGTCTTGAAGAGATGTGGATTTGCCCACATGTCGCTTGAATCTTCCGCTACATAGATAGGCATGTCCCCAACGATTTCGATGTGGTTATCGTTAGCGTAAGCTTTCAATTTCAACCATTGTTGGAAGAAGAAGTATTGAGTCACACGGTGGTAAACCAACTTGTCTGCCAATTTCTCACGGTAGCTTTCAAGCGCTGAAGCTTTACGGGCACGAGCATCTGCATCTGGCCATTCTGTCCAAGCAAGATTGTCAAAATGCTCTTTGATCGCCATATACTCAGCGAAGAGTTCAAGCCATGATTGGTTGTCTTGAGCAAACTTCTCAAAATCTTTGACATCTCCCACTTCCAAGAAGCGTTTAACTGCTTTTTCTAAAAGCGGACGACGTGCGTAATAAATCTTCGCATAGTCAACTTCAGATGCATCGCTACCAAAGTCAACCCCTTCAAGGTCACTGGCTTCGAGCAAGCCTTGCTCTACCAAGATATCAAGGTCGATAAAATGCGTATTTCCAGCAAAGGCCGAGAATGATTGGTATGGAGAATCTCCATAGCTTGTTGTCCCAAGAGGGAGGATTTGCCAGTAACGTTGCTTCGTACGAACCAAGAAATCAACGAAATCATAGGCAGTTTGGCCAAATGATCCAATCCCGTATGCTCCTGGAAGAGAAGAGATGTGCATCAACACACCACTTTGACGTTTTTTCATAATAGCACCTCATGTGTTTGTTATAAAACGTTGCGCAATCAAGGCGCAAACGTTTGCGTTAAATTAAGTATAGCGTATTTTAAACACAAATGCAAGCGTTTTTAAAAAAATTTTTTTGAATTATTTTAATCAAACAAAACTTGTTCCCACTGATATTTTATGAAATGAGCCAAAAAAATTTTAAAGATTTTCTGATTTAAGATAATTCATTCCAAATATCTGCTCTATTTTCTGAAAAATCGAGCCGAATTTACGCAATCGTTTCCCTAATATATTTTCCATTCAAGAAAAACAAACATTTTAAGTTCTTTCCTATATAAAGGCTTTAACAAATGTTTGAAGCCTTAAAATTTTTTTAAAAAACTTTTTAAAAAAGCTTGCAACCGTTTTCTATTTGTGCTATACTAGGCTCATAAAAGAAAACGTTTGCGTTTTCTAAATAAATTATACTGTTATTCTTTAGGAGGAATACACTATGTCATCTAAATTCATGAAGAGCGCTGCTGTGCTCGGAACTGCTACTCTCGCTAGCTTGCTCTTGGTAGCTTGCGGAAGCAAATCTGCTGACAAAGCAGCTGATACTAGCTCATCTGAAGCAAAAGAAATCACTTTCTACGTTGAAGACCAATACAAAGCCTACGCTGAAAAAGTTGCTGCAGCTTATGAAAAAGAATCAGGTACAAAAGTTAACATCAAATCAGGTGACCAACTTGGTGGACTTGACAAACTTTCTCTTGACAACCAATCAGGTCAAGCTGCTGACGTTATGATGGCACCATACGACCGCGTAGGTAGCCTTGGTACTGACGGACAACTTTCAGAAGTTACTTTGAGCGACGGCGCTAAAACAGATGATAAGACTAAATCTCTTGTAACAGCTGCTGACGGTAAAGTTTACGGTGCTCCTGCCGTTATTGAGTCACTTGTTATGTACTACAACAAAGACTTGCTAAAAGAAGCTCCAAAAACTTTTGCTGAATTAGAAGAACTTGCTAAAGACAGCAAATACGCTTTCGCTGGTGAAGATGGCAAAACTACTGCCTTCCTAGCTGACTGGACAAACTTCTACTACGCATATGGACTTCTTGCTGGTAACGGTGGTTACGTATTCGGACAAAACGGTAAAGACGCTAAAGACATCGGTCTTGCAAACGACGGTTCTATCACTGGTGTCAACTACGCTAAATCTTGGTATGAAAAATGGCCTAAAGGTATGCAAGATACTGAAGGTGCTGCAAACTTGATCCAAACTCAATTCCAAGAAGGTAAAACAGCTGCTATCATCGACGGTCCTTGGAAAGCTCAAGCATTCAAAGATGCTAAAGTAAACTACGGTGTTGCTACTATTCCAACTCTTCCAAATGGTAAAGAATACACACCATTCGGTGGTGGTAAAGCTTGGATCATCCCATCAAGCACTAAGAACCTTGAAGCTGCACAAAAATTTGTAGACTTCCTTGTTTCAACTGAACAACAAAAAGCATTCTACGATGCAACTAACGAAATCCCAGCTAACACTGAAGCTCGTTCATACGCTGAAGGTAAAAAAGATGAGTTGACAACAGCTGTTATCAAACAGTTCAAGAACGCTCAACCAATGCCAAACATTTCTCAAATGTCAGCAGTTTGGGATCCAGCTAAAACTATGCTCTTTGATGCTGTAAGTGGTAAAAAAGATGCTAAGACAGCTGCTAACGATGCTGTAACATTGATCAAAGAAACAATCAAACAAAAATTTGGTGAATAATTGAATTCGTTACAAGGGGGGAGAATACAAATCCCCCTTTGATTTTATAAATTTACGAATGATTGCAGTTGCCTATCTAGTGATTGGAGACAAACTTCAATCTCGTATCCTATGAAAGGAGTATTCATGGAAAACCAACAACCTAGCAAAGCAGCCTTGCTTTCAGTGATTCCTGGGTTAGGACAGATTTACAATAAACAAAAAGGCAAAAGGTTTTATCTTCCTTGGTGTAACTATCGTATTTGTTCTTTATTTCCTAGCACTTGCAGCCCCTGAATTGCACAATTTGATCACTCTTGGTGACAAGCCAGGTCGTGATAATTCCCTCTTTATGCTGATTCGTGGTGCCTTCCATTTAATCTTTGTAGTCGTTTATGTGCTCTTTTATTTCTCAAATATTAAAGATGCACATACAATCGCAAAACGTATTAACAATGGAATTCCTGTCCCACGTACTTTTAAAGATATGATCAAAGGTATTTATGAGAATGGTTTCCCTTACCTCTTGATCATCCCATCTTACGTCGCTATGACATTTGCGATTATCTTCCCAGTTATCGTAACCTTGATGATTGCCTTTACCAACTATGACTTCCAACACTTGCCACCAAACAAATTGTTGGACTGGGTTGGTTTGACTAACTTTACAAACATCTGGAGCTTAAGTACCTTCCGTTCAGCCTTCGGTGCGGTTCTTTCTTGGACCATCATCTGGGCCTTGTCTGCTTCTACTTTGCAGATTGTGATTGGTATCTTCACCGCTATCATTGCTAACCAACCATTTATCAAAGGAAAACGTATCTTTGGTGTTATTTTCCTTCTTCCTTGGGCTGTTCCAGCCTTCATCACTATCTTGACATTCTCAAACATGTTTAACGATAGTGTCGGAGCGATCAACACTCAAGTATTGCCTATCTTGGCTAAGGTTCTTCCTTTCCTTGACGGTGCTCTTATCCCTTGGAAAACAGACCCAACTTGGACCAAGATTGCCTTGATTATGATGCAAGGTTGGCTAGGATTCCCATACATCTACGTTTTGACTTTGGGTATCTTGCAGTCAATTCCTAACGACCTCTACGAAGCGGCTTATATCGATGGTGCCAATGCTTGGCAAATTCCGCAACATCACTTTCCCTATGATTTTGGCTGTTGCAGCACCAACATTGATCAGCCAATACACCTTCAACTTTAACAACTTCTCTATCATGTACCTCTTCAACGGCGGAGGTCCTGGTAGCGTTGGTGGTGGAGCCGGTTCAACTGATATCTTGATCTCATGGATTTATCGTTTGACAACAGGTACATCTCCTCAATACTCTATGGCGGCAGCTGTTACCTTGATCATCTCTATCATTGTCATCTCTATCTCTATGATCGCATTCAAGAAACTACACGCATTTGATATGGAGGACGTCTAAGATGAATAACTCAATCAAACTCAAACGTAGACTGACTCAAACCCTCACTTACCTCTACTTGATTGGTCTTTCAATCGTGATTATCTATCCACTTTTGATTACTATTATGTCAGCCTTCAAGACTGGTAACGTCGTAGCTTTAAACTAGATGCTAACGTCGACTTTAGCTTTGCCAACTTCCAAGGGCTCTTCACTGAAACCTTGTACGGCACTTGGTACCTCAACACTTTGATTATCGCTTTGATTACAATGGCTGTTCAAACAAGTATCATCGTACTTGCTGGTTACGCCTACAGCCGTTACAACTTCTTGGCTCGTAAACAAAGTTTGGTCTTCTTCTTGATCATCCAAATGGTGCCAACTATGGCCGCTTTGACAGCCTTCTTCGTTATGGCCCTTATGTTGAACGCCCTTAACCATAGCTGGTTCCTCATCTTCCTATATGTCGGTGGTGGTATCCCAATGAACGCTTGGTTGATGAAAGGTTACTTCGACACAGTACCAATGTCTCTTGATGAATCAGCAAAACTAGATGGTGCAGGACACTTCCGTCGCTTCTGGCAAATTGTTCTCCCACTCGTTCGTCCAATGGTTGCAGTACAAGCGCTCTGGGCCTTCATGGGACCTTTCGGAGACTATATCCTCTCTAGTTTCTTGCTTCGTGAGAAAGAATACTTTACAGTTGCCGTTGGTCTACAGACCTTTGTCAGCAATGTGAAAAACTTGAAGATTGCCTACTTCTCAGCAGGTGCTATCCTCATCGCCCTTCCAATCTGTATTCTCTTCTTCTTCCTACAAAAGAACTTTGTTTCAGGACTTACAAGTGGTGGCGACAAGGGATAATTTATCCCCGCCACCCTTTTTCATTTTGATCTTGTTTCTAAAGTTGAAAGATTAGACACAAGACTGCAAATAGTAGCAAAATCAGCTTTTCAGTAAGCAATTTATCTACTAGACTTGAAATAAAGCACATTTCTCTATATAATACTCATATAGAAAACACTTTTAGAAAGATGCCTATGCTTCCATATCCATTCTCGTATTTCTCTAGTATCTGGGGATTTCGCAACCCCCTATCAAAACGTTTCGGCCTCAACTGGTTTCAGCTTCTCTTTACGAGCATTTTCCTCATCAGTTTGTCTATGGTTCCGATTGCCATTCAAAACAGCTCACAGGAAACGTATCCACTGGATACCTTTATCGATAATGTCTACACTCCACTGACAGATGAAGCCATCATGGACTTGTCAGAGAATGCACAAATCGTTGATGGAAAGCTGAACTACTCAGGTACGAAGAATCAGCAGCCTTCTCTTTTGATTGGCCCGAGCCAAAGCAAAGAATTGCCAAAGGACTTGCAACTTCATTTTGATACGGAAGAACTCGTCATCAGTAAGGAAAGTAAGGAACTAACTCGCATTCGCTACCACGCGATTCAAACGGAGAGTTTCCAGAGTAAGGAAGATCTGACCCAGGCCATTTCTAAAGATTGGTACCAACAAAATCGGGTCTATATCAGTCTCTTTCTCGTTCTTGGTGCAAGCTTCCTCTTTGGATTGAATTTCTTCATTGTCTCTCTTGGAGCTAGTCTCCTCCTTTATATCACCAAAAAATCACGCCTCTTTTCATTTAGGACTTTTAAAGAGTGCTACCATTTTATCTTGAACTGTTTAGGATTACCCACTCTGATTACGCTTATTTTGGGACTTTTTGGCCAAAATATGTCAACCCTTATCACTGTACAAAACATTCTTTTTGTTCTTTATCTGGTCACTATCTTTTACAAGACACATTTCCGTGATCCAGATTATCATAAATAGGAGATTTTTATGCCCGTGACGATTAAAGATGTGGCTAAAGCAGCAGGTGTATCACCTTCAACTGTTACCCGCGTCATTCAAAATAAATCAACGATTAGTGATGAAACCAAAAAACGAGTTCGCAAGGCTATGAAGGAGCTCAACTACCATCCCAACCTCAATGCTCGTAGCCTAGTTAGCAGCTATACTCAAGTTATTGGTTTGGTATTGCCTGACGACTCGGATGCCTTCTACCAAAATCCTTTCTTCCCATCTGTCCTACGAGGGATCGCCCAAGTCGCATCTGAAAACCACTATGCTATTCAGATCGCAACTGGTAAAGATGAAAAGGAGCGTCTCAATGCCATTTCTCAAATGGTCTACGGGAAACGTGTCGATGGCCTGATCTTCCTCTACGCTCAAGAAGAAGATCCACTGGTGAAGCTCGTAGCGGAAGAACAGTTTCCTTTCCTCATCCTCGGAAAATCCCTCTCGCCCTTTATCCCACTTGTCGACAATGATAATGTCCAAGCTGGTTTTGATGCAACTGAGTATTTCATCAAAAAGGGTTGCAGACGAATCGCCTTTATCGGAGGAACCAAGAAACTTTTCGTTACACAAGACCGTCTAAAAGGCTACGAATTGGCACTCAAACAACACCAACTTTCGATTGATACGAACCTGACCTACTTTGCAAATGAATTTCTAGAAGAAAAGGGGTATCAATTTAGTAAGCGCCTCTTCAAACACGATCCGCAGATTGATGCCATCATCACAACCGACAGCCTTCTAGCTGAAGGGGTTTGCGACTACATCAGTAAACACCAATTAAATGTTCCCGTCTTGAGTTTTGACTCTGTTAATCCTCGACTCGACCTAGTAGCTTATGTTGACATCAATAGTCTTGAACTTGGACGAACATCATTTGAAACGATTTTGCAGATTATCAATGACGCGAAAAATAATAGACAGATTTGTTACCGGCAGTTGATTGCCCACACAATTATCGAAAAATAAAAACCAGCTCCAGAGCTGGTTTTTTCATGTCTAATTGTCTGTTTCTACAAATCGTCCTAGGATGTGGACATTTTCGGATACAGAGACGAAGGCTGTCGGGTCTACTTGTTTCATGATGTGTTTAAAATCATTAAACTCTGCTCGTGTGATAACGGTAATCAAGACTGCCTTTCTCTCATGATTATAGGTTCCTTCTGCATCGTGGATCATGGTTGCGCCTCGGTGCAATTTTTTATGGATTTTTTCGATTACCTTGTCAGGATTACTGGTCACAATCATGGCTTGCATCCGTTTTTGCTTGGTAAAGACCGCATCTGTCACACGACTGGAGACAAAAATGGTAATCATGGAGTAGAGGGCGTATTTCCAACCAAAGGTCAACCCAGCAATCAACATGATGGTCCCATTGACCAAGAAGGAAATACTACCGACATTCCTCCCCGTTTTCTTGCGAATGGTCAGGCTGACAATATCTGTACCTCCACTGGAAATACTATTGCGCAAAGCAAAGCCGATTCCCAAGCCCATGACAACACCCCCAAAGAGAGCATTGATAATGGGATCCTCTGTTAGAGTTACCACTGGCACAAACTGGATAAAAAGGGAACTCATGGATACCGTGATAAAGGTAAAAACCGTAAATTTATGTCCAATCTGATACCAAGCCAAAATCATCAGTGGGATATTAATGGCATAAAAGGTTGCGGATACGGGTAGTTGGAAACCAAACCAATGCGTACTCAAACTGGAGATAATTTGCGCCAAACCTGTCGCACCACTCGAATAAACATGCCCTGGTTGGAAAAAGAAATTGACCGCAACTGCTGATAGAAAACCGTATACTAGAGAAGCAGAAATCTTCTCATCATATTTTTCCTTAGAGATGCCCTGCAACACTCGTAACATCTTTATCTGATAAGCAAAGCGGCGCAGATAATAGCGCCACCGCTTAATTTGTTTTGCTTGTTTCATCTTCTTCTACTTGTAAGCTGAGTTCCTCTAGTTGTTTGAGAGCGACTGTTGATGGAGCTTGTGTCATTGGGTCGGTTGCCTTATTGTTCTTAGGAAAGGCAATGACTTCACGGATGTTTTCTTCGCCTGCTAAGAGCATGACAAAGCGGTCAAGCCCGAGAGCCAATCCACCGTGTGGTGGGAAACCATAGTCCATGGCTTCCAGAAGGAAACCGAACTGGTCATTGGCTTCCTCAGCTGAGAAACCAAGAGCCTGGAACATGCGTTCTTGAAGGTCTTTTTGATTGATACGAAGGCTACCACCACCCAGCTCATAACCGTTCAAGACGATATCGTAAGCAATGGCACGAACCTTAGCCAAATCACCTTCTAATTCGTGAGCTGTTTCATCCTGCGGAAGGGTAAATGGATGGTGGGCACTCATATAACGGCCTTCTTCTTCAGACCATTCAAACATTGGCCAATCAACCACCCAAAGGAAGTTGAATTTGTCGCTGTCAATCAAGCTGAGCTCTTTAGCAATACGACCACGAAGGGCACCAAGGGTTGCATTCGCCACTTCAAGTGTATCCGCCACAAAGAGAACCAAATCCTTGTCTTCTAAACCAAGGGCATTTGTCAACTCTGCTTGAATGTCCGTCAAGAACTTAGCAACTGGTCCGTTCAATTCTCCATCCACAACCTTGACCCAAGCAAGACCTTTGGCACCGTACTGCTTGGCTACTTCGGTCATCTTGTCGATGTCTTTACGTGAATAGTTGTCCGCAGCTCCTTTGACTACAATGGCTTTAACTGCAGGAGCTTCTGAAAAGACCTTGAAGTCCACATCCTTAACCACTGCTGTCAAATCCTGAAGCAACATCTCAAAACGCGTATCTGGTTTGTCAGAACCATAAAGGGCCATAGCATCGTCATACTTCATACGAGGGAATGGAAGCGTCACTTCAATTCCTTTTGTTTCCCTCATCACGCGCGCAATCAAGCCTTCTGTAATATCTTGGATTTCTTGCTCCGTAAGGAAGGAAGTTTCCAAGTCGACCTGGGTAAACTCAGGCTGACGGTCTCCACGCAAGTCCTCATCACGGAAACATTTAACGATTTGGTAGTAACGGTCAAAACCAGCATTCATCAAGAGCTGTTTTGTAATCTGCGGACTTTGAGGAAGGGCGTAAAAATGCCCTTTATTGACACGAGATGGCACCAAATAGTCACGCGCTCCTTCTGGTGTTGACTTAGAAAGGAAGGGTGTTTCCACATCGATGAACTCTAACTCATCCAAGTAGTTGCGGATAGAATGGGTCACCTTAGCACGAAGTTTAAGGTTTTCCAACATCTCTGGACGACGAAGGTCAAGGTAACGATAACGCAAACGTGTATCATCGTTTGCCTCAATCCCGTCTTTAATCTCAAATGGTGTTGTTTTAGCTGTATTGAGTACAGTAAGGGCTGTCACGTTCAATTCAACTGCTCCCGTCGCCAATTTATCATTGGCCTGTTCACGCGCAGCAACCTGACCCGTCACCTCGATGACAAACTCACTACGAAGGCTTTCAGCTGTTGCCATGACTTCAGCTGAGACCCTCTCGGGGTTGATGACCAACTGCATGATTCCTTCACGGTCACGAAGATCGATAAAGATCAAACCGCCCAAGTCACGCCGACGGGCAACCCAGCCTTTCAAGGTGATTTCTTGTCCGATGTGTTCCTCACGAACACGACCAGCATACATACTACGTTTCATTTCTTCTCTCCTCTTTTATTCTGTTACTATTTTACCATAAAAGCGCAGGCTCTTCATGAAAATCAGCAGAAAAGTTTGATTGTCTGTAAAAATCAAAACGAAGAGCTAAAAAATCGTGACAACATCAAAAAATCCGATGAAGATGCCATCGGATTTTCTTATTTTGATTCTTGGCCTTCTTTGCGTTTTTCTGCGATTTCAGCCGCTTTTTTAGGCAGAACAATCGCTGTTGCATAGGCCGTCGCAAAGCGCATGATTCCTGCAATAGGTGCAAAAATCACTGCTAGATTGTTGTAGAAGAAATCGCCTTTAAAGGCATAGGCAAGCCCCCCGATAATAAAGAAGAGAACGACTGCCTGTATCACTGCTAATAAAATTACTCGTTTCATGTGACCTCCTGACTCTATTATAGCATGAGTATCATCAAAAAGCCGATTAAATTATTCAAAGCATGTAAAGAAATGCTATAAAGAAGTCCTTTTCGGCTCACATAAGCCAGTCCTAAACTCAATCCCAGACTAGCATAGACGAAAAACTGTTGCAAAGTCCCTGGAAAATGAATCAAGGCAAAGAGCACACTTGATACAAGGAGAAACAGAGCTGTCTGTTTACTATTAGTCTGCTTAGGAAAGAGATAGCGCGCTAACATCCCTCTAAAAATCAGTTCTTCCGTCAGAGGAGCAAAGACTACCACCATAAAGAATCCAAATACAGGCTGTGCGACTGTCAGTTGAGATACGATTTGTTGATTGACCGACGGATCATCTGGCAAAAAGAACTGGGCCGTAATCGCCACTAGCAAAACCAGGGTAGGCAACCAGATATAACGATTAAAAGCAGTCGTCTGGATGCTAACCTTTTCTGTCTGATACCATCTGTAAACTCCATAAACATAGGCCCCTGACAGGGCGACATAAAGTGGTAAGACTCCAAAGATCGAAGCCCCTAGTCCAAGAGCTGACAACGCCATACTCTGAACCAGACCATAACCAAAGAAAAAGGATAGAACAGCTAGAAGAAACCAGCCAAGATTTTTAAGTATTTTCATAAAGATCTCCTATTTGAAATAACGTTTTACCATAGGTAATTGCATCACATTGATATAAATATGGATCGCTCCTACAAGCAAGAAGGCTAGTAACTGAATCTCTCCTGTCAATAAAGAAAAGATACCAATCAAAAAATAGAGACCTGGTAAGACATACTGATTTAATTGGAATAAAATCCGAAAACTCTGTTCCAAATTAGCCTGACGCTCCCCTTCATCATAGGAATTAATATAGTTCAAGACATCCTTTGGTGTAGAGAAAAAATCCAAATCAAACTGACGAACAATCGCAATTGTTTTAGAAAGATATTTTTGAGCATTGAAAACCCACACAAATACCAAAAAAGAAAGAGATAAGGTTAGATGGCTTACATTTAGTACAATCACTTCACTTTACTGAGATGAAAAGAGCCAATAAAAATCGCTACGCTTGTAATATTAAAAGCAATGCTTCCAAACTCGAGATTCCGATACATTTGCACATAATAGGTTTCATTCAGATCATCATCCATTTCCTCTTGATACAAGGAGTGAAATTTTCTGCTTTTCTTTAAGAAATTGAACGTCAAAAGAATGCTAATGAAACCTATCAGTAAACAAATAGCTGATATCCAGGGTATCAAGACTTTTACATCTAAAATGCTTCCATAGTTTTCGGTATAGGCCTTAAACATCCCTGCAAGCATGCCCAAGAAGCCTCCCAAGATCAAAGCCATTAAAAATAACAATTCACGTTTCTTTTTCATATTCAACCTCTTTCTAAACTAAACCAATCCAACTAACCATTGACCAAAAGCTTTCCCTGATTCGAAGATAGCGGTCAAGCCTTCTGTTCCAAGTGACACCAAAATCAAACAAACAGCAAGTAAGAGAATAGCTTGGTTTCTAGCTTTTTTTGCTCCATCCCCCAAGGGTTCATTGCCAAGCCAACCTGCTAGATAGGCATAGAGAGTTACTGTTATAATCCCAATCTCCGTAGAAGAGAGAAACAACAAGACTGTCACCAAACGAACGATATTGGCTTGAATGTTAAAATAATTTCCTAAACCTGCACAAACACCCGCAAGTTCTTTGTGCTCAGTATCGACTTGAAAACCCGCTAAAAACTCTTTCATATTCATTCTCCTTTTTCACTTGCTAAATTTTTTGATTTCTTTTCAATCCAGTCAACTACTGGGATGAGAGCAAAGTAAACCCAAATAAATTGGTCACTTTGATAGGAACTAAACCAGCCTAATTCTATCCCAATCAGTAAAAACACACTGACTAATAGAACTATGGCAACTACATAATAGATTACTTTATACTTGTTCATCACTCATCCTCCTCTAAGCGAAAGACCGATTCAACTGGCTCATGGAATATCTGAGCAATCTTCAGGGCAATGACGATGGATGGCGTGTACTCATCCCGCTCAAGCAAGCTGATAGTTTGCCTGGACACGCCAGCTAGTTTGGCAAGTTCGGTCTGATTGAGGCCATCGCGAGCCCGAAGCTCTTTTAGACGATTTTTTAGCATGTCTTTTTTCTCCTTTGTTCTTATCTTGATTTCATTGTAACACATCTTTTTATTTTTGACAAGCATATTTGTCAAAAAGTTTATGATTTTTGTCATTTTGCAAAAGAAAAAGGTCAGGAGTGGGTTCCTGACCAGTTTATCTACTATTAAAAGCCTAGTTTTTCAAAGATTTCTGAAAAGTTTTGGATGATTGCCTCAAGTGACACTTGCACTTCTTCTCGGGTTTGGTTGTTCTTGACCGTCACTTGTCCGCTTTCGACTTCGCTCTCTCCTAGGGTGATGAGGGTCTTAGCCGCAAAGACATCGGCTGACTTGAACTGAGCTTTGAGTTTACGGTTGAGGTAATCACGCTCTGCTTTGAAACCTTGTTGTCGAAGGGACTGTACCAACTCCAAAGCCTTAACATTTGCTCCTTGACCCAAGACTGCGATATAAACATCTAGGGCGTTTTCGATAGGGAGGGCCACACCTTGCTTTTCAAGGATGAGAAGCAGGCGCTCTACACCAAGCCCAAAACCAAAGCCAGCAGTTTCCGGGCCACCAAAGTAAGCAACCAAACCATCGTAACGACCACCTGCACAGACTGTCAAGTCATTGCCCTCAATCTCTGTGATAAACTCGAAAATAGTGTGGTTGTAGTAGTCCAGACCACGCACCATATTGGTATCGATGATATAGTCTACTCCAAGATTTTCCAACATCTGACGCACAGCATCAAAATGAGCCTGACTTTCTTCATCAAGGAAGTCCAAGATAGACGGTGCATTCTCTACTGCCACCTTGTCTTCTTTTTCCTTAGAGTCCAAGACACGGAGAGGATTTTCCTCCAAACGACGTTGGCTATCCTTAGACAAGGTCTCCTTGAGCGGTGTCAAATAGTCAATCAAGGCTTGACGGTAGGCTGCACGACTCTCAGGATTGCCAAGAGTGTTGAGGTGCAACTTGACACCTTGGATACCGATTTCTTTCAAGAAATGGGCTGCCATAGCGATGGTTTCCACATCGGTAGCTGGATTGCTAGAGCCAAAACACTCAACACCAATCTGATGGAACTGGCGCAACGCCCTGCCTGTGGACGCTCATAGCGGAACATAGGGCCCATGTAGTAGAACTTACTTGGCTTTTGCACTTCTGGGGCGAAGAGTTTATTTTCCACATAGGAACGGACAACGGGCGCAGTTCCTTCTGGACGGAGGGTGATATGGCGGTCACCCTTGTCATAGAAATCGTACATTTCCTTGGTTACGATATCCGTTGTATCTCCGACAGAGCGACTGATAACCTCGTAGTGCTCAAAAATAGGCGTGCGCACTTCTGCATAGTTATAGCGCTTGAAAATCTCACGGGCAAAGCCCTCAACGTACTGCCATTTGGCAGACTCAGCAGGTAAAATATCCTGCGTTCCTTTTGGTTTTTGTAATTTCATAGGGAATCCTCTTTAAACTTAATAGTCTTATTTTACCATAAATAGAGGGATTAAAACAGTGAGAAAAAATTTAGGATTTAGATATCATTTTTGAGATTAATAACTGTCAAAAGAATAGCTAGGAAGGAAAGACCAACAAATAGCATCCAAGTCAACTGTATATTCCATACAGCTACAAGTGAAAAACAAGCTGTTCCCACAGGTATGGATAAGGTAAACAATAAACCCAAAAAATTACTGGTACGAGCTAGAACCTCTGGAGCTAGATTTTTCAGGAGCATGGCACTAATCTTTGGTTGAACTTTACCAGACACATACAGAGTTGAACAGAGAAATAGTAAACCAAGTACGACTTGATTGAATAAATTAGCTAGACCAACTAGACTGAGTCCTACGGTTACCCACATCATCAATCTAGGCAAGGACTGCTTCCCAAAATAATCATTGCCCGTAAGGCTACTGATGATGATTGCTAACAAAGCACAGAATTGACTGATAAATAGTGCCTCTGTGTAAGAAAAGTCCAAAAGAGAATGGCTCAAAAAGAAGATGTTATAGATGCTTCCTAAAGCGCCACCCAAGGCATTGATAAGCAAGACAGCAAAGATCATGAATCCAAAGTTTTTCTGTCCACCTTTAAGAAAAACAAGACGTAAATTTCGATAAATCGTTAGGAACTGCTCTTTGATCAGAAGCTTCTCATTTTTTAGTGATTTCACCATCAGCAGATGACATTGACAGGCTCAATTTGCTTTTTCCTAAAAAGAGGATCACGGCTGATACTAGGAAAAAACAGGCATTGATTCCCGCAACGAGGGAAAAATTGTTGACCGATAGACCCTAAGAGCCAGACTCCGAAAGCTTGACCACCAATGGCTGAAATATAGGTGATGAACTGGGAAAAAGAATAAGCCTCCATCAAATCCTCTTCAGCTACTTTTTCCTTAATAAGAGGCATGCGCAAGCCACCTGCAAAATCACTGATGACATCACTAATGACATTGATTAAACACAGGCTAGAAAAGGCAAAGAGACTAGCTTGCTGAACAACTAAAGCTGCTAGAAAAAATAAAACCGCCTGAAACAAACCGCTGTAAGTCATCCATTTGACCTTGTCCCTCGTGTAATCTGCCTGAATCCCTACAAAAACTGTAAAGAAAGTCGGAAGAATCATGACAATATTGGCCATAGCAACCGCAAAAGATGCTTGTGGCAAGGTCGATGCATAAACGATAAATACCAGGTTAAAAATCGAAGCACCAAAAGCATTGAAGAAGCGTGACAAAGTCAAGAGTCGATAAGCTTGATTTCTAAACAATAGTTTCATAGGTAATCTCCCTTCTTGTTATAATCCCTATATGAAGTATGACTATAGTATAGCACTTAGAAATTGAAAGGGAAAACTTTTGAATATATGCAACACACAAAATAAGCAAAACAACGATAAAATCTCTTTGATGACATGAGAGAGGTAAAAAGTTCTATCGCTTCAGATTTTAAATTATTTTCTTAGTTTGCAGATATTCAACAATCGGTCGTTTTTCTGTAGTATTCGGCAGATTTGTGACAGCCAAGCATCTCAAAAATACGGACAGCATCTTCCATCTTTTTCTGACCTTCCTTGACTCTGCCTTGCTTGCTATCAAGGAGACCTTCAGCCCACAAATAGACAATTCGGAAATAGGTCTCATTTTCCTTGTAGAAATGCTCTTTGATGACACGTTTAAAATAAGAGGCATTGGTAAATTCTTCACACTCAATGCTGGCTAAAAAACCATTCAATAGCATGGTGTGAAAAATGTTTCGATTACCAGACATTTCCATTAGAAAATCAGATTTGCGGACCATTTCTCGTACATATCTAGTAAAAAGAGAAACGGATAAGAAGGGAGAACTGACTGAGAACAAATTGAGTTCATAGACTCCCCAAATCTCTGTAGAAAACAAGTAGTTATGAAGAACTTTCGCTTCCTCTGCTGTTAACTCTACCCTTTCATCCATGCTCTTCATATAAGACTTGATAATAATGGCATTTAAAATATGTTTCTGCTTGTTTTGAGAGTGGGCATGCTTTTGATACTCCTTGCGGTACAAATCCTCAAGAGGTGCTATATTCTTTAGGTCCAAGACATCTGTGATTTCTTTTCTCAACTCAGAATCTGTATCATACTGAAAACCTCTCGCTAGAAAGAGGATTTCCTCCACACTGGCAGATATATTTTCTAGGGCAAATAGAAACTTTTCCACCGAAAGCTCACTCTGACCAGTTTCAAATCGGGACAACATAGAGGGCGAAAATTGTCCCCCAGTTGCCTGTCTCAACGAGATATTTCTTGACTCTCGTAATTGTCTAAAGACTTTTCCAATCTGCTCCATAGCCTTCTCCTTAATTCGACCTTTTCTTTATGTTATCATATTTTTTCAGAAAATTCATCAAAAACTTGCCAAATTGTCAGAATTATGAGAAAATAGAGGATATTTATCAGGTGGAGGGACTGCTATGAGAGACGATATCAAAATCAATGACCGTGCTTTGGCTTTACAAGACCAAATTATCGAAAAACTAGAGAAGGTTTTTGATACAGATGTGGAATTGGATGTGTACAATCTAGGATTGATTTATGAAATCAATCTGGACGAAACGGGTCTCTGCAAGATTGTCATGACCTTCACTGACACCGCCTGCGATTGTGCAGAAAGTTTGCCTATCGAAATCGTGGCAGGTCTGAAACAAATCGAGGGTATCGAAGATGTCAAGGTTGAAGTTACCTGGTCGCCTGCCTGGAAGATTACACGAATCAGTCGCTACGGCCGTATTGCCCTTGGACTGCCACCTCGTTAATACTCTTCAAAAATCTCTTCAAAGCACGTCGCTTTTTGATCTCAATAAAATCAAAGAACAAACTGGCAACTTTGCAGGTTTGCTCAGTGTTTTTGATTGAGATAAACGGGGAAGTCAGTAACATACAAGTAAGCAAGCCGAAGTTGGCTTGCTTTTTCAATTTACTTTTTACCTGACTTGTCCATATTCCAGAAGTCTGTCACGGCTCCGCGTGAAGCAGATGATACGATGTGGGCATATTTACCAAGGACACCACGGCTGTAAAGTGGTGGCAAGGTTGTTTCTGCCTTGCGTTTTTCAAGTTCTTCTTCGGATACAGCCATGGAAATTTCTTTGGTATCTTGGTCAACCGTAACGATATCGCCTGTACGAAGGTAGGCAATTGGTCCACCATCCTGAGCTTCAGGAGCGATATGTCCGACAACCAGACCATAAGTACCGCCAGAGAAACGTCCGTCCGTCAAGAGGGCAACCTTGTCTCCTTGACCTTTACCAACGATCATTGATGAAAGTGAGAGCATCTCAGGCATACCAGGACCACCCTTAGGTCCAACGAAACGAACAACAACAACATCGCCATCAACGATTTCATCTGTCAGAACGGCCTGAATAGCATCTTCTTCTGAGTCAAAGACCTTAGCTGGTCCAACGTGACGACGAACCTTAACACCTGATACCTTGGCAACCGCTCCATCAGGGGCAAGGTTCCCGTTCAAGATGATAAGCGGACCGTCCGCACGTTTTGGATTTTCCAGTGGCATGATGACTTTTTGACCTGGTGTGAGGTCTGCAAAGTCAGCCAAGTTCTCAGCGACAGTCTTACCAGTACATGTGATACGGTCCCCGTGAAGGAAACCATTCGCCAACAAGTACTTCATAACCGCAGGAACACCACCGACTTCGTAGAGGTCTTGGAAGACATACTGACCAGATGGTTTCAAGTCGGCCAAGTGAGGCACACGTTCTTGGATCGTATTGAAGTCCTCAAGTGACAAATCAACATTAGCCGCATGGGCAATGGCAAGCAAGTGAAGAGTGGCATTTGTAGAACCACCGAGAGCCATGGTTACAGTGATGGCATCTTCAAAGGCTTCACGAGTCAAGATATCTGATGGTTTGAGACCAAGTTCCAGCATCTTAACAACAGCACGTCCTGCTGCTTCGATGTCTTCTTTCTTGTCAGCTGATTCCGCTGGGTGAGATGAAGATCCTGGTAAACTCATACCGAGAACTTCGATAGCTGTCGCCATGGTATTAGCTGTATACATACCACCACAGCCACCAGGGCCAGGGCAGGCATTACATTCAAGACGTTTCACGTCCTCAGCTGTCATGTCACCGTGATTCCATTTTCCGATACCCTCAAAAACAGAAACCAAATCAATGTCTTTGCCATCAAGATTTCCCGGTGCAATAGTACCACCATAGGCGAAAATAGCTGGAATATCCATATTGGCAATGGCAATCATAGAACCAGGCATGTTCTTGTCACAGCCACCGATAGCGACGAAGGCATCCACGTTGTGACCACCCATAGCCGCCTCGATAGAGTCCGCGATGATATCACGAGATGTCAAAGAGAAACGCATACCAGGCGTTCCCATGGCAATCCCGTCCGCTACGGTAATAGTTCCAAACTGAACAGGCCAAGCGCCTGCCGATTTGACACCTTCTTTCGCCAATTTCCCAAAATCATGCAAGTGGATGTTACATGGTGTATTTTCCGCCCAAGTCGAAATCACTCCCACAATCGGTGTTTCAAAGTCCTTATCTGTCATACCAGTCGCACGAAGCATGGCACGGTTTGGTGATTTAACCATGCTGTCATAAATGCTACTGCGGTGACGTTTATCTAATTCAGTCATCTTATCCCTCCCAGTTCAGTTTTTACTATTATAGCACATTTTAAAAGCAATGAACAGAAGAAAATTCTTGAATTTTCAGAAAATTTCGATTAATTTGGTTGATGACCTTCTAATTTTTTCATCTTTTTTTGTCAAGTAACTTTACTTTACAAAAAAAATGTGTTATCCTAGTATGGTTGATGAAAATCAGTAGATTGAATCGAATATAAATACCTAAAGGAGAAATCAAAATGGCAGTACCTGCACGTCGCACTTCAAAAGCGAAGAAAAACAAACGTCGTACACACTACAAAGTAACAGCTCCATCTGTAAACTTTGACGAAACTACTGGAGATTACTCACGTTCTCACCGTGTATCACTTAAAGGATACTACAAAGGACGTAAAATCGCTAAAGCTGCATCAGCTGAATAATAGAAGGGAGATACCATGCGCGTAAATATTACACTTGAACACAAAGAATCTGGTGAACGCTTGTACCTTACTTCTAAAAACAAACGTAACACTCCAGACCGTCTTCAATTGAAGAAATACTCACCAAAACTTCGCAAGCACGTTGTGTTTACAGAAGTTAAATAGTGGGTCATTACGTTTCAGTAGAAACGAAAAAACCTTGATTTAAGGCGATTCTTGAATTTTCAAATTTCAATGTATTGCAATAAAAATCAACCGAATGACTACATTTTTGACTACATTTTTTGTGAAATAAATTAGATGTTCGGATATATAGAAAACGCTCTAGTCATATTGTCTAGAGCGTTTTTGTGTTGTTTAAGAGAAATAGATGGTGGTTTTAGATAACTACACATTTCAGATTTTTTAAAAATAAGATTTAATCGATGATAACGAGAAAGGATTATTATGTTTACAAAAAATAAATTTCAATACTGTATTTACAATCATGAGAGACTAGAACTCCATGAGCTACAAAAGGAATATCAAAAAGATAAAGCTGGGACAAAACTTAAGTATGAAAACCAATTATTTTGCCCTGGTTGTTGCAAAGTAGACTTAGTGATAAACGAGAAAAAAGGTAAAATCTACTTATCGAGCCATCCTAAATCACCTCATGGTGATGGATGTGATTATGCTTTTGAATCAGCTTCAAAAATAGAACTGAAAGAATACTATGAGAAAATTGATGCAAACTTAGCTGAGCAACTCTTAAATCGTATTTTAGAAGAAAAGGCCACTAGAGAAAAGCAGTCAGGAAAAGCCAATTCTCCGCAAGATAAGAACGGAATTTCTGATGTAAAATTTGTTTTGGAAAATAAGGATGGTATCAGAAAATATTTACCTCGCAGATCTCTCCTCTTAAATAAATTAGAAGAATCCGCTCACCTGACTATGTACTATGGAGAATGTAAGGTATTTATAGGTAAGACTGATAAAAAATACTATCTACGAATGTTTCGAAACAATGATCATGCAAAGTATATCTGTAATTTAGTAATTCCTGAAAGAGTGTATAGGTATTTGGAAGATGAATTAAGATTTATCCCACAATCAGAAGATTTAAGTTTTAAGCATTCAATAGCCAATGCAGTTCCTGTGAAGTTAGCCTTTGTTTCTACCATGAAGAAAAAACAAGAATATTATAATGGATACTTGAGTTTTTCAAAGTTACTTATGGTCAAGCATATTTAAATTATTTGTCGTATTAAGATTTAAAGTTTAAAAGATACCAAAATTCTATCGTAGTACCAAGTTTGTTGCGAGGAAAAGAAAAATTATGTAAAATTTAAATATAAGAATAACAAGGAGAAGAAATTATGGTATATGTTCATAGATTTTTAGGACAATGGTTAGACAAAAACTACTCTTCAGATAAAGTCTCGATTATCCGAAAAGCATTAACTATTGGTAGCGGAATTGACGAATACTTAAAACAATTAGAAGTGCGCAGACGATTCACGCTAGCAGTAGAAAAGGGAAGATATTTTTATATGGTTCCTAAAGAAGTATCTATCGGAAATACCAGAGCGGATAGATATTATCGTCTGGAAATGAAAGACTATGAGAGTGTGGCCTATAATACTGTCTTTTATGGTAATGGTACTTCTATTGTTGTTAAGGCACTATTTGAAAGTAGAGGAGAGATAGTACATATCTACGAGTATGAAACATTAGAAATGCTCATAGAGGATTTAAGAGAGGAAGTATCTATCACATTCAGTTGTATCTATAAGCCTTGCTATGTACTAGCAAGTGACTTTGAAGAGTTTAAACCTAGACTTGATTTAGGAAAACTCTATTGCCACTATGCTCATTCGCCTCGCTATCGCAAACCTATCGCAGAAGTAGAAATTTAAAACTCTCATAATCAATTAGATTAGATATCTTTCTCAAGTTTTAAAGAGGAGTATTGCCATGGGACTTTATATTTTTTACGTAAAACATGAAAGTTTATTTCGTTTTTGATATAATAGTAGAGAATATTGTCAGTGTCTTTAAAAAAATGTTAGAATTTATGATTTCATCTAAATTTGATAAATTAATTTATAGATGCTCTAACAATGGTTAATATATAACTTAGATTTTTCGTTGTAATTAAATGAATAAAAGGAATTGAAATGAGATTAAAAATTAATAATGTTGCTGAGTTAGAAAATATAGCTTTAAAAATAGATGGACTAACAATTATAGCTGGTGAGAATAATACTGGAAAAAGTACAATAAATAAGTGTCTCTATGCGGCATTTAATTCATTAAACAGTTTGTCTGAACATGTCTTCACGGATAAAAATCAACTCATTTTTAACTGATTTGAAGGAAGAACTTATTTCTAATGCAGATGGAGATGATTATAGAGAGAGATATTTTATATCAAAGATAATTGATAATAGGTCTTTTTGTCGAGAAAAATAAAAACGTCTTTCTTTAGCAGCTGAAATCAATGATATAAATAATTTTATTAGAACTTATTTAAGTAAAGAAATTATAAAAAAAGAAAATTAACTATACCAATAGATAATTTAAATAAAGAGGTTTTTAATATTGAACCCTATCTTAAAAATAAATAATGATGAAATAAAGAAAAAAATAACTACGAAAAATGTTTCAATCAGAATTTAATGGAAAAAAATTAATAATATTCATGATGATACTAGCATTGCTGAAATTATACTAGAGATAAAAGATTATACTACAAGCTATAAAATTCAATCAAACCGTGTTACTGAGATTACGAATAATCTATCACTAGAATTACAGGCTGTTTATGTCGACAATTTGTATTCTCTTGATAATGTCATGGATGTTTCACATAAAAGGTTATTTGAAAAAGGGCATCGTACTGCTTTAATTGATAGTTTTTTTAATTTTTATGACAATAATATTACTTCAGAAATTTTGAAAGAAAATCGATTAAAAAAGATTTTTTCAATCATTGACGATATAGCAAAAGGATATATCATATTTGATAGTATATCCGGAATCAAATATAGAGAATCAGAAACAGATGGAATAGAAAAAGCCTTATCATTCTCAAACATTTCTGATGGTTTAAAAAAACGTTTATATTATTGAAAGAATTAATTTTTAAATAAAAACATTAAAAGATAATGGAACTATTATTTTTGATGAGCCGGAAATCCATCTTCATCCAGAATGGCAAATTAAATTAGCAGAATTAATTGTATTAATACAGAAAGAATATGGTATGCATATCGTATTAACTACTCATAGCCCATATTTTTTATATGCTTTAGAAGTGTTTAGTACAAAATATGGAATTTCAGAAAAGACAAATTATTATTATACCCAAAGAAAACAAGGAAAGATTACGGTAGAAAATATAGGGAAGAATTTGGAAATTATTTATAGTGTATTAAATAAGCCATTCCAGACTATAGAGGACTTGACAAGTGATTTGTATTAATGATTTTAAGAAAACAACTCTAAAGGAAACATCTTTTGATCCGCAAAATGAAGAATATATGACGGAATCTACTTTAGAGGTTATAAATTTTGATAATCTTAAAGAAGAATTTTTTCAAAAAATAGACAATGTTACTGAAAGAAAGTTTTGCTCTAATGATGCGTTATTCCTTTATAATGAAAATGAAATCTATATGATTGAATTTAAAAATGGTAAAATAAGTCAAAGCACTATTTATAATTTGTTTTGGAAAAATTTTGATTCGATATTAATCTATATGCATTATGACATACGAGATATTGAAAAAAATTAAGAACAACTTAAATTATATCCTTGTTTATAATCAGGAAAAAAATTTGAACATACCAGGAACGGGTCAAAGTATTTCTCAATCTAATAGCCGAAATCAGTTTGGAAAAAAAGTTTAGCTCAAAAAAAGCTAAAAAAAGAATTTATTCAATTTGGATTAGGGTATTTTTAAAGACTATATTTTTTTAAAGATGTCTATACATTGAATGAAAGTCAATTTGAAAAATCGTTTTTTTGAAAAATATGGGAATTACAGTAGAATTAAATTAATTTATTTAGAATTTTAAGATTGATTATATTATTTCTTTTTTTCTCAACCGTAATAAAAATTATTTTTTTTATTAGGATTATATTTAATCCTTTAATACAATTACGATTGAATGTGGAGGACTTCTCGATAGAACTAGTTTTTTTATTAGATACATAAAATTTACATAGCAAACCCTAATAAAAACTTTCTCCAATTTAATATTTTAAAAGAATATTCGGTTTAAATATCTACTTATATCTAGTATTTATAAATTTAAGACATTAGTATATTCTAGTGTCTTTTTCCTTTTATAGCTTAAACATGATATAATAGAAAAAATATATGCTTTAAAAATACGATAGGAGTTCGCGTAAATGGCAAAAGGGAAAGCAAAAATTCAGTCGGTTGAGCCTATGGTGGCTGATTTAGTCAATGGTTGGTTGAAATCTTATGATTTGGATTATAAATTAGAACAAGAAACATTAAATTCTGAAATCGATAAGGCTTTATTGGAGTATGCTTCAAAGAATGGTGGTAAAGGTGGGAATCGTCCCGATGCAAAATTATTACTACAAGATAAGCACACAGATTATTGGCCGGTTTTAATTGAGTATAAAGGTTATAAAGATAAATTAGAGAAGCTTGATAGCGATGGTCAGGTAGATAATCGAAAGAGTAAGAATGAACCTAATTATTCAAATATCAATTCTTTTGCTGTTAATGGGGCAGTACACTATGCAAATGCATTATTACATTATACAAGCTATACCAATATTATTTCTATAGGAGTTACTGGATATAAAGATGAGCACGGTGAACTTCAAACTCAAATCGGTGTCTACTATGTTTCAAAAGATAACTTTGGTATTGGTCAAAAAGTAGATGATTATACTGACCTCTCTTTTTTGAAATCTGGGAACTTTGATGCCTTTATTGAGAAAGTAAAAGCTTTGGAGTTGACTGCTGAAGAAGCTGAAAAATTAAAAGAGCAACGTGAAAAAGAAATTGATGCAAGTTTGACCAAGCTTAACAATGACATTTATCAAAATGAAAAGGGCTTGGGAGAAAATGATCGTGTATATCTAGTAGCTGCTTCTATTATTGCTACTCTAGGTGTACCAGGTAAAGTAAAACCATTAGATAAGGAAGATTTAAAATCATCAACTGAGGAAGATAATAGAGATGGTGATATTGTTATTCGAAAAGTTAACTCTTTCTTGAAAGAGAAAAAAATTCCAAAAGCCAAAAAAGAACTAATCATTCGCACGCTGAAAAATACACTGACTACAGATAATATTAACAACCCAGTAAATGGTGAAAGTCAATTAAACGAGTATTCAGCAAGATTGTTGACGATTTGGGAATTTACTACAAGATTGGTTTGAATACTGACTTTACTGGAAAACTTTTCAATGAGATGTATTCATGGTTAGGTTTTACACAAGATAAGTTAAATGATGTTGTTCTAACTCCATCATACGTAGCTACTTTATTAGTAAAATTAGCTCGTGTTGATAAAGACTCTTATGTTTGGGATTTTGCAACTGGTTCTGCTGGACTTCTGGTATCAGCTATGAATGAAATGCTTAATGACGCCAAAGCTAAAATTACTTCTCCTGATGAACTATACAAAAAAGAGGCTGAAATTAAAGCTAATCAACTCTTAGGTTTAGAAATCCTATCATCTGTTTATATGCTTGCTGTTCTAAATATGATTATGATGGGGGATGGTTCATCGAACATCATCAACGAAGACTCTCTAACACAATTTAATGGTAAGTATGGCTATGGCAAGACTGACGAGAGATTTCCAGCGACAGCATTTGTCCTTAATCCTCCATATTCAGCAGATGGCAATGGTATGATTTTTGTTAAACGTGCACTTTCTATGATGGATAAAGGCTATGCATCTATCATCATTCAGGGGTCAGCTGGTAGTGGTAAGGCTTCTGAAATTAACAAGGAAATATTGAAGTCTAATCGTTTGTTAGCAAGTATCAAAATGCCTATAGACTTGTTTGTAGGGAAATCTAGCGTTCAGACCTATATCTATGTTTTTCGAGTGGGCGAAGCACACGAAAATGACTATACGGTAAAATTTATTGATTTTACAAATGATGGTTATACCAGAAGCAATCGTAAGAAATCTAGTAATAATCTTAGAGATACAGACCATGCTAAAGAAAAGTATCAAGAAGTGGTAGATTTGGTGAAATATGGTAAAAGTAAGCTACATTATCTAACAGAATCAGAATACTATGAAGGTAATATTGATGTATCAAAAGGTGATGACTGGAATCAAACCGCACCGATTGACTTGAAGCCGACACTGAATGATTTCAAGAAAACCATTAGTAATTATCTAGCTTGGGAAGTTTCCAATCTTTTACAAAATCAATCTACTGAAGATGAAATGCTGGGAAAATAGATGCCTCACTCAATCAAAAATTAGCAAATGTTGAGTGGGGCGAATATAGATTAGATGACTTGTTTGCTATTTCAACCTCTCGTGGATATGATGCAGGAAAGATGAATTTTGTTCAAAAGTCAACAGATACTTATGAATTTATTGGTCGAACACAAACCGATTATGGACTTCAAGGATATGTAAAAAAATTAGATTCAAAACCAAATAAAGCTCACTGCATTTCAATAAGTCAGATAGGAGCTATTCATGCACAGTTAAGACAAAAAGAATGGTATTCTAGTCAGAATATGTTTATACTGGAACCTAACATTAAAAAATTGTTTAATCAATGGTTGATTGTAGCAATCAATAGAGCGTTATCGAAATATAGTGGGTATTCTAGTTATCCTACTTTATCTTCGTTGAAAGAGGAGATTATCCTACTTCCAACATGTAACAATCAGATAGACTTTGAATTTATGGAATCCTTTATAGCGGAGCTAGAGGCAGAGCGTATAGCGGAGCTAGAGGCAGAGCGTATAGCGGAGCTATCCGCTTACTTAAAGTAAGCGGATTGGACAATTATGAATTATCCGCTGAAGAGCTGAAAGCTCTTCAAGATTATGATTCTATGGAGTGGAGAGAATATCGTATTGGTAGCCTATTTAGTCGTATCAGTACCAAGAAATTACCTTACAAAGCTAAAGACTTACCAACAGAAGCGATTGATAATTACGATTTACCTTGTTTGACTTCTAGCTTTAGAAACCAAGGTTTGAACTATTTCGCTCCAAAAGAAGGTGCAACGATCTTAAAAGATGTGATTTCTATTCCATCCAACAGTGATGTGTATAGAGCATATTTCCAGTCAAGAGAATTTACTGTTTTATCAGATGCTTATGCGATTAAATGGACTGATGAAGATCAGGAACTATCCAATTACCAGTACCTCTTCATAGTCAGAGCTATCAACAAAGTAACTGACCTACCAATTTATTCTTATAAGATGAAACTTGGTGGCTGGAATGTTGTTAAAAATAAGAATATTGCTTTGCCAGTTATAAATGATGAAATAGCATTTGATTTCATGGAAATCTTTGCAAGAGCTATATCAAAATTAGCTATAAGAGATGTGGTTCGGTATACAGATAACCGAATTGATGCAACTAAACAGATTGTAGAAAAACATAATGCGATTCAAAACTAAAGCCTATTTTGATAAATTGACTAACTTTATTACTCACCTTCCTACTAGAAATACATTAGTTATGGAGTAAAACTGGACGCAATATCATCTTAGCATTTCGTAAAAATTTACGAAATGCTTTTTTGTGTGATGAAAATTAACTAGAATGCAGAGTCAGAAATCTAATGATCTTAGAAGATTATAGAGTTATATATGTTATTTTAGAAGATGGAAAAGAGCTTGTTTTATCCTGACTAAAAGACCTGTGTCCGTTTTTGCCTATCATAGTTTTACATTTCGTATTCGGTGGTTTAAAATAGAATAGAGAACATAAATAAAAAATATATATCAATTTTTGAAAGGAAATAGTAATAATTTGAAATTAAATGTTGAGGGAATATTAGCAAAAGAAGTATCAGAAAATTTTTCTTATTATTTAGAACGTTCAATATATAAGAGGAGTACCTTCCCAGGTAATAATGGTGACTTAAAAAGAATTGAACAAAACGATAGAATTGTTGAACATAGAAAACATAAAGGGAAAGACGTAGCATCAAGTTTAATTACTGAAGGATTCGTTCAATCGTGTGAAGAAAATTTAAAATGTTCAAAAATGGATTTGTTCTTTGGAGGCAAGGTAAAGTTGGTTAACCTTGTGCATTCACTTTTTTATGATGCGTGTAATATAGCTTTAGTACATGATTTAGACATAATTGAGGAGAAAAATCCACAATTTGAACTTTGTCCATATGAAAGATGTGACAAAAGACTTCAGCAAAGTATGCTTGAATTATTTTCTTTATCCGGAGAATTTTGTGTGAATAGAGAAAACTTTTGTGAGAAAACTTTTCCAATGATGTTTTATTATGATTACGATTCTAATGGTGAATGCCATTTTAGTACATATCATTTTGAGAGTATTAAAATAGAGAAGAAGCGACATAAAAAGCAATTAATGAGAATATCTTTAAGAAGAAATGAATTATTTAGATTTTTATGGGCCTTTGGAAAAGAAGAGCTATTGCGTTCATTTACTGAAAAAATTATCAACTTTTTGGTGACAGTCCCAATGGGATCAGATAAAAAGCCAATCAAATTTCATGAACTTAATAATAGAGTTTCGGACTGGCTTAATGAAGATGTAGCAACTATTATTGTTCCAAATATTAAAAGTAGGCTTGAGAATAGCACCTTGTTTTCTTACGGGATAGAGGTTAAGTGTTTGCTTAGAATAAGGAATAGTATTCTAAAGGATTACTCAGCAATTAAAGAGGATTCAAAAGTTAGAGTAGATATTATAGAAAAAGGAAGTAATAATAGCGTCGATTATAAAAACAGGATAATAGCCGAACATCAAGTTCCGTACAGTGATTTATTGTATTTTCTTATAGAAGTAAGAAATAGGGGATATGATACTAAAGTTTATAACTGGAAGTATGATAAAAATGCTATGGAATTTTTGGGAAAAAGCAGAGTTCAAGATATTGATTTGCAGATTATAGATTGTATTATGAAGCAGAGAATGTATTTGGAATTAGTTCCTGAAGATTCAGAAATGAATATTATCTAATGCTATGGAGTAAGAAAGATAAAATTTTTTATTACTTAATAATAAAAAGAGAGGTGAGCCTCTCTTTTTATATAATATTGGCTTTAATTTTAATTATGCATGATATTAGTTAAAATTATACTTTAGTCAATATAAATTATTTCGTTATTAAGCTCGTTAGAACTAATACATTCTTTTAACTAATATCATAATTTTATTAAAAAGTATTTGAGCTATAATAGGATTGTCGAATGAATGAGCTCATATTTGACAATGATTTTATAAAAATTTAAAAGAGGTAAATCACATGAAAACACGTAATCGTAAAAACGGCTATTCAGCCAACACAGCTAAACAATATGTTGATCAAACAAGCAATCCACTGCTTGAGTACTGAATTTGAAGCACAAATTAAGTTCGAAGACGGTCAGCCAACCGGAGAAATCATCGGGCACAAGGCCTGGTTCTCTCAAAAAGGTTTGCCACCATTCCAAGTCAAATTCGAATCTGAAGTTGCTCTTCCAGCATATTTAGCGATAGTTGATTTTGATGAATTAGAAGCCTGTGAAGTTGGCTATAATGTCTATTTCCGTGCCAATAACATCAAAGAGGTCAAATAATGACTACTAAAGAGCTTGCTCAATACTTGCTTCAAGCCCTGAATATGGGGCTTGGGAGTATCATGCAAGGAGAGACTAGCTACACTAATAGTTTTGATATTAAAATCCTGCAAGAAGGTTTTCTATTTATCCCACGATTACCAGCAGGATATATCATTGACGATGAACTCTATCAGAAGATTTTTCTGATTGCTAATTCAGCGCTCTACCCAAAGTATACTGTACTTAAGCAAAATTCATCATATTTTGTGGCGCTAGATACAGAGGATATTCACGTTCAGCGTGGGCTCTTCTTCCCTTGGAAAGTAGGTATCTCTGAACGCTTAATAATCCCTAATTTAGAAGAATTCGTAGGCAATCAAAAGGGGAATCTCATTCCAATCATGAAAAATCTTACTCTTGACTACAACAAAGTAACTTCTATAGCAATCGCAGGAAATAGTGGTTCAGGAAAGTCTTACGCACTTACTTACTTTCTAAGTTTACTGAAAAATTTTTCAGACTTAATCATTGTGGATCCAAAATTTGATACACCGTCACGTTGGGCACGTGAAAATGGTATTTCGGTTATCCATCCTAAACGCAATCGCTCAAAGTCAGACTTTGTATCAGAAATTAATGAAAATCTAAGTTCAAGTTTAAATCTTATTCAAGAACGACAAGAAAGCCTTTATGATAATCCTGAACAAGATTTTGAGCATCTAACTATTGTTATCGATGAAGTTTTGGCATTGTCAGAAGGCGTTAACAAAACAATAAAGAGTCCTTCTTTTCGCTCCTATCCCAAGTTGCTTTGCTGGGACGAGCAACTAAAGTTCATCTTCTACTAGTTAGTCAGCGTTTCGATCACAACACAATCCCGGTTTCCGTTAGAGAACAACTGAATGTGCTGATTCAGATTGGAAACATCAATAAGAAGACAACACAATTTCTGTTCCCAGACTTAGATCCAGAAGGTATTGTCATACCAATTGGAAAAGGTACAGGGTTAATACAAATCATTGATAATGAGCATCCATATCAAGTGCTACCATTGCTCTGCCCAACGTATTACACTAAGAAAGGTATTTTATGATTGTTAAAACAAATTTCTTTCAAAGAACATTTAATATCACAGTTATCCTTCTAACCTATAGCTTGCTTTTCCTTTTAATTACATTAGGATTTAAACTCCTATATGATTTGATGGAAAATATTCAAAGTACATACTTATCTAATCTGTTTGCAACTATACGATATTGGATAAGTCAAGGTGAGTACTATACAAAAATCCTATCTAGCCTCTTATCGTTAATTTCAGTAGCACTCATAATAATAGAGTTACTTCTGCGTTCTCTTTATGATACACCTGTCAACTACTTTAAATCTGCATATCAAACGATTCGACTAGCACAGTTTTTACGACAGGATGAGAATTCTCAACTAGCATTTTCAATTGATAACTCTTCTACTGTGACAAGGTTCAATCCTATTTTAAGAAAATTCAATAGAGCAACATCTAAGTGCGTTGTTGATGTAAGAAAAGATTCTGTGACGATTGTGATTAAGTATCCAAAGACGCAACAGGCTCAGAAATTATTGAGAGATATGGAAGCCTATATCAAAGAAGAAATTTCTAGTCGCAATCCAGACTATTATTTCTCTGCACCAGACAGGAAAGGAAATAAACTATGGTTTAAATCTACCAAGAGATACTAGTGGCAGTACTCGGTTCACGTAGTGAAGACCGAAAGTGCTGCCTTATCATAAAATCTAATTGACAGAACCAATGGGGTTACTACGACCCCCATTGATTCAATAATCAATAATCACATGAATTGTAAAAACTTGGAAATTCTAATTGAAAGGAGGTATTCATGCCCAAAGATAAACGTTCGAATAAGTGGGCATTCCTGATTTATCAAGAAAGCGCGCCGGAAAATTATTTAGACGTCCTTGAAGAAATGCATATTCCATTTGTCCTGAGCCCTTGGCATGACAAAGACATCAACAAAGAAACTGGAGAATTTAAAAAAGCACACAAACACGGAGTTCTATTTTTCGAATCACTTAAAAGCTATACGCAGGTATCAGAGTTACTAACTGAGAAACTCAACACACCTTCTCACGTAGAAGTTGTCATGTCACCAAAAGGAATGTACGATTATTTCATACACGCAGAGAATCCTGATAAAACACTCTACAATATCGATGAAATTGAATCAGGTTGTGGTTTTGAATTGGAGCAATTTCTAATCACTAACAATAACGAACAATTTCTTTCAACTGTGATTGATATTATCGAAGTTCACAACTTTACTGAGTTTAACAATCTTGTTAGATATGCACGAGTTGAAAATCCTTCGCTGTTGAATCTCATCATTGATAAGACGTACTTTTTCGCAAGTATCTGGATTCGCGTAGACACTCAAGTCATAGAAAAGGGAGTGAAAAATGACGAATAATGAACTCATAAAATTAAATCAAATTGAGCAGATTTTGAATTGTTTGCTAGCTTTGATGCAGAAACAAGAAAATACTCAAAAACATGTAAGTATACTTACTCAAAAAGAGCTGCTCTCGGTACTGAAAATTTCACCAAATACGTTGAAGTCTTGGGAGAAGACCGGACTAAGACGTCTTGAACCACCGATTGAGGGAACTAGAACAGTGTTTTATAGAATAGAGGATGTACTGACCTATTTAACTCATTGATTCTAAAAAAATGTGCTAAAATAGTAATATCACATAGAATAATGTGAGGTTGTTATTTTAGCCTTTTATATATATCCGAACGTGAAAGGCTACTATGCAGAAAGAAACTATCATTCACAACAATCGAAAAGTCATTAAAACTACCAAAAGTAATGGAACTATTAGCTATACGCAACGTGGGGTGTATATTGGTGTAGATATTAAGACTGGAAAAAAAGTTACATCATCTATAACTGCTAAAACTCTGAAAAGTCTGGACAGGAAAATCATTCAAGCTCGGATTGATTTTGAAGCAAAGGGATCAACTCTAAAAGAAACTTTGTTGATTAATAACTTCGAGGAATTAGCAGAAGCCTGGTTTGTCAGTTTTGTAACTTGGGTGACTTCTCAGAATACGATTAATCGAGTTCGAAGCTATCTTGATACCTATCTAATCCCTAAGTTTGGAGAATACAGGCCTGAAGAAATAAAATCTGCAGATATTCAGATTTGGGTTAATAAATTAGCTCAACAATCTAAAAAGTCTGTTGAATCGGGTGTAAAAAAATCCAAAAAGGGACACGCAAAAGATTTCGGTGCAGTTATCTATAAGCTCAGTGATATTTTCGATTATGGGATCACGAATTTTGAACTTTCTCATAATCCAGCTCGGACAGTAAAAATCCCTCCAAAACCGAAGGTGGTAAAGGAGAGAATCATGGTATTGCATGGAGAAGACTTGGCCACTTGGCTTAACTATCTTGATACTCTTCCCGACACACGAGCTAATCGAAGATTCAAAGTTATCTGCGACACTCTACTAGCTTCTGCGCTTCGAATCAATGAACTTCTTGCTTTATCGATTCATGATCTTGATTTTGATTCCAATGAAATTATCGTCAATAAGACGCTGATGTGGAAAGCTGGGGATAAGAAACTTGGAATCAAGGGTGAGATGATTTGCAAGAGCAGTGCCAAAACTGATGCTGGTAACAGGAGAGTTGCAGTTCCGAGACAAGTTTTGGATGACTTGAAAGCTTTTCATGCTGAGATGAGTGATTACTTTGTGAGTCATGATTTACCAACTGTGGACCTAATTTTCCCGACAATATACGGGAACTATATGTGTGACAGAAATGAACGTGCAACGCTTAAAAAGCGTTTGACTGAGTTGGGACTGCCAAACTATGGTTTTCACCTTTTCCGTCATACACATGCTTCCTTGATGCTGAATGCAGGTGCAAACTGGAAAGAACTCCAGATAAGAATGGGCCATAAATCGATTAAAACGACAATGGATACTTATGCTGAATTGGCACCGAAAAAGAAGGCAGAAGCAGTTGAAATCTACCTCAAAGAAATTGCAAAATTGACGGCATAGCAAAATGACTACATTTATGACTACATTTTCTATAGAACAATCTAAAAACGTTGATATAACGGCGTTTAAATGGTGCTAAAATAACATTCACAACCTTTACAGAGGTTAAATAAGCATAACTCAAAACGCCTTACTGGGCGTTTTTTGCTTTATTGGTTAGCAATCTATAGCTTTTCAGGAGAGATTTATGGCATTTTATCTTTGGATGTTCCCTCTACTCTTTATCTTTCACGATATGGAAGAAATTATCGGTCTTGTCCCTTGGATTCATCTCAACGAAACCTTGCTGGCTCAAAAGGCTCCAGCTGTTCTCAAGATTCACAAAGGAATTACAACAGAGGGAATTGCCCTTGCTGTTTGAGGAGTTTATTCTTGTCTTATCCATCACTTTATTAGCGTATTTTACTCAATCTAGAGCGCTCGAATTAGTTTGGTTAGGAGGATTTGTGGCCTTTGCACTCCATCTCTTGCTCCATATTGGACAATCAATTCTTCTCCGTAAGTATATCCCTGCTCTCATCACTTCTATCCTTTGTTTTCCTGTCAGTGCTTATTTGATTACAGACATCGTGCATTTGTGGCAGGTTTCGACTAGCGAATTTTTCCTATTTTCACTGGTCGGTTCAGGAATCGTCATCATCAATCTCCTATTTGCTCTCTGGCTCGGGAAAAAGTATTCCGCCTGGCTCATCCATTACCATTAACAAAAGTTCCTTGCAATTTCAATTTGCAGGGAATTTTTTTATCCTCTTTCACAGTTAAGAAGTGTTCTATAGTTTTTTAAGACAAAGCAAAAAGCCCATTCTTGTAGGCTTTCTGTAAGATATTTCTTAAAATTAAAGCATCTTGTTGTAGAATTCAACGACAAGTGCTTCGTTGATTTCTGGGTTGATTTCGTCGCGTTCTGGCAAGCGAGTCAATGAACCTTCCAATTTTTCAGCGTCGAATGATACGAATGCTGGACGTCCAAGAGTAGCTTCTACTGCTTCAAGGATAGCTGGAACTTTCAATGATTTTTCACGAACTGAGATTACTTGACCTGGAGTTACGCGGTATGATGGGATATCAACGCGTTTTCCGTCAACAAGGATGTGACCGTGGTTTACGAATTGACGAGCTTGACGACGAGTAGTCGCAAGACCAAGACGGTAAACAACGTTATCCAAACGGCGTTCCAAAAGAAGCATGAAGTTGAAACCTAGGATTCCGCCTTTGATTTTTGTAGCTTGTACGAACAAGTTACGGAATTGTTTTTCACCTACACCGTAAGTGAAACGAAGTTTTTGTTTTTCAGCCAATTGCAAACCGTATTCTGACAATTTAGAACGGTTGTTTGGTCCGTGTTGTCCTGGTACGTAGTTACGACGTGCCAATTCTTTACCTGTACCTGTAAGTGAAAGGCCAAGGCGACGAGCTTGTTTCCAAGATGGTCCTGTATAACGTGACATGTGTATGTCCTCCTGATATAAATAATATTTCGGTGGAAATAGTCACTTAGAAAGCCCTGATTCGTGCAGATGCCCTTCGCCTAAACAGCCAAGGTTACTTGTCATAAGACACCTGTTGACGAGCTTCATGCTTTCCTGCTGCTATTTCACACAAAGGCTATTGTACCATGAAAAGCTGGATTTGTAAAGGGATTTTACGCCTTTATTTCAAATTGAGGCTGAATGTAAACTTGCTTCCTAAGCCATATTGACTTTCTGCTGTGATTTCGCCACCAAGCTGATGGGCTAGTTCGCGTGCGATCGCAAGACCCTAAGCCATGCCCACCTGTCTTCATATTGCGCGAAGTTTCCACACGATAAAGTCGTTTAAAGATCTTTTCCAAATCCTCAGGAAGGATCCCCTGACCCTCGTCTTTCACACTGATTGTCAGCTCTTGTTCTGTTAATTGGGCAAGAACCTCGATTCTGGTTCCTGGTTCTGAATATTTAAAGGCATTGTTTAACAAATTAACCAAAATGCGAGAAAGTTTGTCAGAATGGCTCTTGATTTTCGCCGACTCAGGTGATACTTGAATGTAAACATCTCGCTCCTCTTGTTCAATCTGGAGTTGAAATTCACTCATTGACTCAATCAACAGCTGATCTAAAAAGACCTCTTCGACTTCTTCATCAGCAGTATCTTGAGGTTGGGTGTTAAGAGTCAGAACATCCAATTCCTCCACTAGCTTGTTTAGACGCTCGGTTTGCCGACCAATCGTGGTTAAGTAGTGGAGCCGCTCCTCTTCCTTGATCACTCCATCTAGAATTCCCTCCACAGTAACCTGAATGGAGGTAATGGGAGTTTTAATATCATGAGAGAGCTGCGCAATCATCATTCTCTTTTCTTGCTCGCTCTCATCAAGTGATTGAAAGGTAGCTTGCAAATTGTGGGACATGTCATTAAAAGCCTGCCCCAGCTCTTGAAATTCTAATGGTCCTTTGGTTTCAATTTCTGTGCTGAAATCCTTGCTTGCTATATCCTGAGCTTGTTTTTTCAAATGTTTCAGAGAAGAGAACACTGGCGACAAAAGAAAGATGCTCACTGCAGCGCCAATGAAACTAGCAATCAAGGTCATTCCAACTAGAAAGTAAACTTCACTTTTCTCGATCAACATCCGTTGGACTGCCCAGAAAACGACCAAAATCGTTAGTAGAGTCGACACTAGATACCCCACTAAAATATAGTTTTTTAATTTCATTTTCTACCTCTTGGTCTTTCCATCTTATAGCCCAAACCCCAGACAGTTTTGATAGCGGGAGCATTTGAATTCGTATACTTGGTCAACTCTTGCCTCAAAGCATGGATATGAACATTGAGTGTATTGGTATCATCCACATAGTCCTCTTGCCATACCTTCTCGTAAAGTTCCGTCTTTGAAAAGACTCTCTCGGGATTGCTGGCTAATATCCATAGAAGTTCAAAGGATTTTACTGTCAATTCCAAAGGTTGATCCCCAATGCGAACCTCATGAGTCACATGGTTGATTACCAAGTCACCAAACTCGATCTGTTCTGTCTCTCCTCCACGGCTAAGGCGACGCAAGATATTATTCACTCTTAAAACCAATTCGCGTGGGCTAAAGGGTTTGACTATAAAATCATCTGCCCCCAAACTTAATCCATAAATCTTATCCTGTTCGCTTGTCTTAGCAGTTGTAAAGAGGAAGGGTTGATCCGGAGCGATGTACTGAACTTCACTGATAAAATCATAACCGTCCATATTGGGCATCATGATATCTGTGATAATGAGGTCGATAGATTTTTTTCTGAAAAGCTCTAATCCCTCCTTACCATCATGGGCGACCAAAACATCGTAACCTGCCTGTAAAAGATAGCGGTTTTGAATATCTAGAATATCTATTTCATCATCAACCAGCAAAATTGTCTTTTTCATCTGACACTCCTTCGATAAAAACAGTGTTATACTTGCTTTAGTATAACACTATTTTCTCTAATGTTTAAATGATTTGAATCTTAATCTTCTCGTTTGGTTGTCAAACCCAAAAGTCCAACAAGACCTGCCAAGGCTAGACCAAAGATACCAAGGCCAGCTGTAGCCGTTTTAGCTTCCCCAGTATTTGGTAGCATCGCTTTATCATCTTTTTTCATCATATTAGCCATTGGGCTAGAAGCTGGTTGATCTACTTTCATATCTGACATATGGTGATTTGTACCCATCATACCCTCAGTCATACCTGTAGAGCCTGTTTCAGAAGGCTTCGTATTCATCTGACCTTGTTGAGATGGTGTTGTCGCCATTTCTTTCCACGAAGCCGAATCGTTACTTGACGAGTAGCAATCAGATTGGTCAAATCAGGTTTGCCGTCTTTAGAACCATAGACTTTAATAGTAGCTAGGTATGTATGTGTTCCGTTAGCTCGAAGTTGATCCAGCAAGGCCTGACCATCTTTGCCAACCGTATTGCCATTCAAATCTACTTCGTAGAAATATTGACCTTTAGCCAAGCCTTCAAGTGGCAATAGGGCAGGATTTTTAGCTGTTCCGTTGTCTGACCATGGAGCTTTGTCTGAAGCTTTTAACAAGAGGCGAGTCAACATGCCATCTCCACCAAAAGCTTCGTACGGAATAACTTGGTTGACACCAGCCAAGAAAGGTCCAGGAACCTTAGCCTTATCAAGGTAGCTAGCTGGAACATCAATCATGTCTTTGACATTGTTAACAACAGAGTCTTTAACTTGATTTGGTGTGGTTGAACCATTCAAATTAACAGTCAAATCTTTAGTCGCTATGAGGTTAGTTAAGTCAGGCTTGCCGTCTTTCGCACCGTACACCTTGATAGTAGCTTTATAGCTTTGTGTACCATTTTGTTTCAAGAGGTCAAGTAGTTCCTTGTCAGATTTTCCTTGGGTGCCTGCTAAATCCACTTCATAGAAGTAAAGGCCTTTGCCCAATTTCTCTACTGGTGGGAGAGCGGGATTTTTAGCTGTTCCATTGTCTGACCATGGAGCCTTATCAGAGCCTTTCAAGATCAGGCGAGTCAACATGCCATCACCAGCGAAGAATTCGTATGGAATGACTTGGTTGACACCAGCTGTGAATGGTCCTGGGAAATTAGCTTTATCCAAGTAAGTAGCTGGGACATCTACTGTGTCTTTGGTATTGTCAGCCACGCCCTTTTGCACTTCAGCTGGGGTTGTCAAGCCATTCAAATTAACAGTCAAATCTTTAGTCGCTACGAGGTTAGTTAAGTCAGGCTTGCCGTCTTTTGCACCGTACACTTTGATAGTAGCTTTATAGCTTTGTGTACCGTTTTGTTTCAAGAGGTCAAGCAACTCTTTGTCAGATTTGCCTTGGGTTCCAGCCAAGTCTACTTCATAGAAGTAAAGACCTTTGCCTAATTTCTCCACTGGTGGGAGAGCGGGATTTTTAGCTGTTCCGTTGTCGGACCATGGAGCCTTATCAGATGCTTTCAAGATAAGACGAGTCAACATGCCGTCACCAGCGAAGAATTCGTATGGAATGACTTGGTTGACACCAGCTGTAAATGGACCAGGGAAGTTAGCCTTATCCAAGTAAGTGGCTGGGACATCTACTGTGTCTTTGGTATTGTCAGCCACACCTTTTTGTACTTCGACTGGAGTGGTCGCTGGTTGCGCTTCACTGGCTTCACGGTCTTGTCCAGAAACTGTAGACGCAGGACTTTCCACAGGTTTAACTGCATCTTCTGTTTGTTTCTTAGAGTCAGGTTGTGCTTGCACTTCTTCTTTTGGCGCTACTTCCGGCTCTTTAGCAGTTGCGTCCACTTTTTCTGAAGAGCCTGTCGTATCCACATTTGCTTTAGGTGTTGGAATAGACTGTTCTGAAGGAAGAGCTACATCGACTGCTTTTTTGAGAACCTCTGCTGGTAAGTCGTTCTTTTCACTCACCGAAGCAGCGTCTGGCACGACTTGGGCAGGGGTCGGATTGACGACATCAGCACGTGCAGAACTTGGTTGACCAACTAGGACAAAGAAGCCACTAGCTACAACAACTGAAGCAACACCGACACTGAGACGGCGAATAGACCAACGAGTATATCTCTGATTTGGATTGAATTTCATAGGATTCTCCTTAGAGTTTTCTTTTTTTGATGACTCTAGTATAATCTCCTAAAATTAAAAAGGATTAAGAAAAAGTTAAAATTTTTCTTAAATCCCTCTTATAAAATACTTATATTGACTCGTTAATTATTGGGATAGAGAGTATCCTTCCTCTCCTACTCACTCAGTTCAGCTAGGGTGTCCAAATGTTGGTTATTAATGACGGCCATGATGTAGGCATCTGCCTGCAAGAGGTCATTGGGTCCGAATTGGACATCCAGAGGAGCATTTTCGTAGGAACGAAAGCCAAGTACGTTGAGGTTGTATCGCCCACGTAAATCTAACTGACTGAGGCTTTTACCTACCCATGATTGGGGGATTTTCATCTCGACAATCGATACATTCTTATCCAGCTGAAAGACATCCACGCTGTTATGAAAGAGGATTGTCTGCGCCAAAGAGCGCCCCATTTCAAACTCTGGTGAGATGACTGCGTCCGCACCGATTTTTTCTAAAACTTTTTTTGCTGTATGACTTTTGACCTTGGCAATGACGGTCGGTACTCCTAGACTCTTGCAGTGCATAACCGCAAGAACACTGGACTCTAGATTTTCACCCGTTGCGACAACTACGGTATCACAGGTGTCAATCCCAGCCGATAGAAGAAGTTCTTCATCCGTAATATCTCCAACTACTCCACGCGCCAGCACAGGTTCAAATTGATTAATGCGTTCCTCGTGGTCATCAATAGCAATGATATTCATGTCATGCTTGGCTAGGGCAGCCAAAACACTGCTCCCAAAAATTCCCAAGCCTAAAATTCCAATTGTCCGATCTGACATCGTTCTTCCTTTCTTATCCAATAGTGATATCTGCTTTCATATAATGAATCGTATCTTTCTTGTCTGGCTGGTATTCCGCTACACTGACCAGTAGTGTCAAGGGACCAATACGGCCGATAAACATCAGCAACATAACGATGCTGAGGGCTAACTTACCTAACTCCGGCGTTAAATTTGCCGTCACTCCAACTGTCGCAAGCGCTGAAATAGTCTCAAACATGAGGTAGATAAAGCGCGGATTTCCTTCTGCGGTTACCCCTAATAGAATCAAGCCCAGCAAGAAGGTCAGTAAGAAGATAATAAAGACACTGAAAGACTTTTGTACGGTTCGGGGTTCAATGGTCCTCCGAGCCACATTGGCATGAGGCAAGCCCAATAGTTCACTACGAGCAAAGACCAACAAGACAAAGAAGGTCGTAATCTTGAGCCCCCCTGCTGTCCCTCCAGGTGCCCCGCCCAGAAACATCTGCAAGATGTAGATCAGCAAGGTAACTGGTCGAGCCTGGGTGTAGTCAATGGAAGCAAAACCTGCCGTTCTCATGCTGACGGTCTGAAAGAAACTAACCAGCAATTTCTCTGGAGCGCTGAGATTTCCAATCGTTCCAGGATTGTTCCACTCGATGAACAAAGTCGATACGGTTCCAAAGAGCAGAATTCCCGCCGTTAAAAAGAGAACCAGCTTGGTATGAAAGCGAAGACGGCGTTTTTTCTTCTTCCCAAACTGGGTCGCTAGGTCAAACCAGACCATAAATCCTAGACCACCTGTGATAATCAAGCCTGCAATCACTAGATTGATTAAGGGATCCGTTTGAAAGGCTACCAAACTCGTACTTCCAAAATTATCAAATCCGGCATTACAGAAAGCTGAAACAGCCAAAAAGATAGAGGTTAACACCCCTCGCCCCCAGCCAAATTCGGGGATAAAGCGAAAACTCAAGAGAAAGGCACCAATTCCTTCCACCATAAAAGTCGTCAGAAAGATTGAGCGGATGAAGTCCTTTAGAGACTGGGTTTCTCCATAACTGAAACTTTCTTGAATAGTCTCACGACCACGAAGACTGAGCTTTTGCTTGCCTTGGATATAAAAGATTCCGATAAAGGTCATGAGCCCCAAACCACCAATCTGGATCAAAATCATACAGATCAACTGGCCCCAGATATTATAAGTAGAAGCCACTGGCAGGGTAAAGAGCCCTGTCACACAGACCATGGACACGGTCGTAAAGAGATGGTCAAAGTAGGTCGCTTGTGACGTTTCTGCTTGCACAAAGGGGAAACTTAAAAGAAGCGAACCTAAGAAGATCACTAGAGCAAAACTTAAAAAGATGCGACGGGCTGGCGACAAGCGTCCCAGTATCGTCCTGATTTTTTCCAAAAAAGATTTGAATAACATAACTACATTCTACCATAAAAACAGTAAGAGCACTCACATGTGGTGCACAATGGCAAGACAGAGTTCGAGTGCCTTATCAAAAGCTTCAGAGCCCCAGTCACGACTGTCGTAGTTATCTAGATCCGCCAGGGAATCTGCAGTAAAGAGCAATTCCCCCCAGACAACACCACGTAGTTGGGCTACTGCCGCAAGAGCAGAGCACTCCATCTCCACAACAGAGCAGCCTTCTTCCTTGCGATAGGCCACCTTTTCAGCCGTCTCTCGGTAAACCATCTGTCGTCCAGGTCATAACTTCCTCGTAAGGAATGCCTCTTTGTTCTAAGACTTGCTCAATGGCAGAGATAGCCTCAATCTGCATCTCCATATAACGAGAAGCCGCTACATAATGGTAGCTGGTCCCCTCATCTCGCAAAGCGCGAACAGGGACAAGAAAGGCATTCTCCTCTATATCGGCTAGGACGCCACAGGTTCCAGTGGAAATGATTTGCTCCACACCATAGCCAATCAACCAATCCATAAACTGGGCCGCTGGGGCTGAGCCTACGGGCGCCTGGGCCAGACAAATCTCCTCGCCCTTGTAGTTGATGACGTAGACTGGATAAGTCTTGGTGGCAGAAACGAACTCACCAACACAATCCGCCCCTACTTCCTGAGCATAGCGGTCAATCTCTTCCTCCAAAAACGCATAGATACACTTCTTTGGCAACTTTAAGTCTAAACCCTCGTGATTGGGCATAAGGACCGCTTGGGGGTTATCATCAAACTCTAAAATGGGAATCGCATGTTTCTGAATCATAGCCCACCTCCTGTAATTTTGTACTATTGTATCAAAAACTGACGGAGTGTCAAGGAGTTGTCTTTACATTTCCTCTAATAACAACACAAAAACTCTCCCTTCTCTTTCGAGAAAGGAGATTCTTTTTTATCCTTGTCCGCCAGGGGCTGGACCTCCGCCTTGAGGGCCTCCATTTGGTCCACCGCCTCCAGGCATAGAGTTGACAATTTCCGTTTGTTTTTCACCATTGAGATAGATATCTCCACCTGTGTAGGTCGCAGTTCCATCAAAATCAAAACCTGTTTGACCAGTCATTTTAATGGTTCCGCCTGTGACTGTGATATTGCCGTTTGAGTCGATTGGGTCTGTGTCTCCTTGGCCGACTTCTACTGTCAGGTTCCCACCGTTCATAGTGAAGAAGATTTCACTCTGTTGGGCATTTATTTGCTGCATTGACTCCATCATCTGTCGAATAGATGCTAATGTCCCCACCGTTGATAGTGATTGACTTACCTTCAAGTCCTTCTGTCGAATTCTTGACGTTGTAGGTACCACTATCGATAACCAAATCACCTGATGCGTGGATGCCATCATCTCCTGCTGTAACGGTGATGTCGTTGTTGGATAGGTACATGGTTCCGACTGAAGTATCCTCGTCATTGTCCACCTTTACGCCATCTTCTTTGGCGTCGATAGTCATGGTCGTACCAGTGATGTTGAGTTCATCATTAACATTAAAGGCATCGCCAACTGCTGTGATGTTATAGGTTCCACCCGTGATGTGGAGGGTGTCGTTGGCCTTGATCCCGTTGTTCTTCTTGCCATCTACATTGAGAGTTCCTTTCCCGTTGATGGTCAAATCCACCTTAGAAAAGAGAGCTGCGTCTGCTTTTTCGTCGCTGTTAGAGCTTGAGTCAGAGAGACTGTTGGTGGTTCCCTCTGCTAGAGTCAAGTAGACATGGCCAGCTGATGTCGCAGATATCGCTGCATTGGTATTGGTCATGGTCGCACCTTTTAGGACTAGATGAACATCTGCCGACTTATCTGCCTCGACCTTGATCTGCACTCCGTCAGACTGACCTGAAATCACATAGGTCCCAGATTTTGTGATGGTCACTGTTGATTCAGAGACTGTCACCCCATCTCCAGAGACGTTTGCAGATGAGCCAGATAACTCAATCTTAGAAGCTGTGCTTTCGTCATAAGAAGTATCATTGTCCTTCTCTGTAAATAGGATGATTGGTTTGTCTTTGTTGCAGTTGTTGTGGCACTATTTGTCGTTGCATTGGTATTGGATGTAGTTGTTGACTGGGCACATGCTGCCATCAACACCATTGCCGTTAAACTCGTTGCGAGTAGGGTCCATTTTTTTGATTTCATACCTTTTTCCTCTCCTTCGTATGATATAGCTAGACAGTCTAAAGAAGATTCCTGAAACAAAACTAAAACTTTTCTGAAAGTTTCCTTAAATTTAGTTTCACTCAGTATTCTTTTGAAAGGGCTACTAGAAACAATTTGAGAGTACTAAAATGCATTTAATAGTTTTTAAAAGCAACATCCCCAAGTGCGATGTCGCTCTATTCAAAAAAGCCAAAAAGAAGAGCCCCAGCTGTTCTTTTTAATTTTCTTTCACAGGTATCTCCTTAATCACGCGCGCAGGATTCCCAGCTAGGACAACATTGTCTCCAAAAGACTTGGTAATCACGGCCCCTGCTCCTGCAACGACATTATTACCCAGTGTCACTCCAGGAAGGACAATGACGCCACCTCCAGCCCAGAAATTATCTCCAATAGTGATGGGCTTGCCGTATTCGACCCCTGAATTGCGTTCATGCGAATCCAGTGGATGGAGTGGGGTTAAAAACTGACAATTGGGGCCAAGCATGGCATTGTTACCGATGCGGATCGGACAAACATCCAGCATGGTCAAATTCCAATTAGAATAAAAATTTTCCCCTAGATGGATATTGACTCCATAATCGACCACCAGCCGTGGATTGACATAGAGATTTTCCCCAGTTGAACCAAACCAAGTCTTGATGATTTCAGCTCCCTTCAAGGGATCTTCCTCCTTGTTAAAGGCAGCCTGTTTTTGGCGAGAAGCCTGCGCCAAGGTCCGTAATTCAGGATCCGACGGACGGTAAGGCTCTCCTGCTATCATTTTCTGGTATTCACTGGTCATCTTAATACCTCACACTTAGTTTGAGGCCATCATATCAAAAAGACTTTGAAAGGTCAAGAATAGCTTGCTTTCCAGTCTCTCAAAACAAATCTCTATCCCAAGTCAAAACAACTTGCTTGACAAAAGATTGACTTCGTGGTTTAATATACCCCATAAGGGTATATTTGGAGGTGCCTATGTTTCACTTATTATTTACAAAAATTGACAGTATTTCAACCAGCGAGTTAGAAGCTAAACTCAGAGAACCGATTCAGCTACTGGATGTTCGGACGCCTATGGAATTCCGTAGAGGTCATATCAAAAATGCCAAGAATGTCCCTCTATCCGAAATCGGATCTTATGCACCAGCGACAAAAGAAACACTCTATGTCATTTGTCATTCTGGTGTTCGAAGCAAACTAGCTGCGAAGAAGCTAAAGAAAAAAGGCTATGATGTTATCAACGTCCGAGGTGGTATGAGCGCTTGGACAGGCAAGACCATATAGAACTAAAGGGAGAAAACCAATGAAGATTATCATTGTCGGGGGAGTTGCAGGCGGTATGTCAGCAGCAACCCGCCTCAGACGTCTCATAGAAGACGCTGAAATCACTATTTTTGAGAAAGGTCCCTTTGTTTCCTTGCAAACTGCGGACTTCCTTACTATGTTTCAGGAGAAATTGCAAATCGTGACAGCTTATTAGTCCAAACTCCTGAAAGTCTCAAAGCACGGTTTAATCTGGATGTGCGACCATTTCACGAGGTCATCAGCATTTCGCCAGCAGAGCACACTGTGACCGTACGCCATGATGGACAGGAATTCACAGAAAGCTACGATAAGTTGATCCTCTCCCCAGGAGCTAAACCATTTGTTCCTAGCATTGAAGGTTTGGCAGAAGCTAAGAATGCCTACACGCTTCGCAATGTTCCCAATCTTGATGAAATTATGGTGGCCTTGGACAATCATTCAAAAGAAGCTGTCGTTATCGGTGCAGGCTTTATCGGGCTTGAAATGGCTGAAAACCTGACCAAACGTGGATTGCAAGTTACCATCATTGAGAAAGCACCCCATGTCTTGCCACCATTAGATCACGAAATGGCAGCCTTTGTCCAAGCAGAATTGCTGTCAAACGGCGTTCGCGTTATCACTTCTCAGTCTGCGACTCGATTTGAAGACCAAGGAAAAGTCATCGTTCTCGAAAACGGTCAAAAGATCACTTCTGACCTCACCATCCTTTCTGTCGGTGTTGAGCCTGAAAATGGACTGGCTAAAGCTGCGGGGATTGAACTGGGACTTCGTGGTGGAATCCTGGTCGATGAACATTACGAAACCAGTCAAAAAGATATTTTTGCAGTTGGGGATGCCATCGTCGTCAAGCAAGAGATTACGGGCCAAGACGCCCTCATCTCTCTTGCTTCTCCTGCCAATCGTCAGGGACGCCAAGTGGCGGACGTCATCGCAGGACTTGGTCGTACAAACAAGGGAAGTATCGGCACTGCGATCGTTCGTGCCTTTGATATGACAGCTGCTTCGACTGGTCTCAGCGAGCGTATCCTTAGCATGAATCAACTTCCTTACAAGGCACTTCATGTCAGTGGAAAAGACCACGCCGGTTATTATCCTGGCGCTACTGATATGACCTTGAAGCTCCTCTTCGAACCAAACACTGGAAATCTATGGTGCCCAAGGAGTTGGGAAGAAAGGTGTTGACAAGCGAATTGATATCCTAGCAACTGCTATCAAGGGAAATCTCACCGTCTTTGACCTACCAGAGTTAGAGTTTACCTATGCGCCACCATTTGGCTCTGCCAAGGATCCCGTCAATATGCTGGGCTACGCAGCCTTGAACCTTATCGAAGGTCTCAGCGACAACGTTCAATGGTACCAGCTCGAAGACGAACTGGCCAAGGGAAAGAAATTCCTTGATGTACGGACAAGTGGCGAATTCCAAAGTGGTCGACTTAAGGTTGACACCATCCACATCCCCCTAAACGAACTACGGGAACGCTTGGATGAACTAGACAAGAACCAAGCCTACATCGTTAGCTGCCACAGTGGTTTACGCAGCTATATCGCAGAGCGTATCCTCAAGCAAGCAGGATTTACCGTCCAAAACCTTGACGGCGCTTATTCACTATACAAAATGGCTAACCCAGAAGGAGTAGAATATGGTAACTAATATCAGCATGGCTGACTTTTATGAAAAATATCAACATGAACATCTAGATCTTATCGATGTCCGTGAAGTACATGAATTCCAAGCAGGACATGCACCAGGTGCCAAAAATCTTCCGTTAAGTACCTTGGAGCAAGGCTACAAAGAACTCAAACCTGACCATGAATACCATGTCATCTGTCAAGGTGGAGTGCGTTCTGCTTCTGCCTGTCAATTTCTCAGCGCCCAGGGCCTCACCGTTACCAATGTAGAAGGTGGTATGAACGCTTGGCCCGGTCAAGTAGAATAAGCAAAAAACCGATTAAGTTCCTTAATCGGTTTTTTCGTTTTTACAACTCAATGATATGGGACTCGTAACCAATCGCTTCTAAAAAACGAAGCAAATCTACGGTATCCAAAAAGAGGGTTTTCTCGTTGGTATTGGGGTGAAAACTCATCCGTTTCCGACATGATTTCTTTGTCGAAATAAACTTGAATGTCCTTGTCGGTATTGTTGAGCAAGCCAAAAGGCGAAACAACTCCTGCGGGCAAGCTCATTTTTTCAAACAAGCTCTCAGGCGATGCCATCCGAATTCTATTAGCTCCTATTAGTTCTTTCAAGAGGTCCATATCCAGACGCTTTTGATCATCCATGATTAGCAGATAATAGGCTGTTTTTCTTTTTTGTTTGTGAGAAACATGGTCTTGGTACGGATACCTTCGATTTCCTCGATAAAACTATCTGCCTGCTCCGTGGTTAAGGCCGGCTCGTACTCCACGATTTCAAAGGGTCTATCTAGCCCATTTAGTATTTCTACTACTTTTTCGTATGCTTCCATCTTCTAGCCTCCCTTATCAACTTGATAGTCCCCAAAAGTGGGTTATTTTCGTTTGATTAGGTACTGAACAGCCTTTTCCAAGCGTTCCTTTTGAGCCTCAGGGTCCTCTAGCGGTTGGTTGATGCAAGCAGTGAGATTTTCGGTAATCATCATCTCAATCACGCGCTCAACACTGGAGCGCACTGCAGTCAACTGGGTAATGATATCTGCGCAGTCACGATCTTCTTCTATCATCTTTTGGATCCCACGCAACTGGCCCTCTGAACGTTTCAGGCGTGTTATATACTTTGAGTTTGTCATTGATTTATCCTTGGTCACTTTTTCTTCATTATATCTCGAATAAGGTTCTTTGTCAAAATTCTCATCCTATCTGTCTTTATAGGAGACAACCTTTTCTTTGTATTGGCTAGAAAAGATTACTGAGCAGGAAAAAGGAGAACTAAAGCTGTTCTCCTTGAAGCATAATCGGGACATCAAGTTTCCGATTAGTTATGCCTTATATCTTGGACAAAAAGGCTAGGATTACTATCCCATAGACCAGGACTAGGGCCAGTCCAAATCCGATACCAAACCACTTGTAAAACTTGTCCATCCCGCTATAGCGTTCGACATAGGCCCTGGTCGGCTTGTCTGGATCATACCAGACCGTTAGCTCCGAATGAAGGGGGAAATGGGTCTGCATCAAGCTATCAAAGGAAACAAAGGAGTTGCTGTAGCGAGTGATGGAAGGCGCCAGCATTTCTTCCCTTGTATAATCATTTGAAACCTTAGTAGGCCCCCACGGAGTCGTGACCGTTTTGATCATAAAATACTGCAAGGTTTTCTTATAAGTAAGCCCATCCACCGTGTATTCAACGATAGGTGGATAACCCTCACGAAAACGACTATAGCCAACAACCGTTCCCTCTACAGATGACTGGGCAAGCCGTACCATCTTTCGTTCTCGAAGATAGAGGTAGAGAAAGGTGCCGCATACAAACACAAAAGATAGGAGAGTGACGACTGTCCCAACTATCAAACCAATCATTTCTTTAGTCATATGAACTCCTCCAGTTATTCTATAGAGTGAAAGCCCAAAGAAGGAACTCGTCCAGAATCGACATCGAATCTACTCTTCGGATTTTTCTTTTGACTGTTTTTCTCTTAAATCTTTCACAGATTTTGATATGATATCTCTCACCTGTTCGTCAGTAAGCCCTGGAATCTGATAATAAGAATTATTGGACTCGCTTTTTGAGGGTTTTGTTCCTGAACTTTCGGTCTTAGAACTTTGTTCAGTCGAAGACGAGGATTTCGACTCTGAGGAACTGGATTCTTTGGTCTTAGAGGAGCTAGATGACTCAGACTTCGAAGACCTAGACTTTTCAGGAGCTTTAGAATCAAGCTTAGGCAGCTTGTCTACTTGGTTCACCTTTACGTTCGGCTGTTTCACAGGTTTATAGAATAGCCCAAAAGACAACAGCAAGGCCATCAAGATCCCAATGCCAGCCAAGGTTCTTTTATTGGCTTCAGCCGAGGGAACCTTTACTCCCTTTGTACTGAGTATTTTCCATTCTGGATACTCTTTTTCTATGGCTTTTTTCTTTCTCCTAAGAGGACCAAGTAGAAAATGATTAAAAGGTACAATCGTTACCATAGCCACCGTTACAAGCGGGACATAATTGGAATGACTTGATACCAGTAGAACATCGAGTATAGCAAGAAGAATGAAGAGAAAAAGCCCCACAAACTTACGAACTTGATGCTCTTTTTTGATCTGCAAATATCTCTCTTGTGACATTATCATTCCCTCTTTTCTATTTCTCCCCTAAATATCACTTTCCCCTGTTCATACTTTCGCACAGCTAAGAGCCAGCGGATAGGGTTGTTTTGGAATAGTAGAAGAACCACGCTAACTGGGACGATCGTTGCTCCGATTGGCACCATGAACATCGACGGCTCAAACCATTCATGTTCATAGTAGGGAATGAAGGTCCCAGGTATGGCAAAGAACACAACAATTACAAAAACAAATAGAAGAACGAGGATAGCAAATAGATACAAGATGATTTTATCGACTGTTGGTTCCTTATCTGGTGACTTCCTCCAAAAAGTACTACTTTCAACCGCATCTTTAAACTGTTCTTCACTTGCTGGGACAAGCGACTTAGCCCCACTGTAGAACAGTTTTTCAAATCCATAAACACTTCCGATAAAAACGAAAAGGATTGCGGCTAGATGGATCGGAATCATCCACTCACTCAATTTAAAAGGCGCTATCAAGGAACGAATCCAAATACTGATGATAGCAACTAGCAAGAAAGCAAAGAAGAGAAGCCAAGGCCACTTGGATTTCTTTGAACTGATGGCACCGTCGGTTTCTGACGAGGTACTAGATTCTGTCGCTAAAGCCTCTCTCGTCCTTGTATTATAGTAGACGGATTGCTGGTTTCCTTGGCCTATATAAATGATTTTTCTCATCTCACATTTCTCCCTCTTTTCCTCGGCTATCGTCCTGTAATATCTCCATCAGCTCTTTGAACAGTCGTTTGCGCGTTTTCATCCGAAAATCATAAACTATATATGTAAGAATACCAATCCCTAACATGTACATAATTAAAAATTGAAAATCAGAAACAGCCAGATAACGATAGGCTGAAAAAATCGTTATTAAAACAAAAATGTAGCCAACTACTGTCAACGCCCTAGATTTTCTCCTAAGGGTTTTGATATTGGCTTTTGTCAGTCGAACTTTTCTAAATCTATCTGTCTTCATGTTGCGTCGAGTAGATTTGGCAAGGAGAATGGTCCCGAAAATTAAAAACAGAGACATCAAGATAAAGAAGATCAGATTGAAAGGGGAGGAGACATCTCCAAAGGTTTGGTTGAGCAACTTCGACAGCCGTTGCAAGAAATAGATTGCAATAGGAGCAGCAATGGCTGAATAATTCATGCCTTGTTTTACACTGTAGAATACTTGATTCCCCAAATCATAATAGATAAAAGAATCCTCCAGAGGCCCCATACTGATTAAATTTTTTACACTTGTGTCCATCTTATTTCCCGTCTCCTAAACTCAATACGGATGTTCAAACAGAGTCCTACTTTCTCTTAAAAGCATCGTGACAACGATTGCCAGCATTCTAGCTTTTTCGGCATTTGCCTTCCTAGAGAAAGAAAAGTTTATTAGTATTATAGCATGAACCCCCAGAAAAGGGGAAATATCCCCGACCGATACCATTGCTAAAGACAAGAAAGCTTTCGTCATTCCATAAAAAAGCGAACAAGTCCGCGTTCTAAAAACAGAATGCGAGCTTGTCCGCCTTTTTCTATGTCTCTAAAATATATGATATGTTTTCCTCGTCTCATCGTTCCAAGCGAATGCGGGTCACAATGCCGTCTGGATCTACAAGATCCAACTCACTCGAATGTATCCACTTGATCGGTGCTTCTACCTCTTGTGCTTGCTGAACGATGGCTAAGAGTTCTTCCTTGCTTTTGACCTCAAGGACGTAGTAGGCCAAGCCAGGCATGCCTGCCTTACGTGGAGCCAGATTTTTTCCTCCCCATTCATTGACTGCTAAGTGATGGTGGTAGTCCCCAGCTGCAATCCAACTAGCACTAGGGATGCTAAATTTATCCTCTAGCCCTAACACCTTTTGATAAAACTGACTCGCCGCGCGACTATCCTTAACCGATAGATGGATATGCCCCATTCTCGTCTCTTCAGCTAGGATAAAGGGATCTACCTTTTCCCCTAACTCATAGATATCCTGAGCCGCAAGGGCCTCTGTCACACCGATAATGCGTCCGTCTTCTCGAATATCCCATGAAGAAACTGGCTTATCACGGTAGAGTTCAATGCCATTTCCTTCCAAATCTTCCAGATAAAGGGCCTCACTGTATCCATGATCCGCTCCTCCGACCAGAGGAATGCGCAAATCACTTAAGTGTTTCAGGACATCTGCCAAGGCTTTTCGTGTCGGCAATAAAATCGCTAGATGGTAGAGCCCATAATGCTCCCTTACTTCCCCAGCTTTTTCTGCCTGAATCAAGTGGACCAAGGCTTTTCTGCCAAGTCCCAAAATCGCTTCTGTCTCTGTTTGAGATAAAATCTCTAAGCCAATAATCTGGTGATAAAAAGCCGTTTGACTCGTCAAATCCTTGACATTTAAAACCGCCTCTGCTAGGTAAATGTGGCTTTGGTATGCATAAGTCATAGGGTGTCTCCTTTTTGTTGTAACTTTATTAATTACATCAATTATACACTATTGAGATGAAATGTCAACGAAGACAACTCAAAAGAGCTGGAAACCAGCTCTTCTTTTTATTTAACAACAAGCTCGTAGCGAGTTTTGCTGGTAAAGGTTTGCCCCGCTTTGAGAATGACTTGGTCTTTGAGGTCACTGTGAATGGCATCTGGTAAGGCCTGCGCTTCAAGGGCAATCCCATTGTGCTGTACCATTGGCTGACCTCCTATGATGACACTCTCATCCACAAAGTTTGCTGTGTAGACCACAAAGCAAGGAGCCTCTGTCTTGAAAAGCAGGAAACGACCTGAGTTTTGGTCATAAAGGAAACCAGCATTGTCATGACCTGCAGGAAGAGCAAATGGGTGGTCCAAACCAGATACCAGTTGGATTTGCTCATCTTCTTCTGCAAAGATATCCTTGAGCAAAGCACCATTGTAGATGTGTTTCACTACGTCACGATTGGCATCTGGAGTTTTAGCCGGAACACCGTCGGGAGCGATTGGGTAAATGCCCTCCGTATTTAGCTGAAAGACATGGCGGTCAATTGTCTGCGTGAAATCACCAGACAAGTTGAAGTAGCTGTGATTAGTTGGATTGACCAGCGTATCCTGATCTGTCGTCACCTTATAGCCGACTTCGTAAGCACCAGTTTCTTCCAAGTGGTAGCTAATCCAAATCTTGAGATTACCAGGAAATCCTCCTGTCCCATCTGTACGCTCGGTGTAGAGAGTCAAGCCATGGTCACTCACTTCGACCAATTCAAACAAGCTCGAATCCCAACCTGTTGAACCACTGTGGTTACAGTTGCTAGCATTGTTGACTTCAAGGTCATAGGTCTTGCCATTGAGCTCAAATGTCGCACCTGCAATACGGCCCGCTACAGGACCTACACTTGCTCCATGCTTGGGACTATTGCCTACATAGCTAGCAAAATCATCAAAACCCAAAATCACATTGGCAAAGTTTCCATCCTTGTCAGGCGTGACATAGCGCAAGATGGTCGCACCATAAGTCATAACTTCAAGCTGGTAACCACCATCAGTCTCAAAGCGATAGGCCAAGACGTCCTTGCCCTCATGATTTCCAAATACACGCTCTGTGTATGCTTTCATTCTTCTCTCCTTTGATCCATTTCTCTTAAGTAAACAAACCATAGAGAGTGTCTCACCATCTATGGTTGTAGTTTCTATTTTCAGAATCCTTTGTCAGAAAACCTTAAGTATCCTCTTAACAAAAAGGAATTCTTCTATTCTTGTTTTTATGCTTCTACACGTTCAGTCCATGAAGTCGCTGTTGTTTGAAGAACTTTGTTGAGTTCGTCAATGTTCTCAAATCCAGTTGTACGCAACCATTCACGAGCTGCTGCTTCACCATCTTTGATGTAAGCTTCAACTGATCCAGCCCATGTTGCACGGCCGCAAAGAACGCCGTTGAAGTTTGCGCCTGATTCGTGGGCAAAGACAAGTGTTTCTTGGAAAAGCTAGCTGATACACCCGCACTCAAGTAGATGTATGGCAAGTTAGTTGCTTCATCTTGTGCTTTGAAGAAAGCTGCTGCTTCTTCGCGTGTATGAACGATTTCACCATCACCAAATCCTTCAACGTATTTGACGTTGACTGGAACTTCTACTTTCAAAACATCGATGTTGAAGCGTGGGTCTGAGAAGACTTTCATGGCACCGATAACCTTGTGAGGTTTCACTTTAGCGTATTCTGCAGACCCTGCATCCGCAATCTTTTCATCGTAAGCCAAGATTTCAAGGAAGAACGGAATGTCTTCCGCCACACACTCAGAACCAATACGTTCGATGTAGGCTTGTTTTTCTTGGTTGAGTTCGTCAGCGCTGTCTACGTCATAGTAAAGCAAGAACTTCACAGCATCTGCGCCTTGTTCCTTGATGCGTTTGGCAGACCAAATATCCAAGCAGTCAGGCAAGCGTTTGGTGCTTGTTGTATCGTAACCAGTTTTTTCATACGCAAGGAGAAGACCAGCATTAGCATCAAGCGCTTTTGTAGCTGGAAGTCCGTACTCAGGGTCAAGGAGCATTGATGATGCGTATTTTGTCAATTCATCTGCAACCAATACCTTAAGTTCTTCCATTTGAGCAACTGTTGGCTCTTCTGTTTGGTATTGAGCCATGAGGCGTTTCAAAGCACCACGTTGGTCAAAGGCAAGAGCTGAGATAATGCCGTTCTCGTCAGAGAGTTTTTGCAAGCAAGCTACTTTATTAGGACTTAATTGTAATTTACTCATAGACACTTCCTTATTTTTGATAGTCATGAATGATAACACCTTGTACCACACGGTTTACGGTACCAGTAGGAGACGGTGTATCTGGTTTATTTTCGACCTTAAGCGAAGTCAAAAGGGCAAAGAGTTGGGCATAAATGATGTAAGGGAAGACACGGCAAATATCATTCAAGACTCCACCACAGCCAAGAGCCACTTCTTTGACATTTTCAAGACCAAAGGCTTGATCACTCAAAAGAACGACACGACGAGCAATCTGGTCACCAGCAACCTCACGAACTAAGTCCAAGTCATACTTGCGAGTGTAGTCTGTCGTTGTACCAAAGACCAAAACAACTGTATCTTCGTTGATCAGTGATTTGGACCGTGACGGAAGCCAACTGGACTTTCATACATAGTCGCCACTTGACCAGCTGTTAATTCCAAAATCTTGAGCTGAGCTTCATGAGCAAGGCCAAAGAAAGGACCAGCGCCCAGATAGATGACACGGTTAAAGTCAAGATCAACCAACTCTTTGACATCTTCTGCATTGTCTAGGACCTTACGGGCAAGGCTAGAGACAACTTCAAAACGTTCAGCTTTAACAGCAAATTCTGTAGGATCAAAAACCAAGAGAGCTGTTAGCATCATAGACGTAAAGCTAGAAGTCATGGCAAATCCAGCGTCATTGGAAGCAGCTGGTTGCAAGAGCAAAAGATTGCGGTCATCGCCATGAGCTTGAAGAGCCAATTTACCATCTGCTGCACAAGTAATAGTCACTTGATAAAGCTCATCTACCAAGGCCTTGGCCAAATCAACCGTCGCCACACTTTCAGGCGAATTTCCACTACGAGCAAAGGAAACAAGGACAGTCGCCACATCTTTTTTCAAATAAGTTTCTGGATTGGCAACAATATCAGTTGTCGCAATGGCATTGAAATTCCATTTGCGTTCATCATAGACTTCCTTAAAATAAGGCACCAAGGTATCTCCCACATAAGCAGAAGTACCAGCACCCGTCAAGATGACCTTGATATAGTCATGTCTATCAGCGATACCTTGCAGAAAGGCTACAATTTCTTCACGTTTCGCTTGATAGGCTTCAAAAGCTTCTTTCCATACATCAGGCTGTTGATAGATCTCACGAGTCGTGATTTCTGCACCCAGTTCAAGTAATTCTTCTTTTGTGTAATTTAGCATAGAGTTCCTCTAATCTATTATTGTTTCATTCCTATTGAAAATATGGGAATGGGAGTGACTCCCATTCCCATGTATATTCTATATAAGATGCTCTAGGTCACATCTTATTCATCTTCGTCATCATCGAAGTCCGCTAACAGATCATTGACTTTTACAATGCTTTCTGCACCACGGCTATTATAGTCCGCATCTGCACCTGTAAGGCTAGCATTGATAAATTCAATCACCATTGGCAGATTCATTCCTGCGTAGAGTTCCACGTTGCGACCTTCCATGATCAAGCGACTCACCACGTTACATGGTGTACCACCAAGAAGATCTGCAAAGACTAGGAAATCATCCAATCCTTCGATAGCAGCTTCAAATTTAGCAGTAAATTCTTCTGGACCATCTTCTGGAAGAAGAGCCACTGCATGAATGTTGTCTTGTGGACCCATAATCATTTCCGTGCTACCTTTAAGTTCTTCACAGAAACGACCATGACTCACCAAAATTAACGATTTCACCATAAATTATGCGCCCATTCCAAGCAAGAATTTACCGATGAATGAAAGACCTACTGCAAGAACGATAATGATACCGATCGCTTTAGTAGAGTTCATACCTTTCTTACCAAGCAACCAGAAGATAAAGGCAGTAAAGATTGCTGGAAGCAAGCGTGGGAAGATTGAGTTCAAGATGTCTTGGAAATCAATCAATTTTTCACCGATTGGCAATTTGTAAGAAATCTCAAAGTTGATCATTGTTGCTACAAGAGCACCCATCATGAAGACACCAAGTACAGATGCAGCGTCAATCAAAGCTGTCAAAGTACTTTGCATGTTGTTGATAAGGTTAACCCCTTCTTTGTAAGCAAATTCCAATTGTTTCCAGCGGAAGATGTCATAAGCAACTGCAACTGCGATCCAAAGGAAGATACCCCATGGTTGGCCAGCGATAGCCATAGTTGCTGCGATAGATCCCATGATAGCAGGTACAAGTGAACCAAAGATTGTGTCTCCAAGAGGAGCGAATGGTCCCATCAAACCTGTCTTGATACCGTTAACGGCATCTTTTGAACCTACGCCATCTTTTTCTTCCATGGCAAGGTCAAAACCAGCGATAATTGTGTGGAAGAATGGTGAAGTATTGAAGAATTGAGTATGAACTTTCATCATTTCTTTCAATTCAGGAGTTCCATCCCCATACATTTTACGCAATTGAGGCAAGATCATGTAAAGGTAACCAGAAGCTTGCATACGTTCGTAGTTCCAACCTAATTGGAAAGTAAACAAGCTACGTTTGTTGATTTGATTAAAATCTTCTTTTGTAAGTTTGTAATTAGAATTCGTCATCTTCGATTTCCCCACTTTCTGATGGTGTAGAAGGTGCTGCTACAGCTACTTTTTGGCTGTTCTTAAAGTGAACAACTGCAAGGAAGATACCTACGATAGAGATACCGATCATAGACAAACCTTTGAAGTTGTTAGCAAAGCCAATCTTTTCAGCAACATCAGCAGGAAGAGTACCAAGGATACCCGCAACAGCTCCACCAAGACCTGTTACATATGAGTAAAGAACAGTCAACATAGCTGTCAAACCGAATCCCATTGCAAGGTAGTGAAGGTTACGTTTAACTGGAAGGTAACGAAGCAAGATTGCAAATCCGAGACCTGGAAGCATACGTCCTGCAAGTGTCAAACCGTCTGCAACCCATTGGTATTCCTAACAAGGTTTACAACACCTTGTACGAATTCTCCACCAAAAGCAAGAGCGAAGAATACTGGAAGGGCACGTGAAAGAGCCCAAGGCACTGCACCAAGTAGGTAGTTGCGCTCGATTCCTTTATAGTCAAAGCGTTCGATTGCAGCATCAATACGGTGTGCAAAGAAAGTAGTAGTCATACGTCCAAGAACGTCGAAGTATGTCAAAAGTGCTGCTACTGGTACAGCGATTGTTGTGATCGCAAGATCTGTATCAATACCTTGAGAGATAGAGAATGCTGTTGCAAGAACCGCACCAGAAGTTGCGTCGATACGAGAAGCACCACCGAAGGTACCAACCCCGAGAACGAACAACTGCAAGCTACCACCGATAAACAAACCAGTTGTCACATCTCCCATGATCAAACCGGTAATGAAACCAGCGAATACAGGGGAACCTGCAGATGAAACGATTGTCAACTCATCACAGATTTGATAAGCTGAGTACAAAGTGAGAAGTAAAATTTGCCACCATTGTATCATAACAATGACCTCCTAAAAATTTTTTTCTATTTTAATAAACTCAAAAAGTCTGATACGGGATCGTTTGGAACCATTTGAGCAGTGAGTTTCACACCTTTTTCTGCCAGTTTGTGGAAGTCTTCCACATCCTTATCTACCACGTTGATAGAACGTGTGATAGGGCGAGTTTCTGGTGTTTGAGACATATTGCCGACATTGAGTGTTTCAAGCGGAACGCCTGCTTCAACCAAACCAAGGAAACGGTCTGGTTTACGTGCAACGATAAAGAGACGTTGGCTATCGTATTTACCAGCAAGGATATTCGCTGCCGCTTTCTCAATTGGCAAGATACTAAGTTTCACACCTGGTGGTGTAGCAAGTTTCAGCCACTCTTTTCAATATCGTTGTTAACGACTTCATCGTCTACAACCATAATGCGCGAAACGTTTAGTTTCCCTGCCCAAAGATTGGCTACTTGACCGTGGATCAAACGTCCATCGATACGGCATCCTACAATTGTCATAAGTTTTCCCCCTTTATGTGTTTTAGTGTAGGTTTACGAGTTAAATGAATCTCTTCTTTATATTCACCTTCAGTTTCAAAGATGATAATGCGGTTATCACCTTGCTTGAGATAGCTATGAGGGATATAAAGTGAGAGGGTCGGGCCGACATTCCAGAAACGTCCTAGGTGACGCCCGTTGACAAAGGCAACTCCCTTACCAAACTCAGATAAATCTAAGTAGGTATCCTTAGGCTCTTCAACGGTGAAGTCGAAAGCGTAAAAGGCCGGTTGTCCTTCTGTCCATCCTTTTGAAAAATCAATTTTCTCAGGATTATCCAATGGAAGTGGATATTGTTTCCAATTTAACATGAAGTGTAGATCCTTACAGACACCTGTACGAATTCCTTTACGTTGCGTATCTGCCAAGAACTTATGTCCGTAGTTAACACGCCCCATATTTTCGACCAAGATGTCAATCTCTGAAAAACCTTCTCGATTTCCCTGACAGTAGATATCTTCACCAATTTCTGTCTGGTATTGAGTGGCAATCCATTGACCATCTACATAGAGTTGAGCTCGGTCACGTCCATCGATGATACGGAGACGTTCCTCTTCTGCATCCCAACTTGCTTCGGTACGATAAAGAAGGTAGCCATAACTTTGACCAAGTTCTTCCATCGCTTTTGGATAGAGGCTTTCAGTTGGACTTGCCAAGCTATCCAGAGTTTCAAACAAGGAAACTTTTTCGACTAGTGGAATGGATTCCATTTCCATGCTTTCCTTGTAAAGTGGTTCCAACTGTGGATACTCTGGGAAGTGTGTTGCCATCATCTTCTTGACTGCTAGGTATTTAGCAGTTGGATTTCCTTCTTCATCGAGAAGGGCATCATAATCGTAAGATGTAACTTGTGGCAAATCTAGAGTTCCTCGAGCCGAGCAACCATTCATGAAACCAAAGTTTGTTCCGCCATGGAACATATAAAGGTTGATGGAGCCTTGCTCTAACACCTCTCGAACAGCTTCTGCCAACTCTTTTGGATCACGCGTGATGATTGGTTCTTTCCAACGGTTGAACCAGCCATCCCAGAATTCCATACACATGAGGGGCCATTTTTTGCCATACTCATCAAAGAATTCTTGCATTTGTGAAAAGTTGTAAGGAGCCTTAGAGCCGAAGTTTCCTGTCACAAAGAGGTCATCTTCAATCAAGGTTCCAGCTTTCAGAGTAGCCCTCCAAGGACCGTCTGAAGTAAAGAGTGGGCAATCAATCCCTCGTTCTTCCATCAATTTTCGAATCGCTCTCAGATAAGACTTATCTTCTCCATAAGATCCATATTCATTTTCGACTTGCATCATGAGAATGTTTCCGCCATTTTCCAACAAGCGAGGCACAAGCCTTGGTAATAATTGGTCATAATAGCGAGCAACTGCCTCAATATAAGCCGGATCGGATGAACGGATTCGCATGTTCTTAGTTAAGAGCCAAGCTGGTAAACCACCGAACTCCCACTCAGCACAGATAAATGGAGACGGACGCACAATGGCGTATAGACCCAAATCCTGTGCGATTTGGAGGAATCTCTCCAAATCCATAGCACCTTCAAAATTAAACTCACCTTCAATAGGTTCATGTAAATTCCATGCTACATAAGTCTCGACTGTATTAAAGCCAAGCGCTTTTAAGTTGTAGAGCGAATGATACCAATCCTCCGCTGGAATTCTAAAATAATGAATGGCGCCGGACAAAATCTTGAACGGTTTTCCATCTAAATAGAAATCGTCCTCAATTTTAAATCTTGTCATGTTACTACCTCTGACTAATTAAGTTTGCGCTTTCATTTATTATAATATTAAATATAATCAAATATTTTGCATTTGTCAATAGGTTTTAGAAAATTCTTTAAAATTTTTCTATTTTTTTACTTACCGTTTACCGAAACTATCAAAAAATCGCATGAAAGTCGTTTTTTTATGTATGATAATTCACAAGGCTAGAAAATGAAATTTTTTACATGTAACATAACATCTTTAGTCGATTATTTTAATTTTTTTTACCTAAATACTACTATTTTCTAAGTATTTGTGGTAAAATCAAGGTTGGAGAAAGAGAATCGAGGTGAAATTATGGCTATTCCAAAATACCAATATATTAAAGATGAATTAAAAAACAAAATCATCTCAGGTCAATTTGCGAGTGGAGATAAATTTTATACAGAAGCAGAATTGATTGCGATGTACGATGTTAGTTCGATCACCGTTGTTCGTGCTTTGAATGACCTTGCAAAAGACGGCTATATTGTCCGTCAACAAGGTAAAGGAACTTTCGTTTCACGTGCACGTAAGCACAAACTCGTTGAGTTTTCAGATGTTGAAATCTTTGAAACCAAAGACGATAAAGTTACTGTCCTTTCTATCGAGCGCGGAAACAAGCTTGAATATTTAGAGAAACTCGGCCTACGTGGAGATCAATTCTACTATAAGATTGAACGTATTCGTCAAACAAATGACGTTACATACATCTACCACACATCTTATGTTCCTGAACAATATATCAATGCCAACTATCCAAATCTTGATTATTATAGTTCTATCTATAAACGTTTCAAATTGGATTACCGCATTCACATGAGTGATGAGCATTTTGAGGAAATCAACGAGATTGCCTTTCCAACACCAGAGCATGCTGCTTCTGCACTTGGAATCGATACACAATTCCCAACTGTCTTCCAAACCAAGACTACAAAACTTGAGGCCACTGGCCAAGTCCTTGCCTATAGTGAAACTTATAAGCGAGCAGACTACTACAAAATCAAATTCATCTCATGTAACCGAGGTCATTAAGAAAAAGCCTGAGCCCAGCTCAGGCTTTTTCTGTATTTATTATAGCACGAGAAAGAAACTATGAAAATGCCATGAAAGGTTCTTATTTAATTAGTAGCGTTTTTACTAAAAACAAGTTAAATACTTGCTTCATTTTTCCTTCTATCTTTATCTTTTATTGGCAATTTTCTCCTAAATCTTATGTTTTCCTCCATTTATTATAGTTCTTATATAAACCCTATTGACATTTTACCCCTTAGATAATAAAATAAAATTGGTTTTACGTAAACGCTATCATATGCGATAACAACAAGGAGGTTTTGTCATGAAACTAGAAAAGAAACAGCGCTTCTCCATTCGTAAATACGCGGTTGGAGCAGCTTCTGTACTTATAGGATTTGCTTTTAGCGCACAAGTCGTAGCTGCCGACGGGATTACTCCAGCTCCAACAGCTGAGGAAACCGTTCAAACTGTCCAGGAGAGTCCTCAAGCAGTCAAAGAAGCTGTAGATTCCAAGGTTCCAGAAAAACTGGAAGAAAAGGCTGAAGAGCCTATAAAAGAGGATGTCAAAGAAGACTCGGAGGCTCCTCATACAGTTGCTCCAAAAACGGAAGAAACAACTGCACCAGCTGTGACAGAAAATGCTAGTCCTACTCCGACTACTGAGAAAGAAAGTCCTGCTCCAACTGAAGTTCCTGCAGAAAACTCTCCTTCAGAAAAGAAAAATGAAGCAGCCACACCTGCAGTAACCACTCCTAACACTGAACGAGCAGCTCAGGTAAATGAAAAACTGGCTAAAAGAAAAATGATCTCAATTGATGCTGGACGCAAGTACTTCTCGCCTGAGCAACTCAAAGAAATCATCGACAAAGCCAAACACTACGGCTATACGGATCTTCATTTACTAGTTGGAAACGATGGCATGCGTTTCATGTTGGACGACATGACCATCAAAGCCAATGGCAAAACCTATGCAAGTGATGATGTCAAACGTGCGCTCGAAAATGGAACTGATGCCTACTACAAGGATCCAAACGGCAACCACTTGACAGAGAGCCAAATGACGGACTTGATTAACTATGCTAAAGATAAAGGTATCGGACTAATCCCAACCGTTAATAGCCCTGGGCACATGGATGCCATTTTGCATGCTATGAAAGAACTAGGCATCCAAAAACCTAACTTCAACTACTTTGGTAAGGAATCTGCTCGTACCGTTGACCTTGATAACAAAGAAGCTGTTGAGTTTACCAAAGCCCTGATCAACAAGTATGCTGCTTACTTCGCTGGCAAAACTGACATCTTCAATATCGGACTAGACGAGTACGCTAATGATGCTACAGATGCCAAAGGATGGAGCGTTCTTCAAGCCTATAAATGGTATCCAGAAGATGGATTCCCTGACAAGGGTTATGATAAATTTATCGCCTACGCCAATGACCTTGCTCGCATCGTCAAATCTCACAGCCTCAAACCAATGGCCTTTAACGACGGTATCTACTATAATAGCGACACTAGCTTTGGAACCTTTGACAAAGATATCATTGTTTCTATGTGGACTGGTGGATGGGGCGGTTACGACGTCGCTTCTTCTAAACTTCTAGTTGAAAAAGGTCACCAAATCCTTAATACCAACGATGCTTGGTACTATGTTCTCGGACGAAATGCCGACGGCCAAGGCTGGTACAACCTGGACCAAGGACTCAATGGTATCAAGAACACTCCAATCACTTCTGTACCAAAATCTGATGGGGCTACTATCCCGTTCATCGGAGGTATGGTAGCTGCTTGGGCGGATACCCCATCTGCACGCTATTCACCATCACGCCTCTTCAAACTCATGCGTAGCTTCGCAAATGCTAACGCTGAATACTTTGCTGCCGACTATGAGTCTGCTGAGCAAGCCCTTAAAGAAGTTCCAACAGACCTTAACCGCTATACTGCAGAAAGCGTCGCAACTGTCAAAGAAGCTGAAAAAGCCATTCGCTCACTCGATAGCAACCTCAGCCGTGCCCAACAAGATACCATTGACCAAGCAATTGCAAAACTCCAAGAAGCTGTTAGCAATTTGACCTTCACACCAGAAGCTCAAAAAGAAGAAGACGCGAAACGCGAAGTTGAAAAACTTGCCAAGAACAAGGTGATCTCAATCGACGCTGGACGTAAGTACTTCTCAGCTGAACAACTCAAACGTATCATTGATAAAGCTAGTGAACTTGGATATTCTGATGTGCATCTCCTCCTAGGAAATGACGGACTTCGCTTCCTACTTGATGACATGACTATCACTGCTAACGGCAAAACCTATGCAAGTGACGATGTCAAAAATGCCATCATTGAAGGAACAAAAGCTTACTACGATGATCCAAACGGAACCACTCTTAGTCAAGCAGAAATCACTGAATTGATTGAGTACGCAAAATCAAAAGGGATTGGACTCATCCCAGCGATCAACAGCCCAGGTCACATGGATGCCATGCTTGTCGCTATGGAAAAATTAGGTATCCAAAACCCTCAAGCCAACTTTGACAAGGTCTCTAAAACAACCATGGACCTTGAAAATGAAGAAGCGATGAACTTTACAAAAGCCCTTATCGGCAAGTACATGGACTTCTTTGCGGGCAAGACTAAGATCTTTAACTACGGTACAGACGAATACGCTAATGACGCTACCAACGCTCAAGGTTGGTACTACCTCAAATGGTATGGACTCTATGGCAAGTTTGCTGAATATGCCAACACTCTTGCTGCTATGGCTAAAGAAAGAGGCCTTCAACCAATGGCCTTCAACGATGGTTTCTACTACGAGGACAAGGATGATGTTGAATTTGACAAGGATGTCATCATCTCTTACTGGTCTAAAGGATGGTGGGGCTACAACCTTGCATCTCCACAGTACCTTGCAAGTAAAGGCTATAAATTCCTTAATACCAACGGAGACTGGTACTACATTCTCGGTCAAAAACCAGAAGATGGCGGTGGCTTCCTCAAAAAAGCTCTCGAAAATACCGAGAAAACTACATTTAATCAACTAGCATCAACTAAATACCCTGAAGTTGACCTTCCTACTATTGGTAGTATGCTTGCTATCTGGGCAGATAGACCAAGTGCTGAGTACAAGGAAGAAGAAATCTTTGAACTCATGACTGCCTTCGCAGATCACAATAAAGACTACTTCCGCGCTGACTACAATGCTCTCCGTGAGGAACTTGCTCAAATCCCTACTAACTTGGAAGGATACAGCAAAGAAAGTCTCGATGCTCTAAATGCAGCTAAAGAGGCTCTCAACTACAACCTCAACCGCAGCAAGCAAGCTGAGTTAGACGCTCTCGTAGCCAAACTCAAAGCAGCCCGCCTAGGCCTCAAACCAGCAGCAACTCACTCAGGAAGCCTCGATGAAAACGAACTAGCTGCCAATGTTGAAACCAAACCGGAACTCATCACAAGAGCAGAAAAGATTCCATTTGAAGTTATCAAGAAGGAAAATCCGAACCTTCCAGCTAAGCAAGAAAAGATTGTCACACCAGGTGTAGATGGCGAACGCACTCATTACATCTCTGTCCTTACTGAAAATGGTAAACAAACAGAAACCGTTCTAGACAGCCAAGTAACCAAAGAACCTGTGACCCAAGTGGTTGAAATCGGTGCACCTATTACCCACAAAGGGGATGAAAGCGGCCTTGCTCCAGCTGCCGAAGCGAAACCAAGACTGGATATACAAGAAGAAGAGATTCCGTTCACTACTGTGACACGTGAAAATCCACTCTTGCTCAAAGGGAAGACTCAAGTCGTTACTAAAGGCGCTAACGGTCGTCGCATCCATTACTACTCTGTGAGCACTAGTGCTGACGGTAAGGAAGTGAAAACTCTTGTAGATAGCCTTGTGACCCAAGAAGCAGTGACCCAAGTTATTGAAGTCGGAACCCTTGTAACCCATGTAGGAGACGAACACGGTCTTGCTCCAGCTGCAGAAACAAAACCGAGATTGGACATTCAAGAGGAAGAAATTCCATTCACTACTGTGACACGTGAAAATCCTCAATTACCAAAAGGACAAACGCAAGTTGTTACTAAAGGAGCTAACGGCCACCGTACTGCCTTCTACTCTGTAAGCACTACTGCTGATGGAAAAGAAGAAAGAACTCTTGTCAATAGCGTGGTAACACAGGAAGCAGTCACTCAAGTTGTTGAAGTCGGCACTGCCGCTGAGAAAGCTGAGCAAACTGCACCAACTACTGCCAAAGCAGATGAAAAACAACTCCCTGCAACAGGAAGTCAAGACTCTGCAGGCTTGGTCGCAGTAGGACTTATGGCCACACTAGCAGCCTACGGACTGACTAAGAGAAAAGAAGACTAAACCTCTTCGATAAGCATACAAAAAAGCGAGATTCAATCTCGCTTTTTGTTATGATTAGTCACCAAGTCCGATACGTTCAAAGATATCCTCTACTCGTTTGGTGTAGTATGCTGGGTTGAAGATTTCATCAATCTCCTCTTGAGTCAGGCGTGATGTCACTTCTGGATCTGCTTCCAGAAGTGGTTTGAAGTCTACTTGGTTGTCCCAAGAGTGTGCTGTCTTAGGTTGAACAAGGTCGTAAGCTTGCTCACGTGTCATACCTTTCTCAATCAAGGTCAACATAGCACGCTGGCTGAAGATGAGACCGAAAGTTGAGTTCATGTTACGGATCATGTTTCTGGGAAGACCGTCAAGTTCTTGACGATGTTTCCAAAACGGTTGAGCATGTAGTCGATCAAAATGGTCGTGTCCGGTGTGATAATACGCTCTGCTGATGAGTGAGAGATATCACGTTCATGCCAGAGAGCGACGTTCTCATAGGCCGTCACCATGTGACCACGGATGACACGCGCAAGACCTGTCATGTTTTCAGAACCGATAGGATTGCGTTTGTGAGGCATGGCTGAAGACCCTTTTTGACCTTTGGCAAAGAACTCTTCTACTTCGCGTTGCTCAGATTTTTGCAAACCACGAATTTCAGTCGCCATACGCTCGATAGAAGTTGCGATGCTGGCAAGAACTGCGAAGTACTCAGCGTGAAGGTCACGAGGAAGCACCTGTGTAGAGATTTCTTGAGCACGGATACCGAGTTTGTCGCAGACGTATTTTTCAACGAATGGTGGGATGTTGGCAAAGTTACCAACCGCACCAGAAATCTTACCAGCTTCCACACCAGCAGCCGCATGCTCGAAACGCTCGATATTGCGCTTCATTTCGCTGTACCAAGTCGCCAATTTAAGACCAAAAGTTGTCGGCTCAGCGTGCACACCGTGGGTACGCCCCATCATGATGGTGAACTTGTGCTCCTTAGCCTTATCAGCGATGATGTTGGTGAAGTTTTCAAGGTCACGACGGATGATGTCGTTGGCCTGCTTGTAGAGGTATCCGTAGGCCGTATCCACCACGTCAGTAGAAGTCAAACCATAGTGGACCCACTTGCGCTCTTCACCAAGCGTCTCAGAAACCGCACGCGTGAAAGCCACCACATCGTGGCGAGTCTCTTGCTCAATCTCCAAAATACGGTCGATGTCAAAGTCCGCCTTCTCGCGAATCAAAGCCACATCTTCCTTAGGGATTTCCCCCAACTCAGCCCATGCCTCGTCAGCCAAGATTTCCACCTCAAGCCAAGCACGGTATTTATTTTCTTCACTCCAAATGTTCGCCATCTCAGGGCGAGAGTAACGGTTAATCATGTTTAAGATACCAAGGGCGACTAGAAAGCGACTGAATTTTAGGAAACCAACGACGGACGCTTGCATCCTAGGAGGTTTATCTAAATTCCGAGCTTTCCGCCCGGGTTCAGTTCTGCAAACTAGATGTCCCTTTCCTTTCTTTGTTTAAGTTATATATTAACGATATTCTATCAAATTTCAAATCATTAGAATGTTCTATCTTTCTTATTTTACTATCATTATATTCATGCTATTGAATAGTACAGTTCCTGAAAATTAAAACATTGTCACTCCTCATCAGAATCCTCAGTATTTTTAGAGTCTTTATCATCAAAATTATCAAAATATTTTAATTGATATGAGTCCCTAATTTTACTAGATAAATCTTGATAAGGCTTTAATAACTCCGAGTTTATCTTAGGTATTTCAATATTATTAATAACCTCTTTTAGTGGAGTTAATGCAGCTTTAATCCTCTCATTATTGGCATTTAATTCATTTATCACTGGTATAATGGTTTCTGATACTGTTTTATATAAAGATGATAAGTTAGCCAGAAACTCCTGAGAAAAAATATCATTTGTTAGTTTCCTAGTTGCTTCAAAATCCCATTTCTCAAGCATACTATATTCAAGCTCTTCTAATTCTTTAATTACATTTGACAGCAACAAATCTATTTTTTTGTAACTTCTATAGGTTAGCATGTGAAAATGCATAACATCATTCCTGTACTGTCTAATACTATCATAGTTGTTTTTGAGCACATCTACTTTCTCACTATCAGTGAATGGTGTAAAATGTTTTTCCCATATAGTGATTGGAAGAGAATTGTTTATCATTTCTTTCAGAATATATTCATTCTTATTTTGAAAATCTTTAAAATGAATAGTTAAGTCACGAACTGGATTTATATTTATTTCAAATATCAACGAATGAAGTTCAGCTATTTGCAATTTTTCGATAGATTGCAATGCGCGAATTTTTGATGGATCCAGTTTACCTTTAGTTTCTTTCTTAATAACTTTTATAACATTTTCATTTTCTAATGGAGATAAAGCTAAAACAAGAATTTTTCGTAATAATGATTCATATACTTGAAATGTAGGATAAAGCCTATTCGAAAAATACATAGATAAACTATTAGATAGAATTGAATAATTCAAATCATTTTTTTCTAAAAATTCTCTAAACTTTGAAAGAAATTTATCAAATTTTTTTGCTGAACTTAATTTAGACTTGCTGTATTCATAGCTCAGCAAAATTGTAACTAGTCCTCCTCGAAATTGTCGAACATCTATTGCAAAGTCGGCACCTTCCAAAGTACACTGATATTTATCTGAATCCCCCATTATATTCTCATCACCAAGTTCAATTTGGCTATCAGAAGTAACACAAATTATTTCTGAACTAAGAAGTAATTTATCAAGTTTGACAATGCTAATATTTTTAGTTAATAACTCCACCTCAAATTTCATATTTATCTCTAAAAATCAATCCCTTTCCCAAACTCCTCCACCTCATCTGGCGCATCACTAAACACAGTCACATGCCCCATCTTGCGGTTGTGCTTCGCTTCTATTTTACCATACATGTGGAGGTGAGCGCTTGGATTTTCTGTGACATACTTTTCAGCGACCTCGACGTGTTGGCCGAGAACATTCAGCATAACGGCCGGCGCATGCAGTTTGATAGCTGGCAATGGTGCTCCGAGAACGCCCAAGATATGGGTATCAAACTGGGAGAAGTCGCAAGCTTCGATTGAGTAGTGACCTGAATTGTGTGGACGTGGAGCAATCTCATTGACGATAATGTCGTCAGCTGTCGCAAACATTTCCACACAGAGCGTTCCAGACAAGTTGAGTTGCTCAGCGATTCTCACGGCCATAGCTTTTGCTTTTTCAGCTAGACTTGCAGAAATCCGAGCAGGCACAATGGTCTTAGACAGGATGTTGTTGCGGTGGATATTTTCCTGAACTGGGAAAACCGTCACGTCCTTCCCAGTTCCTGACACGATTACCGAAATTTCAAGGTCAAAATTGACAAATTCTTCCAAAACGCAGCCTGCTGAGTCAGCTAGGGCATAGGCTTCTTCCAAATCTGCTTCTGAGCGAATGACCTTTTGCCCATGTCCATCATAGCCACCTGTCGCAGTCTTGAGGACATAGTTTTTAGATAGATCAATGTCTGCCAAATCTTGGCTTGAAGTCACAACCTTGTAGGGTGCCACAGTGACTTGTGCCTTGTTTGAGAGGAAGTCCTTTTCAAAGATACGATTTTGTGAAATGCGGAGCAGGTCGGTCCCTTGAGGGAGTTGTCCATCCTTGATGACAGCATCCAGACCGTCAGCATCGACATTTTCAAACTCATAGGTAAGGACATCGCAACGCTCAGCCAACTGACGGAGGGCAGCCACATCGTTATAAGGAGCCACTATGATTTCCGCCACACGAGAGGCCGGGCAATCCGCCGCAGGATCCAGCGCGATAACCTTGTGTCCCATGTAGATAGCAGAAATGGCCATCATCTGCCCCAGCTGACCGCCACCGATAATTCCGATTGTTTTAGATGAGTTCATTTGTAGACTCCTCTGCGATTTTTCCTTGTTCTTCTGCAAAATCTGCCAAAGCTGTCGCGATAGCCTGATCCTCTACTGACAGGAGACGGAGGGCAAAGAGAGCAGCATTGGTCGCACCTGCCTCACCGATAGCCATTGTCGCCACAGGCACACCACCCGGCATCTGAACGATAGAGTAGAGCGAGTCCACGCCACTAAGGGCACGTGATTTAACTGGTACACCAATGACAGGAAGTGTTGTTTTAGCTGCTACCATTCCTGGCAAATGGGCTGCGCCACCAGCACCTGCGATAATGACCTTGATGCCACGGCTACGAGCCTCTTCCGCATGTCTAAACATGAGGTCTGGTGTCCGGTGGGCAGAGACAACCTTCTTTTCGTAGGCTACACCGAAGCGGTCCAGGACTTCGGCTGTTTTTTGCATGGTTGCCCAGTCGGATTTGGAGCCCATGATGATGGAAATTACTGGTTTCATTTTTAATCCTTTTTCTTCCTTTTTTGATAATTGTCTTAGGTGGTGGGGACGGAAGCAAACCTTCGGTTTCATTCCTAAACTTTGAGCCTAAGTCTCAAATCTCCCCCCGACCAGAACAGTAATAGTTCTGGTCTTTTCACCACGGCGACCATTATCGTATTTGGCGACTTCGTCGCGTTATTCTTATATCTTTACTTAATTGCCTTGCTTCCGATATCTGTTCGGTAGAAGAGGCCTTCTGTGTTTTGTTGAGCGAGTTCTTGGTAGATGATATCTTGGGCTTCTTTGACGGTATCTGCTGTGATGACGAGCATATAAACACGTCCACCGTTTGATAGCAGTGCTCTGCTATTTTCCGAAAACTTTGCCCCTGCATAGTAGGTGATGATATCTCCCTCGGTTTTTGCTGGCAATTCAACACCTTTTTCATAATCTAGCGGGTAGCCGTTTGACGCGACAACCACGCCCAGAGTCACACCCTTATCCGTCCAAGTGATGTTTGGCTCCTTGCTATCGAGGATATCCGTGATATTTTGTGCAAAATCGGAGGTCAGACGAGGCAAGATAATTTGTGTTTCTGGATCTCCGAAACGAGCGTTAAACTCGATAACCTTAGGTCCATCTGCTGTCAAGATAAGCCCTGCGTAAAGGACACCAAGATACGGGCGACCTTCTTTGATCATTCCTTCAAGGACTGGCTTGACAATGGTCTCCACCGCTGTATCAACTACACTCTCTGGCAAGTGTGGAACTGGCGCATAAGCTCCCATACCGCCCGTGTTAGGGCCCTTGTCGCCGTCATAGGCACGTTTATGGTCCTGAGCCGTCGGCATGATGTAGAACTTGTCCCCATTGACAAAGGCAAAAAGAGAAAACTCTTCCCCATCAAGGAATTCCTCGATGACCACACGCGCACCTGAATCACCGAATTTATTGTCCAAAAGCATCTCGTGAGCGGCTTCGACTGCTTGCTCAACTGTCTCCGCAACGACGACACCTTTCCCAAGAGCCAAGCCGTCTGCCTTGACGACGATAGGAGCGCCTTTCTCCTCGATATAAGCCTTAGCTTCCTCGAAATCTGAAAATGTGCCATAGGCTGCTGTCGGAACGTCGTATTTGACCATGATTTCCTTTGCAAAATCCTTAGACCACTCCAGCTCCGCTGCAGCCCTAGTCGGACCAAAAGCCTTGAGACCAGCTGCATTGAAATCATCCACAATCCCAGCAGCAAGAGCATCATCTGGACCGATGAAGGTCCAAGCAATATCGTTGGCCTTTGCAAACTCAATCAATTTAGAATGTTCGGAAATAGAGATATCCACTAATTCCAGACCATCCAGAGTCATCCCGTCATTCCCAGGAGCTACAAAAACATTTTCAACGTCTTTTGACTCAAGCAACTTCTTAGCAATCGCATGTTCACGACCACCCGAACCGACAACTAACAGCTTCATCTTTCAACCTCTTTTGCGAATTATTTACTAATATTATAACACAAACGTTCGTTTTAATCTTGTTTCGTTTCGCTTTTAAAGCAAAAAAAGGAAAGAAACTGTTTTCTTCCCTTTTATTTTCTTAATGTCTAAATGTCTCACTCCTGTGAAGACCATAGTCAAGCCGTATTTATCCGCAGCTTCGATAGATTCTTGGTCACGGACTGAGCCACCTGGTTGGATGATGGCCTTGATACCTGCTTTGGCGATTTCTTCCACGTTATCGGCAAATGGGAAGAAGGCATCGGAAGCAAGAACAGCACCGTCCAAATGGTCTTTGGCTTGGTCAATGGCGATACGAACAGAAGCCACACGATTGGTTTGACCTGGGCCAACACCAAGTGTCATGTGGTCATTCGTCACGATGATCCCGTTTGATTTGACGTACTTGATAGCTTTCCAAGCGAACTCAAGTGCAGTCGCTTCTGTCTCGGTTGGCTGGCGTTTGGTCACCACTTGCCAGTCAGCTGGGCTTTCCTTGACCACGTCTTGATTTTGAACAAGGAGACCACCGACCACGCCTGTGTATTCTGCCTCTACCTCACTAGCATCTTGAGCATCAAATGGCAATGCAAGGATTCGCAAGTTTTTCTTTTTGTTGGTCAAAATAGCTAGCGCTTCATCCGTATAGCTTGGTGCGATGATGATTTCAAGAAAAACGCCGTGCATCTTCTCAGCTGTCGCAGCATCCACCTTACGATTGAGAACGACAATTCCACCAAAGATAGACACTGGGTCAGACTCATAAGCATAGTCCCAAGCAGTTTCGATGTCATCAGCTTGACCAATTCCACATGGGTTCATGTGTTTGAGAGCCACAACAGTTGGACGGTCTTTGAAATCACGAATAATACGAATGGCCGCATCCGCATCGCGGATATTGTTAAAGGACAATTCCTTACCGTTGAGCTGTTTCGCTGATGCAATCGAATAGTCAGTCGGCAAAGATTTTTGGTAGAAGTCCGCATCCTGCTGAGGATTTTCACCGTAACGCATTGGTTGCTTGAGGTCATAGGTCAAAGTGAGCTTTTCAGGCTTGCTCTCGCCCACTTGAGCTGTAAAATACTCTGCAATCAAGGCGTCATAAGCTGCTGTATGGCGGAAAACCTTGGCAGCCAAACGTTGACGAGTTTCATAATTCGTTTCTCCATTTGCAGATAATTCCTCAAGGACCATTGCATAGTCAGCAGGGTCTACCACAACCGTCACGCTGGCATGGTTTTTAGCTGCTGAACGAAGCATAGATGGCCCACCAATATCGATGTTCTCAACCGCATCAGCGTACATCACGTCTGGTTTGAGAATCGTTTCCTTGAAAGGGTAGAGGTTGACCACTACAAGGTCGATAAGCTCGATCTTATTGTCCTTAGCCGCCTCAAGGTGGCTATCGAGATCACGACGAGCGAGGAGCCCACCATGGATATTTGGATGGAGGGTCTTAACACGACCGTCCATCATTTCTGGGAAGCCCGTCACATCATCAATTGCAATGGTCTCCACCCCAGCATTATCAAGGGTAACCTTTGTCCCACCTGTCGAGATAATCTCCCAACCGAGTTTTTAAGTTCTTGGGCAAATTCAACAATGCCCGCTTTGTCTGAGACGCTGATTAAGGCCTTTTTCGTCATTCTATTCCTCTTTCTTTAGATCCAAGCGCATAGCGACTTCGTTATTTTCTTCTATAAATCCTGTTTCCTGAAAACCCAGACCAGTCAACAGGTGCTTCATTTTTTCATTTCCAACCACATAATCTGCGGTAATATGACTGCAAGCTCTATCCATCTGGGCCTCTTTGATTAGAACTTCCAAGGCTTTTCGACCATAACCTCTTCCTTGGTACTGCTGATCAATCATTATCCGCCAGATAAAGTATTCCGCTTCATCCTTGTCTATTTCTAGCAGGAGAAAGCCAACCACTTGCTTATCCCAATAGATTGCCATCGGAAACACATCTTCGTTTTTCCGGTAGAGCCATGCGTCAGCTAAAGAGCGTACATTTGGAGCCACGAAACGTGCTCGTTCATCAGCATCAGATATTTTCAAATCCAGCACTGCCTGAAAACTGCTCTCATCTACTAATTTCAGTTCAATCATTTTTTCTCCTAGCAATATTGCACAATCAAACTTGATTTACTTCTTACCTTCTCCCCACCCCTAAACTTTCCAGCACCTCTGGATACAACTTGTACTCTGCTTCATGAATCCGAGTTTCAAAGCTTTCGATGGTATCATTCGCTAGCCGTGGTACACGGACTTGTTTGATAACCTTACCTGTATCCACTCCAGAGTCCACCCAATGAATGGTCACACCAGACTGCTCCACACCAGCTTCCCAAGCATCCTCAATCCCATGAGCTCCTGGAAATTCTGGCAGGTAGGCTGGATGGATATTGATGATCCGACCTTCATAAGCCGCCAATAAGGTTGGCCCAACGATTTTCATGTAGCCTGCTAGGCAAACCAAATCAATCTGGTGCTCTTCCAAGAGTTCGACAAGGGCTGCTTCGTAGTCTGCCTTGTTCTCAAACTCCTTGAGTTCAAAAGCATAGGACAGGACGCCCAGCTTGTCTGCACGCTCGAGCACATAGGCATCACGATGGTCTGAAAAGACAAACTCCACCGGAAATTCTTCAGCAATCACCTGAAAATTTGAGCCATTACCAGAGGCAAAAACCGCTATTTTTTTCATTTGATGATGACACTTTCGTTTTCTTTCTTGACGATGCGACCAATTTCATAGACTGGTTCATCCAACAATTCCTTGACACGGGCTACATTTTCAAGCTTGACTGCCAGCATGAGACCTACACCCATATTGAAGATTTCAAACATTTCTTCGTGCTTAATTTCACCGTATTTTTCAAGGGCTTTGAAAATCGGAAGCACTGGAACTTTGTTTTCCTCAATCTCAGCAGCCAGGTCATCCGCAAACATACGAGGGACATTTTCGATAAATCCACCACCTGTGATGTGGGCAATCCCATTTACCAAGCCTTCCTTGATGAGTGGCAAGACAGCCTTGACATAGATACGAGTCGGCTCAAGAAGGACTTCTTTGAGTTTCTTGCCTTCCAATTCTGGCAAAACTTCCTCACCTGTGTAGTCCGCAAAGACACGACGGACGAGTGAGTAACCATTTGAGTGAATCCCACTTGAAGCAAGTCCGAGAAGAACATCTCCCTCTGCTACTTTTGACCCATCGATGATTTGTGATTTTTCAGCCACGCCGACCGCAAAACCAGCCAAGTCATAGTCATCTGCGCCATACATACCAGGCATTTCAGCTGTTTCCCCACCGATGAGGGCTGCGCCTGCCTGCACACAGCCTTCTGCCACACCAGCAACGACTTGTTCTAGCTTAGCTGGTTCATTCTTCCCTGTCGCCACATAGTCGAGGAAATAGAGGGGCTCCGCACCTGCAGCGATGATATCATTGACACACATGGCTACACAGTCCTGCCCAATCGTGTCATGCTTGTCGTACTTGATAGCCAGCATGAGCTTGGTTCCGACACCGTCAGTCCCTGAGATCAAGACAGGCTCTTTTACCCCTGTCTTTGAAAGGTCAAACATGCCACCAAAGCCACCAAGAGCTCCCATAACACCCGCACGCTCTGTACGTGCTACGTGTTTTTTTGATGCGTTCAACAACTTCATAACCCGCTTCAACATCTACACCTGACTGGGCATAAGCATTTATTTGTCATCTTCTCTTCCTTTCCTTTCATGGAGAGTCTTTATCCGTCTATTTGTAAAAACTGGTCTTATCCCCCAAGCTCCTACGATATTCTTCTTCATAGTCGTAGAGAGGAGTTGGGTAGTCGCCGTCAAAGTAAGCGACACAGAGACCACCGTTTGGCGCATCTGTTTCGATGCCAATAGAATTAATCAAGCCATCAATCGAAAGATAGGTCAGGCTATCCGCACCAATGATTTGGCGAGTCTCTTCGACTGTATGATTGGCCGCAATCAACTCCTGACGCGTCTGGATATCAATCCCATAGAAACATGGATAAGCTAGCGCAGGGCTCCCAATAGCAACGTGAACTTCAGACGCACCTGCTTCCTTCAAGAGCTGAACGATGCGGCGAGAGGTTGTCCCACGAACAATGGAATCATCAATCATCACCACACGTTTGCCTTTGACAACGCCCGAAACGGCTGATAGCTTCATCCGCACACCTTGCTCTCGCAATTCTTGAGTCGGTTGGATAAAGGTGCGTTGGGTATATTGGTTTTTGATCAGCCCCATTTCATTTGGCAGACCAGATTCTTCCGCAAATCCCATGGCTGCGCTTAGTGAAGAATTGGGTACACCGACCACAATATCCGCCTCATATTTGAATTCACGCGCTAATTGGGCGCCCATACGTTTGCGAGCTGTATGGACATTGATTCCATGGATGTTAGAGTCAGGGCGAGCAAAATAGATATACTCCATAGAGCAAATCGCCAACTGGGTATCATTCGTATAACTATCGTACTGGATACCATTGTCATCCACAATCACAATTTCCCCTGGTTTTACATCACGAATCCACTCAGCACCAATGACTTCAAAGGCACAGGTTTCAGACGAAACCACTACCGCTCCGTTTGCCATTTTTCCGATAGAAAGCGGACGGAAACCATTAGGATCAAGCGCAGCAATCAACTTGTCCTCAAACAGCAGGATATAAGCAAAGCCACCTTTGACAAGGCTGAGCGCCTCTTTGATTTGCCCATCAAGTTCGGATTGTGACTTCGACGAATGAGGTGAGCCAAGATTTCCGAGTCCGAAGTTGAACTGAAAATAGCTCCTCTTTGTTCCAATTCTTTCTTGAGCGATTCGGCATTGGTCAAGTTTCCGTTATGAGCAAGTCCAAACTGCATATCGTGAAAGCGGAAGAGGAAGGGCTGGATATTATCTACAGAAGCTTCGCCAGCAGTCGCATAACGAACATGCCCAATCGCGCTCGTTCCAGTCAGTTTATCCAAATTAGCTGGATTTCTAAACACTTCTGATAAAAGCCCCATATCACGATGACGCTTCAATTGCCCCTGATCATTGGAGAGGATTCCTGCCCCCTCCTGACCACGGTGCTGAAGACTGTGGAGCCCAAAATAGGTCAATTTAGCAGCATCTGGATGCCCCCAGATACCGAAAACACCACATTCTTCATTAAGAGATTTTACTTCGTATGTCATTTTTTATACCTAATTTTTATTTGTGTATCATTCCTTTAGTAGAGCCGAATGATACGGTAGAAGCTCGTTTCACTCGCAAAACAAACCTTTTGCAATCACCAAGAGCTAAATCTACATGACTTTTACATTACGGATACTATCTATTAGAAAATCTGTAAGTCTTATTTTCCAGTAAAGTATTTAACTGCTGATGCAAAGAGATATTGATCTTTATTCCCTGGAATATTTTGGAAGAGACCGTCTTCATAACGTTCTGAGTGTCCCATCTTCCCAATGATTTGACCATTCTTGCTGGTAATTCCTTCGATGGCATTTACAGAACCATTTGGATTGTACTTAGAATCCATACTTGGTTTGCCGTCAAAGTCTACATATTGACTGAAAATTTGTCCATTGTCTCGGAGTTCAGCAAATTCCTCAGCCGTCACAACAAACTTCCCTTCACCGTGCGACACTGGGATGGCATGGATATCACCCACTTGCACCCCAGTCAACCATGGCGAGTTGGTATTAGCAATCCGAGTTTCCACCATCTTGGCCACGTGCTGGTTGGCATCATTGTAGAAAAGGGTTGGGCTAGTACTAGTAGCATCCTCAAAGTTCCCGTATGGAAGAAGACCTGATTTAACGAGGGCTTGGAATCCATTACAGATACCAATAATCAAACCACCTCGAGCGATAAAGTTATCAATAGCTACACGCACTTTTTCATTAAGCAGGATGTTGACGATAAACTTAGCTGATCCATCTGGCTCATCTGCAGCTGAGAAACCACCCGCGAAGAAAAGGATATTAGCCTTACCAATGTTGTCAACCATGGTTTCAACCGACTTGACAATAGCCTTTTCATTCAAGGTCACGAATGGCACCAAGTTAACCTCTGCACCTTCTTTTTCAAATGCCTTGGCTGAATCATATTCCGAGTTGGTTCCTGGGAAGACTGGGATGTAAACCACTGGTTTTTCGATAGTTTCTTTAGCTTTGATGACTGCGTTAGAAGCGACAGCTGGAACTTCTTCCAGTTCTTTGGCTTGGGCAAATTCAGTTGGGTAAACTTCTTCCAGTTTGCCTTGGAAGGCACTGTCAAGTTTCTGTCCATCTAGCTTCACACCATTGACAGTCAGTGTAAAGTCTACGCTTGTTTGACCGATTTTCTCCACTCCAGCGATTTCTTCAGGAGATGTGAAGACAAATCCGCCTAATTGAGCTGTCAAGGCTGTTTCAAGTTCAGACAAGGTCACCTCTGCACCGATATGGTTCCCAAAAGTAGCAAGAGCCAAGCTTTCAAGGACACCACCGTATTTGACAGCTGATGCAGATGTCACTTTGTGGTCAGCTTGGATGGCTTCAAACTTAGCAAAGTTAGACTTGATAAGATCAAAGTCAATTTCTTGTGCCAAAGCTTGACCTGGGATGTAATAGATATTTTCACCAGCAGTCTTGAACTCAGGGGAGAGCACCTTACGGCTATCTGCTGTCGTAACTCCAAAAGCGACCAAGGTTGGTGGTACGGTCAATTCTTCAAAGGTACCAGACATAGAATCCTTACCACCGATAGATGGCAAACCAAGCTGGATTTGTGCTTCGATAGAACCTAGAAGAGCCGCTACCGGCTGACCAAAACGCTCAGCTTGTTTGTCCATCCGCTCGAAGTACTCTTGGTAAGAGAATCGAGCCTTGGACCAGTTTGCACCAGTAGCAACCAAACGAGCAGTTGCTTCGATGACCGCATAAGCAGCTCCATGATATGGAGACCACTCTGCTATATAAGGGTTAAAGCCTTGGGCCATAACAGACGCAGTATGAGTCACACCGTGTTGAACTGGCAATTTCTGCACAGAAGCCTCAGTCGGTGTCAATTGGTAACGACCGCCAAGTGGGTGATTGACCGTAGAACGACCGACCGAGCAGTCAAAGATGGTCTGCAAACCTTTTTGACTCGCATGGTTGAGGTCAGATAGTACCGCAAGAGTATCAGCTTCAAGGGCTTCAGTACTTGTCTTGCGCTCTTCTGGGAGTTTGACATCCTTGTCCACAACCTTGGCATCGACAACGACACGCACACCGTTTGTATCAAGGAAACGACGTTCCAAGTCAACAATCGTTTCACCATTCCAGTACATGACTAGATTTGGTTTTTCAGTCACTGTCGCAACCACAACAGCATCAATATTTTCTTTGTTACATTCTGCAACGAAGGCATCTACATCCTCAGGACGAACCACCACAGCCATCCGTTCTTGTGATTCAGAGATGGCAATTTCTGTACCATTCAAGCCTTGGTATTTAAGAGGAACCTTGTTGAGGTCAATTTCAAGACCGTCTGCCAATTCACCGATAGCTACACAGACACCACCAGCACCAAAGTCGTTGGATTTCTTGATAAGACGAGTGACAGCGCCATTACGGAAAAGACGTTGAATCTTGCGTTCTTCGATGGCATTCCCTTTTTGAACCTCTGCTCCAGCAGTCTCTACAGACTCAACTGTTTGAACCTTAGAAGAACCTGTCGCACCACCGACACCATCACGGCCAGTCTTACCACCGAGGAGGATAATGACATCTCCCGCTTCTGGTTTTTCACGAACCACATTTTCCTTTGGAGCTGCACCAACAACGGCACCCAACTCCATGCGTTTAGCTACAAAGCCTGGGTGGAAGTACTCACGAACATAGGTCGTCGCAAGCCCAATCTGATTCCCGTATGAAGAATAACCATGAGCTGCTGTTTTAGAAATGACTTGTTGTGGCAATTTCCCAGCACGAGTTTCAGAAATCGGTGCTGTAATATCTCCAGCACCTGAGATACGCATAGCTTGGTAGACATACGAACGCCCTGACAATGGGTCACGAATAGCTCCACCGATACAAGTAGCCGCTCCACCAAATGGTTCGATTTCTGTTGGGTGGTTGTGGGTTTCGTTTTTAAACATGAGGAGCCAAGGTTCCTTGACGCCATCAACGTCCACTTCGATTTCAACCGAGCAGGCATTGATTTCGTCAGACACTTCCATATCATCCAAACGGCCATTGGCACGCTCATAACGACCGAAAATAGTCGCCATATCCATCAAGGTTTGTGGTTTTTCAGAACGGCCCAACTCCTCGCGCATAGCGATATATTTGTCGTAGGTCACCTGCAATTGTTTTTGGAATTTAGAAGCTGAGAAATCAATCTGCTTCAACTCTGTCTCAAAAGTCGTGTGACGGCAGTGGTCAGACCAGTAAGTATCCAAGACCTTGAGCTCTGTTTCCGTCGGCACACGCCCGATTGACTTGAAATAATCTTGGATAAAGAGCAAATCATCCACTTCCATTGCCATCCCTTGTTCGGCCTTGTAGCGGGCAAAGTCTTCTGCTGTATAGCTTTCAAAGAAGGTCAATTTAGGAATGGTCTTGTCTGACTCAGAAAATTCCTGTTTGGCAATTCCTGTCGTAATGTCCTTGAAACGTGAATCCACTGGATTGAGCAGGTAGTTCTTGACCGCTTCCAACTCAGTCGCATCAATATCGTTATTAACCAAGTACAATTGTGCTGTGTTGACCGTCACGTCACTCGAACTTCCCAGCAAAAGCAAGGCTTCCTGTGAAGAAGCTGCACGCTGGTCAAACTGCCCTGGCAGGCTTTCAATGGCAAAGAAAGCATAGTTAGCAAGATCCGCCTGCACAACCGCTTCATCCAAGACATGGTCTGTCACCTGCTCAGAGAAGATATGTTTTTCTGCAGCCGCAAACAAGTCCTCTGCCAAGTCAAAGACATCATAAACTTGCACGATGCGAATACTTTTCAAAGTTGAAAGTCCCAAGTTGTGCTGGAGCTCTCTCACCAAACTCTCTGACTTAACCTGAAAATCAGCCTTTTTTTCAACAAAAATACGTTTATTCATCAATTCTTATTCCTTTATTTCAACTCTTGCAATGTTCCCAACGACCTTGAGAGTCTTGCAAACAGATTATTTCAAACCCTGCAATTTCTCCCAAACAATCTCGTAAACATCTGTTAGTTCTCCCAAGCCACGACGGAGTGTAAAGGTCCAGGGGACCTTTTCAGCCTGAGTCCTTACATCTGAGAGACGAAGGTTTTCCGTTTATAACAGCTTATTTCAAAGCCTGCAATTTCTCCCAAACAACTTCGTAGACGTCAGTCAATTCACCTAGTCCTCTACGGAAAACATCCTTATCCATGTGGTTACCATCCGCATCCCATAAACGGCAGTTATCTGGTGAAAATTCGTCAGCCAAGATAATCTTGCCATCCTTATCAAAACCAAATTCCAGTTTAAAATCGATTAACTTAAGACCAATCTCAGCAAACCAAGCTTTCAAGAGTTCATTGATACGACGGGTTTCTTCTTTCAAGTAAGCAACCTGCTGGTCATCCGCAATTTTAAGGAATTTCACATGCTCGTCATTGATAAAGGGGTCATCCAAATCATCATTTTTATAGTAAAATTCTACAATTGGAGTCTCAAATGCGATACCTTCTTCCACCCCAAAACGTTTTGAAAAGGAACCAGCCGTGTAGTTGCGAAGCACAACTTCCAAAGGAATAATCTCCACCTTTTTATTGAGTTGCTCTGTATCTGAAAGCTTATCCACAAAGTGAGTCGCTACACCAGCCGCATTTAATTTCTCAAAAATAAAAGATGAAATCTGATTATTCAAGACTCCTTTGCCCGCAATCTGCTCCTTCTTGACACCGTTGAAGGCAGTTGCCTGGTCCTTGTAAGTTGAAATAATGAGATTTTCATCCTCAGTTGTATAGATATCCTTGGCTTTTCCCGAATAGATCAGTTTTTTTGACATTTTAAAGTTCGCCTTTCGTATTACTTGAGCACATTCTACCACAAAACAAACAAAAATTCAAGATTTTTACGAACTATTAACAAAATAGTACTTGTTGCGTAAAGAAAAAACTGCAAAACACCTTTGTCTTACAGTTTTTCAATCAGTTATCTCGAAAAAAGACGAACATTATTCTCTGTTCAAAAATTGATCCCAATAATAGCGCAAATAGCTTTTCTTCCCTGTGATTAGCGTCAAACGTCCTTCTGAACCATAGCGAAGACTTTCTGCCTGTTCAGGAGTCAGACTGGTCTCCACCTCTATTTTAAAGAAATTGCCCTTTTCAGTCTTGGTAGCTGTCGCGTCAATATTCGTAATCGCAGAAACAAGAACGAGCTCTTTATTACCATCCTTGCTTGTAGTGAAACGGACAGAATCACCGACCTTGAGCCTTGCAACATCTTTTGAAGTAAGATAAGCCGTGAGTTTAGTTTTACCTTCTTTTTCCAAGGATGGATAGAGCTGGGCTAGCAGAGTTCCTTCTGCAACCATCGTAGATTCACTGGTCTCAGGATTAAGGTGAAGCACCCCATCCTCACTTGCTGTAATTTTTCCCTTATCCAGCAGACCTCCTTGGACTTTCTTACCCGACTCTGCCTCCAAAATTTTCTGATCCAAAAGGGTTAATTCCTGGCCGACTTTGACTAGGTGCTGAGACTTGAGGGATTCAAGTTGACTATCCAGTCCCGTTGCGTAGGCTTGTTGAGCTCCAGAACCCGCATACTGCACACGATAAGTAGCTAAACTAGACTCTAGCTGGGTAATTTGTGCATCCACCTGTGCAATAACTTGCGATTTAGCTTGCGGATCTTCTCCAGCTTGGTTTTTATAAGTCTGATAAAATGAGTAGGCTGCATTTTGACTATCTAGTTGAGCTCCTGTTTCAATCGCCGACTTAGCTGTTTTGTAATCTCGAATTTTATCCTCTGTTTGGCTGATAAGATTGCCAATCTCGGCCTGGCTCTGACTTGCGGCTGCATTTTGAGAAGAGATGCTGGCATTTTGCTGAGAAACATTACTTCTAAGACTACTAGCTTGGCTGAGATAGTCTCGAAACATCTCCTGATAACCAAACTTATCTGCTTCTGGAAATTGATCACTCCCCTCTTTCAAACTGGATTGCAAATACCCCAACTGCTTTTTTTGATCCTTTAACATCTCCAATTGACTGGCATATGCCTCAACCTGGACAGCCTCCGCCCCTTGCTGGTACTGAACGAGCAGATCCCCTTGCTTGACCAACTTGTTTTCTTCCAGATAATTGGCCACAATGCGTTGATTGCTAGTCGACTGGATATTGGCAATTATTCGACTAGGTTCGACAGTTGCTCTGGCAGACAAACTAATCTCCTTCTCTGCAAAAACTGCAAATCCTAGCAGAAATACGAGCAGAAGGGACATAGGTAAAATCACCCGACTGGAAAAATTATGGTAACGACGATTATAAAACTCCGCACTTTCTAAAAATTCTGGTTTCATCCTCTCCTCTTTCTAGCTATTGACCAAATGAGCGTAAAATTCGCCTCGAGCAAGCAAGTCTGCATGGTTTCCTTCTTCGACAATCTTGCCTTGATTCAAGACAACAACCTTCTCTGTTCGCTCAGCAATGGTCAAGCGGTGGGCGATGAAAATCAAGGTCTTGTCTAAAGCCATGAGATTATCAACAATCCGCTTCTCCGTCAAATATCTAGACTACTAGTCGCCTCGTCCAATATCAGAACAGGCGCATCCGTTAAAAGAGCACGCGCCAAAGCGATTCGTTGTCGTTGTCCCCCAGAAATACCTGCCCCATCCGAAGTCAATTCTGTCTGATAATTCAGTGGCATTCGCTCGATATCCTCCCGAATCTCAGCCAATTCAACTGCTCGTAAGATATCTTCCTGCGTCGTCCCTTCCTTGGCTCCAAGGAGCAGATTCTCCAAAATCGTTCCGTTAAAGACATAGGGCTGTTGAGGCAGATAGTTGATGTACTGGCGCAGGGCTTTTTTATCAATCTGATTGAGATTGACACCACCCAGACTAATCTCTCCCTGACTTGGATCGTAGAAATTAACCATCATTTTTGCTAAGGTGGTCTTACCCGAACCTGAAATCCCCACAAAAGCCATCTTAGAACCTTGCGGGATGGTCAAATTGATATCCGACAAGACATCTCGACCATAGCCATACTTGTAGTGAACCTGCTTAAAGGTCATATCTCCCTTCATCATGCTCAAATCTTCGACTGTTTTCTGCTCCTCAAACTCAAACTCCGAAGCTACTAGATAAACCTCGTTAAGACGGTTATTGGCGACCTGCGCTGTCTGAAGCTTGGTTTGCAGGTTGATAATATTTTCCAAAGGATTGGTAAAGTAAACAAGCAAAGTATTATAAGTAATCAGCTGGCCCAAACTCATTTTCCCATCCATGACCAGAATAGCTCCCAGCCAGAGAACAGCAACATTGAGCAGGAGCTGGGCAACTTTTTTCAGAGCCTTTTGCTGGCTTTCTGCCCGACTATAGGTAAAAGATTTTTTCAGATAAGCCACAAATTCCTTGTCAATCTTTTGATAGCGCGAACTCTCACTGGTCAAAGATTTAATGGTCTCAATGCCGTTGATGTCCTCGATGATAGAAGAAGACAGAACCGCATTAGCTTCCATGGTATCCCGATTCATCTTTTCAAAAGGCTTCATAAAGGCAAAGATAATCACTGTATAGATGGGAAGCGCAAGTAGACTAATGAAAAAGAGTGTCATATTTTGTGAAAATAAGACAAGCGAGATAATCAAAATCGTCGACACATCTAGGAAAATCGACAGAATGGTCGACGCCAGCGCATCAATGATACTATTGGCATCTGTAAAACGAGACACGATTTCTCCTGTCCTGCGTGTCGCGAAAAAGGACATCGGCAGGTGAAAAACATGCTTGATGTAGGACAAAATCACATCGATAGACAACCGTTGACCCAGAACAAGTAAGAGGTATTCCTGCGCATAAGACAAAATCTGCTGGAGAATATAGACGATGACTAGTCCTATTGAGATAATGCCCAAGGTCGAACGCATCTGGTCTGGCACGTAACTATCAATGATGGACTGAAGATAGTAGGAACCCACGATATTGATCAAGGTTACCAAGAGTGTCGCTAGGACGATATTGGTAATTAAGCCATGCTGTTTGAGTAAAATCGGCAAGAAGGATAGGAGCCCCTGTTTCTTCTCCTTATGAGGTTTATAGCCCGGAGATGGTGCCATAAATACTAACCCCTGTCCACTCTTGCGCAAATCGCTCACGGGAAATCTTGGTCAGCTTGACACCAGGATCTGGATCAGCGATATAGATGTGCTTTTTATCCTGACCTGTCACCACATAATAGTGGAGCAATTTCCCTTCCTTGAGCACATGAGCCACAAAAGGAAAGGTCAAATCTGGCAGATCAAAGAGCGTCATATCCGCCTTGATAGCCCGCGTCTCAAACCCAATCTCCTCTGCCACCTTTACAAGTCCCAAAGCGGTCGTCCCATCCATGGTCGTCTTGGCTAACTCTCGTAGATGAGCCAAGGAGTAATAACTACCATAGTAGCCAAATACCATGGCTAAGGAAGCCACGCCACAATCCATCTGATCCACCTGGGGACGATAGTGCCTTTTCCTAAATTTCATATCTTCTCCTTTTTCTAACAATCTCTTTAAAAATTTGTAAGATTATTTTAACCAAACGAAGAAGAAATAAGGGAATTGTTTCTGAAAAAACAATATCCACGCCTAAACAGCACTTTTTGTCAAAGAAAAGAGGCAGAACAAGAGTCCTGCCTAAAATATTCAATTACAGAGATTTCTTACCTTTCCCACTTCTTTTGTGAATAGTGTATAAAACGATAAACGCAAACACCGGGGGCACCATATAACTATTTTCACTCATTGTTACTTGAAATCCAAGAGTTGCTAGTATCCCAAAGATGAAAATATTCATCAAAAATAGGAAAGTGAATAGTAGAACATATTTTACAATCCTATTCATTCTATTCTCCTTTTCTTTCTCCTTGGCCCCGACACAGTAAAATAAAAACCACTAAAAACAAGGAAATCGTAGGTAGATTTATTTTGTTTACGTTAGCCACGATTCTAATAATTAGATAAGCCATCGAGCTAAATAATACTGTGGTCTCTGGCCAAGTGTTTCCTAGTAATTGAACAACTTTCATCTCAAACTCCAATCTGATGGTCCATCAATTCCCAATCGTACTTTCTTTTGTTTTGTACTTGTATCCTACATAAAACAGACCAAGCAGAATTGGGTAGGTTTCTGGATAAAACAAGGTATTGATCGGATTTTTCATAATCATATACGTTGCGATATAAAGAATGATCGATACGACAAAATACCCCTCAGCAAATCCTAATAAGATTTTTTTCATAGCAGACTCCTATTTACCTGAAAAGAGTGCTCGAGTTGTTAAAATAGCTCCACCTGTATATACAAATCCTTTTACAAAACCGACTGCCACAGGGATAAGAAGGGGAAAGGCTCCCCCTTGAATTTCCTGCAAGTCCGTATTAGTCATTGTTTCAAATTCTAAAATAGATTTTTCCATATCATCTCCTCCTTCTATTACCATCTACCCGTCACATAATTATAACCTGCAATTCCTACTGCAGTAATTCCACCAGCAATTTTAGCTGCTGTCACAGGATTAGCAATCACCCAAGCTACAATCGGCCATGCTCCCCCATCCACATCCATCAACTCTTCTTCAGTAAGAGCTACAAAGTTCTGTTCCATTTTGTCAAAGTTTGTCATCTTTTTTCTCCTTTATTTTTATTTTTTTAGTTTATGGTCTCTAGGCTTTAAACCATTTTAAAAACCAGATTGGGTAAATTACTGAAATCTTTCCTTCCTGTTCTTCTCACTTATCTATTCGAGAAGTGATTTAAAATGAACAGGTAAATTTCATTTATTTCAAATACCATTTGATAAACCATGGCAATAAAATTGGTAAATACATCGCGTAGTCTCCTTTCTTCTCTTCTCACTTATCCATTCGAAAAACAATTCGAAAATGAACAGCTATTTTACTTTTATTTTAAAAACCACTTAATGAACCAGGGATAAAAACCTGTCACATACATAGATAATCCTCCTTTTTTCTTTCTCGTCTCTTTATTCGCAATTTCTACTAAAAATTTTAACGTTTTTCTTTTTTCTGCAAATAAAAAAACAACATGACTTGCATGTTGCTTTCGGCTATATTTTACCTTTAATGGTTTCGATTACATCTGTTACACTTTGAAGATGGTCAATTTCCTCATCGCTGATTTCGATTCCAAATTCATCTTCTAGCGTCAAGACGAACTCCATCAAGTCCACTGAGTCTGCATCGAGGTCGTCCTTCAGACTCAAGGCTTCTGTCACGACAAAGTTTTCTCCCTGTCTTTCTTGGATAATGGTCACGATACGGTCAAAAATTTCTTTGTTTGTCATCTGTTATTCTCCTGAAAATTCACGCGCAGTTTGAGCAACTACGTCTGTTTCTAGCATGGTACGAATCTGACGAATCGTACTGTACACAGCCTTGGCATCGCTTGAGCCATGGGTCTTAACAACAGGTGCTTTGACACCAAACAAGACTGCCCCTCCAACATCTGAATAGTTGAGCTGTTTTTTCAAACCTTTCAAACTATCTTTAAGGAGAAGAGCACCAAGTTTTGCTCGAAGCCCACCACCTGTAATAGCTGTCTTGAGCAAGCCCATGATTCCCATAGCTGTCCCTTCGATAGATTTGAGCACTGCGTTTCCCGTGAAACCATCTGTCACGACAACATCCGCAACGCCATTCATTAGATCACGCGCTTCCACGTTTCCGATAAAGTTCAAACTTTCATCAGCTACTAGCAATTCGTAAGTTTCCTTACGAAGCGGGTCTCCCTTGCTGCTTTCTGTTCCGTTGTTAAGCAAACCAATACGTGGTTTTGCAATCCCACGAACATTCTTGGCATAGAAGGAGCCGAGAACAGCGTATTGATGGAGGTGCTGGGCAGTGTTTTCTACATTGGCACCGAGGTCAAGCATATCAAAGCCTTTTCCATCTATAGTTGGCAATGTTGACATAAGTCCAGGTCGGTCGATATTCTTGATACGACCCACGATGAAGAATCCTGCTGCCAACAAGGCACCTGTGTTTCCTGCGGAAAGAACAGCATCTGCCTCTCCCTCTTTGACTGCCTTAGCCGCCAATATCATGCTGGCATTTTTCTTCTTACGGATAGCTTTTGTCGGCTCATCGTCTGAGTTAATTTTCTCATCCGTATGGATAATGCTGACACGCTCTGTCGCTGTTAGATATTGCTTAATCTTACTTTCATCTCCATAGAGTTGAATCTCAATATCTGAAAAGTCAGCTAGAGCTTGATTGACACCCTCAACGATGGCCTGAGGTGCGTAATCGCCCCCCATAGCATCTACTGCGATTTTTTTCATTTGTCTTCCTCTTTTAGTAATTGTCCCCAGTCGGCTAGGGAATCAATAAATTTTTTTGATTTTAGATGAATCCCAACATACTCTTCGTAGATCTGATCCATAAATTGGCGTAGCTCTTGCTTGATTTCGGCCTTAAGCGAAATGGTCTTCAAGGTCTCAAAATCAATAGCCTGAAATTGATTGAGCAGATAAGGGATGTTGGGATTCAGATGGCAACGTTTCTCGTCCTCATGGTAATGGTCTGGACAGAGGCAGGCTCCATATTTGAAAGAAAAGTCAAAGGCCTGACCTACCCGATGGCAAAAGACACACTCATTAAAATTGAGCCCAATTCCAAATCGGGTCAAGATTTGAATTTCAAAAATATTGGTCAAAACCTGATAATCTAAACCCTCTTCCATCAACTCTAGAGTCTTTCTCAAGAAGGCAAACAAGGGAGCATCCTGCTGATTATCCTGCAAACTGGCATCTGCAAGAGCCGCAACATAAGTCGCATAAGCCATGACAAAGAGGTCGCTATTGATTTTGGGAAAGGTCATCACCTCATGATAGTCCTCAATGTAACTGAGTCCATCATCATTGATTCGCAAGAGAAACCGTGCCAACACCAAGGGCTGAATAACAGGAGCTAGTTTGGATTGACCAGCGTGTTTGACGAAAAACATGCGCTTACCAGCCTGCTCGGTGAAGATCTTGACCAGCTTATCATCCTCCCGAAAGTTACGATTGTAGAGTACGAGACCTTGACTCGTTATAGACTGGATCATGCTTCTCTCATGTACTCCTCAAGTCGTTTCATGGCCTCCCTGATCGTTTCCATGCTGGCTGCATAAGACAGACGAACATAGCCTTCTCCATAACGACCAAAGGCAGCACCAGGGATAAAGGCAACAGCCTTCTTCTGGGCAAAATCCTTGAGGAAAGCAAAGGAGTCTTGATTGTAACCTGCTGGAATCTTAGCAAAGATATAGAAGGCACCGTCTGGTTTGATAATTTCAAAGCCAAGAGCTGTCATCTTCTCAATAATGTAATCTCGACGCTGGATGTATTCCTTCTTCATAGGCTCTGCGTCGTTTTTACCAGCAGTCAAGGCTTCTACTGCAGCATGTTGGGCCATGGTGTTTGCCGCAGTAACCAAATATTGGTGACTCTTGATTAACTGAGCTGTGAAAGCTGCAGGAGCAAAGATAAAACCTAAACGCCAACCTGTCATAGCATGCGATTTAGACAGGCCATTGATGATAATGGCTTGATCTCTCAGCATAGTTCCCAATGATACATGATTTTCCCCTGTATAGGTCAATTCTGAGTAGACCTCATCACAGACCACAAAAATCTCGTATTTACGTAAAACAGCTGCCAAGGCTTCCAACTGCTCCCGACTATAGGTAATTCCTGTCGGATTGGCTGGATAGTTGAGAATAACTGCTTTGAGCTTGTCCCCCTGCTCCAAAATTGCTTTTTCCAACATTTCAGGAGTCAAGACAAAACCATTTTCAGTTGTATCAATCTCGACAATCTCTGCCCCAACTAGGTTGACAATCGGCTCATAGCCTGGATAGGCAGGAGCTGGCAAGAGTACCTTGTCTCCTTCTTCTAAGATAGCTGTCAAAGTAGCAGATAAAGCCTCTGTCGCTCCGATAGTAACCAAGATTTCATTTTCAGGATTGTAGTCCAACTGGTATTTCTTTTACAAAATCACTAGCTGCCTGGCGCAAGGTCAGTAAACCGCTCATCCCTGTATAGTAGGACTGGTTCTGGTCAATCGCTCGCTTGGCCGCCTCCTTGACATGATCTGGCGTTGTAAAGTCAGGCTCTCCCAAGGTCAAACGCAGAACTCCAGGGATCTCTGAAATGGCCTGATCAAACTGACGAATCAAGGACACTTGAATCTTATCTAATTGTTTATTAAAGCGCTTGGTTAAGTCCATAGATATCCCCTTACTTACAGAACATAGTACTATTATACTACAAAAGCTCCCTGACCGCAAAATCCATCTGAAATCAAGAATTTTCACTTTCTGTTTTACTTTTCTTCTCGACAGGACTATAATAATAAGTGCTTATTTTCGGAGGTTTATATGTCATTTTTATCAAAAAATGGGGCAGGAATCTTGGCCTGCCTTCTCATTTCTTTCATATCCTGGTACTTAGGAGGTTTCTTTCCTGTCGTCGGAGCACCTATCTTTGCGATTTTTGCGGGGATGCTCCTCCATCCTTTTCTCTCTTCCTACAAGCAACTGGGTGCTGGCTTGACCTTTAGTTCCAAGAAATTACTTCAATATGCCGTTATTTTGCTCGGTTTTGGTCTCAATATCTCGCAAGTCTTCGCAGTCGGGCAATCTTCGCTCCCTGTTATCCTCTCCACCATTTCGATTTCCTTGATTGTTGCCTACCTCTTCCAGCGCTTTTGCTTTGGATACTAAACTGGCTACCTTGATTGGAGTGGGGTCTTCGATCTGTGGTGGTTCTGCCATTGCTGCGACAGCGCCCGTTATCCATGCCAAGGAAAAAAGAAGTCGCCCAAGCCATTTCCGTTATCTTTTTCTTCAATGTCTTAGCCGCACTCATCTTTCCAACTCTAGGAACCTGGCTTCACCTATCAAATGAAGGCTTCGCCCTCTTTGCAGGAACCGCAGTCAACGATACTTCTTCTGTAACGGCCACAGCCAGCGCATGGGACAGTCTTTATCAGACCAATACCCTTGAGTCTGCAACCATTGTTAAACTCACACGCACCCTTGCCATTATTCCTATCACGCTCTTTCTCTCCTACTGGCAAAGTCGCCAACAAAAAAATAGCCAGGGTTTCCAACTAAAAAAAGTCTTCCCACTTTTTATCCTTTACTTTATCTTGGCTTCTCTCCTAACAACTCTCCTTACCTCTCTCGGTGTGTCCGGTAGTATCTTTACCCCTCTTAAGCAACTCTCCAAATTCCTTATCGTCATGGCCATGAGCGCCATCGGTCTCAAAACCAATCTCATTGGATTGATCAAATCCAGCGGCAAATCCATTCTTCTTGGAGGCCTTTGCTGGATTGCCATCATCCTTACCAGTCTTGGCATGCAGGCATTGATTGGTATTTTCTAAGACAAAAGGTAGCCCATGGCTACCTTTATTGTTCAAGAATTAAGCGTGTGTGTTCTCTCTTGATACAGCGATTCATCACGATGTCGTCGCATCCTCCAGCACGCAAGATTTCTTCCGCTTCTAGACTTTCTAGACCTAGTTGTGCCCAAAAAATCTTGGCATCAGCCTTGAGAAAATCTCGCGCCACATCTGGTAAAAACTCGCTACGTCGGTAAACATTGACAATATCGACAGGAAAAGGAATCTCAGCTAGGCTTGCATAGGCCTTTTCTCCCAAGATTTCGCCACCTGCAGCCTTGGGATTGACTGGAATGATTTTATAGCCCCGAGCCTGCATTTCCTTAGTCACTCGATTGCTAGTTGTTTCTTCACGATCGGACAAACCCACTACCGCTAACGTTTTACTGGTTGCAAGATACTGACGTACCACACCATCACTTGGATTGATAAATTCTTGGCTCATAGAAATCCTCCTTTTTCATCAGTATAGCATATTATGAAAAGGCTTGCAGATTTTGACTACAAAAAATCTCCTAGCAAGAAAGAAACCTGCTAGGAGAACGATCTATTTCAAGTGAAAGTTTAGATTTTTTTCTCGATACTAAATAATGGAGAAAGAGGGCGTTTTTCGTGGATACGTACAATGGCATCTCCTAAGAGATGAGCAATCGAAATTTGTTCAATCTTATCAATCAAACGCTCTTCTGGTAGGTAGATAGTATCCAAAACAACCAATTTTTTAATAGCTGATTTTTGGATATTGTCCATAGCTGGTCCAGAAAGAACTGGGTGCGTACAGCTTGCGTAAACTTCAACAGCGCCTGCTTCAGCAAGTGCATCCGCTGCATGACAAATAGTTCCAGCTGTATCAATCATATCGTCAATCAAGATACAAGTCTTGCCTTCGACCTTACCGATGATGTTCATCACCTCGCTGGTATTCATCTTGTCTACACTACGGCGTTTGTCAATAATCGCAATCGGAGTTTTCAAAAACTCTGCCAATTTACGAGCACGAGTCACCCCACCATGGTCTGGGCTGACAACCACGTAGTCAGAGCCAACCATGCCGCGACGTTCAAAATAGTCCGCAATCAATGGAGCACCCATCAAGTGATCTACGGGAATATCAAAGAATCCCTGAATCTGTGCAGCGTGCAAATCAATCGTCAACAAACGATCTACCCCAGCAACTTCTAGCATGTTTGCAACGAGTTTTGCAGTGATTGGCTCACGCGCGCGCTCTTTTCTATCCTGACGTGCATAGCCATAGTAAGGCATAACAACGTTGACAGATTCTGCACTAGCTCGCTTCAAGGCATCTACCATGATCAAAATTTCGAGCAGATTGTCATTTACAGGTGAGCTCGTTGATTGTAGGATAAAGACGTGTTTTCCACGGATTGATTCTTCGATATTGACCTGAATCTCCCCATCTGAAAATTGACGAACAGTCGATTTCCCCAACTCTATCCCAATCTCTTGCGCCACACGCTCTGCCAATTCTCTATTTGAAGAAAGGGCAAACAGCTTTAAATCAGAAAAAGACATGATTTCCTCCGGTATCTATGTATCACTTGTTTTTTACACAACATTTTCCATCTACCATTGTAGCGCTTTTTCTTTTATTTTTCAATCAAAAATAAAACAAGAGTAAACATTTATACCCTTGTTTTTTGCCAACTTATATTAGTTATATTAAAATTAAAATCGCTACATTTGAAGTAACGATTTTATGCTAGGATTAGAATTCTGCAAGATGAAGTTAGTATACTTCTCTCATACTCCCTGTATCCACATCGTAAACCGCACCTGAAATAGCCACATCATCAGGAATCAGTGGAGATTCTCGAAGCAACTGCATATCCTCTCTCACACTCTCTTCAACATCCTGGAATGGTAAAAAATCTTGACCAGAAACATCAACCCCGAGCTCGTGCTTCAAATGCTCTTGAAAAGACTCGTTTTGAAAGGTTTGAGCTCCACAGTCTGTATGGTGAAGCACCACAATTTCACGTGTACCCATTTGTTGCTGGGAGATCACCAGAGAACGAATCATGTCCTCCGTTACTCTGCCTCCAGCATTCCGCAAAATATGAGCATCCCCAAGTGCTAAACCTAAAGCTTGCGCGACGTGTAGCCGTGAGTCCATGCAGGTCACAATTGCTACTCTTGTTTTCGGCTTAAGTGGCAGATTTAATTTCCCATGAAGGGCAACATAAGCCTGATTGGCTTGCATAAACTGTTCAAAATACGACACGATTTCCCCCTTAAAAATTTGATAATCAAATATTTCTCCTATCTTATCATTTTTAAGAAGATTTGTCACAGATTAAGCAAAGACCATTTTCAAAACTTCCTGGATAGTCGTCACTCCTATCGCCTGAATTTCTTGAGGTGGTTTAATGCCTGTCAAGGAATTTTTGGGTACATAAATTTTTGTAAACCCAAGTTTTGCCGCTTCATTGATACGTTGTTCGATACGATTGACCCGTCGAATCTCTCCTGTCAAACCCAATTCTCCCACAAAACATTCCTGAGGATTGGTTGGCTTGTCCTTGTAACTCGAAGCAATCGCCACTGCAACAGCTAAATCAATAGCAGGCTCATCCAATTTGACACCACCAGCAGATTTGAGATAGGCATCTTGATTTTGCAAGAGAAGCCCTGCACGTTTTTCCAAAACAGCCATAATCAAACTAGCACGATTGAAGTCAAGCCCTGTCGTCGTACGCTTGGCATTTCCAAATATGGTCGGTGTCACCAAGGCTTGAACCTCCGCCAAAATCGGACGTGTCCCTTCCATAGTTACCACGATTGATGAACCAGTGGCCCCATCCAAACGCTCTTCTAGGAAAACTTGACTCGGATTGAGCACCTCAACCAAGCCACCTGATTGCATCTCAAAAATGCCAATCTCATTGGTCGAGCCAAAACGGTTTTTGACCGCTCGTAAGATTCGGAAGGTATGGTGACGCTCCCCTTCAAAGTAAAGCACCGTATCCACCATATGCTCCAACATACGCGGACCTGCTAAGGTCCCTTCCTTGGTCACATGCCCTACGATAAAGATGGCAATGTTATTGGTCTTGGCCAGCTGCATAAGCTCAGCTGTCACCTCTCGCACCTGAGACACAGACCCTTGCACCCCTGAAATCTCAGGAGACATAATAGTTTGTATAGAGTCAATGATGAGAAATCTGGTTGGATGCGCTCTACCTCAGCTCGAACACTCTGCATATTGGTCTCGGCGTAGAGATAAAACTCACTATCAATATCCCCCAATCGCTCTGCTCGTAGCTTGATTTGCTGGGCAGACTCCTCCCCACTGACGTAGAGAACCGTACCCACTTGAGACAACTGGGTTGAAACTTGTAAAAGAAGCGTTGATTTCCCGATTCCAGGATCTCCCCCAATAAGTACGAGACTCCCTGGTACCACTCCGCCTCCAAGTACACGGTTAAATTCCTCCATCTCGGTCTTGGTTCTATTGACATTGATAGACGTTACTTCAGCCAGTTTCATAGGCTTGGTTTTTTCACCTGTCAAAGACACACGCGCATTTTTGACCTCGACAACCTCGATCTCTTCTACAAAAGAAGACCAAGCTCCACAGTTTGGACAGCGTCCTAGATACTTAGGTGAATTATATTCACAATTTTGACACACAAATGTCGCCTTTTTCTTTGCGATAATAAACCTCTTTCTAAATTTCTACCTCACACTCAATTACTTGGCAAAAATCAATCTTCTCATTTGGCACAAACTGGCGCATGAGCATTCGATGAGCGACAACTAGCACTGTCTGGTAGTCTCGGTACTTTATCATAGTTTCCAAAAAACGCGCCTTCATCTCTTCAGCTGTCTCATACTGAATAGGACTATTAGGAAGCAACTCCCCCTTGTTTTCTAAAAACAGAGTACGTGCTTTTTCAAAATTCTCTATACCACTTTCGTAAACCTGCCATTCATGCAATAAAGGCTCTACTCTTAAAGGAAGGCCCGTAGCACAAGTAAGATAAGAAGCCGTTTCTAATGCTCGCGTCACTGCAGAAGACACCAGTATATCAGCTGAGCCAAGCAAAGGATTTTGACAAAGTTTCTGAACTTGTTGCCGTCCTTCCTTAGATAAAGGTGCTAAATCCATCCCAAAACCTGTATAAAAACGTTGCTCTAGCTCACGGTAGTCTGGTTCTCCATGACGTACAAAGATAATCTTCATCTTAGTGCCCTGTCGATCCAAATCCACCTGTCCGAACACCGTCTGCCTCATCTCCGTCTGCGATTAAGAAAGGCGCAAAGACAGCCTGAACCACACGTTCTCCAACTTCAAGAACCACTTTCTGGTCCGTAATATTTTTCATCTGAGCAAAGATATGTCCCTCATTCCCAGGATTGCCATAATAATCCCCATCAATAACCCCAACTGAGTTAATTAAAACCAAGCCCTTTTTACGAGGGTTTGAAGAGCGATCATAAAGGTAGAGGACCTCAGTTGGTTGCATATAAGCCTTAACCCCTGTCGGAACTAAGACAATCTCTCCTGGCGCGATCACCGTACGCACGGCAACCTTTAAGTCATAGCCAGCCGCATGCGCTGTCTCACGCTTGGGCAATAAATTTTCATCTGTAAAACTCGAAACCAATTCAAAACCACGAATTTTCATATTTTTCTCTTTTCTATTATCATTTATTCTAGGCTATTTTATCTTATTTATTCGAAAAAAGCACGAAAAAAGAGCACACAATTCACATCGCTTAGGGCTGCTGGATTCCTCCCCTGACCCGCTTCACGCAGAACTGTTGCTCCACTGTTTATTATACCACATTCCCCTCTATTTTTAAAGAGAAATTATTTTTTCCGTCGATTTCGGAAAAAGTCCTGCATAATCGCTGCACACTCACTCTCCAAAACTCCCGTTTCAACCTCTACACGATGATTGAGACGTTCATCTGTCAAATATCGTACAAACTTCCAGCTGCACCAAATTTCTGATTCTTAGCCCCATAGACCACCTTTGGTATGCGAGCTAGCCCAATTGCCCCACTACACATAACACAGGGCTCAATGGTCACAAAAAGCGTACAATCGAGCAGACGCCAACTCTCTTCACTCGCATTCGCATTCTCTATAGCCATGATTTCTGCATGCATAACCGCCCGTTGCAACTCCTCGCGCGCATTATGCCCACGGCCAATGATTTCTCTATCCTTGACAATCACACAGCCAATTGGAATTTCATCGTGTTCTAGAGCAATTTCTGCCTCCTTCAAGGCCTCTCTCATGAATCTTTCTTTTTCTTCAACTGTATAATTCATCAATTCTTCCTTTTCCTACTTGTCGATTTTATTATTATATCATGATTCTCAACACAAAAAAAGCCACCGAATGCGGTGACTTTATAGGGAGATTATTATGAAAAAGGTAAAATTATTTCCTATTAAATAAGCAAAAACGGAGGGTGTCCCCTCCAACTTCACGACCTCTGGACAAGGTCTATTTTTTTGAAAAAATTTAAAAAACTTCATCAAAACGCTTGACTTTCTCGGCATACCGTGATATAATATAATCAAGATAAGGAAAGGAGGTGAGGAAGTTGAACAAAGAAGATTGGCTTAGGTTACTTGAGAAAGGCGATAGACAATATCCCTGAAACAGTAACAGCTATCGCAAGTCTGGTGACTGCAATAACGGTCGCAAGGCAAAACAAAAAGCGTAAACCCAAATTCCCGCAAAAGAAAAGGTAAACGCTAAGAGGTAGGGGCGAAAGCCCCTCACACCTCTATTTTATCAAATGAAAAGAGGAAAAGCAATGGTTAGTGCAATAGCTATTTTTATAATTGTGAGTCAATGTATATATCTATCTAAAAAATAAAAAGGACAAATAAGTATGAGAAAAATTATTCAAGAATTATTAGACAGTCCGATGTCTACATCTGCTATTTCGCAAGGCGCTGGAGTCCCTTGGACTACTGTTTCTGACCTTAGAAAAGGAAAAACAAGCATGGACAAAATGGCTCTTCTCACAGCAGAAAAACTTTATGAATTTGCTACAGCTGATAAGCAGTGATTTCGGTCACTGCTTTTATTATTGCAAACAAAAAAACCGCAAGCTATTGCCTGCGGTCAGTGTAATCTAATTTGAAAGTCCTTTCTGTTTTTTTATTTTTATTCTTTTGGTTTGTCGACGACGGTCACAAGTCCATCTGGTTCTGTTTTGAATGCTGGATCTGTATGAAGTTCACCGTTCGCCTTCAAGTAATACCAGCCGTCGCCTGATTTGACGAATTGTTTAGATAGCATGTAGCCGTCTTTTTCTTCCATGAAATACCAGGTTTCACGATATTTAACCCAGCCAGTGGCCATACGACCATCTGATTTGAAGAAATACCAGCGATGGTTAAGGAACATCCATCCTGTGACCATTGCGCCGCGTTTATCAAGGTAGAACCAATCTTTACCATCGTTAAACCAACGATTGATTAGACAGTATCCACGTTCATTGAAGTAGAACCACTCTCCCTTGATTTGCTTCCATGTTTTCGTAGGATAAGAGCCGTCTGACTCCTCCCACCACCAGCCAGTGGCATTTTGGCGCCAGCCAGCTTCAGATAGGCCACCTTCAATGTCTTCTTGAATTGTTCACGACTGATGCCCCATTTGGCCAAGTAAGGATATGGATCAACATGGTCACTTGCATTTCGTGGCTGGTTATAAGTACAGTATTGGTGCGTCTTAATTCCAGCTAGACTGTCAGAGTCAAGTGTTTTCGGAATTCCAGCTTCGTCTGCAAGATTCCGCAGAAGTTCAACATAGAGCTTATAATCGCGCATGAACTCTTCTTTGGTTTCATGGCTCTCAATCAGTTCAACTTGACCGTATCCTTCAACGTTCCAGCCACCACCTACGTCCCATGCTCCACGATCAGTGTACCAGGTTTGCATCACACGACCATTACCAACGACGTGAGAGAAGAAACCAGAATCAGCTGGTCTACGCATGTGATAATCTGCTTCATTTTGAGCGGTGGATCGTGAATTTCCAGTTGAATGAGCATGAATCTGACGATATGGTTGCTCTCCAACCTGTGGCAAATCAGTTCTTAGTCTACTTGTATCAATATCCATGCTTATTCCCCTTTCCAAGCATCGTTCATTTGCTTCACTGCTGACTCAACGAACGTATCAAGATCGCGGTCAGTCATACTGATATTGTATTTTGTAAGCTCAGCACGGATTTTAGTGCGGGCTTGCTCCAGCTTCTCTTCACCCTTATAGCCAGTTTCTGAAGCGACTTGCTCGACGGCATTGACCGCATTTTTGGCCAAGATTTCAACGATTTTGATGGTCTTTTCTCCACCTTTTTTTATGAGAAAATCTTTAATAGCTTTTACTGCGATTCCAGCCAAATGACAAGAATACTGATTGCTCCGTTTGCGATAATTTCATTGATTTGTTGCATTGTCTTTCTCCTCTATTTCTACTTTGTCTTTTTGGTCGATATTAACTAGTAATTGACCAAGTTTTTTTGCATTGTCTTTCTTGATCTGATTAATGTATGGTTTCAAAAATTCTGGAAATGCTAGTCCAATAATCTCCCAATTTTCAATTACTGAAAACAGATAATTGAACGAGAAGAACATCGTCCAAGCAATACCGAAGCTACGAAAACCAAGTGAACGTGAATACATAGCAACAAGTAAGATGACGAGAAATACAACGAAATGACGAATCAATCCCATCGTTCCTACCTTGCTATCAAAACGCTTAGTCTTAAATGCTTTGATGTAACCAGTCACAATATCCAATACCATCAACCAGAAAAAGAAATGGATATACGGACTATACGATAGGTTTTTTAGATGTTCAATTAGTTCATGAAATACTAAATCTTGCATACACACCTCTATTCCTTCCCTTCAAATTTCCAAGCGACACCCGTTCCGTTTTGCTCAAGGGCGCCATTTGTAGCAAATGCGCTGGCTGGTTCCCCGTTGTAAGTAAATTCCTTATTCAAATGAACCAAGATACGCTTGCCTTCGCCATTCACTTCAATGTGGCTAGAATCCTCAATCGTGATGAGGTCGTTCGCAAGGTAAGTTTTGCCGATTTCAGCAAGTGGAATGAGTTCAACTAACTCTTTGTAAATCGTCCCATAAGCAATGTTCTTGCTCATGACCGAGTTCAAGACCATGATATGAAGCAATTTACCATTCAAACGAGTGTTCTCTTGAGTCTGCTTAACGAGTTCAGAGAGTTCATTTTGCTTAGTTGCATTCTCAGCGATTTTATGCTCAGCCTCTTCAAGCTTAGCTTGTGTCTTTACGATTGCAGAGCCTGGATCTAACTCTGCCTTGATGATATCCAATACTGCTTGAATCAAGACATCCTCTTGCTCAGACGTGCGGTCACCTACAAGCTCACGCATGTTCGTGCTATAACGATTGCCTTCTGACAAACGAATTTCAACCACGGTCTTGAGGTTGTCGTCCAAACCTCTTGTATAAGGCTTGCCTGCTAGTTCATAATTGTTAATTGCCATTTGTCATTTGTCCTTTCACTTCTTCAAATTTTGCTTTGAGTTCTTCATCAGACTCGATGATTTTCTTCATCTGCTCAAGTTCGATTGTAGCGGTCGTATAAAGAGACTCGTAGGTTGCTGCCTGAATAGCTTCTTTTGAGATTTTATCGGCTAGCGAGTTGATCGTTAGTTTAGGAATTTGTTCATTCATGCTGTTTTCTCCAATTTCTGTATTTTTTGATTGAGTTCTTGAATGGCCTTGATTAAGTAAGGCACAAGTTCAAATGTGCGATATGAGTAAGCGCCGTCAGGATTTTCAAAAAACGCTTCAGGAGCGTACTTCTGGACATCTTGCGCCATGATACCGCAAGAAATGTCCTCAACTTTGCCATCATATTCCTTGCGATAACTGTACGTCTTGAGTTGCTCGATAACATCGAGACCTGAGATTTGGCTATCTTCGATATTTGACTTATAGCGACGGTCAGAGATTTCTTTGTTAAGAGGTATCCAGTCGTATCTACTGGACGGACTGTACAAATAAAGGTATCCGTTTGTTTTTTCAATTTTCTTATAGCTAGGCGAGCTAATCCAGTATCCACCTATATTTTTTTCTTTGTCTGTAACGTAAAAAATTTCACCAGTTACCTCTAAATCCCCGTTGATTTTTGGGGTATTCCAGAAATACGCTCGATTATAACAGTTCATTTCGCCTGTTCGTTTAACAAACCAAGCTCTGTCACCTGGTTTCCCCCAATCGTTACCCCAGTTTACCCAAAGAGAGGTTTGACCCCATTGAGTGCTACCGTTACTCATGCCGACAGCAAATGAATTAGTGCCTGTAAGCCAATAAGTTGTAGGGTCTTTATCATGTGTACCAATCTGGAATCCACCGATTCGACCTTTGAAACCTTCGAATAAAGTCGCAGATACTACTACCGACCTAAGCCTATTGATAAAGGCTTCCTTAGCAGCAAGTGTGTCCGTGAAGATATCGCTTGAAACGAACAACCGAGCCATGGCCGAGTCCATAATCAACTTATCAGCTGTGATAGTATTCGCTCCAATAATCTCTGCGTTCAGCTTAGCAAAATTACCTTCACCCACGAATAGTCGCTTAAAGTAACCATCAATCGCTGTCAGTTCGTCCAGCAAGGTCTTACCCTTTAATCGGATTTTCTCAGCTTCAATCAAAATTTGATTGTTAGTTGCATTGATTTGCGAAACGATAGAACCTGCGCTTGTCAAATTTTGAAATGCAAATGAGCCAGCAAGCTGATTTTGAACTGTACGAACAGCTTCGTCATTGTCTTCAATAGCAGGACGAGCACTTGTTGCAAGGCTTCCCTCTTCTAATTGAGGAGCTAAAACATCAATATAATTTCCTTTTCCGCCATTTAGAAAGTAAACATAGCCGATTGATAATTTTCCAGCTTTTTTACGTTCGCTAGAGAATGTCAAATATGTCCATTGGTTATCTTTCAAGATAAATTCTGGACTTATGCCTGTTCCATCATCAGGCGACCAATAGTTTTGCAACCTAACTCTTTGCCCAGCTGAACCTTTTACCCAAACAGACATGGTATAGGTTCCTGGTAAAATTTTAAATCCGTCCTGGGCAATGCCAATTATACCTTTTGGATCATTAGAAACTATACGTACTGCCTTATTCAAATCAGGTACAGGACTATCCGAAACCTCAATCGTCCGAATACTTCCAGAACCTGAGCTACGAAATGTCCCAGAATCCCATGAACCTGAAGCTACACGCATCTCTTTGATTCCTCGTATATAATTTCGACCACCTTTTGTAGCCTTCGAAACCTCAACCTGAAACAGCTGATTTGTCAGAGCCATGCGAGCAACCTTATTCGAAATGTCATTCTCGGTACTACCGATAATCCTCTCATAAAGCTTGCTAGTCTCTTGTACTCGCTGAAAGTCAATTAGATTAGCTTTGCTATCAAGTTGAGAAGATAAGCTTGTGAATCGTCCGTCTACTGATTGCTTGTACTCGGCGATTTGTGTAGCAATTTGGCCATTCGTTGATGTCTTCACTTCCTCAATTCGTCGCTCAATCCCACGAATTCCTTCTTGGTAAGTATTCTTGCCGACATATCCATCAACAACCTCGTTTTTTAATTTGGTTATATCAGCGGTTGCCTGCTCGCTGATTCGCTTAGCCTCTTGAGCTAGCAAACTACCTGCACCAGCGTTTTTCAAAGCTTCATCAGCCTTTTGCTTGATTTCGTTCAAGCCTACGCTGTCAAAATCACGAAACCGCTGGTCGATAGTATCAGAGAGCTCTCTCTTGACCTCTTCCGCTTTTGCTTTGGCTAGTTCAATACCGTCAGAAATTTCCTGTCTAAGCAATCCAGCCTTATGATCAAAGTCTAAGTCAGCATTTTGAAGAGCCTTTTCAAGGGCAATTTCTTGTGCAGATTCTGTCACTCCAAGAATTGCATCGGCTGCGCTAGATAGCCCACCAGAAGCTCTAGAACCACCAGTTCCTGCCTTATCATCGAAAGTCAGAGAGATGTATTCTTCTTTTAAGGCGTCGAACTCATAAGCAATAGCTTTCTTGAATACATCAACATTATGTTTCCAGCTCTTGAGATTGACCGTATCACCCATATGGACCACTTGACCATCAAGTTCATAAGCTTCAATCTTGATAGCGTCAGAGACCTTGTCAATGCCCTCATTTGAAAACTTAGCCTGTGCCCACTTCTGCAATTCTTCAATGGTCTTGGCATTGTTGTTCTCATACTCTTTTTCATTGATATAAGGATAAGAGTTGATAAGAGGACTATCAACAGTCACTCTGATAGTAATTTCCTTGTCAGCGCCTTCGGGTTTAAAAGTTGATTTGGCATGGATTCTTGTGACAACATTCTGACTGTTTTTGTGCGTTGGTAGTCTTTAAGATTCTTGTGTGTCGTGATAACAACACCACGATTCTCACCACGACTCTTTTTTACAGTCATCGCAAAGTTATCACGAACCAGCTCGCCTTCCCATGTACCAACTATACTGTGCTTACCGTCCAGCAATACAGAGTACAGAGTTTCTGTTTCAGTCGTGTTGAAGGTCCTACGATCCTGGATATCGCTATTGAATGAAAAATCACCCAAAGCAGTTTTTGTATTTTGGACCATGCGAGAAAGAGCCATGCCACAGCTCTGACTAGTCACACTAATTGGCGTGATAGAACGTTGCATCACATCGTCTGAGATGTGATAGGCTGTAATTTCCAGATGGTCATTGTTCTCAACAGGTTTCTTGATGCGAAATAGCTGCGCACCAAGAACAGGAGTCGGCGCTTTTATCAACATATCTTCTTGAATAAGTTGATAAATACCAGAGTCAGAAATAGGATATTTCACAGTTAAGGTGAAATCGCCATTCATGGTCTCTTTAACAATCGCCGAAGTAGCTTCATGAAGTGGCTCTCCGTTCCACCGAACAGTTCTCACATCTTTATTAAGTAGATAAAGCAATTATGCCCACCCCCAAACCGTCTCTATTTCAAGCGATTGAATACCTTGACCTAGAACAACCCCAACATTCTTCAGTTTTGCTGGATCAATTGTTATAAAATCCCCTGACCATTTCACTGGTTTCCCTGTTGTCGTTTTAAAGCTAGGATTGTCAGGATTGTTGACCATCACAAGCGACTCAGTAAGACTTTCAAGGCGAATGACCTGACCAGCGATTGTAAATGAAGTCTCAGAAGCACTCTGACCAACGATTGTGATTTTAGGAAATGCAAGAGCAGAACCTTGAACGGTCAAGGTTCCACTTCTTGTCAACCTCTGTGTGTCAGTAGTTTTGAAGTATTTGGTAGGGTGGCAAGTGAAAGTTGCCTTGGTCATGTAAATACCAGGTTGCACTTCTTCAAGGTCACTTACATTGACCTTATAACACCAAAGACGAGTTGTTTTGACTCGCTCACTCTCTAGCCAGAACTTCTCACGGATAAACAGACTCATAAATTGGTTCATCTGTTCTTCAGTAGGTTTAACCAAGTAAATCGTATAAGTTTTCTTGACCAATTCCCTATGCTTGTTTGTCTGAACGATTGCACCACTGATACCACCATGCTCCAAAAGAGCTGTCTTGCTGTCTCCTAGAGCGATTGAGGGAGAATCATGGACAATTACCTTAAAGGGAAAAGACGATGTTCTCACACCGTCAATCATAAGCTCATTATGTTTTATCATGTAAACCCTCCTCTCAATTGTGTCTTACGTTGCAACTCGTCAGCAATCCGCTGAGCCACCTCATCAGCAATCCGAATGATGTCAGCTTCTTCTCTGATAGTATTACCACTAATGGTAATGTTGATGGTCGGTGAAGTTCCACCCATTGTCTGAGCAATACCTCGGCCGATAGCACCGAGTGTTTTGTCATTGAGTGGTAATACCGCTTCATTCCCAGCTTCACCACCAACCATAAGATTATTGCCATTCATTCCGAAAATGGTCGGTTTCGTCATGATACCGCCCTTGGCATACCATTCAATGCTGATGCTTGGCACTCCTTGGCTCAACCAATCTAATGGGTTGGCCGAACCACTTACAGAGAAGTGAGGTAGTGGGATATGTGGCCAACTAATGCTAAAGTTAAACAATCCTTTAATTGCACTAATTGCAGAACTGACAAGATCCTTTGCCCCGTTGATAGCACTACCAATAGAATTTTTAATCCCATTCCACACACTTGATACTGTGCTTGAAATGCCATTTAGTACGCTTGATACTGTTCCTGAAATGCCGTTCCATACACTTGAAATTGTGCTTGAAATAGCATTCAAAGTATTTGATATAAATGACTGTATCGCTGAAAAGATGGTTTGAGCCACGCTCTGTATTCCTTGCCATACACTTGAAATACTCCCTTTATAGTTTCCCAAGCGCCTGACCAATCACCAGTGATGATCTGCATAACTGCTTGTATAATCCCAAGCACAACGTTTATTGCGGTTTCGACAACGGTCTTAATGATTTCCCAAGCTGTCGTGATGACAAGTTGAATATTATCCCAAGTGGCTTGAATGAGTGGGCCTAGATAGTTCATGACTGTGTCTATAACTGCTGAAATGGCGTTCCAGACAGTCTCAGCACTTGTCCTGATAAGTTCCTGATTCTCCGTCCACCAAGTGACGACTGTCCCAAAGATACTCATGACAAAACTAGAAATCTCTGATACAACTGCATTGATAACTTCAAGAATCGCATTCCAGACAATTGTTACGGCTTCTCTGAATCCTTCATTCGTTTCCCAAAGGTATTTCACGATTGCAACAATCGCTGTTATAGCCACCACTACTCCTGCAATAATCCCAATGATTGGTAATGCCGCTGCAATCATCGCTCCAAATGAGGACATAAACACAGCTTGTAGGGTTAAGAATATGGGGACTAAGGCACCAACAATTGTAAAAACCACCCCTAAGATGACAATGAAATCTTTTACTGGAGCAGGTAAGGAATTGAACAGCTCGGCCACACCTTTCACAATGCTTGCCAATGTTTGAAAAACTGGAATCATCATTTCTAAAAGTGGCTGACCAATAGCAGATAATGCATTGGTTCCAGCTTGTTTTAGATTTCCCATCACGTTTTCTAGGCCGTCTGATTCTCTTGCAGCTTGTCCAAGAGCTCCTGAGAGTTTGTTCCCATCTTCGACCATCTGAAGCAATGTCAATTGCTTCTGCGCTTCGCTCAAGTCCTTGAATGACTTTCCGTACAATTTATTTGCAGCTGCATTCCTAGTCGTTTCTGTTGCAGAAATGCCAAGAGCGGCATCGTTAGCAAAGTTTCCCTTCAAAAAGATTGTAAGCTCTCTGTCACGCTCTCAATAGACTTGTCATAAAAGGCTGCGCCATCTGCCGCTGCCCTAGTTGCACGAGAAGTAAGATCCAATGCTTCAGCGGTGCCTAACCCTGAAGTTTTAGCAAATGAAGCCATCTGAGTAAACGAACCCTGCAACCGTTCAGGAACGATATCCATTTCCTGACCGATAGCATTCAGAGCTTCTCTTGCTTGAGTTTCCATATCTCCAAAAACAGTAGTAAATTGAGCATTACTAGCTTGCATTTGAGCAGCAGCTTCTAACGCTTCTTTTCCTACTTCCACAAGCTTTTCTGAAATAGCACTCAACTTCTCACTAAACTGTTGAAGTAGTTCTGCCCTTAAATTTCTCGAGATTTCACTTAAGCTTTCTTGAGTGCTATCAGCGGCAGACTTGGTTCCCTTCATCTCATCATTGAGATGATTAAAAGCGGTCTTTGCCTGATTGAGCTCAGCTTCCATCTTGTTAGCTTCTGTGGAGTTCTCACCAAATTCTTTTTTGGTAATTTCCAATTGCTGTTCTAGATTAGAAATCTGTTTACTTACAATCTCAGACTGGGCACCAATCTTTTTCTGAGCAAGAGCATTTCTCTCGGCTTCACTAGCATTTGAACCCAAAGCACTTTCTTGCAGTTTGAATGAGCTTGTCACCTTGCTCATCTCTGAAGCAAGTTGACTCTGTTCACTCTGCAATTCTTTCAGTTGCGTTTGGTTACTTTTAGTTGCACTCCCATTCTCAGCAAGTGCCTGGTTCACACTTGCAAGCTTACCCTCATATCCTTTTAGGACATTTTGAGTAACTTCGACTTCACGTTGAAAAGCACGGTACTGATCAGCACCGATATTCCCATTTTTGAACTGCTGTTCCACCTGAGACTGAGCTTGTCTCAAGGTTTCCAATTTCTCCTTAGTCGTCGCAACTTGCTTTTGCAAGACTTCTTGCTTCTGAGTCAGGAGCGTCACATTCCCTGTATCAAACTTTAAAGCCTTGTCAATCTGTTTCAACTCCTGACTTGCATCAGTAGCAGCCTTATTGACATTTTTCAGCGCCTTCTGCAAGGGTTGCGTGTCGCCATCGATTTCAATTTTGATACCTTTGATATTTCCTGCCATATTTCCTCCTTTCTCAAAAAAATAGAAAAGCACTGAGAGAACTTCTACGACTGATAATGCAGTCAGACCAAAGAACTTGGTCTCAGAATCGCTCTCTCAGCACTCATTTTTCTTTAAAAACTGTCAAAATCAGCTTGCGTGGCCTTCCGTTCGCCACCTTTGTCCTCACTCCGTAAATTCACATAATCCGTCTGATAATCCAGCGCCATTCCGATTGAAATATGCTTTAGATCATCGATAGACAGACCAGTTTCTTTACAGCAGGACAAATAGGATTCTACTGTGAAGATTTCTTCGCTAGCTGATTCTGATTCATCTGGTGCTTTTTTGTCGTCATGCTCGCATTCAGCATTTCCATCAGCACAGGCCCAACTTCCTGAATCGGAAAGACTTCCATTTCCATGAAGAATTGTTCATAAGGCTTGATGTGAGGATTTGCAGATTTAGCAAAAGTCCAAAAAAGACGGTTGAAAAAGGTCATGTCAAAATCTGACAACATTGAAATATCAATATTAGTCGCTGTCAACTCTTTGTCAGTTTCCAACTTGTTCAATTCATTCATGAATGATTGATTTTTCAACATCGAGAACAAATCTTGAAAATAATCTTTCCCAAATTGTTGCTTGTAGGCGATAGGAGTATAGCCATTTGTGCCTAACTCATACTCCTGATCGCCAACCAAAACGATTTTACGCATAGATTTTCTCCTTAAGCTGCCACCGCAGTAGGTTCATACACTTTCTTGAACCAGTTGTCATACGCATCCTTGTCATCAGCTGATGTGATAGAACGCTTGACAACTGTATCCAATGGACGCGGGCTAGCTTTGAAACTAAGTTCACGTTCGTTGGTTGATGTCCCGTTCTTAGTTTTTGAGCCAAGAGATGGGCGACTGGCAAAACAGTAGTACATCACATAGCGAGTCTTGTTTTTGTCGCCTTCAAACTGGAACATCATTGCGAACTCTGTCAAGTTCGCATCTGCTTTCAGTCATAACACCAGTTTGAGGGTCCTTGATTTCACCAAGAATTTTTGTTGCAAATTCATCAATGATGTGTGGAATTTTAAGTTTACCTTCATAGCCTTCATTTGAATTCATGAAATGGTAATCCTTGTTGTCTGCCTTGATAGGAGTTGTTTCCCCTTTGGTGTCAAGTGTCAGCTCCATTGCTCCAGGAAAACGAAAAACATCACCGTAAGTAATAACTCCATCTGCTGCAAGTGTTTTGATAGGTGCGATATGTACGTTTTCTAAACCAAAGGTTACTTTGTTTTCTTGAGTCATGTCATTCCTCCTTAATATAGATAGACCGTATAAGACTTGACATAGAGTCTTTCAGTCTCGATAAATGTTTCTTCTTGAACATCGAAAAAGAGCTTGTGGGTTGTCCACAGCTCTTCCAGACGTTCTTCCAAATCTTCATCCTTATTCTCAAAAGCCAGCTCGACTGTCACGTTCTTAATCTGATGATTAACCGTGTTGTCAGCTGCATTGATGGCTGGATTTGATTCATAATAGACCAGGTAAGGTAGGTCAGGAGCGTTCCCAGTTTTAAACGCTCTATAAGTGACAGGCAAGTTTACCTGTTCTAAAATAGCAGCAAAGTCTGATAGCTTCATTTCCCAATCTCCTTGATACGCTTCTCAAAGTTCTGAATTGCTTTTTCTTCAGCTGGCTTGATGTGGACGATACCAGCGACACGACCACCATTTCTTGAAAGGTGTCCGTTCTCAAGTATGTGAGTAAGACTTGCAACTGCGTTGAACACTACGAAAGAGCCATTGGCTAACTTCTTCTTTTTCCAACTTCTACGATACTTTCCGTACCGTTTCGGACTTGTCTCTTTCAACTCATCCACAGTCTCATCAGCTACTTGCTCTGCAATATTATCCACTTCTTCAGTAACCTCATCAGAGTAAGCTGCAAGCTCTTTCGCTATCAAATCAGCAAGGTCATTACTCATTTCAAGACCTCTGATAAAGTCAACTCTAAATTTCAGAATCGATAGGATAGGTTTTTAAGATGCGATATTGCTTGCCTTCAAACTTCGCAAACTCTTGATTCTCATACTCAAAATTTCGAATCTCAACGACCAAGCTCGGCTTTAAACCTGCTTGATTCGCTTGATAAAATTCAGAGCGAGTAACCCTCTTTTTGCGACATAAGAGAATAACTTTGACATCTTCAGAGATTGGTTGTAGTAACTTATCCTTACCTGTTACTTTTTTAGAGATCAGCGTGATTTCATGATTCCACATTCTTGACCTCTTTCTTTGATGCTATCTGTAAATTATGCAGTCGCCATTGAAGGTGACGTGGCATATCCACCCCACCCTCATAGCGATAAGCAGCATAGTCAACGATAAACATTTCATGGTCAGCACGCTCACCGACAAGCTCAATACCGAGGTTATCGGTCAATTCAGTGATGACACTTGAAATGATTTTTTTTAACGGCTTGTCTCTCAAGCTGGTTGAAATACCCAACTTAAGCTTCAGCAATTCTAAAAGCTGACCTTCGTCCATGTTTACTCCTCAACTTCCTTAGCAGGCTCTTCAGCAGTTTCATCAACTGTTTCTTCCTGCTCAACTGCGGGCTCTTCTTTCACTTCTTTGGTTTCAGGAGCTGGCTTTTTAGGTTCATCATTTCCCAAAACGTCAAGGAAGATGGAACCAGCAGTGTTGGCACCAGTCAAAAGGCCGTTTGTAAAGCTATCTGTTGGCTCATATCCCTCACGAGGAAAGATATCGCCAACAGCATAGTCATGTTTTTCAGGATCAGTCAAGTCCTTGAAAGGACGGATTACTTTATAGCTCATACGCTACCTCCTTAAGCTACAACATCAGTATATGTTCCGAATACACCAGCGTCTTCATCAGTCTTCTTGATGTCAAAACGTAGGTATGATGCAAGGTTTTTACCAAATTTGTGATTGTCTTCCCAATTCACGGTCAATTCCATACGGTCAAATAATGTAAGGAAATATTCAACATCTCCGATAAAGTACTTCATTTCCCCTTCTTGACCCAAAAGAGTGTCGTCAACAGGGTAGATAGTTTTTCCAGAGAATGAATAGCCCGTTGGTGAAGTGATGTCAGGTTGAAGCATGTAGCGGCCGTCCTTGTCCTTAACTTTATCCAATGCATTGAACATAGAATCAGTAACGACAAGAGATTTTTTATAAACAGATGAAATCTTAGTATTCAAAATATCTTTAAGCCCATCATAACCGCTAGCATTTACAACTTTTGCAGTTTTCAGAATATCCGCAACAATTGCCAATTTTGTTTGTTCATCTTGATCTTGAATATCTTCTTGCATAATTCCAATAAGGTCATATTGCGCATCTTCAATCGCTTCACGAGAGATAGGAAGTTCCCCACGATAAGTCTTGATTTTGTAATCAACTTCCGTGATTTTTGTTTTTCCTAATTCTGGATTTTCTTCAAGTTCACCAACCTCTGTCATCTTACGATTTGATTTCTTCATGACTGGATAGGTGCCTGAACCACTTGTTACTTTGACAATATGAATAAGGTTGAGCAATGGGTTCTGACGTTCAGGTGTTTTTTGTGGCTCCAAAACCTCTTTCGGAATAATCGCTCCTACATCTGTTGTTTTAACACCTGTGCGTTTTTGTCCACGAGAGCGGATGAATTCTAGTACTGCGTCACGTTGTTCCAATTTTTGTCCTCCACGTTGTTCTTGACTTGGGTAAGTCGGTGCTTTACGATTCAATTCTTCAACTTGATTTTGTAAATCTTCGATTTCTTTTTCAAGTTGTTCTTTTTTTGCCAATTTTTCATCCAATTCTTTTTGGATGTCTTCCAGGCTCTTTTCAACTGCTGAAACTTCTTCATCGTTTCCAGCTTGATCCAATTTCTTCGCTTCAAGTTCAGAGCGTTTGTTCAATTCCTTGATTGATTTTTCAAGCTCTACTACTTCATCTGCTTTATTGCGCATACGAGCGCCCAAAATCAATAATTTGTTCATAAATTAAATTTCTCCTTAATTTCTTTCTTGCGCTTGTCCAGCGCTTCACGATTGGCACGTTGTTGACTTTCAAAGTCTTTCTGTCGTGCAGCAATTTCCGTTTGCGGATAGGCTGGGAAAGTACATGGACTCACTTCAAAGATTTCTAATTCTAAGATAGTGTCCAGGTACGAACCATCTGCTTGCTCTTCCGTATTGATTTTGATTGGGATGAAGCCAAAACTACATCCAATCACATCGCCACGCTGAACACGAGCATAGGCCCCAACAGCTTGCGGATCATCTTTGTTGATGATGATATCACCGTAAAGTCCGATTTTATCAACTCTCAAAATGACCGTTCCATTACCAGTCCGACCAAGCACCAAACTATCATCATGGTTGAATAATGCCCTGATGTCAGCTCCTTTGATGGCTTTTTCAACACCCTCACGCTTGATTACCTCAAAGTAGCCTGGCCATAATTCAGTAACTTCATCAAACTTGATAAAGTACCCACTCAAAATCAAATCACCGCTGTCAGCTTCTTCTCGTGTTTGAAATTGAGTGGGCATATAAGCCTACGTTTCTGCATCAGTATTTCCTCCTCCCTTATTTAATTTGCTCTGATTGCCTAGCTCGCCTTGTGGCAAATAGTTTTCAAGAACAATGATTTCATCCATTTCAGGATCAGGAGTCATTCCGACCCAATCACGCCACTCATTCCTACGCATAGCAGCATTACTAGTCATCTGCCTTGCGACAGTAGATAGCTCTGTAATGTCATAAGAGTAAAGCGATCGTGGGTTGAACTTGAAGTAACGATTACTTGAAATAAGTAAATCTCTTGTAAGAGTCTGTGTGATTGTTGTAGCAATACTCATGACTGTAGTATTTACAAAATTGTTGTATTCAACCTTGTCGAATTTTCCAACTCCCAAAATAAAAGCTGGTACTCCCAAAAGCCCAGCAACTGTTTTCTTGTCAATTTCAACAGATTCATTGATAGCAATATCTTTCAAACTTAATGGCTTGACCTGTTCAACCTCTAGCAAGGCATCAGGAATAATCCACGGCTCACCAGCTTGACTCGTGCTAAGATATTTCTTAGCGACCTGGTCACGTCCCTCTTGTGTTCCTAATTCCCCACTCGAAGAATCAACCTTAACAATCAAGCTAGGAACGTTCTTGCCACTCATAAACCCTTTTTTAATTTGAGTTGCAAGGTTTAAATTCCTAACAATATCCCTCAGAGCAAGTCTGTAGCCAGTTCCTACAAATGGATTGTCTGGATCTGGGTTGATTACAAAGTGCACGATTTCGCTTGGGTTGTAGTCGATACCACGATAATTCACGATATAACCAACATCATCACTTTTGAAAGAGACCTCACTCATTGCGAATGGTCTCAAGTTCAAAATATAATCATTCACAGGATCATACTCAACATGAAGAACTGAATTTCCATCACCAAATAGCAACAGGTCACGCACAATCTTGAAAATCCAAGTTTTGCGAGTCATATTGTCGCATGGGTTTACATCAATCTTGCGAGCCAGTCCGTCTTTTATTCGGATATCACCTTTGTCGGTATTCTCCATCAAATGAATGGTCATATTAGATACCATATCAGCAATCTTGTTGACCGCAGCAATCACATCAGGATTTCGAGCCAAAGGCACATAGCTATCACCGTCAATATAAAGCCCAAAATCTGAATGAGTGATAACATTCGTTCCACTTCGACTCTTACCACGTTTCAAAATTCTATCTAAAAGCCCCATCTTTCCTCACCTCCTTTCTCTAATCAAAGAAGCTCATGACATTCTGATTCTTACCAAGATTAGCAAGAGCCTGAATACAAGCAAAAACGCTGGCATCAAACAAGTCAATTCTTGCAGTACCACCGTCACCATCTAATTTTTCATATTGCACAGCGTCATCCACCTTTTCAATCGCTCTAACGTTGCTCACACAGTATTCGTAAGCATCAGAATGAAGATAGTAAAACTCTTTATTCTTAACTTTGAACTCAATCCGTCTGAATCCCTCTGATTTCAGATAGAAAAGCTGAGGTTGGTCAATCATCTTGAACCGAGCTTGTTTCATCTTGGTCAGGAACTCACGACCAAACTTCCTATCCATTCCGACAGCAGCAATCTTGAACCCTTTCTCCCTCATCTTGATGAACCATTTAACAATATCATCATAGAGAACGGTTGGGGTGTTGCTCATCGTCAGCCAACCATCAGACTGCCACCCAAAGAGTGGAATCCCGTCATCGTTAGCTTTCTTCTGAGCATTTACACGAGGAAAGAAAGCATGTGTGATACAGATATCAACATCTTTCTCGCCGTCATGATAGACACCATAAAGAGCCGCAGCGGTCAAGTCATGCAACCTTGACAAGTCAGCTCCACCATACCACTGAATAGGCAAGCGTGCCAGTTCTTCCAAAGTCCAATCGTAACAACTGTCTGAAGCAATAAATTCATCAGGATTGAAATAAGCATTCATTGAGTTTGTAAAGACATTCAAAGTCTTGTTGAAAAACTCATTTCTTGTCTGTGGATCATTCATAGCCTGCTCTGCTTCTGCTCTCAAAGCAGGCATGGACACCGTTACCCCCCAAGACGGATTTGCCATCTTCAAAATATTATCATCAAGATAGTCACCAACATCGCCATCCGTTGTCTGATTGGCTTTACAAATAAAGATAAATAAAGCCTCATCCTGTACCAACTGCTTGAGCACTTTCTGACAGTATTTCAAGCGGTTAGCAAGAAATCCAGTAGGAATATCACCAGCCGTTGAGATAACAAAAAGCATACTGTTTCGGTATGCTGACATTGTTTTCTTCATAAGACCATACTTCTTACTATTCCTCATCGTGTGAGCTTCATCGATGACCGTGACATTGCCATTGAGAGAGTCCAAACGGCTCTCATCATTGGCCAAGGCCTGAATATAGAATGATCCATCATCTCCAAAATTAGCTGTGATAGAGTGTTCTTGGTTATTGTCCTTGATATGGATAGATTTCTCATTCCATCGTTCCACGTTGAACTTGATGAAATTAAAGGCTTCCAGCGCTTGCTTGACAGAGTTGGCCACGATATAGCATTTTGAACCACTATCGGCATCCAAAATCTGATAAAGCAAAGCAATAGCAGCAGTAAAACTGGTCTTGCCGTTTTTTTCCGTGCCAGCATTATCAAGGCTTCTTTTGAACCTACGCTCGTTCGTACCAGCGTGATAGAACCCTAAAGAGATTGACAACCGTGAAATGTTGCCACGGTTGCAAAATCAAAGGCTTGTTACGGATAGACATGGCAAACATGTCATCTCCTTGCTGATGAACAATTGAGTTCTCAATGAAGTGAACGGCAAAATCCACTATATCTTCATCAAGCTCATATTCTGGATTTTCCAAATCCCTCAAAAAGCGTTCAGCAGCCAAAATCCGTTCTTCGTTATGTTCCTCTTGATAACTCAGGACATAATCAACATAGGCTTTAGCTTTTCCAAGATTGGTTGTAGCGTGGCGAAAATCGGCAAAACGTTTTTCAAAGTCTTTATCCATCTTTCACTCGCTTCTTTTTCAGTTCATTCTTAAACTTCAGGACCTCAGTAAGAACTGAATCACCTTCTTGTTCTACTACCTCACCGAGCGACTTCGGATTCATCATCAGCTGATTAGAGTAGCTGAGAATGTCTTTCCTCAAAATTTCCATCGCTGTCAAGATTGGAACTTTACGTTCGTTCTCAGCACCAGCCTTATTGACGTAGGTGTCTGTTACTGGATAACCCATATCAGCATAATCTTGAGCAAGTTTCTGATACTGATAGAGCATTCCTGCAAAAATGTCTATGATCATTTCGAACTCTTTACGATAAGTGCCCAAGTCTTTCATCTGCTTGACAACTTTTGACTTAATCGACTTCGCTGTAACTGGTTTAGCCAAAAACTACCTCCTTTCGTCAAAATCGCTTAGTTTTTACCCCCTTTTTATTTGAAGGCCCCCGACTTGGAAAAAGTTCCCTTCACCGGTACCCTACTGGCCAAAATGAATTTTTAAAGAGGTGGGGGGTATCCATAAAATTCTTCAAATTCCTTTTTTCTCTTTCTTTGCCAAAATAATCCTTGATTGATAATCTTATCATTCTTTCTATCGTGAAACGTATTGTGTTTCTTGTTTGTTAGTGGCAAACAATTCCACTCAATAAATTCAAGTTCAGGATATTCAGATACAGGAAAGATATGATGTACCATTTCGGCTGCTACTGAAATTCCATACCTCAAACTTTCTTGACAAAGATAGTCGAACTTCCGCATAATCTTATCGCGGAACTTCTCCCACTTTTTAGATTTCAAGGATGGTCTGATAGGTTTGTTATACATCTCAAACCTCCTTTCTCAATGCTAAAAGGGACAGGCCTTTGACCTATCCCCTCCTCATACAAGAAATCTATGCTACCATAATAAACCTTTTTTTGTGAGACTTCAAGATGCCTTTTGTCTCATTCTTTTTTATTTTTGTATTCGCTAATAGAAATGATTTTGTTCTTGTCTTTGATGTGCTTATAAAATCTGATTGATTCTGGGTGAATTTCACTAACCACAATTTCCCCTTGTATCCCTATGTCGCTTACTTCGAGGTTTAAAGTTTCATCGTCAACGCTTCCTAAAATTTGAATTTTATCTTTGCTTGATATTTTTTTATAAATCAAATTCAAAATTCTTTTCAGTATTTTTATCATAGTCATACCTCTTGTAACTATACCAATTTTACCCCTCACTTTCACATATCTTATATTTTGTTAAACTCACTCTAAATCTCAAACCCTTACGAATCATAGGTTTTAAAGCGTTTCGTTTTTTCAGTTTATGCTTAACTCATTATGTGAAAGTAATATCTAAAAAAATTAAATGACAAAGTTTCGTAGTGCATCATCAAGCTCTGCTTGCTCAATTCCTATGTATCTAAGCGTTATTGCAGGTGATGAGTGATTGAACATTTTTTGTAATGTCCCTACGTCCTTTGTCTTTTTGTAATATTTATAGCCGAACGTTTTCCGCATTGTATGTGTGCCAACATTATCAATGCCAAGTTCTTCAGCTGCTTCATGTATGATTTGATAAGCTCTCTCACGAGTGATCGCTTTATTCTGACCTTGCCTACTCTTGAATAAGAAATGATGAAATGGTTTGCCTTCAATGTATCTCCTCATTTCTTTCTTGAGTTCTTTTGTCATCCGTCTCGTTATCTGCTTGCCAGTCTTCCGTTCTCTCAGCTTGATGTGCCAACCTTGTACATCTTTAACTTTCAATGTAAGTATATCTCCGACTCGCAAACCAGTATTCAGGCCTGTAATGAATAGCATATAATACATCTCATTCCACTCTTTGAGATAATCTTTCATTGCCTGAATATCATCATTATCTTTTATCGGTGATACAAATTCCATATTCTACCTCCTTTCCACAAAACAAAAAGCCAGCATTTGCTGACTCTTGACGATACTTCTGTTGGACAACTTTTCTGACTAGAATTAAAGATGATTCCTAAAGTGTGATGTGTGTTTTTGTTTCAGAAGTTCATGCTATCATAATAGACCTTTTTTTGTGAGACTTCAAGATATCTTTTGTCTCAATCTTATTTACAACTCACCTTTCAGTATAGCGTACTGTTCTAAGATAATCCTCCTCCTTCTATAAATTGTGGCTTTGCTCATGAATTTCTGTTCAGCTATTTCTTCCCATCTCAGTTGAGGATATCTCCAGCGTAGATTAAAGATTTCCTTATCTTCATCAACTAGACTGATCAGGAGTTTGTTAATAATGGCTTTGAACCCTTCGAGAAATTTTAAGGTTGGATCATCTGCAATTCTGATTGCGATAGTTTCGGTAGGTTTGCTTATTCCCACAGTAGGTCCACTTTGAGCATCCGGGTTTCTGGTTTCTAATTCTAGCCTTCTTAAGTCTATTGTGCGTTGAATGTTTTGAGATTTGAAAAGTTCTCTGTCTAATGTTTTGAGGTCTTCGTCGCTTAATTTCTTCAATTCCTACCCCCTCGATATCTTCGTGACTGCTTCCACTTGATAATCTTACCATCGTTATTGTTGTTGAAATAATTCGGCAATCTTGCTGTTGGACTCTCTTTGTAGACCACTTTTTCAACTACCTGGATTGTAGGCATCATTTCATCATCTATCCACCCAACAAGCCACGCAGGATTTACATCGTAAGTTTTAGCAATCATTTCAATTTGCTTAATCGACGGATACCCACCTCTCTCATACAAATGAATTGTGTTTTGAGAAACACCTGTATCTCTGGCCATATCTTTGACAGAAATACACAGGTCCTCTCTAAGTTCTTTCAATCTTAGCTGCATCTTGCTCTCCACTTTCTAGCATTAGCTTTTATGAATGTAGCCTGCTCTTGCATCTGCTTCCATTTGTAATCCATGATGATTTCAAGTTGGTTGTTACAAAGACCTTTAAGAAATCATTTTGAGCTTCTAGCTTCTCAATATCCTTATAGGCCCTTTCGTACAGTTCGTCTTCCAGAAATCTAATGCGCTCTGCCATTGCTTCCTGAATGATGATGTAAGTTGGTTTCTTGTACTCTGCCATTACAATATTACCTCATCTCCAATTTTCAAAAATTCGTAGTTGTCTTGCGATACTACGAAAATGCCGTAGTTCTGTATCGTGATCGTGTAGAGTTCGCCAATCTTCTCCTTGTGGACGACTCTGCCTTTGATTTCTGCGCCTTGATTATCTGCCTTGTAGACGACAATCGGGCGCTTTGCTTCTAGTTCTGCAATCCTGTTCATCTGCCAGATATTCAATGCAGCGGAGACAATAATCCATACTGCGATGAATCGTTTCGTTTTCATCATCACAAAACACCACCATTCAATTTATTGAATTCTTCTTTGGTGAATCCTTGACTAATAGTTATTTCAAAATTTCTAAAACCAAACCCACCAGCTGATAATTTACCTGCACTGATTTTTCCAGAACAAACAACACCAGAACATGGTATATTCCCCATATCACTAAAAGTCTTACCGCCATCTGTACTAATTTTAATATCTATGGGATGACTATTAAACATTTTATGATACTTCTTAATCAACCGTTTTCTTGATTTATTTAGTGACATCACTCAACCTCATCTTTTAATTTGACTGCAATTTCTAAGTAAAAGTCTTGATCGGGTATCTCTAGCATCGCTGCATTGGTTTTACCGTCAGACTCAACGATAATTTTTCCGATTGCCAAAACTAAGTCTCCAATTGTGCTATTTAGCGTAAGGCTCATTCTGTGACCTCCTTAAAGCGCCCATCTATTTCGGGGCTTATTTCTTTTGAAAATAGGATTCTTCTTTTCTTTTTTCTTCTGCTTATGATATTCACTGTCTTTGTTAAAAATAATATCTTCATCTTCAATAAGTTCAGGAATGAAGTTCCCAGATGGGTATCGTTCAGGTCGTTCCATCACTCCACCTCCTTTAACTCGCCCTCCCAATCGCTGGCAGGGTGGACGCATAATTCCGTTCCGTTGTAGTAAACAAATTCCTTTTCACCATAATTATTTTCTAAAACCCAGCCTTTTATGGTTTTCACCCCGTCGAAAGCCTTATGTGTATACTTTGCAATTTTCATTCTTCCACCTCCTCGACTTCCACGCCCGGACAATCGAAAACCCAGCCGAAATTGGCTTCTTCAAGTTCTTTTTTAGTAACTTTATAATTCCTAGCTGTTATATCTTGACTAAAATAAAGAATACTCCCTGATTGTGATTTGACCAAAGGCTGCCGATTTTTTAAAGTCACCACATACCGCTTTTCTTTCTCGATCTCGTAACCGTCCATCCAAGCACGGGCAAGTGTTTCTTGATTACATTCGTGATAAAACCATCTTTGAAGTTCCTCACTATCTTCATCATCTATAGACTTCATTAAATCTTGCAAGTCCCAATTATATTCTTTGGCTTCTTGAATATATTTATGAACACACTGCGGTACTTTGACTGGTTTGGGTTCGTCTAGTTGTTTGATTGTGTCGATGATTCTATCTACATCAATACAATTGATAAATCTACTTTTACCTTCTTTTAAGACGTTACAATAATCAATCAATTCCTTAAGTTTCATCTTGCACCTCCTCAATCTCAATCCCTGGGCAATCGAATACCCATCCGAATCCAGCTTCTTCAATTTCTTTTTGGGTGTGTTCTCTTCTTTGCGTGTAAATAGTGCTATAAAAACGAAATCCGTTCGTTTTTGTATCCACCAAATAGTCAATTTCTTCTGAGTTACGTTTTAAAATAACCCGATACCGCTTCTCTTTCTCTACTGTGTATCCGTCAAGCCAAGCTCTAGCGAAAGTTTCTTCGTTCTTTTTGATCCATAATGTTAATTCAATGCCTTGATTATTTGATTTCAAAAAACTTGGAGTCATAGCAAGATAAAGAGAACTTGTAAGATGTTCTTTACATACTTCAATCCAATCCGCCACAAACTGCGGTATCACTGGTTTATTCAATTCTTGCCGAATCTTATCAGCATCTTTCAATTGATTGCCAACCCATTCTCCCTCAAACTTGCCCTGCTCGTAACCTTCGCGATATTTCATTGAACCGTATTCGTCCCCTAATTCTTTAAGAATATCATTAAGCCATCTAGTCTGTGTCGTCGGATCAAACCCTCTAATTCGACGAACGACATCTTTTAATTTGAACGGCAACGGTTCTGGCTCGTCCAAAGACCGCAAGTCTTTCAAAACCAAATCAACCGAGGTCATTTTCTTCTTGCTAGCTTTAAATTTTTCATATCGTTCAATTAGTCCCTGTATGTTCATTCTTCAACCTCCTCATTTTCTTCAAAGTCTTCAACAAAAAAATAATTGACATTCTTAGGGTTGACAGACAAATTTCTAATTCTCATCAAATTTCCATTGTTGAACTGACTAGTAATCTTCATAAGTTCTTTTTCTGTAAAATTTCTTACTAGAAAACTAAGTTCTTCACCATTAGAGAAGCAAATTTTTATTTTTTGATAGTTGCTAACTTGCTCACTTTCAGGTTCATAACCAAGCAAGTATCCTACGCTTATACCAAAATAATCTGCTAACTGGCTTGCTCTATTCGCTTTGATTTGGTTTTCTCCATTTTCCCAACGTTGAATAGTCCGAGCTGGTGCAGTTATTGCTTCAGATAATTCCTGCTGAGTCAACCCCTTTTCTTTTCTCAATTGTTTCAGTCTGTTCATTCTTCACACCTCCTTAAAACGGCAATCCATCATCTGGAATATCCATCGGATCACTTGCTCCAAAACTTGGTGGCATCTGGTTTTCCATGCTGGACTGATTCGCAGAATTATCCTTCTTTTCAAGCGTTTTAAAACTTTCAGCTACCACTTCTGTCACATAGACACGTTGTCCTTGCTGATTATCATAGCTACGAGTCTGGATGCGGCCTGTGATTCCTACCAGGTTGCCTTTTTTGCACCAGTTTGCGAAATTTTCAGCTTGCTGACGCCACATGATGCAACTGATAAAATCAGCTTCACGATCACCTGCCTGATTTTTAAAATTGCGATTTACTGCCAAACTGAAAGTCGCAACTGCAACATTTGATGGTGTGTATTTCAACTCAGGGTCACGAGTCAAGCGACCTACCAAAACAACATTATTGATCATTCTCTATCTCCTTCTTCATTTTCTAAAACGGCATCTTGTATGAAAGTATTACCAATTTCATAGTGCTTGTATTCCTCAGCTGTCACTTCAAACGTTTCTTCAACTTGCTTATTACCTGCACGACCTGAAACGACCAGAATGTATTTTCTTTTGGTTCTTGTTGGCACAAGCACCGAACTTTTACCATTCATAACAGGTATGAACGTTGTGTGAGGTTCATCAATGTACTTGCTACAACCGTCCCACTCGAAATCTCGTGACATGCTACGAGGAAGGATGCGAGTAAAACAACACATAGTATTTTAAAATATCTCACTCCTTGTCCTCCAAACTAACAGCTATAGCCTTATTATCTTCTTTACAGATAAAAATAAGTGTTTCGCCTTTTTTCAAGTTTTTTAAATCCTTTTTTGTGAGTTTCATTATATGGGCTTCGTGGCTTTTGCCATTTATTTCAAGCATCTGGCAGATCCTCCTTAGATGAACAAACTAGCTAGCCAAATTAAAAATGCACATGTGATGATTTTTGAAATACTGCTTTTTACAGCATATGAATAATCCTCTTCAGATTCTTTTTTGCTAGATAGCACAGGCCAGATGAAAGATAGTAGTGCATCCATCCCTAATGCTTGCCAGACTGTAATTTTACCAACTGGAACAATTGTTGTGATAATCTCATTCCATCCATACTGAACTACAAATGGCGATACGACGATTACAAATACCGCCCCAATAATGATTCCTAGTTTTTTCATTTTATAAATCCTCCTCTTTTACAAACACCCCGTCAATCATCTTACCTTTGCGGTCCTTGATAACTTCATAAGCTTCTTCTAAGCAATTTTCAGCTGTAGTACCATTGCAAAATGAAACCGTGCTGATCACACTGTCAAGAAACATCAAATCTGCTTTGATTAAAGGAATCTGTGTCTCATTATGACAGATATGAGCGTATAGCTTCTGAGCGATATTACCCAGACTAGAAACCATCAGCAACAATTCAAGTTCCTGTTGATTTGCTTGAATCTGAGCGCCGTTCTTGATTTGTTGCTCAAGTCCAATCAATACTACCTGGATGTCTCCAAGAGCATCATAGATCAGTTCAGATTTATCCTTTGCGATACCTTCAAATAATTCTCCTGACTCTTCCATCAACTTCAAGAACTGTTTGACAGGATTTGCTTCATGTAAGTTTCTGTCAATAAACCATTGTTGAACCTTTTCTTCCAAATTCATTTTTGTATTCATCTTATTTTTCCTCTCTTTTCTTCGTAATCAAGTAGTAGCAATCAACCGCTCCGTAATCAATCCTGATGTTCTCACCACTCATGCTTTTCCGAAATCGTGGATGACTGATTGCTGAGTAACTAGCTTGATGTTTCTTTAATTCATTGATTGCGCTATGTATATGTCAAAAACTCCCAATGAGTATCTTGCGGTGACCGTTATAAATGAAGTATAGATTTATCATCCCTTCACCTGAATCACATAGAAATTCCCAAATGATCTAAGTGCCTTAGCCACCTGCATTGCGACCGCACGAGAGACAAACCGAATCGCTCCTCTCTCTTCTGAAAATGAGATATCAATTCCAGTCACACCGATTGTCGCAGACATCAAGTACGGTTTTTCTTCTTTTGTCCCATGTTTCAAAATAAACATCAGCTACCTCCATTATCCAAACGCTTCAGCATTTCCTGTTTCCGTTTTTCAAGCTCTTCCTTAGTCTCCTCACTCGTAGTATTCACATAGTTAGGTTGTGACCATTCAGGAACATTTGATTTTGCTTGTTCTGATTGCTTGAAGTGCTTACCCTCTTTATATTTACGGTCATCCTCATCCACCTGCTCAATCGATGTGAAGCCTTTCTTTTTCCAACTTTCAAGAATGGCTATTAGATAATTGAAACTAGGTTTGTGTGATCCGGAAGTTTTCTCGACTGCACGATTCAACATATCGAAACTCATTCCATCAAGTCCCACATAATCAAGTAACTGTTGATGTGACTTATCAGTTAGATGGATTCCGCTATGTTTCAAATTTTCAGAGAGACTGGAACTAATCATCACCTTATTATTAATTATCTCTATATCTTTATCTAATTCTTTATCTTTATCTAATTCTTTATCTAGTGCGTTACCGTTCGTTACTGTAACGTTATCCGTAACGTTATCTATAACGTTACTTTCGTTGTTCTGTGTAAGTAATTTCTGTTTTTGCCGGTGACGTGCGGCTCTATTTCGATTTTGCTCTTTTATTTTTTCCATGCCGTCAATATTCTGATGTTTCTCCCAATTGGGTAACATTATCACTCCATCGATTTTTTCAACCATCTCAAACTTTTCAAAAATCTCAAGAGCCATACGAACTGTATTCAACGGACGATGAAACGTTTGTGCAAGCATTTCATCGGTGTATACAATGTTTTTAGAAATTGCTAGTACGCCTTTTCTATTCAATTTTCCTGCTAGTGTTATAAGTTTGATCCAGATTACAATAATTGCATCACGATCAGGCAAAGCATCAATTAGACAAATCTTTTCATCGTCAAAAATGTCAGTCGTAATCTTAATCCATTTGATTTCAGACATTACTCCCCTCCGTTTTAATCCACAAATGTTTCTTTTCGTGTCACAGGATCAATATCCACACGTCGACCTGTTTTAAAGTCGATAAACCCTTTTTCAACTTGTGGCACTTGAAATTGAATGTTCTTTTTCGCTCTCATGGCCATTTTCAGCTTGATATTCATCATCAGTGATTCAATCAAGACTACTGAAACTACTGTGCATACTGCGATAATTTGTAAATTGTTCATGTTTTTATCCTCTTTTTGTGCTATAATATAGTCAAATAATTTTGCTAAGACCTTGTCCAGAAGCCTTTTAGTAAAGTTATTAGATTTGATTTGAGAGCCATTCTTTGATGGCTCTTTTTGACCATTTTTTACCAGGGAGTTCTTTTGGAAATCCCTTCATGTAACGATAATTATTTGAAAATGTGTCATAGTTGATTCCTAGAAATTCGCATGTAGTGCCTACGTCCATCAATTCAGGATAGTGGTCACTATCTTTTTCTATTTCAACCAACCTTGTGATCGTGTCCTTGATAATGGATTTGATCCAGTCCGTTAATGAAAGTAGAACATTATCCATCTTTTACCCTTTCTAAATTTCGTCAAATGCGTTCAATTTCATGATTTTCATCTTGGTATTTGTGCTTGGCTCCCAAGTCATCCAGTAAGCAAGAGCAGCTTCCGCAAACTTTCGGTAGTAAGTCATAGCGACTAATATTAAAATGATCCTTGAAATCAATCTCTGCTTGTCTGAAGACAGATTGAGCGAAAGTCTTATCTGCGTAAGCTGGACTGTCAATGCCACCCAAGCAAGCTACTACACGAGCTTTACGCTTCTTCAATAGCGACTGAGCATAGCTCGGATGAATCGGTTGCTCACTCTTGAGGTAGTCAATATCTTCCAGCATGGTCGCTTGTTGTTCACGCAATTTCTTTTGTCCAGTAAATAAAGCAATAAAGGCATCCTCGTCCAAATCCTCACGGATGAATCCGCCCTGCTTGCGAATGGCTGGCAAGACCTCTGAGGTCACCCAGCGTTTAAATTCTCTAGCTTGTGGAAGCTTACTTGAAAGAATGAGAGAGTAGAGCCCAGATTCATTGATGATGATAGTTTCTTGAACCCTTCCCAAATTATCTGTGAGGCCCTGTTTTAGGGCGTCATCTTCATCAACATGAAGAGCAATCGCATTTCTAGCCTTGCTATATCCTAGGATGTCTGCAACATCTTTCCCAACGAACCAAGGCTCGTCATCAATTGTCAAAGTACGGACTTCCTGTCCTTGAAAATTAAAAATTTCGTTCATAATGTTCCTCTTCTTACTTTTCCTAGTGTTAAAATAGTTTCCCAAACATCTAGTCCCTCAAGACTATCGATCATCATCTGACTAAGTTGGTGATTTTTCTTCTGCCAATTCAGTATTATTTTCGCTTGCATGTATGGACCTCTTAGTGATTTTTCCAAGGGTTTTCAATACCCAAAATATCTACGACTTTTTCTTTCACATAATCACTTCCTTTTCCATATTTCAGTAGCTCTGAAATAACTGATGATGCTACGGATACTTGTTTTGCCAATTCGGCTTGAGTCATATCCAACTCAATCAAACGAGTTTTAATTTTAGCCTTAATTATTTTTAGTTCTTTACTCATTTTTTCTTCCAATCTGTGTTTTAGTATTTTCTAGATATATTGTTAGGATTTGAACTATGTCCTCTAATGAATATGTTACGCGCTTAGAGATAAAATGTTTTTCAAACAATCTTATTGCCTCATAGTGATGTTTACTTGTTATATATGAATTATTTTCAATAAAAAATTTACAGAATTCTTCTGACGATTTGTCTGTCATACAAAATAATAGACAAAGTGATAGAGTGTCATCTTTATTGTTTTTTATTTTCGAAAAGTCATCGAAGATATTTCTGCCAAATATAACTTTATACCTGACTGGAACATCTGCTCTTGCAGATATGAAGTATGTTTTTTTGTTTATTTTTATTTCCAGTGTTTCTATCATTTCCTACCTCGTTTACCTACTTTATGTGACTAATAATTTTGCTTTACTCATGTTCTTCCTTTCTATTCTTATCTGCTTCTTTTGAAATTTTCAAAAGCATTGAAAGTCCCCCAACTACTCCATCTAGATACCCTCGTCCATAATCTGTCGCTAAGAGTTCCGATAATTCTTTCAGGTCTTCTTCGTTCATCCCTGACCTCCTTTTAAAAAAATATCTAAAAAGTTAGCGAACTACTTGACAAATTCTAAAACTAGTTTTAGAATATAGACATAGAGAAAAGACCTACTAAAAGTAAGGTTCTACCTAGAAAACGGACGCCAATCAGTTTTTGTTAGGCTTTATTTTTTAGTTGTCTTGTTCGCTAACTCTTTAGCTTACGAATACTATTTTAAAACTAGTTTTAGAATTTGTCAAGAGTTTTTATAACTAATTTTAAAATATTTTTTCGTAATGCTTAGAAAGGTTGAAATATCAATGTTCTTAGCATTCGACAGAATTAAAGAATTGGCTGATAAACAGAAAATTTCTTTAAATATTTTAGAAGAAAAGTTAGGATATAGTACAAATTATCTTTATAGTCTAAAAAAAGGTAACCCAAAATCTGACAGACTACAAGAAATAGCCGATTATTTTGGTGTTAGTACAGACTACTTATTAGGTCGTACTGAAAATCCTAATCTTGCAGATGACACCAAGGAATATTCATGGCAAGGGAAAGTTCTAAATGTTGAAGAAATGGCATCGAATGTCATGATGTTTGGCGGTCGAGAATTAACAGATGAAAAGAAAAAAATCATCCAGTCTATCATTGAAGGTTATCTTAAAGAAGCTGGTGATTAGAGGTATTGCTTAGTGACTGAAAAAGAAATTATAAGTCATTTTCAGATTCGTATTATTGATTTTGATGGAGATTTGATGCCTGATGAACTTGGATTTTACGAAAAAGAAACCAATACAGCTTTCCTGTCGAGTAAGCTCAGCAAAAAAGAGAGGGTTAAGGTCCTACTGCATGAACTCGGACACAAAGACCACACACGCTCAGAGTACCAGAACGCTCGCCTACGCTGTGAAAACGAAGCTGATAGGAATATGATCCATCATCTCGTAAAAGACGCTATAGAAAGCTTAGACGACCCTACAGAGTTTGATTACCTCAAATTCATGTCCTACTATGATCTAAACCGTGACAAATGAAATCATGGTAAAAGAAGAATATCAGACCTTAGTTGGTTAAATGTGTTTATAAACTGCTGAAGCAGAAAAAGAAAGGAACTACTTATGGCATTGTTTGGTAAAAAGCAAGATGAAAGTTTAGAGGTTGAACTCTTCACAGAGGAGCCGAATGAGCGAGTTTTTGAGTTTAAGAAATCAAAAACTGTTGTAAGAATCGATGATTATTTTATCAGGATTGCAAGAAAGACAAATGTGTCTAATGTTCTTCTTCATGGTCTTGATGGCGAAAAGTCAATTCTTCTCTCTGAGATTACAGCATACCAATTGAAAGAACCTGGCTCCACTGTTGGCTATCTTCAACTTGTTTACCCTGGTTCTTCTGATACAAAAGGTGGTGTGTTTGATGCCGTAAAAGATGAAAACACAGTAACCTTTACCAAAGATGAAAAAGCATCTATTTTGGAATTAAAGAAAGCCATAGAGAAAGCTTTAAAAGATAAAGTCAAGAAATAACAAAAAGCCCCACAATCTCCCTCGCCAAAGTTTGATTGTGAAGCTTACCCTTATAAAAAATCAGCCATTAAAAAGGCCTCTTTTCTATACCCTATTTTACACCATGAAAGGGGTGATGTCAATATTCTCAATGTTTAGACCTTGTCCAGAAGCCGATAAACAAGGAGAATACAATGAAATATAATAAAACAAAATACCCAAATATCTATTACTATGAAACTGCAAAAGGCAAACGTTATTACATCAGACGCTCTTTCTATTTTCATGGTAAAAAGAAAGAGATTACTAAAAGTGGTCTCACAACCCTTCCACAAGCTCGTGCAGCCTTGACAGAGATTGAGCAACAAATCCAAGACCAAGAACTAGGTATCAATACGAATCTAACGCTTGATCAGTATTGGGATATCTATTCTGAAAAGAGATTGTCAACAGGGCGCTGGAATGATACTTCTTACTACCTCAATGACAATCTCTACAAGAACCATATCAAGCCAAAGTTTGGTTCTACCATGCTTAAAAATTTGGATAGAAATGAGTATGAACTCTTTATCGCTGAAAAGTTGCAGAACCATACTAGATACACTGTCCAAACCCTCAATTCCAGCTTCATGGCATTTCTGAATGATGCCGTTAAAAATGGGAATCTGCTCTCAAATCGCTTGAAAGGTGTTTTCATCGGCCAGAGTGATATCCCTGCTGCTAACAAGAAAGTGACTCTCAAAGAGTTTAAGACCTGGATAGCAAAGGCAGAAGAAATCATGTCAAAACAATTCTACGCTCTAACCTATCTGACCATTTTTGGGTTAAGAAGAGGAGAAGTCTTTGGATTGCGTCCAATGGACGTCACTCAGAACGACAGCGGACGGGCTATACTGCATCTTAGAGATAGTCGAAGCAACCAGACCTTAAAAGGGAAAGGAGGGCTTAAAACGAAGGATTCAGAGCGATATGTCTGCCTTGATGATATCGGAACGGACCTTATCTATTATCTGATAGCTGAAGCTTCTAAGATTAAGCGAAAGTTAGGGATTATCAAGGAACAGCACAAGGATTATATAACTATCAACGAGAAAGGTGGTCTCATCAATCCAAACCAGCTAAATAGAAACTTCAATCTAGTGAATGAAGCAACGGGATTGCATGTAACGCCTCACATGATGCGCCACTTCTTCACGACTCAAAGTATTATTGCAGGGATTCCGCTTGAGCAATTAAGCCAGGCGCTGGGACATACAAAGGTTTATATGACGGATCGTTATAACCAAGTTGAGGACGAACTTGCTGAAGCGACAACCGACCTATTTCTTAGTCATATTCGCTAAAAAAATCCCCGCCAAAATCTCAAAAAGTCCCCGCCAATTCCCCGACAAAAATCCGAAAAATACCGAAAAATATCGAAAAATTATTTTTAGAATAGTCCCCAAAAGCCTGAAATAGAGCCAAAAAACTCCACCTGATTGGGTGGAGTTAAGGGAGATTATTATGAAAAAGAAAAGTTTAGGAAATTTGTTACAACAAGTTAGGAGGTCTTCTTGTAACTGTCTATAGTATATCCAACCTGTCTTAAACAAATCTTAAAAAATCTCCTATGACCAAACACTTTCTAAAATATTTGTCTGTTCACGACCAGGACCTACTGAGAATGTTGAAATACGAACACCCACCAATTCGCTAACACGACGAACATAGTTACGTGCATTTTCAGGAAGATCTTCCAAAGTACGTACTCCAGTGATATCTTCAGACCAACCAGGCAATTCCTCGTAGATTGGCTTGCAACGTTTCAATTGTTCGAGACTAGCTGGGTAGTAATCAATACGTTGACCATCAAGATCATAAGCCACACAGATTTTTACTGTATCCAAACCACTCAAAACGTCAATAGAGTTCAAAGAAAGATTTGTAATACCAGAAACACGACGGCTATGACGCATCACAACTGAGTCGAACCAACCCACACGACGTGGACGGCCAGTTGTTGTACCGTATTCATGACCTACTTCACGGATGCGATCTCCCACTTCATCAAACAATTCAGTTGGGAAAGGTCCGTCCCCTACACGACTCGTATAAGCTTTACACACACCGACAACCTTGTCAATCTTACTTGGACCAACACCAGAACCGATTGTCACACCACCAGCGACAGGGTTTGACGAAGTAACAAATGGATAAGTACCTTGGTCAATATCCAACATAACACCTTGCGCACCTTCAAAAAGCACACGTTTCCCATTATCAAGCGCATCGTTCAAGATAACAGATGTATCAGTTACATATTGCTTGATTTGTTGGCCATATTCATAGTACTCTTCAAAAATATCATCAATTGAAATAGGAGTACTGTCATATAATTTTTCAAACAGACGATTCTTTTCCGCAAGATTGCGTTCCAAGCGTTCACGGAAAATATCCTTATCCAAAAGATCTGCAATACGAATTCCAACACGAGCAGCTTTATCCATATAGGCTGGACCAATACCCTTGATAGTAGTCCCGATTTTATTGTCGCCCTTAGCTTCTTCTTGTAGACGGTCTAATTCAATATGATATGGCAAAATGACATGCGCACGGTCCGAAATGCGCAAATTATCTGTTGTCACACCTTCTTCATGAAGATAAGTTAACTCTTTCACAAGGGATTTTGGATTCACGACCATCCCATTCCCAATAACAGAGATTTTTTCAGGGAAAAAAATTCCAGATGGAATCAAGTGCAACTTAAATTTCTTGCCATCAATCACAATTGTGTGACCAGCATTATCACCACCTTGATAACGAGCAATTACTTCTGCATTAGCTGAAAGAAAATCTGTAATTTTCCCTTTACCTTCATCACCCCACTGGGTACCTACAACAACAACTGAAGTCATAATAAAATTCGTCTGAGCTACTAGGAGCTCGTCCTTTCTCATATACATGGCAGGAATTTCACCTGCAATTATATCTTACAATTTATTATAAGAAAAAAACACTATTTTATCAAGAAGAAACACTAGAAAAGATTTGGAATTTCTGTAAATTATAAAAATCAAATCCTTAAATTTTAAATAAAATCCTTAAATTTATAAATTAAATGTTCATTATTGTTCGTGATAAATGAAATATATGATCCTTACTAGTTTAGGACGGCACCTTCTTGAAGGAATTTATCAAGATACAAGCGATATGCCGTCTGAAAATGATATAAATTAAAGTCTTTAACGCTTGTAATTCTAAATCTTATCAAGTAATAAAGTAAAAAACGAAGATGAAGTGATTCCCACTCAGCACAACTCTGCCCTAAAGAAGCATATTCTTGTTCAACTAATTTCAAAAAAACAAATGCTCGATCATAAAAATTTTGAAGCATATAAAAAATCCCTTTCTTATTATTAACACTAGTCTAACAAAAAAAGGAACTAAAAAATCTTCAAATCCTATAAAAGTAGAATTTGAAGCCAAACGAACTAAAAATAAAATATAAAGACATTTATAGATGCAAAAATTAAGTTTTGAATTTTGAGAAGTTTACTTCATTTATAAAATCATAACCCCTCGTCTAAGGAGTGGTTTGCGCTAGGGAATATAAGCTCAAATTATCAGCCAGTACCTACAGACAATGACTTTCACGTTGTTATAGTCTCATTGCTCTTTACTTACCACTATCCCTGAAGGAATCCTCTCTACATATTCAAGGATCAGGTGACCCTATATAATCTCAATATCCTTATAATTTCACAAACCATGAAATAATACTCCTAGACTACTTCGATATGGATTATAGATAACTTTTCGTCAGTACTTAGGACTAAATACAATGTGATACTTACAGTGCCACTTTGTTTTTGATAACTATGAGCCTTTTGTACCATGGTTTCTCCTTTTACTCTACAATTTTTACTCTACAATCAGCTTGAAGACCTTTATTGTATAGCATTTGGATTTTTCTTGGCATAACAAACAACACACTCTCTCATAGCAGATAGTTTATTTATCTCACTCCGTTAGGTGAAACGGACTAATAGTAACATAAGAAAAAAGAACACCACCAGGTGTTCTTTTTATCTGACTCCGCCAGTAGGACTCGAACCTACGACATCATGATTAACAGTCATGCGCTACTACCAACTGAGCTATGGCGGATAAAAGCTAAGCGACTTCCATATCTCACAGGGGGCAACCCCCAACTACTTCCGGCGTTCTAGGGCTTAACTACTGTGTTCGGCATGGGTACAGGTGTATCTCCTAGGCTATCGTCACTTAACTCTGAGTAATACCTACTCAAAATTGAATATCTATCAAATCCCAAGAAAACCTCCCACTTCGTATCCTCAGTTACTTTGGATAAGTCCTCGAGCTATTAGTATTAGTCCGCTACATGTGTCGCCACACTTCCACTTCTAACCTATCTACCTGATCTTCTCTCAGGGCTCTTACTGATATAAAAATCATGGGAAATCTCATCTTGAGGTGGGTTTCACACTTAGATGCTTTCAGCGTTTATCCCTTCCCTACATAGCTACCCAGCGATGCCTTTGGCAAGACAACTGGTACACCAGCGGTAAGTCCACTCTGGTCCTCTCGTACTAGGAGCAGATCCTCTCAAATTTCCTACGCCCGCGACGGATAGGGGACCGAACTGTCTCACGACGTTCTGAACCCAGCTCGCGTGCCGCTTTAATGGGCGAACAGCCCAACCCTTGGGACCGACTACAGCCCCAGGATGCGACGAGCCGACATCGAGGTGCCAAACCTCCCCGTCGATGTGAACTCTTGGGGGAGATAAGCCTGTTATCCCCAGGGTAGCTTTTATCCGTTGAGCGATGGCCCTTCCATACGGAACCACCGGATCACTAAGCCCGACTTTCGTCCCTGCTCGAGTTGTAGCTCTCGCAGTCAAGCTCCCTTATACCTTTACACTCTGCGAATGATTTCCAACCATTCTGAGGGAACCTTTGGGCGCCTCCGTTACCTTTTAGGAGGCGACCGCCCCAGTCAAACTGCCCGTCAGACACTGTCTCCGATAGGGATAACCTATCCGGGTTAGAGTGGCCATAACACAAGGGTAGTATCCCAACAACGTCTCCTTCGAAACTGGCGTCCCGATCTCGTAGACTCCTACCTATCCTGTACATGTGGTACAGACACTCAATATCAAACTGCAGTAAAGCTCCATGGGGTCTTTCCGTCCTGTCGCGGGTAACCTGCATCTTCACAGGTACTAAAATTTCACCGAGTCTCTCGTTGAGACAGTGCCCAAATCATTACGCCTTTCGTGCGGGTCGGAACTTACCCGACAAGGAATTTCGCTACCTTAGGACCGTTATAGTTACGGCCGCCGTTTACTGGGGCTTCAATTCATACCTTCGGATTACTCCTAAGCACTCCTCTTAACCTTCCAGCACCGGGCAGGCGTCACCCCCTATACATCATCTTACGATTTAGCAGAGAGCTGTGTTTTTTTGATAAACAGTTGCTTGGGCCTATTCACTGCGGCTGACGTAAAGTCAGCACCCCTTCTCCCGAAGTTACGGGGTCATTTTGCCGAGTTCCTTAACGAGAGTTCTCTCGCTCACCTGAGGCTACTCGCCTCGACTACCTGTGTCGGTTTGCGGTACGGGTAGAGTATGTTTAAACGCTAGAAGCTTTTCTTGGCAGTGTGACGTCACTAACTTCGCTACTAAACTTCGCTCCCCATCACAGCTCAATGTTATAGATATAAGCATTTGACTCATATCACACCTCACTGCTTAGACAGACACTTCCATTCGTCTGCTTTTAGTTAGCCTACTGCGTCCCTCCATCACTACATACTCTAGTACAGGAATATCAACCTGTTGTCCATCGGATACACCTTTCGGTCTCTCCTTAGGGTCCCGACTAACCCAGGGGCGGACGAGCCTTCCCCTGGAAACCTTAGTCTTACGGTGGACAGGATTCTCACCTGTCTTTCGCTACTCATACCGGCATTCTCACTTCTATGCGTTCCAGCACTCCTCACGGTATACCTTCTTCACACATAGAACGCTCTCCTACCATACCTATAAAGGTATCCACAGCTTCGGTAAATTGTTTTAGCCCCGGTACATTTTTCGGCGCAGGGTCACTCGACTAGTGAGCTATTACGCACTCTTTGAATGAATAGCTGCTTCTAAGCTAACATCCTAGTTGTCTGTGCAACCCCACATCCTTTTCCACTTAACAATTATTTTGGGACCTTAGCTGGTGGTCTGGGCTGTTTCCCTTTCGACTACGGATCTTAGCACTCGCAGTCTGACTGCCGACCATAATTCATTGGCATTCGGAGTTTATCTGAGATTGGTAATCCGGGATGGACCCCTCACCCAAACAGTGCTCTACCTCCAAGAATCTTTGATGTCGACGCTAGCCCTAAAGCTATTTCGGAGAGAACCAGCTATCTCCAAGTTCGTTTGGAATTTCTCCGCTACCCACAAGTCATCCAAGCACTTTTCAACGTGCCCTGGTTCGGTCCTCCAGTGCGTCTTACCGCACCTTCAACCTGCTCATGGGTAGGTCACATGGTTTCGGGTCTACGACATGATACTAATGCGCCCTATTCAGACTCGGTTTCCCTGCGGCTCCGTCTCTTCAACTTAACCTCGCATCATATCGTAACTCGCCGGTTCATTCTACAAAAGGCACGCTCTCACCCATTAACGGGCTCGAACTTGTTGTAGGCACACGGTTTCAGGTTCTATTTCACTCCCCTCCCGGGGTGCTTTTCACCTTTCCCTCACGGTACTGGTTCACTATCGGTCACTAGGGAGTATTTAGGGTTGGGAGATGGTCCTCCCAGATTCCGACGAGATTTCACGTGTCCCGCCGTACTCAGGATACTGCTAGGTACAAAGACTATTTTTAAATACGAGGCTATTACTCTCTTTGGCTGATCTTCCCAAATCATTCTTCTATAATCTTTGAGTCCACATTGCAGTCCTACAACCCCGAAGAGTAAACTCTTCGGTTTGCCCTCCTGCCGTTTCGCTCGCCGCTACTAAGGCAATCGCTTTTTGCTTTCTCTTCCTGCAGCTACTTAGATGTTTCAGTTCACTGCGTCTTCCTCCTCACATCCTTAACAGATATGGGTAACAGGTAGTACCTGTTGGGTTCCCCCATTCGAAATCCCTGGATCATCGCTTACTTACAGCTACCCAAGGCATATCGTCGTTTGTCACGTCCTTCTTCGGCTCCTAGTGCCAAGGCATCCACCGTGCGCCCTTATTAACTTAACCTTATTTTTTGACCTTTCAGTCATAAACTCTTATTAATACTACAGCGTTTTCGGTTTATTTTCTTGTTACTATTTGATATAGATATTCAATTTTTCAATGTGCATTACTTGGTGATCTCTCACCAATGGAGCCTAGCGGGATCGAACCGCTGACCTCCTGCGTGCAAAGCAGGCGCTCTCCCAGCTGAGCTAAGGCCCCACAAGACCTCTCAAGACTAAACAAGACCAATGTGCAGTTCCTTATCCTTAGAAAGGAGGTGATCCAGCCGCACCTTCCGATACGGCTACCTTGTTACGACTTCACCCCAATCATCTATCCCACCTTAGGCGGCTGGCTCCTAAAAGGTTACCTCACCGACTTCGGGTGTTACAAACTCTCGTGGTGTGACGGGCGGTGTGTACAAGGCCCGGGAACGTATTCACCGCGGCGTGCTGATCCGCGATTACTAGCGATTCCGACTTCATGTAGGCGAGTTGCAGCCTACAATCCGAACTGAGACTGGCTTTTAAGAGATTAGCTTGCCGTCACCGGCTTGCGACTCGTTGTACCAGCCATTGTAGCACGTGTGTAGCCCAGGTCATAAGGGGCATGATGATTTGACGTCATCCCCACCTTCCTCCGGTTTATTACCGGCAGTCTCGCTAGAGTGCCCAACTGAAATGATGGCAACTAACAATAGGGGTTGCGCTCGTTGCGGGACTTAACCCAACATCTCACGACACGAGCTGACGACAACCATGCACCACCTGTCACCTCTGTCCCGAAGGAAAAACTCTATCTCTAGAGCGGTCAGAGGGATGTCAAGACCTGGTAAGGTTCTTCGCGTTGCTTCGAATTAAACCACATGCTCCACCGCTTGTGCGGGCCCCCCGTCAATTCCTTTGAGTTTCAACCTTGCGGTCGTACTCCCCAGGCGGAGTGCTTAATGCGTTAGCTGCGGCACTAAACCCCGGAAAGGGTCTAACACCTAGCACTCATCGTTTACGGCGTGGACTACCAGGGTATCTAATCCTGTTTGCTCCCCCACGCTTTCGAGCCTCAGCGTCAGTTACAAAGCCAGAGAGCCGCTTTCGCCACCGGTGTTCCTCCATATATCTACGCATTTCACCGCTACACATGGAATTCCACTCTCCCTCTTGCACTCAAGTTAAACAGTTTCCAAAGCGTACTATGGTTAAGCCACAGCCTTTAACTTCAGACTTATCTAACCGCCTGCGCTCGCTTTTACGCCCAATAAATCCGGACAACGCTCGGGACCTACGTATTACCGCGGCTGCTGGCACGTAGTTAGCCGTCCCTTTCTGGTAAGATACCGTCACAGTGTGAACTTTCCACTCTCACACTCGTTCTTCTCTTACAACAGAGCTTTTACGATCCGAAAACCTTCTTCACTCACGCGGCGTTGCTCGGTCAGACTTCCGTCCATTGCCGAAGATTCCCTACTGCTGCCTCCCGTAGGAGTCTGGGCCGTGTCTCAGTCCCAGTGTGGCCGATCACCCTCTCAGGTCGGCTATGTATCGTTGCCTTGGTGAGCCGTTACCTCACCAACTAGCTAATACAACGCAGGTCCATCTGGTAGTGATGCAATTGCACCTTTTAATTGCACATGTCATGCAACATCTACTATTATGCGGTATTAGCTATCGTTTCCAATAGTTATCCCCCGCTACCAGGCAGGGTTACCTACGCGTTACTCACCCGTTCGCAACTCATCCAGAAGAGCAAGCTCCTCCTTCAGCGTTCTACTTGCATGTATTAGGCACGCCGCCAGCGTTCGTCCTGAGCCAGGATCAAACTCTCATTAAAAGTTTGAGTTCTCACTCATTTCTGTCACTGACAGATTTATTGTTTTTTTCATTGTTCAGTACTATAACTTCAGTTATAGTGCCCTGCACATTGGTTCGTCTTGTTCAGTTTTCAAAGGTCTTTGTCACTCAATCTCTCTCAAGCGACAACTATATTAGTATATCACAGCTACCTGTCTCTGTCAACAGATTTTTAAAACTTTTTTCAAGTTTTTTTAACCGCAATACACCATAGTCCGTACGGGATTCGAACCCGTGTTACCGCCGTGAAAAGGCGGTGTCTTAACCCCTTGACCAACGGACCTTGAGCTTTTCAACTCTTTCTATTATACCTACTTTTTTACCTTTGTCAAGAACTTTTTCTCCTCTTTATCGAAATTCTGAAAAGATTAGGGAAAGTTCTCTCAGGAGAGCTTTACGTCCTCTAAAGACTTCTCCTCCCATTAGACGGTCTATTAACTCTTGTTTTTCCATACTCTGCTTTGATTTGTAATTCTTTAGAAGTTCGTGAAAGAGATAATAATCGTCCAGCCTGAGTCCTTTTTCTCCTAGACGATGGCTAATCTCACTCACCTCTTCATAGGGTTCTTTGTCAAAACGGCGCTTGTGGCTTTCCTGTTTACGGATGTAATCTAGGATACGATTTCTAAACTTTGTTTTAAAGCAGACATAAAGTCGATGGCGCTCGCCCTCTAGTAACTCTGGATTGCGACTCACCAGCTCATACAGACATAACATGCCTTCCTGGTCCCAGTCCTCTTTCTCCCATAAATGCAAATGATAATCTTTGCGACACTTATGGACGATTCCCTTGCTTTCTTCATATAAGTCTTTTAGATTCATAGACCTCTCCTTTCTGCATTTAGTCTAGCAGAAAGCACCTAGCCTTTGTTCTAATGCTCCTCTTCTATACACTTTCCACTCTAAACGGCACATAAAAAGAGAGGCAAGGCCTCTCAGGGGTTATTTTTCTTCACTCATCTTTGATTTTACTTCATCATAAGATAGGGCATGAGATTCCTCTTCTACAGTCTCAGGCATTTTTCCTGTTTCGTAAAGAGATTTAATTTGAGTACTATCCAATGTTTCGTATTTCAACAATGCTTCTGCAATCAGTTTGTGAGTTTCACGATTTGATTGAATTATTTCAGCTGCTTTATTTCGTGCTTCATTCAACAATGAACGAACTTCTTCATCAATTTCGTAAGCAGTACGCTCTGAAATTGTTTTTTGTGGGGATTGAGCACCAAACATAGCATGGTTACCTTCATACTGAACTGGGCCTAGTTTTTCACTCATACCGTATTCAGTGACCATTGCACGCGCCATCTGAGTAGCTTGTTCAAAGTCATTTGAAGCTCCTGTCGTTTGGACATTAAAGATAATCTCTTCAGCTACACGACCACCCATCAAACCTGCTAATTGTTCTTTCATGTCTTCTTTAGATAGAAGCATTTGATCCTCTTTCGGAAGTGCAATCATGTAGCCACCTGCACGTCCACGTGGTACAATGGTAACTTTATGAACAACACGGGCATTTGACAAGACTAAACCAACAATGGTATGTCCAGCCTCATGATAAGCAACCAATTCACGTTCTCTTTGTGATACTGTTTTATCTTTCTTAGATGGTCCAGCAATCACTCTGTCCTCTGCCTCATCAATATCTGAAGCATCAATAATTGATTTGTTGCGACGAGCAGCAACTAAGGCCGCCTCATTTAGAACATTTTCCAAGTCAGCTCCCACAAAACCTGGAGTTTGTTGGGCAACTAATTTCAAATCAACATCTTCTGCTAGAGGTTTGTTTTTAGCGTGAACTTTCAAGATTGCTTCACGACCTTTAACATCAGGGCGACCAACCAAGACTTTTCTATCAAAACGTCCTGGGCGGAGAAGAGCTGGATCAAGGACATCTGAACGGTTCGTCGCAGCGATAACGATGATTCCTTCATTTCCCTCAAAACCATCCATTTCAATCAAAAGTTGGTTCAAGGTTTGTTCACGTTCATCATTTCCTCCACCAAGGCCGACACCACGTTGGCGACCAACAGCATCAATTTCATCGATAAAGATGATGGCCGGCGCTGCTTTTTTGCATCCTCAAAAAGAGAACGAACGCGGCTTGCACCAACTCCGACAAACATTTCTACAAAGTCAGAACCTGAGATACTAAAGAATGGAACACCTGCTTCCCCAGCAACTGCCTTAGCAAGTAATGTCTTACCTGTTCCCGGAGGTCCCTCCAAAAGAACACCTGCAGGAATACGCGCACCAAGTTTTGTAAATCGTTTTGGATCTTTTAGAAATTCAACAACTTCTACTAATTCTTGTTTTTCTTCCTCGGCACCTGCAACATCTGAGAATCGCACCTTGATATCTTCTTTGTTTGCAGCTTTGGCCTTGCTACGTCCAAAACTCATTGGATTTCGGCCACTATTTCCTCCCATATTTCCCATCATAGAGAATAGGAAGAAGAAGAGAATAGCAAACGGCACAACAGAGACAAGGATATTAATCCACATACCGCTTGAACTCTCATGTTTGACTGTTACTTCTGCCTGATGTTCAGAAGCAAGTTTTTGCAATTCTGAAACTGTTGAATCAGACGGAAGAATAGTACTTGAGAATCTTTCTACTGTTGTAGCTGTAGGAGGGAAAAATTGAATTCCCGTTTCTTCTTTACTAGTCTTAGGATTTTTATAAACACCAGACACTTCAATGATGCTGCCATTTGGCTGATAGGTTAATTCTTTTACATTGTCTGCTGTAATTTCTTTTACCAATTCTGTATAGTTAATTTTTTCGCTTCGCCCAGCAGTATTTCCAGAGTAAAAATACTGGAATCCTGTCACTAGGAAGAAGATAATTAACAAGTATAGAAATGGATTTCTAACTAAACCATTATTTTGTTTTTTCATTAAAGATAAATCTTTCTAATTTGAATAAACTTCTTCTTTCAATACTCCGACATAAGGAAGGTTACGATAATTTTCTTTGTAATCTAGACCATAACCTACTACAAACTCATTTGGAATAGTAAAGCAAGTGTAATCCGCTTCAATTTCAACAACACGCCCTTCTGGTTTATCCAACAAGGTTGCAATCTTAACAGAAGCCGCTTCTCTTTCAATAAACATATCTCGCAAATTTTTCAGGTTTGACCTGTATCTATGATGTCTTCTACAAATAGAACATGTCTTCCTTTGATATCTTGAGTTACGTCTTGCTTGATGTTGATTACACCACTACTTGCTGTTCCACCATGGTAACTAGATACCATCATGAAGTCCATCTCAATATGCGTATCAATATGTTTGACCAATTCAGCCATAAAAGGAATTGATCCTTTCAGAATTCCAATAAGAATTGGATTTTTCCCCTCATATTCTTTTGTTAGTTGCGCACCTAGCTTTTTAGCTGCTTCTGTAATTTCATCATGTGAAACGAGGATTTTTTTAATATCGTGTTCTAACATCTTTTTACCTATCTATTTTTTCTATATAAATCACAGTGTTCATTATATCATTTTTCGTGTTTTTACTCAAATCACTGGTCGCAATTCCTAAAATTGAGACAATTTCTCCAAATTGCTCAATAATAGGGGTTGTTTTTCGTTTTTCAATAGGGATTTTTAAATCTATAAATAAGCGTCTTAGTTTCTTTCGATGACCATTTAGGATAATAACGTCGCCAGGTTTTCGACATCTGATATGTACAGATGTTTCCCGTGAAACCGTTACTTTTTGAACAAAATCCCCTTCAATAGGAATGCCAAAGGAAAATAAATAGCCCATATATCGAACTTGATTTTGATAGTGTAACACAAGTTCATCATCCTTTTCATCGGCCTGAGGACTGATTTTACAAACTCGAAAATTCTGATACTCTTTTATCAATTCATAGCCATTTTTAAGAGAATGACGATACTGGCTTTTCCTTGCTAAAATCTGTCGAACTTCAGCAAACTGAGCCTTTGTCAGATTTAAGTCTGGGAATTGATTAAGATAGTTCTGGAGCAAGATTCCTTGAGTTTGTTGAGAGTATGAAAATAGCTCATTCAAATCTTCCACATCAATTTGTTTCGAAAGCTCCATTATTGTTGCTTGGTAATCTGAAATTTCCCTTCCTAAATCTAAAAGGGCGGATTTAAGACGAGGATTTTCTTTTTCAAGCTCTGGTATATACCTATTCCGAATGCGATTGCGAAAATAGGTATTTTCCTGATTTGTTTGATCTTCGAAATGAACAATTGGTGGAAAGTCCTTTTTATGAAAAGGCAGCAAGGGACGGATAATTTCAATATCATCAACTACTTGACTTTCTTTTATTCCTGTTAAATGACGTAGTCGACTTCCTCGAATCAAGCGCATCAAAATCGTTTCAACCTGATCATCTACATGGTGGGCAGTAACCAAGGCAGTCGCTCCAACCTCTTTCATGATTTTCCTAAAAAAATCATAACGAAACTCTCGAGCACGCGCTTCTGAAAAGTCTCCTGAAAAGCTTGTGATATAAATAGGAAGTTCAGCTGCATCAGCTAACTTCCTTAGTTCATTTTCCTCCCAGTCAGACTCCCTTCTCTGCTTGTGATTGACATGTGCTACAATCAACTCAATTCCCAACTCATTTTGATAAGTAGACAATAGATGAAATAAAAACATTGAATCCAGTCCACCAGACAGAGCTAATAAGACTTTCGAATGTTTTTTGAAATACTCTTTTCGGAGAAAATGATTTAAAAAATCCTGGTCCCTCATTTTAGAACCTCATAGACATCCTTAGCTATCTTAGCAATAGTATCATAATCAGAATTTTTGGTGAAAATGGAAAGAACAAAAGGAGAATCCGTATAAACAATGGCAGTGTCATGTTTAAACTCATCGGCATCTCCAATTTTATGAGCTACCTTAACTGAAACACCTTTTGCGATTCGTTGGTTGTCAAAATCAGTCTTACCTAGAGACTCTAGGACAAAACCATTCTGATTATAAATAGCTTCCATGACCTTTCCAGCCATTTTTGAAGAAGTTAGTTTATCATTCACATCCCAATCTTCGCCCATAATGGTGGACATTTTTTCTTTGAAAGCCCCGTCAGATTGATTAGTCACGTAATAACCTAAAATATTATGAGCAACATTATCAGACTCTTTTGTTACCTTGGTAATTAACTGTTGAAGACTGTATTCTTTGTTATCTTCTTTTTTAGGCAAGCTACCACTACCTTCTGGTTTATAGGACCCAGGGAAACTATTTACTTCCGGGATATACTTGAAGCTACTGTCTAGCGTATATTCCCCCTTGATTTATCTTATCTTGAGCGTAATAAAGGTAGGCTAGTTTCAATATGCTAGCTGCATAGAGTTTGCTGTCTTCATTCACCCCGGCCTCTTTACCTGTACTCAATTGTTTAACATAAATAGAATAATTTTCATTCTGATAGTTGTTTGATAAAACTTCTTGAACCTTCTGAATGCGATTGTCTTCTTCTGAGGTGAACTCTTTTGATACCCACCCAACTTGATCGATATGAAGAAATTCTTGTCCCTCAGCAAAGAGAGCTCTATCCACCGTTACGCGTTGATAGGGAGAGAGGGATGAAGAAATTTCTTTCGCATCATAGGGACTGTTATAGATAACAAACCCTGGCTCCAACCATACTTGTCTATTTTGAGTTTGAACTTGACTTTGATCATAGACCAAGCGCTTATCTGCAAGGATAAACTGGTGATTATCTAATTTAAAAACAGGAACACCTTGTCTATTCAAACGCCATTCTACTATTTTAAAAGTGGTTCCAGGAGTCAATTTACCAGACTCTTTAACAAGATCCTCATTAGCATAGACGGCTGTTTCTCCATATACCATTGGAGATTCCAGAGTTTCTTTATAGTAGAATCCATAATCAGACTCAGTTAGATAATAAATTTCTTGTGAAGAGTAAAGAAGCTGTTTCTGTGCTAACTACTCTTGAAGTTATGATAAAAGCAGGTAGCAATAAAACTACTAAGAACTTACGCATTCTTCTCTTCCCTTTCTTCTTGTAATCGTAATAAATGGTTTTTAGCTACCAATTCCTCTAATTTTTCATCTGATAAACTTAGAAATTGCTCAACAACTTCCAATAAATTTTCCATGACATTACCTCGGAAGCAAATCAGGAATTGTATAAATTGCTTCTCGTTTCTTTGAGTAATAGTACTTGGCGCGTGCATATTTTGCTACATAGTCTTCATCTTTCAACTTTGCAGCAAAAGCAGATTCCTTATCCTTTTCGTCACTAAGAGTTTGGTACTGCTCTTTCAACTCTGTCAATTGCTGGCGGCGTTGCAGTAACTGATCATAGCTTTGAGCCAAGTTATAAGTTGGTAAAATAAACAACAAGATCATCAAAATAAGGACCCAACCCATAAAACGATTTCGTTTTTGTCTCTCCTTCATCAGATAACGACGACGTTGATGTTCATTTTGAATAAAAGAATTATTCATCTGTACAATATTTTTAGACATTTTCTTCTACCCGTGTTTCACTGAGAATTTCATACATCCCTGCTGCGTCTTCTTTTTTTGTACTATCTTTCATTTCTAGTACTTTAACAAGCAACAACTTATTTCCAAAGCGAATTTCAACTTGGTCATCAACTTTCAAATCCGTTGAACTTTTGGCCAAGATTCCGTTCACCTTGATTCTACCTTTATCTGCTACTTCTTTTGCGACTGTGCGGCGCTTAATAATTCGTGATACTTTTAAATACTTGTCTAATCTCATTTTTATTACCTCAAATTATTATTATACCATTTTTATCCTTTTTATAGAAGAAAAATGTTAAATGGGATTTGCTTCCTTTGATTCTTTTATCTCTAATAAACTTTCTCCAAAAATCAGCAAACCTTCTAAAATTTCATAATCCTTCTTGTTTCGGACATCAAATACAACTTCCATTAATCCCTTATTCTCAGCTATAGCTGCTTTTAAGTTCGTTGCAGATAAGGCTTTAAAATAATCTTGAGCCAAGAATAGTCGTTGAGTGACTTTTTCAAATTGAACTGCAATCTTATTTTCTTTTCTTTCCACACGTTCTACAAAGACCTTGTCCAAATATGACTTAACCAAACCAATCTCTAAAAGGTAGGCTACTACATCTGGGTATTCTCCAAAGCGATCCATCAACTCTTCTTGTAGTTCTTCATAGTTGACACGATTGTCAATTTGACGAATTTTTTTGTAAATTTCAATCTTATGTCGTTGATCAGAAATATATGTGTCAGGAAGATAAGCGTCGATTTGTAAAATCAACTCAGCATTTCCTTTGGTTCTTTTGTTCCCATTGCCGTTACGTTTAGCAATAGCTTCCTCTAATAACTGTGAATACAATTCAAAACCAACAGAATCAATGAAACCTGATTGGGATTTTCCTAGGAGATTTCCTGCACCACGAATCGAAAGATCTCGCATCGCAATCTTAAATCCAGAGCCCAATTCTGTAAATCCCTTAATCGCTTCTAATCTCTTTTCAGAGACTTCACTGATTGATTTTTCTGGACGATACATGAGATAGGCATAAGCAATACGATTACTACGACCGACTCTTCCTCTTAATTGATACAAGGTTGACAAGCCCATATGGTCTGCATTTTCAATAAATAAGGTATTGGCGTTTGGAATGTCAACGCCTGTTTCAATTATGGTAGTTGTCACCAAAATATCATATTGGCCTTCAATAAAGTCCAATAGAGTGTTTTCTAACTGAATTTCACTCATTTGTCCATGAACAAACCCAATCGAAGCTTCTGGAATCAACTCCTGTAATTCTGAAACCTTCCGATCAATAGTGTCAACTTTATTGTAAAGATAGTAAACTTGACCTCCACGCTCCATTTCACGCAAGACTGCATCACGAATCACACTATCATTTTTTTCCAAAACATAGGTTTGCACTGGATAACGATTGGTTGGAGGAGTTTCAATAACAGACAAATCTCGGATTCCCAGCATAGACATGTGGAGAGTACGAGGGATTGGCGTTGCTGTCAAGGTTAGAACATCTACTTGTTTTTTTAGTTCTTTCAAAGTTTCCTTATGCTTGACACCAAATCGTTGCTCTTCATCAATAATCATCAAGCCTAAATCTGAAAATACAACATCTTTTGACAAAACACGATGCGTTCCAATCAAAATATCGACTTGACCATTCTTTAATTTTTCAAGTGTCTCCGCCTGCTCTTTTTTACTTCTAAAGCGACTCAATACATCAATATTAACAGCAAAATTTTGGAATCTTTCCTTAAAGTTGGTATAGTGTTGTTGCGCTAAAACCGTCGTCGGAACTAGAACGACAACTTGTTTATGATCATTGACCGCCTTAAAGGCTGCACGCATTGCTACTTCAGTCTTCCCAAAACCAACATCTCCAACCAGAAGTCGATCCATTGGATGAGAGTCCTGCATATCTTTCTTGATTTCCTCAATACTGCGAAGTTGATCATCCGTTTCAACATAAGAAAAGCATCATCAAAAGCATGTTGCTCATCATCATCAGCTGAGAAAGCAAATCCCTTCAACTGACTACGCTCAGAATAGAGCCTGATTAAATCATCTGCTATATCTTCAACTTGGTTCTTAACTTTTTGCTTGGCCTTTTTGAAATGACCATCATTTAATTTATTAAGTTTTGGCGCTTTACCATCACTTGAAACATATTTTGACAGCAATTGAATCTGCTCTACTGGGATGGAGATTTGATCCCCATTTTGATATTGAACACTGACATAATCACGGTGAATCCCTTTGATTTCAATTGTTTCAATGCCTAGGTATTGACCAATTCCATGAATATGGTGAACAACGTAGTCCCCTTTTTCAAGTTCATTATAATCTTTTAATCGCTCTGCATTTGAAGCATGTTGTCTTCTAAAACGACGTTTTAATTTCTTTTGAAAAATCTCATGTTCAGTAATCAAGAGAATTTTTTCATCTACAAAATGAAAACCATGTCTTAAATTACCTTCGATTAAGTTTACAGATTCTTTACAGATACTTGACTTATCTCTGGAATCCAATTTGATCTGATATTCCTCTAAAACATCCTCCAATGTTTTACTTCCCATTGAATTGCTAGACTGCAGAATAATGGTGTAGTTCATTTTTTTGTATCGCTCAATTTCTTCTTTTAGAAAAGAAAATTGATTGAAAAATTCCTGCATAGGATATTGATTAAATTGATAAATGTGATCAAACTTGAGATTTCCTAAACCCTTTTGCAGATTGGAGAAAAAGGTAACTGGACTTTGTTTTTTATAGGTTTTCTCTGTATCTGCAAAATACTGCATATCAGAAAATGATTTACCATTCTGTAAATCTTCTGTAAAGTATTGCGCTAACTCTCTTTCAAAGGCTTCATACTGATTCATCAATTTTTGGTAATCATCAAAAAACACTGGTGTATCTTTTTCAATATAATCAAATACAGTCCATGTTTTATCGTAACATAAGGACAAAAACTTTCGACTATCTGAATGTACCTGTTTTTGATGAAAACTTGACAAAATCTCTTCCAAATATGATTTTAAAATCGGCGATAGAGTCTTCGAAATTTGCTTTTCTAAAGCTGACTGACCTTGTTGATAATCCTTTTCTCTCAAAAGTATGTCGCTAGCTGGAAAGATAGTGAGGTTTGTCTGATTTTCTTTCGATAATTGTGTTTCAACTTCAAATGACCTGATACCATCTACTTCATCACCAAAAAACTCAATTCGGAAAGGTTCTAACTGAGACATCTCAAAAATATCTAAAATATCTCCTCGAATACTAAACTCACCTTGGGTCTGTACTTGAGTAACTTTTCTATATCCAATTTCCTTTAACCAGTGAAGTAGCTCGTGTTGGTCATATTCTTCACCAACCGCAATCTTTATAATACTTTCTTTAAATCTAGTCGGAGAGGGTAAAATCAACCGACTCGCTGCGATATTACAAACTAAAATCCCTTTCTTAGACGCATCACTCAAAAAACGCAAGGCCTCAACCCGCGAAATGATTTTTTCTTGCGAAGACATCAAAAACTCTACCATAGGAGAGTCATCAACCAAATGGATAGACAAGTTCCTCTCCTAAGAGAGAAAGAAGATCACTGATAATTCGTTCTGCTTCTCCATAAGTTGAAGTCAGTAACACAACCTTATTTTCTTTTTCTAGACTGCTTGCAATTGCAAGAGCCTTGGTAGACGTTGATAAACCAAGTATTAGTTGTCTTTTCTTATCTATCAGATTTTGATGCCATTTTTTTATCTGATCATTTTCTGAGAATAAATCTAATAAAGTCATCATTTAACCGTTATACCTCTGCATTGTTTTCTCAAAGTTTTTCTCTTGTAAATAGTAGTTTACAGCATCGTCAACCTTTTCAATAGACTGTAAAATACCCACATAGTCATCCTGATCAAACTTACTTAAAACATGATGAACAACTGACATGCCTTTTTTAGGTCTTCCAATACCTATTTTAACACGGTTAAATACCTGAGTACCTATATGTTGAATAATAGACTTAATACCATTATGACCACCAGCTGACCCCTTTGCTCTTAAACGAATTTTCCCAACTTCCATGTCAAGATCGTCGTAAATAACGAGTAAATCTTCAATATCCAAACCATAGTAAGTCAATAAAGCATGAACCGCTTTTCCACTTTCATTCATAAATGTTGTTGGTTTGACGAGATAAATTTTTTCTCCATTGAGGAAAAAAGATGCTAGGTCAGCTTGAAATATCTTGTCATGTGTAAAGGTGACATTTTGTTTTTTAGCTAGTTGGTCAATCAACATAAATCCAACGTTGTGCTTGGTTTCAAAATATTTATCCCCTGGATTTCCCAATCCTACAAGTAATTTGGTCATTTATTTTTCCTTTCAAAAGCCAAAAGGGTTGGAATTTTTTTCCAACCTAGTTTACACTATTTGTTAAATGTTATTAGACATTAAAGCGGAATTCCATGATATCGCCATCTTGAACGATATATTCTTTTCCTTCTTCACGCAAGCGCCCAGCTTCTTTTACAGCCTTTTCAGATCCGTATTTCACTAGATCCTCATATGACATGGTTACTGCACGAATAAAACCTTTTTCAAAGTCAGAGTGGATGATACCAGCTGCTTGAGGAGCTTTCATACCACGCTTAAAGGTCCAAGCACGGACTTCTTTTTCACCAGCTGTAAAGTAAGTTCCAAGTCCAAGCAAGTGGTAAGCTGCACGAGTCAACTTGTCAACGCCTGATTCTGTCAATCCAAGTGCTTCAAGAAACTCTTGCTTATCTTCATCATCTAACTCAGAAATTTCTTCTTCAGCACGCGCGGAAATAACTACTACCTCAGCATTCTCTGTCGCTGCGAATTCACGAATTTGCTTCACATATTCGATAGAATCTGGATTTGAAACTACATCCTCATCCACATTAGCAACATAAAGAACTGGTTTAGTGGTCAAAAGGAAGAGACCTTTAACAACCTTTTGTTCCTCATCTGTGAATTCAATGGTGCGAGCTGATTTTCCATCTTCAAGAACTGGTTTAATCTTTTGAAGAACATTAAACTCTGCTACTGATTCTTTATCTTTTTGCGTACGTGCCATCTTTTCTACACGCGCATAGCGTTTATTAACTGATTCTAAGTCAGCAAGAATCAACTCTAGGTTAATGGTATCAATATCTGCAAGTGGATCCACAAAGGCGTCTTCACGTCCTTGCTCGCGCATAACATTTTCATCATCAAAAGCACGAACTACATGAACAATCGCATCTACTTCACGGATATTAGCCAAGAATTTATTTCCTAGACCTTCTCCTTTTGATGCTCCTTTTACAATCCCTGCAATATCTGTAAATTCAAAGGTTGTTGGGACTGTCTTTTTAGGTGTGATCATTTCAGTTAGTTTTTGTAGGCGTTCATCTGGAACTTCTACCATTCCAACATTTGGATCAATAGTCGCAAATGGGTAGTTTGCTGCCTCTGCTCCTGCTTTTGTAATTGCATTAAAAAGGGTTGATTTACCAACGTTTGGCAAACCAACGATACCTGCTGTTAAAGCCATAGTTTCTCATTCTCCGTTCTCATTTCAATCCCTAACATTATAACACAAAAAGGGAAAACTTGCTAACCCTCTAACTAAGGGTTCTTAGTCAATAATCTTATTCATTTTTCGTTCAAAATCATAGCGACTCATCATGACAAGGTGGTCACAATTGCTACACTTTATTTTGATATCTGCCCCTACACGTGTAATTTCCCAACGATTGGCCTTTTTACCTGTTGACTTGATGGTGCAAGCATGTGGTTTTTTCATTTCAACAAAATTTCCAACTTGATACATACTACTCTCCTTTTCTTTTTCGATTATATCATAAAAGAGGCGAGCCAGGCTCAACCTCTTTCACTTAATTTGTTCGAACTGGTGTGATAAGCTGCATGAAGTCTTCGTCAGTATCTGCTGGTACAAGAGTAAATGGACGAACTGCTGAGATAAAGCTAATAGTAACCTTTCGCTATTTAAAGCCTTGAGAGAATCAATCAAGTAAGTTGGGTTGAAACTAATAGTCAAATCATCCCCAGTCACTTGCTCCGTATCGATTTCTTCGTTTACTTTACCAACTTCTGGAGAGTGAACATGGGCGCTAACAACTCCACCTTTAATTTCAAGCTTCACAGTACCGTTTTGAGTCGCACTTGATAAGAGACGTGCACGCTCCATAGATTGACGCAAATTAACCACATCAAAAGTAATTGTAGTGTTAAAGTCTGTTGGAATCAAGCGATCTGTATCAGGATAATTACCTTCTAGGAGACGAGTGTAGAAGCTAATATTTTCGCTTCTAAAGAGGATTTGATTATTTGCAAAGAAAATCTCTACAGTTTCAATATCATCTGTAAATACCGCTGAAAATTCGCGTAGAGAGCGGCTAGGAATCACCACATCGAAATCATCACCATTTTTTTCAAGAGTCAATTTCTTCTGGCTAAGGCGATGAGAGTCTGTCGCAACTGTTTTTAGTTCCTTGTGTTGGCTCAAAACAAAATGGACACCAGTCAAAATTGGACGACTTTCTTGCGTACTTGCAGCAAATGCTGTTTCATTGATAATTTTCTTGAGTAGTTTGGTTTCAAGAACCAAAGGTGTGCTAGCTGAAATTTCTTGGATTCGTGGGTATTGTTCGCTATCTTTTCCTTTTAGAGTAATTTCTGATTTCCCACTGGTTAAGACAATTTGTTTTTGTTCAATCTCTTTAAAATCAAGCGTTACATCTGGAAGACTAGATACCACATTGATAAAGAAAGAAGCTTCTAGAAGAATCGAACCCAAAGAAGTGATCAAAAGACCAGCATCTTCATTCTTTTGAGAAATAAAATTTTCAATAGAAATTTGACCGTTTGATCCAATTAAAGTAATTCCTTCATTGGTAACGTCAATTTTGATTGTTGATAAAATTGGAATAGCATTTTTAGAGCTTATAGCTCGTTTTGTAGTATTTAAGGCCTGTAGAAATAAATTTTTATTAATTGAAAAATGAATCATGGATTCTCCTTTATTTATTTTTAGTATTAGAAAGTTAATAGTAATAATAGAGTCTGTGTATTCTGTGGAAAACTGAGTGCTATTTAGTAAACTTAAGCTTCTAAGCTTGTTTAAAAAATGTGGATAAAAAAGATAAGAAAGAAAAACTTATCCACAAGCTACTTAATTTTCTTTTTGATTGCTTCTATTTCTAAACGTAAATTATCGTCTTCGTCAATCAATGATTTGATTTTAGCATGGGCATGAATCACGGTGGTGTGATCCTTTCCGCCAAATTCTTTTCCGATTTTTGGAAGACTATTATCTGTCAGTTCTCTAGCTAGATACATAGCAACTTGACGCGCTAAAACGATATTTTGAACTCGTCTCGTACCCTTCATTTCTTTGACACTCACTCCATAAAAATTACCAACTTCAGTTTGGATTTTCTCAATTGGAATAACAAGTATCTGGCGGGCGTCTTGCTTACGTGCTCTAATAGCTTCCGCAGCAATATCAATAGTGATATCCTTAATCTTCTTCACTCTGGCAATTAAAGTGATATCGTTGATTGCTCCTTCCAGTTCTCGAACATTTGAATCAAATTGGCCAGCCAAGTACTCTAGAGTATCACTTTGAAAATGGTAATCCAAGTGCTCTGTTTTACTTTGAAGAATGGCGATACGTGTCTCAAAGTCAGGAGGGGTGATATTTTGCGTCAATCCCCAGCTAAAGCGTGTAACAAGTCTTTCCTCAAGGCCTTCTAGGTGTTTAGGACTTCGATCACTGGTTAGGACAATCTGTTTCTGTTTATCATGAAGAGCATTGAAGGTATTGAAAAATTCTTCCTGGGTCGCGACTTTTTTGCCACTGAGAGATTGGATATCATCGATCAATAAGAGATCAAGGCTACGGTAAGTCTTTTTGAACTTTTCCATTTCCCCAAGTCGCAAGTGTTCAAGAAAGTCATTGATAAAGCTTTCGGCAGGAATGTACTTGACACGCGCATCAGGAATATTTTTCAAAATCTCATTTCCAATCGCATTGAGCAAGTGAGTCTTTCCAAGACCAGGTCCTCCATAGATGAAAAGAGGATTATAGGTCAGAGCTAAATCTTCAGATACTGCTAGTGCAGCAGACACCGCCCAAACATTTCCATCACCTTGAATAAAGTTATCAAAGGTATATTTTTCTTTTAACCCTGTTTCGGAATAGGGAATCGTTGGTAGTGTAGGTGTGTAATCGTAAGTAGAGACACTATTCGTATCATTTACTTGAGGAGATTCTGTACTCTGAGGTTTAGTGAAAATATAGTGAGGTTTGATTTCAGAATCATAAATTTCAAAACCAGCAGCAATGATAATATCTTTTAATTGCTTTTCCCACACCATTTCCATCTCTGATCTCGGTAGAAATATAGTAGCTGTATTTTCTTCTACTTTGATGAGTTCAGCAGGTGTAGCATAGAAATCATACATAGATCGAGTCAATCTTTCTTGAGCAAATTCTAAAATACGATTCCAAAATTGCTTTTCTTTCAACTAATTTTCCTCCTTTACTATGATTTTAGTAGTTTAGTGCTAGACTTATTTTACCATAGATAGTAGGATTTTTCCACAGATTGGGGAAAAGAATCCACAATGTTAGCAGTATTTATCCACAGGTTGGGGATAAATAAGAAAATCCTTGATTTAGTAGGCTTTTTGATAAAAAAATTGGTGGATAAATTTGTGGGTTGAGAAAATAAAAGAACAGCCTTATTTCAGGCTGTTAATAATTCTATCGTATTCTTCTTGACTTGAAAAGGAGATAATAATCTTTCCAGTATCTTTTTTTGAAAGTTTAATTTCTACACTTAAACCGAGTAGTTTTTTTAATTTATCTTCTTCGTCTTTGATGAAAGAATCACTTTTTTTTTGCTTCTTGTGTTTTTTCTCTGTAAGAAGTGATTCTAGCTTTCTCACAGAGATGTCTTCATTTTTAATTAGTTGAAAGAAATAGTCTTGCTGCTCTTTGTCTAAACCAACTAGAGAACGTGCATGCGCTTGAGAAATTTTTCCATTTTCTACTTCAGTTAAGATATACTCTGGTAGGGAAAGCAAACGAATAAAATTAGTGATATAAGGACGAGATTTCCCCATTTTATCCGCTATCTCAGTGTGAGTAAATCCTTTTTCTACTAAAGATTCGTAGGCGCGTGCTTCTTCAACAGGATTTAAATTTTCTCTCTGCAAATTCTCAATGATTGACTGGATCATCATTTCCTGATCTGAGAGGTGCTTTACAACGGCTGGAATAGAAGTCAGACCAGCCAAGAGAGAAGCCCGATATCGCCTCTCTCCTGCAAGGATTTCATAACCAATTACAGGAGATTGACGAACGATGATTGGTTGGATGAGCCCATTTTCGTTGATTGACTGAGCCAATTCCTTTAATTTTTCTACATCAAATTCTTTCCGAGGTTGGTAAGGATTCTTTTGTATTTCATAGATAGAAATCATTTCAAATTTTTCCATGATTCTACACTAACATATCTTTTACTTTCTGTAAAGTTTTCTTTACACTTATGTCAATTAAGACTCTAAATCACCAGAATTCTTATCTAGTTTAATTGAGGTTGTTTCTTCTTTACCGTTACGGTAGTAGGTTACTTTGATAGTATCTCCGATAGCATGATTGTAAAGAGCATGTTGCAGGTCTGTTGATGAGGCAATCTCTTTGTCGTCAACTTTGGTAATGACATCATATTTTTGAAGATGTCCATTTGCTGGCATATTGTTTTGAACAGATCGAACAACTACACCTGAAGTGAGGCCACTTGGAATGTTAAGTTTTCTAAGATCACTAGCTCCAACATTTGACAGATTGACCATTTGAATTCCAAGAGCTGGACGAGTCACTTTACCATCACTTTCAAGCTGTTTAATGATATTTTGTGCATCGTTTGAAGGAATTGCAAAACCAAGACCTTCTACAGATGTTCCACCATTACTTGCAATTTTACTTGATGTAATACCAATTACTTGTCCTTGAATGTTTACAAGTGGACCACCAGAGTTACCAGGGTTAATGGCTGTATCTGTTTGAATGGCTTTTGTTGAAATAGCTTGACCATCTTCAGATTTTAGAGAAACATTTCGATTAAGACTTGAAATAATCCCCTGTGTAACTGTGTTAGCATATTCTGAACCTAGAGGACTACCGATAGCAATCGCTGTTTCTCCAACACTAAGTTGACTTGAATCCCCAAATTCTGCTACTGTTGTAACTTTTTCTGAAGAAATTTTAACGACAGCAATATCAGAGAAGGTATCAGATCCGACAATTTCACCAGGAACCTTGGTACCATCAGCCAAGCGTATATCAACTTTTGAAGCTCCATTGATAACGTGAGTATTAGTTACAAGATAGGCATCTTTATCATCCTTTTTATAGATAACACCTGATCCCTCACTTGCGATTTGTTGATTGTCTGAATCAGAATTAGTTTCATCACCATTAAATACACTACTTTGTCTACTGCTAGAAGAAGAATAAGTAATGATTGAGACAACAGCATCCTTAACTTTATTTACTGCTTGAGTGGTTGAGTTTTCATTTTTATAGGATGTTTGAGTGACAGTGCCAGAATTATTATTCGTAGCTTGATTTCCTTGTTTTTGATAAAGTTGTAATGTTACGAAACTTCCTAAGGCACCACTTAAAAATCCTATTAGAATGATTACAAGAACTTTAACTCCCTTTTTGTAAAATTTTCGTAAGTGTTTCATAAACGCCTCCGTTTGTTATTTATTTACTCAGATTATAAACCTATTAACTTAATCCAAACTTAAAAGCTTAAAGTTTTACACAAGTTGTGGATAACTCACTTTATTCTGTGAATTCACTAGTAATTTTGAATGATTTTTTTGTGTATAAGATGTGAAATGAAGTGTGGATATGATAGAATAGAAGAATGAAAATAAAAATTGTAACAGTAGGAAAATTAAAAGAAAAATACCTTAAGATGGAATTGCTGAATATACCAAACGAATTTCACGTTTCGCAAAATTAGAAATGATTGAGCTCACTGATGAGAAGACACCTGACAAAGCCAGTGAATTAGAAAACCAAAAAATCTTGGAAACAGAAGGTGAAAGAATTCTTTCTAAGGTTGGAGAAAGAGACTTTGTCGTTGTACTAGCCATTGAAGGAAAAACACTCTCCTCAGAGGAATTTAGTAAGCAACTAGAGCAAGCTTCTATCAAAGGATATTCAACGCTTACTTTTATCATTGGAGGAAGTTTGGGTCTAGCTCCTGTTGTAAAAAATAGGGCCAATCTTTCTGTCAGTTTTGGACGTCTGACATTACCACATCAGTTAATGAGATTGGTTTTAGTTGAACAAATTTACCGTGCTTTTACAATTCAACAGGGTTCTCCTTACCACAAATAGAAGATTGACTTAGCTCTTGTTTTTTGATAGAATGGTCATGTTAGGTCTCATAGCTCAGCTGGATAGAGCATTCGCCTTCTAAGCGAACGGTCGCAGGTTCGAATCCTGCTGGGATCAATTTTAGATGCAAAGCTGGGGTAAATCCCAGCTTTTTTCTTAAAAAAGTGCGTTTCAGGTGCAAAAATGTACAGTTGGGAAGAAATTTTTCTTACATGGTCTTCATTTTGTATAATAGGGTTGTAAGTTAATTTACAAGAAAAACAATACAGGAGACTTTATTATGAAAAACACAGTTAAATTGGAACAGTTCACAAAGCTTACAGAGAAAGAATTGCAGGAGATTCAAGGTGGGGATAAAAGAGGATTAATGGATCTTTTCAAGCAAATTCCTATTTTTAGGAGAAAATAAAGGAGTATAAAATGGACATTATAGTAGGAATATTAGGATAGCTATTTCTTTATTTGTGTTATAATCAGCAAAAAGTTTATAGTCGAATTTGTGAAAATTTCTAAAAAAAGAAAAGATATATTTTTGTTTTTATATTCTTTTGTATTTCAAGTAATTTATGCCTTTATATTTTCTTTTATAGATTCTGATAAATTAATACTGATTTTACATTATACTTTAAAGAATTTTTTTATCCAATTTTATTCTATTGCTATTTTTAAATTTTTAAAAAAGTATGATTCCTCAAAAAAATATATTTTTTTATCAGTTTAATATTTTCACTATTGTATCAAAGTGCTCATACTTTTTTATCCGTTACTATATCATCTATTACAGGGGACTTGCTTGTAGAACAACATGAAAGATTATTCTTTTTCATAATTAATTTAATTTCATATCTTGTAATAGACAAAATTATTACCTATTTTAACCTAGAACTTAAATATTTTGACAAAGATTATCTCTATCCGTTTTTAAAAAAAGTTATAGTTGCTTTCTTCGCTTTACATATTGTACTGTTTATTTCAGATATTGTTAGCACTTTTCCTCATTTAAATAGCTTTGGGAGTATTTTAGCAGCCATCATTTTTATATGTTTATTACTGTGCTTCTTTGCAATGAATTCTCACAAGGTTCAAATTGAAAAAGAAATTGCTCTAAAACAAAAGAAATTTGAACAAAAACATTTACAGACTTATACTGATGAAATTGTGGAGTTGTATAATGAAATTCGAGGTTTTCGTCATGACTATGCAGGGATGCTTGTCAGCATGCAAATAGCGATTGACAGTGGAGATTTACAAGAAATTAACAGGGTTTACAATGAAGTTCTAGTAAAAGCAAATCAGAAATTGAGGTCAGAAAAATATACTTACTTTGATTTAAATAATATAGAAGATTCAGCTTTACGTAGTTTGATTGCTCAATCCATTGTCTATGCACGAAATAATGATGTAGAGTTTACATTGGAAGTAAAGGATGTTATTACTAGATTGTCAATGGATTTACTTGATCTTGTTCGCATCATGAGTATTCTCTTAAATAATGCTGTTGAAGGTGCTGCAGACAGTTACTTGAAACAAATGGAAGTTGCAGTCATTAAAATGGATTTTGAAACAGTTATAGTTATCCAGAATTCATGTAAAATCACTATGACGCCTTCAGAAAACTTATTTGCCTTAGGTTTCTCTACTAAGGGAAGAAACAGAGGCCTAGGACTTAATAATGTCAATGAGATTTTAGATAAGTATGACAACATTATTCTAGAAACAGAGATGGAAGACAACACATTTAGACAAATTATTAGATTTAAGAGGGAATTTGAATGAAAGTACTAATTTTAGAAGATGTTATTGAGCATCAAGTGAGACTTGAGAGAATATTGAATGAAATCTCTGAGGAATCAAATATTCCTATTTCATATAAGACAACAGGAAAAGTTCGTGAATTTAAGGAATACATCGAAAATGATGAAGTAAACCAGCTTTATTTCTTAGATATCGATATTCACGGAATTGAGAAAAAGGGCTTTGAAGTGGCACAGTTTATTCGCCATCACAATCCTTATGCTATTATTGTCTTTATTACCAGTCGATCTGAATTTGCTACTTTGACTTACAAATACCAGGTATCAGCCCTAGATTTTGTTGACAAAGACATCAATGATGAATTGTTTAAAAAACGTATCGAGCAGAGTATTTTTTATACTAAGAGCATGTTGCTTGAAAATGAAGATGTTGTAGACTATTTTGATTACAATTACAAGGGAAATGATTTAAAAATCCCTTACCATGATATTTTGTATATCGAAACCACAGGTGTTTCTCATAAATTGCGAATTATCGGTAAAAATTTTGCCAAAGAATTCTACGGGACCATGACAGATATTCAGGAAAAGGACAAACATACCCAGCGATTTTATTGCTCCCATAAATCTTTCCTTGTCAATGTGGGAAATGTGAGAGAAATTGATCGAAAGAATTTAGAAGTTGTCTTTTATGAAGATCATCGTTGTCCGATTACTCGTTTAAAAGTCCGCAAACTAAAAGATATTCTAGAGAAAAAATCTAAAAAGTGATTGACAATTAGTAAGAAATTGATATAATGGTTATATCTGCTACAGATAGATGGTCCGTTGGTCAAGGGGTTAAGACACCGCCTTTTCACGGCGGTAACACGGGTTCGAATCCCGTACGGACTATTTTATCCGCCATAGCTCAGTTGGTAGTAGCGCATGACTGTTAATCATGATGTCGTAGGTTCGAGTCCTACTGGCGGAGTCAGATAAAAAAAGAACACCATTGGTGTTCTTTTTTAGTTAACATCACCTAACATTTTCATAAGGAAGTCTGTCATTTCTTGCGGACTTTCTTTTTTCCGTGAGCAATCCAAGTCTGGCAAACACCAAATAGGGCATTTGTTAGATAAATACTACTGTATTCTAATTCAATTGGAGTGAGTTGTAGTTTCATAAAGCGTTTCTGAAGGTCGGTGCTAAGCATAATGTGAAGCTTATTTCTCAAGAAATTTTGGATTTCTTTTGTCCCATTTTCAGATAAGAGTGCAGCTAATAGTGGTTCAGACTCTAAATATTTAAATACTTCTAAAATAGCATCTCTTTTGTGATGAGCATGTTTTTGGAAAATATACTCAAAGGTATGAAATAGCTTACTTTGGTAGAGTTCAATCATATCATACTTATCCTTGTAGTGAGTGTAAAAGCTGGAACGACTAATTCCGGCTTTTTTAGCTAACTTGACCGTACTAATTTGATCAAAGGGGTAGTCCATCAATAATTGAACCATGGCATTCTCGATAATACGTTTTGTTTTTAAGCGTTTGTTACTTTCTTTCATAATTTCTCCTCGTACACAAAAATAGACTATTTGTCTAAAAAAGTATTTTTTACCTTGTAATTTGGATTTTTTGATGTATAATCTATTATATCAAAATTTTAGACAATATGTGTAAAAAAGGAGGGAACATGTTTAAAGAATGGAAAGCAATATTTAAAAAACCGACCTTTATCATTGTAATGATAGGGATTTCTTTCATTCCAGCTTTATACAACATTATATTTTTATCGTCCATGTGGGATCCATATGGTCAAGTATCGGAGTTACCTGTGGCAGTTGTCAATAAAGATAAGGAAGCTTCTTATAATGGACAGACAATGAGAATTGGTGAAGACATGGTGTCTAATTTAAAAGAAAATAAGGCTTTAGATTTTCACTTTGTTAATGAAGAGGAAGGAGAAAAAGGACTAGAAGATGGTGACTACTACATGGTAGTGACTTTACCAAGTGACTTATCTGAAAAAGCTACTTCTATCCTAACGAATCATCCTGAACAGATGCAGATTGATTATCAGACGTCAAGTGGGCATAGCTTTATTGCAAGTAAGATGAGTGATTCTGCAATGACACAATTAAAACAAACCGTCTCTACTAATATTACTGAAACGTACACTAAGGCTTTATTTCAAAAAATGAATGATTTGAAGTCTGGAATAAATAAAGCAGCTGAGGGAAGTGAACAATTGGCTAATGGAGCCGATCAGTTGGTGACGGGAAGTCAAACGTTGACGACAAGTCTTAATACTCTAGCTAATTCAACTGTAACTTTTTCAACTGGAGCGGATCAATTTACAAAAGGCTTATCTAGCTATGTGTCTGCTATAGAGCAATTACATACTGGTTTAGGAACTTTTAATAGTGGTTTACAAAGTTATACGAATGCTGTCTCACAAGTTGACACTGGACTTGGTCAATTAGCTTCAAAAACTCCTGAGTTGGTGACAGGTGTAAATCAGCTAAATACAGGTATAAAGTCTTATACAGGTGGCGTTTCACAACTGGATACAGGTCTCAATCAATTTTCAGTTGGTGTAAATGCTTATACAAGTAGTGTGAAAGAACTTTCTAACGGAACAAGTCAATTATCCAATCAATCAGATACACTAAGAGATGGAATGGAGCAATTAAATACTGGTATTAAAGAAATTTCAAGTCAATTAGAGTCCTCATCTCAACAAAGTGAAGAAATAGCGCAATTGGCAACAAGCTTAGGAGAACTAAATAAAACACTACAAGCTCTTACAATATCAGATGACACTCAACTGAAAAGTAAATTTTCAGAAGCTTTGCCAAATCTAACAACTCTTGCACAGGATATTGTGACTAAAAGTCAGACAGAACAAGAGAAAACTATTGCTAACCTTCAATCAACAGCTACTTATCAATCTCTCACAGAGGAACAAAAGAAAGAACTGACTGAAGCTGTTTCTAAAAATTCTAATTCTACTATTGAGTCAGCAAAAACAATTTTAACGACAGTAGGGGGATTAAAAGAAAGTATAGAGAATTCAGAACAACAAGTATCTAATCAATCTGATGTACAGACGAAAGCAAATCAACTCTTACCTGCAGCATCTAGCTCCTTGACAACCTTGTCAAATGGATTTACAACATTACAAACTTCTGTAAATAATCAGTTAGTTCCTGGAAGTCAGTCAATTGAAAAAGGAGTTGTAAACTATACTAAAGGATTGGATACTATTTCTATAGGTGCTAATCAACTAAGTGAAAAGAATGCAAGTTTAACAACTAGTCTAGATCAATTAGTTTCTGGATCAAGTAAGTTGACAGAAAACACATCAACCTTGACAGCTGGAGTAGATGCGTTAGCTGGAAAAGCTCCAGAATTAGTATCAGGTATAGAAAGTTTGTCATCTGGTTCTGCTCAATTGAATAATAAGAGTCCAGAGCTGATAGCAGGTATTACTACATTACAATTTGGCTCTGGTCAATTAACAGATAAATCAACACAGTTACTTTCTGCAGCATCTCAACTAGGAAGTGGCGCTATGAAGATTGCAGATGGTGCTGGAAAACTAGCAGATGGTGGAACAACTTTAACCTCTAGTCTTGAAAATTTACAAACAGGAGTTGATTCATTAGGACAAGGATTAGGCAATGCTAATAATCAACTCAAATCAGCTTCGACAGAATCTAAAAATGCAGAAACATTATCTGAACCTCTAGTTCTCTCAAAAACAGACAATGACCAAGTTCCTGTGAATGGGATTGCCATGGCTCCTTATATGATATCAGTTGCTCTTTTTGTTGCTGCTATATCTACCAATATGATTTTTGCTAAGTTGCCTTCTGGACGTCATCCAGAGAGCCGTTGGGCTTGGTTGAAGTCTCGCTCTGAAATAAATGGGATTATAGCTGTCTTAGCAGGTGTTTTAGTTTATGGAGGTGTCCATCTTATTGGATTGACTGCGAACCATGAGATGAGGACCTTGATTCTAATTATAATCACAAGTTTAGCTTTCATGTCTATGGTGACAGCTTTAACAACTTGGAATAGCCGTATAGGAGCTTTCTTCTCTCTTATTTTACTTTTATTACAGTTAGCATCAAGTGCAGGGACCTATCCACTTGCTTTGACAAATGATTTCTTTAAGGGTGTCAATCCTTGGTTACCAATGAGTTACTCTGTATCAGGTTTACGACAAACAATCTCTATGACAGGAAATATTCATCACCAAGTGATTTTCCTTATTATAACACTAGCTTTCTTTACTGCTTTAGGTATGCTAGCTTATCAACCTAAGAAAATGGAAGAAGATTAAAAAGATTGACCAAGGAATTGGTCAATCTTTTTCTGTCTTAGATAAATTTCGTCTGTGATTATAGATCCCAAAAAGAAGAAGGGCAGTTAGTGAGCAGGCTGCTCCAATAACAAAACCATTGGGGATAAAGGAAAGTGTAATGGTGCCTTTTCCTTTTGGAACATCAACTTTCATAAAACCAGTTTGAGCCTGCTTGATTTCAAGTTTTTTCCCATTCTGGTATGCAGACCAACCTTTGTCATAAGGAATAGTGAAGAAAATAGAGGTATCTTGTTTTACTTCATATGTAGCAAAGACTTTATTTTTAGAGGTGGATACTTCTACAGGTTGTTCTTTAATCTTTTGAATTGCCTCAGTAAGAGCCTGAGTATCTAAACGATAGAAGATTGGAGATTCAAATGACACCTGAGAATTTTCAGGGAAACTAACACTGATATTGAAAGTTTTTTGTTCTTCAGTATAACCTAAATTAAAGAAATTGAAAGCATTGTCAGTTGTAAAAGTCTTCTTTTCTCCATTGACAAGGATGTCAACCTTCTTCTGTTTATCATTAGTAAAATGAAGATTTGAAAAAGAGAGATAGACTTGACTATTTTGAGGGACTTCAATCTGATAATCAATCCTTGCATCCTCATTCGTAGAACTTGTGATGCTTGTTAAACCATCAGAATTATCTGTTTTATCATAAGCTATTGGATAGAAGTAATCTAAGTTGAGATTAGCAAGCTGGTTTATAAATATAGCCTGATTATCCAGAGTATGATTATTAAAGTTTACATCTGTGTAAATAGATTGAGTAGCAAAAGCAATGGGGAGGGAAAGTTGATTTTTATATAAGGTTAAATGATCCTTTTGATAAATCTCTTGAAATCCATATTTATCAAGGGGAGTATCTGAAATATTGTACTGGATTCCAAATAAACTGTCCGCCAAAATGCTGTTATTTGCATAACGGAGATTGAGATTGGTTCCAGAGGATTTGAATCCAAGTTTATCTAAACTAGTGCTAGCTGAACGATTTCGTACAGACGAGAATTGAGAGATTCCATTGTAATTAAATTTCATACTGTCATTTCCTGTCTGAATTTGCAGTTTTTCAGTACGTGTAAATGGATCGTCAATTTGGTTTATAATGGATCCCATAGTAGTGACATCTCTATTATAGACGCTGCGAGAAGCAAAGGCCCATTCTTTAGCTATTCCTTCCATTTGAGCTGAAGCATTTAGGCTTATCTCAACTGTTATAAATAAAGATAAAAGAATTGCAAATAGATTTACAGAGATAAATTTTCTGATGACTGCAAGGAGTAAAAGTGAATAAACTAGGAGAAATTCAAGTGTGAGTAGGATATTCAAATCTGTTAAAAAAGAATAGTGTGATTTAAAGTATACAGTAGCTAAAAATCCTGTTAATACAAGAAACAGTGAGAGAAATAGATTCCATAGCTTCAGTTCTTTCAGACGATTTAAGACTTCTGCTGCAGTATAAATTAACAGAGTAGAAAAAATCCAAGTATAGCGATGTAAAAACATATTTGGGGTATGCATCCCCTGCCAAAATAAATCAAGTGCCTCTATGTAAAAGCTTGTTATTAAAAAAATAAAGAAAATTGCATAAGTAAGTTTCACGTGAAACCTTATGGATTTTATTGTGAAAAATAGAATGGTTAAAATAAAAGGAAGCAATCCAACAAAAATCATTGGGATAGATCCATACTTAGTTGTATCAAAAGATCCAATGAATTGTTTTGCGAAAATATCTAGATACCAGCTACTATCTGTTTTCAATTTTGTGATGACAGTTAACTTCTCTCCATGAGTTTGTAAATCAAACAATGTAGGAAGAGTCATAATCAAACTAGCCATTCCTGCTAAAAAGGAGGTAACAACAAAATCAAGAAAAGATGATCTTCGATTTTTAAAGTCCCATGAAATTTGGCAGAGATACCAGAAGATTAGAAACAATGCTGTCATATAGCCAAAATAATAGTTTTGAATAAACAAAATTGACAGACTTGTAAAGTATAGCAGGCGCTTCTTTTCTGTTATAAGTAGGTATAAACCAGTTATAATTAAAGGAATCAAGATAAAAACATCTAGCCAGGTTTTTATCTCTAACTGACTAACGGTAAAGCTCATTAGAGCATAGGAAGTAGATAAGGTAAGTTTTAAAAATTTTGGGATATCTTTAAATAATCTAGTCAAACTAAAGAAGGTTGATAGACCAATAAATCCAAATTTTAATAGAGTGGTCAGATAAACAGCATCTGGCATATTCGACAGATTAAAAAAGTAAACCAGAGGTGAGAGAAAACTACCCAAGTAATAACTAGATAGAGCATAGAAATTAAGTCCGAGGCCACTTGTAAAGGTGTAAAACAAACTACCATTTCCATGTAAAATATTTCGTAAAGCCACATCAAAAATAACGTATTGATGGAAACCGTCTCCTAATAGTGGAGATATATCGCTATTCCAGTAGATACCTTGAGTTAGGTATACTCCAGTCATAATTACTAAAGGAATGATGAAAGAAATAAAATAGGTCCAATATGTTTTAAAAAATGATTTCATGTTACCTCGTAGAATGATAGAAAACTCAGTTGGTTACCCCAACTGAGTTTTGAAGTCTTATTTAATCTTTCCAAAGTTCTTTAACTTTTGCTTGTACTTCTGCATTTTCTAGGAATTCATCATAGGTTTCATCGATACGATCAATGACGCCATTCTTAGACAAAACAATAATATGGTTTGCTAAAGTTTGAATGAACTCGTGATCATGACTAGCAAAGATGATTGATTCTTTAAAGTTTTTCAATCCATCGTTCAAGCTTGAGATAGATTCCAAGTCCAAGTGATTTGTTGGATCATCAAGTACAAGGACATTTGATTTCAAGAGCATGAGTTTTGAAAGCATGACACGTACTTTTTCTCCCCCTGACAAGACGTTTACAGGTTTGTTAACCTCATCTCCAGAAAAGAGCATACGACCAAGGAAACCACGTAGGAAGGTATTGTCATCTTCTTCTTTGCTTGCAAATTGACGCAACCAGTCAAGGATTGACTCTCCTCCTGCAAAATCAGCCGAGTTGTCTTTTGGCAAGTAAGAACGACTAGTAGTAACTCCCCACTTAACAGTTCCTTCATAGTCAATGTCACCCATGATTGCACGAATTAATGCAGTCGTTTGGATGTCATTTTGTCCAATAAGAGCTGTCTTATCACCTGGACGCAAGATGAAGCTGATATTATCTAAAATAGTCTCACCATCGATCTTGACAGTTAGATTTTCTACTGTCAAGAGATCATTACCAATCTCACGCTCTGCTTTAAAGTTGATAAATGGGTATTTACGACTGGATGGAACAATTTCTTCTAGTTCAATCTTGTCAAGCATTTTTTTACGAGACGTTGCCTGTCTTGACTTAGAAGCGTTGGCGGAGAATCGTGCAACGAATTCTTGCAATTGCTTAATCTTTTCTTCCGCTTTGGCATTACGATCTGCTAACAATTTAGCAGCAAGCTCAGAAGATTCCTTCCAGAAGTCGTAGTTTCCGACATAGAGTTTGATTTTTCCAAAGTCAAGGTCGGCCATATGAGTACATACTTTATTGAGGAAGTGACGGTCATGGGATACAACGATGACAGTGTTATCAAAGTCAATCAAGAAATCTTCTAACCAAGTAATAGATTGGATATCCAAACCGTTGGTTGGCTCGTCCAAGAGAAGAACATCAGGTTTACCAAAAAGTGCTTTAGCAAGGAGAACCTTCACTTTTTCACCATTGGCTAATTCGCTCATGTTTTGGTAGTGCAATTCTTCTGGAATATTTAGGTTTTGAAGCAGTTGAGATGCTTCACTTTCTGCTTCCCAACCTCCAAGTTCAGCAAATTCACCTTCAAGTTCAGCTGCACGAACACCATCTTCATCGGAAAAATCTTCCTTCATGTAAATAGCATCTTTTTCCTTCATGATGCTATAGAGTTTTTCATTTCCCATGATAACGACATCAATTGCACGTTCATCTTCATAGTCAAAGTGATTTTGACGAAGAACAGAGAGACGTTCATCTGGACCAAGAGAGATATGACCAGTTGTAGGTTCGATATCACCAGCTAAGATTTTTAAGAATGTAGACTTCCCAGCACCATTAGCACCAATTAATCCGTATGTATTTCCTTCTGTAAATTTGATGTTGACATCATCAAAAAGTTTGCGATCACTAAAACGTAGTGAAACATCAGATACTGTAAGCAATGTTTTTCTCCTATAATATGTAATACATTTATTCTACTAGAAAAGAGAGAAATATTCAAATTTTTCTTTGTCAATTTTATGTCAACTAAGTTTACAGTTGTATTTACAGCGAATTGGCTCTTTGATTTAAATAATTTTCTGTTATTTTAACAAAAAAATGCTATAATTGAAGAGACCATTTCGAAGGAGAAAAAAATGACGAAACCCATTATTTTAACAGGAGACCGCCCAACAGGTAAACTGCATATTGGACATTATGTTGGGAGTCTTAAAAACAGAGTATTACTGCAGGAAGAAGACAAGTATGACATGTTTGTTTTTTTGGCGGACCAACAAGCATTGACAGATCACGCCAAAGACCCTCAAACGATTGTAGAATCGATTGGGAATGTTGCCTTAGATTACTTAGCAGTTGGATTGGATCCAAGTAAATCAACTATCTTTATTCAAAGTCAGATTCCAGAGTTGGCTGAGCTATCTATGTACTATATGAATTTGGTGTCACTAGCTCGTTTGGAGCGTAATCCGACAGTAAAAACAGAGATTGCTCAAAAAGGGTTTGGGGAAAGTATTCCAACAGGATTTTTGGTATATCCAATCGCGCAAGCAGCAGATATTACTGCCTTCAATGCTAATTATGTTCCTGTTGGGACAGATCAGAAACCAATGATTGAGCAAACTCGTGAGATTGTTCGTTCCTTTAATCATGCTTATAATTGTGAGGTCTTGGTGGAGCCGGAAGGTATTTATCCAGAAAATGAGAGAGCAGGGCGTTTGCCAGGTTTAGATGGAAATGCTAAAATGTCTAAATCCCTTTAATAATGGTATTTATCTAGCAGATGATGCGGATACTTTGCGTAAAAAAGTCATGAGCATGTATACTGATCCGGATCATATTCGAGTGGAGGATCCAGGTAAGATTGAAGGAAATATGGTTTTCCATTATCTAGATGTGTTTGGTCGTCCAGAAGATGCTCAAGACATTGCAGAGATGAAAGAAAACTACCAACGTGGTGGTCTTGGTGATGTAAAGACGAAACGTTATCTACTTGAAATATTAGAACGGGAACTTGGCCCTATTCGTGAGCGCCGTATCGAATTTGCTAAGGATATGGGAGAAGTGTACAATATGCTTCAAAAAGGTAGTGAGAAAGCGCGTGAGGTTGCGGGGCAAACTCTATCTGAAGTTAAGGGAGCAATGGGACTAAATTATTTTAAATAATAGATAAAATATGAATCGTAAAACTATCTCTTCCATAGGATCACAGGGATAGTTTTTTTATGATTTCTACCATAAATATAATTGACAAATTTTCATAGAATGGTATGATAGATACAATACAAAAAGAGTCAAGCTCAAAAAGAAAGAAAAGAGGAAACTTCAATGTCTAATTGGGATACTAAATTTTTAAAAAAAGGTTTTACCTTTGATGATGTATTGCTCATTCCAGCAGAAAGTCATGTGTTGCCTAATGATGCAGATTTAACAACAAAATTGGCAGATAATCTGACTTTAAATATCCCAATTATAACAGCCGCAATGGATACAGTCACAGAAAGTCAAATGGCTATTGCTATTGCTCGTGCGGGTGGTCTTGGAGTAATCCATAAAAATATGTCTATTGCGCAACAGGCGGATGAAGTTCGCAAGGTAAAACGTTCTGAAAATGGTGTTATTATTGATCCATTCTTCTTGACTCCAGAACACACTATTGCTGAAGCAGACGAACTGATGGGACGTTACCGTATCAGTGGTGTTCCAGTTGTAGAAACACTTGAAAATCGTAAATTGGTTGGTATTCTAACAAACCGAGATCTTCGCTTTATTTCAGATTACAATCAACCAATCTCAAACCATATGACCAGTGAAAATCTTGTCACTGCCCCTGTTGGTACAGATCTTGCAACAGCTGAACATATTCTTCAAGAACACCGTATTGAAACTTCCTTTGGTTGACGAAGAAGGCCGTCTTTCTGGCTTGATTACTATTAAGGATATTGAAAAAGTTATTGAGTTTCCAAATGCTGCCAAAGATGAATTTGGTCGTCTTCTAGTTGCTGGTGCGGTGGGTGTCACTTCAGATACATTTGAACGTGCAGAGGCTCTCTTTGAAGCAGGGGCTGACGCAATTGTTATTGATACTGCACATGGTCACTCTGCTGGGGTTCTACGTAAAATTGCTGAAATTCGTGCTCACTTCCCAGATCGCACTTTGATTGCTGGTAATATTGCAACTGCAGAAGGTGCGCGTGCTCTTTATGATGCGGGTGTGGATGTTGTCAAAGTCGGGATTGGACCAGGTTCTATCTGTACTACTCGTGTGATTGCAGGTGTGGGTGTCCCACAAGTGACAGCAATTTATGATGCGGCAGCAGTTGCGCGCGAATATGGTAAAACAATCATTGCTGATGGTGGAATCAAGTACTCTGGAGATATTGTAAAAGCCCTTGCTGCAGGTGGAAATGCAGTTATGCTTGGTTCAATGTTTGCTGGAACAGATGAAGCACCAGGTGAAACGGAAATCTTCCAAGGACGTAAGTTTAAGACTTACCGTGGTATGGGATCAATCGCTGCAATGAAGAAAGGTTCAAGTGACCGTTACTTCCAAGGTGCGGTCAATGAAGCAAACAAACTCGTTCCAGAAGGAATTGAAGGTCGTGTTGCCTATAAAGGCGCAGCAGCTGATATTGTTTTCCAAATGCTTGGTGGTATTCGCTCTGGTATGGGTTACTGTGGTGCAGCTAACCTTAAAGAATTGCACGACAACGCTCAATTTATTGAAATGTCTGGGGCTGGTCTAAAAGAAAGCCATCCTCATGATGTACAAATTACTAATGAAGCACCAAACTACTCCATGTAAGAAGTGAAAAAGAACTCCTGAAATCCAGGAGTTCTTTTTGTTTACATAGTTGTCAATTTTGATTTACAGAAATTTTACCATTTTGAATGTTGAAAATACTAAGGTTTTCTGGCAAGTTTTGTAAGTGGTCTAAACTTGTTGTTGTAATGAAGGTTTGGATAGATTGTGAAATGGTTTCTAGTAATTTTAGTTGCCGTGTATTGTCAAGTTCGCTCATAACATCATCAAGCAGTAGTATTGGAGACTCGTTGGTAATACTTTCCATTAGCTCAATTTCCGCCAATTTTACAGAAAGAACAAGGCTACGATGTTGACCTTGGCTTCCAAAACTAGCATCCATACCATTGATATAAAAAGAAATATCATCTCGATGAGGGCCAACTCCAGTATTCTTTTTAAATAAGTCTCTTGATCTGCTTTTCTCCAAAGCCATTTTAAAAGAACTTGTTAGCTGTTCTTCATCAGTGAAGTTGACAGATGATTGATAAAATATTGACAACTCTTCTAATTTATTTGAAATTTCTAAGTGTTTTTTTTGACCAAATTTCTCTAAGTCTTTAATGAATTTTATCCGATGCTTTATAACGCGACAACCATACTCTACTAACTGATCATCTAAGACTGACAGAAATGTTTCGTCAATCTTCTGGCTGGATTTTAGGTAGGTATTTCTCTGCTTGAGTATATGGTTGTAGTTTGACAAGTCTGACAAGTAGATTGGTTTATTTGTCCCAGTTCAATGTCTATAAACTTTCGACGGACAGAAGGCGCTCCTTTAATTAGCTGGAGATCTTCAGGTGCGAAGAGGACAACATTCATATGTCCGATGTAGTCTGAGAGGCGAGCTTGTTTTAAGTGATTGACCTTGGTCACACGCCCTTTTGGTGTTAAATCAATTTCTAGAGGGATAGAGCTTGTTTTTTTCTGTAGCAAGCCAGAAAGATGGAGTTGCTCGTTATCAAAATGAATGAGATTTTTATCTGTACGAGTCCGATGACTACGTGTCAAGGCCAAGAAATAGATTGCTTCTAGAATATTGGTTTTTCCTTGTGCATTTTGACCTAGAAAGACATTTAATTTTGGATTGAAATCAATTTTTGCCTCTTTGTAGTTTCGAAAGGTTTTAATTGTTAAATGTTGGAGCCACATGGTTATCTTCCTGGAAAACGTGGAGCTTGTTTGGTTTTAGGTGATGAAGAAGTTTTTTGTTTTTCTTTCTTGACACCTTTATTCATCTCTTTGACAAGTTTAGCAATTCGCTCTTTCTCAATCTTATCTGCTTGATACTCTTCTTGCTCTTTTAAACTTGGTTGTGTCAAGGTGATGTCAATCTTTAAATCAGGAATGTCAATCGTATCTCCAACACGAATTTTTTTCCCACGTCTACTTTCTAACTCACCATTAAAGTAAACTTGATGATCCATTAAAAAGGATTTGATTGCACCACCGCTTTGTATAATTCCAAGTTCTTTTAGGAGGGCTTGGAGCGTAATAAATTCTTCAAATAATTTGTATTCCATAATTCACCTCAATCTTTGGTATTATACCATATTTTCCTTGAAATAGCTGAAGGAAAGTTAGCAGAAATGAAAACGGTTTTACTCTTTAAAGCTATAAAGAGAACAAGAAAAATTTTGATTTTCGTGGTATAATAGAACTCTATATGTAAGGAGGTAAGGTATGGAGTTAGTGCCTGGAATTTCAGCACATTTTGTTCAATCCAAAAAGTTTAAAACAAATAAAATCACTATTCGTTTTACTGCTCCCTTATCTCTTGAGACAATAGCAGGACGCATGTTAAGTGCAAGTATGTTGGAGACGGCAAATCAAGTTTACCCAACATCACAAGCATTTCGCAGATACTTGGCAAGTTTATATGGAACAGATATTTCTACAAGTGCTTATCGTAGGGGACAGGCACATATTCTTGACTTAACATTTACTTATGTGAGGGATGATTTTTTAAGTAAAAAGAATGTCTTGACTTCTCGAATTTTGGAATTGGTGAAACAGACTTTATTTGCTCCCTTAGCTCAAGATGGTACTTTTGAGCCAACTTTATTTGAAATTGAAAGAAAACAGTTGTTGGCTAGTTTAGCTACTGACATGGATGATTCATTTTATTTTGCTCATAAGGAGTTGGATAGCTTGTTCTTCCATGATGAGCGTCTTCAATTGAGAGACAGTGATTTACGAAATAGCATTTCAAATGAGTCTCCAGAAAGTAGCTACACGTGCTTTCAAAATGCTCTGAAGAATGATCGTATTGATTTCTTTTTCTTAGGTGATTTTAATGAAATAGAAATTACAGAATCGCTGAAGTCATTACCCTTTACAGCTAGAGAGAATGGCATCACTATCCAGTACCATCAATCTTATTCGAATGTCCTACGAGAGGGAATGATTCAGAGGAATGTTGGGCAATCCATTTTGGAATTGGGTTATCATTCTCCTGTAAAATATGGTGATGATGAGCATTTGCCCATGCTTGTGATGAATGGTTTGTTGGGTGAATTTGCACATTCGAAACTTTTTACAAACGTTCGTGAAAATGCTGGAATAGCCTATACAGTCTCGAGTCAATTGGATTTGTTTAGTGGTCTGTTAAGGATGTATGCGGGTATTGATAGAGAAAATCGAAATCAGGCTAGAAAAATGATGAATCATCAATTGCTAGATCTGAAAAAGGGTAACTTTACAGATTTTGAACTTGAACAAACCAAGGAGATGATTCGACGATCTTTGTTGATGGCTCAAGATAATCAACAGACCCTAGTTGAAAGAGTCTATTTGAATGCTCTATTGGGGAAATCAAGCTTTGACATTGATCGATTGGTGGCAAAATTAGAGAGTGTTGATAAAGAAGCTGTCTGTAAAGTTGCCAACAGTTTGAAGTTACAAGCGATTTACTTTATGGAAGGAGTAGAATGACAAAGGTTACTTTTGAAGAAAAATACTATCCTGCTGTAAAGGAAACAGTCTACAAAACAAAATTGTCAACTGGATTGACAGTTTCTTTACTCCCTAAACAAGATTTCAATGAGGTTTATGGGATTGTAACGGTTCAATTTGGTTCTGTAGATGCAACTTATACAAGCTTGGAAAAAGGTTTACGTCATCATCCAGCAGGAATTGCACATTTTCTTGAACATAAATTGTTTGAAAGAGAAAATTCTGAGGATATAATGGCTGCGTTTACTCGATTAGGTGCGGACAGTAATGCCTTTACAAGCTTTACTAAGACCAGCTATCTTTTTTCAACAATTGAGCATCTATTAGAGAATTTAGATTTGCTAGATGAGTTAGTCGGAGATGTTCATTTTACAGAAGAGTCTGTTTTTAGGGAACAGGCTATTATCCAGCAAGAACGAGAAATGTACCAAGATGATCCAGACTCACGTTTGTTTTTTGCAACATTAGCCAACCTTTATCCTGATACTCCTTTAGCAACAGATATAGTTGGAAGTGAAAAATCAATTTCTGAGATTCAAGTTTCAAATTTAAAAGAGAACTTTACAGACTTTTACAAACTTGTCAACATGTCACTGTTTTTAGTTGGAAATATTGATGTAAAAGTTGTTGAGGAATACTTTTCGAAAAAGGAAAAGAAGACTCTAGAACAGTTTACAGTTACAAAAGAGCAACTACCCTTACAGCCTGTGAAGCAAACAGATAGTCTTCGGATGGAAGTTTCTTCACCAAAACTTGCTGTTGCGATTAGAGGTAATGGGCAAATAGCAGAAGCTGAGTCTTATCGTTACAATATTTTATTGAAATTACTATTTACGATGATGTTTGGTTGGACTTCTGATCGTTTTCAAAGGTTATATGAGTCTGGGAAGTTAGACGCGTCATTGTCACTTGAGGTTGAAGTCAACAGTCGCTTTCATTTTGTGATATTGACAATGGACACCAAAGAGCCTGTTTCTCTGTCGCATCAATTTCGTAAAGCGATTCGTCAGTTTAGTAATGATGCGGATATTACCGAGGAACATTTAGATCTTGTTAAGAGTGAGATGTTTGGGGAGTTTTTCAGTAGCATGAACTCTTTGGAATTTATTGCAACTCAATACGATCCGATGGATCGCGGAGAAACAATTTTTGATTTTCCGAAAATTTTACAGGAAATTACTTTGGAGGATGTTCTAGAAGCTGGACATCGTTTGATTGATAATGGTGATCTAGTTGATTTTACAATCTTTCCAGCTTAAAAGATGACTAATACTAGAAAGAAGGAATGGTACGTATGAGAAAAAAAACAATTGGCGAGGTTCTACGTTTAGCTAGAATTAACCAGGGATTGAGTCTGGAAGAATTACAGGAAAAAACTGAAATTCAGTTGAACTTTCTAGAAGCTATGGAGGCAGATGATTTTGATCAACTTCCTAGTACCTTCTATGCTCGTTCTTTTTTAAGAAAATATGCCTGGGCAGTAGAGTTAGATGAAAGAATTGTTTTGGATGCCTATGATTCAGGTAGTATGATTACCTACGAAGAGGTAGATGTCGATGAAGAAGACTTATCTGGTCGCAGACGATCAAATAAGAAAAAAACGTCTTATCTCCCCTTGTTTTATTTCGTTCTATTTGCTTTGTCAATTTTAATTTTTGTGACTTACTATGTTTGGAACTACATCCAAACTCAGCCAAGTCCTTCTTCAGCTAACTATAGTGTTGTGAACTCAACTAGTTCAACAACCTCATCTAGTTCATCTTCTAGTAGTCAGGTATCAAGCTCATCTTCTACTGCGGAATCAACTATTACCGTTTCAGGTGAAGGGAACCGCATTGAAGCTCGCTATAAAACGAGTAAGGAAACAGCTACGGTTCAGCTGACTGTTTCGGATGCAACTAGCTGGGTAAGTGTTTCAGGAAGTGAGCTGGAGGGTGGTGTGACACTATCCGCAGACAATAAGAATGCAAAAACAACAGTTTCAACTAAGAATCCCGTTACCATTACTTTAGGTGTAGTGAAGGGAGTTACTGTGACTGTGGACAATCAAACGATTGATACTTCGAAGCTGACAACTCAGACTGGAACTGTAACACTTACATTTACTACAGATTAAGGAAAAATCAATGAAAAAAGAACAAATTCCTAATGTATTAACTATTGGTAGAATTCTCTTTATACCTCTCTTTATTCTTATTTTGACTTTGGGCCATTCACAAGGCAGTCATTTGCTGGCAGCGATCATCTTTGCAGTTGCTAGTGTAACGGATTATCTTGATGGCTACCTTGCTCGTAAATGGAATGTAGTCAGCAATTTTGGAAAATTTGCTGATCCGATGGCTGATAAGCTGTTGGTTATGTCAGCTTTTATCATGTTGATTGAGTTAGATATGGCTCCAGCTTGGGTTGTTGCTATTATCATTTGTCGTGAACTTGCGGTGACAGGCTTGCGTTTGTTGCTTGTTGAGACGGGAGGGACAGTTCTAGCAGCAGCGATGCCAGGGAAAATCAAGACCTTTAGTCAGATGTTTGCCATTATCTTTTTGCTCTTACATTGGAATTTAATTGGTCAGCTGTTGCTTTATATCGCTTTGTTTTTCACTATCTACTCTGGCTATGATTATTTCAAGGGTAGCGCTCATGTATTCAAAGGGACATTTGGTTCAAAATGAAATCAATTATTGAAGTAAAAAATCTTTTTTTTCGTTACAAGGAAGACCAGGAACATTATGACGTTAATAATGTCTCGTTTCACGTGAAACGTGGAGAATGGCTTTCGATTGTAGGTCATAATGGGAGTGGAAAATCGACAACTATCCGTTTGATTGATGGTTTGCTTGAAGCAGAGTCTGGAGAAATCTGGATAGATGGCCAACTACTGTCTTCTGAGAATGTTTGGGACTTGCGTCATCAAATTGGTATGGTTTTTCAAAATCCAGATAACCAGTTTGTGGGCGCGACTGTTGAAGATGATGTTGCCTTTGGTTTGGAAAATCAGGGACTCCCTCGTGAAGAAATGAAGAAGAGAGTGGCTGAATCTTTGGAGTTGGTAGGGATGCTGGACTTTAAGAAAAGAGAACCAGCTCGTTTATCTGGTGGACAAAAACAGCGGGTGGCTATTGCGGGAGTTGTTGCCCTGAGGCCAGCTATTTTAATTCTGGATGAGGCTACAAGTATGTTGGATCCTGAGGGACGAAGAGAACTGATTCAGACAGTTCAAGAAATTCGAAAAGACCACCAGATGACAGTCGTCTCCATTACACATGACTTGGAAGAAGTTGCGATGAGTGACCGTGTCTTGGTCATGAAAAAAGGCCAAGTGGAGTCAACCAGCAGCCCAAGAGAACTTTTTTCTCGGGCTGACCTTGACCAGATAGGGTTGGATGAACCTTTTACTAATCAATTGAGAGAATCTTTGAGAGAGACTGGTTATCAGTTGCCGGATGGCTATTTGACAGAAGGAGAGCTAGAGGACAAGTTATGGGAATTACTCTAGAAAATGTGAGCTTTACCTATCAAGAGGGGACTCCCCTATCTTCATCAGCCTTGACTGATGTTTCTTTGACGATTGAGGATGGTTCCTATACAGCTTTAGTAGGGCACACAGGTAGTGGGAAATCAACGATTTTACAGCTTTTAAATGGCCTATTGGTACCAAGTAGGGGTTCTGTTCAAGTTTTTGATACCGTCATTACCCCTACATCAACCAATAAAGAAATTCGTCAGATTCGAAAGCAGGTTGGTCTAGTGTTTCAATTTGCTGAAAATCAGATTTTCGAAGAGACTGTTTTGAAAGATGTTGCATTTGGACCGCAAAATTTTGGAGTTTCTGAGGAAGAGGCCAAGAAAATTGCGCGTGAAAAGTTAGCCTTGGTAGGCATCGATGAGTCACTCTTTGAGCGCAGTCCTTTTGAACTTTCGGGTGGTCAGATGAGACGTGTGGCTATAGCAGGTATGCTAGCCATGGAGCCGACTATCTTAGTTTTGGATGAGCCAACAGCAGGGCTAGATCCTCTGGGCAGAAAAGAATTGATGACCTTGTTTAAAGAGCTTCACCTTGCTGGAATGACAATCGTTCTGGTAACGCATTTGATGGATGATGTAGCTGCATATGCTGATCAGGTTTATGTTATGGAAAAGGGGCGTTTAGTCAAAAGTGGCAAACCGAGTGATGTTTTCCAAGATGTAGCCTCTATGGAAAAAGTACAGTTAGGTGTGCCTAAAATCACAGCCTTTTGTAAACGTTTGGCAGATAGGGGTGTAGATTTTAAAAAACTGCCAATCAAGATAGAGGAGTTTAAGGAGTCGCTAAATGGATAGTATGATTTTAGGGCGTTATATACCAGGGGATTCCATTATTCATCGCTTGGATCCCCGTAGCAAATTGCTCGCTATGATCCTGTTGATTTTGATTGTATTTTGGGCCAATAATCCCCTCACCAATCTCATTCTGTTTGTAGCGACAGGTATATTTATCGCTTTGTCAGGCGTTTCCCTCTCATTTTTCGTTCAGGGATTAAAATCCATGTTCTTCCTGATTGCTTTTACGACTCTTTTTCAGCTCTTTTTCATTTCAAGTGGAAATGTCCTATTTGAGTTTTCTTTTATAAGAATAACGGATTATGCTTTGCAACAAGCAGGAATCATTTTCTGTCGTTTTGTGTTGATTATTTTCTTTTCAACCTTGCTAACATTAACGACCATGCCTTTGAGTCTGGCAGCTGCAGTTGAAGCTCTTTTAGCACCGCTGAAACGCGTGAAAGTTCCCGTTCATGAAATTGGTCTCATGTTATCAATGAGTTTGCGTTTTGTTCCAACCTTGATGGATGACACAACGAGAATTATGAATGCTCAAAAAGCTCGTGGAGTTGACTTTGGCGAAGGCAGCATCGTTCAAAAAGTAAAGGCTATGATTCCAATTTTAATTCCTCTTTTTGCGACGAGCTTAAAGCGTGCAGATTCATTGGCAATAGCCATGGAAGCGCGTGGTTATCAGGGAGGAAAGGGTAGAAGTCAGTATAGACAGTTGAGATGGAGCCAAAAGGATACACTGACAATTCTTGTGATTTTGGTACTGGGATGTTTCTTATTTTTCTTAAAATCTTAGCAGGTTTGTAGGATTGATAAGAAGCTCAAAGTAGCAGGTTTTTAGTATAAAGGTAGGAATATGAACCGTTTTAAAAAATCAAAATATCTAATCATCGTTTTTGTCACAGTTCTGGCAGTTTCTGTACTATTAGTGACAACCTATTCAAGCGCTATTGTGACGAAACTAGGAGATGGGATTTCCTTAGTAGATAGAATTGTTCAAAAACCCTTTCAGTGGTTTGATACTTTCAAATCAGATTTGGGACATTTGACGCAGACTTACAATGAAAACGAAAGTCTAAAAAAACAGCTTTATCAACTAGAGGTGGAGTCTAATCAATCAGAAAGTTTAAAAAATGAAAATGAACAATTACGTCAGTTGCTGGATATGAAGTCAAAATTGCAGGCTACAAAAACCATTGCAGCAGATGTGATTATGCGAGCTCCAGTATCTTGGAAACAAGAGTTAACAATTGATGCGGGAAGTTCAAAAGGAGCTTCTGAAAATATGTTGGCCATTGCAAACGGGGGTTTGATTGGTAGTGTTTCAAAGGTGGAGAATCATTCAACAACGATCAACCTATTGACAAACACCGAAAATTCAGACAAAATTTCTGTTAAAATCCTGCATGGTTCTACTGAAATTTACGGGATTATCGTTGGTTATGATAAGGAGTCAGAACTGCTTAAAATTAGCCAATTAAATAGTAACAGTGACATTAGCGCAGGAGACAAGGTGACTACAGGGGGGCTCGGAAACTTTAATGTTAAGGATATTCCTGTTGGAGAGGTTGTTGCTACAACACACAGCAGTGATTATCTAACAAAGGAAGTAACAGTAAAGTTAAGTGCTGACACCAAAAATCTTCATGTGGTTGAGTTAGTGGGGAATTAGCAATGAGACTGTTAAAACAAATTGGTATTTTCTTTTTACTCCCTTTTGTTGTATTAATTGATGCACATATTGGACAATTAGCGGGATCCTTCTTCCCTCACTTTCATTTAGCAAGTCATTTTCTGTTTTTATTTCTCTTGTTTGAGACAATTGAGGTTTCAGAATATCTCTATCTAGCTTATTGCTGTATAGTGGGTTTGGTGTACGATATCTATTTTTTCCACTTGATAGGAATTGCGACGCTTCTATTTATCTTGATAGGTGCTTCGCTCCATAAGTTTAATAGTGTAATTTTGCTGAACCGTTGGACAAGAATGTTAACAATAGTTGTGATGAGTTTCCTATTTGATATGGGGAGCTATCTCCTTGCTCTTGCTATGGGATTGACAGTAGAATCGATGCCGGTTTTCATCGTCTATAGCCTTGTCCCATCAATGATTTTAAACTTTTTATGGATGCTTATTTTCCAATATATTTTTGAAAAATGTTATCTATAAGAAAGAAATAAAAATGTAACAAAGGCGTAATATTTATTATGTCTTTTTTTGGTATACTAGTAATGTCTTAAATAGAAGGAGTATCTACACAATATGAAGAAAAAAATCTTAGCGTCACTTTTATTAAGTACAGTATTAGTGTCTCAAGCGGCAGTATTGACAACTGTCCACGCTGAAACAACTGATGAAAAGATTGCTGCTCAAGATAGTAAGATTAGTAATTTGACATCTCAACAAAAAGAAGCTCAAAAACAAGTAGATGAAATCCAAACGCAAGTTACAGCTATCCAAACTCAACAAACGAACTTGGAAGCTGAGAATGAAACTCTACAAGCTGAATCTAAAAAACTTGAAGGAGAAATTACAGAGCTCTCTAAGAACATTGTTGCTCGTAATGAATCTTTGGAAAAACAAGCACGTAGCGCACAAACAAACGGTGCTGCAACTAGCTACATCAATACAATTGTAAACTCAAAATCAATTACGGAAGCTATTTCACGTGTTGCAGCCATGAGCGAGATTGTATCAGCTAACAACAAAATGTTGGAACAACAGAAAGCTGATAAGAAATCTATCGCTGAAAAACAGGTTGCAAATAATGAAGCAATCAACACTGTCATTGCGAACCAACAAACGCTTGCTGACGATGCACAAGCATTGACAACAAAACAAGCAGAGTTGAAAGTTGCTGAGTTAAACCTTGCTGCAGAGAAAGCTACTGCAGAAAGTGATAAAGCTACTTTGTTGGAGCAAAGCAGCAGCAGAGGCAGAAGCGAAAGCGGCAGCTGAAGCAGAAGCGGCTTATAAAGCACGTCAAACAAGCCAACAACAATCAGTTGTTGCTTCTGGAAATACAACACTTTCAGATCAAGTGCAAGCAACTTCAAGCTCTTCATCAGATGATGATTCAAGCTACACTCCGGCACCTGCACCAACTCCAACAAGACAGCGTCCAACATACAGTACAAATGCTTCAAGTTATCCAACTGGTGAATGTACTTGGGGAGCTAAAACATTAGCACCTTGGGCTGGAGATTACTGGGGTAACGGAGCGCAGTGGGCTACAAGTGCAGCAGCTGCAGGATTCCGTACTGGATCAACTCCACAAGTTGGTGCGATTGCATGTTGGAATGACGGTGGATATGGACACGTAGCGGTTGTTACAGCAGTTTCATCATCAACTAGCATTCAAGTATCAGAATCAAACTATGGTGGAGATCGAACAATCGGAAACAAGCGTGGATGGTTCAACCCAACTACAACTTCTGAAGGTTACGTAACATACATCTATCCAAACTAATGAATGAAACGAAGAGGCTCGATTTGAGTCTCTTTTATTATTTTTTATCGAAAGCAAGGCCGAAATCTATCAAAACCACTTGAAAATATAGCCAAAATGTGGTAAAATGAAACTTGTCGTGTAAACGATAATACTCATTCTTGATGAATTGTGAAACTGTTGCCCTCGGGTCGTTTTGCAAGTTGAAAGTCGAGGAGAGGAAAAAAACAAAAAGGAGAAATACTCATGGCAGTAATTTCAATGAAACAACTTCTTGAGGCTGGTGTACACTTTGGTCACCAAACTCGTCGCTGGAACCCTAAGATGGCTAAGTACATCTTCACTGAGCGTAACGGAATCCACGTTATCGACTTGCAACAAACTGTAAAATACGCTGACCAAGCATACGACTTTATGCGTGATGCAGCAGCTAACGATGCAGTTGTATTGTTTGTTGGTACTAAAAAACAAGCTGCTGACGCTGTTAAAGAAGAAGCAGAACGTTCAGGTCAATACTACATCAACCACCGTTGGTTGGGTGGAACTCTTACTAACTGGGGAACTATCCAAAAACGTATCGCTCGTTTGAAAGAAATCAAACGTATGGAAGAAGAAGGAATCTTCGACGTTCTTCCTAAGAAAGAAGTTGCACTTCTTAACAAACAACGTGCACGTCTTGAAAAATTCTTGGGTGGTATCGAAGACATGCCTCGTATCCCAGATGTAATGTACGTAGTTGACCCACATAAAGAACAAATCGCTGTTAAAGAAGCTAAAAAATTGGGTATCCCAGTTGTAGCGATGGTTGACACAAACACTGATCCAGACGATATCGATGTAATCATACCAGCTAACGATGACGCTATCCGCGCTGTTAAATTGATCACAGCTAAATTGGCTGACGCTATCATCGAAGGACGTCAAGGTGAAGATGCAGTAGCAGTTGAAGCAGAATTTGCAGCTTCAGAAGCTCAAGCAGACTCAATCGAAGAAATCGTTGAAGTTGTAGAAGGCGACAACGCTTAATTCATATAAATAGTAATTACCTAGGAGGGCGGGGCCTAGCCCAGCTCTCCTATTTTTAAAAAATATAGGAGAATCAAAATGGCAGAAATTACAGCTAAACTTGTAAAAGAGTTGCGTGAAAAATCTGGTGCCGGTGTTATGGACGCTAAAAAAGCGCTTGTAGAGACAGACGGTGATATCGAAAAAGCGATTGAATTGCTTCGCGAAAAAGGTATGGCGAAGGCAGCTAAGAAAGCTGACCGTGTTGCAGCTGAAGGTTTGACTGGTGTATTTGTTAACGGTAACGTTGCAGCAGTAGTTGAAGTAAATGCCGAAACTGACTTCGTTGCGAAAAACGCTCAATTCGTTGAGTTGGTAAATGCTACAGCTAAAGTAATCGCTGAAGGTAAACCAGCGAACAACGAAGAAGCACTTGCTTTGACAATGCCTTCAGGTGAAACTCTTGAAGCTGCATATGTATCTGCAACAGCTACAATCGGTGAAAAAATCTCATTCCGTCGTTTTGCTTTGCTTGAAAAAACAGATGCACAACACTTCGGAGCTTACCAACACAATGGTGGACGTATCGGTGTTATCTCAGTTATCGAAGGTGGAGACGAAGCTCTTGCTAAACAAATCTCAATGCACATTGCTGCGATGAAACCAACAGTTCTTTCTTACAAAGAATTGGATGAGCAATTCGTTAAAGATGAGTTGGCACAATTGAACCACGTAATCGACCAAGATAACGAAAGCCGTGCAATGGTTGGTAAACCAGCTCTTCCACACTTGAAGTATGGATCAAAAGCACAATTGACTGATGAAGTGATTGCTCAAGCTGAAGCTGATATCAAAGCTGAGTTGGCTGCAGAAGGCAAACCAGAAAAAATCTGGGACAAAATCATCCCAGGTAAAATGGACCGCTTCATGCTTGACAACACTAAAGTTGACCAAGCATACACACTTCTTGCACAAGTATACATCATGGATGACAGCAAGACAGTTGAAGCTTACCTTGAATCAGTAAATGCTTCAGTAGTTGAGTTCGCTCGCTTTGAAGTTGGTGAAGGTATCGAGAAAGCTGCAAACGACTTTGAAGCAGAAGTTGCAGCTACAATGGCAGCAGCCTTGAATAACTAATAGAAAAGGAAGCAAATTGCTTCCTTTTTCTTTTGGTCTAGAGAGTAGATTCTGTATGAGTAAACAAAAAGCCCTTTAATAAGGGCTAAGTGCATTTAGGAGGCTACACTTCAAATTCATAGAGTGCTGTAGACAAATAACGTTCGCCGTTATCTGGTGCTAAAGCAAGGACTTTCTTACCTGTACCTAATTTCTTGGCAACCTCAATTGCCCCGTAAATCGCTGCAGCTGAAGAAATCCCAACAAGGAAGCCTTCTTTTCCGCCAATCTCACGACCAAGTGCAAGAGCATCATCTGATGTTACACGGACGATACCATCATAGGCCTTTGTATCAAGTGTTTCAGGAATAAATCCAGCTGAGATGCCTTGAATTTTGTGAGGCCCTGGTTTTTCACCAGACAAGATAGCTGACTCGTCTGCCTCAACTGCATAAACTTGAATGTTTGGATTTGCTGCTTTAAGAGCGTGAGAAACACCTGAGATTGTTCCACCAGTACCAACACCACCCACAAAGGCATCTAGTCCATCAGAACCGAAAGCAGCTAGTATTTCAGCTCCTGTTGTTCTTTCGTGTACTTCTGGATTAGCTGGATTATTAAATTGGAGTGGAAGGAAGCCGTCACGTTCAGCGGCGATTTCCTGAGCTTTGGCAATAGCCCCTTTCATTCCTTCGCTACCAGGAGTAAGGACGAGTTCAGCACCATAGGCTTGGATAATCTTGCGTCGTTCCACACTCATCGTTTCAGGCATGACGATAACAACTTTATATCCTTTAGCGGCACCAACCCATGAAAGACCGATTCCAGTATTTCCACTTGTTGCTTCAACAATAGTAGCACCGGGTTTTAGAATGCCATCCTGCTCAGCTTTTTTTCAATCATGCTAAGGGCAATACGATCTTTGACTGAAGATCCTGGGTTAAAGGCCTCTAGTTTAACATAGACGTCTGCAGCACCCTCTGGAACAATGTTGTTAAGTCTAACAATCGGTGTTTGTCCAATAAGTTCAGTGATATTGTTATAGATAGCCATAGATATACCTCTTTGTATAAGATGATACTAGTATAACGCGCTTAAGGCTATTTGTAAAATATAGAAATCCTATCAAAGTGATAGGATTTTTTTATATCAAAGGTCTAAGCCATTAATTTTTAATCGATTGTGATAAGCCAATTCTAATAAATAGGTGTAAAGCGGAAGGATGTCCGTTTTTTTAGGGAATTCAAATTTATGGAAACTCAGGTGCTCATTGTGTGCTTTTAGAAAGATATTTTCTAAATAAGTAATCGTAATCTCACTATCATCTATACCTGCTCCAGCAGTTTCCATTTCAATGTTTACAATGTTCATCAAAAAGAGTGACTTAACAGATGTCTTGCGACCAGTAGCACCTTGCTTATCTGTAAAAATAATACGGATATTTGTAAAGATGATTGAATCTCGAATAAGTTTATATCCACTTTGAATTTCTTCATTCTCTAGTAGATATTGTCCATATTCTTTAATAAGAGTCTCTTTGTTTTTCCTCGCTAAAAGTTCCAGCAAGTCCTTGAATAAATTTTCCCAAAACGCTATAATTTTCTCCTTTATTTACACTAAGTTTACAGGAACTTCAACTTCTCGTAAACCTTGATCTGTTAAAGTAACCTTTCCATTAAAAAACTCTACAAGAGCAGACTTAATATTTTCTTTCTCTTCCTTATCAACATAAATTATGGTATCGATTTGATCTGTAAAGTTTGTCTCGATTTCCGTGAGTTTATGTTCTCTAAGAAAATTGCTATATTCTTGATACTGAGCGTAAGACATCTGAATGGCTATGCCAGCTTGCTCTTTGATTTCAATAATGCCTATTTCTTTGACAGCCAAGGCTACACTTCCTGCGTAAGCGCGAATCAAACCGCCAGCGCCTAACTTAATTCCACCAAAGTAACGAGTAACTACTACGCAGACATTCGTAAGATTATGATTTTCTAAGACGCCAAGCATAGGGACTCCAGCAGTACCACTAGGCTCACCATCATCATTCGTACGCTTGATTTCACTGCGTTCCCCTACAATAAAAGCAGAGCAGTTATGGGTGGCTTTGTAGTGTTCTTTTTTGATAGCAGTGATAAAGTCACGAGCTTCTTCTTCACTATAGACACGCTTTACGTGACAGATAAAGCGTGATTTTTTGATTTCTTCTTGGACCTGCCCATCCTCTTTAATTGTTCTAAATTCCATGATTTAATTGTACTAAAAAAATATCTAAAGTGCTAGATTTTTACGAATATTAAAGTATGAAAGTAAATCCAAATTACCTCGGTCGCTTGTTTACTGAGAAAGAATTAACGAAAGAAGAACGTCAGATGGCTGAGAAACTGCCGGCAATTAGAAAAGAGAAAGGGAAACTGTTTTGTCAACGTTGTAATAGTAGTATTCTAGAAGAATGGCATTTGCCTATAGGCGCTTACTATTGTAGGGAGTGTTTACTGATGAAGAGAGTCAGGAGTGATCAAGCTTTATACTATTTTCCACAGGAGGATTTTCCTAAGCAAGACGTCCTCAAATGGCGTGGTCAGTTAACACCTTTTCAAGAAAAAGTGTCAGAGGGACTGCTTCAAGCGGTGGACAAGCAAGAGCCAACCTTGGTTCACGCTGTAACAGGAGCTGGAAAGACAGAGATGATTTACCAGGTTGTGGCTAAGGTGATTGATGAAGGTGGTGCAGTTTGTTTAGCCAGCCCTCGAATTGATGTGTGTTTGGAGCTGTATAAACGACTGCAGAATGACTTTGCTTGTGAGATAGCACTACTTCATGGTGAGTCAGAACCTTATTTTCGAACACCACTAGTTGTTGCAACGACTCATCAGCTGTTAAAATTTTATCATGCTTTTGACTTGCTGATAGTGGATGAAGTAGATGCCTTTCCTTATGTTGACAACTCTGTTCTTTTACTATGCTGTAAACCAAAGTGTAAAGGAGGATGGATTGAGGATATTCCTTACAGCGACCTCTACAGATGAGTTAGATAAGAAGGTTCGCACTGGAGAATTAAAACGATTGAGCTTGCCAAGACGATTTCATGGAAATCCATTGATTATTCCAAAGCTAGTTTGGTTATCAGATTTTAATCGCTGTTTAGAGAAAAGAGTCAATTGTCAACCAAAGTTAAAGACCTATATTGAGAAACAGAGAAGAACAGGTTATCCCGTTACTGATCTTTTGCATCAGAGATTAAGAAAGGCGAGAAAACTAAAAAGAAATCTTGAAGGAGCAGTACCCGAAATGAGAATATCGGCTTTTGTGTCTTCTGTGACAGAAAGACCGATTAGAGCAGGTGCAAGCTTTTCGAGATGGAGAACTGACAATCCTGATCAGTACAACAATATTTGGAACGTGGGAGTTACCTTTCCCTTGTGTGGATGTTTTTTTCGTTGTAGAAGCTAATCATCGTCTCTTTACCAAGTCTAGCTTGATTCAGATTGGAGGGCGAGTTGGGCGCAGTATGGATAGACCGACTGGTGAACTGCTCTTCTTTTATGATGGATTAAATGTTTCCATTAAAAAAGCAATCAAGGAAATTAAGCAGATGAACAAGGAGGCAGGTTTATGAACTGTTTATTATGTGGACAGACAATAAAGAGTGAGCTGACTTTTTAGTCAGTCTTTTTCTGTTTTTGAAGAATGAGAGCAATTATCTTTGCTCAGCTTGTGATTCTACTTTTGAGAAAATTGGTGAGGACTATTGCCCGAACTGTATGAAAACAGGCCTGTCAACTATGTGTCAAGATTGTAAATTTTGGTGTAAAGAAAAGATTCGAGTCGATCATAATGCAATCTTCACCTATAATCAAGCTATGAAAGACTTCTTTAGTCGATATAAGTTTGATGGGGATTTTCTACTTAGAAAGGTTTTTGCTCCTGTTCTAGCTAATGAATTGAAAAAGTATGGAGACTATCAATTTGTTGTCATTCCCCTAAGTCCTGAAAGATTGCTTGAGAGGGGATTTAACCAGGTTGAAGGTTTGGTTGAGGCAGCAGGGTTTTCTTTTCAAGATTTACTAGGGAAAAGAGAAGAGACGGCTAGTTCTTCTAAAAAAAGCCGTTTAGAAACGGTTAGCTACTGAAATTCCATTTTTTTATTAAAGACTGGAATCTCACTTCCTAAGAAAATTTTTGGTTGATTGATGACATCTATACAACAGGTGCGACTGTCAATCGTGTGAAGCGTCTTTTTGAAGAAGCAGGAGCTTTGGATGTTAAAACTTTTTCCCTTGTAAGATGAGGAAAAAATTTGCAAAATGAAAATGAAAGCGCTATAATATAGTTAGAAAAACAAAAATGTTTAGAAAGAAGGTACTTATATGATTAAATATAGTATCCGTGGTGAAAACCTAGAAGTAACAGAAGCGATTCGTGATTATGTAGTTTCTAAACTCGAAAAGATCGAAAAGTATTTTCAACCTGAGCAAGAGTTGGATGCACGTGTGAATTTGAAAGTTTACCGTGAAAAAACAGCAAAAGTTGAAGTAACGATTCCACTTGGATCTATTACTCTCCGTGCAGAAGATATTTCTCAAGATATGTATGGATCTATCGATCTTGTAACTGATAAAATTGAACGTCAGATTCGTAAAAATAAAACAAAAATCGAACGTAAAAATAAAAATAAAGTTGCGACAAGCCAACTCTTTACAGATGCCCTAGTTGAAGAGGCAAATGTTGTGCAACCAAAAGTAGTTCGTTCAAAACAAATTGATTTAAAACCAATGGATTTAGAAGAAGCGCTTCTTCAAATGGATTTGTTGGGACATGATTTCTTTATCTATGTAGACGTAGAAGATCAAACAACAAATGTTTTGTATCGTCGTGAAGATGGTGAAGTTGGTTTGCTCGAAGTAAAAGAATCATAAAATTGAAATAACTAATAAGAGTGGTTTACTGATTTGTAAACCACTTTTTCTTGTGCCTAAGTAAGTAGAAAAACGAGGAAATCCTTGATTAAACAGTCAGAATCGGACCCTATAACCTGAACTTATAGGGGTGTTTATATTTATTAAGTAGACAAAATAATACCCTAAGGGATAGAATGGGGTTGTCAACAAATAGCGAATACAAAAATGTAAGCGCTCTTATAACAAATAAAGGAGTCATGACTATGGCAACAAAAGAAGAAATTTTACGCGAACTATATCCTGAGGACCTTTTTCACTATGCGGATGGTCTAACTTTGGGAGAAGCAGAGGTTTTACAAGAAACTCGCCGTTTGATTGAGAAACATCTCCGTCCGGTTATTAATGAATACTGGGAAAAACCTGATTTTCCTTTTGAAGAATTCTATGCTGTGGCTAAGGGCGCTCAAATTATGAACAATCCAAAATTGTTTGAGGGACGTGAAGGTAGCTGGAAACCATCTGAACTTTATATTGCTTTCTTGTATCTTGAACTTGCTCGCTTCGATGCTTCTATGGCAACATTCTATACCGTTCATGGCGGACTTTGCTACAACACAATTCTCTTGGGTGGTGATGAGCGTCAACAAAAAGAATTTCTTCCAAAACTAGCTGCATTTGATTGGCAAGGTTGCTTCGCTTTAACTGAACCTCTTTCAGGTTCTGATATTGCTGGAGGACTTGCAACTACTGCAGAACGTGTTGGAGACAAGTGGATTCTAAATGGTGAAAAACGCTGGATTGGTGGTTCAGATACTGCGGATGTCGTTCCTGTATTTGCTCGTGATGTTGCGGATGGCAAGGTGAAATGCTTTATCGTTCGTAAGGGAGCTCCTGGATATCATGCAGAACCAATCCCACATAAGATTGCTCTTCGTTGTGTCCGCAATGGCCATATTACTATGAAGAATGTAGAGGTTCCAGATTCAGATCGTTTGGTAAATATCAATGGTTTTGGTGATGTAGCCCGTATCTTGACCTTCACTCGTGCGGACGTTGCTCACATTGCTATGGGAGTGACTTGTGGATCTTATGTAGCAGCTCTTAAATATGCTAAAGATCGTGAACAGTTCAAACGTCCAATTGCCAAATTCCAAATTGTTCAAGAAAAATTGGCTCGTATGCAAGCAAATGCTGTAGCAGTTATTGCTTATTCAACTCGTATTGCTGAAATGCAAGAGAAAGGGAATGAATTGATGCTTAACTCTGCTCTTGCTAAGATGCACAATTCCTTGGTGATGCGCGAAACAGTTGCCCTTGCTCGTGAAACTTGCGGAGGTAATGGTATTACACTTGAGACAGATGTTGCTCGTTTCTTTGCAGATGCTGAATCAATCTATACCTATGAAGGTTCACACGAAGTGAATGCCTTGATTGTTGGTCGTGAGATTACTGGACTAGGTGCCTTTGTTTAATGTCAGAAGGGCGATTGAAGGATTTCTGTTCAATCGTCCTTGCTTCATGCACTGGATTTTTGTAAAATAAGAAGGAGAAAATAATGATATCTAAGGTGATGATTATTGGTTCTGGTCAAATGGGAAGCGGAATTGCTCAAGTATTTGCTCAGGCTGGTTTTACAGTTTACTTAAACGATATTAAAGAAGAATTTGTTCAAAGAGGCTTGAATAATATCACAAAACAATTGGAACGTTCAGTTGAAAAAGGACGGATGTCTGCGGATGAGAAGGATCAGGTATTGGCCAATTTGCTTCCATCTGTTTCATATGAAGATGCGAAACAAGTCCAATTGGTGATTGAAGCTGCAACTGAGAATCGTGAGATTAAGTTGAATATTTTCAAACAATTGGATGAATTGACAGATCCTAAAACTATCTTAGCATCAAACACATCCTCTTTGTCAATCACGGATATAGCTGCTGCTACTAAACATCAGGAGCGCGTGATTGGAATGCACTTCTTTAATCCTGCCCCAATCATGAAACTTGTAGAGGTTATTAAGGCCTTGCAGACTTCAGAAGAAGTGGTTCAGGCGGTTCGTGAACTGACAGTGAAAATTGGTAAAACACCAGTTAATGTTAAAGATTCTTATGGTTTTGTTGTGAACAGAATTTTGATTCCTATGATCAATGAAGCCATTTACATTCTAGGTGAAGGAGTGGCTAGTGCCGGGGAAATCGATGAAGCGATGAAACTTGGTGCAAATCATCCTATTGGACCTTTGGCTCTTGCTGATTTGATTGGATTGGATGTTTGTTTGGCTATTATGGGCGTCCTAAACCAAGGGTTTGGTGATCAAAAATACCGTCCTGCTCCTCTTCTTAAGAAAATGGTCGAAGCAGGAAAATTGGGACGGAAGACAAAAGAAGGCTTCTTTACTTACTAGACACTGATGGAGGTAGTCATGAAAGACGTAGTTATTGTTTCGGCAGTGCGAACACCTTTAGGTTCCTTTGGTGGGAGCTTGAAGAATGTTTCTGCTGTTGATTTGGGATCTTTGGTAATTAAGAGTGCTTTGGAAAAAGCGAATATTAAACCAGAGCAGGTAGATGAAGTGATTATGGGGAATATCCTAGGCGCAGGTTTAGGCCAAAACGTGGCTCGCCAAATGAGTATTCATGCTGGGCTTCCTGAATTTACACCAGCCTTTACCATTAATAAGGTTTGTGGCTCCGGTTTGAAGGCAGTGCAGTTAGCTGCTCAAGCGATTCAGTGCGGAGATGCAGATATTGTCGTGGCTGGTGGTGCAGAAAACATGAGCCAGGCTCCATATGTTTTGCCAAACTTCCGTTGGGGTGGCCGTATGGGAGATTCGAAAGTGGTAGATACCATGATTAAGGATGGTTTGTCTGATGCCTTTAACGAATACCATATGGGGATTACAGCTGAGAATGTGGCAGAAGAATATGGTATTAGCCGGGCTGATCAAGATGCGCTTGCTTTGGAATCACAAAAACGAGCAGTGGCGGCTATAGAATCTGGACGCTTTAAGGAAGAGATTGTTCCGGTGGTCATTCCTCAACGTAAAGGCGATCCTATCGTCTTTGATACAGATGAATTTCCTAGAAAAGATGCTAGCTTGGAGAGTCTGTCTAAGCTGCGTCCTGTTTTTAAAAAAGACGGTTCTGTTACAGCGGGAAATGCCTCAGGTATCAATGACGGGGCGGCGGCTGTCTTGGTCATGAGTGCTGAAAAAGCTGAAGAATTAGGACTTCCAGTCATTGCGCGCATTCGTTCGTATGCAAGTGCAGGTTTGGATCCTAAGATTATGGGATGTGGACCGATTTATGCGACCCGTAAAGCTCTTGAAAAAGGTAATTTGACAGTTGATGATCTTGACTTGATCGAGTCAAATGAAGCCTTTGCTGCTCAGGCTTGTGCGGTTGGAAAAACACTTGGCTTCAATACCGATATTGTCAATGTCAATGGTGGTGCGATTGCTCTTGGTCACCCAATTGGGGCTTCAGGTTGCCGTATCCTAGTGACTCTGGTACATGAGATGATGAAACGTGATGCTAAAACTGGTTTAGCTACTCTCTGTATCGGAGGAGGGATGGGAACAGCCCTCATCGTTGAACGTTAGTTATTAGAAAACTGAATGTCATTTCCTCTTTTTCAATATTACGATTACAAATGAGATTTTGATCCGATCTCATAGTTACATACCTTATCAAGTGTCTTTCTCTAAAAGGGCTTGATAAGGTATTTTTATTTTTTTCTAAGACTTTAAGGATGGATTGGACGACCATGTCCTATAAGCTGAACTTATAGGTCTATAAATAAAGATTAAGTAGACGGATGGGGAAAAAAGGTTTATGATGAAAATGTAAGCTCTTACATTTTGTGTTGGTATTTGTTGACGCTGTACTCTGTACTCAAAATAAATCAAGTAGGAGCAGAACAATGAGTAAAACTGTTTTATTAGAGGTTAAGAATGGTCTTGGCTATCTAACAATTAACCGTCCATCGGCTTTGAACGCTTTAAGTTCAGAAGTCTTAAAGGATTTGAATCTCGCTTTAGACCAAATTGAAGCAAGCGAGGACATTCGTGTTGTCATTGTGACCGGTCAAGGAGAGAAAGCATTTGTCGCGGGAGCAGACATTAAAGAGATGGACCAAATGTCTCCAATTCAGGCTCATGAATACATGACCTATGCGAACGACACCTTTACCCGCTTATCTGAATTGACTCAGCCAACTATTTCAGTATTGAATGGTTATGCTTTGGGAGGCGGTTTAGAATTAGCTCTTTCAACTGATATCCGAATTGGCTATGACAAGACAATGGTTGGCTTCCCTGAAGTCGGCTTGGGAATCATTCCTGGTTTTGCAGGTACTCAAAGAATGTCTCGTTTGATTGGTACTAGTAAAACAAAGGAATTAATCTTCACTGCTAGAATGGTTAAAGGACAAGAAGCATATGATCTTGGAATTCTTAACAAGTTGGTAGCAGCAGAAGAACTATTGCCTGCGGCAGAAGAGCTAGCAGCAGCGATTATGAAAAATGCACCGCTAGCAGTTGAAAAAGCTAAACATATTATCCAAGTTGGCTCAGAACTCCCTCTGAAAAATGCTATTCGTTTGGAAACAGAAGCGGAAGCTCTACTCTTCTCAACAGAAGATAAGGTAGAAGGAATGCGCGCTTTTGTTGAAAAACGCAAAGCTGTCTTTCAACGTAAATAAGAGAGGAGATAGGTTATGAAAGTTGTAACATTGTCTGAAGCTATTTCCTTGATTCATTCAGGAGATAAAGTTGGTATTTCTGGATTTCTCGGAGTAGGAGAACCACTTGAGTTAATTGAGGAACTGGTTCGTCAAAACCAGCAAGATTTGACCTTGGTGTCTGTTGTAACCTCTCAACCCGGTAAGGAAGTTGGAGTTGGTCGTCTTTGTGAAAACCATCAGGTTACAAATACATTGCAGCCCATGTAGGGACATCTGCTGCTGCTCAGCATGATTATTTCTCAGGAGCCATGAAAGTGGAGTTCACTCCGATGGGAACTGTCGTAGAACGTTTGCATGCTGCGGGTGCGGGTCTTGGAGCAGTCTTAACACCAACAGGTGTAGGAACAATTCTTGAAGATGAGCACGAAAAAGTGACTCGAAATGGAAAAGAATATTTGATTTATGATCCATTGAAAATCGATGTTGCCTTGATTAAAGCTACTAAGGCGGATAAGTATGGCAACCTTTATCTAGATGGGACTACTAAAAATATCTCTCTTCAACTCGCTCTAGCGGCTGACACAGTCATTGTTGAGACAAACGAGTTGGTTGAAGCCGGAGAAATTGATCCAAATGATATTTACATCCCTGGTATCCTAGTTGACTATGTCGTTCAAGGATTGACACCACAAGAACATCATCAGATGATGGGAGACTTGTGGACAGAGACAAACAAACTGGCGGGGGTGAAATAAGATGAAAGCAAAAGAAATTATCGCAAGACGTGTAGCGCTTGAATTTAAAGATGGAGATGTGGTCAATCTTGGATTTGGGATTCCAAACGCCTCTGCTGATTACATCCCTGAAGGTGTAAATGTTATTTTGCAGGCAGAAAATGGCGCCCTTCGATTTGGAGAAACACCAACCAAGGACAACTATAATGCCAATTTAGCGAACTCAGGTGGAGCTCCTATCACATTGTTGCCCGGAGCAGCCTTGTTTGATCTACAAACTTCCTTTGCCATTATTCGTGGTGGACACGTGGATGCAACTGTTCTTGGAGCTCTTGAAGTAAGTCAAGATGGAAGCATTGCCAACTGGATTATCCCAGGGAAATTTGCTCCTGGTATGGGTGGTGCAATGGACTTATTGGTAGGTGCTAAGCGTGTAATTGCAGCGATCCAACATACTACAGGTGGTGAATCTAAATTATTGAAAGAGTGCACATTACCGCTATCAGCTAAAGGAGTATTGGATCTTGTCATCACAGAATTAGCTGTTTTTGGATTCAAAGATGGTAAATTCCTGTTGAAAGAGCTGGCTCCTGGTGTGACATTAGAAGAAGTTCTTGAAAAAACAGCTGGGGAAGTCATTGTCTCAGAAGACCTAAAAACAATGCCGATTTAAGCAAAAAAAGAGCTATTTTCTACTTAGTGTGTTATGATATAAACTAGATAATATTGTAAGCGCTTTATATACAACGTTAAAATGAAGTATTCGAAATGTTATTTCGATAAAAAGTCAGTAGACAACTATCAAACACTAGAATAGTTGTCTAATTGACTTGCTAAAATAGTGAAGGAAAGCTAGGTGATGGGTAAGTGGATATTATCCAAATGAACTATTTCATCAATATCATAGAATGCGGATGCAACCTTTCCATTGCTGCAAAGAAGATTCACATTAGTCAATCAGCCTTGAGTCAGTTCGTGACAAATTTTGAAGCAGCTGAAGGGGTTCAATTATTCAATCGCAAGAATGGAAGGTTAGAAAGTTTAACAGAGGCGGGACGCAAAATTTATCGTTATGCGACCGAGATTGTGAATCGACATGAAGAAATGCTTTCCATGATCCATATAGAAGCTCAAAAGCAAAAAGGCACCATTAATCTTGGTATTCCGTCCTTGATTTTACGAGTTTACTTTGCTAGTGCTTTGCCTCATTTTCTGAAAAATAATCCTCATATCCATATCCAGGTTACGGAAGGTGGAGGGAAGGAAATTCGTCAAAAAATGGTTGATGGAGATTTGAATCTCTCTATTCTGATAGAGCCTACGAGCCTGGATGCTAAAAAATATGAACAACATATCATTCAATTGGATGAATACGTTGCTTATATGGATAAGGATCATCCGCTGGCTCAGAAAAGCTTGTTGGAATGGTCTGATATTGCTAGTTATGAATTGGCAACCTTCAACAAAACATTTACGACTTATGATTTAGTGACAGAAACTTCGTTCACAACGAATAGAGGCTAAATTTGCTTATCTTTCCTCTACTTGGGACTTCCTAGTTGAATCAACTCATCAGACAGATTTGATTGCCCTTTTGCCAAGGCCGGTTGAATATTTTGTGGATAAGAGTCGTTTTAAGGCGGTTAGATTCAAGGATCCGATTCCATTTAATATTTGGTTTTGTAGACCCTATAAAAACTCCTACAATGAAGTAGAGTCTTATGTGTATGAAGAATTGTTGAAAGATTATTACCAACCGTTTTCTGACAACTAAGATGAGGTGAATGCGATGACCTATAATGACGTGCTGGCGCGAGAATTGAAGGCAGACGTGAAAGTGTTGATTCGGGACTATTTTAAGTCTCGTGAGGATGAACAACAGTTCCCTAGAGAATTGCTTTATCAGTTTATTGAGCAATTTGATATCTTTTCCTTGCTTTTAGATAGTCAAGATTCTGTTTTGAGAACCGAGTTTTTGACCTTTATTCGCTTGATTTCAAAAGATTTTCCTGCTTTTTCTGCTGTTCTACTAACTCAGGCATGTTATGGTATCTATCCTATTTTACAATATGGGAGTCAGGAACAAAAATCGCGTTATGTAGAACCATTAGTGAGGGGAGAAATCTTAGCTGGCTTGGGATTTTCTGAAGGGAAATTGATGGAAAGCTTGGAGGTTATTGCAACAACCGCAAGGAAAACAGAGGCAGGTTGGTCTTTAACTGGGAAGAAGTCAATTGTATCAAATTGCCGCTATACAGATATTTTGTTAATCTTAGCCAAGGTTGAGGAAACTAACGGAGAAGATGGATATGGATTTTTCATTGTTGATACGACTCGACCGGGGGTTGCTTTGGAGATGATATAGCAAAACCTGGTTTACAGGGTTTACCTGTGAATTCGGTAACTTTTGATCGGGTCATATTGCCAGAAGATAGTCTGCTTGGATTGACCTTAAATGGGGAAACTCAGTTAAATGATATTATCAAAAAATTACAGCTAGGATTAAGCGCAATCTCTATTGGTATCTCTGAGGGAGCTTTTGAAAAAGGTCTGGCTTTTGTAAAGGTCAAAAGAGGATTTGGGAAACGATTAATCGATGCGACAGTCTATCAGAATCAATTTGTAGACTTGTATACTAAGCTGTGTGCGGCTGAATCTTACTTTGCTTCCTACAAGGACAGGATGAAGGCGGATTCTCTCTTTGTATCTCAGATAAAACTTTATACGACAAAAGTAGCAATTGAGATTTCTGAGGAAATTATTAGATTAATTGGACCTCTTCAAACCTTGGATGACATCCCCATAGACCGTTATCTAAAGGATGCCAAAACGATTGAAATCTATGGAAAATCTGGGGATTCGATTCGTAAAAGAATAGCAGCCCAATGGATAAAGGAGTAAAGCATGGCAGAACTCACCTTACAGGAATATCAATTTCATGATATGAAACTGACATGGCTACGTGGAGCCGATAAATTGACGGATGCAGGGACTCTTTTTGGTCCGGTTCCGAAAGTTGTGTGGTCTCGTTACTACCCAACAAATGATGCTAATATGATGGCGGAGTTGACGGATCCTATTTTGATCCAGTACAAGGGTAAAAATTACTTGATAGATGCAAGTTTTGATACAGCAAAATTATCCGATAAACAAAGGCGCAACTTAGGAATCTTGTCTGAAAGTCGGGTAGAAGAAAGTTTAGCTCTTTTAGGACTATCGCCTGAAGACATTGACGTCGTTCTGATGACACATATGCACCATGACCATTCTGGTGGCTTGACGTATGTGAATGATCAAGGGAAGCTGGTTTCCAAGTATCCAAACGCCAAGATTATTGTGAATGATGTCGAATGGTATGAGATGAGAAACCCTAATAATCGAACGCGGGGAACTTATTTAAGAGAAAATTGGGAACCGATTCAAGATCAGGTGACGACTTTCTCAGAGTATATCAATGTCATTCCAGAAATCCAAATGATTCATACAAGTGGTCACAGCAATGGCCACAGTATTATCTTGCTCAAACAGGGGAAAGATACGATGATCCATATGGGGGACTTGATGTTATCACATGTTCATCGAAATCCTCTCTGGGTTCCAGCAGTTGATGATTATCCTATGAAATCAATTTTAGCCAAAGAGAAGTGGTTGCGTCAGGCTTTTGAGAATCATTATAAGTTTTTCTTTTACCATGATCAATTTTTCGCGGTGGTAGAGTTTGACAAGGATGGGAAGGAATTTGTAGATTATGTTCTACGTTCTCGCCCCCCACTTATTCCTTTTACAGATCAGCAGGATCGTAAGCCAGACTTTTTAGGATAGCAGAATATGAGGAGACAAATGTAACATTTTCTTGTTGACGGGGATATTGGTGAATCATGCATCCATTTGCCAACAAGAATCAACAGAAAATAAAAGGAGGACTCATATGTCAATTACAAAACTTTTACAGATTCAATATCCAATTTTCCAAGGGGCTATGGCTCAAATCTCGCACTATCAACTAGCAGCAGCTGTTTCTGAGGCTGGAGGTCTGGGAATTATCGCTTCGGGTGGTATGACCGGAGAACAGTTGCGTGAAGAAATTCGTGAACTGAGAAAGTTGACAGATAAGCCTTTTGGTGTCAACATCATGTTGATGATGAAAAATATCAAGGATATTGTGACTGTTATCATCGAAGAAAAGGTTCCAGTGGTAACTACAGGTGCAGGAACTCCTAAGCATATTATGCCTTACTTGAAAGAAGCAGGAATCAAGGTTATTCCAGTTATTGCCAGTGTCAAGCATGCTCAAAAGATGCAAGAATTGGGAGTTGATGCTGTAATCGCTGAAGGTTCAGAAGCTGGTGGCCATATTGGAGAGACCAATACAATGGCTCTTATCCCACAAATCGTTGATGCGGTAACGATTCCAGTCATTGCTGCAGGAGGTGTGGCAGATGGTCGTGGACTTGCTGCTGCGATTGCCCTAGGTGCACAAGGAGTTCAAATGGGAACAGTTTTTCTTGCTTCAGAAGAATGTCCAATTTCTCCTGCCTATAAAGAAGCTATTTTGGCGGCAAGTGATACAGCGACTGCGGTTACAGGTCGCATCGCGGGAGCGCCAGTTCGTTGTATTCGCAATGAGATGACGGATCATTACATTGAATTAGAGCAGAAAGGTACAAATCGAGAGGAACTGGAAGAAATTACGATCGGTTCTCTATCTAAGGCTGTCTATGAAGGTGATACAGTTCATGGTTCAATGATGAGCGGACAAATTGCGGGTTTGGTGAAAGACATCAAACCATGTAAGGCTATTTTAGAATCAATTGTGAAACAGGCGCAAGAGCGCCTACAAGATATTCGACTAGAATTAGGTGAATAATGTAATCTAGGCGGAAGATTCTGCACTGATGTGGAAAAAGGAGAGCGAGGCATTTGCTCTCCTTTTTTATGTATGGTTTCTTTAAGAGCATCTTACTATAATAAAAGCAGTGCTTTCTCTTTAAAGGTCGCTTTTTAAGGGCATTTGTGATATAATAATGCGCAAGAGGTTTAGAATGAAAAAAAATAATTTAACTCCGAATTCTGCGATTCTACTAGGGCTTGCAACTTTCGGAACCTTAACAATGCTGATTATTTTTTCACAAAATAATGTTGTAACAATCAGTGTCTTGTTTTTATTTGTACTTCTTTATCTGCTTTTATTTGTCTGGCAAAAAAAACAGTATGAAAAGAGCGAAATTGAACAAATCCAATATGTAAATCACCAAGCTGAAAATAGCTTGAGTACGCTGCTTGATCAAATGCCGGTGGGAGTCCTGAAATTAGACTTATCAAGTGGAGAAGTAGAATGGTTTAATCCTTATGCTGAGCTGATTTTTGACTACTGAAGAGGGCGAAATTGATGTTGAGTTAATTCAAACCATCATCAAAGCTTCTGTTGGAAATCCTGGTTCGTATGCTACCTTGGGGCGAAACACGATATGCTGTTCATATGGACAAGGCTTCAGGTGTTTCTGTATTTCTTTGATGTTTCTGGGGAGTATGAAGCAACTGTCGAATTGGTAACTAGCCGTCCGGTCATTGGGAGTCATCTCGGTAGATAACTATGATGATTTGGAAGATGCGACGTCTGACTCTGATATCAGCCATATCAATAGCTTTTGTAGCCAATTTTGTTTCAGAATTTGCGAGTAAGTATGCTATGTTTTCTCGCCGAGTGGGGATGGATCGGTTTTTATGTATTTCACAGATTACACGGTACTAGAGGAATTGATGAATGATAAATTCTCTGTTATTGATAGTTTTCCGAGAAGAATCAAAACAGAGGCAACTGCCCTAACCTTTAAGTATGGGATTTTTCTTATGGTGATGGAAACCATGAGGAGATAGGGAAAAAGTTGCTCTGCTCAACTTGAACTTAGCAGAAGTTCGCGGTGGTGACCAGGTGGTGGTCAAGGAAAATAACGAAACCAAGAATCCAGTCTACTTTTGGTGGAGGAACTGCAGCGTCTATCAAACGTACTAGTACACGTACCAGAGCCATGATGACAGCTATTTCTGATAAAGATTCGAAGTGTTGACCAGGTCTTTTGTAGTTGGTCATAAAAAAATCTAGATATGGATGCTTTGGGCTCTAGCTGTTGGTATGCAGTTGTTTGCAAGCAATATTACAGAGAACAGTTATGCTGTCTACGATGCAGATCATATGCCAGCAGATATCGAACGTGCTATTCAGTTCTTGGAAAGAAGGAAGATGTCACGAAACTCTTTTATCTCTGTACAGATGCGATGAAGCTAGTTACAAACCGTTCATTATTGATTCTAGTGGATCATTCCAAGACGGCTTTGACCTTGTCAAAAGATTTTTATGATTTGTTCACTCAAACCATTGTTATTGACCATCATAGACGTGATCAGGATTTCCCTGATAATGCAGTCATCACCTATATTGAAAGTGGGGCAAGTAGTGCCAGTGAGCTGGTCACAGAATTGATTCAGTTCCAAAATTCTAAGAAGAAATCGTTTGAGTCGTATGCAGGCCAGTGTTTTGATGGCTGGTATGATGCTGGATACCAAGAATTTCACATCTCGCGTGACGAGCCGAACCTTTGATGTGGCTAGCTATCTGAGAACACGGGGAAGTGACAGTATTGCAATCCAGGAGATTGCTGCGACAGATTTTGAAGAGTACCGTGAGGTAAATGAACTCATTTTACAAGGTCGTAAGTTGGGTTCAGATATCTTGATTGCCCAAGCTAAGGACTCAACGACTTATGACACAGTTGTTATCAGTAAAGCTGCTGATGCTATGCTGGCTATGTCTGGTATTGAAGCCAGCTTCGTTCTAGCAAAAAATACACAAGGATTTATCTCTATCTCGGCTCGAAGTCGTAGTAAAATCAATGTGCAACGCATTATGGAAGAGTTGGGTGGCGGTGGTCACTTTAATCTAGCAGCTGCGCAAATCGAGGATATGAGTTTGTCGGATGCAGGAGAAAAATTGACTCAACTAATCTTGGAAGAACTAAAGGAAAAGGAGAAAGAAGAATGAAAGTAATCTTTTTAGCAGATGTTAAAGGGAAAAAGGGAAAGAAAAGGTGAAATTAAGGAAGTGCCAACTGGCTATGCTCAAAAACTTCCTGATTAAAAAAAGAATTTGGCTAAGGAAGCAACTGCTCAAGCAGTGGGTGAGTTGCGTGGAAAAACAAAAAAATCAGAAGAAAAAGGCTCATGCTGAAATGATTGCTGAAGCAAAAAGCCATCAAAGCTAAGCTTGAAGCAGAAGAAACAGTTGTAGAGTTTGTTGAAAAGGTTGGACCAGATGGCCGTACATTTGGGTCCATCACCAACAAGAAGATTGCAGAAGAATTGCAAAAGCAATTTGGTATCAAGATTGATAAACGCAATATTCAAGTGCAAGCACCAATTCGAGCAGTAGGTTTGATTGATGTACCAGTGAAGATCTATCAAGATGTTACAAGTGTCATCAATCTTCGTGTAAAAGAAGGTTAAGTTTACAACTTCTTGACAAGATTGTAAAAGGAAGGAAAGTCGGATGGCAGAAGTAGAGGAACTGCGAGTTCAACCTCAGGATATTTTGGCAGAACAATCTGTTTTGGGGGCTATTTTTATAGATGAGAGTAAGCTCGTTTTTGTCCGAGAATATATTGATTCTCGTGACTTCTTTAAATATGCTCATCGGTTGATTTTCCAAGCGATGATAGACTTGTCGGATCGTGGGGAAGCGATTGATGCGACGACAGTTCGGACGATTTTGGATAGTCAAGGGGATCTCCAAAATATTGGTGGCTTGTCTTATCTTGTTGAAATCGTCAACTCGGTACCAACTTCAGCTAATGCGGAATATTATGCTAAAATTGTAGCAGAAAAGGCTATGCTACGTCGCTTGATTTCCAAGTTGACAGACTCTGTCAACCAAGCCTATGAGGCCTCTAAGCCTGCTGATGAAATTATTGCTCAAGCTGAAAAGGGACTCATTGATGTTAGTGAAAACGCCAATCGTAGTGGTTTCAAGAACATCCGTGATATTCTAAATATCAATTTTGGGAACCTAGAAGTTCGGTCACAACAAACAACGGATATTACAGGTATTGCGACAGGTTATCGTGATTTGGACCATATGACGACAGGTCTCCACGAGGAGGAGTTGATTATCCTAGCCGCGCGACCAGCGGTTGGTAAGACAGCCTTTGCCTTAAACATTGCTCAGAATATCGGGACCAAGTTAGATAAGACCGTTGCTATCTTTTCGCTGGAAATGGGTGCAGAAAGCCTAGTAGACCGTATGTTGGCAGCAGAAGGTTTGGTGGAGTCTCATTCTATTCGTACTGGTCAATTGACTGATGAGGAGTGGCAAAAATATACCATTGCTCAAGGGAACCTAGCCAACGCGAGTATCTATATCGATGATACGCCAGGGATTCGGATCACGGAAATTCGTTCGCGCTCACGTAAACTGGCTCAAGAAACAGGTAATCTAGGCTTGATTTTGATCGACTACCTACAGCTTATCACAGGGACTGGTCGTGAGAACCGCCAACAAGAAGTTTCTGAAATTTCTCGTCAGCTAAAAATTTTAGCTAAAGAGCTAAAGGTTCCAGTCATTGCTCTTAGTCAGTTATCTCGTGGAGTGGAACAGCGTCAGGATAAGAGACCAGTCTTGTCTGATATTCGTGAATCGGGTTCTATTGAGCAGGATGCGGATATTGTAGCCTTTCTATACCGTGACGACTACTACGATCGTGCGGGTGAAGAAGAGGAAGGAATTCCAAATAACAAGGTTGAGGTTATCATCGAGAAAAACCGTAGTGGAGCTCGTGGAACGGTGGAATTGATTTTCCAAAAAGAATACAATAAATTTTCAAGTATCTCAAAGAGGGAGGCATAAGATGTCAGATGCATTTACAGATGTAGCCAAGATGAAAAAAATCAAAGAAGAGATCAAGGCGCATGAGGGACAAGTCGTTGAAATGACTTTGGAAAATGGCCGTAAGCGCCAAAAAAACAGACTGGGTAAGTTAATTGAGGTTTATCCATCTTTATTTATCGTTGAATTTGGGGATGTTGAGGGAGACAAACAAGCCAATGTCTATGTTGAATCCTTCACCTACTCAGATATCTTGACAGAAAAGAATTTGATTCGCTATCTAGACTAAGAATCCTAAAATGAAGTGAGCTTTGCTCACTTTTTTCTTTTTCTCCCGAATAGTATAAACGAGGGTAACCTCGGAAATTTATATTATTAAGGAGAATGAATGACGTTTTTAAAATCAGGAGTTAAGAAGAGTAGATGTACTCAGTTGAGTGTAGGACTGGCTACTTTGTTTGTTACGAGTACCTTTTTGTTTGGTGGAGAATCGGTTCAGGCCGATAGTGTAGCGCGTGGAGATGACTATCCACTTCACTACAAAAATGGTAGTGTTGAAATCGATCAGTGGCGGATGTATTCTCGCCAGTGTACCTCTTTTGCGGCCTTTCGTTTGAGTAGTGTAAATGGCTTTGAGATTCCTCCTGCCTACGGAAATGCGAATGAATGGGGACATCGTGCAAGGCGAGAAGGCTACCGTGTGGATACTAAGCCAGAAGTTGGGGCTATTGCTTGGTCGACAGAAGGTTATTATGGGCACGTGGCCTGGGTATCAAATGTGTCGGGGGATACGATTGAGATTGAAGAATATAATTATGGGGTTCGAGAAAAGTATAACCGTCGAAAAGTCAAGGCTAGTTCGATGACAGGTTTTATTCATTTCAGGGATTTATCTGCTAGCCATAGTGAGGGTGAGAATGCTCGTAACTCAGAGCTTCCGTCCAGTGGGACAATAGTATTCACGGGGAAATCGCCTATTATGGACCAACCATCAAGCACAGGACGGGTTATTGACTACTATTATGCTGGTGAGAGTGTGAGTTATGATCAAGTTCTTGAAAAGGACGGTTATAAGTGGCTCGGTTATTTGTCTTATAGCGGTTCTAGAAGATATGTGCAGTATGAAAAGTTAAGCAATACAGAAAAAGGCTGGAAAAAAGAAGGAGGGAGTTGGTATTACCGAGAGAATGGTAAGCTAGCGACAGGATGGAAAAAAGTTAACGGCAATTGGTATCATTTAAAAGAAAATGGGGCCATGTCAACTGGCTGGATTAAGGATGGCTCTTACTGGTATTACCTAAAGGCTTCGGGTGAGATGCAGACGGGATGGCTTAAAGACAAGGGAACTTGGTATTACTTAGAGGAATCTGGTCGGATGAAAGCTAGCCAATGGTTCCAAGTCTCGGGGAAACATTACTATGTCGATGCTTCGGGAGCCTTAGCTGTTAATACGATTATTGATGGCTACAGACTCGACAGTGATGGGGTAAGAATAGGAAGTATTTCTTAAACATCATACAAGCTTCTTCTTGTTCATAAAATTTTAAAATGGATATCGAATTAGTTGACGTTCTTTGAACAGTATAATATAATAACATTAAAAACTATAAAAGGGGCTTTGTCTAATGGACAAGAAGAAAGTTATTTTAACAAGTTTAGCAAGTGCAGCTGTATTGGGTGCTAGTGTACTCGTTTCACAGCCTTCAGTAGTTAAGGCAGATGAAGGGAAAGCAGAAGAGCAGGCAGTTGCTCCTGCACAACCACAAGCTGGAACAGAAGGGGAGAGCGGTGCTCAAACTGAAAAGAGATCAGAAAACGCTAGTCCAGCTAATTCTGATACGACAAATCCAGCTAAGATGACCAAAGAAGAGTTGATGAAGGCTTTGGATGAACTTGAGGAACAGGCTATCAGTGATATTGAGGATAAGGAAGCGATTGAGGACAAAGAAGATGCAGCTGAAGCTGTGAAGGAATATATCGGTAAGATGTATATTTCAGATACTCTTGAGTCTGGAGAGCTTAGCTTAGATAATATCATCGCTGAATTGCCAGAAGGTGCAGAAGATAAGGCTGTGGTAACAGGTCCTGAAGTTCAAACTAATAAAAAATTATCTACTGAGGAGAAGGCCCTACTAGACCAGGCTGAAAAAGATGCCAAAGAACAAGTGTCTCAAGCGACGGATGCTCTGGTTCAAGCCCTAGAATCTCTTGAAAATGCTGTAATTGAAGATATTAAAAAAGACGCTTCAATAACTGATAAAGAAGCGGCTATCAAAGAAGCCAAAGAAGAGATTGGTAAAGAAGGTCTTTTGAAGGCTATCGCAGATGAGGATTTGGAGATTGGTGATGTTATTGTAGACTGGCCAGCAGATACAAGCGAGCACAAAACGGCAGCTGAACCTGTATCAGAATTCACAGATGAAGACCAAGCTAAGTTAGATGAAGCTGATAAAGAGGCTCAGGTTGATGCAGCAAAAGTTCGCTCAGATTTAATCGCTACCCTAGAGAAAATTGAAAAATCAACCATCGACGACATCAACAAAGATGCCACTATCACTGATAAGGAAGCGGCGATTAAGGCAGCTAAAGAAGTGATTGGCAAGGACGGCATCTTGAAAGCTATCGAGGAAGGCGATATCGAAGCGTCAGATTTGTTAGATGATTTCTTAGCAGAAGACAGTGACCAGGTGACACCAGTCGAAGCGACGCGCCAAGAAGATTTCTCAAGTCAAGACCAAGCTAAACTCGCTGCAGCAGATAAGGAAGCTAGCTGAGGAAGAAGCAAAGCAAGCTGCGGAAGAAAAAGCTCACAGCGAATTGTTGACAACCCTTGAGAGGTATCGAAAAATCAACAATCGAAGACATCAACAAAGACGCCACTATCACTGATAAGGAAGCTGCGATTAAGGCAGCTAAAGAAGTGATTGGCAAGGACGCTATCTTGAAAGCTATCGAAGATGGTGACATTGAAGCGTCAGACTTGTTAGCTGATTTCTTGGCAGAAGACAGTGATCAGGTGACACCAGCCGAAGCGAAGAGCCAATCTCAACTTTCAAGCCAAGACCAAGCTAAACTCGCTGCAGCGGACAAGGAAGCAGCTGAGGAAGCCAAGAAAGAGGAAGAAGCTAAGCAAGCTGCGGAAGAAAAAGCTCACAGCGAATTGTTGACAACTCTTGAAGGTATCGAAAAATCAACCATCGACGACATCAACAAAGATGCCTCTATCACTGACAAAGAAGCTGCGATTAAGGCAGCTAAAGAAGTGATTGGCAAGGACGCTATCTTGAAAGCTATCGAAGATGGCGATATCGAAGCGTCAGACTTGTTAGCTGACTTCTTGGCAGAAGAGAGCGATCAGGTCACCCCAGCTGAAGCGAAGACTCATTCTCAACTTTCTAGCCAAGACCAAGCTACACTCGCTGCAGCGGACAAGGAAGCTGCCGAGAAAACCAAGAAAGAGGAAGAAGCTAAGAAGGCGGCAGAAGCCAAAGCCCACAGCGAATTGTTGACAACCCTTGAGAGTATCGAACAATCAACAATCGAAGACATCAACAAAGACGCCTCTATTACTGACAAAGAAGCTGCGATTAAGGCAGCTAAAGAATTGATTGGCAAGGACGCTATCTTGAAAGCTATCGAAGATGGCGATATCGAAGCGTCAGACTTGTTAGCTGACTTCTTGGCAGAAGAGAGCGATCAGGTCACCCCAGCTGAAGCGAAGACTCATTCTCAACTTTCTAGCCAAGACCAAGCTACACTCGCTGCAGCGGACAAGGAAGCTGCCGAGGAAACCAAGAAAGAGGAAGAAGCTAAGAAGGCAGCAGAAGCCAAAGCCCACAGCGAATTGTTGACAACCCTTGAGAGTATCGAACAATCAACAATCGAAGACATCAACAAGGACGCCTCTATTACTGACAAAGAAGCTGCGATTAAGGCAGCTAAAGAATTGATTGGCAAGGACGCTATCTTGAAAGCCATTGAAGATGGCGATATCAAAGCGTCAGACTTGTTAGCTGACTTCTTGGCAGAGGAAAGCGATCAGGTCACCCCAGCTGAAGCGAAGACTCATTCTCAACTTTCTAGCCAAGACCAAGCCACACTTGCTGCAGCGGACAAGGAAGCAGCCGAGGAAGCTAAGAAAGAGGAAGAAGCTAAGAAGGCGGCAGAAGCCAAAGCTCACAGCGAATTGTTGGCAACTCTTGAGAGTATCGAACAATCAACAATCGAAGACATCAACAAGGACGCCTCTATTACTGACAAAGAAGCTGCGATTAAGGCAGCTAAAGAATTGATTGGCAAGGACGCTATCTTGAAAGCCATTGAAGATGGCGATATCGAAGCGTCAGACTTGTTAGCTGACTTCTTGGCAGAGGAAAGCGATCAGGTCACCCCAGCTGAAGCGAAGACTCATTCTCAACTTTCTAGCCAAGACCAAGCTACACTTGCTGCAGCGGACAAGGAAGCAGCCGAGGAAGCTAAGAAAGAGGAAGAAGCTAAGAAGGCGGCAGAAGCCAAAGCCCACAGCGAATTGTTGACAACCCTTGAGAGTATCGAACAATCAACAATCGAAGACATCAACAAGGACGCCTCTATTACTGACAAAGAAGCTGCGATTAAGGCAGCTAAAGAATTGATTGGCAAGGACGCTATCTTGAAAGCTATCGAAGATGGCGATATCGAAGCGTCAGACTTGTTAGCTGACTTCTTGGCAGAGGAAAGCGATCAGGTCACCCCAGCTGAAGCGAAGACTCATTCTCAACTTTCTAGCCAAGACCAAGCTACACTTGCTGCAGCGGACAAGGAAGCAGCAGAAGAAGCTAAGAAAGCAGAAGAAGCTAAGAAGGCAGAGGAAGCTAGGAAGGCTGAAGAAGCTAAGAAAGCAGAAGAAGCTAAGAAGGCAGAGGAAGCTAGGAAGGCAGAGGAGGCTAAGCGTCCAGAAACAAATACCAAGAAACAAGAACTTTTGAAATTAGAGAAAAAAGTTATTAAAATTAAAGAACAAATCTCTATTTCAAAAATGAATGGTGTTGAAAATAATCAAGTAAATGAATTGCAACAAGCATTGGCAGACTATGAGGATGCCATTAAGACTCTAAGTAGTGTCATGTCGGCTGTTCTTGAAATTGAAGACTTTAAAGGTGGAGTGAATGCAGTTGAAGCTGCGACTACAGAATTGCCAGAATACAAGCAAGGTGTAAACGCGGTAGAAGCTGCAGTAAATGAACTCCCAGTCTATGCAGAAAGCGGTGCTCCAGCAGTAGCGAATGTTCCAGTTTATGCAGAAAGCGGTGCTCCAGCAGTAGCGAATGTTCCAGTCTATGCAGAAAGCGGTGCTCCAGCAGTAGCGAATGTTCCAGTTTATGCAGAAAGCGGTGCTCCAGCAGTAGCGAATGTCCCAGTTTATGCAGAAAGCGGTGCTCCAGCAGTAGCCAATATTCCAGCCTATGCTGAAAAGATTGAACCAGCAGTAAACGAAGTTCCAGAATATACTGGCAGTGCGGTTCCTTTGGCTACAAATTCTACTCTCGGTACGAAACAAGATCGTACCTACAAAGCCCCTGCAGCAACGGATGAGCAGCTCCTTCCAAATACTGGAAGCAGGATGCCTCAGCAGTCGGATCACTAGGATTTGTCGGTCTCCTTCTTGGTTTGCTACCATTTGCAAAGAGAAGATTGAACAAATAAATTGCCTAACATTGATACAAGAAAAGGATTCGTAGGATCCTTTTCTTTTTATGGAGAAATAGGGACAAGTCCACGTTTTTCAGCTCTTTCCGATGGTATTTTTCCTCGCTTTCCTTTATAATGGGTGTATGGACAAGAAAAAATTATTATTAATTGATGGATCTTCTGTTGCTTTTCGAGCTTTTTTTGCGCTCTATCAGCAGCTAGATCGGTTTAAAAATGCTAATGGCCTTCATACCAATGCAATCTATGGCTTTTCAACTCATGTTGAATCATGTCTTTGGAGCGAGTTGAGCCTAGTCATGTTTTGGTAGCCTTTGATGCAGGTAAGACGACTTTCCGAACAGAGATGTATGCAGACTACAAGGGTGGTCGTGCTAAAACTCCAGATGAGTTTCGTGAGCAATTTCCCTTCATTCGTGAGTTGCTAGACCATCTTGGAATTCGCCATTATGAGTTGGCCCACAGTATGAAGCGGATGATATCATCGGGACCCTAGGTCGTTTGGCTGAGAAAGGATTCTTTTGATGTGACAATCGTTAGCGGAGATAAGGATTTGATCCAGTTGACGGATGAGCACACGGTAGTCGAGATTTCCAAGAAAGGTGTGGCTGAGTTTGAGGCCTTTACGCCAGACTATCTCATGGAAAAGATGGGCCTCACACCAGCTCAGTTCATTGATCTTAAGGGCTCTCATGGGGGATAAGTCTGATAATATCCCTGGTGTCACGAAAATCGGTGAAAAGACGGGTATCAAGCTCTTGCTGGAACATGGTTCGCTTGAGGGTATTTATGAAAATATCGATGGGATGAAGGCTTCTAAGATGAAGGAAAATCTCATCAAATGACAAGGAACAGGCCTTTTTATCGAAAATCACTAGCGACCATTGAGACTCAGGCACCGATTGAGATTGGCCTAGATGATTTGGTCTATAATGGCCCAGATGTGGAAAATCTCGGGAAATTCTATGATGAGATGGGCTTCAAACAGCTCAAACAAGCTCTAAATGTTTCATCGACAGATGCGCCTGAAAGTTTGGATTTCACTATCGTTGACCACGTCAGTCAAGACATGCTGAGCGCAGAATCTATCTTCCACTTTGAACTTTTTGGTGAGAATTACCATACAGATGATTTGGTTGGTTTTGCCTGGTCATGCGGAGACAAGCTCTATGCTACAGATAAGCTGGAACTTCTGCAGGATCCGATTCTCAAGGAATTTCTAGAAAAAACACCTCTGAAAGTATATGACTTTAAGAAAGCTAAAGTTCTCTTAAATCGCTTTGGTTTGGACTTGCAGGCTCCTGCTTTTGACAGTCGCTTGGCCAAATACCTTCTCTCTACAGTTGAGAACAATGAAATTTCAACCATTGCTAGTCTCTACGGCCAGACTTACCTGGTCGATGATGAAACTTTCTACGGTAAGGGGGTCAAGAAAGCTATCCCTGAGAGAGAGAAATTCTTGGAGCATTTGGCTCGCAAGGTTGCGGTGCTGGTTGAGACAGAGCCGGTTTTACTTGAAAAACTCAGTGAACATGGACAGTTAGACCTTCTCTATGACATGGAGCAACCTCTGGCTTTTGTCCTTGCTAAGATGGAAATTGCTGGAATCAAGGTCAAAAAAGAAACCCTACTTGAGATGCAGGCTGAAAATGAGGTCGTCATTGAGCAACTCACTCAAGAGATTTATGAACTGGCTGGTGAGGAGTTTAATATCAACTCGCCTAAGCAGTTGGGCGTGCTTCTCTTTGAAAAACTGGGTCTTCCTCTAGAATACACCAAGAAAACCCAAAGACAGGTTACTCGACAGCCGTGGATGTGCTAGAGCGACTAGCTCCTATTGCTCCGAATCGTCAAGAAAAATCTTGATTACCGTCAGATTGCTAAGATTCAATCAACTTATGTGATTGGTTTGCAAGACTGGATTTTGGCTGATGGCAAGATTCACACGCGCTATGTGCAGGATTTGACTCAGACTGGGCGTCTGTCTAGTGTGGATCCAAACTTGCAAAATATTCCTGTGCGTTTGGAACAAGGCCGTCTCATTCGTAAGGCTTTTGTGCCTGAGTGGGAGGATAGTGTCCTGCTCAGCTCGGACTATTCACAGATTGAATTGCGCGTTTTGGCGCATATCTCTAAAGATGAGCACTTAATCAAGGCCTTCCAAGAGGGGGCTGATATCCATACCTCGACAGCCATGCGGGTCTTTGGAATTGAACGTCCTGAGGATGTGACTCCAAACGACCGTCGTAATGCCAAGGCTGTAAACTTTGGAGTGGTTTACGGAATTTCAGACTTTGGTTTGTCCAATAACCTGGGTATCAGCCGTAAAGAGGCTAAAGCATACATCGATACTTACTTTGAACGCTTCCCAGGTATTAAAAACTACATGGATGAAGTGGTTCGTGAGGCGCGTGATAAGGGTTATGTAGAGACTCTCTTCAAGCGTCGTCGTGAGTTACCAGATATCAATTCACGCAACTTTCAACATTCGTGGTTTTGCAGAGCGGACAGCTATCAACTCTCCTATCCAAGGATCGGCTGCAGATATTCTCAAAATCGCCATGATTCAGCTAGATAAAGCCTTGGTTGCAGGTGGTTATCAGACCAAGATGCTGTTGCAAGTGCATGATGAAATCGTCCTTGAGGTTCCGAAATCAGAACTAGCAGCCGTTAAAGCTCTAGTGAAACAAACCATGGAAGAAGCCATCCAGCTCAGTGTTCCACTCATTGCTGATGAGAATGAAGGAGCAACCTGGTACGAGGCTAAATAAGAAAGTTATGAAAGAGTTTGAAGCATTTGTCTTCAAACTCTTTTTCATAGTTTTCTGTAAGCAGTTTCCTTGACTTTTCCTTGTATTTGCGTTACTATATTTCCATATAAGATATGGGAGTCTGTGTACAGTCTGAGAGGAAGTGTTAAACTTCGACCGCACCTGATCTGGGTAATGCCAGCGTAGGGAACGATACTTAGCCGAATTCTGCACCTTTTCCATATATGATATGGCAAAGGTTTTTCTTTTTGTTCAAAAGGAAAGCCGAGAAGAGGAGGTTTTTATGAAAGCAAGCATTGCCTTGCAAGTCTTGCCCCTATCACAGGGGATTGATCGAATTGCTGTTATCGATCAAGTGATTGCTTATCTGCAGGCGCAGTCCGTGACCATGGTGGTGACACCTTTTGAAACGGTCTTGGAAGGGGAGTTGGATGAGCTCATGCGTATTCTCAAAGACGCGCTAGAAGTGGCAGGGCAGGAGGCAGATAATGTCTTTGCCAATGTCAAAATAAATGTAGGAGAGATTCTAAGTATTGATGAGAAACTTGAAAAGTATACTGAGACGACACATTAGTCTATTGGGTTTTCTAGGAGTCTTGTCAATCTGGCAGTTAGCGGGAATATTCAAACTTTTACCCAAGTTTATCCTGCCAACCCCTTTTGAAATTCTCCAGGCCTTTGTTCGTGACAGAGAATTTCTCTGGCACCATAGCTGGGCGACCTTGAGAGTGGCTTTGCTGGGGCTAGTCTTAGGAGTCTTGATTGCCTGTATCATGGCGGTGCTTATGGATAGTCTCTCTTGGCTCAATGACCTGATTTATCCCATGATGGTGGTTGTTCAGACCATTCCGACCATTGCCATAGCACCCTATCTTGGTCTTGTGGCTAGGTCTATGGGATTTTGCCCAAGATTGTCTTGATTATCTTGACGACAACCTTCCCTATCATCGTCAGTATCTTTGGACGGTTTTAGACATTGTGACAAGGATATGCTGACCTTGTTTAGTCTGATGCGGGCAAGCCTTGGCAAATCCTTTGGCATTTTAAAATCCCGGTCAGTCTGCCTTACTTTTATGCAGGTCTGAGGGTCAGTGTCTCCTACGCCTTTATCACAACAGTGGTATCTGAGTGGTTGGGAGGCTTTGAAGGACTAGGTGTCTACATGATTCAGTCAAAGAAACTGTTTCAGTATGATACCATGTTTGCCATTATTATTCTGGTGTCGATTATCAGCCTTTCTGGGTATGAAGTTGGTCGATATCAGTGAAAAATATACGTGATTAAATGGAAACGTACTTAAATAGAGCGTTTTAGAAAAAGAAAAGAGGAAATGAAAATGAAGAAAACATGGAAAGTGTTTTTAACGCTTGTAACAGTTCTTGTAGCTGTCGTGCTTGTGGCTTGTGGCCAAGGAACTGCTTCTAAAGGACAACAAAGAAGCAGAACTCAAAAAGATTGACTTTATCCTAGACTGGACACCAAATACCAACCATACAGGACTTTATGTTGCCAAGGAAAAAGGTTATTTCAAAGAAGCTGGAGTGGATGTTGACTTGAAATTGCCACCAGAAGAAAGTTCTTCTGACCTGGTGATCAATGGCAAGGCACCATTTGCTATCTATTTCCAAGACTACATGGCTAAGAAATTGGAAAAAGGGGCAGGGATTACTGCCGTTGCAGCTATCGTTGAGCACAATACATCAGGAATCATCTCACGTAAATCTGACAATGTCAGCAGTCCAAAGGACTTGGTTGGGAAGAAATACGGAACTTGGAATGACCCAACTGAGCTTGCTATGTTGAAAACCTTGGTAGAATCTCAAGGTGGAGACTTTGAGAAGGTCGAAAAAGTACCAAACAACGACTCAAACTCGATCACACCGATTGCCAATGGTGTCTTTGACACTGCTTGGATCTACTACGGTTGGGACGGTATCCTTGCCAAATCTCAAGGTGTAGACGCCAACTTCATGTACTTGAAAGACTATGTTAAAGAGTTTGACTACTACTCACCAGTTATCATCGCCAAACAACGACTATCTGAAGGACAACAAAGAAGAAGCTCGTAAAGTCATCCAAGCTATCAAAAAAGGCTACCAATACGCTATGGAACATCCCAGAAGAAGCTGCAGATATCCTCATCAAGAATGCTCCCTGAACTCAAGGAAAAACGTGACTTTGTCATCGAATCTCAAAAATACTTGTCGAAAGAATACGCAAGCGACAAGGAAAAATGGGGACAATTTGATGCTGACTCGCTGGAATGCCTTTCTACAAATGGGACAAAGAAAATGGTATCCTCAAAGAAGACTTGACTGACAAAGGCTTCACTAATGAATTTGTGAAAATAATGACAGAAATTAGACTAGAACACGTAAGCTATGCCTATGACGATGAAAAGATTTTAGAGGATATCAACCTGCAGGTGACTTCGGGTGAAGTGGTTTCTATCCTGGGTCCCAGTGGTGTAGGAAAGACCACCCTCTTTAACCTAATTGCAGGAATTTTAGAAGTCCAGTCGGGAAGAATTGTCCTTGATGGGAGAGGAGAATCCCAAGGGGCGCGTGAGTTATATGTTGCAAAAGGATCTGCTCTTGGAGCATAAGACGGTGCTTGGCAATATCATCCTGCCCCACTTGATCCAAAAGGTCGAATAAGGCAGAAGCCATTGCCCGAGCGGATGATATCCTTGCGACCTTCCAGCTGACAGCTGTACGGGATAAGTATCCTCATGAACTCAGTGGTGGGATGCGTCAGCGTGTAGCCTTACTCCGTACCTACCTTTTCGGGCACAAACTCTTTCTCTTAGACGAGGCCTTTAGTGCCTTGGATGAGATGACCAAGATGGAACTTCACGCTTGGTATCTGGAGATTCACAAACAGCTGGAGTTGACGACCTTGATCATCACCCACAGCATTGAGGAAGCCCTCAATCTAAGTGACCGTATCTATATCTTGAAAAATCGGCCTGGACAGATCGTCTCTGAAGTCAAACTAGATTGGTCTGAAGATGAGGACAAGGAAGTCCAAAAGATTGCCTACAAACGACAAATATTAGCAGAATTGGGATTAAATACGTAGCCTTTTAAGAAATTAGTATATATTAAATACAAGCGAAATCCTTGCTTGTATTTTTTGTTTCAAAGCTGATGAACATGCATGATTAGGCTTATTATTTAAAGAAATGGTAAGTTAATATAAAAATAAATAAATTTTAGTTGACATTTTGTAATGGAACTGTATAATATAATTGAACCATTATAGACAATAAGGAGGATAATGTGGTGAAAAAGAGAACTAGTAAACTCTTTCGTGGCTTGATGGCCTTGCTACTGGTTGTGTCGGTCTTTTTGCCTGCACTAAGACTTAATGGAGTAGTTAGTGCTGCCGAAAAAACTGAATCAGAGTACACTTTGACTACAGAACCGACGATTAATACGAACCGATTAGTCGATCATGCCAAATATGGTGAAGGTAAGTTCTATCTTAAAACAACTTACGCATTCCCAGACAATGTAACTCTGAATAACGGTGATTTCATGGTTTATCACGTTCCAAATGAGTTCAAAATCGAAGTAGATTCTACTACAGATTTGAAAGCTCCGAACGGTGATACGATTGCAACGCTGACAACAGAGAAGGCAACGAATACTGCTAAGATTACAGTAACAAACGAAGAGTACTTTAAGAAGTTTAATGAGAACAAGCAAATTGTTGCATCATTTACTGTAGTATGGGCAGACCATGTTGAAAGAATAAGGAATATGAAATCAACATTCCTGGTGCAGGAGTTTATCATCTGACTCGTATCGTTCCAGACGTTGACCCAACTGGATTTACTAAATGGGGAGTTCAAGACTCAGATGATCCCTAACTATGTAAACTGGCGTATCCGTGTTAACCGCTATGCAAAATCATACACTGGTGTAAATATCCAAGATACTATTCCTGATGGGCAAGTTCTTGCAAGTGAAATCACTGGTTATTACTTCCCAGACTGGGAAAATGGTTACGGAAGAACATACTTGATAAGTGCTCATGTTCAAGTAACAGATAAGAACCATTTTCTCAATTACACCTAATGGTGATGGAACCTTAGATCATAAAGGGCTTGTTCATCCTATACCGTACTCGTTTGACTAAACCAGTTGACCAAGTTACTAAACGTGTACTAAATAACGTGTCGGTAACTACAAACGAGGAAGCTCAACCAATTGATTTTGAAGGTTTTGCACCAATTACCACAACAGACGGTATTGGTGGAGGTGCCAAATCGGATGAGGTTGCTCTAGAAGTGACCAAGAAACTTGAAATGGTAAAACTCTTGAAAAAGATGCATTTAGTTTCCAACTTCTAGATGACAGAGGTAATGTTTTACAAACTGTCAAAAATGATGAGAATGGTAAAGTGAAGTTTGAGGCAATCAAATACAAAGAAGCAGGAACTTTTAAATATACCATTAAAGAAGTTAATGATAACAAACCTGGATACACTTATGATGCGAACGTCCTTAAAGCGACTGTAACAGTAGAAGATGTTTTGGGTGAAAAATTAGCGAGCGTCAAATTTGAAGATTCTAAGAAAGAATTTACAAACACATACGCTGCTACAGAAGCAAAACTTCAACTTGAAAGCTAAGAAAGTCTTGAGACGGGTAAAGCTCTTGAGGCTGGCCAATTTGAATTTGAGTTGAAAGAAAACGGAACAGTTCTCCACACTGTTTCAAACGATGCAAACGGTAAGATTCAATTCCCAGAAACTTACGTTCACAAAAGAAGAAACTCGTACATTCACTATCTCTGAAAAAGCAGGTGATGTAGCCGGAGTTGAATACGATCCAAATGCTTATGAAGTAACAGTAGTCGTTAAAGATAACGGCCAAGGTCAACTTGTTGCAACTGCAAACAGATGCAGACAACCTTACTTTCACGAACGTTTATAAAGCTGAAACCAGCTAAAAAAATCATCACAGCTACTAAAGTCTTGAATGGTAAAGATCCCTTGAAGCTGGTAAATACGAATTCGAACTTAAAGAAGGTGACAAAGTCGTTGCGACAGCTAAAAACGCTGCAGACGGTACTGTGACTTTCAAAGAAATTGAGTACGCAGCAGTAGAAAACCACACTTACACTATCTCTGAAAAAGCAGGTAGTGAAGGAGGTGTGACATACGACACTGCTAAACACGAAGTTAAGGTAGCAGTTACAGATAACGGTCAAGGCCAACTTGTTGCGGCTGTTACAGGCAACAACCCAACCTTTCACCAACACTTATAAAAGCAACTCCAGCAAAAGCTACCATCACAGCTACTAAAGTCTTGGATGGTAAAGCTCTTGAAGCTGACAAATACGAATTCGAACTTAAAGAAGGTGACAAAGTCGTTGCGACAGCTAAAAACGCAGCAGACGGTACTGTGACTTTCAAAGAAATTGAGTACGCAGCAGCAGGTAAGCACACTTACACTATCTCTGAAAAAGCAGGTAGTGAAGGAGGTGTGACATACGACACTGCTACACATGAAGTGACAGTAAACGTTACAGATAACGGTCAAGGTCAACTTGTTGCGGCTGTTACAGGTAACAACCCAACCTTCACCAACACTTATAAAGCATCTTCAGCAACTGTAAACATCACGGCTACTAAAGTCTTGAATGGTAAAGCTCTTGAAGCCGGTAAATACGAGTTTGAACTTAAAAGAAGGTGACAGAAGTCGTTGACACAGCTACAAACGCAGCAGACGGTACCGTTACTTTCAAAGAAATTGAGTACAATGAAGCAGGCGACCACACTTACACTATCTCTGAAAAAGCAGGTAGCGAAGCAGGTGTAACTTACGATAAATCTACTCACAATGTAACAGTAAAAGTTACAGATAATGGACAAGGTAAACTTGTTGCAGATGTAAAAGACAACAACCCAACCTTCACCAACACATATAAAGCAACTCCAGCAAAAGCTACTATCACAGCTACTAAAGTCTTGGATGGTAAAGCTCTTGAAGCTGATAAATACGAATTCGAGCTTAAAGAAGGTGACAAAGTCGTTGCAACAGCTAAAAACGCTGCAGACGGTACTGTGACTTTTAAAGCTATCGAATACGCAGCAGCAGGCAACCACACTTACACTATCACTGAAAAAGCAGGTAGCGAAGCAGGTGTGACATACGATACTGCTAAACACGAAGTTAAGGGTAAACGTTACAGATAACGGTGCAAGGTCAACTTGTTGCGACTGTTACAGGTAACAACCCAAACCTTCACCAACACTTATAAAGCAGCTTCAACAACTGTAAACATCACGGCTAAGAAAGTCTTGAATGGTAAAGCTCTTGAAGCAGGTAAATATGAGTTTGAACTTAAAGAAGGTGACAAAGTAATCGGAACAGCGACAAACGCTGCAGACGGTACAGTTGCTTTCGCAGGTATTGAGTACAAAGAAGCAGGCGACCACACTTACACTATCTCTGAAAAAGCAGGTAGCGAAGCAGGTGTGACATACGATAAATCTACTCACAATGTAACAGTTAAAGTTGTTGATAACGGTGCAGGCCAACTTGTTGCGACTGTAACTGACAACAACCCAACCTTCACCAACACTTATGTTGCATCTTCTACACAAGTAACTTTCACAGCTAAGAAAGTTTTGAATGGTAATAAACTTGCAGCAGGTCAGTTTGAGTTTGAACTTAGAGAAGGTGACACAGTCGTTGCGACAGCTACAAACGCTGCAGACGGTACGGTTACTTTCAAAGCAAAAGATTTCGCCAAAGCAGGTGTCTACACTTACACTATTACTGAAGTAGATAGTAAGGAAGCAAATGTGAAATACGATCTTACTGAACATAAAGTGACAGTTGAAGTCGTTGACAATGGTGCGGGTCAACTTGTAACAACAGTTACAGGTAACAACCCAACAATCACTAACACGTATACTGAACCGAAAAAAGAAGAACCTAAGGAAGATCCTAAGGGTGAACAGCCTAAGAAAGATTTGCCGAACACTGGTGGAGCAGACTTTACAGCATTCTCTACTATTCTTGGTCTAGTTCTTGCAGCTTTGGCAGGACTTGTATACCGTGCTAAAAAACTTGACTAATCTTAACTTTGAATAAAGCAAAATGATGGTGACCGTTTTACGGTCCCATCTTTTTGTTTTGGATAGTTTATAATAATCTTCGCAACTTGTTCCCTTTTCCTTTAAAAAAATCAAAAATTTCGGTATAATAGTCAATTATACCGAAATCATTCTATAATCGTTGATACATAAGGGTATTATGTGTCGCTTTTTTTATTTTGTGGACTTTTTTAAGAACTTTTTATTTTTTCGAGGGCAGTTTCAAAGAATGAGACTGCTCTTTTTTGGTTCTCTTTTGATAAATGGCTGTAAGTGTCCATAGTTACAGATATTTTTGCATGGCCAAGTCGTGTCTGTATTTCCTTGTAGGGTAGACCGGCATTAAGCAAGATACTAGCGTGAGTGTGTCGGAAAGCATGAAAGCCTAAATCAGTACAGTTAGCGTTTTTTAAGTGTTTATGTAGGCGATAATCGACCTTTCGAGTATTGACATAGTTGTCAAAGCTATCAGAGAATACCTTCTCATAGGTTAGGCCAATGTTTCTACCGTTTTCTGCTTGTCTTGCTCGGTAGAGACGAAGCATGAGTACTGTTTTATGATCGATATCTAGGACTCTATAGCTTGATTTTGTCTTAGGAGTGTTTACCTGGTTTAAAATATTGAGTGTTTTGTTAATATCGATTGTTCCGTTCTGCAGGTCAATATCAGACCATTCCAGGGCCAGACATTCACGGATGCGCAGTCCAGTAGCTAGGAGCGTTTTATAAAGCACAGTATCATAGAAATTGATAAAGGTATTCTCCAGGTTATCGAGATAGGAGAGGAAGTTTTTAAGTTCCTGATCTTGAAAGTATTTAATTTCTTGCTTATCTCTTGTTATCTTTCTAGGAATGACAACATCACGAGCAGGGTTATTATCCAATGCCTGGATAGAAACTCCATACTGTAGAATACGTTTATTTAAGGCGTGAAGGTGATTGTATTCTTTATATCCCGTTCCGTCCTGATTGTACTCATCCGCCCATTTATTTACCTGAGTTTGGATAATAACAGGAGTAAGTTTATCTAGTTTGTAAGTACCAAATGAGGGCAAGAGGTAATTATTTAAGCAGCCTTTTATCTTTATCTGCGTGTTAGTCTTTATGGTATGTTGGTAGGTTTGCCAAAATAAGTCCACAAGTTCGCTATAGGTTGTTATATGCGAGCGTTGTTTCCGTGTAGAGCCGTTTTTCTCAAATTCTACCTTAGCCTGGGTGACCTTGTTTTTGAGTTCTTTCTTTGTTCGTGCTGATATGGTAGTCTTGACCTTCTTACCAGTAATAGAATCAATGCCAAGATAGATACTGGAGCGGTAGACTGCTGATCCGTCTTTTTTCGTGTGTTGTGTAATTTTCATGGTTTTAACTCCTTTTCCATCAGCAGGCAAGCAATTAGAAAAGGTTTTGAATTTATACCATGCGAGGAGCTACGAGAACCCCTCTATTTTCGATTTTAAGCAGTCGGACGGTAAATTGTACCAGAATAGAAAACAAGGCGAATATGGGGAGTTTTTTATTTTAAGTTATGTTTACTAGAATATAAAAAGAAAAGTAGCCGTATCAAATACGGCTACTATCACGTTATGGATCTAAAATCCAAATGTAAACTTTATGGAGCTAAACTCCTAATAGCTGTATTGTAATATAATTATTAAAAAAATGTCAAGAGATTAGAAAAGGTATAATTCTTTTAACTTTTCGTTAATTTTTGTCCAATGTGTTATCAGATACTTTCATTTTTTTCCGATTGGATCTAATCTATTTTTTTCTTTAAAAATTCTATCTTTTGCTGATTGTTTTGAAGGTTATTACACTTGGCATAAGAACGCTTAATGTATTTTTTTGTAGTATTGAGTTAATTCAATAACGTCATTTATTTCTGATTGTGTCCGTTTAAGGTTATCATCGTCTATTATCTTAGGTTGAATTATTTCGTTTGAAAAATTGTTCTGTATAAGCTTGGTAGACATCCGATAAGGCAGCTTCAGTAATTGCATTATTGGAATCTAAATATTTTAGGTAGGCAAATAATTCTTTGTGTAATTTTTCAATATATTCATCAAGCAAAATAGAAGGATATTCCGCAATGACTTCGTCTATGAGTACAGTATCTATTTGATTTTTAGATGTTAGAGGAATTACTGTAAGTGTTTTTTTATAGGGACTATCTACTTTGTCTAAGACAATAGCCCAATGATTATTTGATAATTCTCCGCCTATATTTACACCGAACTCTACAAATACCAGAGAACCACGACTGAATTTCCAATATTTTCTTTTTTGAGTCTTGGCTTCAAATAAGAATTGTTCAGATTGTCTTTTAACTGCTGGTGCAAGAAATCTGTATTTAGAAGATGTATGCTTTGCTTTACCAAGTTTATAGAGTTTTTCAACTTCTATGTAGTTTTGTTTGGTTTGTTCAAAATATGGATTTTCTTTGTTCATTTTAATTCTCTCTACATATGCCCACGATTTCGCCGATGGTTTAGAAGATATTAGTCATCTCTATTTGTCAATTTTGCCGTTTTTTGCGCTTTAGTCTGTAAAATTGGCTTTCTATTTTTCACTTTCCCTTGTTTTTGCACAATAGACCTTAGAAATATGGGCACTATTGGCGAATATGGGGGATTTTTATAGAATCTTCTCAAAAACCATTGTGGCCTGGATACGGTCTCCACCACCCAGTCCTTTGCTTCCACCATTGGCGGTTGTGATGGTATGTAGGCGATAACCTTTTGATGCTTGCTTATTGATAACATCTTCTAACTCTGTAAGGTTTCCTGATCCAGTTCCGAAAAACTTTTCTTTCAAAGTTACCTGAAGGACAACGTAGTGTAGTCCATTTGCTCCAGATGCAGTAGAAAAACTACCTTCTTGTTTTACAGTGTCAAAAAATCCCATGGGGTTACTCCTTTTCTTTGTCTCTCTCAGATAGTTTTTGAACTAAATCAAAAGCTATTTTTTTATCATAGTCATTTAAAGAAATATAGTTGATTAAAATATCTGCAAAATTTGTATTGTTCTCTTTATCAGCATTTATTAGTTCTTCAATTGTAAACATATACGATGGGATATGATTAAGCAATCCTTTTCCAAAATTGTTATACTTTACAGGATTATTTATATGTTCTTCAACGTTTTTGTACGCTGAACTAAGTTCATTTATTTTTTCAATATCTATATCATTAAGTAATTTTTTAAATTCGTTACTTTGGATTATTTTTAAAATATTTTGTTCATCTTCATGTCCCAATAAGTGGCCAACGCTTACCCCAAAGTGGTTAGCGAGTAGCTGGGCTTTATCTGGTTTGATAGTATGTTTATTATTTTCCCAATTAGATATCACCATTTTGGATATTGGTTTTTCGTTTTCTTTTAGTTCTTTATTTATTATTTGAGCTAATTCATCTTGAGTTATTCCCTCTTTGGTTCTTAGAATCTTTAGCCTATTTTTTATTGTTGACATTTTATCACCTCAGTTAAATTATAACCGCTAAAAAAACTTTTGTAAAGTTTTTATTTATTTTCTCTTGACAGGTAAAGAAAAACATTATATACTTGGTCTAAGTAAAGATAAACTTTACAAACAAGAAAGGAGGGAACTGTATTGCTTATCACCTCAACACAAGCAAAAGCAATTCGCCGAAAGCAAGCGGACAAGAATTTGACTGCTAAAAGAGCCAGCGAGGAAATTGGAGTGAATCCAATTACTTACAGGAAAATCCGAGACGGAGGCGAAGTAAAGCCTAGCATTTACCAAAAAGCCATGCAGTGGCTTGCTGAAGATTACTAGAAAGGGGCATAAGACAGAGTCTAGAAATATTTTGCTTGCTACCTATGGCAGTATCAAGGGTTTGTAGGGGTTTATTCTCTCCTAAATTTTCCCTACCTCAATGATTTACTTTGGTACTGTTTTAGGTGGCAAGCACTGACAAAAGAAGAAAGGAGCGAACCAATGGAACTGGTTTACATGGACGGCAAGAAAGAGCCGTATACACTGAGCAGTGTCGTAGCAGAATGCACTGGATTGCAACATCACACAATAACCAAGACAATCCGCAAACATCAAGTAAGGTTTGAACGGTTCGGAAAGGTTGGATTTAAAATCCAAGCTATGGAAAGCGGTCAGAATACTAAGGATTATATTTTGAATGAGCAACAAGCGACCTTGTTAGTTACATTCTTAAAAAATACTGAGCAAGTGGCCAACTTCAAAACTAATCTTGTCAAAGCCTTCTTTGAAATGCGTGATGAACTTTCTAAACGCTACCTTCAAAGAGAACTGGAAAAACCAAAGCGTAAAAGCTTAACTGAAGCTATTCAAACATGGGAGAAAGCCCCCAAGCATGCCTATAGCACCCTGACAAACTTACTGCTAAAGGGAGTGACAGGGAAGAATAAAGCGCAACTAATGAAGGAGCGAGAAAGTAAGAACGGTATTGATGGCTTGACAAGTGTAGAGCTGACAAACTACCAACGTTTGGAAGATATGGCAATAGCTATGATTAACTTGAATAGGGGGTATTCAGAAATTAAGGAATTAATTTTTAAAGTATAGGAGTATGGAAAATGGAAAATGAATTTAAGACAGTTACAAATGCCAAAGGGTTAGAAATTCCCAAGTATTTCAAGGATTTTAAAAAGCTAGTTGAGAAAGACAGACAACTAGCCGAATATCTTTGTATGAACTATGAGGACTTAGAAAGTGAAGACCTGGGCGCATTTCTTGAAATGGTGAAGCAGGGATTCAGCTGGATTCTGGATCTTATCGATAGTAAAGATTTGATTTATAAACCACAGTCGGGTAGTAATCATGCAAAAAGAAAATAAAAAAATCACTTGCTCAAATTTTAGACGAGGCGAGCAAGCGACAAGATTAAGGATATAGAAATTTTTTCTATGCTTTGATTATAGCAAAAAATATCTATTCTATCAAATACCTAAAGAAAAACCGAAGAGCAGGCAAGCAATTAGAAAAGGTTTTGAAATCAAGCGCTGACAGGGTGATTCTAAGGCCTTGTTTAGCTGAAAGATGGGTAATTACTCATGAAACACCGCTACAAGCGTTCGCCAACTTGGGGCCACTGCCCAGCGTTTGGAGTGGTGAAGCATACCATATAGAAAACAGGCAAGAAAAAGGACAAGGAAAGGCTAATGGAGAAAAATATGACTCTAGATCTAGATAACATGACACGATCAGAATTTGACAAGCTAATGACTAAATCAAGGATAAACATCCGAACCTCTTTCAGTTCATCATTGACTTTTTAGATGATAAAGTAACTTCTGAAGAGGTGTACGACTTTCTGAAGATGAAGCGAAGCTATCAAGTAAATTATATCAAGAATTACAAAGCGAGGGCATAGCATGAATGAACTAGATTTAAGCAATACACAGGCGCTTATTTTTACCGTGATATTGATTGGCTTTCTCATGTATTTAAACCACCGAGACCACAAAAAAAGCGCCCAAATCGAGCGAGAAAGTACACAGACGATAGAAACAACTATCGAGGATTTAAGCCCTGATTATGGGCGATATATTCAGCTTGCAGCGGTTAAGCCATGGGGGTACTAAGATGTTTGAAAAAATGATTGAAGATTTAAAGTCTAAGATTTTGGAGGCAGTGGAACGGTATTTAAAAAGCCATGAGAAAGTACCTCAAAAAAGATTAGATTTGATCAGCAAGGTGGAACTAAAGGAAGAACTGGGCATAGGAGATAAAACCTTGATAAAATGGGAAGGTGCGGGACTACCACAGTATATACCGCCTATTGAAGATACTAGAAAAGCGTATTATAAAATCTCAGATGTTTTAAAGTTTTTGGGGGTAGATGATGGCAAAGACTAAAGTATATTTTTGGTTGAAAATTGATAAGAAATTTTTTGACAACCTATTTATTAAGCGTCTAAAAAGTATGCCTGGTGGCTATACCATGACAGTGATCTATATGCGCATGATGTTAGAAAGTCTTGAAAGTGATTGTATTCTGTATTACGAAGGGTACTTTGAAACCTTAAAAGAAGAACTGGCCTTGAAATTAGATGTTTCTGAAGATGATATATCTATGACTATAGCTTATTTTACGCAATGTGGCCTGATTCAGATTGATGAAGATAAAAATGCCGAGTTAACACAAGCAAAAGCTTTGGTACAACAAGAAACAAACCACGCTGCATATATGAGAAGCTACCGCAAAGAGCAACAAGAGAAAGAAAATAATCTTACATTGTTATCTAATAATTTTACAACGTTATCTACATGTAAGACAGAGAAAGAGATAGATAAAGAGAAAGAGTTAGAGCAAGATTTAAAGTTAGATATAAATAAAGAATATATAGTCGAGGGAACCTCGCCTAATGAGCAAAGCTCATCTTTCACTTTTCCTACTTGGCTTGAAGAAACAGCTATAAAAGATTTAGAGAAAACAAAACATAAAGAACTTTGGATTCCTATTGTTTATCTGAATCAAGTAGCTAATAAGAGGTATAAGTTTGTTGATAAGACAAAAAGGCTTTTACTAGCACGATTCAAAGAAGGCTATACACTTGAAGATTTTAAACAGGTGATAGATATTAAAACGGCAGAATGGAAGGATAGTCCTGAATTTTCTAAATATCTGAGACCAGAAACACTTTTCGGATCTAAGTTTGACGGTTATTTGAATCAAAAGCCTAAAACCATAAAAGGGAAGTCCGAAGACAACTTTCCAGATCTACCATTTTAGGAGTTGCAAAGATGAAGGAACAATTTAAAGAATTTAATAACAGAAAAATATCGGATAAGGTTTGCGATATTCACCAGGTAAATTATTGGGAAATTTCTGTACCAGTGTTAGGGAGTTCAGAAAGGAAAGTACAAGCATTTTGCCCGGAGTGTGTGAAGGGAGAGATTAAACAAAAAGAGCAAGACTTATTACAGCAGTTCGAGGATAGACAGGCTTACTTTAAAACTTATGATGTCTTAATGCGTGACAGTACGATTCCTAACGAGTTGAAGGGGGCAACGTTTGATAATTTCTTTGTTAAGACGACAGAAGAGCATCAGATGTTAGAGTTTGTAAAGGGGCAAGTCCAGAAGTACCTTGCAGGTATGACAGGAAATACTTTAATCAGCGGTAGCACAGGAATAGGGAAAAGTCATTTATCTCTTGCCCTGGCCAAAGAAATCAATGAGAGCTTCAGAGAGAAGAACGAGCCTAAGAGTGTCTTGTTTGTCAGCTTAACCGAGATTATCAAGCAGATAAAAGAAGGCTGGGCTTATGGAAGAAATGCAAATTTAACAGAGTATGAGGCGGTTAAAAAGCTTGTTGATGTTGATTTTCTAATCATCGATGACCTGGGGGCAAAAAATGGGACGGTAACACCTAAGAGCGATTGGGAACAGGATTTCTTGTTTGATATTATCAATAATCGAGAAACTACGATTTTCAACACGAACCTAGATAGTAGTGAACTGCGAACGGTATACAATGCTAGAAATTCAAGTAGAATTTTGAAAGGTTTAGAAGGGAACACTTTCAAGGCTTTTACGATCAAAGATAAGAGATACACTATAAACACAGTGAGGGGAGAATATCAATGAATGATGATAAAATGCGATTTGCAACAGAAAAAGGCTTTGTTGTCTATGAAAAATGTGGTATAATAGAGATAGAAAAAGTTCCAAGTTTTGGAGAAGTTACTTTATTCTATTCAGATGGGAAGTTTACCCATCTAGTCAAAAAAGAAACTAAAAAATAAGTCTATTGAGAACAACTCAGGGACATACCGTAAGCATATAATGCTAGTGGTATGTCCCTTTTTGTTTGCATAGAAAGGGGGTGAGGGAGATGTCAGGAGATACTTCTTTAGGGTATGTAGTAGCCAATAAGTTTTCTATGGACCCAGATAAAAGACAGAAAATCTTTTCTCAGTGTAAAAAAGAAGATGATAGCTTAGAACAACGGAAACAAGAAATACTAGAAAAATATGCTAACAAACAAGACAAATCAAAATCTAGAAAAAATGATTCTAAAGGCTCGGAGAGTCATAAAAGAAAAGCTAAGAGCAAAGAATTTTAGAAAAAATTATAAACAAAAATCAGATATTAAAAGATAAAGGAGCAAAAAATGACAACTAACTTAGTTAAACAAAAAGAAAATTTAGAAGCTTATATCCGAAGTACAGGTTATAACACTAGAGGGATGAACGTAGAAAATAATCATGTACTCATTGAAAAACCAATCCTTGATAGTTATGAAGATGAACATCAACGTAAAGAGCTGGTTGATCTAGTAAATGTTATTGAGACTCGTACCCGTGGTGGGAAGTATGAAGTAACTGACTTTGAATCTGATTCATTACAAGAAGTTAGCGAAAATTCGGTTGAGAGAACAGAAGCAGATAAAAAGAAAACTATCAGCGTTGATTACTTAGTTAAATTATTCAGTGGAAAACTTGATTTTTCACAGGAACAATTAGATGATGGCCAATATAATTTAACGGATTTTCTTGGTAAGAAGATTATTAAATTAAAACGTAGAACACGAAATAGAGAGATTGGCAAAATTCTCCAAACTGCGAAAGTGCAGACTGCTACAAGTATGGACGACTTGAAATCTATTGTTTCTTTAATCAATCCAGAGCGCAATGTATCTATGGTTGTTAGTCAATCACTATTTAGTGTCTTAGAAAAAATGAAAGACACTTCAGGAAATTATCTTCTTAAAGTTGATAAAGAGACAGGAACAAGTGAAACATTCTTTGTAGATAACTTTTTAATTGTAGATGATACAACCTTAGGGAATAAAGGTGACAAAAAAGGCTTTATCGGAGATCTAGAAAATTTTGTTACTTTGTTTGACCGAAAGAAAGATACACTTAGCTGGGTGAATGCGAATGACTATTTTGGAAAACGGTTGATTTTACATACCCGTTTTGATGTAAAAAAAGTTGAAGAAGATTGTGGTTACTTTATTCAATGGAACTAGGAGAAAGAAATGGATATTAATCAAGTATTTGAAACACTGGATGATCTAGATAATAAAAAAGTAAGATTAATTCAGCACGAGAACAGTTAAGCGAAAAAAGGAAGAGTCTTTTAGGCAATCAAACAGTTTCATTTGAGAATATAGATTCTTTTTTGTCAAATAACTTAGAATCTTTAGAAAAGCTGGAAAAGATGGAAAAAGCTATTAATTCTCTTCAGGAAAAATATAATAGTGATTTTTCAGAAGCTAAAGCAGTCATCTTTGAATACATTTTTAAAGAAACTAAGCAACGGATGGAAACTAAGAAGATCTATAAACAATACCGAAAGAAACTTAGACGAATTCTGGACGCATATGATGAAATTCAAGAACTAAAGAAGGATGTAGAAGAAATCCATGCAGGTGTAGTCAGGGAAATAAGTCAGAAACATTCTCTATTGCTATATCGAACGGAAGTAAGTCCGCGTACTGTCTTACCATTCTTAAACCCTGATATTAGCGGGTGGATGAATTTTTATAAGGAATATCGGGACATTAAAGAGTATTTAGAAAAATAGGGAACAAATTAAGTAAGGCTAGTGATATATGGCTGAAACAGAAGAGATATCGCTAGTCCTACTTTTATGCTTTACTAAGTTTCACATAACAAAGTAAGCATAAACTGAAAAGAAGTAATAGCTTGAAAGCAAGGTATATCAGGGGTTTACAGAATGGAGTGAGTTTCACAGAATGTAAGATATGAGAAACTGAGGGGATAAATTAAAGAAATTTCCCTTGAACTTGTCATATTGAAGAGTTGTCAAACTTAAAACAATGATACCTGGTAAGTGGAGTGTTGGAAGGCTTTTAGCGCTTTTTGTCAGTTTGACAGAATTTACAATTTGACAAATTGAAAGATAAAAAAATTTTTAAATTTAAGTGGAGGTACTTGCCTATGTACGAGTTGAGTAACAGAGACCTGGACGGGATAGATATTGAGTTAGGACGATATAGAACGCTTGCTAATAGAATTTATTTGAGAAGACAGGAACTGATACATAATAAGAAACATAGCACTGAAGATTATACTGGTGGGAAAGGCAAGACAGTATCTAGTCCTACTGAAGCGACAATCATTAGAATTGAAGAAGACCAAACACTAAGATATTTAGAAGGCTTCAAACTAGTTGTAGATACCTTGATGGAAAACTTAATTGAAAGTGATCTAGTCATTTTTAAATGAGATATTTAGAAGCTGGTGCGACTTGGGAAGACGTGGCAGAGAAACTAAATAAAACTACTCGTTATATAAATAGCCGTAGAAAGGTAATCGCTAAAAGATTTGTGGAATTGAAAGGATATTGACTCCCCCCACCTTTTAAAAAATCTTTTTGGCCAGTAGGGTACCGGTGAAGGGAACTTTTTCCAAGTCGGAGCACTTCAGACAAAAAGGGGGTAAAAACTGGCCGATTTTGAGTAAAATGCAGGATTTACATTGAGTGTTTAAAATTCAAGTTGAACTTCAGTAAGTCCTTACTTTGTTGTATATGAACTAATTGAATCTTAATTAAAAATAAATCAACACCGACTGATTTTTTTGGTAATACTTAATCAACAATATTGAATAATAAGTAAAAAAGGGATATAATTAGTTCAAAGTATTAATTTATCTCTTGAAAAACTACATTATACAATCAGGAATTGCAGATATGATTAAATCATTGTTTGATTAAAGTATGGAGGGGAATATGCAATTTAACGTACATGGGAATCTAGAGGGTGGCGTAATTGATGTACGAGAAAAATCAGAAATTGAAGATTTTTTGGTGAATGGCTTTCGAACTTCAACTACACGTTATAGAAATTTTGAATCATTTTGTAGTTTTTGGAATGAATTAGATAAAAATAAAGTAACTAGAGTCTGGATTGATGGCAGTTTTTGTTCCAATAAGGTGAATCCAAATGATATTGATTGTGTTGTATTTATTGAGCCAGATCCCAATAATTGTGAATATTTTCAATTATTAAGGAGTAAACATGGTGATTTATTAGATAAATATTTAGATGTTTATGTTTGTTGGGATAAAAATTTCTTTATTCAGTTTTCTAAAGAATGGTATGAAATAGATTACCAGGAAACCTATTGGTTAGGGAAATTTGGTTTTGACAGAAATCATAACCCTAAAGGAATTATCGAATTAGATAAGGAGGTGGTTTTATGAGTACAGAATTAAAAATACTTGAAGATAGAGCGAATAAAGTTTCTAATGATGAATTAAGAGCTATGTTGCATATGGGACTTGAATCAATGAGAGAATTTGAAGAAGCGATAAATTCAAGTAATGTTAAGAGTATGCTTTCTATCAGATTGCTTTCAGAGAATCTTCCTTCTGGACAAATTGGGTTAAGACAACTGTCAGAAACTCTCAAATCAGTCGAGAGTATTCAAGAAAATGGGATAGCATCGTGTATTGGATTTGAAGGAAAGCGAGGACAGATTCCAAAAGATATTCTAAATAGGAATGAGCTTATAATTACTTCTACCAGAGCAGGTTCATTTATAATTGATTTGGGATTAAAAACTAATCAACTTTCAATCTTCGATCGTGAAAATAATATAGCAATAAATGTAATGAATGATGTATCTGATTTGCTTGAAGGAACAATTGATATTCCAGAATTTGTGGAGACATATAGTTCAAGAACTTTTAATTCTGTGAAACAATTAGTCTCTAGATTGAATAAAGAAAAACTTGGGATAGAGATTCAAGATAAACTAAATAATTCGAATAAGCTATTTGCTAAAGAACAGATCGTAGAGATTAACAAAAAATTTAAGGATACTCATATAGAAAAACAAGAAAATATCATAGTTCAGGGGAAATTAATCAAGGTTGACTTATCTACTCAAAAGATAACTTTGGATACTCAAGAAGGAATTGTGAATGTAAAGGTCAACGATCCAGAAATAAAATCACTTCATTTAACTACAAATGAAGAATATCAAATTAAGACAAGTGTAAAAGTAGTTATTAGACGTACACAACATACTTTCACTTATGTAACTTCATCAGTTAGAAATATAGTAGAAATATAATCCTAATTATCCAATAAAAATAATTAGAGCAAAAAGGGGTAACTGTCAAAGATAGTTACTCCTTTATTTTTGCGAATAGTAGAGAAAGAAACGAAAGTTCTAAATATTAAATTTGCAAGTATTAAGAAAACTAGACTAGGCTTTGAACACCACGTAGAAGCGACTTTTAGTACATCAATACAAAAAATTACACCTCAACAGTGCGTCAGTCGGCACAAATGTGCGAAATGGAAATGCTGAGGAAGATATGCTATAATATTACCAGGTAATAAAAAAGCACGTTTGACCGTGCTAGTTTCTTGCCTGCTGAACTCGTCAATATTACGCCCTTTTTAGGGCTCTTTTTTGTGGACTTTTTTAGGAACTTTCAAGAAAAACTAAGGCGTCCTAATGTTGTAGTATTTTTAAAGAAAGTCAGTATTTTCAAGGCTTTGACCTTAAAAATTTGACTTATAGAGTGTTAAATGATAGTATAGTCAAAGATAGTCAAGGTTCAAAGAAGGAGTTTGATTTACTATGAGATTTAAAAATACATCAGATCATATCGAAGCCTATATCAAGGCGATTTTAGACCAGTCTGGTATCGTGGAATTGCAGCGGAGTCAGTTGGCAGATACCTTTCAGGTTGTGCCAAGTCAGATCAACTATGTCATCAAGACCCGTTTTACTGAAAGCAGAGGTTACTTGGTTGAGAGCAAGCGTGGTGGCGGAGGCTACATTCGCATCGGACGGATTGAGTTTTCCAATCATCATGAGATGCTCCGCGATTTGCTTTACTCGATTGGTGAGCGAGTTAGTCAGGAGATTTATGAGGATATTCTCCAGCTTTTGGTGGAGCAGGACTTAATGACCAAGCAGGAGATGACCTTGCTGACTTCTGTAGCAACGGATCGTGTCCTAGGGGAAGAATCCCCAGTTGTCCGTGCCAATATGCTCCGACAGCTATTACAAGAGGTAGATAGAAAAGAGAAGTAAGATGAACTATTCAAAAGCATTGAATGAATGTATCGAAAGTGCCTACATGGTTGCGAGCCATTTTGGAGCTCGATATCTAGAGTCTTGGCATTTATTGATTGCCATGTCCAATCACAGTTACAGTGTGGCAGGTGCGACTTTAAACGATTATCCTTATGAAATGGATCGTTTAGAAGAGGTTGCGTTGGAACTGACTGAAACCGACTATAGCCAAGATGAAACCTTTACGGAATTACCCTTTTCCCATCGTTTGGAGGTCCTCTTTGCGGAAGCAGAGTATGTAGCCTCAGTGGTCCACGCAAAGGTGCTAGGGACAGAGCATGTCCTCTATGCAATCTTGCATGACGGCAATGCCTTGGCAACTCGCATCTTGGAGAGAGCGGGCTTTTCTTATGAAGACCAGAAAGATCAGGTCAGAATTGCTGCTCTTCGTCGCAATCTAGAAGAGCGTGCAGGATGGACAAGAGAAGATCTCAAGGCTTTGCGTCAACGTCATCGCACAGTAACTGACAAGCAAAATTCCATGGCCAATATGATGGGCATGCCTCAAGCTCAAAGTGGTGGTCTAGAGGACTACACGCATGACCTAACGGAGCAAGCGCGTTCTGGCAAGTTAGAGCCAGTTATAGGTCGAGACAAGGAAATCTCACGTATGATTCAGATTTTGAGTCGGAAGACCAAGAACAATCCGGTCTTGGTTGGAGATGCTGGTGTCGGGAAAACAGCTCTAGCCCTTGGACTTGCTCAGCGTATTGCTAGTGGGGATGTACCTGCGGAAATGGCCAAGATGCGTGTTTCTGGAGCTTGATTTGATGAATGTTGTTGCGGGGACACGTTTCCGTGGAGATTTTGAAGAGCGCATGAACAATATCATCAAGGATATCGAGGAAGATGGTAAAGTAATCCTCTTTATCGATGAACTCCACACCATCATGGGTTCTGGTAGCGGTATTGATTCGACTCTGGATGCGGCCAATATCTTGAAGCCAGCCTTGGCACGTGGAACTTTGAGAACGGTTGGTGCAACCACTCAGGAAGAATACCAAAAACACATCGAAAAAGATGCTGCCCTTTCTCGTCGTTTTGCCAAAGTGACGATTGAAGAGCCAAGTTTAGCTGACAGCATGACCATTTTGCAAGGTTTGAAGGCTACCTATGAGAAACACCACCGTGTGCAAATCACAGATGAAGCTGTCGAAACAGCTGTTAAGATGGCGCATCGTTACTTGACCAGTCGTCACTTGCCAGACTCTGCTATCGACCTCTTGGATGAGGCAGCAGCAACTGTGCAAAACAAATCCAAGCATGTGAGAATGGACGAATCCGACTTGAGTCCAGCTGACAAGGCCTTGATGGATGGCAAGTGGAAACAAGCAGGCCAGCTAATCGCAAAAGAGCAGGAAGTCCCTGTCTATAAAGACTTGGTGACAGAGACTGAAATCCTGACTACTTTGAGTCGCTTGTCAGGGATTCCAGTCCAAAAACTGACGCAAACGGATGCCAAGAAATATCTGAACTTGGAAGCTGAACTACACAAACGTGTCATCGGTCAAGATCAAGCTGTTTCAAGTATTAGCCGTGCTATTCGTCGCAATCAGTCAGGGATTCGCAGTCACAAGCGTCCGATTGGTTCCTTTATGTTCCTAGGGCCGACAGGAGTCGGTAAAGACCGAATTGGCAAAGGCTCTGGCAGAAGTCCTCTTTGATGACGAATCAGCCCTTATCCGCTTTGATATGAGTGAGTATATGGAGAAATTCGCAGCTAGCCGTCTCAATGGAGCTCCTCCGGGCTATGTAGGCTACGAAGAAGGTGGGGAGTTGACCGAGAAGGTTCGCAACAAACCATACTCAGTTCTTCTCTTTGACGAGGTAGAAAAGGCCCACCCAGACATCTTTAATGTTCTCTTGCAGGTTCTGGACGACGGTGTCTTGACAGATAGCAAGGGGCGCAAGGTTGACTTTTTCAAATACCATTATCATCATGACGTCAAACCTTGGTGCGACGGCTCTTCGTGATGACAAGACGGTCGGCTTTGGGGCCAAGGACATTCGTTTTGACCAGGAAAATATGGAAAAACGAATCTTTGAAGAGTTGAAAAAAGCTTATCGACCAGAGTTTATCAACCGTATTGATGAAAAGGTGGTCTTCCATAGCTTGGATAGTGAACACATGCAGGAAATTGTCAAGATCATGGTGAAACCATTGATTGCTAGCCTGGCAGAGAAGGGTATCGACTTGAAACTGCAAGCTTCGGCACTGAAGTTACTAGCTAGTCAAGGTTACAATCCAGAAATGGGAGCCCGTCCACTTCGCAGAACCCTGCAAACAGAAGTGGAAGACAAGCTAGCAGAACTCCTTCTCAAGGGAGAACTGGTAGCAGGCAAGACCCTCAAAATTGGTGTCAAAGCTGGACAATTGAAATTTGATATTGCTTAAAAATGGAGAATCAGGAGAAATCCTGATTCTTTTTTGCTACTTTTTTATAAAAAATGATAAAAAACTATTGACAAAACAAAAATATAGTATATAATAAAAACAAAGAAAATAAAAATATCAAAAACTATAAAAAGGTAAAATATTTATGAAAAAGAAAACAGCAGTGGTATTTGGAACCTTTGCCCCTCTTCATCAGGGTCATATTGATCTAATCCAGCGAGCGAAGCGTCAGTGTGACCAGGTCTGGGTAGTCGTTTCAGGCTATGAGGGAGACAGAGGTGAGCAGATAGGCTTAACTCTTCAAAAAAGATTTCGCTATATCAGAGAGGCTTTTTGTGACGATGAGTTGATCTCTGTCTGCAAGTTAGATGAAACCAAGCTTCCTCGTTACCCTATGGGCTGGCAGGAGTGGTTGGACCAGATGTTAGCGGAGATTTCCTATGATGAAGCCCAGCAAGAACTGATCTTTTTGTGGGAGAACGTGACTACCAGCAAGAATTATCTAATCATGGCTTTGAGACCGTTTTGCAAGAAAGAAAGTTTGGTATCTCAGCGACTATGATTCGAGAAAATCCAAGCAAATATTGGAAATACATCGCTCAACCCTTCCGTCGTCAGTTTACCAAGAAAGTGTTGATTATGGGAAGTGCTAGTAATGGGAAGACCACTCTAGCCAAGGATTTGGCAAGGTATTACGATGCGCCCGTTAGTCTGGAATACGCGCGTGAGTACCAGATCAAAAACAATGTCCGCGACGATGAATTGACCCCAAAGGATTATTATTATCTCCTTTTAGGGCAGTATGACCAGACCTCCAAGTTAATCGATAGCAATGCCAATCGAGGTCTAGTGATAGCCGATACCAACTCCTTGGTAACCAAGGGCTACTATGACTATTACATGGAGACTGAGGACCAAGGGGATTTATCAGGAGAAACCTTTGACAATCTCTTTGTTTCAATCTTGGCTAAGGAAAAATGGGACTTGATTCTCTTTGTGCAACCTGTCGGATCCTATGTCAATGACGGGTTTAGAGATATGACCATGGCAGAAGACCATATTCGTCATAGTTTTTCCCAGCATCTGGATCAGATGAGAGAGCGATATTTAACCACCATTCCACTAGTTTATCTAGCTGAGGATTACCTAGGAAATTATGAAGCAGCCAAAGTGGCTATCGATACTATTTACCAAGCAGATTAGGAGAAAATGATGAAAACAGTAACTAAAAAAATCACACAATTTATCGAAAACTTTAAAAATGTCCATGCAGAAGCCCGCAAAATCGGTTTTGCAGGAATCATGCGTTTGCTCTGGAAAGATCTCTTTGTCGGCCGTAGTCTTTTCCAGTGGTTGTATCTCATCGCCTTGTCGAGTGTTCCCTTGATCTTAGAGTTCACACAAAATGCAGAAAGCCATGACTGGTTGAGCTTGTTTGCATCTTGGACTGGGATTGTCTGTGTTATCTTGGTAGCAGAAGGGCGTGCAAGCAATTATCTCTTTGGGGCTATTAACTCAGCTATTTATTTAATTTTGGCTATGAATGCGACTTTTTATGGCGAAGTCTTGACGACCGTTTACTTCTTTGTCATGCAGCCGATTGGTCTCTATGCTTGGTTGTCCAATCGTATCAACGACCAAGGAAAAACCAGAAGAATCCCACTTTGAAGCTAAGAAATTATCTGTTCTTGACTGGCTCAAGTACTTAGCCTTGACCGCCATTATCTGGATTGGTATGGGCTTGGCTTATCAAAGTATCAATAGCGCTCGCCCTTTCCGTGATAGTGTTACCGATGCGACCAATGGTGTTGGTCAGCTCTTGATGACACGTCTCTACCGTGAGCAATGGATTTTCTGGATTGCAACCAATCTCTTTAGTATCTATCTCTGGTGGGGTGAAAATATCCACATCCAAGGGATGTACTGGGTTTACACACTCAACAGTCTAGTGGGATGGTACCAATGGACCAAGGCAGTTCGAAAGGAGGCTTAAAATGGTAGACACGAAGATTCCAGCAGGGGATGACGGAAAAAGAATATTATGAAATCCATGCCAGTCAGGAGGAGTTTTTAGACTGGTACTACAGGCAGGAACTCCCTCAATATGAAAAACCAAGTGTGACAGTAGATATGGTAGCCTACTGCTTTGTCGAAGGAAAAATCAAGCTCTTACTGATCCGTCGCAAGGCCCACCCTTATCAAAACTGTTTGGCTCTGGTTGGAGGCTTTATGGACAAGGGAGAAGATGCTGCACATGCCTGTCAGCGCGAGGTGAGAGAAGAAGTCAATCTCGATCTTCCTTTGGAAAAAATCGAGCAATTGATGACCGTATCGACTCCTGGTCGTGATCCACGTGGCTGGACGGTGACCATTGCCCACTTGGTGTACCTGCCTAGTCGTGCCTTAGATCTCGTTCAGGCTGGAGATGATGCTAAGGATGTGGTTTTTGTAGATGTCGATTTTCAGACGGGCAAGTGCTTCCTAGAGGGAGTAGAGTTGGAGGAGAGAGCCTTCGCCTTTGACCATTATGCCATAATCCAAGAATCCATCAAACGAATCCAAGGCCGTCTCGATTGGAATCCGACCTTCCTTTATCTGCTGGAGGAGGAGTTTACGGTCTATGAAGGGACTGAACTGGTCAATCTCATCAACCCCGGTCGCCCCATCGTCAGCAATAACTTTCTCGTAAAATACGGAGAATATGTAGAAGAAGTCGGACTCAAGCGAGTGCCCAAAAAGAAACCAAGAAAAACCTATCGATTGAAATAAAAAGTGAGGTCGGGATAAAGTTCCCGACCTCTTTATGTACCATCATGAGATAGTTTTGTTGTTTCGATTGCTTTTATTTTAGAACAATGCAAGCGACTATATAAAGTAGGATGTAAAAAAATAGCTCTAATCTAGGAAATTTTCCTATTTTTTCGTTTTGATTACGAATAGAGATAGTAGAGAGAATAATTTTTAAAATAGTTTCTCTAAATAGTTGACAGATTCAAAGTCCAATGTTACAATTATATTACAAAAAGATTTCTTAACATTTCAAAAATGTTACAAAGGAGTAGAAAAATGAAAAAGAAAACCTATATCAAATTGATGGCAGCGACTGTATTGGCTTCTACGTTGCTACTGGGAGCTTGTGGAAATAAAAACGAAACCACTCAAACCAGCAGCTCTGCAAAGACAAGCCAATCATCAAGTTCTAAAGCAGCTTCTTCTAACAAAGAAAGCAAGACTCAAAAATCTTCAAGCTCAGCTTCATCTGAAAAAGCTCAAGCATCTTCTGATCAGTCTTCTACAACGGCAGATCAGTCACAAGCGAAACCAGCACCTGAATCAAGACAAGAACAAGCAACTCCTAGTCAACCAGCCCCTTCTCAGGCTCCGTCAACCCAGCAAGGTTCTCAAGCCCAGTCTAACCAGTCAAGCTATGATCCAACAACTGACCGCAAACTTCAAGACAAGCAAGCAGAACACAACAAACGCTACAAGGGAGTTTTAACCATGGTGGATGGTGACTTCTCAGCTGCAGCAGGCAACTGGAAGGGAGCGAATGGCGAAACCATTACAGTTTCATCAGGGGGGCAATTCACAGTAGAAACTGCAGATGGAAAGAAAGAAAACTATTCTATCAGAGGCTACTCTTACACTCTTGATGATGGCAAGTATAATGCCAAAATCGGTGGAGGAAAAATCATCCAAATTACAACAGGTGCGGATGGTAAAGTTTCCAGCGTTGCCTTGATTCAATAATAGTATCTAGGATTTCCTAGAATCTAAAAAAACCGTAAACTCCAAGCGAGTTACGGTTTTTTCTATTATGCTTTGTCTAATTGCAAGAGGGCTTCAATCTCTGCTAGGGTGCTAGCTTGTGAAATGGCTCCACGGAGTTTGGCAGCGCCAGATGTTCCACGGAGGTAGTGAGGAGCGAGGCCACGGAATTCACGAACTGCTACGTTTTCTCCTTTGAGGTTAATCAAGCGTTTCAAGTGTTCGTAGGCGATTTTCATCTTGTCTTCAAAGGTCAAATCAGGGAGAATTTCTCCTGTTTCAAAGTAGTGGTTGATTTGGTTGAAGAGGTAAGGATTTCCCATGGCAGCACGGCCAATCATGACTGCGTCAGCACCGACTTCTTCTATGCGTTGCTTGGCTTCTTGGACAGTACGGATATCACCGTTTGCGATGAAGGGAATCTTGGTCAAGGCTTGAGCGACCTTGTGAAGGGTCTCGAGGTCTGCGTGACCTGTATACATTTGTTCACGGGTACGGCCATGCATGGCGAGGGCAGAAACACCTGCTGCTTCAGCAGCGAGGGCATTTTCTACTGCAAGAGATGGGTCAGACCAGCCAGTGCGCATTTTGACGGTGAGGGGGATATCAAGGACAGATTGGACCTTGTTGATAATAGAGTAGATCTTATCTGGGTCCTTGAGCCACATAGCACCAGCTTCGTTCTTCACGATTTTGTTAACTGGGCAGCCCATGTTGATATCGACGATATCGGTCTTGGTGTTTTCTTGGATGAATTCTGCTGCGCGAGCGAGGCTGTCTTCATCACTACCAAAAAGTTGGATAGAAACTGGGTTCTCGCCTTCATCGATATGAAGCATGTGCAGGGTTTTTTCATTGTTGTATTGGATTCCCTTGTCAGAGACCATTTCCATAACAACGAGTCCAGCCCCGAGCTCTTTTGCGATGGTACGAAAGGCTGAGTTGGTGACACCAGCCATGGGTGCTAAAACGGTACGATTGGGAATCTCAACATTGCCAATCATAAAAGGTGTATTAAGATTTGTCACGAATGAGTTCCTCCAGGTCGTTTTCATCAAAGTTATAAGTAGTTTGGCAGAATTGACAAGTGATTTCTGCCCCGTGGTCTTCCTCTTTCATTTCTTCAAGATCTGAATTTGGAAGGCTGGCAAGAGCGTTCATAAAACGGTCTTTGCTGCAGTCACATTGGAAACGAATTTCTTCTTCAGATAGGCGTTTGTAGGATTCGTCACCATAGATGGCCTTGAGAAGGGCTTCAATATGGTCATCGCTTTCCAGAAGGGTTGAGATGGCTGGCATTTCTTGGATGCGTTTCTCAAAGCGAGCAATCTCTTCTTCCTTGGCTCCTGGCAAGACTTGGAGAAGGAAGCCACCTGCGACTTTGACCTTGTCGTCTTTATCCAAAAGAACATTGAGGCCGACGGCTGAAGGCGTTTGTTGACTTTCAGTCAGGTAGTATGCCAAGTCTTCACCGATTTCCCCAGAGATGAGAGGTGTCATGGAGTTGTAAGGATTTCCAGTACCGTAGTCTGTGATAACGAGAAATTGACCATTGCCGACAAAAGGTCCAACAAGGACTTCACCCGTTGCAGTCTTTTTGATGTCAACACCTGGATTTTGAACGTAGCCTTTGACGTTACCCTTGGTATCTGCAACTGTGATAATGGCACCGAGAGAGCTCGTTCCCAGAACTTTAACTGTTAGTTTGGTATTTCCTTTTTCATTGGCTGCAAGAATTTGGCTAGCGATAAGGGTACGGCCAAGTGCGACAGTTGAACTGGCTTGAGTTTGATGTTTTTCTTGAGCAGTGCGGACAGTTTCCGTGCTATCAAGGACGAAAGCACGAAAAGAACCGCTTTCTGATATAGTTTTAATAATTTTATCCATAGCTACTATTTTAGCATAAAAATGCCCAAAGGGGGAGTCGTGTGTTTGCTGTTTCTGTGGAATAAGGACGAGGAAATCGGCTTTAAAATAAAATGAGAAACAGATTATTTCCGCATTTCTAAGATTTATGCTATTCTTGAAGAAGAAAATGAAAGGGGTAACAAATGTATTTAGGTGATTTGATGGAAAAAGCCGAATCTGGTCAATTTTTAGTCCTTTCCTTTCTGTTACAAGATTCGCAGACAACCGTCAAGGAAGCCATGGAAGAAACAGGCTTTTCAAAGGCGACTCTAACCAAGTACATCTCTCTGATTAACGAAAATGCCTTGGAAAGAGGGTTAGAGCTGACCATCCACTTGGATGATGAAAGTCTGCGTCTGTCTGTCGGTACTGCCACAAAGGGGAGAGAGATTCGGAGCTTGTTTTTAGACAATGCCATTAAGTACCAAATTTTGGTTTACCTTCTCTATCACCAACAGTTCCTAGCCCATCAACTGGCTCAAGAATTGATGATTAGCGAAGCCACGCTTGGTCGCCATTTGTCTAGCTTGAATCATATTTTGTCAGAGTTTGACTTATCCATCCAAAATGGTCGTTGGCGAGGTCCAGAGCATCAGATTCGTTACTTTTATTTCTGCCTTTTCCGCAAGGTCTGGTCCAGTCAGGAGTGGGAAAGTCATATGCAGAAAGCGGAGAGAAAGCAGGATATTGCTACCCTAGAAGAAATCTGCGGTGCTAGCTTGTCTTCGGGTCAGAAATTAGACTTGGTTCTCTGGACTCATATCAGTCAACAGCGTCTTCGAGTTAACGCCTGTCAATTTCAAGTCATAGAAGAAAAAATGCGAGGGTATTTTGACAATATTTTCTACCTTCGTCTACTTGGCAAGGCTTCTTCTTTTTTTGGTGGGCAGCACATTCCTCTAGGAACTGAGGATGGGGAGATGATGATTTTCTTCTCTTTCCTCTTGTCTCATCGCATTTTGCCCCTTCATACCATGGAGTACATCCTCGGTTTTGGGGGAGAACTTGCAGCTTTACTGACACAAATGATCCAGGAAATGAAGAAGGAGAAGTTGCTGGGGGACTACACAGAGGACCATATCACTTATGAACTGAGTCAGCTTTGTGGTCAAGTTTATCTCTATAAGGGCTATATCTTGCAAGATCGATACAAGTATCAGATTGAGCATCGGCACCCTTATTTGCTGATGGAGCATGACTTTCGAGATATTGCTCAGAAAATTTTCGCCTCCTTGCCAGCCTTTCATCAGGGGACGGATTTGGATAAGAAAATCCTCTGGGAATGGCTCCAGTTGATCGAGTATATGGCAGAAAATGGTGGTCAACATCTGAGAATAGGGCTAGATCTAACAGCAGGCTTCCTTGTTTTTTCGAGAATGTCAGCCCTTTTAAAACGATATTTGGAGTACAATCGCTTCATTAGCATCGAAGCCTATGACCGTACTCGTCATTATGACTTGCTGGTTACCAATAACCCTATCCATAAGAAAGAACAGACACCTATCTACTATTTGAAAAATGATTTGGATATGGAAGATTTGGCGAAGATTCGTCAGATGCTCTTTGCTTAAAAGGCCTGAATTTTCAGGTCTTTTTTTGTGAAATTCGCACAATCTCCTCACTTTTTTTAAAAATTTTAAAAAAATTGATAAACAAGAAAGCGCTTTATTTTGTATACTAGTTACTGTAAAGAGGAACCCCCTCAAGATTTTATCAGGAGGACAGCACATGTCACAAGAAAAATACATCATGGCTATTGACCAAGGAACGACCAGTTCTCGCGCCATCATTTTTAACAAAAAAGGAGAAAAGGTCAGCTCTAGTCAAAAAGAGTTCACTCAGATTTCCCTCAAGCAGGTTGGGTTGAGCACAATGCCAATGAAATTTGGAACTCGGTTCAGTCAGTTATTGCGGGTGCCTTCATCGAAAGCGGTGTGAAACCAAACCAAATCGAGGCAATCGGGATTACCAACCAACGTGAAACAACTGTCGTCTGGGATAAGAAAACAGGGCTCCCTATCTACAATGCTATCGTTTGGCAATCACGCCAAACTGCTCCTTTGGCTGAGCAACTGAAAAGCCAAGGTTATGTGGAAAAATTCCATGAAAAGACTGGTTTGATTATTGACGCTTACTTCTCAGCGACTAAGGTTCGTTGGATTTTAGACCATGTAGAAGGTGCTCAAGAGCGAGCTGAAAAGGGTGAATTGCTCTTTGGTACCATTGATACTTGGCTGGTTTGGAAATTGACTGACGGCGCAGCTCACGTGACTGATTACTCCAACGCAGCCCGTACCATGCTCTACAACATCAAGGATCTTAAATGGGATGATGAGATTTTAGAAATCCTTAATATTCCTAAGGCTATGCTTCCAGAAGTTCGTTCTAACTCTGAAATCTATGGCAAGACAGCTCCATTCCATTTCTACGGTGGAGAAGTACCAATCTCTGGTATGGCTGGTGACCAACAAGCAGCCCTCTTTGGTCAGTTGGCTTTTGATCCTGGTATGGTTAAGAATACTTACGGAACTGGTTCCTTCATCATCATGAACACTGGTGAAGAGATGCAGTTGTCTGAGAACAACCTCTTGACAACGATTGGTTATGGAATTAACGGCAAGGTTTACTATGCCTTGGAAGGTTCTATCTTCATCGCAGGAAGTGCCATTCAGTGGCTTCGTGACGGTCTTCGCATGGTGGAAAACTCACCAGAGTCTGAAAAATATGCTCTCAATTCTCACAATAATGACGAAGTCTATGTCGTACCTGCCTTTACAGGTCTAGGGGCACCATACTGGAACCAAAACGCTCGAGGATCTGTCTTTGGCTTGACTCGTGGAACAACTAAAGAAGACTTTATCAAGGCGACTTTGCAATCCATCGCTTATCAAGTACGTGACATCATTGACACCATGCAAGTGGATGCGCAGACAGCGATCCAAGTCTTGAAGGTAGATGGTGGTGCAGCCATGAACAACTTCCTCATGCAGTTCCAAGCTGACATCTTGGGAATTGATATAGCACGCGCTAAAAACTTGGAAACAACTGCCCTAGGTGCAGCCTTCCTGGCAGGATTGTCAGTGGGCTACTGGAAGGACTTGGATGAGTTGAAACTCTTGAACGAGACAGGAGAACTCTTCGAACCATCGATGAACGAATCTCGTAAGGAACAACTCTATAAGGGCTGGAAGAAGGCTGTGAAAGCAACGCAAGTCTTTGCGGAAATCGATGACTAATACTGAAAGAATAAAGCGACTCAGTTAGAAAGTGTGTAAATATGGAATTTTCAAAGAAAACACGTGAATTGTCAATTAAAAAAATGCAGGAACGCACCTTGGATCTCTTGATTATTGGTGGAGGGATTACAGGAGCTGGTGTAGCTTTGCAGGCAGCAGCTAGTGGTCTTGACACTGGATTGATTGAAATGCAGGACTTCGCAGAAGGAACATCTAGTCGTTCAACAAAATTGGTCCACGGAGGTCTGCGTTACCTCAAACAATTCGACGTGGAAGTGGTATCAGATACAGTTTCTGAACGTGCAGTGGTTCAACAAATCGCTCCACATATTCCAAAACCAGATCCAATGCTCTTGCCAGTTTACGACGAAGATGGAGCGACCTTTAGCCTCTTCCGTCTTAAAGTAGCCATGGACTTGTACGACCTTTTGGCAGGTGTTAGCAATACGCCAGCTGCTAACAAGGTCTTGAGTAAGGAAGAAGTCTTGGAACGCCAGCCAAACTTGAAGAAAGAAGGCTTGGTAGGAGGTGGGGTTTACCTTGACTTCCGTAACAATGATGCGCGTCTCGTGATTGAAAACATCAAACGTGCCAACCAAGATGGTGCCCTCATTGCCAACCACGTTAAGGCAGAAGGTTTCCTCTTTGACGAAAGTGGCAAGATTACAGGTGTTGTAGCTCGTGATTTGTTGACAGACCAAGTCTTTGAGATCAAGGCTCGTCTGGTTATCAACACGACAGGTCCATGGAGCGACAAGGTACGCAATCTGTCTAATAAGGGAACGCAATTCTCACAAATGCGTCCAACCAAGGGAGTTCACTTGGTAGTGGATTCAAGTAAGATCAAGGTTTCACAGCCAGTTTACTTTGACACAGGTTTGGGAGATGGTCGTATGGTCTTTGTTCTCCCACGTGAAAACAAGACCTACTTTGGTACAACCGATACAGACTACACAGGTGATTTGGAACATCCAAAAGTGACGCAGGAAGATGTAGATTATCTACTTGGCATTGTCAACAACCGCTTCCCAGAAGCAAACATCACCATTGATGATATCGAAAGTAGCTGGGCTGGTCTTCGTCCATTGATCGCAGGCAATAGCGCTTCTGACTACAATGGCGGAAATAACGGTACCATTAGCGACGAAAGCTTCAATAGCTTGATTGCGACTGTCGAGGCTTATCTATCGAAAGAAAAAACGCGTGAAGATGTTGAATCTGCTGTTAGCAAGCTTGAAAGCAGCACATCTGAGAAACATTTGGACCCATCTGCAGTTTCTCGTGGTTCGAGCTTGGACCGTGATGACAATGGCCTCTTGACCCTTGCTGGTGGTAAAATCACAGACTACCGTAAGATGGCTGAAGGGGCTATGGAGCGCGTGGTTGACATCCTCAAAGCAGAATTTGACCGTAGCTTTAAACTCATCAACTCGAAAACTTATCCTGTTTCAGGTGGAGAATTGAACCCAGCAAATGTGGACTCAGAAATTGAAGCCTTTGCTCAACTTGGAGTGTCACGTGGCTTGGATAGCAAGGAAGCTCACTATCTCGCAAATCTATACGGTTCAAATGCACCGAAGGTCTTTGCCCTTGCTCACAGCTTGGAACAAGCGGCAGGACTCAGCTTGGCAGATACCTTGTCCCTTCACTATGCAATGCGCAATGAGTTGGCTCTGAGCCCAGTTGACTTCCTCCTTCGCCGTACCAACCACATGCTCTTTATGCGTGATAGTTTGGATAGCATTGTGGAGCCAGTTCTGGATGAAATGGGACGATTCTATGACTGGTCAGAAGAAGAAAAAGCAGCCTACCGTGCGGATGTTGAAGCAGCTCTTGCTCAAAATGATCTAGTGGCATTAAAAAATTAAGAAAAACTAGAAGAGAGGGAGGTAGGCCTTCCTTGCCTTCTCTTTCCTTCTTTTAAATGGAGACAACGATATGATGAAAGAATTATTTGGAGAATTTTTGGGGACTTTGATCCTTATCCTCCTAGGAAATGGTGTTGTAGCAGGTGTGGTTCTTCCTAAAACCAAGAGTAACAATTCAGGGTGGATCGTCATCACGATGGGATGGGGGATCGCCGTTGCGGTTGCCGTCTTTGTATCTGGCAAACTTAGTCCTGCACACTTAAACCCAGCTGTGACGCTTGGTGTAGCCTTAAAAGGTGACTTGCCTTGGGCTTCAGTATTCCCATATATCCTAGCTCAGTTCGCTGGAGCGATGCTTGCTCAAATTTTAGTTTGGTTGCAATTCAAACCACACTATGATGCAGAAGAAAATGCAGGCAATATCCTAGCGACCTTTAGTACTGGACCAGCAATCAAGAACACAGTATCCAACTTGGTTAGCGAAATCCTTGGAACTTTTGTTTTGCTCTTGACAATCTTTGCCTTGGGGCTCTATGACCTTCAGGCAGGATTAGGGACCTTTGCAGTGGGGACCTTGATTGTCGGTATCGGTCTTTCACTAGGTGGGACAACTGGTTATGCCTTGAACCCAGCTCGTGACCTCGGTCCTCGCATCATGCACAGTATCCTTCCGATTTCAAATAAGGGAGACGGAGACTGGTCTTATGCTTGGATTCCTGTTGTAGGACCTGTTATCGGTGCAGCCTTGGCAGTCCTCGTATTTTCACTTTTCTAAGATAAAAGAGCTTTTTGCAACAGAGTTTGAGATGGGAGTCTCAGGCTCTTTTTTGATGGCCAAAACATTAATATCTTAACTTGTCTTAAAATAAGCTAAAACCAACTTTTAAGTGACGGTAAACAGTTGAAAATTAGCATCATAAAGTGGTAAAATGGTAAAAAGATAAGATAGTAAGTGCTTATTTGCACAATATTCCTGAAAGTTTACAGAAAAGAAGTCGAATATGAAAAAAAAGAGAACATTTTATATTTTTTGGGCTCAAACATTCCTGTATTTTGTTATTTTACTAGGCTTGCTATATTTTTTTAGTTACCTTGGACAGGGACAAGGCGGCTTTATCTATAATGAATTTTAATTCAAAGGAGAAAATCTATTGTGTCAAATAAACCAATAGTTGATATGATTGAAACGATTGAGCGCTTTGCTCAGACACAAGCTAGTTATCCTGTTTACAATGTTTTGGGGCAAGAGCATACTTATGGTGATCTGAAGGCTGATTCGGATAGTTTGGCTGCAACCATTGATCAGTTGAATTTGCCAGAAAAATCTCCTGTTGTTGTCTATGGCGGGCAGGAGTATGAGATGTTGGCTACCTTTGTGGCCCTAACCAAGTCAGGTCATGCCTATATTCCCATCGATAGCCATTCAGCCTTAGAACGGGTAGCTGCTATCGTAGAAGTAGCAGAACCGAGCTTGATTATTGCTATCTCAGATTTTCCATTAGAGCAGACAAGTATACCAACACTGAATTTAGAGCAAGTCCATGAAGCCTTTTCTCGACGTTCCAGCTATACCATCACGCATCCAGTAAAAGGAGATGACAACTACTACATCATCTTTACATCTGGGACGACTGGTAAGCCAAAAGGAGTGCAGATTTCCCATGACAATCTCCTCAGCTTTACCAACTGGATGATTACAGATAAAGAGTTTGAGACGCCGAGTCGTCCGCAAATGCTGGCCCAGCCGCCTTATTCTTTTGACCTGTCTGTTATGTACTGGGCACCAACCTTGGCACTAGGTGGTACACTTTTCGCTCTTCCTTCAGCCATTACTCAGGACTTCAAAAAACTCTTTGCGACCATCTTTTCCTTGCCCATCGCTATCTGGACTTCGACGCCTTCCTTTGCAGATATGGCTATGTTGTCAGAAGACTTTAATAGTGAGAAAATGCCAGGAATCACGCATTTCTACTTTGATGGGGAAGAATTAACTGTCAAAACAGCGCAAAAACTGCGTGAGCGTTTCCCAAATGCCCGTATCATCAATGCCTACGGACCAACAGAAGCGACAGTAGCCCTATCAGCAGTTGCCGTGACAGATGAGATGTTGGCGACTCTCAAACGCCTGCCAATCGGCTATACCAAGGCGGATTCTCCGACCTTTATCCTTGATGAGGAAGGTAAGAAAGTTCCAAATGGTGAGCAGGGAGAAATCATCATTTCTGGACCAGCTGTTTCAAAAGGCTATATAAACAATCCTGAAAAAACGGCAGAGGCCTTCTTTGAGTTCGAAGGACTTCCAGCCTACCACACAGGAGATGTGGGAACTATGACAGATGAGGGCTTGCTTCTCTACGGTGGACGGATGGACTTCCAGATTAAGTTTAATGGTTATCGTATTGAGCTTGAAGATGTTTCACAAAATCTTAATAAATCAAAATATATTGATTCGGCAGTTGCTGTCCCACGTTATAACAAGGACCACAAGGTACAGAATCTACTGGCCTATGTGATTCTAAAGGACGGTGTCCGTCAGCAGTTTGAACGTGATATCGATATTACCAAGGCTATCAAGGAAGACTTGGCTGATATCATGATGTCCTATATGATGCCGTCTAAATTCCTATACCGAGACAGCCTACCGCTGACTCCTAATGGGAAAATTGACATCAAGGGCTTGATTAACGAGGTAAACAATAGATGATGGAATTTTTCAAACAGTTTCCTCATTTGGAACCTTATGGGAATCCACAGTATTTTCTATACATCATCGGTGCGACCTTGCCCATCTTTATCGGCCTCTTTTTCAAGAAACGTTTTGCCTTGTATGAGGTGCTGGTTAGTCTCTTCTTTATCCTAGCCATGTTGACAGGTGGGAAGACTGATCAAATAAGTGCTCTCCTTCTTTATGTCGTTTGGCAATTGCTACTTGTTTTTTCCTACAAAAGATACAGAAAAAAGCGGGATAGTCAGTGGGTCTTTTATCTGGTTAGCTTTTTATCTCTATTGCCGATTATCTTTGTGAAAGTAGCTCCTGCTATTCATGCTCCCCAGTCCTTGCTTGGCTTTGGGAATCTCTTACCTGACCTTTCGTTCGGTTGGGATGATCATTGAGCTGAGAGATGGGGTGATTAGGGATTTCACCTTGTGGGAATTTCTCCGATTTCTCCTCTTCATGCCGACTTTCTCGAGTGGTCCTATCGATCGCTTTAAACGTTTCAATGAAAATTACGAGACCATTCCTGAGCGAGAAGAGTTGATGGATATGCTAGAAGAGGCTGTCAAGTATATCATGCTAGGCTTTCTCTACAAGTTTATCTTGGCCCATATTCTAGGAGAGATTTTGCTACCTCCTTTAAAGAACTTGGCCCTGCAGACTGGTGGCTTCTTTAACCATTATGCCCTAGCGGTCATGTACACCTTTGGTTTGGAATTGTTCTTTGATTTTGCAGGCTATTCTATGTTTGCCTTAGCCATTTCAAACTTAATGGGGATTCGTAGCCCTATCAACTTTAACAAGCCCTTTTTGTCAAGGGATTTAAAGGAGTTTTGGAATCGTTGGCACATGAGCCTGTCTTTTTGGTTCCGTGACTTTGTCTTTATGCGGATGGTGATGGTGTTGACCAGAAAGAAGGTCTTTAAGAATCGCAATGTGACTTCAAGTGTCGCCTATATTGTAAATATGCTGATTATGGGATTTTGGCACGGAGTGACCTGGTACTACATCGCCTACGGACTCTTTCATGGGATTGGACTGGTCATCAATGACGCTTGGGTTCGCAAGAAAAAAGCACTCAATAAAGAACGCAAAAAAGCTGGGAAGGCTGCCTTACCTGACAATCGCTGGATTCAGTTGCTTGGCATGGTTGTTACCTTCCATGTCGTCATGTTTTCATTCTTGATCTTTTCTGGATTCTTGAATGATTTGTGGTTTAAAAAATAAAAGGAAATAAAATATGGATATCAAATCAGAAGTTATCGAAATTATTGATGAGTTGTTTATGGAAGATGTTTCTGACATGATGGATGAGGACCTCTTTGATGCAGGTGTCTTGGATAGCATGGGAACGGTTGAATTGATTGTTGAGATTGAAAATCGTTTTGACATTCGTGTCCCAGTGACGGAGTTCGGTCGCGACGACTGGAATACAGCCAATAAAATCGTAGCAGGCATTAGGGAGTTGCAGAATGCTTAAGCGTTTGTGGTTAATCTTTGGCCCTCTGCTTCTTGCTAGTTTTCTTGTTTTCTTACTAATCTTTTTCTATCCAAACAATCCGAGTCATAATTTGACTGAAGAAAAATATTCTGCAGCAGCGATTAGTTCGGAGAGCTTTAAAGAGAGAAGTCAAAAAGTGAGAGCCTTTACGGAACCAAATATGCGCTTTATTCCCTTTTTTGGCTCAAGTGAGTGGATTCGTTTTGATAGTATGCATCCTGCGGTCTTGGCGGAGAAATATAGTCGCCCCTACCGGCCCTATTTTTTGGGACAAGCAGGAGCGGCCTCGCTTAACCAGTATTTCGGTATGCAGCAAATCTTACCAGAAATCGAGGAAAAACAGGCGGTATTTGTCATTTCCCCTCAGTGGTTTACAGAGGAGGACTATGAGCCAGCCTTCTTCCAAAATTACTTTAACAACGATCAGTTGACAGCCTTTCTAGAAAATCAATCGGGAGATATTGCAGCCAAACATGCGGCTAAACGTCTCTTAAAGCAAAATCCAGGAGTCTCTATGAAGGGTATCGTTGAGAAGTTGTCAAAGGGTGAGGAATTATCAGAGGTTGATCGTGCTATTATCAAGGCTTTTGCGCGTTTTAATGAGCGTCAGGCTTCACTATTTGGACAATTTTCCATTCGAGGAAAACTCAAGTACAAGGAACATGTGGAGAACTATTTAAAAGATCTTCCGGATCAATTTTCTTATGAGGAGTTAGAAAAAATTGCTCGAAAGGATGCAGAAGCCAATACCAATAATAACGATATGGGAATTGAAAATCAATTTTATAAGACTCAGGTGAAAGACTACCTCGAGAAGTATAAGGGCTATCAAAAAAATTACAATTTCCTCAAGTCGTCTGAATACAATGATTTGCAGTTGGTTCTCAATCAATTTGCCAAATCAAAGGTCAATGTCCTTTTTGTGATCCAGCCTGTCAATAAAAAATGGATGACCCATACAGGGCTCAGCGAGGAAATGTACCAACATGCTGTTGAAAAAATTCGTTACCAGTTAGAAAGTCAAGGTTTCACCAACATTGCTGACTTTTCTAAAAAAGGTGGAGATCCCTACTTTGTCAAGGATACGATTCACATTGGTTGGTTGGGTTGGCTAGCTTTTGATAAGGTTGTCAATCCCTTCTTAACGGATCCGACCCCAGCTCCAGACTATAAAATGAATGACCGCTTCTTCAGCAAGGACTGGGCGACCTATGATGGAAAAATCAAAGATTTTCAATAGATTAAGAAAAAACTTGAACTTTTTGGTTCAGGTTTTTTGTTAAATAGCGAATATTTGAGAGAGAAATAGGTCAAAAGTTTAAATTTTTTCAGAAATAGCGTATAATGTAATAGAAAAGAAGAAAAGAAAGGGATTTTAAAATGAACAAACGTTCTTTGTTACCTGTCTTGTCGACAGCCCTGTTAGCTCCAGCCTTCTTAGCTGGACAAGTCTATGCTGAAGAAGCAACTGCCCCTGCAGAAAGCCCTGCAGTTGTAGCAAATTCAGCAACTTCAGAAACTCCTGTAGCTCCAACAACTGAGGCGGCAACTCCCACAAGTGCTGAATCGGCGGAAGTAAAGGAAGCTCCTGTTGAATCTCCTAAAAGCGAAGAAAAAGATACCGTTATCTTGCACACCAATGATGTCCACGGTCGTATCGTAGAGGAAAAGGGAGTTATTGGAGATGCCAAGCTAGCGACTGTCATCGAGCAGGAACGCGCGAAATCAAATCAAACGACTCTCGTCGTAGATGCGGGAGACGCCTTCCAAGGCTTACCGATTTCCAACTCTACAAAGGGTGAAGCACGCGCCGAAATTCTCAATCAGATGCAGTATGATGCCATGGCAGTAGGAAACCATGAGTTTGACTTTGGTTTAGACGAAGCTAAAAAATACAAGGAAATCTTAAAATTCCCATTACTTAGTTCAAATACCTACGTCAATGGTGCTCGTCTTTTTGAAGCTTCTACAATCGTTGATAAAGATAAGACTGTGGAAGGTGATGAGTTTGTTGTAATCGGTGTGACAACACCTGAAACAGCTACCAAAACTCACCCTAAAAATGTCAAAGGGGTAACCTTTACAGATCCAATCTCTGAAGTCAATAAGGTCATCGAAGAAGTTCAAGCCAAGGCTCGTGCAGAAGGTAAGGACTACAAACACTATGTTGTGCTGGCTCACTTGGGTGTGGATACTACAACTCCAGTCGAATGGCGTGGTTCAACTTTGGCAGAAGCCTTGTCTAAAAATCCTCGTTTGAAAGGGAAACGCGTAACAGTAATCGACGGTCACTCTCATACAGTAGAATCAACGACTTATGGAGACAATGTTACCTATAACCAGACAGGAAGCTACCTTCATAATGTAGGGAAAATCACCTACAAATCACGTCAGCTTTTGGGCAATCCAACTCAGATTCCGGCTGCTGATGCTAAAAAATTACCAGCCAATCCAACAGTTGAAAAACTAGTCAAAGACATTAAACAAAAATACGATGCTGAAAATGCTGTTGAAGTCGTTTCAAACAGCCCTGTAGAACTCAACGGAGATCGTGAGAATGTTCGGGTTCGTGAAACCAACCTCGGAAACGTCGTAGCGGACTCCCTCTATCAGTATGGTCAAACAGGATTTAGCCATCCTACTGACATCGCTGTGACAAATGGTGGTGGCTTGCGTGAAACTATTGCAAAAGGCAAACCGATCACTAAAGGAAATGTCATTGCTGTTCTTCCATTTGGAAATACCATCTCACAAATCCAAGTGACTGGGCAACAAGTATTGGATATGTTTGAAAAGTCACTCGGATCTATCTTGCAGGTCGATAAGGATGGCAAGAAGGTCTTGGATGAGAACGGGCAACCATTGCTAGAACCAAGTGGTGGCTTCTTGCAAGTTTCAGGTGTGAAGGTTTACTATGATACCAATCTACCATCAGGTAAACGTGTCTTGGCCATCCAGGTCAAAAACCGCACGACTGGTCGTTATGATCTCCTAGACCTCGCAAAAATTTACTACCTTGCAACCAATGATTTCCTAGCTGCGGGTGGCGATGGCTACACGATGTTAGGTGGCGCGCGTGAAGAAGGCCCATCTATGGATGCAGCTTTTGAAGAGTATCTGAAAACCGCTGATTTGACCCAGTATGAAAAGATCAATCCGAACTCACGGACGATTTCTGTGGATTCTAAAAACTTTAGTCTACCAGTAGAAACTCCTCAAACGAATGCAGCTGCTAGCGATGCGACTACGAATGTACCACTTACTTATGAGGTGGCAGGTCAATTTAGCAAGAAGGCAGTTGTCTCAGAAAGCTCTTCCAAATACAGGAAGTGAACAATCCATCTTCTTGCTCTTGATGGGAATGGTAGCTGGTCTGGCAGGTATCTTATCGAGCCGAAAACCAAAGCTAAAATAGGTTAAATTTCACATCTAGAAGAGTTTAGGGAAACGTTTTTACGCCTTTTTCCCTTGACTCTTTTTTGGTTTATGATATAATTAACCAGTAAAGAATCGGTGGCTATCTAAGTTTTTTATGGAAAAGATAGATAGGGAAGGAGTAACACATGAGACAGCTTGCACAGGAAATCGATAACTTTTTAAACGAGGTGATCTTGAGATCTGAGAACCAGCATGAAATTCTGATCGGGCATTGTACCAGTGATGTAGCCTTGACCAATACTCAGGAACACATCCTCATGCTCCTGTCAGAAGAATCCTTAACCAACTCGGAGTTGGCTCGTCGTCTCAATGTCAGTCAGGCGGCAGTGACCAAGGCTATCAAGTCTTTGGTCAAAGAGGGTATGTTAGAGACATCCAGAGATCCCAAGGATGCGCGTGTGATCTTTTATAAACTGACAGAGCTAGCTCGACCAGTAGCGGCAGAACACCACCATCATCATGAACACACGCTCTCAGCCTATGAACAAGTAGCAAATCAGTTTACTCCAAATGAACAAGAAGTCATCCAGCGGTTTTTAACTGCTTTAGTAGGAGAAATCAAATAATGCGGTATATTACAGTAGAGGACTTGTCTTTCTATTATGACAAAGAACCTGTCCTCGAGCACATCAACTACAGTGTTGATAGTGGGGAGTTTGTCACCCTGACTGGTGAAAATGGAGCTGCCAAGACGACGCTGATCAAGGCTAGTCTAGGCATCTTGCAGCCAAGACTTGGCAAGGTAACCATCTCAAAGACAAACACTCATGGGAAAAAGCTTAGGATAGCTTATCTTCCCCAGCAGATTGCCAGTTTTAATGCTGGTTTTCCAAGTACAGTTTATGAATTTGTCAAGTCGGGTCGCTATCCGAGAAAGGGCTGGTTCCGTCGTTTGAATGCCCACGATGAGGAGCATATCAAGGCTAGTCTAGGCTCAGTTGGTATGTGGGAACACCGTGATAAACGGATTGGTTCCCTCTCTGGTGGGCAAAAGCAACGGGCGGTTATTGCACGGATGTTTGCTTCTGACCCAGATATCTTTGTCTTGGATGAGCCGACGACAGGGATGGATGCGGGGAGCAAAAATGAATTTTACGAACTCATGCACCACAGTGCCCACCATCATGGCAAGGCCGTTTTGATGATTACGCACGACCCTGAAGAGGTCAAGGACTATGCGGATCGCAATATTCATCTAGTTCGTAACCAAGATTCGCCATGGCGTTGTTTCAACGTTCACGAAAGCGACCAGGAGGTGGAGCATGCTTAGTTTGTTATCCTATGACTTTATGCAGCGAGCCTTTTTGGCTGTCATTGCCATGAGTCTCTTTTCTCCAGTTCTTGGGACCTTCCTTATCTTACGTCGTCAGAGTCTCATGAGCGACACCCTCAGTCACGTTTCTCTATCAGGGGTAGCCTTTGGTCTGGTTTTAGGAATTTCTCCAACGATTTCAACCATTGCTATTGTCTTGATTGCAGCGGTTTCTGGAGTATCTCCGTACGGTTTACAAGAACTTTATGGAAATCGGGACTGCCATCCTCATGTCGACAGGGCTTGCAGTCTCCCTTATCGTGATGAGTAAGGGGAAAAGTTCGAGTTCCATGAGTCTGGATCAATACCTCTTTGGTTCGATTGTGACCATTAGCCAGGAGCAGGTGATATTCCTCTTTGCCATTGCTGCGGTCGTTTTGCTCTTGACTTTCTTGTTCTTGCGACCAATGTATATCCTGACTTTTGATGAGGATACGGCCTTTGTGGATGGCTTGCCAGTTCGTACCATGTCCATCCTCTTTAACATGGTGACAGGAGTGGCCATTGCCCTTATGATTCCAGCAGCAGGAGCTCTTTTGGTATCGACCATTATGGTCTTGCCAGCTAGTATTGCCCTTCGTCTGGGGAAAAACTTCAAATCCGTTATGTTACTAGCCAGCGCTATTGGCTTTTTGGGAATGGTGGCAGGACTTTATATTTCCTACTATGCGGAAACACCTGCCAGCGCTAGTATCACCATTATCTTTGTAGCTGTCTTTTTGTTAGTCAGTCTACTGAAACGTTTTATCAAATAGGAGAATGAAATGAAAAAACTGAGCTTACTACTGGCTAGTCTATGTGCCCTGTTTTTAGTGGCTTGTTCCAATCAAAAACAGGCAGATGGGAAATTAAATATCGTGACAACCTTTTACCCTGTCTACGAATTTACCAAGCAAGTCGCGGGAGATACCGCAAATGTAGAACTCCTAATCGGTGCTGGGACAGAACCCCACGACTACGAACCATCCGCCAAGGCAGTTGCCAAAATCCAAGACGCAGATGCCTTTGTCTATGAAAATGAAAACATGGAGACCTGGGTTCCCAAATTGCTAGAATCCTTGGATAAGAAAAAGTCAAGACCATCAAGGCGACAGGCAATATGCTGCTCTTACCAGGAGGAGAGGAAGAAGAGGAAGGTCATGATCACGGTGCTGAAGGTCACCATCACGAATATGACCCTCATGTATGGCTCTCACCAGCACGTGCTATCAAGCTGGTAGAGCATATCCGAGATAGTTTGTCAGCAGATTATCCTGATAAAAAAGAGGCTTTTGAAAAGAATGCCGCTGCCTATATTGAAAAGTTACAAGCCTTGGACAAGTCCTATACAGATGGCTTGTCTCAAGCTAAACAAAAAAGTTTCGTGACCCAGCATGCAGCCTTCCGATACTTGGCTTTGGACTACGGTCTCAAGCAAGTATCAATCTCAGGTCTCTCACCAGATGCAGAACCATCAGCAGCGCGTTTGGCGGAATTGACAGAGTATATCAAGAAAAACAAGATTTCCTATATCTACTTTGAAGAGAATGCCTCTCAAGCCCTTGCCAATACCCTTTCCAAAGAAACGGGTGTCAAACTAGATGTGCTCAATCCGCTAGAAAGTCTGACAGAAGAAGCAACCAAGGCTGGTGAGGACTATATCTCTATCATGGAGAAAAACCTCAAGGCTCTCAAGCAGACAACAGATCAAGAAGGACCGGAAATTGAGCCAGAGAAGGAAGAAAACACCAAGACAGTTCACAACGGTTACTTTGAGGACGCAGATGTCAAGGACCGCGCCTTGAGTGACTATGCAGGAAACTGGCAATCAGTTTATCCTTTCCTTGAGGATGGAACTTTTGACCAAGTCTTTGACTACAAGGCTAAGTTGACTGGCAAGATGACCAAAGATGAGTACAAGGCCTACTATCAAAAAGGCTATCAGACAGATGTGACTAAGATTAATATCACGGACAATACCATGGAGTTTGTTCAAGGTGGACAAAGTAAGAAATTTACGTATAAGTATGTCGGCAAGAAAATCTTGACCTATAAAAAAGGCAATCGTGGGGTGCGCTTCCTCTTTGAAGCGACCGATGTAGATGCTGGACAATTCAAGTATGTTCAGTTTAGCGACCACAATATCGCCCCAGTCAAGGCAGAACATTTCCATATCTTCTTTGGGGGCACCAGTCAAGAAGCTCTCTTTGAGGAGATGGATAACTGGCCAACCTACTATCCAGATAAGCTATCTGGTCAAGAAATCGCCCAAGAAATGTTGGCGCATTGATGTAAGAAAAAATCCCGCAAATCTGCGGGATTTTTTGGTAGAAACTTTATCTGGTTAGGTTGCGAGACGGTAAACCGCCTCTGCGTAGATGTCCATAGCGCGATAAAGATCGTCTAGGACAGCTGCTTCATTTGCCTGATGTTCAGTTTGTTGTGCTCCTGGAAAAAGAGCGCCAAAGGCTACACAGTTTGGCATGGTGCGGGCAAAGGTAGCACCACCTGATGAGAGAGGAGGAGTTTTATCTCCGGTTTTTTCTAGGTAGACTTGCATAAGGGTAGTAACAAGTTGGCTATCTCTTGCGACATAGAGGGGTGCTAGATAGTCAAATTCTTGGTAGTCAAGTTGGTAGTCTTTGGCGCACTGAGTGAGCTGTGCCACCAGTTTCTCCTTATCTGCTAGCACAGGTATGCGTATATCGATCCGAATCTCGGAGCTATCGGGATTGATAGTCAAGCCCGCAACATTAAAGGAAAGGGAACCGGACGGTTCATCAGCGACCTCCCCCAAATATTTTCAGCCCTTTGCCGTCCTGCCCGGCTTTGTCGCTTAGAAAATGGAGAGTAGGATGTGAGTGAAGGTTTGCGAGTACACTGGCTAGTCGAATGACGGCATTTATACCCTGACTAGCGTCTTTGGCATGTTTGGGCAAACCGATAACAGTCACTGTTTGGTCTGCAGTTTGGTAATCATAACCAGCTTCTGTTAAACCTCTACAAACCGCTTCATAAAGAGGACCTTGGTAACTTGCCTTGTCTGGTACGACATTAAAGGCACCTCCGATATCGAGCTTGAGTTGATCAGAGCCGGGGCCATGAAGCTTGACTTGAAGGAGCCCCTTTTCAGCGTATGTCAAAGGAAATGACGAATCAGGGGCGAATCCCATACTGGCTGTTTCTTCGAGGGCATTGTAGCGTGCCATACATCTCCAAAGGGTTTCTTCATCCGTACCAAAGATAAAACGCACGCGCTTCTTAAATTGGATGCCTTGGTCAAGCAAGCTTTTCACTGCGTAGAGAGCTGACAGTGAAGGACCTTTATCGTCCTGTGCCCCTCTTCCGTAGAGGATTCCTTCTTTAATGCTTGCTTCAAATGGTGGCGTCTGCCAATCTGATAGATCTCCTGCAGGTACAACATCCAAGTGACAGAGGATGGCAAGGAGCTCTCCCTCGCCAACCTCGGCATAGCCATAATAGCCCTTGGGATCAATATAGGTTCGAAAGCCAAGTTCATGGCAGATTTCCAGCGTCTTTTCTAGGACGTCTTGAATAGCTTGTCCAAAAGGTGTCCCCTGCTCCCCTTCGTGAAGAACAGATGGATAAGAAATCAAGATTTGTAGGCTCTTTACAAAGCTTTGTTTAATAGAATCAGTGATGTAGACGGTCATTCGTTTTACCTCGCACTATTTTATAGGAATGGCAGGAAGGTGCCTAGGATAAGTAGAAGCATGCTCACAATCACGATAGTGATAATGAGTTTCGCAACAAATTTCCACCAAGTTCCTAAGCTGATACGACCGAGTGCGAGAGCTCCCATTACAATACCAGAAGTAGGAGTGATGAGGTTAAGTACACCAGATGCAGATTGGTAGGCAGTGATGATGAGGCTTGCCTTAACATTGACAAACTCACCGAGTGGTGCCATGATACCCATTGTAGCACTAGCTAAACCTGATGAAGATGGGATAAGGAAGGACATAGGGAGGTAGAAGAGGTAGGTCAAGACGATAAAGACTTGAGGTGAGAGACCTTGAAGGCCGACTTCGCCCCAGTGAAGGATTGTCGCAGTGATCATACCGTCATTCATGATAACTTGGATACCACGAGCTACCGCACAAATCAAAGCTACTGTGAGAAGATCTGCTGCACCATTCATAAAGGTAGAGATGATTTTACTTTCCTTGAGGCCGTATACGATACCGATGAGGATCCCCATGACGGCAAAGAGCATAGCCCCTTCAGGGAAGTACCAACTACCAAAAGGTTGAGCAGATGAACCGATCACTCCACCGACAACAGGAAGACCAATCAACCAGTTCTTCAGATCTTCAAACAAGGTGATATGCAAGTCTACCCAAGGGATAAAGCTGGCGATCATGATGATAAAGGTCAAGATGAACAAGGCAAGTACATGTTTTTGTTTCTTGCTCAAGACAGATGGAGCATCATCATTGTCAGTGACTTTGAAATGTTTGAGGTCTTCTTCTCTTTGAGAATAAACGAGTGATTTTGTAGGATCTTTTTGAATTTTTTCTGCATAGCGGTAAACGAAGTAGGTACTCATACCCGTCATCACAATCCAGAAAATAATCCGGAGAATGACACCGTCCATAGATGATACACCTGCCGTATCAGAAGCGATAACAGTTGCGAATGGATTGAGTGTAGAGGCGAGACAGCCAACTTGAGAACCGAGTAGGATAATGGCAACAGCAGTAATGCTATCGAAACCAACAGCCATCATCACAGGGACGAGGAGTGGGTAAAATGCCATGGTTTCTTCACCCATACCATAAGTTGTTCCTCCTAGTGCAAAGAGGGGCATGAGGATGAGAATCAGCATTTTTTCGCGTCCCTTGTATTTCTTAACAATAGAGGCGATACCAACATCTAGTGTGCCAGTTGCATTGACAACGCCAAGGAATCCCCCAACCATGAGGATAAAGAAGGCAACGTCAATAGCGGCTTTTGTAGGTTCGTGACCGAGCATAGCCCGAATCGGAGCCATTAAAACATCGTAAATCCCTTGGGGATTAGAGGTAACGGTTTGATAGGTACCTGCAATGAGGTTACCTGCTTCGTCTGTATCATACTTACCTGCTGGGATGATCCAAGTCAAGATTGCCATAATAGCAATGATAATGATCAAAACAGTGTAAGATGACGGCATTTGGAACCTTTTTTTTGTATTTTCACTCATTTGTTTTTCCTCCTAAACTATGTCACAAAGTATAAAACGAATGATGTTGGTCTGCCTGTGTACTCCTAATCAAGCTTGTTTAAAAATTGACTAGTCTTTCACAATAATTGTTCCACTTTCGGATTCAATCAGGGCACCGAGATTGCTGAGTGAGGTGATAACAGCCTTACCAGCAGGGTGGTGGGTGACAAAGTCAATGGCAGCTTCGACCTTGGGTAGCATGCTACCTGGAGCAAATTGTCCTTGTTTGATGTATTCTTGAAGTTGACTAACGGTAACGCGTTCCAGCCTTTCTTGATTTGGTTTATTGTAGTTGATGTAGACGTAGTCTACGCCAGTGAGCACGATAAAAACATCTGCCTCAACCAATTCTGCCAGCAGTTGAGAAGCAAAGTCTTTGTCTATAACGGCTTCAACACCGTCCAAGTAACCGTTTTCATTTTCAATGACAGGAATGCCTCCACCGCCAGCAGCGATGACGATTTGTCCGTCATTGAGTAAAGTACGGATGCTATTGATTTCTTTGATGCCAATTGGTTTAGGTGAAGCGACTACCTTACGCCATCCCCGACCAGCATCTTCCTTAAAGGTAGCACCTGTCTTTTCACTTTCTGCTTTTGCTTCTTCTTCGCTATAGAAAGGACCGATTGGTTTGCTTGGATCAGCGAATGCTGGGTCGTCCTTGTCGACGATGACTTGAGTGACTACAGAGGCGACGTTCTTTTCGATGTTAGCGTCTACTAGGGCATTTTCCAAGGCGTTTTGGAGCCAAAAACCGATACTGCCCTCGGTCATAGCGACTAGAGAATCCAGTGGAAAGGCAGGATTTTTTTCAGAATTAGCCTTCAAGTGTTGGAGCAGGAGATTTCCAACCTGAGGGCCGTTGCCATGGGTGATGATGAGTTCATCCCCGTTTTGAATCAGTTTGACCAGATAACGAGCTGTTTCTACCAGAGCAGCTTCCTGAGCCTGGGCAGAGGGATCTGTGGAGAGGATGGCATTTCCGCCTAAGGCGACGACGATTTTCCGATGAGACATGATCTCTCCTTTCACTAAGATACAAACCTATCAGACCTCAAAGAAAAGATTGAAAGCAAGACCAAGGTTGGATGCTTGGAGCAAGCACTATTCTGATGAGGTGAGAGGTAGATGCATTGAGGTAATCTGGACGAAGGGAGTTCAAAAATGGATAAGAGTGGGTTAAACCACCAAAGGGACTAGACTAGTGATAAAAGGATGATAGGAAGGTTTGTTTAGAGGTGGCAATTGATTAAACGAACTTCTTATTTCTAGAAATATGGATTGTAATGCTTACTAGCCGGAGTCCCTAAGGTGCTTGGTTACTACATATTAGACTTTAGGAATATAGAGATTTCCAAGAGTCGCTGCCATGACAGCTTTGATGGTATGCATCCGATTTTCTGCTTGATCAAAGTGTCGTGCGTATTGACTGCGGAAGACTTCGTCCGTTACTTCCATTTCTTCTACGCCAAATTTTTCAGCTACTTGTTTACCGTAAATGGTATTGGTGTCGTGGAAGGCTGGCAAGCAGTGAAGGAAAATCAACTTGTCGTTTCCAGCTTTCTTCACCAACTCCATGTTGACTTGGTAAGGTTTGAGTAGGGCAACCCGTTCAGCAAATTTGTCTTCTTCGCCCATAGATACCCAAACGTCAGTGTAGAGGACGTCAGCTCCTTTGACAGCCTCATCAGCATCTTCTGTAATCAGGATGTGGGCGCCGCTTTCTTTGCATATCCTTTTGCCAATTCTACAACAGATTGGTCAGGGAAGAGTTCTTTTGGAGAGAAGACATGTACGTTGACTCCGAGAATCGCTCCCGTCACAAGGAGACTATTGGCAACGTTGTTGCGACCATCTCCACAGTAGACCAAGGTCAATCCTTCTAGATGACCAAAGTTTTCTTGTACTGTAAGGTAGTCGGCCAACATTTGAGTTGGGTGCCATTTGTCAGTCAAACCGTTCCAAACAGGAACGCCAGAATACTGAGCCAGTTCTTCTACCATATCCTGGCTAAAACCACGAAATTCAATTCCGTCAAACATGCGTCCGAGAACTTTAGCGGTATCTTCAGTTGATTCTTTCTTGCCAAGTTGGATATCGTTGGCACCTAGGTATTCAGGATGCGCACCTAGGTCAATGGCTGCTGTTGTAAAAGCAGCCCGGGTTCTAGTAGAAGTCTTTTCAAACAAGAGAGCAATGTTTTTGCCTGCTAGATAGCGGTGTTCGATATTGCGTTTTTTGAGGTCTTTCAAGTGAGCTGAAAGACCGATAAGGTATTCGAGCTCTGCTCGGCTAAAATCTTTTTCTGCTAGAAAACTACGTCCTTGAAATAGGGAATGTGTCATGATAACCTCTTTCTAATACTTCGTCCTAAGGGACTTGGCCAAGTATAATCTGTCTATCTATCAGAAGGGTGAGGAAGTTAAATTTCTTCGCGTTCAAACGGCATAGACATGCAACGAGGTCCACCACGGCCACGTACCAATTCCCTTCCGCGAATCTTAATGAGGCGAAGACCGTATTCTTCCAGTTTCTTATTGGTAACGGTATTGCGTTCATAAACGACTACCACACCTGGTGCGATTGCAAGGGTGTTAGAACCGTCATTCCATTGTTCACGAGCAGCAGCAACGATGTTTCCGTCCCCGCATGGGATGAGGGTTACTTTTTCAACACCGAGGTTTTGGGCAAGGAGTTCTGCAAGATCGCCTTTTTCTTCGACGATTTGCAATTCTTCATTTTCATAGGTCACAGAGAAGACTCGGAGGTTGCCTTGGATTTCTGGGTGGATAGTAAATTTATCGTAGTCCACCATAGTAAAGACAGTATCCAAGTGCATGAACTTACGGCTGTTTGAGAATTCAAAGGCCAATACTTTTTTGAAGCCAACATTTTTTTTGAAGATGTTGACAAGTAGTTTTTCTATAGATGCCGCATCCGTCCGTTGAGAAATCCCTACAGCTAGAACATCTTTAGAGAGAACAAGTTCATCGCCTCCTTCGATGCGTGTCGTTTCTTCACGATTGTAAATCAAATCAAGGCCACCGTAAACGGGGTGGTATTTAAAAATGTATTTACCGTAGAGGGTCTCGCGGTTACGGGTGTCGGCATACATATGGTTGAGCGATACAGCATGTCCGATAGTAGCAAATGGATCGCGAGTGAAGTAGAGGTTGGGCATAGGATCGATAGCAAATGGATAATCTGACTCAACTAAGTCGGTTAATCCTTTTGCTGATTCAGGGATTTCAGGGAGTTCTGTTTTTTGAACCCCAGCCATGGTTTTTCGATCAATTCGAGATTGTCCTCTATGTCTTGGAGGAGCTTGCGAATTGCAATCTTAGTTTGACGGCCACGGATGTTGGCTTCGTCTAAATATTCCTCGATGAATTGATTTCGGATTTCTGGAGTAGTCAATGATTCAGCAGCCAGTTGCTCTAGGTAAAGGACTTCGACTCCTTCGTCACGAAGTGCCTGAGCAAAAGCGTCGTGCTCACTCTGGGCGTCCGCTAAAAATGGGATGTCATCAAAGAGTAGCCTCTCGAGGTGGTCCGGCATTAAGTTTTCCAACTCTTTGCCCGGACGATGCAACATAACTTTTTTCAGTTTCCCAATTTCTGAGAATACCTGAATTGGATGTGAAGACATGTGGTTTCCTCCTTTAAAATTTTGCTTTGATACCTTTTTGATACCGCTTACATGTTCGTTATAACACAAACAATAATGCTTGTCAAGGACGAAAATATAGAGAAAATTTCGACAAAATATGGTTTTTATAGTGTTTTATGTTAATATGCAGTAGGGGATAGAAAACAAAGATAAAATGGATATACATACAATAAAACGAATAGAAAAATTTTTAAAATTTTATATTAAATTTTATGATTTGAGATGAAAAAATTACTTTCATACATAGAATTAATAAGGGATTCGGCTGAGTTTGTAATTGAAAGAATGATGGTAAATTATATGAAATCTATCTGAAAAGCCTTTCTTACGGAAAGTGTAAAATGTATATTGTACAAATTATAGAATCTTTTCTGAGTATTTAGGAAGACAGCCTTGTCTTATTGACGCTACCTAGATTTTTTGTTATAGTCAACGAGGTAACAACTAGGAAGAATGGTTTATTCACAAGTTGTGGATAAGTCTGGGGAGAGCAGGACATTCAGTTAGTAGCCTAGAGGTATCTTGAGAATAGTATCGGCAACTAGTAACGAGCTAATTTTCTAGTAGAAATCGTATCGCAGTGGAGATTTGAGCAGGCTGCCTGAGGGTGACAGTTTCAAAGTCTAAGAGCTGGAGTTTGGGAAAGCTAGTTTTTAGGCAGGTTTTCTTATCCACAACCTGTGGATAACTTTGGGAATAAGAGAAATAATCAGAGAAAGAGATATGAGATGATGATAAAAATAAAACCGCATGGACCATTACCAAGTCAGGCCCAGCTAGCTTATCTGGGAGATGAACTAGCTGCCTTCATCCATTTTGGCCCCAATACCTTTTATGACCAGGAATGGGGAACAGGCCAGGAGGAGCCTGAACGCTTTAACCCGACCAAGTTGGATGCACGTGAGTGGGTTCGGGTGCTCAAAGAAACAGGTTTTAAAAAACTGATTTTGGTGGTCAAGCACCATGATGGTTTTGTGCTCTACCCGACAGCACATACAGACTATTCGGTCAAGGCTAGTCCTTGGAGGAAAGGAGCGGGGGACTTGCTCCTTGAAGTTTCCCAAGCTGCAACTGAGTTTGACATAGACATGGGAGTTTATTTATCTCCTTGGGATGCCCATAGTCCCCTCTATCATGTGGACCGAGAAGCAGACTACAATGCCTATTATCTGGCACAGCTGGAGGAAATCTTATCAAATTCTAACTATGGAAATGGAGGGAAATTTGCTGAGGTCTGGATGGATGGTGCTCGAGGGGAAGGGGCTCAGCAGGTCAACTATGAGTTTGAGAATTGGTTTGAAACCATTCGTGACTTGCAGGGCGATTGTTTGATTTTCTCAACTGAGGGAACTAGTATTCGCTGGATTGGCAATGAACGGGGCTATGCAGGGGATCCCTTGTGGCAAAAAGTCAAGCCCGATCAGTTGGGGACAGAGGCTGCATTAGATTATTTACAGCACGGTGATCCCTCGGGTACGTTGTTTTCAATCGGTGAGGCGGATGTATCCCTTCGGCCGGGTTGGTTTTACCATGAGGATCAGGATCCCAAGTCTCTTGAGGAATTGGTCGAAATCTACTTTCACTCAGTGGGGCGGGGAACCCCTCTCTTGCTCAATATTCCTCCTAATAAAGATGGTCTCTTTGATGAAAGGGATATCCAGCGATTGTATGAATTTAGGGCCTACCGTGACGAACTCTATAAAGAAGATTTGGCTCTGGGAAGCAAGGTATCTGGTCCTACTCTCTCCGCAGACTTTGCCTGTCATCATCTGACAGATGGACTGGAGACTAGTTCTTGGGCAAGTGATGCAGAACTGCCAATTCAGTTAGAGCTCGATTTAGAGTCACCTAAAACTTTTGATGTAATTGAGTTAAGAGAAGATTTGAAGCTAGGGCAACGAATCGCTGCTTTCCATGTTCAGGTAGAGTTGGATGGTGTCTGGCAGGAGTTTGGATCAGGATTTACAGTAGGCTATAAACGCCTTTTGCGCGGATCCATGGTAGAGGCTCAGAAGATTCGTGTGACCATTACAGAGGCACAGGATTTGCCAGTATTAACTAAGATTTCACTTTATAAAACACCTAGCTTGTCAAAAAAAGAAGCTGTTCAGCAACTGGAGTTTTCAGAAAACAGTCTCGCTGTGACCAAGGGAGAAAATGCCTATTTTACAGTTAAGCGCAGAGAATGTAGTGGTCCTTTAGAAGCTAAGATTTCGATTCAACCAGGGACGGGTGTGCATGGTGTCGCTTATCAGGATGAGATTCAAGTCCTTGCGTTTCAAGCTGGCGAGACTGAAAAAAGGTTGACGCTACCAACCTTGTATTTCGCAGGAGATAAAACCTTAGATTTCTATCTGAATCTAATGGTGGGTGGTCAGCTTGTGGATCAACTTCAAGTCCAAGTTTCATAAAAGAAGAACCTTTGCGCGATGCAAAGGTTCTTTTGGTTATTAGTGATTTGGTAGCCAGCTGAGGGTGAAGGTCAGTTGCTCAGTTTTCAAGAGGTCTTGGTGTTGGATGCTAGATACAGGGGTCTTGTCCAATCGACACTCTTTGACAAAGTTAAAATGGCTGTAGTTTTGTTCAGCATAGATATCCAACCATTTATTTTCTTTAGCCAGGTAGACACGGAGATGATCAAAGAGGGGGATTCCGAGATCGTAGCTTGGTTTTCCTGGACAGGTCGGGTAGAATCCAAGAGCCGACCAGATGTACCAAGCAGAGAGACTGCCATTATCCTCATCGCCAGGATAGGCTTGCCAACTTGGGTGAAAGGCTTTCTGACGTATCGATTTGATGAGAAGAGCAGTGTAGTCAGGGTAGTCACTGTAGCGGAAGAGATAAGGGATGTGGAAACTAGGTTGGTTGGAAATGGCGACTTGTCCAAAAGGAGCAGTAGCCATCTCGCTCATCTCGTGAATCTCATAACCATAGCCAGTCGTTTCAAAGAGAGGAGCATCCTGACAGGCTTTCAAAGGTAGTGGCTAAAGGTTTCTTTTCCACCCATCAGTTGGATTAAGCCAGGGATGTCGTGTAGAACGCCCAAAGTCGCTTGAATGGCAGAACATTCGGCGTAGTCTCGTCCCCAACTGTAAGGAGAGAAGTCAGGTCGGAAGTTGCCTTGACGATCTCGCGCACGCATATAGCCTGTCTCAGAGTCAAAGAGATGACGGAAATTCTGCGATGCGACCTTATAAGTCTGGGCGATGTCATTCTGACCTTGTTTTTCGGCACAGCTGGCGATGCAAAAATCACTATAGGCGTAGTCTAGGGTGTGGCTGACGCTTTCGTGGTGGTCAGTAGAGAGATAGCCTAACTCTTGGTATTGGGTTAGTCCATGGCGACCATTGATGCCGAGAGGGTCGGACTTGGTGGCTGTCTCCAGCATGGCTTGGAGGAGTTCTTCTTCCAAGTCGGGAGCCATTTCCTTGCAGGCGTTATCTGCGATAATGCCGTCCAATAGAGTACCAGGCATCATACCACGTTCATCTGGAGCCAGCCATTTAGGCAGGAATCCAGTATCACGGTAGCTATTGAGGAAACCTTCTAGAAAGCGGTGATAGTGTTCTGGTATGATAAGGGCAAGAGGGGAAAGGTGGTGCGGAAGGTATCCCAGAAACCATTGTTGCTAAAGAGGACACCAGGCTTGACAGTACCAGTAGACAAATCCATGTGGATGGCTTGCCCTGACTCGTTCACCTCATAAAATGTCTGTGGGAAGAGGAAGAGTCTGTAGAGGCAGTGGTCAAAAAAGGTTCGGTCGGCTTCCCCTGTCTCCACGATATCAAAACGGTGGAGGAGATTTTCCCAGTCTGCTAGGGCATTTGCTTTACAGTTATCAAAGTCCGTTTGAGGTAGATTAAGCAGCGCTTGAGAAGGAGAAATAAAGGAAGTCGCTAGTTGGATTTCAGCATGGCTATCTGCGAGGTCAATTCGCCAGTCTCCGCTTTCTTGGCTGACAGCAAGAATATCCGTGTTCATTTGTAGGGCGGTGAAGAGTATCAGCGGATTTTTATTGGTCTCTGTTTTGCCTTCTTGTCGTAGGGCCAGAGTCCGCTTATCTACTTGCTCCACTGTTAGGTCATCTGCTGCATGAAGGTAGAGGGCGAGGGCTTTGCCTTGCTTTTGCTCTAGGCGCATAGAAGCGCCATAGCAAGTCGGTGTGAGCTGGGTTTCAATCTGATAGCGCAGAGAAAAGAGTTTCAAATAGTGAGGCTGGAAGCAAGCTTTATCTATATCATAAGAAGACTGGCGGTGAAAGAGACTGTCTCCCCCAAGCTGGCCTGTGACAGGTGTCAGAAGGAGCCATGAGTAGTCCCCAATCCAAGGACTGGGCTGGTGGGTTAAGCGAATTCCCTGAAAGATGGGCAGATGCGGATCGAAAAACCAAGATCCGTCCTGGTCACTAGTCTGGGGCACAAAATAATTCATCCCAAAAGGCACGCCTGTGTATGGTAGGGTATTTCCCCGAGAGAAGGCATGCTTGCTAGCAGTACCAAAGCGGGTATCGATGGTTTCAAGTAGTGGTTTCATGGTATTTCCTTTAGCTGTTTTTCTACATTATATCAGAAAAATGAGACCTTTAGATATGGGGTTCGAAAGTAAGCAATTTTGTAGAAAAATGACTATCATTTGTGTATGTATTTTCTGTCTCAAAAACTATATACTGAACATGAAACTTGTTTGAAAGAGGTAAAATTAAAAATGGTTTATTCTAAAGAAATCGTCAGAGAGTGGCTGGATGAAGTAGCAGAGCGTGCCAAGGACCATCCGGAGTGGGTGGATGTCTTTGAGCGTTGCTATACCGACACCTTGGACAATACGGTTGAGATTCTAGAAGATGGTTCGACCTTTGTATTAACAGGGGATATCCCTGCCATGTGGCTTCGGGATTCGACTGCCCAACTCAGACCCTATCTTCATGTGGCTAAAAGAGATCCTCTCTTGCGTCAGACCATTGCAGGTTTGGTCAAGCGTCAGATGACCTTGGTACTCAAGGATCCTTATGCCAATTCCTTTAACATTGAGGAGAACTGGAAGGGCCACCACGAGACTGACCACACAGATCTTAACGGCTGGATCTGGGAACGCAAGTATGAGGTGGACTCGCTTTGCTATCCTTTGCAGTTGGCTTATCTCCTTTGGAAAGAGACTGGCGAGACCAGTCAGTTTGATGAGACTTTTGTCGCAGCGACCAAGGAAATTCTTCATCTCTGGACCGTTGAGCAAGACCACAAGAACTCTCCTTATCGCTTTGTTCGTGATACTGACCGTAAGGAAGACACTTTGGTAAATGACGGCTTTGGTCCTGACTTTGCCGTGACAGGGATGACCTGGTCAGCCTTCCGTCCAAGTGATGATTGCTGTCAGTATAGCTATTTGATTCCATCCAATATGTTTGCAGTCGTTGTCTTGGGTTATGTCCAAGAAATCTTTGCAGAATTGAATCTAGCTGATAGCCAAAACATCGTGGCAGACGCTAAACGTCTGCAGGCTGAGATTCAAGAAGGGATCGAAAACTATGCCTACACCACCAATAGCAAGGGTGAAAAGATTTACGCCTTTGAAGTGGATGGTCTAGGAAATGCCAGCATCATGGATGATCCAAATGTACCGAGTCTACTGGCTGCTCCCTATCTTGGTTACTGTGATGTGGATGATGAAGTGTATCAAGCAACTCGTCGCACCATTCTGAGCCCTGAAAATCCATACTTCTACCAAGGTGAATATGCTAGTGGACTTGGAAGTTCTCACACCTTCTATCGCTATATCTGGCCGATTGCCCTTTCTATCCAAGGCTTGACAACAAGAGATAAGGCGGAGAAGAAATTCTTGCTCGATCAGCTCGTTGCCTGCGATGGTGGCACAGGTGTCATGCACGAAAGCTTCCACGTAGATGATCCAACGCTCTACTCTCGCGAATGGTTCTCATGGGCCAACATGATGTTCTGTGAGTTAGTCTTGGATTACCTGGGTATCCGTTAATACTCTTCGAAAATCTCTTCAAACCACGTCAGCTTCGCCTTGCCGTAGGTATGGTTACTGACTTCGTCAAGTTCTATCCACAACCTCAAAGCAGTGCTTTGAGCAGCCTGCGGCTAGCTTCCTAGTTTGCTCTTTGATTTTCATTGAGTATAAGGAGCACGCTTTCGCTCAACTGATTCTAGGAAAGAATCACAATTTTACATTTAAAACGTTAAAAATAAAAAATTAATTTAGAATGAGGTTTTACTTCATGGAAAATGTTGTTGTACATATTATCTCACACAGTCACTGGGACCGTGAGTGGTACTTGCCTTTTGAAAGCCACCGTATGCAGTTGGTGGAGTTATTTGACAATCTTTTTGACCTTTTTGAAAATGATCCTGAGTTCAAGAGCTTCCACTTGGATGGTCAAACCATTGTCCTTGATGACTACTTAGAAATTCGTCCTGAAAATCGCGACAAAGTCCAAGGTTATATCGACCAAGGCAAACTCAAAATTGGTCCCTTTTACATCTTGCAGGATGACTACTTGATTTCCAGTGAAGCCAACGTCCGCAATACCTTGATTGGCCAAGCAGAATGTGCAAAATGGGGCAAATCAACCCAGGTTGGTTACTTCCCAGATACCTTTGGAAATATGGGACAAGCTCCTCAAATCCTTCAAAAATCAGGCATTCACGTGGCAGCCTTTGGCCGTGGTGTCAAGCCGATTGGCTTTGACAACCAAGTCCTCGAAGATGAGCAGTTTACTTCCCAGTTTTCAGAAATGTACTGGCAGGGTGCAGACGGAAGTCGTGTTCTCGGTATCCTCTTTGCCAACTGGTACAGTAACGGGAATGAAATCCCAGTTGATAAGGACGAAGCCTTGGCTTTCTGGAAACAAAAACTGTCCGATGTGCGTGACTACGCCTCGACCAACCAATGGTTGATGATGAACGGCTGTGACCATCAGCCTGTACAGAGAATCTGAGCGAAGCCATTCGTGTGGCAAATGAACTCTTCCCAGATGTGACCTTTGTGCATAGTTCATTTGATGACTACATCCACGCAGTAGAAAGTGCTCTGCCGGAGCAACTATCAACGGTTACAGGCGAGTTGACCAGTCAAGAAACAGACGGTTGGTACACACTTGCCAACACTTCTTCTTCACGGATTTACCTCAAACAAGCCTTCCAAGAAAATAGCAACCTGCTAGAACAAGTAGTGGAACCATTGACTGTCATCACTGGTGGACATAACCACAAGGACCAGTTGACCTATGCTTGGAAAGTCCTTCTACAAAATGCGCCCCATGATAGTATCTGTGGCTGTAGTATTGACGAAGTTCACCGTGAGATGGAAACACGTTTTGCCAAGGTCAACCAAGTCGGAAACTTCGTTAAGAGCAACCTTCTCAACGAGTGGAAGGTTAAAATTGCAACCCACGAAGCTCAAAGCGACCATCTCTTTACCGTCATCAATACAGGCTTGCATGACAAGGTTGACACTGTCAGCACAGTGATTGATGTGGCGATTTGTGATTTCAAGGAATTGCACCCAACAGAAGGCTACAAGAAAATGGCAGCCTTGACCTTGCCAAACTACCGTGTCGAAGACTTGGAAGGCCATGCTGTAGAAGCGAGAATCGAAGATCTGGGAGCTAATTTTGAGTATGATTTGCCAAAAGACAAGTTCCGTCAGGCTCGTATCGCTCGACAAGTGCGCGTGACAGTCCCTGTTCATCTAGCCCCTCTCTCTTGGACAACCTTCCAATTGCTTGAAGGAGAACAAGAACACCGTGACGGTATTTACCAAAATGGAGTGATTAATACGCCATTTGTAACGGTCAGTGTGGATGAAAACATCACGGTCTACGACAAGACAACTCATGAAGCTTATGAAGATGTTATTCGCTTTGAAGATCGTGGTGACATTGGAAATGAGTACATCTATTTCCAACCAAAAGGAACAGAGCCTATCTACGCAGAACTCAAAGGCTGTGAAGTTTTGGAAAATACAGCTCGTTTTGCCAAGATCTTGCTCAAACATGAATTGACAATTCCAGTAAGTGCAGACGAAAAACTGGATGCAGAACAAAGAGGCATCATCGAGTTTATGACGCGTGAAGCTGGGCGCTCAGAAGAATTGGCAAGCATTCTTCTTGAAACAGAGATGACCGTCTTTGTTGATAATCCACAAATACGCTTCAAGACTCGCTTTACTAACACAGCCAAGGACCACCGTATCCGTCTCTTGGTCAAGGCTCATAACACACGTCCAAGCAATGACTCTGAAAGCATCTATGAGGTGGTGACACGACCAAATAAACCAGCTGCTTCTTGGGAAAATCCTGAAAATCCACAACACCAACAAGCCTTTGTCAGCCTTTATGATGATGAAAGGAGTGACGGTGGCCAATAAAGGATTGCACGAGTATGAAATCCTTGGAGACGATACCATTGCAGTGACCATCCTTCGTGCTTCAGGCGAGCTAGGTGACTGGGGTTACTTCCCAACGCCAGAGGCTCAGTGCTTGCGTGAGTTTGAAGTCGAGTTTGCTCTTGAATGCCACCAAGCGCAAGAACGCTTCTCAGCTTTCCGTCGTGCCAAAGCCTTCCAAACACCATTCACTAGCCTTCAGGTTGCTAAACAAGAAGGAAGTGTTGCTGCGACTGGTAGCCTCTTGAGTCATGCGGCACTCAGCTTACCACAAGTTTGCCCAACAGCCTTTAAAGTGGCGGAAAATGAAGAAGGATATGTCCTCCGTTACTACAATATGAGCCAAGAAAATGTGCGCATATCTGAACACCAACAAACCATTCTGGACTTACTTGAACGACCATATCCAGTTCATTCAGGACTATTGGCTCCACAAGAAATTCGTACAGAATTGATTAAAAAAGAAGACATTTAACAGTTTTAAAGTGTTTGATAACGAATACTATGAGATAGAAAGGAGGGGCGAAAGAGTAAGGATTAACTACTGATTCGTCCCTTTTTTGGTGAAAATATGACCATTGCAACCATTGATATCGGAGGGACTGGGATTAAGTTTGCCAGTCTGACTCCTGATGGAAAAATACTAGATAAGACAAGTACACCGACACCAGAAACCCTAGAAGATTTACTGGCATGGCTAGACAAATGCTTGGCAGAGAAAGATTATAAGGGCATTGCCATGAGCGTTCCAGGCGCGGTCAATCAAGAAACAGGTGTAATTGAGGGAATCAGTGCCGTACCTTATATTCACGGTTTTTCTTGGTATGAGGCCCTTGCTCATCATCAGCTACCTGTCCATCTAGAAAATGATGCCAACTGTGTTGGACTTAGTGAACTGCTAGCTCATCCAGAGATTGAAATGCAGCCTGTGTCGTGATTGGGACAGGAATCGGCGGAGCTATGATTATCAATGGCAAACTTCACCGAGGTCGCCACGGCTTAGGTGGTGAGTTTGGCTATATGACAATCATTGCACCAGCAGAAAAGCTCAACAACTGGTCGCAACTAGCATCTACAGGAAACATGGTCCGCTACGTAATTGAAAAGTCAGGTCAGACTGACTGGGACGGTCGCAAGATTTACCAAGAAGCTGCAGCAGGCAATGCCCTTTGTCAAGAAGCCATTGAGCGCATGAACCGTAATCTGGCTCAAGGCTTGCTCAATATCCAGTATCTGATCGATCCAGATGTCATTAGTCTGGGAGGCTCTATCAGTCAAAATCCAGATTTTATCCAAGGTGTCAAAAAAGCTGTCGATGAATTTGTCGAAACCTACGAAGAATACACAGTCGCACCAGTTATCCAAGCTTGCACCTATCATGCAGATGCCAATCTCTATGGTGCCCTTGTCAACTGGTTGCAGGAGGAAAACCAATGGTAATTTTTACAGGACTTAGTCCCAAACAAGAGCAAGCATTAGAGTTGCTTAAAAAGCATATTTCGCTAGCAGATGTAGAGGTAGCAGTCGCTCAGTATGACCAAGCCTCTATCTCTATCAAGGGTGAGGATGGCCACTATCAACTGACTTATCGCAAACCTCACCAACTTTACCGCGCCTTGTCCTTATTGGCAACAGCTCTAGTAGAAGGTGATAAGGTAGAGATTGAAGAACAAGCTGCTTACGAAGATTTGGCTTACATGGCAGACTGTTCCCGAAATGCAGTGCTAAATGTAGCTTCAGCTAAGCAGATGATTGAGGTTTTGGCTCTCATGGGCTACTCAACCTTTGAGCTTTACATGGAAGACACCTACCAGATTGAGGGGCAACCATACTTTGGTTACTTCCGTGGAGCCTATTCAACAGAGGAGTTGCAGGAAATCGAAGCCCATGCCCAGCAGTTTGATATGACCTTTGTGCCTTGCATCCAGACCTTGGCTCATTTGTCGGCCTTCGTTAAATGGGGTGTCAAAGAAGTGCAAGAACTCCGTGATGTAGAGGACATTCTCCTTATCGGTGAAGAAAAGGTTTATGATTTGATTGACGGGATGTTTGCCACTCTGTCTAAACTGCAGACACGCAAGGTCAATATCGGGATGGACGAAGCTCACTTGGTTGGTTTGGGACGCTACCTCATTTTGAACGGTGTTGTGGACCGTAGTCTCCTCATGTGTCAACACTTGGAGCGCGTGCTGGATATTGCTGACAAATATGGTTTCCACTGCCAGATGTGGAGTGACATGTTCTTCAAACTCATGTCAGCAGATGGCCAGTATGACCGCGATGTGGAAATTCCTGAGGAAACTCGTGTCTACCTAGACCGTCTCAAAGATCGTGTAACCTTGGTTTATTGGGATTATTACCAGGACAGCGAAGAAAGTACAATCGTAATTTCCGCAATCACCACAAGATTAGCCAAGATATCGCCTTTGCAGGTGGTGCTTGGAAGTGGATTGGTTTTACCCCACACAACCATTTCAGCCGTCTAGTGGCTATCGAGGCCAATAAAGCCTGTCGTGCTAATCAGATCAAAGAAGTTATCGTGACAGGTTGGGGGGACAATGGTGGGGAAACAGCCCAGTTTTCTATTCTCCCAAGCTTGCAAATCTGGGCAGAACTCAGCTACCGCAATGACCTAGACCGTTTGTCTGCACACTTCAAGACCAATACGGGTCTATCAGTTGAGGATTTCATGCAGATTGACCTAGCCAACCTCTTGCCAGATCTACCAGGCAATCTCAGTGGGATCAATCCTAACCGCTATGTCCTTTATCAGGATGTTCTCTGTCCGATTCTTGATCGACACACGACACCTGAACAGGACAAACCGCACTTCGCTCAGGCCGCTGAGACCCTTGATGCTATCAAAGACAAAGCAGGCATCTACGCCTATCTCTTTGAAACTCAGGCTCAGTTGAATGCTATTTTAAGTAGCAAGGTTGATGTAGGACGACGCATTCGTGAAACTTATAAAGTCGGTGACAAAGTCAGCTTGCAGCAAATCGCCAGAGAAGAATTACCAAAACTCAGAAGTGAGATTGAAACCTTCCACAAACTCTTTAGTCAACAATGGCTGAAAGAAAACAAGGTCTTTGGTTTGGATACGGTTGATATCCGTATGGGCGGACTCTTACAAAGAATCAAGCGAGCAGAGAGTCGCATCGAGGCTTATCTGGCAGGTCAGATTGACCGTATCGAAGAATTAGAAGTTGAAATCCTTCCATTTAATGATTTTTATGGAGACAAGGACTTTGCAGCCACAACAGCCAACCAGTGGCACACCATTGCGACCGCATCGACGATTTATACGACTTAATACTCTTCGAAAATCTCTTCAAACCACGTCAGCTTCGCCTTGCCGTATAGATGTTACTGACTTCGTCAGTTTTATCTGCAACCTCAAAGCAGTGCTTTGAGCAGCCTGTGGCTAGCTTCCTAGTTTGCTCTTTGATTTTCATTGAGTATAAAAACAAGAACAGTGTCCCTTGTTCAGAGTGTTTCTCGTGAAACCTATTTCTTATAAAAAACTTCTCCACATAAAATAATTTGTGGAGTTTTTTCTATAATTAGTAGTTTAAACTATTCTTAAAATAAGAGTATACTAATTATGTAATCGTTATCAAACCTAAAAATTCGATGAAATCAGTTTTTAGGAATAAAATGGGAGGAAATTATGAAAAAGTTTTCAAAGACCTTGAGAGATAACTGGATTTTTCTCTTGATGGTTTTACCAGGGGCACTTTGGTTGATTCTATTCTTCTATATCCCAGTATTTGGAAATGTGGTCGCCTTTAAAGATTACCATATGAGTGGTGAAGGATTTATCCACAGTATTATGAATAGTAAGTGGGTCGGCCTCGATAACTTTAAGTTCTTGTTTAGTTCTAAAGATGCCTTTATCATTACTCGAAATACCGTCCTTTACAACCTTGGATTCATCTTTATTGGTTTGATTGTGTCGGTTGGAATTGCCATCATCCTCAGTGAGCTTCGTTCTAAGAGAATGGTTAAAATTTTTCAAACGTCTATGTTGTTCCCGTACTTCTTGTCATGGGTTATCATCAGTTTCTTTACAGATGCATTCCTCAACATTGACAAGGGTGTGATCAACCACTTCCTTTCTTCCATCGGATTGAAGGAAATTAACTTCTACGCTGACTTAGGTATTTGGCCATATCTTCTCCTTTTCTTAGGTATCTGGAAAGGATTCGGATATAGCAGTGTCATGTACTATGCGACTATCATGGGAATTGACCCTACCTACTACGAAGCAGCAACAGTGGACGGGGCTAGCAAGTGGCAACGGATTCGCAATGTAACGATTCCACAGTTGACACCGCTGATAACTGTTTTGACCATCCTTGCAGTCGGAAACATCTTCCGTGCAGACTTCGGTCTTTTCTACCAAATCCCTCACAATGCTGGTCAGCTCTACAATGTAACCAACGTACTAGACGTCTATGTCTATAATGGTTTGACTCAGACAGCGGATATTGGTATGGCGTCAGCAGCTGGTCTTTATCAGTCAGTTGTTGGTTTGATTCTCGTTATCTTATCAAATATACTTGCAAGACGAGTAGATCCAAATTCAGCACTATTCTAGAAAGGAGGAAAGCATGGCAGAAAAAATTAAAAAAGCAAAAATTGATAATGTCGGCATTCACTCCTTTAGTAAGAAGGCAGATATCTTCTTCAGTATTATTTCTGGATTGATTGCTCTCTCTTGTATCTTGCCCTTTATCTTTGTCATCATGATTTCCATCACAGATGAAAAGAGCATCCTTCAACATGGATATAGCTTTTTCCCATCACAGTTTGGATTAGATGGCTTCGAGTTTTTGGCTCAGTTTAAAGATAAGATATTACAAGCGCTCTTTATCTCAGTATTTGTAACAGTAGTCGGAACCTTGACAAACGTCTTTATCACAACAACTTATGCCTACGCCATTTCACGGACAACCTTTAAGTACCGCAGATTCTTTACAGTTTCGTCCTACTTAGTATGTTGTTCAACGCCGGTTTGGTTCCAGGCTATATCGTGGTAACTCGTTTGCTTCAACTAGGTGATACAGTTTGGGCCTTGATTGTTCCAATGCTTCTCTCACCATTTAACATCATCTTGATGCGTTCCTTCTTCAAGAAGACCATTCCAGAAGCCATTCTGGAGTCCGCTCGTATCGATGGTGCTAGTGAAGCCCGGATCTTCTTCCAAATCTGTTTGCCATTGTCATTACCAGGTATCGCAACCATCACGCTTTTGACAGCTCTTGGTTTCTGGAATGACTGGTTCAACGCCCTTCTTTACATCAAGAGTGACAACTTGTATCCATTGCAGTATTTGCTCATGCAAATCCAACAAAATATGGACTACATCGCCAAAGCAGTCGGCCTTTCTGGTCAATTGGGAGTCGCTCTTCCAAAGGAAACAGGACGTATGGCCATGGTTGTCGTTGCAACCCTTCCGATTGCCATTCTGTATCCATTCTTCCAACGCTACTTTGTAAAAGGTTTGACCATCGGTGGTGTGAAAGAATAGGACTTACTGAGAAACATCGTTTCTCCCTTTCCAACTTCATCTTAGTGACTGAAGTTAAAATCATTAAATCGTTTATAAGTTTAAAAATAAAAAAAGGAGTTTTTATCATGAAAAACTGGAAAAAATATGCTTTTGCATCTGCTAGCGTAGTAGCTTTGGCTGCAAGTCTTGCTGCTTGTGGAAACCTTTCAGGTAACAACAAAAAAGCTGCTGACTCAGGATCAGGAGAAAAACCTGTTATTAAAATGTACCAAATCGGTGACAAGCCAGATAACTTGGATGAATTGCTAGAAAATGCAAACAAAATCATCGAAGAAAAAGTTGGTGCTAAATTGGATATCCAATACCTTGGATGGGGTGACTACGGTAAGAAAATGTCAGTTATCACATCATCAGGTGAAAACTACGATATCGCTTTCGCAGATAACTACATCGTAAACGCGCAAAAAGGTGCTTATGCTGACTTGACAGAATTGTACAAGAAAGAAGGAGCAGAGCTTTATAAAGCACTTGACCCAGCTTACATCAAAGGTAACACTGTAAACGGTAAGATCTACGCTGTTCCAGTTGCGGCTAACGTTGCATCTTCACAAAACTTTGCCTTCAACGGAACTCTTCTTGCTAAATACGGTATCGACATTTCAGGTGTAAATTCATACGAAACACTTGAACCAGTCTTGAAACAAATCAAAGAAAAAGCTCCAGATGTAGTACCATTTGCAGTTACTAAGAACTTCATCCCTTCTGAAAACTTTGACTACCCAGTAGCAAACGGACTTCCATTCGTTATCGACCTTGAAGGGGATACTACTAAGATCGTAAACCGTTACGACGTTCCTCGTTTCAAAGAACACTTGAAGACTCTTCACAAATTCTACGAAGCAGGATACATTCCAAAAGACGTAGCAACAAGCGACACTTCATTTGACCTTCAACAAGACACTTGGTTCGTTCGTGAAGAAACAGTAGGACCAGCTGACTACGGTAACAGCTTGCTCTCACGTGTTGCTAACAAAGACATCCAAATCAAACCATTCACTAACTTCATCAAGAAAAACCAAACAACTCAAGTTGCTAACTTTGTTATCTCAAACAACTCTAAGAACAAAGAAAAATCAATGGAAGTGTTGAACCTCTTGAACACTAACCCTGAACTCTTGAATGGACTTGTTTACGGTCCAGAAGGCAAGAACTGGGAGAAAATTCCAGGTAAAGAAAACCGTGTACGTGTCCTTGAAGGATACAAAGGAAACACTCACATGGGTGGATGGAACACTGGTAACAACTGGATCCTTTACATCAACGAAAACGTTACAGACCAACAAATCGAAGATTCTAAGAAACAATTGGCAGAAGCTAAAGAATCTCCAGCGCTTGGATTCATCTTTAACACTGATAGCGTAAAATCTGAAATCTCTGCAATCACTAACACAATGCAACAATTCGATACAGCTATCAACACTGGTACTGTAGACCCTGATAAAGCTATTCCAGAATTGATGGAAAAACTGAAATCTGAAGGTGCATACCAAAAAGTATTGGATGAAATGCAAAAACAATACGACGAATTCTTGAAAAGCAAAAAATCATAAGACAAACTGATTTCGTGTATTCATTCCTAAAAAATGTTATCACTACCTCCTCTGGGACTCCCGGGGGAGGTAGTGGTTTTTTTATTAGAGTAGCTAAAAGTAAAAAAATCTTGTTAAAAACTTTGTGAAATACCAGTATAAAATATAGATATCGATTAATTGGACTAATACCTCTATTAGTTTAATTAAGTAGATTTTTAGAATGAACTAGCTTATAATAAGAGTACGATGAAAGCGCTTAACATTGTGAAATTTAACTGGATTTTGATTTAAGAAGTGGACAGGATTTCTTCTTAAATGTTTCATTTATGTCTGATTTCAGCTTGTTCATATTTTGTAAATTATGAAAGATTCAAGTGAAACACAGCAAGTGAAAATCCGATAAAAAGTTGTTTGCTATCCCTTTTGGGAACAAGAAATATTACATGAGGTTATTCATATGAAAAAAACACCCAATCGATGGTTAATTTTGGCTGCGGCCATTTTAACGAATCTCTCTCTAGGTGCAGGATATGCCTGGTCGGTCTTTCAGAAGGCACTCCTAGAAACCAATGCTAGTCAAGGATGGGTTCAAGCTCAGACTTCCTTAGCCTTTAGCATTTCTTTTGCTATGGTACCTGTTGGAATGATTCTTTTCGGTCCCAAAGTAGATTCGGTTGGACCTAAAAAGTTTGTCTTTCTAGGTGGTATTCTCTTTGGTACAGGGATGTTTGCGACTGGTTTTGCCAACTCACTACCCGTGCTTTATCTAACGTACGGTGTCATCCTAGGACTTGGTATCGGCTCTGCTTATGGGGCATCTACGTCCGTTGCGACAAAGTGGTTCCCAGACAAAAAAGGCCTAGCTGGTGGATTGACAGCGGCAGGATTTGGCTTGGGTCCACTAATTATCGGACCGGTTGCAAAATCTTTGATTGCTTCTATGGGGATTTACTCTACCTTTAAGGTATTAGGTATTGTCCTTTTACTAGTGATCTGTACATCTTCCCTAGTTATGGCCAAAGCTCCTACTGTTGCTCCAACGGCTGGGAATGCTCAACCAGAAGGAAAAACTTATAAAGAAATGCTCCGTGATGGAAATTACTGGCTTCTATGGTTGATCTATGTTCTTGGTGCTACAGGCGGAATGATGATTATCGGAACTGCAGCAGCAATCTCAGACCAATACCAACTTGTTGGAGAAGCGACCCTCTTTGTTATGCTGGTATCCATTGCAAATACATTTGGTCGTATCTTCTGGGGTACGGTTTCTGATAAGATTGGCCGCTATCCTACCGTTATTGCCATGTTTGGAGCGGTCGCTACTGGTTTGTTGCTCACAGCCTTATTCAAAGGTCCTGGAAGCATCTTGGCCATCCTTGGAATCATGATGGTTGCCTTGTCATTTGGTGGCTTCCTCGGTTCCTTCCCAGGAATTACTGCTGAAAACTGGGGCGTGACCTACGTAGGGACAAACTATGGATGGATGTTTACTGCTTATGGTGTAGCTGCTATTGCTGGTCCTCAGTTAGGGGCACGTCTTGCACAGGCAAACCAAGGAGATTATACAATGGCCTTCTTTATCGTTATCGGTATGGCTATCATTGGTATTCTACTCCAACTCTTCTATATGGCTAAAGCTAAAAAGGTTTAAAAAAGAATCCTTGGGAAATCCAAGGATTTTTTAAATTGGAATAGACATTCGTTGGAATTAGCTCCTTTTTAATTTCCGGTCAAATAAATTGCATTCGTTTTCTCAAGTGGGTATACTAGAATAGTTGAATGAAAAATTCTGAAAATTTAAGAATAGAAAAGAGAACAAATCTTATGGCAAAAGATATTCGTGTCTTACTTTACTACCTCTATACTCCAATTGAAAATGCAGAGCAATTTGCGGCAGATCACTTGGCTTTCTGTAAATCAATCGGCCTTAAAGGTCGTATCTTAGTCGCTGACGAGGGAATCAACGGAACCGTTTCAGGTGACTATGAAACAACTCAAAAATACATGGACTATGTTCACAGCCTCCCAGGAATGGAAGACCTCTGGTTCAAGATTGACGAAGAAATGAACAAGCCTTCAAGAAGATGTTTGTTCGCTACAAGAAAGAAATTGTCCACCTTGGTTTGGAAGATAATGACTTTGACAACGACATCAACCCACTTGAAACAACGGGTGCTTACTTGTCTCCAAAAGAGTTCAAAGAAGCCCTTCTTGACGAAGATACCGTTGTCCTTGACACACGTAACGATTATGAGTACGACCTAGGACATTTCCGTGGGGCTATCCGCCCAGACATCCGCAACTTCCGTGAGTTGCCACAATGGGTCCGTGACAACAAGGAAAAATTCATGGACAAGCGTGTCGTGGTTTACTGTACAGGTGGCGTTCGCTGTGAGAAATTCTCAGGCTGGATGGTCCGTGAAGGCTACAAAGATGTCGGTCAATTGCACGGAGGAATCGCAACTTACGGTAAAGACCCAGAAGTCCAAGGTGAACTTTGGGATGGGAAAATGTACGTCTTTGACGAGCGTATCGCCGTTGATGTTAACCATGTTAACCCAACCATCGTAGGGAAAGACTGGTTTGATGGAACACCATGTGAACGTTATGTCAACTGTGGAAATCCCTTCTGTAACCGTCGTATCCTAACATCAGAAGAAAATGAAGACAAGTACCTTCGTGGATGCTCACACGAGTGTCGTGTTCACCCACGCAACCGCTATGTTTCAGAAAATGAATTGACACAAGCAGAAGTGGTGGAGCGCTTAGCTGCTATCGGTGAAAGCTTGGAAACGTTGGTAGTTCAGTAATAAGGAGAGATCCTAATGGAAAAATTTTGCGTTTATGGTAAATTAATTGCCAAAGAAGGGAAGGCGCAGGAACTTGCTGCTTATATGCAAGAAGTTGTCAAAGAAATGCAAAATCTTGATACTTGTTTCTGCTATATCTTAGGAGAGAAAGCAGATGAACCCAACAGCATCTATATTTACGAAGTTTGGGAGAGCGAGCAAGCTCACAATGACAGTCTGACCTTGGAAGTTTTTCAAAATCTCATTGCAAAAGCTAGACCCATTATTGCAGGCATAGAAAATTTGCATAAGCTGACTATTTTTGATGGTAAGGCAAGTTTCTAAATTCCTAAGAAAAACTAAAAACTTTAGGCGATTCAAACGTCTAAAGTTTTTTTCATCATTTATCTACAGGTAAAAGGTTTGTTGGACAGAGATTTGGGAAAGCAGACTATTTCCTCATGTTCTTGGGGCATCTCGCGGAGTATCACTTGATTTCTGATTTTCTTTCTTCGGTTTTGATTTTTTGTCCTTTCTTTTTGATGTGATATAATGAGCTTAAATAAATGGGAAAGGAGCAGGTCTATGTCTAAAGCTATCATGGAAGAAGTGGCAGCCTATCTGCGTCAGCATGCAGATGAAGAGCTGAGTCTGACCGATTTGGCTGAGCATTTCCATTATAGTCCTTTCCATCTATCCAGAACTTTCAAGAAAAAGATGGGATTTTCTATCAAGCAATATGTGGAAGCTCTTAAGATGGAAAAAGGGATTCAGGAGATTGTAGAAAGCCGGCAAAATGTGACCGAGACATCTATGGAAGCTGGTTATGATAGTCTAGGCAGTTTTTCCAATACTTTTAAGCGGCATACTGGACTCTCGCCTAAAAAATACTACCAAGAATCAACCAAGGCTTATGATTTTATGGTAAAACAGCTGGATGAGAAGGGAGCTTTATTGCATCAGGATCCCGACTGTAAAAGTGGCAATCGATTGACTGTGGCGCTATCTTATCCTGAGGGCTATGAACCGCGCCTTAGCTGTATTGGGCTTTTTAAAACCCGCATACCTAAAGAAGAGCCAGTTATCGGAGTGGCACTAAGTCAGGAGAGACAGTTTACTTTTGAAAATGTACCAGATGGTCGCTACTATCTTTTGGCCTGTGAATTGCTGGAGGATTTACGCCTGTCTAAAAACTATATCTTGAAGCATAACTTTCGCTGGGGCAGCGATGAGCCTCTCATTTTTGCAGGCGATAGCATCTATCAAGAGGAAATCAGCATGCGCAGGCCCTTGCCCAGCGATCCCCCTATTACAGTTAATCTTCCAGTTTTAATCATGCGCTCTCTAGCCAAACAAGCGCAATTGAGAATAAGAAAATTTTTATCTTAATTGATAAACTGATACTAGAGATTTATTCTCAGATATATAAAATTGGAGGAACAATAATGAAATTAGACGTGTTTTTAAGTTTTAATGGTCAGGCCGAAGAAGCTTTTCGTTTTTATGCTGACCTTTTTCAGACAGAGATTAAGGGACTTGTCCGAGCCAGTGAGATGATGGGTCCAGCTGACCTTCCTGCAGAAAAACGGGATAAGCTTGCTTGGATTGCCTTAGATACGGAAAACTTAACCCTGAATGGTGAAGATGTAGGCATTTTTAACGACCTATCTATTCCTAGCAATCACCAGCCCAATCAATGGTTGGTTCTGAGCCCAGACAGTAGAGAAGAAGCTGATGAACTTTTTGCTAAGCTTGCTGAAGGTGGTCAAATTCTCTATCCTTTAGAGGAACAAGCTTTCGCAGAGTTTTATGGTCGCTTGATTGACCGCTTTGGTATCGGCTGGGATGTGATGAAATGAGGTAGAAGGATGGCTTATAGTGAATCCTTAGCCCAGCAAGTCCGTGCCATTTTAGCTACTGAACTTCCTCCTCATGTTTTTGAAGAAGAGGTGGAAGAGAAGAAGATGTTTGGTGGTTTGGCTTTTATGGTCCGTGGTAAGATGGCCGTTACTGTTAGTTCGAGAAGTCAAGAGCTCGTCATGGTACGCATTGGTAAGGAAATGGAAAAGCAGGTCCTGTCTAAAAATGGTGCTAGCGTGACTTTAATGAAGGGTAGGCTTTATCATGGCTATATTGATTTAGATGGTGAAGCACAAAAAGAACTGTCTTACTGGATTGGTCTAGCCTTGTCCTATAATCAGGAGCTGACGCAGCAGGATAAAAGTAAGAAGAGCTCAGAATGAGTCTTGCTTTCTTAGAAGTTTATTCATTGCCTTTTTATGAAGTTCAAATATATTCTCAGAATATGTATTGATTTTGTGACTTTAATTAGCAAGATTTTATGAAAATAAATCCTATACGAAGAAATGATGCTAAGAAGGAACATATAGGCAATTAAATTGATAAGCAAATTAAAAAGATCTACAATCATAAAAAGATATATAAGATTATAAAGAAATACTTACCTTAAATAAAGACGATTCCTTTGGTCGTCTTTATTGCATTTCTGGGGTGTGTGAATACCGATTACTTTTAGTCTGCTGAATGTCAAGCAATTTTCAGGGGCTGTTTTTCTATGCTTTTTATCTAAAAAACTAAAGTTTGTTTCTGTATCTTTCAGGAAAATAGGTTATACTGTATGTAAACGATTTCAAAGGAGACCAGTTATGGCGAAAACATTTTTTATCCCAAATAAAGATAGTATTCTAGGACAACAGGAGGTCTTGACTGCCAAGTCCATCTTGGCCTTGGTGGAGGGCTTGGAGTCGCATAGTTATGATGCAGTCTATCTCCGTCAGCCCCTCAATCGTCTCGAATACATGGAGTGTGGGATTGTAGGCCAGTCGCAATTTCTTTTCAAAATCAACTATGCGGATAGTCGAAAAGGCTATCAAGTGGTGATTCCAGACTTCCTTACTAGAGAGGATTGGGAGATTGTAGAAGCTCTCCTCCAAGCCCTATCAAACAAGTTGGGGGAAGCGGTAGAAGGGCTAGAAGACTTTGACTTTGAAGCTTATTTCCGACAAATAGTTCAGAATTATCTAGCTGACAAAGCAGCTCGTCTAGTCTATTGCCAAGGGCTCTTGGCCCCTATCTATCTTAACAAGGAATACCTCGAGAGCTTTTTGGTTGAGGATGGATTGGCACGTTTTGAAGAGCTAGTCAAGAAGGTTCAAGGCTCTGATGCCTACCTTGCCAGTGTGAAATTTTACCCAGACGCCCAAGGCAAGGTGCACGGTATCTACCACCTAGCCCAGGGAGTCAAGACGATTTTGCCAAAGGAACCCTTTGTACCAGCACCCTATACCGAGCAGCTAGCAGGCAAGGAGCTTGTTTGGGAGATTGACCTAGTGAAGATTTCTGGTGATGGCTCAAAAGCAGAAGATTATGAAGCCATTGTCCGCTTGGATTATGAAAAATTCCTAGAGTCACTACCAAAAGCATTTTACCAGCAAATAGATGCTAATCAATTAGAAGTACAAGCCATCCTAGGACAAGACTTTGAAGGATTGGCAACTATCAAGTAGACATTGTTCAAAAAAGAGTAAGCATAAAAATCCCTGTCATTAATAAATGGCAGGGATTTGGTTAAAAGAATGTCAGGATGCGAAGGTAGTCCACTGTCAGCGCGAGCTCTGCAATGAAGAAGGGCAAGAGAATAGCGCCATCAAGTAAGACAGCTAGCAAGAATCGATAAAATGGGTCCAGGCTACTGGTCTTACTTGGCTTGCTAATCACAAAGAGATTGCCAAGAGCAAAGATGGCCATACTTAGAAGAGTGAGGATGCCAGCGAATCGCAAGCCACCAAAGAGTGCAAAGAAACTTGCTAGAGCTGTGAGGACAAGCGGGATAGCAAAGAGTCTGCTATACCGATCAAAGGCTTCTTGGAATGTGAAGTCACTCTCCTGATCCAGCACACGTCGGACAGTAAAGCCTCCCAGAATGATGGAAAAGTAAAATAGAGCGCTAGCGACCAAGATGGAGAGTCCAGCAAAGAGATTTAAAGGTGGGAGCTGGTTAGGTAAACTATTGGCAATAGAGGCCATATAGCCATAGTAGAGGTGCTTGATATGATAGATACTAAAGAAAAGGTTGATTGACGACAGCAAGGTGAGTAGGGCAAAGACACTATAACGATGCTTTTGGTCCGTATTCTTGCTGGTAGTTGGTTCTTGGATAGCGTCCAGCAGCCAAGTCCAAAATAGTGCGATTTCTTCTTTGAATCGAGCAGTTTTGCGGGGGTCAATGTCTGGGATATAGGGACTTTCTAAAGCCTTGCTGAGGATGCTTTTTTCTTTTGCAGGTTTTTCTTGCTTGTGTTCCTCTTCAGCTTTCCCTTCTCCCTCTTCCTCGGTTTGGGTTTCTTCTATCGTTTCGGGAGCTTCCTCCTCATGCGTTTCCGACTCTTTAGGTGAGATAGGAGTTTCTTGGCTTGCTTGTGGTTCGGTCTCTACAGTATCCGAAGTCTCTGGTTGGTCGGGCTGGATTTCCGATTTCGTCTGAGCTGATTTCTTCTCAAGATCGGCGCTTTCAAACCATTCTTGTGTCATGGTGGAACCTCCTTTTTAATGGTCGTTTTCTATTTTTAGATTAGCAGATGAAAGCGTTTTTGTCAATGGTTTCTAGATGGAGCAGAGTGCTCCTCTTTTGGTAGGTAGATATCTTGGTTGGCTTTTGCAATGAGTAGGTCCTTGACATCGGCTTTTTCGGTTTTATAAGGGTTGGCAAGTACATTCTCTTTTTGTCCACGATGTTCTTCTTTGGGTTGACGATAGATACCACCATGCTGAGAAGAAATTTCTAGATTGATACGGTCGGTCTCTTTCTGGGAGAGAATGAGTGTTAGAGTGGAATGGGCCTCTAGCTCAACCTTACCGTGAACCTGAATATTTTCAGCATAGATGTGTCCCCCCTCCGTCTTGACCTGACTATCTGTCAATTCGGTATCAAAGATATTGATGATATGGGGTGTCGTTAGTGTGCTGTTCTTGATAGAACTTTCTGTTAGTCTTAAGAGATAGCCTTTTGTTTTAATTGTCGCATTTTCAAGATTGGCTTGACGAATATTAGTTTGTCCACGATTAGCTGAGACGGTGATAGCTTGCAGCTTTCTTCCTTTGGGTAGGGAGAGAACGACTTCGTCAAAACGATGAGAATAACTGCTGGCAATACGAAGTAGGCCTTCGATCCCTGAACCTAGAAAGCGATGTTGGGAGGCTTGTTTATCAGTGACGGTCAGCGTTTTGTCACTCATGCCAGTAGTCAGATCGTGACGACCAGATACGGAAGGATGATAGCTGATATGGATCTTGTCATCTACAGACTCTGTGATGGTTAGGCTATGTTCTTCAAGGGTCAAATCAAGTTTTTCCACTTCGCTTCCAAAGGTCACTTCTTCGATACGACTGTCATAGACGGGGTCTTTTGACATGGCAAGCAAACTTTGAATACCATTGGACTGGGCGCCTACAATGATCATGATAAAACCAAGGATTGTAGAAACCACACCAAAGATGAGAAATCCTTTTGTCAATTTACGCATGTCTGTCACCTCTCTTTCCTTTTTTAAGAATCCATTGCACCAAGCGGACGACCAGGAGCCCAAAGAAACGAGCTACATAGGAGATGCCTAGTAGAACAAGAGAAGAAGCACCGATAGCAAGCAAACCGGCTCCGAAAATCAAATAAAGGCAGATTTGGCTTCGACCAGAACACTAAAGCTCTCTATGATAAAGAGTCCACCTAGCAGGATACCCGTCACAGAGACGGTAAAGAAGGCTAGAATGACGGAGGCGGCTGCGATAAGAAGCCCGATAATGGTTAAGATAATTGCAATTCCGACAGGAATTCCGATAGGGGCTGCTAGTAAGGCAAGTAGGGCAATGTGTAGCAGTTGGCGGTCATTCTTTTGAGCAGGAGCTTCATTGACCTTTTTGTCGAGGAGGTTAGATAAAACATCATGAGCCGCTTCTTTTGGTGTTCCCAGACTGGCGATGAGCTCCTCTTCACCCTCTGAACCGGCATCGTCAAATAGTTCCTTAAAGTAGTCCATAGCTTCGATGCGGTCAGCTTCAGGTAGTTTATGGAGATAGGTTTCTAACTGAGTCAGATAGTCAGTTCTTGTCATGGCGGATACTCCCTTCTATGATGCCGTTGACGGTTTCGGTATAGAGCGTCCACTCTTCCTTTAGAGTAACGAGCTGCTCTACGCCCCGATTGGTCAAGGAGTAGTATTTGCGCATACGCCCCTGAAACTCTCTAGAGTAGGTGGTCAGAAAGCCACTGGCTTCCAATTTTTTGAGAATAGGATAGAGCGTAGATTCTTTGATATTGGCGATGAGCTTAATGGTTTGACTAATCTCATAACCATAAGAATCCCCCTGCTCCAGTACAGCCAAGATGAGAAACTCGATCAAGGCAGAGGATGTTGGGAAGTACATGGGAAACCTCCTTTATATTATATAAAAATTTTATATATACTCTTTTCAAATATATTGTATCTCAATATGAAAGCCCTGTCAAGAGATATGTGTAAAAATTTTACATATAAAAAACTCCTAGTAAACTAGAAGTTTAAAGAATCTTATCAGCCCGATCCACCATAAAGAGGGAGATCGTCATGATGATGTCAATGATGAGGAGGGCCAAAACAGCAGGGACCCAAGATTGGAACATGTCAAAACTATAACCAAACAAGGTAGGACCAAAAGCAGCTAAGATGTAGCCCCCTGTTTGCGCTAGACCTGAGAGTTGCGCAGTCTTTTCAGGCGAGCTGGTCTTAAGAGAGAAGCAAACCATGAGGTAGGGAAAGAGAGCACTGCAGGCAGTCCCAATCAAGAGATGGACGACTAACCAGTAGAGGAAATTATTGGCTGGATACAACAGCATAGCAATTCCTATCATCCCAGCGATAGAGATAATTGCCAGCATGATTCGACGATGACCATCTGACAGACGAGTAGTCAGACTTGGAACGGTCATCGAAAAAGGAATGCTGATCAGCGAGAAGATAGAAGCCAGAAGAGCAGCATCACTATTAGAAATACCAGCGCTAACAGCCATAGTTGGCAACCAGGTCATACTTGTATAAAAGAGCAAGGACTGAAGCCCGCCAAAGATAATGATAGCCCAGACATCTTTACTTTTTAGAATATTCTCTTTGACTTGATTTTCTTTTTGTCCTTCTAGATAGTGGTTGTGGCGATGATTTGGAAACCAGACTAGCAGAGTGACCAGACAGAGAAAGCTGAGAACGAGGATGAGTCCCTTCCAAGAACTAGCTTGGGTGATAGGGACCGAAAGATAAGAAGCGATGGCTGTCGAAATTCCCATAGCAGTGACATAGAGAGTTGTTAGGAAACTAATCTTTTGAGGCTGATTTGCCTGAATCATACTTGGGAGAAGAACATTAAAAATAGCGATGCTCGCTCCGATGATTAGAGTTCCTAGATAGAGAAGGGGAAGATTGAAAATCCGAATGACAGAGCCAATAGTTAAGAGAAGAAGACAGTAAGTAAAGAGATGCTCTAGCCCAATCTTTTGCGCCAAGCGACTCGTAAAAGTAGAGAGAAGGGCGAACATCAAGAGAGGGAGACTGGTTAAAATCCCAAGAGAACTGACCTCAACTCCTAGTCCCTGAGCAATGTCTCCTAAAATGGTTGGAAGAGCAGTAAAAGGAGAGCGTAAAACAGTCCCGATTAAGACAATTCCAAGAACAAAAAAGAGTGATTGTTTTTTCATGAAAACCTCGATAAGACGACTTTAATAACAGCTTATTTTAAGGTTTTTTCTACATAATGTCAAGTAAAGACTGGGAGGAAAGCTGGAAAGATTTAACTGAAAATATACAGAAAGAAGACAGATTTCTTTACTAGAATTTTTCTTGATTTGATATAAAAATAGGAAACTAGGAAATTTTGTGATAAAATAGTGGAAGGAAATCTATATATTGGAGAAAAACTGTGTCTGAAAAGCAAAAAATTAGCGTCTTGATGTCGGTCTATGTAAAGGAAAATCCGACATTTTTGAGAGATGCCATCAAAAGTGTTCAAAACCAGACCTTAAAACCGAGTGAGCTTGTTCTCGTAGAGGATGGGCCTCTCACACCAGAACTCTATCAGGTGCTAGATGAAGTGGAAGCTCAGTCAGAAATTCCAGTTAAGCGTTGCCCCTTAGAAGAAAATCAAGGTTTAGGCTTGGCTCTTCGATACGGTGTTTTACAGTGTCAGTACGATATCATCGCTCGTATGGATACAGATGATATAGCAGTACCTGACCGCTTTGAAAAGCAAGTCCAACTAATGGAACAGGAAAATCTGGATCTCTTAGGTGGACATATTGCAGAATTTATTGACAATCCTGACGAGATTGTTTCTTACCGTCGTGTCCCAACTCGGCATGCAGACATTGTGGCTTACCAAAGAATGAGAAGTGCCTTCAACCATATGACAGTGATGTTCAAAAAGGACATGGTCCTCAAGGCGGGTAACTATGAAGATGGCCTTTACATGGAGGATGATCTCCTCTGGCTCAATATGATTGCCGCAGGAGCTAAGATTGGAAATCTGGATCAGATCTTGTGTCAGGTTCGTGTCGGAGCAGGGATGTTTGAACGTCGTGGTGGTTTGCGCTACCTCAAACTCTATCGCCAGGCTCGTCAGCGCATGCTTGAGAGAGGGCAAATTTCCTACATGGAATATGCAAAAAGCATTGCCATTCAAGCAATCGTTGCACTCTGCCCAGGCTTTGTACGTCAGTTTATCTTTGTCAAACTTCTAAGAAAAAGCAAATAAGCCTCGGATTGAGTATGATGAAACGAGGCATATTATGATGAAAACAGCTTTATCCGACTCTTTTAAGGGGGAGTAAACTTCGATGAATAAAAAACTAGCAGATTATGTTATTGATCTGGTTGAAATTTTGAATAAACAACAAAAACAGGTGTTTTGGGGGATATTCGACATTCTGAGTATGGTGGTTTCCATCATCGTATCTTATATCTTGTTTTATGGCCTAATAAATCCTGCGCCTGTGGACTACGTGATCTACACTCTTTTAGCCTTCTTCTTCTATCAAATCATGATTGCTTTTTGGGGGCTGAATGCTAGTATTAGCCGCTACAGTAAGATTACGGATTTCATGAAAATCTTTTTTGGAGTAACATTTAGTAGTGTTCTTTCCTATGGAATCTGCTATGCCTTTCTTCCATTGTTTTCTATCCGTTTCATCGTGCTCTTCATCTTGTTGAGTACCTTCCTCATCTTGCTTCCTCGTATCACTTGGCAATTGATTTACTCCAAACGTAAAAAAGGTAGTGGAGATGGAGAACACCGTCGGACCTTCTTGATTGGTGCTGGTGATGGTGGTGCCCTCTTTATGAACAGCTACCAACATCCAACTAGCGAGCTTGAACTAGTGGGAATTTTGGATAATGATGAAAAGAAAAAGGGACAAAAACTAGGTGGCATCCCAGTTTTGGGTTCCTATGACAATCTGCCTGAATTGGCTAAACGTCACCAAATCGAGCGTGTCATCGTAGCGATTCCTTCACTTGACCCTTCAGAGTACGAACGCATCTTGCAGATGTGTAATAAGCTAGGCGTTAAATGTTACAAGATGCCTAAGGTTGAGACAGTTGTGCAAGGACTTCACCAACCGGGTGGAGGCAGCGGCTTCCAGAAAATTGATATTACAGACCTTTTAGGACGCCAGGAAATACGTCTGGATGAGTCCCGTCTGGGTTCAGAACTGACAGGCAAGACTATCTTGGTGACAGGAGCTGGTGGTTCGATTGGTTCGGAGATTTGTCGTCAGGTTAGCCGCTTCAATCCAGAGCGTGTCATCTTGCTGGGGCATGGCGAAAACTCCATCTACCTCGTTTATCATGAATTGATCCGTACATTCCAAGGGATTGATTATGTTCCTGTCATTGCAGATATTCAGGATTATGACCGTCTCTTACAAGTGTTTGAGCAGTACAAGCCAGCCATTGTCTACCATGCTGCTGCCCACAAGCACGTTCCGATGATGGAGCGCAATCCAAAAGAAGCCTTCAAAAACAATATCCTCGGAACCTACAATGTTGCCAATGCTGTGGATGAGGCCAAAGTACCTAAGATGGTCATGATTTCGACTGACAAGGCGGTCAATCCACCCAATGTTATGGGGGCAACCAAGCGCGTGGCAGAATTGATTGTCACTGGCTTTAACCAACGTAGCAAATCAACCTACTGTGCAGTTCGTTTTGGAAATGTTCTTGGTAGCCGTGGTAGCGTGATTCCTGTCTTTGAACGTCAAATTGCTGAAGGTGGTCCTGTTACGGTGACAGACTTCCGTATGACACGTTACTTCATGACCATTCCAGAGGCCAGTCGTCTGGTAATTCATGCTGGCGCTTATGCCAAGGACGGAGAAGTCTTTATCCTTGATATGGGCAAACCAGTCAAGATCTATGACTTGGCTAAGAAAATGGTCCTTCTAAGCGGACATACAGAAAGTGAAATTCCAATCGTTGAAGTTGGGATTCGACCAGGGGAAAAACTCTATGAAGAACTCTTGGTTTCGACCGAATTGGTTGATAATCAAGTCATGGACAAGATTTTCGTTGGTAAGGTAAATGTCATGCCTCTAGAAGCCATCAATCAAAAAATAGAGGAGTTCCGTTCACTCAGTGGAGATGAGCTCAAAGAAGCAATCATTTCTTTTGCAAATGAGACAACCCATGCTGAGTAAGGATTTCGACTGATTTTTAAAATGAAAATGCTAAACCAGTTTTCTGTTTAAAGCAGGAGGCTGGTTTTTGAGAATTAAGTAGATCTGAAACGATAGATTTATTTTCGAAACCAAGATAAAGATATGGGCTAGATGGTGAATAGATATAATGAAAGGAGGTCCATGCATGCTGAATGCTTATAAAAATTTTTGGAAGGGGTATTTAAATTTTTCTGGTCATTCTACACGTCCAGAGTTTTGGTGGGTTTGGCTGCTAAATATGGTGATTTTCTTTCCCGTCTACTACTCGCTGTTCACTGGATTAGAATTTGACAACCCCATCATCAATATAGCGCTTTTCAGTATGTATATTATTTTGTTGCTAGTTGAGTTTGTTCCTCTACTAGCACTGATAGTACGTCGCTTACGAGATGTGGGTATCCATTGGGCCTATATCTTTATTGTATTTGTCCCTTTGGGTGCATTAACACTGTTAATTATGCTCGCTATGCCCAGTCAACGCTTTGAAGAAAAAGTAATAAAAAATAGTGAAAAAAATGAAGAGAATAAGAAAGACTCTCAGTTTGAAGACATGGTACGAAAATATTAAGCTATTTTTAGTCTAGTTAAAAACGGCTGAGTCGTTTCACAGCAAATAATCGCTTATAGTAACAACCTATACAAAAAAATACTCCTCAACCTAGTTCACTAGTGTTAGGAGTATTTTTGTATGGTGTATCATTTATAGCTGGTTAATGATATCGTCAATGGTATGGGCAATCCAGTCAGGTTGATAGCTGAGTAAATCAGCCTCCTCTCCAAATCCCCAAGTAACAGCGAACTTTTTAATGCCAGTTTCTTGGGCTCCGATCATATCAAACTTGGTGTCTCCGATGATGAGGACTTGGTCTGCGGGCAGTTGATGCATCTGCAAGGCATAACGGATGACATCCGCCTTGTGCGGCGTTTCAGGACTAGAGCCGTAAATGCCATCAAAGAAATGATGGATTCCCAGATTTTTAGTCATATCATGAGCAGTAGGAGTATTCTTTGTTGTAGTGATATAGAGAGGGTAGTTTTGAGAGAGTTCTTGGAGCAATTCCGTCATTCGGGGGAAAAGCTGCGCTTCGTGGATCCCTTTTTTCTTGTAGTAAGAACGGTAGATTTGAACAGCTTCTGAGATTTGTTCCTTGGGAAGGCAGGTCGCAAAACTACTTTCAAGAGGCGGACCCATAAAACCACGAATAGTTTTGGCATCAGGGCTAGGCACTCCTAGCTCTTTAAAGGTATGGGTAAAAGCATTGTGGATCCCGATGGAACTGTCAACCAGGGTTCCGTCTAGATCAAAAAAGATAGCTGAGATAGAGGGCATGATTTCTCCTAATAGATAAACTTATTCTCCGAAGATTTCTTTTTGTAGGCGACGACCAGTCGGGGTGGCTGCGAGTCCACCTTCAGCCGTTTCACGAAAGGCAGTTGGAAGGCTCGATCCGACTTGGTACATAGCATCAATAACTTCGTCAACAGGGATCTTAGACTCGATACCTGCCAAGGCCATATCAGCTGCGATAAAGGCAAAGCTGGCTCCCATGGCATTGCGCTTAACACAGGGAACTTCGACCAAACCAGCGACGGGGTCGCAGATGAGGCCCAGCATATTTTTAATGACAAAGGCAATGGCTTGGCTAGCCTGATAGGGCGTTCCACCTGCAGCCAAGGTCAAGGCTGCGGCACTCATGGCAGAGGCAGAGCCGACTTCGGCCTGACAACCACCTTCAGCACCTGAGATAGAAGCGTTGTTTGCGATAACCAATCCAAAGGCACCCGCGGCAAAGAGGAAATCCAGTTGTTCTTCGTGGCTGAGGTCAAGTTTTTGGATAGCAGCAGTGAGAACGGCTGGCAGACAGCCAGCACTTCCTGCGGTTGGAGTAGCGCAGACTAAGCCCATCTTCGCATTGTGTTCGTTGACTGCGATGGCATTTCGGGCAGCTGATAGGATGGTAAAGTCAGACAAGGCCTTGCCACTTTTGAGATGACGGTCTAGTTTGGCCGCGTCTCCACCCGTTAAGCCACTACGGGATTTATTTTCACTGAGGCCGAGCTCGACAGAGGCTTTCATGACTTCTAGATTGCGTTCCATGAGGAGGAGAACTTCTGGGCGTTCCCGACCGGTTAGTTGATATTCTGTCGCAATCATGAGTTCTGCGACATTTCCTTGGAAGTCTAGATCTGCTTGCTCGACCAATTCTTTGATAGAATAAAACATGTTTCCTCCTACTTAAAGAAATTGACATTATGGAGATGAGGGATTTTTCGGATTTCTTCAATCGCCTCTTCGCAACTTCGACTATCGACTTCGATAATCATAATGGCTTTTTCTCCAGCTTTTTCTCGAGTCACATTCATCTGCGCGATGTTGATATCGAAACGAGAGAGGGCTTCAGTAACATGGGCAATCATACCTGGAACATCCTGATGTACGATGATAATGGTTGGTGTGTTCATGTTGAGAGAGACAGCAAAGCCGTTAAGTTCCGTAACCTGGATATTTCCCCCACCAATGGAAATTCCTGTCACACTGATGGATTTGTGTTCATTCTTCACAGTAATTTTAGTGGTGTTAGGATGAGGAGCGTTGCTATCTTTCTGAATGGTCCAGACAATCTTGATACCACGTTTATGGGCAATCTCTAGGCTATTTGGAATGTCGGGATCGTCCGTATCCATACCTAATATACCAGCGACGAGAGCAAGGTCGGTTCCATGACCACGGTAGGTTTTGGCAAATGAATTAAATAATTGGAATTCGACTTCTGTCGGCGTATCGTCGAAGATAGAAGAGACGATTTTTCCGATGCGAACAGCTCCAGCAGTATGGCTACTTGATGGGCCAATCATAACTGGTCCGATAATGTCAAAGACAGATTGAAAACGAAGTGAGTGCATCTGTTTCCCCTTACAAAGATTCTTATATCTATTATATCAAAGAATGGACCTCTGCGCTTATTTCCCTTATCAAAAGCTTAAAATGATTAAAGATAGTATAAAATAAGGTCTTTTGTGACAAAAACCTCCTTAAAACGGTAAATATAAAACATTTTTGTAATATTTCTACATAAAACCGTTAAACAACGGTAACATTTAAAAGGTATCATAGATATATCCAATGGAAGGAGAATTTTTAGATATGTCATTAACAACTAAAAAAATTAAAACAACTATCGCAGGAGTAGCAGCTTTGCTTGCTTTCTTTGCTCCATCACTTGCATCTGCCCAAGAAACTGTAACTTACACAGTTAAATCAGGTGATACTCTTTCAGAAATCGCTGAGAAGTACAACACAACTGTTGAAAAATTGGCGGCAAAAAACAACATTAAAGATATTCACCTTATCTATGTTGACCAAGTTTTGGTTATCGAAGGAACAGCTTCAACTGTAGCTCCAGCGGCAACAACGGAAGAAACAGCTCCAGTAGCTACAGAAACAGTTGAAGAAGCTCCAGCAGCAACAACAACTTATGAAGCCCCAGCTGCACCTGCAGCTCCAGCAGCTCCAGCAGCAGAAAGCAACACTGCAGCAGCTTCTACTGTAAGTGGTTCTGAAGCAGAAGCCAAAGAATGGATCGCTCAAAAAGAATCAGGTGGTAGCTACACTGCTACAAACGGACGTTACATCGGACGTTACCAATTGACAGATTCATACTTGAACGGTGATTACTCAGCTGAAAACCAAGAACGTGTAGCAGATGCCTACGTTGCAGGACGTTACGGTTCATGGACAGCTGCCAAGAACTTCTGGCTTAACAACGGTTGGTATTAAGATCTAGCTAACAGAAAAATATGTAAAAGTCGAGGAAATCCCTCGACTTTTTTATATTTCCTTTGGTTGATGATAGGTCTCTACTTCTTTTTTGAGATGAGATAGCATGGAGGTTTCATCGGTTAGTTCCAGAAGGGAGAAACCTTTTTGGATAAGTTTAGAATCATCCGTACAAATCCCAATACGGACATAGCAGATAGCAAGCCTGTCGTAGCTTTTCTTGTTCTTGGCATCTTCTAGTAAAGTATAGCATATTTGTTTACACATATTTCTATCTTGATTGTATAAGTAAATGGTGGAGAGGTTGAGTAGGATTGCCATTCGCAAGTCATATAAATGTTGATAGTTTTTATAGACTTCTAAGCGTTGCAAGATTTTTCCAGTGATGAGATGGATATGTTCTATAGGAAAGGTAAAGAGAATGGTATTGAGAATTTTTAAGTCATTCTCGTACCAAGTGTCCTGCTTTTCTATCTTCTTCCATAGCTTCTTTACAGTATTGTTAACTTCGATTGACAGTTTTTTAGTCCCATTTTGGCGGGTATAGATAACAATTTCTAGCATATCTTGTATCTCTTTGATGGGGAGGTCGTGGTGAGTTTTGAGGTAGTCTTGACATTTTTGAAATAGTTTTTCGATTTCACTAGTCCCTAGGATTGAGCTCATATTGAGATAGGTTTGCATAATTTCTGTGCGTTGACTTGGTTGATAAAGATGACAGATATATTCAAACTCTTCAAAACTCATATTGACTTGTCGGAGAAGAAACTCCATATTTTCATATTTAGGAGTTGTTTTTCCACTTTCGATTTTTGATAGGCTGGTTCTTGAAAGGACGCTACCACAGACATCTTCTTGGGTTAATCCTTTTGACTCACGTATTTCTTTATAAACATTTCCAAAATCGTAGCGCATGATCTCCTCCTTGTTCGTGAAAAAAGTTAACAGAAAATAGAAACTGATTAAAAATATTGTATCATAGTAGTATAAAAAGTAAAAAAGAAATCTAAAATAAATTTGTGAAAAAAGGGAATAAATTCTACGACTAAGATGATAAAGTACTAAGGAGGTACTTTTATGAAAAAAATCAGTAATTTCTGTATGTTACTCCTGCTTCTGTGTACCACTTTTTTTGTTTTTAATATAAACTACACACGAGAAGTGGTGCGGATTCGGGAAATGGGAAAGACTGTAGATTCTTTGGATTTGTATTTGAAAGATATTAATGAACCTGCAGTATCTGTTCTTCGATTTTTTGAGGATGTATCAAAGGAGTACAAAGTCTCCATTATCAAAACAGACAGTGGTGATGAAGTAATCAAGTCTGGTGTTTTTGATAAAGATACCTTCCCCTACCAAGAGTTTGGGATTTCTTCTCTTGATTTTACCACAGATGGTGAGGGAGTTTACAGTAATAAAGAAATTTCCAATAAACTTGGTACGATTCCGACCTTTCTAAAAGCCAAGCCTATTCAGCTTATGACTTTCCAAACCTATATCAAGGATACATCTCGTAGTTTAAATGGTCGCTATACGATAACTTCTACACAAGAGATGGACAAGGATAGGATTGTACAGAAATGGAGCGATTTTTTCAAGATAGACCAGGCTACCTTGCTAGAGTCGACCTATAAAAGTGCAGTGGAAGTCATAAATCGAGATTTGCTTTTATCTGCCGTTGTTTTTGTCTTGGCTATTTTACTTCTTGTGTTAGTGACAGTGTATCAACCGATGATGGAGATGAAAAGAGTTGGGGTACAAAAATTACTTGGTTTTCAAGATCGGGCTGTTTTAGCTGATGTTGTGAAAGGCAACCTCTACCTCCTCCTAGGTGGGGCGCTTGTGATCAATCTAGGAGTGTTTTTCTTATTTGATTATAAGCCGAAAGATTTATTCCCTATGCTGTGGTTGTCGCATTTTTTGCTTTTGCAACTTTATCTCTTTATCAGTTGGTTGACCTATCTCTTGATCCAAAAAATGACAATCAGCTCTCTGCTGAAAAGTTTTTCATCTTTCAAATTTGGTCTACTCTTTAATTATTTGATGAAAATTGGAACTACCATTTTACTGACAGTCTTGCTAGTTGGGGTAGGAAAAAGTTTGGAGCAAGAAAACAAAGAGTTGGATTACCAGAAACAGTGGATCAGTCAAGGAAATTATCTGACCTTGGAAACTTTCCAACTCAATGATAATCTGTGGCAAGAGCAGTTGGCAGGCTCAGGGCAGGCAGTAGATTATTTCTATCGATTTTATCAGGATTTGGTAGAAAAAACGCAGGCGGGCTATGTGCAAAGTAGCAGTCTTCCTGTAAAAAATTTTGTCAAATTAGAACAGATTCAGCAATATCAGTTAACCGATATGGTGGATGTTTACTATGCCAATCGCAATTTTCTAAAGAGCAAGGGATTCAAGTTACCCGATACCGGCACTAAAAAAGTTATTTTGATGCCAGCAAGTACGAAAGGTGAAGAAGATAAAAATCAGCTCTTGGGGAAATTAATTGCCTATCTTTCGATGAAGTATGAAGAGCAGCAAAAACGAACGATAGAGGAGATGGATATCGAGATTGCTTACTATGAAGGTGATTGGTCATTCTTCCCCTATAACGAGAAGCGAAAGGAAAATCTCTACAATCCAATTATTAGCTTGGTCAATGATTCCGATATGATGTGGGATGAAAAAGCATCCCTGTCTACAACAGGTTTAAATAACCCGATTAAAATCGAAAATACGGCTCAACACCAAAAAGAGGTGACAGCGTTAGTTGAGAAATTATCAGATGGGAATTATTTAAAATTTTCATCTATTCAAGCCATTCAACAAGATAAAGTAGATTCTTATCGAGATGCTGTTCGGAATTTCAATATACTCTTTGCTTTGGTTGGTCTTCTTAGTATGATGATTTCCTACTTCTTACTAGTAACAACTTTCTTGTTGAAGCGAACAGATATTATCACCAAGAAGTTTATGGGCTGGAAATTGATAGATCGGTATCGCTCCTTGCTGGGTCTTCTATTAGCTGTTTATAGCCTTCCTTTTATGGTTTTGCTATTCTTTACACAGGCACTTTTCCCGCTCCTACTTTTTGCAGGATTTACAGGCTTAGATATCCTGTTTGTGCTTTTCTTGGGTTCTAAGATGGAAAAACGAAATGTAGTGCAGTTATTGAAAGGGGATCACTTATGATAAAGTTGGAAAATGTTACGAAAACCATTGGGAAAAAAGTTATTTTGGAGAACTTATCTCTAAAAATTAACCAAGGAGATTTAGTTGCCATTGTTGGAAAAAGTGGCAGTGGCAAGTCAACCTTGTTAAATCTCTTGGGTTTGATAGATGGCGATTACAGTGGACATTATGAAATTTTCGGTCAGCAAAATGTACCTGTCAATTCTGTTAAGTCGCAAGCGATTATCCGCGAACATATCTCTTATCTGTTTCAAAACTTTGCTCTGATTGATAATGAAACGGTAGAGTATAATCTCATGCTCGCTCTAAAGTATGTAAAATTATCCAAGAAGGACAAAGTCAAAAAGATAGAAGAAATTATAGAGAGAGTGGGCTTGCCATCAACTCTACATCAAAAGGTTTCAGAGTTATCTGGAGGGGAACAGCAGCGAATCGCAGTTGCTAGAGCCATTTTAAAACCCAGCCAGCTCCTTTTAGCAGATGAACCAACCGGTTCCCTAGACCCTGAAAATCGAGATTTGGTTTTGAACTTTCTCTTAGATATGAACAAGGAAGGGAAAACGGTCATTATCGTTACCCATGATGCCTATGTGGCTCAACAATGCCATCGAATTATTGAATTGTGAAAAATACAGAAATCTTATCAAAAATCTTTAAACTTAAGGACACCTTTAAAATTTAATTTTAAAACACTCATTTATCAATATTTTTTGATGGATAAAAATAGAAAATCGGTTGTTTTTAGGAGATTCCCTAAAATTACCTCCTAACCACACTTACTAAAAAAGATAATTCCTATGGAGATTGTATGACTCTGAAGCTTCGAATGCCTTAGTTCTTGTGATTTTGAGCTATTCTAGCTTTAGAATCCTTCAGAACGTAAAATTTTAAGCAGTCAAAGACCTAGAATACTCATAAAACATTTATTTTATAGTAATTCTAAGCTTAGAATTGCATGGATATGTATGTATTTAACCTATTCGACAGTTAGGACAGCTCTATTCTGGGAAATCTGGACGATCGATGGTTTAGAATAGTATTTCGCCAAGGGATTTTGTTGAAGGATTGCTTATTTTATGATACTCTAAAATAAAACTGATTTAATGTATTAAATGGAGAATCGTTACATGAAACATTTTTTTGCAGGAATTGGTGAGATAAGATTTATTAGTTATCTATTGTCTCTATGTGTAGGACTAGCCCCTCTTTTTCATATCTATGTAATAGGTTCTGAAATGAGTTTTATGAAAATAGTATTATCTATTTTGGGAATTATATTTGTTTGTGTTTTAACTATTGCTCGAATTTATAGGAGTTTTTTCTATAAAGAATAGCTTGGATTTGAACTGTGTTTAAAAACAGAGGTTGGTCGATTGACAGCCTCTTTCTTGTCTTCTCCAACCAAGCGTGTTATAATGAATACTGCTCAAGCGACCTTCAATCGTGAAGCACACACGACCTTCAATCGTGAATAAACGAATAGATGGGAGACTTACCATGAGTGATAACTCTAAAACACGTGTTGTCGTTGGGATGAGTGGTGGTGTTGATTCGTCGGTGACGGCTCTCTTGCTCAAGGAGCAGGGCTACGATGTGATCGGTATCTTCATGAAGAACTGGGATGACACAGATGAAAACGGCGTCTGTACGGCGACCGAAGATTACAAGGATGTGGCTGCGGTGGCAGACCAGATCGGCATTCCCTACTACTCTGTCAATTTTGAAAAAGAGTATTGGGATCGCGTTTTTGAGTATTTCCTAGCGGAATACCGTGCAGGACGTACGCCTAATCCAGATGTTATGTGCAACAAGGAAATCAAGTTCAAGGCCTTTCTGGACTATGCCATGACCTTGGGAGCAGACTATGTAGCGACTGGGCATTATGCCCGAGTGGCGCGTGATGAGGATGGTATCGTTCACATGCTTCGTGGCGTGGACAATGGCAAGGATCAGACCTATTTCCTCAGTCAACTTTCGCAAGAACAACTCCAAAAAACCATGTTCCCCTTGGGACATTTGGAAAAGCCTGAAGTTCGCAGACTAGCTGAAGAAGCAGGACTTGCGACTGCTAAGAAGAAAGACTCTACAGGGATTTGCTTTATCGGAGAAAAGAATTTTAAAAACTTCCTCAGCAACTATCTGCCAGCTCAGCCTGGTCGAATGATGACTGTGGATGGTCGCGATATGGGTGAGCATGCAGGTCTGATGTATTATACGATTGGACAGCGTGGTGGACTCGGTATCGGTGGGCAACACGGCGGTGACAATGCGCCTTGGTTCGTTGTCGGAAAAGACCTCAGCAAGAATATCCTCTATGTCGGACAAGGTTTCTACCATGATTCGCTCATGTCAACTAGCCTAGAGGCCAGTCAAGTTCACTTTACTCGTGACATGCCAGAGGAATTTACACTAGAATGTACAGCTAAATTCCGCTACCGTCAGCCTGATTCTAAGGTGACTGTACATGCCAAAGGAGACAAGGCAGAAGTCATCTTTGCAGAGCCACAGCGCGCCATCACACCAGGACAGGCAGTTGTCTTTTACGATGGCGAAGAGTGTCTAGGTGGTGGTTTGATTGACAATGCTTATCGAGATGGACAGGTTTGTCAGTACATTTAGATTGACAAATTTTCTCAATTTGCTACAATAATAAAAGCAATAGAAATGATGGTCAAAGCTCATGGATGTTGCAGGCTTTTTGTCCTGCACTTCTTTGGAGTTTTGACTGTTTTTGTTTCGTTTTGAGGAAAGGAAAGAGATGACTCAAGTGGATTTTCGGACCAAAGTGGGAAATACGGTTTTTGGAGTTCGGGCGACAGCCTTGATTGTCCAAAATAATCAGCTTTTGGTTACAAAAGATGAGGGCAAGTATTACACTATCGGTGGTGCGATCCAAGTCAATGAAAGCACGGAAGACGCGGTAGTCCGTGAAGTGATGGAAGAACTGGGTGTCAAAGCTCAAGCTGGACATCTAGCTTTTGTGGTTGAAAATCGTTTTGAACAAGACGGTGTTTCCTATCACAACATTGAGTTTCATTATCTGGTGAACTTACTTGAAGATGCTCCATTGACCATGCAGGAAGACGAAAAAATGCAGCCTTGTGAGTGGATTGATTTGGATAAGCTCCAGAATATCCAGCTAGTTCCAGCCTTTTTAAAAACAGCCCTACCAGATTGGGACGGCCAACTAAGACACATTCATCTTGAGGAATAGGAGAGAAAATGACTTATAATTTTACGGAAGAATACGATATTATTGTAATCGGTGCGGGGCACGCTGGGGTGGAGGCATCTCTAGCAGCCAGCCGTATGGGCTGTAAGGTTTTGCTTGCAACCATCAACATTGAAATGCTGGCTTTCATGCCTTGTAACCCTTCTATCGGTGGTTCTGCCAAGGGGATTGTTGTGCGTGAAGTGGATGCTCTCGGTGGTGAAATGGCTAAAACCATTGACAAGACCTACATCCAGATGAAGATGCTCAACACTGGTAAGGGTCCAGCTGTCCGTGCCCTTCGTGCGCAGGCTGACAAGGAACTTTACTCTAAGGAGATGCGCAAGACAGTTGAAAATCAAGAAAATCTCACCCTTCGTCAAACCATGATTGATGAGATTTTGGTGGAAGATGGCAAGGTTGTCGGTGTGCGTACAGCGACCCATCAAGAGTATGCTGCTAAGGCTGTTATCGTGACCACAGGAACCGCACTCCGTGGGGAAATCATTATCGGAGATCTCAAGTACTCATCAGGTCCAAACCACAGCCTAGCTTCGATTAACCTTGCTGACAACCTTAAGGAATTGGGCCTCGAAATTGGTCGTTTCAAGACGGGGACACCTCCACGTGTCAAGGCTTCGTCTATCAATTACGATGTGACAGAAATCCAACCAGGAGACGAAGCGCCTAATCACTTCTCCTATACTTCACGTGATGAGGATTATGTCAAGGACCAAGTGCCATGCTGGTTGACCTACACTAACGGTACCAGTCATGAGATTATCCAAAACAACCTCCACCGTGCGCCTATGTTCACAGGTGTGGTCAAGGGAGTTGGGCCTCGTTACTGTCCATCGATTGAGGACAAGATTGTACGCTTTGCGGACAAGGAACGCCACCAACTCTTCCTAGAGCCAGAAGGGCGCAATACAGAGGAAGTTTATGTCCAAGGACTTTCAACCAGTCTGCCTGAGGATGTCCAACGTGACTTGGTTCATTCCATCAAAGGTTTGGAAAATGCTGAGATGATGCGAACTGGTTATGCCATTGAGTATGACATGGTCTTGCCTCATCAATTGCGTGCAACGCTTGAAACCAAAAAAATCTCAGGCCTCTTCACTGCTGGTCAGACAAATGGAACGTCAGGTTATGAAGAGGCGGCAGGTCAAGGGATTATCGCTGGTATCAATGCGGCTCTGAAAATCCAAGGCAAGCCTGAGTTGATTTTGAAGCGCAGCGACGGTTATATTGGGGTGATGATTGATGACTTGGTGACCAAGGGAACCATTGAACCCTACCGTCTTTTGACCAGTCGTGCAGAATATCGTCTCATTCTCCGCCATGACAATGCCGATATGCGTTTGACAGAGATGGGACGCGAGATTGGACTTGTGGATGATGAACGTTGGGCCCGCTTTGAAATCAAGAAAAATCAATTTGACAATGAGATGAAGCGCCTAGACAGTATCAAACTCAAGCCAGTCAAGGAAACCAATGCCAAGGTTGAGGAGATGGGCTTCAAGCCGTTGACAGATGCGGTTACAGCCAAGGAATTCCTTCGCCGTCCAGAAGTTTCTTACCAAGATGTGGTGGCCTTCATCGGGCCAGCTGCAGAGGAGTTGGATGACAAGATTATCGAATTGATTGAAACAGAGATCAAGTACGAAGGCTATATTTCCAAAGCCATGGATCAGGTTGCCAAGATGAAACGCATGGAAGAAAAACGCATTCCAGCCAATATTGATTGGGATGATATTGATTCTATCGCGACAGAAGCCCGCCAGAAGTTCAAACTCATCAATCCAGAAACCATCGGCCAAGCTAGCCGAATTTCGGGAGTAAACCCAGCAGATATTTCTATTTTGATGGTCTATCTTGAGGGTAAAAATCGTAGTATTTCGAAGAATCAAGAAAAGAAAGCATAGAGAAAAACAGCTCCGAAGACGGGGCTGTTTTGTTGATTTTCGAAGAGTATTATTCTTCATCTGGTGTGAGGATCATCGGGATGATAATCGGTTCACGTTCAGTATTTTCATAGAGGAAGGGGCGAATGGCGTTGACAATAGCACCATTGACAGATTGCACGCTAGCATCTTTGTTTTTCAATGCGATACGAATGGCATTGAAGAGGATACGCTGGCTTTGGCGAATCAAGTCGCCAGACTCTCGCATGTAGACAAATCCTCGGCTGAGGATATCTGGACCAGACAAGATCATTTTAGACTTGAAGTCAACAGTTGCGACTGCTAGAACGACACCGTCTTCGGATAGATCACGACGGTCTTTGAGGACGGCTGCACCGATTTCACCGATACGATTTCCATCGACATAAATGTCTTGGGCATTGAAGTGACCTGCGATACGAGCTGAGTCAGCAGTAAGGGCAAGCACATCACCATTGCTCATGATAAAGATATTGTCCTTCTCAACACCAGTATCCACTGCTAGTCCAGCGTGGACTTTTTGCATGCGGTATTCGCCATGGACAGGCATGAAGTATTTAGGCTTGATCAAACGGAGCATGAGTTTTTTTGCTCTTGTTGACCACCGTGTCCAGAGGTGTGGATATTATTGATTTTGCCGTGAATGACTTCGACGCCAGCTTCTGAAATGATGTTAATCAGTTTGTTGACGCTAGTCGTATTTCCAGGGATTGGGCTAGAAGAGAAGATAACAGTATCGCCGGGTTGGAGTTGCACCTGGCGGTGAGTTCCATTAGCGATACGAGAGAGGGCTGCCATCGGCTCACCCTGACTACCTGTACACAGGATTAGAATCTCGCCTGCAGGGTAGTCTTTGATCTCATTTGGCTCGATAAAGGTTCCCTTAGGAGCTTTGATGTAGCCAAGCTCGATCCCGTTGACAATGGCCTTTTCCATCGAACGACCAAAGACCGCAATCTTGCGTCCAGTCTTAACAGCGGCATCTGTTGCTTGCTGGAGACGGAAGATATTTGAGGCAAAGGATGCAAAAATGATACGTCCTTCAATGCCTTGAATGATTTTCATGATGGACTGGCCAACGACTTTTTCAGAGTTGGTAAAGGTTGGCACTTCTGCATTTGTCGAGTCAGAGAGGAGACAGAGAACACCCTCTTCACCAAGGGCAGCCATCCGGTGCAAGTCTGCAGGTTCCCCAACTGGAGTAAAGTCAAACTTAAAGTCACCCGTACAGACGATTTTCCCTTGAGGAGTATGAATGACAATCCCCAAAGGCTCTGGAATGGAGTGAGTGGTTCTAAAGAAAGTTGCCTTGAGGTTTTTAAAGGTCAACTCAGTGTTGTGGTTGATTTCGTAAAGTTTGGCGTTGCGCAAGAGGCCGTGTTCTTCGAGTTTTCCACGGATCAAAGCCAGGGCAAGTGGCCCAGCGTAGATAGGGACATTTGCTTGCTTGAGCAGGAAAGGAATCCCACCGATGTGGTCCTCATGTCCGTGTGTAATCAAAACAGCCTTGACGCGGTCGATATTGTCCACGATGTAAGAGTAATCAGGAATGACATAGTCGATACCCAGCAAGTCATCTTCTGGGAATTTAATCCCAGCATCGACGATGATAATTTCGTCTTGGTATTCAATTCCGTAAGTGTTTTTCCCGATTTCTCCCAGACCACCGATGGCAAAAACGCCGACTTCTTCAGGTTTAAGAGTGTAGGCCATATTAGAACTCCGTAATCTCGAAAGCGCCAGTTTCTTTTTCGTAATCTAGCAATTTGTCAGACAAGAGTTCGATGAATTCGATGTTGTACTCTGGGCGGTTTTCTTCGACAAGTTGGCGAGCAGCGATACGGCCCTCAAGTTCTGAGCTGGCATCGATGTCTAGGTAAAGTGAGCGTGTTGTTTCACGACGTGGGCTACGTTCTTTTGTTTCTTGATAAAAAACTTTGTAAATCATATAGTTCCTTTCTATTTACAGGTCAGCTTATTCCAAACTTTTAGCAGATATTTGCTTGATTTCATTCCATTTTGTGTCTAGATTGACCTTGATTCGTTACAATTATTTCAATTATACCATAAAATGAAAAATTAGTAAAAGACGGAAAATGAGAAAGTAAAGGCTGACAAAAGCGTAAAACTTGGATGACAAGATGAAATACAATTGTTTTGAACAAACAAAAAGAAAAAGCCCTTGACCGAAGTCAAGAGCCGTCAAACACTGGGGGCGAATTGTTCAATCGCAATTTCAGTTCTTTAGAAACCAAAGTTTCAGGGATAGCACTGCAACCCGAAGAGTCAACGACTCAACCTGATTTTCCTACCAGTGTTGAATTACATTTTAACATTGATGGTTAAAAGAGTCAAAGGATTTGCCATCTTTACGCTCCTCTTTTTTCTCAGCAAAAATCGAGTTGAAGCATAAAAAGAAAACAATGCAAACAGATGAATCAACTGGTAAGGGTGTAACGATTATGTTTAAATCATTGATAATGATAAGCAAACTATAAGAGATGAAGAGAATAACATTCATCCTTCTAAAAATGTGCCTTTTATCTAGCATGAATTATCTACACTTCTTACGAAGAACCTTTCAATTTTCTTGTTCACTTTTTTATTCGAAAAAGATAGAAAAAAGCTAGAACTTTTTTGATTTTTTGCCTTCATCTTTGTCTAAGTGGTAAGCCCTTTTGTTTCAAAACAAAGAAAATTCCCATGCGCTGGCTTTTGTAGTATAATAGTAAACAGACAAAAAGATAGGAATGTGTTATGAAAGTATTAGCTTTTGATACGTCTAGCAAGGCTCTTTCTCTAGCCATTTTAGAGGACAAGCAAGTTCTTGCCGAGACTATGATCAATATCAAGAAAAATCACAGTATTACCCTCATGCCTGCCATTGATTTTTTGATGGCTAGTCTGGATTGGACGCCCAAGGACTTGGATCGCATCGTGGTGGCAGAGGGACCAGGTAGCTACACAGGTTTACGAATTGCGGTAGCAACTGCCAAGACCTTGGCTCATACTCTGAACATTGAGTTAGTTGGGATGTCTAGTCTATTGGCTCTGGTGCCACGCCAAAAAGAAGGCTTGGTGGTTCCTATCATGGATGCGCGTCGTAACAATGTCTATGCAGGCTTTTATGAAAATGCCAAGCCAGTCTTGCCAGAAGCGCACCTGTCTTTTTCGGAAGTGCTAGAGCAGGTCAAGGATGCTGAGCAGGTGACCTTTGTCGGAGAAGTTGGAGCCTTTGTGGAACAGATCCAAGAACAACTACCACAAGCCAGCTACCAAGAAACCTTGCCAAATGCAGCTAATCTAGCTCTTAGGGCCTGGGATAAGGAAGCAGACTCCTTGCACGACTTTGTGCCAAATTACCTCAAACGAGTTGAGGCTGAAGAAACTGGCTCAAGAATCACACCGAGTCTGGCGAGTCCTACATTAAACGCCTATGATAAAGATCAAACGAATCCAACAGCAACCTGACTTAGCTCAAGCTATCTATGCTGTTATGGTAGATGTTTACCCAGTCAGTCCTTGGACGCTGGAACAAATCCAAGCAGACCTGTCCCAAGACCAGACTTGGTATGCTCTGGCTTATGATGGGGAAGAAGTGATTGGATTTCTAGCCGTTCAGGAGAATCTCTTTGAGGCAGAAGTCCTGCAAATCGCTGTCAAAGGAGCCTATCAGGGTCAGGGAATTGCGCCAGCTTTGTTTGCAACATTACCAGCAGAAAAGGAGATTTTCCTAGAAGTCAGAAAGTCAAACCAACGTGCGCAAGCATTTTACAAGAAAGAAAAGATGGCGGTCATCGCTGAGCGAAAGACTTACTATCATGACCCAGTCGAGGACGCCATTATCATGAAGAGAGAAGTAGATGAAGGATAGATATATTTTAGCATTTGAGACATCCTGTGATGAGACCAGTGTCGCCGTCTTGAAAAACGACGATGAGCTCTTGTCCAATGTCATTGCGAGTCAAATTGAGAGCCACAAACGTTTTGGGGCGTAGTGCCAGAAGTAGCTAGTCGTCACCATGTCGAGGTCATTACAGCCTGTATCGAGGAGGCGCTAGCAGAAGCAGGAATTACTGAAAACGACATAACAGCTGTGGCGGTTACCTATGGACCGGGCTTGGTTGGAGCTCTGCTAGTTGGTTTGTCAGCTGCCAAGGCCTTTGCTTGGGCGCATGGCTTGCCACTTATCCCCGTCAACCACATGGCTGGTCACCTCATGGCAGCTCAGAGTGTGGAGACTTTGGAGTTTCCTCTCCTAGCACTCTTGGTCAGCGGAGGACACACCGAGTTGGTCTATGTGTCAGAGGCTGGCGATTACAAGATTGTTGGGGAGACACGAGACGATGCAGTTGGGGAGGCTTATGACAAGGTCGGTCGTGTCATGGGCTTGACTTATCCAGCAGGTCGCGAGATTGACGAGTTGGCCCATCAAGGTCAGGATGTTTATGACTTCCCTCGTGCAATGATCAAGGAGGATAATCTGGAGTTTTCATTCTCAGGTTTGAAGTCTGCCTTTATCAATCTTCACCACAATGCTGAGCAAAAGGGAGAAAGCTTGTCTAAAGAGGATTTGTGTGCTTCCTTCCAAGCAGCTGTCATGGATATTCTCATGGCAAAAACCAAGAAGGCTTTGGAGAAATATCCTGTTAAAACTCTGGTAGTGGCAGGTGGTGTAGCAGCCAATAAAGGTCTCAGAGAACGCCTAGCAGCCGAAATTACAGATGTCAAGGTCATCATTCCACCTCTGCGGCTCTGCGGTGATAATGCTGGTATGATTGCCTATGCCAGTGTCAGTGAGTGGAATAAGAAGAATTTTGCCAGTTTAGACCTCAATGCCAAACCAAGTCTTGCCTTTGATACCATGGAATAAAGAGTCAGCTTGAAGCTGGCTTTTTTGCTAAAATATTTTATAATATGTTAAAAAAGGAAAAGTTTTTACAAATAGAATAGTAAAGGGAGTTTGGCCATGATTGAAAAGATGGAATTGGGAGAATTTTACAAGGAATTGCGTCTGGCGAGAAAACTCAAGCAGTCAGATGTTGCTTGTGATGGACTGACAGCATCCCAGCTATCCAAGTTTGAACTGGGACAGTCTATGCTGTCTGCGGATAAGCTGATCCTAGCTATCCAAGGGATAAATGTGACCTTTGATGAGTTTGGGCACAAGCTCAACAACTACCAAGAATCCCCACACATGCGATTTGGTCGAAAGGTTGTGGATCGTTTTGCCCATCAAGATATAGCGGGTTTAGAGCAACTGTTGGAGGAAGTCGAACAAGAACAGATGGCGCAGACCTATCGTCGTTTGAACGCTATTGTGATTAAAGATGCCATTCATTCCTTAGATAAAAGGTATCCGTTAGAAGAGGAGGATAGCGAGTTTTTAACTACTTATCTCTATGCTATCGAATCTTGGACCTGGTTTGAACTCTATATTTTTTGCAATACCATGCCCTTCTTGAGCAACCAAGATCTGATTTTTTTATCAACCTCTTTACTTGAAAAATCCAAGGAATTTAAAGAATTGGCACACAATAGACTGTATATGAAAAGTGGCTTTCTGAATATCATATCAGAGCTTATGGAGCGTAAGCTTTTCTCTTACATCCTAATCTTTGAGTCCGAGTTGGAGAGCATGCTCCGTCCATACGATGTTTTTGAGAAATTATTGTGGCAGTTTTTAAAGAAGATGAGCATTTTCCTTCAAACCAAGGGAAGTAATCAAAAAGAGATTGAAGACTTTATCCAATCTCTACAAGTATTAGAAAATCCACAATTAACAGCCCTTTTTGAACTACGCTTACAGCAATATAAAGACCTTATCGATTAACAAACAATCGCAAAAATGAAATTTCTATAAGAAAAAATGTCAAATATGCGATTTTCTAAAATAGGGCATTTTTCGTGTTATACTGTCTTTATTTCATAGTATAGGAGAAAATAAAATGAAAAAGATAATCTCACGCTACTACTTGTTTGTAGCTATTCTACTTGTCATTACTGACCAGTTCTTCATTCGTTTGCTTTACATAGCGGCCTTGCTGCTGGTCTATCTGACTTTGCCTATTATTTGTCGGATATGATGTTGAATTTTCTTGTGGTTCTGCTTGCTATTATTGTTATGGTTTGGTCAGGTAAATGGCAGAAAATCAACAGTAGAAAATTTAAAGGGTCTTATCTTTTTTATTCCTTTTTAGCTCTTCTTGCTTTTGTTATTTGGAATTTTGTCACATTTGTTATTTTCCCACCTACCAAAAATGAAATTGCTTATCAACTCGATATTCCTACTTTTACAGGAGCAACGGCATTTTTGATGTATTTTTTCTATCCTGTGATTGCAGGTCCCATTTTTGAAGAGATGATTTATCGTGGGTTGGTAATGACTGCTCTGGAAAAAGGAAAGAAGTGGGGTCTGGATGTGCTTGGTTCTGCTGCTTTGTTTGGAATCTTGCACATTAGTAATCACGGTTGGGTCTTGACAGACTTTTTCGTATATATGGGTGGTGGCCTCATACTTGCAGTCTTGTTTAGAGTAACCAAGTCCATTTATTGGCCTATTGGACTGCATATAGTCTACAATGGCATTGGCCAGATTTTGCCCTTGTTGTTTTAGAGTCTTTTTAGAAACATAAATATGAGGCCGACTCCTCGTGCTAGAGCTTTTGATTGGATGAAAGCCCTCTGGGCAGGTTTGGCTGAAAAAAGACGCAGATAAAACTTAAAAGGATCAACTATGAAAAGGAAAGAAACGAAATTTTATCTAGGGACCATTTTGGTACTTATGTCTTATTACTTGATTTTTAATTTAGTAGTGAGATTAGAGTTTATGGATCAATTATCAGATTTTGGATTTTATGGGATTCAAATTTTATTGATAGTAATTGAGGGAATTGCTGCTACTGTGGTTCTTGTCAAGAGTCAACGTTGGAAAGATTATGGTCGCTTCGAGTTTCGTTGGCCCTATCTAGCTATCTTCTTTCTTTCCTTTATATTGATATTTTTGTGGGTAAATATAACGACTCAGATCTTTCCAAGCACGCAAAATGGTAGTGCAATTGTGAAAGAAGCAGCTAATTTGACAGGAATTAGTTACTTTATAACGCGTATTTTCTATGGTAGTCTCATTGCTCCTGTAGTTGAAGAATTGGTCTTTCGTGGGCTTCTGATGACAGCTCTAGCTAAATTTAAAACATACTATGTTGATGTCATTGTTTCCTCTACTCTTTTTAGTCTCATTCATGTTTTACAGTATGGATGGGTGTTAACAGACTTCATCATTTATGCAGGAGCAGGTCTGCTACTCTGTATGTTCTTTCGTTATACACGTTCAGTTTATTGGTCTATGGCCCTTCACATCTTGTGGAATAACTTCTTAATCATTGTCAGTTTACTGGTGTTTGGGTATTAGACTTGGCAGAATTTTTTACATCACATAGATAAGGCTGGCTTCCCAGTCTTTTTCTTATTATGACGGTTTGTCACTTACCCTTCATGAAATCCGACTCGATCAAAGTTTGTCAATCCTAACCTTTTTTTGTATAGTAGAAATATGAAATTTACAAAAATAATCAGTAGTCTGCTCGCTCTTGGAGCTTTACTCATGCTTTTATCAGCTTGCCATAATATCAAAAAGACGCAACTGGTCTTGTTTGAATCCCTTTCTTTCGGTATGCCTGTTAAATCTTTTGAAAAAGTATTTGGAGAGGCTAGCCAAGTGGTGGAAGAAGAGGAAATGGCCTATCGCGATACTTGGCGTGCAGAAGACTCTTATTTCTATAAAACAGGCCGCCTTTTCTATGATTATGAAAATATTTCTTTGAAGGGCTATACAGGTCGAGCAAGATTCACATTTTCAAAATCGCATCGCTTGGAAGAAGCGACAGCTCATATTCCTGTAACTTCAAAGATGGAGCAACAAGTAGTACTCAACAATCTATCCCAGACTATAAAAAAAGAACTTGAAGCTCTTCCAGATTACCAGTCCATGACCACTGATCCGGTAGGACTATACGATGACGGTTATCGTTACAAGGTCAAATTGAAAGGACAGCAGTGGGAACTCTGGGTCGATGTCTATCCGACAGAAGATGAATATGCTGAAAAAACTGAATCCAACAAGTATATGATTCGAGTGGATCAATTTCTCATGTATCCATAAGCAGGTAAAATTTTTTTACAATGTTTACTAGTTCCAAGTTCCAAACTCTAAACTTTTTTCTCTTTTATGAATGTGTTATAATATTTCTTGCTGTGGCTGTGACCTTGAACAGTCTCAAACGAAGAAAATAAGAGGAAAAAAATGAAAGAAAGGATTTTGGGAAGGTGTTCAGGCTGCCATGCCGACTGCCCTTGGCTATGTTAGTATCGGTCTAGCTTGTGGGATTATCGGTGCGCCCTATGTGACACCTGTTGAGATGGGCCTGATGAGCCTCTTTGTTTATGCTGGGAGCGCCCAGTTTGCCATGTTGGCATTGATTGCGGTCCAAGCACCTGTAGCAGCCATTGCCATGACAGTCTTTTTAATCAATTTACGACTCTTTTTGCTGAGCTTGCATGCGTCGACCTATTTCCGTCATACCAGTCTCTGGCAAAATATCGGTATGTCTAGTCTCTTGACAGATGAGACTTACGGGGTTTTGATGGGAGAATTAGCCCATACAGACAAGGTCAATCCTATGTGGATGCATGGGAATAATCTCAACAGTTATGTAGCTTGGTTTGTTGGGACAGTTGTTGGGACAGCTCTAGGTGGTTTACTGCCAAATCCAGAAATCTTTGGCCTTGATTTTGCCCTGGTGGGAATGTTTATCGGGATTTTTGCTTCGCAGTTCCAGATTATGCAAAGACGGATTCCTGTCCGCAATCTGCTGAAAATCATAGCAGTTGTTACGGTGTCTTTCTTTTTGCTCTTGACAGTGGTGTCTCAGTCTCTAGCTGTTCTATTTGCGACGCTACTTGGATGTACAATGGGGGTGGTCTTAGATGGTCAGTAAATATCTTTTGTTAGCCGTTATCTTTTCGGGCCTAGTGACTTGGATACCTCGTATGATTCCCTTCATCTTGGTTAAGTACAAGGGTTTGCCAGCTATCGTTGAGCGTTTTTTGAAATTTTTGCCTGTTTCCATTATCTTTGCCTTGATCCTTTCAAGTGTAGTGGCAGGCAAGGTTGGGAGCCTTCCTCAGATCAAGTGGCTGGACTTTTTAGCAGTCTTTCCAACGGCTTGGGTAGCCTTTCGCTACCGCAATCTAGTGGGCACAGTTCTTTTTGGAGTGGTCTTGATTGCAGTCTTGCGTCTGGTCTTTTAGTCAGCCATAAAAAAAACCTATCACCGAGATAGATATCATATAATAGCGAAAAAAATTATTTTCTGATAAGATAGTAAGGTATTCTATTTTGGAGGAAATGACATGAAAAAAATCGTCAAATATTCATCTCTTGCTGCCCTAGGGCTTGTTGCTGCAGGTGTACTAGCAGCGTGCTCAGGTGGAGATAAGAAAGATGCAGCATCAGGTGAAGCAACATCTGGTAAAAAAGAAATCGTCGTAGCAACTAACGGTTCACCAAACCATTTATCTATGAAGAAAATGGTGAATTGACTGGTTACGAGATTGAACTTATCCGTGCGATCTTTAAAGACTCTGACAAGTATGAAGTCAAGTTTGAAAAGACAGAATGGTCAGGGATTTTCCCAGGACTTGATAGTGATCGTTATCAAATGGCTGTTAACAACCTCAGCTATACCAAAGAACGTGCAGAAAAATACCTTTACGCAGCACCAACTGCTAAAAACCCTAACGTTCTCGTTGTGAAGAAAGACGACGATAGCATCAAATCTCTCGATGACATCGGTGGAAAATCTACTGAAGTTGTTCAAGGAACAACCTCAGCAAAACAATTGGAAGAATATAACAAACAACACGCAGACAATCCAACGGTTCTTAACTACACTAAGGCAGATTTCCAACAAATCATGTCTCGTTTGAGTGATGGACAATTTGACTACAAGATTTTTGATAAAATCGGTGTTGAGACAGTTATCAAAAACCAAGGTTTGGACAACTTGAAAGTCATCGAACTTCCAAGCGACCAACAACCTTACGTTTACCCACTTCTTGCTAAAGGTCAAGATGAGTTGAAATCATTTGTAGACAAACGTATCCAAGAACTCTACAAAGACGGAACTCTTGAAAAATTGTCTAAACAGTTCTTCGGAGACACTTATCTCCCAGCAGAAGCTGATATCAAATAAATTTGTAAATCATCCATTCTCTGGTAGATGGATGGTTTTCCATTCTGGAGGTATATAGTTTTAAACTATATGTCTGCCTATCTATTAACAATTTGTTAAATCAAACAATTTATGAGATACTGTTACAGTATTATTTTTAAGGAGAAAGAATCATGAAAATTAAAAAATGGCTCGGTGTAGCAGCTCTTGCTACAGTCGCAGGTTTGGCTCTTGCAGCTTGCGGAAATGCAGAAAAGAAAGCAGATAACGAAACAGTTGTCAAAATTGCAACAGTTAACCGTAGCGGTTCTGAAGAAGCACGTTGGGATAAAATCCAAGAATTGGTTAAAAAAGATGGCATTAAATTGGAATTCACAGAGTTTACTGACTACTCTCAACCAAACAAGGCAACTGCTGATGGCGAAGTAGACTTGAACGCTTTCCAACACTACAACTTCTTGAACAACTGGAACAAAGAAAACGGGAAAGACCTTGTAGCGATTGCAGATACTTATATCTCTCCAATCCGCCTTTACTCAGGTAAAAATGGGGAAGAAAACAAGTACACCAAAGTGGAAGAAATCCCAGATAACGGTGAAATTGCTGTACCAAACGATGCAACAAACGAAAGCCGTGCGCTTTACTTGCTTCAATCAGCTGGTTTGATCAAATTGGATGTTTCTGGAACGGCTCTAGCAACAGTTGCGAACATCAAAGAAAATCCAAAGAACTTGAAGATTACAGAATTGGACGCTAGCCAGACAGCTCGTTCATTGTCATCAGTTGACGCTGCCGTTGTAAACAATACCTTCGTTACAGAAGCAAAATTGGACTACAAGAAAGCACTCTTCAAAGAGCAAGCTGATGAAAACTCAAAACAATGGTACAACATCATCGTTGCGAAAAAAGATTGGGAATCATCACCTAAAGCTGATGCCATCAAGAAAATTATCGCGGCTTACCACACTGATGAAGTGAAAAAAGTCATCGAAGAAACATCAGACGGTTTGGACCAACCAGTTTGGTAATAAGACATAGGGAGGTGGGAGAGTTTCCACCTCTTGCTTTTGTCTAGACTGTTGGTTTTGAAGAAGATAATCTTGTAGTCCGTCCATAGACACAAGTCCTTAGAAAGGGAGAGAAAAAATGGTTTTTCCTAGTGAACAAAAGCAGATTGAAAAATTTGAAAAGGATCATGTAGCCCAGCATTATTTTGAAGTTTTGCGTACCTTGATTTCTAAGAAATCAGTCTTTGCCCAGCAGGTCGGGCTCAAGGAAGTCGCCAACTATTTGGGTGAGATTTCAAGCGTGTGGGAGCTGAAGTCGAGATAGATGAGAGCTACACGGCGCCTTTTGTCATGGCGCATTTCAAGAGTTCGCGTCCAGATGCTAAGACCTTGATTTTCTATAATCACTATGACACCGTACCAGCGGACGGAGATCAGATTTGGACAGAGGATCCCTTTACACTTTCTGTGCGAAATGGCTTTATGTATGGGCGTGGGGTTGACGACGACAAGGGGCACATCACGGCTCGTTTGAGTGCTCTGAGAAAGTATATGCAGCACCACGATGACCTGCCAGTCAATATCAGCTTTATCATGGAAGGGGCAGAGGAGTCTGCTTCTATGGATTTAGATAAGTATTTAGAGAAACACGCAGACAAACTCCGAGGAGCAGATTTGCTAGTTTGGGAGCAAGGAACCAAAAATGCCTTGGAGCAGTTAGAAATTTCTGGTGGAAACAAGGGAATCGTGACCTTTGATGCCAAGGTGAAAAGTGCGGATGTGGATATCCACTCGAGTTATGGAGGTGTCGTGGAGTCAGCACCATGGTATCTTATCCAGGCCTTAAGTAGCCTACGCGCTGCAGATGGTCGTATCTTAGTAGAAGGCTTGTACGAGGATGTCCAAGAGCCGAATGAACGAGAGTTAGCCTTGGTGGACACCTATGCACAAGGCAACCCCGGGGAAATCAGCCGCATTTACGGCTTGGAATTGCCTCTCTTACAAGAGGAGCGCGCTGCCTTTCTCAAACGATTCTTTTTGAACCTGCACTCAATATAGAGGGAATCCAATCTGGTTACCAAGGTCAGGGTGTTAAGACTATTTTGCCAGCAGAAGCTAGTGCCAAGCTAGAGGTTCGTCTGGTTCCTGGCTTAGAACCGCATGATGTTCTGGAAAAAATTCGGAAACAGCTAGACAAAAATGGTTTTGATAAGGTAGAATTGTATTATACCTTGGGAGAGATGAGTTATCGAAGCGATATGAGTGCGCCAGCCATTCTCAATGTCATCGAGTTGGCCAAGAAATTCTACCCTCAGGGCGTATCGGTCTTGCCGACTACAGCGGGGACAGGACCTATGCATACGGTCTTTGACGCCCTAGAGGTACCTATGGTAGCCTTCGGTTTAGGGAATGCCAATAGCCGAGACCACGGTGGAGATGAAAACGTGCGGATCGCCGATTACTACACCCATATTGAATTAGTAGAGGAGCTGATTAGAAGCTATGAGTAGAGATATTATCAAGTTAGATCAGATCGATGTGACCTTTCACCAAAAGAAGAGAACCATCACAGCGGTCAAGGATGTGACCATTCACATCCAAGAAGGGGATATCTACGGTATCGTAGGATATTCTGGAGCAGGAAAATCCACTCTAGTCCGGGTGATTAACCTCCTGCAAAAACCATCTGCAGGCAAAATTACCATTGACGACGATGTGATTTTTGACGGCAAGGTGACCTTGACGGCAGAGCAGTTGCGTCGCAAACGTCAAGATATCGGGATGATTTTCCAGCATTTCAACCTCATGAGTCAAAAAACAGCAGAGGAAAATGTAGCCTTTGCCCTTAAACACTCTGGACTCAGCAAGGAAGAAAAGAAAGCAAAAGTTGCTAAGTTGTTAGACTTGGTTGGTTTGGCAGATCGTGCTGAAAACTACCCTTCACAACTATCTGGAGGACAAAAACAGCGTGTGGCCATTGCGCGTGCCTTGGCCAACGATCCGAAAATTTTGATTTCAGATGAGTCAACCTCTGCCCTTGATCCTAAGACAACCAAGCAAATTCTAGCCTTGTTGCAAGATTTGAACCAAAAATTAGGCTTGACCGTTGTCCTGATTACACACGAAATGCAAATTGTCAAAGACATTGCTAATCGTGTGGCAGTCATGCAGATGGCCGTTTGATTGAAGAAGGCAGTGTCCTTGAAATCTTCTCAGACCCTAAACAACCTTTGACCCAAGACTTCATCTCAACTGCCACAGGTATTGACGAAGCCATGGTCAAGATTGAGAAGCAAGAAATTGTGGAGCATTTGTCTGCGAATAGCCTTTTGGTGCAACTCAAGTATGCAGGGGCTTCGACAGACGAACCACTTTTGAATGAATTGTACAAGCATTACCAAGTAACGGCTAATATCCTTTATGGAAATATCGAAATTCTCGATGGCACTCCTGTTGGAGAATTGGTGGTGGTCTTGTCAGGTGAAAAAGCAGCGCTAGCAGGTGCTCAAGAAGCCATCCGTCAGGCTGGTGTGCAGTTAAAAGTATTGAAGGGAGGACAGTAAAATGACAGACTTGATTCAAACTTACTTACCAAATGTCTATAAGATGGGCTGGTCAGGTCAGGCAGGCTGGGGAACAGCCATTTACCTAACTCTTTATATGACAGTTCTTTCCTTCATTATCGGAGGGTTCTTGGGGCTCGTTGCAGGTCTTTTCCTTGTCTTGACAGCGCCAGGCGGTGTCTTGGAGAACAAGGTCGTTTTCTGGATTTTAGACAAGATTACCTCTATTTTCCGTGCGGTTCCCTTCATCATCCTTTTGGCTATCTTGTCACCTCTTTCTCACTTGATTGTCAAGACTAGTATCGGACCCAATGCAGCCCTTGTCCCACTTTCTTTGCGGTATTTGCCTTCTTTGCCCGTCAGGTGCAGGTCGTCTTGGCTGAGCTGGATGGCGGTGTCATTGAAGCGGCTCAAGCTAGTGGAGCGACTTTCTGGGATATCGTTGGGGTATACCTATCCGAAGGTCTTCCAGATTTGATTCGTGTGACGACTGTGACCTTGATTTCCCTTGTTGGTGAAACCGCTATGGCGGGAGCAGTTGGTGCTGGTGGTATCGGTAATGTGGCCATTGCCTATGGATTCAACCGTTACAATCACGATGTGACCATCTTGGCGACCATTATTATCATCTTGATTATCTTTACAATCCAGTTCTTGGGAGATTTCTTGACCAGGAAATTAAGTCATAAATAAAAAGAGCCGAAGGGCTCTTTTTTAGTGATTAGATTTTGTGTGTAAACTTTTTACTAATGACTTGCCCAAGCAAAGCACCAATCAAGGCACAAAGGAGAATGCTTGCGACAAAGAGAAAAATTTTGTCTAGCTCTGGAGCGACCATGATACGGTCAATGTATTCCTGAGATTTTCCACGAGCGAGGAGAGCTGCCTCGTAGGATGCTGGATTGATCCACATGAGGAGGATAGGACCACTTGTGCTAAAAGCAAAGACTAGGAAGGAGAAAAGATTTTTAATCTTATCCTGATAGTGACCGAGGCGAGCGGTGGCATCTGCTGCAAGACCGCAGGCGATAGCTGGTAGAAAGGCTCCAGCGCCGTGTTTACTAGCTAGGAAGAAGAGAGCCATAAAGAGCCCTAGAGTGGAAATGGCACCAAAACGAGGAACTTTTACCAGAAGAAACATGTAAACACTCCCCCCAACAAGGGTTGAAAAAGCAGGAGCATAGAACATATTGCCCGTTGAGTCAACCAGGTGTCCAAGTACTACTCCAATCCCTAGACAGAGGAAATAGAGGACGACAGCTAAGAGGGTGGTTAAGATATTTTTCTTCATGAGTTTCTCCTTGATATAAACTAACAAAATCAATTGTATCATGCTTTTAGATGATTGTAAATGGACACTCTATATTTTTGAAAACGTTTGAAATATGATATAATAGTTACACAGTTGTTTGAAGGAGGATATCATGGGAAAATTTCTAGAATTCGTCTTTAATCGTTTCTTTTTAGGAATGATTGTGACGGCTTTTTTCTGGTTATTCACACTAGCAGGAGGTGTGGTCTTTGGTTTGGCACCAGCTAGTGCAACCCTTATGAGTTTATATGCTGAGCACGGTTATACTTATCGAGCTTATAGTTTGAAAGAAGCTTGGGAACTCTATAAGAGTAACTTTGTCAAGAGCAACCTCACTTTCTATAGTTTTGTATTTGTAGATTTAGTATTAGTTTATGGTCTGTATCTTTTGGTTCAATTGCCCCATCAGACTATTTTTCATCTCTTGGCAACCTTTCTTAATGTTCTTGTAGTGGCCCTTGTCTTTCTAGCCTATACTGTTTCCTTGAAACTTCAGGTATATTTTGATTTATCCTACCGAAATACCGTGAAATTGTCTCTTATTGGGATTTTCATGAGCTTGCCAGCAATCGCCAAGGTTCTGATTGGCACAGGCTTGCTTGTAGGAGTTGGTTACTATATGCCTGCTCTCCTCTTTTTTGTAGGAATTGGTGTGTGGCATTTCTTTATCAGTGATATGTTGGAACCTATTTATGAAAGTATCCATGAAAAATTGGCGACAAAATAGAATGAAGCAATTTTGGCTTCACTCTCTTTTACGGATTTATAGCCTCGTTATAATCATCATCATTGCTAGTTTTGCGGTGATGATTTCCTATGCTGACTGGGATTCGCGCGAGAAAGAAGCTCAGCGAGTAGCTCAACGCGTGACGACTCGGACAGTAAGTGAGATTGAATATTACCATAGAGAGTCGACTCGGCTTGCCCAGACTTTGGTTGAAAATCAGGCTCGCATCGAAGGGATTTACAAGTACTTTAGTCTCAGTACACCAGACTATTTTTATTGGCAATTAGAGCGCAAGGCTTCTCCTTATATCTCGGTATCCTTGTATGAAAATATCGACGATCTCTATGTTCGTAATGATTTTGTGACAGGGGTGGCAATTGTCCTCCAAGATTACAAAGAAGTTTTTGTTTCAACCAGAGGGAAACGAAGTGGAGAGAAAATTCCAGCAGAAAATTTCAAACCAGCTCCTAATAGTTTTGCCATTCCTGTATCCGATCCCGTTTCTGACCAGGATTTAGGAGTGATCTACATCTCTTTATCCCCAGATGTCTTACGTGGAGCTATTGACAATACCCGAGGCAACACACCAATGGCTGTGACGGTGACTTCGTCTTTTGATACGGAGATGTTTCAGCTTGGGGAGAAGGTGTCAGCAGAGCGGGAGAACTGGCTTGTAGGAGTCACCTCTCATGGCTATCAAGTTCGTGTGGCTGTTCCTAAGGATTTTGTTCTTAAGGGAACGTTGACTAGTTCTGCTGTCATTATTGGACTAAGCATTCTCTTTATCATCATTTTGTATATCACTCTGAGACAGACCTTTTCAAAATATCAAAAGCAGGTGGTGGATTTGGTCGAGTCTATTCAGGTTATTGCTCAAGGAGAAGAAGGACTTCGAATCGATACCTCTGAAAAAGACCAAGAATTGCTTCTCATTGCAGAAACAACCAATGATATGTTGGATCGACTGGAAAAAAATATCCACGATATTTATCAGTTGGAACTTAGCCAAAAAGATGCCAATATGCGAGCCTTGCAAGCTCAGATCAATCCGCATTTTATGTATAATACATTGGAATTTCTTCGCATGTATGCGGTGATGGAAAGCCAAGATGAGCTGGCGGATATTATCTATGAATTTAGTAGCTTGTTGCGTAACAATATCTCTGATGAGCGTGAAACGACCTTGCAACAAGAACTAGAATTTTGTCGTAAATACAGTTATCTCTGTATGGTTCGCTATCCAAAGTCAGTAGCTTATGGCTTTAAGATCGCGCCAGAATTAGAAAATATGAAGATTCCCAAGTTTACGCTCCAACCATTGGTCGAAAATTACTTGCCCACGGTATTGACTACCGCCGAACAGACAATGTTATCAGCATCAAGGTCTTGAAGGGTGAGGGATTTGTTGAAATCCTGGTAGTCGATAATGGTCGTGGCATGCCTGCTGAAAAATTAGCTGCCTTGCAAGAGAAATTAGCTCAGAGAAGTTTTGAGCACGAAGCAAGCTACAGCGGCGAGCGGCAGTCAATCGGAATAGTGAATGTACACGAACGCTTTGTCCTCTATTTTGGGGATCGCTACCAAATCAGTGTAGAGTCAGCTGAGCAAGAAGGTGTTCTCTATCGAATCACTATCCAGGATGAATAGAAAGGGTAGAAATGTATAAAGTTTTATTAGTAGACGACGAGTACATGGTGACAGAGGGGCTCAAGCGCTTGATTCCCTTTGAAAAATGGGATATGAAAGTCGTCGCAACAGCCAATCATGCTGACGATGCTCTGGGCTATGTCAAGCATCATCCGGTTGATGTGATTATTTCGGATGTCAATATGCCCGATAAAACAGGACTGGAGATGATCAAGGAGATGAAGGAGATTCTCCCAGATGCCTATTATATCTTGCTATCTGGCTATCAGGAGTTTGACTATGTCAAGAAAGCAATGAACCTGAGTGTCGTGGATTATCTGGTGAAGCCAGTGGATAAGGTGGAGTTGAGTCATTTATTAGAAAAAATTGCGAGTCAACTTCAGGAAAAGGTGGAGCAGAGTCAGACTCTCAGCCAAGAATTGGATGAAGAAGGCTTTGTCAACTTCTTAGCAGGTAAAGACAACTGGTGGATAGGTCTTTCCAAGGAAAAACAAGGTTCTTTCACTATTCCTTACTATGTTTTAGGTCAAGACTGGCAGATTTTTATCTCTGATCAACCACTAGATGGAATCGTAGTAACGCCCTTTGTAGCACCCTACCAACAAGCCTTTGAAAAATGGAAGATCAACGCAGAAAAAGCCCTCTTTTACGGTTCCGTCAATCTAGAAAAATCCGAGAGTCTATTTGCTTATTACGAACCGATTTATCGCGTGATTATCCAAGGAAATATCAATCAAATCATCGAAGAATTGACCCTGCTGGAGAAGGTTGTCTTAGAGAATACACCGCGCGTGGCTATCACCAAACAACTCTTCACTCAATTTGTCATGGATGTCTTCCACTTGTTTGAGCATCTAAAAGCGGATGATATGACAGAGATTGTCAAAGCCATCCATGCTATTAACTCCTTTGAAGAATTGGTTGCCTACATCAAAGCAACCTTGACTAAGTTCTTTGGCCAGTATCGGATGAATGAAATGTGGTCAGTGTTCTAGAGGTGATCGGCCGCGATTATCAAAAAGAGCTCTCACTTAAGGATATTAGCAAGGATCTCTTTATTAACCCAGTCTACCTCGGTCAGCTGATTAAGCGAGAAACCAACTCGACCTTTGCAGAACTGCTCAACAAACAGCGAATTAAGGCAGCGCAACAGCTCTTGCTTTCAACCAATGATAGTATTGAAGATGTTTGCTATGCCGTTGGTTACAGTAATGTCGGCTATTTTTACAAAGTTTTCCGTAAATTGTGCGGAAAATCACCAAAAGCTTACCGAAAACAAGTCGAGACAGGCCTGTAAGAATTGTATTTCTGTACGAAAAATGCTATAATGTCCAAAAGGTTTTATAGGAGGAAAATATGAAAAAGAAACCAATTTATCTCTGGATTTTGTTAGTCCTATCCGCACTCATTTCTGCTTCGTCATTATTTGGCATCTTGGGCCCAGTCCCTAGCAAAGAAGTTCTTCGTGCGAGTCTATCTAATAGTGGGTCCCTTACTGCTCAGCAAATAGAAGACACGGTTAACTATACCTACCAAGTAACAGCGGCATCGCACTCAATTTTTAATGTAGTTTTGATTGTTTTATCTGCTATTTTAGTTGTGGTAGCCTTTGTGTTCTTAGTTCGTAAAAACGTCCAATTTGCAAACTATGCTTATCTTGGCTATCTTTTGCTAGCGATTGTTGGTTTGGTCTATTCTTTTATGAACATTCAAGATGCACTTCAATTGATTAAAGATGATACCCTAGGCTTAGGAATAGGCACATTAGCAAAAGGAACCGTTATTTTGTTCATGATTATCAATGTCCTCTTTTTAGCTTTAGTCCTTTACAAGATGTGGCGCCAACAAAAAGATTTGGCTGAGGAAGCCGAAGCAGAGGAAGTTGCCTAAGTATTGACAAAAGAGAACTATCAAGTTACAATCTTGGTAGTTCTTTTAATATCCAAAAATAAAAATCGAGGTCAATATGAAAAAAATATCCTTAGTTTATATCAGTTTGAGTGGAAATACAGAGAGTTTTGTAACCCGACTTAAGGACTATCTCTTGTCCCAGCACGAAGGGATTGAGGTCCAAAGATCCATATCAAGGATTTGGTCAAGAAAGGGAAAGATTTCTTTGAGATGGACCATCCTTATGTCGCCTTTTTACCAACCTATCTAGAAGGTGGAAATGGTGTCGACAACGGCGATGTTGAGATCCTGACGACTCCAGTGGGTGATTTTATCGCCTATGGAGACAATGCTAGTAAGTGTTTTGGTGTAGTGGGATCTGGTAATCGCAATTTTAATAACCAATACTGTTTGACTGCCAAGCAGTACAGTCAGCGTTTTGGTTTCCCTGTTCTAGCAGATTTTGAAATGAGAGGCATGTTGGGAGATATTAAAAAGGTTGCAGCGATTATCGCGGACTTATATGGATTGGAAAGTTAAGCTTCGGCTTAGCTTTTTCTTCTATTTTATTTGTTTAAAATCTAGGGCGAATCTTTAGCAGTTTCATGAAGAAGAGAAAAATCCGAGAAGAAGACTTCTCGGATTTTGATTATTTGAGTTGATCAGTGATTTCCTTGGAAAGCATGAGTCCCAAACGATAACCCTTGTTGATGTAGGCGATGACATCGTTGATATTCTCTGTTGTTTGGATTCTTTCGTGGATATCTGCTTTGAAAGTTTCGTCTTTTAAAAGCTGCTCCTGAAGAAGTTTCTGAAGTTTTTCTTTTTCGTATTTATTGATGAGAAAAAGAACGACAAGACTGATAAGAACTAAGATATAAGCGTACTGGCTCGTAAAATCTCCCCTGATTTGATAAAAAATTGAAGGCATAAGAAAAGCGAAAGAAATTTCGCTTTTCAACTAAGTCACTAGGCGAGCAGAACAGGTATCCAATAGCTAAAACCAGACAATTTGGATCTTTAACTGAAAAGTCCGCCCAGTTGAAATGAAGACTAGTAAAGCGCCAAGCCAAAGTCTGTATAGGATTTGGTGATAGTTACTTAGACTGCTTTACAATAAAGTGATTAAAAGATTACGACATGAGCCTAACCAAATCGATATTATTTGGTTAGGTGAATTAGTGAAGCAGTTAGCTAGTCTGCATATAGCGGCTAGCGTCTAACAATTAGGAACTTTAGTTCCAATTGTTAGTACTGAATCACATCTTCTCTGGTGCTTCTACTCCGAGCAAACGAAGAGCTTCTTTGAGGACGACTGCGGTTGCGTAGCTGAGGGCCAGACGACTGTCGCGCTCTGGGCTTTCATCCAAGATACGAGTGTGAGCATAGTATTTATTGAAAGCTTGCGCCAAGCTGATTGCATACTTAGCAATGAGCGATGGGTCATAGTTGTCAGAAGCACGTTTGATGACACGGGCAAAGTCTTGGAGAAGTTTGATGATTTCCCAGCTTTCGGCATCATTTAGACTGTAACTTTCTTGAGCATTTGGATGGAAGTCAGCTTTTCTAAGTAGAGACTGAATACGAGCGTAAGCGTATTGGATGTACGGACCAGTTTCTCCTTCAAATGAAACCATTGCTTCCAAATCAAAGTCATAACCATTTCGACGATCAGTTTTCAGGTCGTAGAATTTGACAGCTCCAACCCCAACAGCTTGGGCGATTTGATCCTTGTTTTCAAGGTCAGGATTTTTCGCTTCGATTTGAGCTTTAGCACGAGTGATGGCTTCTTGGAGAGTTGGCTCGAGCAGGATGATGTTTCCTTTACGAGTAGAGAGTTTTTGGCGATTCTTGGTTACAAGACCAAAGTCAACGTGAACCATATCGTCACTCCAAGCAAATCCCATTTTCTTCAAGACGGCTTTCAACTGTTTAAAGTGGTTAGATTGCTCTTGGCCGACAGCATAGACATTTTTAACAAAGTTGTAAGTACGAGCACGGTAGATGGCTGTTGCGATATCACGAGTGATGTAGAGAGTAGCGCCATCTGATTTTTTAATCATAGCAGGTGGCAAATCGAAATCATCCAAGTTGACAATGCAAGCCCCTTGAGACTCTTCTAGCAAGCCTTTTTCTTCTAAGATTTGTACGGCTTCATCCATCTTGTCATTGTAGAAGGCTTCACCGTTTAAGCTATCAAATTCAACACCGAGTAGTTTGTAGATGCGGTTGAATTCGACCAAACTTTCATCACGGAACCATTGCCAAAGTTGAGTTGCTTCAGGATCACCATCTTCTAGTTTTTTGAACCAGAGGCGACCTTCATCGTCGAGAGCCTTGTCAGTTTCGATTTCGGCATTGATGCGAACGTAAAGTTTCAACAACTCATCGATTGGGTTGGCTTCGATGGCTTCTTTAGAACCCCACTTCTTATAAGCAACCATGAGAAGACCAAACTGTTTCCCCCAGTCTCCAAGGTGGTTGATTTTAATGGTTTTGTAGCCCATCTTCTTAAAGATATTAGAGAGGGCATCTCCGATAACTGTTGAACGCAAGTGGCCGACTGAGAAGGGTTTGGCGATATTGGGACTAGAAAGGTCAATCGTAATATTTTGCTCTTGGCCTTCCGTTTGTTGGGCGTAGTCAGCACCTTTTTCGATGATTTCTTTGATAACTGCACCAGAAATAGCAGATTTATCAAGGAAAAAGTTTACGTAAGGACCCGTTGCCACCACTTTTTCAAAGGCTTGGCTGTTGATCTTTGCAGCAATATCGGCAGCAATCATTTGCGGTGCCTTGCGTTCGACTTTTGCTAGTGAGAAAGCAGGGAAAGCGATGTCTCCCATATCTGAATTTTTAGGTTGTTCTAGTAAATTGAAAATAGCCTCTTGGTCCAGGCTATCGATGACGCTAGCCAATTCGCCAGCAATCAGTTTTTTTGTATTCATAAGTAGGCTCCTTTTGGGCTTTTCTTCTATTTTAACACAATTTACTACATTTTTTGAGAAAGAAGAGAATTTTTTTGAATTCTCTATTTTTTTTGGTATAATATGGTTATAAAATAAATGTAAAATTTATTATAAATATTCGTTTAAGAGGATAATATGAGAAAAAGAGAACGGCATCAGTTGATTAAAAAGATGATCGCTGAAGAAAAACTTGGAACACAAAAAGAGATTCAAGATCGTCTTGAAGCTCAGAATGTCTATGTGACGCAAACGACTTTGTCACGTGATTTGCGTGAAATCGGCTTGACCAAGATCAAGAAAAATGATATGGTGTATTATGTACTAGCAAATGAGACAGATAAGATTGATTTAGTTGAGTTTTTGTCTCATCATTTAGAAGGAGTTGCAAGAGCAGAATTCACCTTGGTACTTCATACAAAACTTGGGGAAGCGGCAGTCTTAGCAAACGTTGTAGATGCAAACAAGGATGAATGGATTTTAGGAACGGTTGCTGGTGCTAATACCTTATTGGTTATTTGTCGAGACCAGCACGTTGCCAAGCTGATGGAAGATCGTTTGCTAGATTTGATGAAAGATAAATAAGGTCTTGGGAGTTGCTCTCAAGACTTATTTTTAGCAAGGAGAGACGGAAAATGGCAACAGAAAAGCTATCACCCGGCATGCAACAGTATGTGGATATTAAAAAACAATACCCAGATGCTTTTTTGCTTTTTCGGATGGGTGATTTTTACGAGTTGTTCTATGAAGATGCAATTAATGCAGCACAGATTTTAGAAATTTCCTTAACAAGTCGGAATAAAAATGCAGAAAATCCGATACCCATGGCGGGTGTCCCCTATCATTCTGCCCAGCAGTATATCGATGTATTGATCGAGCAGGGCTATAGGTGGCCATTGCCGAGCAGATGGAAGATCCCAAACAAGCGGTCGGAGTTGTCAAGCGAGAGGTGGTCCAGGTCATCACACCTGGAACGGTCGTTGATAGCAGTAAGCCGGATAGTCAGAATAATTTCTTGGTTTCCTTAGATCGTGATGGCAATCAGTTTGGTCTGGCTTATATGGATTTGGTGACGGGTGATTTCTATGTGACAGGGCTATTGGATTTCACTCTCGTTTGTGGAGAAATCCGTAACCTCAAGGCGCGAGAAGTGGTGCTGGGTTATGACTTGTCTGAGGAAGAGGAGCAAATCCTAAGCCGTCAGATGAATCTTGTGCTTTCCCATGAGAAGGAAGGCTTTGAGGATATTCATTTACTGGATTCACGTTTAGCAGCTGTGGAGCAAGCAGCAGCTAGTAAGCTACTCCAGTATGTTCATCGGACCCAGATGCGGGAATTGAACCATCTCAAACCAGTTATCCGCTATGAAATCAAAGATTTCTTACAGATGGACTATGCGACCAAGGCTAGTTTGGACTTGGTTGAGAATGCCCGTTCAGGCAAGAAGCAGGGGAGTCTTTTCTGGCTTTTGGATGAAACCAAAACAGCTATGGGCATGCGGCTCTTGCGCTCTTGGATTCATCGTCCCTTGATTGATAAGGAACGAATCGTCCAACGTCAAGAGGTGGTGCAGGTCTTTCTTGACCACTTTTTTGAGCGTAGTGATTTGACAGACAGTCTCAAGGGTGTTTATGACATCGAACGCTTGGCTAGTCGGGTTTCTTTTGGCAAGACCAATCCCAAGGATCTCTTGCAGTTAGCTACTACCTTGTCTAGTGTGCCACGGATTCGTGCGATTTTAGAAGGCATGGAGCAGCCTGCTTTGGCCTATCTCATTACACAGTTGGATGGAATCCCTGAGTTGGAGAGCTTGATTAGCGCAGCGATTGCTCCTGAAGCTCCTCATGTGATTACGGAAGGTGGCATTATCCGTACGGGATTTGATGAGACCTTGGATAAATACCGTCGAGTACTTAGAGAAGGGACCAGCTGGATTGCTGAGATTGAGGCTAAGGAGAGAGAAAACTCTGGTATCAGCACGCTCAAGATTGACTACAATAAAAAGGATGGCTACTATTTCCATGTGACCAATTCGCAACTGGGAAATGTTCCAGCCCACTTTTTCCGCAAGGCGACGCTGAAAAACTCAGAACGCTTCGGTACCGAGGAATTAGCGCGTATCGAGGGAGATATGCTGGAGGCACGTGAAAAGTCAGCCAACCTAGAGTACGAAATCTTTATGCGTATCCGAGAGGAAGTCAGCAAGTATATCCAGCGCTTGCAGGCTCTAGCCCAAGGAATTGCGACGGTTGATGTCTTGCAAAGTCTGGCGGTTGTAGCTGAAACCCAGCATTTGATTCGACCTGAGTTTGGAGACGATTCACAAATAGATATCCAAAAAGGGCGCCATGCGGTCGTTGAAAAGGTCATGGGGGCTCAGACCTACATTCCAAACAGCATCCAGATGGCAGAAGATACCAGCATTCAATTGATTACAGGGCCCAACATGAGCGGGAAGTCTACCTACATGCGCCAGCTAGCCATGACTGCGGTTATGGCCCAGATGGGTTCCTATGTTCCTGCTGAGAGCGCCTACTTGCCGATTTTTGATGCCATCTTTACTCGCATCGGAGCGGCAGATGACTTGGTTTCAGGTCAATCAACCTTCATGGTGGAGATGATGGAGGCCAACAATGCCATTTCGCATGCGACCAAGGACTCACTCATTCTCTTTGATGAATTGGGACGGGGAACGGCGACCTATGATGGCATGGCTTAGCCCAGTCCATCATCGAATACATCCATGAGCATATCGGAGCCAAGACCCTCTTTGCCACCCATTACCATGAGTTGACTAGTTTGGAGTCCAGTTTGGAGCACTTGGTCAATGTTCACGTGGCAACCTTGGAGCAGGGTGGGCAGGTCACCTTCCTTCACAAGATTGAACCAGGTCCAGCTGATAAATCCTACGGTATCCATGTTGCTAAGATTGCTGGCTTACCGGGAGAACTTTTAGCAAGAGCGGATAAGATTTTAACGCAACTGGAGAGTCAGGGACAAGAAAGCCAAGCTCCGATGAGGCAAACTAGCGCCGTCACGGAACAGATTTCTCTCTTTGATACGCCTGAAGAACATCCTATCCTAGCAGAATTGGCTAAACTGGATGTGTACAACATGACACCTATGCAGGCTATGAATGTCTTAGTCGAGTTCAAACAAAAATTATAAAAAGAATCCCACTCATGCATTTGTGAGTGGGTTTTTCTTTACTTTTTATGGGCCAAAAGTTGATTGATGTGGTCCACTTTTTTAGCTTCTCTTTTATAGAGGATAGTCCAGATGATAAGGTAGACAATCGCAAACTCTGGAATGAGCTGGAGATAGAAGGTCCAGTGGAAGGGGAACCAACCAGCCAGAGTTGCTAGTGGAACAAAGCCAGCCAGCATGAGGAAGAAATGGGAAAGTGTGGCACGGAGCAAGCTCCAGTCACGGCTGAATAAGCGACCGCCAAAGCTAAAGAGAACACCGATAGCTGACCAGATGATCATACAGTAGAGCAAGACCAGAGCACCGTGAACCTGATGTTCCACCATCACTTGTCCGACTAGAGACTCGGGGCTCAGTGGGGCATAGGTATTTGGTGCATAAATGAGTGAAAAGAGGATAGAGAGGATGAGGCCGATGAGGACGCCAGCAGCTGCGTCGTGAAAGATTTGTTTTTTCATAGTTCTAATTTCTCCTTGATGGTTTTTAGGTAACGGCGTGAAGAGTAGGTGAAGCTTTCGTTTTTTTCAAGAAAAATTTCAACCAGACCGTTGGGGGGTTAGTTTGAGATGAGAGATAGCGTCAATATTAACGATTTCTGATTGGGAAATTTGGATAAAAGTGGTCGGCAGAATGTCAAGAACTTGATAGAGACGCAAATCAATGGTATAGGTCTGAGATGCAGTTTCTGCTAGAATCTTGCGATTCTCGATATAGAAGCGTTGTATCTTACCAATCTTAACTAGATAGACCTGATCATCAATCTTTCCTTTGATTGTTTCTTTTTGGTCAAGATTTTCTGCGAACTCGATGACTTTCTGGACTTTTTTTCGGTCGGCTGAGGAGTTTGGACAATCAGCTTTTTCCTCCTCGTAAGTCTCCTTAATCTGTAGTTCTACTTTCATAAATTTCCCTCCTTTTCAGTTATACAAGGTTGTGATCACTTCCTGTACACCTTTATTAAACACTATTTTACGATCCATGGCAAGAACTTTTTGTCTATGTGGAGAGATTTGGAGTCTATGTGGTATTTGCTTTTTCTGATAGTATCTGAAATATGGTATAATAGCACTAATCAATTTCTAGGAAAATAGATACAGAAAGGGGCTGAAAGATGTCTCATATTATTGAATTGCCAGAGGTGCTGGCAAACCAGATCGCGGCAGGAGAGGTTATTGAACGTCCTGCCAGTGTGGTGAAAGAGTTGGTAGAAAATGCCATTGACGCTGGCTCTAGCCAGATTATCATTGAGATTGAGGAATCAGGTCTAAAGAAGATTCAAATCACAGATAATGGTCATGGAATTGCCCACGATGAGGTGGAATTGGCCCTGCGTCGTCATGCGACCAGTAAGATAAAAAATCAAGCAGACCTCTTTCGGATTCGGACGCTCGGATTTCGAGGTGAAGCCCTGCCCTCTATCGCTTCTGTCAGTGTTCTGACTCTGTTGACGGCGGTGGATGGCGCGAGTCATGGGACCAAGCTCGTCGCGCGTGGAGGTCAAGTCGAAGAAATCATCCCAGCGACAAGTCCTGTGGGAACCAAGGTTTGTGTGGAGGACCTCTTTTTCAACACGCCTGCCCGTCTCAAGTATATGAAGAGCCAGCAAGCGGAGTTGTCTCATATCATCGATATTGTCAACCGTCTGGGCCTTGCTCATCCTGAGATTTCTTTTAGCTTGATTAGTGATAGCAAGGAAATGACACGAACAGCTGGAACTGGTCAACTGCGTCAAGCTATTGCTGGAATTTACGGTTTGGCTAGTGCCAAGAAGATGATAGCCATTGAGAATTCGGATCTGGACTTCGAAATTTCAGGTTTTGTGTCCTTGCCGGAGTTGACTCGAGCTAATCGCAACTATATCAGCCTCTTCATCAATGGGCGATATATCAAGAACTTTCTGCTCAATCGTGCTATTCTTGATGGTTATGGCAGCAAGCTCATGGTGGGACGCTTTCCGCTGGCTGTTATTCATATCCATATTGACCCTTATCTAGCGGATGTCAATGTGCATCCGACCAAGCAAGAAGTGCGAATTTCCAAGGAAAGAGAGCTAATGGCGCTGGTTTCAGAAGCTATTTCTAACAGTCTCAAGGAACAGACCTTGATACCGGATGCCTTGGAAAATCTTGCCAAGTCGACCGTGCGCAATCGTCAAAAGGTGGAGCAGACTATTCTCCCACTCAAAGAAAATACGCTCTACTATGAAAAAACAGAACTCTCAAAACCCAGTCAAGCTGAGGTGGCTGATCATCAGGTTGAATTAACTGAGGAAGGGCAGGATTTAACCCTGTTTGCCAAGGAAACCTTGGACCAGTTGAGCAAGCAGACAAAACTCCATTTCGCAGAGAGAAAGCCTGTCAGCTATGACCAACTAGATCACCCAGAGTTAGACCTTGCGAGTCTTGATAAGGCTTATGACAAGCTGGAGCGAGAAGAATCATCAAGCTTCCCAGAGTTGGAATTTTTTTCGGGCAAATGCACGGGACCTACCTCTTTGCCCAAGGTCGAGATGGGCTCTACATCATAGATCAGCACGCGGCTCAGGAACGGGTTAAGTACGAGGAATACCGTGAAAGCATTGGCAATGTTGACCAGAGTCAGCAGCAACTCCTAGTGCCTTACATTTTTGAATTTCCTGCGGATGACGCCCTTCGTCTCAGAGAAAGAATGCCTCTCTTAGAGGAAGTGGGTGTCTTTCTAGCTGAGTACGGAGAAAATCAATTTATCCTGCGTGAACATCCTATTTGGATGGCAGAAGAAGAAATCGAGTCTGGTATCTATGAAATGTGTGATATGCTCCTCTTAACTAAAGAAGTTTCGATCAAGAAATATCGAGCAGAGCTGGCTATCATGATGTCCTGCAAGCGGTCTATCAAGGCCAACCATCGCATCGATGACCATTCAGCCAGACAGCTCCTTTATCAGCTTTCTCAATGTGACAATCCCTATAACTGTCCACATGGCCGTCCTGTTTTGGTGCATTTTACCAAGTCGGATATGGAAAAGATGTTCCGACGCATTCAGGAGAATCATACCAGCCTCCGAGAGTTGGGGAAATACTAAACCTTATAGAAAATCAAACAGCCCTAGTTATAAAAACTAGAGCTGTTTTTGAATTTTTGAGCTGAACTTGTGTTCCAGCAAGCAAATCAGCTGGATGACGTTTGTCCTTGCGAAGGAGTCCCATCAGCAGAAAAATCAAGAAGAGAATCCCTGCTGAGGTTGACAAGAAAATTGACAGAGCATCTGCTTGATAAGCACTACGAATAGCTCCCATATGTCCCAACTGCCAAGGGAAAAACTTGATAGCAGAGCGCAAAAGGCTGTGGGAAAGGCTCCTATGCTTGTAAATCAGCTGTAAACCTGCCCAACGCTTGCCAAAACTTCCTTTTCTATAGTCGAGCCAAGCAAAGATGATAGTTAGGGGCAGAACCGAGCTAGAAAAAGCCAGAAGTTGGCTCTGGGCTTCAGTGAATACGGGAACGCCTCCTAGAACTAAATTGTAAAAGCCCATAGCTAGTAAAAATAAAGAAATGAGGTAGCCCGAGATAAAGAGCCAGTCTCCAATCAGCTCTTTCAGACGAGTTTTGATAGGTATGGGATTGTCAGTTTTTAGTTTCATCTTTAGCACCTTCTTTCTTAAAATCATCAAGGCCTATAACCTTGTCCAGATACTTTTGCTTAATCTTTAGCGCCTTGTTAATAGCCATTGCAGAAGCGATTAATAGAACGAAGGTTAGCCAAATCCAAGCGGTGAATTCGGCTGGGAAACTAGAACCAGCTAAAAAGAGATAGATAGCCAGAGCCAAGACGAAAATATAAATCACTTGCCAGAGACCATAGGATTTAACCTCTTTATAGTATTTGTCCTTGTCTTCTTCCAAGGTCACTGCTGTGGAACCTTTTTCAGAGTTTTCATCCAGAAGTAGATAGTCAGTTGTCACTTGAAAAATCTTGCTTAATTCAATAATTTTTTCGATTTCAGGAAGTACTTGTCCAGACTCCCATTTGGAGATGCTTTGCCGAGAAACATTGATTTGTTCTGCTAGTTTTTCTTGGGACCAACCTTTTTCCTTTCTGAGCTCAAATAGTTTTTCTGCGAGTTTCATTATTCTATCCTCCTTTTTCTACTTCTATCCTAACAATTTTTACTTATAATGAGAATACAATCTCTTGTACTATTTGTCAACCAGAGGTTACACCTTTTGTTGCAGTCTGTCTTGGGGAAATATGGTATACTAGATAGGCAAAACAATGGAGAAAAAATTATGTACGAATATCTTAAAGGAATCATTACCAAAATCACTGCTAAATATATCGTCCTTGAGGCAAATGGTATCGGCTATATCTTGCATGTAGCCAATCCTTATGCCTACTCAGGTCAGGTCAATCAAGAAACTCAGATTTATGTGCACCAAGTTGTCCGTGAGGATGCCCATCTGCTTTATGGTTTTCGCTCAGAAGATGAGAAAAAACTCTTCCTCAGTCTGATTTCGGTCTCAGGGATTGGTCCTGTTTCAGCTCTTGCAATCATTGCTGCCGATGACAATGCTGGCCTGGTTCAAGCCATCGAGACTAAGAACATCACCTACTTGACCAAGTTCCCTAAAATTGGTAAGAAAACAGCCCAGCAAATGGTTCTGGACTTGGAAGGCAAGGTAGTCGTGGCTAGTGATGACCTTCCTGCCAAAGTCGCTGTGCAAGCCAGTGCTGAAAATCAAGAACTGGAAGAAGCTATGGAAGCCATGCTGGCGTTAGGCTATAAGGCAACAGAGCTCAAGAAAATCAAGAAATTCTTTGAAGGGACGACGGATACAGCAGAGAACTATATCAAATCTGCACTTAAAATGTTGGTCAAATAGGAGAAGAGTATGCCAAAACGCTGTGGTTGGGTAAAAATGAATAACCCTTTATATGTAGCCTATCATGATGAGGAGTGGGGTCAACCCCTTCATGATGACCAAGCATTGTTTGAGTTATTGTGTATGGAAACCTACCAGTCGGGTCTATCTTGGGAAACGGTGCTAAACAAGCGCCAAGCTTTCAGAGAATCATTTCATGGCTATCAAATTCAGGCGGTCGCGGAAATGACAGATGGAGAGTTGGAAGCCTTGTTAGAGAATCCAGCCATCATCCGAAATCGTGCCAAGCTCTTTGCGACGCGTGCCAACGCCCAAGCATTTTTACAAATCCAGAAAACCTTTGGCTCTTTTGACGCTTATCTCTGGTCCTTTGTTGAGGGAAAAACGATCGTGAATGATGTTCCTGACTATCACCTAGCACCTGCTAAAACAGCCTTGTCTGAAAAATTAGCTAAAGATCTAAAAAAACAAGGTTTCAAGTTCACAGGTCCAGTCGCCGTTTTAGCTTTTCTACAAGCAGCAGGTCTGGTTGACGACCATGAGAATGATTGTGAGTGGAAAAGCGGAAGTTAGTGAGTCCAAGCGTCTAACTATCTGAGAATATAGAAAAAAGCTGAGAAATTCCTCTCAGCTTTTTGATTATATGCTAGTAATTTTTATAGTGCAGTAAGAAATGTCAGTCCACCTAAGACAACGCCGGCTGAGTTTGGAATAATTAGTATCCAATCCTTCTTAGGTTCTTTTGTCCATCCGTAAATAACCCAAATTAAACAAGATACTGCTGCGGATAAAGGCTGGAATGGTTGAGCTTTGTTGCCTTGTAAATTGGCAAAAATTTGTGGGATGTAGGCGATAAATACAATAATCCCGATAAAGGCCCCGATTGAACCGACAATTTGATTTATTTTTTGTTTAGTCATATATACCTCCTTCAAAAAGATATCATAGAAATAAGCAAAATGCAATAAATTCAGACACAAATTGTAACGAAAATCAATACCAAAGCACAAAAATGGAGAAATTGTTTATTTTTTGTTATCGTCAAAGCGAATGACTTGCTCCTGTGCATCTACATAGGCGTGAACGCCAAAGGGAACAATGGCTCTTGGCGTTGCGTGGCCGACATTTAGATTATAGACAATCGGGATATTGTTATCAATGATATCCAATAGTGCTTCCTTATAGTCGTCATAGAAGGTTTCATCCATTGGCTTTCCGACCAAGAGTCCACTGATTACCTCAAATACTCCAGTTTCTTTCAAAGTCTGCAACATTTTTTTGAAATTATCAGGTTCAGGCTTTTCTTCACTTGTTTCCAACAAGAGGATTTTTCCTTTCCAGTCAGATAAGTCAGGAAAAAGTTTGTATTTTTGGCAGAGCTCCGTGCTGTCTGCGTATCGAGAGTTGTCAAAGATATCATAGAGAGATTCAAGGCAACCTCCGAGAATTTCTCCCTCAAACTGGGCATTTCCTTGTAACAAGTCAAAACCTGTATTTACATGACTGACTCGAGCTGTTCCCAGAGCCTTGGGACTAAAATCAGTCCGTTCCTCATACCAAAGGTCGCTAGGGCGGATTTCTGAGATTCTCCCAGTCTCGATCAGTTCTTTAAAGTAGTGGAGGCTATAGGGCAACATTTCTTTGTCTAACTCACAAATGTCCGCTAGAAAGGATTGGCCGTAAAAAGTCTTGATTCCTAGTTTATGCAACATGAGATGGTTCATGGTCGTATCCGAGAAACCGAGAAAAATCTTTGGTTTGATAACCTTTTGCAGTTGGTCATTTTCAAAAAGATAAGGTAGCAAGCGATAGGTATCATCCCCACCGATGGCGCATAGGATCATGTCGATGCTATCGTCCGAAAAGGCCTGCATCAAATCCTCTGCACGCGTCTCGGGATGATCCTTGATAAAGTCCAAGCCCTTTAGCGAATGGGGTAAAAAGACAGGATTGAGTCCCAAATCCTTGAGACGTTGGACACCCAAATCGACTTCGTGTTTGACAAAATCCTCTCCGATAACACCACTAGACAAACTAACAATACCAATAGTAGAAACCATATCTCATCCTCCTAGAAATTGATTGAGCCTATTTTATCACAAAAGGTGAGAGAAAACTACAATAATGAGACTCAGAAGTGCTATTGAATCTCAAGAAAGCAGGAAAAAAAGCAACCGCCTTTGCAGTTGCTTTTCGTTTTTCTAATCTCTAATCTCACTAGATATGAGTTACTTGGTCAACTCTTGATTATAGGAGAGAGCTAAATCAATCCAGTAAGGAAGTTCTTTTTGACCTTCTATATCTAGGTCTATATAGCCGTGATAAAGGCGCCCTCTCATCAATGTAGTATGAGCTCCTGTTCGGGGTAGAACTTGCTTTTCCAGTTCTTCGCCAATTCTCACCATAACCAGCTCGTCCTTTCTGGAACTGACTGTAAGGACCATTTTCCCACGAATCATAAAGGCAAGGCCACCAAACAGTTTCTTTTCTTCTAGCTCTTCTTCGAAAATTTGGGGATGAAGTTTGAGCGCTAGAATTTTTCGAATCTGCTGAGCTAAAGATTGACTATATGCCATAGCTTTTCACTTTTCTTAATAACGTGATGGGCCTGCGCTTGCGCTTCGGATATTGAAGCGTTTCTTGAGGTAGAAGCGAAGGGCGAGAAGGGCAGCTCCCAGGACAGCCAAAGGCAGAGGAGCAAGGATTGGATTGAGAGTGGCTGGTAGGAAGCTTGTTGCGAAGAAGACAGCCAACCAGAGAAGCATAGCAGCGAGGATGACGAGGATTGACTTCCAGAAAGGAGGGCGCTGGCTACGATCTGTGTCTGGTCCATAATACTGGTAGACAAAGTAGTACATCAAGTAGAAGGCCACCCCCTCCGACAAGTCCAACCAACAAGAGGGTAATCAAACCATAGCCAATAGCCTGATCTGTAGAGAAGAAGGTAGTCAGAGCGCTAACCAATGCAAAGAGACTGGTGATAAAAAGGGCTGAGTCCATAATCATGAGTTTTGGATCATCATTTTCTTTTGGATGCTCTTTTTCATATTGCTCTTTGACAGTGAAGCTATGAGCCCAATGAGTTGGAGCCCCGTAGAGGGAACGAGCTGTTGTTCCTTTGGCTTGCTCTTCAAGGATTTTAGGAATGACTTCCTCAAAGATAGCCTTGATTTCAGCGTCTGTTTTACCATCTTTGATAAATTGTTGGGTAGCGATGTGGATAAACTCTTGGTTTTTCTTAGTTAATTTTTGTAAATCAATCTGAGACATAGGAATTCCTCTTAGAACCATTTTTTATGGATGAGATAGAGAGTGAGCGAAACACTCATAGCAAAGGCGATAAAGACGATTAACCAGAAGGCATGAGGCTCACCGTTCAGAGGGATTTCATTATCCTTAAAGTTCATCCCGTAGGCTGAGAAGATCATGGTTGGGACAGACATAACGATGGTCACGAGAGCCAGGGTCTTCATGATGTTGTTCTGGTTATTGGAAATGATAGAGGCAAAGGTCTCTGTCATAGAGTGAAGGACGTTTCCATAGATATCTGCCATCTCAATGGCCTGTTGGGTTTCAATCAGAGTGTCTTCGAGTAGGTCTTCGTCTTCTAGGTATTTCTTGATATTGCTGGTTGCGCTGGTCAATTTCTTAATCACGCGCTCGTTCGTCTTAAGTGAGGCCTTGAAATAGACGATGGTCTTTTCCAATTCCATGAGCTCGATCAGTTCTTCGTTTCGAGTAGATTTGTGAAGTTGACTTTCGATCTGTTCACTCTTACGGTCGATCGAACGGAGGGCTGTAAGGTAAAGTTCGGCGTTGCGGTAGAGAATCTGGAAGATAAAGCGTGAACGCATGAAGGTGTAAAAGTTGCGCAGTCTACGGTTGATAAAGACATCGAGAACGGGGAGGGATTCCAAGCAGGTAGTGATAATGGTCTCCTCGGTGATGATAATCCCTAGCGGAATCGTTACGTAGTAGGTGCGATTGTTTCTTTCCTCTGTGATGGGAACGTCTACGATGATCAAAGTATACTCATCTTCAATGGTAATACGGGACATTTCTTCCGCATCGAGCGGTGCTCGAAGGTCGGCAATGTCAATGTCGAAGGCGTTAGCGATTTCCAACGATTCATTTTGTGTAGGATTGACGAGGTTGATCCAAGTACCCGGTTCAAGCGTGTCGATCTCTTTAAATTCAGTTGTTGTTGAGAGAAAAACTTGTTTCATATCCCCTATCCTTTCCTACTATTCAGTGATTCATTTTTTGCACCGTACTATTATACTATAAAAACAGCTTTTTGGGTAATAGAATTTCACATTTTTTGGTATAATGGAAAGCAATAATGGACTAGAAAGATCAAAGATGCAAGATAAAATTGTCATTCATGGGGCTCGTGCCCATAACTTAAAAAATATCGATGTGGAGATTCCTAGAGACAAGCTGGTTGTCGTAACGGGCTTGTCAGGTTCTGGGAAATCCAGTCTAGCTTTTGATACCCTCTATGCTGAGGGGCAACGCCGCTATGTAGAGAGCTTGTCAGCCTACGCTCGTCAGTTCTTGGGCAACATGGAAAAAACCAGATGTAGATGCCATTGATGGCCTCAGCCCAGCTATTTCCATCGACCAAAAAAACAACCAGTAAAAATCCTCGTTCGACCGTCGGGACAACGACTGAAATCAATGACTATCTGCGTCTCCTCTACGCACGTGTGGGGACGCCTTACTGTATCAACGGACACGGGGCTATCAAGGCTTCTTCTGTTGAGCAAATCGTGGATAAGGTCTTAGAGTTGCCAGAACGCCAACGCTTGCAGATTTTGGCCCCTGTCATCCGCAAGAAAAAAGGGCAACATAAGAGTGTCATTGAAAAGGTTCAGAAAGACGGCTATGTCCGCATCCGTGTGGATGGGGAAGTCTATGATGTGACCGAAGTGCCAGAGTTGTCCAAGAGCAAGCAACACAATATCGATGTCGTGGTCGACCGTATTGTCATCAAGGAGGGCATTCGTAGCCGTCTCTTTGATTCCATTGAGGCTGCCCTTCGTATCGCAGAAGGTTATGTCATTATCGACACTATGGACGATTCTGAGTTGCTCTTTTCTGAGCATTATGCCTGTCCAGTTTGTGGTTTTACAGTACCAGAGTTAGAGCCTCGTCTCTTCTCCTTCAATGCCCCGTTTGGCTCGTGTAGTGAGTGTGATGGTTTGGGCATCAAGCTGGAGGTGGATGTTGACTTGGTGGTTCCTGATACCAGCAAAACTTTGCGTGAGGGAGCATTAGCACCTTGGAATCCTATCTCATCCAACTACTATCCAAATATGTTAGAGCAGGCCATGACAGCCTTTGGAGTGGATATGGATAAGCCTTTTGAGGACTTGTCAGAAGAAGATAAAAACTTGATTCTCTATGGCTCAGATGGCAAGGAATTTCATTTCCACTATGAAAATGAATTTGGCGGTGTGCGCGATATCGACATTCCTTTTGAGGGGGTGGTTGGCAATATCAAACGTCGTTACCATGAAACCAATAGTGACTACACGCGCACCCAGATGCGTCTCTACATGAATGAGCTGACCTGCGGAACTTGTCACGGCTATCGTCTCAACGATCAGGCCTTGTCTGTTCGTGTGGGTGGTGAGCAAGGACCCCATATCGGGGAGATTTCAGACCTGTCTATCGCAGACCATTTAGAGCTAGTTTCTCAGTTAACTCTGTCTGAAACGAAGCCATCATTGCCCGTCCCATTCTCAAGGAAATTAAGGATCGCTTGACCTTCCTCAATAATGTTGGGCTCAATTATCTGACCCTATCTCGTTCGGCAGGGACCCTTTCAGGTGGGGAGAGCCAGCGTATTCGCTTGGCGACCCAGATTGGTTCTAATTTATCAGGCGTCCTTTATATTCTAGATGAGCCGTCGATTGGACTTCACCAGAGGGACAATGACCGTCTCATTGCCAGCTTGAAAAAAATGCGTGATTTGGGCAATACTCTCATCGTGGTAGAACATGATGAAGACACCATGCGTGAGGCAGATTATCTGATTGACGTTGGTCCTGGTGCGGGAGTTTTTGGTGGGGAGATTGTCGCTGCAGGTACGCCTAAGCAAGTGGCTCGCAACAGCAAGTCTATCACCGGTCAGTACTTGTCAGGTAAACGTGCCATTCCAGTGCCAGCAGAGCGCCGTGCCGGAAATGGTCGCTTTATCGAAGTGACAGGAGCGCGTGAGAACAACTTGCAAAATATCACTGCTCGCTTCCCATTGGGAAAATTCATCGCAGTGACAGGGGTGTCAGGTTCAGGGAAGTCGACCTTGATCAACAGCATCCTCAAAAAAGCCATTGCCCAGAAGCTCAACCGCAATTCAGACAAACCTGGTAAGTTTAAAACGATTACGGGGATTGAGCATGTCGATCGTCTGATTGATATTGACCAGAGTCCAATCGGACGGACACCAAGGTCCAATCCTGCCACCTATACGGGAGTTTTTGACGATATACGTGACCTCTTTGCCCAGACAAATGAAGCTAAGATTCGAGGCTATAAGAAGGGCCGTTTCAGTTTCAACGTCAAGGGTGGTCGTTGCGAAGCCTGCTCAGGTGACGGGATTATCAAGATTGAGATGCACTTCTTGCCAGATGTTTACGTGGCTTGTGAAGTTTGCCACGGAACCCGCTACAACAGTGAAACCCTAGAAGTTCACTACAAGGAAAGAATATCTCGCAAGTTTTAGATATGACCGTCAACGATGCGGTGGAATTCTTCCAACACATTCCTAAGATTCAACGCAAACTCCAGACCATCAAGGATGTAGGACTGGGCTATGTAACGCTAGGTCAACCAGCTACCACGCTTTCTGGAGGAGAAGCCCAGCGTATGAAGCTGGCTAGTGAACTCCACAAACGCTCGACAGGTAAGTCCTTCTACATTCTGGATGAGCCAACGACAGGACTTCATACTGAGGATATCGCTCGCTTGCTTAAAGTCTTGGCTCGCTTTGTAGACGATGGCAATACAGTCCTCGTTATCGAGCACAATCTAGATGTTATTAAAACAGCAGACCATATCATCGACTTGGGACCTGAAGGCGGTGTTGGTGGTGGAACTATCATCGCAACAGGAACCCCAGAAGAAGTAGCGGCCAATGAAGCCAGCTACACAGGACAGTATTTGAAAGGAAAGTTAAAATAAGATTTAAAAGGCTCTGCTTTTTTAGGCAGAGTCTTTTTTATAATAAATCACGAATTTTTTCTTTTATAAATGGGTTAAGAGAATAGTGTTTATCCAGATATTCTAGGAGTGCTTGAGCAGACTCAGAAATGCGTTCGTAACCTTGCAAAAAGTGAGGCAATTGCTTGGCTTCCTTTGGATAACCTTCTTCAAATCGTCTGTTGGTATTAAAGATATCTATAAAATTAGATTTAGAAGTTGTTTCCAAACTGATTAGTTCAGTCCAAAGCTTGACGGCTCTGTTTTGTATTAAATCATAAGCAGCTAATTTTTCGCCTCGCTGATAGCGACCTAGCCCTAAATATAGATTACATAAAATTTCTCCCAACAGCCATTCACGGTCTCTGTTATCTTTTGATGGCAGTCTTTGTGGCTGACAGATTGTTTCATCAAAACCGACCTCCTTCCAGATAATCTTGCCTTCAGAGAAGGGAATGTTTACTAGTTCGTGAGCTTCAAAGACAGCAAATTCACAAAAAACATCATCTTCAAATAGAACTTTATGTCCGTCCACTGTATTTTGGTAGTGAAATGCAATTGGTTCTAGCTTACTTAACCAGGTTAGGTCTTGGATATAGGTCTGCTTGTAGCCATCTTTACAATAACAAAGAAGTCTAAATCTGAGTACTGATCCAATCGTTCTCTTTCTGTTCCGCAAGAACCAAGTGCCAGCAAAGCTAGTGCTTGGTTCGAATCTTTTAGAGACTGACCAATCTCATCTAGTCTTTGTAACAGCAATTCTGTTTTATTCATATCGATACCTCGTTCTTTCTTGTTTAACAGAAATTATACATTAAGCGCTTTCAAATGTCAATTTTATCTAATCCTAGCTATATAGATTGTATTATTTTCGGTATTTTTTTGCTATAATAAATTGAATCATTTTACGGAGGTTTTCTCATGTTATCAAGAGTTGAAAAATTTGAAGCAGCATTGGCTCAGACAGAGTGTGATGCTGTCCTAGTAACCAATCTGAAGAATATCTACTATCTGACTGGTTTCAGCGGGACAGAGGCGACAGTTTTCATTAGCAAGTCGCGTCGGATTTTCCTGACGGATGCGCGCTATACCCTGATTGCCAAGGGCGTGGTTGAGGGCTTTGATATTGTGGAAACGCGAGATGCGGTTGGTGAAATTGCTAAAATTATAGCGGACGACAAGCTGGAAAAAATTGGCTTTGATGACGAAATTTCCTATGCTTACTTCAAGATGCTGGAAAGTGTGTTTGCTGGTCATGAGCTGGTTCCAATGACTGGTTTTATTGAAAATCTGCGGATGATCAAGGATGAGCAAGAAATCGCAACCATTCGTAGGGCCTGCCAGATTTCGGATCAAGCCTTCCTAGATGTACTGGATTTTATCAAGCCCGGTGAGACGACTGAGCTAGCCGTTATGAACTTTTTAGATGCCCGTATGCGCCAGCTAGGTGCTTCAGGTGCCTCTTTTGACTTCATCATCGCTTCGGGCTACCGCTCTGCTATGCCACATGGAGTGGCTAGTGACAAGGTCATTCAAAATGGTGAAACCCTGACCATGGACTTTGGTTGCTACTACAATCACTATGTCAGCGATATGACGCGGACTGTTCATGTGGGACAGGTGACAGATGAGGAGCGGGAGATTTATGATATTGTCCTGCGTAGCAATCAAGCTCTGATAGAAGCGGCTAAGGCTGGTCTCAGTCGGATCGATTTTGACAGGATTCCTCGTCAAATTATCAACGATGCAGGCTACGGTCCTTACTTCAGCCACGGGATTGGACATGGGATTGGTCTGGATATCCATGAAATTCCTTACTTTGGCAAGTCAGAAGAGCCAATCAAGGCTGGTATGGTCTTGACTGATGAACCGGGTATTTATATTGAAGGTAAATACGGGGTTCGTATCGAAGATGATATCCTGATTACAGATAACGGTTGCGAATTGTTGACTCTAGCGCCGAAGGAATTAATTGTTATTTAAGAAAATTAAGATAAATCATTGACTTTTATATTTTAAAGGTTTATACTGATAGACGAAAACGGTAGGTGAGGCTACCATAGGGATACGGATGACTACCGCAAAGCAGTGGAGACACTACTCGTTGGTCAACAGTCCTGGTCGCGAAGGCCAAGACTAAGCTCATTACATCGCCCTATGGAGTTAAAGCTTGAACGAAAAAACAGATAGTTAGTTTTTTAATCCTGCCATTTTATGGTGGGATTTTCTACTGTTTTAGAACAAGGAAGGGAGACAAACGATGCAAATTGACGATCATCCAGAACCGCACATACACAGCCAATCGCTGATTTGTGTCGTTCTGCCCTTATAAAGTGATTGGTCTCTGTGTATGAAACATATCATTCATACAGATAGGAGAAACCAATGAAAACTACAAAAGAAAGATTAGCAACAGCTATTCACACACCTTTAAAAGAAACTCTATCTTTTTATAAGACAAGTCTAACAGGCTTGACTGAGGAGCAGGTGGAGAAAAATCGTGACCTATATGGCGAAAACACCATCACCAAGGGTCAAGAAGACAGTATCCTCAAAAAGATTTACGAATCTATTATCAATCCATTTACAATCATCCTGCTGGTCATCGCTATGATTTCCATGGTGACCAATGTCTGGTTGGCGAAGCCTGGACAAGAAGATCCGACGACCTCTATCATCATCGTCGTTCTCGTTCTAATCTCTGGTGGCATACGCTTTGTCCAAGAACTGCGGAGTGACAAGGCTGCGACCAATCTATCAAATGATTGTGAATACAGCCACAGTTATCCGCGAAGGCCAGAGTTTAGAGGTCGCAATTGAAGATTTGGTCGTTGGAGATATAGTCAAATTAAGTGCTGGGGATATGATTCCAGCAGACCTCATTTTAATTGAATCACGTGATTTCTTTGTTCAACAGTCTGGTTTGACAGGTGAAAGTGACTCGGTTGAAAAACTAGCCTTGTCAAAAATGAGTCAGTCAAATTTTGATAGTCTGCTAGAAGCAGAAGCGCTCGCTTTTATGGGAACCAATGTGATATCAGGAAGCGCTAAGGCTTTGATTCTAGCGGTCGGTGATGACACCATGATGGGAGAAATCGAGCAGACTCTCAATACCTATGACGAACCGACCTCTTTTGAACGGGAGATGAACAGCATCTCTTGGCTCTTGATCCGTTTGATGTTAGTCATGGTTCCCATCGTGTTTCTCTCCAATGGCTTGACAGATGGCGACTGGCTGGAAGCAGGTGTGTTTGCACTGAGTGTTGGTGTTGGATTGACACCTGAGATGCTTCCTATGATCATCACGGCCAGTTTAGCAAAAGGCTCCATTATCATGGCCAAGGAAAAAGTCGTCATCAAAAAACTCAATGCCATACAGGACCTAGGTGCTATTGATATCCTATGCACGGATAAAACCGGAACCCTTACCCAAGACGAAATTGTCCTTGAATATCCTTTGGATATACATGGAGATTTGGACTTGTCTGTGTTGAGACGGGCCTACCTCAATTCCTATTTTCAAACGGGATTGAAAAACTTGATGGACCGTGCCATTATCAGTAGAACTGAAAAAGAAGCTAAAGAACACGCTATTCTACAAAATTTGGATACTAGCTTCCAAAAAATAGACGAATTGCCCTTTGATTTTGAACGCAGACGGATGAGTGTCATCGTCAAGGATGAGAACGAAGTTGTTAGTTTGGTAACCAAGGGTGCCCTAGAGGAAATGCTTGCGATTTCAACCCATGTGGAATATCAAGGTCAGATTAGCCCTCTGACGGATGATATCCGAGTGGAAATCTTAAAAGAAGTAGATCAACTTAATCAACAGGGATTGCGAGTCTTGGGAGTTGCCTATAAAACAGGCCTAAAAGAAGGTTTTGCTTACTCCGTTGAAGATGAAAAAGAGATGATTCTAACAGGCTATCTTGCCTTTCTAGATCCACCAAAACCATCCGCAGCACCTGCTATCCAAGCTTTGTTAGAACACGGTGTTCAAACAAAGATCTTGACGGGGGACAATGAGAAGGTAACCCAAGCAGTTTGCGAAAAAGTTGGTCTAGACGTTGATCAAATCTTGTTGGGTTCTGATATTGACGCCATGACGGATGAAGAGTTGGCCCAAGCAGTCGAACATGTGACTGTCTTTGCCAAACTCTCTCCTGATCAAAAAGCACGAATCATTTTACAAATCAAATCGAATGGACATTGTGTTGGCTATATGGGAGATGGGATCAATGATGCCCCTTCTATGAAAGTGGCAGATGTGGGGATTTCTGTTGATACAGCAGTAGATATTGCCAAAGAAACGGCTGATGTCATTTTGCTAGATAAGGATTTGATGGTGCTTGAAAAAGGGCTGGTTGAAGGACGCAAAGTCTATGCCAACATGACCAAATATATCAAGATGACGGTCAGCTCTAATTTCGGGAACATTTTCTCTCTGTTAGTGTCTGGTATCTTTTTACCTTTCCTTCCTATGGCTCCGATTCACTTGATTGTGTTAAACCTCGTCTATGATCTTTCTTGCATTGCCTTGCCATTTGATAATGTAGATGAAGACTTTTTGAAGCATCCCCATAAGTGGGAAGCTAAGTCTATTACTCGTTTTATGATTTGGATGGGTCCGATTTCTTCTGCCTTTGATATTTTGACCTTTATCTTGCTCTATTTTGTCATTGTTCCAATGGCGACAGGTCAAGCCTATGTCCACGGAGCAGAGTCTGCAACGGGCTTTATCATTTTGTTCCAGACAGGTTGGTTCATTGAATCCATGTGGTCCCAAACCATGGTGATTCATATGCTTCGTTCAGCAAAACTTCCTTTCTTACAAAGCCGTCCATCATGGTTTGTTCTTGGAACAAGCATGCTAGCAGCCAGTTTTGTGACCTTCCTTCCCTACTCTTCAATTGCTAGCCTTCTTCATTTAGCCCCTTTGGAACCAATTTATTTCCTCTTCTTGCTTTTGATTATCGTCCTTTATATGATAAGTGTTACAGTTGTGAAACGATTGTATATCAAAAAATTTAAAAATTGGCTATAAATTGATTTTGTCAAGAAAAAAGTACGAAAATCGCTAAAAAAGTTAAATTTTTTTAAAAATAGGTCGCAAGTCGGATGTTTTTTATGGTATAATAGACTAAACTGATAGTAACATGTAGCGAAAGGGGTAGGTACATGATCAAAATTTATACAGTCTCAAGTTGTACTAGCTGTAAAAAAGCGAAAACCTGGCTCAATGCCCACCAGTTAAGTTATAAAGAACAAAATCTCGGTAAAGAAGGAATTACAAGAGAAGAGTTATTAGATATTCTCACGAAAACAGATAATGGTATTGCCAGTATCGTTTCATCGAAAAACCGCTACGCTAAAGCACTTGGAGTTGACATTGAAGATTTGAGTGTCAATGAAGTGCTCAACTTAATCATGGAAACACCACGGATCTTAAAGAGTCCGATTCTCGTTGATGAGAAGCGCCTGCAAGTCGGCTATAAAGAAGATGATATCCGTGCCTTCTTGCCACGCTCTGTCCGTAATGTAGAAAATGCAGAAGCACGTCTACGTGCAGCTCTATAAAACATCAAGGCTGGGAGTGACTCCTGGCCTTGTTTGCTCTTTTGTTTTAAAATCATGTGAGGAATTATGAAAAAGTTACTAATTGCTAGTTTTGCTCTCCTCTTTTTGCTTGCGGGATGTGGGCAAAAAAAGGAAACTCCTGCTGCTTCCACAACAGCATCTGAACCTCTCCAATCCAACCTTCCCGTTTTGGACAATGCCGAAAAAAATACGGTGGTCACCAAGACCTTGCTGATGCCAAAGTCGGAAAATGGGACGCAACAGACTCAGACCATTACCTATAAAGGCAATCAATTTTTGACCTTGACCATCCAGCAAAAACGACCTGTCGGGGATGAACTCAAGACCTTTATCTCTGAAAATGGGCTAGAGGAAACGCAAAAAGCGCTTTTAGAAGCAGAAGAAAAGGATGAGACCATCCAAGAGGTACGCAAACTGGCAGGATTTACACTGGAAACCAAGCTACTCAGCGAGACAGAAATCCAGACCACAACGACTTATGATTTTCAAGTTTTAGATGTCAAAAAGGCAACTCAGCTAGAATATTTAAAAAATATCGGTCTTGAAAATCTCTTAAAAAACGAACCTAGCCAGTATATTGCTGACAGAGTGGCAAATGGGGCGGTAGAACAGTAAGAAAATCCAAATAAACAAACTGATTTATTTGTAGAACGTAAGGAAATATGCTATAATAGTAATATTCTAAGGAAAGAGGGTGTTAGAATGGGATTTACTGAAGAAACTGTACGGTTAAATTGGATGATTCCAATAAGAAAGAAATTAGCGAAACGTTGACAGACGTCTATGCTTCTTTGAACGACAAGGGCTACAATCCGATTAACCAGATCGTCGGTTATGTATTGAGTGGTGACCCTGCCTACGTTCCTCGTTATAACAATGCACGAAATCAAATCCGTAAGTATGAGCGTGATGAAATTGTTGAAGAATTGGTACGCTACTACCTTAAAGGACAAGGAGTCGATCTATAATCTATGAGAATTATGGGATTGGACGTCGGTTCAAAAACAGTGGGTGTTGCCATTAGCGATCCCCTAGGCTTCACTGCTCAAGGACTTGAAATCATCCAGATTAATGAGGATCAGGGCCAGTTTGGTTTTGACCGGATCAAGGAATTGATTGACAGCTATAAGGTGGAGCGCTTTGTAGTGGGTCTGCCCAAAAACATGAACAATACCAGTGGACCGCGGGTAGAAGCTAGTCAAGCCTACGGAGCAAAATTAGAAGAACTCTTTGGTTTACCAGTAGACTATCAAGATGAGCGTCTGACGACTGTCGCTGCGGAACGTATGCTGATTGAGCAAGCAGATATCAGTCGCAACAAGCGCAAGAAAGTTATTGATAAGTTGGCTGCTCAGCTGATTTTGCAAAATTATTTAGATAGAAAATTTTAAGACAGAGGAGAAACTATGTCACACGATCACAACCATGACCACGAAGAACGTGAATTGATTACACTAGTAGATGAGCAAGGAAATGAAACCTTGTTTGAAATCCTTTTGACCATTGATGGAAAAGAAGAATTTGGTAAGAACTATGTTCTGCTTGTACCAGTTAACGCAGAAGAAGACGAAGACGGGCAAGTTGAAATCCAAGCCTACTCATTCACTGAAAATGAAGATGGAACAGAAGGCGAATTGCAACCAATTCCAGAAGACTCAGAAGACGAATGGAACATGATTGAAGAAGTCTTTAACAGCTTTATGGAGGAGTAAAAACGTTCGGGGAACGTTTTTACCCCAGTTCCTTAAAATAAGAGAGAACTGGTATGTTCAGTGAACATTTTTACCCTTACGCTAAAAATAAAGACCGTAAGTAAGTCTGGGAGACTGTATCAGCCCTGCTTCTAGAAATAAGAAAAAGCAGGAACGTTCGGGAAACGTTTTTAGCCCAATTCCTGAAAATAAGAGAGAGCTGGTAAGTCCGGGGAACGTTTTTAGACTACGTTGAAATTTATAGTAGCTAGTGATTAGCTAACCAGGTAAGAGGTCGGGATTCTAGTCCCGGCCTCGCTTTTTATTTGCAGTAATACTTTGATGTGTAGTTGATTGGATTGTTGTTAAGGAGACATGTATGTTTGAAGTAGAAGAATGGCTTCATAGTCGGATTGGTTTAAACTTTAGATCTGGACTTGGAAGAATGCAGCGAGCAGTGGATTTGCTAGGGAATCCTGAGAAGGCTTATCCCATTATCCATGTAACAGGAACTAATGGCAAGGGGTCAACTATTGCCTTTATGAGGGAGTTGTTTGTAGTTCATGGAAAAAAAGTTGGCACCTTTACCTCTCCCCATATCATCAGTATCCATGATCGAATCTGTATCAATGGGCAAGCCATAGCTGATTCAGATTTTATCCGTTTGGCGGAGCAAGTTAAGGAGATGGAAAAAACTCTTTTGGAAACTCATGACCAGTTGTCCTTTTTTGAGTTGTTGACCTTGATTGCTTTCCTCTATTTTAGGGAACAAGAAGTGGATTTGGTTTTGCTAGAAGTGGGGATAGGTGGTCTACTTGATACCACTAATGTCGTAACAGGAGAGATTGCAGTTATTACTTCCATTGGCCTAGATCATCAGGAGACCTTGGGTGACAGTCTGGAGGAAATAGCAGAGCAGAAAGCTGGTATCTTCAAGGTTGGAAAGAAGGCGGTCATTGCCAAGTTTGCTCCAAAAGCTGAGCTTGTCTGTCAAAAAAGAGCAAGAGAGTTAGCTGTTGAACTTTATCAAGCTGGGAGAGACTTCACCTTGAATGCTGGGGATTTTTCAAGTAGCTTAGCAAGCTTTTCAAAGCTTGAAATCAGTTTGGAAGGCGCCTACCAGCAAGAAAATGCCTCCTTGGCTTTACAATCTTTTCTTCTGTTTATGGCCTCAAGAGAGGAAAAAATCGAAGAAGAGCTTGTGAGACAGGCCTTGCAAGAGACTCATTGGGCAGGTCGATTGGAACGGATTCGCCCGCAAATCTACCTAGACGGGGCTCACAATCTTCCAGCCTTAACCCGTTTGGTCGAGTTTATCCAAGAGAAAATCCAACAAGACTATCAAGTCCGTATCCTTTTTGGTGCTCTTAAACGCAAAGATTATCAAGGAATGTTGGGCTATCTATCTGAGCAGTTGTCTCAGGTGGAACTTAAGGTGACGGGCTTTGACTACCAAGGTTCCTTGGATGAGAAAGATGTGGCGGGTTACGATTTGATTCCTTCCTATGGCGATTTTATCAGAGAATTTGAAGAAAAGGCCAAAGATCAGGACCTGCTTTTCGTGACGGGCTCACTCTACTTTATCTCAGAAGTCCGAGCGAGTTTGCTAGGAAGCGATGGGATTAGTTGACCTTCTAGGCTTAAGTTGTTATACTTGAGGTAGGAGGTACATCTGGAAACTGATCCAGCAAAACGTTGGCACAAAAGAAAGGAAATCGCTATGAAAACAAAAACATTCACACTTTCTATTGCTTCCCTAGCAATTCTTAGTCTTTTAGCAGCTTGTGGATCTAAGACACAAGCACCTACCCAGCAATCTGCTCAACAAACCTCTACTCAACAAGAGTCATCTTCTAGTGCTGCTACAAGTGCTAGCCAACCACAGGCGTCCTCAAGTCAGGATACTACTGTAGCCCAACCTACGAACATCGATGGTACCTATACTGGAAAAGATGGGAATGACCAGATCACTCTTGTTGTAACAGGTAAAACTGGTACATGGACTGAGGTCGAACCAGATGGAGATAAGGAAATCAAGCAAGTTAGCTTTGAGCCAGAAAATCAACGTATCATTATCGGTGATGATGTCAAAATTTACACGGTTAATGGTAATCAATTGATTATCGATGATATGGACCGAGAGCCATCTGACCGAGTGGTATTAACAAAATAGAACTTCAAATCTAACTAAATAGAAGTTTGGAATTAAGGTTCCAGCTTTACCTTCTACGACCTCAATAGCGACTGTCCTAGGGTGTGTTCGGTATTGAAAAATATAAATAATTATGGAGAACTATCATTATGGTAGTTCTTTTTTTAAAAATTTGCTATCCTAGACATATGAGAAAAATCAAAATTGATGTGGTTGTAGTACCCTTAAGTGGGCATCTCTTCCCGACCCTCAATCTACTCGCACCCTTGTTGAAAGATCCCCCTGTATGAGATTCGATTATTTACAGGACCGCAACGAAAAGCGGTCGCAGAGGAGATGGGATTTCAGGTGCTTCCCATTTTAAAAAATTGTGTAGATGAGTTTGAGCGAGTAGCCAACAATGAAGGGCAATTAAACCTGTTTTCTGCTTATCGACAGTTGTCAGCTAGTCTTGATTTGATCAATGTGGTGTCTGACCAACTAGTGCAAGAGTGGCAGGAAAATCGACCTGATATTGTGATTGCGGATTTTATAACCCTCTCTGGAGGACTTGTAGCGGAAGAGATGGGAATTCCTTGGATTACCACTATGGCGACACAGTTTGCCATTGAAACAACAGATGGACCGCCTTGTTTCTTTGGAGGAATGGGTAGTCCAAAAACATCTTTCCAATCTGCCCAGCAATGGCTAGGAAGAAAAGGGACTCGTTTAGGGAAACGAATCGTAACCTTTTTATTGAGAGAGCGCTTGAAACGTTACGATTTTAAGCTCTACAATCAGAAAGGTCAGGAAACCATTTATTCGCCCTATTCCATCTTGGGAATTGGGATGAAAGAGTTGGAGCTGAAAAGTGGTTTTCCAGAGCATTACCTTTGGGTGGGACCTTTTGGCTCTTCGATTGAGAGGGCAGAAAATTATCCTCTAGATTTGGCTCCTTATGCAAATCATAAGAAAGTCCTCGTATCTTGTGGGACTCAGCTAGCATGGGCCAAAGACAACCTCCTCTACCAGACCCAACAATTGGCAAAAGCCCATCCAGACTGTCACTTCTTTGTGACTCTGGGGTTTGGCGGACAAGACTTCCAATGTGAAGAGCTCATGGACAATGTTTCGGTGGTATCCTATCTTCCCTATAAGGAGTACATTCCTCAGATGGATTATGTGATTCATCATGGCGGTGCGGGTATTTTACCAGTGTATCATCTATGGCAAGCCTGCCTTGATTCTCCCCCATGACTATGATCAGTATGACTATGCGGTTCGTGGATTAGAGGCAGGGATTGCCCTGACTACTAAACGAGAGGATACGGAAGCGATTGGGCAAGCTTTTGATGAATTATTGGCTCGGGAGAACTGGCCAGATTTGAAGAACCTCAGTCGTGCAGCTCAAATCTATCAGCCAACAGAGATTCTGAAGAGCGAAATACATCGGCTCTTAGAGGCCAAGGAGAAATAAGACATGAAGAAAGTATTGGTAACAGGTGCTACGGGCTTTCTAGGTAAGTATGTTGTTGAAGAGCTCAGTCAGCAGGGCTATCAGGTACGCGCTTTTGGACGCAATCGCAAGGTGGGTCAGTCTTTGAAGAACTCCCTAGTATCATTTTTTCAGGGAGATTTGACCAAGCAAGAGGACTTGGCTCGGGCTTGTCAGGGGATGGACATGGTTGTGCATGCGGGTGCTCTTTCTACCGTTTGGGGACCTTGGGTGGATTTCTACCAGACAAATGTCTTAGGGACCAAGTATGTTTTAGAGGCTTGTCAGGAGACTGGTATCCAACGCTTGGTTTACGTATCCTCACCTAGCATCTATGCTGCGCCTCGAGACCAGCTAGCTATCAAAGAAAGCGAAGCTCCGCAGGAAAACAAGCTTAACAACTATATCCGTAGTAAACTAGCTTCGGAGAAGCTGTTTGAGGATTATCCCGATGTTCCGAGTATTATCTTACGACCTCGTGGACTTTTTGGGATTGGGGATACCAGTATTTTGCCCCGAGTTCTCAAACTCAGTCAGAAGATTGGCATTCCCTTGATAGGGGACGGTCGCCAGCTCATGGATATGACCTGTGTGGAAAATGTTGCTCTGGCCATTCGTTTGGCTCTAGAGGCCCCTCAAGCTAGTGGCCAAGTCTATAATATTACCAACGGGAAACCAAGGGAATTTAGAAGTCTGATAGAAGAAACTTTGAGAGGGCTAGGCTATCCGATAACATATCGAAAAGTGCCAGCTCCTCTTCTTTCAGCTATTGCCAGTAGTTTAGAGTTTATTTACAAGATCTTGCATCTCAAAGGAGAACCGGTTCTGACACGCTATACCTATTACTTGCTGAGGTATAGCCAGACGCTGGACATCAGCAAGGCGGAGCGAGACTTGGGTTATCGCCCTCGAATCAGTATTTCAGAAGGGATTGACCAATATGTCCAAGATTATCGAAAGCATTGATTATTTCCCGGCCGGCTACTGTACCAGCTATGCGGGTTTACTGTTTAAGGGAGTCAAGAATAAAAAAATGACCTTCCCAGCGGGAGTATTTCTGATCAAGCATAGAGACAAGGGCTATCTGCTCTATGATACGGGTTATCACTATAACATTAAGACGAAGCTACGCTATGGTTTTTACCGTCTAGGAACTCCTGTTCAAATGACGGAAAAGGATCAGATTTCATACTTATTGAAGGCAAAAGGACTTAGGCCAGAAGAGATTACCTATGTCATGTTGTCCCATCTCCATCCAGACCATTTAGGAGGGGCTAGTTTTTTCCCGAACGCTCAATTTATCCTGACTCAAGAGGTTTTTGAAGTTTACCAGAAACCCAAGCTTAAGGATTTGGTCTTTAAAGAGTTTTTACCAGCTGATTTTGAGAAAAGATTGACCGTTATCAAGGCAAATCAGCGCTATTCAAATTTTCCCTATGGTCCGATTTGTGACCTCTTTGGAGATGGCAGTATCCTAGTAGCATCAGTAGACGGACATGCCAAGGGGCAAGCCTGTCTCTTTATTCCTGATCATGAGCTTCTCATTGCAGCAGACCTCTGTTGGGGAATTGACCTCTTGCCTTATACCAAGCAGATGCACTTGATTCCTTCCTTGGTGCAGGACAACAAGGAAGCCTATATCAAGGGGGCAGAGTTCTTAGAAAATGTTCTAAGAGATGGTATTGAGGTACTGGTCAGCCATGACCCTGTAGAAAGGATTGAGCGAATTTTGTATGAAAAAAATAACCTTTCTTAAAACTTTTATCCAAACGCGTTGGCTTCATAATTTTAAGTCTCGAGAAGCCTTAGAAAGCTATCAGAAAAAGCAATTAGCTAACTATATGGCCTTTCTAAAACGTGAGTCACCTTATTTTAAAAATGGGGTTCCTAGCGACTTTGATCATATGGACAAGGCCTTTATGATGGAACATTTCAATGAGCTCAACACTCAAGGAGTGGATCGAGATGAAGCTCTAGCTCTGGCCATAGAAAGTGAGAAAACACGTGACTTTACGGAACTAAAAGGTGAAGTAGCGGTTGGGCTATCTTCAGGGACGTCTGGACATCGAGGTCTCTTTATCACGACCGAGAAAGAACGCAGTATGTGGGCGGCGGCTATTTTGGCCAAGATGTTGCCCAAGGGCCAGCTGTTTGGCCATCGCATCGCTTTTTTTCTGAGAGCTGATAATGAACTCTATCAGACTATTAATACAGCGCTCATTCGGTTAGAGTACTTTGATATTTTTAAAAATACGGATGACCATATCGGCCGTCTCAATAGCTACCAACCGACCATTGTGGTGGCGCCTGCCTCTATGTTGCTCGAGTTGAGCAAACGACTAAAGGTCGGAGAGTTAGGCATTCATCCACAAAAAATCGTTTCTGTAGCAGAAATCTTGGAAGATAAGGATAGGGAACGCATCGCAGAAGCCTTTTCTCTATCCATTATTGACCAGGTTTATCAGGCAACTGAAGGTTTTCTAGCCTGTACTTGCTCAGCTGGCAATCTGCATCTCAACGAAGACATTATCTTTGTGGAAAAGCAGTATCTAGATGATCGCCGTTTTTATCCAGTGATTACGGACTTTAAACGAAGAAGTCAGCCTGTTTATCGCTACCAGCTCAATGATATCTTGGTTGAAAATCCGGAGCCTTGTCCATGTGACTCCTGCTATACACGGATTGACAAGGTCGAAGGACGCTCTGACGACATCTTCTATTTCGAAGGACTGGATGGGGAACAGGTGACCGTCTATCCAGATTTTATTAGACGTTGCGTCCTCTTTGTGGAGAATGTAGGGGATTACCAAGTCAAACAACATTCTGAGAAGTTAGTGGAAGTTTGTTTAAACCAACGAGATGAGGCAGTGGAAGCATCTATTCTAGCCCAGTTTCAACTACTAGCCCAGCAAAAGCAGTTTGCGGTTCCTCAAATCCAATTTTCAGATTATCACTGGGATACTAGCCGTAAACTCAAACGAATCCAACGTTTATGAAAGGATAATAGACAATGACAGAAGTAAAAAGACATGTAGAAATCGCTGGTTATGGTGTTTGCCTTCCCAAGCATACCGTCCAATTCAAAGACCAGACCCGTTATCGTGTAGTTGAAAATGAAGAAACGCAACTTGACTTGGCAGAAGGAGCTATCCAGCGTGCACTTGAAAAGGCAAATTTGAAGATTGAAGATATCGATTGCCTTGTATCAGCTAGTGCAGTTGGAGTTCAGCCTATTCCTTGTACGGCTGCCTTGATTCATGAGCGCGTGGCAAAAGGACTCTCTATTCCAGCTAAGGATATCAATACGACCTGTACCAGCTTTATTTCTGCCCTATCGACCATGTCTCACTTGATTGAGGCGGACGAATACAATCGTGTCTTGATTGTATCCAGTGAGGTTGGAAGTTTAGGGCTCAATCAGAATCAAAAAGAAAGTTTTGAACTCTTTAGTGATGGGGCGGCAGCCTTTATTTTCCAAAAAAGCCATCAGGAAAAAGGGGTCATTGCTAGTCTCCAACGTACTTGGTCAGAAGGAGCTCACGATACGGAAATTCGTGGAGGTCTGACTTCTTTTCAACCAAAAGAGTACTCTGAAGCGACTAAGACCAACTATATGTTTGATATGAAGGGAAAGAAAATCCTCCTCTTGTCAGCTCGTAAAATCCCAGTCATGTTTGAAGAGTTTCAAGAAAAGACCCAGCTAGCCTTAGGAGATGTGGACTATATCATTCCTCATCAAGCTAGTCGCGCCCTTCCTTTGGTTATGGAAAAGCTAGGTGTAGCTGAGAATCAATACCTCAATCTCGTCACGGACTATGGAAATATGGTGTCAGTCTCTGTGCCATTTGGTCTGGCCTATTCATTGGACCATGGATTGATTAAAGAAGGAGATATCGTCTACCTTATGGGAACTGCTGCCGGTATGACGGTCAATATGTTGGCTCTCAAACTGTAATACGCATCTGAAAATGGAAGGGCAAGAGTAAAAGGTTGCCATCTACCCCTGAACTGAGGTATACTAGTAGAGACATTAGTTTATCAAGCAGTTAGGAGAATGTTAGAAAAGGAAGGGGATGTATGACAGCTAGAAAAATGCAGCTACTCATGTCCAAGTATGGTTTTAGTATTACCATCATGTTGGCAGAGTTGTTTATCATCTTTGGTTTATTTCTCTATCTAGGTCGGATGGCTCCGATTCTCTGGATTATCCTAGTTATTTTGATGAGTATGGCGACCATTGTATCGATTGTTAATCGTTCTATGAATCCTGAGAGCAAGGTAACATGGCTCTTAGTAGCCTTTGTTCCAGTATTTGGTCCCTTGCTCTATATCATGTTTGGAGAACGCCATCTATCTAAAAAGAGATCAAGCAATTGAAACAACTCCAATCAATGGTTGACCGGGAGGACAATAGCAGAGCTCTCCGTTTGGAGTTAAAGGAGCAGGACAAGTCGGCTTACGGAGTTATCAAATCTCTCCTCAGCATGGACACGAATGCCGATGTCTATGATCGAACGGATACACAATTTTTTGCCTCTGGTGAAAGTATGTGGCATCAGATGCTAGAGGATCTCAGGAAAGCTGAGAAGTTTATCTTTCTCGAATACTATATCATCGAAGAAGGTTTGATGTGGAACAGCATTTTAGAGATTTTGGAAGAAAAGGCTGCTCAAGGAGTAGAAGTTAAGCTTCTCTATGACGATATTGGATGTATGGCAACCTTACCTGGGGATTATACCATCCAGCTTCGTAGCCGAGGGATTGAAGCCCATAAATTTAACAAAGTGATTCCGCGCTTGACCGTTGCCTATAACAACCGTGACCACCGTAAAATCATGATTATCGATGGGCAGATTGCCTATACAGGGGGTGCCAATCTAGCAGACGAGTATATCAATCATATCGAACGCTTTGGTTACTGGAAGGATAGCGGTATTCGGTTGGATGGTCCAGCAGTAAAGGCTTTTACCAGACTCTTTTTATCCACCTGGTATATCAATCGTGGAGAAATTAGTGACTTTGACCAATACCATCTTGAAAATCAACCTAGAGACGGGATGGGGCTCTGTATTCCCTATAGTAGTGGCCCTAAACCTATTTACCGATCTCAGGTTGGCAAAACGGTCTATCAAAATCTTATCAATCAAGCTACAGACTACGTTTATATCACGACACCCTATCTGATTGCGGACTATGATCTCACAGAAAGTATCAAAAATGCAGCTCTGAGAGGGGTGGATGTGCGAATTGTGACGCCTTGTATCCCAGATAAGAAGGTAATCCAATTGGTTACTCGCGGAGCCTATCCTGACTTGTTGTCTGCTGGAGTTCGTATTTATGAGTACAGTCCGGGATTCCTTCATAGCAAGCAAATGCTTGTCGATGGAGAGGCAGCTACTGTGGGAACCATCAATTTTGACTATCGTAGCTTGCTCCACCACTATGAAAATGGTGTTTTGCTTTATAGAACGCAATCTATCATCGATATTGAGAGGGACTTCGAAGAGATTTTTAAGGTTTCTCAAGAAATCTATCCCCACACAATCAAAACAAGCTGGTACCAAAGCCTCATTAAGGAAATTGTCCAGTTGTTTGCACCTATGCTCTAACTATCCATCGAGATCTAGCCCAAGGCTGGATCTTATTTTTTCTTCTTACGAATAGATAGGTAAAGGAGAAAACCATGCTTAATCTAGAAGATGATGATTTTATCAGAGAGTATAGAAACAGCCGATTTCACCGTTTTCGTGAAATCGAACGTTTTGCGATATTGGATAAGAAATTCAGCAAATATCAATCCCAAGCTGACATTCCTGTAAGATTTTGATATACTAAAACAGATAAACTTAGAGGAGAAATTGAATGAACGTATACGGGAAAATAGATGAGAAACAAGAAGAATCTCATTACCAAGACTGGTCAGCGCCAGAAAAGAGAGAAGGAGTTCCCATTCCCTTTTTTAGTATCATGCTTTGGAGTTTAGTGGCCACAGCCATTTCGGTTGTCCTGCCTTTTATTTTTGGTTTAGTCAGTCCGCAACAAACTCAGGATCTTTATACCGGTTGGGCCTTGCATCAAAATGGTCAAATGTATACAGATTACTTTGGAACGAATGGATTGCTCTATTACTTGCTAACCTATCTTTCCCTAGGAAGTATTCTGCTTGCTTTGGTTGAGTGGTTGGCCTTGTTTGGAGCAGGTGTTTTCCTTTTTAAATCTGCAGATGCTCTTACTGGTCAAGCAGAAGAAGCCAAGAAGCTGGTATTTGTGTTCTATTTGTTAGTGGCAGGACTCGCTTTTGGTGGTGGCTATGCTCTCTTGCTAGCCTTGCCTTTCCTATTTTATTCATTGAGCATTGTTACGAACTATTTGGCTTATCCAAATGACGACAAAGGATTTGTAAGAGTAGGGATGAGCCTTGCTCTCGCTTTCTTCCTTGCACCGCTTCCTACAACCTTGTTTGCGGCTGTACTGGCTCTGGGTATCATTGGCTTTAATCTAGGCAAAGGCCGCTTTGTTCACGGATTATATCAGTTCTTTGCGTCAGCCTTAGGATTCTCACTATTATTCTATCCTTTAGGCTACTATACAGTGTGGACAGGTAGTTTTGGGGATGCCATTAGCCAGACCTTATATCCAGTAAATACTCTTAGCCTTTTCTCAAATTCGCATTTACTTGAAAATGCGGCTTTCTATGGCTTGCTTGCTGTGGGGCTAGGTTCCCTTGGTTTGCTCTTTACTGGTTTATTCCAGTCAAAACCAGCCAAGCAATATGCCTTATCAATTGCTGCTAGCTTGGGCTTGTTGGTTTCTTTGGGAATCTTGATTCTCTCAAATGAACCTGTCAACGGTACTCGTCTCGTTATTCTCCTTCCTTTCTTGGTCTTGCTCCTTCTGACAGGAATCAAGGAAACTGCTTCGGAGGGAGGGAGTCGTCGTAGAAGACGTGAGAAAAAAGATTCTTTTATTAAAGGGAATTTCTATCTGCCACTGTTTGCCTTTGCCTACCTCATTGCTCTTCCTATCCTGAGTCGCTACCTTTCACATCCGGCGACTTATCAGGAGAGAGAACGTCTTGCTAGTGTGGTCAAACAGCAAACGAGTTCTGAGGATCGTGTCTATGCTTGGGATGATCGCCCAGATTTCTATCGTGCAAGTGAGCGCTTGGCGCCGACTTCTCTAGTGACACCAACACTCTATACTGCAAGCGACGAAAATAAAACTAAACTGATGAATGATCTAAAAGAAAATCAACCAAAGATGATTATGGTCAATCAAAAAGTTGCCTTGTGGTCGGATGTAGAGAGCTGGCTCAGCGAAAAATATGAGCTTGTTCAGACAGATACTAGTGAATTCAAACTTTATAAATCTAAATAAAAAAATCAATATCTTGTGTAATTTTAAAAATTTTAGGATTTTTGACACAAGATATTGATTTTTATTTTTAGAGTGGTATAATACTGAATATAAACAATTCAACAATATTTTAGAAAAGAGCATGGATATGATTGTATTAGAAGAAAAGCTTGCAACCGTTCCCACCATGTTCGTTGAAAAACGAGATGGTAGACGTGTAGTGTTTGATGTAGACAAGATTGACAAGGCTCTCCACAAGGCGGCAGAAAAAGTTATGGACCTTACGCCTCTAGTAGAAAAACGCCTAAACGGTCTGGTTGAAAGAATCGTCACTGAAATTCACAGTCGCTTCCCTCAAGGTGTTAAGATTTACGAAATTCAGAATGTCGTAGAACATGAACTCCTTGAAGCCAAAGAATATGCCTTGGCTGAGGAGTATATCACTTATCGGACACAAAGGGATTTTGAACGCTCGAAAGCGACAGATATAAACTTTAGTATCCATAAACTTCTCAACAAAGATCAGGCGGTTGTTAACGAAAATGCCAATAAAGACAGCGATGTCTTCAACACCCAGCGTGATTTGACAGCAGGGATTGTTGGGAAATCAATCGGACTGCAAATGCTTCCTAAGCACGTAGCCAATGCCCACCAAAAGGGGGATATCCACTATCACGATTTGGACTACAGTCCCTACACACCGATGACCAACTGCTGTTTGATTGACTTTAAAGGTATGTTGGAAAATGGTTTTAAGATTGGAAATGCAGAGGTAGAAAGTCCCAAGTCTATCCAGACTGCGACAGCTCAGATTTCCCAAATCATCGCCAACGTTGCTTCTAGCCAGTACGGTGGCTGTTCAGCTGACCGTATCGATGAAGTTTTGGCGCCTTATGCAGAGAAGAACTATCAAAAACATCTCAAAGATGCAGAAGAATGGGTCTTGCCTGAAAAACGGGAAGATTATGCCTGGAAGAAAACGCAAAAAGACATCTATGATGCTATGCAATCTCTTGAGTATGAAATCAATACTCTCTTCACTTCAAATGGCCAAACACCCTTTACTTCACTAGGTTTTGGTCTAGGTACTAGTCGTTTTGAACGAGAAATTCAAAAAGCTATCTTGAACATCCGAATCAAGGGACTTGGTTCAGAACACCGCACAGCCATCTTCCCTAAGCTCATCTTTACGCTTAAAAGAGGACTCAACTTAGAGGAAGGGACACCCAACTACGACATCAAGCAGTTGGCTCTAGAGTGTGCAACCAAACGGATGTACCCAGATGTTTTGTCCTATGATAAGATTGTTGAGTTGACAGGTTCTTTCAAGGTTCCTATGGGTTGTCGCTCCTTCCTCCAAGGCTGGAAGGATGAGAATGGTGTAGAAGTCAATTCGGGTCGGATGAATCTAGGAGTTGTGACGGTCAATCTTCCTCGCATCGCCCTCGAGTCTGAGGGCGACATGAATAAGTTCTGGGAAATCTTCAACGAGCGTATGAATATCGCAGAAGATGCTCTGGTTTACCGTGTCGAACGTACTAAAGAAGCGACGCCAGCGAATGCTCCTATCCTTTATCAGTACGGTGCTTTTGGCCATCGTCTAGGTAAAGAAGAAAATGTTGACCAGCTCTTTAAGAATCGTCGAGCGACAGTTTCGCTGGGCTATATCGGCTTGTATGAAGTAGCGACTGTTTTCTTTGGTAATAGCTGGGAAAGTAATCCAGATGCTAAGGAATTCACGCTAGACATCATTCGCGATATGAAACGCCGTGTAGAAGAGTGGTCTGACCAATATGGCTATCATTTCTCTATCTACTCAACACCATCTGAAAGTTTGACAGACCGTTTCTGTCGACTAGATACAGACAAGTTTGGTTCTATTCCAGATATTACTGACAAGGAATACTACACCAACTCTTTCCACTACGATGTTCGTAAAAATCCAACACCGTTTGAAAAATTGAACTTTGAGAAAGTCTATCCAGAAGCAGGTGCGTCAGGTGGTTTCATCCATTATTGTGAGTATCCAGTCCTTCAGCAAAATCCTAAGGCTCTGGAAGCTGTCTGGGATTACGCTTATGACCGTGTGGGTTATCTTGGAACCAATACTCCAATTGATCGTTGCTACAAGTGTGACTTTGAAGGGGATTTTGAACCAACTGAGAGAGGATTTGCTTGTCCAAACTGTGGCAATAGCGACCCTAAAACAGTAGACGTGGTCAAACGTACGTGTGGTTATCTGGGAAATCCTCAAGCGCGTCCAATGGTTAATGGACGCCACAAGGAAATCGCTGCGCGTGTCAAACACATGAACGGCTCAACTATTAAAACAGCCGGAAATGAAGTAATAAATTAGAAGGAAACGCAATGGGGAAATACCAATTAGATGATAAGGGACGTGCTCAAGTAACCCGTTATCATGAAAAACATTCGAAAGGTGGAGTAGGAAAAAAAGAACGCTTGCTCAATCTCAGAGAACAGTTTTTAAACAAGAACAAGAAAAAATAAAAGTGAGAGTTCGCTCTCGCTTTTCTCTTAATTGGAGGTAAAAATGATACTACGCAGACCAACATTGGCAGATAAAGAAACGGTTTTAGAGATGATGGCAGAGTTTGAACAGACTCAATCAGCTCACGATGGTGGGTTTTGGAACGCCAACAATTTTGTTTATGAAGAGTGGCTAGAAGAAAATCTTCAAGCGGAAGCGGGACTCAATATTCCTGAAAACTGGGTTCCTGCTATCCAGCTGGTTAGTTTTGACGTAGTAGGCCAGGCTCTTGGCTTTCTCAACCTTCGTCTCCGATTAAATGACTACTTACTAGAAAATGGGGGCCATATTGGCTACTCCATTCGTCCATCTGAAAGAGGCAAAGGTTATGCCAAAGAAGCTCTCCGCCAAGGTCTGCAAGTTGCTAAGGAAAAGAATATTAAACGAGCTTTAGTGACTTGTAGCGCAGAAAATCCAGCAAGCCGAGCGGTTATCTTAGCTAATGGTGGGGCGCTGGAGGATGTTCGAAACGGAACGGAGCGCTATTGGATAGACTTGGAGTAAAAGGATGACATGGAATACACCAAAACCAGGTGAATGGAAAGCGAGGAGCTTAGTAAAGGGCGAATCATTGACTACAAGGCCTTTAACTTTGTAGATGGAGAAGGCGTGCGTAACTCCCTCTATGTCGCAGGCTGTATGTTCCACTGCGAGGGTTGTTATAATGTTGCGACTTGGTCTTTCAATGCAGGCATTCCTTATACAGCAGAGTTAGAAGAACAGATCATGGTAGACCTTGCTCAGCCCTATGTTCAAGGATTGACCCTGTTAGGAGGAGAACCCTTTCTTAATACAGGAATTCTCTTGCCTCTCGTTAAACGCATTCGAAAGGAATTGCCAGGTAAAGACATCTGGTCCTGGACTGGTTATACTTGGGAGGAAATGATGCTGGAAACTCCAGACAAACTGGAACTCTTGTCGCTGATTGACATCCTTGTCGATGGTCGTTATGATAAAAGCAAGCGCAATCTCATGCTCCAGTTCCGAGGTTCCTCTAATCAACGAATTATCGATGTGCAAAAATCGCTCCAAAGTGGGCAAGTAGTGATTTGGGACAAGCTTAATGACGGAAAAGAAAGCTATGAACAGGTGAGGAGAGAATGAAGAAAAAAGAGTTAGTAGACAAACTGGTTTCAGAGATCGAAACGGGGAAAGTCAAAACACTGGGGATTTACGGTCACGGTGCATCAGGAAAGTCTACCTTTGCTCAAGAATTGTTCCAAGCCCTAGATTCTGAAAAGGTAAATCTACTAGAAACAGATCCCTACATTACCTCAAACCGTCATTTAGTGGTGCCAAAAGAACTTCCAGATCAAAAAGTGACAGCTTGTCTCCCAGTGACGCATGAACTGGCAAGTTTGCAGAGAGATATTCTCGCCTTGCAGGCAGGCATGGACATCTTGACGATTGATGAACCTTGGAAGCCAAGCCAAGTCTTATCTGGTTCGAAACCGATACTGGTTGTCGAAGGGATGTCTGTGGGTTTCCTACCCAAGGAACTCTTTGACAAAACTATCTGTTTCTACACGGATGAAGAGACCGAATTAAAGCGGCGCCTAGCTCGAGATACGACTATGAGAAATCGCGATGCTTCCTTTATACTAGCTAGCCATCAAATGAGACGGGAGCAGTATCTGCAATACTACAGAGAAACCGAGTCTAAAGCAGATATCTTAGTGGATCAATCAGAAGATAAACTCAAGGTCAAAATGACACATATTATATAGAAGAAAAGGTAGTTTTTTATAGATATAAATCCGTAATTTTGGAAAGATAAAAAGAGAAAACAGTTTCATCTTAAAAAAACGAAAAAAAGCTTACAAATCCCTTGCAATCGCAGGGGCTTTGTGTTATTCTATTATGGTGCTGTAAATTACAGCCTTAGCTTTGATGCAAGAGGTTGCGACACGCTCGGTTGCATTGCCACGCAACGCGCGTCGGTTTTCTTGTGGAGCTAGCCTATTATCTTAAATAGACGAAAAGGAGAAAAAGATGGCAAACAAAAAAATCCGTATCCGTTTGAAAGCTTACGAACACCGTACGCTTGACACAGCGGCTGCAAAAATCGTAGAATCAGCTACTCGTACAGGTGCACAAGTTGCGGGTCCAATCCCACTTCCAACTGAGCGTAGCCTCTACACAATTATTCGTGCGACTCACAAATACAAAGACTCTCGCGAACAATTCGAAATGCGTACACACAAACGTTTGATCGATATCGTTAACCCAACTCAAAAAACAGTTGATGCTTTGATGAAATTGGATCTTCCAAGTGGTGTAAACGTAGAAATCAAGCTTTTAATCCAAAAGTTTGAAACCTTGAGCATAAAAAACGCTCGTTAAAAACTTTTTGAATAAAAAATATAGAAAAGGAACTATTTTCTCATGACAAAAGGAATCTTAGGGAAAAAAGTGGGAATGACTCAAATCTTCACTGAAGCTGGCGAATTGATCCCTGTAACAGTTATTGAAGCAACTCCAAACGTTGTTCTTCAAGTTAAAACTGTTGAAACAGACGGATACAACGCTATCCAAGTTGGTTTCGATGACAAACGCGAAGTATTGAGCAACAAACCTGCTAAAGGACATGTAGCGAAAGCTAACACGGCTCCTAAGCGCTTCATTCGTGAATTCAAAAACGTTGAAGGCTTGGAAGTTGGTGCTGAAATCACAGTTGAAACATTCGCAGCTGGAGACGTTGTTGACGTAACTGGTACTTCTAAAGGTAAAGGTTTCCAAGGTGTTATCAAACGCCACGGACAATCACGTGGACCAATGGCTCACGGTTCTCGTTACCACCGTCGTCCAGGTTCTATGGGACCTGTTGCACCTAACCGCGTATTCAAAGGTAAAAACCTTGCAGGACGTATGGGTGGCGACCGCGTAACAATTCAAAACCTTGAAGTTGTACAAGTTGTTCCAGAAAAGAACGTTATCCTTATCAAAGGTAACGTACCAGGTGCTAAGAAATCTCTTATCACTATCAAATCAGCAGTTAAAGCTGGTAAATAATAAAGAAAGGGGAAATCAGTCACAATGGCAAACGTAACATTATTTGACCAAACTGGTAAAGAAGCTGGCCAAGTTGTTCTTAACGATGCAGTATTTGGTATTGAACCAAATGAATCAGTTGTGTTTGATGTGATCATCAGCCAACGCGCAAGCCTTCGTCAAGGAACACACGCTGTTAAAAACCGCTCTGCAGTATCAGGTGGTGGACGCAAACCATGGCGTCAAAAAGGAACTGGACGTGCTCGTCAAGGTTCTATCCGCTCACCACAATGGCGTGGTGGTGGTGTTGTCTTCGGACCAACTCCACGTTCATACGGCTACAAACTTCCACAAAAAGTTCGTCGCCTAGCTCTTAAATCAGTTTACTCTGAAAAAGTTGCTGAAAACAAATTCGTAGCTGTAGACGCTCTTTCATTTACAGCTCCAAAAACTGCTGAATTTGCAAAAGTTCTTGCAGCATTGAGCATCGATTCTAAAGTTCTTGTTATCCTTGAAGAAGGAAATGAATTCGCAGCTCTTTCAGCTCGTAACCTTCCAAACGTGAAAGTTGCAACTGCTACAACTGCAAGTGTTCTTGACATCGCAAATAGCGACAAACTTCTTGTCACACAAGCAGCTATCTCTAAAATCGAGGAGGTTCTTGCATAATGAATTTGTATGATGTTATCAAAAAACCTGTCATCACTGAAAGCTCAATGGCTCAACTTGAAGCAGGTAAATATGTATTTGAAGTTGACACTCGTGCACACAAACTTTTGATCAAGCAAGCTGTTGAAGCTGCTTTCGAAGGTGTTAAAGTTGCCAACGTTAACACAATCAACGTAAAACCAAAAGCAAAACGTGTTGGACGTTACACTGGTTTTACTAACAAAACTAAAAAAGCTATCATCACACTTACAGCTGATTCAAAAGCAATCGAGTTGTTTGCTGCTGAAGCTGAATAATCTAAGGAGGAAATATCGTGGGAATTCGTGTTTATAAACCAACAACAAACGGTCGCCGTAATATGACTTCTTTGGATTTCGCTGAAATCACAACAAGCACTCCTGAAAAATCATTGCTTGTTGCATTGAAGAGCAAGGCTGGTCGTAACAACAACGGTCGTATCACAGTTCGTCACCAAGGTGGTGGACACAAACGTTTCTACCGTTTGGTTGACTTCAAACGTAACAAAGACAACGTTGAAGCTGTTGTTAAAACAATCGAGTACGATCCAAACCGTTCTGCAAACATCGCTCTTGTACACTACACTGACGGTGTGAAAGCATACATCATCGCTCCAAAAGGTCTTGAAGTTGGTCAACGTATCGTTTCAGGTCCAGAAGCAGATATCAAAGTCGGAAACGCACTTCCACTTGCTAACATCCCAGTTGGTACTTTGATCCACAACATCGAGTTGAAACCAGGTCGTGGTGGAGAATTGGTGCGTGCAGCTGGAGCTTCTGCTCAAGTATTGGGTCAAGAAGGTAAATATGTTCTTGTTCGTCTTCAATCTGGCGAAGTACGAATGATTCTTGGAACTTGTCGTGCAACAGTTGGTGTTGTCGGAAACGAACAACATGGACTTGTTAACCTTGGTAAAGCAGGACGTAGCCGTTGGAAAGGTATCCGCCCAACAGTTCGTGGTTCTGTAATGAACCCTAACGATCACCCACACGGTGGTGGTGAAGGTAAAGCACCAGTTGGTCGTAAAGCGCCATCTACTCCATGGGGCAAACCTGCTCTTGGTCTTAAAACTCGTAACAAGAAAGCGAAATCTGACAAACTTATCGTTCGTCGTCGCAACGAGAAATAATTTAAAACTAGTCGCATAAGCGCTAGATAATCCGCCAGCTCGGTAGCGCTCCTTGTGAGCGCAAGCCGCTGTGGTACAACATTTAAAGGAGAAAATATAAAAATGGGACGCAGTCTTAAAAAAGGACCTTTCGTCGATGAGCATTTGATGAAAAAAGTTGAAGCTCAAGCTAACGACGAAAAGAAAAAAGTTATCAAAACTTGGTCACGTCGTTCAACGATCTTCCCAAGTTTCATTGGTTATACTATCGCAGTTTATGACGGACGTAAACACGTACCTGTTTACATCCAAGAAGACATGGTAGGTCACAAACTTGGTGAATTTGCACCAACTCGTACTTACAAAGGTCACGCTGCAGACGACAAGAAAACACGTAGAAAATAAGGAGAACATAAATGGCAGAAATTACTTCAGCTAAAGCAATGGCTCGTACAGTACGTGTTTCACCTCGTAAATCACGTCTTGTTCTTGACAATATCCGTGGTAAAAGCGTAGCCGATGCTATTGCAATCTTGACATTCACTCCAAACAAAGCTGCTGAAATCATCTTGAAAGTTTTGAACTCAGCTGTAGCTAACGCTGAAAACAACTTTGGTTTGGATAAAGCTAACTTGGTAGTATCTGAAGCATTCGCAAACGAAGGACCAACTATGAAACGTTTCCGTCCACGTGCGAAAGGTTCAGCTTCACCAATCAACAAACGTACAGCTCACATCACTGTGGCTGTTGCAGAAAAATAAGGAGGTAACATCGTGGGTCAAAAAGTACATCCAATTGGTATGCGTGTCGGCATCATCCGTGATTGGGATGCCAAATGGTATGCTGAAAAAGAATACGCGGATTACCTTCATGAAGATCTTGCAATCCGTAAATTCGTTCAAAAAGAATTGGCTGACGCAGCTGTTTCAACTATCGAAATTGAACGCGCAGTAAACAAAGTTAACGTTTCACTTCACACTGCTAAACCAGGTATGGTTATCGGTAAAGGTGGTGCTAACGTTGATGCACTCCGTGCAAAACTTAACAAATTGACTGGAAAACAAGTACACATCAACATCATCGAAATCAAACAACCTGATTTGGATGCTCACCTTGTAGGTGAAGGAATTGCTCGTCAATTGGAGCAACGTGTTGCTTTCCGTCGTGCACAAAAAAACAAGCAATCCAACGTGCAATGCGTGCTGGAGCTAAAGGAATCAAAACTCAAGTATCAGGTCGTTTGAACGGTGCAGATATCGCCCGTGCAGAAGGATACTCTGAAGGAACTGTTCCACTTCACACACTTCGTGCAGATATCGATTACGCTTGGGAAGAAGCAGACACAACATACGGTAAACTTGGTGTTAAAGTATGGATCTACCGTGGTGAAGTTCTTCCAGCTCGTAAAAACACTAAAGGAGGTAAATAACCAATGTTAGTACCTAAACGTGTTAAACACCGTCGTGAATTCCGTGGAAAAATGCGCGGTGAAGCAAAAGGTGGAAAAGAAGTAGCATTCGGTGAATACGGTCTTCAAGCTACAACTAGCCACTGGATCACTAACCGCCAAATCGAAGCTGCTCGTATCGCCATGACTCGTTACATGAAACGTGGTGGTAAAGTTTGGATTAAAATCTTCCCACACAAATCATACACTGCTAAAGCTATCGGTGTGCGTATGGGATCTGGTAAAGGGGCGCCTGAAGGTTGGGTAGCACCAGTTAAACGTGGTAAAGTGATGTTTGAAGTTGCTGGTGTATCTGAAGAGATCGCTCGCGAAGCGCTTCGTCTTGCAAGCCACAAATTGCCAGTTAAATGTAAATTCGTAAAACGTGAAGCAGAATAAGGAGAAGGCATGAAACTTAATGAAGTAAAAGAATTTGTTAAAGAACTTCGTGGTCTTTCTCAAGAAGAACTCGCGAAGCGCGAAAACGAATTGAAAAAAGAATTGTTTGAACTTCGTTTCCAAGCTGCTACTGGTCAATTGGAACAAACAGCTCGCTTGAAAGAAGTTAAAAAACAAATCGCTCGTATCAAAACAGTTCAATCTGAAGCGAAATAATAGACTAGGGAAGGAGAAATTTCAATGGAACGCAATAATCGTAAAGTTCTTGTTGGACGTGTTGTATCTGACAAAATGGACAAGACAATCACAGTTGTAGTTGAAACAAAACGTAACCACCCAGTCTATGGTAAACGTATTAACTACTCTAAAAAATACAAAGCTCATGATGAAAACAATGTTGCCAAAGAAGGCGATATCGTACGTATCATGGAAACTCGTCCGCTTTCAGCTACAAAACGTTTCCGTCTTGTAGAAGTTGTTGAAGAAGCGGTCATCATCTAATCAAACCTGAAAGGAGAAAACTGAAATGATTCAAACAGAAACTCGTTTGAAAGTCGCAGACAACAGCGGTGCTCGCGAAATCTTGACTATCAAAGTTCTTGGTGGTTCAGGACGTAAATTTGCAAACATCGGTGATGTTATTGTGGCATCTGTAAAACAAGCTACTCCTGGTGGTGCGGTTAAAAAGGTGACGTTGTAAAAGCTGTTATCGTTCGTACTAAATCAGGTGCTCGTCGTGCTGATGGTTCATACATCAAATTTGACGAAAACGCAGCAGTTATCATCCGTGAAGACAAAACTCCTCGCGGAACACGTATCTTTGGCCCAGTTGCACGTGAATTGCGTGAAGGTGGCTTCATGAAGATCGTGTCACTTGCTCCAGAAGTACTTTAATTTTTAGAAACAAACTAGTCCCCTAGCTTAAAGCTAGGGTGCCCTTATGGGCGTAAGAAAAATCAAGGAGAAACCTAATGTTTGTAAAAAAAGGCGACAAAGTTCGCGTAATCGCTGGTAAAGATAAGGGAACAGAAGCTGTTGTCCTTACTGCCCTTCCAAAAGTAAACAAAGTTATCGTTGAAGGTGTGAATATCGTTAAGAAACACCAACGTCCAACTAACGAACTTCCTCAAGGTGGTATCATCGAGAAAGAAGCAGCTATCCACGTATCAAACGTTCAAGTTTTGGACAAAAATGGTGTAGCTGGTCGTGTTGGTTACAAATTTGTAGACGGTAAAAAAGTTCGCTACAACAAAAAATCAGGCGAAGTGCTTGATTAATCACGAAGGAAAGGAGAAGTATAATGGCAAATCGTTTAAAAGAAAAATATCTTAATGAAGTAGTTCCTGCTTTGACAGAACAATTCAACTACTCATCAGTGATGGCTGTGCCTAAAGTAGATAAGATCGTTTTGAACATGGGTGTTGGTGAAGCTGTATCAAACGCTAAAAGCCTTGAAAAAGCTGCTGAAGAATTGGCGCTTATCTCAGGTCAAAAACCACTTATCACTAAAGCTAAAAAATCAATCGCCGGCTTCCGTCTTCGTGAAGGTGTAGCGATCGGTGCAAAAGTTACCCTTCGTGGTGAACGTATGTACGAATTCTTGGATAAATTGGTTTCAGTTTCACTTCCACGTGTACGTGACTTCCACGGTGTTCCAACAAAATCATTTGATGGACGCGGAAACTACACACTTGGTGTGAAAGAACAATTGATCTTCCCAGAAATCAACTTCGATGACGTTGACAAAACTCGTGGTCTTGACATCGTTATCGTAACAACTGCTAACACTGACGAAGAGTCACGTGCATTGCTTACAGGCCTTGGAATGCCTTTTGCAAAATAATATAGGAGGTAAATCTAATGGCTAAAAAATCAATGATTGCTAAGAACAAACGTCCAGCGAAGTTCTCTACTCAAGCTTATACTCGTTGTGAAAAATGTGGTCGTCCACATTCAGTTTACCGCAAATTTAAACTTTGCCGTGTTTGCTTCCGTGAATTAGCTTACAAAGGACAAATTCCTGGTGTAACAAAAGCATCTTGGTAATTTAAGATATCAAGGGCGTCAAAACTCTAAGTGAAAATAGGAAACTTGACGAAGAAACTGAAGTTTCTAGGAAAGTTTATCTTTTTCACACAGAGTTTAGCCCGGGTTCAGTTGGGCTTGCCAATTTGAACACGAGCTACAGCTTTGGCAAAAAAGACCAATTTTCTTTGGAGCATCGCTCCTGCATCAAATTGCCTATTTTTGCTCTTGCTGTTACGCTCTTTGTATCATGTATTAACTAGCAAGTGCAACTTGCAAACTACTAGTAAGAGGAGAAAAATAAAATGGTTATGACTGACCCAATCGCAGACTTCCTAACTCGTATTCGTAACGCTAACCAAGCTAAACACGAAGTACTTGAAGTACCTGCATCAAACATCAAAAAAGGGATTGCTGAAATCCTTAAACGCGAAGGTTTTGTAAAAAACGTTGAAATCATCGAAGATGACAAACAAGGCATCATCCGTGTATTCCTTAAATACGGACCAAACGGTGAAAAAGTTATCACTAACTTGAAACGTGTTTCTAAACCAGGACTTCGTGTCTACAAAAAACGTGAAGACCTTCCAAAAGTTCTTAACGGACTTGGAATTGCTATCCTTTCAACTTCTGAAGGTTTGCTTACTGATAAAGAAGCTCGCCAAAAGAACGTTGGTGGAGAAGTTATCGCTTACGTTTGGTAATTGATGATGTGAGAGCGTTAAAAGAATGCAGTGAAAATAGGAAGTTTGTAGCAGGAGCGATGCTCCAAGACAAACTTATCTTTTTCACCAAATTCTTAGCTCGAACTCTAATCAAGATACAAAGCTCGTTAGAGCGTGTTCAATTTAGCTATTGAACACAATAAGTATCTTTAACCCCGTGAAAACTGGCTGTAATGGCCTGACAATTTAACAGGAGAATAAAACATGTCACGTATTGGTAATAAAGTTATCGTGTTGCCTGCTGGTGTTGAAATCACTAACAATGACAACGTTGTAACTGTAAAAGGACCTAAGGGAGAACTTACTCGTGAGTTCTCAAAAGATATTGAAATTCGTGTGGAAGGTACTGAAGTAACTCTTCACCGTCCAAATGATTCAAAAGAAATGAAAACAATCCACGGAACTACTCGTGCCCTTTTGAACAACATGGTTGTTGGTGTATCAGAAGGATTCAAGAAAGTACTTGAAATGCGTGGGGTTGGTTACCGTGCACAACTTCAAGGAAACAAACTTGTTTTGGCTGTAGGTAAATCTCATCCAGACGAAGTTGAAGCTCCAGAAGGAATTACTTTTGAACTTCCAAACCCAACAACAATTGCTATCAGCGGAATTTCAAAAGAAGTAGTTGGTCAAACAGCTGCTTACGTACGTAGCCTTCGCTCACCTGAACCATATAAAGGTAAAGGTATCCGTTACGTTGGCGAATACGTTCGTCTTAAAGAAGGTAAAACAGGTAAATAATGTTGAGTGGTTGATCTTCAACCACCGACCTATTTTCCAACTTTGTGCATAGCACACGATTTAAAACTAAAGAGGTGAAAACTGTGATTTCTAAACCAGATAAAAACAAACTCCGCCAAAAACGCCACCGTCGCGTTCGCGGAAAACTCTCTGGAACTGCTGATCGCCCACGTTTGAACGTATTCCGTTCTAATACAGGCATCTACGCTCAAGTGATTGATGACGTAGCGGGTGTAACGCTCGCAAGTGCTTCAACTCTTGACAAAGAAGTTTCAAAAGGAACTAAAACTGAACAAGCCGTTGCTGTCGGTAAACTCGTTGCAGAACGTGCAAACGCTAAAGGTATTTCAGAAGTGGTGTTCGACCGCGGTGGATATCTATATCACGGACGTGTGAAAGCTTTGGCTGATGCAGCTCGTGAAAACGGATTGAAATTCTAATAGGAGGACACTAGAAAATGGCATTTAAAGACAATGCAGTTGAATTAGAAGAACGCGTAGTTGCTGTCAACCGTGTTACAAAAGTTGTTAAAGGTGGACGTCGTCTTCGTTTCGCAGCTCTTGTTGTTGTTGGTGACCACAACGGTCGCGTAGGATTTGGTACTGGTAAAGCTCAAGAAGTTCCAGAAGCAATCCGCAAAGCAGTAGAAGATGCTAAGAAAAACTTGATTGAAGTTCCTATGGTTGGAACAACAATCCCACACGAAGTTCTTTCAGAATTCGGTGGAGCTAAAGTATTGTTGAAACCTGCTGTAGAAGGTTCTGGAGTTGCCGCTGGTGGTGCAGTTCGTGCCGTTGTGGAATTGGCAGGTGTGGCAGATATTACATCTAAATCACTTGGTACTAACACTCCAATCAACATTGTTCGCGCAACTGTTGAAGGTTTGAAACAATTGAAACGCGCTGAAGAAGTTGCTGCCCTTCGTGGTATTTCAGTTTCTGATTTGGCATAAGAAAGGGGATAAAATGGCTCAAATTAAAATTACTTTGACTAAGTCTCCAATCGGACGCATTCCATCACAACGTAAAACTGTTGTAGCACTTGGACTTGGCAAATTGAACAGCTCTGTTATCAAAGAAGACAACGCTGCTATCCGTGGTATGATCACTGCAGTATCTCACTTGGTAACAGTTGAAGAAGTAAACTAATGAATTTTTAGGGGATGCGGCAATACTCATCCCCTAAAACTAGGTATAGTCATCTAAGATGACGAATGTATAGGCGAGTTGATTAGGGAGACAACCTTTTCTCTCTTATCGGCGCTAGCATTTTACAAAAGAGGAGAAAATAATAATGAAACTTCATGAATTGAAACCTGCAGAAGGTTCTCGTAAAGTACGTAACCGTGTTGGTCGTGGTACTTCATCTGGTAACGGTAAAACATCTGGTCGCGGTCAAAAAGGTCAAAAAGCTCGTAGCGGTGGCGGAGTTCGCCTTGGTTTTGAAGGTGGACAAACTCCATTGTTCCGTCGTCTTCCAAAACGTGGATTCACTAACATCAACGCTAAAGAATACGCAATTGTAAACCTTGACCAATTGAACGTCTTTGAAGACGGTGCAGAAGTAACTCCAGTTGTGCTTATCGAAGCAGGAATTGTGAAAGCTGAAAAATCAGGAGTTAAAATTCTTGGTAACGGTGAGTTGACTAAGAAATTGACTGTGAAAGCAGCTAAATTCTCTAAATCAGCTGAGGAAGCTATCACTGCTAAAGGTGGTTCTGTAGAAGTCATCTAAGAGAGGTGACCCATGTTTTTTAAATTATTAAAAGAAGCGCTCAAGGTTAAACAAGTTCGATCAAAAATTCTCTTTACGATTTTTATCATTCTTGTTTTTCGTATTGGGACAAGTATCACTGTTCCAGGTGTGAATGCAAAAAGTTTAGAAGCTCTCAGTGGTTTATCTTTCTTGAACATGCTTAGTCTTGTTTCAGGGAATGCCATGAAAGAAACTTCTCAGTTTTTTTGCACTCGGTGTAAGTCCGTATATCACTGCTTCCATCGTTGTTCAATTGCTACAAATGGATATTTTACCGAAGTTTGTAGAATGGGGCAAACAAGGGGAAGTGGGACGGAGAAAACTAAACCAAGCTACTCGATATATTGCACTTGTTCTTGCATTCGTTCAATCTATCGGGATCACAGCAGGGTTTAATACTCTATCTGGAGCAAAATTATTAACGACAGCTTTAACTCCACAAGTCTTTGTTACTATTGGTATTATCCTCACAGCAGGTAGTATGATTGTAACGTGGCTCGGGGAACAAATTACAGATAAGGGATACGGAAACGGTGTTTCTATGATCATCTTCGCAGGTATTGTCGCTTCAATCCCTGAGATGATTAAAGGCATCTATGTTGACTACTTCGTCAATATCCCAAGTAGCCGTATTGACTTCATCTATTATCTTTTGTCGTTATTTTTGATTATCGCTGTCTTGTTGATTGTTTACTTTTACAACCTATGTTCAACAGGCAGAATATAAAATTCCAATCCAATATACAAAAGTTGCTCAAGGAGCCCCATCAAGCTCATACCTTCCATTGAAGGTAAACCCAGCGGGGGTTATCCCAGTTATCTTTGCAAGTTCCATTACAGCAGCGCCTGCAGCCATTCTTCAGTTTTTGAGTGCTACAGGTCATGATTGGGCTTGGGTACGTACAGCACAGGAAATGTTATCTACAACATCTCCGACAGGTGTTGCTATGTATGCCTTGCTCATCATTCTCTTTACGTTCTTCTATACATTTGTACAGATCAATCCAGAGAAAGCAGCAGAAAACTTGCAAAAGAGTGGAGCCTACATTCATGGGGTCCGTCCTGGTAAGGGGACTGAAGAATTCATGTCGAAACTTCTTCGTCGCCTTGCAACAGTCGGATCAATCTTCCTTGGTGTGATCTCAATCTTGCCGATTGTGGCAAAAGATGTCTTTGGCCTTTCAGAAGCTGTTGCTTTTGGGGGAACTAGTCTTTTGATCATTATCTCGACCGGTATCGAAGGAATCAAACAACTTGAAGGTTACCTATTGAAACGTAAGTATGTTGGTTTCATGGACAAAACAGAATAAAAGCAAGATTACTTTTGCTTAGAGAGTGGAGTATGAAGGTCTACCTATCAGAGAGACTTTCGTCTCCCCTCTTCTATTTTGTTTTTAAATAGGGGTTGAAACGAATTTCTGCTTCTATTTAAATACAAAATAAGGAGATCATATCATGAATCTTTTTGATTATGGGCTTACCTGGAGCAGGTAAGGGAACTCAAGCAGCTAAAAAAATCGTAGAACAATTCCATGTTGCACATATCTCAACTGGAGATATGTTCCGTGCTGCTATGGCTAATCAAACTGAAATGGGTGTACTTGCAAAGTCATACATTGACAAAGGTGAGTTGGTTCCAGATGAAGTTACAAATGGTATTGTTAAAGAACGCCTTTCACAGGATGATATCAAAGAAACAGGTTTCTTGTTGGATGGTTACCCACGTACGATTGAACAAGCTCATGCCTTGGACAAAAACATTGGCTGAACTTGGCATCGAACTGGAAGGTGTGATCAACATCGAAGTGAATCCAGACTAGTCTCTTGGAACGTTTGAGTGGCCGTATCATCCACCGCGTAACTGGAGAAACTTTCCACAAGGTCTTTAACCCACCAGTTGACTATAAAGAAGAAGATTACTACCAACGTGAAGATGATAAGCCTGAGACAGTCAAACGTCGTTTGGATGTTAATATTGCTCAAGGAGAACCAATCATTGCTCACTACCGTGCCAAAGGTTTGGTTCATGACATCGAAGGTAATCAAGATATCAATGATGTCTTCTCAGATATCGAAAAAGTATTGACAAATTTGAAATAAAGCGTTTTTCACACTTGCAAAAATCCGCTACAAATGTTATACTGAGATAGTCTGACTTATAATTGTTGTCTCTGTGTCTAGAGGCATCGAATCGAAATTTATGGAGGTGCTTTTGCGTGGCAAAAGACGATGTGATTGAAGTTGAAGGCAAAGTAGTTGATACAATGCCGAATGCAATGTTTACGGTTGAACTTGAAAATGGACATCAGATTTTAGCAACAGTTTCTGGTAAAATTCGTAAAAACTATATTCGTATTTTAGCGGGAGATCGTGTTACTGTCGAAATGAGTCCATATGACTTGACACGTGGACGTATCACTTACCGCTTTAAATAATCGAAAAACTTGGAGGGATAAGAAATGAAAGTAAGACCATCGGTCAAACCAATTTGCGAATACTGTAAAGTTATTCGTCGTAATGGTCGTGTTATGGTAATTTGCCCAGCAAATCCAAAACACAAACAACGTCAAGGATAAGATAGAAAGGAGAAAACATGGCTCGTATTGCTGGAGTTGACATTCCAAATGACAAACGCGTAGTAATCTCATTGACTTATGTTTATGGTATCGGACTTGCAACATCTAAGAAAATTTTGGCTGCTGCTGGAATCTCAGAAGATGTTCGTGTACGTGATCTTACATCAGATCAAGAAGATGCTATCCGTCGTGAAGTGGATGCAATCAAAGTTGAAGGTGACCTTCGTCGTGAAGTAAACTTGAACATCAAACGTTTGATGGAAATCGGTTCATACCGTGGTATCCGTCACCGTCGTGGACTTCCTGTCCGTGGACAAAACACTAAAAACAACGCTCGCACTCGTAAAGGTAAAGCTGTTGCGATTGCTGGTAAGAAAAAATAATATAGGAGGTAAAAGTCTTGGCTAAACCAACACGTAAACGTCGTGTGAAAAAAAGAATATCGAATCTGGTATTGCTCATATTCACGCTACATTTAATAACACTATTGTTATGATTACTGATGTGCATGGTAATGCAATTGCTTGGTCATCAGCTGGTGCTCTTGGTTTCAAAGGTTCTCGTAAATCTACACCATTCGCTGCTCAAATGGCTTCTGAAGCTGCTGCTAAATCTGCACAAGAACACGGTCTTAAATCAGTTGAAGTTACTGTAAAAGGTCCAGGTTCTGGTCGTGAGTCAGCTATTCGTGCGCTTGCTGCCGCTGGTCTTGAAGTAACAGCAATTCGTGATGTGACTCCAGTGCCACACAATGGTGCTCGTCCTCCAAAACGTCGCCGTGTATAATCATCGCATTACACTGCTTTTCGTTTAAGAGGGAGTAACTAAATGATCGAGTTTGAAAAAAACCAAATATAACAAAAATTGATGAAAATAAAGATTATGGCAAGTTTGTAATCGAACCACTTGAACGTGGCTACGGTACAACTCTTGGTAACTCTCTTCGTCGTGTACTTCTAGCTTCTCTACCAGGAGCAGCTGTGACATCTATCAACATTGATGGTGTGTTACATGAGTTTGACACAGTTCCAGGTGTTCGTGAAGACGTGATGCAAATCATTCTGAACATTAAAGGAATTGCAGTGAAATCGTACGTTGAAGACGAAAAAATCATCGAACTAGATGTTGAAGGTCCTGCTGAAGTAACAGCTGGTGACATTTTGACAGATAGCGATATTGAAATTGTAAATCCAGATCATTATCTCTTTACAATCGGTGAAGGTTCTTCTCTAAAAGCGACTATGACTGTTAACAGTGGTCGTGGATATGTACCTGCTGATGAAAATAAAAAAGATAATGCACCAGTTGGAACACTTGCTGTAGATTCTATTTATACACCAGTTACAAAAGTCAACTATCAAGTGGAGCCTGCTCGTGTAGGTAGCAATGATGGTTTTGACAAATTAACCCTTGAAATCTTGACAAATGGAACAATTATTCCAGAAGATGCTTTAGGGCTTTCAGCACGTATTTTGACAGAACATCTTGATTTGTTTACAAATCTTACTGAGATTGCTAAGTCAACTGAAGTGATGAAAGAAGCTGATACTGAATCTGACGACCGTATTTTGGATCGTACGATTGAGGAACTGGACTTGTCTGTGCGTTCATACAACTGTTTGAAACGTGCCGGTATCAATACTGTGCATGATTTGACAGAAAAATCTGAAGCAGAGATGATGAAAGTACGAAATCTTGGACGCAAGAGTTTGGAAGAAGTGAAACTCAAACTCATTGATTTGGGTCTTGGATTAAAAGATAAATAAAGGAGGAATACATGGCTTACCGTAAACTAGGACGCACTAGCTCACAACGTAAAGCAATGCTTCGCGATTTGACAACTGACCTTTTGATCAACGAATCAATCGTGACAACTGAAGCTCGTGCTAAAGAAATCCGTAAAACTGTTGAAAAAATGATTACTCTAGGTAAACGTGGTGATTTGCATGCACGTCGTCAAGCAGCTGCTTTCGTACGTAATGAAATCGCATCTGAAAACTATGATGAAGCAACTGATAAGTACACTTCTACTACAGCACTTCAAAAATTGTTCTCAGAAATCGCACCTCGTTATGCTGAACGTAACGGTGGATACACTCGTATCCTTAAAACTGAACCACGTCGTGGTGATGCAGCGCCAATGGCGATCATCGAATTAGTATAAAATCATCAATTTTGTTGAGTGTTATGATGATGGAGTCTTGTGCTCTTAGTCTAGCTCTGGTCTACCGCTAGGATTTCGGTCCTAGCGGGAACACTCATCATAAGTTGGGATAGTAGACGCTTGTTTACGAAATTGTTTTTTGCTTAAGAACAACTTCGTAAGCAGGCGTTTTTGAGTATTTTCGTTAGAATTATGCTATACTATTTGAAAAGAATCCTGTTTAATGTTCAGGTTTCTTATTTTAAGAAGAATTGGAGTTTGCTTATGAAAGCGATTATAACTGTTGTTGGTAAAGATAAATCTGGAATTGTTGCAGGTGTTTCTGGTAAAATTGCAGAATTGGGTTTGAATATTGACGATATTTCTCAAACTGTCTTGGATGAATATTTCACGATGATGGCTGTCGTTTCTAGTGATGAAAAGCAAGATTTTACTTATCTTCGAAATGAATTTGAAAGCTTTGGACAAACTTTGAATGTGAAAAATCAATATTCAGAGTGCAGCGATTTTCGAAGCTATGTATAATATCTAGGAGGTGCACATGGATATTAGACAAGTTACTGAAACCATCGCCATGATTGAGGAGCAAAACTTCGATATCAGAACTATTACCATGGGGATTTCCCTTTTGGACTGTATCGATCCAGATATCAATCGTGCTGCGGAGAAAATTTATCAAAAGATTACGACCAAGGCAGCTAATTTAGTGGCTGTTGGTGACGAAATTGCAGCTGAGTTGGGAATTCCTATCGTTAATAAGCGTGTATCGGTGACTCCTATTTCTCTGATTGGAGCAGCGACAGATGCGACGGACTATGTGGTTCTGGCAAAAGCGCTTGATAAGGCTGCGAAAGAAATCGGTGTGGATTTTATTGGTGGTTTCTCTGCCTTGGTACAAAAGGGGTATCAAAAGGGAGATGAGATTCTCATCAATTCTATTCCTCGCGCTTTGGCTGAAACGGACAAGGTCTGCTCGTCAGTCAATATCGGTTCAACCAAGTCTGGTATTAATATGACTGCTGTGGCAGATATGGGACGTATTATCAAGGAAACGGCTAATTTATCTGATATGGGTGCAGCTAAGTTGGTTGTATTTGCTAATGCTGTTGAGGACAATCCGTTTATGGCGGGTGCCTTTCATGGTGTTGGGGAGGCAGATGTTATCATCAATGTCGGAGTTTCTGGTCCTGGTGTGGTCAAGCGTGCCTTGGAAAAAGTTCGTGGAGAGAGCTTTGATGTAGTAGCCGAAACGGTCAAGAAAACTGCCTTTAAGATCACTCGTATCGGTCAATTGGTTGGTCAGATGGCCAGTGAGAGACTGGGTGTGGAGTTTGGTATTGTGGACTTGAGTTTGGCGCCAACTCCTGCGGTTGGAGACTCTGTGGCACGTGTCCTTGAGGAAATGGGGACTAGAAACAGTTGGCACGCATGGAACGACGGCTGCCTTGGCTCTCTTGAACGACCAAGTTAAGAAGGGCGGAGTGATGGCTTGCAACCAAGTCGGTGGTTTGTCTGGTGCCTTTTATCCCTGTTTCTGAGGATGAGGGAATGATTGCTGCAGTGCAAAATGGCTCTCTTAATTTAGAAAAACTAGAAGCCATGACGGCTATCTGTTCTGTTGGTTTGGATATGATTGCCATTCCAGAAGATACACCTGCTGAAACCATTGCGGCTATGATTGCGGATGAAGCTGCAATTGGTGTCATTAACATGAAAACAACAGCTGTTCGTATCATTCCAAAAGGAAAAGAAGGCGATATGATTGAGTTTGGTGGCTATTGGGAACTGCACCTGTTATGAAGGTCAATGGAGCTTCGTCTGCTGATTTCATCTCTCGTGGAGGACAAATCCCAGCACCAATTCATAGTTTTAAAAATTAAGAAAATAGGAGAAATTTTAAGTTCTATTTAAGGTTAGCTGTGTATACTATAATCATTAAATAAAGACCTCCTAATATTATTTGAAACAGATAACACTGATTTAGTTTGAATTTGATTTTCATCTAATATCTTTATTTAATGAACTCCTAAACTTTTTCATAATAATCTCCTGCAAAAGTCGCCTGTATGGGTGGCTTTTGTTTTATCATCCATGATATAATAGAAGCAAACGGAGGACGGAAAATGGTAAAAGTACGATTGTATTTGGTACGTCATGGCAAGACTATGTTTAACACGATTGGTCGCGCGCAAGGTTGGAGCGATACTCCCTTAACAGCTGAAGGTGAGCGAGGGATTCAAGAATTAGGAATCGGTTTGCGAGAATCTGGTCTACAGTTTGAGCGCGCTTATTCGAGTGATTCTGGGCGCACCATTCAGACTATGGGAATTATCCTTGAAGAACTTGATCTGCAGGGGAAAATCCCTTATCGCATGGACAAGCGTATCAGAGAATGGTGTTTTGGTAGCTTTGACGGAGCCTATGATGGCGATCTTTTCATGGGCATTATTCCTCGTATCTTTAATGTGGACCATGTTCATCAATTGTCTTATGCTGAACTGGCTGAGGGCTTGGTAGAGGTTGATACAGCTGGTTGGGCTGAAGGCTGGGAAAAACTCAGTGGTCGAATCAAGGAAGGTTTTGAAGCGATTGCCAAAGAAATGGAAGAGCAAGGTGGAGGCAATGCCCTTGTTGTCAGCCACGGAATGACCATTGGTACTATTGTTTATTTGATTAATGGTATGCATCCGCATGGTCTAGATAATGGTAGCGTGACGATCCTTGAATATGAGGACGGCCAGTTTAGCGTTGAGGTTGTCGGTGACCGTAGTTACCGAGAACTAGGACGTGAGAAGATGGAAGAATCATCTATTTAATCAGTCTAGACTTGCTTGCTAGGAACTGAGGTCATGTATTGGGATAAGAATATAAGAAAAAAACAGCCGAGGATAATCCTTTCGGCTGTTTTTGATGGGGGAAAAACTAAAGTGTAATGCTATTACTTTTTAGAGATTTTCATGAAACAAGAGCAAGGAACCTACTGTTAGAACAGTTAGGATAGTTGACAAGGCTGCGGCTACACCGTAATTTCCTCTGAGAACCTCTGTATAAATAGCTACAGTCATTGTTCTTGTTTTGACATTGTAGAGGAGGATAGAAGTAGAGAGTTCTGAAATCATTGTGACCCAAGATAGGATAGATCCAGAAATAATACCAGATAGCATCATTGGAACAGTGATTTTACTGAAAGTATTGAGACGGCTACTTCCTAAACTTTCAGCGGCTTCTTCAATACTAGGTGTTATTTGTTGCAAGCTAGCAACAGATGAGCGAATCGTATAAGGGAGTCTTCGGACAGATAAGGAGATAATCAATATAAAAGCTGTTCCAGTAATCATCAGAAATCCGCTTCCAAAAAGACCAGTATTGAATGAAGAAATGAAGGCAATACCTAGAACAGTTCCTGGCACAATATAAGGTACCATACTAAGGCTATCAATTAAGTTTGTAAACAAATTTCGTTTTCTAACAGCTAGGTAGGAGATAACTGTTGCAAATAAAACAACTAGAATCAAAGCAATCAAAGGAATCCGAATCGTATTAAAAATAGTAGATCCCATACGATTGAAGGCAATCTTGTAACTGTTTAGAGAATAGCCTTTGACAAATACCATACCTGATGTTTTTAGGAAAGAAGTATAAATCAAAAATAATTGAGGTAGAACAGAAAATAAGATAATTCCGTAAACCGTTGCATAAATGGCAGCCATTTTTCCTTTTGTAGTTTTTTTCGGCTCAATTGGATGGAGTGAATTCATGCTGAAACTATAGCGATTTGAAATATATTTTTGGATGAGGAAGATTGTTAAAGCAATGATGATCGCCATGATTGCTAAAGCCGATGCAAATGCAGAATTTCCGCCAACCTCACTAATGAATTGATTATAAATTAAAACAGGGAAAGTCCGATATCCTTCACCAATTAACATAGGAGTTCCGAAGTCGGAGAATGCTCTCATAAATACAAGTAGGGCAGCAGCAAGTAAAGTTGGAACTAAAAGGGGCAAAACAACTGTTATCATACGTTTGAATCCGATTACCCCCATACTTTCAGCGGCTTCAAGAAGGGAATGGTCAATTCTTTTCATTGCTCCAGCTACGTATAGAAAAACTAATGGAAATAGCTGAAGTGTAAACACAAGTACAATTCCTTTGAAGCCATAAATATCAATAGCTGGAAGATGAAGGACATTTGTCAAGAATTTAGTGATGACACCATTTCGTCCCAACAAGAGAATCCAGGAGTATGCCCCTACGAAAGGAGCTGACATAGAAGCAATGATAATCAATATCTGTAATAATTTCTTTCCTTTGAAGTCATATATAGAAAAGAGGTAGGCCAATAAGGTCCCTAAAACCAGGGAAGTTACAGTAGAAGTAATGGAGACGTTAAAACTGTTTACTAGTGTCTCAGAGTAATAGGATTTACTAAAGAAATCCTCAAAATTAGCTAGTGAGAATTTACCTTCATGTATGAGTGCTTGCTTGAGCACAATAACGATAGGATAAACAAGAAAAATAAGATAGGTAAGAAAGATGAGGAACGAGGAGGCTGTCCAAATATTTAGTTTTTTACCTTTCATAGCCAACTCCTGTAATAAGATTACGCGAACCATCTGCAGAAAAGACATTTAACTTTTGAGTATTGATTCGTAGACGAATTCGATCCCCTTTTTGAAGATCTTCTTCAAAAGTTGATTCTTCACTCACCTGTATTTTTGAAGAAAATACAGTCTCTACGAAATATTCAGTGGTGAGTCCAAGATAAACACTATCTGAAATGATTCCTTCAATATCACCAGATTCATCTTTGATAAACTCTTCGGGACGGATACTTACAAGAATAGCTTGTTCCTGAGCTTGATCAAGAGCTGGCATAGGGAGGGCATAACCATCTGAAAAGACGATATAAGCACCGTCGGTCCGTTTTTTTAGTTTGGCTGGGATGAGATTTGTGCGTCCGATAAAGGTTGCCACAAACTCATTAGCTGGTTTATGGTAGAGCTCTTTTGGGCGTCCGACTTGTTGGATGACCCATCTTTCATAACAGCAATCTGGTCTGAAATAGCCATCGCTTCTTCTTGGTCGTGGGTCACATATACAGTTGTAATTCCCACCTCGTGTTGAATTTCTCGAATAACTTGGCGCATATCTAAGCGAAGTTTCGCATCCAGGTTACTAAGTGGCTCATCCATGAGGAGAACACTTGGATTAACAGCTAAGGCACGTGCCAAGGCGACACGTTGTTGTTGTCCACCACTGAGTTTATCGGGCTTTCGATCTGCGTATTGATCAATTTGCATTAGTTCCAGATATTTATTGGTTTGTTGAACTAATTCCTCTTTTGGAACCTTTTTTTGTCTAAGACCAAAAGCAACATTATCACGGACAGTCAAATGTGGAAAAATAGCGTAGTTTTGGAAAACCATTCCGATATTTCGTTTGCTGGGTTCTATATTATTGATTTTAGTATCATCGAAGTAAAATTCTCCGCCTTCAATACTGTTGAAGCCTGCAATCATTCGAAGAAGGGTCGTTTTTCCACAACCTGAAGGTCCAAGAATGGTGAAAAGACTTCCTTTTGGAATCGTAACATTTAAATTCTCAATGACAGGAATGTCATGGTAGATTTTTTTTGCGTTAATAATTTTGATCTCACTCATAGTGAACCTCTTTTACTGTTTCGATTGAATATTAGTGAAAATATCATTGTACTTTTTAAGAATAGCTGATTTATTTTGGAGGACATAATCTGAATCTTCAGTGGCGATATTGATTTCTGTCATTGATTTCATATTTTTATTGGTTTTAGCATTTTTTCGAATGGGTCTGATGGTTGTTTCAGTTCCTAGTTTATCCTGAATGTCTTGAGAAAGAAGGAAATCGATAAATTTTTTAGCGTTTTCCATGTGTTTGGCGTTTTTGATAATAGCTGCGTTACCAGGCAAAAAGACGGTTCCTTCTTTTGGATAAATGACTTTTATATCAACGCCATCGTTTAAGAGTTTCAATGCAGGATCTTCATAGGTGAGTCCGACAGCCATTTCTCCGTCAGCGACTGATTTGTAGACATTTGAAGAACTAGAAGCAATTTTCCCATCTACTAAGCTAAATAGATTTTTCACATATGTCCAAGCTTGCTCATTTTCATAGCCACCTTGATCCACAAGCATGTTTGTTAATTGAGCAAAGGCACTAGAAGAATTACTTGGATCAGCAGTAGCAATCTTTCCTTTTAATTTAGGATTAAGTAAATCATCATAGCCTTCAATTTTAATATCTTTGGTTAAAGCTGAATTGACAATCAGAACACTGACATCAAGAGTGTATGGCGTGTAGAATCCAGTTTTATTTTTGATATTCAGGGATTATCTGGTCGTTTCTCTTGGGAAATATAAGGTTCAAAAAGATTTTTCGTTAGAAGAGAAGAGGGCGTAGGAGCCTCCGAAAATGACATCGGCTACAGGGAGATTCTTTTTCAGCCTCAGCTTTTTTTGAACAATTCACCAGTGCTGGCTTGTACTAAAGTCAACCTTAATACCATATTTTTTTCTTCGAAGGCTGGGATTGTTTCTTCGATAAGGTCTTCAGGGTTAGGCGAATAGATAACCAAAGTGTTATCTGAATCTTTTTCAGATGCTAGTTTCCGCTTCTGTTGTTGAAGAACATCCTGATAAAGTAAGAAATATCCATCCACAAGAGAGAAAGAATAGTAGTTTTTTCATAAAAGTCTCCTTTTTTACGAACGTTTTTACTCTACGACTTGCTTAATGTTTATAATTTGCAGAGTTCTATAGGATATAATAAAAACCTTAAAGAAATCTAAAACGGGGAATATGAGTCAAAGGCGTTAGGGGAAAAAGATGGAAGAGATAAATAATCGATATAAGTTAATTTCAAGTGTTAGCTAATTTTTTATACTGCTAAATAAGCTGGATTTGCGATTCAGTCTTTCTTTCCATCCAAGCCCAAAAGAACATTTCTCGTCTTTCAAATTCCCTCAAAAATGGTATAATAGTAACATCACAAAATTGGAGAGAGACCATGAGTTTTTACAATCATAAAGAAATTGAGCCCAAGTGGCAGGGCTATTGGGCCCAACATCATACATTTAAGACAGGAACAGATGCTTCAAAACCGAAGTTTTATGCTCTCGACATGTTCCCTTATCCATCTGGAGCAGGTCTGCACGTAGGGCACCCAGAAGGCTACACAGCAACAGATATCCTCAGCCGTTTCAAACGTGCGCAAGGCTACAACGTCCTTCACCCAATGGGGTGGGATGCTTTTGGTTTGCCTGCAGAGCAATACGCTATGGATACAGGGTAATGACCCAGCAGAATTTACAGCGGAAAACTATTGCCAACTTCAAACGCCAAATCAATGCGCTTGGATTCTCTTACGACTGGGATCGTGAAGTCAACACCACAGATCCAAACTACTACAAGTGGACGCAGTGGATTTTCACCAAGCTTTACGAAAAAGGCTTGGCCTATGAAGCTGAAGTCCCTGTAAACTGGGTTGAAGAGTTGGGAACAGCCATCGCTAATGAAGAAGTCCTTCCTGACGGGACCTCTGAGCGTGGAGGCTATCCAGTTGTCCGCAAACCGATGCGTCAATGGATGCTTAAAATCACGGCCTATGCAGAGCGATTGCTTAATGACTTGGATGAGTTGGATTGGCCAGAATCTATCAAGGATATGCAACGCAACTGGATTGGTAAATCAACTGGTGCCAATGTAACCTTTAAAGTTAAGGGAACAGACAAGGAATTCACAGTCTTTACGACTCGTCCGGACACTCTTTTCGGTGCGACTTTCACTGTCTTGGCTCCTGAGCATGACTTGGTTGACGCTATCACAAGTCCAGAGCAAGCTGACGCAGTTGCAGACTACAAACACCAAGCTAGTCTCAAGTCTGACTTGGCTCGTACCGACCTAGCCAAGGAAAAAACAGGGGTTTGGACTGGTGCTTATGCCGTCAACCCTGTCAATGGCAAAGAAATTCCAATCTGGATTGCGGACTATGTTCTTGCTAGCTATGGAACAGGTGCTGTCATGGCTGTGCCAGCCCACGACCAACGTGACTGGGAATTTGCCAAACAGTTTGGTCTTCCAATCGTAGAAGTGCTGGAAGGTGGAAACGTTGAAGAAGCTGCCTACACAGAGGATGGTCTTCACGTTAATTCAGACTTCCTAGATGGATTGAATAAGGAAGATGCTATTGCCAAGATTGTCGCTTGGTTGGAAGAAAAAGAATGTGGTCAAGAGAAAGTGACTTACCGTCTCCGCGACTGGCTCTTTAGCCGTCAACGTTACTGGGGTGAACCAATTCCGATTATTCATTGGGAAGATGGGACTTCAACGGCTGTTCCTGAAAATGAATTGCCACTTGTCTTGCCAGTAACCAAGGACATCCGCCCTTCAGGTACTGGTGAAAGCCCATTGGCTAACTTGACTGACTGGCTTGAAGTGACTCGTGAAGATGGAGTCAAAGGTCGCCGCGAAACCAATACCATGCCACAATGGGCTGGTTCAAGCTGGTACTACCTCCGCTATATCGACCCACACAACACAGAAAAATTGGCTGATGAAGACCTCCTCAAACAATGGTTGCCAGTTGATATCTACGTGGGTGGTGCAGAGCACGCCGTTCTTCACCTGCTTTACGCTCGTTTCTGGCATAAATTCCTCTATGATATCGGTGTCGTTCCAACTAAAGAACCATTCCAAAAACTCTTTAACCAAGGAATGATCTTGGGTACTAGCTACCGTGACCACCGTGGGGCTCTTGTAGCGACCGACAAGGTTGAAAAACGTGACGGTTCCTTCTTCCACGTGGAAACAGGAGAAGAGTTGGAACAAGCACCGGCCAAGATGTCTAAATCTCTCAAGAACGTCGTTAACCCAGATGATGTAGTGGAACAATACGGTGCCGATACCCTTCGTGTCTATGAAATGTTCATGGGACCACTTGACGCTTCGATCGCTTGGTCAGAAGAAGGCTTGGAAGGAAGCCGTAAATTCCTCGACCGTGTTTACCGTTTGATTACAAGCAAAGAAATCGTTGCGGAAACAATGGTGCTCTTGACAAGGTTTATAATGAAACCGTTAAAGCTGTTACTGAGCAAATCGAGTCGATGAAGTTCAACACAGACATTGCCCAACTCATGGTCTTTGTCAATGCCGCTAATAAGGAAGACAAACTCTATGTGGATTATGCCAAAGGCTTTATCCAATTGCTTGCCCCAGTTGCGCCTCACTTGGCAGAAGAACTCTGGCAAACAGTTGCAGCAACAGGTGAGTCCATCTCTTACGTGGCTTGGCCAACATGGGACGAAAGTAAATTGGTTGAAGACGAAATCGAAATCGTTGTCCAAATCAAAGGTAAAGTTCGTGCCAAACTCATGGTCGCTAAAGACCTATCACGCGAAGAATTGCAAGCAGTCGCTCTTGCTGACGAAAAAGTCAAAGCAGAAATTGATGGCAAAGAAATTGTGAAAGTAATTAGTGTACCTAATAAGCTTGTGAATATTGTGGTGAAATAACCAATTTATTTGCTCATTTGCCACCTCAAACAGTTCCCCAAACTGTTTGATCCAACTAAACTCGTCAATATCGTTGTTAGATAAGAAAAGAATCCTTCAGATTTAGAATCTGGAGGATTTTTTGAATGTTTTCATGAAAGTATGATATACTATGGGCAACTATAAAGTTTGAAAAGTAAAACAAGGAGAAAACGATGCCAGTAAATGAATATGGTCAGATGATTGGTGAGTCTATGGAAGGTTATACACCAGGTGAGTTGCCTTCCATTGATTTCTTAGAAGGGCGCTACGCTCGGATAGAGGCTCTTTCAGTGGGAAAGCATGCAGAGGATTTACTAGCTGTTTATGGCCCAGATACTCCTCGGGAGATGTGGACCTACCTCTTTCAGGAGCCGGTGGCAGATAGGGAGGAACTAGTCAGCCTTTTAAACCAGATGTTGACTCGTAAGGACCGTTTTTTCTATGCTATCTTGGATAGGAAGACGGGTAAGGTCTTGGGAACCTTTTCGCTTATGCGCATCGACCAAAATAATCGTGTAGTTGAAGTTGGGACTGTTATCTTTTCTCCAGAGCTCAGGGGAACACGAATAGGGACAGAAGCCCAGTATCTCTTGGCGCGCTATGTGTTTGAGGAGCTTAACTATCGTCGCTATGAATGGAAATGTGATTCTCTCAATCTGCCATCCAGACGAGCAGCGGAACGTTTGGGCTTTGTCTATGAAGGAACCTTCCGCCAGGCAGTCGTTTATAAGGGGCGTACGAGGGATACGGATTGGCTCTCTATGATTGATAAGGACTGGCCTCAAGTTAAAGCTCGTTTGGAAGCATGGCTGGCTCCCGAAAACTTTGATAAAGATGGACGGCAGTACAAGAGCTTGAGAGAACTCTAAGAGGTGATGACATGATTAGCGTGAGAAAGCAAGAAGTTGTCAAGTTAGAAGATGTTTTGCATCTCTATCAGGCAGTTGGTTGGACAAACTATACCAACCAACCACAGATGTTGGAGAAGGCCTTGTCTCATTCATTAGCGATTTATATGGCACTTGATGGCGATGCTGTTGTGGGCTTGGTTCGTTTGGTCGGAGATGGTTTTTCATCGATTTTTGTCCAGGATTTGATCGTTTTGCCTAGCTATCAGCGCCAAGGAATTGGTAGTTGCTTGATGAAAGAGGCTTTAGGTGATTACAAAGATGCCTATCAAGTCCAACTAGTGACCGAACAGACAGAAAAAACCTTGGGATTCTATCGTTCTCTGGGATTTGAAACCTTATCTACTTATGATTGTACAGGAATGATTTGGCTAGATCGAAAAAAATAAAATAATAATTTTTCTTAAGTAAAGTTTAAGTATCCTCGTGTATTATATAGTTATTAGATAAAGACCTCCTAATACTCTTCGAAAATCTCACCAACCTTCGTTAGAGTCGACTTAGCTAACTATCGTTATGCTTACGTCTATCTGCCTAGTCTAATTTCGATTTTTATTGAGTACCCTTTATTTAATGAAATCCCAAACTTTTCTTTTTCATCATAATCTCCTAAAGAAGTCACCCAATCAGGTGGCTTTTTTGTTTGTAGGCTGGATTTTTGCTATAATAGGAGCATGAGTAGAATTTTAGATAATGAAATCATGGGTGATGAGGAGTTGGTAGAACGTACCCTCCGTCCCCAATATTTACGTGAATATATCGGTCAGGACAAGGTCAAGGATCAGCTACAAATATTTATTGAAGCCGCAAAAATGCGGGATGAGGCGCTGGACCATGTCCTTTTGTTTGGTCCCCCAGGTCTCGGAAAAACAACCATGGCTTTTGTCATTGCTAATGAATTGGGAGTTAATCTCAAGCAGACGTCTGGTCCCGTTATCGAAAAAGCCGGTGATTTGGTAGCAATTTTGAATGACTTGGAGCCAGGAGATGTTCTTTTTATTGATGAGATTCATCGCTTGCCCATGTCGGTAGAAGAGGTGCTATACAGTGCCATGGAAGACTTCTACATTGACATCATGATTGGTGCGGGGGAAGCTAGTCGTAGTGTCCATCTAGATTTGCCACCATTTACCTTGATTGGTGCGACAACTCGAGCAGGGATGCTGTCCAATCCTCTTCGTGCCCGTTTTGGGATTACAGGTCACATGGAATATTACGAACATGCTGACTTGACAGAGATTGTCGAGCGGACGGCAGATATCTTTGAGATGGAAATCACCCATGAGGCTGCTTCAGAGTTAGCTTTACGCAGTCGTGGAACTCCTCGTATTGCCAATCGATTGCTCAAGCGCGTGCGTGATTTTGCGCAGATTATGGGCGATGGCTTGATTGATGATGTCATTACGGATAAGGCCTTGACTATGCTGGATGTAGATCATGAAGGATTGGACTATGTGGACCAGAAAATCCTTCGCACCATGATTGAGATGTACGGTGGGGGTCCTGTCGGTCTAGGAACTCTCTCTGTAAATATCGCTGAAGAGCGCGAGACAGTAGAGGATATGTATGAGCCTTACCTAATCCAGAAAGGATTTATCATGCGAACTCGTTCAGGACGGGTCGCGACAGCTAAGGCTTATGAACATTTAGGGTATGAATATAGTGAAAAAAATAATCCATTCTAGTCGAAAGAAAGGAATACTGATGATACTGATATTTTTTTGCTTCTTCTTATAGCCTTACCTTTAATATTTCTATTATTAATCCTGTTCGCATTTATAATGAATAAAAAAATCGGTTTTAGCATGCTTTTCTTGCTTTTTTTATAGGACTCGTATTCTATATTTATAATAGTTATTATACTCTACAGCCAGGACAAAGTGTCAAAAATACATATAGGTATAGCAAACGAAGCACTAGATCCTCGGACCGAACTCTATCTAGTAAAAAAAGATACAAGTGAACTACTTTTAACTGGACAAAAAAATCTGGACACTTAGAGACAGTGACTTGTGGTATGATGTTGAGGAACAGCGTATCTCTCGTAGTAAAGTTAATGAAGATAGAGAAATTGTAAAGGAATATGTTGACAATAGATCTTCAAATGATTTATATATTAGTGAAAAGGGTTTGATAGCAAGGTATAAGGGTGAGAATGTATTTTATGTGACTAGTAGCGAACCGTATGATATTACCCTCACTAATGTAGGTAACGAGCCAGTAACTTTTACAGCCCATGTAGTTTATCGATGAAAACGGAGTAACTATGCTTATCAGACAAGATTTTTTACAAGCTATCCAATTAAACACAGATTTGATGAAAATCTTAACCATCATCCGTAACCTTGATCTGAAAGACTCGTGGTTGGCGGCAGGTTCTGTCAGGAATTTTATCTGGAATCTCTTGTCAGACAAATCGCCTTTTGACCGTGAAACAGATGTGGATGTGATTTTCTTTGATCCAGCTATCTCTTACGAAGATACGTTGGGTATAGAACGCAAGCTGAAAGAGAATTTTCCCCAATATCAATGGGAGTTGAAAAATCAGGTCTACATGCATCTGCACAGTCCTCACACTGCGCCCTATACCAGTTCTCGTGATGCTATGAGTAAGTATCCCGAGCGTTGCACGGCGGTAGGCCTTCGCTTGAATGCAGGTGCAACTTTAGAGCTCTTTGCGCCTTATGGTTTGGAGGATATTTTGAACTTTCAGGTTCGCCCAACTCCCCATTTTTTAGAAAATGACGACCGGATGAAGCTTTATCAACAGCGTTTATCTAAGAAAAACTGGCAAGAAAAATGGAAAAATCTCACATTTAAAATAACTTAAGGAAACTTTAAGTTAGGAATTGTACACTTATCTCATAAGTTAAGAAGACCTTAACTTAAACTCCTAAAACTTTTTCATAATAATCTCCCTATAAAAAATTAAGTCGCCCAATCAGGCGGCTTATTTTTTGTCTGCCTGCAAGCAGGGGCAGTAACTTAGCAATAGAAGAAAATAGGGAAATATGGTATAATGAAACGATAGATTTTTGAATAGGAATATGATCATGTTTGGATTTTTTAAGAAAGATAAAGCTGTAGAAGTTGAGGTTCCAACACAGGTTCCTGCTCACATTGGGATCATCATGGATGGAAATGGTCGCTGGGCTAAAAAACGGATGCAACCACGGGTTTTTGGTCATAAGGCGGGGATGGAAGCCCTCCAAATGGTGACCAAGGCAGCTAACAAGATGGGAGTTAAGGTTATCACAGTCTATGCCTTTTCAACGGAAAATTGGACGCGCCCGGATCAAGAGGTCAAGTTTATCATGAACTTGCCAGTCGAGTTTTATGATAACTACGTTCCCGAATTACATGCAAATAATGTTAAGATTCAGATGATTGGGGAAACAGACCGTCTGCCTAAGCCGACTTTTGAAGCTTTGAAAAAAGCAGAGGAGTTGACCAAGAACAACACAGGCTTGATTCTCAATTTTGCCCTTAATTATGGTGGTCGTGCTGAAATTACGCAGGCTCTTAAGGTCTTGGCTCAGGAAGTTCTAGATGCCAAAATCAACCCTGGTGATATCACAGAAGATATGATTGGGGATTACCTTTTCACGCAACACCTGCCAAAGGATTTGCGAGATCCAGATTTGATTATCCGTACGAGTGGTGAGTTGCGTTTAAGTAATTTCTTGCCATGGCAAGCAGCCTATAGCGAGCTTTATTTTACGGATACCTTGTGGCCTGATTTTGACGAAGTCGCCCTGCAGGAAGCTATTGCTGCCTTTAATCATCGTAATCGCCGATTTGGAGGAGTTTAGGAGAAGATATGACCAAGGATTTACAAAAGAGAACATTGTTTGCAGTATTGGCCCTGGCCATTTTCCTTCCAGTCTTGTTTGTGGGAGGACTCTTGTTACAGATAGGCATTGGTTTGTTAGCCATGCTGGCTGTCCATGAACTCTTGCACATGAAGGGGCTAAAGACCATGACCATCGAGGGGGCCTTGACCCTCTTTGCGACCTTTGCTCTCACAATCCCCTTAGAAAATTACCTAACTTTTTTGCCAGTTGATGGGAATGTGGTTGCCTACAGCGTTTTAATTACGATTATGCTAGGGACCACCGTTTTCAGTAAAAGCTATACCATTGAAGATGCCGTTTTTCCGATAGCGATGAGTTTTTATGTTGGTTTTGGCTTTAACGCCTTACTAGATGCTCGGGTGGCAGGTTTGACAAGGTGCTTCTGGCCCTCTTTATCGTCTGGGCGACAGATAGCGCAGCTTACCTGATAGGGATGAATTTTGGTAAGCATAAGTTGGCTCCGAGAGTTTCTCCCAATAAGAGCATTGAGGGCTTTATCGGAGGTATTCTAGGTGCGGTACTGGTAACAGCAATCTTCATGCTTGTAGACAGTACAGTTGCTCTTCCTTATGGAATTTATAGAATGAGCCTCTTTGCCGTCTTCTTCAGTGTGGCAGGTCAGTTTGGTGACTTGATTGAGAGTGCTATGAAACGCCATTTTGGTGTCAAGGATTCAGGGAAATTTATCCCGGGTCATGGTGGTGTGTTGGATCGTTTTGACAGTATGCTAGTTGTCTTTCCTATCATGCACTTGTTTGGTCTCTTCTAAAGAAAGGAATATTGAATGATTGGATTGCTAACCTTTATCCTCGTTTTTGGGATTATCGTGGTGGTGCATGAGTTTGGACATTTTTATTTTGCTAAGAAATCAGGCATTTTAGTCCGTGAGTTTGCTATTGGTATGGGCCCCAAGATTTTTGCCCATATCGGTAAGGACGGAACTGCTTATACCATTCGGATCCTTCCTTTAGGAGGGTATGTTCGTATGGCTGGTTGGGGTGATGATGCGACGGAGATCAAGACAGGAACCCCGGTCAGTTTAACACTTGCCGAAGATGGTAAGGTCAAACGAATCAATCTATCTGGGAAGAAACTGGATCAAACAGCTCTCCCTATGCAGGTAACTCAGTTTGACTTTGAAGACAAGCTCTTTATTAAAGGCTTGGTCCTGGAAGAAGAAAGACTTTTGCAGTCGATCACGATGCAACGGTTGTCGAGGCAGATGGAACCGAAGTGCGCATTGCCCCTCTGGATGTACAGTACCAAAATGCTTCTATCTGGGGCAAGCTCATCACCAACTTTGCAGGTCCCATGAATAACTTTATCTTAGGTGTTGTTGTTTTTTGGATCCTGATCTTTTTGCAAGGCGGTGTTAGAGACACTCAGACCAATCTCTTTCATGTCATGCCAGAAGGAGCTTTGGCTAAGGTAGGTGTAGCTGAGACCGCCCAAATTACCAAGGTCGGCTCGCATGAGGTTAAGAATTGGCAAGACTTGACTCAGGCTGTGGAAGCAGATACCAAAGACAAGACAGCCCCGACCTTAGACGTGACCATTTCTGAAAATGGTAGCGAAAAACAAGTCACTGTGACTCCAGAAGAAAATCAAGGACGTTACATTCTCGGGGTTCAACCAGGGGTCAAGTCAGACTTTCTATCCATGTTTGTTGGTGGATTTACAACCGCTGCTGACTCAGGGCTGCGTATCCTTTCGGCTCTGAAAAACTTGATTTTTCATCCAGATTTGAACAAACTCGGTGGTCCCGTTGCCATTTTTAAGGCAAGTAGCGATGCTGCTAAAAATGGTCTTGAGAATGTCCTCTATTTCCTAGCTATGATTTCCATCAATATCGGAATTTTTAATTTGATTCCGATTCCGGCTTTGGATGGTGGAAAGATTGTACTCAATATCCTAGAGGCTATCCGCCGGAAACCCCTTAAACAAGAAATTGAAACCTATGTCACCATGGCTGGTGTAGTTATCATGGTTGTCTTGATGCTAGCTGTGACCTGGAATGACATTATGCGACTCTTCTTTTAGATAATCGAGGAATATTATGAAACAAAGTAAAATGCTAATCCCAACGCTTCGCGAAATGCCAAGTGATGCTCAAGTTATCAGCCACGCCCTTATGTTGCGTGCTGGTTATGTTCGTCAAGTTTCTGCTGGTGTTTATTCTTACCTACCACTGGCGAACCGTGTGATTGAAAAGGCTAAAAACATTATGCGCCAAGAGTTTGATAAGATTGGTGCGGTGGAAATGCTAGCTCCTGCCCTTCTCAGTGCTGATCTTTGGCGTGAATCAGGCCGTTATGAAACCTATGGTGAAGACCTTTATAAACTGAAAAATCGTGAAAAGTCAGACTTTATCCTAGGTCCGACACACGAAGAAACTTTTACAGCTATTGTTCGTGACTCTGTGAAATCTTACAAGCAATTGCCACTCAACCTTTACCAAATCCAACCGAAATACCGTGATGAAAAACGTCCACGTAACGGACTTCTCCGTACGCGTGAATTTATCATGAAAGACGGCTATAGTTTCCATGCTAATTACGATAGTTTGGATGTGACTTATGACGAGTACAAGGCGGCCTACGAACGAATTTTCACTCGTAGTGGTTGGATTTCAAGGCCATCATCGGTGATGGTGGCGCTATGGGTGGTAAGGATAGCCAAGAATTTATGGCCATCACACCTGCTCGTACAGACCTTGACCGCTGGGTTGTCTTAGACAAGTCAGTTGCCTCATTTGATGAGATTCCTGCAGAAGTGCAAGAAGAAATCAAGGCAGAATTGCTCAAATGGATGGTTTCTGGTGAAGACACCATTGCCTACTCAAGTGAGTCTAGCTATGCAGCTAACTTAGAAATGGCAACAAACGAGTACAAACCAAGCAACCGTGTCGTTGCGGAAGAAGAAGTAACTCGCGTGGAAACTCCAGGTGTTAAATCCATCGATGAAGTGGCAGCCTTCCTTAACGTTCCTCAAGAACAAACCATTAAAACTCTCTTTTACATGGCAGATGGTGAGCTTGTTGCAGCCCTTCTAGTTGGAAATGACCAACTCAATGAAGTCAAGTTGAAAAACCACTTGGGTGCAGATTTCTTTGACGTTGCGAGCGAGGAAGAAGTCGCAAGTGTCGTCCCAGCAGGCTTTGGTTCGCTTGGACCAGTTGGTTTGCCAGAAAATGTGAAAATCATTGCAGACCGTAATGTACAAGATGTTCGCAATGCTGTTGTGGGGGCAAACGAAGATGGTTACCACTTGACGGGTGTGAACCCAGGTCGTGACTTCACTGCAGAATATGTGGATATCCGTGAAGTTCGTGAGGGTGAAATTTCACCAGACGGACAAGGTGTTCTAAACTTTGCGCGTGGTATCGAGATTGGTCACATCTTCAAATTGGGAACTCGCTACTCAGCAAGCATGGGTGCGGATGTTTTGGATGAAAATGGCCGTGCGATCCCAATCATCATGGGTTGTTACGGTATTGGTGTCAGCCGTCTTCTCTCAGCAGTTATGGAACAACACGCTCGCCTCTTTGTTAACAAAACGCCAAAAGGTGAATACCGTTACGCTTGGGGAGTTAATTTCCCTAAAGAATTGGCGCCATTCGATGTGCATTTGATTACTGTCAATGTTAAAGATGAAGAAGCGCAAGTCTTGACAGAAAAATTGGAAGCCAACTTGATGGAAGCTGGCTACGAAGTCTTGACAGATGACCGTAACGAACGGGTCGGAGTGAAGTTCAGCGATAGCGACTTGATTGGTCTTCCAATCCGTATCACTGTAGGGAAGAAAGCAGCTGATGGTATCGTAGAAGTTAAGATCAAGGCAACTGGTGACACCATTGAAGTTCACGCAGACAACTTGCTCGAAACCCTTGAAATCCTAAGCAAGAAATAAAAACTATAATCAGAAGAAAAACAAGGCAAAAATGTAACTAGTTTTTACCTTGTTTTTTCTATATAATGAGAGTGAAGAATACATCATCAAGTTAAGAGGTATAAGTATGTTAAAATTTCCAAAGGATTTTGTCTGGGGTTCCTCCACTTCTGGACCACAGACAGAAGGACGAGTGCCAGGTGACGGCAAGGGGGACAATCTCTGGGATTATTGGTATCAGGTGGAACCCAATCGCTACTACAATGGGATTGGACCTGATAAAACATCGACCTTCTATGAAAACTGGGAAAAGGATATTGAGCTTTTGGTAGAGACTGGGCATACAGCCTTTCGTACTTCTATCCAGTGGTCTCGTATTTTCCCGCAAGGTCGTGGAGAAGTCAATCCTCAAGGTGTGGCTTTCTACCGTCAGGTCTTTGAAGCCATTAAGGCCAAGGGGATTCGTCTCTTAGTCAATCTCTATCACTTTGACCTGCCTTTTGCCCTACAAGAAGATGGGGATGGTTGGGAAAATAAGGCGACCATTAAGGCCTACGAAGACTATGCTCGTTTCTGTTTTGAGACCTATGGTGACTTGGTGGACCAATGGATTACCTTCAATGAGCCGATTGTTCCTGTGGAGTTTGGCTATTTTTATGATGCCCACTATCCTCACAAGGTGGATGCCAAAGCGGCGGTTCAGGTAGCTTATAATACACAACTGGCTAGTAGTCTTGCGGTGAAGGCTTGTCATGAGGTTCTGCCTGATTCTAAGATTGGGATTGTCCTCAACTTGACACCAGCCTACCCACGTAGCCAACATCCTGCGGATGTGAAAGCCGCTCGTATTGCGGATCTCTTTCAAGCCCAGTCTTTCCTAGATCCATCTGTCTTGGGAACTTATCCAGAAGAATTGGTGGAGATTTTAGCTGGGCATGATTTGCTGCCAGATTCTACAGCAGAAGAGTTGGACCTCATTCGTGAACATACAGTGGACTTTCTTGGAGTCAACTACTACCAACCTTTACGCGTCATGGCCCCACGTTTTGCTAAACATCCTGACAGTCCCCTCTTGCCAGAGCATTTCTATGAGCCTTATGTCATGCCCGGTCGCAAAATCAATCCTCACCGTGGTTGGGAAATCTATGAGCAAGGGATTTACCATATCTCTCAAAATATCAAGGAAAATTATGGCAATATCGAGTGGATGCTGACAGAGAATGGCATGGGTGTTGAAGGTGAAGATAAATTCCGTGAGAATGACATGATTCAGGACGACTATCGTATTGACTTTGTCAAAGGGCATCTTGCTGAGCTTCATCGCGCCATTGAAGACGGTGCTAACTGTAAGGGCTACTTGATTTGGACCTTTATCGATTGCTGGTCATGGCTCAATAGCTACAAGAACCGCTATGGTTTGGTTGAGCTTGATTTGGAAACGCAGGAACGTCGCCTGAAGAAATCGGGTCACTGGTTCAAAGAGCTTAGTGACAATAATGGATTTTAAGAATAAAAAGTGAGATGATCCTCATCTCACTTTTTATTCTAAGATCATCACCAAGCTCCCAATCGTAATCAAGAGACAGCCGATAATTGTTTTAAACGTCAGGACATCCTGTAGGAAGAAAAAGGCTAGAACGAGGGTAAGGACGAGACTGAATTTATCGACAGCAGATACCTCAGTTGCATTGCCCATCTGCAAGGCCTTGTAATAGCAGAGCCAGGAGGCGCCCATGGGGAAAATCAGACAAGATGGGAAGAGAAGATAAAAGTGCGAAGAAAAACCACATGGCAAATACCTCCTCTATTCATTATAAGTAATTGATGCTGACTTGCCAGGTATCAAGTGAAATCTTGATAAAATACCAGATAGAAAACTATACCAATTTTTATTCTTGACAAGTGAGAAAAACAAGTATATACTGTTTTTGCTGATTCTGTAAAAGGGAAATCAGACTATACCAATTTAAGGAGAAAGCACAGCTAGTCTGTGTCGTATATACTATGTGTGGAATTGTTGGTGTTGTTGGAAACACAAATGCAACTGATATTTTGATTCAAGGGCTTGAAAAGCTCGAATACCGTGGCTATGATTCTGCGGGGATTTTTGTCCTAGGTGGTGCTGAAAATCACCTAGTCAAGGCTGTAGGCCGGATCTCAGAATTGTCTGCTAAAACTACTGGCGTTGAGGGAACAACTGGTATCGGACATACGCGTTGGGCGACTCATGGTAAACCAACGGAAGATAACGCTCACCCACATCGCTCGGAGACTGGACGTTTTGTCTTGGTCCACAATGGAGTGATTGAGAACTACCTTGAAATTAAGGAAAAATACCTCGCAGGTCACCACTTCAAGGGGCAAACAGATACGGAAATCGCAGTGCACTTGATTGGAAAATTTGCCGAAGAAGACGGTCTCTCAGTTCTTGAAGCCTTCAAAAAAGCCCTTCACATCATCCGTGGTTCTTATGCCTTTGCCTTGATTGACTCTGAAAATCCAGATGTCATCTATGTCGCTAAGAACAAATCTCCACTTTTGATTGGTCTTGGGGAAGGCTATAACATGGTCTGCTCCGATGCTATGGCTATGATTCGTGAAACCAACCAATACATGGAAATTCATGACCAAGAGTTGGTAATCGTCAAGGCTGATAGTGTTGAAGTTCAAGACTATGATGGTAATCGCCGTGAGCGTGCTAGCTACACTGCTGAGCTAGACTTGTCAGATATCGGTAAGGGGACTTATCCTTACTACATGCTCAAGGAAATCGATGAGCAACCAACGGTGATGCGTAAACTCATCCAAGCCTACACAGATGAGGCAGGTCAAGTAGTGGTTGACCCAGCTATCATCAAGGCTGTTCAAGATGCAGACCGCATTTACATCCTTGCAGCTGGGACATCTTACCACGCAGGCTTTGCTTCTAAGAAGATGCTGGAAGAATTGACGGATACACCTGTTGAACTTGGAATTTCATCTGAGTGGGGCTACGGTATGCCACTTCTCAGCAAGAAACCACTCTTCATCTTTATCAGCCAGTCTGGTGAAACAGCTGACAGCCGTCAAGTTTTGGTCAAAGCTAATGAATTGGGCATTCCAAGCTTGACAGTGACAAACGTGCCAGGTTCAACACTTTCACGTGAAGCCAACCATACCATGCTCCTTCACGCGGGTCCTGAAATTGCTGTAGCATCAACCAAGGCCTACACAGCACAAATCGCAGCCCTTGCCTTCCTTGCAAAAGCTGTCGGAGAAGTAAATGGCAATGCCAAAGCCCAAGACTTTGACCTGGTTCATGAGTTGTCAATCGTAGCTCAGTCTATCGAATCAACTCTTTCTGAGAAAGAAACCATTGATGCCAAGGTTCGCGACCTTCTTGAAACAACTCGCAACGCCTTTTACATCGGACGTGGTCAAGATTACTACGTAGCCATGGAAGCCAGTCTCAAACTCAAAGAGATTTCTTACATACAGTGTGAAGGCTTTGCGGCAGGAGAACTCAAGCATGGAACCATTGCCTTGATTGAAGAGGGAACTCCTGTTTTGGCCCTCTTGTCAGATCCAGTCCTTGCTAACCACACTCGTGGAAATATCCAAGAGGTCGCAGCCCGTGGTGCTAAGGTTCTCACTATTGCAGAAGAAAATGTTGCTAAAGAGACAGACGATATCGTCCTTACGACCGTCCATCCTTACCTCTCACCAATCTCAATGGTCGTGCCAACTCAATTGGTTGCGTACTTCGCAACGCTACACCGTGGCCTCGATGTGGACAAACCACGTAACCTTGCCAAGTCAGTAACAGTAGAATAAGCTAAGAAAGTCTAGTCTTCCTAGACTTTTTTGCTCTTCCTTGTTATACTTGAGATAGGAATCCTTATGTTCCGAAGGCAGTTTTTATAAGGAGAAGAAAATGAAGAAGAAAAAAATATTATTGCTATGCTGATTGGTATCGTCTTGTCTAGTTCTTTCTTGATACGTACGGTCTTGATCCATCAGGCGAGACAAGCGAAAAAGCAAAACCTGGAACGGATTGCTGCGGTGCAGGAGACGGTTCAGTCTCAAGATCAAAAGAAAGCTGAAGAGCAGAGAGAACACTTTAAAAAGGCATTTGAAGGTATAGATAGATCTTCCATTCAAATGAAAGACTACGATAGCCACACAAAGATTAATGGAGACTACAGTTTTGGTACCAAGGATGGAGTACACTACCTAGTAGAATTAAAAACTGGTGAGAAAGTAGCTCTGGATGGTGTGGACAAGGCCTTTCCTTTGACTGTCAAAAACGAGGACACAAATAGTACGGAGCTTGCCCTGGTTGTCCGTAAAGACCAAGCCTGGTACATGATTAATACAAAGGGTGAGACGATTTACACTTTTGAACAAACAGAATTGACAGAAAACTCGAAGTTGACTTTGAAAGACCAGGAACTGATAGTTGAGTAATTCATAGATTTCGAAAAGTTTTTCCCTATTATGCTGGGTAAAGATTGATAAATATAAAAAACAACACCCCATGACTAGAAGATTCTTCTGACCATGGGGTGTTTTCTCTATAGGAGGGCTAGTTTATACTCTTCGAAAATCTCTTTAAACCACGTCAGCTTCGCCTTGCCGTACTCAAGTAAAGCCTGCGGCTAGCTTCCTAGTTTACTCTTTGATTTTCATTGAGTGCTATTTCTTTTTCTTGTTTTTTATCAACCATCCAAGTCCGAGAAGGGCAAGGATACTGAATCCAGCAAGGGCAAGAAGGGATTTGCTCTCAGTACCTGTGTTTGGAAGGACTTTGAGCAAGAGCCTCTGTAGCAGTTTCTTGAGAGTCAGGATTTGCTACTAGGTTTTGGGCTTGGTCTTGTTGGATTTCCAAGCTAGAAAGATCAAATTCTGGTTTTTCTTCCACAGCTGGGGCGACAATGGAACCACCTTGAGACAAGCGGAGAACAACGGCAGTGAGAGCGTTCAATTCCAAGCCTTTTTCAGTCCATTCGAGACCTTGAGGTTTAGCGATTCCTACTGGTCCGGCTTGGTTTTCATCAGCGAGGACTTCGGCTTTTCTCAAGTGAGCAAAGGCAGTCCCCAAGTTGAATTCACGAGCCTTGTCATCCGCATTGACAAAGACAGCGTAGACATCACCGTTTGGAGCAGTGATTTGGTAGCCGATCACCACATCTTCTTTTTCAACGCCATTTTGTCCTGGGACAGTGATGAGGTGGACGCGCTCTTTGATATCTTGCAGACTCTTGAGTCGGAAGGCATCTGTCGATTGACGAAGGGCGATCAAACCTTTCATATAGTTACGGCTCTTGACATTTTCAGGGAAAGCTTTACCATCTGTTGCCTTGGTCCAATCAAACTTGTTGACAGCATCACTAGAGTCGTAAGAGTCATGGATAAAGTAAGGATAGACAAATGGCTTGCCGTCCTTGTCGCGCAACAAGTGAGACTTGTTTGGAACCTTATCTTCAGGAACAGGAGTCTTATAGGCTGGATCAAGGAATTGTTTGGTACGTCCATATTCCTGCCCAGAGTGGATAAACGGAGTTCCTTGAGCAGTCAAGACCATGAGGTTTCCAAGTCGCAAACGACGATGGATCTCAGCGTAGTTTTCAGCCTTGCTTGGGTCTTTTTTGATAGACTGGGCAATGATGTCAAAGAGGGTCAAGTTATCATGGGCTGCGATATACTGGATAACATCTCCAGGGTTGTCTGCTTCAAAGTTGGTTGGTTGGGCAATGAGATTTTTAAAGATGGTATTGATATCTCGTTTGCCACCTGTGATAAAGGCAGGTTGGCCTTCGTTTGGATAGCCAGACTTGAGGTTGTTGCGGATGTCGTCTGAAAAGACAGCGACAGTATCGGTATGTTTCATCCAATCTTGGTCAGCAGGCTTGGTAGGCATGTTTTCGTCACCAGCATAGGTTCTCCAACCTTCACCCAGCATGATGAGGTTTGGATTGAGGGCGCGTGCAGCCTTGTAAGCTTCTTCAATAGAAGCTGCATCGTGGTCACCCATCATATCGAAGCGGAAACCATCCACCTTGTAGGTTTCAACCAGATACTTGATAGAGTCTACCAAGACACGTTTAGACATGTAGTGGGTAGTTCCCAAACGGCCGCCTCCAAAGCTAGTACGTGGAGTTCCGTCTGCGTCCATAAAGTGATAGTAGTTTGGCTCAATATCCTCAAAAATGTCAACATTTGCAGTATGGTTGTAGACCACATCCAAGATGGCACCCATGCCACGTTTGTGGATTTCGTTGATGAGGTTTTTGAATTCTGCGATACGTTTTTCTGGATCCTTAGGATCGCTTGAGTACATACCAGTCAAGGAGAAGTAGTTTTGAGGGTCATATCCCCAGTTGTAGTTGCTGTTGCTTGAAGCATGGGCAGACAAGCGTTCTTGGTTTTTCAATTCATTGACAAAGTAGTAGGACAAGACTGGAAGGAGCTGGATGTGGGTCACACCCAAGTCTTTGAGATAGTCCAGTTTTTCGATAAAGGCTTCAAAGGTACCAAATGGCTTGGTCAAGTCTTTTGCGATGGCAGGATCTGAGGTGAAGTCACGAACATGGGCTTCATAGATGACAGCATCTTCGCGCGATTTGAAGTTGCGAATCTTCCCGTAGGTCAAGTCTTGTGGGCCTAGTTTGGCTGGGTCAACAAAGGCGGCTTTAGCGACTTTATGGGCAGCGTCTGTTTTTGCAAGGTCGCTGTTCCAGGCTGCTAGTGATTTGGCATAAGGATCAAGAACGAGGACAGTTTTACCTTGGCGCTCGATCTGGTAGTGGTAGTAGTAGCCAGTGTAGTTGCTGATACCGAGACCAGAGTTTGCATCCAGAGTTTGTTTCCAGGTTCCTTTTTCTCCTTTCAAGGGCGACAGTTCCAACTACCTTTTCAGGATCTTTCTTGTCATAGACAACAACGGAAACCTTATCAGCACTTGGAGACCAGAGGGTGAGGTCAACACGCTTGCCATCTTCTTTTAGGGTTGCACCGAGTGGACCGTCGTAACTGTAGGTCTCATCCTTGAGGCGCCAGCTTGAACGTGTCGTAAAGCGGTCTGAATCGTAGCTGACTGTGTAAGGGTGTTGGGTGTCAGAGAAGTCTCCGATGTAGGTCACTTTTTTACCTGCTTCATCAACCTTGATATCAGTAATGGTTACTTTGTTCCCTTGATGATCAGTGATATTAGAGCGTTTAAGGATATCGTCTTTCTTAGCTCCAACAAGGGTAGAAAAACTGCTTTCGATACGAGACTTAGCCACATGTTGGGCACCAGTCATGCGAATATCGTGTACATAGTAAGGGTTGGTGTAGATGGTTTCGTCATCATCTTTGAGGAAGATTTGACTGTGATTTTTTAGATCAGTGAATTTATAATCTTCTTTTCTGATTTTCACATCATCGCCTTTCTTGCTTTCGTCTAGTAATAAAAATCCAAATTCTCTTGCGGCTTCATTGAGTGGGATATCAATGTAACGGCCATATTTTCCAGTTGCAGTAAAGTCTGTCCCGTCAGGCCATTCTCCGCTACTTGGATTCTTGACATCGCCCCAATACCAGAGTGATTTCTTGTCATAGTTTCCGTCGGTACGGTAGTAGTTGACACGGACTGTTCCCGCTGGCTGAGGACGGTAGTTGTATACCTTATAGTTTTCATCTAGCCAAGCCTCGTTCATTTTTGGAGAAAGGCGCTCTACTGAACGGTCCCCTGTCAGGTTATCCCCCTTGGTATTGTTGATAAGGAAGCTGATCTTCTTGGCTTGCTCATTTGAGTTTGACATCGAGGTAATAGCCGTAGTCATCTTGCTTGGCATCCTTGAAGGACTTGGCTCCATTTGGCCAGTTTTCAGACGGCTTTTCAACATCGTCCCAAGTCCAAAGGCCTTGAGAATCTTTGTTTTCTTCAGGGAGTTTTTTCACATGGATGCGGAAGTGGTTGTCTGCGATGGGTTCTTCAGAACTAGTGTCTGCTTGTGGTTTTTGATCAGAATTTGGCGTCGAAGTGCCAGTATCTACTTTCTCTTCCTTGCTGTTGGGCTGGCTTGTAGTAGCTTCTTCTTTTTTAGGTGTTTCAGCTGCTAGAGCAGCGTCAGTTGCGGGGGCTTCCTTTTTAGTGTCAAGGGAAGCGTTTGCATTATTTTCCTCAGAAACTGGGCTTTGGTCTTGTGTTTGACTTGCTTCAGTCTCGGTAGGAGCCTTAGCCACAGCACTAGTATTTTCCTGAGCTTGAGGAAGGTTTTCGTTAGCCGAAATGGTTGGCATTGCAGCAGAAAGCAGGACAATGCTGGCACCGATAAGGACAGAGCCTGTTCCATTTTTCAAGGAACGAATACCGTAAACCATTTTTTTCTCAGTTTGAGATGGGTTCTTTTTCATCACAATTCTCCTTGTGTAGTTATTCCCTATCAGTATAGCATGAGGTAAACATTTATGCAAGCGTTTTCCTAGTTTTTGAGAGAAAATTTTATGCTTCATTCTTTTGAAAAGTTAAAGCATTTTATAGGAAAAGATTGTTTAAAAAATAGTAAAAAAATCTTGAAAAATCTGGCTAAATAAAGTATAATATGAGTAATCATTTGTCGTAGGTTTTGTCTGAAATATTGTCCAGACAGGACTCACAGCAGTTAAATCTTCTGAAAAAGTCAGATTTAGCTGCTCTTTTTGTGCTTTTTTTCGTTTTTTTGAGTCTTTGTAACAGAAATTTAAAAATTCTGAAAATTATCCAAAAGGACATGGTGATAGGGGTTTAACAACCATTTGACGATTAGAAAAGCCTGATGAAGCAGGCTTGGAATTTATTTACAAAGGAGAATCATCTTGGCAGGACATGACGTTCAATACGGGAAACATCGTACCCGTCGTAGTTTTTCAAGAATCAAAGAAGTTCTTGACTTACCAAATTTGATTGAAATTCAAACTGATTCATTCAAGGATTTCCTAGACCACGGTCTTAAGGAAGTTTTTGAAGATGTATTGCCAATTTCAAACTTCACAGAAACTATGGAGTTGGAGTTTGTTGGCTATGAGATCAAGGAACCCAAATACACGCTAGAAGAAGCTCGTATCCATGATGCTAGCTACTCAGCACCTATTTTTGTAACTTTCCGCTTGATCAACAAGGAAACTGGCGAAATCAAGACCCAAGAAGTCTTCTTTGGAGATTTCCCAATCATGACCGAAATGGGTACTTTCATCATCAATGGTGGTGAACGTATCATCGTATCTCAGCTGGTTCGTTCTCCTGGTGTTTATTTTAACGACAAGGTAGACAAGAACGGCAAAGTGGGCTACGGTTCTACTGTTATCCCTAACCGTGGAGCTTGGTTGGAACTTGAAAGCGACTCAAAAGACATCGCCTACACTCGTATTGACCGTACCCGTAAAATTCCGTTTACGACCTTGGTTCGTGCGCTTGGTTTCTCAGGTGATGATGAAATCTTTGATATCTTTGGGGACAGCGAATTGGTTCGCAATACCGTTGAAAAAGATATCCACAAGAATCCAATGGATTCTCGTACAGACGAAGCCTTGAAAGAAATCTACGAACGCCTTCGTCCAGGTGAGCCTAAGACTGCTGAAAGCTCACGTAGCTTGCTTGTGGCACGTTTCTTTGACCCACGCCGCTACGATTTGGCAGCTGTTGGTCGTTACAAAATCAATAAAAAACTCAACGTTAAAACACGCTTGCTCAACCAAACTATTGCTGAGCCATTGGTAGATCCTGAAACGGGTGAAATCTTGGTAGAAGCTGGTACCGTTATGACTCGTAGCGTGATCGAAAGTATCGAGAGTCACTTGGATGGCGACTTGAACAAAATCGTTTATATTCCAAACGATGCAGCTGTTCTGACAGAACCGGTTGTCCTTCAAATTCAAGGTTGTTGCCCCAACGGATCCAGACCGTGTTGTAACAATTATTGGAAATGCTAATCCTGATGACAAGGTTCGTGTTGTAACTCCTGCGGATATCCTTGCAGAGATGAGCTACTTCCTCAACTTGGCGGAAGGTATCGGACGTGTGGATGATATCGACCACCTTGGGAATCGTCGTATCCGTGCAGTTGGTGAATTGCTTGCTAACCAAGTACGTCTTGGACTTTCTCGTATGGAACGTAATGTCCGTGAACGTATGTCTGTTCAAGACAATGAAGTCTTGACACCGCAACAAATCATCAACATCCGTCCTGTAACAGCTGCGGTTAAAGAATTCTTTGGTTCATCACAGTTGTCACAGTTCATGGACCAACACAATCCACTTTCTGAGTTGTCTCACAAACGCCGTTTGTCAGCCTTAGGACCTGGTGGTTTGACACGTGACCGTGCTGGATATGAAGTACGTGACGTGCATTACACTCACTATGGTCGTATGTGTCCAATCGAGACGCCTGAAGGACCAAACATCGGTTTGATTAACAACTTGTCATCATACGGACACTTGAACAAGTATGGCTTTGTTCAAACACCATACCGTAAGGTTGACCGCGAAACAGGTGTTGTGACCAACGAGATTGTTTGGTTGACAGCAGATGAAGAAGATGAATTTACTGTGGCGCAGGCCAACTCACGTTTGAACGAAGATGGTACTTTTGCTGAGAAAACTGTAATGGGACGTCACCAAGGGGTCAACCAAGAGTATCCAGCAGAAGTGGTTGACTACATGGACGTGTCACCAAAACAGGTAGTTGCCGTTGCGACTGCATGTATTCCATTCTTGGAAAACGATGACTCCAACCGTGCCCTCATGGGTGCCAACATGCAACGTCAGGCTGTACCATTGATTGATCCAAAAGCGCCTTACGTTGGTACTGGTATGGAATACCAAGCAGCTCATGACTCAGGTGCAGCTGTGATTGCTCAGCATGGTGGTAAAGTTACTTACGCAGATGCTGACAAGGTAGAAGTTCGTCGTGAAGATAACTCACTTGATGTTTACCACATCCAAAAATTCCGTCGTTCAAACTCAGGTACTGCTTACAACCAACGGACTCTCGTAAAAGTTGGTGATGTCGTTGAAAAAGGCGACTTTATCGCTGACGGACCTTCTATGGAAAAAGGTGAAATGGCGCTTGGACAAAACCCAATCGTTGCCTACATGACATGGGAAGGTTACAACTTCGAGGATGCCGTTATCATGAGCGAACGCTTGGTCAAAGACGATGTCTACACATCTGTCCACCTTGAAGAATACGAATCAGAAACCCGCGATACAAAGCTTGGACCTGAAGAAATTACTCGTGAAATTCCAAACGTTGGTGAAGATGCCCTTAAGGACCTTGACGAAATGGGAATTATCCGTATCGGTGCTGAGGTTAAAGAAGGCGATATCCTTGTAGGTAAAGTCACACCTAAGGGAGAGAAAGACCTTTCAGCTGAAGAACGTCTCTTGCACGCTATCTTCGGAGACAAGTCTCGTGAAGTGCGTGACACTTCTCTCCGTGTACCTCATGGTGCCGATGGTGTCGTTCGTGATGTTAAGATCTTTACACGTGCAAATGGTGATGAGTTGCAATCAGGTGTTAACATGCTAGTTCGTGTCTACATCGCTCAAACGTAAGATCAAGGTCGGAGATAAGATGGCCGGACGTCACGGAAACAAAGGGGTTGTCTCTCGTATTGTACCTGTAGAAGACATGCCTTACCTTCCAGATGGAACTCCAGTCGATATCATGTTGAACCCACTTGGGGTGCCATCACGTATGAATATCGGTCAGGTTATGGAACTCCACCTTGGGATGGCAGCTCGTACTCTTGGTATCCACATCGCAACACCAGTCTTTGACGGAGCAAGTTCGGAAGACCTTTGGGACACTGTTAAAGAAGCAGGTATGGACAGTGATGCCAAGACAATCCTTTACGATGGACGTACAGGTGAGCCGTTTGACAACCGTGTATCAGTTGGTGTCATGTACATGATCAAACTCCACCACATGGTTGATGATAAATTGCACGCGCGTTCAGTCGGACCTTACTCAACCGTTACTCAACAACCACTCGGAGGTAAAGCTCAGTTTGGTGGACAACGTTTCGGTGAGATGGAGGTTTGGGCTCTTGAAGCCTACGGTGCGTCAAACGTCCTTCAAGAAATCTTGACTTACAAGTCTGACGATATCAACGGACGTTTGAAAGCTTATGAAGCTATTACAAAAGGAAAACCAATTCCAAAACCAGGTGTTCCAGAATCTTTCCGAGTTCTTGTAAAAGAATTGCAATCTCTTGGTCTTGACATGCGTGTCCTTGACGAAGATGACCAAGAAGTGGAACTTCGTGACTTGGATGAAGGAATGGACGAAGATGTCATCCACGTAGATGACCTTGAAAAAGCCCGCGAAAAAGCAGCCCAAGAGGCTAAAGCAGCCTTTGAAGCTGAAGAAGCTGAAAAAGCAACAAAAGCGGAAGCAACAGAAGAAGCTGCTGAACAAGAATAAGCAGTTCACTTAGAATAGAAAGGGAAGAAATAGTGGTTGATGTAAATCGTTTTAAAAGTATGCAAATCACCCTAGCTTCTCCAAGCAAAGTCCGTTCATGGTCTTATGGAGAAGTCAAAAAACCTGAAACAATCAATTACCGTACCTTGAAACCAGAACGTGAAGGACTCTTTGACGAAGTGATCTTTGGTCCTACAAAAGACTGGGAATGTGCTTGTGGCAAGTACAAACGCATTCGTTACAGAGGGATTGTTTGTGACCGCTGTGGGGTTGAAGTAACGCGTACAAAAGTTCGTCGTGAGCGTATGGGGCACATCGAGTTGAAAGCTCCTGTATCTCACATCTGGTACTTCAGGGGATTCCAAGCCGTATGGGCTTGACCCTTGATATGAGCCCTCGTGCCCTCGAGGAAGTGATCTACTTTGCGGCTTATGTGGTGATTGATCCGAAGGATACACCACTTGAGCACAAGTCAATCATGACAGAGCGTGAATACCGTGAGCGCTTGCGTGAGTATGGTTATGGATCATTCGTTGCCAAGATGGGTGCCGAAGCTATCCAAGACCTCTTGAAACAAGTAGATCTTGAAAAAGAAATTGCGGCACTCAAAGAAGAGTTGAAAACAGCTACTGGACAAAAACGTGTCAAAGCCATCCGTCGTTTGGATGTTTTGGATGCCTTTTACAAGTCTGGAAACAAACCTGAATGGATGATTCTCAACATCCTTCCAGTTATTCCACCAGACCTTCGTCCAATGTTGCAGTTGGATGGTGGCCGTTTTGCCTCATCTGACTTGAACGACCTTTACCGCCGTGTTATCAACCGTAACAACCGCTTGGCTCGTTTGCTTGAGTTGAATGCACCAGGTATCATCGTTCAAAATGAGAAGCGTATGCTTCAAGAAGCAGTTGACGCTTTGATTGATAATGGTCGTCGTGGTCGTCCGATCACAGGACCAGGTAGCCGTCCACTGAAATCATTGAGTCACATGCTTAAAGGTAAACAAGGACGCTTCCGTCAAAACTTGCTCGGTAAACGTGTTGACTTCTCAGGACGTTCCGTTATCGCCGTTGGTCCAACTCTTAAGATGTACCAATGTGGTGTGCCACGTGAAATGGCAATCGAGCTCTTTAAACCATTCGTCATGCGTGAAATCGTTGCCCGTGACATCGTGCAAAACGTGAAAGCAGCGAAACGCTTGGTGGAACGCGGAGACGAACGTATCTGGGATATTCTTGAAGAAGTAATCAAAGAACACCCAGTACTTTTGAACCGCGCGCCTACCCTTCACCGTTTGGGTATCCAAGCTTTCGAGCCAGTCTTGATTGATGGTAAGGCCCTTCGCTTGCACCCGCTTGTCTGTGAAGCCTACAATGCCGACTTTGACGGGGACCAAATGGCCATCCACGTACCGCTTTCAGAAGAAGCCCAAGCAGAAGCTCGTATCTTGATGTTGGCTGCTGAGCACATCTTGAACCCGAAAGATGGTAAACCAGTTGTTACTCCATCTCAGGACATGGTTTTGGGTAACTACTACTTGACCATGGAAGAAGCTGGTCGTGAAGGTGAAGGAATGGTCTTCAAAGACCGTGACGAAGCGGTTATGGCTTACCGCAATGGTTATGTTCACCTCCATTCACGTGTTGGTATCGCGACAGATAGCCTCAACAAACCTTGGACTGAAGAACAAAAGCACAAGGTCTTGCTGACAACAGTTGGTAAAATCCTCTTCAACGACATCATGCCAGAGGGTCTGCCTTACTTGCAAGAACCAACAAATGCCAACTTGACAGAAGGTGTTCCAGATAAGTACTTCTTGCCACTAGGTGGAAATATCAAGGAAGCTATTAGCAAACTTGAAATTAACGCCCCATTCAAGAAGAAAAACCTTGGGAATATCATCGCTGAAATCTTCAAACGTTTCCGTACGACAGAAACTTCTGCCCTACTTGACCGCATGAAGAACCTCGGTTACCACCACTCAACTCTTGCAGGTTTGACAGTGGGTATTGCCGATATCCCAGTTGTTGAAGACAAGGCTGAAATCATCGAAGAATCACACAAACGTGTAGAACAAATCACCAAACAATTCCGTCGTGGTATGATCACAGACGACGAGCGCTACAACGCTGTTACAGCTGAATGGCGTGCAGCCCGTGAAAAATTGGAGAAACGCTTGGTTGCCAACCAAGATCCTAAGAACCCAATCGTTATGATGATGGACTCTGGAGCCCGTGGTAATATCTCAAACTTCTCACAGCTTGCCGGTATGCGTGGTCTGATGGCTGCTCCGAACGGACGTATCATGGAATTGCCAATCCTTTCAAACTTCCGCGAAGGTTTGTCAGTACTCGAAATGTTCTTCTCAACTCACGGTGCCCGTAAAGGTATGACCGATACGGCCCTTAAGACAGCCGACTCAGGTTACTTGACTCGTCGTTTGGTTGACGTTGCCCAAGACGTTATCATCCGTGAGGACGACTGTGGAACAGATCGTGGTCTCTTGATCCGCTCTATCGCAGAAGGAAAAGAGATGATCGAGTCTCTTGAAGAGCGTCTCAATGGTCGTTACACTAAGAAACTGTTAAACATCCAGAAACTGGTGCAGTGATCATCGGTCCAAATGAGTTGATTACAGAAGACAAGGCGCGTGAAATTGTCAATGCTGGTGTGGAAGAAGTTACTATCCGCTCTGTATTTACATGTAACACTCGTCATGGTGTCTGCCGTCACTGTTACGGTATCAACTTGGCGACAGGTGATGCGGTTGAAGTTGGTGAAGCAGTTGGTACAATCGCTGCCCAATCTATCGGGGAACCTGGTACACAGCTTACAATGCGTACCTTCCACACGGGTGGGGTTGCCTCAAATACCGATATCACTCAGGGTCTTCCTCGTGTCCAAGAAATCTTTGAAGCCCGCAATCCTAAAGGGGAAGCGGTCATCACAGAGGTTAAAGGACAAGTTACTGCTATTGAAGAAGACGCTTCAACTCGTACTAAGAAAGTCTTCGTTAAGGGTGAAACTGGAGAAGGCGAATACGTGGTACCATTTACAGCACGTATGCGTGTCGAAGTTGGAGACCAAGTCTCTCGCGGTGCAGCATTGACAGAAGGTTCTATCCAACCAAAACGTCTCCTTGCTGTTCGTGATGTCTTGTCAGTTGAAACTTACCTTCTCGGTGAAGTACAAAAAGTTTACCGTAGCCAAGGGGTAGAAATCGGTGACAAACACATCGAGGTAATGGTTCGTCAAATGATCCGTAAAGTTCGTGTCATGGATCCAGGTGACACCGACCTTCTTATGGGTACCCTCATGGACATCAACGACTTTACAGATGCTAACAAGGATGTTCTTATCGCAGGTGGAGTTCCAGCGACTGGTCGCCCAGTTCTTATGGGAATCACCAAAGCCTCACTTGAAACTAACAGTTTCTTGTCAGCGGCTTCCTTCCAGGAAACAACCCGTGTCCTTACTGATGCGGCCATCCGTGGTAAGAAAGACCATCTCCTTGGACTCAAGGAAAATGTTATCATCGGTAAGATCATCCCAGCAGGTACTGGTATGGCTCGCTACCGTAACCTTGAACCACAAGCTATCAATGAAGCAGCCTATCTGGCTCCAGAACAAGAAGAGACAGAACTTGCTCCAGTAGAGGAAGCTGTGGAAATCCAAGTTGAAGAAACAGTAGAATAAAAGCAAACAAGAGGACCTTTGGGTTCTCTTTGTTTTATTTCAGAAAATTTTCCCACTTTTTCATAAAGTATGGTAGAATAGAAGAACTAAAATGCCAAGGAGGTGTCCATATGGAACAAACATTCTTTATCATTAAGCCAGATGGTGTGAAAAGAGGGCTGATTGGTCAGGTTCTTAAAAGAATTGAGGAGCGCGGTTTCAAAATCGAAAAATTAGAGTTGCGTTCAACAGTTTCAGAAGCTTTGATTGACCAACACTATCAAGACTTGGTTGAAAAAAGTTTTTATCCTCCTATCCGTCAGTTTATGAGCTCAGGACCAGTAGTGGTTGGCATTCTATCAGGTCCGAAAGTGATTGAAACCTGGCGGACTATGATGGGAGCTACTCGTCCAGAAGAAGCCTCGCCTGGAACTATCCGAGGAGATTTTGCTAGAGCGACAGGAGACAATCAAGCCATTCAAAATGTGGTTCACGGATCTGATTCTGAAGCTTCTGCAAAACGTGAAATTGCTCTCTGGTTTAAGGATTAGACTGGTAAAAGGACAGTTCTGTGTACAACAGAGCTGTTTTTTGGTCAGTTGAGCACAAAAAAAGAACACTTGAGGCGGAAACAATCATTTCAAACTCCTCACAAGGTATAATCCCATATAGGGAGGGAAAAGAAATGGTAAAATCAATTCGCCTATTGTTACTGATTGCAGTCATCCAGATTAGTTTTAGTAGTTGTCTATTATGGAAAGAATCCTTTTTATCTTTAAAACAGACCAATGCTTATTTTTTGATTTTGATAGTAGGATTTTCTGTTCTGTGTGCTGGGATAAATTATTTCCATACAGCAGACCAGTCTAGACATAGTATTTTACATGTTCAAAAGAAAGTGAGTCTGGTTTATTGCCTCCTTTTAGTAGTCAATCTTCTGGCAACCTGTCTGGTTCTCTCAGAAAGCATCCAAACCACTAGCAAATTGCAGCAGGAATTGGTTGACCTCTTTTTACCCTCCTTCTTTTTCTTGCTAGGAGTAGATCTATTGATTTTCTTACCTTTTGATAAAATTTTTCGCGATATAGAAAATCACCTAAATAAAAAGAAAACAGTCGTCATTTCCGTTCTAGCTACGATGGTTTTCTTGAGGAATCCCTTAGTGATTTCCTCGATTCTCCTTTATATCAGTGTTGGTTTTCTATGCGCACGTTTCCTTTTTCCAAAATGTATTCAAAGGGAAATCTCCTTTTATGGACACCTGATTCGGGATATCCTGTTTGTTTTTTCAATAGTTGTATTCTTTTAAGTGGAGGAGAATCTTTCAAAATTGTTATAGTAAGTCCATAAAGAAAATTCACACAAAAGAAAACTTTTTGGTATAATAGTAGCATGCACACAAAAAATGAAGAAGAGCTTCTAGCTCTCGGAGAAAGATTAGGCCATTTGCTTCAAAAAGACGATGTTCTGATCTTGACTGGAGAGTTAGGTGCGGGTAAAACAACCTTTACAAAGGGCCTTGCTAAGGGCTTGGATATCCGTCAGATGATTAAAAGTCCAACCTATACCATTGTCAGAGAGTACGAAGGGCGTTTGCCACTTTACCACTTGGATGTCTACCGTATCGAAGGGGACGCTGATTCTATTGACTTGGATGAGTTTCTCTTTGGTGGTGGTGTGACTGTTATTGAGTGGGGGCATCTTTTGGGTGAAGATTTACCAGATTCTTACTTGGAGTTGGAAATTTTGAAAGAAGCTGATGGTCGTTGTCTTCATTTTACAGCTCATGGCTCTCGGCCTGAACAACTCATCAAGGAGCTTCAAGATGGAGTATGAGTTGTGTATTCGTGAGGCAGAGATTTCAGATGCTACAGCCTTGATTGCATTTTTAGATTGTGTCGGTCAAGAGACAGATTTTACCAGTTTGGATGAAAATGGTATCATGATGACAGCTTCTGAAATGGCTCTTTTTATCGAAAAACAAGCTGCATCAGAGAATCAAATTACTCTCCTCGCCTTACTGAATGATGAGCTTGCAGGTGTTTTGAATATCACTGCTGATCAGCATGTAAGGGTTCGGCATATTGGAGATGTTTTTTTGGCGATTCAAAAGAAATTTTGGAACCAAGGTTTGGCTACCATACTTCTAGAAGAAGGCATTGAGTGGGCTAAATCGAGTGCTGTTTTGCGTCGCTTACAACTAAGTGTACAAAAACGAAATGAGGCCGCTATCCACCTCTATTCAAAAATGGGATTTATCACAGAAGGCTTGCAAGAAAGAGGAGCCTATTTAGCAGAAGGGACATTTTTAGATGTTTGCCTTATGGGCAGACTGATAGATGAATAACGAGATGATCAAAAAATTAATTGGAATGGTGCTAGCCTTTCTAGCAGTAACAGTTGTAGGTGTAGCGGTTTATGGTTACACCATTTTCCAACAAGGAACAGCAACCTTGAGTGAAAAGACTTATAAAGATTGGTGAAGAAACCAACGTTATCGAAGCGACTGAGCCTCTGACCATCCTCTTGATGGGGGTAGATACGGGAAATGTGGAACGTACAGATCCATGGGTGGGGAATAGTGATTCTATGATTCTCTTAACGGTTAATCCCAAAACAAAGAAAACCACTATGATGAGTTTGGAACGGGATATTTTAACCAAGATTGACCTTGGAAACGGCCAAGTTCAGGAAGCCAAACTCAATGCTGCCTATGCCAATGGCGGTGCGGAACTGGCGATTTCTACTATTCAAAAGATGATGAATATCCATATAGACCGCTATGTCATGGTCAATATGCAAGGTCTTCAACAATTGGTGGATGCAGTTGGGGGAATCACCGTCAACAATACACTTGGTTTCCCGATTTCGATTGCTGACCAAGAGGAGTTTAATAAGATTTCCATTGGTGTTGGAGAACAAACCTTGAATGGTGAGGAAGCCCTGGTGTATTCACGGATGCGTTACCAAGACCCTGAAGGAGACTATGGTCGTCAAAAACGTCAACGGGAAGTCATTCAAAAAATCGTTGAGAAAGTTTTGAGCCTAAACAGTGTGAGCCACTATCAAGGCATCCTCAAAGCATTGAGCAACAATATGCAGACCAACGTCGATCTTTCAGCCAAGAGTATTCCACAATTGCTCGGCTATCAGGATTCCTTCAAGAATATCGAAACGCATCAATTGCGTGGGGAAGATGCTGAGTTGCAGGGGATTTCTTATCAAATTGTCACCTCAGAACATATGCTCGAAATGCAAAATCTTTTACGTCGTTCACTAGGTAAAGAGGAAGTGACTGAGTTGGAGACCAATGTTGTTCTTTACGAGACGGCATTTGGTCGACCTGGACCTTCATCAAGTACTAGTGCTTCAAGCGAAGAAACAGAATAAAAAAGATTAAATCGTGGGAAAGTTCCTGCGATTTTTTCAAAAAGAATCCGAATAGATAGGTAGGAGGAAAAATGAAAGCAGAAATTATTGCTGTAGGAACAGAAATTTTGACAGGGCAGATTGTCAATACCAACGCCCAGTTCTTATCAGAAAAGCTAGCAGAAATTGGAGTAGACGTCTACTTCCAAACAGCTGTTGGGGATAATGAAGCTCGTCTTTTGTCCTTGCTTGAGATTGCGAGTCAACGTAGCAATCTTGTGATTTTGACAGGAGGTTTGGGGCCAACTGAAGATGATTTAACCAAACAAACGCTGGCAAAATTTTTGGGAAAAGCCTTGGTGTTTGATCCTCAAGCCCAGGAAAAACTCGATCACTTTTTTGCTCAAAGACCAGACTATGCGCGAACCCCCAATAATGAGAGGCAAGCTCAAATTGTGGAAAGAGCAACCCCATTGCCAAATGAGACAGGCTTAGCTGTCGGAGGAGTGTCGGAAGCTGACGGCGTGACTTACGTGGTTCTTCCAGGACCTCCTAGTGAGTTGAAACCCATGGTCCTAAATCAGCTCTTACCCAAGTTAATGACTGGTGCTAAGCTCTATTCCCGAGTGCTCCGTTTCTTTGGGATTGGTGAAAGTCAGTTGGTGACTATTTTGGCGGACTTGATTGACCAACAAACTGATCCAACCTTGGCTCCTTATGCCAAAACAGGAGAGGTAACCTTGCGCTTGTCTACAAAAGCAGTTAGTCAAGAAAAGGCTGATCAAGCACTGGATATCCTAGAAAATCAAATCTTGGATCGCCAGACTTTTGAGGGAATTTCTCTACGAGACATCTGTTATGGATATGGGGAAGAAACCAGTCTAGCAAGTGTCGTTGTAGAAGAGCTAAAGAACAGACAGAAAAGCATTACTGCAGCAGAGAGTTTGACGGCAGGCCTCTTTCAGGCTACTTTAGCAGACTTTTCAGGTGTGTCAGCTATCTTTAATGGAGGATTTGTCACCTACAGCCTAGAGGAAAAGTCCAAGATGCTGGATATTTCCGAGCAAGAGCTGAAAGAACACGGGGTCGTTTCTGAGTTTACCGCTCGAAAAATGGCAGAGCAGGCACGTCTCAAGACTCAGTCTGACTACGGAGTTAGTTTGACGGGTGTGGCAGGACCAGATAGCCTAGAGGGGCATCCAGCTGGAACCGTCTTTATCGGCTTGGCGCATGCAAAAGGAACAGAGGTTATCAAGGCTAATATCGCAGGACGGAGCCGTGCAGATGTTCGTCATATTGCGGTTATGCATGCCTTTAACCTAGTTCGCAAGGCTTTATTAAGTGACTAAATTTTGGTATAATAAAAGATAGGTCTAAGGACCAGTAGAATATAGGAGAACAAAATGGCGAAAAAACCAACAAAAAAATTAGATGAAATCGGGAAAAAATTTGGAGCTGATCGTGAAAAAGCCTTGAACGATGCTCTTAAATTGATTGAGAAAGACTTTGGTAAAGGCTCAATCATGCGCTTGGGTGAGCGTGCGGAGCAAAAAGTTCAAGTGATGAGCTCAGGCTCATTGGCTCTTGACATTGCCCTTGGTTCAGGTGGTTATCCTAAAGGACGTATCATCGAAATCTATGGACCAGAATCATCTGGTAAGACAACGGTTGCCCTTCACGCTGTTGCGCAAGCACAGAAAGAAGGTGGTATCGCTGCCTTTATCGACGCGGAACATGCCCTTGATCCAGCCTATGCAGCAGCCCTTGGTGTGAATATTGACGAATTGCTCTTATCACAACCAGACTCAGGTGAGCAAGGTCTTGAAATTGCAGGGAAATTGATTGACTCAGGTGCAGTTGACCTAGTCGTTATCGACTCAGTTGCGGCCCTTGTGCCTCGTGCAGAAATCGATGGGGATATCGGAGACAGCCACGTAGGTCTTCAAGCTCGTATGATGAGCCAGGCTATGCGTAAACTAGGTGCTTCTATCAATAAGACCAAAACAATTGCCATCTTTATCAACCAATTGCGTGAAAAAGTTGGGGTCATGTTTGGAAACCCAGAAACAACTCCAGGTGGACGTGCTCTGAAATTCTACGCTTCAGTCCGTTTGGATGTTCGTGGAAGTACGCAAATCAAGGGAACTGGTGACCAAAAAGATACCAATGTCGGTAAGGAAACCAAGATCAAGGTCGTGAAAAACAAGGTGGCTCCACCATTTAAGGAAGCCTTTGTTGAAATCATGTACGGAGAAGGGATTTCTAAGACTGGTGAGCTCTTGAAGATTGCAAGTGACCTTGATATCATCCAAAAAGCAGGAGCTTGGTACTCTTACAAGGGTGAAAAAATCGGGCAAGGATCTGAAAATGCTAAGAAATACTTGGCAGATCATCCGGAAATCTTTGACGCCATTGACCATCAAGTCCGTGTTCAATATGGCTTGATTGAAGATGAAGAAGCTTCTGATCATAGTCCAGTAGCGGAGGCAACTTCTAACCAAGAAGTAACGCTTGACCTTGGCGATGATCTTGGAATCGAAATTGAAGAATAAAAATAAAAGTAGCAGATTTTCTGCTACTTTTTTATCTAACTCAAACGAACTAATGATCACTAAAGCGTCTGTATTCGATATGAAAGTCAAAGTAATGTTCATCTTGCAACTTCTGGAAGATGTCACGATAGGCTTCTTCGTCAAAGTGATCGCCACGATAGAGGATTTCAAAACTCAAACCATCGTACTCAAGGAAATCGTTGGCTGTTTTAAAGTCATTTTGTCGATAGAAGTCCATTCTAGCCTTCCTTTGTTCCAGGTTATCGCATTCTTCATCTAATCGCTCGACTTCAAGCAACATGGTTCGCTGGTAAAACTCAGTCAGCTTTTCGATGATTTCCTTCCAATAACCGTGGCTTCTCAGGTGAGGCATGATGGCAAAAAAGCTGATATAAAAAGCTTTTTGATTGGAGATGGCAAAAGCAAATCCGACAAACTCTTCTTGGTTATAAAAGGCAAAGAAGTGGGCGTCATCTCGATCCTGATAGCGTAAAAATTCGGATAAAGGCACGCGTTCCTCTTCGGGGAAAGCTTCATTGTTGAGCTTTTCAACCTTATCAAGATCTGGAAATGCATCGGTTATTAATTGACTGGTCAAACTCATAAATGACCCCCTTTTCTTGATTATAGCAAATTGTCTCTCGGTAGGCAATTGATTTCAAGAAAGCCAAGCAATCCTTGTCGCTCCTCTAGAAAGCTGATATAATAGGCTTATGAATAAGAAAAGAAAAGTGGATTTGGTCAATGGTCCAATCCTTCCTTCGCTTTTAAGCTTTGCCTTTCCCATCTTGCTGTCTAATATCTTTCAACAGCTTTATAATACAGCTGACGTCTTGATTGTTGGGCGTTTCCTTGGCCAAGAATCCTTGGCTGCAGTAGGAGCTACTACAGCCATTTTTGACTTGATTATAGGCTTTACGCTTGGTGTTGGAAATGGCATGGGGATTGTCATTGCTCGCTATTATGGGGCTCGTAATTTCACCAAAATCAAGGAAGCGGTTGCTGCAACCTGGATTTTAGGAGGGCTTTTGAGTATTTGTTATGTTGATGGGCTTTGTCGGTCTGTATCCACTCTTGCAATATTTAGATACCCCTGCAGAAATCCTTCCCCAATCCTATCAATATATTTCCATGATTGTGACCTGTGTCGGAGTCAGCTTCGCTTATAATCTTTTTGCAGGCTTGTTGCGGTCTATTGGTGACAGTCTGGCTGCGCTTGGTTTTCTGATTTTCTCTGCTCTGGCTAATGTGGTTCTCGATCTCTATTTTATTACGCAACTGCAACTGGGTGTTCAATCTGCGGGACTTGCGACTATTATCTCACAAGGGTTATCAGCGGTTCTTTGCTTTTATTATATCCGCAAAAGCGTTCCAGAACTCTTGCCACAATTTAAACATTTCAAATGGGACAAGAGCTTGTATGCGGATCTCTTGGAGCAAGGTTTAGCTATGGGCTTGATGAGTTCGATTGTGTCTATTGGTAGTGTGATTTTACAGTCTTCTGTCAATACTTTTGGAGCCGTGATTATAAGTGCGCAAACAGCGGCTCGACGCATTATGGCCTTTGCTTTGCTTCCGATGACGGCTATTTCTTCTGCCATGACAACCTTTGCCTCTCAGAATCTCGGTGCTAAGCGACCAGATCGCATTGTTCAAGGTCTTCGAATCGGCAGTCGCCTGAGCATGTCCTGGGCAGGCTTTGTCTGTATCTTTCTCTTTTTTGCTAGTCCGACCTTGATTTCCTTCTTGGCCAGTTCAACGGATGGTTACTTGATTGAAAATGGTAGCCTCTACTTGCAGATCAGTTCAGTCTTTTATCCGATTTTGAGTCTCTTGTTGATTTATCGCAATTGCTTGCAGGGCTTGGGCCAAAAAATCCTGCCTCTGGTATCTAGTTTTATCGAACTAATCGGCAAAATCGTTTTTGTGGTCTTGATTATCCCTTGGGCAGGCTATAGGGGAGTCATCCTCTGTGAACCTCTTATCTGGGTTGCCATGACTATCCAACTTTACTTCTCTCTTTTCCGTCACCCCTTGATAAAAGAAGGTAAGGAAATCTTGGTAGCTAAGGAACAATCCTAGCTGGATTTACGAAAGAAAATCCATTTCCTCTAGTGAAAATCAGATGAACTTGTGTTATAATAAGAAAGATTAAAATGTGAAAAAAGGAGATTCCTAATGGGACGTAAATGGGCCAATATCGTAGCCAAGAAAACGGCTAAAGATGGAGCTAACTCTAAAGTATATGCAAAATTTGGTGTAGAAATCTATGTAGCAGCTAAAAAAGGTGATCCAGACCCAGAATCAAACACTGCTTTGAAATTTGTTATCGACCGTGCTAAACAAGCCCAAGTGCCAAAACATGTTATCGATAAAGCGATTGATAAAGCAAAAGGAAACACAGACGAAACCTTTACAGAAGGACGTTACGAAGGATTTGGACCAAACGGTTCTATGCTGATCGTTGACACCTTGACGTCAAACGTTAACCGTACCGCAGCCAATGTCCGTGCTGCCTTTGGTAAAAATGGCGGAAACATGGGTGCTTCAGGTTCAGTTTCTTACCTCTTTGACAACAAGGGTGTTATTGTATTTGCTGGTGAAGATGCGGATGCCATCTTTGAACTCTTGCTTGAAGCAGATGTCGATGTAGACGATGTAGAAGCAGAAGAAGGAACCATCACTGTTTACACAGCTCCAACTGACCTTCACAAGGCTATCGTTGCTTTGCGTGAGTCTGGTATTGAAGAATTCCAAGTGACTGAACTTGAGATGATTCCTCAGTCAGAAGTGGAGTTGTCAGGTGAAGACCTTGAAACTTTTGAAAAACTTTACATCGTCCTTGAAGACGACGAAGATGTACAAAAGATCTATACCAATGTGGATGGATTCTAATAGAAAAGCGAACAGCTATTAAGTCTGTTCGCTTTTTATATTGGAGCTCAGACTCTGCTTTCAGAATCGTTTTGTTGCTTGCTTTTCCCTAGACCTAGACCGACTGCATGTTTTTGGACGAGCAGGAGCTGTCCATTGTCCTGTTTTGCAAAAGTTAGGGTAACCGTCTTAATTTTGTCACCAATGGAGATATAGGTGATTTTTCTCGTATTATAACCTCCGATAGTGGAGTCAAACTCGGAGTCTGGCAGTCCGTGTTTTTTGATAATATCCTTGTAGTTGGTGCCACCTTTTCCTTTGTTGTCAAGGTCACCTTCGATTAAGTCGTCAAACTCTTTTTGGGTCCAAGTGAAGGAATCCTCTTCCTCCTCTTCAGGGATGAAATCACTGCTATCATCTGTCAAGTCACTTTCTTCTTCGCGTTCCATTGAGGCACTGGCCTCTCTGTAGGAGCGGTTAAATTCCCTGACAAAATCATTGTAGACATTAGCGTACAGTATCTGGGTTGTAAAGAAAAGGACAATAGAAGCAATTGATAGAGCTGTTCCGATAATGGCCATTGTTTTTCGTTTTTTGAGGTTAACGATAAGGCCGATAATCCCCAAGATAAATGCGACGATGCCGATGAACAACGATGGGTAGTTAATAAACGGGATCCAGGATCCTAAAAGTGCGATGGCTCCAAAAATGGTTGCCAAAATCCCTAAAACTTTTTGTTCTTCTGGTTTCATTTGAAAGTTTTCTCCCTTCATCGAGTGAATGGATATCAATCCACAGTAGTTAGTGCTTATTATAGAGAAAATATCTGCTAATGTCAATTCTGACCAGGATAGTTCTCATGAAAACTTTTTTCTTGACATCTTTTCTGAAAATGATAAAATAGTTCTCATGGAAACTTAATTGTTCTCAAGAGAACTATTTTTTATTTGAGAGGAAGCAGATATGGATAAACCAATTTTGGTCTTTAAACGTTTTGGGCATCAGGTTCACCTCATGGTGCAAAAGGAAGCCAAGCGATGTGGCATTGAATTTATGGGTGGACCGCAAGGGCAGGTTCTGCGTTTTTTAGATCATTGTGAACAAAAAGAGGAACTAGTCCTGATTAAGGATATCGAGCAGGAACTCAATATTACCAAATCTGTTGCGAGTAATCTAGTCAAGCGCATGGTACAAAATGGTTTGGTGGAGTTGGAGACGAGTCCAAGTGATAAACGGGCAAAATTTGTTCATTTGACCGAAAAATCACGCTCTCAAATAAATCAAATCAAATCATTCTTTGATCGAATTGACCGTAGTTTACTTGAAGGCATTTCCGAAGAGAATCTCGTTATCTTTGAAAAGGTTCTCGGTCAGTTGCAAGAAAATGTTGAGAAGATAGGAGGAGAGAATGAAGAAACTCGCTAAACGTATTACAGGAAAAGAATGGGGCATGATTCTCCTGACTGTTCTTTTTACCTGTTTCTCGGTCTATCTCGAGTTAGAAGTACCGACTTATATTTCAGAAATTACAGCATTACTTGGAACACCAGGTACGGAGTTGGGAGAGCTTTGGTCACCAGCCCTTAAGATGATGGGCTTGTCACTTTTGGCCTTTCTAACATCCGTAACAGTGGGATTTTTTGCGGCTCGTGTTGCAGCCTCCTATACGGCTCATCTACGTAGTGATATTTTTAATCGTGTATTAGATTATTCTCAGACAGAAATTAAACGTTTCTCTATTCCTAGTCTCTTGACTCGGACGACCAATGATATTACCCAGGTACAGATGCTCTTTACCATGGGCTTGCAAGTGGTTACTCGTGGGCCGATTATGGCTATCTGGGCCATTGGAAATCCTTGGCAAGTCTGAATACTGGCTCTGGGCAGTAGTGGTTGCTGTTATCGTCAATGTTTTGATGACCACTGTTCTCATGACTCTTGCCTTTCCAAAACAATCTGTCATCCAGAAGTTGACAGATAAACTCAATAGCATCACCCGTGAAAGTCTGACAGGGATTCGAGTTGTTCGTGCCTATAATGCTGAGGATTATCAAGACAAGAAATTCGAAGAAGCCAATGATGAGGTGACTCGACTTAATCTCTTTGTCAACCGTTTGATGGCCATTATGAATCCCATTATGATGGGGATTTCGAGTGGCTTGAGTTTAGCTATTTACTGGATTGGAGCCTATATCATCAACGATGCTAGCTTGACAGAACGTCTGCCCCTTTTTAGCGATATGGTGGTCTTCATGTCCTATGCCATGCAAGTCGTAATGGGCTTCTTGCTCATGGGTGCTCTCTTTATCGTCCTTCCTCGTACCTTGGTTTCTGCTGGGCGTATCAATCAAGTATTGGATCTGCATTCTTCTATTAAAAATCCTAGTCACCCACAGACGGCAAACCCTTCTGTGAAAGGTCAAGTGGAATTCCGTGATGTAACCTTCCGCTACTCTCAAAACTCAGAAGCAGTTGTGGAACATGTTACTTTCAAAGCCGAAGCAGGGCAAACAATTGCTTTTATTGGTTCAACTGGATCTGGGAAATCGACACTTGTTAATCTCTTACCTCGTTTTTATGATGTCTCAGCTGGTCAAATCTTAGTTGACGGTGTCAATGTGCAAGATTACGACTTGGAAGATTTGCGCAATAAAGTCGGTTATATCCCTCAAAAAGCTGTGCTCTTTTCTGGAGATGTTAAGGGAAACTTAGACTTTGGTAAGAGTCAAGAAAGTCCTCTAAGTGAACCTGCCATGTGGCAAGCCTTGGAATTGGCTCAATCTAAGAACTTTATCGAGGATAAGGAAGCAGGCCTGGCCTCAGAAGTAGCCCAAGGTGGGACCAACTTCTCAGGAGGTCAAAGACAACGTTTGGCCATTGCACGCGCATTGGCTCGGAAGCCTGAAATTCTCATTTTTGATGATTCCTTCTCGGCCTTGGACTACAAGACAGACCGGATCTTGCGCCAAGAACTTGCTGAAAAAACACAATCCATGACCAAGCTCATCGTAGCGCAACGCATCTCAACCATCATGGATGCTGACCTAATCATAGTTTTGGATCAAGGTAAAGTCGTGGGACAAGGCACCCACAAGGAACTTCTAGCTACCAATGAAGTTTACCAAGAAATTGCCTATTCACAACTATCGAAGGAGGAATTGGAACATGGAAAATAAGAAAATGTCCTTATGGAAACAGTGTAGACCTTTTCTAGCAGGTCTCCAACTTCCCCTACTAGTCGCAGTTGTGGCGGCTGTATGTTCTAGTATCATCACGGTGTATGGACCAACCAAGATAAAAGAAATCGCCAACTTAATCTCAGATGGCTTGATGACTGGCATTGACCTGGAGGCTGTGTCAAGTATTGCTAGCTTTTTGGTTATCCTTTATGTGCTTGGTATTATCCTTAACTATACACAAGCCTACATTTTTTCAACTAGTATCCAACATTTTTCACAACGTTTGCGGAAGGCTATCGCTGAAAAAATCAATCGCTTGCCTCTAGGCTATTTTGACCGTCATTCTCAAGGGGATACCCTTTCGCGCGTGACCAATGATGTGGATACAGCAGCTCAATCTCTTAATCAAAGTCTAGGGACAGTTATCTCAGCTAGTTTCTTGTTGATTGCTGTTTTGATTACCATGTTTGGGATGAACTGGATTTTGGCACTGGTAACCGTTGTCTCAACTCTTATCGGTTTCGTTTTCGTGTCCGTCTTTATGGGCAAGTCACAGGGCTTTTTAAGAGTCAGCAACAGGATTTGGCAGCTGTAAATGGCTATGTGGAGGAAATGTACTCTGGCCATAATGTGGTGACCAGCTACAATGCTATCGAGAGCACTAAAGAAGAATTTGCGAAATTAAATCATCGCCTATATGACAGTATCTGGAAATCTCAGTTTATTTCAGGAATTATGATGCCAATCATGATATTCATTGGAAACTTTAGCTACGTCTTGGTGATTATCGTTGGTGCAGCCTTGGCATTGAATGGGCACATCAGTATCGGGATTATCGTTGCCTTTATGGCTTACGTGCGTATCTTTTCTCAACCCCTTTCTCAAATTGCCCAAGGAATAACCAGTCTTCAACAGGCTAGTGCAGCTATGGGACGTGTCTTTGAATTTCTAGATGAAGAGGAAATGGCAGATGAATCTCATAAGGAAAGACAATTAACCAACATGAAAGGTGAAGTGGTCTTTAATCAGGTGTCATTTGGCTACACACCAGAACGCACCATCATCCATGACTTCTCTGCGACAGCTCATGCTGGTCAAAAGGTTGCCATTGTTGGACCGACTGGGGCTGGTAAGACAACCATTGTCAATCTTTTGATGAAATTTTATGAGATCGATAAGGGAAGTATTCGCATTGATGGTGTGGATACCAAGGCTATGACGCGTTCAGAAGTGCATGATGCCTTTTCAATGGTCTTGCAGGATACCTGGCTCTTTGAAGGAACGATTCGAGACAATCTCATCTATAATCAAACAGGGATTAGTGATGAACGAATGATGGAAGCCAGCAAGGCTGTGGGAATCCACCACTTTATCATGACCTTGCCAGATGGCTACGATACTATTTTGGATGACACTGTGACCTTGTCTGTTGGACAGAAACAGCTCTTGACCATCGCTCGTGCTTTGTTGAAAGATGCACCACTCTTGATTTTGGACGAGGCGACTTCTTCTGTTGATACACGGACAGAGGAATTGATCCAAAAAGCCATGGACCGTTTGATGGAAGGGAGAACTTCCTTTGTTATTGCCCACCGCTTGTCAACCATTCGAAATGCAGACTTGATCTTGGTCATGAAAGATGGCAATATCATCGAACAAGGCAACCATGAGGAACTGATGGCACAAGGTGGCTTCTACGCTGACTTGTACAATAGTCAATTTACAGAAGACGAAGCAGAAGAATAAATCAAAAGAAGGCTTGACGGCCTTCTTTTTCTGCACTATACTAGAAGACAAGCGCCTCACCTAGAGGTAAAAATAAAATGATAATGAGAAGTATACATGAAAAATTATCAAGAATGGTATAGCAACCTTAGCTCCAAACTAACTAGCCATCCCACCCTTTTATTTCTATTGCTTAGTTTCAATCGTTTGATGACAGTAGCTATGCCCCTGGTCTATCTGACCTTGCTAGTCACTACTTACCTGCAGCTAGGATTTGGTCAGCAAGTCGGGGTCTATTTGCTTGTCCCCGCTACAGGTTTTGTGATCTTGTCCCTGTTTCGTAAGAAAATCAATCACCCACGCCCCTACGAAACTTGGGACATTGACCCCTTGCTTGACAAGGATAGTTCGGGACAGTCTATGCCTAGTCGCCATGTCTTTTCGGCAACTATCATCTCCATGGCTTGTTTCCATGCTTGGATTTTGATCGGAACGATCTTGCTTATTTGCTCAGGAGTCCTAGCCTTGGTCCGAGTACTAGGTGGTGTTCATTATCCCAAGGATGTCTTGGTTGGCTATGCTTGTGGTCTTGTGTGGGGATTCCTTTTCTTCTTATTTTGACATGTAAGTTAAGCTAGTCCTACAACCACTTACTGCTTCAAATTGACCACTTGCTTTTTTGCCCTTGTTTTCCTAATTTAGCTTTGATATAGTAGAGTCAGAAAGGAGATGTGATGAAGTTACGAATTGAGATTGATGGCAATTTAGAAGAAACTGAAATTGTCATCAAGACACCTGTTTTGACAGATGAAATTGCGGACTTGCAACGACTCTTGCAAGAAATCAAGGCTCCTAGGTTGATCTTTTATAAGGGGACGGGTGAGTACTACTTAGACTTGGCAGAAATTCTCTTTTTTGAGACAGAAGGTAGCAAGATTTACGCCCACACCCAGAAAGAAGCCTACGAGGTTCGACTCAAGCTTTATGAGTTAGAGTCTATCCTGCCCCGCTATTTTAGCCGAGTATCCAAGTCGACTATCGCAAACATTCGTCAGATTTACTCAGTGGACAAGTCCTTTTCAGGAACGGGCACCATTTCCTTTTATCAGACGCACAAGGAGGTTCATGTCTCACGACATTACCAATCCCTCCTAAAAGAAAATCTAAGAAACATGAGGTAAAAAACATGAAAAAGAAAGCATTTGGTATTGTTTTATTGGTTTTAGCAGCTTGGATCTTGCTGCAAGGGAATTTTGGAATCCCTTCTTTGGATGGCAAAATATGGCCTTTGATTGGTATTGCCTTTTTTGCTTACCAATCAGTTGAAGCTTTGCTTCGTCGTCATCTAACATCAGCAGTTTTTACCGCTCTAGTAGCCTTAATGATTGCGAATCATTTTTATAACATTTTTCCTATTCCAAACCAGTCTTTGTTTTGGGCTAGTATCTTAGCAGTGCTAGGAGTTGGCTATCTGACGCATTCAAGTAAGTTTTGGTACGGCAAAAAATGGTGGTACAACAGTGAGCGAACAGTCGTCACAGATAAGGAAGTCGCTTTTGGTAGTGGAACCTTTTATAAACAAGATCAAGATCTTGTAGATGACCAAGTTGAAGTCGCTTTTGGAGATGCAAAAATCTACTATGATAATGCAGAGATGTTAGGTGATTTTGCTACTCTGAATATCGAAGTGGCTTTGGTAATGCAACCGTCTATGTTCCACAACACTGGCGTGTAGACTTGAAAGTAGAAACATCCTTTGGCGCAGCTAAGGCGGACGCTCCTCTAGCGCCGACTAGTAAAACTTTGATTATTCGTGGAGAAGTGGCCTTTGGTAAACTTGGAGTTGTCTATGTTAAATAAAAAAGTCTCCTAATTCCCTTGCCAAAATAGAGAAAGTGTGATAACATAGTACGGTATGTGGTGCTAGCACATCCGCTATATTAGATCTAATAGGAGGAAAACACAATGGCTAAAGTATGTTACTTTACAGGTCGTAAGACTGTATCAGGAAACAACCGTTCACACGCGATGAACCAAACAAAACGTGCCGTAAAACCAAACCTTCAAAAAGTTACTGTTCTTATTGATGGTAAACCTAAAAAAGTTTGGGCTTCAGCTCGTGCTTTGAAATCAGGTAAAGTTGAACGCGTTTAATAAAAATGAAAAGACCTAACTGGTCTTTTTCTTTTGCTCTAAGTATAAAACCATTTGAAAAATAGAGTAAATATCCGCCGATACAGCATTCTGCTTTTACACTTGGGCTGAAATATGATAAAATAGAGTATCAACAATTTGAGGTAAAAAAAATGACTGTAAAAATTAATACAAAAGATGGTCAAATCGAACTGACAGATGAAGTGATTGCAACCGTTGTAGGTGGTGCAGCAACTGAGATTTTTGGTGTGGTCGGTATGGCTAGTAAAAATGCCCTCAAAGATAATTTCCAAGCCCTTCTTGGTAAGGAAAATTATGCAAAAGGCGTTGTCGTAAAAGCAGCCGAAGATGGCAGCATTGCAGTTGATGTTTATACCGTGTTGAGCTACGGAACAAAGATTAGTGAAGTCTCAAAAAACATCCAAGAGAGCGTTCGTTTTAGTTTGGAAAACCAACTAGGAATTACTGCTCAGACTGTGAATGTCTACATTCAAAATATCAAAGTTGTAGGAGAATAATCGTGTCAAAAATTACTACCAGCTTATTTCAAGAGATGGTGCAGGCTGCATCAACTCGTTTGAATAAGCAAGCAGAATATGTCAATTCATTAAACGTCTTTCCAGTTCCAGATGGAGATACTGGGACAAACATGGGAATGACCATCGAAAATGGTGCTAAAGAAGTAGCAGACAAGCCGGCTTCCACAGTTGGAGAAGTGGCGAGCATTCTTGCAAAGGGGCTCTTGATGGGTGCGCGTGGAAACTCAGGAGTTATCACCTCTCAACTTTTCCGTGGCTTCTCTCAAGCTATCAAAGATAAAGACGAGTTAACAGGTCAAGACTTGGCTCTTGCTTTCCAATCTGGTGTCGAGGTAGCCTACAAGGCCGTTATGAAACCAGTCGAAGGAACTATTTTGACAGTTTCTCGTGGTGCTGCCATTGGTGCCAAGAAAAAAGCGGAACAGACAGATGATGCTGTTGAGGTCATGCGTGCAGCCTTGGAAGGAGCTAAAACAGCTCTTGCCAAAACACCAGACATGCTTCCAGTTTTGAAAGAAGTTGGTGTTGTGGACTCAGGTGGTCAAGGTTTGGTCTTCATCTACGAAGGTTTCCTATCAGCTCTTACTGGTGAATACAGTGCGTCTGAGGACTTTGTAGCAACTCCAGCTAATATGGGTGAAATGATCAATGCTGAACACCACAAGTCAGTAGCTGGACATGTCGCAACAGAAGATATCACTTTTGGTTACTGTACTGAGATTATGGTTGCCCTTAAACAAGGTCCAACTTATGCCAAAGATTTTGACTATGATGAATTCCGCAACTACTTGAATGACCTAGGGGGATTCTCTTCTTGTCGTCAACGATGATGAAATCGTCAAAGTCCACGTCCATACAGAAGATCCAGGTCTTGTTATGCAAGAAGGCCTTAAATATGGTAGCTTGGTCAAGGTTAAAGTAGATAATATGCGCAACCAACACGAAGCTCAAGTAGAAAAAGAAGCTCAAGTCAGCAAGCCAGCTGAAGAGAAGGAATACGCCCTTATCGCAGTAGTAGCTGGTCAAGGTTTAGCAGATATCTTCCGTGCCCAAGGTGTGGATTATGTCATTGAAGGTGGTCAGACGATGAATCCTTCAACAGAAGACTTTATCAAGGCTGTTGAACAGGTCAATGCTCGCAACATTATCTTCTTGCCAAACAACAAATATCTTCATGGCGGCCCAATCTGCTGCAGAGGTATTGGATCAACCAGCAGTAGTGGTAGAAGCTCGTACCCTTCCTCAAGGGTTGACCAGTCTTCTTGCCTTTGATCCAAGCAAGTCTATCGAAGAAAACAAAGAACGTATGACTGCAGCCCTCGGTGATGTCATCAGCGGTAGTGTAACAACAGCCGTTCGTGACACGACTATCGATGGTTTGGAAATTCACGAAAATGACAATCTTGGTATGGTAGATGGGAAAATCCTCGTGTCAAACCCGGACATGCATCAAACTTTGACTGAAACATTGAAACACATGCTAGACGAAGATAGTGAAATTGTGACTTTCTATGTCGGTGAAGATGGAAGTGAAGAATTGGCCAACCAAATCGCCCAAGAAATCGCAGAAGAATTCGAAGATGTTGAAGTAGAGATTCACCAAGGTCAACAACCTGTATATCCATATCTTTTCAGTGTGGAATAGGAGACTTTGAATGAAGAAAGTTTTAGGATTAGTTTTTGCGGCGTTACTTGCTCTTGCTGGCTGTGGTCAAACCAACACCGCAAAAACAGATTCAAGTAGTACAGCAAGTTCGGTTGATTCATCTACAAAGTCAAGTCAGGTGAAAGAAGAAATCAAGGAAACGACCAAAGTTCTCAAAGGAAGAATTGATAACTCCGATGTTACTCTGACTTTAGTTTACACAGATGTTGTAAAACGATACAAGATGGATATGTTGGGAGAATTTGGAGAGGAAATTCCTGCAGAAATTACTCTGGAAGAATTTCAAGAAGTCTTTCGCGAAGCTGCGGAAAGCTCTCCAGAGTATCTTGAAATCAAGGACGAGCCAGGTGTTAAGGTTGAATATTTTATCACCGATAATAAAGATGAGAATAGTTATCGATCTTGACCTTGAGAAAGCAGATATGGATAGAGTTAAAAAGACTTATTTCTTTAAATCGCTTGAGGATAGTGTAGAAGACTTTAAGAAACCGAATACTCTGATTGCTGGTTTAAAGTTACAAGGATTTAGAGAAGAATAAACGAAAGAGGCTGGGACAATAGTCCCTTATCTCCAAAAAAAGGTTCTTTATCAACTGTAGTGGGTTGAAGAAAAGCTAAGATGTAGAGAAGTTTCAGCGACCATCATTTTTGAGCACTGATAGTACTTGAAACGACGCTTTTTCAGGAGAATTCTAGTAGGCAGACCAGTCGTTTCAAGGTAATGAATTTTAGACGGTTTTTGAAAGTCATATTTCCTCATCAGACTTCCACAATCAGGGCAATCTGGCACATCGTAGTCCAGTTTAGCGATGATTTCCTTGTGTATATCCATATTGATGATATCCACAATCTTGATGTTAGGATCTTTAATATCGAGTAGTTTTGTGATAAAATGTAATTGTTCCATATGATTCTTTCTAATGATGGTTTGGTTGCTTTTCATTATAGATCTTATGGGACTTTTTTCTACAACAAAATAGGCTCCATGATATCCATAGGGGATTTACCCACTACAAATATTATAGAGCCGAAAATAACAGAAGGAAGCTGAACTGACAGCTTCCTTTTTCTATGCAAGTTGACCTACCAATAAATTTATATTGAAACAAACCTTCTATTGGAAATTCTAATTACGATAGGTTATAATGATAAAGCTGTTATGTTAGATTAAGTATGAATATAAAGGAGAAATGATGAAGAAAAAAATTTTTAATCAATCTTTTTCCCGCTTTTCAATTAGAAAGTTAAGTGTTGGGACCTGTTCGGTATTGCTAGGAACTTTTATGGTGATGGCTACTTCACCAGTGCAAGCAGATGAAGCTCAAGTCAACAATAAGGAACAACAAACGCAGGCGGAAATTCAACAGAAGGAAAAAAGTGTTGAGAATGGACAGGAAGTCATTTCTGAGCCTCAAAAAGAGATGAAAAAGGATGAGGCAGTTAAGGCCTTGAAGGATAAAGCTGTGTCGTCCAAAACAGAAGCATCTGAATCAGTCGCTCAGGGTCAAACAGTTTCACAAGTTGACAATACGAAGGAAGAAAGTAAGCCTTCATTAGATAAGGAGAAAGAGCAATCTCTAGAACCAACTCAAACTGAGCAGAAAAGCAAAGAAGAAACGAGTTCTAATGGGAAAATTCCTTCTAGACGCAAGAGGTCATTAGATGAAGTCAATGCAGCATTTACAGCTCATTCGCCAATCAAAGATATCCACGCAGTAGATAGTGTCCGTGAATCCTTGACATTTAGTATTACTGGACACGAAGCAGACTATTCTGGTGGGTATATTAAAATTCATTTCCAAAATGGTAAGGCGATTAAATTAACTCCTTCTCCAGTCGGTGGTGTAAAGTTCAGTCAAGAAAAGAATAATGGGGATTTGGATTTAAAGATAGAACCTACGAATCTGAGAGGTGGAGCAAACTATAACTTCGTCTATACTTTTCAGATAGATCCTTTGACTCAGAACTGGGGAGGTGCTGTCCAAGCCATTGGACCAGACCACAAGGTGACCGCAACTGCTAAGCTCTATGACAAAAATGGCAATGTCCTCAAAGAACTTGGAAGTATTGAACACACATGGAAAGTCTTAGAAAATGGTGTTGGTGGTCTGACACCAATGTCTAACAATCAGGTCATTGGCTACGATCGAAATAATGATGGTATCGTTGACGATGATTCGTCGGTTGTGTCCTACTATCTATTTAACGGTGCGAAAGATCCTAAGAATAATACGGCAAGAAATGATTACTTCAACTATGGAAATGGTGTCTTTGATGGTCGTATGATCAATGGTATGGGGATTAGTGATGTCGGAGGGCATATCATTGATCCTGTCACTTCTTATACCTATAATATAGAGTTAAAAGAAGGTTATGAATTGACAGATGAAGCTAAAGCTCTAGGATGGACTGCCGATGCGACGGGTTACCATCTGACCATTAACAGAGCTAACAATCCGCTTCAAGATATTAATAACAATAAAAATAAGCTCATTCCAATTTCTTTCAAGTTAAAGAATGCCAAAGTAGCAGATATCAATAGAAAAGCGCAAAACTTTACTGTGACGGGTATCTATACAAAAGCAGATGGGACTAGCTATCAAAATACGGCCGTTCTGCCTTATGCTCTCTTTGTTCAAAAAACAGACCAGCCAGAGTCTTCTCTCTTTGAATATAGACACTATAATCAGTCTGACTCGGATATAATTCGTTCCTATGGTGAAACAGAATACCGTTCTAATGTTCGACTTTCATCAGTCGCAGAGGTTGAAAAAGATTATCCTATCAATGACTACACGGTCACCCATAAAATACAGAATCCACGAGAGTCTTATCGAGAAGTCAATGCGATTGAGGATCGTTATTGGAATGAATTTTTCTCCTCACCGGATGCATCCGTAGAAGTATACAATAAAGCTACAGGTGAGTTGTTAGGGACTTTTAATAGTAACACCCGTAGTCTACGATTGACGGAAGAGCAAGATGTGAAGGAGCTGGAGTACAAGTTTAAAAATATCAAGATGAGGAAGTCCTCAACCAATGATACTTCGGCATTTTTTTTTCCAGACAAAAACACGTTTTAATAATTGGGAAAGTCTCTATAAAGATTCGACGATTCGTAAGTTGGATTCTAGAACGGATTTCACTTTTAAGAATACTGGAAACACTGTTTCCTTCTCTCAAACTGCCTCAGCCGAATTGACGCGTGTTATCCAGCAAATTTCGATGGTTGGACGTCGTCGGACAGATGTCTTCAATCGACACACAGATGCTTCTGGTTTTAAAGAAGATTTTATCACAAGGACTGCGGGTAAAGACACCCCTACTCAGAACTTCGCAAACTTGACGGGAGTTTACCATTTAGCCTATTTGGCTGACCCTCAATTAAACTTTAGTGGAAACCTTAATTTTAAGGTCTATTATAATTACAAAGATACTGGGAAAACTCTCTACTATGCCCAAGTGAAGGGAACCCCAGACTCCTCTATGCCCCCAACGCTTTTGAAGTTGGAAAACAAGACAATTCTAAATGGGACCTATACCTATAAAGCAATTGCTTTCTGGAATGAGGAACTTCCAGATGTTCAAGCTCAGAATGGTTATGATCTAGGTGAATTGGATGGCATTACTGTTACTTCGAAAAATTCGACCTCTCATGACTTCAATGTGGTCGTACAGGCGTCTGAAGCGAGTGGTGTCTACTCTGAAGTGAAGAGAGCTACAAATCAGCACTTTGCCTACAATACCCAAGAGCACTATCCTGGTGATGAGATTGATTTCAGAGTGACCTATAAAAACGCAGCGAAACAGCCTGTTTCAGACGTTTATGTTTTATCATCCTTGCCGATGAAAGGTGATAAACAGCTGGAATCCAGAAATCGTGGTTCTCAATTTACAGTGAGTTTGACAAAAGCTCTAACACCACCTTCAGGCTGGGAAGTTCAATATAGTCGTACTGCGGGTACTGCTGCAGAAATTAATGCTTCACAATGGCTCACAGCAGAACAGGTATCGGATTGGTCAGAGATTCGTGCAGTTCGTTGGCATTCGACTGCTCCGGTTGCTGCTGGAAGTAGTGTTCAGTTTCCTATCGATGGAGCAGCTATCGGGCAAGATACTGCCCCAGGTGCTACGGCTTATCTTTCTTCGGCTTTGGCAAATGGAAATTCTAAGTATACAGAGTCTAATAATGTTTCAATCCAAATGTCCACCAAACTATCATCTGCAAGTTTCACCTTTGTGGATGTAAACGATCCGTCTAAGGAAGTGCAACTAGGACAGGTAGACACAGTTGTAGGAAAACCTAATGGACCAATTTCTTATGATCCTGCTCGTCGAATTAAGGAATTGGAAGATGCAGGATATGAACTGATTAGTAACGATTTTACAGATCATACCTTTGGTGACTCGGCTAGTCCAAAACAATTCAAGTTTCAGTTTAGACACAAGATAACAGAACTATCCGAAACTGTTCGTGTAACTCGCGAAATTGATTATGAATATCTCAAAAAAACAAACAATACTGATTTATCACTCCTTGCTCCAAAGCATGTTGAGACTCATTCGTTTACTCGAACGAAGAGAATTGACCAGGTTTTGGCGAAACGGCAACCAAATGATGCGACAGCTGGTGTGACATACTCAGCCTGGTCTGCAGACCAAACTTGGTCTCAAGTGATTTCTCCTGAAATTCCTGGCTATTATCCAAGAGAGGATATTGATGCAAACACAATGTCGGGAGAAGGAGCTCTCGATGAATATTTATTGACCGCGGATGATCCTAGAGATGAAGAGTTGGAAAAAGAATTTACCTGGTATCGGGTGGTGTATTATGTTCCACTTCCAGTTGTCCCTTCAGCAAGTGCAGCGAAATCTAAAGGCCTTCAAGGGCAGAAGCAAGCAGCAACGATTCGATTTGATGAGGATAGAGCAAGCGAGAGCGAGGTCCACTTTACAAAAGGGACAACAACCATTAATGGAGCAAAGAAATCCGTTGACCTAGTCCAAAGCAGTGTCTTTCTTTATGATGAGAATGGACAAAAGGTAACTTCGCTAACCATTGCCAACCAAGGGACGTACGATTTAGATCTTGTAAATAAAACAATTGTCTTTACTCCACTGAAAACCTTCTATGGTCCAGCAACTCCAGTTCGAGTTGGAGTGGTGGATAAAAATGGAGAGTCGACTGTAACGACCTATACCCCAGTTGTTGAGAAAGTAACACCGACTGGTACAGGTGATAAGACAGAAGACCTTCAAGGTCAGGTCCAAGAAGGTAAAGTCAGCTTCACCCCAGGTCATGATTCTGTTCCATTCCCAGCTGATTCAACTCCACTATTTGACAATGGTACAACTGTGAAAGAAGTGCCAAATGTTGGTAAGTTCGAAGTGGACGCAGACGGTAAGGTAACCTTCACTCCAGACAAACAGTTCAAGGGTGAAACACCAGAACTTGAATTGACTCGTGTGGATGCCAACGGCACTCCTGTTACAGTCAAGTACCAAGCAGTAGTGAAAGAAGTAACCCCTACAGGAACGAACGCAACCAGCACAGGCCCTCAGGGTGTTCCACAAACAGGAACTCCAAGCTTCCAAGGTGGTGATCCACTGGTTCCAATCGATGAAACAGTCGATCCAACCTTTGAAGATGGAAGCAAAGAGAAATCTATTCCAGGCCAAGGAACCTACACGATTGCACCAGATGGAACTGTAACTTTCACTCCAGACAAACAGTTTGTCGGAAACCCAGATCCAGTAACGGTTAAACGCGTTGATAAGAATGGAACTCCAGTCACTGCGACTTACAGTCCAGGGTTTACGAAAGTAACACCGACTGGTACAGGTGATAAGACAGAAGGTCTGCAAGGACAGGTCCAAGAAGGTAAAGTGACTTTTACTCCAGGCCATGACTCGGTTCCATTCCCAGCAGCTTCAACTCCACTATTTGACAATGGTACAACTGTGAAAGAAGTGCCAAATGTTGGTAAGTTCGAAGTGGACGCAGACGGTAAGGTGACCTTTACTCCTGATAAACAGTTCAAGGGTGAAACACCTGAACTTGAATTGACTCGTGTGGATGCTAACGGAACTCCTGTTACTGTCAAGTACCAAGCGGTGGTGAAAGAAGTAATCCCAACTTCAACGGACGCCACTTCAAATGGTATCCAAGGTCAACCGCAAAAAGGTACCCCAACCTTCACAGAAGGTAATCCATTGGTTCCAATTGATGATACGAAACCAATGACTTTCGAAGATGGACAGTCAACGAAAACCGTTTCAGGTGTAGGTGAATACAGCATCAATCCAGATGGCTCTATCACCTTTACGCCAGAAAAACAATATGTTGGTACTCCAGCTCCAGTCACAGTCAGACGTGTGGATAAGAATGGTACCCCAGTTACTGCGACTTATACCCCAACAGTGACTAAGGTAACCCCTACAGGAACTGGCGCAACCAGCACAGGTCCTCAGGGTGTTCCACAAACCGGGACTCCAACGTTTGCTGGTGGTGATCCACTGGTTCCAATTGATGAAACAGTTGAGCCAACCTTCGCAGATGGAAGCAAGGAAAAAGTGACTCCAGAACAAGGAACCTACACAATTGCGCCAGATGGAACTGTAACCTTCACTCCAGACAAGCAGTTTGTCGGAAACCCAGATCCAATCACAGTGAAACGTGTGGATAAGAATGGCACTCCAGTGACTGCGACCTACAGTCCAGAGTTCACGAAAGTAACACCAACTGGTACGGGAGATAAGACAGAGGGTCTGCAAGGTCAGGTTCAAGAAGGTAAAGTGACCTTCACCCCAGGTCATGACTCGGTTCCATTCCCAGCAGATTCGACTCCACTATTTGACAATGGAACAGCTGTGAAGGAAGTGCCAAATGTTGGTAAGTTCGAAGTAGAAGCAGACGGAACTGTAACCTTCACTCCAGATAAGCAGTTCAAGGGTGAAACACCAGAGCTTGAATTGACTCGTGTGGATGCCAATGGAACTCCTGTTACTGTCAAGTACCAAGCAGTAGTGAAAGAAGTTGTTCCAACCAGCACTAATGCAACCAGCACAGGTCCTCAAGGTGTCCCACAAACAGGCACTCCAAGCTTCCAAGGTGGTGATCCACTGGTTCCAATCGATGAAACAGTCGAGCCAACCTTCGCAGATGGCAGCAAAGAGAAATCCATTCCAGGTCAAGGAACTTACACGATTGAACCAGATGGAACTGTAACCTTCACTCCAGACAAGCAGTTTGTCGGCAAACCAGATCCAGTAACAGTCAAACGTGTAGATAAGAATGGTACAGAAGTTACTGCTACTTACAGTCCAGAGTTTACTAAGGTGACTCCAACTGGAACAGGTGCAACCAGCACAGGCCCTCAGGGTGTTCCACAAACAGGAACTCCAACCTTCCAAGGTGGCGATCCACTTGTTCCAATCGATGAAACAGTAGAGCCAACCTTCGCAGATGGCAGCAAAGAGAAGACAATTTCAGGACAAGGAACTTACACGATTGCACCAGATGGAACTGTAACTTTCACACCAGACAAACAGTTTGTCGGAAACCCAGATCCAGTCACAGTGAAACGTGTAGATAAGAATGGCACCCCAGTCACTGCGACTTACAGTCCAGAGTTTACAAAAGTGACTCCAACTGGAATAGGTGCAACCAGCACAGGTCCTCAAGGTCTTCCGCAAACTGGTACTCCAAGCTTCCAAGGTGGTGATCCACTGGTTCCAATCGATGAAACAGTAGAGCCAACCTTCGCAGATGGCAGCAAAGAGAAGTCTATTTCAGGTCAAGGAACTTACACGATTGCACCAGATGGAACTGTAACCTTCACTCCAGACAAGCAGTTTGTAGGTAGTCCAGATCCAATCACAGTGAAACGTGTGGATAAGAATGGCACTCCGGTTACTGCGACTTACAGTCCAGAGTTTACTAAGGTGACTCCAACTGGAATAGGTGCAACCAGCACAGGCCCTCAGGGTGTTCCACAAACAGGAACTCCAAGCTTCCAAGGTGGTGATCCACTGGTTCCAATCGATGAAACAGTCGATCCAACCTTTGAAGATGGAAGCAAAGAGAAATCTATTCCAGGCCAAGGAACCTACACGATTGCACCAGATGGAACTGTAACTTTCACTCCAGACAAACAGTTTGTCGGAAACCCAGATCCAGTAACGGTTAAACGCGTTGATAAGAATGGAACTCCAGTCACTGCGACTTACAGTCCAGGGTTTACGAAAGTAACACCGACTGGTACAGGTGATAAGACAGAAGGTCTGCAAGGACAGGTCCAAGAAGGTAAAGTGACTTTTACTCCAGGCCATGACTCGGTTCCATTCCCAGCAGCTTCAACTCCACTATTTGACAATGGTACAACTGTGAAAGAAGTGCCAAATGTTGGTAAGTTCGAAGTGGACGCAGACGGTAAGGTGACCTTTACTCCTGATAAACAGTTCAAGGGTGAAACACCTGAACTTGAATTGACTCGTGTGGATGCTAACGGAACTCCTGTTACTGTCAAGTACCAAGCGGTGGTGAAAGAAGTAATCCCAACTTCAACGGACGCCACTTCAAATGGTATCCAAGGTCAACCGCAAAAAGGTACCCCAACCTTCACAGAAGGTAATCCATTGGTTCCAATTGATGATACGAAACCAATGACTTTCGAAGATGGACAGTCAACGAAAACCGTTTCAGGTGTAGGTGAATACAGCATCAATCCAGATGGCTCTATCACCTTTACGCCAGAAAAACAATATGTTGGTACTCCAGCTCCAGTCACAGTCAGACGTGTGGATAAGAATGGTACCCCAGTTACTGCGACTTATACCCCAACAGTGACTAAGGTAACCCCTACAGGAACTGGCGCAACCAGCACAGGTCCTCAGGGTGTTCCACAAAACCGGGACTCCAACGTTTGCTGGTGGTGATCCACTGGTTCCAATTGATGAAACAGTTGAGCCAACCTTCGCAGATGGAAGCAAGGAAAAAGTGACTCCAGAACAAGGAACCTACACAATTGCGCCAGATGGAACTGTAACCTTCACTCCAGACAAGCAGTTTGTCGGAAACCCAGATCCAATCACAGTGAAACGTGTGGATAAGAATGGCACTCCAGTGACTGCGACCTACAGTCCAGAGTTCACGAAAGTAACACCAACTGGTACGGGAGATAAGACAGAGGGTCTGCAAGGTCAGGTTCAAGAAGGTAAAGTGACCTTCACCCCAGGTCATGACTCGGTTCCATTCCCAGCAGATTCGACTCCACTATTTGACAATGGAACAGCTGTGAAGGAAGTGCCAAATGTTGGTAAGTTCGAAGTGGACGCAGACGGCAAGGTGACCTTCACCCCAGATAAGCAGTTCAAGGGTGAAACACCAGAGCTTGAATTGACTCGTGTGGATGCCAACGGCACTCCTGTTACTGTCAAGTACCAAGCGGTGGTGAAAGAAGTAATCCCAACTTCAACGGACGCCACTTCAAATGGTATCCAAGGTCAACCGCAAAAAGGTACCCCAACCTTCACAGAAGGGAATCCATTGGTTCCAATTGATGATACGAAACCAATGACTTTCGAAGATGGACAGTCAACGAAAACCGTTTCAGGTGTAGGTGAATACAGCATCAATCCAGATGGCTCTATCACCTTTACGCCAGAAAAACAATATGTTGGTACTCCAGCTCCAGTCGCAGTCAAACGTGTAGATAAGAACGGTACAGAGGTTACTGCGACTTATACATCAACAGTGACTAAGGTCACTCCTACAGGAACTGGCGCAACCAGCACAGGTCCTCAGGGTGTTCCACAAACCGGGACTCCAACGTTTGCTGGTGGTGATCCACTGGTTCCAATTGATGAAACAGTTGAGCCAACCTTCGCAGATGGAAGCAAAGAGAAATCTATTCCAGGTCAAGGGACTTACACGATTGCGCCAGACGGAACAATGACCTTCACACCAAACAAGCAGTTTGTCGGAACCCCAGATCCAGTCACAGTGAAACGAGTAGATAAGAATGGCACCCCAGTTACTGCAACTTACAGTCCAGAGTTTACGAAAGTAACCCCAACTGGAACCGGTGCAACCAGCACAGGTCCTCAAGGACTTCCACAAACCGGCACCCCAACCTTCCAAGGTGGTGACCCACTGGTTCCAATCGATGAAACAGTAGAGCCAACCTTCGCAAATGGAAGCAAAGAGAAATCTATTCCAGGTCAAGGAACTTACACGATTGCACCAGACGGAACTGTAACTTTCACTCCAGATAAACAGTTTGTTGGAAACCCAGCTCCAGTTACAGTGAAGCGTGTGGATAAGAATGGCACCCCAGTCACTGCGACTTACAGCCCAGAGTTTACGAAAGTAACACCAACTGGTAAAGATACTTCTTCAGTTAACATTAAGGGGCTTGTTCAAACAGGAACTCCAAGCTTCCAAGGTGGTAATCCGCTTGTTCCAATCGATGAAACAGTGGCAGCAACATTTGAAAATGGATCAACTGAAAAAGTGATTCCAGGTGAAGGAACTTATGCTATCTCACCAGATGGCACCGTCACCTTCACTCCAGAAGCTAATTTTGTAGGAAAAGGAACTGGCGTAACGATTGTCCGTAAGGATAAGAATGGTACCTCAGTTACTGCGACTTATCGTCCAACAGTTGTAGATCCATCTACTGGTCATGACACGGCTTCTACAGGAGCAAAGGCCAACCACAAGTGGCAACCCCAACGTTTGAAGGACATATCGATAGTACAGTTCCACCAATATTTGAGGATGGTAGCACGACTATGGTTGTTCCGGGTGAAGGAAGTTATACAATTGATAAAGATGGTAAGATTACCTTTACTCCAGAACCAGACTTTGTTGGTACAGCTAAAGGATTGGTTGTGAAACGTTTGGATATGTATGGAAATGTAGTTACTACTCACTATACACCAACTGTCCTTGGACAAACACAAGTGAGTGATGCGACATCAGAAGGTCTTAAAGGTCAAACTCAGACTGGTAAACCAAACTTTACAGGTGATGTCGATCTGACAGTTCCGCCAACCTTTGAAGATGGAACAACTGAAAAAGTCGTTCCAGGTGAAGGAACTTACACGATTGCGCCAGATGGCACCGTCACATTTACTCCTGAGGCAGACTTTGTAGGACAAGCCAAAGGTGTAAAAGTGATCCGTAAAGATCGCAATGGAAAGATCCTTTCAGGATTCTATACTCCAACAGTAGTAGAACTTCCAGAGCAAGTGAAGCCTTCTGATAAAAAAGAACTTTCAGTAGCTGATTCGAAACCAGATCAATTGACTCAAAACATCTCTGTAGAAAAAAATCAACTTCCAAATACAGGAAGTCAAGAAGATGGTTTGAAAAATCTAGGAATTCTGACAGCCCTAGCAGGTGTCATGACACTTGGATTGCTAGGTAAAAAGAAACGAAACGATGAATCAGACTAATCATTTTTAAGAACCGAGAAATCGGTTCTTTTTTTATGACATTTGTCATATTTCCTAGTGACAGAAGCATCTAGCTCCGCCAACTTCAAAAGACTATAATTGAAGTATGAAATGGAGGAAGAAGAAATGAAAAATAAAATGATTGTCGCAGTGAGTTTGGTAGCAGCAGGAGTTATGACCTATCTCATGTTTTCAGGATTGGACAAGGGTTTCTATCATTTTCCTTGGGAGCTCTTTGCTGGCTTTGGGATAATGTCTTGGCTTGTCAGAGAAGGTTTGAAATTAGTCAGAGATGTGAAAAAGGAGTTTGAGGAATGAAAAAAGCAATCATCTATTTCTTTATCGGCCTGTCACTCTTGGTATGGTTAGTGGAAATGTTTACTGGTTGGTTTGACCAAACCTTGCTTCGCCAATTCATTCGTGGTGCTTGGGGTTTTGGATTAATGATTTTCGTTGTTTTCCCTATGGGAATGAAGTGGTTGAAAGGAGAATCTCATGACTGTGATTAAAGTTGAGAAATTGAGTAAGAAAATAAAAGACAAGGAAATCCTGCGGAACATCTCTTTTGAAATCAACGATGGTGAATGTGTCGCCTTGATCGGGCCTAACGGAGCAGGAAAAACAACCTTGATTGATTGCCTCTTGGGTGACAAGTTCATGAGCTCAGGTCGGGTCGCCATTCAAGGCTTTGCACCAACAGATCCTCGATTAAAACAGCTTATTTCTGTCTTGCCCCAAGAAAATGCAGTTGTCCAAAGCTTGAAAGTGAAAGAACTTCTATCTTTTTTCAAGTCACTTTATCCCGACAGTCTTTCAGACAAAGAAATTGATGACTTGCTGAGATTCTCAGATAAGCAGAAAAATCAGCTAGCGGGCAAGTTGTCTGGTGGGCAAAAACGTTTGTTCTCTTTTGTGTTGACACTAATAGGTCGTCCGAAAATTCTATTTTTAGACGAGCCAACTGCTGCCATGGATACCTCGACACGTCAGCATTTTTGGGAAATTGTCAATCAGTTAAAGAAAAATGGTGTTACCATTGTCTATTCTTCTCACTATATCGAAGAGGTAGAACATACGGCTGACCGCATTTTGGTCCTACACAAGGGAGAATTGATTCGTGACACGACGCCTTATGCCATGCGTGGTGAAGAACAAGAAAAACACTTTACGGTGCCTCTAACCTATCAGGATTTTGTTAGTACCTTGACTATGGTTCAAGAGATTGAAATCAAGCAAAATGCTCTTTCCTTCACAACCAAAGAAGCCAGCCAGGTATGGGAAGCCTTGCAAGAACAGGGCTGCACGATCGAAGAAATTGAAGTTCGCAATCGAACTCTCTTAGACAGTATCTTCGAAACGACTCAAGACTAAAGGAGATTGACGATGAAAAATATGACAAGTCTCATGAAAGTGGAAATCATTCTGATGAAACGGCAAGCCGTCTACTACTTGCTATCCATCGGACTTCCAAGTGTGTTTTACCTTATCTTTTCTGGTATGATGTCAGGGTCAGATGTTCCAGAAATTGTTCTTCAAGCCTATCTTTTTGCCATGACTCTCTTTAGTATCATGTCAAGCGCCTTTTTCAGTATCCCTAGCACACTCGAGTCTGATAAGACAAACAACTGGCAAAAATTGATTCAACATTCTCCGGTATCTATGGTAGAATATTATGTATCAAAACTGTTCAGTACTCTGCTGACTTTCTTGTTATCAATTATAGTTGTCTTTTCGGTTGGTCATTTTGTCCGCGGAGTGACTCTGCCTTGGCTTGACTGGTTGGTGATTGGTGTTATTTTACTGGTCGGAAGCGTGGTCTTTATCAGCATGGGTGTCTTGGTGAGCTTGCTTCCCAGTGCTCAACTGATGACGGTTATTGGAAATATTGCCTATATTGCTTTGGCTGTCCTAGGTGGACTGTGGTTTCCTTTGAATTCCTTCCCAGAATGGCTCCAATCTATTGGAAAACTGACTCCAACCTATCAACTGATGCAGGTTGTCTCTACTTATTTGGAGCACCATGAATTTAATATTCTTTCTGCTTTGGTTGTACTAGGTTATACAGTTTTCTTTGGTGTATTGGTAATCCAACTGAAAAAACGGATCGAGGTAAAATAAATCTATGTTGGAAAAATTTAAAAACATTCATTATATGTTTCATATTTCAATAGTGTTTATCATCTTTCCTATAGCGGGTGTCATCGTTGGAGATTACCCGCTTTTAACCTTGCTATGGACCCTACTATTTGTACTTGCCTTCTATTCGGTTTTAGCCAGTCAGAGTCGCACTGTGCTGTGGATGGCTTGGTGGATCATGCTTGCCTACATTTTTTATACATCGGTTTGGCTGAGTTCGGGTTTCACCTGGTTTATCTTCTATTTATCCAATCTCCTTATTTATGAGCTGGATGAGATTTCTTTTCACTCTTGGCGCTTTGTCAGTTTTATTGTCCTGCAACCGTTCATTCTGACCGGAATCTATATGGTCAATCATGTTAGTCCCTGGCAGCTACTCTTTTTCTTGGTGACCTTTATCTTTTCCGATGCAATGACCTTTGGTCTTTATCGGATTCAGGTATCTGAACAGATAAAAGAAGAAAAGATGAAACAAAATGCCAAGCTCAGTCTTTCTTGGCTGAAAATGAACGCAGTCGTATTGGTCAGGATCTCCATGACAGTCTGGGGCATACCTTTGCTATGTTGAGTGTGAAGACGGATCTTGCCCTCCAACTTCTTCAAATGCAGGCCTATCCTCAAGTGGAAAAAGAATTAAAAGAAATTCATCAGATCAGTAAGGAATCCATGAATGAAGTCCGTACCATCATTGAAAATCTTAAAACTAGAACCCTTGCTTCCGAATTTACGACTGTTAAAAAAATGCTGGAAATTGCAGGAATTGAAACAGAAATCGATCACCAACTAGATACAGCTAGCCTAACTCAGGAATTAGAATCAACGGCCTCCATGATTTTACTTGAGTTAGTGACCAACATCATCAAACATGCCAAAGCATCCAAAGCTTACTTGAAATTAGAACGAACTGGGAAAGAACTCATTCTAACAGTGAGAGACGATGGCTGTGGCTTTGCTTCTCTAAAAGGGGATGAGCTCCATACCGTTCGAGACCGTGTCCTTCCTTTTTCAGGAGAAGTAAAGGTGATCAGTCAGAAACATCCGACTGAAGTGCAGGTTAGACTACCTTATAAGGAGAGAAACTAAGATGAAACTACTTGTTGCAGAAGACCAAAGTATGTTGCGAGATGCCATGTGCCAGTTGTTAGCCTTTCAAGCGGATGTGGAGTCTGTCCTACAAGCCAAGAATGGGCAAGAAGCAATCCAACTCTTAGAAAAGGAGTCTGTAGATATCGCTATCCTTGACGTAGAAATGCCTGCTAAGACAGGCCTCGAAGTCTTGGAGTGGATTCGAGCAGAAAAGATAGAAACAAAAGTAGTTGTGGTGACAACCTTCAAGCGCCCTGGCTATTTTGAACGCGCGATTAAGGCTGGTGTGGATGCCTATGTCTTGAAAGAAAGAAGCATTGCAGACCTCATGCAAACCTTGCACACTGTTCTTGAAGGACGTAAGGAATATTCACCTGAATTGATGGAAGTGGTGATGACGCACCCCAATCCGTTAACAGAGCAAGAAATCGCTGTTTTAAAAGGAATCGCTCAGGGCTTGTCTAACCAAGAAATCGCAGATCAGCTTTATCTATCAAATGGAACCGTCCGAAACTATGTTACCAATATTCTTTCCAAACTAGATGCAGGCAATCGAACAGATGCAGCCAACATTGCAAAAGAATCTGGTTGGCTTTGATAAGAAAGATAAAAAACAACTCAAATGATTGCTAAATTGAAGGAAATCCATACAAGAAAGGAGGAGGCAATTTTGCCTCCTTTTTGGTTTAGAAAAGCGGTTAGAACTAGTGTCAAAGAGATAAAAGATCAGAATAAAAACGAAAAAAATATTGACAAGGATAGAAAAAATGTGTTACAATATTAGACGGTACTTTTTACTTTTGGTCTCTCAAAAGTGTACAGGGACGTGCTGACAAATGTTGCAAAAGTACACACAGATGATAGCTGTCACCAAGTGTATCATCACCAAAAATAAAAAAACACAGGAGAATGTAGATGCCTACAATTAACCAATTGGTTCGCAAACCGCGTAAATCAAAAGTAGAAAAATCTAAATCACCAGCTTTGAACGTTGGTTACAACAGTCATAAAAAAGTTCAAACAAACGTTTCTTCACCACAAAAACGTGGTGTAGCAACTCGTGTTGGAACAATGACACCTAAAAAACCTAACTCTGCCCTTCGTAAATTCGCTCGTGTACGTTTGAGCAACCTTATCGAAGTTACTGCCTACATCCCAGGTATCGGACACAACTTGCAAGAACACAGCGTGGTGCTTCTTCGCGGTGGACGTGTAAAAGACCTTCCAGGGGTACGTTACCATATCGTCCGTGGTGCACTTGATACTGCAGGTGTTAACGATCGTAAACAAGGCCGTTCTAAATACGGTACTAAACGTCCGAAAAAAGCATAAGGAAAGGGGATAAAGAGAAATGAGTCGTAAAAATAGAGCTCCAAAACGTGAAGTATTGCCAGATCCGCTTTACAATTCACAATTAGTTACTCGTCTTATCAACCGCGTTATGCTTGACGGTAAACGTGGTACAGCTGCTTCAATCGTTTACGGTGCTTTTGAGCAAATCAAAGAAGCTACTGGTAACGATGCACTTGAAGTATTTGAAACAGCTATGGAAAACATCATGCCTGTACTTGAAGTACGTGCACGTCGTGTTGGTGGATCTAACTACCAAGTCCCAGTTGAAGTTCGTCCAGAACGTCGTACAACACTTGGACTTCGTTGGTTGGTAACCATCGCTCGCCTTCGTGGTGAACACACAATGCAAGACCGTCTTGCGAAAGAAATCTTGGACGCTGCGAACAACACTGGTGCAGCAGTTAAGAAACGTGAAGACACTCACCGTATGGCTGAAGCTAACCGTGCCTTCGCACACTTCCGTTGGTAATAAAATGATACTAAGAGCGGCAAAGGCCCAAGGCAAAAATAGGAAACTGATGCAGTGTTCCGTGAACACAAAGCAGTTTATCTTTTTTGCACCGGGCCTCGCTCGAGTTCGAATCAGTTAACTTGAGCTTTTAGCCCGAGTTCAATTCAACTTGTATACAAGTTGAAACCAACAAAAACGAGATAAACATTGAGAACGGGTAGGTCCTGCCTATCCGTTTTTATTAAAATCGTGTTATAATAGATTAGAAATTAAAAAAATAGGAGAAAAAAACCTCATGGCACGCGAATTTTCACTTGAAAAAACTCGTAATATCGGTATCATGGCTCACGTCGACGCCGGTAAAACAACTACAACTGAGCGTATCCTTTACTACACTGGTAAAATCCACAAAATCGGTGAAACTCACGAAGGTGCGTCACAAATGGACTGGATGGAGCAAGAGCAAGAACGTGGTATCACTATCACATCTGCTGCGACAACAGCTCAATGGAACAACCACCGCGTAAACATCATCGACACACCAGGACACGTGGACTTCACAATCGAAGTACAACGTTCTCTTCGTGTATTGGACGGTGCGGTTACAGTTCTTGACTCACAATCAGGTGTTGAGCCTCAAACTGAAACCGTTTGGCGTCAAGCAACTGAATACGGAGTTCCACGTATCGTATTTGCCAACAAAATGGACAAAATCGGTGCTGACTTCCTTTACTCAGTAAGCACACTTCATGACCGTCTTCAAGCAAATGCACACCCAATTCAATTGCCAATCGGTGCTGAAGATGACTTCCGTGGAATCATCGACTTGATCAAGATGAAAGCTGAAATCTATACTAACGACCTTGGTACAGATATCCTTGAAGAAGATATTCCAGCTGAATACCTTGACCAAGCACAAGAATACCGTGAAATTGGTTGAAGCAGTTGCTGAAACTGACGAAGAATTGATGATGAAATACCTCGAAGGTGAAGAAATCACTAACGAAGAATTGAAAGCTGGTATCCGTAAAGCGACTATCAACGTTGAATTCTTCCCAGTATTGTGTGGTTCAGCCTTCAAGAACAAAGGTGTTCAATTGATGCTTGATGCGGTTATCGACTACCTTCCAAGCCCACTTGATATCCCAGCGATCAAGGGTATCAACCCAGATACTGAAGAAGAAGAAACTCGTCCAGCATCTGATGAAGAGCCATTTTCAGCTCTTGCCTTCAAGATCATGACTGACCCATTCGTAGGTCGTTTGACATTCTTCCGTGTTTACTCAGGTGTTCTTCAGTCAGGTTCATACGTATTGAACACATCTAAAGGTAAACGTGAACGTATCGGACGTATCCTTCAAATGCACGCTAACAGCCGTCAAGAAATCGACACTGTATACTCAGGTGATATCGCTGCTGCCGTTGGTTTGAAAGACACTACAACTGGTGACTCATTGACAGATGAAAAAGCCAAAATCATTCTTGAGTCAATCAACGTTCCAGAACCAGTTATCCAATTGATGGTTGAACCAAAATCTAAAGCAGACCAAGACAAGATGGGTATCGCCCTTCAAAAATTGGCTGAAGAAGATCCAACATTCCGCGTTGAAACTAACGTTGAAACTGGTGAAACAGTTATCTCTGGTATGGGTGAGCTTCACCTTGACGTCCTTGTTGACCGTATGCGTCGTGAGTTCAAAGTTGAAGCGAACGTAGGTGCTCCTCAAGTATCTTACCGTGAAACATTCCGCGCTTCTACTCAAGCACGTGGATTCTTCAAACGTCAGTCTGGTGGTAAAGGTCAATTCGGTGATGTATGGATTGAATTTACTCCAAACGAAGAAGGTAAAGGGTTCGAATTCGAAAACGCAATCGTCGGTGGTGTCGTTCCTCGTGAATTTATCCCAGCGGTAGAAAAAGGTTTGGTAGAATCTATGGCTAACGGTGTTCTTGCTGGTTACCCAATGGTTGACGTTAAAGCTAAGCTTTACGATGGTTCATACCACGATGTCGACTCATCTGAAACTGCCTTCAAGATCGCTGCATCTCTTGCACTTAAAGAAGCTGCTAAGACTGCACAACCAGCTATCCTTGAACCAATGATGCTTGTAACAATCACTGTTCCAGAAGAAAACCTTGGTGATGTTATGGGTCACGTAACTGCTCGTCGTGGACGTGTAGATGGTATGGAAGCACACGGTAACAGCCAAATCGTTCGTGCTTACGTTCCACTTGCTGAAATGTTCGGTTACGCAACAGTTCTTCGTTCTGCATCACAAGGACGTGGTACTTTCATGATGGTATTCGACCACTACGAAGATGTACCTAAGTCAGTACAAGAAGAAATCATTAAGAAAAACAAAGGTGAAGACTAATCAGTCCTCGCTCTAGAAGGAAGTCACTTGCTGGCTTCCTTTTTTATGCCTTTCTCAAGCATCTTGTATGTCTATATTTGCAAAATGAAAGAAATCTAGTAAGGATTTTAGAAAGTCTATTTACTAAGAAAATAGAGAAAGTTAATAAATGAAAGTTAATAAAGAATCCGATTTTGTTTAAATTGTTAATAAAAATTAGAAAAACATTCATAAATACACTCTTAGATAGAAAATTCAGAAAATTGATACTTTTGTCTTGAAAATATTTGAAAAAATGGTATGATAGTAACAAGCTATTTTTAAGAGAAGAGAAAGGGGAACAATGGAGAAAATCAGTTTAGACGCTCCTAAGACGGGATCGGACCTAGTTTTGGAAACCCTCCATGATTTAGGAATTGATACCATATTTGGTTATCCTGGTGGGGCTGTCTTGCCTTTATATGATGCGATTTATAATTTCAAAGGTATTCGTCACATTTTAGGTCGTCATGAGCAAGGCTGTTTGCACGAAGCTGAAGGTTATGCCAAATCAACTGGAAAGTTGGGTGTCGCAGTCGTCACAAGTGGACCAGGAGCAACAAATGCCATTACAGGGATTGCGGATGCCATGAGCGATAGCGTTCCCCTTTTGGTCTTTACTGGACAAGTCGCTCGAGCGGGAATTGGGAAGGATGCCTTTCAGGAGGCGGATATTGTCGGTATTACTATGCCCATTACCAAGTACAATTACCAAGTTCGTGAGACGGCTGACATTCCTCGTATCATTACGGAAGCTGTTCATATCGCGACCACAGGTCGTCCAGGTCCAGTCGTGATTGACTTGCCTAAGGATGTATCGGCTCTTGAAACAGACTTCATCTATTCGCCCGAAGTGCATTTACCAAGTTATCAACCGACGATAGAACCAAATGACATGCAAATCAAGAAAATCTTGAAACAATTGTCTAAGGCTAAGAAACCTGTTTTGTTGGCAGGTGGCGGTATCAGCTATGCAGAAGCTTCTAAAGAACTGAATGAATTTGCTGAACGCTATCAAATTCCAGTTGTTACCAGTCTTTTGGGACAAGGTACAATTGCAACAAGTCATCCACTCTTCCTCGGAATGGGAGGCATGCATGGTTCTTTCGCAGCTAATATTGCCATGACCGAGGCAGATTTTATGATTAGTATTGGTTGCCGTTTCGATGACCGCCTGACTGGAAATCCTAAGACCTTTGCTAAAAATGCCAAGGTTGCTCATATCGATATTGATCCAGCAGAGATTGGTAAGATTATTAGTGCAGACATTCCAGTGGTTGGGGACGCAAAGAAAGCCTTGCAGATGCTACTAGCAGAACCAACTGTTCATAACAATACTGAAAAGTGGATTGACAAAGTCACCAAGGACAAGAACCGTGTTCGTTCTTATGATAAGAAAGAACGTGTGGTTCAACCGCAGGCAGTCATTGAACGCATCGGTGAGTTGACGAATGGCGATGCTATTGTCGTTACTGACGTTGGCCAACACCAAATGTGGACAGCCCAGTATTACCCATATCAGAATGAACGCCAATTGGTCACATCTGGTGGCTTGGGTACCATGGGATTTGGAGTTCCTGCAGCTATCGGAGCTAAGATTGCCAATCCGGAAAAAGAAGTAGTTCTTTTTGTCGGTGATGGTGGCTTCCAAATGACCAACCAGGAACTAGCCATCCTAAACATTTACAAGGTACCTATTAAGGTCGTGATGCTAAATAACCACTCACTAGGAATGGTTCGTCAGTGGCAGGAATCCTTCTATGAGGGTAGAACTTCCGAGTCAGTCTTTGATACTCTTCCTGACTTCCAGCTAATGGCACAAGCTTACGGAATCAAACTACAAGTTTGATAATCCAGAGACGATAGAGAAGGATCTAGAGGTCATTCTGGAGGATGTGCCGATGTTTATCGAGGTGGATATTTCTCGTAAGGAACAGGTTTTACCGATGGTACCTGCTGGGAAGAGCAATCATGAGATGTTGGGGGTGAAGTTCCATGCGTAGAATGTTAACAGCAAGACTACAAAACCGCTCAGGAGTACTCAACCGTTTTACGGGTGTCCTTTCTCGCCGTCAGGTCAATATTGAGAGTATCTCGGTCGGTGCAACAGAGGATCCAAACGTTTCACGGATTACCATCATCATTGATGTGGCTTCTCATGATGAGGTCGAGCAAATCATCAAGCAGCTCAACCGCCAGATCGATGTGATTCGCATTCGGGATATTACAGATAAACCTCACTTGGAAAGAGAAGTTATCTTGGTGAAGGTGTCTGCGCCTGCTGAAAAGCGTGCAGAAATCTTGGCTATTATTCAACCATTCCGTGCAACGGTGGTGGATGTGGCTCCAAGCTCGATTACGATCCAGATGACGGGAAATGCTGAAAAGAGTGAGGCACTCTTGCGAGTAATCCGTCCTTATGGAATTAGGAATATTGCTCGTACGGGAGCAACTGGATTTACCCGCGACTAATACTCTTTGATTTTCATTGAGTATAAGAAAACAACTTAAATTTGTTAAACAAGTCTAAAAGGCAATAAATAATAGAAAAGAGAGAAAAACTATGGCAGTACAAATGGAATACGAAAAAGATGTAAAAGTAGCAGCACTTGACGGTAAAAAAATCGCCGTAATTGGGTATGGATCACAAGGTCATGCTCATGCGCAAAACTTGCGTGATACAGGACACGATGTGATCATCGGTGTGCGCCCGGGTAAATCTTTTGATAAAGCCAAAGAAGACGGTTTTGACACTTATACAGTAGCAGAAGCGACTAAGTTGGCTGATGTGATTATGATTTTGGCACCAGACGAAATCCAAGCAGACCTTTATGCTGAAGAAGTAGCTCCAAACTTGGAAGCTGGTAACGCACTTGGATTTGCTCATGGCTTTAACATTCACTTCAAATTTATCAAAGCGCCAGAGAGTGTAGACGTCTTTATGTGTGCGCCTAAGGGACCAGGTCACTTGGTACGTCGTACCTTTGAAGAAGGTTTTGGTGTTCCAGCCCTTTACGCAGTTTACCAAGATGCTACTGGAAATGCCAAAGATATCGCTATGGATTGGGCTAAGGGTGTTGGTTCAGCACGCGTTGGTCTTCTTGAAACAAGCTTCAAGGAAGAAACAGAAGAAGATCTCTTTGGTGAACAAGCGGTTCTTTGCGGTGGTTTGACTGCTTTGATGGAAGCTGGTTTCGAAGTCTTGACAGAAGCTGGCTATGCACCAGAATTGGCTTACTTTGAAGTTCTTCACGAAATGAAACTCATCGTTGATTTGATCTATGAGGGTGGATTTAAGAAAATGCGTCAATCTATCTCAAACACTGCTGAGTTTGGTGACTACGTATCAGGTCCACGTGTCATTACTGACCAAGTCAAAGAAAACATGAAGGCTGTTCTTGCAGATATTCAAAATGGCAAGTTTGCCAATGACTTTGTCAATGACTACAAGGCTGGTCGTCCAAAATTGACTGCTTACCGTGAGCAAGCTGCAGATCTTGAAATTGAAAAAGTTGGTGTAGAACTACGTAAAGCAATGCCATTCGTTGGTAAAAACGATGATGATGCTTTCAAAATCTATAACTAATTCTTAGAATAAAGACAGAAGGCGAGTTGGGGGGTACCTGACTCGCTTTTTACCTTGTGAAGTATTTGAGGAGGAGACATGCTAAGTGCAAAAGATGTGGTGAAAGCCCACAAAGTTTTAAGTGGTGTAGTAGTGAATACACCACTGGAATATGATCATTATTTATCAGAAAAGTATGGAGCTAAGATCTATCTGAAAAAGGAAAATGCGCAACGAGTTCGCTCTTTTAAAATTCGTGGAGCTTATTATGCCATTTCACAGTTGACAAAAGAAGAACGTGGGCGTGGTGTGGTCTGTGCATCGGCGGGGAATCACGCTCAAGGTGTCGCATACACTTGTAAGGAGATGAAAATTCCTGCGACAATTTTTATGCCCATCACAACGCCTCAACAAAAGATTGGGCAAGTTCGCTTCTTTGGAGGTGACTATGTGACGATCAAATTGGTCGGAGATACTTTCGACGCTTCGGCAAAGGCAGCCCAAGAGTTCACTGTTTCAGAAAATAGAACCTTTATCGATCCTTTTGATGATGTCCAAGTTCAGGCAGGGCAAGGAACAGTTGCCTATGAAATTTTAGAAGATGCTCGGAAAGAGTCAATCGACTTTGACACTGTTCTCGTTCCAGTCGGTGGTGGAGGTCTGATTGCGGGAGTTTCTACCTATATCAAGGAAACAAATCCGGAAATGGAAGTCATTGGTGTTGAAGCCAATGGTGCCCGTTCGATGAAGGCTGCTTTTGAAGCTGGAGAGCCAGTTAAATTAAAAGAAATCGACAAGTTTGCTGATGGTATAGCTGTACAGAAAGTTGGACAGTTGACCTATGAAGCGACACGTCAGAATGTTGAAACTCTTATAGGAGTGGATGAAGGCTTGATTTCTGAGACCTTGATTGATCTTTATTCCAAGCAAGGGATTGTCGCCGAACCAGCCGGTGCTGCCAGCGTTGCAGCCTTGGAAGTTTTATCAGACTATATCAAAGACAAAACAATCTGTTGTATCATTTCTGGAGGCAATAACGATATTAACCGTATGCCAGAAATGGAAGAGCGTGCCTTGATTTATGATGGCATCAAGCATTACTTTGTAGTCAATTTCCCACAACGTCCAGGAGCTCTCCGAGAGTTTGTAAATGATATCTTGGGACCACATGATGATATTACTCGTTTTGAGTATATCAAACGGGCCAGCAAGGGGACAGGGCCAGTCTTGATTGGGATTGCTCTTGCGGATAAGCATGATTATAATGGCTTGATTCATCGGATGGAAAAGTTTGACCCATCTTATATTAATTTGAATGGGAATGAGACTTTGTATAATATGTTAGTGTAAAATAAAATTATTATCATATTATTTGCGTAATTAATATGATGGTGCTATAATGAGGGTGATGAAAGGGGGAGATTCCCATGGTTTTACATGTTTTACTTGTTCTATTTTTTCTAGTGCTGATAGTATCAGCGATTGTAATTAGTTCTGTATATGTAGTACGGCAACAATCTGTCGCTATTATTGAACGCTTTGGTAAATACCAAAAGTTGAGTAATAGTGGTATTCATGTACGAGCTCCTTTTGGAATTGATAGGATTGCGGCTAGAGTCCAACTACGATTGTTGCAAAGTGAAATCGTTGTAGAAACTAAGACGCAGGATAATGTATTTGTGACGATGAATGTTGCTACTCAATATCGAGTTAATGAAAACAACGTTACGGATGCTTATTATAAATTGATGCGTCCAGAAGCTCAGATTAAATCCTATATCGAAGATGCTTTACGTTCATCTGTACCTAAGTTAACTTTAGATGAGTTATTTGAGAAGAAAGATGAAATTGCATTAGAAGTTCAAAAACAAGTAGCAGAAGAAATGTCTACATATGGGTATATCATTGTCAAAACGCTGATTACTAAGGTTGAACCTGATGCTGAAGTAAAACAATCAATGAATGAAATCAATGCTGCACAACGTAAAAGAGTTGCAGCGCAAGAACTTGCTGAAGCAGATAAGATTAAGATCGTGACCGCAGCAGAAGCAGAAGCAGAAAAAGATCGCCTACATGGGGTAGGGATTGCAGAGCAGCGTAAAGCGATTGTTGACGGACTTGCTGATTCTATCCAAGAGTTAAAAGGAGCCAATGTCGAACTAACTGAAGAACAAATCATGTCGATCCTATTAACGAACCAGTACTTAGATACGTTGAATAATTTTGCAGATAAAGAGGGTAATAATACAATCTTCCTACCAGCGAATCCTAATGGAGTTGAGGACATAAGAACTCATATATTATCGGCTTTAAAAGCCAAATAAAAATATGCAGAATATTATAGTTTGGACGAATATATGTTTTTTTATTGACAAACAAAATAAAAACGTATACAATTAAGTATTGTAAAGAATAATTTAGGAGAAGAACATGGCTAAGTCAAACTTTGAAAAAGTAGAAGCAGTTGTTGGCTGGGTTCGTGATAAGAAAATCACAGGCTACCGTATCTCTAAGGAAACTAACGCTCGTGAAATGTCTATCATTGCTCTAGCACAAGGTCGCGCAAAAGTTAAAAATATTTCATTTGAAACAGCCCTAGGTTTAATTGATTTCTATGAAAAAAATCATGAAAAATTTGAAGATTAAACCACGCTTACAGGCAGATTCTTAAAGCGGATCTGTCTTTCTTTTTCCTAATTACTAAAAAAGACTGCATTCTTTATGCAGTCTTTTATCTTATTTGAGATAGCGCTGAAGAAACTCGCGCGTCCGTTCTTCTTTAGGGTTCGTGAAGAGGTCTTCTGGTTTGCCTTCTTCAGCAATGACGCCCTTATCCATAAAGATGACACGGTGAGAAACATCGCGGGCGAATTCCATTTCGTGGGTTACGACAATCATGGTCAATCCTTCCTGAGCCAGGTCTTGCATGATTTTAAGGACTTCACCGACCATTTCTGGATCCAGAGCAGATGTTGGCTCATCAAAGAGGATGGCATCAGGATTCATGGAGAGGGCGCGAGCGATGGCTACACGTTGCTTCTGGCCCCCAGAGAGTTGTTTTGGTTTGGCTTGCCAATAGCGTTCACCCATGCCAACTTTTTCAAGATTTTCTTTGGCAATTTTTTCAGCTTCAGAGCGTTCTCGTTTGAGGACAGTCGTTTGGGCGACAATAGTGTTTTCGAGGACATCGAGGTTTTCAAAGAGGTTAAAGGACTGGAAAACCATACCGAGTTTTTCACGATAGTGAGTAAGGTCATAGCCTTTTGCAAGGACGTTTTCTCCTCGGTAGAGAATTTCCCCCTCAGTAGGTGTTTCAAGTAGATTGATCGAACGTAGGAAGGTTGATTTTCCGCTTCCTGAGCTCCCGATGATGGAGATAACCTCTCCTTTGTGGACTGACAGAGAGATGTCTTTTAAGACTTCGTTTTGTCCATAGGATTTTTTGAGGTGTTTAATTTCAAGAATGGGTTGAGTCATTATTTCAAGTCCTCCGTTTGCATTTGATTAGCACCTGTAGTGTAGGTATCCATGTCCATACGTCTTTCGATGAAGCGTAGAATACGGGTCACTGTGAAGGTGAGGACAAAGTAAATCACGGCAATGATTGTAAATGTCTGGAAGTATTGATAAGTTTGGGTGGCCACAGTATTACCAGAGAAGTAGAGTTCTACCACAGAGATAACATTCAGTACAGAGGTATCTTTGATATTGATGACAAACTCATTACCCGTAGCAGGTAAGATATTGCGAACGACCTGAGGTAGGACAACCTTGCGCATGGTCTGATTATGGGTCATACCAAGAGCGGTTGCGGCTTCAAGTTGTCCCTTGTCAACTGCTAGGATACCTCCACGGACGATTTCTGTCATGTAGGCACCCGTATTGATTGAAACGATAAAGATAGCAGCTAGTGTGCGGTCAAGGTTGATACCGAAAGCTTGCGCTGTACCGTAGTAGATAACCATAGATTGAACAATCATTGGTGTACCACGGAAAATTTCAATATAGACATTGAGGATCCAGCCAAGTAGCTTTTGCAAGCCATAGATGGCTTTGTTTTCAGATAGAGGTGCTGTACGGAAGACTCCGATTGCAAGCCCGATAATGAGCCCTGTGATGGTTCCGATAATGGAGATTAAGAGTGTGATACCAGCACCACGCAAGAGTTGTTGCCAGTTTTCAGAAAGGATCTTAGCGACTTGGCTAAAGAAACTACTTTCTTCCTCTGTTGTTGTCGCCTCTACTGGCTGCTCTTTGATCATCCGATCCATGAGAGCTACTTGTTCGTCCTTAGAAATGGTTTCGATGCTGGCATTGATTTGGCTGATGCGACTATCGTCTTTGCGAAGACCAATGGCAATAGCTGTATCTTCTTCGCCAGTTTTGAAACCTGGTTGGGGTTGGATCATTTTGAACTTAGCGTTGGCAGACTCAGCGGTCAGTGCTTCAGGTCGTTCAGAAACATAGGAATCAATGACACCGGCTTCCAGAGCTTGGCGCATCTGAGCGAAGTCGCCCATAGCAGTTTCTTTTTTAGCGCCTGGGATTTGTGAAATGAGATCATAAAGGTAAACACCTTGTTGAGAAGTGATTTTTGCTCCGTTAAAGTCTTCCAAAGATTTGGCATTGGCATAGGCAGAGTCTTTTTTGACCAATAGAACAGGTTCACTGGTATAGTAACTGCTTGAAAAGGCAATTTCTTGTTTGCGTTCAGCCGTTGGGCTCATACCTGCAATAATCATATCGATCTTGCCAGAAGTAAGGGCTGGGACAAGTCCTTCCCACTTGGTTTTAACGACCAAAGGCTCCTTACCTAAGTCTTTGGCAATCTTTTTAGCGATTTGGACATCGTAGCCATTGGCATATTGGTTGGTACCATCAATTTTGACAGCGCCATTACTATCATCGTCTTGGGTCCAGTTAAAAGGGGCGTAAGCTGCCTCCATCCCGATGCGTAGATATTCATCGGCTTGGACCTGGCTAACTAGTCCCAGTGTGAGGGCTAGGCTAGCAAGCACAGATAAGCATAATTTTTTCATGTTTTCTCCTATTTCTAGTCTAAAAATGACTTCTCTCTATTGTATCTAAAAATAGTGAGATTTTCAATACAAGTAAGCCTTTACTTATAAAAAATGATATAATAGGGAAAAGATTGAAAGGGAAATTGTTATGAAGAAAGATGGCTACTGACTCTGCTACTTACTTGTTTATTATTTATTCCAAGTTTGGTTTTTGCGGTAGACTTTGATGTCTTATCCTACCAGGGTGATTTGAATATTCATGCAGATAATACTGCAATTTTTAAGGAAACAATCACCTACCGCTTTGGAGACGATTATAATGGTCAGTTAGTTGGACTCGGCAAAGCTGGGAAAATGCCAAAAGGATTTGCTATTGATCCTGACCCGACCGTTCAGGTCTCTAAAAATGGAAAAATTGTGCAAAATATTTCCTACTATACTATGGAGGAAGAGGATGGCTACAAGGTAAAAATTTACAATGCTGGCTATGCTGGGGATACGGTTCGGGTGACGGTTACCTGGAAACTATCAAACCTTCTCTTCTTATATAAGGATATCGCAGAGCTAAATTGGCAACCCTTGACAGATAGTACTGGAGACATCAAAGAGATTGAGTTCAAGGTCAGCTCGGACCATCCAGCGGAGAAACTCTATTTTCATGCAGGCCAACTCCTAAGGGACTCTAGTGTTGAAAAAGTTAATAATCTCTATCATATCAAAATGAAAGACCTTCCTAGAAAGCGACAGATCGAATTACATGCTTACTGGCCGAGAAGTGCTTTTGCAGGAGCTCCAGATCAAGGATTAGAGGAAGAACGTTTAACGGATTTTAATCGAATTGAAAGCAATATAGCGACAGAAAAAGCGCAAAGTGAGATTATGATGAAATGGGTCTTCCCAGTCATTTTTATGAGTCTCTTACTTCCAATTCCGATCTTTTATAGAATGTTTCGTCAAAGTACGACCATTAAAAAGGTCTTTCCAAAAGACCACAGGCTTTATGAGCCGCCGATGGATTTGCCTCCAATGGTTCTAGCAGAAGTAGTGTATTCAACTTCCTTAGAGGAAGTCAATCCCCTAAACAAATCAGGTTTTGGCAAATTTACTTTTGAACGTCTGATTCAGGCAACCTTGTTGGATTTAGTAGATCGAGGTCATTTATCTATTTTCCAAGGTGACGAGGAACCTTATCTACGAATTATCAGTGAAAGGCTTATCCAATTTTGAGAAGGAATGCCTGCGCATGACCCTATCGAATAAGAAGGAATTAGCTATTTCGGATTTGTTCCCTGATTACCAAGTCTCATCTGGCTTGTACCATGGAGCTAAAAAGTCAGATGAAAAACATATCCGAGAAACAGGATTGCGCCTCAAACGTTCCTTTGAAAGAAGACTTCAACGCATTCAGTCTTGTGTCAAGGATAAGGTTCATGTACTTCGTATCCCAAGCTACTATCGTCCCTTGACAAGTGAGGAACGCCGTCTTGCTCTCGGGATGCGAGTTTGTTCAGCCATAACGGCTCTAGGTGGATTGCTTTTCTTTTACTATAGCTGGCAAACACATGGCTTCTTTTCAGTTCCGTTTCTAATCTTAGGTTTGACAGGATTAGGGACCAGTTTCTGGGTTCATTTTGCGATGCGAGGAACTTATCGTGATGGAGTTCTAACAGAAGAAGGGGCGGAGATTTTCTATCTTTGGACGAGTTTTGAAAATATGCTTCGTGATATTGCCCATCTGGATCAGGCAGAGCTGGAGAGTATCGTTGTTTGGAATCGTCTACTGGTCTATGCGACTCTCTTTGGTTATGCCAAGAAGGTGAGCAAGTTAATGAAAGTACGTCATATTCAACTAGAAATCAAGATTTGAATCTATATATAGCCTATGGTTGGCACGCACAGTTCCATGCCTCAACTGCACAAATCAAGCAATACACAACTGTCGCAAATACAGCGAGCAATTATTCTGTATCTTCTGGAAGTGGTTCTTCAGGCGGAGGATTCTCAGGAGGCGGAGGCGGTGGTAGTATTGGCGCCTTCTAAAAAATGTATCGCAAGATCCGAAATTATGTTATAATAGAGGACAGAAAAAGGAGTAATGCATGTATTTTATTGAAATTTTGAAGTCCATCTTTTTTGGGATTGTTGAAGGGATTACAGAATGGTTGCCAATTTCAAGTACTGGTCACTTAATCCTAGCGCAAGAGTTTATCCAGTTTAAAGACCAAAATGAAGCCTTCATGTCCATGTTTAATGTTGTCATTCAGCTCGGTGCTATTTTAGCAGTTGTGGTAATCTACTTTAACAAGCTCAATCCTTTCAAACCTGGTAAAACCAAGGTCGAAGTTCGTCGAACTTGGCAATTATGGTCAAAAGTTTTCGTTGCGACCTTGCCTTTGCTATTGGTCTTTAAACTAGATGATTGGTTTGATGCCAACTTCCATAACATGGTTTCAGTTGCAATCATGTTGATTATCTTTGGGGTTGCCTTTATCTATCTTGAAAAACGAAATAAGGCGCAAGCTATTGAACCAACAGTAACAGAGTTAGACAAGTTGCCTTATAAAACAGCTCTTTACATTGGACTCTTCCAAGTCCTTGCCCTTTTCCCAGGGACAAGCCGTTCTGGAGCCACTATCGTCGGTGGTTTGTTGAATGGAACAAGTCGCTCTGTCGTAACAGAGTTTACCTTCTATCTCGGAATTCCTGTTATGTTCGGAGCCAGTGCTTTAAAGATTTTCAAATTTATTAAAGTAGGTCAACTTTTGAGTTTTGGTCAACTATTCTTGCTCTTGGTTGCTATGGGAGTAGCCTTTGCGGTCAGCATGGTTGCTATTCGTTTCTTGACCAGCTATGTGAAGAAGCACGACTTTACACTCTTTGGGAAATACCGTATTGTACTCGGTAGTGTCTTGTTGCTCTATAGTTTTGTGCGTTTGTTTGTATAAGTTGAAAATAGAATAAAATAGGATAGTTCGCCAAAAAAAAACATTTGGGGAACTATCCTATTTTTTATAATCGTTTAGTTTATTTTATATTACCTTATTATGTCGCCTTGCCCGACGTTTGTCTACGGTTTTAAAAGTAAACGAAAAGATTGTATTTAATTTGATTGACTTAAAATTTCTTGGATCAAAGATTCATCAAAAATATCCAGTCCGATGGATTGAAGCATAAATTGTAAAAAATAGATCCGATCGACAATTTTTTCGGAAGAATTTTCAAAAATACTTCCTTCTACCCAAAAGTTAGTCAAAAGCAAGATTGTCTCGGCCGCTTCATTAGGGAAGGGGATGGGTTGAATGGACTGATCTTCTATTCCTTTTTTTATAATATCTGCAATAAGGGGAGTTCCTATACGCAGATTGTAACGGATAATAGTCAGCATGAACTCTGCATCAAGAGGCGCGTGATTCAACATTTCGTAGTTAGTTTTCTGACTTTTTAAACAAAACTGAAAGATTTCTTTGAGCTGTTCTCTTCCAGTTAAATGACTGGTGGATTCAAGCCAGTCTAGCAATTCCTTTTCCATCAATTGATAACGCTGTTTTAAAACTGCAAAAAGAATTTCATCTTTTGATTGAAAATGGTGATAAATAGCTCCTTTTGAAATACTAGCTGTTTGCGCTATGTTTTGTACACTTGTTTTTTCATAGCCGTTGTGAATAAAAAGAGCTGTGTAGCCGTTGATAAAATTTTTTCAATCATTGCTTGAGATTTTTCTGTTTTTGCGACCATTGGGTTCCTTCTCTCTGTTTATATTAGATTTATTTTATCAAAAAAAGAAGAAAAGGTAATATTTGAGCAGTCTAATAAGTCTCATTCCTTAAGAAAACACTCTACTTTTTTAATTTTGCTTCTATGCGTTTGATGTGATACAAGTTTGAGAGAACTGTAATCCCACCGATGGTCATTATTCCTAAACCATTCCAAGGACTAAACAAAGTAGTGATGAGCCCACCAGTGATTGTAGCATACCACATTTCACTCCCAAACGAGAATGTCGGATACCACTCTCTCCTTGTGATAATCGATCAAACCGTTTTTTTTTGCAGTTTTATTTGCTTTTGAATGGTTTCGTGATGACGTATTTGTTGTTGACGTACTCGTTGATTTTGTTTTTCAATAGAATCGATTGTTTTTTCTAGCATAGTTTTTTTCATGTTAAGTCCTTTCTTTAAAAACCGACCAGACGGTATTTTTATATTTTCTAGTTTAACAAATAAAATGAAGGTGTCAATAGCTAACACTTATGAGAAAAAGTTTTTTTACTAGGAACTATTTGAAATCTATCTCACATTTTTAGTTTTAAGTGTTTGAGTTAATACTTAATTAAAACCAACTGCCCCTTTTCATTAATAAAGTCAAAAAATATTGTAGTCCAAGTATATATCCTTGGACAAATGCGGTAGGACATCAAACTAAACTATAACTCCTAAAAGCATTCAGTTTTCTAATAAAAGAGAGAGGGAATAAGAGGAAGAGACTTTCTTGAATTAGGAATTATTTTTAAAACAGAATGAGGCTGAAACACTTTTGTTCCAACCTCATTTGATTTAAACCAATGAATCCCCTCAAGGATTTAAAATCCTGTCACTGTAATTCCTAGTAAACGGATACCTTTTTCTTTTTCAGCTAGCTCTTCGTAGAGTTGAAGGGCAGTTTGAGAAATCTGACTAGCGTCCTGTGTTGCTTGTGGAAGGCTTTTTCGTCTAGTCAGGGTGGAGAAGTCGGTGTAACGAATCTTTAGGATAATGATTTTTCCAGCTTTGTCCTGCTTGCTGAGATTGTGAGCTACTTTTTCAGAGAGAAGAGTCAGCTCTTTTTTGATATCTTCTTCATCCTGGAGAATCTTACTATAGGTTTTCTCCTTCCCGATTGATTTGCGGATGCGATTGGACTTGACTGGAGAATTGTGAATACCACGAGCTTTTCTATAAAGATCATAACCAAGTCTGCCAAAGCGATCAATTAAAGTAACTTCTGAGACATCCAATAAGTCTGCACCAGTATAAATGCCCATTTCATGAAGGCGTTCAACTGTTTTTTTGCCCACACCGTGAAATTTAGCAATGTCCATTTGTTTGAGAAAATCCTCAGCCTGATCTGGGAGGATCACTGTCAAACCATGTGGCTTTTGATAATCACTAGCCATTTTAGCTAGAAATTTATTGTAGGAAACGCCAGCAGAAGCAGTCAAGTGCAGTTCCTGCCAGATATCTTGTTGGATGAGGCGAGCTATTTTAACAGCTGACTTGATACCGAGTTTATTTTCTGTCACATCCAAGTAGGCTTCGTCGATACTCATGGGTTCAATCAAATCAGTGTAGCGTTTAAAAATAGCTCGAATCTCAAGTCCAACTGCCTTATACTTCTCATAATTCCCGGAGATAAAGACGGCTTGGGGACAACGCTCATAAGCTTCTTTAGAACTCATGGCAGAGTGAATACCAAAGGCTCGTGCCTCATAGCTACAGGTAGAAACGACTCCTCGACCGCCAGTTTGTCTAGGGTCGCTTCCAATGATGACAGGTTTTCCTTTTAATTTAGGATTGTCTCGTATTTCCACCGCAGCAAAAAAGGCATCCATGTCGATGTGGATGATTTTTCTTGACAAATCATTGATCAATGGAAATATGAGCATTATTGCACCTTTCTAGCGTCATTTTCTATTCATTATACCTTTTTTTCTGAAAAAATGGAAAAGAGTAATCCTGTTTTCAAAAATATAATACAGATTGTGTCTAAAAATAGACTGTATTAGAAAAGAAAGTAACATAAAAGCCTGATTTCCCTTGTTGAAATCGGTTACTGTATGGTATACTTGACTCATGAATGTAACAGATGGCTGTTACTAGAAAGATAAATGAGGACATTAACATGGTTGTTAAGACAGTTGTTGAAGCACAAGACATTTTTGATAAAGCTTGGGAAGGCTTCAAAGGCGTAGATTGGAAAGAAAAAGCAAGCGTTTCTCGCTTCGTTCAAGCTAACTACACACCTTATGATGGTGATGAAAGCTTCCTTGCTGGACCAACAGAACGTTCACTTCACATCAAAAAGATTGTAGAAGAAACTAAGGCTCACTACGAAGAAACTCGTTTCCCAATGGACACTCGTCCAACATCTATTGCTGATATTCCTGCTGGATTTATCGACAAAGAAAACGAAGTTATCTTCGGTATCCAAAACGATGAACTCTTCAAATTGAACTTCATGCCAAGAGGTGGTATCCGTATGGCTGAAACTACTTTGAAAGAAAATGGATACGAACCAGATCCAGCTGTTCACGAAATCTTCACTAAATATGTAACAACAGTTAACGACGGTATCTTCCGTGCCTACACTTCAAACATCCGTCGTGCTCGCCACGCTCACACTGTAACGGGACTTCCAGATGCATACTCACGTGGACGTATCATCGGTGTTTACGCACGTCTTGCTCTTTATGGTGCAGACTACTTGATGCAAGAAAAAGTAAACGATTGGAACTCAATCGAAGAAATCGATGAAGAAACAATCCGTCTTCGTGAAGAAATCAACCTTCAATACCAAGCATTGCAACAAGTTGTTCGCTTGGGTGACCTTTACGGGGTTGATGTTCGCAAACCAGCGATGAACGTGAAAGAAGCAATCCAATGGGTTAATATCGCTTTCATGGCTGTCTGCCGTGTGATTAATGGTGCCGCTACATCTCTAGGTCGTGTGCCAATCGTATTGGACATCTTTGCAGAACGTGACCTTGCTCGTGGTACATTTACTGAATCAGAAATCCAAGAGTTCGTTGATGATTTCGTTATGAAACTTCGTACAGTTAAATTTGCTCGTACAAAAGCTTATGACCAATTGTACTCAGGTGACCCAACCTTCATCACAACTTCTATGGCTGGTATGGGTAACGACGGTCGTCACCGTGTTACTAAGATGGACTACCGTTTCTTGAACACTCTTGACAACATCGGTAACTCACCAGAACCAAACTTGACAGTTCTTTGGACTGACAAATTGCCTTACAACTTCCGTCGCTACTGTATGCACATGAGCCACAAACACTCTTCTATCCAATACGAAGGTGTAACAACAATGGCTAAAGACGGATACGGTGAAATGAGCTGTATCTCATGTTGTGTATCTCCACTTGACCCAGAAAATGAAGATCAACGCCATAACATCCAGTACTTCGGTGCTCGTGTAAACGTTCTTAAAGCCCTTCTTACTGGTTTGAACGGTGGTTACGACGATGTTCACAAAGACTACAAAGTATTTGACATCGATCCTATCCGTGACGAAGTTCTTGAATTCGAATCAGTTAAAGCCAACTTCGAAAAATCTCTTGACTGGTTGACTGACACTTACGTAGATGCTTTGAACATCATCCACTACATGACTGACAAGTACAACTATGAAGCTGTTCAAATGGCCTTCTTGCCAACTAAACAACGTGCTAACATGGGATTCGGTATCTGTGGATTTGCTAACACAGTTGATACATTGTCAGCTATTAAGTACGCTACAGTTAAACCAATCCGTGACGAAAATGGCTACATCTACGATTATGAAACAATCGGTGAATACCCACGTTGGGGTGAAGATGACCCACGTTCAAACGAATTGGCAGAATGGTTGATCGAAGCTTACACAACTCGTCTACGTAGCCACAAGCTATACAAAGACGCTGAAGCTACAGTATCACTCTTGACTATCACATCTAACGTTGCTTACTCTAAACAAACTGGTAACTCACCAGTCCACAAAGGTGTATACCTCAACGAAGATGGTTCTGTGAACTTGTCTAAACTTGAATTCTTCTCACCAGGTGCTAACCCATCTAACAAAGCTAAAGGTGGATGGTTGCAAAACTTGAACTCACTTGCTAGCCTTGACTTTGGTTACGCAGCTGACGGTATTTCATTGACAACTCAAGTTTCACCTCGTGCTCTTGGTAAGACTCGTGACGAACAAGTGGATAACTTGGTAACAATCCTTGATGGTTACTTCGAAAACGGTGGACAACACGTTAACTTGAACGTTATGGACTTGAACGATGTTTACGAAAAAATCATGTCAGGTGAAGACGTTATCGTACGTATCTCTGGATACTGTGTAAACACTAAATACCTCACTCCAGAACAAAAAACTGAATTGACACAACGTGTCTTCCACGAAGTTCTTTCAATGGATGATGCATTGCTCTAAGATAGTATAAAAAAAACTAGCCATAGGGCTAGTTTTTTTTGTTACTGAGGTTTTGATAATTTTAAAACAAGGAATATTATAGTTTTTATTCTCAGAGAGAAGAGACAAATTACTTCTATATAAAGTATGGCTTTTTCTGCCTTACTGCTGGTGTCATAGAATTGACTAAAAAGGATTGAATTCTACAAAATATAGACTTCAATCCTTTTTTTAAATATACTATCTAGCTTGAAGAGTAAATGACATATACTTTAGTCGTTATCTTCTTTACGTTTGAATAGTGTAAGACCTAAGGCTGCAAATAGAGCTAACGCACCAGTTACTGCTACAGAGTGATTGTTTTCTGTTCCTGTATTTGGTAATACTTTGGAATTATCAACAGTAGATTGTCCAGTATTTGCATGGTTTTGTTGACTATCTTGACTTAATTTGTCAGTATTATTTGGAGTAGTAGCAGCTGTTCCTACTCTTACAATTTCATCAGTAGGTGTAATTGTAACTGTAGAAGAGAGAATGTTGCTAGAAATAATCTGTCCTTTATCATCAAAAACTTCTTCGATAATGATTGTACGAAGACCAGCTTTTCCTGGGGCTACAATCATTTTTGTTCCATTGGCTAATGTATCATCATAAATAGATTGAATACCATAAGGGATAGAAAGTTCAATAGTTCTCTGAACTGTTCGATTGAGTGGTTTTGTTCCCACAAGTACGATCTGTTTAACAGGTTCGGTTTGTTCATCAGAGATAACACGAGACGAGATCACAGTATTGTTTCGATTGTCAATAGTATCTTCGTGAACAATAGTTCTAGTACCTTTAACACCAGGGGTTTGAATCTCTTCTTCACCAACAAATAGCTTGTCAGAAGGAACTTTAACGATCTCAAAATCAATATCCTGTTTCTCAGTTCTTTGAGTAGTTACAGTAAGTGGTTTTGTTCCCACAAGTACGATCTGTTTAACAGGTTCGGTTTGTTCGTCAGAGATGACGCGAGACGAGATCACAGTATTGTTTCGGTTGTCAATGGTATCTTCATGAACAATAGTTCTAGTACCTTTAACACCAGGGGTTTGAATCTCTTCTTCACCAACAAATAGCTTGTCAGAAGGAACTTTAACGATCTCAAAATCAATATCCTGTTTCTCAGTTCTTTGAGTAGTTACAGTAAGTGGTTTTGTTCCCACAAGTACGATCTGTTTAACAGGTTCGGTTTGTTCGTCAGAGATAACACGAGACGAGATCACAGTATTGTTTCGGTTGTCAATAGTATCTTCATGAACAATAGTTCTAGTACCTTTAACACCAGGGGTTTGAATCTCTTCTTCACCAACAAATAGCTTGTCAGAAGGAACTTTAACGATCTCAAAATCAATATCCTGTTTCTCAGTTCTTTGAGTAGTTACAGTAAGTGGTTTTGTTCCCACAAGTACGATCTGTTTAACAGGTTCGGTTTGTTCGTCAGAGATAACACGAGACGAGATCACAGTATTGTTTCGGTTGTCAATAGTATCTTCATGAACAATAGTTCTAGTACCTTTAACACCAGGGGTTTGAATCTCTTCTTCACCAACAAATAGCTTGTCAGAAGGAACTTTAACGATCTCAAAATCAATATCCTGTTTCTCAGTTCTTTGAGTAGTTACAGTAAGTGGTTTTGTTCCCACAAGTACGATCTGTTTAACAGGTTCGGTTTGTTCGTCAGAGATAACACGAGACGAGATCACAGTATTGTTTCGGTTGTCAATGGTATCTTCATGAACAATAGTTCTAGTACCTTTAACACCAGGGGTTTGAATCTCTTCTTCACCAACAAATAGCTTGTCAGAAGGAACTTTAACGATCTCAAAATCAATATCCTGTTTCTCAGTTCTTTGAGTAGTTACAGTAAGTGGTTTTGTTCCCACAAGTACGATCTGTTTAACAGGTTCGGTTTGTTCGTCAGAGATAACACGAGACGAGATCACAGTATTGTTTCGGTTGTCAATAGTATCTTCATGAACAATAGTTCTAGTACCTTTAACACCAGGGGTTTGAATCTCTTCTTCACCAACAAATAGCTTGTCAGAAGGAACTTTAACGATCTCAAAATCAATATCCTGTTTCTCAGTTCTTTGAGCAGTTCTAGTAAGTGGTTTTGTTCCCACAAGTACGACTTGCTTAATAGGTTTAGTAGTGATACTATCAGAAACTTGTTCTCTTGAAATTAGATCATTTGTATCATTATCACGGGTTTCTCGATAAGAAACAGTACGGATTCCTTTGACACCAGGAGTTTTGATGACAGTATCACCGACTAGAATAGTATCATCGTTTACATATTCTGTTTCGAAATCGACATCAAACTGATCAAATGCTCCAATAGCTTTGGAAGTTCGTGTACCTACATGGACAACACGATTTTGCGGTGCCGTAGTTACATTTTCATCAGTAAATGTATACTGCGTATCGTTCTTCAAACCAATTGGAAGGTTTTCGTAGCGATAAGTCATCTCAGTTGTTTGAGTTTGTTTTTTAGTATCAGTGTAACTATAAGTTTTAGTGGCTGTCATAATTTTGCCATCTGTCGTTGTATAGTCTGCTCGAAGCAATCCCGGAATGCGATCATTATCAGTCGCTTCCCGAATATTTGTTGTCTCGTAGTAATTTCTGAGACCGTAGTTCATGATATTGGTTCCACTTGTTTTCTCATAAGCAGAGTTATCAACGCTAGTTGCATAGGTATTTACAATTTTCTTCCCAGTTACCCCAGGAGTTTTTTCAATACTTGTTCCAGCAGCGATGGTCTTGTCATTAACGTAGATTGTTTCATATGGAACAGTCTCTTCTGAACTATTGACTAAGCTAGGAGAACTTGTTGAAAAACGGCTGACTCCCATATTGAATTGAGCGTTATTCTTTTCCTTGTTTGGAGTGAGGCGTTCGGTTGTAGGCTTATAGATCGCATTGCCAAGTGGATCGGTTTTTGTATCGGTAGTAGAAACTGTAATTTCTGAGTCAGAAGTGAAGGTATTATTTTCAGTATATCGGACGAGATTGTTCGTTTCTAATACACGAATTGGTAAATCGACATTGTTAGCATAACTAATATTAGAAATTTTAATATCATTACCAATAAAAGCTAGAGGTTGAGTTCGACTCAGTGTATTTGGGAGGTTACTTGGAGTACGAGTTGTATTAATACCAAATCCTAATCCTGGTTGCACTAAAGTTCCGTTATTTCCGTTTAAGCTAATTAATGGTGTTTGTGTTGCAGCATTTTTAGCTAAAGATTGTGTGATTTCCCCAAAGTCAAGATTATTGTCTTTAAAAAGAACGCCCTCCGCATTTGTTGTAATAGAAATAATAGGCATTGTCTTTTGTTTTCCGATGATGCCAGGTCTAGTACTCATGAAAGTTTTTTTGACTTTAATGTCATTGTTTTGGAAAACAACAGATCCGCGGAACTTATCTTGGTTAGCTCGAATATTTTTATCTGCGACATTAAAATTACTAGTCGATTCAGCGATTGTAATAGCAGATAAATCTTTATTTGGATCACCGTAAAGTTCTTCAAGCTCGACTTTATTATTACTAATGTTGATGGAACCAGAACCATATCCCAATCCGTTTGCAAATTTACTTGTATCAGATAATGTAGCTGTTCCCTTAATATTGTCATTAGAAGAGTTAATCATCTTAATCAAATCGTTTGCTGAGTGTCCAGTGATTTGGTTGTTTTTAATATTAAGTACATAGTTTAGGTAAGGTTCTTGCATACGAACAAGAATAGCATTTGTATTATAGTCTTGGTTTGTAGCGGTTCTACCTGATGAATCCAAATCTTGAATGCGGTTATTACTAATTTCAAAATAACCTACGGCTCCGTCTGCACTCAAGTCCTGAGATTTTTCATTCGTTTGCAAATGAATTGCTTCATACTGGAGGTAATCATGACCATGTGTGAATTTTCCGTCAACTTTCAAGTCATCTCGTACTAGACGATTTGTTTTATCTTGTGTGACAACGTTGTTTCGAATGACAACATTTTCCATTTTAAAGTTTCGGTTGTATACAGAGATACCTAACAAGCGATCTCCGTATGAAATGTTGTTTTCGATTAAAATTCGGTCACCGTCGTGAATATCTAAACCTTTACGATAGTTATAGGTACTCGTATTGTTTCGGAAAACAATTCCATTATTGTAGGATCCAGCCTCTGAAGCGAAACCATAACCTGTACTTCCGTTTAATTTGTGTCCATTTTCAGAAGTGGTTGTTCCTTCAATAAGGATATTGGTTTGGTAAGAGAATTGAACTCCAGCCACTCGGTTATTGTGAGTATTACTGTTTAATACTTTATTGTTTTCACCTAAGTTTAGACTACTGAAAGTATAACCAGGAGCTTTTCCAGCAATCAAATTACTCACAGAGCGAGGGCGACCCCAACCAGGTAGAGAAATATTTGAAACACTATTATGAGTGGAACCAAAACGAATTCCAGCTTTGTTAGCTCCACTTGCTTCAACACCTTCAACAGTTACATTATCAGAGTCATTGACGAAGACGCCGTCGACTTTTCCATAGTAAGGCATTCCTTTGACGTAGAAGCCATCGTGTTGTTCTCCAAAAGCTTCTTTTAAGTTTTGGATAGAAACAGATAAATCTTTCACAAGGAATCCATTTTGATTTTCAACTAGCAAAACAGCATGGTCGCGATTGTCAGTATCATTCTCGTTGCTATCCCAAGGGTTTCCTAGCTGAACTAAATTTGTTTTTAATACGGTTGTTCCCGGCCCATCCCCAAACAGACCAGTTACATTTGAATGCTCAGAACCGATTTTAATTTGATTAAAGGAGCCACTTTCGCTTTTGCGATAGATAGGCAGTGCTATTCCTGTAAGGTTTTCTCCGTTAGAACTAACATAACGAACAAGTCCATCCGAGTCTACACGGAGATTTTCATATTCTTCTTTCGTAACATGCGAAAGATTCTGAACACCATCAATTCGTCCTTTTTGTATAGGCATAGGGACACCTGATCCGTATGTTAAAATTTTATAGTGATCAATTTCGCCTTTATCACGAGCTACATTGACGATTCCAGAAAGTTTGACGGCAACACCAGTATGTTGTTTACCATCTGGATCAGCCATTACAATTTCATTTGCTGCTTTTAGTGCTTTATTAACAGCGAGAGTATCATCTTGGTTATCAGCTACATTCAAGCCAAAATCAGTAGCATTGACATAGTACCATTTGTTTTTATGATCATAGTGAACATCATACTCAACACCTTCAACAGTTGGTTTTGAAACAACGGTTCTTACATCTTCTGTGATGGCATCTTGAATTTTCTTTGATTGGTTTTCTTTTGGTATTTCAGGAATGGCTTTTGCTTTGATTGCTTCCTCGTCAGCTTTTACTTCTGGTTTTAGAGCAGGTTCGATAGATTCAGCAGGCTCAGTCGGTACAGATTCTTTAGACTGACTTTTATTTGCTTCCGCAGGAGTGGATGCGCTTACACTTCGGAAACACTTCGTCCTATCTGTTTGCTATCTGCTGACTTCGTAGGAGTTTCAGTTACAGTGCTAGCACTATCGGATACATTGGAAGAAGGAGCAGTAGTTTGAACAGTAGCTGTACTGGCATTATCACCATTCTCAGTAGAGCTTGGAGTATTTTCGATTTCATTGGTTTTTTCAATTGCTGAAGATGTCACCGTAGTCGGTTGTAGTATTTCTGAAGTGCCTCCCCCGACTTCATTAGCGGCTACGTTATTGACTAATAAGGCTGATGTGGCAATTCCAATTGAAACAGCAACCCAGTGCTTCTTTACTTTACGTAACTTTTTCATAAATATAATTCCCTTTTATAATGTATATATTAAGTAATTTGGTCGCAATTATTCATAATAATTTATATTTAGTTTCTCCTACAAATAACTGTAATAATAATATATAGAAATATATTACGACTCTACTATTTTAACAAATCAAGTAGTTTGAGTCAAGAAATTAAACTAGAAAATTATAAAATAATTACAGAATAATTACAATTATTTAATAATTCAAATTATTTTATTTACAAAACAGTTAATATTGAGTTTATTTTACTTGACAAATTAGTATGTATAATGCTAGAATGTAGGTGGTTATTTATGTTTAATATTTGAAGTGTTTGGAGGGCTTTAACTAGTAAATATCAAATAATCTGTAATTTCTTCTTCATTTCTCAGGAGAGGGATTAAGAACATTGAAAATAAAATATAGAAAAGAGGGAAAACATGGCAAAAAGCAAAATGCTGAAATTGCTTTCAAACTTTCAGCTGCAGCTCTTTCTGTCTTGACACTTACATCTGTTTTGACAAATACTGTTAAAGCTGATGACCCAACGCCAAAGGAATTAACGCAAGTTATTACAGGTGTTGAGTTGTTGGATGCTTCAGATACGAAACAGAATGTAACTTCTGAGGGAGATTATGCAGTTCGTACAGGGAATGCCTACAAGCTTCGTGTAACGTTTGATCTCAAACAATACAATGAAAACTTGAACAATGGTGATTATTTCACTTTCGACATTCCTGCACCAATGACAGTCTACAACGGCACTCAAGATTTGGTTGACCCAGCTACGCAAGTAACGATTGGGGAAGCAGTTGTAACATCAAATGGTAATGACAAGGGTGGTAAAGCAAAAATTACCTTGAAAAACTTGGACAAGTACCTAGCTAAAACCGGTGGAGATAAAGTTAAGGATGTATCGGGTAACTTTGCGGCTTCATTCCGCTTCCTAACAGACCAGAACAAGACACCAATTAGCTTTAATTCTTCTTCTATGAAGCAAGAGGTAACTCATACATATACCTCTAAGACAATCACAGGTCCTAAAGTTGGTACTGAAAACTACGCGAAAGCTGGTGGACAAGCTTCTCGTGAAAGCTGGACATCTCCAAAACTAGCAGCAATCGGATCAGTAAGCTCAGGTAATGAGATGTCAAACTGGCGTGTACGTGTGAACACAGAAAAACAAGATTTTGGACAAAACATTGTGCTTCATGACACAATTCCAAATGATGACACATCTTACACACCAGCTCAATACATTCCAGAAAGCTTGAAGATTTACAAGGCTGATATTACAGGCGGTACTTCTGCTGTTCCTCCAGGAGCAGAACTCATGGTAGAGGGTACTGACTATACAGTTGCTTGGAACTCAAACTATACATCATTTGATGTTACGCTTAAGGACGGAACAACATCTTACTTCGTTACATATAGTACTACCACTCCAAATGATGGTACGAAAGTAGCAAATATTGTAGCTTTGTCTCTAGCAGATGGAACAAAAACTTGCACAAAATACAAGTCGCCCAGGTGCTCTTAGCATGAAAGCGGAAGCAACATCTTTGATTTCTGGTACAATTGTAGCATCTACAGCCTACCAAATTAAGATTAATAAGACAGACGCGTTCACTCTTACACCTGTTCAAGGAGCAGTTTATACTGTGACAGCAGCAGATGATGCAAGTGAAACAACAGAAGTGACTACGAATGAAAAAGGAGTAGCGCTTACTAAAACTTATGATCAGAAATGGGAAGGTAAAACGTTCAAGATCAAAGAGAAGACTGCTCCAGCTGGTTATAAGCTAGATGAAAAAGAGTATACAGTTAAACTCGGAGCAGCAGGTTCTACGATCAACCTTAAGGACGAGCCTGTTCCAGCTGTGTTCAATGTAACAGCTAAGAAAGTGGTAGAAGGTCGTACAGATAAACTTCCAAAAGCGGATGAGTTTACCTTTAACCTATATACAGCAGAGAACTTGAAGACTCCAGTAGCCACAGCGAAATCAAAAGCTGATGGAACGATTACCTTCGAGAACATTGAAGTAAAAGGTGCGGGAACTTACCACTACGTCATCAAAGAAGATACTTCAGCAGCAATCAATGGTATCACTTTTGATGAAGCAGGTAAGGAAGTTACTGTAACAGCAGCTTTCCAAGGTGGAGTATTGACAGCTTCTGTTACTTCAGCAGAACCAACTTTCACTAACACTTATAAAGCAGCTTCAACAAGTGCGACAATCAAAGCTAAGAAAGTCTTGAATGGTAAAGAGCTTGCGGCCGATGCTTATACTTTCGAATTGAAAGAAAAAGATGCCGTTGTAGCAGAAGCTAAGAACGCTGCTTCAGGCGAAGTTGTCTTCAACGTCAACTACACAGAAGCAGGAGAGCACACTTACACTATTACTGAGAAATCAGGAACAGAAGCAGGTGTGACATACTCAACAGAATCTCACACAGTTAAAGTAACTGTAGTAGATAACGGTCAAGGTCAATTGGTTGCGACTGTAGAAAATGCGGATGCAGAACGTGTCTTCACTAACACTTATAAAGCAGCTTCAACAAGTGCGACAATCAAAGCTAAGAAAGTCTTGAATGGTAAAGAGCTTGCGGCCGATGCTTATACTTTCGAATTGAAAGAAAAAGATGCCGTTGTAGCAGAAGCTAAGAACGCTGCTTCAGGCGAAGTTGTCTTCAACGTCAACTACACAGAAGCAGGAGAGCACACTTACACTATTACTGAGAAATCAGGAACAGAAGCAGGTGTGACATACTCAACAGAATCTCACACAGTTAAAGTAACTGTAGTAGATAACGGTCAAGGTCAATTGGTTGCGACTGTAGAAAATGCGGATGCAGAACGTGTCTTCACTAACACTTATAAAGCAGCTTCAACAAGTGCGACAATCAAAGCTAAGAAAGTCTTGAATGGTAAAAGAGCTTGCGGCCGATGCTTATACTTTCGAATTGAAAGAAAAAAAGATGCCGTTGTAGCAGAAGCTAAGAACGCTGCTTCAGGCGAAGTTGTCTTCAACGTCAACTACACAGAAGCAGGAGAGCACACTTACACTATTACTGAGAAATCAGGAACAGAAGCAGGTGTGACATACTCAACAGAATCTCACACAGTTAAAGTGACTGTAGTAGATAACGGTCAAGGTCAATTGGTTGCGACTGTAGAAAATGCGGATGCAGAACGTGTCTTCACTAACACTTATAAAGCAGCTTCAACAAGTGCGACAATCAAAGCTAAGAAAGTCTTGAATGGTAAAGAGCTTGCGGCCGATGCTTATACTTTCGAATTGAAAGAAAAAGATGCCGTTGTAGCAGAAGCTAAGAACGCTGCTTCAGGCGAAGTTGTCTTCAACGTCAACTACACAGAAGCAGGAGAGCACACTTACACTATTACTGAGAAATCAGGAACAGAAGCAGGTGTGACATACTCAACAGAATCTCACACAGTTAAAGTGACTGTAGTAGATAACGGTCAAGGTCAATTGGTTGCGACTGTAGAAAAATGCGGATGCAGAACGTGTCTTCACTAACACTTATAAAGCAGCTTCAACAAGTGCGACAATCAAAGCTAAGAAAGTCTTGAATGGTAAAGAGCTTGCGGCTGATGCTTATACTTTCGAATTGAAAGAAAAAAAGATGCCGTTGTAGCAGAAGCTAAGAACGCTGCTTCAGGCGAAGTTGTCTTCAACGTCAACTACACAGAAGCAGGAGAGCACACTTACACTATTACTGAGAAATCAGGAACAGAAGCAGGTGTGACATACTCAACAGAATCTCACACAGTTAAAGTAACTGTAGTAGATAACGGTCAAGGTCAATTGGTTGCGACTGTAGAAAAATGCGGATGCAGAACGTGTCTTCACTAACACTTATAAAAGCAGCTTCAACAAGTGCGACAATCAAAGCTAAGAAAGTCTTGAATGGTAAAGAGCTTGCGGCCGATGCTTATACTTTCGAATTGAAAGAAAAAGATGCCGTTGTAGCAGAAGCTAAGAACGCTGCTTCAGGCGAAGTTGTCTTCAACGTCAACTACACAGAAGCAGGAGAGCACACTTACACTATTACTGAGAAATCAGGAACAGAAGCAGGTGTGACATACTCAGCAGAATCTCACACAGTTAAAGTAACTGTAGTAGATAACGGTCAAGGTCAATTGGTTGCGACTGTAGAAAATGCGGATGCAGAACGTGTCTTCACTAACACTTATAAAGCACCAGTTCCACCGGCTCCAACAGCTACATCAGCAACACTTGCGTTTACGAAAGAATTGACTGGTCGTGCTTTGGTTGATGGTGAATTCCAATTTGAATTGTATGAAGGTACAAAACTACTTGATACAAAAACAAACCAAGGTGGAAAAGTAACATTTAATGCAATCAACTATGATGCAGAAGGTGTTCATACTTATACTGTAAAAGAAGTGAATGCCGGAGCAACTGGTATTACTTACGACACAGAAAAGACTGCAGTGGTAACAGTAACCAAAGATGCAGCAACAAATGCCTTGAAGGCAACTGTTGAATACCCAGCAGGTAGTGTCTTCACGAATAGCTTCAAAGCACCAGCAGTAGAAGCTACGATTGAAGCAACTAAGAAACTTGAAGGTAAAGAACTTGCGGCTGATGCTTATACTTTCGAATTGAAAGAAAATGGTGCAGTTGTAGCAGAAGCTAAGAATACTGCCGAAGGTAAAGTAGCCTTTGTTCGTTCATTCGAAGAAGCAGGTACTCACACTTATACCTTGGTTGAAAAAGTTGGTACTGAAGAGGGTGTTGAATATGATAAGACTGAGCACACTGTAACAGTCACTGTAGTTGCGGATGGTCAAGGTCTCTTGACTGCGACTGTTTCGTATGCGGATGGTAAAGCAGTTGTATTTACAAATAAATACACTGTTCCAAACCCAACACCGGATCCAAACCCAGCACCAAATCCAAATCCAACACCGGATCCAAACCCAGCACCAAATCCAAACCCAACACCAAATCCAAATCCAACACCGGATCCAGCACCAACACCGGATCCAACACCAGATCCGGCACCAACGCCAGATCCAAATGAACCAGGAACAAAACCAAATGTTCCAGGACAAAAAGAGGAACCAAAACCAACACCTCCAGCTACGGAGACTAAAGGTAAAGCTGAACTTCCAAAAACAGGTGAAGCAACATCTATCTTCTCAGCAATTGGATTTGTAGTCTTGGCATTGAGTGGATTGGTATTCTTCGTAAAACGTAAAGCTTAAGCTTTTGTAGAAGAAACAGTAAACTTGGTAAGTGAGAATTCTACTTCTCTCTGAAACCTGATAGAGAAAGTCTCTAGAAAATTCGTTTTCTAGGGACTTTTTTTGTACTTCAAAGGGATATAAGACATGAAAAAACAGTTTGCCTTAAAAATTCTATAACAATTAAAAAATAAGAAAAATTACAAAAAATGAGTCAAGATGAGTATAAAAAAGAGAAGCTAAGTGCTTAATATATGAAAAAAAGCAAACAAGCGCTTACAATAGCGTTAAATAGGTTGACAAAGTGACATGTATCATGCTAGAATGTATGTGGTTATTTATGTTTAATATTTAAAGTGTTTGGAGGACTTTAGCTAGTAAATATCAAATAATCTGTAATTTCTTCTTCATTTCTCAGGAGAGGGATTAAGAACATTGAAAACAAAATATAGAAAAGAGGGGAAACATGGCAAAAAGCAAAATGCTGAAATTGCTTTCAAAACTTTCAGCTGCAGCTCTTTCTGTCTTGACACTTACATCTGTTTTGACAAATACTGTTAAAGCTGATGACCCAACGCCAAAGGAATTAACGCAAGTTATTACAGGTGTTGAGTTGTTGGATGCTTCAGATACGAAACAGAATGTAACTTCTGAGGGAGATTATGCAGTTCGTACAGGGAATGCCTACAAGCTTCGTGTAACGTTTGATCTCAAACAATACAATGAAACTTGAACAATGGTGATTATTTCACTTTCGACATTCCTGCACCAATGACAGTCTACAACGGCACTCAAGATTTGGTTGACCCAGCTACGCAAGTAACGATTGGGGAAGCAGTTGTAACATCAAATGGTAATGACAAGGGTGGTAAAGCAAAAATTACCTTGAAAAACTTGGACAAGTACCTAGCTAAAACCGGTGGAGATAAAGTTAAGGATGTATCGGGTAACTTTGCGGCTTCATTCCGCTTCCTAACAGACCAGAACAAGACACCAATTAGCTTTAATTCTTCTTCTATGAAGCAAGAGGTAACTCATACATATACCTCTAAGACAATCACAGGTCCTAAAGTTGGTACTGAAAACTATGCGAAAGCTGGTGGACAAGCTTCTCGTGAAAGCTGGAACTCTCCAAAACTAGCAGCAATCGGATCAGTAAGCTCAGGTAATGAGATGTCAAACTGGCGTGTACGTGTGAACACAGAAAAACAAGATTTTGGACAAACATTGTGCTTCATGACACAATTCCAAATGATGACACATCTTACACACCAGCTCAATACATTCCAGAAAGCTTGAAGATTTACAAGGCTGATATTACAGGCGGTACTTCTGCTGTTCCTCCAGGAGCAGAACTCATGGTAGAGGGTACTGACTATACAGTTGCTTGGAACTCAAACTATACATCATTTGATGTTACGCTTAAGGACGGAACAACATCTTACTTCGTTACATATAGTACTACCACTCCAAATGATGGTACGAAAGTAGCAAATATTGTAGCTTTGTCTCTAGCAGATGGAACAAAACTTGCACAAAATACAAGTCGCCCAGGTGCTCTTAGCATGAAAGCGGAAGCAACATCTTTGATTTCTGGTACAATTGTAGCATCTACAGCCTACCAAATTAAGATTAATAAGACAGACGCGTTCACTCTTACACCTGTTCAAGGAGCAGTTTATACTGTGACAGCAGCAGATGATGCAAGTGAAACAACAGAAGTGACTACGAATGAAAAAGGAGTAGCGCTTACTAAAACTTATGATCAGAAATGGGAAGGTAAAACGTTCAAGATCAAAGAGAAGACTGCTCCAGCTGGTTATAAGCTAGATGAAAAAGAGTATACAGTTAAACTCGGAGCAGCAGGTTCTACGATCAACCTTAAGGACGAGCCTGTTCCAGCTGTGTTCAATGTAACAGCTAAGAAAGTGGTAGAAGGTCGTACAGATAAACTTCCAAAAGCGGATGAGTTTACCTTTAACCTATATACAGCAGAGAACTTGAAGACTCCAGTAGCCACAGCGAAATCAAAAGCTGATGGAACGATTACCTTCGAGAACATTGAAGTAAAAGGTGCGGGAACTTACCACTACGTCATCAAAGAAGATACTTCAGCAGCAATCAATGGTATCACTTTTGATGAAGCAGGTAAGGAAGTTACTGTAACAGCAGCTTTCCAAGGTGGAGTATTGACAGCTTCTGTTACTTCAGCAGAACCAACTTTCACTAACACTTATAAAGCAGCTTCAACAAGTGCGACAATCAAAGCTAAGAAAGTCTTGAATGGTAAAGAGCTTGCGGCCGATGCTTATACTTTCGAATTGAAAGAAAAAGATGCCGTTGTAGCAGAAGCTAAGAACGCTGCTTCAGGCGAAGTTGTCTTCAACGTCAACTACACAGAAGCAGGAGAGCACACTTACACTATTACTGAGAAATCAGGAACAGAAGCAGGTGTGACATACTCAACAGAATCTCACACAGTTAAAGTAACTGTAGTAGATAACGGTCAAGGTCAATTGGTTGCGACTGTAGAAAATGCGGATGCAGAACGTGTCTTCACTAACACTTATAAAGCAGCTTCAACAAGTGCGACAATCAAAGCTAAGAAAGTCTTGAATGGTAAAGAGCTTGCGGCCGATGCTTATACTTTCGAATTGAAAGAAAAAGATGCCGTTGTAGCAGAAGCTAAGAACGCTGCTTCAGGCGAAGTTGTCTTCAACGTCAACTACACAGAAGCAGGAGAGCACACTTACACTATTACTGAGAAATCAGGAACAGAAGCAGGTGTGACATACTCAACAGAATCTCACACAGTTAAAGTGACTGTAGTAGATAACGGTCAAGGTCAATTGGTTGCGACTGTAGAAAATGCGGATGCAGAACGTGTCTTCACTAACACTTATAAAGCAGCTTCAACAAGTGCGACAATCAAAGCTAAGAAAGTCTTGAATGGTAAAGAGCTTGCGGCCGATGCTTATACTTTCGAATTGAAAGAAAAAGATGCCGTTGTAGCAGAAGCTAAGAACGCTGCTTCAGGCGAAGTTGTCTTCAACGTCAACTACACAGAAGCAGGAGAGCACACTTACACTATTACTGAGAAATCAGGAACAGAAGCAGGTGTGACATACTCAACAGAATCTCACACAGTTAAAGTGACTGTAGTAGATAACGGTCAAGGTCAATTGGTTGCGACTGTAGAAAAATGCGGATGCAGAACGTGTCTTCACTAACACTTATAAAGCAGCTTCAACAAGTGCGACAATCAAAGCTAAGAAAGTCTTGAATGGTAAAGAGCTTGCGGCCGATGCTTATACTTTCGAATTGAAAGAAAAAGATGCAGTTGTAGCAGAAGCTAAGAACGCTGCTTCAGGCGAAGTTGTCTTCAACGTCAACTACACAGAAGCAGGAGAGCACACTTACACTATTACTGAGAAATCAGGAACAGAAGCAGGTGTGACATACTCAACAGAATCTCACACAGTTAAAGTGACTGTAGTAGATAACGGTCAAGGTCAATTGGTTGCGACTGTAGAAAATGCGGAAGCAGAACGTGTCTTCACTAACACTTATAAAGCAGCTTCAACAAGCGCGACAATCAAAGCTAAGAAAGTCTTGAATGGTAAAGAGCTTGCGGCTGATGCTTATACTTTCGAATTGAAAGAAAAAGATGCCGTTGTAGCAGAAGCTAAGAACGCTGCTTCAGGCGAAGTTGTCTTCAACGTCAACTACACAGAAGCAGGAGAGCACACTTACACTATTACTGAGAAATCAGGAACAGAAGCAGGTGTGACATACTCAACAGAATCTCACACAGTTAAAGTAACTGTAGTAGATAACGGTCAAGGTCAATTGGTTGCGACTGTAGAAAATGCGGATGCAGAACGTGTCTTCACTAACACTTATAAAGCAGCTTCAACAAGCGCGACAATCAAAAGCTAAGAAAGTCTTGAATGGTAAAGAGCTTGCGGCTGATGCTTATACTTTCGAATTGAAAGAAAAAAGATGCAGTTGTAGCAGAAGTTAAGAACGCTGCTTCAGGCGAAGTTGTCTTCAACGTCAACTACACAGAAGCAGGAGAGCACACTTACACTATTACTGAGAAATCAGGAACAGAAGCAGGTGTGACATACTCAACAGAATCTCACACAGTTAAAGTAACTGTAGTAGATAACGGTCAAGGTCAATTGGTTGCGACTGTAGAAAATGCGGATGCAGAACGTGTCTTCACTAACACTTATAAAGCAGCTTCAACAAGTGCGACAATCAAAGCTAAGAAAGTCTTGAATGGTAAAGAGCTTGCGGCCGATGCTTATACTTTCGAATTGAAAGAAAAAGATGCCGTTGTAGCAGAAGCTAAGAACGCTGCTTCAGGCGAAGTTGTCTTCAACGTCAACTACACAGAAGCAGGAGAGCACACTTACACTATTACTGAGAAATCAGGAACAGAAGCAGGTGTGACATACTCAACAGAATCTCACACAGTTAAAGTGACTGTAGTAGATAACGGTCAAGGTCAATTGGTTGCGACTGTAGAAAATGCGGAAGCAGAACGTGTCTTCACTAACACTTATAAAAGCAGCTTCAACAAGCGCGACAATCAAAAGCTAAGAAAGTCTTGAATGGTAAAGAGCTTGCGGCTGATGCTTATACTTTCGAATTGAAAGAAAAAAAGATGCCGTTGTAGCAGAAGCTAAGAACGCTGCTTCAGGCGAAGTTGTCTTCAACGTCAACTACACAGAAGCAGGAGAGCACACTTACACTATTACTGAGAAATCAGGAACAGAAGCAGGTGTGACATACTCAACAGAATCTCACACAGTTAAAGTAACTGTAGTAGATAACGGTCAAGGTCAATTGGTTGCGACTGTAGAAAATGCGGATGCAGAACGTGTCTTCACTAACACTTATAAAGCAGCTTCAACAAGTGCGACAATCAAAGCTAAGAAAGTCTTGAATGGTAAAGAGCTTGCGGCCGATGCTTATACTTTCGAATTGAAAGAAAAAAAGATGCCGTTGTAGCAGAAGTTAAGAACGCTGCTTCAGGCGAAGTTGTCTTCAACGTCAACTACACAGAAGCAGGAGAGCACACTTACACTATTACTGAGAAATCAGGAACAGAAGCAGGTGTGACATACTCAACAGAATCTCACACAGTTAAAGTGACTGTAGTAGATAACGGTCAAGGTCAATTGGTTGCGACTGTAGAAAATGCGGATGCAGAACGTGTCTTCACTAACACTTATAAAGCAGCTTCAACAAGTGCGACAATCAAAGCTAAGAAAGTCTTGAATGGTAAAGAGCTTGCGGCCGATGCTTATACTTTCGAATTGAAAGAAAAAGATGCCGTTGTAGCAGAAGCTAAGAACGCTGCTTCAGGCGAAGTTGTCTTCAACGTCAACTACACAGAAGCAGGAGAGCACACTTACACTATTACTGAGAAATCAGGAACAGAAGCAGGTGTGACATACTCAACAGAATCTCACACAGTTAAAGTGACTGTAGTAGATAACGGTCAAGGTCAATTGGTTGCGACTGTAGAAAATGCGGATGCAGAACGTGTCTTCACTAACACTTATAAAGCAGCTTCAACAAGTGCGACAATCAAAAGCTAAGAAAGTCTTGAATGGTAAAGAGCTTGCGGCCGATGCTTATACTTTCGAATTGAAAGAAAAAAAGATGCCGTTGTAGCAGAAGCTAAGAACGCTGCTTCAGGCGAAGTTGTCTTCAACGTCAACTACACAGAAGCAGGAGAGCACACTTACACTATTACTGAGAAATCAGGAACAGAAGCAGGTGTGACTTACTCAACAGAATCTCACACAGTTAAAGTGACTGTAGTAGATAACGGTCAAGGTCAATTGGTTGCGACTGTAGAAAAATGCGGATGCAGAACGTGTCTTCACTAACACTTATAAAGCAGCTTCAACAAGTGCGACAATCAAAGCTAAGAAAGTCTTGAATGGTAAAGAGCTTGCGGCCGATGCTTATACTTTCGAATTGAAAGAAAAAGATGCCGTTGTAGCAGAAGCTAAGAACGCTGCTTCAGGCGAAGTTGTCTTCAACGTCAACTACACAGAAGCAGGAGAGCACACTTACACTATTACTGAGAAATCAGGAACAGAAGCAGGTGTGACATACTCAACAGAATCTCACACAGTTAAAGTGACTGTAGTAGATAACGGTCAAGGTCAATTGGTTGCGACTGTAGAAAATGCGGATGCAGAACGTGTCTTCACTAACACTTATAAAGCAGCTTCAACAAGTGCGACAATCAAAGCTAAGAAAGTCTTGAATGGTAAAGAGCTTGCGGCCGATGCTTATACTTTCGAATTGAAAGAAAAAGATGCCGTTGTAGCAGAAGCTAAGAACGCTGCTTCAGGCGAAGTTGTCTTCAACGTCAACTACACAGAAGCAGGAGAGCACACTTACACTATTACTGAGAAATCAGGAACAGAAGCAGGTGTGACATACTCAACAGAATCTCACACAGTTAAAGTGACTGTAGTAGATAACGGTCAAGGTCAATTGGTTGCGACTGTAGAAAATGCGGATGCAGAACGTGTCTTCACTAACACTTATAAAGCACCAGTTCCACCGGCTCCAACAGCTACATCAGCAACACTTGCGTTTACGAAAGAATTGACTGGTCGTGCTTTGGTTGATGGTGAATTCCAATTTGAATTGTATGAAGGTACAAAACTACTTGATACAAAAACAAACCAAGGTGGAAAAGTAACATTTAATGCAATCAACTATGATGCAGAAGGTGTTCATACTTATACTGTAAAAGAAGTGAATGCCGGAGCAACTGGTATTACTTACGACACAGAAAAGACTGCAGTGGTAACAGTAACCAAAGATGCAGCAACAAATGCCTTGAAGGCAACTGTTGAATACCCAGCAGGTAGTGTCTTCACGAATAGCTTCAAAGCACCAGCAGTAGAAGCTACGATTGAAGCAACTAAGAAACTTGAAGGTAAAGAACTTGCGGCTGATGCTTATACTTTCGAATTGAAAGAAAATGGTGCAGTTGTAGCAGAAGCTAAGAATACTGCCGAAGGTAAAGTAGCCTTTGTTCGTTCATTCGAAGAAGCAGGTACTCACACTTATACCTTGGTTGAAAAAGTTGGTACTGAAGAGGGTGTTGAATATGATAAGACTGAGCACACTGTAACAGTCACTGTAGTTGCGGATGGTCAAGGTCTCTTGACTGCGACTGTTTCGTATGCGGATGGTAAAGCAGTTGTATTTACAAATAAATACACTGTTCCAAACCCAACACCGGATCCAAACCCAGCACCAAATCCAAATCCAACACCGGATCCAAACCCAGCACCAAATCCAAACCCAACACCAAATCCAAATCCAACACCGGATCCAGCACCAACACCGGATCCAACACCAGATCCGGCACCAACGCCAGATCCAAATGAACCAGGAACAAAACCAAATGTTCCAGGACAAAAAGAGGAACCAAAACCAACACCTCCAGCTACGGAGACTAAAGGTAAAGCTGAACTTCCAAAAACAGGTGAAGCGACATCTATCTTCTCAGCAATTGGATTTGTAGTCTTGGCATTGAGTGGACTGGTATTCTTCGTAAAACGTAAAGCTTAAGCTTTTGTAGAAGAAACATGAAACTTGGTAAGTGAGAATTCTACTTCTCTCTTAAACTTGATAGAGAAAGTCTCTAGAAAATTTATTTTCTAGGGGCTTTTTTTGTGTTTCAAAAAATTTTTTAAAAATAGTCAAATTTGGTCAAAAAGTTATTGACTTTTACTGACTAATGTGATATAGTAGAAACATAAGGAAAATGAATTCCTTAAAAAACTCATTTTCAAGAAATTAGTCTTTGAGAATGAGCTATAGAATCCCAAGAAAGGGGTGAAGCCTATGTTTAATCTAACAGACTTTGAAAAGAAGATGATAAAAGGCTTATGTAAAAAAGAAAAACCAGAAATTATACGTAGAGTAGCTAGTTAGCTAGTCTAAAATTTTTAAAACAAAGGTCAAAAGATAGTCAATATCAGTAATCATAACTAAGTAAACAAAAAGAGGTAAAGAATATGAACAACAACTTTAATAACTTTAACAACATGGATGATCTATTTAACCAATTGATGGGTGGTATGCGAGGATATAGTTCTGAAAACCGTCGCTACTTGATTAATGGACGTGAAGTGACACCTGAGGAATTTGCTCACTATCGTGCAACTGGTCAATTACCAGGAAATGCAGAAGTTGATGGCCAAATGCAACAACAGGCTTCAGGTATGAAACAAGACGGTGTCCTTGCTAAACTAGGTCGTAACTTGACAGCAGAAGCTCGTGAAGGGCAAAGTTGGATCCTGTTATCGGACGAAACAAGGAAATTCAAGAAACATCTGAAATCCTCTCACGCCGCACCAAGAACAATCCTGTTTTAGTCGGAGATGCAGGTGTTGGTAAGACAGCAGTTGTCGAAGGTCTAGCGCAAGCCATTGTGAACGGTGATGTTCCAGCTGCTATTAAGAACAAGGAAATTATTTCCATTGATATCTCAGGTCTTGAGGCTGGGACTCAATACCGTGGTAGCTTTGAAGAAAACGTTCAAAATCTAGTCAATGAGGTTAAAGAAGCAGGGAATATTATCCTCTTCTTTGATGAAATTCACCAAATCCTCGGTGCTGGATCTACTGGAGGTGACAGTGGTTCTAAGGGGCTTGCGGATATTCTCAAGCCAGCCCTCTCTCGTGGAGAATTGACAGTGATTGGGGCAACGACTCAAGATGAATACCGTAACACGATTTTGAAGAATGCAGCTCTTGCTCGTCGTTTCAACGAAGTCAAGGTCAATGCTCCTTCAGCAGAGGATACTTTTAAGATCCTTCAAGGAATTCGTGACCTTTATCAACAACACCACAATGTCATCTTGCCAGATGAAGTTTTGAAAGCAGCAGTAGATTATTCTGTTCAATACATTCCTCAACGTAGCTTGCCAGATAAGGCAATCGACCTTGTCGATGTAACGGCTGCTCACTTGGCAGCTCAGCATCCTGTAACAGATGTGCATGCTGTTGAACGTGAAATAGAGGTAGAAAAAGACAAGCAAGAAAAAGCAGTTGAGGCAGAAGATTTTGAAGCGGCTCTAAACTATAAAACACGCATCGCAGAATTGGAAAAGAAAATCGAAAACCACACAGAAGATATGAAAGTGACTGCAAGTGTCAATGATGTGGCTGAATCTGTAGAACGGATGACGGATATTCCAGTGTCACAAATGGGAGCATCTGATATCGAACGTTTGAAAGATATGGCTCATCGCTTGCAAGATAAGGTAATCGGTCAAGACAAGGCCGTAGAAGCTGTTGCTCGTGCTATCCGTCGTAACCGTGCTGGTTTTGATGAAGGTAATCGCCCAATTGGTAGCTTCCTCTTTGTAGGTCCAACTGGTGTTGGTAAGACTGAGTTGGCTAAACAATTGGCTCTTGATATGTTCGGAACGAAAGATGCTATCATCCGTTTGGACATGTCAGAATACAGCGACCGCACAGCTGTATCTAAATTGATTGGTACAACTGCAGGTTATGTTGGTTACGATGACAACAACAATACCTTGACAGAACGCGTCCGTCGCAATCCATACTCTATCATTCTCTTGGACGAAATTGAAAAGGCTGACCCTCAAGTCATTACCCTTCTCCTCCAAGTCTTGGATGATGGTCGTTTGACAGATGGTCAAGGAAATACAGTAAACTTCAAGAACACTGTCATTATTGCAACATCAAATGCTGGATTTGGTTATGAAGCCAACTTGACAGAAGATGCGGACAAACCAGAATTGATGGACCGTTTGAAACCATTCTTCCGTCCAGAATTCCTCAACCGCTTTAATGCAGTTATTGAGTTCTCACACTTGACTAAGGAAGATCTTTCTAAGATTGTAGATTTAATGTTGGCTGAAGTCAACCAAACCTTGGCTAAGAAAGACATTGACTTGGTAGTCAGTCAAGCAGCTAAGGACTATATCACAGAAGAAGGCTATGACGAAGTCATGGGTGTTCGTCCTCTCCGTCGCGTGGTTGAACAAGAAATTCGTGATAAGGTAACGGACTTCCACTTGGATCATTTAGATGCCAAACACTTAGAAGCAGATATGGAAGATGGTGGTTTAGTTATTCGTGAAAAAGCCTAATACTCTTCGAAAATCTCTTCAAACCACGTCAACTTCGCCTTGCCGTACTCAAGTACAGCCTGCGGCTAGTTTCCTAGTTTGCTCTTTGATTTTCATTGAGTATAAGACAAAATTTTGAGAATAAAAAAGAAGGAACCAGCTGAAAAAAACTGGTTCCTTTTTTTACGTTTAGATGACATGACGCTCAAAGGCATCATCTGAAATCCCTTGCTCCAAGATGAGTTTTGCCCATTCTTTAGCAGAAAAGAGACTGTGGTCCTTGTAGTTTCCGCAAGATTCGATGGTTGTTCCAGGGACATCTTCCCAAGTAGTAGTCTCAGCGATTTCCTTGAGCGAATCCTTGATAACGGCCGCGATTTCGGCACTGGTGTGACGCCCCCACATAATCATGTGGAAACCTGTGCGACAACCAAATGGTGAACAGTCAATCATGCCGTCAATGCGGGTACGGATGAGTTTTGCTAAGAGGTGCTCGATAGTGTGAAGGCCAGCGGTAGGGATTGAGTCTTCGTTTGGTTGTACCAAGCGAATATCAAAATTGGAGATAACATCTCCCTTTGGCCCTGTTTCTTCCCCAATCAAGCGAACATAGGGTGCTTTGACAATGGTGTGGTCAAGTTCAAAACTTTCGACAATAACTTCTTTTGACATGGTAAATCCTTTCAGTTTTCTAATTTCATTATAACATAAAGCCGGCTCCTGAGACAGAGAGAAAACCTCTCCGAGGGTGGAGAGGTTCAAAGCGTTACTTACGATACAAGCGGTCGTATTGGTAGTATGGGTCAAAGGTTACATTGATACCCAATTTACGAAGGACATTCTTGTCTTCATCTGTCAAGATGATGGTTGAGTGAGCTTCGCTTCCTTTGAGGTTACCAAGTTCTTCCATAGCGCGGGCAGCATCAGGATTTTCCGTAGCTGTGATAGCCAGTGCAATCAAAATTTCATTTGAATGTAGGCGTGGATTGCGGCTACCTAGATGATCGATTTTAAGACCTTGGATTGGCTTGACAACTTCTGGTTCGATTAGTTTCACTTTTTTAGCAATATCAGCTGATTTCTTGATAGCGTTGATAAGAGCAGCGGCTGTAGGGCCAAAGAGTTCTGAGTTTTTACCAGTCACGATTTCCCCATTTGGTAATTCAAGGGCTAGGGCTGGTCCGTCAGTTTCTTCTGCTTTTTGACGGGCAACGACAGCAACCTTACGGTCTGCTGGTGTGATACCGAGGTCGTTCATAAGCAACTCGATTTTCTTGACAGCAGATTCGCCCACTTTTTCGGCTTTGAAATCAAGAACAGTTTGGTAGTAACGGCGGATGATTTCTTGTTTAGAGGCTTCAATAGCAGCCTCATTATCTGTAATAGCGAAACCAACCATGTTGACACCCATGTCTGTCGGAGAAGCGTATGGAGACTCTCCTAGAATGCGTTCCAACATGCGTTTGAGCACTGGGAAGATCTCGATATCACGGTTGTAGTTGACAGTGGTATCTCCGTAAGTTTGGAGATGGAAGGGGTCGATCATGTTGACATCATCAAGGTCAGCTGTGGCTGCCTCATAAGCCAAATTAACTGGATGATGTAGTGGAAGGTTCCATACTGGGAAGGTTTCAAATTTGGCATAACCAGACTTGATGCCATTGATTTGGTCGTGGTACATATTGGACATACAAGTTGCCAATTTTCCAGAACCAGGACCAGGAGCGGTTACGACAATCAAGTTGCGACTGGTTTTGATGTAATCATTTTTCCCCATACCTTCTGGAGAAATAATGTGATCCATATCCGTTGGATATCCTTTGATTGGATAGTGAAGATAAGAATCAATTCCGTTTTTCTCAAGTTGATTGCGAAAGGCATCTGCAGCAGGTTGACCAGCGTATTGTGTAATGACAACGGAGCCAACAAAAATTCCTAATTCATTGAATTTGTCAATCAAACGAAGAACTTCTTGGTCATAAGAAATGCCCAAGTCACCACGTGCCTTAGAATGTTCGATGTTGCTCGCATTAATGGCAATCACAACCTCAACTTGCTCTTTCAACTCTTGCAAGAGCTTGATTTTGTTGTCAGGCTCATAACCAGGAAGGACACGAGCAGCGTGGAAGTCTTCTAACATTTTGCCACCAAACTCCAAGTAGAGCTTGCCGTCAAATTGGTTAATGCGTTCCAAAATGTGGTCGCGTTGTAGATTCAAATAGTTTTCAGAACTAAAAGCTTGTTTTTTCATTTTTTTACCTCTGACCTCTATTATAATAAAAAATTGGAAGTTAGGAAACTATGGAGTTAAAAAAGGAATCAAAAAGATTAGGCAAACGCTTGCACAAAACTCTGAAAAGCGCTATCATAGACTATAGATTATGAAAATAATGAGGTAAGAAAATGCAAGAAAAATGGTGGCACAATGCCGTAGTCTATCAAGTCTATCCAAAGAGTTTTATGGATAGTAATGGAGATGGAATTGGCGATTTGCCAGGAATTACGAGTAAGTTAGACTATCTAGCCAAGTTAGGAATCACAGCGATTTGGCTTTCTCCTGTTTATGACAGTCCTATGGATGATAATGGCTATGATATTGCTGATTATCAAGCGATTGCGGCTATTTTCGGAACTATGGAGGATATGGACCAACTGATCGCGGAAGCTAAGAAACGTGATATTCGTATTATCATGGACTTGGTGGTCAATCATACTTCGGATGAACATGCCTGGTTTGTCGAGGCCTGTGAAAATCCTGATAGCCCTGAGCGAGATTACTATATCTGGCGGGATGAACCTAATGACCTAGATTCTATCTTTAGTGGTTCTGCTTGGGAATACGATGAAAAATCAGGTCAATACTATCTCCACTTTTTCAGTAAGAAACAGCCGGATCTTAACTGGGAGAATGAAAAACTTCGCCATAAAATTTATGAGATGATGAACTTCTGGATTGATAAAGGTATTGGCGGTTTCCGTATGGATGTTATTGACATGATTGGCAAAATTCCTGATGAGAAGGTAGTCAATAATGGACCTATGCTCCACCCCTATCTCAAGGAAATGAATCAGGCCACCTTTGACGATAAGAATCTCTTGACAGTAGGAGAGACCTGGGGAGCAACGCCAGAAATCGCTAAACTCTACTCTGATCCAAAGGGGCAAGAATTGTCTATGGTCTTCCAGTTTGAACACATTTGTCTTCAGTATCAGGAAGGTCAGCCTAAGTGGCACTATCAAAAAGAGCTGAATATTCCTAAGTTGAAAGAGATTTTTAACAAATGGCAGACAGAGTTAGGCGTTGAGGACGGCTGGAATTCGCTTTTCTGGAACAATCATGACCTCCCTCGTATCGTCTCAATCTGGGGAAATGACAAAGAATACCGAGAAAAATCTGCCAAAGCCTTTGCAATTTTACTTCATCTCATGAGAGGAACTCCTTATATCTACCAAGGTGAGGAAATTGGGATGACCAACTATCCGTTTGAAACACTGGATCAAGTAGAAGATATTGAATCCCTCAACTATGCGCGTGAGGCTCTTGAAAAAGGTGTTCCTATGGAAGAAATCATGGACAGTATCCGTGTCATTGGACGTGACAATGCTCGTACCCCTATGCAATGGGATGAGAGCAAAAACGCTGGTTTCTCAACAGGTCAACCTTGGTTGGCAGTGAATCCAAACTATCAAAGAAATCAATGTTCAAGAAGCGCTGGCAAATCCAGATTCTATTTTCTATACCTATCAGAAGCTAGTTCAAATCCGTAAGGAGAATAGCTGGCTGATTCGAGCTGACTTTGAATTACTTGATACGGCTGATAAGGTCTTTGCCTATATTCGTAAGGACGGTGACCGCCGTTTCCTAGTTGTGGCCAACTTGTCCAATGAAAAACAAGACTTGGCAGTAGAAGGAAAAGTTAAATCAGTCCTGATTGAAAATACTGTGGCTCAAGAAGTTTTTGAAAAACAAATCTTAGCTCCATGGGATGCTTTCTGTGTGGAATTGACTGACTAAAAAGTGGGGACCTCAAGCTTTATAGAGTTTGAGGTTTTTTTGCTAAAAAGTTTTTTTAGAAAAACTCTTTTAAAAAAACATTTGTTAGAATTTTCTAAAAAAATTTGTCGAAAGCTCTTGCATTTTAGAATAAAAATAGAGTATAATGGTGGAAAATAACATATTATTAAAGGAGATTGCCTATGAAATCGAAAAAAAGTGGCTCTTAGGAGCAGGGAGTAACTTTTGAGTGCAGCCCTTCTGTTAGTAGCTTGTGGGAAAAGTGATAAGAAAGCAGATGCTCCCGAGGAGCTTTTTCTTATGTCTATGCAGTGGATCCGTCTTCCTTGGATTATAGCATTACGAGTAAAAAGTTCGACCTCTGACGTGATTGGTAATGTTGTTGATGGTCTTTTAGAGAATGATAAATATGGGAATCTTGTTCCGTCTTTAGCAGAGGATTGGACTGTTTCAGCTGATGGTTTGACTTATACGTACAAACTTCGTAAGGGTGTGAAGTGGTATACTTCTGAAGGAGAGGAGTATGCAGAAGTTAAGGCTCAGGATTTTGTTACAGGTCTGAAACATGCAGCAGATGGTAAGTCAGATGGTCTTTCTTTTGATTGAAAGAAATCAATCAAAGGGTTTGGAGAGCTTATGTTAGTGGTGAGACCAATGATTTTTCAACTGTAGGTGTTAAAGCTCTTGATGATTATACGGTAGAATATACCCTTAATAAACCAGAAAGTTTTTGGAACTCGAAAGTAACAACAGCAACCATGCTTCCTGTAAATGAAGAGTTTTTGAATGCAACAGGCAAGGATTACGGAGCGCCAACCCCATCAAGTATTCTTTACAATGGTCCATATTTTCTTTGAAATCTTTGATTTCTAAAATCTGTCATTGAATATGAAAAAAATCCTAAACTATTGGGATAAGGAAAATGTCAAGATTGATAATGTAAAATTAACATTCTATGACGGGTTCAGATCAAGAATCCCTTGATCCGTAGTTTTCGCTACAGGAGCATATACATACAGCGAGACTTTTCCCAAATAGTTCAAAGCTTTTGCTTCTACCAAAGAGAAAAGTATGGAGATCAGATTGTTTATAGTCCCTCAGGAAGCAACTAGTTATTACTTTACTGTTTAACGTAAATCGTCAATCATATAATAAAACAGCCAAAGACAGATGAAGGATCAAAAAAAGCTTTCAACAAAAAGAAGCTCATGCTGAATAAAGAAATTTCCGTCAGGCAATTTTGAACTTTTGCCCTTCAATCGTCACGCCTATACAGCTCAATTAAACGGTGAAGAAGGTGCGGATAAAGATTATTCGTAACAGTCTAGTACCCAGATAATTACGTTCAAGTAGCAGTGAAAAAGACCTTCGGACAGTTGGCTCAGGCATGAACTACTGAAATATGGAGAACAGTGGAAAGATGTGACTCTCACAGATGGTAAGGATACGATTTACAATCCTACAAAGGCTAAATCTGCATTTGCAAAAAGCGAAGTCAGAATTGCAAGCTAAGGGAGTAAGCTTTCCCGATTCATTTGGATGTGCCAGTAGAACAGACAGATGTCAGTTGCCGTTCAACAGACCAACTCACTCAAAACAATCAATTGAAGAAACACTTGGGTACGGAGAATGTCATTGTAGATGTTCTTCAAATGACAGACAATGAGAAGAAATGAGTATCACTTCTCAAGCGAAAGTTCCAACACAAAAAAGACTATGATTTGAATGGAACTAGGTTGGGGACCAGATTATCAAGATCCCAGCAACCTATCTCAAACATTCTTTAGATGCTAAGAAGGGTTCTGCCCTTGAAACACTCTAGGGTATCACATCGTGCAAAAGATCCAGAAGTAATGGCTCAAAGTCGGCTCTAGACGAATACAAGAAACTCTTGGATGATGCCGCAGCTGAAACAAGCGACCTCAATAAGCGTTACGAAAAATACGCTAAAGCGCAAGCCTGGGTATCGGATAGCTCGCTCTTGATCCCAGTTGCTTCTTCAGGTGGTTCTCCAACTGTTAGCCGTACTGTGCCATTCACAAAAGCATATTCTCAAGTCGGAATCAAGGGAGATCCATTTGTGTTCAAAGGTTTGGAATTGCAAAATGATGTCGTGACTACAAAAGAATACGAAGAAGCTCTCAAGAAATGGCAGAAAGAAAAGATTGAAACAAATGCCAAATACCAAAAAGAGCTAGAAAAACACGTTAAATAATCTATAAGAAAGGAAGGTGCATATTGCTTTGCAGCTTCCTTTCTTTTTTTATTTGACTAGGTTTCATCATTCATCTATAAAAAGAGTCGGAAACTTTACAATTTAGGATAAATTTGATAAAATATGGCTATGTTATAAAAAGTGACATAAAGGAGTAGAGGATGAACATGAAAAAAAGACTCATCGGAACTGGTCTTGTCCTAGCTACAGGGATTTTACTGACAGCTTGTGGACAGTCAAATACTGATACAAGCACTTTCTCATCAACATTTAGTGCAAATCCGACGACATTTAACTATCTTTTAGACTATTATGCAGATAACACTTCAGTGATTACCAATCTTGTGGATGGTTTGTTAGAAAATGATAGCTATGGGAATCTAACGCCAGCTCTAGCTGAAGATTGGTCAGTTTCGGCGGATGGTTTAACCTATACTTATAAACTCAGAAAAGACGCCAAGTGGTACACTGCTGATGGAGAAGAGTACGCTCCAGTCAAAGCCCAGGACTTTGTCACTGGGATTAAGTATGCTGCGGATAACAAGGGTCAAGCCATGGATCTCGTCCAAAACTCTATCAAGGGATTGAATGACTATGTGACAGGTGCGACCAATGACTTCACAACAGTTGGTGTGAAAGCCTTGGATGACTATACGGTTGAGTACACTTTGACTCGACCAGAGCCATACTGGAACTCAAAGACCACCAATAGTATCCTTTTCCCGGTTAACGAAGAGTTTTTGAAATCAAAGGATAAAGAATTTGGAACCTTGACGCCAAACAGCATCCTTTACAATGGACCTTACTTGTTAAAAGATTTCACATCAAAATCTTCAATCGAGTATGTGAAGAATCCTAACTACTATGATCATGAGAAAGTCACCATTGAGAAAGTTAAATTGGCTTACTTTGATGGCTCTGATCAGGAGATGACCATTCGAAACTTTGAAAGTGGCGCCTATACGCTTGCGGGAGTCTATCCAAATAGCTCGAGCTATGCCAAGACAAAAGAAAAATACCAAGACAATATCGTTTATAGCTTGCAAGACAAGACTTCTTGGTACTTCAACTTTAATGTAAACCGTAAAGCCTATAACCATACTGCAAAAACGACGGATGAGCAAAAGAAATCAACGCAAACAGCGATTTTAAATAAAAATTTCCGTCAGGCCTTGAACTTTGCCATCGATCGGACAGCCTATTCTGCTCAATCTAACGGGCAAGAAGCAGCAAGTAAGACCCTTCGTAATACCCTTGTTCCCCCGACATTTGTGCAGGTGGGAGATAAGAGCTTTGGAGAAGTCGTTTCTTCTAAACTTGTTCAGTATGGAACAGAGTGGTCAGGAATCAACTTGGCGGATGCCCAAGACGGTTATTTCAACAAGGAAAAAGCTCAAGCCAAATTTGCGGAAGCTAAAAAGGAATTGGAAGCCCAAGGGGTGACCTTCCCGATTCATTTGGACATCCCAGTTGATCAAACCAATAAAAATGCGGTTTCAGGTATGAATTCGGTTAAACAAACACTTGAAACAGTACTAGGTTCTGATAATGTCGTTATTGATGTTCAGCAACTTTCAACGGATGAATTTGGGAATGTTGCTTTCCTAGCACCAAATCCAGCAGCTCGTGACTACGACCTAAACTTTGATGGCTGGGTTGGTGATTACCAAGATCCGTCAACTTATCTGGATCCATTTAATGCCGAAGATGGTTTTTATCTCAAAATTTTCGGTCTAGATGCTAAGGAAGATCAAGAACTCATCAAGAGTCTAGGACTTGATACCTATACGAAACTTTTAAAAGAAGCAGACACTGAGAATCAAGATGTCGCTAAGCGTTATGAAAAATACGCTGAAGCTCAAGCTTGGATGATTGATAGTTCTCTGATCATGTCTACGATGTCAAATGGTGGTACAGCCTCTGTAACCAAAGTAACTCCCTTTACACGTGCTTATTCTCTAGTGGGAATCAAAGGTGATGGAAATAACTACAAGTACATGAGACTGCAAAAAGATCCTGTTACCAAGAAACAATTTGATGAAGCTAAGGCTAAGTGGGAAGAAGAAAGTAAAAAGGCTATCGAAAAGAGTCAAAAAGAATTTTCTAACCACGTTAAATAAAAATGAAAGACAAGCTGGCAAGATAAAATGCCCTTGTCTTTTTAATTTGTCATCGAGAAATGAAGTTAGTATACTTTTAAAGTAAATAAAGCATATAGAAGTGAATGAAAACGCTGAGAATGGTGGGAATAATTGGAATTTCTTTCATAATTGTGATATAATAATCCTAATTATTAACGTATAGGGGATTAACATGAATAGACGTTCAAAGAGAACTCGTTCTGGAAACATGAAACGAAATATTAACATAATCTTATTAACCATTTATCTATTGTTGGGTGGTTTTTTGCTGTTCTTGATTTTTAGACACAACATTTTAGCTTTTAGATACCTGAATATTATTTCTGCAGTTCTCGTTTTATTAGCTGCTTTAGTAGGACTACTGCTGATTGTTTATAAAAAAGCCGAGAAGTTTACGGTCTTCTTTTTGATGCTTGCCATCTTAGTTAGTTCATTTTCTCTCTATGCTTTGCAACAGTTTGTCGGTTTTACCAATCATATCAATTCGACGTCAAATTACTCAGAGTATTCGATTAGTGTGGTCGTTTTGAAAGATAGTGAGATCGATAATGTGACCCAACTAGATACGGTTACGGGGCCAACAGAGACAGACAATGACAATATTCAAAAGTTATTAGCAGATATTAAGACCAGCCAAAGTAAGGACTTGACAGTTGAGAATGCGACTTCTTACCTAGCAGCTTATAAGAGCCTGCTTTCTGGTGAAACGAAAGCAATCGTCTTAAATAGTGTCTTTGAAAATATTATTGAAGCAGAGTATCCTGACTATGCTTCTAAAATCAAGAAGATTTACACTAAAAATTTGATTAAAGAAGTTGCTGCGCCTAAGGTATCGAAGAATAAAGCTTTCAATATTTATGTGAGTGGTATTGATACCTACGGTCCAATCAGCTCAGTTTCGCGTTCAGATGTAAATATTTTGATGACGGTGAACCGTGATACCAAAAAAATCCTTCTCACTACAACTCCTCGTGATTCCTATGTACCAATCGCAGATGGAGGAAACAATCAAAAGGATAAATTGACCCATGCAGGGATTTATGGAGTAGACTCGTCGATTCATACCCTGGAAAATCTATACGGGGTTGATATCAATTACTATGTCCGTTTGAACTTCACTTCTTTTTGAAGTTGATTGACCTTTTAGGAGGGATTGATGTTTATAATGATCAAGAATTTACCGCACACACTAATGGGAAGCACTATCCAGTAGGAAATGTCCACTTAGATTCTGAGCAGGCTCTGGGATTTGTTCGTGAGCGCTACTCTCTAGCAGATGGAGATCGAGACCGTGGACGAAACCAACAAAAGGTTATTGTAGCTGTTATTCAGAAATTGACGTCAACTGAGGCTTTGAAGAACTATGACAATATCATTAAAGGATTGCAAGATTCTCTTCAAACCAATATGCCTTTGGAAACCATGATGGATCTAGTCAATACTCAGTTAGAGAGTGGAGGAAATTATAAAGTAAACTCTCAAGACTTGAAGGGGACTGGTCGTATGGATCTTCCTTCTTACGCCATGCCAGATAGTAACCTCTACATGATGGAAATCGACGATAGTAGTTTGGCTGCTGCGAAAGCTGCTATCAATGATGTGATGGAGGGGAAGTAGAATGATCGATATTCATTCGCACATCGTTTTTGATGTGGACGATGGTCCGAAGTCGATAGAGGAAAGTAAAAACCTTCTAAGAGAGGCCTATAGTCAAGGAGTGCGAACAATCGTTTCAACATCGCATAGACGAAAAGGAATGTTTGAAACTCCTGAAGAAAAGATTGCAACCAACTTTCTCAAGGTACGGGAAATGGCTAAGGAAGTTGCTAATGACCTAATCATTGCTTATGGGGCTGAAATCTACTATACTCCGGATGTCGTTGAGAAGTTGGAAAAGAAATTAATCCCCACGCTAAACGATAGTCGCTATGCCTTGATTGAATTTAGCATGAATACACCCTATCGAGATATACATAAGGGGTTGAGTGATATTCTAATGCTGGGTATTACGCCAGTCATTGCCCACATTGAACGCTACGATGCTTTAGAAAATAATGAAAAGCGCGTGCAAGAGCTGATTGACATGGGGTGTTATACTCAAGTCAATAGTTCTCATGTCTTGAAACCTAAACTCTTCGGAGAAACTTATAAATTCATGAAAAAGAGAGCTCAGTATTTCTTAGAGCGTGACCTCGTTCATGTAATCGCTAGTGATATGCACAACTTGGATCATAGACCGCCTCATATGGAAGAAGCCTATGATATCATTGCCAAAAAATACGGTGAAAACAAGGCCAAGGAACTCTTTAAAGAGAACCCAAGAAAAATCATAATGGATCAACTAATTTAGGAGAAAAAATGAAAGAAAAGAATATTATGGAAATTGATGTATTCCACTTGTTAAAAATTCTATGGAAACGAAAATTGCTGATTGTCTTGGTAGCATTCGTGACAGGGGCAGTAACATTTGCCTACAATAGTTTTATTGTGAAACCAGAGTTTACCAGTACTACCCGCATTTATGTGGTCAACCGTAATCAGGGAGATAAGCCTGGTTTGACCAACCAAGACTTGCAAGCGGGATCATACTTGGTAAAAGACTATCGTGAAATCATTCTCTCGCAAGACGTTTTAGAAAAAGTTGCGACTGATTTGAAATTAGATCTCCCTCCAAAAGGTCTAGCTGGTAAAATTAAGGTAACAGTTCCAGTGGATACGCGTATTGTTTCTATCTCTGTTACTGATCGTGCACCTGAGGAAGCGAGCCGTATCGCTAACTCTTTGAGAGAGGTTGCTGCTCAAAAAATCATCAGTGTCACGCGAGTTTCAGATGTGACAACACTTGAAGAAGCGCGTCCTGCAACATCCCCATCGTCTCCAAATATCCGTCGCAATACCATGGTTGGATTTCTTGCTGGAGCGGTTGTAATGGTTGTTACGGTTCTCCTAGTTGAACTCTTAGATACACGAGTGAAACGTCCAGAAGATATCGAAGATGTGATGCAAATTGCGCTATTGGGAGTAGTTCCAAATTTGGATAAATTGAAATAGGAGAGAGAGATGCCAACATTAGAGATTGTGCAAAAAAAATTAGATTTGGCAAGAAAAGCTGAAGAGTATTACAATGCGCTTCGTACCAATATACAGTTGAGTGGGAATAATTTGAAAGTTATTTCGATCACGTCTGTGAAACCGGGTGAAGGGAAGTCAACTACTTCTACAAATATTGCTTGGGCCTTTGCGCGTGCGGGCTATAAGACGCTGTTAATCGATGCCGATATTCGTAATTCTGTCATGTCAGGTGTTTTTAAATCGCGCGAGAAGATTACTGGGCTAACAGAGTTCTTATCTGGGACGACAGACCTATCACAAGGGCTATGTGATACCAATGTTGAAAACTTGTTTGTTATTCAAGCGGGTTCTATATCACCAAACCCAACAGCCTTGCTACAAAGTGAAAATTTTGCAACCATGCTTGATACCTTGCGTAAGTACTTTGATTACATCATTGTGGATACAGCGCCAATCGGAGTCGTCATCGATGCAGCTATCGTCACTCAAAAATGTGATGCTTCTGTTTTGGTAACGGCAGTAGGTGAAGCTAATAGAAGAGATGTTCAAAAGGCGAAAGGGCAGCTCGAACAAACAAGCAAACCATTCTTAGGAATTGTGCTCAATAAATTGAATACATCTGTTGAAAAATATGGTTCCTACGGTGCTTATGGCTCTTACGGAAATTATGGGAGAAAATAGGGGCTCTTGTAGTTTAAAAATTTTCTGAGGATGTTATTACAAGGGGGAGTTTAGGTGAAACAAAATAATATCATCTATTTTTGTTTTAAAAGATTTATGGATGTAATTATCGGCTTGTGTGGAACAATATTTATTGTGTTACCCTGTTTTCTAATCATCTTTTCAATCTACAAGATTAAAGGATATAAAGGAAGTATATTTTTTACACAATATAGAGCAGGTCTCAGAGGGAAAAAATTTAAAATCATTAAGTTTAGATCAATGGTCGAAAACGCAGAAGAAATTCTGATTTCGAATAAGGAACTTTATGAAAAATATAAAAACAATAGCTATAAATTGCCACCAAACGAGGATCCACGGCTTACAAATATTGGAGATTTTATAAGAAGAACAAGTATTGATGAAGTTCCTCAGTTTATAAATTTGGTACTAGGTGATATGAGTCTTATTGGGCCAAGGCCAATTCTTGAAAATGAACTAGATGAATATTCTAAGGAAGAGCAGGAAGTTTTATTGTCTGTTCGTCCTGGAATTACGGGGATATGGCAAGTTTCAGGTAGGAGTCAAGTATATTATCCTGAACGTTGTGAGATGGAATTGTATTATCCTAGAAATCAGTCTTTATGGCTAGACATCAAAATTTTCTTTTTGACTATTAGAAGAGTGTTATCTGGTGACGGAGCTCATTGAGAATTCAAGCTGAGTCAGTATGAAGTGGAATATATAAAGATAAAATTGAATACAAAAAGGATATCTTTGGTATTCAATTTTATCTTTTTGGGTCAGGATAGTTTTAGTGAAAATCTATTTTGGCTGGATATTTTTTAATAGAGAATGATTACAATTTTGATTAAAAGGTAGTTGAGCTAGTTATGGATGAAGGGAATTGAATTAGGATATAGAAATGTCTAAAACGTATAGAATCATAGTTGCAACACATAAACAATTTCAAATGCCAGAGGATAAGGACTTGTATATCCCTATCCAAGTTGGTAGTGAGGGTAAGGAAGATTTAGGTTATCAACCAGATAATCAAGGAGTCCATATTTCTCACCTTAATCCTTATTATTGTGAATTAACAGGATTATATTGGGCTTGGAAAAATTTAGAATGTGATTATCTTGGATTGGTACATTACCGTAGATATTTCACATCAAAACGACACTCATATAGAGAAGCAATTAGTATGGATGATATTATTCTTTCAAAGTCAGAAGTTAAAAACTTGCTGTCAAAATACGATGTTGTCGTTCCTAAAAAACGGAAATATTATATTGAAACGCTATACTCTCACTATGCACATACTCACGATGCCAATCATTTAGACGTGACACGTCAGATTGTTAGCGAGTTGAGACCGGATTATATCGATGCTTTTGATCAGGTCATGAAACAACGCAGTGGCTATATGTTCAATATGTTTATCATGTCCAAAGAAAATGTAGCAGCCTATTGTGAATGGTTGTTCCCAATTATCGATGAACTCTATAGAAGATTAGACATTACAGACTATTCTGCTTTTGACGCTAGATTATTTGGTCGTATCAGTGAACGCTTGTTCAATGTTTGGTTGGCAAAACAAGATTTGCGGGTAAAAGAGATTCCGTTCATTTATATGGAAAAAATTGATTTGATTCAAAAAGGGAAGTCCTTTTTACAAGCAAAATTCTTTGGAAAAAAATATGGACAGAGTTTTTAGATAGGGATGAATAATAAGAATGAAATTAGTACTAAAAATAAAATCTGTACCAGAACTTTTGGCTCTTGTTGCTTTAGGGATATTTTTAACGGTTTCGATATTAAATGTAACTTTTTTATGCTCGGTATCTGCCTGGAACAGTTTATAAATTAGCGATAGCTTTTTTTCCCTCTTTCTTTTTGGTTATAAAAAGAGTCGTTTAAGAGAAAAATATGATTATAGAACTCTCATTGGTTTGTTTGCAACGATTTTAATTTATTTTATAGTGGGGAAAATAACAGCTCTCAGTTCAGAACTTCCTGTAAGTATATTATTTATTTATACTTTACGAGATATTCCCTTTAAGAAGGTGGCGAAAACATCATTAGTCGTTAGTATGTGCCTGTTGTTTTTTTGTTATCATAAGCGCAAGATTAGGAATCATAACGAACTATGTAGAAATTTCTGGTCCTCGAGTGCGGACCTACCTAGGTTTTTAGATATGCTCTATTTCCTTCGATTTTTACTGATGAATATAGTTGCTATTGTGTTTTATTTAAAGCAAAACAAAATCCAATACTGGCAATGGTTACTGTTGGCTCTTTCTGTTTATTGGGTATATGATCAAACGGATTCTCGTTTAACATTTTATAGTTCCTGTGTATTGCTGACATGCAGTTTGTTAATAAAAATGGTTTCCGAAACTATTTTTCAAAGTTAGGATATGTGTTTAAAGCTTTTAAACCAACCTTTATTGTAAATGCAGTTATTAGTTTTTGGATCTCCGTTACCTATCTCAATTCAAGTCATTCTTTTATCAATGATCTTCTTTTTAAAGTGAATCATATGTTAGGTGGTCGGATATACTTGGCTAATAAATCTTTAAATCTCTATGGTTTTGGATTTTTTGGACGACCAGTTTACTGGAATGGGAATGGTCTGACTGTTGAAGGTGTTAGAAACTATCAGACCTATCTGTATGTGGACAATTTGTACGTCCAAATTTTACAGAGATTTGGTCTACTCATCCTGGGATTAATGGTCTCAGTTCTATCTTTGACACTACTTAAAGTCATTAAGAAACGACAGTGGATTCTTGCTCTGATTTTGATATTAATGAGTTTTCACTCTATGGTTGATGATTTGAATTTGTATCTTCATAATAATATTTTTTGGATATTGGTAGGTGTTTTAATAAACCCGGATTATCAGTTTTCTGATGAAAGCGATGAAGATCTAGGGGGACGTTCGTCTGAAAAAATTGTATAGTGAAATGGTAAGAAGTATTTAACAAGAACTTAAGAGAGCATAGACTGGAAAGACGGTTTTATTTCGATTTATATAGGAGGAAAGTATGTCGGATATCAAAATCATTCAAGATAAGATTTTATCTATTTTGAAAGAGTTTATTATTATTTGCGAAGAAAATAACCTAACCTACTATGCTCTAGGTGGGACTTTACTAGGTGCTGTTCGTCATCAAGGTTTTATTCCTTGGGATGATGACATTGATATTGGAATGCCCAGGGAAGATTATGAAAAGTTCAAAAAAATAGCTTCAAATGTCTTGCCAGAAAATTACAAGTTTTTAAGCGAAGGTACATTAAATTATAAAAAAGCTTTCTCTGTGATCCGAGATGATTCTACAAAAATCATCATGAATTATAGTAAAGAAGAATTGGTAGAAAGTTTGTGGATAGACATTTTTCCGCTAGATGGTATGCCGTCTAATGCTTTAAAGAAAAAAATTCATTCTTTGAGATACTTGTACGCAAGGATGATGGTTCAACTCTCGCAATTCAATAGTTTGGTGAATCAGAAAAAAGAAAATCGACCATTCATTGAAAAGATAATTATTGCTTTTGCGAATGCTGTTAATATTGAGAAGATTATTTCCTTTACCTGGGCTCAGAAAAAATATTTACAAACGATAAAAAAATATTCGTTTGATGAAGCTTATGCAGGAAATTATACGGGAGCTTACAAATTAAAAGAGATAGTACCAAGTGATTACTTTGGAGAACCAGTCCTATTACAGTTTGAAGATCTTAAACTTTGTTGTCCTTGCAAATACAAAGAATATCTAACAGCCATTTACGGAGCGGATTATATGCAATTGCCGCCAGAAGATAAAAGGACTCTTCACCACTACGAGATTATATCACTGGGTGAAAATGAAGGGGAAGTGTAGTTTAAAGATGAAAAAAATCGCTTTAGTGAAATGGAGTATCGATAGAACAGATGGAGGACTGAAAGTAGCAACCAGCCTTGCAAATGAGTTATCAACTATGTATGAAGTTCATCTTCTCTCGATGATTTCTACAGAAAACAATTTCTTCTCGCTGAAACAATCGGTTCGATATCAAAATTTATCATCAAAGAAAATATCTATGAGTAAAAATTTTCTCGAAGCGGTCAAGTTGTTGAGAAACTATCTGAAAGAAGAGAACATTGATATTGTTTTTGGAATCGGAATGAGTATGAATACAGTTGGTGTAGCAAGCACAATTGGTTTGAAAACAAAAATTTGTTTCCTGCGACCATACAAATTCTATAGTAGATATTGATACGAAAGTTAAGAAGATACAAAGGTATATTGGAGCGAAATTTGCTGATAAACTCGTGACCCTTACTCAAGAAGACCGTGAAAATTATATAAAAAAATACGGTGTTTCTGAGGAAAGAATTTGCTACATCTATAATTGGAAAGAGGCTGCTCTTCCAGATATCTCCTATAATAAAAAAATTCAACTAAAATCGTGACGGTTGGCCGTTTCGATTATCAAAAAAAGGATATGATTATCTTGTTCAAGTCGCGAAAAAAAGTGTTAGCGAAAAAGGTCTGACTGGACTTGGGAAATCTACGGTTCCGGAAGTCAAGATGAAGTGGACAAAAATCAGAAATCTAATCAACGAAAAATGATTTACAGGATAAGTTAGTCATCAAAGGGCTTGAAAAAAATCAGGATTTGATTTATGGAGATAAAGGGATTTATGTCATGACATCTCGCTATGAAGGTTTACCTCTAGTTCTACTGGAAGCACAGCAATACAATCTTCCTATAGTTAGCTTTAGTTGTCCGACAGGACCGAACGAAATTGTTAATGATGGAGTTAATGGCTATCTGGTTGAGTGTTATGATACGGACAAGTTGAGTGAAAAAAATTGCTTGAACTGATGGAAGATTCGAACTTGCGAAGTTCCCTCTCCAATCATGCCAAGGATAATATGGATAAATTCGATAAGGAAAAAATTCTCAAGCAGTGGATTGAACTAATTGAGACGATTTAAGAGATAAGATGAAGGATTGCTTGTTATCAATTGTAATGCCTAGTTATAATATTTAGAACTACATTTCAAAAGGGCTGGAGTCTTTTCAACAAGTGCTTCCGAATTATAAAAATAAATTTGAAGTACTGGTTGTCATGGATGGTCAATAATTCTGAAAGGTCGTTAAAGGAACTATATAGAAAGCTTGAGTAAAGCTCATATAAATACGTTCCTACGAAAAAATTTGACAGATTGTCTTACTTAAATTATAGGACTAACTTTGCTTTGGGAATAATTTTTAATCCGATTTTGAAGAAATACTCTAAAAAGAAAGAAAAAGAGAGGGGCGTTTAAGATGTTTATCAGCATCGTTGTTCCTGTTTATAATGTTGCAGACTATCTGCATTTTGCGATAGAAAGCTTAATTAAACAGACCTATCAAAACTTTGAGATAATCCTTGTAAATGATGGTTCCACAGATAATTCTCCTATATTATGCGAAGATTATGCAAAGCAATATGAAAATATCCATGTTTTCCACAAAGAAAATGGTGGATTATCTGATGCACGTAACTTTGGAGTGGCGAAAGCCAACTCAGACTGGATTTTCTTTTTAGATCCGGATGATTATCTTGAAGAATATACTCTAGAGTTAATCGTGAAAATTCAGGAAACACATCAAGCAGACTTGATTTCAACAAAGGTAAAAGCCACTTCAAAATATAATGCTTATACTTCTTATCGATTGCAAGACTCAGACTATAAAGATTTGGCTCCGATTACAAAAGAAAAGGCTCTGGAACTAATGTTGGATGACAAAGTTGCAACGGTTTCTGCTTGTGCTAAGCTTTATCGGAAATGCATCTTGGAACGCGTTCCATTTCCAGTCGGGAAAATCTATGAGGATTTTTATGTTGTAGCAGAACATCTTGCCTTAGCTGAAAGAATCGTGATCAGTCCACTTGAAACCTACAATTACTATCGTAGGGAAGGGAGTATAGTTCGTTCAACTTTTACTGAAAAAAGATATGATTTCTTTGAAGCTGTTGCAAAAAATGAGGAAGTTATTAAAAGAGAGTACATTCAGAGTCCAGAATTAAAGCAAGCTTTGCAAGCTAAAAAATTATTAGGTGGTTTTGTAGTAATTGGTGCAAAAGCTGACTCAGGCTTAAAAGATTTTTCAAAAGATAAAGAGTTGTTGAGAGTCGAAATGGGTAACTTGTTAAAAAATAATAAGTTATCATGGAAACTAAAACTGAAATACCTTATTTTTATTTTTAGCCCTAAATTGTATTTGTTGCTACGATAGTCTCGTGCATAGATCCAATTTAATTTGCAACAAGTGTCAAAAAAATGTAGGAAAGAGGAAATATGAAAGAAGTTTTTAGAATAATTGACCATTATAAGTATGACCAGTCAAGCTTTTTGTTTTCACTGATTAATTCTAAATTGGATGACTTGAAATGAAAGTATTAAAAAACTACGCCTACAATCTTTCTTATCAATTGTTGGTAATTATACTTCCGATTATTACGACTCCCTATGTAACACGGGTCTTTTCTTCGGATGATTTAGGGACGTATGGATACTTTAATTCCATTGTCACCTACTTTATTCTCTTAGCGACGTTAGGAGTTGCTAACTATGGTACTAAGGTCATTTCAGGACATCGTAATGAGATTAATAAAAACTTTTGGGGTATCTACTCTCTACAATTAGGGGCAACAGTTCTTTCTCTGTCCTTATATGCTCTTCTTTGTCTGACCCTTCCCTTTATGCAAAATCCGGTAGCCTACATTCTAGGCTTGAGTTTAGTTTCAAAGGTTTAGACATTTCCTGGCTCTTTCAAGGGCTAGAAGATTTTCGAAAGATTACTGTTCGAAATATCACAGTTAAACTTGTTGGAGTCATTTCAATCTTCCTCTTTGTCAAATCTGCAAATGACCTATATCTCTATGTTTTTTTGCTAACCATATTTGAACTTTTGGGGCAACTAAGTATGTGGTTACCTGCTCGGAAGTTTATCGGCAGTTCTCATTTTAGCATAGAATATGCTAGGCATCATTTAAAGCCGGTCATATTATTATTCCTTCCTCAAGTAGCTATTTCTTTGTACATTACGCTGGATCGTACCATGCTTGGAGCCTTAGCTTCTACAAAAGATGTAGGAATTTATGACCAGGCCCTAAAATTAGTAAATATCCTTCTGACCTTGGTAACTTCCTTGGGAAGTGTTATGTTGCCTCGAGTAGCTAACTTATTAGCAACAGGAGATCATAGAGCAGTCAATAAGATGCATGAAATGTCCTTCCTCATTTATAATTTAGTGATTTTTCCAATAATGGCAGGAATTTTAATCGTCAATGATGATTTTGTTCAGTTTTTCCTTGGGCAGGATTTTCAGGATGCACGTTATGCAATTGCCATTATGATCTTCCGTATGTTCTTTATCGGTTGGACCAACATCATGGGAATTCAGATTTTAATTCCTCATAATAAAAATAAAGAATTCATGATTTCAACAACAGCTCCCGCAATTATCAGTGTAGGTTTGAACTTACTATTCCTTCCTAAACTTGGATATATCGGAGCAGCCATTGTTTCTGTTTTGACAGAGGCGTTGGTATGGGCGATACAATTATACTTTACCCGTAGATACCTAAAAGAAGTTCCAATTATCGGATCTTTGACAAAAATAGTCCTAGCATCAGCTATCATGTATGGTATATTGCTAGGTTTAAAAACAGTTATACATTTTTCACCAACCATAAATGTTATAGTATTTGCAGTGCTTGGTGGAATCATTTATCTTTTTGCAATTCTATCTTTGAAAGTGGTAGATGTAAAAGAATTAAAACAAATCATTAAGAAATAATGGAGTTAACTATGTACGATTATCTTATCGTTGGTGCTGGTTTGTCTGGAGCAATCTTCGCACACGAAGCTACAAAACGCGGTAAAAAAGTTAAAGTGATTGACAAGCGTGATCACATCGGTGGAAATATCTACTGTGAAAATGTTGAGGGCATCAATGTCCACAAGTATGGTGCCCACATTTTCCATACTTCCAATAAAAAAGTATGGGACTATGTTAACCAATTCGCTGAGTTTAACAACTATATCAACTCGCCAGTGGCTAACTACAAGGGGAGTCTTTACAATCTTCCTTTCAATATGAACACCTTCTACGCTATGTGGGGGACTAAGACACCACAAGAAGTCAAGGACAAGATTGCCCAGCAAACGGCTGATATGAAAGATGTTGAGCCCAAGAACTTGGAAGAACAAGCCATCAAGTTGATTGGTCCAGATATCTATGAAAAGTTGATCAAGGGCTACACAGAAAAACAATGGGGACGTTCTGCAACAGACCTTCCGCCATTTATTATCAAGCGCCTCCCAGTGCGTTTGACCTTTGATAACAACTACTTTAACGACCGTTACCAAGGTATTCCAATCGGTGGCTATAACGTCATCATTGAAAACATGCTTGGCGATGTAGAAGTAGAGCTTGGTGTTGATTTCTTTGCCAATCGTGAAGAGCTAGAAGAATCAGCTGAAAAAGTTGTCTTTACAGGGATGATTGACCAGTACTTTGACTACAAACACGGGGAGTTGGAATACCGTAGCCTTCGTTTTGAGCATGAAGTCTTGGATGAAGACAATTATCAAGGAAATGCTGTGGTCAACTATACAGAACGTGAGATTCCTTATACTCGTATCATCGAGCACAAGCATTTCGAGTATGGTACTCAACCAAAGACGGTTATCACTCGTGAGTATCCAGCTGATTGGAAACGTGGAGATGAGCCATATTATCCAATCAATGATGAGAGAAACAATGCCATGTTTGCTAAGTATCAAGAAGAAGCAGCCAAAAATGACAAGGTTATCTTCTGTGGTCGCTTGGCAGATTATAAATACTATGATATGCATGTAACTGTTGAACGTGCATTGGATGTGGTAGAGAAAGAACTAGGAAGTATCTAAGAACATCACAGATAAAGGGGAGAAAAGGTGAAATATTATCTGAAGGATTCATTTCTGAGTAATGAATATGAAAAGAATGCAGGAAATAAGGCACGAAATGACGTAGAAGCTATTCTAGTCTCAGAGGGTTATAAGGGGTTGGAACTCAAGGTTGAGAATTGGTATAAGATGAATTTCTTTAAAGCTCAGCAACACAAATATCGTGCGCTCAAGTCTGTCTTTGATCAGTTGGGAGCTGGGGATGAATTGCTGATTCAGTTCCCAATTATCCACCATACATTTTTCATCTCACAACTCATTAAGCAGGCGCAAAATAGAGGGGTCAAATTCTATCTTGTGATTCATGATATTGAAACCTTGCGTCATGTAGGAAATTCAGCAGTGAAACTTCGTCATAAAGTGAGAAATTACTTCCAAGAGAAGGCAGCTCTTACATCAGTGGATGGCATTATCGTTCATAATGATATCATGAAAAATGCTTTGACAATTCAAGGCATACCATCAGATAAAATGGTTAGCTTGGAGATTTTTGACTATCTGATTCCGAACTTTGAGGAAAAAAGTGTTCCACAAAAAGAAGAAGCGATTATCATCGCCGGAAATCTAATTCCAACAAAATCAGGCTATCTTTATAATTTGCCAGAACAGCCAGCCTATAATCTCTATGGAATGGGGTACGATGAAAGTCGTGCATTGAAAAATACCACCTACTTTGGTTCCTTTATGCCAGATGACCTCCCAAATGCTCTTCAAGGTAGTTTTGGTTTGGTGTGGGATGGTGATAGTTCAGAAACTTGCCAAGGTTCTTTCGGAAATTACCTACGTATTAACAACTCCCACAAGGCTTCTCTTTATTTGGCTTCGGGCTTTCCTCTAGTTGTTTGGAAAGAGTCTGCCCTTGCGCATTTTGTGCTAGATAAGCAATGTGGTATAGCAATTGATTCTCTAAATGACCTCCAGAAGGCACTGGACGATTTGACAGATCGAGATTACATGGAACTGTCAGCTAATGCTAGACAAGTAGGAGTAGCGCTTCGAAATGGTGATTATCTGAAATCGGCTATTTCTAAATTGAAGTAAGAATTTGAAGCTACTCATTAATCAGTTCGTTAGAAAGATTACTTCATTATGAAAGGTATTATTCTTGTAGCGGGTTCGGGAACGCGCCTGTACCACTTACTCGGGCTGCGTCAAAACAGCTGACACTTATGACCACGTGACAGATCGAGCTGGTCACGACCTCCGCTATGCTATCGATGCTAGCAAACTTCGTGATGAACTAGGATGGAAACCCGAGTTTACCAACTTTGAAGCAGGTCTCAAAGAGACCATCAAGTGGTACACAGACAACCAAGACTGGTGGAAATCTGAGAAAGAAGCGGTAGAGGCTAACTATGCTAAAACGCAACAAGTGATTAAATAATCAGATACTAAAAAGCAAGAGAACTCAAGGTCTCTTGCTTTTTATGTATGTCGTAATCTTTTATTTTCTTACTTCTTGTTTATAAAATTCTTTGAGGGCATCTTGCCAGGATGGAATGACGAAACCTGTCGCCTTTGCCTTCGCCAAGCTCATGGTTGAGTTGAGAGGTCGTTTGGCCTTGGCAGGAAACTTGCTGGAGTCTACTGGAATCACTTCGATATCACTGTCTTTAAGAATCTCGACAGCAAAGTCATACCAAGTGGTGTCTTCAGTGGAGTCATTTGATAAGTGGTAGTAGCCAAATGCTTTTTGATTTTCAGTCAAGTAGGTCATGAACTCAGCCAAGGTACGTGTCCAAGTCGGACGACCGTGTTGGTCGTTGACCACTGTGAGCGTTTTATGGGTTTTGGCTAGATTTTGCATGGTAAAGACAAAGTTTTTACCATAATTTCCAAAGACCCAAGCAGTGCGGATGATGTAATGCTGTGACGTAAGGGTTTCAACAAGTTCTTCCCCCATTCGCTTGGTACGCCCGTACTCTGTCTGCGGATCAGGTAGGTCATCGACTTCCCATTCTTGTCCTACTGGTTTCTTTCCATCAAAGACATAGTCTGTTGAGATATAGACCAGAGTAGCTCCATATTTTTCAGAGGCCGTGGCTACATTTTCAGTTCCAGTTACGTTGATGGCAAAATCCAGTTCTTTCCCCTCATCTTCTGCTGCATCCACAGCAGTGTAGGCTGCACAATGATAGACTAGAGTTGGCTTAACCTCAGCAAATACCTTCTCAACCATTTCAGCATTCGTGATATCCATTTCGGCCACATCCACTGCAACATAGTCCACATTTCGTTCATCTAGTAAATAACGTAGTTCAGTACCGAGTTGACCATTCGCACCTGTAATTAATATCATTGTCTTCTCCTTCACTTTTCTTCTCTCTAACTAATCATAGCAAAAAAATGATAAAAAATCTGTTATCCGGTCTTATTTTAAGAATTTGTGCTAGAAAAAATTGTGTTAGGAAATATGAATGTGAGGTAAATTTTTTAATAGAAAATCATTTTATCAGAATTTACCAAATTAAGTAAAAAATTCAGAAAATTCTGTTGACATCTCTCTAAAAAGAGTCTATAATGGAGAGAAAGTTTTAAAGGAGAAATAAATGAAAAGTTCAAAAATATTTGCTCTTGCGGGTGTAACCTTATTGGCGGCTGCGACTCTAGCTGCTTGCTCTGGATCAGGATCGAGTGCAAAATCTGAGAAAACATTCTCATATATCTATGAAACAGACCCTGACAACCTCAACTATTTGACAACTGGTAAGGCGGCTACTGCAAATATTACCAGTAACGTTGTTGATGGCTTGCTAGAAAATGACCGCTATGGTAACTTTGTACCGTCAATGGCTGAGGATTGGTCAGTATCCAAGGATGGATTGACTTATACTTATACCATTCGGAAGGATGCAAAATGGTATACTTCTGAAGGAGAAGAGTATGCAACGGTTAAAGCGCAAGACTTTGTAACTGGTCTAAAATATGCTGCTGATAAAAAATCAGATGGTCTTTATCTTGTTCAGGAATCAATCAAAGGATTGGATGCCTATGTGAAAGGAGAAATCAAAGATTTCGCTGAAGTAGGTATTAAGGCTCTTGATGACCACACTGTTCAGTACACCTTGAACAAGCCAGAAAGCTTCTGGAATTCTAAGACAACGATGGGGGTAATGGCTCCAGTTAATGAAGAGTTCTTAAACTCTAAAGGGGATGATTTCGCTAAAGGAACAGATCCAGGTAGCATCCTATATAATGGCCCATTCTTGCTAAAATCTATCGTAGCCAAATCTTCTGTTGAGTTTGAAAAAAATCCAAACTATTGGGATAAGGACAATGTTCATCTTGATAAAGTGAAATTGTCCTACTGGGATGGTCAAGATACCAACAAACCAACCGAAGCCTTCAAAGATGGCAGCTTTACAATGGCCCGTCTCTTCCCAACAAGCGCTAGCTACCCAGAGACTGAAAAAGAATATAAAGACAATATTGTTTATACACAACAAGACTCATCAACTTTCTTAGTTGGTATCAATATCGATCGTCAGTCTTATCAATACTCATCTAAAACAACTGATGAACAAAAAAATTCTACCAAGAAAGCTCTTCTAAACAAAGACTTCCGTCAAGCACTTGCCTTTGGTTTTGATAGAACAGCCTATGCTTCTCAAGTCAATGGTGCAAGTGGTGCTACTAAGCTACTTCGTAACTTGTTTGTACCGCCAGCATTCGTGCAGGCAGATGGAAAGAACTTTGGCGAAATGGTTAAAGAAAAATTGGTGACTTATGGTGACGAGTGGAGCAACGTGAACTTGGCCGATGCTCAAGATGGACTCTATAACCCAGATAAGGCCAAAGCAGAATTTGCCAAAGCTAAGGCAGCTCTTCAAGCTGAAGGTGTGCAATTCCCAATTCACTTGGATATGCCTGTAGACCAAACCAATACAACAAAAGTTCAACGTGTTCAATCCTTCAAACAATCGCTTGAAGCTACTCTAGGGGCAGAGAACGTCGTTGTCGATATCCAACAACTTCAAAAAGATGATGTCTTGAATATCACTTACTTTGCTGAAACAGCTGCTGGAGAAGACTGGGATATCTCAGATAACGTTGGATGGTCCCCAGACTTTGCAGACCCATCTACATACCTAGATATCATCAAGCCATCTGTAGGGGAAAATACAAAGACTTACCTAGGATTTGACTCTGGAACAAACAACGCTGCAGCGAAGCAAGTTGGTTTGGAAGACTACGAAAAAATGGTTGTTGAAGCTGGTGAAGAAGTGAATGACGTTTCAAAACGTTATGAAATATGCTGCTGCCCAAGCTTGGTTGACAGACAGTGCCTTGCTCATCCCAACAACTTCCCAAACTGGTCGTCCAATGTTGTCTAAGATGGTTCCATTTACACTTCCGTTTGCATACTCTGGTAACAAGGGTATGAGCGAAGCCCTCTTGTATAAATACCTAGATGTACAAGATAAAGCAGTAACAGCAGATGAATACCAAAAAGCTCAAGAAAAATGGTTGAAAGAAAAAGAAGAGTCAAATAAAAAGGCTCAAGAAGATCTCGCAAACCATGTGAAATAACTTTTTAAAAATAAAGGATTTAGCCATTGAGATGATGGTTAGGTCCTTTTTTATCATTGCTATAAGACTCTGTAAGATGAGAAACAGAATTTTTCAGAATAGAGAAGAAATTCTTCATTTTTAGTTTTTCCCTATTGCTTTCTTTCTCATTATTTGTTATATTAAAAGTACAATTATTTTTTTATTACGCTTAAGCATTGCACTTTCGGAGGAAGGAGTATTTTTTAAAAAAGAAATGTAAACGCTTACGTGAAAACGAAAGGATTTAGGAGTTCATGGATAAACGATTTTTTGAAAAACGCTGTAAGTTCAGTATTCGTAAGTTTACGCTTGGAGTAGCTTCGGTAATGATTGGGGCGACTTTCTTTGCTGCTGCTCCAGTCTTAGCAGATCAAGCAACTGTTGGCTCAACAAATAATTTACCGAGTGAACTGGCTGATTTGGACAAGCGGGCTAGTAATGAGGGGCGAGATTTTGATCAGGAAGCTGCTGCTCAGAATCCAGGTTCTGATGAAATAACTGACGGACCTAAGACTGAAGAGGAATTGTTAGCTCAAGAAAAAGAAAAGTCAGATAAACCAAGCAATCTTCCAAAAGAACTAGAAGATAAGTTGGAGAAAGCTGAAGACAATGGACGCGAAGTTGACAAGGATCAATTGGCCCAAGATACTGGAAAACTTGTTCCAGAAGATGTAGCTAAAACGACTAACGGGGAATTAAACTACGGAGCAACTGTTAAAATCAAGACGCCATCTGGCGAAGGTAGTGGTATTGTTATTGGGAAAGACCTTGTTTTGACTGTTTCTCATAACTTTATCAAGGACAGCCAAGATGGAAATATCCGTAAGGTTGTTGACAATGACCAAGGGGATGGAGATATTTATAGCATTTCCTACCCAGGTATGCCGGATGTGAAGTTTGGCAAGAAAGACGTCATCCACTGGGATCGTGAGGGCTATCTAAAAGGCTTTAAGAATGATTTGGCGCTTGTGAGATTGCGTACGGTTCTTGAAAACACTCCAGTAGAAGTGACTAAAAAGCCAGTTGTTAAGAAAATCGGAGATAAACTCCATGTCTTTGGTTATCCAGAAGGGAAATTGGAACCAATTGTCAATACTACAGTTGATTTTGCAGAACCATATGGAGAAGGTGTTCAAGGAATTGGTTACCAAGGAGGAAAACCTGGTGCTAGTGGCGGCGGTATCTTTGATACAGAAGGAAAACTTGTCGGTGTTCACCAAAATGGTGTAGTTGGAAAACGTAGTGGAGGCATTCTCTTCTCACCAGCTCAACTAAAATGGATCCAAGACCACATGCAGGGAATTTCAAGTGTGAAACCAGCAGACTTGGAAGAGAAAGAAAAACCGGCTGAAGAAAAACCAAAAGAGGATAAACCTGCAGCTGCTAAACCTGAAACACCTAAGACAGTGACTCCTGAATGGCAAACAGTAGCGAATAAAGAGCAACAGGGAACCGTCACTATTCGCGAAGAAAAGGGTGTCCGCTATAACCAATTGTCTTCAACTGCACAGAACGACAATGGCGATAAACCAGCCTTGTTTGAAAAACAAGGATTGACAGTTGACGCTAATGGAAATGCGACTGTTGCTCTAACCTTCAAAGAAGATTCGGAAAAAGGCAAATCACGTTTTGGTGTCTTCTTGAAATTTAAAGACACCAATAACAATGTTTTTGTAGGATACGACTCAGGTGGTTGGTTCTGGGAATACAAAACTCCAGGAAATAGCACTTGGTATAAAGGCAACCGTGTAGCAGCACCAGAAACAGGTTCTGTAAACCGTCTATCTATCACTCTTAAGTCAGATGGCCAGCTCAATGCCAGCAATAACGATGTCAATCTCTTTGATACAGTGACCTTGCCAGGGGCGGTCAATGATAATCTGAAAAATGAGAAGAAGATCCTTCTTAAAGCAGGAACTTATGGCAATGACCGCACAGTTGTCAGCGTTAAAACAGACAATCAAGAAGGCGTAAAGCGGATGATACTCCTGCCCAGAAAGAAACAGGTCCGGTTGTTGACGATAGCAAAGTGACTTATGATACGATCCAGTCTAAGGTCCTCAAGGCAGTGATTGACCAAGCCTTTCCTCGTGTGAAAGAATACACTTTGAATGGCCATACTTTATCAGGGCAAGTTCAACAATTCAATAGAGTCTTTATCAACAAACACGAAGTGACACCCGAAGTTACTTACAAAAAAATCAATGAGACAACAGCAGAGTACGTGATGAAACTTCGTGATGATGCTAACTTCATCAATGCAGAAATGACGGTCCGTCTGCAAGTTGTAGATAACCAGTTGCACTTTGATGTGACTAAGATTGTCAACCACAATCAAGTTACTCCAGGTCAAAAGATTGATGACGAAAGAAAATTGCTTTCTACGATTAGTTTCCTAGGCAACGCTCTTGTCTCTGTTTCGAGTGATCAAGCTGGTGCTAAGTTTGATGGGGCAACCATGTCAAACAACACGCATGTCAGCGGAGACGATCATATCGATGTAACCAATCCAATGAAAGACTTGGCCAAGGGTTACATGTATGGATTTGTTTCTACAGATAAGCTTGCTGCAGGTGTTTGGAGCAACTCTCAAAACAGCTATGGTGGTGGTTCGAATGACTGGACCCGTTTGACAGCCTATAAAGAAACGGTTGGAAATGCCAACTATGTCGGAATTCATAGCTCTGAGTGGCAATGGGAAAAAGCTTATAAGGGTATTGTCTTCCCAGAATACACCAAGGAACTTCCAAGTGCCAAGGTTGTTATCACTGAAGATGCCAACGCAGACAAGAAAGTCGATTGGCAAGATGGTGCCATTGCTTATCGTAGCATCATGAACAACCCTCAAGGTTGGGAAAAAGTCAAGGATATCACAGCTTATCGTATCGCGATGAACTTTGGTTCTCAAGCACAAAACCCATTCCTCATGACTCTAGATGGTATCAAGAAAATCAATCTCCATACAGATGGTCTTGGACAGGGTGTTCTCCTTAAAGGATATGGTAGTGAAGGTCACGACTCTGGTCACTTGAACTATGCTGATATTGGTAAACGTATTGGTGGTGTTGAAGACTTCAAGACCTTGATTGCGAAAGCGAAGAAATATGGTGCTCATCTAGGTATCCATGTTAACGCTTCTGAGACTTATCCTGAATCTAAATACTTCAATGAAAATATTCTTCGTAAGAATCCAGATGGCAGCTATAGCTATGGCTGGAACTGGCTAGACCAAGGTATCAACATTGATGCGGCTTATGACTTGGCACATGGTCGTTTGGCACGTTGGGAAGATTTGAAAAATAAACTTGGTGAAGGCCTCGACTTTATCTATGTGGACGTTTGGGGCAATGGCCAATCTGGTGATAACGGTGCCTGGGCTACTCACGTTCTTGCTAAAGAAATCAACAAACAAGGCTGGCGCTTTGCGATTGAGTGGGGCCATGGTGGTGAGTACGACTCTACCTTCCATCATTGGGCAGCTGACTTGACCTATGGTGGCTACACTAACAAAGGTATCAACAGTGCCATCACACGCTTTATCCGTAACCACCAAAGATGCTTGGGTTGGAGACTACAGAAGTTACGGTGGTGCTGCTGACTACCCACTTCTAGGTGGTTACAGCATGAAGGACTTTGAAGGCTGGCAAGGACGAAGCGACTACAATGGCTATGTAACCAACCTCTTTGCCCATGACGTCATGACTAAGTACTTCCAACACTTCACTGTAAGTAAATGGGAAAATGGTACACCAGTTACCATGACAGACAACGGTAGCACCTATAAATGGACTCCAGAAATGAAGGTTGAGCTAGTCGATGCAGCAGGTAACAAGGTTGTTGTGACTCGTAAGTCAAACGATGTCAATAGCCCACAATACCGTGAACGTACAGTAACGCTCAACGGACGTGTCATCCAAGATGGTTCAGCTTACTTGACTCCTTGGAACTGGGATGCGAATGGTAAGAAACTTCCTACTGATAAGGAAAAAATGTACTACTTCAATACGCAAGCTGGTGCAACAACTTGGACACTTCCAAGCGATTGGGCAAATAGCAAGGTTTACCTTTACAAGCTAACTGACCAAGGTAAGACAGAAGAGAAAGAATTAACTGTAAAAGACGGCAAGATTACCCTAGACCTTCTAGCAAATCAACCATACGTTCTCTACCGTTCAAAACAAACCAATCCTGAAATGTCATGGAGCGAAGGCATGCACATCTATGACCAAGGATTTAACAGTGGAACCTTGAAACACTGGACCATTTCTGGTGATGCATCTAAGGCAGAAATTGTCAAATCACAGGGTGCAAATGAAATGCTTCGTATCCAAGGTAATAAGAGCAAGGTCAGCCTTACTCAGAAACTGACTGGCTTGAAACCAAATACCAAGTATGCGGTTTATGTCGGTGTTGATAACCGTAGTAATGCTAAGGCAAGTATCACAGTGAATACTGGCGAAAAAGAAGTGACTACTTACACCAATAAGTCACTCGCACTCAACTATATCAAAGCTTATGCTCATAACAATCGCCGTGAAAATGCTACAGTTGACAATACAAGTTACTTCCAAAACATGTACGCCTTCTTTACAACTGGATCTGACGTATCAAATGTTACTCTGACCTTGAGTCGTGAAGCTGGTGATGAAGCAACTTACTTTGATGAAATTCGTACCTTTGAAAATAATTCAAGCATGTACGGAGAAAACCATGATACAGGTAAAGGTACCTTCAAACAAGACTTTGAAAATGTTGCTCAGGGTATCTTCCCATTCGTAGTGGGTGGTGTCGAAGGTGTTGAAGACAATCGCACTCACTTGTCTGAAAAGCATGATCCATATACACAACGTGGTTGGAACGGTAAGAAAGTTGATGATGTTATCGATGGAAATTGGTCATTGAAGACAAATGGGCTAGTGAGCCGTCGTAACTTGGTTTACCAAACTATTCCGCAAAACTTCCGCTTTGAAGCTGGTAAGACTTATCGTGTAACCTTTGAATACGAAGCAGGATCAGACAATACCTATGCCTTTGTAGTTGGTAAGGGAGAATTCCAGTCAGGTCGTCGTGGTAGTCAAGCAAGCAACTTGGAAATGCATGAATTGCCAAATACTTGGACGGATTCTAAGAAAGCCAAGAAGGCAACCTTCCTTGTGACAGGTGCAGAAACAGGCGATACTTGGGTAGGTATCTACTCAACTGGAAACGCAAGCAATACTCGTGGAGATTCTGGTGGGAATGCTAACTTCCGTGGTTATAACGACTTCATGATGGATAATCTTCAAATCGAAGAAATTACCCTAACAGGTAAGATGTTGACAGAAAATGCTCTGAAACTACTTGCCAACTGTAGCCATGACCAACTACACCAAAGAGTCTATGGATGCTTTGAAAGAGGCGGTCTTTAACCTCAGTCAGGCCGATGATGATATCAGTGTTGAAGAAGCGCGTGCAGAGATTGCCAAGATTGAAGCCTTGAAGAATGCTTTGGTTCAGAAGAAAACAGCCTTGGTAGCAGAAGACTTTGAAAGTTTGGATGCGCCTGCCCAACCAGGTGAAGGCCTAGAGAATGCCTTTGATGGCAATGTGTCTAGTCTATGGCATACATCTTGGAATGGTGGAGATGTAGGCAAGCCTGCAACCATGGTCTTGAAAGAACCTACTGAAATCACAGGACTTCGCTATGTTCCGCGTGCATCCGATTCAAATGGAAACTTGCGAGATGTGAAACTGGTTGTCACAGATGAGTCTGGCAAGGAACATACCTTTACCGTAACAGATTGGCCAAATAACAATAAGCCAAAAGACATTGACTTTGGTAAGACAATCAAGGCTAAGAAAATTGTCCTTACTGGTACCAAGACATACGGAGATGGTGGAGATAAATACCAATCTGCAGCGGAACTCATCTTTACTCGTCCACAAGTAGCAGAGACACCTCTTGACTTGTCAGGCTATGAAGTGGCTTTAGCTAAGGCGCAGAAATTGACAGACAAAGAAAATCAAGAGGAAGTGGCTGGAGTTCAGGCCAGCATGAAATATGCGACGGATAATCATCTCTTGACTGAAGAATGGTCGAGTTCTTCTCAGACTATCTCAACCAATTACAAGATAAGGCTGCTAAACCAGACACTCCTACAAGCAGCAAGGGTGAAGAGCAACCTCCAGTTCTTGAAGTTCCTGAATACACAGGCCCTTACGGAACAGCTGGAGAAGAAGCGGCTGTTCATGACCTACCTGAGTTTAAGGGCGGAGTCAATGCAGCAGAAGCAGTTGTACATGAAGTCCCTGAGTTCAAGGGTGGAGTCAATGCTGTTCAAGCCTTGGTAAACGAATTGCCAGAATATAAAGGTGGAGCCAATGCAGTTCTAGCAGCTACAAATGAAGTTCCAGAGTATAGAGGTGGAGTCAATGCAGTTGAGGCCTTGGTAAATGAAAAACCAGCCTACACAGGTGTATTGGCTACTGCTGGAGATCAAGCAGCACCAACAGTTGAAAAACCTGAGTACCCGCTCACTCCAAGCCCAGTAGCTGATGCCAAAACTCCAAGAGCTAAAGATGAAGAGAAGCTTCCTGCTACAGGAGAACATGGTTCAGAAGCAGCCCTCTTCTTAGCAAGTGTGAGTATCGCTTTATCTGCTGCTGTTCTTACGACAAAACGAAAAGAAGACTAAACAGATTTGATTTTAGAAGTCCAAAAGATCTAGAATCAAATAGGATCAAACAGCCGGAGAGGACCTCTTGGTTCTCTCCTTTTTCAAAGGAGAAATGATACCGCTTACTCATGTACGCGGATGAAAGGAATAGGAGAAAGATGGATAGACATTTTTTTGAGAAACGCTGTCACTATAGTATAAGAAAATTTGCAATCGGTGCAGCCTCCGTTATGATTGGTGCTAGTATCTTTGGAGCCAATATGGTTCAGGCAGCAGAAACAGCAGCGCCTTCAGAAACAGAGGGAAGCATCACCCATGTTGAAGCGCTGGATAAGTTACCCGATGATTTAGCCGCTGCGCTTGAAAAAGCAGATGCAGAAGCTGCAACAGAAGCAAGTCATGAGGAAACTCCTGCGACTGACGAAGGAAGCAATCCTGCAACAAGTGAAGAGGCAAAACCAGAGACAAGTCCTACAATTCCCAAGCCAGCAGAAACTCCGAAACCGGTTGAAACACCAAAGGCAGACAATAAACCAGCTGAAACTGCTACGCCCGCACCAAAACCAGCTGAAAAGCCAATCGAAGATAGAGAAGATGTCAACCATCTCGAAGGTGCTACTGCTCAGGCGAGCAACCATGAGACTGGGACCAACTTTACTGCGGATAAGGCTATCGACGGAGATGACAATACTCGATGGGCTACAGATAGAGACGCAGTAAAACCAACTTTTGAACTAACTCTTCCAAAGACTACCTTGATCAAACATGTAGAAATTGATTGGGATCGTCGTCTTCGTAATGGGCAAAATGACCCCAATATCAAATCTTGGAGTCTCTACTACGCAGGTCAAGAAGACGTGGGCGCTAATGGAGAAAAACAATGGAAACTCGCTCATACCAAAACTGGAGATCCAGTTTTAGACGAGAAAGTAGACCTAGCTGAAAGTATCAAAGCTAAGTATCTCAAATTGGAGATCAATGATTACCAAGCGGGAACAATGGGCTGGAGAAACGTTGGGATCCAAGAAATTCGAGCTTATTCGAATGTTCCGGACCATAGTAAGGTAACGGATATCCGCCAAGTAACCGAACTAACAGTAGCAGAAGACGGACAATCTCTTGTCTTGCCAACTTTACCAGGAAAAGTCAGTCTCATCGGAAGCAATAAACAAGGTGTAATTGACCTTCAAAATCGTATCCATAAACCTCTGACAGATCAACGTGTTAAGGTTATGGTGCAGCAAATCAAAGACAGCCATACTTTCACTAAAGAATTTGAAGTAGTCATCAAGGGCCTACATCAGGACGAAGGTGTGGGTGTCAAACCAAAAGTAGCACCAGCTGTTCAACAATGGTATGGGAAAGAAGGCCAATCTTCTATCACTTCAGATACAGTTCTTGCGACAGGAGATTCAGGATTTGATCAGGCAGCAACCTTCTACCAGTCAGACCTTGCAAGCCGTGGATTGGAACTTGCAACAGGTGACAAACAGGCTCAAAAACGAATCGAGTTTAAAAAGGTTGAAAACAAAGGTTATGGTAAGGAAGGCTACGGCATCACTATCCAAGATGATGTGATTACCATCGAAGCCGCAACGAACACAGGAGCCTTCTACGCTACTCGTACTCTTCTTCAAATGGGAGAAAGTAACCTACAAAATGGCGAAATCCGTGATTTCCCAAGCTTCAGTCATCGTGGCTTTATGCTGGATACAGGTCGTAAATTTATCCCTTATGACACTCTTGTAGACATCATGCTCAACATGGCTTACTACAAGATGAACGACTTGCAGTTGCACCTTAATGATAACTATATCTTCCTTAAGGAACACTTGGCAGGTAAGAATTTAAGTCCAGAAGAACAACTCAAGTATGTACTTGAACATGCCAAGACTGGTTTCCGTTTGGAGACAGATATTGTCGGTAAGAATGGTCAAAAATTAACATCAGATGAGCATTATACCAAGGAAGAAATGCAAAATCTGATTAAATTGGCCAAGGCTCTTCACATCAACCTAGTACCAGAAATTGACACACCAGGTCACGCCTTGTCCTTTGTCAAAGTTCGACCAGACCTCATGTATCAAGGTAGTCTGAGCGATTATGCAGGCAAGCACAATGTCGAACGAGTTGCCATGCTAGATTTAGACAATAAATACGAAGAAACTCTTAAATTTGTCAAATCCGTCTATGACAAGCTCCTCGATGGTCCAGATGCACCGCTTCATGGCGTGTCCACTGTTCATATCGGAACGGATGAATACTATGGTAGCAGAGAAAGCTATCGTCGCTTTGTCAATGATCTTATAAAATACATTAAAGGAAAAGGCTATACCCCTCGTATCTGGGGCTCGCTCAGTGCGAAACGTGGGAACACTCCTGTTGATTGGAACGGAGTAGAAGTTGATATCTGGAGCATTGGCTGGCAACGACCAAATGAAGCCATTGCTCAGGGAGCTAAGATTATCAATATCACGGATGTACCTACATATAGTGTACCAAGTGGAAGCAATAGTCAAGCAGCCTACGGGGACTATGCTAACTACGAACGTCAGTACAATAGCTGGACACCGAATGATTTCAGAACAGGTGGAGGACCACTCCTAGCAGCTTCTCATCCAAGTATTATTGGTGGTGGTCACGCTGTTTGGAATGACAATATCGACCTTCATGAGACAGGTTTGACCTCTTATGATATCTTTAAACGCTTCTTCAAGAGCATGCAAACTACTGCGGAGCGCACTTGGGGATCTGATCGTGCAGCTGCGACCTTTGCAGAACGTACCCTACCAGCTAGCCCTTATGCGCCACAGTCAAATCCTGATAAAGAGATTGATCAAAGCGACTTGTTTACCATCAATCCTGAAACCGTCAAGAACTATGCAAGCAAGAAGGTGAAGGCAAGTGAGCAAGGATTGGCATTTGAGAAAGACAGCAGCATCGAAGGCTTGGCTGGTGATGTTGGTCCAAGTCATGTCTTGAAGTTTGATGTGACTGTCACTGGTGACGGGGAACAAACCTTCTCAACAAGTGGGGACAACCGTATCTATCTAGCTGATAAAGATGGCTATCTTGCTTATCAATTTGAACAGTTCCATATCCAGTTCAAGAAAAAACTGGAGAAGAACAAACGTTATCAAATCTCTATTGTGACCAAACCACAATCAACGGAAGTTTATGTGGATGGTGAGAAGATTGAGCGTATCGCAAATCCAGAATACCCTCGCTTTGCCCACAATAGCTTGGTTCTACCGCTTGAAAGCATCGGTGGTTTCAAAGGAATATTGCATAGTGCAGAGTTGTCAGATAAACCATTTGTAAATCCTCGTTTGATTTCAAATGATAAGATTACGGCAACCGCAAGCAGTCAGCAACTTCCAGGAAACGCGACTGAAGGCGCTGTTGAAAAGGCCTTTGATAATGATCCAAATACCTTCTGGCATACTAAGTGGACTGGTGACACTGCGCCATACACTCTTACTATGACCTTGAAAGAAGCAGAAAAAGTCAATGGTTTGACGTACCTCCCACGTCCAGGTGGTGGAAATGGTGTCGTGACGCGCTACGAAATCTACGCACAGAAAGATGGCCAAATGGTCAAGGTTTCAGAAGGAAGCTGGGACAACAACGCCCAAGAAAAAACAGTCAACTTTGCGGCGGTAGATACCAACAAGATTGAGTTGAAAGTATTGGAAGGCGTTGGTGGTTTTGCAAGTGCAGCTGAAGTTCATCTATTGAAACCTGCCAAAGAAGGACAAGAAACACCTGAACCAAGTCAACCTCAACCACCATCTACTCCTGAAAAACCAAAAGTAGACCAAACCGGTGATGGAACAGTTGAATTGGCGGATCAATTCACTGCAAGCAAACCAGCTAGCGAAGACAGCATTGCAGCTGCTAGCAAGAGCGCAGACTATCTCAAGAAAGAGTACAAGGTCTTCCCAACGCCACAAAAAGTGACCTATGGCGAAGGTGTTACGGCTCTTCGTAAGCAAGTCAATCTGGTTATGGGCGATCAACTCGATATCTATACTCGCAATCGCTTGAAGAGTGTCTTGCAGGACAATCAAGTATCTTATACAACTGGTAAGGCGGCAATCGCTGGCGCAACCAATATCTATCTTGGAGTGCATGGACAAGGTTCACAAGCAGAACAAAACTTGTCCAATGTTTCAGCAGGCTTCTTTGACAAGATTGACGCCTATGTCTTGAGCATCAAGGATAATTCGATTTCTATCGTCGGAAAAGACACTGATGCAGTCTTCTATGGTTTGACAACCTTGAAACACATGCTCAAGGAAAGCCAAGTTCCAGTTCTTCGCAATGTGACAGTAGAAGATTACGCAGAACTCAAGAACCGTGGCTTCATCGAAGGTTACTATGGAAATCCTTGGTCTAATGCCGATCGTGCAGAGCTCATGCGTTATGGTGGCGATTTGAAATTGAACCAATACTTCTTTGCACCAAAAGATGATCCATACCACAACAAGAAATGGCGTGAACTCTATCCAGAAGAAAAACTAGCAGAAATTCGTGAACTTGCTCGTGTTGGAAATCAAAGTAAAACTCGCTATGTCTGGACCATCCACCCATTCATGAACAACCGTATCCGTTTTGGCAATGAAGCGCATTACCAAGAAGATTTGGCAACCATCAAGGCCAAATTTACCCAGTTGATGAAAGTGGGTGTCCGCGAATTTGGTATCCTTGCAGATGATGCACCGAGCCCAGTCGGAGGCTACAATAGCTACAACCGCTTGATGAAAGACATGACGGATTGGTTGACTGAAATGCAGGGAACCTACAGTGGTCTTCGTAAAGAAATGATCTTTGTTCCTGGCCAGTATTGGGGTAATGGACGTGAAGATGAGTTGAAATCCCTCAATGAAAATCTCCCAAGTTCAACATCGATGACCTTGACGGGTGGTAAGATTTGGGGTGAAGTCTCTGAAAGCTTCCTTTCCACTCTCAAGAATAATCTATCCGCAGGAGGCAAGACCTATCGCCCAGTTTCACTTTGGATTAACTGGCCTGTAACAGATAACTCTAAACAACACTTGATTCTAGGTGGTGGTGAGAAATTCCTTCATCCGAATGTGGATCCAAGCTTGCTATCTGGTATCATGTTGAACCCAATGCAACAGTCTGAACCATCTAAGATTGCCCTCTTTTCAGGAGCTCAATACTCATGGAAACAGTGGAAATCAGAAGAAGAAGCTAAGAAAATCAATGATATTGCCTTCAACTTTGTAGAAAATGGTCATTTTGAAGATAGCAAGGTATCAGCAGCCTTCCGCGAACTTGGTAAGCACATGATCAACCAAAACATGGATAATCGTGTCGTCAAACTAGAAGAATCTGTAGACTTGGCTCCAAAATTGACAGACTTCATGACTAAGCTCAAAGCAGGTCAGGATGTGACTGCAGAACGTGCAGCCTTGCGTGCAGAATTTGCCAAGATTAAAGAAGCAGCCGAACTCTATAAAGCATCAGGCGATAAAAAAATGGTCGCCCAAATCCACTATTGGTTGGATAATGCAATCGACCAAATGAATGCTCTCGATGCCTTCCTTACAGGAACTGAAGCCATGGCTACAAACGATGCAGCCAAACTCTGGGATAGCTACTATAAAGGTTTGAAATTGTACGAACAGTCTCAAACTCATACCTTCCATTATGTAGACCATATGGAAAAAGCTGAATTGGGTGTTCAACATATTCGTCCATTTATCCTATCCTTGAAAGAAGTTCTAGCGTCTGAAGTTCAAAAAGTCTTGCATCCAGATCAAATCATCAGTACCTTATTACCAATCGAACAGGTGTAGAAGGTGGTTTGGCAGAAGTAACGGATGGCGACTTGGCAACTCATGCGATTATTAAATCACCAAACAGCATCAAGACAGGTGATTATATCGGTATGAAGTTCAACAAGCCGGTAGCGATCCAAACCTTGACCTTTGCAATGGGAACGCAGGCAAATCCACGTGATACCTTTAGTAAGGCAGAAGTGCAGTATCAAGATGAAAATGACAACTGGGTAACTTTGAAAGAGCCAAGCTATGTCGGAAATGAATCCCTTCTTAAGTTTGAGAATCTCAATATCAAGGCCAAGGCAGTTCGCATGATTGCGACAGCAGATCGTGAAAATACCTGGTTTGCAGTTCAGGAAATTGCAGTCAACCGTCCAGTTGAAAAAGCTCGTAGCCAACAAGCAACGACAGTTAGTCTAAGCTCAAACTTAGTTTACAAACTAAATACCTCAGCTCGTCAAATCACTGATGGCAAGGACAATACAGAAGCCATGATGGCGAACGCCGACGGTAGCAATACCACTCCAGTAGATGCCTGGGCACAGCTTGACCTCGGTGAAGTCAAGTCAGTCACTAAAGTTCGTCTTCGCCAAGGAACAGGTGATAAACTTGCCGCAGGTGTGCTTGAGTATTCTACAGATGGTACTACTTGGCAGGAACTCGATCGCTTGTCAGGTGAGCAAACCAAGGAAGTGACTAGAGCAATCAATGCTCGTTATATCCGAGTACGCAATACCAAGGCCCTCGACCTCTGGTGGCGTATCCAAGACTTCTCTGTTGAGACACGCTCTGGAAACAGTGAGTTAACGGACACCAACGTCGATGCCTTGAAGGAAACGCCGGTAGTGGATAGCTTGGGACATTATGAGCTCCAAATTCCAGCTGGAACCAAACTCCCTGCCCATAGCTATCTAGGTATGAAACTTGACCGTATCCATCAGGTCAAGAGCATCCAGCTCCAAGGCCAAGCCAACCCAGCTCTTAGCCTTGAGTACTCTGCAAATGCGCAAGAATGGCTGCCAGCGAGCCAGTTGACAGACAGATCTGTAGCAAGCCACTTAGTACGTTATGTGCGTCTGGTCAACAAAACAGATCAGGAGCAAGCTATTACAGCGACTTCTCTCCTTGTGACGACTAAAGAAGTGCAACCAACCAAACTAGAATCTACAACTATGGGAATTCACCCAGCATATGGAAGCAATGATGTTCGTAAACTGAACAACCTAGATCAATTATTTGATGGTGTTTACAACAACTTCGTTGAGTTTTCAGACTATGCTCGTAAAGATGGTCATGTGACCTTGAAACTTGGTAGCGAACGTACCATCAAGAAGATCAGAGCCTATATCCAAGACGGAACGCAAAACTACCTTCGTGATGGTAAGATCCAAGTCAGCCAAGACGGTAAAACTTGGACAGATGTGGTAACAGTTGGAGATGGTGTAGCTAATAGTACACACGATGATTCTCTGACAGATGGTTGGACACATGATTCTAAGATGCCAGGAAATCGCTACATCGAAGGTGAATTGACGACACCAGTCAAAGCCAACTATCTCCGTGTCCTCTATACAGCGGATTATGATGCCCGCTTTGTAGGATTTACAGAATTGGTCATCAACGATGGTGAGTTTGTCAAACCAATCAATGATCCAACAGTAGAAGGAAACGGTGGAGAAAGCCAAGGCAACCTCTACAATAATCTTGTAGACGGAAAAGTCTTGACCAGCTACAAGTCTGAAAAAGAGAAGGGCGAGTTGGTTTATCACTTGTCTGAGCCGACCAATGCTAACCACCTTCGTCTCGTTTCCAGTCTTCCTGAAGGAGCTAAGGCACGTGTTCTTGCTAGAACACTCAAGGATGGTCAAGACAGTTGGACAGACCTCGGTGCCATTACATCTAGTCTCCAAACCTTCGCTATCCGAAATGGCGGCTCTCTTCTAGACGTCAAATTAGCCTGGGAAGGTGGCAAGGCCGAGTTTTATGAATTGGCGAGCTTCCATCAAGAATTAACAGAAGAACCTGTTCAATCAAGTAAGGGCGAAGAGCCAGCACCTGTTCTTGAGGTTCCTGAATTCACAGGCGGTGTCAATGCAATTGAAGCCTTGGTACATGAACTTCCAGAGTACACAGGCCCAGTAGCAACGGTAGGCGACCAAGCCGCTCCAACAGTAGAGAAACCTGAGTTCAAGGGCGGTGTCAATGCTGTTATGGCTCTGGTACATGAGCTTCCAGAATACACAGGCCCAGTAGCAACAGTAGGCGACCAAGCCGCTCCAACAGTAGAGAAACCTGAGTTCAAGGGCGGTGTCAATGCTGTTATGGCTCTGGTACATGAGCTTCCAGAATACACAGGCCCAGTAGCAACGGTAGGCGACCAAGCTGCTCCAACAGTAGAGAAACCTGAGTTTAAACTTAGCTCACTTGCTTCAGATGAAGGTAAGAAACCGGCACCGGATCTAAAACAAGAAGTGACGAACCGAGAAACAGCTGAACAAAGCTTGCCAGCAACAGGTGAGAGTCAATCTGACACAGCCCTCTTCCTAGCAGGAGTTAGCCTAGCACTATCTGCTCTCTTTGTAGCAAAAACGAAGAAAGATTAGGATTATAAAACCTTCTAAGATTGACTAAGAGTATATTCTCTAAATCAATAATAGTGAGGTTCATAGAATAGAAAAACCTGAGAAGATTTCTTCTCAGGTTTTTCGAATTTAATAAAAAAGAAAGTTTGTATAGTATGAAAAAATCCACCCAATTTTGGGTGGATCATATTTTAAGGTTGTGCTGGTTGCGGGTTCTGGTTTTGGTTTTGTTGACCAGGAGTGGTATTTGGTTGTTGCGTATTGTTCTCGCTTGTACCTGAATTTGGAGTTGTTGTACTTGCTTGTGTACTAGAACTCTCTGAAGTTGAGCTAGAGCTTTCAGGTGTTGGACTTTGCTGAGGAGCAGGAGCAGTCCAGGCAGGACGTGCACCTTTTTTAAAGACAAATTCTCCACCTCTGTAGAGTCCTTCTGGCATAGTCCAGTCGCCAGGATGATCATCTTCAGATAGATAAGTCATCATCGAACGGTAAACCTTAGCAGCAACATAGAAGCCATCACCAACAATAGGAGTCAGGCGGTTCGAGTAACCAGTCCAAACGGCCATTGAATATTTACGAGTATAGCCAACGAACAATTCGTCAGGAGCTACATAACCAGTGTTCTTGACGTAGTTTTCAATCTCATCATCTGTGTAGTTTGATGTACCAGTTTTACCAGCTTGTGGCAACCATGGGAGGTAGGCTCCTCGACCAGTTCCATATGCCAGGACAGTTTTCATCATATCCGTCATCATATAGGCTGTTGTCTCTTTCATGGCACGAGTACCAGGATCAGAGAATTCTTTTGAACTGCCATCACTGAAGACAATTTTGTTGATATACATTGGCTTGCGGTAGATACCACCGTTAGCAAAGGCAGCGTAAGCAGCAGCCATTTTCTCACTACTTGCTCCATACTTTTTGTTTGATTCAGTTGTGTTACTTGAAATCGCGTTGGCATAGTGCATATCTGGGTAATCAATACCAAGTCCATTTAGGAAGGTCTTGGCTTTATCCAGGCCGACTTTGTTCAAGGCTTCTACAGCTGGCACGTTTCGTGACTGTTGTAGGGCGTACTGTAATGTAATATTTCCAAAGTAACTTCTATCCCAGTTGTAAACAGGAGTATCTGTTCCAGGATAATTGTAAGGAACATCGTGAACAATTGAAGCAGTTGAATCATAGATACCGTACTCCAAGGCAGGAGCATAGTCTGTGATTGGTTTCATGGTAGAACCCCAGTCACGATTGGTTTCAACAGCTTGGTTGATTCCGAAGGAAACATTGCTTGATTGGTGACGAGAACCTAATTGGGCAATGACTTTCCCGTTTGTCACATCAACGATTGTTGATGCCACTTGCATTTCATCATCTGGATAGTTGACATACTCGTCAGTATTGTAGATATCCCAGAGATGTTGTTGAACTTTAGGATCAACGTTGGTGTAGACATCCATACCAGTCGTTAAGAGATTGTAGCCTGTTTCTTGTTCGACTTGATCGATTACCTCTTTGAGATAGTTGTCCATGTGTGGAGGATAACTATTAGCCGATTTTAGACTTTGAAGTCCGTCCGTAATTGGAGTATTGATTGCTTTTTCATATTGCTCAGCTGAAATGTAACCTTGTCCCTTCATCTCAGAGAGGACGAGATTGCGTCGTTCTTGAGCCGCTTCTGGATGTGAGTATGGATCATACTGATTTGGAGCCTGAGGCATTCCGGCAAGGAGAGCCAACTGAGGGATACTCAAATCTTTGAGGTCCTTGCCATAGTAATTTTGGGCAGCAGTTTGCATACCGTAGTTACCGTTTGACATGTAGACCTTGTTGATGTAGTAGGTCAGGATTTCTTGCTTGGTTGCTTTCTGTTCAAGTTGAACGGCTAGCCAAGCTTCTTGAGCCTTACGTGAAAGGGTCTGGTCCGACGTTGATGTAGAGAAATAAGTTAATTTAATCAGCTGCTGCGTTAAGGTTGAAGCTCCCTGAAGGCCTCCACCACCACGAAGATTTCGTAGAGTGGCACCGAGGATACGAATAGTATCAACCCCACGGTGATTAAAGAAACGATGGTCTTCAATTGATACGATGGCATTAACCAACTCAGTAGGGATTTCATTTGCTTGCGCATTTACCCGACGTTCTGATCCAAGATCGGCAATGAGTTCATCGTTTTTGTCATAGATCTTGCTAGACGTTGTAGCGACTAATTTACTTTCAGATAGGGCCGGAGCCTTGCTGACATAGTAGAGGAAGAGTCCCCCGCCTAGCACAACTGCTGCGATAAATACAGTTAAGAGACAGATGCTGACATACTTAGCTATTCGCAGGAAAATTTGTTTGTTCATCTTGTTTTACCACCCAGTAAATGTTCTTTGATAATATCGAGATAGGGAATCTGAGGAAAGGCACCAGGCTCAATTCTATATCCATTTTCTTGAATATATCCAAGTGGCATTGACTTTTGTCCCATATCTTGATGATAGAAACGAATCAAGTCAATGGCCGGCAATAAGTAGGTTTCTTGCTGAGAAGAAAAGTGAAGGAGTACAAAGCAGATCCCTTGTTGGGCAAGGACTTGTTCCATATGTTGGATCTGATGAAGATGGAAAAGTTTTTTTCATCGGGAATAGCATGTTTTTCTGTCCTAGTTTCCTTTGGCTTCAAAGTCGATGTAGTATCCATCATAAACCCCAGAGTAGTCTGTTGTTGAGGCCTGTCTAAAAGTAGGCTTCAACGATCTTTGGCTCGACTACGTTTGAGGGATAATCGACTCGAACGATTTGGACAGGGAGTCGGTTTTCTTGTGGATAACAGCCATGCCCATGCGACAGAGTAGTAGTCGTTCGTAGCATTGATCATCTTTTTCAAAAGGACATTCCCCTCGATTTGCGAAATTTTTAGTTTTGAGAAAGAGATGGTTTGTCTTTTTTTGTGATGAAATTTTATGAGGATAGTTGACCATATTTCTCCTTATTGGTACAATAACATCACTCTATTATACCATAAAAGTATAAAGAAAGGATGTAAAAAAATGACTACAGCCTTGATTTATAGGGCTATTCTAGCCTTCGACCTTGGGTCTCTTTAATGACAAGGATATTCAGTGTTAGACATTATCAAAAAAAGCGATTGGTAGAGACTTTAGAAAAGCTCTAGCAGAGGAAGGGGCTGACATGGCTGGTCTTTACAGGGAGCTCTGGGCTTTGAATCCTGGGTTCTTCATGTAGCTAAAATGAAATGAAAGATGACTATGGATTTCAACTAGCGACCATTTTTTTGATTTTTGAAACCCATGGCAGTAATTGGAATGAAGCAAATCAGATGCAAAACTTGAGCGAGTTCAAGCAGGTTGACTTTTGTCAAATATGCCTATCCACAAGTATGAAACACAAGGGGACAACTGCGTGATTATCAGACAATTTTCTGCTGGAGAAATACAGATACTTAGCTTATCTTTTTTTACGATGAAGAAAAAGGAGACCAAAGTTACGATATTTTTGGACAAGATGATGACAAAATCAAGCGGACTATCGTATACAAGACGATTAACATTTGAGGACTTGAAATGAAATAGTAGAAAAATTTTTTTCTGAAAAAGTAAGCCTTTGACCTTGATTTTTTTACTTATCTTTTTTTATATAATAATACTAGTAACCCAGAATGGAGAGAGACATGGCAAGTATTATATTTTCAGCAAAAGATATTTTTGAACAAGACTTTGGACGTGAAGTTCGTGGATATAGCAAAGCAGAAGTGGATGAATTCCTTGATGATGTGATTAAGGATTATGAGACTTATGCGGCTTTAGTCAAAGTCTCTCCGTCAAGAGATAGCTGAGTTTGAAAGGAAGAATTAGTCTCGTAAACCGACATCGTCACCAGTTCAACTCAGCCTGATTCTATCGAAGTGACCGACTACACTCTATGACAAACTTTTGATATTTTGAAACGATTGAATCGTCTCGAAAAAAAGAAGTGTTTGGTAAACAAATTTTAGACAATGAAGATGTATAATTGAGTGTCTATCAAGTGCATAAATGCAATTTTTGGATAATCGCGTGAAGAGATTCTCTTTTCATGAGGAAAGTCCATGCTAGCACAGGCTGTGATGCCTGTAGTGTTTGTGCTAGGCGAAACCATAAGCCTAGGGACGAGAGATCGTTACGGCAGTTGAAATGGCTAAGTCTTCGGATAGGTCAGATTAGGCTTGAAAGTGCCACAGTGACGGAGTCTTTCTGGAAACAGAGAGAGTGGAACGCGGTAAACCCCTCAAGCTAGCAACCCAAATTTTGGTCGGGGCATGGAGTGCACGGAAACGAACGTAGTACTCTGACTGCTAGTAGCAAGATGCTGTTAGTGGTAGACAGATGATTATCGAAGGAAGTGGTCCTAGTCACTTCTGGAACAAAACATGGCTTATAGAAAATTGCATATAGGTTGGGGCTGAGAAATCTTTCTCAACCTCATTTTTTAAAGTGAACAAAAGAAAGGTCTTATAAGACTGAAAAATGAAAAGAAGAATTTAATTTAATCGCAACTGCTGCAGCGGGTCTGGAAGCTGTTGTTGGGACGAGAGGTGAGAGAGTTGGGCTATGATTGTCAGGTTGAAAAACGGTCGTGTTTGCTTTTCAAGGAGATGCGAAGGCCATCATCGAGACCAACCTCTGGCTTCGTGCAGCGGATCGCATCAAGATTGTAGTAGGAACATTTTCCCAGCTAAGACTTTTTGAAGAGCTGTTTTTCAGGGAGTATTTTGCTCTAGATTGGGAAAAACTATTTACCACTTGGAGCTCGATTTTCCCGATATCAAAAGCCAAAATGTGTGAATCTAAACTCCACAATGAGCCCAGTGTTCAGGCTATTTCAAAGAAGGCTGTTGTTAAAGAAATTGCAGAAAACACTATGCTCGTCCAGAAGGTGTTCCTCTGATGGAGAAACTGGACCAGAGTTTAAAGATTGAGGTCTCTATTCTCAAAGATATGGCAACTGTCATGATTGATACGACAGGTTCTAGCCTTTTTAAACGTGGTTATCGTACGGAAAAGGGTGGAGCGCCTATCAAAGAAAACATGGCAGCAGCCATTTTACAACTCTCTAACTGGTATCCAGACAAGCCCTTGATTGATCCGACCTGCGGATCAGGAACCTTCTGCATCGAGGCTGCTATGATAGCTAAGAAGATGGCCCCTGGTCTTCGCCGTTCCTTTGCTTTTGAAGAATGGAACTGGGTCAGCGATCGGTTAATTCAAGAAGTGCGTACGGATGCTGCCAAGAAAATTGACCGTGAACTGGAACTGGATATCATGGGCTGTGATATAGATGCTCGTATGGTTGAAATTGCCAAAGCAAATGCTCAAGCAGCAGGTGTGGCAGGTGATATCACCTTTAAGCAAATGCGGGTACAAGACTTGCGCTCGGACAAGGTAAATGGTGTCATCATCTCCAATCCGCCATATGGTGAGCGTTTGTCTGATGATGCAGGAGTTACCAAGCTCTATGCTGAGATGGGACAGGTGTTTGAGCCACTGAAAACCTGGAGTAAATTTATCCTGACCAGTGATGAAGCATTTGAGACCAAGTACGGTAGTCAAGCTGATAAAAAGCGTAAAAACTGTATAACGGGAACCTTGAAAAGTGGATCTGTATCAATATTTTTGGGTCAGCGTGTCAAACGCCAAGAAGTAAAATAGAAAGGTGAAACTCATGACTAAGAAAAGACGTGAATCGTCATAAAAAAATGGACATCAAGAACCGCAAATTTGATTTTGATGATGCAAAAAGAGTTTGACTGTTGGTCAAGCTGATTCGTAAAAGAAATGAAGAGGTGGAAGCTGGGTGTATTGCCTGGAGATTCATATCTTAGACAAAGTATGTCAAACAGCATCAAAGAAGAAATTGAGGCAGATAAAGTTTGAAACTCGTCAGTTTAAAAAAAGAAGAGCTAGCTTTGCAAACTCAAAGTCTAGATGATATGATTCAAGAAGTGAGATGCAGTGAGGCTGTAGAAGAGTCGAAGAAACATCTTTTACGGAGGAAGTTTCCATCTACTGAAGAAACGAGGCTGCTAGTCTTGCTGTCTCCTCTGGACGATGAAGAAAGATGAAGAACTGGAACCACTTGTATTAGACCAACACAGCAACAGAAGAAGATGACAGAAAGTCGAGAAGAGGAAGAAGTGATTGTTCCTCTATCACGTCTGGAACAAGCAGAGCCTGAGAAAAGACTCAAGCAAAAAAAGGGTATGATCATCATTGCCTCAGTGGTGGCTCAGTAATTATCTGTGTCTAGTGAACGTATTATGTCTACCGTCAAGTAGCTCGTTCAGACCAAGAAATTCAGACTTCTCAATCATCTTCACGAATCAGGAATCGCAAACCGACTGTGCAAGAGTTTCAATAATCTCTATGATGCCTTTCTATACAGATAGCTAATAAAGACAGCTTTGAAAAAAATAGCCAGTTTGATAAGTTGAGCCAACTGAAAGACACTTGCTAGATAAAGCTAGAAGGTAGTCGTGATCATACGATTAGCTAAGTCTAAAAGTATGATAGTCTAGCAACTCAAATCAAGGCTATTCAAGATGTCAATGCCCTCAATTTGAAAAGTCCCAGCTATTACTGACGGTGTCTTTGGATACTAACGCTAAAAGCTAAATCGGATGCTAAATTTACAGATATCAAAACAGGGAAACACAGAGCTAGATAAAGCTGCTGGATAAGGCCATCAGTCTAGTAAGAGCCAACAAACAAGTGCTTCTAGTTCAAGTTCAAGCTAGCAGTTCAAACTCAAGTTCAAGTTCAGCTACAGAAATAGCTACTAGTGAGACAGCACGACACCTTCAACAAGTACCACTGCACTCAGCTAGAGATACTCAATGGTGGTTTGTCGAGTGATGGGAGTTAACCGTTCAAAGAAGTGCTAGTCGTGTTTCCCTACAACCAAATCAGCTGTGACGATAGCAACAACTCTGCTTGGGACTTTTCGCGGATGGTGTTTTGGAACAAATTTCTAGCGACTATCACGTGCTCGTGGTTATATCACTGGTAATCAATACATCCTAGAACGTGTCAATATCGTTAAACGGTAAATGGTTATTACAACCTCTACAAACCAGATGGAACCTATCTCTTTCACCCTCAACTGTAAGACAGGATACTTTGTAGGAAATGGTTCTGGACATGCGGATGACTTTGGACTACTAAGCAGATCGTTACAAAAATTCTTTCCTTTTCATAAAAGTAAAAAAATGATAAAAATAAAAACAAATTAAACAAGAGGAGTGTCACATGACAAAAGCTAACTTTGGTGTCGTTGGTATGGCCGTAATGGGTCGTAACCTTGCCCTAAATATCGAATCTCGTGGCTATACAGTTGCCATTTACAACCGTAGTAAAGAAAAAACAGAAGATGTGATTGCTTGCCATCCTGAAAAGAACTTTGTGCCAAGCTATGACGTTGAAAGCTTTTGTAAACTCAATCGAAAAACCTCGTCGTATCATGCTGATGGTTCAAGCTGGACCTGGTACAGACGCAACTATCCAAGCCCTTCTTCCACACCTTGACAAGGGTGATATCTTGATCGACGGAGGAAACACTTTCTACAAAGATACCATCCGTCGTAATGAAGAATTGGCAAACTCAGGTATCAACTTTATCGGTACTGGGGTTTCTGGTGGTGAAAAAGGTGCCCTAGAAGGTCCTTCTATCATGCCTGGTGGACAAAAAGAAGCCTACGAATTGGTTGCTGATGTTCTCGAAGAAATCTCAGCCAAAGCACCAGAAGACGGTAAACCATGTGTGACTTACATCGGTCCTGATGGAGCTGGTCACTATGTGAAAATGGTCCACAACGGTATCGAGTATGGTGACATGCAATTGATCGCAGAAAGCTATGACTTGATGCAACACTTGCTCGGTCTTTCTGCAGAAGATATGGCTGAAATCTTTACTGAGTGGAACAAGGGTGAATTGGATAGCTACTTGATTGAAATCACAGCTGATATTCTTGGACGCAAAGACGATGAAGGTCAAGATGGCCCAATCGTAGACTACATCCTTGATGCCGCAGGTAATAAGGGAACTGGTAAATGGACTAGCCAATCAGCTCTTGACCTTGGTGTGCCATTGTCACTTATCACTGAGTCAGTATTTGCCCGCTACATTTCTACATACAAAGAAGAGCGTGTACATGCTAGCAAGGTCCTTCCAAAACCAGCTGCCTTCAAATTTGAAGGTGACAAGGCTGAGTTGATCGAAAAGATCCGTCAAGCCCTTTACTTCTCAAAAATCATTTCATACGCACAAGGTTTTGCTCAATTGCGTGTAGCTTCTAAAGAAAACAACTGGAACTTGCCATTTGCGGACATCGCATCTATCTGGCGTGATGGCTGTATCATCCGTTCACGTTTCTTGCAAAAGATCACAGATGCTTACAACCGTGATGCAGATCTTGCTAACCTTCTCTTGGATGAGTACTTCTTGGATGTCACTGCTCAGTACCAACAAGCAGTGCGTGATATCGTAGCACTTGCTGTTCAAGCTGGTGTACCAGTACCAACTTTCTCAGCAGCTATTACTTACTTTGATAGCTACCGTTCAGCTGACCTTCCAGCTAACTTGATTCAAGCGCAACGTGATTACTTTGGTGCCCACACTTACCAACGTAAAGACAAAGAAGGAACATTCCACTACTCTTGGTATGACGAAAAATAAGTAGGTCTGCCATGGGGAAACGGATTTTATTACTTGAGAAAGAACGAAATCTAGCTCATTTTCTCAGTCTGGAACTCCAAAAAGAGCAATACCGAGTCGATTTGGTAGAGGAGGGGCAAAAAGCCCTCTCCATGGCTCTCCAGACGGACTATGACTTGATTTTACTGAATGCTCATCTGGAGGATATGACGGCCCAGGATTTTGCAGACAAGCTGAGTCGGACAAAACCAGCCTCAGTGATTATGGTCTTGGACCATCGCGAAGAATTGCAAGACCAGATTGAGACAATCCAGCGCTTCGCCGTTTCTTACATCTATAAGCCAGTGATTATTGATAATCTGGTAGCTCGTATTTCAGCGATTTTCCGAGGTCGGGACTTCATTGACCAACACTGTAGTCAGATGAAGGTTCCAACGTCATACCGCAACCTACGTATGGATGTAGAACATCATACCGTTTATCGTGGCGAGGAGATGATTGCTCTGACGCGCCGTGAGTATGACCTCTTGGCTACTCTCATGGGAAGCAAGAAAGTCTTGACTCGTGAGCAGTTATTAGAAAGTGTTTGGAAGTACGAAAGTGCGACAGAAACCAATATCGTGGATGTTTATATCCGTTATCTACGTAGCAAGCTTGATGTAAAAGGTCAAAAAAGCTACATTAAAACCGTGCGTGGTGTTGGTTACACCATGCAAGAATAGAAAAGCAGTTGCAGTTGTGTAACTGCTTTTTTTGAGGGGCTTCTATATATTGACATACAGTCGGGTCTTTGCTACAATCAGTTATGGAGGAAGATCTAATGAAATTTTTGAAAAAAATGTTGCAAGTTCTACTAGCAGTCTTTTTCTTTGCTTTGCTAGCGACTAATACCGTATTGGCGAATGATGCTGATTCAGAAGGCTGGCAATTTGTCCAAGAAAATGGTAGAACCTACTACAAGAAGGGGGAACTCAAAGAAACCTACTGGCGAGTGATTGATGGGAAGTACTATTATTTTGATCCTCTATCTGGAGAGATGGTGGTCGGCTGGCAATATATTCCGTTTCCATCTAAAGGTAGTACAATTGGTCCTTACCCAAATGGTATCAGATTAGAAGGTTCCCCAATGCCAGAATGGTACTACTTTGACAAAAATGGAGTGCTACAAGAGTTTGTTGGTTGGCAACAATTAGAGCTAAAAGATTCCTTAACCGTTGGGAAAAAACATGGTGAAGGCTGGGAAGGTCCCGAAGTTCTTAAATTAGCATACTACTACTTTGATCAAGATCATTCTTTAAAGACAGGTTGGCTTTATGATCAATCTAACTGGTATTACCTAGCAAAAACAGGAAATTCTGGGAATAAGAATCTTGGTGGTGAGAAACGTTCTGGTTGGATTCAAGATGCTTCCACTTGGTACTATCTAGATTCAGAAACTGGTATCATGCAAACTGGTTGGAAGCAAATTGGCAATAAGTGGTACTACCTCCGTTCATCAGGAGCTATGACAACTGGCTGGTATCAGGAAGGCTCAACTTGGTACTATTTAGATGCTGAAAATGGCGATATGAAAACAGGCTGGCAATATCTTGGTAACAAGTGGTACTATCTCCGTTCATCAGGAGCTATGGCAACTGGTTGGGTGAAAGACGGCTCAACTTGGTACTACCTCAATGCAAGTAATGGCGATATGAAGACAGGTTGGTTCCAAGTCAATGGAAACTGGTATTATCTCAATTCAAATGGAGCAATGGTTACAGGTAGCCAAACTATCGATGGTAAAGTTTATAACTTCGCCTCATCTGGTGAGTGGATTTAATATTGGAGGAGTATATACATGAAAATTTTGAAAAAAATGATGCAAGTTGGACTAACAACATTTTTCTTTGGTTTGCTAGCTACAAATGCTGTATTTGCGGATACCACAGGTGGACAGTTTGTTGATAAGGATAATAGAAAATATTATGTAAAAGATGATCATAAAGCAATCTATTGGCATAAAATAGACGGTAAGACTTACTATTTTGGTGATAGAGGAGAAATGGTAGTTGGATGGCAATACTTAGAAATTCCTGGAACAGGTTATCGTGATAATTTATTAGATAACCAACCAGTTAAGGAAATCGGACTCCAACAAAAATGGTATTATTTTGAGACTCAGATGGTGCTTTGCTAGAACAAACAGATAAACAAGTACTAGAGGCAAAAACGTCTGAAAATACAGGAAAAGTATACGGTGAACAATATACTCCTTCTTCTGAAAAGAGAACTTATTATTTTGATAATCATTATGCTGTAAAGACAGGTTGGATTTATGAGGACGGCAATTGGTATTATTTAAATAAGCTAGGAATTTCTGACGATGATTCTTACAATCCACTACCAATTGGTGAAGTTGCTAAGGGTTGGACTCAAGATTTCCATGTTACTTTTGGCATTGATATAAGCAAACCTGCTCCATGGTACTACTTAGATCCCACAACTGGCATCATGCAAACAGGTTGGCAACATCTAGGTAATAAATGGTACTATCTCCGTTCATCAGGAGCAATGGCAACAGGTTGGTATCAAGATGGTTCAACTTGGTATTACTTAGATAATAAAAATGGTGATATGAAAACTGGTTGGCAAATATCTTGGGAACAAGTGGTACTATCTCCGTTCATCAGGAGCTATGGCAACTGGTTGGTATCAAGAAGGTTCGACTTGGTATTATCTACATGCAAGTAATGGAGATATGAAGACAGGCTGGTTCCAGGTCAATGGCAAATGGTACTATGCTTATAGTTCAGGTGCTTTGGCGGTGAATACCGCTGTAGATAGGCTATTCTGTCAACTATAATGGCGAATGGGATCCGATAATGAAAGAAGCGATTGTGAATGGAAACAATCGCTTTTTTTGTGAAAATATAATAAAATAGATAGGAAAGAATAAATACTTGTATGAAAAATGAGACGGCTTTTTCGTCTAGCAAAAGGAAAAAATGACAAAAAAAGTTGGTGTCGGTCAGGCACATAGTAAGATTATTTTAATAGGAGAGCATGCGGTCGTTTACGGTTATCCTGCCATTTCTCTGCCTCTTTTGGAGGTGGAGGTGACTTGTAAGGTAGTTCCTGCAGAGAGACCTTGGCGCCTCTATGAGGAGGATACCTTGTCCATGGCAGTTTATGCTTCGCTGGAGTATTTGAATATCAAAGAAGCCTGCATTCGCTGTGAGATTGACTCGGCTATCCCTGAAAAAAGGGGAATGGGTTCGTCAGCTGCTATCAGCATAGCGGCCATTCGTGCGGTTTTTGACTACTATGAGGCTGATCTACCTCATGATGTATTGGAAATCTTGGTTAATCGGGCTGAGATGATTGCCCATATGAATCCAAGTGGTTTGGATGCCAAGACCTGTCTCAGTGACCAACCTATTCGCTTTATCAAGAACGTAGGATTTGCAGAGCTTGAGATGGATTTATCCGCCTATTTGGTGATTGCCGATACGGGCGTGTATGGTCACACTCGTGAAGCCATCCAAGTGGTTCAAAGTAAGGGCAAGGATGCCCTACCGTTTTTGCATGCCTTAGGAGAATTAACCCAGCAGGCAGAAGTTGCGATTAGACGAAAAGATGCTGAAGGATTGGGACAAATCCTCAGTCAAGCGCATTTACATTTAAAAGAAATTGGTGTCAGTAGCCCTGAGGCAGACTCTTTGGTTGAAACGGCTCTGAGTCATGGTGCTTTAGGTGCCAAGATGAGCGGTGGTGGGCTAGGAGGCTGTATCATAGCCTTGGCAACCAATTTGACTCAAGCTCAAGAACTAGCAGAAAGATTAGAAGAGAAAGGAGCTGTTCAGACATGGATAGAGAGCCTGTAACAGTACGTTCTTACGCAAATATTGCTATTATCAAATATTGGGGAAAGAAAAAAGAGAAAGAGATGGTGCCTGCTACTAGCAGTATTTCTCTGACTTTAGAAAATATGTATACGGAGACGACTTTGTCACCTCTACCGACGGATGCGACAGCTGATGTCTTTTATATCAATGGTCAGATACAAAATGAGTCTGAGCATGCCAAGATGAGTAAGATTATTGACCGTTACCGTCCAGCTGGTGAGGGTTTTGTTCGTATCGATACTCAAAACAACATGCCTACCGCGGCGGGCCTGTCCTCAAGTTCTAGTGGTTTGTCTGCCTTGGTCAAGGCTTGCAATGCCTATTTCCAGCTTGGGTTGGATAGAAGTCAGTTGGCGCAGGAAGCTAAGTTTGCCTCAGGTTCTTCCTCTCGGAGTTTTTATGGACCGCTAGGAGCCTGGGACAAGGATAGCGGAGAAATTTATCCTGTAGAGACAGACTTGAAACTAGCTATGATGATGTTGGTGCTGGAGGACAAGAAAAAACCAATCTCTAGTCGTGACGGGATGAAACTCTGTGTGGAGACTTCGACGACCTTTGACGACTGGGTGCGTCAGTCTGAGAAAGACTATCAGGATATGCTGGTTTATCTCAAGGAAAATGACTTTACCAAAGGTTGGGGAATTGACGGAGAAAAATGCCCTCGCTATGCACGCTACGACCAAAAAAACAGCATCACCAGCCTTTTCTTATCTGACGGATGCGACTTATGAAGCCATGGACTTTGTTCGCCAGCTTCGTGAGCAAGGGAAGTCCTGCTACTTTACCATGGATGCTGGGTCCCAATGTCAAGGTCCTCTGTCAGGAGAAAGACTTGGAGCATTTATCAGAAATTTTCGGTCAACGTTATCGCTTGATTGTGTCAAAAACAAAGGATTTGAGCCAAGATGATTGCTGTTAAAACTTGCGGAAAACTCTATTGGGCGGGTGAGTATGCTATTTTAGAGCCAGGACAGTTGGCCTTGATAAAGGCGATACCTATCTATATGAGGGCTGAGATTGCCTTTTTCTGATAGCTACCGTATCTATTCAGATATGTTTGATTTTGCAGTGGACTTGACACCAAATCCTGACTACAGCTTGATTCAAGAAACGATTGCTTTGATGAATGACTTCCTCGCTGATCGTGGGCAGACCTTGCGACCTTTTTCCTTGGAAATTCGAGGGAAAAATGGAACGAGAAGGGCAAAAAGTTTGGTCTAGGCTCTAGTGGTAGTGTCGTTGTCTTGGTTGTCAAGGCTCTGCTTGCTCTGTATGATCTTTCGATTGATCAGGATCTCTTATTCAAGCTGGCTAGCGCGGTCTTACTCAAGCGAGGAGACAATGGTTCTATGGGAGACCTTGCCTGTATCGTTGCAGAGGATTTGGTTCTCTACCAGTCTTTTGATCGAAAGAAGATAGCTGCGTGGTTGGAAGAAGAAAACTTGGCAACAGTTTTGGAGCGTGATTGGGGCTTTTCTATCTCACAAGTGCAACCAGCTCTAGAATGTGATTTTCCTAGTGGGATGGACCAAGGAAGTGGCTGTGTCTAGTGACATGGTCCAACAAATCAAACAAAATATCAATCCGAATTTTTTAACTTCCTCAAAAGCAACGGTATCTGCTTTGGTAGAAGCCTTGGAGCAGGGGAATGCAGAAGAAATCATCAAGCAGGTAGAAACAGCCAGTCAGCTTTTAGAAGGGTTGAGCCCAGATATTTACACTCCTTCGCTCAGACAGCTGAAAGAAGCCAGTCAAGATTTGCAAGCCGTTGCCAAGAGCAGTGGAGCTGGTGGTGGTGACTGTGGGATTGCCTTGAGTTTTGATGTGCAATCAACTGAAACCTTAAAAAATCGTTGGGCCAATCTGGGGATTGAGCTCTTATACCAAGAAAGGATAGGACATGACGACAAATCGTAAGGACGAGCACATCCGCTATGCCCTTGAGCAGAAAAGTTCCTATAATAGCTTTGATGAGGTGGAGTTGATTCATTCTTCCCTGCCTCTTTACGATCTGGATGAGATTGATTTGTCTACAGAATTTGCTGGTCGAAAATGGGACTTTCCTTTTTATATCAATGCCATGACAGGTGGGAGCGATAAGGGGAGAGAAATCAATCAAAAGCTGGCTCAGGTGGCAGAAGCCTGTGGGATTTTGTTTGTGACGGGCTCTTATAGCGCAGCCCTCAAGGATCCAACAGATGACTCTTTTTCTGTCAAGTCTAGCCATCCGAAGCTCCTCCTTGGGACCAATATTGGCTTGGACAAGCCTGTCGAGTTAGGACTTCAGACTGTGCAAGCGATGAATCCTCTCCTCTTGCAAGTGCATGTCAATGTCATGCAGGAATTGCTCATGCCTGAGGGAGAAAGGAAGTTCAGAAGCTGGTATTCGCATCTGGCAGACTATAGCAAGCAAATACCTGTTCCTATTATTCTCAAGGAAGTGGGCTTTGGCATGGATGCCAAGACCATAGAGAGAGCCTATGAACTGGGTGTTCGAACCGTTGACCTGTCAGGTCGTGGTGGTACCAGTTTTGCCTATATCGAAAACCGTCGCAGTGGTCAGCGTGATTACCTCAATCAATGGGGACAATCCACCATGCAAGCCCTTCTCAATGCCCAAGGCTGGAAAGACAAGGTCGAACTCTTGGTCAGCGGAGGCGTTCGGAACCCACTTGATATGATTAAGTGCCTGGTCTTTGGTGCCAAGGCTGTGGGATTATCACGAACCGTTCTGGACTTGGTTGAAACCTACTCGGTCGAGGAAGTGATTAGCATCATCCAAGGTTGGAAAGCAGATTTACGCTTGATCATGTGTGCCCTTAATTGTGCCACCATAGCAGATCTGCAAAAAGTAGACTATCTTCTATACGGAAAAATTAAAAAGAAGCAAAGAGATCAGATGAGAACGAAAAAGTGAGCTGTGAAACCCTACTCAGCTTTCTGCCTTTTTTTTCCATCTTCAGACCGAGGTGACTTTTTTTGAATTGTGATAAAATAGAAGGGAGAGGATGAACCTATGAGAAAAATTAAAATCTTTTTATTTATCGAAGTCTGTCTTTTGACAGGAGCTCTGATTTTGATGGTATCAGAGCATTTTTCACGTTTTCTGCTGATTCTATTTCTCTTTTTGCTTTTGATTCGCTATTATACAGGTAAAGAAGGGCAACAACGTTTCTTTCCTCCTTGTGGCGACCATTCTCTTCTTTTTTTCATCGTCATGCTCAATCCCTTTTGTGATTTTAGCCATCTTTTGTTGCAGTGATCTACAGTCTCTTTCTTCTTTATCCCAATGATGAATCAAGAAAAAGAGGAGACCGATTTGGTCTTTTGAAGAGGTGGTGACGGTTAAGAAAATGAGACGCAAATCCCTTGGTTTGGCAATCTTCATCATTTTTCTAGTCACCAGACCTGCCAGTTTGATGATATCAATCTCTTTCGTCTCATGGGTAAGGACACCATTCATTTAGAAAGAGTTATCCTAACCAATCATGACAATGTCATTATCCTTAGAAAAATGGTCGGAACGACTAGGATTATCGTACCTGTAGATGTGGAAATTAGTCTTAGTGTTAACTGTCTTTATGGAGATCTTACCTTCCTTCATCAACCTAAGAGATCCCTTCGCAATGAACACTATCATCAGGAAACCAGAGACTACCTCAAGAGTAACAAGAGCGTCAAAATTTTCCTAACCAGTATGATTGGAGATGTGGAGGTGGTCAGAGGATGAAAAAGCAATCCTATCTATTAATCGGACTGACTTCTCTCCTTTTTATCCTCTTCTTAACCAATAGTCTGCTTGATATTTTTGAACTAGACTGGTCCTATTTTCTACAGGATATCGAGAAAAACAGAAAAAAAGTTAATCTTTCTTAGTCTTGGTCTTTAGCCTGTCCATGTCCTGTCTCTTTTTGTCCCTCTTTTTGGAGCGTGATGGAAGAAATTTCTCGCAGAAAAAAATGCAGATCTAATCTCAAGCGACTGCTAGCAGGAAAAGAGGTGGTTTCATGTTTGCAGATCCAGACTTTGGATGCCAGTTTCAAGTCCTTGTCAGGTAAAGCTCAACCTCTTTGACAGAAGCTGCTTCAAAAAGGCTGAAAAATCACAGCCTGGTCAGGAAGAAGCAATTATCGAGAAAGAACGGAAGCGGATTGCACGTGACTTGCACGATACAGTTAGTCAGGAGTTGTTTGCAGCCCATATGATTTTATCAGGTGTCAGCCAGCAGGCTTTGAAGCTGGATAGAGAAAAGATGCAGACCCAGTTGCAAAGTGTTGCGGCCATCCTAGAGACTGCTCAGAAAGATCTACGGGTCTTGCTCCTACATTTGCGACCAGTTGAGTTGGAAGAGAAGAGTTTGGTTGAGGGGATTCAAATCCTCTTAAAAGAGCTTGAGGACAAGAGCGATCTCAAGGTCAGTTTCAAGCAGAATGTGTCTAAATTGCCTAAGAAAATCGAAGAACATATCTTCCGTATTTTGCAGGAGTTGATTAGCAATACCCTCCGCCATGCCCAGGCATCTTGCCTAGATGTCTATCTCTATCAGACAGATGTTGAATTGCAGCTGAAGGTGGTGGATAATGGGATTGGTTTCCAGTTGGGGAGTTTAGACGACTTGAGTTATGGACTGCGAAATATTAAGGAGCGGGTCGAAGATATGGCAGGAACGGTTCAACTCTTGACAGCTCCAAAGCAAGGACTAGCGGTCGATATCCGTATTCCCCTGCTAGACAAGGAATCATAAAGGAGTAGAGATGAAAATTTTACTGGTAGATGACCATGAAATGGTTCGATTGGGCTTGAAAAGCTATTTTGATCTCCAAGACGATGTGGAAGTTGTGGGCGAGGCTGCCAATGGGTCTCAAGGCATTGACTTGGCCTTGAAATTGCGTCCAGATGTCATTGTCATGGATATTGTCATGCCTGAGATGAATGGGATTGATGCTACCTTGGCCATCCTCAAAGAATGGCCTGAAGCCAAGATTTTGATTGTGACCTCTTACCTAGACAATGAAAAAATCATGCCGGTCTTGAACGCGGGTGCTAAAGGCTATATGCTCAAGACTTCAAGTGCAGACGAACTGCTCCACGCTGTTCGAAAGGTTGCTTCTGGAGAGCTTGCTATTGAACAAGAGGTCAGCAAAAAGGTCGAATACCACCGCAATCATATAGAGCTTCATGAGGATCTGACTGCGCGTGAGCGAGATGTGCTCCAACTCATCGCCAAGGGCTACGAAAATCAGCGCATTGCAGATGAACTCTTTATCTCCCTAAAGACGGTGAAGACCCATGTATCCAACATCCTAGCCAAGCTTGAGGTCAGCGATCGCACTCAGGCTGCAGTCTATGCCTTTCAGCACCACTTGGTAGGGCAGGAGGATTTTTAGATGAATCTTACAGATTTACTTGTGGAGCTAGAAGCGGGAAAAGACCCTGAGAAAGCAGGCCCAATGGAAGCCTATATGCGCCATCAATTTCCCTTTCTAGGCATTGCAGGTCCTGAAAGAAATTCACTCTATAAAAAGTATTTTCCAGAAGCGAAAAAAACAAAGATTATCGATTGGGATTTTGTAGACACTTGCTGGGAAAAGGAGCCTAGAGAATACCAATATGTGGCTGCCAACTATTTGAAAGCCATGCAGTCTTATCTAACGAAGGACGATTTGCCTAAGCTTGAGCGCCTGGTTGTGACCAAGTCTTGGTGGGATACGGTAGATATTCTAGACCGAGTAGTAGGAAGTTTGGTATATGACAAGCCAGAACTGGGAGAAATCATCCTCCAATGGAGTTTATCAGATAATATCTGGCTGAGACGAGTCGCTATTAACCACCAGTTGTTAAGGAAAGAGAAAACAAATGTCCAACTGATGGAAAAAATCCTGCTCAACAATCTGGACCAGACAGAATTTTTTATCAACAAAGCCATCGGCTGGGCTCTAAGAGACTACTCTAAAACCAATCCGGAATGGGTAGCAAGCTTCATCGAAAAAAACAGGGAAAGAATGGCTGAACTCAGTATCAGGGAAGCAAGCAAGTACCTTTAGCATCATTGAAAAGCGCATTCATTACTTGAAAATTAACCGTGGTTTATGCTATAATAGACTGTATTTAAAAAATTTTAAGGAGAAATGACAGAATGTCTGTATCATTTGAAAACAAAGAAACAAACCGTGGTGTCTTGACTTTCACTATCTCTCAAGACCAAATCAAACCAGAATTGGACCGTGTCTTCAACTCAGTAAAGAAATCTCTTAACGTTCCAGGTTTCCGTAAAGGTCACCTTCCACGTCCTATCTTCGACCAAAAATTTGGTGAAGAGTCACTTTACCAAGACGTTATGAACGCTCTTTTGCCAAACGCTTATGAAGCTGCAGTAAAAGAAGCTGGTCTTGAAGTCGTTGCACAACCAAAAATTGACGTAACTTCAATGGAAAAAGGTCAAGACTGGGTTATCACAGCTGAAGTCGTGACAAAACCTGAAGTTAAATTGGGTGACTACAAAAACCTTGAAGTATCAGTAGATGTAGAAAAAGAAGTAACAGACGCTGACGTTGAAGAGCGTATCGAACGCGAACGCAACAACTTGGCTGAATTGGTTATCAAGGAAGCTGCTGCTGAAAATGGTGACACTGTTGTCATTGACTTTGTTGGTTCTATCGACGGTGTTGAATTTGACGGCGGAAAAGGTGAAAACTTCTCACTTGGACTTGGTTCAGGTCAATTCATTCCTGGATTTGAAGACCAATTGGTAGGTCATTCAGCTGGTGAAACTGTTGATGTTATCGTAACATTCCCAGAAGACTACCAAGCAGAAGACCTTGCAGGTAAAGAAGCTAAATTCGTAACAACTATCCACGAAGTAAAAGCTAAAGAAGTTCCAGCTCTTGACGATGAACTTGCAAAAGACATCGACGAAGAAGTGGAAACTCTTGACGAATTGAAAGAAAAATACCGCAAAGAATTGACTGCTGCAAAAGAAGAAGCATACAAAGATGCAGTAGAAGGTGCAGCAATCGATAAAGCTGTAGAAAACGCTGAAATCGTAGAACTTCCAGAAGAAATGATCCACGAAGAAGTTCACCGTTCAGTAAATGAATTCCTTGGAAACTTGCAACGCCAAGGTATCAACCCTGACATGTACTTCCAAATCACTGGAACTACTCAAGAAGACCTTCACAAACAATACGAAGCAGAAGCTGAGTCACGTACCAAGACTAACCTTGTTATCGAAGCAGTTGCCAAAGCTGAAGGATTTGACGCTTCAGAAGAAGAAATCCAAAAAGAAATCGAGCAATTGGCAGCAGACTACAACATGGAAGTGGCCCAAGTTCAAAACTTGCTTTCAGCTGACATGTTGAAACACGATATCACTATCAAAAAAGCTGTTGAATTGATCACAAGCACAGCAACTGTAAAATAATCTTAAAAGAGAAAAAGCCCACCTGACTAGGTGGGTTTTCTGCTGGTCTATTTTCCAAAAATCTCTTTTAAGTCTGCATCTGTAATCCCAATCATGGCTGGGATGCTAGACCAGTTTTCCTCGGTGAGGATGCAGGATTGTTCAGAGTCACTTGCTGTGGCAGTTTCAGAGAAGGCTTGTTTACTTTCTTCAATATTAGTTTCAATTAAATCACTGAAGCGTTCAATCAGATAGGTCTTGCGAGCAGTCCCGATATGCTTGACTGCATAGTCAAAGGCCTGTAACTCGCCAAGAAGGATGAGCTTGCTCTTGGCCCGTGTGATAGCTGTGTAGATGAGATTCCGCTCCAGCATGCGCTTGCTAGCACTGGTGATGGGCAGGATGACAACGGGAAACTCACTCCCCTGCGACTTATGAATACTCATGGCATAAGCCAGGCGGATCTTGTACCATTCATTGCGTGGATAGATGACCTCGTTGCCATCAAAATCAATGACAATCTCGTCTTGTTTGGACTCGGTGTATTTTCCAGGAATCAGGTCTGTGATGTAGCCTAGGTCTCCATTAAAGACATTGACTTCAGCGTCGTTGACTAGGTGAATAACCTTGTCCCCTGTTCGATAGTGACACTGAGTTGCTTCAAAGCTCACTTGCCCCTTTTGCTGAGGATTGAGCAGGTCTTGCATGAGTTGGTTGATGGCGTCGATACCAGCAGTTCCTCGATACATAGGCGCTAGCACCTGAATATCGCGAGCCAAAATACCACTTCTGAGGGCAGCGCCAAGAATTTTCTCAATGGTAGCTGGGATATGGCCACTAGCGATTTCAAAGTAGGAGCGGTCTGCTTTTTTCTGGGTAAAGTCGGCTGGCAAGATGCCTTGTCGAATCTGACTTGCCAATGTGACGATGGTTGATTCTTCGCTCTGACGATAAATCCGTTCTAAGCGAGTCTGGGGAATCAGTGCAATCTGGAGCAGGTCAGCCAGAACTTGGCCAGGACTGACAGAAGGTAGCTGGTCGCTATCACCCACAATGAGGATTTTACTGTTAGAAGAAATGTTGGAGAAGAGCTGGTTGGCTAACCAAGTATCCACCATGGAAAACTCATCTACAATGATAAAGTCGGCATCTAGATAATCTTCCAGATGGCTGGTATCATCGTCTCCCGTCATTCCCAAATGGCGGTGTATGGTCGCGCTTGGCAATCCTGTCAATTCATTCATGCGCCGAGCCGCTCGACCAGTTGGGGCAGCGAGAAGAATAGGTAAGTTACTTTTCTTCTTGAAATCGAGTCCTTCTAAGAGGGCATAAACAGCGATAATACCATTGATAACAGTCGTCTTACCAGTACCAGGTCCACCTGTCAGGATAAAGACCTTGTTCTGGATAGCGTCACAGATAGCCTGCTTTTGAATGCTATCGTACTGAATCCCCAGTTCTTGCTCGACAGTAGAGATATGCTTGTGAATGCTTTCTAGATCTTGGCTCTTCTGTTTTCCTTTTTCAAGGATACGAACCAAGTGACTGCGAATACCTTCCTCAGCAAAAAAGAGGCTGTTATCAAAGATTTTGGTATCAATCTGCTGAACCTTGTCTTCTTCAATCAGATGAGATAATTCCTGAGCGACTTGGCTGGGGTTCAGTTCCACGGGACGGGAAGACTCGAGGAGGGTAAGTGTCTGTTCCAGTAAATCACGGGCCTCCATATAGGTATTGCCCGTATCCATACAACCTTGAAAGAGACTATGGACAAGGCCAGCACGGAAGCGTTCAGGGGCTTGACTTTCGATGCCTAGTTCGGCGGCTAATTGGTCAGCAATGGTAAAACCCAAGCCCTTGATATCTTCAACCAGTTGGTAGGGATAGTTTCGACAATATCCAGCGTTTCTTCCTTGTAAAAGTCTTGAATCTGAAAGGCCAGTTTATTGGGAATGCCGTAGTTGGCAAGTTTAGCCAAGACCATTTCTGTCCCATAGTTGAGACGGAGGGTGGAAACAAAAGCCTCACGGTTTTTTGCAGAGAGTCCAGCAATACTTTCCAGCTTTTCAGGATGCTCCAGAATTTCGTCGATAGTGTTTTCACCATAGGTATCAACAATTTTCTGGGCAGTCTTGAGACCGATTCCCTTGAAATGGCTGCTAGAAAAGTACTTGACTAGCCCCTTACTAGTGGGTTTTGCTCGCTCATAACGACTGATTTGTAGCTGTTCCCCATACTTGGAGTGCTGAACGATTTGCCCCCAAAAAGTATAGTCTTCGCCCTCAATCACGTCCGCCATGGTTCCTGTAACGATGATTTCAAAATCGTCAAAGTCCTCCGCATTGGTATCTTCGATATCTAGGAGGAGGATGCGATAGAAATTACTGATATTTTCAAAAATAATGCGTTCAATGGTGCCTGAAAAATAAACTTCCATAGGTTTCCTTTACATAAGTTCGTGAGAGTTGGTTCTTAGCAATTTTGAAAAAATTAGATGACTAAAAGGTTTTTTCTCACAATAGAAAAAGAGACTGAGACTTAGCATTCTCGGCCTCTTCCTTATCTTAAAATGTTCCGATACGGTTAAGTGGCCAGAAACGGAATTTTGCTTCGCCTTTGATTTCGCTGGCCTTGAAGGTACCAACATGGCGGCTGTCGCTAGAGACTAGACGATCGTCACCAAGGAGAAGGTACTCACCTTGAGGGACAGTAAAGCTGAAGCTGGTATTGGAATTGACATCGACCGTAAAGGCTTGTGCTTTTTGAGCAAGTTCTCTAAAGTAAACTCCTTTGTTTCCTTCGAATCCCTTTCCAGTATAGGTGTTTTGCAACTTTTCTGTTTTGAACAAGTTGAGGTATTCAGCTAGGTAGGGTTCATTCGTTTCTTCACCGTTGATAAAGAGTTTGTCATTTTCGTAGCGGATGGTATCTCCAGGCATACCGATAACCCTTTTGACAATGTCTTTATTTCCATCTTCCTCATGCGCAACCACTATGTCGAAGCGGTCAATTGGGAGGTGTTTAACAACGAAGAGAACTTCTCCGTCAGCTAGGGTAGGGTCCATCGAGTGTCCTTCTACACGGACATTGCTCCAAAGAAAGATACGGCTAAGACCTACCAGTGCGATAATCAGGAAGAAAACTCCCCATTCTTTTAGAAATGTTTTAAACGAATTCATAATTTACCTTTCTAGAAGTGCTTTGACTTTTTCAGTGTTTTTAAAATGCAGTTTGGCACAGAAATGAAGTCCTTTCATTCCATAGGCCTGAAGGATTTTACTAGCAACCTTATCAGATGCAGTTCCAGCGCCACTTGGCAGTTGATAGCCCAGTTCTCGTCCCAGATTTTCCAAGTTTTCAAGAAAGAGATCACGCGCGATGATGGAGCTAACCGCAACAGCCAGGTATTTGCCCTCGGCTTTTTCTTCCAAACTAACCTTGTTTGGAAAACGGTTGGCTTCTTGCGCCAAGTACTTATCATAGTTTTTTGGACTTGTAAAAGCATCAATCACGATTTCTCTGGCTGGACCCCTTTTTGAAGCAGGAGAAAGATAGCCTGGTTGTGAAGAGCAACCTTTACAGAAACAGCATTGTAACGCTCTCCGATAACTTCATTATACTTGCTCGGTGAAAGAAGGAGCGCTTGATGTGGTATCTTTTCCTTGAGGATAGGGGCAATCTGACGAATCTTTTGGTCTGTCAGAGTTTTTGAATCCCCCACGCCGAGTTTTCGCAAGAAGTCATGCTGGTCAGGTGTCACGAAGGAAGCCACGACAGCTAGTCCACCAAAGTAGGAACCATTTCCCACCTCATCAGTCCCGATCATAGGAAAATCTTGTCCACTGTTTTCTTGTTGAACCTCATAGCCAAAGAAACTGGCGTATTGCTCAGCAGCTTCTCCCTGTAGGAGGACTTTTCCAGAAGTATAGATGGAAACTGTTGCCTGAGGGAAGCGCAAAAAATAGCGGATATAGGGATTTTTACTAGGACTGAGAGCCTTCTGATATTGACTTAAAAAGCTCTGAATTTCCTGTTCACTTGGTGTGAGTGTGATACTTGCCATAGTCTCTATTGTACCACAAAAGCAGGAGAATTGGTAAAAACTGACAAAGTTAGCGAAATTTGGTATAATATCGTGAGGTGAATTTTATGGCAAATCTAAATCGATATAAGTTTACATTCGGAAAAAAGACATTAACCTTAACAACCGAGCATGACAACCTCTTTATGGAGGAAATTGCCAAGGTTGCGACTGAAAAATACCAAGCAATTAAAGAACAAATGCCTGGGGCGGATGATGAAACCATTGCGCTTCTTTTGGCGGTCAACTGTCTGTCTACACAGCTCAATCGTGAAATTGAATTTGATGACAAGGAGCAAGAGTTGTTAGAACTCCGTCACAAGTTGATTGCTGTTAAACAAGAACAGAGCAAGATTGAGGATTCCCTATGATTTCAATCCTACTCTTATTGGTTCTTGCTTGGGGCTTTTACATCGGCTACCGTAGAGGTTTGGTGTTGCAAGTTTATTATTTCCTCCTTGCAGTGGTTTCAGCCTTTGTTGCGGGACAGTTTTATAAATCACTGGGTGACCACTTCCACTTGCTTGTCCCTTATGCCAATCCTCAGGAAGGACAGGGAACCTTTTTCTTCCCTTCAGACCAGCTGTTTCACCTAGACAAGGTCTTTTATGCAGGCCTAGCCTACCTTTTAGTTTTCGGAATTTGTTACAGTATCGGACGTTTTATCGGTTTGTTCCTACACTTGATTCCAACTAAAAAGCTCGATGTCAAATGGTTTCGTATCGGAGCAGCCCTATTGTCGCTATTAGTAACCTTATTTGTCTTGCAAATGGCTCTGACCATTCTTGCAACAGTGCCTCTGGCAATCATTCAAAATTCACTCGAAAAAAGTATAGTAGCCAAAAACATCATCCAAAGTGTCCCTTTTACGACAAACTTTATCAAACAACTCTGGGTGACAAATTTAATCGGATAAAAAGGGCGGGATTTTTCCTAGCCCTTTGTTTACAGATTTGGGGACTAGGTCAAAACCTCTAGTTGCTATAATCTTATAAACAAGCATACAAGGAAAGAATATGAATACAAAAATACTAGAAACCTTAGAATTTAATAAAATCAAAGCCTTGTTTGAACCCCATCTCCTGACTGAACAAGGCTTAGAGGAGCTAAAAGGCTTAGCTCCAACTGCCAAGGTGGATAAAATCAAACAAGCCTTTACAGAGATGGAGGAAATGCAAGCCCTATTTGTGGAGCAACCTCACTTTACCATCCTAGCGACGCGTGAGATATCAGCTGTTTGCAAGCGTCTGGAGATGGGGGCGGACCTCAATATTGAGGAATTTTTACTCATCAAACGGGTCTTGCTTGCTAGCAGAGAGTTGCAAGGTTTTTATGCCAATCTCGAAAACGTACGCTTGGAACAGTTGGCGAGATGGTTTGAAAAACTGCATGATTTTCCACACTTGCAGGGGAATCTTCAAGCCCTAAATGACGCAGGATTTATCGAAAATTTCGCCAGCGAAGAACTAGCACGCATCCGTCGGAAAATCCATGATAGCGAGAGTCAAGTTCGAGATGTCTTGCAAGACTTGCTCAAGCAAAAAGCGCAGATGTTGACGGAAAGCATAATCGCTAGCAGAAATGGCCGTCAGGTTTTACCTGTCAAAAACACCTACCGTAACAAGATTGCGGGTGTTGTTCATGACATCTCTGCCAGTGGGAATACGGTCTATATCGAACCCCGTGAGGTCGTGAAACTGAGCGAAGAAATAGCGAGTCTTCGAGCTGATGAGCGCTACGAGATGATTCGCATCTTGCAGGAACTCTCGGAACGGGTTCGTCCTCATGCTACTGAGATTGCTAATGACGCTTGGATTATCGGACATCTGGATCTGATTCGTGCCAAGGTGCGTTTCATCCAAGAAAGACAAGCAGTTGTTCCTCAACTTTCAGAGAATCAAGAGATTCAACTCCTTCATGTTCGCCATCCTTTGGTCAAAAATGCTGTCGCAAACGATGTACACTTTGGTAAGGAATTAACGGCCATTGTCATTACAGGTCCCAATACTGGTGGGAAGACCATCATGCTCAAAACTCTGGGTTTGACGCAACTCATGGCCCAGTCAGGCTTGCCCATTTTAGCTGATAAGGGGAGCCGTGTCGGTATTTTTGAAGAAATCTTCGCAGATATCGGAGATGAGCAGTCTATTGAACAAAGTTTGTCTACCTTTTCCAGCCACATGACCAATATAGTAGATATTCTTAGCAAGGTCAACCAACACTCGCTTTTATTGCTAGATGAGCTTGGGGCAGGGACCGATCCGCAGGAAGGTGCAGCCCTTGCCATGGCTATTTTGGAGGATCTTCGTTTACGTCAGGTTAAGACCATGGCGACGACCCACTATCCAGAACTCAAGACCTACGGTATTGAGACAGCCTTTGTGCAAAATGCCAGCATGGAGTTTGATACAGCCACTCTGCGTCCAACCTATCGCTTTATGCAGGGAGTTCCTGGCCGAAGCAATGCCTTTGAAATTGCTAAACGCCTTGCTTGTCAGATGTCATTGTCGGGGATGCCAGCCAGCAGGTCAATCAAGATAATGATGTCAACCGTATCATTGAGCAATTGGAAGAGCAAACGCTTGAAAGTCGCAAACGCTTGGACAATATCCGAGAGGTGGAGCAAGAAAACCTCAAGATGAACCGAGCACTCAAAAAACTCTACAATGAGCTTAATCGTGAAAAGGAAACTGAGCTCAACAAGGCGCGTGAACAAGCTGCAGAGATTGTGGAACTAGCGCTAAGTGAGAGTGACCAAATCCTGAAAAACCTCCACAGTAAGTCTCAACTCAAACCCCACGAAATCATTGAGGCCAAGGCTGAGCTGAAAAAACTGGCTCCTGAAAAAGTCGACTTGTCTAAAAACAAGGTCCTTCAAAAAGCCAAGAAAAAACGAGCTCCGAAGGTGGGAGATGATATCGTGGTTCTCAGTTATGGCCAACGTGGAACCTTGACTAATCAGCTCAAGGATGGCCGTTGGGAAGCCCAAGTCGGTTTGATCAAGATGACCTTGGAAGAGAAAGAATTTGATCTTGTTCAGACTCAACAAGAAGCCCCAGTCAAGAAAAAACAAGTCAATGTCGTGAAACGTGCTTCTGGACGTGGTCCGCAAGCAAGACTGGATCTCCGAGGCAAACGTTATGAAGAAGCCATGAATGAGCTGGACGCCTTTATTGACCAAGCCCTGCTTAATAATATGGCTCAGGTAGACATCATCCACGGTATCGGAACGGGAGTCATCCGTGAAGGAGTTACCAAATACCTGCAAAGAAACAAGCATGTCAAGAGTTTCGGCTATGCTCCTCAGAATGCTGGGGGCAGTGGCGCAACCATTGTGACCTTTAAAGGTTAGAAAAAAAGAGTGCTTCTCTTTTTTTGAAAAAGAAGTGAAAATCCATCTTTTTTCAAATGATATATTGACAAAAGCTAACTTTTCTTGTAAAATAATAAAAAATTAAATACCAACACCGAATGAAGTTTAATAGAAGTGGAGAAAGGTTTGTTTTCCATGACTGTAAATGGACGGAACTCTGGAGAGACCGTAAAGGCACCGAAGGGGCAAGGCAGGAAACTGCTCAAACTCTCAGGTAAAAGGACAGAGCTAGGATAGACCGTTTTTTGGCATTTATCTAGGCATTCCAGAGTACATGTATCTTGCATGTGCTCTTTCTTTTGGGGTTGAAAAGATAGGAGAAGGACATGTTAGAATTGCTAAAAGCGCTTGATGCTTTCGTTTGGGGACCTCCCCTCTTGATCTTATTGGTTGGAACGGGTATCTATTTGACCATCCGACTAGGACTTTTGCAGGTAGCTCGTATCCCAAAGGCCTTTCAGTTGATCTTTACCAAGGATAAGGGGCATGGCGATGTGTCGAGCTTTGCTGCTCTATGTACGGCTCTAGCAGCCACCGTTGGTACGGGAAATATCATCGGGGTCGCGACAGCCATTAAGGTTGGGGGACCAGGGGCCCTCTTTTGGATGTGGATGGCAGCCTTCTTTGGGATGGCAACCAAGTATGCTGAAGGCTTGCTGGCTATCAAGTACCGCACCAAGGATGCAAACGGCGCTGTAGCTGGAGGCTCCATGCACTACATCCTTTTGGGAATGGGAGAAAAGTGGCGTCCCCTTGCTATCTTCTTTGCCCTAGCTGGTGTATTGGTAGCCCTTCTGGGGATTGGTACCTTTACCCAAGTCAATTCGATTACAGAATCTATCCAAAATACAGCTCAAATTGATCCAACTATCACAGCTCTCGTTTTGTCTATTTTTGTAGCGATTGCAGTCTTTGGTGGACTCAAATCCATTTCCAAGGTTTCAACAGCAGTTGTTCCTTTTATGGCCATCGTCTATATTCTAGGAACCTTGATTGTGATTTTCCTTAATATCGAGAAAATCCCAGCCACGCTTGCCCTCATCTTTACCTCTGCTTTCAGCCCTGTAGCTGCAGTAGGAGGATTTGCAGGTGCGACTATCCGTACTGCGATTCAAAATGGTGTGGCGCGGGGAGTCTTCTCTAACGAATCTGGTCTTGGTTCAGCTCCGATTGCAGCTGCAGCAGCTAAGACAAATGAGCCTGTCGAGCAAGGCTTGATTTCTATGACAGGAACCTTTATTGATACTCTCATTATCTGTACGTTGACTGGTTTAACAATCTTGGTAACTGGTGTTTGGAGTGGTGATTTAAATGGAGTAGCCCTTACCCAGTCAGCCTTCTCAACAATTTTTTCGCATTTTGGCCCTGCTCTTTTGACCATATTTTTGGTTCTCTTTGCCTTTACGACAATTCTCGGCTGGAATTACTACGGAGAGCGCTGTTTCGAGTTTCTCTTTGGCGTTCGCTTTATCTGGCTCTATCGAGTGGTCTTTGTGCTCATGGTCTTGTTGGGAGGTTTTATCGAGTTGGACATGGTCTGGATTATTGCTGATATTGTCAATGCCTTGATGGCTCTACCGAACTTGATTGCCCTTTTGGTTTTATCACCAGTCGTTATTGCCGAAACCAAAAAATATTTTAAATACTAACCCAATCACACTTTTAGTGTGATTTTTTCATTTCATAAACATTTCCTATCATGGTAATTGAAAATATATATTATCCAAAGAAGAAATTCTATGATAGACTAAATGACAATAAAATGAAAAGAGGTTCCTTATGACAAGATTTACCATCCATACAGTAGAATCAGCACCAGCAGAAGTAAAAGAAGTTCTGGAAACAGTACAAAAAGATAACAATGGCTATATTCCCAATCTGATCGGTCTCTTGGCCAATGCACCGACTGCTCTAGAAGCCTACCGAACTGTCGGAGCCATCAACCGCCGTAATAGCTTAACACCAGTAGAGCGTGAAGTGGTGTAAATCACAGCAGCCGTAACCAATGGATGTGCTTTCTGCGTCGCAGGTCACACCGCCTTTTCGATCAAACAAATCCAGATGAATGATGATCTCCTCCAAGCCCTTCGCAATCGCACTCCAATCGAGTCAGATCCAAAACTAGACACCCTAGCCAAGTTTACCTTGGCAGTCATCAATACCAAGGGTCGTGTAGGCGATGAAGCGCTTAGTGAATTTTTAGAAGTCGGCTATACGCAACAAAATGCCTTGGACGTGGTTCTCGGTGTCAGCCTAGCAAGCCTTTGTAACTATGCTAATAACCTAGCCAATACGCCCATTAACCCCGAATTGCAACCCTATGCCTAGTTGGAACAATAAAGAAAAAATGAAGGCTGAGTAAACCAGTCTTCATTTCTATGCTATTTTAAGGGTTTTTATGTTATACTGATAATAATATGATTAACGGAGGTTGCCATGAAAAAACTCCCCTTGGTATTTTCTGGTTGTTTGTTAGGTTTGGCAGGTGCAGGAAACCTAATTGCAGATACTTGGCCAGTTTTGTCGCATTTATTGAGTCTGATTGGTCTAGTGTTGTGGATTTTCTTTCTGATTCTTCATCTTTTTAATTGGGAAGAAACCAAGCAAGAATTGACCAAGCCCCCTCTTCTATCTGGAATGGCAACTTTTCCCATGGCTGGGATGATTTTATCGACCTATGTCTTTCGCGTATTCCCTGCTCTTCCTTTGGTAGCACAAGGAATCTGGTGGTTTTCATTTCTCTTGGATTTAGCTTTGATTGCTACTTTTACCATCAAATTTGCCTGTCCGGGTCGGAGGGTCAATGCGACTCCTAGCTGGACGGTGCTCTATGTGGGGATAGCTGTGGCAGCCTTGACCTATCCTCTGGTAGGCATTATCGAGATTGCCTATGCAACCTTGAGTTTTGGTTTTGTCTTGACCTTCTATCTCTATCCGCTTATTTATAGCGATTTAAAGAAATCTCCACTCCCACTAGCCTTGCTTGGACAGGAAGGAATCTACTGTGCTCCCTTTTCCCTACTCTTGGCTTCTCTAGTTCGAGTTGGAGGAGCAAGCCTACCGACTTGGCTCTTGATTGTCATGATTTTGGCATCTCAATCCTTCTTTTTCTTTGTTTTAACTCGCCTACCCAATATTTTAAAACAAGGATTTCAACCAGCCTTCTCAGCCCTAAGCTTCCCAACCATTATCACAGCTACTTCGCTCAAGATGGCTCAGGGGATCTTGAAACTTCCATTTCTGGATTATCTGGTATTGGCTGAAACCGTTATTTGCCTCACTATTTTATTCTTTGTCTTGGGTGCTTATCTGATTTGGTTACGAAAAAAGGTCTAGCTAGAAATAGCTAGGCCTTATTTTTTTATGGTTTGATAACTTCAGATCCACCCATGTATGGACGAAGAGCTTCTGGAATGGTCACAGAACCATCTGCGTTTTGGTAGTTTTCAAGAATTGCAGCCACTGTACGTCCAACTGCAAGTCCAGAACCGTTCAAGGTGTGAAGGAGTTTCACCTTGCCATCGGCTTCATCACGGTAGCGAATTTGAGCACGACGGGCTTGGAAATCTTCTGTATTTGAACAGCTTGAGATTTCACGGTAGGTATTTTGGGCTGGAATCCAAACTTCCAAGTCGTAAGTCTTAGCAGCTGAGAAGCCCATGTCCCCAGTAGAGAGGGCAACGACACGGTACGGAAGATTGAGTTTTTGAAGGATGTTCTCAGCGTTGGCAGTCATTTTTTCCAATTCTTCGTAAGATTCTTCTGGTTTGGCAAATTTGACCATTTCAACCTTGTGGAATTGGTGCAGACGAATCAAGCCACGTGTATCACGACCAGCTGAACCAGCCTCAGAACGGAATGATGGACTCATAGCGGTAAAGTAGATTGGTAAGTCTTTTCCGTCGAGGATTTCATCACGGTAGTAGTTTGTGAGGGGCACTTCAGCTGTAGGAATGAGGACATAATTAGTGTCTTTCAATTCAAAAGTGTCTTCCTTAAATTTTGGATATTGACCAGTACCAAACATTGAGTCATGGTTAACTATGTAAGGTGTGATAACTTCCGTATAGCCTTCTTTACCATGCTCATCCAACATGAAGTTGTAGATAGCACGTTCTAAACGAGCACCGAGGCCTTTATAGAAGAGAAAACGAGCGCCCGTTACTTTTCCACCACGTTCCCAGTCAAGGATACCCAAGTCTTCACCAAGATCCCAGTGAGCTTTTGGTTCAAAGTCAAACTCGCGCGGAGTACCCCAACGGCGAACTTCCACATTGTCATCTTCATCAGCCCCAACAGGAACGCTGTCGGCAGGGATGTTTGGAAGAGTAGTGGTAAATTCTGTCAATTTAGCATCGATGTCCGCCAATTCAGCATCCAAGGCTTTGACTTCAGTAGATAGGGTTTGCATCGCAGCAATCTTGTCATCTGCATTTTCCTTGTTTCGCTTGGCTTGGGCAATCTCAGCAGAAACTGTGTTACGTTCTGCTTTGAGCGTTTCAACCTTGACCAAGATGTCACGACGTTTAGCATCGATTTCTTTCATTTCATTTAAGACAGCAGCATCTACACCACGTGTAGCCAATTTTTCTGCGACAGCATCAAAATCTGTGCGAATACGTTTAATATCTAACATAAGAACTCCTTTATGAAAAAAGCACACCTGACAAAGTGTTGGAGTGGCAGGGCCACGGTTCCATCCAACTTCACAGGTGTGCACTTGATTGTATATGTAATTGTTACTAACGGTAGAATTTCACCTATCCCTCCTATCTGCTCGCAGCACCCGCAGACTTTCTGAAAGAAGGAGATAACCTACTTATCCGTTGCTATGATTATACTAAAGTTTTTACTTTTTTGCAAATAGATTTTTAAGTTTTTGTCCAATGGTCTGGAGTAGAGTCGGAAGTTTCACGACCTTGTCGTTTCCTAATTTTTCTCGAGCGATTTTGAGGATAGCTCCAGAGTCTTTTGAAGCAAAGAGGAATTTTCCTTGATCAGTGAAGACTTCAAAGTGGCGGCTGATCTTGCGACCACTTACGTTGGCTCCAATTTGCTGAATACTGGACCAGGGAATTTGGATATATTGTTCGACATTGACATCAGGATAAAACTCCAAGGCTTGGTCTCCGACTAGAAATTTTCCAACCTTTCCCGAGATAGAGAGGTAAGATGTCCCAGTGGTTTGCAGGTCAATGACTTTATTGAGAGATTGGGCCATGATTAGTCTTCCTTACTTTCATCGAAAAAGGCATGATAGAGAGCCTTGATAGCTGCTTTTTCTTGGTCTTTATTGACAACAAACATGATGGAAACTTCACTTGAACCTTGGGACATCATCTGGATGTTGATTTTATTCTCAGACAAAGCACGTGTTGCAGTAGCAGTTACCCCGATATGACTCTTCATCTTTTCTCCAACAATCATAATGATGGAAAGGTCATGTTCAATTTCAGCATGATCTACTTCAGCCTTTTGAACGAGTTGACGTAGAATTTCTTCTTCCTTGATAGGAGTGAGTTCACGACTGCGGAGAATGATTGAAAGATCATCGATACCAGTTGGCATGTGTTCCCATCCGATGTTAAGATCTTCTAGGATTTGTAGAGCCTTGCGACCAAATCCGACTTCGCGGTTCATGAGGTATTTAGACATGTTTATGCTGACGAATCCTGAGTCACCTGCAATCCCTACTACTGGGAATTTATCACTACTGTGTTCTAAAACAATGCGTGTTCCTGGGTGGTCAGGGTTGTTGGTATTCTTGATGACAAGAGGAATTTTTCCTCGGTAGGCAGGAAGAAGGGCTTCGTCATGAAGAACTGAAAATCCAGCGTAAGCCAACTCACGCATTTCACGGTAGGTTAATTCAGGAATGGAGTGTGGTTGGTGGATAATACCAGGATGAGCAGCAAAGATACCATCTACGTCTGTAAAGTTCTCATAGAGATCAGCCTTAACACCTGCTGCAATGATAGAACCTGTGATATCTGAACCTCCACGTGAAAAAGTACAGATTTGATTCTCCTTAGTCACACCAAAGAAACCAGGGATGACAAGGACTTCGTTGCTATCTGCCAAGCCTTCAATCTTGTCATAACTAGATGGAATGATACGTGCGTTTCCTGGTTCACTTGTGACAACAATTCCAGCTTCTCTAGGATGGACATAGCGCGCATCAATGCCGTTTTGGTTAAAGTAGGCTGCGATCAATTTGGCGTTGTTGTTTTCTCCAGCTGCTAGGAAGGCGTCATAGAGAAAGTCATTTTCTTCAATAGGAAGAGTCGCTAAGGCGCGGATACTTTTAGAAATTTTCTCTAAAACAGTTGGTTTTAAGCCTAGTTCGCTCACCATAGCCGCATAACGGTCAATGATCCAGCTTTGGCTAGCACTGATGTCATTTCCAGCTACATAGTCGCGATAGTATTTGATCAAGGCATCAGTTACCTTGGTATCTTCAGCATTGCGTTTACCGGGTGCAGAAACGACTACAAAACGACGTTCTTTATCACTTTTAACGATGTTTAAAACTTTTTCTAACTGACTAGCAGAGGCAAGAGAGCTTCCACCAAATTTTACAACCTTCATAGGGACTCCTCAAGTAAGTATTTTATACGATTATAGCAGAAAGAGGGGCTTTTTTCAATGAAGAAAATATCTTCCTATTTTAATAGAAGCAAATGTTAATTTATTCTGGGAATCGATAAATAGATAAAAAGTAAGAAAGTCAATTTTCCTCAAATTCATAAATGAAGGTAAAATAATCGGCTGAGACACTTTTAATTGATTTTTTCTTGTTCCTTTATCCCAAAAAAGGTATACTTTGATAATAAAATAATTTTATCACCATACAAAAGGAGAAGCTATGAATCATATCCTATACCAGATCGTAGATGATCTAGCTATTATTACTCTGAATCGTCCTGAAGTGGCAAATGGTTTTCACATCCCAATGTGTGAGGAAATCTTAGAAGCTTTGACCTTGGCAGAGCAGGACCAAGCAGTGCAGTATATCTTGATTAACGCGAACGGAAAAGTTTTCTCAGTGGGGGGAGACCTGGTCGAGATGAAGCGGGCGGTGGATGAGGATGATATTCCTTCACTGACAAAAATCGCTGAGTTAGTTAATACAATTTCCTATAAAATCAAGCAAATACCCAAACCAGTTTTGATGGAAGTAGATGGAGCCGTTGCAGGAGCTGCAGCCAATATGGCAGTAGCGGTTGATTTTTGTATAGCAACAGACAAGGCCAAGTTCATTCAAGCCTTTGTCGGGGTTGGCTTGGCTCCTGATGCAGGAGGTATTCATCTCCTAAGTCGTAGTATAGGAGTAACACGAGCAGCCCAGCTTGCCATGACAGGAGAAGCCTTAACAGCAGAAAAAGCTCTGGAGTGGGGTGTGGTTTATCGAGTCTGTGAGGCAGATAAGCTAGAAAAAACACGAGACCAGGTTCTAAAAAAACTCAGACGCGGTTCAGCTAATTCCTATGCAGCGATTAAAAAGTTGGTTTGGGAAAGCCAATTTAAGGATTGGCAAAATTATGCTGAATTAGAGTTGAAGTTGCAGGAATCCTTGGCTCAAACCGAAGATTTCAAAGAAGGAGTTCGCGCTCATTCAGAAAGAAGACGACCAAAATTTTCAGGAAAGTAAAAAAATACTTGCACTATCTTTTGAAGTTTGATATACTTTCTCTATCAAATGTTTTGATTGTAAAAGTTTTTTTGAAGAGGAGGGAAAGGATTTGGACTACCAACAAGTAAATGATTATTTAACATCCATTTTTAATAATGTCCTTGTGATCGAGGAGGTTAGCTTACGAGGTAGTCGATTCAAAGACATCTCCATCAAAGAAATGCACACGATCGATGTGATTGGGAAGTTCCCGGAGGCAACACCAAGCAAGGTTTCAAAGGAACTGATGGTAACTCTTGGAACGGTTACAACGAGCTTGAATAACCTGGAAAGAAAAGGTTATATTGAGCGAATTCGTTCCGAACAGGATCGTCGTGTGGTTTATCTACATTTGACAAAGAAAGGTCGTTTGCTCCACCGCCTTCATAAACGTTTCCACAAGGCCATGGTTGAAAAAATTATCGACGGGATGAGTCCTGAGGAGATGGATGTTATGGGCAAAGGATTGACTAACCTTTACCAATTTTTGGAGGATTTGAAATAATGGCTTTTGCTAAAATAAGCCAGGTTGCTCATTATGTACCAGAGCAAGTGGTCACCAATCAAGACTTGGCTCAAATCATGGATACAAGCGATGAGTGGATTTCAAGTCGTACAGGAATTAAACAAAGACATATTTCAAAAACGGAGTCAACGAGTGATTTGGCGACAGAAGTTGCCAAAAGCTTACTGGCTAAGGCGAGCATAAAAGCTGAGCAGATTGATTTTATCATTGTAGCAACGATCACACCTGACTCAATGATGCCCTCTACAGCAGCGCGAGTTCAGGCCAATATTGGTGCTAACAGAGCCTTTGCTTTTGATCTCACAGCTGCCTGCAGTGGCTTTATTTTTGCACTTTCAACTGCTGAGAAGTTTCTGACATCTGGACAGTTCAAAAAAGGGATTGTTATCGGTGCTGAAACCTTGTCCAAGGCGGTTGACTGGTCAGATCGATCGACTGCTGTACTCTTTGGAGACGGTGCTGGTGGAGTTCTCTTGGAAATAAGTGACAACCGCCACTTCCTTGCAGAGAGTATACACAGTGATGGTACTCGAAGCGAGTGCTTAACTTATGGGCAAACGACCTTGACTTCCCCCTTCTCTAATCAAGAAGCAGTTCCTGCATTTTTGAAGATGGACGGGCGAGCAGTTTTTGATTTTGCGATTCGAGATGTTGCTAGGTCAATCAAGCAGACCATTGACGAAGGTCCAGTAGGGGCATCTGATTTGGACTATCTCTTGCTTCATCAGGCCAATATCCGCATATTGGATAAGATGGCTAAAAAAATCGGTGTTGACCGAGACAAACTTCCAGCCAATATGATGGAGTATGGGAATACCAGTGCGGCTAGCATCCCGATTTTACTATCAGAGTGTGTGGATCAGGGGTTGATCCGTGTAGACGGCAGCCAAACGATTCTTTTATCAGGCTTCGGTGGAGGCTTGACCTGGGGCACGCTCATTCTTACAATCTAGGTAATCATGTGGTGAACACATTGTTATAAATTTTTATATTTTAAAGGAGTCCTATCATGGCAGTATTTGAAAAAGTACAAGAAATTATCGTTGAAGAACTTGGGAAAGATGCATCAGAAGTAACACTTGAATCTACTTTTGATGATTTGGATGCAGATTCATTGGACTTGTTCCAAGTAATCTCTGAAATTGAAGATGCTTTTGATATCCAAATCGAAGCAGAAGATAACTTGAAGACTGTTGGTGACTTGGTTGCCTACGTTGAAGAGAAAACAAAATAAGAGCGAATAAGATATAGAAGGAGTAGGGGAAACCCACTCCCTCTTGTTTAGGTAATAGTTTGAGACTCAAATAATATACTAATCGAACTATTACGTAAGCAAGGACTGATGGAGGCACTATGAAAACACGTATTACAGAATTATTAAACATTAAATATCCAATTTTCCAAGGAGGGATGGCCTGGGTCGCTGATGGCGACTTGGCCGGAGCTGTTTCTAAAGCTGGCGGTTTAGGAATTATCGGTGGTGGAAATGCACCGAAAGAGGTCGTGAAGGCAAATATTGATAAGATTAAAGCACTGACTGATAAACCTTTTGGTGTCAACATCATGCTCCTGTCTCCATTTGTAGATGACATTGTCGATCTTGTGATTGAAGAAGGAGTCAAGGTAGTAACAACAGGAGCTGGAAATCCAAGTAAATATATGTCTCGTTTCCACGAAGCAGGTATCACTGTCATCCCTGTTGTTCCAAGTGTTGCTTTGGCAAAACGGATGGAAAAAATCGGTGCGGATGCGGTCATTGCAGAAGGAATGGAAGCTGGTGGACACATCGGTAAGTTGACAACCATGACCTTAGCTCGTCAAGTTGCTGCAGCTGTTTCGATTCCAGTTATTGTTGCTGGAGGAATTGCTGATGGTGAAGGTGCGGCAGCAGCCTTTATGTTAGGTGCAGATGCTATTCAGATTGGTACACGATTTGTAGTAGCTAAGGAATCAAACGCTCATCCAAACTACAAGGAAAAAATCCTCAAAGCGCGCGATATTGATACAACCATCTCAGCTCAACATTTTGGTCATGCTGTTCGTGCCATTAAAAACCAGTTGACACGTGACTTTGAGCAGGCTGAAAAAGACGCTTTTAAACAAGAAAACCCAGATTTAGAAATCTTTGAGCAAATGGGAGCTGGTGCTCTTGCCAAAGCCGTTGTTCATGGAGATGTAGAAGGTGGATCCGTCATGGCAGGTCAGATCGCTGGTTTGGTCTCTAAAGAAGAAACCGTCGAAGAAATCCTAAAAGATCTATACTATGGCGCTGCCAAGAAAATTCAGGAAGAAGCCTCTCGTTGGGCAGGAGTTGTAAGAAATGACTAAAACAGCCTTTCTATTTGCAGGTCAAGGTGCTCAGTATCTAGGGATGGGACGAGACCTCTATGACCACTATCCTATCGTCAAGGAAACCATTGATCAAGCCAGTCAAGTACTGGGTTATGATCTTCGTGACTTGATCGATACGGACGAAACTAAGTTAAACCAGACCCGCTATACGCAACCTGCTATTTTAGCGACTTCGGTTGCCATCTACCGTTTATTGAAAGAAAAGGGCTATCTGCCAGATATGGTTGCAGGTTTATCCCTTGGTGAATATTCTGCTTTAGTAGCTAGCGGAGCCTTGGACTTTGAAGAGGCAGTAGCCTTGGTTGCCAAGCGTGGAGCTTATATGGAAGAGGCAGCACCCGCTGGCTCTGGGAAGATGGTAGCCGTCCTCAATACTCCAGTAGATGTGATAGAGGAAGCTTGTAAAACAGCATCTGAAGTCGGTATAGTCACTCCAGCTAACTACAATACTCCAAGCCAAATCGTTATCGGTGGTGAGGTGGCTGCAGTTGACCGTGCGGTCCAACTCTTGCAGGAAGCAGGAGCCAAACGATTGATTCCCCTAAATGTGTCGGGTCCTTTCCACACAGCCCTTCTAAAGCCAGCTAGCCAACAGCTAGCTGGGGCTCTTGAGGGGATTAGTTTCTCAGACTTTATTTGCCCTCTAGTAGGTAATACTGAAGCTACAATCATGGAAAAAAATCGAATCCAAGAGCTTTTGACGCGTCAGGTGAAGGAACCGGTGCGTTTCTACGAAAGTATCGCAGTGATGCAGGATGCTGGCGTGACCAACTTCATTGAAATTGGTCCAGGAAAAGTCTTGTCAGGCTTTGTCAAAAAGATTGATAAATCAGCTAAGTTAGCCAATGTCGAAGATTTGGCAAGTTTGGATGCTTTGCTAGGAAACTAGTAATCCCTTCTCCCACAAATACAACAGGAAACAGGAGAACAGAATGCAACTAAAAAATAAAAATATCTTTGTTACAGGTTCAAGTCGGGGTATCGGACTTGCTATTGCTCACAAATTTGCTCAACTAGGAGCCAATGTGGTTTTGAATAGTCGTGGAGAAATCTCAGAAGAATTGCTGGCTGAGTTTCAAACTACGGTGTCAAGGTGGTGCCAATCTCAGGTGATGTTTCAGACTTTGCAGATGCAAAACGCATGGTGGAACAAGCAATCGCAGACCTTGGTTCGGTCGATGTCTTGGTCAACAATGCTGGGATCACTCAAGATATGCTTATGCTCAAGATGACCGAAGAAGACTTTGAAAAAGTGCTTAAGATTAATCTGACAGGTGCCTTTAACATGACCCAAGCTGTCTTGAAACAGATGATTAAGGCGCGTGAAGGTGCGATTATCAACATGTCCAGTGTGGTTGGTCTGATGGGAAATATCGGACAAGCCAACTATGCGGCTTCCAAGGCTGGATTGATTGGGTTTACCAAGTCAGTAGCACGTGAAGTTGCCAATCGCAATGTGCGCGTAAATGCTCTTGCACCAGGAATGATTGAGTCAGATATGACTGCTGTTTTATCTGATAAGGTCAAGGAAGCAACACTAGCGCAAATCCCTATGAAACAGTTTGGCCTGGCGGACCATATCGCGGATGCCACGGTCTTCTTAGCTCAACAAGATTATTTGACTGGACAAGTTCTCGCTGTTGATGGCGGACTTAGCATGTAAAAAAAGAAAGATATAGGTAAGACAGATGAAACTAAATCGAGTTGTAGTAACAGGTTACGGATTGACCTCTCCTATCGGAAATACCCCAGAAGAATTTTGGAACAGTTTGCAAACTGGAAAAATCGGAATTGGAGAAATCACTAAGTTTGATCATAGTGAATTTGCCGTACACAATGCGGCTGAAATTCAAGATTTCCCGTTTGATAAATACTTTGTCAAAAAAGATACCAACCGTTTTGATGATTATTCTTTGTATGCCTTGTATGCAGCGCAAGAGGCAGTGACACATGCCAACCTTGATGTAGAAACGGTTGATAAAGATCGTTTTGGTGTCATCGTTGCTTCCGGTATCGGAGGTATCAAAGAAATCGAAGATCAGGTTATCCGTCTTCATGACAAAGGCCCAAAACGTGTTAAACCAATGACACTTCCAAAGCCTTGCCAAATATGGCTTCAGGAAATGTTGCGATGCGTTTCGGAGCAAACGGTATCTGTAAATCAATCAATACAGCCTGTGCCTCATCAAACGATGCCATTGGGGATGCCTTCCGTTCTATCAAGTTTGATTTCCAAGATGTCATGTTAGTTGGTGGATCAGAATCATCAATCACTCCTTTTGCCATTGCTGGGTTCCAAGCTTTGACAGCCCTATCAACAACAGAAGATCCAGCTCGTGCTTCTATTCCGTTTGACAAAGACCGTAATGGTTTTGTCATGGGAGAAGGTTCAGGGATGTTGATTCTTGAAAGCCTTGAACACGCTGAAAAACGTGGGGCGACCATCTTGGCTGAAGTAGTTGGTTATGGAAATACCTGTGATGCTTACCATATGACTTCACCTCATCCAGAAGGTCAAGGTGCAATTAAGGCTATGAAACTGGCTTTGGAAGAGGCAGAAATTTCTCCAGAGCAAGTGGCTTACGTCAACGCCCACGGAACGTCAACTCCTGCTAATGAAAAAGGAGAAAGTGGTGCTATCGTAGCTGTTTTTGGTAAAGAAGTACCTGTATCTTCAACCAAGTCCTTTACAGGACACTTGCTTGGAGCTGCAGGAGCAGTAGAAGCCATTGCTACTATTGAAGCCATGCGTCATAACTATGTACCAATGACGGCTGGAACAAGTGAGTTGTCAGACTATATCGAAGCCAATGTCGTTTATGGACAAGGCTTGGAGCAAGAAATTCCTTATGCTATTTCAAATACATTTGGTTTTGGCGGACACAACGCGGTTCTTGCTTTCAAACGTTGGGAGAATAAATAATTATGAATTTAAATGAGATCAAGGACTTGATGGCTCAATTCGACCAATCAAGTTTGAGAGAATTTTCTTATAAAAACGGACAGGACGAATTGCAGTTCAGCAAGAATGAAGCAAGAATAGTTTCTGAAGCACCAGCTCCAGTTCCTTCAGTGCCAGCTGCAGTGGCTCCTAGTCCAGTAGTTTCTGCCCCTTCAACTCCAGTAGAGAGTGCAGTGGAAGAAGCTCTAGCACCAGCTGAAACGACTGTTGCTCCAGAGGGTGATGTCGTTGAGAGTCCACTTGTAGGGGTGGCTTACTTGGCTGCTGGACCAGATAAACCTGCCTTTGTCACAGTCGGAGACAGTGTTAAAAAAGGTCAAACTTTGGTGATCATCGAAGCCATGAAGGTCATGAATGAAATTCCTGCACCTAAGGATGGTGTGGTGACAGAAATTCTCATTTCAAATGAAGAAATGGTTGAGTTCGGTAAAGGATTGGTACGTATCAAATGATCGATATTCAAGGAATTAAAGAAGCTCTACCCCATCGCTACCCTATGCTCCTAGTGGACCGTGTCTTGGAAGTGAGTGAAGATACTATTGTTGCCATTAAAAATGTCACGATAAACGAACCGTTCTTCAATGGTCATTTTCCTCAATACCCAGTTATGCCAGGTGTCCTTATCATGGAAGCATTGGCACAGACTGCGGGTGTCTTGGAATTGTCCAAGCCTGAAAACAAGGGAAAGTTAGTCTTTTACGCTGGCATGGACAAGGTCAAGTTTAAGAAGCAAGTTGTACCAGGTGATCAATTAGTCATGACGGCTACTTTTGTCAAACGTCGTGGTACGATTGCCGTGGTTGAAGCAAAGGCTGAAGTGGATGGCAAGCTTGCAGCGAGTGGTACTCTTACCTTTGCAATTGGAAACTAAGGAGGTTCTCCATGTTTCGTAAAATTTTGATTGCCAACCGTGGTGAGATTGCGGTTCGCATTATCCGAGCTGCGCGTGAATTGGGCATTGCAACCGTAGCAGTTTATTCAACTGCTGATAAGGAAGCTCTTCACACACTCCTAGCGGATGAAGCTATCTGCATCGGACCTGGTAAGGCGACAGAATCTTATCTCAATATCAATGCGATTTTATCTGCTGCAGTTTTGACAGAAGCAGAAGCCATCCACCCAGGTTTTGGTTTTCTTAGCGAAAACTCCAAGTTTGCCACGATGTGTGATGAAGTGGGGATTAAGTTTATCGGCCCTTCTGGCGCTGTAATGGATACCATGGGAGATAAGATCAATGCGCGTGAGCAAATGATCAAGGCTGGAGTTCCTGTTATCCCTGGCTCTGATGGTGAAGTTCATACTGCTGAAGAGGCCCTGGCAGTTGCAGAAAAGATTGGCTATCCAGTCATGCTTAAGGCATCGGCAGGTGGTGGTGGAAAAGGGATTCGTAAGGTTGAAAAGGCAGAAGACTTGGTCGCAGCCTTTGAGACAGCATCCAGTGAAGCCAAGGCAAATTTTGGGAATGGTGCTATGTACCTTGAGCGTGTGATTTATCCAGCTCGTCATATCGAGGTCCAAATCCTTGCTGACCAAGAGGGACACGTCATCCATCTAGGAGAACGGGATTGTTCTCTTCAACGAAATAACCAAAAGGTCTTAGAAGAAAGCCCGTCCATCGCGATTGGCAAAACCCTTCGTCATGAAATTGGTTCTGCGGCCGTTCGTGCAGCGGAGTCTGTTGGCTATGAAAATGCAGGGACGATTGAATTTCTTCTCGATGAAGCGAGTGGTAATTTCTACTTCATGGAAATGAATACTCGTGTGCAAGTTGAACACCCAGTCACAGAGTTTGTTTCAGGTGTGGATATCGTCAAGGAGCAGATTCGTATTGCGGCTGGACAACACTTGTCTGTTAAGCAAGAAGACATCGTCCTGCGTGGTCATGCTATCGAGTGTCGGATCAATGCAGAAAATCCAGCATTTAACTTTGCTCCAAGCCCGGGGAAAATTACCAATCTCTATCTACCAAGTGGTGGAGTTGGCTTGCGTGTGGACTCAGCAGTTTATCCAGGTTATACCATTCCCCCTTACTATGATAGTATGATTGCCAAAATCATTGTTCATGGGGAGAATCGTTTTGATGCCTTAATGAAGATGCAACGGGCACTTTATGAGCTTGAGATTGAAGGAGTGCAAACCAATGCAGACTTCCAGTTGGATCTGATTTCAGACCGTCGGGTTATCGCTGGGGACTACGATACTTCCTTCCTGATGGAAACTTTCTTGCCACATTACCAAGAAAAAGAATAGACTTTCAAAGAGTATGAGAACTAAAAGGGGGATTTATGGCTCTATTTAGTAAAAAGGATAAGTATATTCGGATCAATCCTAATCGATCCGTAAGGCAGGCACCACAAGCCAAGCCGGAGGTGCCTGATGAACTCTTCTCCAAGTGTCCTGGATGTAAGCACACCATTTATCAAAAGGACCTTGGGAGTGAGCGCATTTGTCCCCATTGTAGCTATACTTTCCGTATTTCAGCCCAAGAGCGCTTGGCTCTAACAGTTGATTCTGATAGCTTTGTGGAGATGTTTACAGGAATTGAAACTCAAGATCCCTTGAACTTTCCTGGTTACCAGAAAAAACTGGCTAGCATGCGTGAAAAAACAGGACTGGATGAAGCTGTCCTGACTGGTACAGCTAGCATCAAGGGACAAAAAGTTGCCCTTGGGATCATGGATTCAAACTTTATCATGGCGTCGATGGGAACCGTTGTGGGTGAAAAAATCACGCGCTTGTTTGAATATGCGACAGTTGAAAAGTTGCCAGTTGTACTTTTTACGGCTTCTGGCGGTGCACGTATGCAAGAAGGGATTATGAGCTTGATGCAGATGGCTAAGATTTCTGCGGCAGTTCAACGCCATTCCAAGGCAGGACTTTTTTACCTGACTATTTTGACGGATCCGACAACAGGCGGAGTGACAGCTTCTTTTGCTATGGAAGGTGACATTATCCTAGCAGAGCCCCAGAGTTTGGTTGGTTTTGCAGGGCGTCGTGTTATCGAAAATACAGTTCGTGAGACCTTGCCGGATGATTTCCAAAAGGCAGAATTTTTGCTTGAACATGGATTTGTGGATGCAATTGTCAAACGGAGAGAATTGCCAGATACAATTGCTAAATTAGTGAGATTGCATGGAGGAAGTCGCGGATGAATATTGCAAAAATAGTCAGAGAGGCACGCGAGCAGAGTCGCTTGACCGCACTTGATTTTGCCAATGGAATCTTTGATGAGTTTATCGAATTGCATGGAGACCGCTCTTTTCGTGATGATGGTGCGGTCATCGGTGGGATTGGCTGGTTAGGTGACCAAGCAGTCACAGTTGTTGGTATCCAAAAGGGAAAAAGTCTTCATGACAACCTCAAACGGAACTTTGGGCAACCCCATCCAGAAGGCTATCGCAAGGCTCTTCGCTTGATGAAACAGGCAGAAAAATTTGGTCGTCCAGTTGTAACCTTCATCAACACTGCTGGAGCTTACCCAGGTGTTGGAGCTGAGGAACGTGGACAAGGGGAAGCAATCGCTCGAAACCTGATGGAAATGAGCGACCTCAAGGTTCCAATCATCGCGATTATTATCGGTGAAGGAGGGTCTGGAGGTGCATTAGCACTAGCCGTTGCTGACCGTGTCTGGATGCTGGAAAATTCGATCTATGCCGTACTCAGCCCAGAAGGTTTTGCCTCTATCCTTTGGAAGGATGGAAGCCGTGCCATGGAGGCAGCAGAGTTGATGAAAATCACTTCACACGAACTCCTAGAAATGGGTATCGTTGACAAGGTAATCTCAGAAGCAGGGCTTTCCAGTAAGGAACTGCAAGCTCGTGTTAAAAATGAATTGCGTGCAGAACTTGACCGCTTGCAAGGCTTAGCCTTGGAACAGCTCCTCGAAGAACGTTACCAACGGTTTAGAAAATACTAAGAATGACTAAATGAGACTAGCAAGGTCTCATTTTTTATGGAAAAATGCAATTCAGGACGAAAAATTGACAGTTTAGGAGATGGATGGCACACTGGTCAAAAATGATTTATACTAGATATAGAAGTTTGTAATGTTTAAATGATTTTCAAACTCGAAAGGAAATTAGAAATCTAAATTACGGGAAAAAGTTGAATAGAGGAACAAGAAGTTAAGGAAGTTTGTAAAAATGAAAAAACTAGGGCATTTGGGAGTCTTTATCTTACTGGTATTTTTATCGGTTTATCTACCAGAGTTAGGGATTATGCATCTAACTAAGTTTTTAGGATGGGGGATAGATGGCTATTCTATCTTTTTAACAGTTGAAGTAATAGCTCTTTTGCTATTATTTATCTACTGGCTCAAAAAGAAAGAGATGCTCTATATTTTTGAGAAAAAGGGTTCAAAGAAGTCAAGATTCTTTTACCTTGTAGTTGGTCTAGTGGCTACTTATTTTGATCGTCAATTGGTGGATGCTTTTCAGTTACAGTTTCATCACCTAATTGATAACAAGTATATCTTTCAGGACCTTCTTTCGACTCTATACTCCAATGGTCAACCAACTTTTCTATCAACTGTTCTCAGTTTTAATTTAACAGTAGTCGTCGGACCTATATTAGAGGAACTGATTCATAGAGGGTACTTTATGAATACCTTTTTCCCCCAGTCCAAGTACTATCTGGATGTTATCCTATCTGCTCTTATCTTTGGACTTAGTCATTTGATCCTAACTCACCGAGATCCTATCAGTTTGATTATTTATAGTTTAGGCGGTCTCTTCTATGCCCTTGTCTACCGTTGGACAAAGAATCTAAAAATCACCATTCTGTGTCATAGTTTTTTCAACTTTCTCATTTATGCAAAACCCATCTGGATTTTTGTTTACAATTATATCTATTATCATTTTTTTAGATAGTGGAAGGCAAACACTTTTTCTAATTTGATAGGAAGATAGAGAAATCTTTTTTATCAATTTCTTGTTTTTCAATGGGTAAAGCAACCATTCAGGATGAAAAATTGACTTTTTTAAAAATAGTTGTTAATATAATAAAAGATATTTATGCTATAAAAATAAGTCGACAAAGATTTTTAGGAGTAAGTATGAAAAAACTAGGCCATTTGGGAATCTATACATTACTGGTATTTCTATCAATTTATCTACTAGACTACAGTAGTCTCTATCTGGCTAAGCTATTTGTCTGGGGTATGGATGGCTATTCTATTATTGTAGCAGTAGAGCAATTAGCTCTTTTAGTACTAGTTATCTATTGGCTTAAAAGGAAAAAAATGCTCTATATTTTTGAGAAAAAGGGCTCGAAGAAATCCAGATTCTTTTACCTTCTAGTTAGTCTAGTGGCTGCTTATTTTGTCCGTCAGTTGTTAAGTGCTTTTTACTTACAATTTAGTCACTTCATTAATAATCACTATATCTTTGAAGACCTTCTTTCGGTCCTATCCTTCAGTGAGCAATCTACTATTTTAACGACTTGCTTCTCTTTTATCTCAGTTGTCATTTTGGGGCCTATATTGGAGGAGATTGTTCATAGAGGCTATTTTATGAATACCTTTTTCCCTAAGTCCAAATACTACTTGGATGTCATCTTATCAGCTCTTATATTTGGGCTCAGTCATTTGGTATTGTCCCATCGCGACCCCATCAGTTTGATGATTTATTGTTTTTTCGGTCTTTTCTTTGCTTTAGTCTACCGTTGGACAAAGAATCTAAAAATCACAATCCTGTGCCATATTTATTAACTTTCTCATTCATGCAGATTTCATCTGGTTGTTGCTTTCTAATTTAATCTATGATCGTTTTTTTAGATAGAGTGAAGCAAAGAAAAAGTGTTTGACATTCGTCAAACACTTTTTCTTGTATTTAATTTTTTTCTGTTACAAATTGGCTAAGGAGTCCGTTGATAAAACGGGCAGATTTTTGATCTGCAAAACTCTTAGCAAGCTCTATAGCTTCATTAACAGCAACCAACTGAGGGGTGTCAAATGAAGTGATTTCAAAGACTCCCAAGCGAAGAAGGTTTCTCTCCACGAGTGTTAAACGCTCGATGGTCCAACCTGATTTTAAATGCTGTGTGATTTGCTTGTCTAGTTCTTCCTTTTTAGCTTGAACACCAGAAACTAGCTCTGTCAAAAAGGCTGGAAGTTGCACATCAGTATCTTCACGATCATGAGTATAGGCGAAACGACAAGCAGTTTCGACATCCGTACCGAACTCAAGACTCATGAGAGCTTGAAAAGCACATTTACGGAGTTGGCGTCTAGATTCTAATAGTGGACTAGTCATTGAGGAAGTCCTCGTCAAATAGATCTTTCAATTCTGGTTTTGGTGTTTTATCTGGAACGATACCTGCAACGTGGATATTGATAGCAGTTAGTTCTACATCAGCCATATTGCGGACAGCATCTTTGACAGCTTTTTGGATAGCAACAGCTACCTTAGGAACTTTTACTCCGTACTCAAGGTAGAGATAGATATCAGTTGTGAGTTCTTCGTTCACGTTTTTAAGATAAACGCCGCGGCCGAGAGAAAGTTTTGAAAGGGTGTCAGATACTGATTTGTTTGAAAAAGAGTGTACACCCTCTACTTTTGCAGTAGCAATAGCAATGATTTTTTCAAGTACACGTGGGGCGATAACGATTTCGCCAAGTTGTTCTTCAATTCCCATAGAATGACCTCTTTCTAGAGATTAGGCACGAGAAACGTAAGTTCCTTCTGCAGTGTTGATAACGAGTTTTTGTCCTGCTTCGATGAAGTCTGGAACGTTTACGACAAGTCCAGTTTCCATCGTTGCTGGTTTACCAGAACCTGTAACAGTAGCACCTTTGATAGATGGTTGAGTTTCTGCAACTGTCAATTCAACAGTAGTAGGAACGGTAACACCGATTACTTCAGTTCCGTAGAATTGAATCTTCACATCTGAGTTTTCAAGGATGTAAGCAATTCGTTTTCAACGTTGACTACAGGGATTTCGTATTGGTCGTAAGTTTCTGTGTTCATGAAGTAGGCTGTGTCATCCATTTTGTACAAGTATTGAGCTGGAACAGTCTCGATGATGGCTTGTTCAAATTTTTCCTCTGGACGGTAGCTTGTGTCAAATGTAGAACCAGTACGGACATCACGCAATTTCATACGCATGATGGTGTTTCCTTTACCTGGTTTGTGGTGGCTAGCTTCCAAAACGCGGATCAATTTTCCGTCAGCTGTTTCAAAGGTCATACCAGCCTTTAATTTACTTGCTTCAATCATGTTTTTACCTCTTTAATAAAATAATTTACTCTTTATTGTACCATAAAAGACGACATTACTCAAATGTCAGAAGGGGCTTAATTAGTTGACTGGTACGATATTTCCATCTTCGTCTTTGGTGACGAGAACGTATTTCCCATCAACTTCGATATAAAAATTCTTGCTAGTAGCTTGCCCAGTATTTTGAGCAGGCGCTTGATTTTGGGCTTGTTGGCTTAGTTGACCACCGAGAGTTTGGCCAAGATTCATTCCCATAAACATGTTCATCCCATTGCCATTCCCTTCGTTGGCAGCTGCAGCAATAAGCGCTTCGTTACGAGCGCGGCGTTCTTCAATCTCAATCGTGTTGTACTTCATTGCCACGAGCTCACTGTCGAGCTTGCGAACGATATCAAGACTTTCTTGGTCGTAGCTGAGGTCTTCAAGCAAGATATTAGTTGCTTCAATCCCGTAGAGACCTGTCCAAACCTTGTTGACTTCTTGTTTAGCGAGTTCGTTAAAGGTATCTTGGTTGGCATTGAGGCTATAGATATCAACCTTGTTTTCGTTGGTGTATTTGGCAATGGCAATCGCAATTTTCGGTGCAATATTTTGACGGAGCGTTCCTTGAGCTACATCCTGGAGAGTGAATGGCTGTCCGTCAGTAATTTGACGGCTAACAGAGCTCACATAGAAGAGGACTGGATCAGCGATTTTTACATCAAACAAGCCATAGAAACGGATGTTGAGCAGTTGTTGGTAACGTTCGCTGAAGTATTCGACCGCATTTTGTGTGCCGAACTTATTGCCCGCCATGGGTTGCATGCGGATAAAGATAATTTCCTGTTGGGTGATGACTTGTCCACCAAAAGAGAAACGGTTTTTAAAGTTTTCCCAAGTGCCTTTTAAACCACCTTTTTCAAGGAGCCAGGCGTTATCACCAGCTTGCCATTCGTGGCTACCAGCTTCGAGAACTTCACCAAGGAAGGTACCGTTGTTTACCAAACAGCGCTATAGCCTTGAGGAACGATAACTACACTGCCATCTGACAAGAGGCCTGTGTTTTGATTGCTGTGACGAGAACGTCCATCTGGGTCTTTTGTGAGTAGTTGTCCCTTGATGGCCAAGGCATCGCCAGAGACATTGTCTGGAAGGACAATGACTTCCTTGAATTTACTATCATTAAAACTATTTAAGCCTGCTGATAAGGCTGCACGTATAAATCCCATAATTCCTCCTAATTATAAAGCTCGTCTTCATCCACAACATCATAGGTATCCAGTACCCATTGGTTTGGACTGCGAGAGAGATTGGCACCACAGTAGTCGCACTCGCTAACTGCAGAGATTTTCAATGGGGCGCCACAGTTTGGACAGTGGTCACTCACAACTTGGTCTGGATTGACTGCTTGCGTTTGGCTACCGTGTTGACGGATAAAGTTCAATTGATACACGGTGAAGAGATCTTTTTTAGGATCTCCTTCAAGGACACGGCGAGTCTCATCGTCAATGACATAGTCCCGCAAGGTAGACGATAGGATTACGACTAAGGTATCGTTTCCGTCAGGATTTTCAATGAACTCCTTGATGCGAACATTTTCGATACAAACTTTCTCTAAAACATTGGTTGTCTTAGCTCGGATGTGATCTTCTAATTGCGTGCTGTGCTGTGAATAGAGACTAGTACTTTCTAAAGCTCGGACAGAGTTCCAATTTTTCTCAGTCCAGGCGACCTGTAATTTAAGGTAGACTTCCTTAACCCAAGAAATGAAGGCATCAGCGTCAAAGTTTGGTTCCCCATATTTTACACGACTAATGGCCAAAGTGTTATGTTCAATTCGTCGGTGGATTGGTTGATAGTTGGTATTACTGTGGCTTGTGCTTGAATTATTTGCTTTATTTTTAAGGATTCAACGATAACAACTAGTATGATTCCTCCGACTAATATGAACATAAATCCTAGATAGGGAGAGCTAGTAGAACTACTAGAGGATGACCCGTATCCAGAGCGGTAGTAGTGGTAGGATGAGCCGCCAGAACGACTTCCTCCTCCACTTGAGCGGCTACTACTTCTGGAGCTACTGCGACTGCTGCTACCACTTCTGGAATGTCCGACACCTGCATCAACGATTTGAGGCACGGATAGAAAAACAAGTAATAAACAGGTCATTAAAAGAGCATAAAACTTTTTCATGTGTCTCCTAACTATATGATTGGAAAGGTAGAATTCTGAATTCGAATGATTATTAAACTATTAATAACTAATAACCTTTAAAATAATCTAAGATATACTAGGCGTTATTTACTAGCATTTGGCTTCTTTATGGAATGGCGCTCGATGAGCCATCCCACAAACCACCCTATTGCTAGCAAGTAATTTTCAAAAGCACCGATAGCATTTACAGGAGAGTGATACTCCATATAATTGAGTAAGTGATTTGTTCCTATTCCAATTCCGCCAATAATGAGAGCAAGAAGTGCGATTCGTAGATAGAACCAATCGTATTTAATATTGATAGCGAGAATAATAATCAATACAGCTAAATTCCATATTCCAATTTCTCGTTGCCAACCAGCAGATATTCCGTACCCGGAGTGGCTTCCCATGTATGATGGAAAGAAAATTTGTAGTATAGAAGCGCCTAACATAGCGATGATGACTAAGACAAATAGCAATCGTAAAAATTTGTTCATTTATTCTCCTTGTCTCATTCTCGTTTTAAAAGTAGAAAAAAGTGTTTAAAGAGTAAATTACTCACTTTCTTTCAACTTGGCCAATTCTTGTGCAAGGAGTTTAAGAGCAACTTGTGGGTTGGCTTGGCCTTTGGTTGCCTTCATAAGGAATCCTGTGAAGGCCTTGTCTGCGTTTCGTTTGCCTGACTTGAAGTCGGCAACAGCAGCTTCGTTATCAGCAAAGACTTGGTGGATAATTGGAATCAGAACATCTGGATCAGAGATTTGAACCAAGCCTGCTTTTTCCACGTATTCACGCGCGCCACCGCCATTTTTAGCTAGGTGGACAAAGACTTTCTTGGCGATCTTAGAAGAGATAGTACCGTCTTCGATGATGGCAATCATTTCTACCAAGTTTTCTGGTGTCAATTCGATTTGTTCCAGTGTTTTACCTTCGGCGTTCAAGAACTGAGCGACTTCACCTTGGAGCCAGTTAGAGACTTGTTTGGCATCGCCACCGAGGGCAACAGCTTTCAAAGAAGTCAGAAGTGACTTTGTTTGCCGTCAACTGGCTGGCATCGTAGTCTGACAAGCCAAGGTCAGATACGTAGCGCGCACGGCGTTCTTTTGGAAACTCTGGCAATTCTGTACGCATTTCCTCAATCCACTCATCTGAGATTTCAAAGAGTGGTAGGTCTGGTTCTGGGAAGTAGCGGTAGTCAGCAGCGCCTTCCTTAACACGCATGAGGATGGTTGCCTTGTTAGCTTCATCGTAACGGCGTGTTTCTTGGCGGATTTGACCACCTGAGCGAAGGATTTCAGCTTGGCGTTGGACTTCGTATTCAAGACCCTTACGAACGTTTGAGAAGGAGTTGAGGTTCTTCAACTCAGTCTTGGTACCGAATTTTTCTTGACCATAAGGACGAAGGGAAATGTTGGCATCCACACGCATCGAACCTTCTTCCATCTTAACGTCAGAAATGCCAGCGTACTGGATGACTTCCTTGAGGGCTGTTAGATAAGCATAGGCTTCTTCTGGGGAACGCATGTCCGCTTCAGATACAATCTCAATCAATGGCACCCCTTGGCGGTTGAGGTCAACATAAGAGTAGCCATCTGTACCGTGGGTGTTTTTACCAGCGTCTTCTTCCAAGTGGGCGCGTTCGATACCGATTTTCTTGGTCGTACCGTCTTCTAGCTCCACTTCAATCCAACCGTTATAACCGATTGGCTCATCAAACTGGGAAATTTGATAGGCTTTTGGATTATCAGGGTAGAAGTAATTCTTGCGATCGAAGTGCATGTGCTTGTGGATGTCCATGTTGAGGGCAAGAGCTGCCTTGATACCAGCATCGACAACCCCTTTATTGAGAACTGGCAGAACTCCTGGGAAAGACCAGTCAATCACGTTGGTGTTGGCATTTTGGTCATTTCCAAAGTGGGCAGAAGTAGGTGAGAAGATTTTTGAATTGGTGTTGAGCTCTACGTGGACTTCAAGTCCAATGACTGTTTCAAAGTTCATTAGTTGTCACCTCCAAAAATCACGGGTTGTTGTTTGTGGTAGTCTGTTGTTGCTTCAAAAGCAGCAGCAACTTGGTAAATGGTTTCCTCAGAATACTTAGGACCAATCAATTGTAGACCGACTGGGAGACCTTGAGAGAATCCAGCAGGAATTGAAATTCCTGGGAGGCCTGCCAAGTTGACTGGGATGGTCAAGAGGTCAGCCAAGTACATGGCAACTGGGTCGTGGTTGAGTGAGTCCAAGTCATAAGCAACACTTGGAGCAGTTGGTCCCAAATCAAGTCATAATCCGCAAAGACGTTTTCGAAATCTTGGATGATGAGGGTACGGACTTGTCCAGCCTTCTTGTAGTAGGCATCGTAGTACCCTGATGAGAGACTGAAAGTACCCAGCATGATACGGCGTTTAACCTCTTCACCGAAACCTTGGCTACGGCTGTTTACATAGATTTCATCAAGGTTGCTTGCATCCTCTGCACGATAGCCGTAACGGATACCGTCAAAACGTTGCAAGTTTGAGGAAGCTTCTGATGAAGCGATGATATAGTAAACGGCAACACCGTATTTTGAGTGAGGAAGGCTGACTTCTTCGACGATAGCGCCAAGTTTCTCAAAGTGTTTGGCTGCCTTGATAATGGTTTCTTTAACTTCTGGGTCAATTCCTTCACCGAGGTATTCTTTAGGCAAAGCAATTTTCATGCCCTTGATGTCTTGACCGATTTTTGAAGTAAAGTCGGCAATGCGGACTGGAGCAGAAGTAGAGTCTTTTGCATCTTCGCTGGCAATAGCATTGAGCAAGAGAGCATTTTCCTTAACAGTTGGTGCGAAAGGTCCGATTTGATCTAGTGAGCTACCGAAAGCAATGAGACCGAAACGTGAAACTGTTCCGTAGGTTGGTTTGAGACCAACAATCCCGTTGAAGGCGGCAGGTTGGCGGATGGAACCACCAGTATCAGAACCGAGTGACAAGCGGACTTGCCCTGACGCTACAGCTGCAGCAGAACCACTTGATGAACCACCAGGAACCTTGCTGTGGTCCCAAGCGTTTTTAGTGGCACCATAGTGAGATGTTTCACCAGAACCCCCCATGGCAAATTCGTCCATGTTGGTTTTTCCGACAACAATCATACCCTTAGCTTGGCATTGGCAACGGCTGTCGCATCAAAGATAGGCTCGTAGTTGTAGAGCATTTTAGAGGCAGCAGTTGTGAGGATACCGTCGGTAGAGATATTATCCTTAACAGCCAATGGAATTCCTGAAAGGACATTGTCCGCGTCAATTCCCGCTTCATCAATAGCCTTAGCTTGAGCAAGGGCTTGTTCTTCAGCGATAGAGACAAAAGCATTGATAGCTTCCTCACGAGACTTGATATCTTCAAGTGTTGCTTGAGTTAATTCAGTTGCTGAAATCTCCTTAGAAACAAGGAGATTGTGCAAGTCTTCAATGGTTTTATTGTTGAAAGTCATTAGGCATCTCCTCCATCATCTAGGATAGCTGGTACCTTGATATAGTAGTTGTCTTTTTCAGGTACGTTTTTAAACAAGCGATCACGGTCAGTTCCTTCTTCGGCCACATCAGGGCGGAGTACGGTCTTGCGGTCAGCCATAGTTGTAGTAGGTGCGATACCAGTTGTGTCGACTTCGCCCAGCAATTCAACCATATCAACAATTTTAGACAAGGTTGTCGCAAAGGCAGCAGTTTCTTCTTCAGAGAATCTTAATTTTGAAAGATTGGCAACGTGTGTTACCTCTTCTTGCGTAATTTTCATCTTGCATCCTTTCGTGAAATGATGATTTTTAGTCTGTTCTATTTTACCATAATTTCCTATAAATAAGGGAGCCAAACTGAAAAGAAATAGAAATTGAAAAATCGCTTTTAATTCGCTATAATGGTTAAACTAGAGAATAGAAAAAATAAGAGTTAGGATAGAAATATGTTCCATCAATTTATCACCAGATCTCAGACGGTTCCTCCTCCCATTTCCCTCTTTTGGTATGGGATTATGATGCTCCTATTAGTGCTTTGTATTTATGGAGCGCTTGTTTATCACAAAAATCCGAAATTTGTCCGCTTGTTTAAGGGGATTCAGATCCTCCAGTTGCTAGCCCTATATAGTTGGTATGTTGGCTTTGGGATTCCATTTTCTAATAGCCTTCCATTTTACCATTGCCGTTTGGCTATGTTTGCGGTGGTTTTCTTGCCAGATAAATGGCGGAGCAAGCAATATTTTGCCCTCTTAGGAGCAAGTGGAGCGGTCTTTGCTTTGGTTTACCCTGTTTTTGATCCCTATGATTTCCCCCATATCACCAGTTTTTCATTTTTGATTGGGCACTATGCCCTTCTAGTGAATTCCTTGATTTACTTGATGAATCACTATGACAAGACCTTGCTCAAGAAATATATGATTGTAGCCTATACCTTTATTCTCAATCTCTTTCTAGTTGGGGTAAATCAGGTGACGGGTGGAAATTATGGTTTGTTAAACAAGACACCTTTTATTCCAGATGCGCCCTTGTGGTTAAAATACCTTCTTGTGTCCGTCATCCTCTCACTGGCTCTGGTTCTTTTTGATATCTTGTTCAAAAAACGGTGGAAAAAGAGAAATCAGGTGCAATCTGTGCTCTAGCTCGCCTTTTCATCGGATGAGCAATTAAAAAACTCCCCAAAATCCGATATAATGGAGAGTTGAAAGGAATGGTAAAATCCAATGTAAACATCATTCTTAGCTACTGAAACAACTAAAAATAGAAAATCAAAGAAAGAGAACTTATGACTATTCAAGAAGAAATAAAGAAACGCCGTACCTTTGCCATCATCTCCCACCCGGACGCCGGGAAAACAACTATCACTGAGCAATTGCTCTACTTTGGGGGCGAGATTCGTGAGGCTGGTACGGTTAAAGGAAAGAAAACAGGGACTTTTGCCAAGTCTGACTGGATGGATATTGAGAAACAACGTGGGATTTCTGTTACGTCATCTGTTATGCAGTTTGACTATGATGGCAAGCGCGTGAACATCCTCGACACACCAGGGCACGAGGACTTCTCAGAAGATACCTATCGTACCTTGATGGCGGTGGATGCTGCGGTCATGGTCGTGGACTCTGCCAAGGGTATCGAGGCCCAAACCAAGAAATTGTTTGAGGTTGTGAAGCACCGTGGCATTCCCGTCTTTACCTTTATGAACAAGCTGGACCGTGACGGTCGTGAGCCACTGGACCTCTTGCAAGAGCTAGAAGAAGTCCTAGGTATTGCGAGCTATCCTATGAACTGGCCAATCGGGATGGGGAAAGCCTTTGAAGGCTTGTACGACCTCTATAACCAACGTTTGGAACTTTATAAAGGGGATGAGCGTTTTGCCAGTCTGGAAGAAGGGGATAAGCTATTTGGAAGCAATCCTTTCTACGCTCAGGTTAAGGACGATATCGAACTGTTGCAAGAAGCAGGAAATGAATTTTCAGAAGAAGCTATTCTTGCAGGAGAACTGACTCCGGTCTTCTTCGGTTCAGCCCTCACTAACTTTGGGGTGCAGACCTTCCTTGAGACCTTCCTTAAGTTTGCTCCAGAACCACATGGTCACAAGAAAACAGATGGCGAAATTGTGGATCCTTATGATAAGGATTTCTCAGGATTTGTCTTTAAAATCCAAGCCAACATGGACCCTCGTCACCGTGACCGCATTGCCTTTGTCCGTATCGTATCAGGTGAGTTTGAGCGAGGGATGAGTGTCAATCTGCCTCGTACTGGGAAGACTGCCAAGCTTTCTAATGTCACCCAGTTTATGGCAGAAAGTCGTGAGAATGTGACCAATGCTGTTGCAGGTGATATCATCGGGGTTTACGATACCGGTACTTATCAGGTTGGAGACACCTTGACGGTTGGAAAAAACAAGTTTGAATTTGAACCCCTTCCAACCTTTACACCTGAGATTTTCATGAAAGTTTCTGCTAAGAACGTTATGAAACAAAAATCCTTCCACAAGGGTATCGAACAATTGGTGCAAGAAGGAGCCATTCAGCTTTATAAGAATTACCAAACAGGCGAGTACATGCTAGGTGCTGTCGGACAACTCCAGTTTGAAGTCTTTAAGCACCGTATGGAAGGCGAGTACAATGCCGAAGTGGTCATGAGCCCAATGGGTAAAAAGACCGTTCGCTGGATCAAGCCTGAGGACCTAGACGAACGCATGTCTTCTAGCCGCAATATCTTGGCAAAAGATCGTTTTGACCAACCTGTCTTCCTCTTTGAAAATGACTTTGCCCTTCGCTGGTTTGCAGACAAGTATCCAGACGTAGAGTTGGAAGAAAAAATGTGATTCAGTAAATTTATTTGAATGTGTAACAATCTAAGTAACTAACGCCAAGTTTCTATGGAACTTGGCTAGGCGCTCCACTAGTAAAGTTTTACGAATATTATCGATTCGTGGATTTTTCCGTCGTAACGTGTAGTGAGAGGGCTAGCAACCTGCCTTACTAATTCATCAGCGAAAATAATCGTTTTCGCCTCTTTGTGTCTACTAATTAGTATGGCATTTTACTTAAATGCGTCGTAAGAAAAGTCCTTGAATGTTTTTGATTTGTTGATTTTTTGTTTGAATGGATAAACGGCCACCCTCGAGGTGGTCTTTTGTGGTTTATCAAACGCTGATCCATATGGTTTATGGTATACTGGGATTGTAAAGCTAGTAAAATTGGTGATAACTTAGCATCGGTCAGAAAGCCAGTAACAAATTTCAAAATAAAGTATAGAGATAAAAGGAGAATGGGGATGGGGAACAAATTGTTAATACCAGGAATGTCGTTCGGTCACGTTAGTTCAGTAGCGCTTGAAGATTTAAAAAGGAGCTTACTTTCAGTAAATGATGAGAGAGAATGTATTTTACTGATTGCTGAAATCTTAAAAAGGGGAGATTTTACAGTAAAAAACTTGCTGATTAACTTGATGAACCAGACAAAAGATGAAGCAGTGCTCAATCTTTGTATTCGATTGTTTTGTCCAGTGTGTACACATGATGATTTAAAAAAGGTGGAGAATTTTCGTTTTTTAAGTTCCGCTTCAGAATTTGCGGTATTTACTTTTGCTGCTGGCGCTGTGGAAACAATGTCCTATGAAGTCGTTCCTTACCTTCTTACTCTGTGGGAGGAGTGGGAAGATACAGAAACCGAAGTGGAGTAAGCTATTCAAGATGCTTTGGATAGCTTTCTCAACTATCGTTCAATTATAGACGAAGATGCAAGTTTAGAAGAAGTTGGAAGCTTATATTTTGATGTAATAAAGAACAAGAACTTAGATTGCTATTATTACAAAACTCTTCAGGTTTTTCCTGGTTTATTTACACAAGAAATTATGACTGCTCTATACATCGCTGCTCAAAAAGAACAGAAATACCATCTTTATCTTCAAGCTTCCCTTCTGTCTATGTTTACAGGCAAGCAAGTCCCAGTGGACACCAATACTCTTATTTCAAAAAATGAAATTGATTTGATGGTTCCTTATATTGATGAGTTGTCAGACAAAGACTGGACGGAAGGTATGAAATATTTTTACGGCCATCCAGTTGAAGGACTTGTAGAATAATGAAGATGCATCATAAAATTTTCAATTAAATCACATTTTTTTGTTAGCTTCTGGAGGTTTTAAAGGATGTAGACCATATGGATAAGGTAAAAGTCTTGGAGCACATTTACCTTATGTACCAACTCACAGGTGGCGTGATGGACGGTTACTAGTTGCTATTTCTTTTTTGAGAACAGTGTGAGGGAATAAACTGTCCTTCCAAATGCAAAACAAAAGAACCTCAGAGGACTTCCTCCGAGGTTCTTTGCGTTCTAGTTTCCATATTTCTGGTAAATCGACCTTGACCTGGATAAAGGTTTCAGCTTCGCGTAGTAGTTGCAGGAGGGTGGCTCGGGTCTCAAACTCCTCGCGTGTTTTAGGGAGACTCCGATTACGGAAGACTTTCAGATAGCGTTCGATGTCATCAAGTAGGTCATGAGCAGGATTGGTCTGACTTAGCTGGGCAGCGATCTTAGAAAAGAGCTGGGCCAAAATCAAACTCTCACTTGCAGCCAGATGACAGGTATTGATCTGCTGGGCCATATTTCGCAGGATACGACTTTGTCGCTGTCTCATCTCAAAGTAGTGGATGTGGTAGTCCGTCTGGTGAAAGAGGTGGTCCGAGTGGTCCAAATAGACAAGCTTGATGGCTTCATCAAGAAGGCTATCTAACTCGTCAACGAGTTGGGCTTGATTGCGCCCGTCTCCTCTTGATAGATAGTATTTAAAGCGAAGCAGGATGTCTTTTAACTTTTCTTCGACCTGAAGGTGATAGCTGTGAATGGCCTTTTCCCGAGAGGGCATGTAAAGGTTGACCAACAGAGCAAAGCTTGTCCCAATGAGAAAGAGGAGCACTTCATTGAGCAAAAGAGCTGGAGAAGTAGACTCCTGTACCAAGAGATGACCGACCAAGACACTGCTAGGTGTGATGCCGATTTCCCAGCCCATTTTGTAAGCAAGAGGCACGTAGAGAGCTAGATAGAGGCCTAGACTCCAGATGTGAAAGCCGGCCAGCTGAAAGGCTAGAACGCCGATAGCGAGCGCTAGGAGCATGGAAAAGAGGCGGTTACGGGCCAATTTTAGCGTACTTCTGCGCGTGTCAGAAAGGCTTAAGAGGGCGATAATGCCAGCTGAAACCGCTGATGATAAATCTAAAAAATAAGCAAGAAAACAAGCAAGGCAGGTTGCCAAGATCAGTTTTGTCGTACGTTGGGTGATAGACATGAGAATTTCCTAAAAAGTTGATAATAGAGAGCGGAAAGGAGCAAATCCCACGCTTTTGTTGATTATAGTATAAATATGCCATAAAATCAAGATTTGACTAAATAATCAAATGAAATTTGAATATTTATAGGGAATAGTCTTCAGATAAGTTATGGTATAATAGGAAAAAGGAGTTTTGTATGCAAGAATTTTTTCAACGTTATTTTGATAAACTTGATTTAACAACCATGTTAGAGAATCTTTTGACCAAGTTGATCTCTCTTTTGATTCTTATCCTTCTATTTTATATAGCCAAAAAGATCCTCCATGCGACTGTCCGAAAGATTGTCAAGCCCTCGCTTAAATTCTCAAATCGAGATGCTGGCAGACAGAAGACCATTTCTCGTTTGCTTGAAAATATCTTTAACTATACCCTTTATTTCTTTTTAATCTACTGTATCCTGTCCATTTTAGGTTTGCCAGTTTCCAGCCTCCTTGCTGGGGCAGGAATTGCTGGGGTTGCCATTGGGATGGGGGCGCAAGGTTTTCTATCCGATGTCATCAATGGCTTTTTCATCCTCTTTGAACGCCAGCTTGATGTGGGTGATGAAGTGGTTCTCACAAATGGACCGATTACCGTTTCTGGCAAGGTCGTTAGCGTAGGGATCCGTACAACGCAACTGCGAGGTGACGATCAAGCCCTTCACTTTGTTCCTAACCGAAATATCACTGTTGTTAGCAACTTTTCCCGCACAGAGTAGGTCTGCTATTTTGGCAGATTTGTGGTACAATAGAAAGAGTTTGGTAAAGGAGAAAATATGTTTGTAGAAAAGCAGTTGGGCAATGGATGCACTTGGATTAACCTAGATTTGGGAAAATTGAAAAAACTAGAAGATCTCTCTGAAATCTATGGATTGGACAAGGAAACCATTGAATACGCACTGGATAGAAACGAGCGTGCCCACATGGACTACCACCGCGAAAGTGGAACCGTCACCTTTATCTACAATGTATTGGATTTGAAAAAGGACAAGGAATACTATGAAGCCTTTCCCATGACCTTTATCGTGGAACATCATCGCTTGATTACGATTAGTAATAAGAAAAATGCCTATGTGATTGAACAGATGACACGTTATTTAGAGAGTCATGATATGCTTTCTATTTACAAATTTCTCTTTGCTAGTCTGGAAATCATCAGCAATGCCTACTATTCTGTCATCGAACAGATGGATAAGAGTAAGGATGAGGTCAACGGCCTCTTGCGTCAGCGAACGACTAAGAAACCTCTTTGCTCTTTCCGACTTGGAGACTGGTATGGTTTATCTGACAGCGGCTGCCAAGCAAAATCGCATGTTGCTAGAACATATCCAAGGACATGCCCTTTATCGCAGATTTAACGAAGTTGAGAGAGAACAGTTTGATGATGCCATGATTGAGGCTCACCAGCTGGTTTCGATGACCGATTTGATTTCTCAAGTTCTGCAACAACTATCAGCCTCTTACAACAATATTTTGAATAATAACTTGAATGATAACTTGACAACCTTGACCATTATTTCAGTTTTACTAGCAGTCTTGGCAGTAGTGACGGGATTTTTCGGGATGAATGTTCCCCTCCCCTTTACAGACGAGCCCTATGCTTGGGTCTACATCAGCTTGGCTAGTGCGGTTTTATGGTTGGTCTTGTCATTGATTTTGAGAAAAATTGCGAAAAAAAGTTAAGAAAAGGAGCCAGGATGGCAATTGAAAACTATATGCCAGATTTTGCTGTGGAAGCAGTCTATGATCTGACAGTCCCAAGCCTGCAGGCGCAGGGGATCAAGGCTGTTTTGGTCGATTTGGACAATACCCTCATTGCTTGGAACAACCCTGATGGAACGCCAGAGATGAAACAGTGGCTACATGACCTTCGGGATGCAGGTATTCGCATCATCGTGGTATCAAATAATACCAAAAAACGGGTCCAACGCGCAGTTGAGAAATTTGGAATTGATTACGTTTATTGGGCTTTAAAGCCTTTCACATTTGGAATAGACCGTGCCATGAAGGAATTTCACTATGAGAAAAATGAAGTGGTCATGGTCGGCGACCAACTCATGACGGATATTCGGGCAGCGCACCGTGCAGGTATTCGCTCGATCTTGGTCAAACCCTTGGTCCAACATGACTCTATCAAGACGCAGATTAACCGAGCTCGTGAGCGCCGTGTCATGAAGCGAATTACGGAAAAGTACGGACCGATTACATATAAAAAAGGAATCTAACTATGGAAGAAATTCTCTGTATTGGTTGTGGAGCAACCATTCAGACGACAGACAAGGCTGGTCTTGGATTTACTCCCCAGTCGGCACTCGAAAAAGGCTTGGAGACAGGCGAAGTCTATTGCCAACGCTGTTTCCGTCTCCGTCATTACAATGAAATTACAGATGTCCAGTTGACGGACGATGATTTCCTCAAACTCTTGCACGAGGTAGGAGACAGTGATGCCTTGGTGGTCAATGTCATTGATATTTTTGACTTTAATGGTTCTGTCATCCCAGGCTTGCCACGCTTTGTATCGGGTAATGATGTCCTCTTGGTCGGAAATAAAAAAGATATCCTGCCTAAGTCTGTTAAACCAGGTAAGATTAGCCAATGGCTCATGGAACGTGCCCACGAAGAAGGTCTTCGCCCTGTGGATGTCGTCCTGACTTCAGCCCAAAACAAGCATGCCATTAAGGAAGTCATTGATAAAATCGAGCAGTATCGTAAGGGGCGCGATGTCTATGTGGTTGGTGTGACTAATGTTGGAAGTCAACCCTTATCAACGCTATTATTCAAGAAATAACGGGTGATCAGAATGTCATCACGACTTCACGCTTTCCAGGGACAACCTTGGACAAGATTGAAATCCCACTTGATGACGGATCTTATATTTACGATACACCGGGAATTATCCACCGTCACCAGATGGCCCACTATTTGACGGCTAAAAATCTCAAGTATGTCAGTCCTAAAAAGGAAATCAAACCTAAAACCTACCAGCTTAATCCTGAACAAACCCTGTTTCTAGGTGGCCTCGGACGCTTTGACTTTATTGCAGGAGAAAAGCAAGGTTTTACTGCCTTCTTTGACAATGAACTCAAACTCCACCGTACCAAGCTTGAAGGCGCTAGTGCTTTCTACGACAAGCACCTCGGAACCCTTCTGACACCACCAAATAGCAAGGAAAAAGAAGATTTTCCAAAACTAGTCCAGCATGTCTTTACCATCAAGGACAAGACTGACCTAGTTATCTCAGGACTCGGCTGGATCCGTGTAACAGGCAGCGCCAAAGTCGCCGTCTGGGCACCAGAAGGCGTCGCAGTCGTCACACGAAAAGCCATTATTTAAACACAGAAAGGAAAGGGTTGTCTTTATTAAGGCGAGCATTGCGAGCCCCATGGAGAATACTTTTCGCTGTGGTGTCAGTTGGTACAAGTGATTGTACCAACTGCGGAAAATTTGAGACCTTAGACTCAAATTTTAGTCATGAAAGTCCGAAGGACTTTGCTGACGTCCGTCACCACTTTAGAAAAGTATAAAAAGAAACTCTTTTAAAGAAATTATGTCATTAACATCAAAACAACGTGCCTACCTCAACAGCCAGGCACACACCCTAAAACCCATCATTCAAATTGGAAAAAATGGTCTCAACGACCAAATCAAGACCAGCGTCCGTCAAGCTCTTGACGCACGTGAATTGATCAAGGTTACTCTCTTGCAAAACACAGATGAAAACATCCATGAAGTAGCTGAAATCTTGGAAGAAGAAATTGGTGTGGATACTGTCCAAAAAATCGGACGCATCTTGATCTTGTTTAAACAATCCAGCAAGAAAGAAAATCGCAAGATTTCTAAGAAAGTTAAAGAAATCTAAACACTTACTCCAAACAACTGTTTTTACAGAGAATTAAAGGAAGACGAGCCTATGGCAATCGAATTATTGACTCCCTTTACCAAGGTAGAGTTGGAGCCAGAAATCAAGGAGAAAAAGCGCAAACAAGTCGGGATTCTAGGGGGGAATTTTAACCCTGTTCACCATGCCCATCTTGTTGTGGCGGACCAAGTACGACAACAGTTAGGACTGGACCAGGTCCTACTCATGCCTGAATATCAGCCACCTCATGTAGACAAAAAAGAAACCATCCCTGAACACCACCGTCTCAAGATGCTTGAATTGGCGATTGAGGGGATCGAAGGCCTAGCTATTGAAACCATTGAGCTAGAGCGCAAGGGGATTTCCTACACCTACGACACTATGAAGATTTTGACAGAGCAACATCCAGATACGGATTATTACTTTATTATCGGAGCTGATATGGTGGACTACCTGCCCAAGTGGTATCGGATTGATGAACTGGTTGATATGGTTCAGTTTGTGGGGGTTCAGCGCCCACGCTACAAGGCAGGGACTTCTTATCCAGTCATCTGGGTGGATGTGCCTCTCATGGATATTTCCTCCAGCATGGTACGTGACTTCATTGCCCAAGGTCGGAAACCCAACTTTCTCCTACCTCAGCCAGTGCTAGACTACATCGAGAAGGAGGGGCTCTACTGATGGCCTATCAAGACTATATCAACTGCTCCCGAGAGGCTTTGTTGGAAAGAATGGCAGAGCTTCTACCTGAAAAACGTTTGACCCATTGTCTGGGTGTAGAGCGTGCAGCTATAGAGCTAGCGGAGAGATTTGGAGTCGATACCGAGAAAGCTGGTCTAGCAGGCCTTCTTCATGATTATGCTAAAAAGTTGTCAGATCAGGAATTTCTGGATTTGATTGACCGTTACCAGCTAGACCCTGACCTCAAAAACTGGGGCAATAATGTCTGGCATGGCATGGTCGGCATCTACAAAATCAAGGAAGATTTGAACTTGCAAAACTCTGAAATCCTGCGAGCTATTGAAATCCATACAGTCGGGGCTGGTCAGATGACGGACTTAGACAAGGTCATCTATGTAGCAGACTACATCGAGCACAATCGTGCCTTCCCTGGAGTGGACCAGGCGCGTGAGATTGCAAGTTTGTCACTCAATAAGGCAGTGGCCTACGAAACAGCTCGTACCGTGGAGCATCTAGCTCATCAGGGATTCCCCATCTATCCCCAAACCATTGAAACCTATAACGCCTATGTGCACTATTTGAAAGAAGACTAAATGAACGAAAAAGAATTACTAGAACTAGTCGTGAAAGCGGCTGATGAGAAACGTGCGGAGGATATCCTTGCACTTGATGTACAAGATTTGACCAGTGTGACCGACTACTTTGTTATCACTAGCTCGATGAATAGCCGTCAGTTGGACGCAATCGCTGATAACATTCGTGAAAAAGTAGCCGAAGCTGGTGTTAAAGGCAGCCATGTCGAAGGCGATGCAGCTGGAGGCTGGGTCTTGCTAGACCTCGGTGGTGTCGTCGTGCATATCTTCTCAGAAGAAATGCGTGCCCACTATAACCTTGAAAAACTCTGGCATGAGGCGGCTTCTGTAGATATTTCAGAAGCCTTAGCATAGGATATGAACTCAGTTGCAGTCAACTGGGTTTCTTTGCTTATTTTAAAAGGAAAGTGATAGAAAGGATTTGAACCCGTCCTGTAATCGTCGGAAAATAGATAGCTTTGGCTTGGATCAGGATCCTAAGTCCAAGATCCTAATTTTCATTCCTATTACGGGCGGACTTGGTATCATGAATATGGCGACATATGAAACTTTTGCGGCTGTTTACGATGCTGTGATGGATGATAGTTTATACGATAAATGGACGGATTTTTCCCTCCGTCATTTGCCTAAGACCAAGGAGAGAAAGAAGCTTTTGGAATTGGCTTGTGGGACAGGTATCCAGTCAGTGCGCTTTTCTCAGGCTGGTTTTGATGTAACTGGACTTGATTTGAGTGCTGATATGTTGAAGATTGCGGAGAAGAGAGCGACTTCAGCCAAGCAAAAGATTGATTTTATTGAAGGCAACATGCTGGATTTGTCCAAGGCAGGGAAATATGATTTTGTCACGTGTTATTCGGACTCTATCTGCTACATGCAGGATGAGGTGGAAGTAGGGGATGTCTTTAAGGAAGTATATAATGCCCTCAACGAAGATGGTGTATTTATATTTGATGTGCATTCGACCTACCAGACAGATGAAATTTTTCCAGGCTATTCTTACCATGAAAATGCAGAAGATTTTGCCATGCTCTGGGATACCTACGAGGACGCAGCACCTCACTCTATCGTGCATGAGTTGACCTTTTTCGTCAAGGAAGCAGACGGCTCTTTTAGTCGCCATGATGAAGTGCATGAGGAACGGACCTATGAGGTCCTGACCTATGATGTTTTGCTGGAACAGGCTGGATTTAAGTCCTTCAAACTCTATGCGGACTTTGAGGACAAAGAGCCTACAGAAACCACTACCCGTTGGTTTTTTGTCGCGCAGAAGTAGGAGAACATCATGACCATCACAGGTATTATCGCGGAGTTCAATCCTTTTCATAATGGGCACAAATACCTGCTTGAGCAGGCGGAGGGACTGAAAATCGTTGTCATGTCAGGGAACTTCATGCAGAGAGGGGAGCCTGCTATCGTGGACAAGTGGACACGGGCTCAGATGGCACTGGAAAATGGAGCGGATCTGGTAGTGGAATTGCCCTTTCTAGTCAGTGTTCAGGCAGCTGATTTCTTCGGTCAAGGAGCTGTGGATATCTTGGCACGGCTGGGGATTGATACTCTAGCTTTTGGGACAGAGGAAGTTCTGGATTACCAGAAAATTGCTGACTTATACACAGAGCGAGGTAGTGAGATGGAGAAATTTATAGAAAATCTGCCTGATTCCCTATCTTATCCCCAGAAAACCCAAGCCATGTGGAAGGAATTTGCAGATCTAGATTTTTCAGGCAATACGCCCAATCATGTCCTTGCTCTTGCCTATGCCAAGGCGATAGCAGGGCGAAACATCAAACTGCATCCTATTCAGCGTCAAGGAGCGGGTTATCATTCTGTGGACAGGGAGGTGGACTTTGCCTCGGCGACAGCCCTCCGCCAGCATCAATCAGACCAAGATTTCTTAGAACGCTTTATGCCCTCTGTTACCCTCTTTGAGCACGCCTGTAAGGTGAGCTGGGATGACCATTTTCCCTTGCTTCGCTATCAAATCTTGTCAAATCCCGACCTAACCACCATTTATCAGGTCAATCAAGAAATGGCTGTGCGCATCAAGGATGCCATAAAGACAGCTCAGACTGTTGACGAATTGGTCGAGGCGGTTGCGACCAAGCGTTATACCAAGGCGCGTGTCAGACGCCTCTTGACCTATATCTTGGTGCAGGCCAGAGAAAGCGACTTGCCAGAAGTCATCCATGTCCTTGGCTTTACCGAGAAAGGCAGAAAACATCTCAAGTCTCTGAAAGAGCAGGTCCATCTAGTCAGCCGAATTGGCAAAGAACCTTGGGATGCCATGACCCAAAAGGCAGACCAGATTTACCAACTAGGACAGCCAAGCATCGTAGAGCAGAATTTCGGCAGAGTCCCGATTAGAATAGAAACAAACTAAGTCTACTGAAAGGTAGGCTTTTTTATTGTATGTTTTAATGAAAATCTCATTTTTAAGAGATAGAAAGTTTGTTTGGTGATTTCAGAACTTTCTCCTAAAATTCACACAAAACTCTTCAATTTGGGTTTGTGAAAATCGGTTTTTTGTGATAGAATATTAAGGAATGTATGTCATTCGATAAACAAATTTAATGAGGTAAAAACATGGAAATCATGACACTTGCGATTGCTGTTTTTGCCGTCATCATTGGTTTAGTCATTGGATATGTCAGCATCTCAGCTAAGATGAAATCATCTCAAGAGGCTGCAGAGTTGATGCTTCTAAATGCTGAACAAGAAGCAACTAATTTACGAGGACAAGCTGAGCGCGAAGCGGATTTATTGCTAAATGAAGCCAAGAGCGAAAGCAAGTCTCTTAAAAAAGAAGCACTATTGGAGGCCAAAGAGGAAGCCAGAAAATACCGTGAAGAAGTGGACGCTGAATTTAAGTCAGAACGTCAGGAGCTCAAGCAAATCGAAAGTCGTTTGACGGAGAGAGCAACGAGTCTTGACCGCAAAGACGACAATTTGACGAACAAAGAAAAAACACTTGAACAAAAAGAACAAAGTATTTCTGATAGAGCAAAAAACCTTGATGCACGTGAAGAGCAATTAGAGGAAGTCGAAAGACAAAGAAGCTGAACTTGAACGTATCGGTTCCCTTTCCCAAACTGAGGCTCGAGATATTATCTTGGCTCAGACAGAGGAAAATTTGACCAAGGAAATTGCTAGCCGCATTCGTGAGGCAGAGCAAGAGGTCAAGGAACGTTCAGACAAGATTGCGAAAGATATCTTGGTTCAGGCTATGCAACGTATCGCTGGTGAGTATGTAGCAGAGTCAACAAACTCGACAGTTCACCTACCAGACGATACCATGAAGGGCCGCATTATCGGTCGTGAAGGACGCAATATTCGTACCTTTGAAAGTTTGACAGGGGTCGATGTGATTATCGACGATACACCGGAAGTGGTGACCTTGTCAGGATTTGATCCGATTCGTCGTGAAATTGCTCGTATGACCATGGAAATGTTGCTCAAGGATGGCCGTATCCATCCAGCTCGTATCGAGGAGTTGGTGGAGAAAAACCGTCAGGAGATTGACAATAAAATCCGTGAATATGGGGAGGCTGCTGCCTATGAGATTGGTGCGCCAAACCTCCATCCAGACTTGATGAAGATCATGGGACGCTTGCAGTTCCGTACTTCTTATGGACAAAATGTCTTGCGTCATTCGATTGAGGTTGCTAAGTTATCTGGTATCATCGCGAGTGAACTTGGTGAAAATGCGGCTCTTGCCCGTCGTGCTGGATTCCTTCATGACATCGGGAAAGCTATTGACCGCGAGGTTGAAGGCAGTCACGTTGAGATTGGTACGGAGTTGGCTCGTAAGTACAAGGAACACCCAGTTGTGGTCAATACCATTGCTAGCCACCACGGAGATGTGGAAGCTGAAAGTGTCATTGCAGTGATCGTTGCTGCAGCAGATGCCTTGAGTGCAGCGCGTCCAGGTGCTCGTAGTGAATCTCTTGAGAGCTATATCAAGCGTCTCCATGATTTGGAAGAAATCGCTAATGGCTTTGAAGGGGTGCAAAATAGCTTTGCCCTTCAAGCAGGACGTGAAATCCGTATCATGGTTAATCCAGGACAAATCAAAGACGACAAAGTCACAATCTTGGCTCACAAAGTTCGTGAGAAAATTGAAAACAATCTCGATTACCCAGGAAATATCAAGGTAACCGTGATCCGCGAACTTCGTGCAGTAGATTATGCTAAATAAATAAGAAAGAGCAGTTGAAATATTACTGCTTTTTTGTTACACTAGATAGAAAGACTGTAGAAGGATAACTGACGCAATCATCAGTATCCGAGAGAAATTTCACTTTATTTCACAGACTAACTAAAGGAGACATAATGGCAGACCGAGGCTTGCTAATCGTTTTTTCTGGTCCTTCAGGAGTTGGGAAAGGAACGGTTAGAAGAGAGATTTTTGAGAGTTCTGAGAATCAATTTCAATACTCTGTATCGATGACGACGCGTGCGCAACGTCCTGGTGAAGTGGATGGAGTGGACTATTTCTTCCGTACTCGTGAAGAATTTGAAGAGTTGATCCGTCAAGGTCAGATGTTGGAATATGCAGAATATGTTGGTAACTATTATGGAACTCCTCTGACTTATGTCAATGAAACTTTGGACAAGGGAATCGATGTCTTTCTTGAGATTGAAGTGCAAGGAGCCCTTCAGGTTAAGAAAGGTTCCAGACGCTGTCTTTATCTTTCTAACACCACCAGATTTGGATGAATTACAAGATCGTTTGGTAGGTCGTGGAACAGATAGCGCTGAAGTGATTGCCCAACGAATCGAAAAAGCTAAGGAAGAAATTGCTCTCATGCGTGAGTATGATTATGCCATCGTCAACGATCAGGTGCCCCTCGCTGCTGAACGTGTCAAGCGTGTGATCGAAGCAGAACACTTCCGTGTGGACCGTGTCATTGGTCACTATCAGGAAATGTTGCCAAAATCTCCAACTACTCGATAAACTATAGGAAACAGGTACAAACAAATGATGCTTAAACCCTCTATCGATACCTTGCTGGACAAGGTACCATCAAAATATTCACTCGTAATCTTGTTAGCAAAACGTGCCCACGAATTAGAAGCTGGAGCACCTGCAACTCAAGAATTCAAATCTGAAATCAACTCTTCGTGCTTTGGAAGAAATCGAGTCTGGAAATGTAACCATTCACCCAGATCCAGAAGGAAAACGTGAAGCGGTTCGTCTCCGTATCGAAGAAGAAAAACGCCGCAAAGAAGAAGAAGAAAAGAAAATCAAAGAGCAAATTGCTAAAGAAAAAGAAGATGGTGAAAAAATTTAAGGTTGGGGGGACTCAATCTTATTTTTTCTATTGCAAGAATGTACTGACAAGAAGGAGGTGAGAAGATGGCTATCGCAAAGATTATCGTGGATGTTCCCCTGATGCAGACGGACCAGCCCTATAGCTACAAGGTCCCTGAGGAATTTGTAGACATGCTGGAAGTCGGTATGCGGGTCCATGTACCCTTCGGCAAGGGCAATCGTTTAATCCAAGGGATTGTGTTGGCCTTGGAGTCCCAGTCGGATGAAGAAGTTGCAGATCAGGACTTGAAAGAGATTGCAGAAGTCCTAGACTTTTCTCCAGTCTTGACTCAGGAGCAACTCTGGCTGGCTGAGGAGTTACGCAAGTCTGTCTTTTCTTACAAAATCTCCATCCTAAAAGCCATGCTTCCGGGATTTTTAAACTCCAGTTATGATAAGATTCTCTATCCTTTAGAAGGCCTAAGCCAGGCAGACAAAGAGCGTTTGTTTGGTTCAGAAGATTCGCTAGCCTTTTCATCTCTAGATTTGGCCAAGCAGGCAGAAATGATGCGTTTGACGAGAAAAGGTCTGCTCCGCTTAGAGTATCAGGCAGTCGATCAGAAGAAGGTCAAGACCCAGTCTTGGTATGAGGTTGATGCTACTCGACTAGAGCAGATTGAGATTTCTGCGCGTGCTAAGAAAAAGGCAGAGCTGAGAGACTATTTGCTAGCTCATCCTGAAAGTGCCCCTCTGGCTAGCTTGTTAGAGTCTTATTCGAGGGAGCAAGTCAACTTTTTTGTGGAGCAAGGTGCTCTAACCCTAGTCCACAAGGAAGTGCAACGTTCAGCTGCTTATTTCGAAGGTATTGAAGCAAGTAGACCTTTGGAGCTGAACCCAGAGCAAAGACAAGCTCGCGATGCGGTTATCAGAGCTATTGGCAGTCAGCAACCTCCTTTCCTCCTTCAAGGGATTACAGGAAGTGGGAAGACAGAGGTTTACTTGCAAATCATCCAAGGAGCCTTGGACAAGGGCAAGACAGCCATTTTGCTGGTGCCTGAGATTTCCCTGACGCCACAGATGACGGAACGTTTCATTGCTCGTTTTGGCGAGAAAGTAGCTATCCTCCACTCAGGCCTTTCCAATGGTGAAAAGTACGATGAATGGCGCAAGGTCGAGCGTGGAGATGCTCAAGTTGTGGTTGGAGCCAGATCGGCCATCTTTGCACCTATAAAAAATCTGGGTGTCATCATTATCGATGAAGAGCATGAAGCTAGTTACAAACAAGACAGCAATCCCCGTTATCATGCCAGAGAGGTCGCCATCTTACGGGCCCAGTACAATAAAGCAGCCCTGGTCCTTGGTTCAGCGACACCGAGCTTAGAGAGCCGTGCGCGTGCTGGAAAAGGTGTCTATCAACACTTACGTCTAACCCAACGGGCCAATCCTTTAGCCACTATTCCTGAGGTTCAATTGATTGACTTTCGTGACTATATCGGGCAGAATGAGACATCAAACTTTACGCCTCCTTTGCTAGAGGCCATCCAAGACCGTTTGGATAAAAAAGAACAGGTAGTCCTCATGCTCAACCGTCGGGGTTATTCTAGCTTTGTTATGTGTCGGGAGTGTGGAACGGTAGATAGCTGTCCCAACTGTGATATTTCTCTGACTCTCCACATGGATACCAAGACCATGAACTGCCATTACTGTGGCTTTTCGAAGGGAATTCCTCATGTCTGTCCCAACTGTCAGAGCCGCAGTATTCGTTACTATGGGACGGGGACTCAGAAAGCCTATGATGAGCTAGCAGAGCTCTTTCCTCAGGCTCGCATTCTGCGGATGGATGTGGATACGACCCGCAGGAAGGGGAGTCACCAAGCTCTTCTTGACCAGTTTGGCCGAGGGGAAGCAGACATCTTGCTGGGAACGCAGATGATTGCCAAGGGCTTGGATTTTCCAAATGTAACCCTAGTAGGAGTGCTCAATGCGGATACGGCCTTGAATCTGCCTGATTTTCGTTCTTCCGAGAGAACCTTCCAACTCTTAACTCAGGTGGCTGGTCGGGCAGGTCGTGCGGAAAAAGCTGGGCAGGTCTTGATCCAGTCTTACAATCCTGATCACTATGCCATTCGATTTGCCAAAGACCAAGACTACGAAGGCTTTTACGCCTATGAAATGAGTATCAGGCGCCAACTCGGCTATCCGCCTTATTATTTCACTATTGGGATTACCCTCTCTCACAAGAAAGAAGAAGAGGTTGTCAAACGTGCCTATGAAGTCATGGGAATTTTGCGCTCAGGTTTATCGGAAACTAGTAAAATCCTTGGACCGACACCAAAACCCATTGCTCGCACCCACAACCTTTACCATTACCAGATTTTGATTAAATACCGTTTAGAAGATGAGCTGGGACCAACCCTCAACCAGGTCTTGGCCTTGACTCAAGAACGGGAAAATAGCAAGCTTCGTCTCAGCATTGACCACGAACCGCAGCAATTTTTATAAGAAGGAGAAGAAATGACAAAACTAATCTTTATGGGAACTCCCGATTTTTCAGCGACAGTTTTGAAGGGGTTGTTATCAGATGATCGTTACGAGATTCTAGCTGTTGTAACCCAGCCAGACCGTGCTGTCGGCCGTAAAAAAGTAATCCAAGAAACCCCAGTCAAGCAGGCTGCCAAAGAAGCAAATCTTCCTATCTACCAACCTGAAAAATTATCTGGAAGCTTAGAGCTGGAAGCTATTATGAATTTAGGAGCGGATGGGATTGTGACCGCTGCTTTTGGGCAGTTTCTCCCAAGCAAACTCCTTGATAGCATGGACTTTGCGGTCAATGTTCACGCCTCCCTTCTTCCCAAACACCGTGGTGGCGCCCCCATTCATTATGCCTTGATTCAAGGGGATGAGGAAGCTGGTGTGACTATCATGGAAATGGTCAAGGAGATGGACGCAGGTGATATGATTTCCCGTCGCAGTATTCCCATCACAGATGAGGACAATGTCGGCACCTTGTTTGAGAAATTGGCAATCGTTGGCCGTGATTTACTCTTGGATACACTACCTGGCTACCTAGCAGGAGAAATACAACCTGAACCACAAGATTCTAGTCAAGTCACTTTCTCGCCAAATATTAAGCCAGAAGAAGAGAAACTTGATTGGACTAAAACCAATCGCCAACTCTTCAACCAAATTAGAGGGATGAACCCATGGCCTGTTGCCCACACTTTTCTCAAGGGTGACCGCTTTAAGATTTATGAAGCCCTACCAGTAGAAGGTCAGGGAAATCCAGGTGAGATCCTCTCAATTGGCAAGAAGGACTTGATCGTCGCAACGGCTGAAGGAGCTCTGTCTCTCAAGCAAGTCCAGCCAGCAGGTAAGCCTAAGATGGACATTGCTTCCTTCCTCAACGGAGTTGGACGGACATTGACTGTAGGAGAACGATTTGGTGACTAAAGTAGAAACGGCTAGAAATCTAGCTCTAGCAGTGTTAGAGGATGTTTTTGTCAACCAAGCATATTCAAATATTGCCTTAAATAAACACCTCAAGGGCAGTCAACTTTCAGCAGCAGACAAGGGTTTGGTGACTGAGATTGTCTACGGAACGGTAGCCCGCAAACTCACCTTAGAATGGTACCTGTCCCACTTTATCCAAGATCGAGACAAGCTAGATAACTGGCTCTATGTTCTTCTTCTCATGAGTGCCTACCAACTTCGGTATCTGGATAAGATTCCTAATCACGCTGTAGTCAATGAAGCGGTAGAGCTAGCCAAAGCCCGTAAAAAAGGCAGTGAAAAATTGGTCAACGCCGTCCTTCGTCGTATTTTGCGAGAAGGCTGGCCAGATATTGACAGCATCAAACGCAAAAATAAGCGTGATTCCATTGCCTATTCTATCCCAGTTTGGCTCGTGTCTAAACTTAAGGAAGAATACGGCGAAGAGCGAGCCCAAGCCATCTTTGAAAGCCTCTTGGTGCGCAACAAAGCCAGCATCCGAGTGACCGACTTGAGTCGAAAGGAGGAAATCAAAGCCGTGTTAGAGGCGAGTGATTCACCTTTGGCTGCTTCTGGTTTGGTCAAGGAGCAGGGACACTTTGCGGGACATGATTTGTTTTCAGAGGGTGCTATTACCATCCAAGACGAGTCCAGTCAATTGGTTGCTCCCACTCTTGATCTGCAAGGTCATGAGCAGGTCCTAGATGCCTGTGCAGCTCCGGGTGGGAAAACAGCCCATATGGCTTCTTTCCTCACATCTGGTAAGGTGACGGCTTTGGATCTTTATGATCACAAGTTGGACTTGATCCAAGAAAACGCCCAACGTCTGGGTGTGGCAGATCGAGTGCAAACGCAAAAATTGGATGCCAGAAAAGTGCATGAGTTTTTCGGTCGGGACTCTTTTGATAAGATTTTGGTAGATGCTCCCTGTTCTGGTATTGGGCTCTTACGTCGCAAACCAGATATCAAATACAATAAAGAAACGGCAGATTTCACGTCCCTACAGGAAATTCAGCTGGAAATATTAGGTAGTGTTTGTCAAACACTACGAAAAGGTGGTATAATAACGTATAGTACCTGTACTATTGTCTCTGAGGAGAACTTTCAAGTCGTTGAGGCGTTTTTAGAAAGTCATCCCGAGTTCGAGCAGGTTAAACTAGAACACGAATGTAAAGATATCCTGAAAGATGGCTGTATCCTGATTACTCCAGAATTGTATGGAAGTGATGGATTCTTCATTAGCCAATTTCGTAAGATATCAGATTAGGAAGGAACTGACACAATGGAAATAGCATTATTAACAGATGTTGGTCAGAAACGAACAAATAACCAAGACTATGTCAATCACTTTGTCAACCGAGCAGGACGCACTATGATCCTCTTGGCTGACGGGATGGGAGGGCACCGTGCAGGAAATATCGCTAGTGAAATGGCGGTAACAGACCTAGGCGTGGCTTGGGTGGATACCCAAATCGACTCAGTCAATGAAGTTCGTGAGTGGTTTGCCCACTACCTAGAGATTGAAAATCAAAAAATTCATCAACTAGGTCAGGACGAAGACTACAAAGGTATGGGAACTACGCTAGAAGCTATGGCTATTATTGACAACCAAGCTATCTATGCTCATATTGGAGATTCTCGTATCGGTTTGATTCGTGGAGAAGAGTACCACCAGTTGACCAGTGACCATTCCTTGGTCAATGAATTGCTCAAGGCTGGCCAGTTGACTCCAGAAGAAGCTGAAGCGCATCCCCAAAAAAATATCATCACTCAGTCCATCGGACAAAAAGATGAGATTCAACCAGATTTTGGAATGATTACACTGGAGTCAGGGGATTATCTCCTGCTCAACAGTGACGGCCTAACCAATATGATTTCGGCCAGCGAGATTTATGATATCGTAACCAGCGATATTTCCCTAGCAGACAAGGCGGCAACCCTCATTCGTTTCGCTAACAATGCAGGAGGTTTAGACAACATTACGGTTGCCCTTGTTTACATGAACGAGGAGGCAGCAGAATGATCCAAATCGGCAAGATTTTTGCCGGGCGGTATCGGATTGTCAAGCAGATTGGTCGAGGAGGCATGGCAGATGTTTACTTGGCCAAGGATTTGATCCTAGACGGGGAAGAAGTGGCAGTGAAGGTCCTGAGGACCAACTACCAGACAGACCCTATTGCTGTGGCACGTTTCCAACGTGAAGCGAGAGCCATGGCGGATCTGGACCATCCTCATATCGTTCGGATAACAGATATTGGTGAGGAAGATGGTCAACAGTACCTAGCTATGGAATACGTAGCAGGTCTTGACCTCAAGCGTTATATCAAAGAACACTATCCTCTTTCAAACGAAGAAGCAGTTCGGATTATGGGACAAATCCTCTTAGCAATGCGCTTAGCCCATACTCGAGGAATCGTTCACCGGGATTTGAAACCTCAAAATATCCTACTGACCCCTGATGGCACAGCCAAGGTCACGGACTTTGGAATTGCAGTAGCCTTTGCGGAGACCAGTCTGACTCAGACAAACTCGATGCTAGGCTCCGTTCATTACTTGTCACCTGAGCAAGCGCGTGGTTCTAAAGCGACTTTCCAGAGCGATATCTATGCAATGGGGATTATCTTCTATGAGATGCTAACTGGTCACATTCCTTACGATGGGGATAGTGCAGTTACGATTGCTCTCCAGCATTTCCAGAAGCCTCTTCCATCAGTCATTGCTGAAAACCCATCTGTCCCTCAGGCTTTAGAAAATGTTGTCATCAAGGCAACTGCCAAGAAATTGACGGATCGCTATCAGTCTGTTTCGGAAATGTATGTAGATTTGTCGAGTAGTTTGTCCTACAATCGCCGAAATGAACCAAAATTGGTCTTTGATGATGCCAGCAAGGCAGATACCAAGACCTTGCCTAAAGTTCCACAAAGTACACTGACGTCTATTCCTAAAGCGCCTGCGCAGGAAGAGCGTCCTCAGCCAAAGAAAGCTACTCAACCAGTCGCTGAGCCAGCACCTGCACCAAAGCCAGCTAAAAAACGGAAGTTTAAAGCTCGCTATATGATTCTTTTAGCTAGCCTTCTATTGGTTGTAGCCTCTTTAATCTGGATTTTGTCAAGAACACCTGCAACGATTGCTATTCCTGACGTGGCTGGACAAACTGTTGCAGAAGCCAAAGAAGCACTCAAAAAATCCAAGTTTGAAGCTGGCGAAGAGAAATCGGAGGCTAGTGATACAGTAGCAGAAGGACGCGTTATTCGAACCGATCCAGAAGCTGGTAGTGGCCGAAAAGAAGGAACCAAGGTCAATTTGGTTGTCTCTTCTGGGAAGCAATCTTTCCAATTGAGCAATTACGTCGGACGCAAGTATACGGAAGTCGTGGCTGAACTCAAGGAGAAAAAGGTGCCAGAAAATCTAATCCAGATGGAAGAAGAAGAATCCAGCGAAAGCGAACCCGGAACCATCCTCAGACAAACCCCTGCTTCGGGTTCGACTTATGATCTCTCAAAAGCCACTACGATTACCTTAACAGTGGCTAAGAAGGTGACTAGTGTCAGCATGCCGAACTACATCGGTTCAAGTCTCGAGTTTACAAAGAATAACTTGACTCAGATTGTCGGAGTAAAAGAGGCTAATATTGAGGTTATTGAAGTATCGACTGCTCCTGAAGGAACAGCAGAAGGAACTGTTGTAAGTCAAACACCAAAAGCTGGTGAAAAGGTTGACCTTGCTAGCACGCGTATCAAACTTTCCATCTACAAACCAAAAACACCACCATCAACTTCATCCTCTAATCCTGCCCAACGTGGGAACCAAGGTTCTACAACAACACCAAATCAAGGGAACCAGCAAGGAAATCAACAAGGTAATAATCCTCCAACGAATCAACCAAACAATGAAGGAAACCGCGAAAGTTCTCGAGATTAAACGAATCTTTGTCATGAAATCATGACAAAGATTTTTTTTAACAAGATTTTGTGATAAAATATAGGGAGTAGAAAAAAGGAGGAGAAAATGGACGAATCGAGAGAGTTGAATGCCGTCATTGATGTCATTATGTTAGCTGGAACCATTCTCTTGAAAAGTGGTTCGGAGATTCATCGGGTAGAGGATACCATGATTCGTATTGCCCATTCACAAGGGATTATGGATTGCAATGTACTTGCCATGCCCGCAGCTATTTTCTTTTCTATTGAAAATACTAATATTTCTCGAATGAAGCGGGTGACGTCATCCTCCTATAACATCGAAAAAGTTTGTGATGTCAACCAAGTATCTCGAGAACTTGTGGGTGGCCAGATTGATCTCTCTACAGCCTTTACAAAGCTTAAAGAAATCGGCAATCAACCCCTTCCTTATAGCAAGTTCCAAGTGACCATCGCAGCGACCCTTAGTGCCCCCTTCTTCTCGATTATGTTTGGGGGAAATGTCTATGACGCATTTGGTGCAGCTATTGCGACTTTATTTGGATTTGCCTTCTCTCTCTACGTCGAGAAGTTTATCCGAATTCCTTTGTAACAGCCTTTGCGGGAGCCTTTGTTTTTGGCTTGATTGCCCAGTTCTGGGCCCGCTACACTGGATTTCCTTCGACAGCAGACCTAATCATAGCAGGAGCAGTCATGCCCTTTGTTCCAGGGATTGCTCTGACAAATGCGGTTCGGGATATCATGACTAACCATATCAACTCTGGTATGAGCAAGATGTTTGAATCTCTGCTCATTACCCTCGCTTTAGGGGCCGGCACTTCGGTCGCCCTGGTTTTGATGACATAAGATGACTCTAACAAGTATTTTACTCCAAGCGGTGGCGAGTTTACTCGCCATTATCACCTTTTTAATCGTACTGAATGTCCAACGCTCCATGCTCCTACCTGGTGGTATTTTGGGAATGGGCGTTTGGCTCCTCTATCTTGTTCTAAAAGAACCAACCAATGTTATTGTCGCAACCTTTATCGCAGCAGTAATTGGCTCTTGTATCAGTCAGATTTTAAGTATTGTCTATAAGACACCTGCAGTGGTTTTTGTTTTGGCCATTCTTGCCCCCTTGGTGCCAGGTTATTTATCCTATCGGACGACAGCTTTCTTTGTGACAGGCGATTACAGTCATGCCCTTGCCAGCGCGACTTTGGTAGTTATGTTAGCCCTTGTTATTTCTATTGGAATGGCAAGTGGAACGGTAATTCTAAAGCTTTATTACTACATCCGAAAACAACGAGGAATCTCTTCCTAATGCAGTCAAAGAAAAGGCTTGATTTGGTGAATCAAGTCTTTTTTCTCTCTTTTGCCCCTATTTGTGATAAAATAGAATGAAACGATTTTTTACAATGAATGAAAAAACAGAGGTAAATATGACAATCGGTATTGATAAGATTGGTTTTGCAACCAGTCAATATGTCTTGAAATTACAAGACCTAGCAGAAGCAAGGGGAGTTGACCCCGAAAAATTTAGCAAGGGACTCTTGTTAAATGAAATTAGCATTGCACCACTGACTGAGGACATTGTTACCTTGGCTGCTAGTGCCAGCAACTCTATCCTCACAGATACAGATAAAGAAGAAATCGACATGGTCATCGTGGCGACCGAGTCAGGAATTGACCAGAGTAAGGCGGCAGCAGTCTTTGTTCATGGTCTGTTAAGCATCCAGCCTTTCGCCCGTAGCTTTGAAATCAAAGAAGCCTGCTATGGAGCAACAGCTGCCCTTCATTATGCCAAGTTACATGTGGAAACTTCTCCAGAATCCAAGGTATTGGTCATTGCCAGTGATATTGCCAAGTATGGTGTGGCGACTCCGGGTGAACCAACCCAGGGTGCTGGAAGTGTGGCCATGCTAATCACGCAAAATCCACGCATTATGGCCTTTAATAATGACAATGTGGCTCAAACACGCGACATCATGGATTTCTGGCGTCCAAACTATTCAACAACTCCTTATGTCAATGGCGTTTATTCAACCCAGCAATATCTGGACAGTCTCAGGACGACTTGGGATGAATACAAGAAGCGCTATGATTGGACCATGGGTGACTTTTCAGCCATTTGTTTCCACTTGCCTTACCCTAAGCTGGCCCTAAAAGGCTTGCGCAAGATGATGGACAAGACTCTTTCTCAGGAGAAGCAGGATAGTCTGCAAGAAAACTTTGATAAGTCCATTCTCTACAGTCAGATGATTGGGAATATCTATACAGGTTCCCTCTTCCTCGGTCTCCTCTCCCTTTTAGAAAATGCAGAGACTTTGAAGGCTGGCGATAAAATTGCCCTCTACAGTTACGGAAGTGGAGCTGTTTCAGAGTTCTTTAGTGGTGAATTGGTCGAAGGCTATGAAGCTTATCTCGACAAAGAGCGCTTGAGCAAACTCCAACAACGTACAGTCCTATCCGTTGCAGACTATGAAAAAGTCTTCTTCGAAGAGGTTCAGTTGGATGAATCTGGTTCAGCCCAATTTGCAGCTTATGAACATCAAGACTATGCCTTGGTGGAGATTGTCGACCACCAACGCCGTTATAGCAAGGTTGAAAAATAATGAAGATAAGTTGGAATGGATTTTCTAAAAAATCATACCATGAGCGCCTTGAGTTGTTGCGAGCTCAGGCGCTCCTTAGTCCTGAAAAGCAAACCAGTCTAGAGCAGGATGAACAAGTCAGCTTGGCTATTGCAGACCAGCTGAGTGAAAACGTGGTAGGAACTTTTTCTCTGCCTTATTCGATCATTACAGAACTTTTGGTGAATGGTCAGGATTATACAGTTCCTTATGTGACAGAAGAGCCGTCAGTGGTTGCTGCAGCTAGCTATGCCAGCAAAATCATCAAGCGAGCAGGCGGTTTTACTGCTCAGGTTCATCAGCGCCAGATGATTGGTCAGGTAGCCCTTTATCAAGTTGCTGATCCTGAACAAGCGCAAGCGAAGATTGCCAGTAAGAAAGCCGAACTCTTGGAACTTGCCAATCAAGCCTATCCTTCTATCGTTAAACGTGGTGGAGGGGCGCGTGATTTGCATGTGGAACAGATTAAGGGAGAAACAGACTTTCTCGTCGTCTATCTCCATATCGATACCCAGGAAGCCATGGGAGCCAATATGCTCAACACCATGCTGGAAGCCTTGAAGCCAGTCTTAGAAGAACTCAGTCAAGGACAAAGTCTTATGGGAATTTTGTCCAACTACGCGACCGATTCTCTGGTGACAGCAAGCTGTCGTATCGCCTTTCGCTACTTGAGTCCCCAAAGGGACCAAGGACGAGAAATTGCGGAGAAAATAGCCTTGGCCAGCCAGTTTGCGCAGGCTGATCCCTACCGAGCGACTACCCATAATAAAGGGATTTTTAATGGTATTGATGCTATTTTGATTGCCACGGGTAATGACTGGCGTGCCATCGAAGCTGGGGCTCATGCCTTTGCCAGTCGAGACGGACGCTATCAAGGTCTTAGTCAATGGACGCTGGACATGGAAAGAGAAGAATTGGTCGGTGAGATGACCCTACCCATGCCGGTAGCGACCAAGGGTGGCTCTATCGGTCTCAACCCACGTGTAGCCCTTAGTCATGAACTACTAGGAAATCCTTCTGCTAAAGAATTAGCTCAGATTATCGTGTCCATCGGTCTTGCCCAAAACTTTGCGGCCCTCAAAGCCTTAGTAAGTACGGGCATCCAGCAAGGTCACATGAAACTACAGGCCAAATCCCTAGCTCTCCTAGCTGGTGCTAGTGAGTCCGAGGTTGCTCCCCTCGTTGAGCGCCTCATCGCAGATAAAACCTTTAACTTAGAGACAGCCCAGCGCTATCTGGAAAATTTACGATCATAAAAAAACTCAGACGCATTCGTCTGAGTTTTTGTACTTAAATACTTTTTCCTGGTAATAATGTGACTGGTAAGAAGTAACCAGTTGTCGCGACTTCCTTGCCTTCGATCTTCTGCAAGAGAAGATCAACAGTGAGGTGGGCAATCTCTTCCAAGGGTTGCTTGATGGTCGCGAGTTGAGGGTAGTAGTTCTCAATAAAGTAAGTCCCGTCATAGCCGATGACTTTGAGCTCTTCAGGAACAGAGATTCCCAGTTCCTGAGCAATTTTGATAATCAAAATTGCTGTCAGATCATCTGAAGCAAAGATAGCATCTGGTTTCTGATGAGTCAAGATATTCTTGATTTCCATTTCCTTTCTAACGGGAGAAAAGTCACTCGAAACATTGATAATAGGAGCTTTTGGGAGAACAGAAGCAAAGCCAGCATGACGCAGTCCAGTAGGCGAGTTGGAATTGTCATTCCCTGTAATCATGATGATAGACTGGGCACCTGTCTTGACCAAGGTTTGGGCAGCGAGAACCCCGCCACCGTAGTTGTCAGAGGAGACAACAGGAATGTCTGGAGACAAGTTTCGGTCAAAGGAAATGATTGGGGCTGTCACACGATTGTAGTCTTCGATTCCCAAGTTGTGACTTCCAGAAATGATACCATCGACCTGATTGGCCTCTAGCATTTCGATGTACTCTCGTTCCTTCTCAGAGTCGTGCTCGCTGTTACAGATGATGGTCTTGTATCCATTCTTGAAGAGCTGGTGTTCCAACTTATCAATCAATTCTGCGTAGAAAATGTTGGAAATGTTAGGAAAAATCAAGCCGATTAACTTAGCTGATTTTCCTTGGAGGCTACGAGCTAAATTGTTGGGCTTATAGCCCAATTCTCTCATGGCTTCATTGACCTTGAGAATGGTTTTTTCAGACAGATAGCCTTTTTTATTGATAACCCGTGAGACGGTAGTGGGACTGACGCCAGCAAGTTTGGCGACATCAGTTAGTTTTGCGACCATAATCTAATTCATAGTAGGTTCCGGTTGGCTTTCCAGACTTGATCAGGATACCGTTTTGATCCACATGCGGAAAGACGCGACCAGAAAATACTTTTTCTCCTTTATTGATGAAAATTTCAAAGACAGAATTGTCGATGAAGATGTTAGCAGTAGTAGTTTGATTGTCGATTGGGCATGAACGAGTGCTTCCAAATTCTTGGGCATACTGTTCTCCAGCCTGGCTACGGTCTACTGTAACTTGACCATTTACAAGGTCAAAGTTGATTGAAAGTCCCTTGCCTTCTTTATCAGCAAGTAAGACAATCTCGCTCTGGCTATTGGCCTCCAAGTTGAGCTCCAGTTCATAGGTGTTATTGGTTTGAGCACGATTTGAAAAGGGTTCCTCAGAGGCACGAAGTTCTTTGATAGTTGCGACAGGGTATTGGTAGAGTTTCCCATCTTTTATAGTGAGTTCTTTGACCAAAGAGAAGGTTCCTTGGTAGTCAAAACGGTCAGATGGGTAGGAAACATCTGGTAAACCAAGCCAGCTGACAGACAATGCACGTCCGTCTGGAGCGTTAAAGGCTTGAGTCGCATAGGCTTCGAAACCATAGTCTAGGTTGTGAAGGGGTGACACATCTACCATTTTAGCATTTTCAGGATCAAAGGAAACCCCGATTTTGTACATATTTGGAAAGATATTATCGTAGTCTAGAACTTTTTTATCCAATCCTTGTGGACAGTAGAGAAGGACAGGTTGCTCCCCTACAAAGACCAGATTTGGGCATTCCATCATGTAGGCAGTGCGATCGTTAGCAAAGTCAAGGTCGCCAACTGCTTGCCAGTTTGTATAATCATTGTCTACAGCCTTGTAGAGACGGACGAAGCCTTTTTTCTCTAAGTCCTGTCCGCCGACGATAGCATAATATTGACCCTTAAAGTTGAAAATTTGTGGGTCACGGAAGTGGTCAGTAGAGTCTGCTGGTTGGTCAATCAAGACCTTGTCAATCTTAGAAATATTGCCACCTTTGTCCAAAAGAGCGCCAATTTGGTAAGGGTGACGGATCCAGTTTTCATCACGGACATTTCCAGTATAGAATAGGAACAAGTTATCGCCAAACTGCATGGCAGAGCCAGAGTAGGCACCGTGACTATCGAGTTTTGTATCAGGCAAGACTTTGACATTAGTTTCTGAAAAGTGCACCAAATCATCACTTTCAAGCTGCACCCAAGACTTCAAGCCATGAGCTGCTCCAAAAGGAAAGTTCTGGTAAAAGAGAATCCATTTGCCATCAAAATAAGAAAAGCCATTTGGGTCGTTGAGAAGTCCTGTTTTTGGCTCAACATGGTAATGAGTGTGCCATGGAGATTGTGCCATCTTTTCCTTGATTTCCTTGACTTCATCATCTGTCCAATCCTCGTAGCGTCTGTAGCGACGCTCTGTTGTCCATTCCATTATATCATTCCTCCGAAAGTTCTACTATCTTAATAGTAAACGTTTTCGACCAAAAAAGCAAGTCTTTTATGTTAAAAAATAGAAAAATATGTCAAACGATTGCCACAAAATACAAGAAGAGGATTCGGTTAATTTTCACGAAAATATGAAAGAGATTGAAAAATAAAAGCTTTGAACCCTCTAATTTAAGGATATTTTTATGAGTAAATAGAAGAATTCAGTCAAAAACTATCACAAATGAATATAAAGAGCAGGAGAAAAATAAAAATATCTGCAAAACGCTTGACATATTTTAGAAACGTGATAAAATAATAGTCGTAGGGCGAATAAAATCGCTTTCAAACAAGAACAAAATTTTATAAGGAGATTTTTGCTATGGATTATAGTAAAGTTGCTGCCGAGGTCATTGAGGCTGTCGGCAAAGAGAATCTTGTAGCTGCAGCACATTGTGCGACCCGCCTTCGTCTGGTATTAAAAGATGAAACAAAAGTAAACCAAGCAGCTTTAGATAACAATGCTGATGTTAAAGGTACATTTAGCACAAACGGACAATACCAAATTATTATTGGTCCCGGAGACGTTAACTTTGTATATGCAGAAATCATCAAAAAAACAGGTTTGAAAGAAGCTTCCACAGATGATTTAAAAGAGATTGCGAATAAAAACAAAAAATTTAATCCATTGATGGATTTGATTAAGCTTTTGTCAGATATCTTCGTTCCAATTATTCCTGCATTGGTTGCAGGTGGTCTTTTGATGGCATTGCGTAACTTCTTGACATCACCAGACTTATTTGGGCCTCAATCAATTGAAGACATGTACCCTGCTATCAAAGGTATTTCAGCGATGATTCAATTGATGTCTGCAGCTCCATTTATGTTCTTGCCTGTTTTGGTAGGTATTTCAGCAGCTAAACGCTTTGGGGCAAACCAATTTCTTGGTGCAGCTATCGGTATGATTATGACCACTCCAGATTTGGGTGGTAAAGAAGCTTTTTGGGATATTTTAGGTTACCATGTTACACAAACAAACTATGCTTACCAAGTTATCCCAGTTCTTGTGGCTGTCTGGTTATTGGCGACTCTGGAAAAATTCTTCCACAAGAAATTGCCATCTGCAGTTGACTTTACTTTCACACCGCTCTTGTCTGTTATGATTACAGGGTTCCTAACTTTTACAGTTATCGGTCCTGTGATGTTAGTGGTTTCTGATGCGATTACCAATGCTATTGTATGGCTATACAATACTACAGGTGCATTTGGTATGGGACTCTTTGGTGGCACTTACTCACTGATTGTTATGACTGGTCTTCACCAATCATTCCCTGCTATTGAAACTCAGTTATTATCGGCATACAATAATAACGGTACTGGATTTGGTGACTACATCTTTGTTGTTGCTTCAATGGCAAACGTTGCGCAAGGTGCAGCCACTCTTGCTATTTACTTCTTGACTAAAAATGCTAAGACTAAAGGTTTGTCAAGCTCAGCAGCTGTTTCAGCCTTCCTTGGTATCACTGAACCTGCTCTCTTTGGGGTAAACTTGAAATACAAATTCCCATTCTTCTGTGCTCTTGCTGGTTCAGCAGTTGGTGCCTTTGTGGCAGGATTAACTCATGTCATTGCTGTTTCTTTGGGAGCGGCTGGCTTTATCGGATTCCTTTCTATTAAAGCAGGATCAATTCCAATGTATGTGATTGCAGAACTTATTTCCTTTGCTGCAGCCTTTACCTTGACTTATTTCTATGGTAAAACAAAAGCAGCAGGTGTCTTTGCTGATGAAGCTGCAGCAGTAGCAACTACAGAAGTCACTGAAGTTAAAGTTGAAGAGGCAAATGCCGAAGAAACTGTAACTAGCAAAAACGAAACAATCCAAACTCCTATCGTTGGTGACGTGGTTGCTCTTGAGAATGTTAATGACCCAGTCTTTTCAAGTGGGGCAATGGGACAAGGAATCGCTGTAAAACCTAGCCAAGGTGTGGTATATGCACCAGCTGATGCTGAAATTTCAATTGCCTTTCCAACAGGACACGCTTTTGGTTTGAAAACAACTGATGGTGCTGAAGTTTTGATCCACGTTGGTATTGACACTGTATCTATGAATGGTGAAGGTTTTGAAGCAAAGGTTGCTCAAGGCGACAAGGTCAAAGCAGGTGACATTCTCGGAACCTTTGACTCAAACAAAATCGCTGCTGCAGGTCTTGACGACACAACAATGGTTATCGTAACCAACACAGCAGACTACGCTTCTGTGACACCAGTCGCAAGTGGTTCAGTTGTCAAGGGCGACGCGATCATCGAAGTGAAAGCCTAATCCTCTTTAAAAATCAAATCTAAAAACAAAACGAACAAATGACATGTTTGTTCGTTTTTGCTTGAATGGTAAGATTTACAGAGGAAAATCTAAAATATAGAGAAATCTAGACTTTCAAAATATGCTATAATAAAGAAAATAAAAACAAGAGGTTTATCATGACAAAATTATATGGAAGCTTGGAAGCGGGCGGTACAAAGTTTGTCTGTGCTGTCGGTGATGAAAACTTTAATGTTGTGGAAAAAACACAATTTCCAACAACAACTCCTATCGAGACTATCGATAAAACCATCGAGTTCTTCTCAAAATTCGATAATCTTGCTGGTCTTGCTGTCGGTTCATTTGGTCCCATCGATATCGACAAAAACTCCAAAACCTATGGCTTTATCACAACGACTCCAAAACCAAACTGGGCAAATGTGGACTTGCTTGGGGCTCTCCGTCGCGCCCTCAATGTACCCATGTATTTCACGACAGACGTAAACAGCTCTGCCTATGGTGAAGTAGTTGCCCGTAACAATGCTGGCGGCCGTATCGAAAACTTGGTTTACTACACAATCGGTACAGGGATCGGTGCAGGTGTCATCCAACGTGGCGAGTTTATCGGTGGTGCAGGTCACCCTGAGATGGGGCACTACTATGTAGCCAAACACCCAATGGATGTGGAGAAAGAATTCAACGGTGTTTGTCCTTTCCACAAGGGCTGTTTGGAAGGCTTTGCGGCTGGACCAAGCCTTGAAGCTCGTACAGGTATTCGTGGTGAAAACATCGAACTTAATAGCTCTGTTTGGGATGTTCAAGCCTACTATATCGCTCAAGCTGCGGTCAACGCAACAGTGACTTTCCGTCCAGATGTGATCGTCTTTGGTGGTGGCGTCATGGCACAGCAACACATGCTGGACCGTGTACGTGAGAAATTTACAGCTCTCCTCAACGGCTACCTACCAGTACCAGACGTACGTGACTATATTGTGACGCCAGCAGTTGCAGGCAATGGTTCTGCCACACTTGGAAACTTTGTCCTTGCTAAGAGTGTCGCAAAATAAAACAAAGAAAACATCCGCTTGGGCAACCAAACGGATGTTTTGCTTGAAGACAATTTTTTTGAGCCTTTCCTTAAGTGATGACGGACGGTAGCGACTTTCTTCGAAATTCCATACCTAAACTTTGAGCCTAAAGTCTCAAAGTTTCCGCACACCTGAAACCATTAGATTTCAGGTGTTTCTATCACGGCGGAAAGTCTAGGCAAGTTCTCGCTTCACTCGCGAAAATAGTCATGATTTCCTTACTAAAGCATATTTAGGATCAAGCGATAGTCTGTCTATGTTCAAAAAATCCGCTTGGGCAACCAAACGGATTTTTTTATTTTCAAAACATCTGCCAGAAGAAATCAATAATATAGGTCAAACCATAGGTATAAACCACTAGGGTAAAGGGCTTGGTCAAAATGATGATAATCATGTAGCGCTTGAAGGTCATCTTGGTGAGGGCAGCCAGCATACAGAGAAAGTCAGCTGGACTGACAGGCCAGATCATCATAAAGATAAAGAAGCGCTCGAAACGATTGCCCTTATCTAGCCAGCCGATGTATTTGTCATAGGTGCGCTTGCTGACGACGGACTGGACAAAGGCAGCTCCGTAGAGGCGCACGAGGTAAAAGATAATGGCACATCCAATTACGATGCCGATATAGTTATAGATGGTTCCGATGATGTGGCCGTAAATAAAGACCCCAGCCACTGAGGTCAAAGCTCCCGGAATGATCGGAACAACGGTTTGTAGGATCTGTAAAAAAATAAAGAGTGGTGGCCCCCAAACTCCAGCTTGCTGGATAAAGGCCGATAGGGTTTCCTTGGACTGTAAAACACCCGCCTGATAGGCCCAAATACAGAAAATCAAGGTGCCGACACCCCCGACGATAGATGAGATATTGATGACTTGCTGTAGAAGGGGAGAAACAGCTTTCATTTGCTTATCCTGTGACATGTAAACTCCTCATAGATAGTATAATTCTACTATACCATATTTTGTGGAGAAAAACTATCTGGATTATCTGACTGGAGAAATAAGTGTGGTAAAATGAGAATAAGAAAATGACGGTATAGAATGAGGGGTATCATGTTAGGTTTAAACTTTAAAGGAAGCTGGCGCCAATATCAAACAGGTCTTGGATCGTTTTCAGGACTATCAAGCAGACGGTCATGTTCATCTAGTGGCTGCTCCAGGGTCTGGAAAGACAACCATAGGTATCGAGTTAATCGCTCGTTTTGACAACCCAGCCCTCATCTTAGTTCCGACTGTCACCATTCGTGAACAATGGGTAGATAGGATTCAAGCTACTTTTCTAGAGGATGGTCAGAGGCTTTCAGACCTCGTTTCCCAAAACTTAAAGGAGATGAAGGCATTAACGATTGTGACCTATCAGGCTTTTCATAGTGCCATGAACCAACTTCAATCACAAGAAGATGGAGAAGCAGAGGATTTTGTGGGGTTTGATTTGTTTGCAAGCCTAAGAGCTCAGAAAGTTGCGACTCTTTGTTTGGACGAATGCCACCACCTGCGCAATGAATGGTGGAAAAGTCTGGAAGCCTTTCGCAAGCAGTATGGACCGCTGAAACTCATCTCCCTGACAGCGACACCACCTTATGACAGTGAGCCTGAACTTTGGGAACGCTATATCCGTATGTGTGGGGAGATCGATCAGGAAATCATGGTACCTGAACTAGTCAAGGAAGACACTCTTTGCCCTCATCAGGATTTTGTCTATATGTGTTCACCAACAGCTGAAGAGGCGGAACGTCTCAAACAGTTTGAGGAGACTAAGTGGGACTATATTCATCACCTTATAGTCGATCCTGATTTTCAAACATTTGTAGCAGGGTCTAAGGTCCTCAAAGGGGATATTTCATCTGATTTGCTTTTAGAAGATCCCAAGTACTTGTCTGCTATGTTGATTTATATGCATTCTCAGGGGTTAACGATTCCTCCCTCTTTGCAAAATTTACTGGGAACCCAGAGGCTTCCAACATTGACCTCCTACTGGTTGGAGACGCTGTTGCAGAGCATACTCTATCAGACACCAGATTGGTATGAGGATCCAGATGGATATAGGAAAAAGTTAGAGGCTGACTTGAAGGCGCGTGGGTTGGTGGAAAAACGTCAGGTTTATCTGGTTAAGTCTAAGGCTTCTGACCAGCTTTTAACCCAATCTCTAGGGAAGTTGTCTGCCATTGCCGATATCTTTTTGACGGAGTATGAGAGTCTAGGTCAGGAACTGAGACAGTTAGTACTAGCTGACTATATTCGCAAGGATTTTGCCACCTATCTGGGAGATAATCAGGCAACCATTTCTCAGTTGGGGGTTCTCCCTTATTTTGAAAGCATTCGTCGAAAAGCTCAGGAGCAAGAAATACCTGTGTCATTGGCTGTCTTGTCAGGTAGTGTCGTTATTTTGCCTACCGATGTGGCAGCAGAGTTGAAGGAATTCTTGCCTCAGGTTCCTCTTAGTTTCTCATCTATTGGTCACTTGGATCCAAAAGATTATGTGCAGGTTGGTTTTCCGAGCTCAGCTAAGGGAATCGTGGCGGCAGTGACGGAGCTTTTTCAACGAGGGCGGATTCAAGTCCTAGTCGGAACCAAATCTCTCCTCGGAGAGGGTTGGGATGCTCCTTGTGTTAATTCCCTAATCCTCGGAAGCTTTGTGGGGAGCTTTATGTTGAGTAACCAGATGCGCGGGCGTGCCATTCGTATCTGGCCGGGACATCCAGAAAAGACCAGCAACATCTGGCATCTGGTAGCCGTTCAAGCGCAAGCACTTATCACTTTTCCTGGTGAGGAGCCTAGACCAGAGAGCAATCAAGATCTGCAGACCTTGTCGCGACGGATGGAGCATTTTCTTGGATTGGCTTATAATCAGGAGAGTATTGAGACCGGTTTGGATCGTTTGGATTTTCCAAAGCCCCCTTTTAAGAAAAAGCAAATTAGTGAGTATAATGAGCGAGTTAAGAGCCTCTCCAAGGATCGAGCAGGCTTGAGAAAAAAATGGAAAGATGCTCTTGTCGTAGCGGATCAGCTCGAGATAGTTACAGAAGTCGCGACTCAAAAACAGAAGATCCCAGTCATGCTCTTGCTTGATGCATTAAAATGGGTTCGCATGTCATTGCTCTTGTTGGCAGTGGATTTGTTAGTCTTGCTATTTAGACTGAGACTGATTGGTGTTTGGTGGCTTACAGCAGCCTGTCTCCTCTTTTTGATCTTTGCATCTTGGCGCTACCTCCGTTATAAAAGTCCCTATAAACGTTTGCAATCTCTGGGTGAGCAGATACGAAAGGCTCTGCTAGATTCGGGGCATCTAACGGACGATCAATCCCGTGTTCATGTAGAGGAGGACAAGGAAATTATATGGTTTTCGCCTATCTCAAGGGAGGAAGCATGAGGGACAAGGAGCTGTTTGCGCAGACTGTGGGAGAGTTCTTTGCTCCAGTGGATAACCAGCGCTATCTCTTGAAGGCAGAGAAAGCCCAACAAGGTCAGTCACCTTACTATGTCGTGCCAAGTCTTTTTGACAAGCGCAAGGAAGAAGCACAGAAATTCCTCGACTTTCTGACACCAACTATCGGACGTTATCACCTCGTCTACACACGAACAGAGGCCGGACGGCAAATCCTTTTCGAAGCTCGTATCAAAGCTCTCTCCAATAAAAATGACCGTACCTTGACTAAGAAGAAGGTTAAAAGTCGATTCGAGTAGGGTAGGTAGCTATTCGAAGTTTCGAAGATATAAATTTCCTAAAGTTTACATGTATTCTAAGCTTAGAATAATAAGGACTACATAAATTTATGAGTATTCTAAGCTTCGAATAGTCTATCTGAGAAAGTTTTGGGGTCTTCTAGCTTTCGAATAGTCGTCTTTCCTAAAGTTTAGATGTATTCTAAAGTTAGTAAAGTTAAAATCTAAAAATAGTAAGAGTCTCTATCTGACAGACGGAGTGTATTTCCAGTCAGATAGGGATTTTTAATACTCTTCGAAAATCCAATTCAAACCACGTCAGCGTCGCCTTGCTGTACTCAAGTACAACCTGCGGCTAGCTTCCTAGTTTGCTCTTTGATTTTCATTGAGTATTATTTTAAAATGACGGATTTATTCTATAAAAGTAAAAAATAGGCAAAAAAATTGCTGTTGGGATGATAAAGTAGACAGTTGAGCGGATGAGTGTCCTAAGTTCTTTGCTATTTGTTAGAATTGTCTTATCAACTTAAAGGAGAAATCTGATGAAGAAAGATAAAGAAAATGATGAGAGTATCCTATCGGACCTTCCTCTATGGGGCCTCCTATTTTTGGTCTGTGTATTGCTTCAAGTCTATGTAAGAAAGGATAGGCCTTTGATTCAACCTCCTAGACAAGGAAGCATTGTAAAAACAGTTCAAAAACAGGTCTATCTTCCAGAACTAATCCAGTCTTTATTTGATAAAGAAAAAACTAAATGATTCGTTAAATAGAAAGGTTATCATCATGACAAAAACATTCACTATCCGTCCTCTAAGCTACACCAACTTTACCAACCGTGAGTTTGAAAGTCTCATGGTAGATACGGGTCAACTACTAGAAGTTTTTGCCAAGGCACATAAGGACGAGCCTATGTATAGCAAGCACCTCGATTCCTTCAGGAGCAAGCTAGCAGACTTCCAAGCCCAACTCGCTATCGTAGAAAAGAAAGAGGCGACGAACCTGACCGAAGTCGATCGCAATCGTGATAGCGCCGTAGTTGGTCTCTTTACCCTTCATCGAGGATTTGCTAAGATCAAGGAAAGCAAACTCAAAGAAGCCCATGAGACTTTGAAACCAGTCTTTGCCAAGTACAAGGATATCACCAAGCATAGCAATGATGTGGAAACGGCAGAAATCAAAAGCTTGCTCAAAACCCTCAGCGAAGAACCCTACCAGACAGCAGTTACCAGTCTAGGTCTGACCCCTATGCTCCTTGCAGTCACTAGTGCGCAGGAAGACTATGATAAGGTGGAAAGTCAGGCGCGTGCGCATAAGTCTGCTAAGGAAGTCGGCAAGACCAGACAAGTCCGTACCGAACTAACCAGCATCTACGACCTCTTTATGCGCTATACCGCAGCCAGCGCAGAAGCCTATCCTGAAAAAGAACACCTGACCAAACTCCTTAAAGACCTGAATACAATCCGAGATAGTAAACGACGATTGACTGGTTCAGGTAAGAAGGATAAGAAAGCGAAATCAGAAGAAACTACACAAGTAGCTGGATAAAAATAAACGTCTTTAGATATATTATTATCTAAAGGCGTTTTTTTGCTGTTTTATGATATAATCTAAGTGTAAAAATAATGTTAGTCTACATTTTGTGTTGAAAATAGATAGTTGTATTTCTTGCGTTGGTTAATAAAAGGAAGTATTATGGAAAATATAATTTTTAATGTGGAACAATTCAAAAAGAATATACTTACTAAGAAACTGAATATTTTAATTGGCTCGGGTGTATCTTATCCAGCAATACCTTTAATGAGTCACTTTGCTAAGGATAAAAATGGCATAAGTATCTCTAAAGATATAGCGAATAAAAATTTAGAAAAACATATATTGGAAGTTAGTTCTTTTTTACCTTTTAATCATAATGATAGAATCAAGTACTTTGTTGGAAACATGGATAAACAGACTTTGTATTCTGCGCAATATTTTACTAAACTAAAGAATTTTGCTGCTTTAGAGATTGGTATTGAATTTGTATTAGAACGATATGTAAGGTTCTTAGAAAAAGTAATTACATTGCTTTACATTTCAAATTCTAGAACGGTTTCAAAGAGTGTTAATATTTTTACCACAAATTATGATTTATTTATTGAGAGATCCTTGGATTTATTAATGAAAAACAATAACTTCATATTCAATGATGGGTCTAATGGTTATTTCTATAAAGTGTTAGATAGTTCTAATTATAACAAAAGTGTAGCATATAGAGGGTTAAATGAAAATTATTTAAATGAACTTCCTTCAATTTCTTTAATTAAACCTCATGGGTCTATGAATTGGGAAAAAGGTGAAAATAATCAGATTTTAATAAGACCGTGTACGGTCAATTACCCAGTTGTTGTTAGACCCACTGGACTTGAAGGACAGGAAACATATCTTAACAATCATTTTCATGATATGTTGAGAGTATTCCAACTAGAGCTAGATAAACCTCAATCAGTATTAATTGTTATAGGATTCTCTTTTCAAGATGATCATATTGCCAAGATGATAAGGAGAGCCTTAAAGAATCCAGAGTTAATGATTTATATATTTTGTTATGCTGATAGGGATTTTGATGTTATTAAGAAGAATTTATCTCTTGATAATATTCCTAGGAATCTTCAGATAGTGTTACCATCTGGTTTGGAAGTCGAAAATAAGAACACTTTGAGTACAAGTGGGAATTTTGATATAAGTAGTCTTACAAAGTTATTTATCATTGAGGATGAAGAAGTATAATGAATCGAGTTGTGAAAAAATTAGGTGTAATCGTAGGTGTTGATGGCGATATTTCTCAAGTTGGAATGTATCATTTATCTAATGATGCTGAATATCTATGGTATGGTGATGTGTTACAAGGTGCAAAAATAGGAGCATATCTGACAATTTTGCAGAATAATGTAAAAATTATCGCTTCTGTTGTTACTGAGAAAGTTGCTGATCAGCAAAATACAATTCGGAGTACAGAATTTGATAATCGTTTTTCAAAAAATTCGATAAATCGAATCGTTCATTTAAAAACTAAAGGCGTAATTGAAAATGGTGAATTCCAGATAACAAGTCAATATGTACCTATGATTGGTAATGAGGTTTGTATTACTTCAAAGCAAGACTTAGAATTAATATATGGGATTAATAAAACTGAACCGACAATTTGTATAGGTAAATCAATCTTAGAAGGTCAAGTTGTTCCTTTATCGATTAATCAAATTTTTGCTTCTCATATTGGTGTTTGGGAATACCGGTAGTGGTAAGTCTAATACATTGCATAAGTTATTTCTAGAATTATTTCGGTCAGAGTATCGAGAAAAAATTTTAGAGTATTCAAAATTCTATGTTATTGATTTTAATGGTGAATATACAAAAGATGATAGTTTTGGTGTAACTAATGCCCATAAGAAAGTATTTAATGTCAAAACTAGGAGTAATACATCAAAAAAAATCCCTATTACTGAGGAATACCTTTTTGACCCAGATATCCTTTCAATTTTATTTGGAGCTTCTTCAGCAACTCAAGTTCCATTTCTTAGGAAAGCAATGAATGAGTGGAATGAAAAAGAACATACGGGAGAAGTTATTGCAAAATTTGTGGTTGGAACGTTGAAAAAAATTCTTACAACGGGGGATGCAGCATTATCTGATTCAAGAGATAATTGGATTAAAGTTGCAAAGTCATATATATCAAAAGAAAAATGGATAATATTTAATCAAGTTTCTTCGTTAACGTACAATTCAACATATAAGTCTTATTCTATTCAGGGAGAAGAACGTGGTTATTTTAACGATAAGTCTGATTTGACTGAACAAGAAGAAAAAAAGTTACAAATTGATGAAATAAGGCAAAACCTTGCAAAAAGTTTTGATACTTTAGACTTGATAGATAAATTAAAGTTCTTTTTAGATTTTCAGAAAGTTCACTATAGTACTTGGAAATCAACAAACATTGAGCATATTAATCCTTTATTTCATAGAATTGATACAGCTTTAAATAGTTTGAAAAAGGTTGTTGAAGTTAAAGAGAGTATTGAAGGAGATTTTTCTAGTTTAAATATTATTAATCTCGTCCATGCTAATCAGGAGATTACTAGATTAATTCCTATGCTTATCTCTAAGATGGTCTATGACCAACAGAAAACGAAAATAGCAGGAAACGATGTTACATGTACTAGTCATTTAATTATTGATGAAGCACATAATATTTTAAATGCTCAAAATCATTCTGTAGGAGATACTTGGCAGGACTACAGATTGAATATTTTTGAGGAAATTATTAAGGAAGGACGGAAATTTGGTTTCTACTTAACTTTATCTAGTCAACGACCAGCAGATATTTCACCGACTATTCTTTCACAAGTTCATAATTATTTCATTCATAGATTGGTTAATGATAATGATTTACGAATGTTGGTTAATACTATGCCTACGCTGGATAAAACTTCTTTTAATAAAATTCCTAGTTTAGGTAAAGGAGAGGTTATAATCACTGGTAATGCTATTCAAGTTCCAGTATTTGTAAAGGTTGAGAAAGAAAAAATAATTAGACCGAATAGTGATGATGTTATTTTGACAAAATTGTGGAGTAGAAATGATGGTAAAAATTAAAGGAAAATCTGTAGAAGGGTGTAGAGAATGTAACAATGATAATGGTTTTACGTTACCTGATGATGTCATTCAGGCAGCAATTAAGGGAGATTTAGTATTATTCTGTGGTGCAGGTATAAGTACGGAGTCAAAAAAAGTTATGCCTACTTCATTTTATACGGATATAAAAGATGAGTTGGAATATAAAAATCATATTGAAGTAGATGATAATCTATCCTTTTCTAAGTTGATGAGTTTGTTTTGTGAAAATGTCGTAAATGGTAGAAAAGAACTATTTAAAAGGATAAATAGAAGATTTCAAATGATCGATAATTTTCCGGAACTATATGGTATTGCTTCAGAATTTCACAAAGAAGTTGCTAAAATTCCACAGATTGGAACTGTAATAACAACTAATTGGGATACTTTGTTTGAGGACAATTGTGATATGTTTCCAATTATTTATAATGAAGATGTTGCTTTGTGGGATGCATTTGATAAAAGGGTTTTTAAAATTCATGGTTCTATAAAAAATATAGGTTCAATTATTGCAACTGAGGAGGACTATGAAAATTGCTATAAAAAATTGTCAACAAAACCTATTGGGGATAGGTTAAAAACTATCTTATCAACAAAAACAGTAGTATTTGTAGGTTTTTCTTTCGGTGACGAAGATTTGAATAAAATTATTGAAATTCTCTCAGATGATTTGGGACAGTTTGCAAATCAATTTTATTTAGTGACAATTGATGAAAAGTGGTTGGAGAAGCACCCTAAAAATATAATCCCGATTATTACTGATGGAACGTTTTTTGTTGAGTCTTTGAAAAATGAACTTATTCATCAAGGAACTCTGATTGACAGTACGGTATATCGTTTTGCAGAAGAAGCAAATGAAATTTTAATAAATGCACACGTAAGTTGGATGGATGATGCAAAGTTTCATGAAATTTTGCAAGAGTATCCCGAACTATTATTGACAGTTGCATACCAAGATGGTATGATACATGCTTTTCAAAGATGTATAGCTGATGAAAAATCAGGAAGAGTATTAATGCCAAATTATACTCATGACGTTGTTCATAGTTATTTATATTTATATAACAAAAGAATGAGTGAAAATGAGTATTTACGAGCTTACTATGATCTGGGGTATTCTGATGGCTTTTCGGCATTGGAATTGTTCACACGTAATGAAAACGAAGATGCTTTATTACTACCTATGTTTTATTTTAATGGCGAAATTTTTGATGATTTAGAAACATTATTATCCTACTTAAATGAAAATAGAATCCCAGAATTTTACCATTATTGTAAAGAGAAAGTTACTCCCTATAAGAATGGGGGAATCCCTCATTGTATGCCATGGTATTGTTAATTTTATAATTCAAGAAATAGTTAGCGCATGCTCATTATCTTAAAAAATTAATTTACAACTTTGTTTCCATATTTCCTGGAAACTGATAGAAAGTAAGGAGAAATATGGAACAAACTAACCAAAAATCCCAATGCCAACAACTCTGGGCTAGAAATAAATATCTCGTTTTGAGCCATTCGAGCAATATTTACAATGAGATTCGCCAATATCTCAAGAATGAAGAAGTGGAGGTGAGTCATGTTCAAGAACTGATCGACCGTGCTTGTCAAATCCCAGAACACAGGGGTCAAGTTTGCAATGCTTTTCAGCATATTTGGGGCTATTTCAAAAAGAAAGCGACAGATGCTGAACGCAAGGACTACATGCTCTTGCTGGATCGCTACCGCTTTGGTCAGGCTTCTAAGGAAGACTTAATCGCTAAGACTCGAGACTTGCTTGATCGCTATCCAAATACCTACTTGCAACATTCGACTTTACTGAAAGGAGACACCCATGAGACTTTGGCATGAGGCTTTGATTTCACAGCTTCCCCGTCCTCAACTTTTGGGACAACATCGAGAGTGCTGCGCCCTGCGTGGCAATGGCTGGGGTAGAAAGCATGCGACGGTGGACTATGTCTTTACCCACTCGCCCTATCGTCTCTATGCCTATCATCGCTTGATCATGGAGGAGATGGCTGGACGTGGCTATAATGTCAGTCCAGAATGGTTGGACAAGAACTACCGTGGCAAGACCTGCCCTCCTTATCAAGATTTAGCAGAGGAGAAGCTGAAAAGCCCAATCTATAGTGAGCATGATGCAGAATACTATGAGGAGTGTCTGGCTAATCTCCGAGAGAAAGGCATTGAGCTGGAGTAAGAGTCAGGTTTATCTCCAATTTATAACTCTTCTCGTAATTTTTTCGAATAATAAATATGAGACCTTTAGAATGATTCTAAGGTCTTCTTTTCAAGGGAAATATCAAAAATACCAAAGGAAAACCAATCTATAGTCTTTTCTAATAACAAGCCATAGGAACTTATAAGAATAGTCAATAGCTCGTTTGAGAATTTTAACTAAAAGACAACATAAAGCAAGCTATACAAAGGATTTGAGGCACTGGTCTCAAGTCTTTTTCTTTTGGCCAAAAGAGTGATATAGTTTCAAACTATATCAAAGCCTAATTTTTTACAATTATACAGGCGCTTTCTTTTCTGTTAAGATAGTTTCAACAACAAATTTTGGAGGACACATCATGTCAACTACAATTATCGGTTTCCCTCGTTTAGGCGAATTCCGCGAATTAAAATTTACAACTGAAAAATACTTTAGAAAAGAAATCTCAGAAGAAGAACTCCTTGCCGCAGCAAAAGACTTGCGCGCAAAACACTGGAACATCGTCAAAGAAAAAGGCATCACTGAAATCCCATCAAATGACTTTTCTCACTATGACAACTTCCTTGATGCTGCTTTCCTTTTCAACGTAGTTCCTGCATCTGTTCAAAACTTGGAATTGTCAGATCTTGAACGCTACTTTGCTTTGGGACGTGGTTATCAAGGAGAAAAAGGGGATGTTCGTGCCCTTCCGATGAAGAAATGGTTCAACACTAACTACCACTACATCGTTCCTAAATTTGAAAAAGACACTCAAGTAAAATTGGCTGGTCACAAAATCTTTGATGAGTTCCAAGAAGCTAAAGAATTGGGTCTTAACACTCGTCCAGTACTTGTAGGTCCATTCACGTTCCTTCAATTGTCAGACTTTGAAGAAGGTGTGAAAGCAGAAGATTTCGTGGATAGCTTAGTAGCTGCTTACCAAGATGTTTTTGCGAAATTGGCTGAACTTGGTGCAACTCGTATCCAACTCGACGAAGCTGCTCTTGTCAAAGACTTGACAGAAGAAGAAAAAGCCCTATTCTTGAACATCTACAACAAATTGTTGGCTGATAAAAAAGGTCTTGAAGTCTTGCTTCAAACTTACTTCGGTGACGTCCGTGACGTTTATGCTGACCTTGTGAAATTGCCAGTAGATGCGATCGGTCTTGACTTCGTTGAAGGTAAGAAAACTCTTGAACTCGTTAAAGGCGGATTCCCAGCTGACAAGACTCTCTATGCAGGTATTGTCAATGGTAAGAACATCTGGCGCAACAACTACGAAAAGAGCTTGGCTATTCTTGAGGAAATCCCAGCTGAAAATATCGTTTTGACAAGCTCATGTTCACTTCTTCATGTGCCATTTACAACAGCTAACGAAGAATTTGAACCAGCTATCTTGAACCACTTTGCATTTGCAGTTGAAATTGGATGAGATCCGTGACTTGGATGCTATCCGCAACGGTCAAGGTGCAGAAGCTCTTGCAGCAAACAAAGAACTCTTTGCGACTGAACGTGTTGGTGAAAATGCTGAACTTCGTGCACGTATCGCTGGATTGACAGACGCAGACTACACTCGTTTGCCAGCCTTTGCAGAACGTGAAGCGATCCAAGAAGAAGCATTCAAACTTCCAGCTCTTCCAACAACAACAATCGGTTCATTCCCTCAAACTAAGGAAGTTCGTGCGAAACGTTTGGCTTACCGTAAAGGTGAATTGTCACAAGAAGAATACGATGCCTTCCTTGCTGAAACCATCGACGAATGGATCAAATGGCAAGAAGAAGTTGGATTTGACGTGCTTGTACACGGTGAATTCGAGCGTAATGACATGGTTGAGTACTTCGGTCAAAACTTGTCAGGTTACCTCTTCTCTAAGAACGGTTGGGTACAATCATACGGTATGCGTGGGGTTAAACCACCAATCATCTGGGGTGATGTAACTCGCCTCAACCCAATCACTGTGAAATGGTCTAGCTACGCACAAAGCCGTACAGACAAACCTGTTAAAGGTATGTTGACTGGACCTGTTACAATTCTTAACTGGTCATTCCCACGTGAAGACATCTCTATCAAGGATTCTACTCTCCAAATCGCTCTTGCTATCAAGGATGAAGTTCTTGACCTTGAAGCTGCAGGCGTGAAAATCATCCAAATCGACGAGGCTGCTCTTCGTGAGAAATTGCCACTCCGTCGTAGCGACTGGTATGAAGACTACCTTGACTGGGCTATTCCAGCCTTCCGTTTGGTACACTCAACAGTAGCACCAGACACACAAATCCACACTCACATGTGTTACTCAGAATTTACAGATATCATCCCAGCTATCGACAACATGGATGCGGACGTTATCTCATTTGAAGCTAGCCGTTCAAATCTTGAAATCTTGGACGAACTCAAAGATCAAACTTCCAGACAGAAGTGGGTCCTGGAGTTTACGATATCCACTCTCCTCGTGTGCCTAACGAAGGCGAAATCGACCACACCATCGAAGCCATCCTTGCTAAAGTACCAAGCAAGAAAGTATGGATCAACCCTGACTGTGGTTTGAAAACACGTGGTATTCCAGAAACTAAAGAAAGCTTGATCCGCCTTGTAGACGCTGCGAAAGCTGCGCGTGAGAAATTGTAAGAAAAGACAGTTCTCTCTACACGGTTGATCAGTAAGAAATCAACTAGAAAAGGTTCATACATATGTCACGTCAAACACCGTCCCTCTCATTTGAAGTTTTCCCTCCAAACCCAGAAGTAGGCAATGACAAAATTATTGCAGCCCTGAAAGACATGCAGGGCTTGGCACCACACTTCATCAGTGTGACTGCTAGTAATAATAAATTTAATATCAAAGAGACGACGGTTCGTTTGGCAGACTATATCCAAAATGATTTGGAGATCCCAACCATTGCTCACTTGCCAGCTATCTATTTGACTAAGGATAAGGTGGCTGAGACCATTGCGGATTTGGATAAAGTTGGTGTTCAGAAATCTTGGCTCTTCGTGGGGATATCATTCCAGGTGTTGAGCCACAGAAGGATTTCCGTTACGCGACTGACTTGATTGAGTTTATCACTGAACAGGCACCGCATTTTGATATTGTTGGAGCTTGTTACCCAGAAGGGCACCCGGATTCGCCAAACCAAATCTCAGATATCCAAAATCTCAAGAAAAAAGTGGATGCAGGCTGTTCAAGTCTTGTTACTCAGCTATTCTTTGACAATGAGCGTTTCTACGATTTCCAAGACAAGTGTACCTTGGCAGGGATTGATGTTCCTATTCATGCAGGTATCATGCCAATCCTCAATCGTAACCAAGCTCTTCGTCTCTTGAAGACTTGTGAGAATATCCATCTCCCACGTAAGTTTAAAGCCATCTTAGACAAGTATGAGAATGACCCTGAGTCACTCAGAGCAGCAGGACTTGCCTATGCAGTAGACCAAATCGTGGACTTGGTAACGCAAGATGTAGCAGGCGTGCATCTCTACACCATGAACAACGCAGACACTGCTCAATATATTCACCAAGCAACCCATGCCTTGTTCAATCACCAACCTTAAAATAATCAAAAGCAAACCATTCTTCTTTTCATAGCAGAATGGTTCCTTTTTTATAGAAAAGACCGTACTTTTTAAGAAAAATATGATAAAATAGACTCTGTACGTACTTGATACAAAGATGAGGGTATTTAGGTTGTAGAAGTTTGTTTAAAGTGGATTATTTTTTAAATAAAATATGATAATAGGTGTCTCAAAAAATACGAACGGAGTGAGTATTTAAAAGATATTTCACGCTATAGTGGTATCCTAGAGAATAACTCTGTTATTTTCTAGGACGGAATTTTTGAGACTTCAGGCTTAAAAATTAGGGATGAAATTCCGAAGGAAGTTGCTCCTGTCCGCACTGTGTCAGTGAAATATCAAAAAAATTCTTAATTGAATTTTGGCCTCATTTCTTAGGAAAAAAGATAAGCTTCCTTGCACTCATCGAGTGCGACGTCACCTTCCTATTTTTCTACAGAAATGTTCGGCAAGCCGAACCGTCCAAAATATCTTGATTTTTGTAGGCAAGGCGTATAATTTTATCAATCCAAAGGGGATTAAAATGACAAAACATGTGTTTCAAACGACTTTTGCGGGTCGTGAGTTGATCGTAGAGACTGGTCAGGTTGCTAAGCAAGCAAATGGCTCTGTTGTGGTGCGTTACGGTGAGTCAACTGTCTTGACGGCTGCTGTTATGTCTAAGAAGATGGCAACTGGGGATTTCTTCCCACTTCAAGTCAACTACGAAGAAAAAATGTATGCAGCTGGGAAGTTTCCTGGTGGCTTTATGAAACGTGAAGGACGTCCTTCAACAGACGCGACTTTGACAGCGCGTTTGATCGACCGTCCAATCCGTCCAATGTTTGCGGAAGGTTTCCGTAATGAAGTGCAAGTCATCAATACTGTCCTTTCTTACGATGAAAATGCATCTGCACCAATGGCGGCTATGTTTGGTTCATCTTTAGCGCTTTCTATCTCAGATATTCCATTTGACGGACCAATCGCTGGGGTACAAGTGGGCTATGTAGATGGCCAAATCATCATCAACCCAAGTCAAGAACAAGCAGAGCAATCTCTTCTTGAATTGACAGTAGCTGGTACCAAACACGCTATTAATATGGTTGAGTCTGGTGCCAAAGAATTGTCAGAAGAAATCATGTTGGAAGCCCTTCTTAAAGGACATGAAGCCGTTAAAGAATTGATTGCCTTCCAAGAAGAAATCGTTGCTGCAGTTGGTAAGGAAAAAGCAGAAGTAGAATTGCTTCATGTAGATGCTGATTTGCAAGCTGAAATTATCGCAGCCTACAACAGCGACCTCCAAAAAGCTGTCCAAGTAGAAGAAAAATTGGCTCGTGAAGCTGCTACTCAAGCAGTCAAAGACCAAGTCACTGCTGTTTACCAAGAAATATGCGGACCATGAAGAATGTGACCGTATCATGCGTGATGTGGCTGAAATCTTGGAACAAATGGAACATGCTGAAGTGCGCCGTTTGATCACAGAAGACAAGGTTCGTCCTGATGGTCGTAAGGTCGATGAAATCCGTCCTTTGGATGCGGTTGTTGACTTCCTTCCTCGTGTGCACGGTTCCGGTCTCTTCACTCGTGGACAAACTCAAGCCCTTTCAGTCTTGACTTTGGCTCCGATGGGAGAAACTCAAATCATCGATGGTTTGGATCCAGAGTACAAGAAACGCTTTATGCACCACTATAACTTCCCACAATACTCTGTAGGGGAAACAGGTCGTTACGGTGCGCCAGGTCGTCGTGAAATCGGTCACGGTGCTCTCGGTGAGCGTGCTCTTGCTCAAGTCTTGCCAAGCTTGGAAGAATTCCCATACGCTATCCGTCTGGTAGCAGAAGTCTTGGAATCAAATGGTTCTTCTTCTCAAGCCTCTATCTGTGCGGGAACTCTTGCCCTTATGGCTGGTGGTGTGCCAATCAAGGCGCCAGTAGCAGGGATTGCCATGGGGCTCATCTCAGATGGAAATAACTACACAGTCTTAACCGATATCCAAGGTTTGGAAGATCACTTTGGAGATATGGACTTTAAGGTTGCAGGTACTCGTGACGGGATTACAGCCCTTCAAATGGATATCAAAATCCAAGGGATTACTGCAGAAATCTTGACAGAAGCCCTTGCTCAAGCTAAGAAAGCCCGTTTTGAAATCCTTGATGTGATTGAAGCAACCATTCCAGAAGTTCGTCCAGAATTGGCGCCAACTGCTCCAAAAATTGATACCATCAAGATTGATGTGGACAAGATTAAGATTGTCATCGGTAAAGGTGGAGAAACGATTGACAAGATTATCGCTGAAACAGGCGTTAAGATTGATATCGACGAAGAAGGTAATGTTTCTATCTACTCTAGCGACCAAGATGCCATTAACCGTGCCAAAGAAATCATTGCTGGCTTGGTTCGTGAAGCTAAAGTCGATGAAGTATACCATGCTAAGGTTGTTCGTATCGAGAAATTTGGTGCCTTTGTTAACCTCTTTGACAAGACAGACGCCCTCGTTCACATTTCGGAAATGGCTTGGACGCGTACCAATAATGTCGAAGACTTGGTGGCTATTGGAGACGAAGTCGATGTCAAAGTTATCAAGATTGATGAAAAAGGACGTGTTGATGCTTCTATGAAGGCTCTTCTTCCTCGTCCACCAAAACCAGAGCGTGATGAAAAAGGTGAAAAGTCTGAACGTCCTCACCGTCCACGTCATCACAAGGACCACAAACCGAAGAAAGAATTTACACATAAACCAAAAGATTCAGAATAAGAAAGGAGAAATGTATGGGATGGTGGCGCGAAACCATTAATATCGTAAAAGAAAATGATCCAGCGGCGCGCACCACTTTGGAGGTTTTACTGACCTATCCAGGTGTCAAGGCCTTGGCTGCCCACCGTCTCTCACATTTTCTCTGGAAGCATGGCTTTAAACTCTTGGCTCGGATGCACAGTCAGTTTTGGCGCTTCTGGACTCAGATTGAGATCCATCCAGGTGCTCAGATTGACTCAGGTGTTTTTATCGACCATGGTTCAGGCCTGGTGATTGGAGAGACAGCGATTGTTGAAAAAGGCGTTCTTCTCTATCATGGGGTTACTCTTGGTGGGACAGGGAAGGATGTTGGCAAACGCCATCCGACTGTGCGTAAAGGAGCTCTCATATCGGCCCATGCCCAAGTCATCGGACCGGTAGAGATCGGTGAAAATGCCAAGGTCGGTGCTGCTGCAGTAGTCGTGGCAGACGTACCTAGTGATGTGACAGTTGTCGGTATTCCGGCCAAGATCGTCCGTGTTCATGGACAGAAGGATGAACCAACGATCCACGAAGTCGAAGAAAAACGAGAATACTATGTCAATAAACTAGAGCAGGCTAGAGAAGCCAGTCACAGATCGTCGGGGTTGTAGAGGATACCTATATGATTCAAGCAAGAAACAAGTTAAGCCAAGAGGAGTTATCTGAGGCGAAAAAACTCATTAACTGTTGCCAAGACTATGACGGTACCTATCGTGATCCCTATCTTTCTAACATGCTTAATTTTGACCCAAACATGCCCGCCTTTTTCCTTTATTATGAAAAAGGCGAACTTGTTGGTTTATTAACTGTCTATGCAGATGACCAAGATGTGGAAGTGACGATACTGGTTCATCCAGATCATCGCCGTCAGGGGATTGCGCGTGCATTGTTTACTAGTTTTGAGAAAGAAACGGCTTCTTTCCCTATTCGTTCAGTCACTTTTCAGACAGAACGTATTTTTCTAGACCGTTATCCTGATTTTGTCAGCAACTGGGGATTGGTCGAGGACGAGGATACAGAAACCTGGTTAGGTAAGGATAGAAGACCTTATCCGTTAGCAAATGTTTCCAATCTTGAAGTTTTGTTAGCAGATAGTTCGTATCAAGATCAAATTAGTCAGTTAAAATTTCAGGCATTTTCAGAGGAACATGAATCGAGAGAAGTTGTGGATAGATATGTCGCTGAAGCTCTGAAAGATCCAGAAAGCCGCCTATATATTTTATTAAAAGACGGTCAGGTTATTGGAACTTGCACGGTTGATTTATCGAGCGATACGAATTACATCTATGGTTTGGTAATATCGGAACCTGAACGTGGAAAAGGCTATGGAAGCTACTTAGCAAAATCCCTCATCAACCAACTAATTGAGCAAAATGATAAGGAATTTCAGATTGCCGTGGAAGATGGCAACGTAGGTGCCAAGCGCTTGTGTGAAAAAATCGGCTTTGTCAAACAGACACAGGTGGTTTATCTGAATGAGAAAGAGTAGAAAAATGCTATTAGAAGAATTCGAAAATGTACCTGCGGTTATCGAACCAACTGATCGAAGTATTCGTGATGGTGGAGAAGTCTGTGACACGATTATTTTATCTTTTAATGGAGAAATCGTTGAACAAGTAATGCAGTTTGAAGGTGTTTATGAAGCTGGCTATCTAACTAATCTAAATGGTAGATTTCCATGGTATATCTATGAAAAAGATGGTAGTAAGGTAGCAGTTTCTATGGCTACTATTGGAGCCCCAATGGTTGTAGGTTTCTTAGAAGAACTCAAGGCCAGAGGATTTAAGAACTTTATTGTTTTGGGTTCTTGTGGAGTTCTAGATCAGTATATTCAGGCTGATAAAATCATCCTGCCTGCGGCCGCTTTGCGAGACGAAGGGACTAGCTATCACTATGCCCCACCAGCTGATGAAGTCGCCTATGACGAATCCCTGTTGATTAAGCTTGAAGCCATTTTTGATAAGCACAATATCGAGCATATCCGCACCAAGTCTTGGACGACTGATGCCTTTTATCGGGAAACGCCTGATAAGGTCAAGCGTCGCTTGGCTGCTGGAGCCAAAGTGGTGGATATGGAAGCTTCTGCTATCATGGCTTGGAGTCAATTTCGCAAGAGTAAAGTCTATCAGTTCTTCTACACAGCTGACTATGTGGATCATCATAACCGAACCTGGGATGCCCGCCATGAAGAGCGGACAGCTGATGCCATGACTTTTTTCACTATCGCTTTGACAATAGCAAAGGAACTAGAAAGGAAACTACAAGCATGGCAGTATATTTTTACGGCTGTATCACCATGGATGGCTACTTGGCAGACAGCCAGCACAGGATAGACTGGCTGCATCAGCTTGGTTCTGTAGAGGATACAGGCTATGATGACTTTTACAGGCAAATGGATATCACCATCATGGGCAAGCGTACCTTTGAGGAAATCCAAGATTTGCAAGATGTAGAAAGTTTTTATCAAGCTACGGAAAACTATGTCTTTACGCATGATAGGCACCTGCCTGTCAGCAATTACCAGCCAGTAGCTGGGGATGTGGTGGACTTTGTTCACCAGATTGACAAAGGTAAAAATGTCTTTGTGATTGGTGGTAATTCCTTGGTAGGACCGCTCTTGGATGCGGATCTTTTCGACCACCTCATTATTCAGATAGCGCCCCTTATCCTAGGAAAGGGGGTTCCCCTCTTTACCCAAGAGGAAGGGCAAAGCTTTTACCAACTGGATAGCCTCAGACAATTTGGCCCTTTGCAGAGCTGGTTTTCAGCCGAAAAAGTCAGAAATAAAGAAGGGAGTGGACCGCATGATTAAAATTTACGACACCATGTCTCGTGATTTGCGAGAATTTGTCCCAATCGAGGACGGTAAGGTTAAGATGTATGTCTGTGGGCCTACGGTCTACAACTATATCCACGTCGGCAATGCCCGCTCAACAGTAGCTTTTGACACTGTTCGCCGCTATTTTGAGTATCGGGGATTTGAGGTCAATTATATTTCCAATTTTACAGATGTAGATGATAAGATTATCAATCGCGCCAAGGAAGAAGGCATCACACCTCAGGAGGTTGCGGACAAGTACATCGCGGCCTTTCGTGAGGATGTGACGGCCTTGGGCGTGAAACCTGCGACTCGCCATCCGCGTGTGGTGGAGTTTATGGAGGACATCATTCGTTTTGTCGCTGACTTGATTGAAAAAGGTTATGCTTACGAGAGTCAAGGGGATGTTTACTTCCGTGTGGAAAAATCCCACAACTATGCTAAATTGGCTAATAAAAGCTTAGAAGACTTGGAGCTAGGTGCTTCAGGTCGTACCGATGAAGAAACAGCTCGTAAGGAAAATCCTGTAGACTTTGCCCTCTGGAAATCTGCCAAATCAGGCGAGATTTCTTGGGACAGTCCTTGGGGACCTGGTCGTCCAGGCTGGCATATCGAGTGTTCGGTTATGTCGACAGAGATTTTGGGCGATACCATTGATATCCACGGTGGTGGAGCCGATCTGGAGTTTCCGCATCATACCAATGAAATTGCCCAGTCAGAAGCTAAAACAGGTAAGACTTTTGCCAACTACTGGATGCACAATGGCTTTGTCAATATCGACAATGTCAAGATGTCCAAGTCCTTGGGCAACTTTATCACTGTCCATGATGCCCTCAAAACCATTGATGGACAAGTGCTTCGTTTCTTCTTTGCCACTCAGCATTACCGTAAACCAATCAACTTTACGGAAAGCAGTGCGTGATGCCGAGACAAATCTCAAGTATCTAAAGAACACTTACGAGCAACCATTTACTGGAAATGTAGATGCTCTAGAGTTACAAGACTTTAAAGATAAGTTTGTAGCGGCTATGGATGAGGACTTTAACGCTGCCAATGGTATCACAGTTGTTTTTGAAATGGCCAAATGGATCAATTCAGGCAACTATGATGCAAGTGTCAAGGAAGCTCTTGCGGCTATGTTAGAGGTCTTTGGTATTGTCTTTGTCGAGGAAGTTTTGAATGCAGAGATCGAAGCCTTGATTCAAAAACGCCAAGAAGCGCGTGCCAATCGTGACTTTGCAACAGCAGACCAAATCCGTGACCAATTAGCTGCTCAAGGAATTAAGCTACTGGATACCAAGGATGGAGTGAGGTGGACACGTGATTGATGTCAATCTCATTAACGGGATTGCGCTAGCTTTTGAAGGAGATGCGGTGTATTCTATGTATATTCGCCGTCACCTCATCCTAAAAGGCATGACCAAGCCCAATAAACTTCACCAAGAGGCGACCAAGTATGTCTCGGCCAAGGCTCAGGCTCGCCTGATTTCCCTGATGCTGGAGGAGCAAGTTTTAACGGAAAAAGAAGAAGAAATCTATAAACGTGGGCGCAATACCAATAGCCACACAAAGGCTAAAAATGCAGATGTCGTAACTTATCGGATGTCGACTGGCTTTGAAGCGGTCATGGGTTATCTTCATCTGACTGATAATATGGAGCGTCTAGAGACCTTGATTTCGTGGTGTATCCAAAAAGTGGAGGCGTAGAAATGCTTGCAAAAGAATTACTAGACTGGTTTCCTGAGGCTCAGATTTCAGATCAGCCGATAGAGAAGCTAGGATATCTTACACTTCCTCTGACTTCTCAACAGTGGATTTTACTGGAGGAGACCAATCTCACTGAACGTGAAAAGCAGTTAATTGCCCTTTTAACCCAGCAGGAGCAGGCTAGTTCGCTCAATCCTTGGTATTCCTATCTGATCGAGGGAAAGGGGCAGGCGCCTCAAACTTTTAAAAAGATACAACTGGTTTATTGCCATCTATCCTATTACCAACAGGAAAATCTAGCCTCTTGGCTGGATATGATGCAGACTCTCTTTCCCAACTGCCAGACAGTGTTGCAGGTCGGAGTTCAGGACTATGTTTTTATTCTCCAGCAAGATAAATACAGCTCTGTTCGCTCAATCTTATCCGATACGATTGAGGCAGTGGAGTATGACTTTGGTCTTCGTCTGTCTATTATGTTGGGGCAGGTCTGGTCACAGACTGGGTATCAGGCTCTGTCAGATTTAATCCAAGCAGAGCGGGACTTGTTTAAGGCATGGTGGCGTCAAGGTCATCAAGGGGTTCATACTTTTTCACAGCTCTATCTCTGGAGTCTTGGGGAAGGGCTGGTTGACCATAGATTTATCAAAGACTACCTTCGTCAGTTGATTCTGGACCAAGATCAGATTCAGGAGATCATTCTTTCTCTCTGGGAAAACAGTGCTGTCTTAACTAAAACGGCCCAGCAACTCTATCTGCACCGCAATTCTCTCCAATACAAGATTGATAAATGGGAAGAATTGACAGGACTTCAGTTGAAGGAGTTGACGGATCTCACCCTTTGTTATCAGTTGATTTTACCAGATATTCTCTAAAGTTTTGTGCAAGTTGCACAGAACTTTTTTATTTTTTTGGTCACCTTGCCATAGAAAAGTAAAGCGTTTTCATTTATAATAAAACTATCAAAAAAATAAAAGGAGTTCACCTTCCATGGTAGAATTAAATCTTAAAAACATTTACAAAAAATATCCAAACAGCGAACACTACTCAGTTGAAGATTTCAACTTGGACATTAAAGATAAGGAATTTATCGTTTTCGTAGGTCCTTCAGGATGTGGTAAATCAACAACTCTTCGTATGATTGCTGGTCTTGAAGATATCACAGAAGGTACTGCATCTATCGATGGCGTGGTTGTCAACGACGTAGCTCCAAAAGACCGTGACATCGCCATGGTATTCCAAAACTACGCTCTTTACCCACACATGACTGTATATGACAACATGGCTTTCGGTTTGAAATTGCGCAAATACAGCAAAGAAGACATCGACAAACGTGTGCAAGAAGCGGCAGCAATCCTTGGTTTGAAAGAGTTCTTGGATCGTAAACCTGCTGACCTTTCTGGTGGTCAACGTCAACGTGTTGCTATGGGTCGTGCTATCGTCCGTGATGCAAAAGTGTTCTTGATGGATGAACCTTTGTCTAACTTGGATGCCAAACTTCGTGTATCCATGCGTGCTGAAATTGCGAAAATCCACCGTCGTATCGGAGCTACAACTATCTACGTAACCCACGACCAAACAGAAGCGATGACACTTGCAGACCGTATCGTTATCATGTCAGCAACTAAGAACCCTGCTGGTACAGGTACTATCGGACGTGTTGAACAAATCGGTACCCCTCAAGAAGTTTACAAAAACCCAGTTAACAAATTTGTAGCAGGATTTATCGGAAGCCCAGCTATGAACTTCATCAATGTAAAATTGGTTGGTAGCGAAATTGTTTCTGACGGTTTCCGCTTGAAAGTTCCAGAAGGTGCTTTGAAAGTTCTTCGTGACAAAGGCTACGAAGGAAAAGAATTGATTTTCGGTATCCGTCCAGAAGATGTGAATGCAGAACCTGCTTTCCTTGAAACATTCCCAGAATCAGTTGTTAAGCAACTATCTCTGTATCAGAATTGCTTGGTTCAGAATCTCACCTTTACTGCCAAGTCGGTAAAGACGAATTTGTTGCAAAAGTGGATGCTCGTGACTACTTGCAAACAGGTGCAACAGTTGAACTTGGATTCGACTTGAACAAAGCACACTTCTTCGATGTAGAAACTGAAAAAACAGTCTACTAAGCAAATGAAATGTCAAAACACTGCTAGAGAAATCTGGCAGTGTTTTTTTAATGATTGGTATTGGCATAAAAACAGAGCTTTTCTAGTTTTCATATCTTTAAAAAAGTGATAAAATGGTAGGAAGAATTGGAGAGTATAGATGCCGAAAGAAGTGAATTTGACGGGCGATCAGGTAGTCGCTTTAACGAAAGAATATTTAACAAAGGAAGACGTTGCTTTTGTACAAAAAGCATTGATTTACGCAGTTGATTGTCATAGTGGGCAGTTTCGGAAATCAGGTGAGCCCTATATTATCCATCCCATTCAGGTAGCAGGAATTCTAGCTAAGCTCAAGCTGGATGCTGTAACAGTTGCCTGTGGTTTTTTGCATGACGTTGTTGAAGACACAGATGCGACACTGGATGATCTGGAGAGAGAGTTCGGTCATGATGTTCGGATTATCGTTGATGGGGTGACCAAGCTTGGTAAGGTTGAGTACAAATCACTCGAGGAACAATTGGCTGAAAATCACCGCAAGATGCTTATGGCCATGTCAGAGGATATCCGTGTTATCTTGGTTAAATTATCGGACCGTTTGCACAATATGCGGACTCTCAAACACCTGCGAAAGGACAAGCAAGAACGTATCTCCAGAGAAACCATGGAAATTTACGCACCACTTGCTCATCGTCTAGGGATTTCCAGTGTCAAGTGGGAGTTGGAAGATTTATCTTTCCGTTATCTCAATCCAACTGAGTTTTACAAGATCACCCACATGATGAAGGAAAAACGCAGAGAACGTGAGGCTCTGGTCGACGAAGTCGTAACCAAGTTGGAGGACTATGCTACCGAACGCAATCTCAAAGGGAAAATCTATGGTCGTCCTAAGCATATCTATTCGATCTACCGCAAGATGCAGGATAAGAAGAAACGCTTTGAGGAAATTTATGACCTGATTGCCATTCGCTGTATCTTAGATACCCAGAGTGATGTTTACGCTATGCTGGGTTATGTGCATGAACTTTGGAAACCTATGCCAGGTCGCTTCAAAGACTATATCGCCAATCGCAAGGCCAACGGTTACCAGTCTATCCATACGACTGTCTATGGACCAAAAGGGCCGATTGAATTCCAGATTCGGACTAAGGAAATGCATGAGGTGGCTGAGTACGGGGTTGCGGCTCACTGGGCTTATAAGAAAGGCATTAAAGGGCAGGTCAACAGCAAGGAATCAGCTATTGGAATGAACTGGATAAAGGAGATGATGGAGCTCCAAGACCAGGCTGATGATGCCAAGGAATTTGTGGACTCTGTTAAAGAAAACTATCTGGCGGAGGAGATTTACGTCTTTACTCCAGACGGTGCGGTTCGCTCCCTTCCAAAAGATTCAGGACCGATTGACTTTGCCTATGAAATCCATACCAAAGTCGGTGAAAAAGCGACAGGTGCCAAGGTCAATGGCCGTATGGTTCCACTGACAACCAAGCTCAAGACAGGGGATCAGGTTGAAATTATCACCAACCCCAACTCCTTTGGTCCGAGTCGTGACTGGCTCAACATGGTCAAGACCAGCAAGGCGCGCAACAAGATTCGTCAGTTCTTTAAAAATCAAGACAAGGAATTATCCGTTAACAAGGGCCGTGAAATGTTGATGGCCCAGTTCCAAGAAACGGCTATGTAGCCAATAAGTTCATGGACAAGCGTCACATGGACGAGGTCCTTCAAAAGACCAGCTACAAGACAGAAGAGGCTCTCTACGCAGCCATTGGTTTTGGAGAAATTGGCGCTATTACGGTCTTTAACCGCTTGACCGAAAAGGAACGTCGTGAGGAAGAACGCGCCAAGGCCAAGGCGGAAGCAGAAGAGCTTGTCAAAGGTGGCGAAGTTAAGGTTGAAAATAAAGAAACCCTCAAGGTCAAGCATGAGGGTGGTGTGGTGATTGAAGGTGCCTCAGGACTCCTCGTTCGGATTGCCAAGTGTTGCAATCCAGTGCCGGGTGATGATATTGTTGGCTATATCACCAAGGGCCGTGGAGTGGCTATTCACCGTGTGGACTGTATGAATCTCCGTGCCCAAGAAAACTATGAGCAACGTCTCCTTGATGTGGAATGGGAAGATCAATTCTCAAGCAAGGAATACACTGCCCACATCGATATCTATGGTCTCAACCGTACAGGGCTTTTGAACGATGTTCTGCAAGTTCTCTCAAACACGACAAAGAATATCTCAACCGTTAATGCTCAACCAACTAAGGATATGAAATTTGCCAATATCCATGTCTCCTTTGGTATTTCCAACCTCTCTACACTGACCACAGTCGTGGACAAGATCAAGAGTGTGCCAGAGGTTTACTCCGTCAAACGGACCAACGGCTAATTCTCCCTTCAGTTACTAGAAAGGCTATTATGAAAATTATTATCCAACGTGTTAAAAAAGCCCAAGTCAGTATCGAAGGTCAAGTTCATGGAAGGATTAATCAGGGACTCTTATTACTGGTTGGTGTTGGTCCAGAGGACCAAGAGGAAGATTTGGACTATGCTGTGAGAAAGCTCGTTAACATGCGGATTTTTTCAGACGCAGAAGGCAAGATGAATCTGTCTATCAAGGATATTGAGGGGGAAATCCTTTCTATTTCTCAGTTTACTCTCTTTGCGGATACCAAGAAAGGCAATCGTCCCGCCTTTACAGGAGCAGCCAAGCCGGATATGGCAGCTGCCTTCTATGAGGCTTTCAACCAAAAGCTGGCTCAGGAAGTACCTGTTCAGACAGGCATCTTTGGAGCGGATATGCAGGTGGAGCTGGTCAATGACGGACCGGTCACCATTATCCTTGATACAAAAAATAGATAAGAAAACCAAGCCCAGTTGGCTTGGTTTTTGTTTAGAGATACTCCCAGAAGGCGATGTGTTTGTTGTAAAAGTCGGGATAGTTTTCTCTTAGGTGGCTAGCCGTCATATAATATAAAGTAGAATGACAGGAAGTAAAGACTGGAGTAAGAGAGTAGAAATATTGAGGGCCAGTGATGGATAAAAAGACAAATAATAGAAAATCGCTGATGAGCACTCCTAAATAGTAGAGGCGAATTTTTTTGTTCATCTGAGGATAAATCTCAGAGAACTGTTTTTTGAGTCGGAAGACTAAGCGAGACAGCAGTAGTCCCTGAGCAAGGATGAAAATGAAGCAAAAAATCAGACCTCTCTCCAAAGAAAGTTCGTATCGAGGTCTGAAAGTTACCAACAGTAGCAAATCGCAGAGTACAATGGCTGCAAAATGGATTCTAAAGAGCTTTTTCATAGGAAGACCTCCCTCTTTTATCTAGCTTCATTCTACACCAAACGAATGGGACTTACAAGCAAAATAATAAAAAATCCCTGAAAGGAATTTCTTTCAGGAATAAGGGGTTAGTTGATTTTTTCGACATAGAGTTGTTTGGCGATATCGATGCTAACTTGGAGGTCTTCACCTTTGTTGACCAGTGTAAAAGTATTGGAAAAATTATCAAACTGCTTGACTTTGACTTGGTCACCGATATGGATTTCATGCTTTTCTAGATATTTGAGTAGTTCAAAACTATCATGAACGCGAGTCAGGAGATAGGTTCCAGCTTCTTGGACGTCTGCCAGTGGTAAGTTGTTGATTTCAACCAAGAGCTCTCCCTTGGCTGGGATGGTTCCTCCGTGGGGGCAGGTTTGAGGGAAGCCCAGCAGTTTATCCAGTCTCTCTACGAAGAGGTCGGATACAGTGTGCTCTAGGACTTCAGCTTCCTCGTGGATTTGATCGCTGGTATAGTCGAGATGGTGAACTAGAAAGACCTCAATCAACCGGTGTTTGCGATAGAGCTCGGAGACTAGTTTGAGCCCAATATCTGTCAATAGATAGCCATTCTCCTTATCCTTGAGGATGAGATTTTCACTTTTCATGCGTTTGATCATCTCTGTTACGGCAGGTGGAGAGACTTGCATACGGGCAGCAATTTCCTTATTGGTGATTTTTTGCATTTCCGTACCGATTTCATAAATACATTTTAGGTAGTCTTCTTTATTTGGAGTCATTCGTTTCCTCTTGTCTTTTCTCTCCATCTAGTATATCAAAAAAAGCTAGATTTCTCTAGCCTTCTGCCCTAATGGCTTTGATTTTAGTCCAGTTCTTTCACTGCAGCAATAGCAGCTTCAAAGTCTGGTTCTGTGTTGATGTTGTCAACGTATTCCACGTAACGGATGACATTGTCAGTATCGAGAACAAAGACAGCACGTGCAAGGAGATGCCATTCGTTAATCAAGAGGGCATAATCGCGCCCGAAAGAATGGTCAAAGTAGTCTGAAAGCATGATAGCATTGTCAAGACCTTCAGCCCCACACCAGCGTCCTTGAGCAAATGGTAGGTCCATAGAAACAGTAAGAACGACGGTATTGTCGAGGTTAGCTAGTTCTTGGTTGAATCGACGTGTTTGCGTTGAGCAGATACCAGTATCGATAGAAGGGACAACACTCAAGACTTTTTTCTTTCCATCAAAGTCAGCTAGCGTTTTTTTAGAGAGATCGGTTGTCGTAAGAGAAAAGTCAAGTGCCTTGTCTCCGACTTGCAGTTGTTTACCTGTAAAGGTTACAGGATTTCCGAGAAAAGTGGTCATGAAACTACTCCATTCTTTTTTCTTTTATTTTACCGAGAATTGTCAGATTTTTCCAATGATTTGACTGGAAATTAAGCGATAAAAAACGCCTGTTCATGTGAGAACGACGTTTTTAATGGATTACTTAGACAAACCTTCAGCAATCTTGTCAAGGTTGTATTTCATCATGCTGTAGTAGCTGTCGCCTTCTTTGCCTTCTTCAGCAATTGAGTCAGTAAAGATTTGTGCGTAAATTGGGATATTTGTGTCTTGTGAAACAGTCTTCATTGGACGGTCATCGACACTTGATTCAACAAAGAGTGATGGAACTTTTGTTTGGCGAAGTTTTTCAACCAAGGTCTTGATTTGTTCAGGTGTCCCTTCTTCTTCTGTGTTGATTTCCCAGATATAGGCACTTGGAACTCCGTAAGCTTTAGAGAAGTATTTGAAGCATCCTTCGCTGGTTACGATGAGTTTCTTTTCAGCAGGGATATTGTTAAATTTCTCTTTGGCTTCCTTGTCCAGTTTGTCTAGCTTTTCAGTATAGTCTTTGAGATTTTTTTCGTAGAATTCCTTGTTGCTAGGGTCTTTTGCAATCAATTGTTTAGCGATATTCTTAGCATAAATTATCCCATTTTCAAGGTTGAGCCAAGCGTGTGGGTCTTCTTTGCCTTTCTCGTTTTGACCTTCAAGGTAGATGATATCTACGCCGTCACTAACTGCATAGTAGTCTTTGTTTTCAGTTTTCTTGGCATTTTCAACCAATTTGGTAAACCAAGCATTGCCACCTGTTTCAAGGTTGATACCGTTATAGAAAATGAGGTCAGCCTCAGAAGTTTTCTTTACGTCTTCAGGAAGTGGTTCGTATTCGTGTGGGTCTTGACCAACAGGAACGATACTGTGAAGATCAATCTTGTCACCAGCGATATTTTTAGTAATATCAGCAATGATAGAGTTAGTTGCTACAACCTTTAGTTTTTGATTTGTAGATGCTGTATCTTTTTTTCCGCTAGCACAGGCAGCTAATCCAATGATAGCAAGAAAAAGAACAAGCAATGTACCTAATTTTTTCATTAGATTCCTCCAGAAGGGTTTCCCCTTATTTATTGATTTTTTTATTTTTTAGTTTCAAGTATCGTTGCTTTGGAGAGATAAAGAAACTGATTAAGAAGAAGCTGGCGGATGTGAGCACGATGCTGGATCCTGCTGCGAGGTTGAAGCTATAGCCGATAAAGAGTCCCAAAACAGAAGCGGTTGCCCCTAGGGTTGATGAAAGAAAAATCATGCTCTTTAGGCTATTCGCATAAAGGTAAGCCGTCGCAGCTGGGGTGATCAACATGGCCACGATAAGAATAGTTCCAACACTTTGCATGGCAGTGACTGACACAAGGGTCAAGAGCACCATGAGCAGATAGTGGTAGAAATTGACGGGCATTCCCATGGCTTTAGCCAGGAGTTCGTCAAAGGATGTAATCAATAGTTGTTTAAAGAAAATCCCGATAATCAAGAGAATCAATGCACCCACACCAATGGTGATCCACATGTCCGTATCTTGGACAGCGAGGATATTCCCAAAAAGGATATGGAAGAGGTCTGTCGAACTCTTGGCAACACTAATCAAGATGACACCTAAGGCTAAGAAAGATGAAAAGGTAATACCAATGGCAGTGTCACTCTTGATGATGGAGTTTCCCTTGATGTAGGTAATGATGATGGAAGCCATCAAACCAAAGATGATCGCTCCAATAAAGAAATCAATTCCCAGGATAAAGGAAAGGGCTACGCCGGGCAAAACTGCGTGAGAGATGGCATCCCCCATGAGAGACATCCCACGTAGGATGATAAAACATCCCACAGCTCCAGCAACCACCCCGATGACGATAGCTGTTATCAAGGCGTTTTGTAGGAAATGGAAATGTTGCAATCCATCGATAAATTCTGCTATCATAGGTCACCTCCATTGAAAAAGAGTTTGCTACCGTAGGCCTTCTTAAGATTGGCTTCGGTAAAGGTTTCTTCAGTTGGACCAAGGTCTATTAATTCTCGATTGAGAAGCAAAACTTGGTCGAAATAATGGGGGACTTTGCTGAGGTCATGATGGACGATGAGAACTGTTTTACCAGCTTTTTTAAGGTCTCTCAGCGTATTCATGATAATCTCTTCACTGATCGAGTCAATTCCAGCGAAAGGCTCATCTAAAAAGATGTAGTCAGCTTCCTGAACTAAGCAGCGGGCAATCAAAACACGTTGGAATTGTCCTCCTGAGAGCTGACTGATTTGGCGATCAGCATAGTCTGAGAGTCCAACGATTTCAAGTGCATCCGCCACTTTTTTCCAGTGGCGGGCCTTTAAAGTGTGGAAGAGCGGGATAGATGGATAGAGTCCCAGTGAGACACATTCCTTGACCTTGATAGGGAAATTGTAGTCGATATGGATTTTTTGCTCGACATAGGCAACTCGATGTAAAGATTTCTTGACTTCTTTGTCATCGAGAAAGGCCTGACCTTCGTGTGGGATAATTCCCAACATACTTTTTAATAAAGTTGATTTTCCAGCACCGTTTGGACCAATAATTCCGGTAATAGTTGGTCCTTGGAGCACTAGTGAAATATCCTTTAGTGCCAACGTTTCTTTGTAGGAGACACTGAGGTTTTCGATACGTATCATACAGTTGTTTTCCTCCTATCTTTTAATATACATTAAAAAAAAAATTAAGTCAAGTTAATTTTTGAAAAATTTAAAATAATAACTGAAAAATGAAGAAAAAAGAGTGACCATTTTTAATTGCATTCCCAAGTGTTTTTTGCTAAGCTAAGAATAAGTGAAAAATGAAAGCGAGAACAAGATGACACGTTATCAAGACGATTTTTATGATGCAATCAATGGCGAATGGGAAAAGACAGCTGTCATTCCAGCTGATAAATCTCGAACAGGTGGCTTTATTGACCTTGATGAGGAAATTGAAGAGTTGATGTTGGCGACTACGGACAAGTGGTTGGAAGGCGAAGATGTTCCAGAGGATGCAATCCTCGCAAACTTTGTTAAGTACCATCGTATGGTACGTGATTTTGACAAGAGAGAAGCAGAAGGGTTCAAGCCTGTCCTTCCTCTGCTCAAGGAATACCAAGATTTGGAGAGCTTTGCAGATTTCACCAGTAAACAAGCAGAGTTCGAACTAGCTGGTAAACCAAACTTCCTTCCTTTTGGTGTATCGCCAGACTTTATGGATGCCAGAACTAATGTTCTCTGGGCCAGTGCACCAGGGACGATTTTGCCAGATACAACCTACTATGCTGAAGACCATCCTCAACGTGAGGAACTCTTGACGCTTTGGAAGGAAAGTACTACGAATCTACTCAAAGCCTATGATTTTTCAGATGAGGAAATCACAGACTTACTAGAGAAACGATTGGAATTGGACCGTCGCATTGCGGCTGTGGTGCTTTCTAACGAAGAAAGTTCAGAATATGCCAAACTCTATCATCCATATGCTTATGAAGATTTCAAGAAATTCGCACCTGCCCTCCCTTTGGATGACTTCTTCCAAGCAGTGATTGGACAGACTCCAGACAAGGTTATCGTAGATGAGGAACGTTTCTGGCAAGCAGCAGAGCAATTCTATAGTGAAGAAGCGTGGCCTCTACTTAAAGCAACCTTGATTTTGGGCGTAGTCAATCTTTCAACCGGCTATCTCACAGACGAGATTCGTGTTTTGTCAGGTGCCTATGGACGTGCCCTTTCAGGTGTGCCAGAAGCTCAGGACAAGGTCAAGGCAGCTTATCACTTGGCCCAAGGTCCTTTCAAGCAAGCTCTGGGTCTCTGGTATGCGCATGAAAAATTCTCTCCTGAAGCTAAGGCAGACGTAGAGAAAAAGTGGCGACGATGATCGATGTTTATAAGGAACGTTTGGCTAAGAATGACTGGCTCACTCCTGAAACGCGTGATAAGGCCATTGTCAAACTCAATGTCATCAAGCCTTATATTGGTTATCCAGAGGAATTGCCAGAACGCTACAAGGACAAGGTAGTGGATGAAACTGCCAGCCTCTTTGAGAATGCTCTTGCCTTCGCGCGTGTGGAAATCAAGCACAGCTGGAGCAAGTGGAACCAACCGGTTGACTACAAGGAGTGGGGTATGCCTGCTCACATGGTTAATGCCTACTACAATCCTCAGAAGAACTTGATTGTTTTCCCAGCGGCTATTTTACAGGCTCCATTCTATGACTTGCATCAGTCGTCTTCAGCCAACTACGGTGGGATTGGTGCAGTTATTGCCCATGAGATCTCTCATGCCTTTGATACAAATGGTGCTTCCTTTGATGAAAATGGTAGTCTCAAAGACTGGTGGACAGAAAGCGACTATGCAGCCTTTAAAGAAAAAACGCAGAAGGTCATCGACCAGTTTGATGGTCAAGAATCCTACGGCGCAAGGATAAACGGCAAATTAACCGTATCCGAAAACGTTGCTGACCTTGGAGGAATTGCTGCAGCCCTTGAAGCTGCTAAGAGAGAACCAGACTTCTCAGCTGAAGAATTCTTCCACAACTTTGCTCGTATCTGGCGTATGAAAGGCCGTCCTGAGTTGATGAAACTCATGGCCAGTGTCGACGTGCACGCGCCTGCTAAACTCCGTGTCAACGTTCAAGTACCAAACTTCGATGACTTCTTTACAACATACGATGTCAAAGAAGGCGACGGCATGTGGCGTTCACCAGAGGACCGTGTGATTATTTGGTAAGACAAAAACCAAGGAAATTATCCTTGGTTTTTTGCTTGTTAGAAAAAGGGATTAAAGGTCTTTTCGTGAGCGATAGTCGTAGCTGGACCATGCCCAGGGTAGACATCGTAGTTAGGGAGGGTGAAGAGTTGCGTCTGAATGCTATGAAGGAGTTGTTCCATGCTACCTGTAGGAAGGTCTGTCCGTCCGATGGTTTCGCGGAATAGAACATCTCCGGTTAAGACTAGATGGGCATCAGGAAAAACCAGAGAAACACCTCCGATAGAATGGCCAGGTGTTGGTAATACCGTAAAACGAAACTCTTCGATCTGGTATTCCTCATGAAAGACAAAGGTGTGCTCTGCTGGTTTTGCGACCACATCTGCCATATCATCATGACGAGGTAGGCCAGAGAGATTGTCAACAGGAGTATAGAGCCAGCTGGCTTCACTTTCTGCTACATAAACGGGGGGATTTCCAAAAGCTTCACGAACTAAGTCCAGACTCATAATATGGTCGTAGTGGGTGTGGGTCAGGAGAATCGCGCAGACTGGTTTGTTGATTTTCTCAATAGTCTTGCGAATGGCTTCCCAATGGCTACCTGGGTCAACCACAATCAGGTGTTGGTCTCCTTCCAGATAATAAGTGTTTTCATAAGCAACGGGATTCACGGTTTTATGGATTTTCATACTGGCTCCAATCTCAAAGAATGTACTAAACTAAGTATAGCACAGAAGAGGGAAATAAAGTGAAAAGAAAGTCCCACTTTTGTATTCAAGGTTGGTTGATTTATATTAAAAAAAGAAGGAAATTGCTGTGAGAAGACTTGTTATATTTTTAGTTGAATGGTAATAAGAACATAGAACAAATAAGAAATAACTGATAAAAATACAGTTTCTTTTATTGAGGACGCATTTGGACTTTATAGTTATAATTATAAATAAAAATATGTTAAAAAAATAATATTTTGCGAAGTGTATCCAAATATAAATATAATGATTTAATACATTAAATAGTATTTTATTGAATTTTTCAACAAAAAAATATAAGGTTTACATACTGTAAATAGAAGGATTGTGCTTGTTTTTGCCAATCAAGTGATTTGGATGTTATTAATTTTATTTTAAAAAAAAATTATATAAATCTTTGAAAAAAAGATAGGGAAAGTGTTAGTATGAATATGCATATTGAATATGAGGACATAATCCTTTTGAAATATCAAAATTTAAAAGCCTTTTTAAGGAGAGAAAGAAATTTTGTTTTTCTATATTTCAATATCAACATAATAAAAATAGGAAGGTTGTGTATCTTATGAAGAGTAAGCAACAGGATTTTAGAACGGAGAAGTACATTCGTTATGGCATTCGGAAGTACAGCTTTGGGGCAGCGTCGGTGGCAATTGCGGCCGGTTTGATGATGTTCCTAGGTAATGGTGCGGTATCGGCAGCGGAAGTACAAGGTGCAGATGCAACAGTGGCAACGACAACACCAGTAGCAATAAAGGAGTCGGAGCCGACTATAACGGCGGAGAAATCTGAAGCTAAGGCGTCAGAAAAAGTAGTAGAGACTAAAAAAGTTGATAAGACTGCTCTGACTAAAAAAGTAGTTGAGTTAGAAGCGAAGATTGCATCTGCAAAGAAAGCTGATGCAACAGCGATAGCTACTGCAAATGAAGTATTGACTGCGGCAAAGGCAGTTCTTGCAAACGAAACTGCAAAACAGGCTGATATCGATGCAGAGCATGCTAAAATTGAAGCTTTGATTACAGTTGTAGTTGAGTCAGACGAAGCTGGGAAACAAGTTGAGGAAACACCAGCAACTATAGCAGTCAAACCAGTGGCGACCACTGCTACAGAAAAAGCTGTAGAAGAATCTAAAAAGGTTTTGGAACAGGTCACGTCAGAAGCGGAAGTGACAAATGTTCTTGCAGATGAAGCGATTCGTAAACATAAACTTGAAGACGACTACAAAGAGGCTATCGAAGCAGCGGTAGTACACAATAAGGAAGTTATTGCGGAAGCTAAAAAAGTGTTAGCTACGGATAGCGTTACAGCTAAACAAGGCAATGAACAATTGTCACGTTTGAACGAGTCAATTCTTGCAGTATATAATGAGCTAAAAAAAGCAGGAATCGGAAAAGATGGAAACTTTGGAGTCGCTTTGGCTGCTCAAGATTTCTATGCCGAAGAGGGTTCTAATACAACTCATGCATCGGAAACAAACGCTGCAAATCATACTGGTAAAGATACCTATACAATTCCAGTACAAGAAATTAAATTAATTACGGGTACTGATGCTACAGGTCTAGAGATTGAAGTCTATTCTAATCAGCGGGTTGGTAATGATACAAATGCTGGAAATGGGATGCATACAGAACAAGGTGGAAAAACTGGTCATAACAACAAAGGACGTGTAGACTATCCATTAACCCCTGATGCTGCTAAAAAGTTAGCTGAAGAAGCACCACTTTGGAGAAATAAACTCCGTGCGGATGGGTCAAGAATTTCAAACGCTGCGACGTCAATATACTCTGCTAACGGTGGTTATGAATACCTAGCTACAGAAATTTATGGCTATGGGTATGAACACGGAGTTGACAGAGTTTATATTAAAGGTTTGAAAGATCGTATCGCTGTTTCTGAAAATGCTAAGCAAGCTGGTTGGAGTCTTACCTCTGTAACCCCAACTAACCTTGTGCCGGGATTGACATACGATTCAGAAACAGACACAATTCAAGGAAAAGTTATAGCGGATATTGAAAATGGAGTTTATGATTTACGATTTAATATTACTGCGACCAATACAGATGGTCGAACAGTAACTTTCCAAATTCAGAATCTTCGTGCTGGTTGGGTCGGGTGGCAAGATAGCACACCTCCTAAAATAAAGTCAGACTCTGAGCGTTATGATCGTAAAGTAGGTGATGATGCTAATGTAAACATTCAATTCTATGACGAATCAGGTGCTAGTGCAACACCAGCAAATAGTCGAGGAACTTATAACTACACGACGGTTGAAGGAAAAGTTGTAAGAGTGCCTCAAAGATTTTCTAGAGCAGTGACAGGAGTTTCAGGATATAACACCATTGGTGAACAATTAGATGATTCTAAAGTCCTAATTCCAGGTACTAGCTATAGTGTTGCAAACAGTACTTCTGATGAGCAAGCTGCTGATCAAACGAATATGGGGAGAGGAATCATTTCTGGAAAATTAACTGAAGCAGGAATTTACACAGTCTCCGTATTTGCAAAAGATTATGATAAATTGGCTAATAATAATGTCTGGAACCAATCTGGACAAGAAGCACATGCTACTGTAACATTAGTCGTGAAACCAAAGGTTGAGGTTCAAAACGTTGAAACTTACTCAACAGTTGTACCAGTTAAAATTTCTAAAGGTGCATCAAGTGCTAAGGTAACAATGCCTGATGGTACTGTAACCAATCTAAAAGCAGTTAATGGCAAATGGCTCGTAGACAGTGGTTCAACCAACACAGCTGTTTCTGAAAATCAAGAATTAGGTACTGTTGATTCCGATACAGTCTTTAATATTCCTGTGACATCAGAGGCAACTGCCAAAGTTGGTGTTGATAATATCAAAGTAGAAGCATCTGCTGAAAATGTTAAGGGAACTTTCTTACGTGAACAAGTTGAGTTAAATGGAACGGATGGGCAAACATACTGCTACTTTTAATAAGGCTACCGGACACTGGGAGTTACCTAGCGACTATGCTGAAAGTAAAACACTGAATGGTGATGGTACGACAAGATGGACTAAACGTCAAGTGTACACAGAAGCTCAGCAAGACGGTGGTATGAAATTTTATATCTATGAGTACATTCGACAGCTTGATAGCACTGGGAAAGTGACAAGTGTAGAAACGCCAACTCGTCCAGAAACGATTTATGTTTCTAGGAATACTAATCAGGTAGGAGATGGAATGTCAGTAACTGTCACTTACGATAAACATTCAAATACCTGGGCGTCATCTGATGGAACTGAAGTGACTGCTGCTAAGCTTGGAAATGACTCTTGGGAAGTTCATACTAAGTCAGGATTTGGTGGTATTATTAGAGGAACGATTGCAACAAATACTGATGTGGCAACTGTAGTAAATACAAAACCAACAGCAACTTCACAAGATTATACTTCAACAAAAGGTACTGCGGTTGACCTTCGTAATGAAGCAAAAGCTGCAGTAAGCATCTCAGACTCTGAGGATACTAAATATGGTAAAACAACCTATATCACTCGAATCACAGTAACATCGCCTTCAGGAGTTCAAAAAGTATTTGATACTAAACAAGATGCAAACAACTACAATATTGCTAGTGGATATAGCTTAAATGAAGTAGGGGTATATACTGTTAAGATTGATGTTATTGATAGTAATGGAAATTACACTACTGAAGCAACAATCGGTGGAACTGAGTCGGGAGTTGATCATGGGGTTGATTCATCAACTGCTACAACAACCTACCATATTACAGTAACTGATACGATTGAAGGACATAATGTGACTTCGACTGATATTCAAGGTGCTACTCAAAAAGAAACTCCAACCTTTACATCTGTTGGAGATGGATCACCAGTAAAACCAAGTGCTTCTTCTCCTGCTAAGTTAGTAGATCCAAAAACAAGTGGATTTGTTGATACTCTAACAATTGATGGTCAGGGTACCTACTCAATTAATAATGAAACAGGCGAAGTAACCTTTGTTCTATTGAAGACATTTACCGGTACAGCTACACCTATCACAGTTTCACTTACTGCAAAATTAGGAAAAGATGCTAATGATACTGATATTACAGCAACTGCTACAGCAACGTATACTCCAACTGTAATACCTGTTAAACCAACTTCTACAGATGATGAATCCGAAGGTCCAAAAGGGCAAAAACAACACGGTACACCAACTTTTACTGGTGGTAAAGTTACAGTAAATGGTGTGGAGAAGACTGTTGAAATTGATGAAAATGTTAAACCAACATTTGATGATGGGACAACTAAGAAAGTTGTTCCGGGAGAAGGAACTTATACCATTGATGAAAATGGTGTGGTAACTTTCACACCAGAAAAAGACTTTGTTGGGAAGGCTTCAGGAGTTACAGTCAAACGAGTTGATAAGAACGGAACAGAAATAACTGCAAAATACACTCCGACTGTCCGTCCAATTACTTCATTTGTAGATACTAAGGGGAATACATTAATTCCAAGCGAAGATGGTGAACAACCTAAGAAGGATATTCCAGGCTACCGCTTCGTAGAGACTAAGAAACTTCCAAACGGTGACACAGAACACGTTTATGAGAAGGTTAAGACTAGTCATAAGGATAAGGAAGGCAATGAAATTCCAGGTTATCCAAGCGAAGACGGTGAACAACCGAAGAAAGATATTCCAGGTTACCGCTTCGTAGAGACTAAGAAACTTCCAAACGGTGATACAGAACACGTTTATGAGAAGGTTAAGACTAGTCATAAGGATAAGGAAGGGAATGAAATTCCAGGTTATCCAACAGAAGACGGTGAACAACCGAAGAAAGATATTCCAGGTTACCGCTTCGTAGAGACTAAGAAACTTCCAAACGGTGATACAGAACACGTTTATGAGAAGGTTAAGACTAGTCATAAGGATAAGGAAGGGAATGAAATTCCAGGTTATCCAACAGAAGACGGTGAACAACCTAAGAAGGAAATTCCAGGTTACCGCTTCGTAGAGACCAAGAAACTTCCAAACGGCGACACAGAACACGTTTATGAGAAGGTTAAGACTAGTCATAAGGATAAGGAAGGGAATGAAATTCCAGGTTATCCAAGCGAAGACGGTGAACAACCTAAGAAGGATATTCCAGGCTACCGCTTCGTAGAGACTAAGAAACTTCCAAACGGCGACACAGAACACGTTTATGAGAAGGTTAAGACCAGTCACAAGGATAAGGAAGGGAATGAAATTCCAGGTTATCCAAGCGAAGACGGCGAACAACCTAAGAAAGATATTCCAGGTTACCGCTTCGTAGAGACCAAGAAACTTCCAAACGGCGACACAGAACACGTTTATGAGAAGGTTAAGACTAGTCATAAGGATAAGGAAGGGAATGAAATTCCAGGTTATCCAAGCGAAGACGGTGAACAACCTAAGAAGGATATTCCAGGCTACCGCTTCGTAGAGACTAAGAAACTTCCAAACGGCGACACAGAACACGTTTATGAGAAGGTTAAGACCAGTCACAAGGATAAGGAAGGGAATGAAATTCCAGGATATCCAAGCGAAGATGGTGAACAACCTAAGAAAGATATCCCAGGCTACCGCTTCGTAGAGACTAAGAAACTTCCAAACGGCGACACAGAACATGTCTACGAAAAAGTGAAGACTAGTCATAAGGATAAGGAAGGGAATGAAATTCCAGGTTATCCAAGCGAAGACGGTGAACAACCTAAGAAGGATATTCCAGGCTACCGCTTCGTAGAGACTAAGAAACTTCCAAACGGCGACACAGAACACGTTTATGAGAAGGTTAAGACAAGCCATAAGGATAAGGAAGGGAATGAAATTCCAGGTTATCCAACAGAAGACGGTGAACAACCTAAGAAAGATATTCCAGGCTACCGCTTCGTAGAGACTAAGAAACTTCCAAACGGCGACACAGAACATGTCTACGAAAAAGTGAAGACTAGTCATAAGGATAAGGAAGGCAATGAAATTCCAGGTTATCCAAGCGAAGACGGTGAACAACCTAAGAAAGATATTCCAGGTTACCGCTTCGTAGAGACTAAGAAACTTCCAAACGGCGACACAGAGCACGTTTATGAGAAGATTAAGACTAGTCATAAGGATAAGGAAGGCAATGAAATTCCAGGTTATCCAAGCGAAGATGGTGAACAACCTAAGAAAGATATCCCAGGCTACCGCTTCGTAGAGACTAAGAAACTTCCAAACGGTGACACAGAACACGTTTATGAGAAGGTTAAGACCAGTCACAAGGATAAGGAAGGCAATGAAATTCCAGGTTATCCAAGCGAAGATGGTGAACAACCTAAGAAAGATATCCCAGGCTACCGCTTCGTAGAGACTAAGAAACTTCCAAACGGCGACACAGAACATGTCTACGAAAAAGTGAAGACTAGTCATAAGGATAAGGAAGGGAATGAAATTCCAGGTTATCCAAGCGAAGACGGTGAACAACCTAAGAAGGATATCCCAGGCTACCGCTTCGTAGAGACTAAGAAGCTTCCAAACGGTGACACAGAACACGTTTATGAGAAGGTTAAGACCAGTCATAAGGATAAGGAAGGTAATGAAATTCCAGGTTATCCAACCGAAGACGGTGAACAACCTAAGAAAGATATCCCAGGCTACCGCTTCGTAGAGACTAAGAAACTTCCAAACGGCGACACAGAGCACATTTATGAGAAGGTTGTTACTGCCCCTCAACAAAAACCGACTGAGCAATCTCCAACGACTAAAGCAACCAAAGAATTACCTAATACTGGTACGGAAGATCATGTAGCTTTGGCAGCTCTAGGAGTACTTGGTTTGATGAGCGGATTTGGACTTGTGTCTCGTAAGAAAAAAGAAGACTAATTCTATACTCGAGATTCTAAGTAGTATCCATTAGTTTCTTAAACAAAAAACCAACTAATCTAATGATTAGTTGGTTTTTTGTCTATTCTCGATTTTTCCAAGCTTGGTAGCGGGTGTCAATCAAGAGTTGGGTTAGTCGTCCCATGGTTTCTCTTTCTTCGGGAGTGAGGGATTGAGCTTGGACAAAGAGATGGTGAACGTGTTCAATGACCTTGAAGGAAGAGAGGTCGTTGATAGAAGAGATGCCTGCATCGAGAATGATTCCAAAAAAGAGATCAAAGTAGAGCTGCAGTTCAGTATCAGGGACCGTCTCAACCCATTCCTTGAAGGTAGTATCGACTTGCTGGCTGTCACTATTGGTCTCGTCCAGTTGGACAAAGTGTTTGTCTTCAACCTGCCAACTAAAGGTATCGTGCTGAGCAAGGCCACCTAGAGCGGTGCTTCGAACGACGATTTTTTTGTCCGGAATTTCCAACATCATTCCGATGATAGACCCTTGTGGGACAAATACTTTCGTTCTTTCCATCATGTTTTGATAGCCAGCTGTTTCGGTTAGTTCCTTGTGAAGTCCAGGAGCATCAAAAGTATAGACAGCGACAATGTTTTTTTGTAAGACTGGATCGAGCTGACTAGCAGCATAGAAGGCTAGATTGCCCCCTTTTGAGTGTCCAGCTATGACAACCTTTTGGTTAGGATGTTGAGCAAAAAAGTCCTGTAAATACTGAAGGGCGTGTTTTTGAGCTGGAATTTCCTTCATATAGGTCATATGGAAATCTTCTTTCCAACCGATGATGCTATCATCCGTCCCACGAAAAACAAGCAAATAAGTATCGAGAGTGATACGATAAGTCATAGCCGCAAACTGTTTTTGCAATTCAGGATCGATATCGTTGATAAAGTCTGAGAGCTTGCAATTTTTAAAGCGTTTGTGTTGAGAGAGTTGATCCAACAACTGGAGGCGGTTCTTATTGGTCAACATCGTCGTTTCTCTAGGGATTTGAGGTGCTAGATCTATGAGGCGCTGGGTTTTTTGGGTGACTACACCATCAAAAGCAAGGTAGGTTAATTCGGTCAAGGCAAGAACATCTAACTCATTCACGGGGAGGTCATAAAAGGAATCGAAGACTACATCCTTAAGATAGTCAAAAATATTGGCCATAAAGCTCCTTTCTCTATGTTTATCCTATCACATTTACCTAGAATTAGCTAGTAGGCTTGTTCGAATGACCTAGTATGGTTTGATTGAAATACATAGAAGATAGATTGCTCCTATTTCAAACCTCTAAACGAGCTTACTTGTATGTTTTTGCTATCAATCCCATTTTCCTTTAAAAAATTCTTCATCTCATTTACATCATCAGGCTGACCTGTGATGAGATAGCTGGCTTGATTGCCGTATTCATCAATAGCACGTTTTAAAAATTCTTGACTTTGAGAAAGTTCATCGCTAGTTTTATAAGTAAAATTCGGTGTTTTTTGAGCCAGTTCCTTCATCTCATTATCGAAAATAGTAACTCCTTTGTCAAAATGGTTGAGAATAATCGGACATTTACCAGCCCATTCTTTGATAAGGGGGCGTAGAGAAGAAATACCAACATCAGATGCAAAGCAAACTAGTGGCTGATTCGTATCTTTAACAGTCAAAGAGGAATCCAGCCAACTCATCTCAATCTCACTTCCAGCCGGTAAATGTGTCAAGGTTTCCTTAAAGTGGCTACCACTATTATGCGTTAAAATGAGGATTTCATCTTCATCAGGTGTAGAGGCAATGGTTAGCCATCGACTGGTCTGCTCTCCCTTGGCTTCGTTTTTCCTAGCAGCGGACGACGTATCGGGGAGCGTAAACTTAGCATAAGCCCCAGCTTTCCAGATTTGATGACTCGGTTTTGTGATATGAATTAAATATAGATCTCCGCTTGGGTTTTCGATGGATTTTATCGATAATGTCTGGCTTCGTCCAAGATAAGCGATGGCGCCCCAAGTTATAATACATAGCGCTCCAAGTGTTGATAGAATGATAATAAGCATTTTTTTACCTCTTTTCATTTTTTATGACTCCTGTTCTTAATTTTATGAATGAACTATAAAATAATTCATTCATATCTTTCCAAAAAATAAAGAAATCCATTCTTTATTTTAGAACTCCTTTAATGAAGTTGGTTGCAAGTATTTCGACAGTTTTGCCAATATCTGGAAAATCTTTTTCCGTGATATGCATATCCATATAGTAAAACAGATTATAAACCTGTAAAATATCTTGAATCTTTTCTGGCGAGTACCCTTCAGTCTGCATACGATTTGTAAAAGTTTTAACTAGAAACTGGTGAAAAGGATTTGCGACTTTGCCTTCTTCCGAGGAATAGTAGCTGTGCAAGTCATCTGCGATGGCAGGATTGTACCATTCTGCAAGGATTTTATTGGAAGAAACAAGAGTTCTGGAATGAGAAAATAGTTGACCAATGAGGTCGACCATGTCAATTTCCCAATCCAGTTCGTCGATCATAGCTTGGCGAACACGGTTGTTTTCATCTATATAGATGTCTAGAAAAATGGCTTCTTTACTCTCGTAATAGTTATAGAAAGAGCCTACTGCAACACCAGCTTGTCTTGCAATTTCTGAAATTCCTGTTGCCTTGTAACCTTTTTTAGAAAAAACGTCATAAGCCACTGTTTTTAGAGCTTGTTTTTTGTCCAATCTGATTTAACCTCCTTATTTTTCATGAATGAATAAATTTCTTTGTTCATTCATATTCTAACAAATCATGGCTAGCTTGTCAATAAGAAGGCTAGATCTATTAAATAAGTTAAAGAAACGCTAACTAAATGAGCACAGAAAGGAAAATATAGGATAAGGCTGGAACTATAGTTAAAAATAAGGTATGATATCAATGGGATTATTCTCTATTTAGCTTTCGTTTCCGAATCTGGATTTGAAAGATAAATAGCCAAATAGTTGAGTTACTAATTCATAGATTTTTTATTAAGGTTTTTTATAGTTTGAACAAGAGCAAAGGAGGAGCGCATGCACAAGATTTTACTAGTAGAAGATGACCAAGTTATTCGACAACAATTGGGAAAACTGCTCTCTGAGTGGGGATTTCAAGTCGTTTTGGTAGAAGACTTTATGGAAGTGCTGAGCTTATTTGTTCAGTCTGAGCCTCATCTGGTTCTCATGGATATCGGCTTGCCTCTCTTTAATGGCTATCACTGGTGCCAGGAGATTCGCAAGATTTCCAAAGTTCCTATTATGTTTCTGTCTTCAAGAGACCAGGCTATGGACATCGTGATGGCTATCAACATGGGAGCAGACGATTTTGTGACCAAGCCTTTTGACCAGCAGGTCCTTTTAGCCAAGGTACAAGGATTATTGCGTCGTTCCTATGAATTTGGAAGGGATGAGAGTCTTTTAGAATATGCAGGAGTTATCCTCAATACCAAGTCTATGGATGTGCATGTCAATGGCAAAGCTATCAGCCTAACCAAAAATGAATTTCAGATTTTACGAGTTTTATTTGAGCATGCAGAAAATATCGTAGCGCGTGATGATTTGATGCGGGAACTCTGGAACAGTGACTTTTTTATTGACGACAATACCTTATCTGTTAATGTCGCTCGCTTGCGCAAGAAACTGGAGGAAGAAGGTTTGATTGGTTTTATTGAAACCAAGAAAGGGATAGGGTATGGACTGAAACATGCTTGATTGGAAATCATTTTTTCTAGCCTATCTGCGTTCTCGCAGTCGCATCTTTGTCTATATTTTTTCATTAGGCTTTCTCGTCCTTCTCTTTCAGTTTTTATTTGCTAGTCTAGGAACTTATTTTCTTTATTTCTTTCTGCTCAGTAGTTTTTTGACCTTCTTATTTTTGGCTTGGGATATATTTGCAGAAGCTCAGGTTTACCGACAGGAAGTTCTCTATGCTGAGAGAGATCCCAAGTCTCCTCTGGAATGTGCCCTAGCAGAAAAACTCGAAGAGCTTGAGTCCGAATTGTACCAAAAAAAGTCTGAAGCGCAGAGCAAGCTGACGGATTTGCTTGATTACTACACCTTGTGGGTTCACCAGATCAAGACGCCCATTGCGGCTAGTCGCCTTTTAGTAGCAGAAGTCTCTGATCGGGAGGTCAAGCAGCAACTGGAACAGGAAATTTTCAAGATTGACTCCTATACCAATCTGGTTTTGCAGTACTTACGTTTAGAGAGTTTTCACGATGATTTGGTCTTTGAACAGGTTCAAGTGGAGGACTTGGTCAAGGATATGGTTCGTAAGTACGCACTTTTCTTTATCCAAAAGGGACTGACGGTCAATCTCCATGACCTTGACAAAATTATCGTGACCGATAAGAAGTGGCTGTTGGTCGTCATTGAACAAATCCTTTCAAACAGCCTCAAGTACACCAAGGAAGGTGGGCTCGAGATTTATATGGATGGTCAGGAGCTCTGCATCAAGGATACGGGGATTGGGATTAAAAACAGTGATGTGCTCCGAGTCTTTGAACGTGGTTTTTCAGGCTACAATGGCCGTTTGACCCAGCAATCATCTGGACTTGGCCTCTATCTATCTAAGAAAATTTCTGAAGAACTGGGCCACCAGATTCGTATCGAGTCTGAGGTTGGGATAGGAACAACCGTACGCATCAAGTTTTCCAATAGGAATCTGATGATTGAGTAAGCATAGTTGATGACAACCTTATCCATCTGTGGAATTTTTGTTCTAGTCGATATCTCTATTTTCGTGATAACGTCTAGAAGTTACCGTAAGATTGTCCAGATGTAAAAGATGTTACACTAGGAAACGACTAGAATATAGTCAAAAAATAAAAGAGGCAAAAATGAAAGAAAGTTATTTGACGGAGGAATCCTAGATTATAGTGGATACTCTATTTTAGTAGCCATAATTTTCGGGCTTACCTTGGGGATTGCAACACCTTGGGCGATTTGCATGATGCAAAATTGAAAATCAAACACACGGTAGTGGATGGGCAACGTCTATACTTTGACGGGACTGGAGCACAACTGTTCGGTAACTGGATCAAGGGGTTTCTTCTAACCATCATCACGTTTGGGATCTATGGCTTCTGATTGAAAATAAAAATGAAGCAATGGATTGTCGAACAAACCAATCATGTTTAATCATTAAACGGCATCTTCTTTCAGAGGAGATACCGTTTTTTTCTTTTTCGTATAAGAAAACAAAAATTTCTTCCTTCTCTATCTGTTCAATTGATAGATTTCTTCAGAGAAAGACAGTAAAATTTTTGATATAATGTTAAGGATAGACTGACGGATGCTTAAAGGATAATTTTCAAAAAAATAACAGGTGAGAAGAAAAATATGTAAGATTGAACAGAAGTCTCTCTACCATCATCCAAGCAGAAACAAGAGTATATGAAATATAAGGAGTAACCAATGACCGGAAATTATTCAACACGTGAATACCGTGAGAAATTATATGATGATCTTCATGTTCGATTAAGAGATATAGTGATTTTGATGTGTGCGATTTTTATTGCCTCTATAGGTCTAAATATGAATTCAACAGCTGTCATTATTGGAGCCATGCTGATTTCCCCTCTTATGACACCGATTGTTGGACTGGGGTTTGGTTTAGCTATTTTTGATACCCGTTTAATCAAACAATCTCTAGAGGTTTTATTTACTCAAGTATTGGTCAGTTTGCTTGTCTCGACTCTGTATTTCTGGATTTCTCCCTTATCTTATGCAAGTAGCGAGTTGATTGCACGAACCTCTCCGACCATTTGGGACGTTCTCATTGCTATTGCTGGTGGGATAGCAGGTGTCATTGGGTCAAGGAAAAAAGAAGCAAACAATATCGTGCCAGGAGTAGCCATTGCAACAGCTCTGATGCCACCTATCTGTACTGCAGGCTATGGTTTAGCTAATGGAAATGTACGATTTTTATTTGGGGCTCTCTATCTTTTCTTGATCAACTGTGTCTTTATCATGCTAGCCAACATTGTTGGAACAAGAATTTTGATGAGAAAATCTCCCTTAAGTTCATTTAAAGAGCTAAACATTAAAATGAAAATTGGCTTGACATCCTTGATTGTATTATTGGTTCTTCCAGCCAGTTATTCAGCAGTCACTCTGACGATAGATCAAGCGCGAAAAGAAGGAATCAAACAGTTTGTAGCAAAAGAGTTCGCCAATCACACGGTCATTAATCAAGTCTACAAGTCAAGGAACAATGAATTGGTCTTGACGGTTGTTGGAGATCCGATTTCAGACGAAGAATTAGAAATGATACATCAAAAACAAGCCTCTTACGGTATTCAATCTGTTCAATTAAAAGTCAATCAAGTCCATAATTCGACAAAATTAGATAGTGAGATGACCAAGGAATTTTATGAAAACATTAACAAGTATATCGATCAAAAACTCTCTGAAAAAGATTCACAAAAAGATCTCGTAAAAGAAAATGAGGCAGACAAGGATTGAGGATAGTCAACTTTTCTAACTCATGGAAGCAAATTTTGGGAGGATATCCTATATCCAACAGTTAGTGGATAGAAAGGATTGTTTATGAGGATACCATTTGTGGTGGTTTAACCAATCACTACTAGCTCAGGTAAAACAAAATATAAAAAGGCGGTGGGACAGAAATCGATAGACAAAGTCTCGATTTCTGTCCCAGCCCTGCGAGGATGATTAGGAGCTTTTTGGAGTCTAAAAGACGAACAAAAAGTTCAATCAGCTACCGCGTCAAAGTTTAATTGCTAATAAAAAGTGAGGTCGGGATCGTTTGTCCCAACCTCTTTTTTAGGTAGCTGGAATTCTTATCCCAGGTTTTATCTCTTATTTCTCAACGCGTGATTTGTTGGCGATATCAGCAAGGATAACTGCTACAAACTCATCTACGGGGACAGTTTGTGTTTCTTTTTGGCCATAGCGACGAACATTGACTGTTCCGTCTTCCATTTCCTTGTCTCCGACGATTAATTGGTAAGGAATCTTGCTGGTTTGAGAAGCACGGATCTTGAACTGCATTTTTTCATTGCGCTCATCGACATCTGCACGGACACCGCGGTCACGGAGTTTCTTAGCCACTTCCCATGCGTAGTCCACGTGTTTTTCGTTAGATACTGGGATGAGGTTACTTGGTGTGGTGCAAGCCATGTTGGGAAGGCACCCTTGTAGTTCTCAATCAAGATAGCTGTGAAGCGTTCCATAGTTGAGATAACTCCACGGTGAATCATAACTGGACGGTGTTCTTCACCATCAGCTCCGATGTATTTGAGGTCGAAGCGTTCTGGAAGCAAGAAGTCAAGCTGGATAGTAGAAAGTGTTTCTTCTTTACCAAGGGCAGTCTTAACCTGGATATCCAATTTTGGTCCGTAGAAGGCTGCTTCGCCTTCAGCTTCAAAGTAGTCAACACCCATCTCATCAAGGGCAGCACGAAGCATGGTTTGGGCATTTTCCCACATTTCATCGTTATCAAAGTACTTGTGAGTATCTTGAGGGTCACGAAGAGAGAGACGGAAGCGGTATTCAGTCAAGTTGAAGTCTTCATACACATCGATAATCAACTGAAGGGCACGTTGGAATTCTTCTTGGATTTGTTCTGGAGTCACAAAGAGGTGACCGTCGTTAAGAGACATTTCGCGTACACGTTGAAGACCAGTGAGGGCACCAGATTTTTCGTAACGGTGCATCATCCCGATTTCAGCGATACGGATTGGCAACTCACGGTAGGAGTGAACATGGTGTTTGAAAACTTGGATGTGGTGTGGGCAGTTCATTGGACGAAGGACAAACTCTTCACCGTCCCCCATGTCCATAGTTGGGAACATGTCCTCTTGGTAATGATCCCAGTGACCAGAAGTCTTGTAAGCTCAACAGAAGCAAGTGGTGGAGTGTAGACGTGTTGGTAGCCAGAAGCTAGCTCTTTGTCTACGATGTAGCGTTCCAACTCACGACGGATAGTCGCACCATTTGGCAACCAGAATGGAAGCCCTTGACCAACCTCTTGAGAAATCATGAAGAGGTCAAGCTCTTTACCAAGTTTACGGTGATCACGTTCTTTGGCTTCTTCACGCATTTGAAGGTAGTTCTTCAAGTCTTTCTTGTCGAACCAGGCTGTACCATAGATCCGTTGCATCATAGCATTGTCGCTATTTCCACGCCAGTAAGCTCCAGCTACATGGAGAAGGTGGAAGATTTGGATGCGGCCTGTTGATGGGACGTGAGGTCCACGGCAGAGGTCCACGTATTCACCCTGACGGTAGATGGTCAAACCACCCTCGTCCTCAGAGTGTTCTTCGATCAATTCCAATTTATAAGGGTCGTTTTTGAAGATTTCACGTGCCTCATCTTTCGATACTTCCTCACGGATAGATGGGAAGTTTTCTTTGACGATTTTTTGCATTTCTTCTTCGATACGAGGCAGGTCTTCGTTAGAGATTTGACCAGCAGTATTGTCGGTATCGTAGTAGAAGCCATCTTCGATAGCAGGACCGACTCCCAAGTGAATGTCTGGGAAAAGGCGACGAGCTGCTTGGGCAAACAAGTGGGCAGCAGAGTGGCGCAAGATTGGAAGGGCATCTTCGTGATCAGGTGTCACAATTTCGATGCTTCCGTCCTCAGTGATAGCACGAGTCGTATCGATGAGTTTGCCGTTGAATTTACCAGCCAAGGCTTTTTTAGCTAGGGAATTGCTGATAGATTGGGCAATTTCAAAAGTAGTAACGCCAGATTCGAATTCACGCACAGCGCCATCTGGGAAAGTAATCTTAATCATGGTTTTCTCCTTAAATATTTATTCTATTTTTGTTGGACAATTTTAAGAGCCGAGCAACTTCTTCCGCAGTCTGATTTCTGATTGACTGCCATCTGTTATGAGGCTAGGATAACCTAATCTCACCGCTTCCTTACGAACCATTTGAGCAAAAAGAATGTCTCGTTGCATCCAGTTTTCAAAAGCTTGCTCAGGGTTGGTTGTACCCTCTAAGACATAAGGAACCCATTCTCTCTGTATATAATGCTTTTTTAGAAAATCAGCTGTCGGAGTTAAGCATAGATAGGAAGACGCTAGATATTCAAGCTCCTTTACCAAGTGAGGCAAAAGTCCTGCCCCCTCCACCAAGAGAGGTCTGTTTTGATTTTTTATCAAGTAAGATTTTACATAAGGAAAAATCTCTTCATAAAAACGCCATTCTTCATCTGCCATCTCTTCTGGATTTCTCATCCAGATTTGTTCTGGATTTCTATCCTTCCTAAGAAGGCAAATTGGCTGTGAGTCTGCACTTGCTTGACTCATCATCTCTTCTACCAAATCATCCAGTTTGATATGAAGTAGTTGATACTGTCTAGCAAGAAGTGAGGCAATTGTTGACTTTCCACTACAAGGCGATCCGCCAATCATATAAAGCATCGTTCTTCCTCCTTCTGACAAAACAAAAAACGACATCCTAAAAGGACGTCGCAACGTGGTTCCACCTTCATTTATGCACAACAAAAACTGTTGACACCTCTGATTGGCTTTAACGTAGCCACCGTTTTATGTTTTCATAAAAGTCAGTAGAGTAGTATCAGTTTAGGCTTTCTATGCGTTTCCAGCAACCACGCACTCTCTAGTAGAAAGGGGCTAAGTGACTTGTCTCTATGCATTATTATAGCATGATTGCGAGATTTTTCAAGGCTTTTATCCTATTTTTTTACTTTTCTGCTTGTTTATAAGATGACTAAGACCTCTACCAGAAGCCATACCAAGTAGGGCAAAGAGTTCATAAGCTAGGAAATAAACGAGAATGAATTCATTGAAAGTAATGATGGTAAAGCAATAGAGAAGAGCAATACCAAGCAACCACCACAGTGAGAATTGGAAACGGTAGCTATAAAGAAGGGATACGATAAAGGTTGCCAAAGGTGAAAAGAGGATGATGTTGTAAATGTAAAGCCCTTTCAGCGTATAAGGATCAGATATCAGCAGCAAAAGCAACTCATAGAGGGGCCAGTAAAGAAGAAAATGACAAGGCAGTATGGGATATACTTAAGATATTTCCGCATGGCAATAGTCCTCCAATCTGCAAAAATAGAGAGATGTTGAAGACCACATGATCCTAAATGAAGGGGAACTCTCTACCTATATTATAGCACGATTTGGAAGCCTTTACAAGTTAATTCAGTGAGTAGTGATAGTGCTCTTTTTGAGTGTTTTTTGCTATAATACTAACAAAAGAAGTAAGAGGAAATGAGGAGAAAGGATGACGAAAATAGCAATTCTTTCAGACATACATGGGAATACGACGGCCCTGGAAGCTGTACTGGCTGATGCTAAAAAGGCAAAGGTAGATGAGTACTGGCTTTTGGGGGATATTCTTATGCCTGGAACGGGACGTAGAAGGATATTGGATCTCTTAGCTAGCTTGCCCATCACTGCAAGAGTACTGGGGAATTGGGAGAATAGTCTCTGGCTAGGCCTACATCGTAAGTTAGATCCTACAAAAGTGAGTCATCGTTATCTCCTGCGCCAAAGTCAGTACATCTTAGAAGAAATTAGCCCTAAAGAAATCGAAGACCTCCACAATCAACCCATGCAAGTTCATCGTCAGTTTGGTGATTTAACGGTGGGAATCACTCACCATCTCCCTGATAAAAACTGGGGTAGAGAGTTGATTCATACGGGAAAACAAGAAGATTTTGATAGATTAGCGACGAACCCACACGCCTCTATCGCAGTATATGGTCATATTCACCAACAGTTGCTTCGTTATGGAAGTGACGGACAGTTGATTCTTAATCCGGGTTCGATTGGGCAACCCTTCTTTTTAGATGCGAAGTTGCGTAAGGACTTGCGGGCTCAGTATATGATCTTAGAGTTTGATGAATCTGGTTTGTCTGATGTTGATTTTCGTCGAGTGGATTATGATGTAGAAGCCGAATTGCTGCTGGCTAAGGATTTAAAGCTCCCCTATTTCCAGGTCTACTATGAAAGTTTGGTAAATGGAATTCACCACACTCATAACCATGAATTGTTGGGGAAGATTAGCGAGCAAGAAGGTTATGATCAAGATGTTGAACTCTGGATGGACAGAGAAAAGAAAGATTGGTTTTAAAATGAATTTTGACCAGAAATAGGATAGTCTGATGACAGCTGTTTCTTGGGAAGTCAAAAAGGAAACGAATTGACTACTTATAAAATTTATGCTAGAATGTGGAAAAATATATAATTTGAACACCATACTAATTGATGTTCAAAATAATAGGGAGATAATTTATGAAGCCAGAAGAATTACAGGCAATTGCGTCGGGACTAGGCCTACAGTTTGATGAGGAGTCTGGAAGCATTTATGGCGTGCAATCAGGCTACTTGCTATTGCTACATGAAGCAGATGTAAAAAATCAGTTTCGACTTAGTGTCAGTGTGAGCTTGAATGGCAATCCTGCGGATTCAGAAGAAAACGAGTTGGTGTGGGATGACTTTAAGAGCGAATCACTTCCAAACTTGTCAACTTTATCTATTAATCAGTACACTGTATCTATTGTTGTCAAGGGTGCGATGCGCAAATCAAAGACAATTGAAAAGTTACAGACACTTATAAGAGACTTTGTAGATTTCCTTGAATCCCATCACTTCGTTCAAGTTTGTGGCTACAGTGGTCAAGAGGGGCCAGTTAGTCTTTATCAATTAGGAGAGTCGGTTTTCATTATCAATGAAGAAAGCTATCAATTTTTGAAGAGTAATCTTCAAATTGAAATGGATTCTTATCACAGTCAGAAGGAAAATGTTCTTCTTGGTACCATTGGTGCCTTACTTGGAGCCTTGATTGGTGGGGCGGTTGCTCTTTTCATCGCACGTCTTGGTTATGTAGCTGTCGCAGCGGGGCTTGTTCTTGGAATTTGTACCATTAAAGGATATGAAATGTTTGCAAGAAAGTTATCACGAAAAGGTATTCTGATTTCTGTTGTTTTGATGGTAGTCACAGTCTTTTTAGTGAATCAAATCGATTTGGCAATGGAAGTCGTAGCTCAACTAGGGGTTGAGTTTGCCTATGCTTTCCGAGTGGTCAATGAACTAATTGCAAGCGGAGAATATCCAGATAATTATTTCTTTAATCTAGGGATGTTAGCTGTTTTTACCTTGGTTGGTGCGGGGATTTCTATCAGTTCAGTCTGGTCAAGTCACAAAACAAAGGGAACTGCTCGTAAAATTGGATAAAGGATAAGCTTTTGTATTCTCTATGTCATTGGACTTATTAGGGAATACAAGGCTTTTTTAGTGGACACTCTTTGTAGTAATAATTGACATTACAACATAAAAGGGTATAATGGGTATCAGATAGGATGTAAAAGGAGAAGAAGATGCAAATTTCAAGTCGATTTACGATTGCTACTCATATGTTAATCATCATTGCCATAAAGAGTCAAGAAAGTAAGGTAACTAGTGATTTTCTCGCAGCCAGTGTTGGAGTCAATCCAGTCATTATTCGCAAAACCTTGTCCCAACTCAAAAAAGCTGAACTGATATCAGTTGCGCGTGGGACGGGCGGTACTGAGATTATCAAAGACCTCCGAGATATCAGCCTTTTTGATATTTATCAAGCTGTTGAATGTTTAGGAAAATCTGGTAAACTCTTTAGTTTCCATGACAATCCCAACCCTAAGTGTCCAGTAGGAGCAAATATTCATGAAGTCTTGGATCAAAAATTGCTGGATATCCAACTAGCGATGGAAAACCAACTTCGTCAGACGAGTCTGGCTCAGGTTGTGGCTGAGACTCAGGATAAAATGATCAAGTAAGAGGGCTAGAGTCCTCTTTTTTCATTGCCGATTTTTTATGAAGTTGGGCAAGAAGAACTGTGTTCAAGTGTACTAGATGCTTTACAGTTAAGTAAAAAAATGTGAGCCTTGGTTTCAGGTTCACACTTCATTTTTTACTTATGGCAAAATATCCTTTAGTTGTTTTAAGATGGTTTGTAAGGTTAGGACCGCTTGCTTTCCTTGCTGCGGTTGGTAGAGTAGTAGGAAATAGTCGCGAATAGTTCCTTCAAATTGCTTAGGTAGGAGAGCGCAATTGGTCTTAGCATAGTCAAGCATTCGTTTTTCACCAGGATGGGTTTGCTCATTGAGTGCAAACAACAAGTCAAAGTAGGAAGCAAAAAATTCACTTGAGCGATGATTCATACTGAGAAGATCTTGGCGTTTGATAGCTTTTTCTATTTGGTGAGAGAAGGCAGGCATGGATTGTTCTAGTAAAAGGAGTTGCCTTTCAATGATATGCTTTTTGAGTTCCTGTGGGTAGGAAATCTGGTAGGCTTTTTGGAGAGAAGTATAGCGCCCATTCGAGTCGTATAGGATTTTACTGTGGAGTAGATTGTGCCACATACAGGTTGTATAAGAGTTTTGGGCTTGATGCTGAAAAACAGTTGAGTTTAGTTCTTGTTCAAACGACTCCAGTGAACGATAAATCAACTCGATTTCGATACCGTTATTTAGCACGCAGTCATCCTCTAATTCCCAAAACTGGTTTCCAATCTCCATATAGGAGCAGTACTTACTCAAAATTTTTAGGCGAGTTGCCTCATCAATAGGAGAGTTGAGATAGATGTAAACGTCATAGTCAGAATTTTGATCATAGTCTTGTCCTGCACGTGAACCACCTAGAGCGATGGCTTCTACTTGTTCCAATTGAGAAAATTCTTTGTAAAGTTCTTGGATCATTGTTTTTCTCCTTACATTATGGTTTTAAAGTCATTTTACCAAAAAGTAAAACGTTTGCATAGCATAGAGTTGCTCTTTTTCATTTA